>BNJS01003670.1_pt1:1917500-2705747 | contig 2705747 bp, 3756 predicted proteins | sample 8540461 | NCBI WGS metagenome assembly BNJS01 (sample SAMD00202454, study PRJDB9452) | human saliva metagenome | isolation source: human saliva | place: Japan | reverse complement strand
AATGCAAAAACATGTTAGAATTAAATCTAACAAGCCAGATGCAACATCGTTGATGTCAGTCAACGAAACAACAATTCTTTTACAAGAATGAACTTTTTGAGCCAACAGGCTCTCGAATAGACTACGGTCTTTAGCGGAGAGTTTGATCCTGGCTCAGGACGAACGCTGGCGGCGTGCTTAACACATGCAAGTCGAACGAAATTAAAAAAATTATCATTGAGCTCTCCGATGAGACGGGAGCCAAGCGTCGTGACCGCGGAGCGGGCACCACGCGTTCAACAAGTGCAACACCAAGTCGAAGGGTTGAATGGTAATTTTTTTAATTTAGTGGCAAACGGGTGAGTAACACGTAGACAACCTGCCGACAGGATGGGGACAACATTCCGAAAGGAATGCTAATACCGAATGAAGTCGAGGGAAGGCATCTTCCTTCGATGAAAGATGGCCTCTGAAGATGCTATCACCTGTCGATGGGTCTGCGTCTGATTAGCTAGTTGGTGAGGTAACGGCTCACCAAGGCGACGATCAGTAGCCGGTCTGAGAGGATGAACGGCCACATTGGGACTGAGACACGGCCCAGACTCCTACGGGAGGCAGCAGTGGGGAATCTTCCGCAATGGGCGCAAGCCTGACGGAGCAACGCCGCGTGAGTGAAGAAGGTCTTCGGATCGTAAAGCTCTGTTGATGGGGACGAACGTGCGAAGGGTGAATAATCCTTTGCAATGACGGTACCTATCGAGGAAGCCACGGCTAACTACGTGCCAGCAGCCGCGGTAATACGTAGGTGGCGAGCGTTGTCCGGAATCATTGGGCGTAAAGGGAGCGCAGGCGGGCATGTAAGTCTTTCTTAAAAGTTCGGGGCTCAACCCCGTGATGGGAAAAGAAACTACATGTCTTGAGTACAGGAGAGGAAAGCGGAATTCCCAGTGTAGCGGTGAAATGCGTAGATATTGGGAGGAACACCAGTGGCGAAGGCGGCTTTCTGGACTGCAACTGACGCTGAGGCTCGAAAGCCAGGGGAGCGAACGGGATTAGATACCCCGGTAGTCCTGGCCGTAAACGATGGATACTAGGTGTGGGAGGTATCGACCCCTACCGTGCCGGAGTTAACGCAATAAGTATCCCGCCTGGGGAGTACGGTCGCAAGACTGAAACTCAAAGGAATTGACGGGGACCCGCACAAGCGGTGGAGTATGTGGTTTAATTCGAAGCAACGCGAAGAACCTTACCAGGCCTTGACATTGACTGAAAGTGCTAGAGATAGTATCCTCTCTTCGGAGACAGGAAAACAGGTGGTGCATGGCTGTCGTCAGCTCGTGTCGTGAGATGTTGGGTTAAGTCCCGCAACGAGCGCAACCCCTGTTCTTTGTTGCCATCAGGTAAAGCTGGGCACTCAAAGGAGACTGCCGCGGAGAACGCGGAGGAAGGCGGGGATGACGTCAAGTCATCATGCCCCTTATGGTCTGGGCTACACACGTACTACAATGGAACGGACAGAGAGCAGCGAACCCGCGAGGGCAAGCGAACCTCAAAAAAACCGTTTCTCAGTTCGGATTGCAGGCTGCAACTCGCCTGCATGAAGTCGGAATCGCTAGTAATCGCAGGTCAGCATACTGCGGTGAATACGTTCCCGGGTCTTGTACACACCGCCCGTCACACCACGGAAGTCGTTCACACCCGAAGCCGGCGCAGCCGTCTAAGGTGGGGAAGGTGACTGGGGTGAAGTCGTAACAAGGTAGCCGTATCGGAAGGTGCGGCTGGATCACCTCCTTTCTAAGGATTAGGATGAACCAACGGTTCACAATCTTAGGTCGGTCATTTGGCTATAGTTTTGCATTGTCTAGTTTTGAGGGCGCATCGAGTACACAAGAGTGTATCTTATGTGACCTCTTTGTTCACTGAAAACTGCACAGAAGAAACAAGAAAATCTAAAAGGGGGATTTCATGTACTCATGCATGAAGTCTTCCTCACTGAGGTCTTCTACCGCAAGGTAGAAAGTAACAGAATAGATTTTCCCAAGCAAATTAGGATAAAGCGAAAAATACCTTACATCACAAGATGAAGTTCCGATTCTATGTTGGATCGGTGCTGAAGATTCCGTTAGATGCGCGGAAGCCGACAGAGACATAGTACGCTATGTCGATGAGGCTGACAAAGCAGATGACGGATATGCAGTGCCGCTGATGTACGAAGCGGAAGGTTAAGTCAAGTGAACAAGGGCATACGGCGGATGCCTAGGGCGTTTTGAAACGAAGAAGGACGCGATAAGCTGCGATAAGCCATGACGAGCTGCAAGTAAGCATTGACTCATGGATTTCCGAATGGGGCAACCCGGCGGGAGTAACGTCCCGTCACTCTGTACTCGATACAGAGAAAAACACCCGATGAACTGAAACATCTAAGTAGTCGGAGGAAAAGAAATCAAAGAGATTCCCTGAGTAGCGGCGAGCGAAACGGGAGGAGCCCAAACCAAGAGACTTCGGTTTCTTGGGGTTGCGGACCTGCAACAAACTGGACACTTTAGTGGAAGCATCTGGGAAGGTGCGGCAAAGAGAGTGAGACCCTCGTACACGAAAGAGTGAAAGGCGGGCAGGAATCCAGAGTACCACAGGGCACGAGGAACCCGGTGGGAAGCAGGGTGGACCACCATCCAAGGCTAAATACATCAAAACGACCGATAGCGAAAAAGTACCGTGAGGGAAAGGTGAAAAAGAACCCCGGGAGGGAGTGCAATAGAACCTGAAACCGTATGTCTACAAACAGTCGGAGCACTTTACATGTGCGACGGCGTGCCTATTGAAGAATGAACCGGCGAGTTAATTTATGCTGCGAGGTTAAGCGGGAGACGCGGAGCCGAAGCGAAAGCGAGTCTTAAGAGGGCGTCAAGTAGCATGGATTAGACCCGAAACCACAGTGATCTATACATGTCCAGGTTGAAGCTCAGGTAAAAAAATGAGTGGAGGACCGAACCCGTGCGTGTTGAAAAAAACGTTGGGATGAGATGTGTATAGGGGTGAAATGCCAATCGAACGTGGAGATAGCTGGTTCTCCCCGAAATAGCTTTAGGGCTAGCCTCAGGCGAATAACCATAGAGACGGTAGAGCACTGATCGGGCAAGGGGGCGTAAAGCCTACCGACCCCAGTCAAACTACGAATGGCTCATATGGGCAGCCTGGGAGTCAGAATGCGAGTGATAAGACCCGTATTCAAGAGGGAAACAGCCCAGACCGCCGGCTAAGGTCCCAAATGCTGTGCTAAGTGGAGAAGGATGTAGGGACTTCGAAAACAACCAGGATGTTGGCTCAGAAGCAGCCACCATTAAAAGAGTGCGTAATAGCTCACTGGTCGAGAGGCCCTGCGCCGAAAATATCCGGGGCTAAAGCACAGAACCGAAGCCGCGGCAAAGTTACTATGTACTTTGGGTAGGGGAGCGTTCTTATCTGGACGAAGGTAGACCGGAAGGACTGCTGGACGGATAAGAAGTGAGAATGCCGGTATGAGTAGCGAAACGACAGGTGAGAATCCTGTCCACCGAAAGCCTAAGGTATCCCTGGCAACGCTCGTCGTCCCGGGGTTAGTCGGGACCTAAGCCGAGGCGAAAAGCATAGGCGATGGACAACTGGCGAAAATTCCAGTACCGGGCGTCTTCGTTTGAGGATGGAGTGACGCAGGAAGGAAGCTGAGCGCGCGAATGGTTGGGCGCGTCGAAGGCGGTAGGCTAGTATGGAGGCAAATCCCCATACTATAAGGCCGAGAACCGATAGATAGGAAAGACTACGGTCAATCTGAATTCAGCTGCACTACACTGCCAAGAAAAGCTTCTAACGAGAAGACGTCCGCCCGTACCAAAACCGACACAGGTAGGCGGGGAGAGAATCCCTAAGGTGCGCGGGAAAAACCCTCGTTAAGGAACTCGGCAAAAATGCATCCGTAACTTCGGGAAAAGGATGGCCGCTGATGGTGACGACACTTGCTGTCTGAGCTGTTGGCGGCGGCAGAAAAGAGGCCCAAGCGACTGTTTACCACAAACACAGGTGCCTGCGAAAGCGCAAGCTGAAGTATAGGTGCTGACGCCTGCCCGGTGCAGGAAGGTTAAGGAGAGTTGTTAGTCCTAGAGATGAAGCAGCGAACTGAAGCCCCTGTAAACGGCGGCCGTAACTATAACGGTCCTAAGGTAGCGAAATTCCTTGTCGGGTAAGTTCCGACCCGCACGAAAAGGCGTAACGATTTGGGCACTGTCTCAACGAGGGACCCGGTGAAATTGAAATACCTGTGAAGATGCAGGTTACCCGCGACTGGACAGAAAGACCCCATGGAGCTTTACTGCAGCTTGGCATTGGTCTTTGGCATATAACGTACAGGATAGCCGGGAGACTGGGAGGATAGATCGCTAGATCTATCGGAGTCACCGTTGGGATACCGGCCTTTATATGCTAAGGATCTAACCGGAACATTAACAGTGTTCGGGACAGTACCAGGCGGGCAGTTTGACTGGGGCGGTCGCCTCCGAAAAGAGCAACGGAGGCGTCCAAAGGTTCCCTCAGCGCGGACAGAAATCGCGCGAAGAGCATAAAGGCAGAAGGGAGCTTGACTGCGAGACTGACGGGTCGAGCAGGTACGAAAAGTAGGGGCTTAGTGATCCGGTGGAAAGAGAGTGGAATTGCCATCGCTCAACGGATAAAAAGCTACCCTGGGGATAACAGGCTAATCTCTCCCAAGAGTCCATATCGACGGGGAGGTTTGGCACCTCGATGTCGGCTCATCACATCCTGGGGCTGAAGCAGGTCCCAAGGGTTGGGCTGTTCGCCCATTAAAGTGGTACGTGAGCTGGGTTCAGAACGTCGTGAGACAGTTCGGTCCATATCCATCGCGGGCGTAAGATCCATGAGGGAGGCTGCTCCTAGTACGAGAGGACCGGAGTGGACGGACCAACGGTGTACCGGTTGTCCTGCCAAGGGCACGGCCGGGTAGCTGCGTCCGGAAGGGATAAACGCTGAAAGCATCTAAGCGTGAAGCCCGTCCCGAGATGAAGTATCTCATTCCTATAAGGAAGTAAGACCCTTGAAGAAGACAAGGTAGATAGGCTGGGTGTGGAAGCACAGCAATGTGTGCAGCTGACCAGCACTAATCGGTCGAGGGCTTGACTTAAGTAGAGAGCCAAGATTGTCGGAGCATAGCGACAGACAATCTTGTGCGAATCACTTAGTCGACGTTTGCGAAGCAAATGTCGACAGTGACTCAGCAGTGTGATTTACTAAGGTAGTTTTACCCAATACATTTGCAAGGAAGTTTCTTCTGTGAAGTTTTGAGTGGACAAGCACTCAAGTATGCGGTGATGATGCCTGAACGGTTCCACCTGTTCCCATTCCGAACACAGTAGTTAAGCGTTCAAAGGCCGAGGGTACTTCGTTGGAGACGACGTGGGAGAGTAGGTAGTTGCCGCAATTACTCCTCGATAGCTCAGTCGGTAGAGCGTCTGACTGTTAATCAGAATGTCACTGGTTCGAGTCCAGTTCGAGGAGCCATTTTGACTTTTTGCCACAGCTTCGCTGTGGTTTTAATGGATAGTTGGGGTATAGCCAAGTCGGTTAAGGCACGGGACTTTGACTCCCGCATCCGTTGGTTCGAATCCAACTACCCCAGCCAATTTGTCCCCTTTTTTAGCGAATTTTGTGGCGCTGATAAAGGTTCACTAGCTCAGTTGGTAGAGCATCTGACTTTTAATCAGAGGGTCCCGGGTTCGAGTCCCGGGTGAGCCACCACTATTTTCTTTCACCTATCATGACTCACTAGCTCAACTGGCAGAGCAACTGACTCTTAATCAGTAGGTTCACGGTTCGATTCCGTGGTGGGTCACCATTATATGGGCGATTAGCTCAGCTGGGAGAGCGCCTGCCTTACAAGCAGGATGTCGGCAGTTCGATCCTGTCATCGCCCACCAAGGACATTCCCATTTTATACGGCCCGGTAGTTTAGTTGGTTAGAATGCCGCCCTGTCACGGCGGAGGTCAGGGGTTCAAGTCCCCTTCGGGTCGCCATTTTTTTATGCCTCGGTAGCTCAGTTGGTAGAGCAGGGGACTGAAAAATCCCCGTGTCAGTGGTTCGATTCCGCTCTGAGGCACCACTTCGTATCCTACAGCGTCTGCGGCGCGTGCCGCTTGTGCAATGCTGCTGGCGTAGCTCAATCGGTAGAGCAGCTGACTTGTAATCAGCAGGTTGGGGGTTCAAGTCCTCTCGCCAGCTCCATGCGGGTGTAGCTCAATGGTAGAGCCCCAGCCTTCCAAGCTGGTCACGTGGGTTCGATTCCCATCACCCGCTCCATTTTGCATTTCGCCGGGGTGGCGGAACAGGCAGACGCAGGGGACTTAAAAATCCCCGATCGTAAGATCGTACCGGTTCGATTCCGGTCCTCGGCACCATTAAGTAGCGAAACAAGAATGTCGGAGCGTAAGCGAACGGCAGTCTTGATTGAGTCACTTAGTCAATGATGGCGCAGCCATTGTTGACTTCCATACAATTTAACACGCGGTCGTGGCGGAATTGGCAGACGCGCTACTTTGAGGGGGTAGTGTTCACAAGACGTGTGGGTTCAAGTCCCACCGACCGCACCATCTTTTTTTCTTTACAATTTGATAGTCACGCGGTCGTGGCGGAATGGCAGACGCGCTAGCTTCAGGCGCTAGTGATGGCAACATCGTGGAGGTTCAAGTCCTCTCGACCGCACCATTTATGCGGTTGTGGCGGAATTGGCAGACGCGCTACTTTGAGGGGGTAGTGTTCACAAGACGTGTGGGTTCAAGTCCCACCAACCGCACCATTTGAAATATCGTCGCTGTAGGAAACTACAGCGATTTTTTGTTGCGCTTCTTTGCAAAAAAACTTCCCCGTCCGAGACGGGGGAAGCTGCTATACCGCAATCCAATGCCTCCCCCGTCGGTACGGGGGAGGGGAACCGCGTAAGCGGTGGAAGGGGCGCCATGAGCGATCAACCCTTTCTATCGAAAGAGAGTCATATATCCCAGTGGCGCCCCTATCGGCTCGCTGCGCTCGCCACTTCCCCCGTTTTGACGGGGAAGCTAAGATGTCATAATCCAAGCTCCCCATTGTGATGGGGAAGCTTGGAGAGCGGATGTTAGAACTTCCAGTTGAAGCCGGCGTTAAAGGTCACGCCGCGCTGTTTGCCCGTCCAGCCCTCGACGCTGAGGTCAGCGGTGGCGTTCTTGCCCATCTGTGTTTTTCCAGCCGAGTTCGAGGCTGCCGGAGAATCCCTTGAGCGAGGGAGAGGGTGTCGTGTGGGACAGCCCGCCGACGTGCACGGTAGCGTTCGCATCGCCGCCGAACTCGTACTGCATGGACGCGCCGACGATGAGGGAGCCGCCCTTCTGCGGGATCGTCCAGCGCGCACCTGTGCGCAGACGCTGGCTCTGCACGGCGTCGAAGTCGTAACGCTCGCCCGTGGAGAGCTTCGTATCGGTGCCGTTCTGCCGCGTGTAGAAGTAGCGGACGTACAGCTCGCGCTCGCTGCCGCTCTGCTCCGTGACGCGCTGACCAAAGCCCAGATGTGCGCCGATGTAGTTCGCATCGGTATCATAGGAGGTCAGGGACGTGGCGTAGTCCATCGAGGAGCGGCCAAAGCGCAGGCTGCCCTCGTAGAACGTGCCGTCCTTCTGCTCCTGCCGTACGAATGCACCTGCGCCGACGTAGCGGACGGAGCCGTCGCCGTGCGCCGCGTTCACATAGCTGTCGTAGGTGCCGCGTCCGTACTCGACGATCGGACCGAAGATCAGTCGGTTGTCGCCACGCGTCACTTCGCGTGAGAAGCCGACGGCGAGGTTCATGCCCTTCATATCGACGTGCGAACCCGTCTCATGCCGCATGGAGGAGCCGCCGATGGCTGCAAATGGGGCAAAGCCCTGCGTGCCCGCAGCCTCCGCAGAGGCGCTCGCCATGCCGCCGCCCGCGAGGAGATCTGCACCTGCGCCGAGGAAGGCTGCCGCGCCTGCCATCGTCTCGACGACGGATTTGCGGTTGTCCTCTGCCCTGCCGCTTGAGGGGCATCGGGCGTCGGTTTCTTCGGATCACTTGGCTTGCTTTGGATCGATGGGTTTTTTTCGGATCAACAGGCTTTTCGGGATCAATCGGCTTCTCCGGTTCGATCGGTTTCTCCGGCTCGATCGGCTTCTCCTCGGGCGGCGTCGGCGGTGGCTTATCGCCCTCGTCGATGGCGGAGCCGTCGGTCTTGACAATCAGCTCCTTATTATCCTTGGTAATGCCGATCTTCGCCGTAGTCACATCCGAGACGCCCTTCCAGACGGTCATGGTGGTCGTGCCGTCCTTCTGGATCTGCGCTTTCTCTGTGTAGAGGAGGCGCAGACGCTTCTCGGTCTCATCGCCGCGCAGATGCGCCGTGATGTCCGTGCCTGTGAGGTTGGTATTGCTCGTGGACGAGAGCCAGAGCATGGTGTCGTCCTTCGTCATGCCCGCGGGCAGCCAGAACTCGAGCTTTTGGAATCCGTCGATGGATTCTGCCTTGATGCCCTTCGTCTCCTTGACGACGAGCGCGTTGCCTGCGATGTTCTTCGTCGCGCCCACTGCCTTGTGTCCATAGAGCTGCGCCGCAGAGAGGTTGGGCGTACCCGTGATGACGATGCGGTTATCCTTGACGGTTGCGACGGTGCCGGCTGCACTGCCCGCATCCGCAGTGGCGGCATAGATGCTGTCCTGATAGATGCCGCTGCTGATGTTCACAGTGTTCTCGTTTGCCGTCGCCTGTCCTCCCGCGCCGTCTGTGATGGCGTAGCCGCCGGCGATCTCCGCCGTGAATGTGCCGTATGCGAGGTTCAGCGTGTTCTTGCTTGCTGTCGCCGTCGCAGCCGCCCCGTCAGCGGAGGCACGAACCCTACCGCCGCGAACCTGTCTCCACGGAGCGACAGCGGAGAGGGTGACGGTATTCTCTGATGCCGACGCAGTAACGGGGGCATCCTTGCCGACCGCCTCTACTGTGCCGCCGTACACATCGCTTGCCGCCGTCAGCGTGCCGCCCTCGGCTGTGACGCTGTTGCTGTCTGCCGCAGCCGCTGCGCCCGCACGCTCTGCCGTGCCGGAGGCGACGCCGCCGATGAGCGCCTGCACTGTGCCGGAGGCGTTCTTCAGCAGCAGCACATTTTCATGTGCCGCAGCGGATGCGGTCTTCCCTGCCGCTTTCGTAATGACCACGGCATACCCCACCTGGATGGGGGTGTCATCGAGCTTGGCATTGGTGAGCTTGACCGTGTTCTTCGTGAGGGGCGGCGGTCGCTGCGCTCTTCGTTGAGATGAGTTCTGCCCAGCCGCCGTACAGCTTGTTCGCGAATGTACCTCCCGTGCCCGTGACGGCGTTCTCCGTGAGCGTTGCCGCCGCATCGCCCGCATTGTTCACTCTCAGGGCGGCAAGTGCGCCGTAGGCGTCCTTCACCGCGCCGCCCGTGCTCGTGACCGTGTTCTTCGCTACATGCGCCGTGAACGATGCGCCGTCCTCGGAGGAGGTTTCCTGTGAGAGATAGGCGCCATAGGCGCTGCTTGTCACCACGCCCTTTGCCTCGATGGTGGCGGCGTTCTCGGTCGCCGTGTATGTCGTCGCGCCGCCAAAGGCGTTCGTCGCCGTCATGTTCACGCCGCTCATGCTCTCCGCCGTGCCCTCCACGAGCCGCGCCGTGTTCCCCGTCGCCGTGAGTGCGGTATCGGCCGCCGCCGTGGCGCCAGGATCCCGCCGATAGTTGATGTATGCACCGTGGATTCTTTCCACGGCATTCGCCTTCGTCACGGTCGCAGCGTTCCTCTCGGCGATTACCGCCGCTGTGCCGTCTGTCTGGCGGACAGAGGTGTCTATGCCATAGACACCCTCAAGCTTCGTGCCGCTCCCCTCGGCGCTGTTCTCCCGGAATGTCGCCGTGAGATCCGCCGCCGCATTCGTATACATCTCCGCATAGCTGCCCGCAAGATTCGCGATCTCCTTGCCCGCCGCGCTCGCACGGTTCTTCTCTGCGAGGATCTCCGTCTTGCCGGCGTTCGCGTTTTGCGCGAGGATATGGCTGCCGTAGATTTTGTCCGCGCTGAGATCCGCCCCGCGCGCCGTGATGGTATTCTCCTCGGCGGTGAGCTTCAGATTCCCCGCTGCATTCCGCGCCTCGATGCTGCTGCCGGCGAGGGCTGCCGAGGTGCTGCTCTCGACATCCGTGAGCGCGGCACTGTTCTTTGCTGCAGTCAGTTCTGCCGCGCCGAACGCCTTGCCCAGACGCAAAAAGCCGCCGTAGGCGCTGCCCGCCTTGCCGTTCGTGAGTGTCAGCGTATTCTCCGTGAGCGTCCCCGTGACGGTACGCGTCGTCGCCGCCGTCTGCGCCAATGTGCCATAGGCGCCATCTACCTCTGCAGTGCTGCCATGTGTGCCAAGCACCTTGTTCTGCGTGACGGTGAGGCTGACATCGCCCGTCGTGCTCCCCGCCGCGGCGTAGCCGCCGTAGCTCTCCTGGTTCGTGACGGCAGCAGCGGCGAGGTTCAGCGTGTTGCCAGTGGTGACGGCGGCTGCCGTACCCGGCGTGCCGGATCCCGCACTATTTGTGCTTGCGTAGGAATTGCCGCCGTAGAGCTGCCCCAGGAACGTGCCCGCATCTGCCGTGACTGTATTCCCCTCTGTCCGTGCGGTCGCCGCCGCATTCACGGCAGTGGCATAGGTATCCGCACCGTAGACCGCCTTCCACGGAGCAGCGGCGGAGAGGGTGACGGTGTTCTCCGTCGCCGCCGCTGTGACAGGGGCGTCCTTGCCGACCGCCTCTGTTTTTTTCCGCCGTAGACCTTGTTCGCCGCCGTCAGCGTGCCGCCCTCGAGGGTGACGCTGTTTTTGTCTGCGGCAGCCGTCGCACCACCAAGGTCTGCCTCGATATAGGCGTTGCCGCCGATGAGATCCTTCGCTGTGCCGGAGGCGTTCTTTAGCTGCAGCACGTTTTCATTGGACGCAGCGGATGCGGTCTTCCCTGCCGCCCTTGTACGGGCAACGGCATGGCCCGCGCGGATGTGGGCATCATCGAGCGCGGCATTCGTGAGATCGACCGTGTTCTTCGTGAGGGTGGCGGTCGCCGTGCCCGTCTTTGCGAAGACGTCTGCCACACCGCCCCGCACGTCGCCCGCAAATGTGCCGCCCGTGCCCGTGACGGCGTTCTCCGTGAGTGTCGCCTGTACGTCCCCTGCATGGTCCGCGTGGAGCGTCACAGCGGCACCCATCGCGTTCTTTACCGTGCCGCCCGTATTCGCGACCGTGTTCTTTGCGGCGGCCGCCGTGAACGACGCGCCGTCCGCAGAGTTGTTTTGCTGCTCGATCTCTGCGCCCGCGACGCTGTCTGTCACCACACCCGCTGCCGCGACGGTGACGGCGTTCTCGGTCGCCGTGTATGTCGTCGCGCCGCCAAAGGCGTTGTTGATGCGGATCTCGGCACCAAACAGTTTGGACAGCTTGCCCTCGTTAAGGTCTGCCTTGTTGCTCCTGGCGATGAGCGTCGTATCTCCCGCCGCCGTTGCAGCGCCGTCGCGCTCATAGACGAGCTTTTGCCCCCGTGAAGCTGCCGCCGTCGTCGGTCAGCTTCGTCACGGTGATGGTGTTGCCCTCTGCGGTCACGTCTCCCGCGCCGTCTTTCTGCTCTGTCTTGGCAAACGCACCATACGCATGGTACGAAGTGCCGCTCTGCACCTCTGCCGTATTCCCCGTGAGCTTTACCGTGAGGGCGGCATTCTCGGATGAAATGATGTCGGCATAGCCGCCGGCAAGGGTATCGGCCTTTTTGCCCCGCATGAGGGCGCGGTTCGCCGTCACCGTGGCCTCTGTCGTGCCCGCATTGCTGTTCCGCAGCTGGACGTGGCTGCCATACATCTCATTGGCCTTGAGCGCCGCGCCATCTGCCGTGACCGTGTTCTCCTCCGCACGGATCTGCAGACTGCCCTTCGCATCGTGCGCCTCTATGTAGGAGCCGCGGAATGTGACATTGCTATCGCTCTCGCTCGCGGCGTTGGTGAGGACGACCCTGTTCTTGGCGGCGTGCAGATCTGCCGCGCCGGCCGCCCTGCTCAGGAGCAGCCGACTGCCGTCCACCTGGAACGCCTTGCCGCCCGTGAGCGTGACCGTATTCTCGGCAGCGGATGCCGTGATCGCCTGCCCTCCTGCCGCCGCAAGCTGGTCGAGCTTGCCATCGGCGCCGCGTACCACCGACGTAGCGCTCGTGAGCGTCCCGTCGATGCTGTTCTTCTCCGTCGTCAGGCTGAGCTTGCCCGTCTCACTGCTTACGGATGCATCGCCGCCCGTGATGTAGACGGCCGTACCATCCGTCGGAAATGCCGCCGCACCGGCGAGATGCAGCTTGTTCTCGGAAGCGGTCGTCGTCACCATTCCCGCCTTTGTCGTCGCATTCCCCCAGCCGGCCAAAACGTTCCTCTGGAACGTGCCCCCGTTCGCCCATAGCTCGTTGCCGCGCGCCGTCGCCGTGGCAGTACCGGTCGCGTCTTCGGTAATCGCCGATGTCTTGCCGCCGTAGACGGTCTCCTTGAAGGTGCCGCCCGCGATGGTGAGCTGATTCGCATTTGCCGCAGTGGTGACGGCAGCGGCTTTTGTTGCCCTGAGGTGTTGTATCCGCCTGCACTGTCAAACTTGAACGTGCCGGAGCCCGCCGCGATCGTGACGATGTTCCCGTTCGTCTCTGCCGTGCTCAGCGGGACATGCGTGCCGCCTGCCATCTGCTCTGCAAAGGCATAGCCGCCGTAGAATTTGTCTGCGCCCGCCTTTGCGGTCAGGTGGTTCTCATTTGCCTGCAGGGAGATGGATGTCTTTGTCGGGAACGCATACACATGTCCGCCATAGAGTTCCTTGACGGTATCGCCCGTGGTGAAGGTGAGGCTGTTGCGCAGTGCCTTCGCCTCGCTGCGTGCATCCGTTTCTGTCACAGCCTTGCCGCCGTAGAGGAACGGCTGTGCGGTAAAAGCTGCCGCCCGTGATGGACGCAATGCTGTCCGTCACCGCTGCCGTGCTGTTGATGTCCAGCGCCTCTGTATAGGCTGCGCCGCCCGCAACGGTGATCTCACCGCCCTCGGGCACGTCGTAGGTGCCGCCCTCGATGGTCACCTTGCTGTGCTCGACCTCTGCCACTGCCCGCGTCGCGCCGCCGCCGGAGCCCTCCTTGGACATGGCGAGACCGCCGATGATGCCCCACTGCGCCTCAGGGGTGGTGGCGTCAAGCTTGAATGTGCAGTTCTTGATGGCGACCTCCGCGCCGGAGATCTTTGCGGTGCCGCCATGCTCCAGCCATGCGTATGCGCCGGTGGCGCCGCCGATCGTGCCGCTCTTCACGATCGCCTTGCCGCCCGCATTTGTATCCGTGAACTGGATCGTGCCGTCGGTCAGGCTGACCTTCCTCCACGCGCCTACGACGGGCGTGGGGCGGTGGTGGCCGCCCGCGAGATAGTAGATCTCGGGCGATGCCCCGCCGCCGTCCGTGCCGACGGTGATGGTCGCCGCCGTGCCGTCCGTGCTGCCCGCAACGCCCTCCGATGACACAGTATCCGTCGTGACCGTGCTCATGACGGTGGGATCGGCAAGGGCGTACGGCATGCCGCCGAGCGTGAATGCACCCGCCGCGAGTGCGGCGAGGATGCGCGGGGTGAGGGACGGATGGAATGCTTTGCGATACCGTTGTCGTTTCATGATGTGACTCCTTTTCGTGACAGTTCCCTTTGTAAGGAATCCTGCGGAGAGTATGCTGCTTCAATTCTTACTGTAGCATATTTTTTTGAAGAATCAGTACTGTCATAAATAACAGGGGTTCAAACGTCCTGAATTTGCGGAAACCCCAGTGTTTTCAATGGTTTACGGGTATCATAGAGAAAAATTTATTTACGGCTTCTTTTATGGCAAAATTGTGAAAACAAGATTTTGTTATTTGTAAATGAATGAGAATGAGGCGTAATGTGTGCAGAAAAAACACTGTTTTTTCAAATGAAATATGGATATAATAGGGAAGGACTTTTTTGCGAAGGAGGAGCGATGATGCTGCGGCTGCTGGTATTTTGTCTGTTGTTCCTGCTGCCTGTGCGCGTGCTGGCTGCACCCGCTGATCTGCCGTCGCGCTGCTTCGTGTGTGCGGCGGCATCGGAGGCGGCGTACAGCGGGGAGCTGCCGGAGCTGCTGCGTGCGCGTCTCGCGGCGGCGGGCTGGCAGATCGCGTCGTATGAGACGGAGGGGCGGCGCGGTACGGTCGGGCGGTTCTTCCATATGGTGCGGACGGATGAGGATGGCACTGAGACGCATCTGATCGCCTTTCCTGGGACGGAGCGCGGGAGCGATGTGTGGACGGATCTGAGGCTCGGGCGTGCCGTGTTCGGTGGGGACAGTCCTGCGGAGTTCCTTGCTGTGCGCGATATGCGTGTGACGGAGCGCAGCGAGACGCCGCTCGTCCACCGCGGATTCCTCGACTACACGCAGGCGGCGCTCTTTACAGATGTGCTGCCGGCGTATGGGGAATCGGACGGCAGGGGAGGTGTTGGCGGCGGAGCTGCGTGCACATCCATCGATGCGGATCTATCTGACGGGACACAGTCTCGGCGGGGCGGCGGCAGTTCTCACGGCGGCGCGTCTCTCGGATCTGGGGGTCGCACCTGAGCAGCTCGTTGTGACGACGTTCGGTGCGCCTGCGGTCGGGAATGCGGCGTTTGTGAGCCGCTATGAGGGGCGGTTTACGCTGCACCGTGTGGTGATGAGCGGCGATCCGATGAAGGATGTGCTTGCCGCGCCGCTCGGTTTTCAGCAGTTCGGGGAGCGTGTCCCGTGGTCGCCCGCGCGGTCTGTGGCGAAGTTCCCGCACGCGATGATGGTCTATGTGGATGCGGCGATTCGGCAGCTCTACGATGCGTACGGCGGGGACAATGCGTTTCTCTTTCTGATGGGGCTGCCGAACCGCACGGAGGGACGGACGCTCTACGTCCCTGCCGATTGAGACGGAGCTGGACGATACGCTCGCGGAGGATGCGCCCTATATGATGGCGGTGCTGCGTGATGCGCTCCATGTGCAGAATGCGTCGGTTGTGTTCGCGGCGGGCGGTGGTGGGCTCTCGGCGGATGGGCTGCTCAGCGGGCTCGGCGATCATCTCGCAGCGGCACGCGCAGCGGGGCGGAGCAGATGGTCGCCTATCGGATTGCAGGGGCGAAGATCCGCGATGCACGCGAGACGTATCGTCTGACGCTGGAGCGTGCGGTGTATGATATGGACGGCAATCTGCTCGCGGCGACATCCCGCTCGGCACGGACGGGCACGCTTACGCCGATTGAGACGGTGTTGTATTTGTTTTCACAGGACTGACGGTCAGCTTGGGCATCTTTTTCCGCCCTCTCTGTGTCAACAAGTCCTCCGCATGGATTCCGCTATGCGTCCGGCTTGTTTCCTTGACCGAACGAAAAATCTGCGCCAATCTGAGCAGATTCGTTTCAATGATAGGTTTTATAAATGCCATTTTAAGGGGAAGGACGAAACTATGGCAGTAGAAGATCTGTGGCGGCTGTTCGATATCATCGGTACGCTTGCCTTTGCAGTGTCGGGGGCACTGGTCGGCATCTCGCGCCGTATGGACATCTTCGGCATCTCGGTGCTGGCTCTGGCGACGGCGGTCGGCGGCGGCATGGTGCGCGATGTGCTCGTTGGCATCACGCCGCCGATGGCACTGCGGGATACGACGAACTTCCTCCTCTCGGTGGGGGTGGCGCTCGCAACGTCGTTCCTCTACCAGTGGACGGCGCTGCACCGTATGCGTCGTCAGAGGCTTCTCACGATCTTCAATGTGTCGGATACGATCGGGCTTGCCGCCTTTACGATCACGGGGGCACTGACGGGCGTGCGCGTGGGCGGGGACGACAGCTATGTGCTGCCGATCCTGCTTGCGGCGACGACGGCGGTCGGCGGCGGTATGATCCGCGATGTGCTCGCACAGCGGATGCCCGTTGTGCTCTATGCCGAGGTCTATGCGGCGGCATCGCTCGTGGGGGCGTTTGTGTTCTGTGCGCTGCGCTTTACGCTCGGGGTGGAGGCGGACTCGTGGCTCGCGTTCCTGCTCGTACTCGCGATCCGCTTTGCGGCACTTCACTGGAACTGGAGTCTTTACCATCCACGCCCGCCGAAGCGGCATCGTGACACCTCACCGCGAGGCGAAGAATGACATACAAAAAATCCCCGCGCGTCGGAATTTCCGATGTGCGGGGATTTTATACTGTCATAGCAGCTTTTGGGAAATCGCTGATAAAATGAGTTTATCGTGCTTCCTTAGCAGTCTTAGTGATCGACGCCGACCATGACGGACGTTGCCTTGATGACGGCATACGCCTCTTTGCCGACCTCAAGACCGAGCTCGTTGATGGAGTTCAGGCTGATGGTCGAGGTGATGACGTCGCCGCCCTTCAGCTCGATGCCGACGATGCCGTTGACAGCACCCTTCTCGATGGAGACAACCTTGCCCTTGAGCTGATTGCGTGCACTGAGTTTCATATGTTTCCCTCCCTTGTTTTGTAGTATCTTGTATAGTATAACATAAAAACCCTGAAAAATTCGTGATAAATGTCACAAATTTCGCAGGGTTTTCAGAAGGCTGTTCTCAGCGCAGGAATACCACGTTGGTCGCGTCGAGGAAGCCGCTCGCGTTGTTCTCAAGGAGAAGGCGGTTTGCATCGTTCGCGGAGAGGACGGGGTTTGCGCCGCCATCGATGGAGACGGCACGCAGACGCAGGGGCTTTGCACCCGCGCGCGTTGCATCCGCATCGCTGCGTGCGTAGGATGCCATGCCGCTTGCGACGACCTTGTCACTGTCGAGGTTCTTGTAGCCGTAGATGGGGCGGCCGTTCTCTGCCTTGATGACGGGGCTCATGGCAGTGCGCAGTCCCAGCCCCGTGCAGTCGATGATAACACCCGTGTAGCCGCCGACTGCCTGACCCGTGGGAACGATCTCTGCGGGCGGTGTGGTGGGGGCGATCGGCGTCTGTACTGCGGGGGCGGGAGCAGCGGGGGCTGCACCGTGGGCGCAGGGGGACGGGGATTTGCACGGTAGGTGCGGACGTGTCGGGCATTGTCGAAGTCTGCGGTGTCGGATGCGTCGGGCGAAGCTGCGCGGGCTCGCTCGGCGCAGCAGGTGTTGTCACTGCAGGCTGTGTCGGACGGAGCGGGGTTTCTACCGCAGCGGGTGTGCTCGGGCGGAGCGGCGTCGGTGTCGTCACACGGTTCGCTGCTCTGTTCTGCATCTGTGCGCGGTCGTAGGTGCCATAGCCTGTCGTGTCGTAGTTCTGCGGCTGATATGGGACGTAGACCGCTGCGGGCGGTGTCCATGGCTCGGGGAGCTTGTTCGGTGCAAAGACCGTGCTCGCAAGTGAGCTTGTTGCGCCGTAGACGGGCAGCTCAAGGGTCACGGTGTAGGAGCCGTCACGCTGTGCTTTTTTTCCTCGCGGATCTCGGCACCCTTGATGAGGGGCACTGACATGGGTGCGGACGGTCATGTTCGCGAGCATCAGGTTCTCAACCGTGGTCGAGGCATCGACGTTCACGCCGTTCACCTGCTCGGCAAGCTGGCGGTAGGCATCGCTGAGTGCAGCGCGGCGGGCAAGTGCCTCGGCCTGCGTGCCGCTCGTCCCTGCGGGGGCGACACCGAGACCGACGACGCGGATCGTGCCGCCGTCCCACTGTGCCGCCTCACCCGTGCCGGCCGTACAGACGGCGAGTGCGAGCATGAGAACGGCGAGAGCGAAGGATTTTACAATGTGCATACATATTCCTCCTTTATCATCTTGTCCATGTTGAATATCTCAAATAAAGGATAGAGAATGATAAGAATATAATTAGTATTTAATGAGATCCTTAGAATAGACATGAGTGCGTTTGTTGAAAATAACGTTCGACATGGTATAATCAGGAAAAGTATCTTTGTGGGGTTGTTGGACGAAGAGGAGATGACGGAAGATGGTGGATATGATCCTGACAGGTCTTGCCGTAATTGCGATATTTGCTGTGATGATCGCAGCGGGGGTGTATTTTGTCAAAAAGGCATGGTTTCTTCTGCCTTTGCTGATCGGCATGGGACTGGTCTATCATGGGCTAAAGGAGATGGGTGCAGAGAAGGAACCGATACTGTATGTTCTGGGTGGGCTTTTGCTGACTGGGATCTATCTGGGCGTCTGTATCATGTTTCTGATGGGCGATCGTGTGGATCAACTCGAGGTGAAAACCGACGAATGGCAGAAGAAATATAAGGAACGATTTACGGACTTTCGACGGGAGGCGCGCGAAAATATTGCGGAGATTACGAGGGAAAAGGAGCGTTTGGAAAGAGATTTGGAGTTTGCCAAAAGCCTATCGTCGAGCATGTCAGATGCCAGTGCGGATAAGGATGATCTAGATGCCCTGCGCAGGGAGGTCAGAGCACTGCGGTCAGAACTTTCGCGGCTGAAAAAAAGTAACGATACAAATCAGGAACTCCACGAGCACGCAGAGGAGCTGAAGAGTCTGCGTCGCGAACTCAATGCGCTGCGTGGGCAGGGGGCGTCCTCCTATGGGCTTGTACCGGCGAAAACTGCCGCGCGCGGGACTTATCCCCGCCGACGAGCCGCTGGCGGGACGGAAGCTCGTTCCCCTTGACGAAACGCCGAGGGGCAATATGCCAATCTCGGGTGAGATCAATGGATAGTGCCCGCACCTCGTTTTTTTGTGCGCGTGTGCTTTGTCTTATTGCAAATAGGAATCGATTATATTATAATGAACAGTACAAGGGGGGTGTCCCCGCAGAATCCTTTGTTTTCCGATAGGAGGATATGTTTATGAAGAAAAAGTTTTTGGCAGCAATGCTCGGCGCAGCGATGGGGCTCGGTATGTATGCAGCACCTGCAGACGCACACGGCGTTTTCTTTGCGAACCGTGTCGACACGAAGGCGCTCGTGCTCGGCGAAGGTCCGCTTGACAATGCGTATGACCCGGCGTGTGTGCAGCGCATCGATGCCTATGACGTGAATTTCCAGCCGACGACGGTGGAGCGCGTGGATGGCGAGAAGAACATCAGCATTGTGCCGGGCGAGGATCTCGGTGTGACGGCGACGTTCTTTGACTATGGCTATTTTGCAAAGACGACGGACGGCAAGGTGATCCCGACGCGTGATTTCTCGGACATCGAGAATCTCAAGGCAGTGACCTATGCCTACAAGTACAATGTGCACTACTGGAACGAGGCTGTGAAGCCGGCGGGCATCTACAATGTGCCGATCCAGATTGTGCCCGAGGTGAACCCGCTGACGCTGCGGCGCGGCGATACGCTCCGTCTGCGCATCTACAAGGACGGTGCGCCGTATGCGAATGCGCCTGTGATCGCGGATGTGCTTGGCGACCTCACCAATGAGATGCAGGCGGATGCGAATGGCGAAATCTCTGTGCGCATTGCAAACAACGGGCTCAATGTCATCGGCGTCGAGGTCGGATTCCCGACGGACAATCCGATCGTGACGAAGAAGATCTTCAGCTCCCTCTCGTTCATCATCCCGGCAGAGTAAAGGCAACGTTGAAAAATAGGAAAGCGCAGCTGCGTGTGTGGCTGCGCTTTTTATTATACAATATGATACTTCTTCCACGGGATCTGGTTCAGGCGAATGCTGCTTAAAAAATCTACGATGTCTTTGCGTCCGTAGTATTGGGGCCTGCCGTCGTTGGTCAGGCTCATGAGGATGATCGGCATGCCGGGAAAGAAGTGCATGAGGGCGCGGCGGGTCTGCGTCGACTTGATGGTGTAGCGCGTGACTTCGGGGGCGACGTGGATGATGGCGAAGGTCACGCCCTTCTCGATGATGACGGCTCCCTCGATGGTCATGATGTACGCTCCTTTCTACGATTTGCCCATTGTAGCAAAGCTAAGGGAAGCACTGATAAATTCAGCCGCGCCATCTTGACGCATCTTTTTTTGCCCGAACTTTGTCGGCAAATCCTCCACATAGCTTTGGCTATGCGTCCAGTTTGCCTCCTTGTTCGGACGAAAAAATTTACGCCAATCTGACGGACTTCATTTTATCAGCGATTCCCTAATCACACATTACAAATTAAATTGAAAAAGAACTATTAAAAACAAGGTTGCATAAAAAGGCGGGAAGCCCGTATAATATGCGATAAGGGGTATGAATCGCAAAACGGTGGGTTCATAGCCATGCCTTATGATATTGACGGAAAAATTCAAAAGTTCTTCCTCTGAATGTATACAGTTGTGGAAGGAGTTTTGCTTTTTGCGTCGAATGTGGTAAGGGTACTGATATTCAACGAAGGCGGTACGCGATGTACGGCTCTGCAATCCAAGCGGAATGCGGGGGCGGTTTTCTTGCGTTTTTTTAAGAAATCCGCTGCATCGCGGTACGGTCGGAGGAGGAATATGAGGCAGGTTTTATCGGCGTATCGGAGGCAGATTGTCCTCTCGTTTGCGGCGGCGGCGCTCGTGGGCTGCGGCACGCTTCTCCTCATGGGGGAGCTGCGGCTCGTTGGTGCGATGCTTGCGGGCGTGGGAGCGGCAGCTCTCTACTTTGCACAGATGGCGCAGCGCATCATGCGTGCGGCGCGCTTGGGTGCGGCGGGAACGTCGCAGGTGCAGGTGGGGCTGGTGCTGATGCTCGTGCTGATCGGGGCTGTCCTCTGGGCGGCGACGACGGCGGGCGTACACTATTTCTTCGCGGCGGTGGGAGGGTTTCTCCTCATGCACGCGATTATGATGGTGCAGCTGATCGTGCGGACGATACGCGCCGATAGACGAGGTTCTTAGAACCTCGGTAGGTAACTGGGGGAGATCCCCCGAGGGAGGTAGAGGTTATGCACGAAATCGGTGTTCGCGAGGCAGTGCAGATCGCCGGATTTACCTTCAATTCGCAGACGCTGGTGATGACGTGGATCTCGATGGTCGTCGTCCTCTTCATCGGTTGGCTCGCGACGCGCAATCTCAGGGGTTGTGCCGACGTCGAACTGGCAGATGATGATGGAGACGGTGATCGAGGCGCTTCATGACCAGGTCGAGGAGAACATGGGCCCGCGCGGACGTGGATTCCTGTCCACGTTCATTGTGTCGCTGTTCCTGTTCCTTCTCGTGTCGAATTGGATCGGTCTGATTCCGACGATGGCATCGCCGACAAACGATCTGAACACCACACTGGGACTGGCTCTGCTGGTCATCGTCATGATGCACGTCCTGGGACTTGCGGTGAAGGGGATGCACTATGTGGCGCATTTCTTCCAGCCGGTCGCACCGTTCATCATCATCAACATTGTCGAGGAGGTTGCGAAACCGATCACGCTGTCGTTTCGTCTATTCGGCAACATCTTGGCGGGTGAGATTCTCATTCACATCCTGCTGCAGCTTCTCGGGAATGGCTCCACCATCCCCTCGGTGATCTGGCTGGCTTTCAGCGTGTTCGTCGGCATTGTGCAGGCGCTCGTCTTTACGATGCTCTCGACGGCATACATCGGTGCTGCCATTAAGACGGACGGCGGTCACTAAGCTTTCTCGTGCAAAATGCACATCATCTAAGATTTTGTTCAACTGTTTAAGGAGGATCTTTTCATGGAAAACGCAATCATGGTCGCAGGCGCTCTTATCGGTGCGGGTCTCTGCTTTGGTCTTGCCGCGATCGGCGCGGGCATCGGTGACGGTCTTGTCACGGGCCGCTTCATCGAGGGTCTGGCACGTCAGCCGGAGGCAGGCGGCGTTCTCTTTACGCGTACACTGATCTCGGTCGGTCTGATCGAGGCTCTTGCCATCATCGGCGTCGTTTTCGGCATCATCATGCTCTATGCAAATCCGCTGATTCACTAAGAAGTATGAATTGCACGGATTTTGCAAAGGGGGCATAGGAATTGAGCGAAATTACGCAAGGGCTGATTGATCTCAACGGGACGCTGCCTGTCCAAATCATCAACTTCCTGATTCTCGTTGCACTCCTGCGTGCGGTGGCGTACAAGCCGATTGTCCGCATGATGGATGAGCGCAGGGCAAAGATCGCCGAGAGCATCGAAAAAGGCGGACGCGGATGCGGGCTGCCGCCGAGGCGACTCTCAATGAGTACAAGGCGCAGCTTGCCGCCGCGCGTACGAAGGCACAGGAGATCGTCGATCAGGCGGAGAAGCGTGCCGGCGAGGAGCGCGAGGCGAGCATCCAGGCGACGAAGCGCGAGATCGAACAGATGAAGAAGGCGGCCGAGGTTCAGATGGAGCGCGAGCGCGCCCATGCGGTCGAGCAGCTGAAGGCGGAGGTTGTCGCGCTGTCGCTCGCAGCGGCAGGCAAGATCATCCAGAAGAATCTGGAGGCGAAGGACAACGATGCCATCATCGGCGAGTTTATCGCAAAACTCGACGCAAACAAGATTGGTGATGCGCCATGCTGAACATGGAACTTGCACGCAAGTACGCACGCGCAATCTTCGAGCTTGCCTGTGAGGATCATGCGCTCAAAGAGTACGGTGCAGATCTCGCAAAGGTGCAGCAGCTCTATCATGACTGCCCGGAGCTGAAGGCGTATCTCTGCAACCCGAACATCCAGCCGGAGGACAAGAAGTCTCTCCTGAAGGAGGTGTTCGAGGGCGGCGTGCGCGAGACGGTGCTGAACTTTCTCCTGCTGCTCATTGACAAGCGGCGCATGATGGTGTTCGACGCGATCCACGCGATCTTCGGTCAGCTCTCGAACGAGAAGCTCGGGATCGCCGTGGCGGATGTCACGACGGTGGACGCGCTCGCGCCCGCGCAGCTGAAGGAGCTGACGGAGAAACTCGAACGCATCACGGGCAAGCAGGTATCCCTGCGCGAGCACCGCGATCCCTCGCTCATCGGCGGCGTGGTGGTGCGCATCGGCGACCGCCGCATCGACGGCAGTATCAAGGGGCGTCTCGCAGCAATGACGGCAGAGTTAATGGCGAACTAGCGGGGTGACAGCGAAATATGAAAATGAATCCGGAAGAGATTACTTCCATAATCAAGGAACGAATCAAGAACTATGATGTCGATCTGAATGTGAACGATGTCGGCACGGTTCTTGAGGTCGGCGACGGTATTGCCCATATCTACGGGCTGGACAAGGCGATGGCGGGCGAGCTGCTGGACTTCGGCAACGATGTCTACGGCCTCGTGCTGAACCTCGAGCAGGAGAGCGTCGGCGCGGTTCTGCTCGGCGGCGATACGGTCATCAAGGAAGGCGACACCGTGAAGCGCACGGGCCGCATCATGCAGGTGCCCGTCGGCGAGGCGATGATCGGCCGCGTCGTGGACGCGCTCGGTCGTCCGATCGACGGCAAGGGTCCCATCGACACGAAGGAGTTCCGTCCGGTCGAGTCGCCGGCACCGGGCATCGCGGACCGCAAGAGCGTCCACGAGCCGCTGCAGACGGGTCTCAAGGCAATCGACGCGCTCGTCCCGATCGGACGCGGACAGCGCGAGCTCATCATCGGCGACCGCGGCACGGGCAAGACGGCAATCGCCGTCGATACGATTCTGAACCAGAAGGGGCAGAACTGTATCTGCGTTTACGTCGCCATCGGTCAGAAGGCATCGACCGTCGCGCGCGTCGTCAAGACGCTCGAGGACGGCGGCGCGATGGAGTACACGATCGTTGTCGCGGCAACGGCTGCGGACAGCGCACCGCTGCAGTACCTTGCACCGTATGCGGGCGTTGCGATGGCGGAGTACTTCATGTACAAGGGCGGTCATGGGCTCTGCGTCTATGACGACCTCTCCAAGCACGCGGCTGCGTACCGCGCAATGTCGCTGCTGCTGCGCCGTCCACCCGGACGTGAGGCATACCCGGGCGACGTGTTCTACTTTACACTCCCGCCTCCTCGAGCGCGCGGCGAAGCTCTCCGACGCACTCGGCGCAGGCTCCATCACGGCACTGCCGATCATCGAGACGCTCGCGGGCGACCTTTCGGCGTACATCCCGACGAACGTCATCTCGATTACCGACGGTCAGATCATGCTGGACACCGACTCGTTCTACTCGGGCATTCGCCCGGCGATCAGCGTCGGTCTCTCGGTCTCCCGTGTCGGCGGCTCCGCACAGATCAAGGCGATGAAGCAGGGTCGCGGGCACGATGCGTCTGGATCTGGCGCAGTACCGCGAGCTGGCGGCATTTGCCCAGTTCGGCTCCGACCTCGACAAGGCGACGAAGGCGCAGCTCGACCGCGGCGCACGCATGGTCGAGACGCTCAAGCAGGCGCAGTACAGCCCGCTCTCCGTTGCCGAGCAGGTGCTTGTCATCTTCACGGCGGTGCGCGGACACCTCACGGACATCCCCGTGGGCAAGGTTGTCACGTTCCACACGGACTTCCTCAAGTTCATGCGTTCCTCGCATCCCGAGATCGCGTCGGCGATTACGTCGCAGCAGAAGCTCGACGATGCGCTTGAGGCGAACATCACAGCGGCGATTGCGGAGTTCAAGGACACCATCTCCTACAAAGAAGCGTAAGGGGAGAGGTGACTGTATATGGCAAATTTACAGGACATCCGTCGCCGCATCCGCAGCGTCAAGAGCATCCAACAGATCACAAACGCCATGGACATGGTCGCGACCTCGCGTCTGCGCCGTGCCAAGGAGGCCGCGAACAACAACCGTCCCTACGCCGAAAAAGACCGCTGCGGTCATTCGGAGCGTGGCGGCGGCGGCAAGCGGTGTCTCGCATCCGCTGCTTGAGCAGCACAGTGAGGGCAAACGCCTCATCCTCGTGATGGCGGCGGACAAAGGCCTCGCGGGTGCCTACTCGAGCAACGCGCTCAAGACGGCGATGACGCTCGTCGAGGACAAGGCGAATACGCAGATCGTTGCGGTCGGGCGCAAGTCGCGTGATTTCTTCAAGAATCGCGGCTTTGACATCGTGCACCAGCGCGTCGGCATCAGTGAGCGTCCGAAGGCACGCCACGCACAGAAGCTCGCAGCGCAGGTCATCGCTGCGTTCGAGGCGGGCGGCGTGCAGGAAGTCTACATGGTCTACACGCGCTTTGTCTCGGCGATCACCTGCGTCCCCGAGATCGTGAAACTCCTGCCCTTTGCGGCGGAGAGCGAAAACGCGGCGCACGCGCAGGCACAGTACATCTATGAGCCGAATGCCGAGGAGGTGCTCAGGGGCACTGCTGCCGCAGTACCTGTTCACCACCATCTATGCGGCGCTCCTCCAGTCGGCGGCGAGCGAACTGAGTTCACGCATGAACGCAATGAGCAACGCGACCGACAACGCAGGCGAACTCATCGGGAAGCTCGACCTCTACTACAACAAGGTACGTCAGGCGGGCATCACGAACGAGATCAACGAGATTGTCGGCGGCGCCGAGGCACTCAAGTGACATCCATGCACAATGGGTACATGGAGGTAAGGAGGTTTTCCATTGGCAAAAGGTAAAGTCGTACAGGTCATCGGACCTGTCGTAGATATTGAGTTTCCGGCGGGCGAACTGCCGGAGATTCTGAACGCCATCAAGGTCACGGGCAAGGCGGCCGACCAGGAGATCAATCTCACGGTCGAGGTCATGCAGCATCTCGGTGACAGCGTCACGCGCTGCATCGCGATGAGCTCCACCGACGGCCTGATGCGCGGTATGGACGCCGACGATACGGGCGCGCCGATCAAGGTGCCCGTTGGCGAGGCGACCCTCGGACGCGTCTTCAACGTGCTCGGCGAGCCGGTTGACCACAACCCCGAGCCCGTCGGCAACAAGGAGGCGTGGCCGATTCATCGTCCCGCACCGAAGTTCGACGATCAGGAGACATCGACGCAGATCCTCGAGACGGGCATCAAGGTCGTTGACCTGATTGCTCCGTACTCGCGCGGCGGAAAGATTGGTCTCTTTGGCGGCGCAGGTGTCGGCAAGACCGTTCTCATCATGGAGCTCATCCACAACATCGCGACCGAGCACGGCGGCTACTCCGTTTTCGCCGGTGTCGGCGAGCGTACGCGTGAGGGCAACGACCTCTGGTCGGAGATGACCGAGTCGGGCGTTATCGACAAGACCGCACTCGTCTACGGTCAGATGAACGAGCCGCCCGGAGCGCGTATGCGCGTGGCTCTGACGGGACTCACGATGGCGGAGTATTTCCGCGACGTGCAGGGACAGGACGTGCTGCTCTTCGTTGACAACATCTTCCGCTTCATCCAGGCAGGGTTCCGAGGTTTCGGCTCTGCTCGGACGTATGCCGTCCGCCGTTGGCTACCAGCCGACGCTGACGACCGACGTCGGCGCACTGCAGGAGCGTATCACCACCACGAAGAAGGGCTCGATCACGTCCGTGCAGGCGGTCTACGTCCCTGCGGACGACCTGACCGACCCGCGCCGGCGGCAACATTTACGCATCTGGATGCGACCACGGTTCTCTCGCGTCAGATCGCCGAGCTCGGCATCTACCCCGCCGTCGATCCGCTCGACTCCACCTCGCGTATCCTCGACCCGCACGTCATCGGGCAGGAGCACTACGAGGTCGCGCGCGGCGTGCAGGCGGTGCTCCAGAAGTACAAGGAGCTGCAGGACATCATCGCCATCCTCGGCATGGAGGAACTCTCCGACGAGGATAAGCTGACCGTCTCGCGTGCGCGTAAGATCCAGCGTTTCCTCTCGCAGCCATTCGCGGTCGCAGAGGTCTTCACCGGCTCGCCCGGCAAGTACGTTGCGCTCAGGACACGATCCGCGGCTTCCGCGAAATCCTCGACGGCAAGTACGACGAGCTCCCCGAGGCTGCCTTCTACATGGTCGGCGGCATCGAAGAGGCGATCGAAAAGGCGAAGAAGCTCAAAGAGGAGGAGTAACGGATGGCGACCATCAAGCTGGAGATCGTATCTCCCGACCGCATGGTCTACGCCGCCGATATCGACATGCTCATCGCCCGCTCCACGGGCGGCGAGATCGGCATCCTGCCGAAGCACATCCCCCTCGTCACGGGACTTCAGCCGCATGCCATGAAGATTCATGTCGACGCCAAGGAACAGCTCATCGCTGTGGCGGGCGGCTTCATGGAGGTCACACCCGAGAAGATCACCGTTCTTGCAACTGCTGCGGAGGAGCCGATCGACATCGACATCAACCGCGCGCAGCGCGCCTACGAGCGTGCACAGGAGCGTCTGCAGCTCCTGCGCGAGAGCCCCGATACACAGGGCGGCATCATCGACGAACAGCGTGCCACCCTCGCCCTCAAGCGCGCCATGGCGCGCCTGCAGACGGCAAAGGCTCCGAACCCCGGAGCGTAAGAGGTATATGGAAACGCCCCAACCAATGCGGTTGGGGCGTTTTTTTGTGCTGTTTTGTCAGACGGCGGCCGGGGCTGGTACAGAATCATCATAGAGCTCGTGTGGGGCGATATCTCTGCCATTTTTCCATTCGACAGTGAAGTCGTTGACAAAGACCTGTTTGAACGCTTCCATGTTCTTGAGCGGGGCAAAGAAGGGGATGTCCAAATAGGGCTTTACATCGAAGTGTCGGTGCTCCCCGTTGGAGAAAGTCACGCTCAGAATATAATTACTTAGGGGCTTTACAGCGATAGGGTGGATTCGCATAATGTACCTCCGATCAGCGCAGTGGATCAATGCGGAACGGGAGCTGCCCCTCAAGCATCAGATCGTAGTTCGCGCGCAGCTCGTCTTCATGCATCATTGTCCACGCGATGAGCATCGCTTGTTTTTTTACGTGGGAGACTGCCCTCAAGCACGTTTCCCTCGAAATCGACGACAATGCTGTGCTCGGCGTAATACGCGTGGAGATGAGGGACACTGTGACGTTCGTTTCGCTCCACATAAATATATATTTTGATTCCGTCAAACATACAGATAATCGGCATAGTGATCCCTCCCTATCAAAAGTATACGTCAGACCGTGTTTTCGGTCAATAGACTCCATGAGACATAAGCATTATAGACGGTGTGCACTGAATATGCTATCATGAGCCCTATACCGCTCGCAGAAAGGAGGCACCTATGAATCTTGCCAACTACCGCACGTCCATCATTCTCGCCGTCACGTTTACGCTCCTGCTCTCGACATTCTGGTTCTATCAGGACTTTGCATTTATCGTCTTCCTCTCGCTGCTCCTGCAGCTCCTCCCTAAAGCCCGTCGTGGACTTCATGGAGGCGCGGCGGATGCCGCGCTCGGTCGCGTCGGCAATCGCCATCATCGCCTTCATCCTCGTGCTCGCCGCACTCGCGAGCATCATCTCACGCTCCGTCCTTCCGTCCTTTCAGCGGTTCGTTGCGGAGCTGCCGACCATCGGCCAGAGCCTGCAGCAGCTGCCCATTTTTTTCGGATACCGACTTTATCAAAGATGAGTTCGTGAACATCCTCGACCGTCTGCACAGCGTCGGCGCAGAGCTGCTGCGTGCCTCGCTCTCCTTTCTCCTTGTTGCATTCGGGAAGGTCATCGACTTTGTCATCATCATTTTCGTATCGTTCTATCTTCTGAAGGATGGTCTCACGATCAAACTCTGGCTCGCGGATCTCTTTCCGCACACCGCGCGGCGGCGTGTCCTCCGCCTCTTTGACACCCTGCTCATCGCACTGCGCGCCTACATTTGCAGTCAGATCGTCATGTGCGTCATCACGGGCGTCGTCGTCTTCGCCTATTTCAAACTGATGGGGCTGCCGTATGCCTCGGTCTTTGCCCTGCTGTCGGGCATCAGCGAGTTTATCCCCGTGCTTGGACCTACGATTGCCTCGACCCTCGGCACACTCATCACTGCCTCGGTGATGCGGGAGCTCACCGTGCAGACTGCGCTCTTTTACGTCGCGCTCACACAGATCAACCACAATATCGTCTATCCTGCCCTCGTCGGCAAAAAGCCTCCACCTCCACCCCGTCGCCGTCATCCTCGGCGTCGTCTTCGGCGGCGAAATCCTCGGCGCGGCGGGCATGTTCCTCGCCGTCCCCTTCATCGTCATCGTCAAGATCGTCATTACCGACATCTACCGCGACCGACAGGAGATGAAGGGGGCGGCACAGGCAGAAAAATTCATAAACACAAAGAACCTCCTTTACATAACGCTGTGTAAAGGAGGTTTTGTTAAAACATGAAATATAAAAAAATGTAAAATTTACAATGAAAAAAATAAAATATATTTTTTTGTAAAAATATATTGACATAAAGAAATGTATTTGCTATTATACAAAAAACAGGACAGAAAGGAGATTACAATGTTGGATAAAGACCAGAGGAATGTGATTGTCGAGAACTTCCAAAGTCTCCTGCGCCCCATCCGCAACATCATGGATTGCAGCATTGCAGAGATGGCGGAGGCGATCGGTGTCACACGTCAGACGATGAACAATCTCGAGACACGCAAGACAGGGATGTCACAGACGCAGTACATCGCACTCGCGGCGTTCATCGACCACTACTTTCGTCAGAACGGGCGGCTGCTGCCTGCCGTTCAGACAATCATCGATCAGGAGGGGACAAAGAACGCTGCGGACTACGATACGTCGTTTCGCGACGGCTCTCTCATCGAGCGGTGGTTCGAGGGGATGCACGCGTGTGCGGAGGATATGGAGACGGCGGACGACGATGGCTTCACCGAGGAGCTGGGGATCATCGCACAGCAGTATAGAATCTTCATGGATACGGACATCCTGATGACGGAGAACGCGGGGAACGTCGTCGACGATCTCGTGGATGCGCTGCGTATGGCAGAGCGGAGCGTGATTGTTCCGCTGCGTTTGGTGGAGGAGCTGCGCGCGCAGCGGGGAAATCCCGCTGCACAGACGGCGATCAAATATCTGAAGCAGATGCAGACGCAGGAGGTTTTGGACATTCGCGGCGAGGCGGGGGATCCTGATTTTGCCGATATTATTCTCTCAGTGTTTACACGTTTCCGCAGTGCCCACCGGCTCTGCCTCCTGACGAATAATCGAGAGCTCGCCCGGGAGGTACTGCGCTTGAATGAAACGGGGCTTGAGAAGGAAAGCAATCCCATTGTTGCCGGCTGGGTTCGCGACGGCAGACTGCACTCCTACGCGGAACAGCCTATTGCGGTCGAGTCGAAGGAGCAGGAGCTGCTTCTGGATACGAGCGGGCTTGCGGGATGGGAGGAGATGGAGGAGGAAGTCTCTAAGAATACATATGTGCCCGATGCGGAGGCGGTGAGCATGATTGAGGCCCCCTGTGCGCCTCTGGATACGTTATATGATACCAAGGAGCGGGCGCTGCCACACACAACAATCCCCAATGGATGGGGAGAGGTCTAGGAGAGAGGAGCATCTACGATGAAGGACGGACACGTTGGCTATCTTGAAGCCTATGTGAAGAAGTACAAGATTTTCATTGATACCTGCAGCCTGCTCTCGGGCGGTGCGGATCAGTTCTGGCAGAAGATCGTCCCGATTCTCGAGCGGACGGGGAAGAGCGTTATCGTTCCCAAAAGTGTCTATGACGAACTCGAGAAACTTGCTGATCCCAACTACATGCCGAAAAACAAAGAAGAAGGAGGCGGGAATCGAGGAAAAGGCAGAGCACGCACGCCGCACAGTGGTCAATTTGCAAAAGAGAAATCTTGTTGCGGTCATTGGCGATCCAAACGATGATAAACTTGCTGATAATGTCCTGCTGAGCGTACTCACGCGTTTTCGTCTCACCTATGATATGCTGCTGATCACGCAGGATTACAAGCTTGCTGCCAGAGCACTTCCCATTGGTAAGGACAGTGATGCAGTACGCGGGGTCAAGACGATCCGCGTGAAGCGCCTTGATAGCAGCGGTAGTCTGCAAGATGTCTTTGTTGGGGGCACCCAAGGTTGCGGAAAACCTCCTGCGCCAAGTAATACCCCCGCCCCCGAGACCGAGCTTGACGAAGAGGAAGTGCGCTTTGCGACGGCGACGACGGTCACGGATGTGCCGGATACGGTCATCCCTGTCTCGTCGATCCCAACAGCGGGAGACGAGGTGATGATACGCCGTGCGGGGCAGAGCGGCACATTGCGGCTCGGGACACAGATCGGCGCCGGCGGCGAGGGTATCGCCTATCGGACGAACAAGTCCGGCATCATTGCCAAGATCTATAAGCGGGACAAGATCACGCGCCGCAAATACGAGAAGCTGCGCCTTATGCTCACGCGGGAGATAGACTGCGACGGTGTCTGCTTCCCGATGGCGATGATCTACAACGCACAGGGGGAGTTCGTCGGCTATCTGATGAAGGAGGCTGCGGGCAAGGAGCTGCAGAAACGCTTTTTGTCCCGAAGCCCGTCATTCTGAAGAACTTTCCGCAGTGGACAAAGGTGGACACGGTCCAGCTCTGCATCACGATCCTCGAAAAACTGAAGTACCTGCATGACCGCAATGTGATCCTCGGTGATATCAACCCTCTTAACATTCTTTTTGAGTCTCCGACGAAGGTCTACTTTGTGGATACGGACAGCTATCAGGTGGAGGGCTTCCCGTGCCCCGTCTGCACCGTCCCCTTCACTGCGCCGGAGATTCAGAAGAACAACCCCGTATTGCGCACGATTGAGCACGAGCGCTTCGCCGTGGCGACCCTCCTTTTTATGATTATGCTGCCCGGAAGACAGCCGTACTCCATGCAGGGGGGCGAGGGGGTGCAGGAGAATATCATCAAGGGGGACTTCTCCTACCCACTTGGAGACAAGAAGAACGGCAAGGTGCCGCCGGGGTCGTGGCGGTACTGTTGGAGTCATCTCCCGTACGAACTGAAGCAGGCATTCTACGAGACGTTCTGCCGTGGGGAGGCGCACTACGGCGGTCGCAGCCGTTACACCACCGGGGAGTGGCTGCAGATGTTTCGCCGTTACCACTACCTCCTCACGAGCGGTAGGATGGCGGAGCAGGATGAGGAGTCCCTGCTGCTCTTTCCGACGCGGTTCAAAAAGGCAGTTGGGCAGGGACCTATGCGAAATGCAAGCTCTGCGGACGGGAGGATGACGAGGAGCGTCTGAAGGAGGGGATCTGCCCAACCTGTCTGCGACAGGGCGAGACTTACCGCTGCAATACCTGCGGTGCGGAGATCCGCTACACGAACTACGATAAGTACGTCAAGCACTCGAAGAAGCATATGAGCTGTAGAACCTGCTACGAGAAGCGGAATATGGTCGCTGAGCGAAGGACGTGCGGCATCTGCGGTGAATCCTTCGGCATCACCAACGGGGAGAAGGAGTTCTACGCAAAGAAGGGCTTCTCCCTCCCTAGAACCTGCAAGAACTGCCGCGGTGGCGGGCATCATGCCCATACCCATACGTCAAGCCCGACGCGCGTATGTGTTCCGCAGAGGGAGAGCGAGAGCAGGAATGCATCCTTCCTTGAGATCGTTCTCAAGAGCCTTTTCGGCTGATCATTATGGATAAGAGATTTTGCAAAGGAGTAGTGTCATCATGAACGATTTGCTGAGACAACAGGATCTGGTCAACAATCCCTCGACGCGTGTTCCCATCTGCCTCTGCCTTGATGTCAGCGGTTCGATGAACCGCATCGTCGGCGGCGAGACACGGGATACGGGACGCACTGTCTTCCGTGACGGGCAGCAGTGGAATGTCGTCGAGGGCGGTGTCACTGCTCTGAACGAACTGGTCGCGGGGGTGCGCAGCTTCTATGCGGCACTGAATGCGGACGAGGTCGCACGCTACTCTGCCGAAATCTGCGTTGTCACCTTTGGGGGCAGCTCCGCGCGTCTCGTCAAGGATTTCGCGAGCCTCGATCTGCAGCCGGACTTTCCTGACCTCACGGCGGACGGTGAGACCCCGATGGGTGAGGGCGTCAACCTCGCACTCGACCGCCTTGAGACGCGTAAGCAGGAATACAAGGACGCGGGTGTTGACTACTTCCAGCCGTGGCTCGTCCTTATGACGGACGGCTCGCCGAACGGCAGCCCCGCAGCGTTCCAGCGTGCCGTTTCCCGCACCCGGGAACTGGACGGCAATCGCAAGCTATCCGTATTCCCAATTGGCATCGGACCGGAGGCGGATATGGTGAATCTCGGCGCATTCTCGCAGCGCCGCACGCCACTCAAGCTTAAGGGGATGAACTTCGGGGCATTTTTCGAGTGGCTCAGCCAGAGTGTTGCGCATACCTCGCAGTCCATGCCGGGCGAGGAGATCAAGCTGGATGTCGAGAAAAATCAAGGGCTGGGCGGAGCTGTGATGACTTCCGAGGAACGAAGGAGTATGTATGACGTGGAAATCCATTGGCTGCGCCGTGCAGGGGAGGGGGCATAAAAAGTCCGACGTTCCCTGCCAGGACGTAGTACATTATGACGCGGTGAGCGGCGTTCATGTGATTGCCCTCTCCGACGGCGCAGGCTCGGCGCGGCTCTCCCTCTATGGGGCAGATGCAGCTGTGTGCAGCGTGGGATCCCTCCTTGCGGAGGAGTTTCGCGCCTTTATCGGAAACAGCAACGGCGTTGCTGTCAAGCAGCACGTCCTAAATACAGTTCTCGCAGCACTGCGCGCAAAGGCGGATGAGCTCGGGTGTGAGATGCATGATCTTGCTGCAACCCTCCTCGCTGTCGCTGCCGACGATGAAAACTTTCTCGCGGTACATATCGGGGATGGGGTTGTTGGCTGCTATGGTATGGATGGGCTGAAAACACTCTCTGCACCGGATAACGGGGAATTTGCGAATGCGACTACCTTTGTGACCTCGCGGGATGCGCTGCAGCGTATGCGTATCTACAAGGGGAGCGCAGCGCGCCTTTCGGGGTTCGTCCTCATGTCCGACGGGACGGAGCAGAGTCTCTATCACAAGCGTAACCGCGTGCTCGCACCTGCTGTGATCCGTCTCATGCACCGCACCAGCCTCATCGCGCACGATGTCCTCCTTCCGCAGCTTGCGGCTGCACTTGAGAATGTCATTGCAATGCAGACACAGGACGATTGCAGCATTGCCCTCATGGCGCGCTGTTCGCAGGCGCTGCCCCCGATCAGGGCGCTGTCTCCGACGCAGCGGCGGGAGGTATTCGGCGGCGTTTCTCTGCCGCTTGCCGTCTCTCTGCGCATCTGCCGAAAACTGGGGCTGCGCCTTGCACCGTGTCAGATCATGCGCGCCATGCGTGGGAACACCACACTGCGGCAGAGGGATGCGCAACGGTTCGTGAAGACCGCTGCCATGACGAGAAAAAAAGGAGCGTGATCGGATTCTGTAGATCCTGTGGAATCCATGACCGGAAAAATATAACCCTTGTTGGGAGCATTGCAGACACATAAAAACCGCCGCATCATCGTGCGGCGGTTTCGTCTATATGGGAAGTGAGGAAGGATGGATTGTGGTTATGCGAGCATGGAGCGGAGGAACCAGATCTGCTTTGCGTAGTTGGTGACGTGATCCTCCATGAGGTTGGCAACGCCGAAGCAGTCGTGTGCATCGGCAGCCTTACGGATCTCAAGCGCCTGGTCGCGGAGGAGTTCGAGGTCGGCAAGCGTGATCTCGAGTGCCTTCTTCTGATCGACCGCCTCGTCGCCGAGCTCCTTAATCGTTGCGATGGCGAGGTAGCCCTTGAGGCTCGCGACCGGCTGTGCACCCGCGATCTTCAGCAGCTCCGCCGTCTCATCGAGTACGTCCGCGAACGCATCGTAGAGCGACTCGAGGTACTCATGGACTGCCTTGAACTGCGATCCGACAACGTTCCAGTGGAGGTTGTGCAGCTTGATGTAGCCGACGCCGATGTTGGCGATGTAGGTGTTGAGCGCATTGTTAAGGTTAGCGTCATTTGCGTGTGACATAGTGGAAAAATCCCTTTCATAATTTTTGTACTGCAGATCCCTGAGAATCTGTTTCATATCCTGTTGACATTGGTTATTATAGACCAAGCGGCTTTATTTGTCAATAGTTATTATTAAATATCGAAATAAAAAAATTTGTGGGAAGGACTGTTTATCTTGACAAATCGGATATTTTGTATATAATTCATATCTATAAACTATGTGTTTTCAAAAAAATGGAAAAGGGGAATATCCATGAGCGAGAAAAAAACTATCATTTTGAAACCCTGCAGGTGCGTGTCGGACAGGAGGCGGCGGATCCCGTCACGGATGCGCGCGCCGTACCCATCTATCAGACGACCTCGTACGTGTTCCACAACGCGCAGCACGCTGCCGACCGCTTCGCACTCAAGGATCCGGGCTATATCTACGGGCGGCTCATGAACCCGACGCAGGATGTGTTCGAGAAGCGCATCGCGGCGCTTGAGGGCGGCGCGGCGGCACTCGCGTTTGCCTCAGGGGCGGCGGCGATCACGGCGACGTTCCAAGGGCTTGCCCATGCGGGTGACCACATCGTCGCGCAGCAGACCATCTACGGCGGCTCGTACAACCTCCTCGCGCATACGGTGAAGGAGTGGGGCATCGACGTGACCTTTGTCGATCCGAAGGCGGGCGCACAGGGCTTTGCGGACGCGATCCGTCCGAATACGAAGTGCGTCTTCATCGAGACCGTCGGCAACCCGAACGCCGACCTCATCGACATCGAAGCGGTCGCGCAGGCAGCGCACGCGCAGGGCGTGCCTGTCGTCATCGACAACACCTTTGCCACGCCCTACCTCCTGCGCCCCATCGAGCACGGCGCGGACATCGTTGTGCACTCGGCGACGAAGTTCCTCGGCGGACACGGCGCGAGCCTCGGCGGCGTGATCGTCGACGGGGGCAAGTTCGACTGGAAGGCATCGGGACGCTTCCCGCACCTCACCGACCCGAACCCGAGCTATCACGGCGTGAGCTTCGTTGATGCGCTCGGCCCCGTCGCATTCGTTGTCTATATCCGCGCTCTCATCCTGCGCGACACGGGCGCGGCAATCGCACCGCAGAGTGCGTTCTACTTCATCCACGGGCTTGAGACCCTGTCCCTGCGCGTCGAGCGTCACGTCGAGAACGCGCTGAAGATCGTGGACTTCCTTGCAAAGCACCCGAAGGTCGCGAAGGTCAACCATCCCTCCCTGCCGAACCATCCCGATCACGAAATCTACAAGCGGTACTTCCCGCACGGCGGCATCTCCATCTTCACGTTCGACATTGTGGGTGGGCGCGAGGCGGCGTTTCGCTTTATCGACAAGCTGACCCTGTTCTCACTGCTGGCGAACGTTGCGGACGTGAAGTCGCTCGTCATCCACCCCGCGACCACGACCCACTCGCAGATGAACGAAGCCGAGCTTGCCGCCTCCGGCATCGGCGAGGGGACGGTACGCCTCTCCATCGGCATCGAGCACGTCGATGATCTGATTGCGGATCTTGAGGAGGCGCTCGCCGCAGTGTGAGCCGTTTTTCCGTAAAAAGATACCTCTGTACGAAGGATTCCATCGTGCAGAGGTATCTTTTGTGTTATAATAATGCTATAAGATGATGGACGCCGTTATGGATATGCCGCATCTGCCGTCAGTAAGAAGGAGTCGAGTGTATGAAGACAAATGATACGCCAATTCTGGACTTAATGAAGGCCATTGGCAAAGGGAAGATTCAGCTTCCTGACTTTCAGCGTGGCTGGGTGTGGGATGATAACCGTATTCGCGGTCTGATCGCCAGCATTACGCAGAACTTTCCGGTCGGAGCTGCCATGTTCCTTGAGTATGGCAACGATAATGTCCGCTTCAAATATCGGATGATTGAGGGCGCACCGCCCTCCGCTGCCGCGCCGGAGCAGCTGATTCTGGACGGTCAGCAGCGGCTCACGTCCATCTACGCAGCTCTGTGCAGCCCCAATGCCGTAAAGACAAAGACGGACAGAGGCAATGCGGTCAACCGATTCTATTACATTGACATCGCTCAGGCGGTCGATCCTTCCGCTGACCGTGCGGATGCGATTATCTCTGTCCCCGAAAACAAGCAGATTACCTCCGATTTCGGCAGGAAGGTCGAGCTTGATATTTCGAGTGCCGAGAAGGAGTACGAGAACAAGCTGTTTCCGCTGAATATCATTTTTGGATGATGAGAAATCCTTTGAGTGGGAGCAGGCATATCTCGCTTATCACAACAATTCGCACGAGGTCAGCAGCGAGTATCGGACATTTCGCGGAAAAAAATCATCATGCCCGTCACGCATTACAAGATTCCGGTTATCAGCTTGGATAAAGACACACCCAAAGAAGCCGTGTGTCAGGTATTCGAGAATGTGAACCAAGGCGGCGTATCCCTGACGGTGTTTGAACTCGTTACGGCGGTATTTGCAATGGATGACTTTGAGCTGAGGGCGGATTGGGACAAGCGAAAGGTCAACGACCTGAACGGCGATGTTCTGAATATCGTAACGGCGACAGACTTTTTGACCGCCTGTACGCTCCTGTCCTCGTACGAAAAAGAAGGGGACGGTCAGCTGCAAGAAAAAAGATGTACTTGGGCTGAAGCTCGTCGATTATAACAAATACGCCGATCTTTTGACGCAGGGGCTTTCAGGAAGCGGAACTGCTGCTCGCTGAGGAATGTATTTTTTTGTCAGCCGTGATCTGCCCTATACGACACAGCTGATTCCACTGGCGGTACTGTGTGCGCTGCTCCTGCCGAATCACCGCATCAAGGCATCCAACGTGAGGAACAAGATCAAACAGTGGTATTGGTGCGGCGTGTTCGGTGAGCTCTATGGAAGTGCCAATGAGACGCGCTATGTCAACGACGTGGTTGGCGTGATGAGTTGGCTGGGCGGCGGGGATTTGCCAAAGACTGTCGTGGATTCTTATTTCAATCCCATGCGTCTTTTGATGCTTCAATCCAGGCGCAGTGCCGCCTACAAGGGCATCATGGCGCTCGTTATGAAAAAAACCACAGCCGCGATTTTATCAGCGGGCAAGAGATGAACATTGCCCTCTACAAAGACACCGGCATCGACATTCACCACATTTTCCCGAAGAGTTACTGCATCAGCAAGAACTACGCGTATGTGAAATGGGATTCCGTCATCAATAAGACGCCCATTTCGTACGGTACCAATCGGGAGATCGGAGGTGCGGCCCCCAGCATGTACCTTGCACGCATAGAAAAGAAGGTGCCGTCAGAGGATTTGCGCGACTGCCTCGCTGCTCACTGGATCGACATGGATGATTGTAGGACGGATGACTTTGCACGGTTTATCGTCAACCGCGCACGGAAAAATCCTCGATGCCATCGAAAAAGGCTACGGGAAAGAAGATTTCCGGCAGGGGCTAGTGATGAGGTGAAACAGGCATTTGGCGATCACCTATAAGGGGCGCTCTCCGCTGCGGTTCGCCGCACGAATCTTGATGACGGCGCAGGTGGGGGCACGCCGAACGTCCTTCGTAGAAAAAGTCCTTGCCAACGCGCCCCTCGCTGTGCTATAATGCGTCATGTCGCATAAGCGCATGGAGAGGTGTCCGAGTGGTCGAAGGTGCTTGACTCGAAATCAAGTGTGGTGATGAGCCACCGTGGGTTCGAATCCCACCCTCTCTGCCAGTAAATACAAGGCTTCGTGGAGATTTCCACGAAGCCTTTTTCTGCGCGCATTTTTCGGTGAAAAAAACACGATTTTGGGCACATTTTGGGCACACGAGATACGGTGCATCACTTTTTTTGAAGAAGCGTACGTTGAAAGTGATGCAGACTTCCCCCTAGAGGAGTGCCAGATACTTCGGTTGATCGGTCTTGGCAATCTTCAGCGCGTCCATCGCAGCCTCGGCGGTGATGCCTAGGCTTGAAATGAGGTTCTTGATGCTTTTTATACGTTCTGTTTCTGCACCGCGAATTTCACCACGAACCTCACCGCGAGCCTCTCCTTGTGCCTCTCCGCTCGCAAATCCGTCATCGTAAATTTCTTTCATCACATTGCACATAGCTGCAACCCCTTTTCGGTTTCTTTTGAAAAAGCGTACGCGCTCGGCGAGCACGTCGCTATACATATCGTTCGGATCACTGCAAAAGAAGTCGTGCATGAGACGCCCGAGCGAGGGCATTCAATTCTCGTAATGCCCTTTGCAGGCTTTGACGATGATCGTATTTTTCTGTGACTGTGTAGACAAGGCGATTTTTGCTCGTCAATACGGCGGCTGTAATCGCCTCCAAGGTGCTTTTAGAAGTTCCGGTTTTCCAATTCCACCCTAGCGCACCATCACGGTCGATGCTTTGTAGGAGTTGGTTGATTTTCTTCAGGGTTCGCTTGTCCTGTGTCTGCCAGTAGAGATATTGGGAAAAGGCGGTTTCGGTAAAGGTGATCTTACTCATGCTCCATTGCCTCAAGCTCAGCAAAGGTTTTTGTAACAGTGCGTCCGTCACGCAGGTCGCTGTCACTCTGCTTTAACATGGAGAGGTATTCATTTTGTTCCTTTTGATGCAGTCCTGCAATGAGTTCGTTGATACAATCCGTGACGGTAATATTTCGTACTTTGATATAGTTTTCAAGGATGCGGGCATTCGTGTCATTGAGTTGGACGGCAAGTGTCGTCATCATGGTTCAGCTCCTCTCTATGTATAAGCTGTTGTATCAATATGGAATGTTCATTGTCAAGGAATCGCTGATAAAATGAAGTCTGTCAGATTGGTGTAGATTTTTTTGTCCTGTCAAGGAGACAAACCGGACGCATAGCCAAAGCTATGTGGAGGATTTGTCGACGATGGCAGGACGAAAAAGATGCGCCAAGATGGCAGTGCTGAATTTATCAGTGCTTCCTCAAATATAGTTTATCGTCAAAATAGCACTTTGGCAAGTGATTCCAAACGCAAAAAAGCGCGGCAGACACGCCGCGCTTTTTGTGTGCAATCAAAATCAGTGTTTCTTACGGAACTCTGCCATAAACGCCGCGAGTTTCTCGACGCCGGCGAGGGGCATGGCGTTGTAGATGGAGGCGCGCATGCCGCCGACGCTGCGGTGTCCCTTGATACCTGCAAGTCCCTGCTCTTTGGCAGCAGCGACGAAATCCTTTTCGAGGGATTCGCTCGGCAGTCGGAAGGTGACGTTCATGCGCGAGCGGCTGCCCTTCTCTGCGTGTCCGCGATAGAATCCGCCCGATGCGTCGATGGCATCGTAGAGAAGGGCAGCTTTCTGTGCGTTCGCTTCGCCCATGGCGACGAGCCCACCGTGTTCCTTGATCCAGTGGACGGTTTTGCCTACCATGTAGATGGCGAAGACGGGCGGTGTGTTGTAGAGAGAGTCGTTCTTTTGGAAGGTGCTGTAGCGCAGCATGGTTGGGAGTTCAGCGGGGCTGCTCTCCAGGAGTTTTTTCTTTGCGACGTTGAGGACGACACCGGCAGGACCGAGGTTTTTCTGCACGCCCGCATAGATGAAGTCATAGCTGCCGAAGTCCCACGGACGCGAGAGGATGTCGGAGGACATATCGGCAAAGAGGGAAACCCCGTTCGTCTGCGGTGTGTAGTGGTACTCGGTGCCGTAGATGGTGTTGTTGAGGCAGAGGTGGAGGTAGGCGGCATCGGGAGCGATGTTCAGTTCGTCCTGACGCGGGACGCGGACGTAGTTCTCCTCCTTCGTCGAGGCGGCGACGGTGCCGACACCGAGTTTGACAGCCTCCTCGTATGCCTTTTTGGGGAAAAAGCTGCCCGAGAGCATATAGCTGCCGGGGTGTGCCTCGGTGGCGAAGTTTAGCGGGATGAGTGCGAAGGTCTGGCTTGCGCCACCGGCGGTGAAGACGACGTCGTAGTCATCGCCAAAGCCCCATGAGTTCCTTGATGTCCGCCTTTGTCTGCTGATGCACCTCGTCGTAGGCGGGGGGCGCGGTGGCTGATCTCGAGGATGGACATGCCTGTGCCGTTAAAGTTCAGGAGTTCCGACTGTACCTCTCTCAGAACGTCCTCGGGCAGGACGGCGGGGCCGAGGGTTGAAGTTGTAGATGCGTTCGTTCATGGTGTTTCTCCCTCTCTGTATTTTATGATTCCTATTGGACGCCCCTTCCGTCACGCTGACGCGTGCCACCTCCCCCGTTGCGACGGGGGAGGCTCAGGGAACGAAAAACGAGATGGGGCATGTATTCTTAGCTCTCTCCATCCACATGCTCCGTCCGCGTCATGCGGACCTGGGCGACGCGCGCGCGATCCATGCGGAGTACCTCGAAGGTGTACGCGTCCCATACGCAGGTTTCGCCGACCTTCGGGATGCGGCCGATCTGTGCGGTGACAAAGCCCCCGAGGGTGTGGAAGTGGTCGTGATCTTCGTCGGGCAGCTCGTCAATGCCGAACTCCTCTTTGAACTCGTCGATGGGGAAGAGTCCGTCAAAGACCCAGTTCGCCGTCTCCTCTGCGCCCGTGCGTGTGCTGGCGGGGGCATCGTCGTCCGCGCTGCCGATGATTTCCTCCATGATGTCGCCCATGGTGATGAATCCGACGACACCGCCGTACTCGTCGAGGACAACCGCCTCGTGAATCGCGCCCGTGCGGAATTTCTCAGGACGCGAAGCCCCTCCATGGTACGCGGGACGAAGAGCGGCTTGCGGATGTAGTCCGCGAGGTCGAGCTCTGCGCCGCCCAAGACCGCATCGAGGAGTTCCTTTGCGTAGACGACCCCGCGAAAGTCGTCAAGGTTCTCGTAGGCGACGGGGAATACGTCGTGCTCTGCGCCGCGAATGACGCGCAGCTGCTCGGCACGTGTCTCGGCGAGGTCGATCCATGCGATCTGTGTGCGCGGGGTCATGAGGGCGGAGGCGGTCTGGTCGCTCATGTGGAAGATGCGGTCGACCATGTCCTGCTCCGCCTTTTCAAAGGTGCCGTCCTCCGTGCCCTGCTCCATGAGGTCCTTGACGGCATCTTCCGTGACGGAGGCGCGGCTTTCGGGATTGATGCCGACGAGGAGGAGCAGTCCGCGCGAGACGGAGACGAGTGCCGCGCTCGGCAGTGCCGTGAGCCGTGTGAGCAGACGGATGCTGCGATGGCTGCGCATGAGGATGCCCTCGGGGTTCTGCAGGGCGATCTGCTTGGGCAGGGAAGTCGCCGAAGAGCAGGGTGAGCGCAGTCATGACGAGGATGCTGAGGACGAGCGCGGCAGCAAAGACCTCCATGCCGGGGAGGAGCTTTGCGAGAAATTTGCCGAAGGTCGGTGCGACGAGGAGCCCGATGCCAAGCCCCATGAGGGAGGCTGGTGCAGGTGACACCCGCCTGTGCCATGGCAAGCGGCGGCACGGGATGTTCAAGGAGCGCGAGTGCCGCCGCTGCGTCTCTGTCGCCGTCGCCCTCAAGGCGTTCGAGCCGCCCTCGATGAGATGCGGTGAGCGCGGTCTCAACCTGCGCGAAGTAGGCGTTTGCCGAGAGGCAGACGATGAGCAGGATGAGTGCAAAAAGATCGGATAGGGAACTGTCCAAGGGTGTATGCAGCTCCTTTCAATAGCTAAAAAAATGATGTAGGGAATCGCTGCGAACTCCACGCAAACGCCTCGTTACGCAGCGGTCAGGCACTTATCTGCCTAAATACCTGCGGACTTCTTAAACGCGCTTCGCTTGAACGAAAGAAATCCGCAGGGGGCAGAACGTGCCTTTTGCTCCGCGTGCTTCACTAGGGTTTGCTTTGGAGTATCGCATGGCAGTGCCTCTCTCATCTGCAAAAATGATAAACAATCAATAGCTATAGCCTGTATTGTAGCACAGACGCGGCGAAATGTCATTTTTCCACCACGACATCCGTCAGACCGAAATACTCCATCGCGCCCTCCTTCGTGACGTTGTTGTCCCAGTCCTCGTAGTAGACGTGGCGCAGGGCGCGGTTCGTGCGCTCGATGCGGGGGAAGTGGACGACGGTCTCGCCGCGTGCGCGGGCATCCTCGATCTGTGTGATGCGTGCCGCATCCGCCGCGTGCATCTCCTGCGTGATGAGGAGTGTCGCTGTGCCTGTGTAGGCGAAGAGAAGGAGTGCCGCAGCGCAGAGGGTACGTCGTGCTGACACACCCTAGCGCTGTCATGATAGCAGAATCGCCAAGAAGGGCGAGCGCCGCCGTGACAAGCATTGCGGAAGAACTAAAGGTCGCACGCCCCGGGAAGGTCGGCGCGGCGAGCATAACGAGGTTGTTGCAGATGGCAAGTCCCATCAGGAATGCCGCATAGCGTGCGACGGGATGGCGGCGCAGAATCGCAGACATGGGCACGCATTCTGCCGCCGCACGGACAGCGGCGGCGGTCAGCCCGAGTTGTTGCTTGATGCGTGCATAAAAAAGAAGGATAGCGAACCAGTAGATCGCCATTTCCTCGAAGCCGTTCATGAGATTCGTAAAGAGATGAATCGTCAGTGGCTTTGTCTGTCCGAGCGGTGTGAGTACGCCCCCGATGATGACATCGCGGAGCGTGCCAGCGATCCATCCGCCCGTGAAATAGGAGAGGACGAGCAGGGCAAGCACGGCGGCGAGCACCAGTGTTCCTGCCCTCGTGCGCTCGACGGGAGCAGGATCCATGTGCGCCTCTATGCGCCGATAGAGCCGCCACGCGGTCAGGATGAGCAGCAGGACGGGGAGGCAGTAGAGCACCATCTCACCCTGCCCCGCAAACTGATTGCCGATGTGCGCGAGGATGTCCTTGTCCGCCCCCTGTTCATCGTAACGGACGTAGTTGCCGGGCGCGGCGACCAGTCCGATGAGGCCGAGAAGCGCGCCGAATGCCCCCACAATCATCCACGCGGGGAGAAATCCGTGCCGCTTCCGCAGATACAGAGCCGAGCCAAATGCCGTGACAACGACCGTCACAGCGAGGTTTTCAATCGACCAGCCCGCGAGAATGCCGAGCAGGAACATCGGGAGAATCGCCCATGTGCACCGCCCGCTTGTCTCCGTCGCAGCAGTTTTCAGCGTGAGATTGTACGGCAGGAGAAAGAGGAAGGCGGGCACTGCCGACCAGAGATAGACCGTCGATCCGCTCTTCCAGACCGCGACCTCGCCGAAGTGCGGGAGGGAGAGCCAGAGCAGGAGCCCCGCCGCTGCAAACAGCCCCGGTGCGTGCCAAAATGTGAGCGTACGCCGCGCGTGCATCGTCACGAGTACGACGAGCGTGAGGAACATGAGGGCATTTGCAATGTCAAACGCCGTTTTCCCGAGCCAAAGGAAGAGCTGCAGGCAGAAGACCGTCACTGTGCGCCCCCCGTGGAGCAGATAGTGCTGCACGCCGGACACCGCGACATCCGAGAGCGAGGCGAGATGTGCCCCCGTTTTCCATACCATCGCGTAGTCATAGTCGTCGCGGTGGATGGGCATCAAGTGATTCAGCGCAAGCATAAATGCAAACATTGCCGTCGCCGCGAATCCGGTGCGTAGGACATCCGCACGCATTACCGCACCTCCCTGTTATTTCGTGCATAGTCAAATTTTTTTCCCCGTCCAGCTCGTCGATGAGATACGACGGCCGCTGTTTGCTCTCCGTGAAGACGCGCCCCAGGTACTCGCCGATGATGCCGAGCGAGAGCAGCTGCACGCCGCCGAGGAAGAGCAGCACCGTCATGAGCGTCGGATAGCCCGCGACCGGGTCACCGTAGACGAGTGCGTTCACGAGCACCACGAACATATAGAGGATCGCGAGTGCCGAAACCATCAGTCCGAGCACCGTCGTGAGCCGCAGCGGTGCGGTTGTAAACGAGGTAATGCCCTCGATCGCCAGAGACAGCAGCGCGGGATAGCTCCACGTCGTCTTGCCCGCCGCACGCGGCTGCACCTGAAACGGGATCTCCTTCTTTTTGAAGCCGACCCATGTGAAAAGCCCCTTCGTAAACCGCTGATTCTCGCGCAGCAGACGCAGAGCCGCGACACAGCGATGATCGAGCAGACGAAAGTCGCCCACGTCTCGTTGGAGTGTGAAACGGCTGACCGCCTGCATCGAGCGGTAGAAAAGATTTGCCATCGTGCGCTTGAACCACGTCTCGTCCGTGCGGTCCGTGCGCTTGCCGCAGACATCGTCGTAGCCCGCGCGCCAGTAACTGACCATCTCAGGGATGATCGCAGGCGGGTGTTGGAGATCGGCGTCCATCAGGATGACCGCGTCCCCGTCCGCGTAGTCGAGCCCCGCCATCATCGCGGGCTCCTTGCCAAAATTGCGCGTAAAGCTGATGTAGCGGACGTTTGTGTGCGCCTCGGCGAGTGCGCGAATCTCCGTGATGTGTGGTCACGGCTGCCATCGTCGATAAAGAGATAGGAAAACGAGCAGTCCGCAATCCCCGTCGTCGCAGCAGTCACCTCGTCGTAGAAATGCCCGATGACCTCCGCCTCGTTATAGCAGGGGACGATGATGGTGATCTTGTCCATGCGTCCCTCCTAGTTCCCGTAGATGCGAAAATTGACGATCTCCGCGCCCGCTGCGGTGAGCGCATCGCGTACGGTGGGGGCGGAGAGGGCGGAAAGCTCCGCCTCGAAATCGTGATCCCAGAGGCAGTCACGGATGAGTACGGTATTGTCCGTGCCGGGGTGGAGCATCACCTCGGTCACACCGTCTCTGAGCGAAGCCGCAATCCCGGTGAGTGTCGCTGCATCCACCGCCTCGCCCGCGACGATGCCAGCGAAGTGATCGGGTACGCATATGCCGCATCGCTGCGCTTTTGCCGCTGCACGGTGCGCGAGGACGGCAAGCCCCGCGCGTCCGATGAGCTGTCCGATGCCGCCGAAACTCCCCGCAAAGAGCGGTGCACGCGGCGCACGCATGGCGGGGATGCCTGCCGCGCGGCAAAGATCGAGCACAATATCGATGACACCCGGCAGGACGTGCATATGCTGGTGACTGTCCGCGTGCGTCGGATGAATCCCCGCCGCCTCGACGCGCCGCAGCTGTGCGGTGAGCTCCGCACGCACCTCATCGAGGCTGACGGCTCCGCGCAGAAGCCGCACGGCAAATGCCGTGTGATCGTCCACGAAGACACCCGCCTCCGTCACGAGCGACGGGATCTCAGCGGGCGGCAGAACGGGATTGCCGTTCACGAGCGTCAGATGGATGCCGACTCCGAGCTTTGGGCTGCGTGCGGCAAGTTCTGCCGCATCGTCGAACGCCACGCCACCGGGCATGAGCGTCGCCGAGCGCAGAATGCCATCCGCGACACCGCGCTCGACCGCGCGGTTGATGAGCGTGTGCCGTCCGAAATCGTCCGCATTCAGAATAATTTGTTTCAACGTATTCTTCCCCTGTGTTTTCAGTATCGCATGGTATTCTATCATAACGTATCATTAGAATGAAGTTTTGTCAAAAGTAATGATAAAAGGTGAGCTGTGATAAATGTTACGGGAGCATACATGTCCGTAACATTTGACGTAGACTCAATAAAAAGAAACCGAGGTGTTTGCGTGGAGCACCCATAAGGATGTGGTCTTCATAATATTTTTCGACAAAAAAATATGAAATTACCTTTTTCTATATAGGACTTTTATAGTAAAAATAGCGTAGAAGATCTATCGGTTACAAAGGAGTATTACATGATCGTTGAAATCATCAGTGTAGGCACGGAGCTGCTCATGGGCAGCATAGTCAACACGAATGCACAGCATATTGCACGCGCCCTCGCGCACATGGGACTGGACGCATACTATCAGACCGTCGTCGGCGACAACCCCGAGCGGCTGCGCGCCGCGCTCGACATCGCGTACACGCGCGCGGACTGCGTCATCACCACGGGCGGGCTTGGCCCGACGAAGGACGACCTGACAAAGGAAAATGCTCATCTCCTACTTTGGCTGCACCCCCGTCGAGGATGCGGAGGCACTGCGTCGTCTGGAGGAACGCGCGGCAAAGCGCGGCATTCCCCTCTCGGACAGTATGCGCAAGCAGGCGACCGTACCCTCGGGCGCAACGGTGCTCCAGAACGACCACGGCACCGCGCCCGGCGTCATCATCGAGCAGGACGGTCGTGCGTGCATCATGCTCCCGGGGCCTCCGAAGGAGATGAAGCCGATGTTCGAGACGGCGTGCGACGTATTCCTACATGCAAAAAAAGTGATAAAGTTTTTTTGTCTCCATGAACATCAAGCTCTACTCCATGGTGGAAAAAGGGCTGCCCGTCGGCGAGTCGCCCGTTGCCGACCGCCTCGGCGCACTCGTGGACGGCGAGAACCCCTCCGTTGCCACCTATGCGAAGGAGGACGGCTGCCTCGTGCGCGTCACGGCGGCGGCACCGACCGCAGAGGAGGCACGCGCACTGCTCGCACCGACCCTTGCGGCGACGCGCGAAGCCATCGGCGAAGAGTACATTCGGACGATGGACGAGGACTAAATGCAGGTGGGAATGTTGCGGCGGAGCATCGGGGGGCTCCTTGCCGCTTGTATGATGCTGAGTGCCGTACCCGCAGGTGCGGCGGAAAAACCTGCGCCGCGCCATGCGTCGCAGAAGAACACGGGAGGAGCGGAGCGTGCCATGAAGGAGATCACGGTGCAGGCGGAGCGCGTGCACCCCGCGCAGGCGCAGCAGGAGGCGCAACTCTCCTCCGTTCTCCTGCACTGGCAGCCCGTTCCTGCGGCGGTGCGCTATGCCGTGCGGGTTCTGCGGGCGGATGCACACGGGAAAATGAAGACACTGGGCACGATGAACCGCGTCTATACGACGGGGCTTCATGTGCCGCTCGCCTCGTATGGCGGCGCAGACGGCCTCTACTGGACGGTGCAGCCGCTCGACTACGACGGCGCACCGATCGCGGCAGAGTCCACACCGCGCCCCATCGTCGGTGAGACTGCAGATCCGGCTGCGCCGGTGCTGACGGCGCAGTTCGGCGAAATGCCGTATGCACCTCTCTATCCCGTCTACGCGTGGATTCCGCTGAGCGGACAACAGCATCACGAGGTCGAGGTCTATCGCCGCGCGGGCGGACGTGACATCTATCTCCATACGCTGCAGGCGGGCGAGTACGATGTCTACGATGATGAAGCGTTTACCGTGCCGGGCGAATACTTCTACCGCGTGCGCGGAACGACGGGGGCGGGCACACCGATCTCGGAGTGGTCGGAGAACGGCACATTCACCGTTGCTGACCGTACGCCGATTGCCGCACTCGGGGACAGCATCACACACGGCGGCGGCGCGATCACTGTCCCGCCCTCCTACACGCTTTACGACTGGGAGAGCTACTGCTCCGTCCCTGTGAAAAACCTCGGGCACAGCGGCGACACAACGGCGGCGATGCTCGCACGTTTCGAGCGCGACGTTCTGCCCTTTTCGCCGCGCGTCCTCATCATTATGGGGGCGTCAACGACTACCGCGTCGGCATCTACGGTGCGGAGACGGTCCGCAACCTCGCCGCACTGCGTGAGAAATGCAGGGCACATGGTATCACGCCGATCTTTCTGACGGTGACACCGATCCGTCCCGCGATGATGACCGCGCGCATGACGATCCAGACACCGCCGTCCGATTGGTGGGCGCACCGTGACTACATCAACAACTGGGTCATGCAGCAGGAGTACAGCCTCGATGTCTCCAGTGTCCTCGCGGATGCGGATGGTGAGCTTGAGGCGGGGTATACGACCGACGGCCTGCACCCCGACCTCATGGGCAAAAAGTACATCGGCGAGCGCGTCGATGCCTATCTGCGCACGCATTTTGCATATGTCGCACAGCAGGCGGAACGGCACGTGCGCATCCTGAGAGAAGATAAAGGAATCGCTGATAAAATGAAGTCCGCGCTTCCTAAAGAGTAACGGGAGGGAGAGCTATGACCCGCAATCTGCGCCTCAGCGCCATCCTGCTCCTCGCGTTCGCCCTCATCGGCGGCGCGTACACGGGCTACTGCTATCATCGTGACCGCACGCCCGAGGCGGCACTCCATCAGATTGCGCGCGCCGTCCGAACAGAGGATAGGCAGCTCTTTTGCGGAATACGTCGATGAGGATGCCGTGCTCACCACCATGCACGAAGATGTGAGTACACTTCTCGCGGACAACATCGCCATACTCCACGAGCGTCATCCGCGCGACTGGTTCTTCCGTCACGACAGTGCCTTTATGCGGGACTACATGGCGGAGCATCGTACGGAGTACATCGATGTGGCACGCATGGTGCTGACATACTACTTCGACGCGGAGCGCGTGCCCGTGACGAAGGCGGAGGGCAATGCGCGCTGGGGCTCGGATGAACTGCGTGCCTTTGCCGCGCACTATACGGTCAATACGGAGCCGGCCGTGATCTCGGGCGACCGTGCGGCCATCGTCTGCCGCGTGCGCGGTGACGACAGTGACTATGGACGGCTTCTGCCCGAGGGCTCTCTTACGATGGAGCTTGAGCGGCAGGCGAGCGGACATTGGAAGCTCGTGCACATATGGACGGATATCGCGCGCGAACATGGTTTTTATTCTTTTGTTGACGCGGCGGAGCGATATTGGGAACTTCAAGGTTGGGATTAAGGAATCGCTGAATTTATCAGTGTTTCTTTAAGTGAAGGGAGAATGAGAGCATGAAGTATGAATTTACAAAAGACTATCTGACCGGCATTGATGAGATCGACAAGGAGCACGCGCGGCTCTTTGAGATCGCGAATGAGTGCTATGACCTCGTCATGGACGATGAGGCGATGGACCGCTTCGACAAGATTGTCGCACTGCTCGACGAGCTGCGCAGCTATGCGGCGACACATTTCGCCAACGAGGAAGCGTACATGGAGCGCATCCAATACGAACGCCGCTTCAGCGAGCGGTATCAGCACCTGCGCTTCATCCAGAAACTCAGCGAGATCAACCTCGACGACATCGATGAGAACCAGCAGGAGTATCTGCTTGGCATCCTCGACTTTCTGGCACGCTGGCTCTACGGTCATATCAAGGTCATGGACTGCCGCATTCCGAAGGAAGAGGACATTGCTGCGCAGAGAGCAGCGAATGAAAAATGCCGCGGCAGAGCCGCCTGCTCCGCAGCCGAAGGACGAGCCTGCTGCTGTAGAGCCGAGCGCGCAGCCGGAGGAGGAGACTCCTGCACAGGATGCCCCACTTGCGGAAGCTCCGTCGGATGCTGCCGAACCCGCCGCTGACGGTGAGACACCTGCGGAGGATGCACAGGAGGAGGCTGTGCCGGCAACAGACGAGAGCGCGACGAAGAAGCCGACGAAAAGCACCGCGAAGCCGAAGAAAACCAAGAAAAAATAGAGGCTGAATCCCGAGGGAGCGGCGAGAAAAAGATACGTTGTGGAGAAATGGGTGTATTGCGGAAGCACGGATAAATCTATGCCCATCCGAGGGACTTTTTTTATCAGTGACTCCTTAGGGAAAGTGAGAAAGAGCCATCATGAAATACGAGTTTACCGATGATTATCTGACGGGCATTCCGTCCGTCGACGCGCAGCACAAGAAGCTTTTCGATCTGACGAACGAGTGCTATGAGCTCGTGATGGAGTGCACGGACGACGATAAATACGATAAGATCGTCGCGATTCTGGACGAACTTGCCGCCTATGCGGGTACGCATTTCGCACATGAGGAGGCGTACGGGGAGAGCGTGAAGGATCCGCACCGATTCAGTCACCGTGCCCTGCACCTGCGTTTTCATGAAGAAGGTCGCCGAGGTCGACCTCGATGCTGTCGACGAGAACCAGCAGGAGTATCTGCTGAGCATCCTCGACTTCCTCGCGCATTGGCTCTACGATCATATCAAGGGGCGGGACTGCAAACTCCCGCACACGCACTGAGCGCACAAAAACACCCCGCAATGAGCAGTTGCGGGGTGTTTTTGCTGTGTATTATATTTTAGGAGAGCTCTGGAAACCGTATCCCTTCCACGAGATACTGTTTCAAACGAAAGCCTGTAGATAATATAGCATATGAGAGAATGAAATTCAATAGCACGATGAAAAAAATAAGGCTATATAAATTTTATATCAGAAAGATAAAGGAAAGTTATTTTTTTCGATAAAAAAAGAAGAAATTAGGGAAGAAAGAACTATGTTCAAGTACACAAAAAAATCTATAATATAGATGGACAAAGGAAATGTCTCAAAAATAGGCTGTGTACAGAATGCACAGGTCTGCAATACTCATAAGGAAATGAGGTGGCTGTCATGGCAGTCATATCACTTGCGACGGTTCTGGACGATCCGGCAAAACGGATTCCGATCCACGCGATGGTGCGTGCGGCGGCAATTTATCCCGCGAAGGATGACGATCTTATTGAGGGGATGCGTGCGCAGCGGCTCGCCTATCGGGAGGAGATTCGTCAGCTGCACCGCATGGACAGTGATGCGTATGAACTCGACATCGAGTCGCTGACGCGTTCGCTGCGCTCGTTGGAGGAGGATATCCACAGCGACGCGACGCGCGAGCTGTTCGGCGATCCGTACATCGTCGAGCTGGGTGGACACCGTCCCGTGACCGATGCCGATGCGGCGTCGGCCTAGTACGCACGGAGGACACAATTCTGAACAACTGCATAGAACTGCAAACGAAAACCGCAGGAAGCTGAGTCGGTGGAATGACCGATTGTGCTTTCTGCGGTTTTTTTGTGCTGTGATGGATGATATGAAACGTCCTATGCGAACTCCACGCAAACGCTTAGTTACGCAAGCGGTCGGACACTTATCTGCGAGGGAATCACGGACTCATTCAACCATTCATCTTGGCACATCTTTTTCGCCCTCTCTGCGTCGATAAATCCTCAGCATAGCCACCGCTATGCTTCCGGTTTATCTTCTTGACAGGACGGAAAATCTGCACCAATCTGAACGGCATCATTGAGTTCGTGATTCCCTAATACCTGCGGACTTCTTAAACGCGCGCTGCGCGCTGAACGAAAGAAATCCGCAGGGGGCAGAACGTGTCCTCGCTTCCGCTTGCTCCGCTAGGGTTTGCTTAGGAGCAACGCACAGGTCTGTTATCAACCGATCACTGTTTCGTCTTGATCTGTTCCAAGATGAACGGATCCTTGATTTTTCCGTCCTCCGCAAAGAGGATGATCTTCGACATGATTTCCGCCGTTTTCGGATCCTCGTCGAGGAACGGCAGGGAAGAGGCGGCCGCGATGCTGGCTGTGGACGGGCAGGACGTTCACCATCGCGCCCGCCTTCTGCTGCACGATGCCGCTGCCGAGGTGGACGGTATAGTCGCCGAGCGTTCCGTGGATATGCGCGTGCGTGCCCTCGAGACGGACGTTGTCGAGCTTAAAGAGCGGCAGACTATACTGCACGATGGCGCGGCGCATCTCGATGGTCGAGTGGCTTGCCTCGGGGTCAACGCCGCCGACGTGCGCGACGGAGACGACGAGATCGACATCGCGCATGACCTCCGTGAAGATGAGGTCGGGCACATCGTCGATCGGCAGTTTCTTGAACGTCTTGCGGTCGAAGAAATCCACCCATTCGAGCGTCGGTGCTTCGATGTCGGCGGGCGAGAACCAGTCGGCGAGCGCGTAGATACGCGCGATGATGTTTGCCTTGTAGTAGACGCGCTGCAGTCCGTCCGTGCCGTCGACGACCCAGCGGCGCGTTTTGAGCAGCGCGACGGTCTTCGCGGGCTGGATCTGGTGTCCCGCATAGCGTAGGCTCGTCTCCTTGCCGCGTTCGTCCGCTGTCTTGACGTAGAGTTCGCGGAATACCTGCTTGAACGGCTGACGGATGCCCTTGTCAAAGAGATCTGCCTGATACGCCGCCCATGTGCCGCTCTCATAGAGATCGAGCGCGTGGGCGATTTTCACTTCCGCATCCGCCGCGACTTCTGTGCGTGTGCCGTCGGGCGTGATGAGTGCGCCATCCTCGTAAAAGCCGAATGCCGTGTCCGATTTGAAGACGAGTACACGCAAGAGAGGAGCGATGACAGGATTGTGCTCCATGACGTTTGCAATCTCACGGGCGAGCAGCGGCGTGCCGTCCTCCATCATCTCCTCGAGCATCTTCCGCGTACGGCGGTACTGCTCCTTCAGATTCGTCTCCGCTTCCTTCAGTTCGAGCACATAGGTATTCTTCTTCAGCTTTGCGGGGATGGATTTCAGCTCCTTGCCGCCCTTGGCACACACGAGGCTTACCTTGCCGTCCTCCGCCACGCGCAGCCACAGCTCCGTGTCCTCGACCACCTTGGGCGCAAAGTGGGCGGCGTGCGCCTTGATGAGTTCCGTCTCCGCCGTCCACACGAGGCGCGTCACATCGTCAAAGCCGCAGGCGCGGGCGAGGTTCGAGAGTGCGATCTCGACCGCCTTTGCTTCGCTCGCGCGACGCTGTGCGCCGAACTGTCTGCTCTCCTTGAGGAAATTCTGCAGGAATGCGTAGCGTGCGAGCATATCCTTTTCCCGTGCGCGTTTGAGCGGGATCAGCCCGCAGCACAGAACGAGATCCTTGTTGCGCTTCGCCGCGATCTCCTTCTCCACGTCTGCGAGTTTCATCATGCCGCGCACCGCATCGGCGAATTTGCGCGCCCGTGCGTGCTTCGCGCCGTCGGAGATGTACTTTGCGGCATCGTAGAGACACTCGAAATGCGCCTTGCCAAGCTCCTTGTAGGCTGCGTTGAACCAGTCGATGTCAAACGCGCCCTCCTTCAGATCCTCGACGGCAATCGGGGTGTACTTTGCGATCATGCTCTCGCGATCCTTTGGGATGTCGCTCATGTGCGCCTGGAAGTAGTAACAGCCGCTTGCCATGCCGCGCCAGCCGAGGTGTGCCTCAATGAGTGGAATCCACTGCGGTGCGTACATCGCCGCCTCGACGAGTCTCTGCTCCGTGATGCCGCTTCCCGAGAGAGCCGTCTTCAGCTCCGCCGCCGTTTCGCCCGCACGCGGGTGGCTGACCTTCAGCAGGTGACTGAGCGTCGATGCCTTCGCCTCATTTGCCCCGTAGTACCAGCTGCCGCGGTCGAGCTTCAGCGCGCCGAGTGCCCTGCAGGATGCGCACGAACGTATCCATGCCCTCGACGCGCACGATGCTTGCGACCGCAGCGGAGTGAAGCGCGGGGGTGTCACCGCGCCGCAGCTCTGCTGTGACAATGCAGTCGATGACCTGCTGCCCTTCGTCCCGTACAAATGTGAGGACATCCTCCGTCTGTGCGCCGCGAAAAATCCGCGTCCTTTGGGTCGGGGAGGGCACCGCTGCGATAGCGTTCGAGCACCTGTATGCGATTCTTTTCCACTGCTTTTTTTGTTTGCGTGCAGCGTCCTCGCTCATCCCGTCCGCCTGCACGCCGAGGAGCATCTTGTAGAACGCGTCCTTCTCCACCATGCCGAGGAGATGCGCCTGCGCGTGCTCGATGATGCCGACCATGCCGGACTCCGGCTCCTGCTCCGTGCGCAGCAGCTGTGCTTCGAGCCGCTCCATCATGCGGTACCGCAGGGCGTAGGACTGTGCGAACTCCCCCGCACCCTGATAGCGCCGTGCGCCGTGCAGCGCGGTCTGCATGAGCGCGGTATGATGCATGATCTGGCGCGTGTTCCTGTGCGCCACTGGTTTTTTTGTACTCCACGAGAAAGAAGTTTTCGTCAAAGCAGTCGTAGGCGCGGCTCATCAGCAGCAGCCCTGCGGCGAAGATGAACGGACGGTTCTCCTCCGCATATGTCTCATAGAGCACGCGGATGACATTTTTTTCCCCGTCTGTCGTCCGACGTAACCCTCGCCGAAGTAGCTCAGTTTCTGCGCGGCAAGGGCGGCGGGGAACGCCGTCCAGTCCCGCTCAGTTATGCGCGTCAGACCCTCGGCGAAGAATTCGTCCTCCGCCTTCGGCATACGGAGCGCGATGGCGAGCTGATAGAGCGTGGGGAAGTCCACAATTTCCTGCCGGTAGAACTCCTCCCAGACCTCAGCAAGCGGAAAGTATTTGATATGATCGGGCGCGTCTTTCGCGTGCTCTGCGTCTGCCCGTTCGTAATAGCCCGCCGAAAGCGTCGTCTCCTCTCTGCCGATCCAGCGGCTCTTGTACTCGTAGTCCTCGTGTTTCGCGTAGAGCGCGTTCAGTTTCGTGACGATGGCAAGCAGTTCCTCGTCCGTGCGCGGGAATATGTCTTTGAGCGTGAGTGTGTTGACAACGTGGACGGTATTTGCCGCTGCATCGTAGCCGCCCGCTGACGGCGTTTCTTTCGCGCCCGTGAGATGATTCAGCAGGCCGCGGATGCCGCCCTTTTTCTCCGCATACTGGATCTCGATGGCAAAGTCCGGCGTGTATGCTGCGTCGAACAGCGCCTGCTCCTGTGCGTCCGCCATCGTGTCACTTGCCAGCTCGTCGATCAACACCTGTTCGTCCGAGGTGGGCTTTTGGATGCCGCGTGCGAGGGAGAGCAGCTCCTCCTGTGCCATGCGCCCGTCCGCCTTGCAGCGCAGGAGGAGATCAAGTGCGCCGAGGCGTTTGTTCACGTCCTTCTGTGCGAGGAGGTCTGCCATCGTCTCGCGCAGCGACGTATCCTCCTGCGTGTAGAGGAGGTCGAGCACCATGCGGCGCGTCTTTGCGGTCTTCAGGCGCAGCAGGGCGGCAATCTCTGTGCGGTGGCGCGGCACGAAGTCCGCAGCCGCCACGGTCGCCGTATCTTTTTTTGAGGAGGATTGCTTCCGCCGTCTCGGGGGCGAGGCGCAGGAGGTCGAGAAGCGATGCCTCCTGTGCCGCACTCAGCGGTGTCTTGAGGAAGAGCCGTGCAGCGCGCTGTCCCGTGTAGCAGACGGGGAGGATGGGCGCGACGCGATCCGTCAGCGCAGTGCCGGCGCAGAGGGCGGCGAGCACCATCGCATTGGACAGAGCTTCCTTCGTCAGCGTCACATCGTACCACGGGAAGATGCACGCGGGGTACTTCTCCTCCTTGCGCTTCATCCCGGCGTAGGCGCGTTCACAGAGGTCAAAGAAACGCGTGGCTTCCTCCGCGTCCGCGAAATACGTCGTCGCATCGAATTCCTTGACGAAGTCGTCGAGATCCCGCAGGATGTAGAAATCGCCCGTCATGTGGGACAGATAGCAGGCGAGTTTCTTCATGTCCGCCGCACTCAGCTCCGCATCCCTGATGCCAAGGAGAACGCGCTTTGCAATGCGCCGCTCCTGTGCGCCGTCCTGCAGGGCGTGCAGGAAGTACGAGACAAGCAGGACGGAGTGCGGCCGTCCCTCCTCGATGATCGCCTCCATGCCGGCGATAAGTTCCGTGAGGTCATGCACGCCCTTGCTCCACAGCCCGACCATCGCCTCGACATTGTCCTCACTGTGAAGGAGTGTGTCTGCCTCCGCAGGATCGCGCAGCACGCGCATCATGAGCGCGAGGAGCTTCTTGTCCACACGCTCGCTGTCCGTGCCGATGCCGATGGTCGTTGCGATCGCGCGGCGCACGGACGAGAAGCGGATGAGGTTGTGCTCCTCGATGATGCCCATGATATAGACGAAGTGCTCCTGCCGCCCGCAGTCCATTGTCTCGCAGATCGCCTGCCGCAGTCCCTCCTGCAGTTTCCCCGCGAGCAGGAGTTTGCCGACGAGCTCCACGAGTTCTGTACTGCGTGACTTGAAGATGGCGCGGAAAAATATCGTAGGTGAGCACGTTCGTGTTGTTCTCACTGAGGAGCATATCGCGGATGATGGCGATGGTCTCCGTATCCCCACGGTCGATCCATACGGCGATCTGCTCGGGCGGGAGGAAGCTGCTGCCGCACCTCTCCACATCGTACTCTCTGCGCAGGAGCTGCAGGAAGTTCTTCCCTAAGGCGTACTCGCGCACAAGCTGCTCGACCAGATTCCAAATGCGGCCGACGTGCTGATGGTAGTCGCGTGAGCGGACGAGACGGCGGTAGTAGCGGTTCGTATAGGGATAGGCGGCGAGGCTGTGCGCCATATCGACGAGATCCCTCCGCAGCTCCTCGCCCATCATGAGGTCAAAGGCGGGGTAGAGCGCGGGCGGCAGTACGTCATCATCGACCGTGCAGACCACATCTTTCTTGTTGCGGCGGAAGTTTTCCACGGCGACATTCCAATCGTAGTCGGGATTGCCCTTTTTCGTCCGTACGGAAAAAGAGAAAGTTGAGCAGCTTTTTGGCTCTGCGGGTTCAGTGCGTCAAACCCCTGCCTTCAGCCGCTCGACATAGCGTGTCATTTCCTCATCGCGCAGATAGTAACTGATCATCATATTCCTCCATCGGGTTTACCACATACGTCCTGCGAGCATCGTCAGGCGGACAAAAGGTGATCTCATCGTTTTCCCTCAGCGTGACAGGCGTATCGCAGGGTCTCGCCCGCTTCCTCTCCGTTGATGAAGATGCGGTAGATGCCGTCCTCGAACGACTGACGTGCGTTCTCAATCGCCGCCGTGAGATCCTGCACCTGCCCGTTGTAGTCCGCGCCGAACCCGATCTTTCCGACCATGGCGGCATCCGCAATCTCCGCATTCGTCAGATAGCGGAGTGCCGTTTCCCGACCTCCGCCCGCGCATTGAACCGCGCAACCTCCGCTGTAACGAATGCCGCAATCAGCGCGCCGACATCACGCACCTCCCCGATCTCATAGGGTCGCGTCTCAATCGCGTTCCTGCGCTTGCCGATGTGCTTTACATTGACTTGTACCTGCATAGCACCGCTCCTTTGTATTGTTGATTTATTCACTCTATCGTAACATTTCTTACGAGACGGTACAATCGGGCGGATTGTCTCATATAGTATCCGACAGACATTATTTTATCAGCGACTCCCACAATAGTAAAAAAACAATCACAAGAATAGTTTTCAATTATAAAATTTTTATAGAACTGTGATATTGCTCACATCCACACCCGAAGCGGTATAGTAAAAATTGTATCGTATCTATAAGCCTTTTCAATGAAAGCCAAAATAATGGAGGGGTGAAGGCGTGAGCAGTATCTTCAAAAAAAGTTCAAGTATCTGATTCCTACGTCGGAGCTTGCGGGCGGTCATGCAGAGATGCATGAAGGCGGGCGCACATGGGAGAATATGTACCGCGACCGCTGGTCGTTCGACAAGACAGTCCGCACGACGCACGGGGTAAACTGCACGGGTTCGTGCAGCTGGAACGTCCACGTCAAGAACGGCATTGTGGCGTGGGAGAATCAGGGCAACCGACTATCCCGAGACGGCACCGGATATGCCGGACTTCGAGCCGCGCGGATGTCCGCGTGGGACGACGTTCTCGTGGTATCTCTACAGTCCGCACCGCGTGAAGTACCCGTATATGCGCGGGGAACTCGCGGCTCTTTGGCGTGAGGCGCGTGCGGCACATCCGAACGCGTACGAGGGCATGGAAGAGCATCGCCTCCGATCCCGCAAAGAAGAAGCAGTACAAACAGGCGCGCGGCATGGGCGGCTTTGTGCGCTCGAACTGGCAGGAGGTCAGCGAGCTGATCGCCGCCTCCGTGCTCTACACGGCGTACACCTATGGCTCCGACCGTATCTTCGGCTTCTCCGTTATCCCGGCGATGTCGATGCTGAGCTATGCGGCGGGCATCCGCTTCATGCAGCTGATGGGTGGCGTCGGCCTCTCGTTCTACGACTGGTACGCCGACCTGCCGCCTGCGAGCCCGCAGATCTGGGGTGAGCAGACGGATGTGCCCGAGTCGAGTGACTGGTACAATGCGGGTTACCTCATCACGTGGGGCTCGAACGTGCCGCTCACGCGTACGCCGGACGCACACTTTTATGGCGGAGGTGCGCTACAAGGGTACAAAGGTTGTGTCGATTGCGCCCGACTATGCAGAGTCTTCGATGTTCGCCGATACGTGGATCCCGCTCAAGGTGGGCAGCGACTCGGCAATGGCGATGGCGATGGGGCACGTCATTCTCAAGGAGTACTACGTTGATAAAACAACGCCGTTCTTCCTCGAGTACACGCGCAAGTATACGGACTTCCCGTTCCTCGTGCGCATCGAAAAGCGGGAGGATGGCACGTACGTCCCCGGGCGTATGCTCTCCTCGCGCGATATGGGACGCGACGAGAAGCACGCGGACTTCCGCTACTACGTCGTGGACGATGTGACGGGCGAGATCGTCATTCCGAACGGCACGCTCGCGGAACGTTGGAGCGATCAGGAGAAGTGGAACATCCGCGAGGAGAACCGCGACACGGGCGCAGAGATCTGCCCGCGCCTCTCCGTTTGGAACGACAAGACGGGGACGGTGGAGGTCGAGCTGCCGTACTTCGGCAACGACCGCGCCAAGCGTACGCTGACGCGCGCCCTTCCCGTGCGCAGTGTCAAGACGGCGGACGGCGAGGTGCTCGTCACGACAGTCTACGATCTCACGCTTGCGAACTATGCGATTGACCGCGGCATCGGCGGCGAGAGCGCAGGCTCGTACGAGGACGACACGCCGTATACGCCCGCATGGCAGGAGAAGTACACGGGCATTGCGCCCGATCTCGTCATCAAGACGGCACGCGAGATCGCGGATAACGCCATCAAGACGAACGGCAGAACAATGATTATCATGGGCGGCGGCATCAACCACTGGTTCCACGCGGATGCCGTCTACCGCACGATCATCAACCTCCTGCTCTTTACAGGCTGCGAGGGGCGCAACGGCGGCGGCTGGGCGCACTACGTCGGACAGGAGAAGCTTCGTCCGAACGAGGGATGGGCGCGCATCATGACCGGGACGGACTGGCAGGCACCGCCGAAGCTGCTCAACTCCACCTCGTTCTACTACTTCGCGACCGACCAGTGGCGCAGCGACGAGATCCAGACGGATGCGATTACGGCGGCAAATGAGCCGGCGCGTTACAACCACGCGGCAGACTATGCCGTCATGGCGGCACGCCTCGGCTGGGCACCGTCCTATCCGACGTTCAACCGCGGCTCGAACGACATCGCTGCAGATGCAAAGGCGGCGGGCTTCGAGGGTGCGGACGGCATCAAGAACTACATTGTGAAGAGTCTGAAGGACAAGAGCCTGCAGTTCGCATGGGAGGATCCGGATGCACCGGAGAATTTCCCGCGCAACCTCTTTGTCTGGCGCTGCAACCTGCTCGGCTCGTCCGCGAAGGGCAACGACTACTTCCTCAAGTATCTCCTCGGCACGGAGAACAGCATCTTCCAGGAGGAGGACTGTGCGACGCGCCCGCAGGAGGTCAAGTGGCGCGAGAAGGAGGAGCTGGAGAAGCCGGGCGGCGCGCTCGAGGGCAAGCTCGACCTCCTCGTTGCGCTCGACTTCCGCATGGCGGGCAACGCGCTCTACTCCGACATCGTGCTGCCGACGGCGACATGGTACGAGAAGACGGATCTTTCCTCGACGGATATGCATCCCTTCGTCCATCCCTTCCAGCCCGCAGTCGACCCGCTCTGGGAGTCGCGCACGGACTGGGACATCTACCGCACACTGGCACAGGCAGTCTCGCAGGTGGCAAAGGACGCAAAGCTCACGCCGTACACGAACATCGCCGCGACTCCGCTCGGGCATGACAGTGAGGCGGAGATCGCGCAGCCGGACGGTGTCGTGCGTGACTGGAGCAAGGGCGAGTGCGAGCCGATCCCCGGCAAGACGATGCCGAACATCGCGTCCAACACCATCGACTATACGAAGCTCTATGAGAAGTGGATCGCCCTCGGCCCGAATGCGGGCGGCAAGACGGCGAGCCACGGCAATACATGGGACTCGGCTGAGGGACTACGAGGAGATCCGACAGCGCAACGGCATCATCCAGAACAAGGATTACGTGTCCTACGGCTGCCCCTCGATCTATGAGGCGCGGCAGGCGATTGATGCAGTGCTTGGAATGTCCCCGACCACCTGCGGCAGGACGGCAGTCCGCGCATGGGAGGCGGTCGAAAAGCGCACGGGTCTCGACAACCTCGTGAAGCTCGCGAAGGATCGCGAGGACGAGCGGTTTACTTACGATCAGGTCATCGCGCAGCCGCGTGAGACGATCACCGCGCCGACCTTTACGGGCAGCAATCAGAACCGCCGCTATACCCCTTTTACGAACAACGTGGAGGAACTCATTCCGTTCCGCACGTTGACGGGGCGGCAGCATTTCTACATGGATCACGAGGTCATGCGCGAGTTTGGCGAGGCACAGGCGGTCTACCGTCCGATCCTCGACTTCCGTCCGATGAACAAGTCGCTGAACGGAACGCAGAAGGAAATTACGCTGAAGTACCTCACGCCCCACAACAAGTGGAGCACGCACAGTATGTACTTCGATGCGCAGCAGATGCTCACGATGTTCCGTGGGGGACAGAGTGTCTGGATGAGCGAGAAGGATGCGGCGGAGATCGGCGTGAAGGACAACGACTGGATCGAGCTGTACAACCGCAACGGTGTTGTCGCCTCGCGCGTCGTCGTGTCGCCGCGCCTCCCGCAGGGCAGTGTCTTTATGCACCACGCGCAGGACCGTCACATCAACGTCCCCGGCTCGAAGATCTCTGGCACGCGCGCGGGCACGCACAACACGCCGACCCACATTCATCTGAAGCCCACCCACCTCATCGGCGGCTACGGGCAGCTCAGCTACGGTTTCAACTACTACGGCCCGACGGGCAATCAGCGCGACTCGTACGTTGTCGTGCGGCGCATGGAGGAGGTAGATTGGCTTGAAGATTAAAGCACAGATTGCGATGGTCATGAATCTGGACAAGTGCATTGGCTGTCACACGTGCTCCATCCTCTGCAAAAAAATGTCTGGACGAACCGACGCGGCGCAGAGTATATGTATTTCAACAACGTCGAGACCAAGCCCGGCATCGGCTATCCGAAGCAGTGGGAAAAATCAGGAGAAATGGAAGGGCGGCTGGGAGCTGAAGGATGGCAAGCTCGGCCTCAGAACAGGCGGCATGATGACGCGTCTGGCGAAGCTGTTCTACCATCCGCAGCAGCCTGAGATGGACGACTACTATGAGCCGTGGACGTACGACTATGAGACGCTGATTCACACGAAGCGGCGCAACCATCAGCCCGTTGCACGTCCGCGCTCGCTGATTACGCAGAAGCGCATGGAGATCAAGTGGGGCCCGAACTGGGAGGACGATCTCGCAGACGGACAGTCCGCGCGCAAGGACTACAACCTCAGCAAAATGGGACAGGAGATCACGCTCGAGTTCCATGACATCTTTATGAAGCATCTGCCGCGTCTCTGCAACCATTGCCTCAACCCTGCGTGCGTTGCGGCGTGCCCCTCGGGCGCGATCTACAAGCGCGACGAGGACGGTGTGGTGCTCATCTCGCAGGACGGCTGCCGCGGCTGGCGGCACTGCGTCCCGTCCTGCCCGTACAAGAAGATCTACTACAACTGGGGAGACGAACAAGGCGGAGAAGTGTACGTTCTGCTTCCCGCGTCTTGAGAACGGTCTGCCGACCGTGTGCAGCGACGGCTGTGTCGGCCGTATGCGCTACATCGGTGTCCTGCTCTACGATGCGGACAAGGTCAAGACCGCAGCATCCACGCCGGATCCGAAGGATATTTACAAGGCATACCTCGGTGCGCTCTGTGATCCGAACGATCCCGAGACCGTGAAGGCGGCACAGGCGGCGGGCATCCCCGACCGCTGGATACGTGCGGCGCAGAACTCGCCGTCGTACAAGCTGATCGCCGAGTGGCAGCTCGCATTCCCGCTCCATCCGGAGTACCGCACGCTGCCGAATGTCTGGTACGTACCGCCCCTCAGCCCGATTGCACGCCGTGTCGAGGAGAAGGTCTTCTTCCCGGGTGCGGCGGAGATGCGCATCCCTGTCGCCTACCTCGCGCAGCTGCTGACGGCGGGGGATGAGGCTGCGATCGAGCGCGTGCTGCGCGTCCTGCTCGAACTGCGTGCCGTCATGCGGACAAAGCAGACGGGCGAGGAACTGCCGGCGAACCTTACGCACGATATTGAGACGTATGAGGCGATGTACCGCCTCCTCGGCATTGCCAAGCGCCGCGATCGCTTCAACATCCCCGCAGGTCTGCAGGATGTTACGCACGAGAAGCTGCGTGAACTGCAGGGCTCGGTCGGCTATGCCTGTCCCGGAGGGTGCTGCTGATGGATACGAACCGCATTCAGACACCGCTTCTCCTCACCTCCCTATCTGTTCGAGTATCCCTCGGAAACGTGGTGGGAGAGTGTTCCCACCCATGCAGCAGCGGTCGCGGATGTCGAGCGTCCGCAGTCGCGCGAGGTCTTCGAGGAGTTCTTCGGCTACATCGGAGAGAGCGACCGACAGGAGTTCGAGGATGCCTATGTGCGTGCCTTTGACTTCTCGCAGAACACGAACCTCTATCTCACGACGCACAACCGCACGGATTTCGGCAAGCAGTCCGAGGAGATGCTCGCATACAAGCAGCTCTTCCTCGATGCGGGCTATGATCTCGACCACGAACTGCCCGACTACCTGCCCGCACTCCTCGAGCTCGCGGCGGCGGTGTCCGATAAGGAGGCTCTGCACATCCTGACCGAGGTGCGTCCGAAACTGGAACTGCTGCGCGACCGTCTGATTGAGGCGAAGCTGCCCTACGCATTTCTCCTCGATGTCGTACTCACAGAGGCGGCGGGCCTTGAAGGGAGGACAGCATAATGAAACAATTCGCATGGGGCATCCTGCCCTACATCGCGTTCACGTTCCTTATTGTGGGGACGATCGTGCGCTACACCGTCTTTGAGCGGAACTGGACGACGAAGTCCAGTCAGTTCCTCTCCAAGAGCGACCTGAAGATCGCAGGCCCGATGTTCCACCTCGGTCTTGTCATGGCGTTCGGCGGCCACGTCATCGGCGTGCTCATCCCGAAGTTCATGACCGAGGCGGCGGGCATCAACGAGCACCTCTACCACATGATCGCGCTCGGCGGCGGTGCGCCCGCAGGCGTGCTCTTCTTCGGGGGCTTCATCCTCCTGCTGATCCGCCGCTTTGGCAAAGACCGCATGGCAGTCAATACGTCGACAATGGACAAGTGGCTCTATCTGTTCCTCTTCCTTGCGATTTTCACGGGCTGCGCATCCACGACGCTGAACGCCGTGCAGGGCGGTTTTGACTACCGCGAGACCATCTCGCCGTGGTTCCGCTCGGTTCTCGCGCTCAGCCCCGAGATCGACTACATGGAGAACGTGCCTCTCATGTTCCGCATCCATATGTTCTCGTGGATGGCGGTCGCGTTCCTCTTTCCATTCTCGCGTCTCGTCCACTGCCTCAGCGCACCGTTTGAGTACCTCGTGCGCAGCCCGATCATCTATCGGAAGAAATAATGATTGCTTGGGTGCCGTCGCAGATGATGCGGCGGCACTCTTTATTTGACCAATGTGGAAGAATTTTTTTATAATAAGGGAAAAATAGGAGAAGAAGAAAGGAAGAAGCATAAGATGAGCGAAGTCAATGTCGAGGAGCTTGTGCAGACGATGAGCGCACAGCGCGTGGAGGCGATGCGTGCGAGCTACGAGGCGGATCTTATGGCGGCATGGGAAAAGGGCAAAGAGGCCGGCAAGGCGGAGGGTATCAGCGAAGGCGAGTTCCGCGGGCGCAAGCAGGGCGTGATCCGCGTCGCGATGAACTGTCTGCGTGCGGGAATCGACCTTGAGACGGCGGCAAAGGCGGCAGAACTGCCCGTGCCGATCATCCGCAAGCTCGCGCAGGACAACGGCATCGAGCTGGCATAACACGACGCATATGAGCGTCCTATCCACTGGACTACGAGCGCGGCAATGCTGCGGCAAAGGAGCAAACGATGGCATTTCCGAAGGGCTTTCTCTGGGGCGGCGCGGTTGCTGCGAATCAGTGTGAGGGCGCGTACAACGCGGACGGCAAGGGCCTCGACATCCAGGACATCATGCCGCACGGCATCACGGGCGCACCGACCGAGGAGCCGACGGCGGACAATCTGAAACTCACGGCGATTGACTTCTACCATCGGTACAAGGAGGACATCGCCCTCTTTGCCGAGATGGGGTTCAAGGTCTTTCGCACGTCGATTGCGTGGAGCCGCATCTACCCGAACGGGGAGGATGCCGAGCCGAACGAGGCGGGACTGCAGTTCTACGACGATCTCTTCGACGAGTGCCGGAAATACGGCATCGAACCGCTTGTGACGATCTCGCACTACGAGACGCCGCTCCACCTCGCGCAGGCATACAACGGCTGGATGAGTCACGACCTCATCGGCTTCTACGAGCGATATGTGCGGACGATCTTCACGCGCTATCGGGGCAAAGTAAAATACTGGCTGACGTTCAACGAGATCAACTCCGTACTCCATGAGCCGCTGCTCTCGGGCGGGATACTGACACCGAAGTCGGAGCTGTCGCTCCAAGACCTCTATCAGGCGTGTCACCATGAGTTCGTCGCCTCGGCACTTGCGACGAAGATCGGGCACGAGATCATCCCCGAGGCTCGGATCGGCTGCATGATTCTCGCGATGCCGACCTATCCGCTGACCCCCGCGCCCGACGACATGATCGCCGTCATGCGGGCGGAGCATTTCAACGATTTCTTCGGCGATATGCACGTACGCGGCGTGTATCCCGGCTATATGAAACGCTACTTCCGCGAGAACGGCATCGAGATCCGCGCGACGGAGGAGGAACTGTGGCTGCTGCGGGAGCACACGGTGGACTTCGTCTCGTTCAGCTACTACGTCAGCATCTGCGAGGGCGCGGGCGGAACGGCGGGCGGCGGCAATATCCTCGGCGGGAAGAAGAATCCGTATCTCAAGGCGAGTGACTGGGGCTGGCAGATCGACCCGCAGGGGCTGCGCTATGTGCTAAACCGCTGCTACGACCGCTGGCAGAAGCCGCTCTTCATCGTGGAGAACGGACTTGGTGCAAAGGATGTGCTTGTTGCGGACGGTGCGGGCGGCATGACGGTCGCGGACGACTACCGCATCGACTATCTGAATGACCATCTCGTGCAGGTCGCGGAGGCCATCGCCGACGGCGTGCCCGTCATGGGCTATACGACGTGGGGCTGCATCGACCTCGTGAGCGCGTCGACGGCGCAGATGTCAAAAGCGGTACGGCTTCATCTACGTCGACCGCAATGACGACGGGTCGGGAACGCTCGCACGATACCGCAAGAAGTCGTTTCACTGGTATAAGGACGTGATCGCGACGAACGGGGAATGTTTGAAGTGGTGAATCGAACAGCAGAGCATGAGGAGGTTCATGTTCTGCTTTTTTTGTACGAAAAACGAGGCTTATATTATCAGGAGACCTGAAACAATTTTTCTTCTGTTTGAAATGCCGAGGAAGGCGCTGCTTGCGTATGTGCGGTGAGACGGCATGATGATCTCGACGGCACAAAGAAGGAGAGGGGATGTGCGGCAATGGAAAAGCAGCCGATGGCGATCGAAGTCCGCGGGGCGCGTGTTCACAATTTGAAAAATATATCTGTCGATATTCCGCTTCATAAGATTGTGGGTATTGCGGGTGTCTCCGGCTCGGGAAAGTCCTCGCTCGCACTGGGCGTGCTCTACGCCGAGGGTTCGCGCCGCTATCTCGAGGCGTTGTCGACGTATACGAGGCGGCGCATGACACAGGCAGAGAAGGCATGCGTCGATGAGGTGCGCTACATCCCTGCGGCGCTTGCACTGCATCAGCGCCCCGGCGTGCCCGGAATGCGCAGCACGTTCGGCACGTCTACGGAGCTGCTGAACGTCGTACGTCTGATGTTTTCGCGTCTGGCGAGCCATCGCTGCCCGAACGGTCACTATGCAGCGCCGACGCGCAAGGTGGCGGCGGAACAGGAGATCGTCTGCCCGACGTGCGGCGTACATTTCTATGCACCGGGTGCGGAGGAACTCGCGTTCAACAGCGGCGGTGCCTGTGAGACGTGCGGAGGTACCGGCGTTGTCCGCGTCGTTGATGAATCGACGCTCGTGCCCGACGACTCCCTCTCGATCGACGATGGGGCAGTGCTGCCGTGGCAGACGCTCATGTGGTCTCTGATGAAGGAGATCGCGCAGAAACTCGGCGTGCGGACGGATGTGCCGTTTCGCGAACTGACTGCGCAGGAAAAGGAGATCGTCTTTCACGGACCTCCCGACAAGGTGCATCTGGTCTATCAGATCCAAAAAGACCGGTGCGGCGGGGAGATGGACTTCACCTACTTCAATGCAATTTATACCGTAGAAAATGCGCTCGCGAAGGTCAAGGATGAAAAGGGAATGAAGCGTGTGGAAAAATTCCTGCGCCAAGAAATCTGTCCGGCCTGTCACGGCACACGCCTCTCGGATGCCGCACGTGCGCCGCGCCTCGCAGAGCGCTCTCTGCCGGATGTCTGCAGGATGACGCTGACGGAACTTGCGGCATGGATCGCAGATGTTCCAAAGGCTATGCCGCGGGATATGATTCCGATGGCGGAAAGCATCTGTGAGAGTTTCCGGCATACGGCGGCGCGCCTCATGGAGCTTGGACTCGGCTACCTCACGCTCGACCGTGCGGCATCCACACTCTCGACGGGGGAACGGCAGCGCATGCAGCTCGCCCGTGCTGTGCGCAATCGGACAACAGGCGTCCTCTACGTTCTTGATGAGCCGTCCATCGGACTCCATCCCTCGAACATTGATGGACTGCTGAACGTCATGCGGGAGCTTATGTCCGACGGGAACTCCATCGTCCTCGTCGATCACGATGTGCAGATTCTGCGCAGCGCAGATCATTTCATCGAGCTCGGGCCGGAGGCGGGCGCAGGCGGCGGTACGATCATCGCGCAGGGAACACTTGCAGAGATGAAAAAAAGTGCGAACTCACGCATCGGTGGTTTTCTTGACGGCAGGAAAAAGGTGCAGGTTCATACACCTGCGGCGGTCGAGGACATGTTCAAGCGTGGGCGGATTGTGCTCAAGACAGAGCAGATTCATACGGTGAAGCCGCTCTCCGCCGTGTTTCCGCAGGGACGGCTGAGTGTTGTGACTGGTGTTTCTGGCTCGGGCAAGACGACGCTCATTCTGGAAAGCCTGATTCCGGCACTGGAAGCACAGATCGGCAGGGACATCGCTGCCCGCGCATGTCCAGTCGATTGCTGCCGACGGTGTGCGGCAGGTGCGGTTGATCGACGCCGTACCGATTGGCGCTAACGTGCGCTCGACCGTTGCTACCTACGCGAACGTGCACGATGAGCTGCGAAAACTTTATGCGCGCACGCCGGCAGCAAAGGAGAACGGGTATAAGGCCGGGGATTTTTTTCCTATAATACGGGAAAAACTTCGCTGTCCGACCTGCGACGGAACCGGCTCGATCAGCCTCGATGTCCAATTTCTGCCCGACGTCACGATCGACTGCCCCGACTGCGGCGGATCCCGATACCGCAAAGGAAGCTGCCGAGATTCTTCGTGTGCCGCGCAAGGGAAGCAGCCGTGCTCGCTCCCCGCGTTGATGTCCCTGAGCGTTGACGAGGCACTGGAGGTTTGCTGTGATTTGAAAACGGTGCAGCGGCGCCTTCAGATCCTGCACGATCTCGGGCTCGGATATCTGACGCTCGGTGAGGCGACGCCCGGTCTCTCGGGCGGCGAGGCGCAGCGTCTGAAGCTCGCGAGCGATATGGGCAGGGGGCAGGAGGGCTCTGTATTCGTCTTCGATGAGCCGACAATCGGTCTGCATCCGCTCGATGTAGAGACGCTGCTCGGTGTGTTCCAAACCCTCATGGCGAGCGGTGCGACCGTCATCGTCATCGAGCATGACCTCGACGTTATACGCAATGCCGACTACATTCTCGACATGGGGCCCGGCGGCGGCGAAGAGGGCGGCAGGATCGTTGCCTGCGGTACGCATGCGGATATCCGGAAGGAGCCCAAAAAGTGTCACGGGACGGTATCTTTGAGCCGTTCTGTCGAAGGAGATGATTTGTTTGATTTGGGATAAGCTAAAAAGATTTTTTTTGACCTGCATGGAGACATTGCATCACTACAGGAAATTACAGAGCGGATCAATGCCGGCGTGCGATTTCGGGGGACGAATCTCAGCGTCCTGATACTGGCGATCTTCATTGCCTCCATCGGTCTCAATATGAACAGCACGGCAGTCATCATCGGTGCGATGCTGATCTCTCCGCTAATGGGGTCGATCCTTGGGATTGGCTATGGGCTTGCCCGTTATGACAGCACATATATCCGTTCCAGTGCGGGAAGTCTGCTCGCTCAAGTGATCATTTCGGTTGCCACATCGACGCTTTATTTTTTCCTCACACCGATCGATGCCCCTTCGTCGGAGCTGCTTGCACGGACATCGCCGACCATCTGGGATGTTTTGATCGCGGTCTTTGGCGGCCTCGCGGGCATCATCGGGGTAACCCGCAAAGCGGGCGGGAATGTCATCCCCGGTGTTGCGATTGCGACAGCTCTTATGCCTCCTCTCTGTACCGCAGGATATGGTATTGCGACGGGCGTGACGGCGTACACCGTGGGGGCACTCTATCTGTTCTTTATCAACAGTTTCTTTATCTGTCTGACGGCATTTGTGGTTCTCCAAATCATTGATATCCCCTCGAAGATTGCGCGGGATTCTGTTGAATTTTCAAGACAGAAACGCTATTTGCTGACGGCTGCCATACTTGTCACTCTGCCCAGCTGTTTTTTTGCGTATCAGAGCGTGCAGGAAAATCTGGAGAACGCGCAGGCGAAGATTTATATCGAGGAGAACTTCAAAGCACCGCCCCATTTGGCAATCTCCTATACGTTGGACAACGAGAAGAAAATACTGACGGTATTTACGATTGCCGGAATATCAGAGGATGACTTGGTGGCATTGACGGAGAAACTGCATGAAAAGGCACACCTCAGGCCGTTCCAGTTGGAGGTCTTTTCCGCCGAAACGGTGGAAGAGCGGGAAAAGATGGAGGCGATGATCGATCAAAGACTCAGTGAGGTTGAAAAAAGAGCCATTCCCTCTGTGCAGGAACAGCAGACCGTGACCGCACTCAAGTCTGCCCGCGAGGAAAGCGAGAAGAAGGGCTCTTACATATTGGACTGGAATCGTGAGGCACGCATCGTATTTCCGCAAATCTCCCGCATCGCCGTCGGGAGTGTGCAAGCCCCTGCTCCGGCGGCAGATAAAGCGGCTGCGCTGCATGAAACGCACATCGCGTTCGTATATCTCCAAGCCGATCTGGACGACGCGTCACGCGCACGTCTGACCGAGTGGGTTTCTGCCAAGGCACAGCACCACATAGAAGTACACTTCCTCCCCGAAGTTCCACCAGCAGAGGAAAAAAAGGGATTGTAAGGAATCGCTGATAAAATAGTCCGTCAGATTGGCGTAGATTTTTCGTCCTGTCAAGGAGACAAACCAAACGCTGCCAAAGCTATGTGGAGGATTTGCTAACGAAAAGCGGGCAAAAAAGATGCGCTAAGATGGTAGTGCTGAATTTATCAGTGCTTCCTTATATCCAATGACACAAGGAGCAACGATACGAGGCAATCTGACCTCATATTGCTGCTCCTTTTGTGTGCGTATAAAATTGTACGCGGAAAAAAACTTGTCACTCGTCCGAACCTTGTGATAAAATGAACAAAGTTGTGTGTGGCGGCAATCTGTGAAGCCGCCTGCAAATTGGAGCTAAAAAGGAGGCGCTTAAATGGAAACGTTGGCCGCGATTATCTTTGTTGTGATGTATATGGTGATCGTCTCGGAAAAGATCCACCGCACGGTTGCCGCGATGATCGGCGCGGTGCTCATGATGCTGCTCGGCATCCTCTCGCAGGAGACAGCCCTGCACCATGTGGACTTTGAGACGCTCGGGCTGCTCGTCGGCATGATGGTGCTCGTCGGTGTGACGAGGGAGACGGGGCTGTTCGACTATGTGGCGATTGCAGCGGCGAAATCGGCGAAGGCGGAGCCGCGCCGCATCCTCGTCTATCTCTGTGTGATTACGGCGGTATTCTCCGCATTTCTCGACAACGTGACCACGGTGCTGCTCATGGTGCCGGTCACGTTCAGCATCACGAAGATCCTGAAACTCGACCCCATGCCGTATCTCCTCACGCAGATCATTGCGTCGAACATCGGCGGCACGGCGACACTCATCGGCGACCCGCCGAACATCATGATCGGCAGCGCGGTGAAGGAACTCACCTTCGTCATGTTCATCGAGCACCTTGCACCGATTGCGATCATCTCGATGGTGGTGGTCATGTTCATCATGTCCACGATCTATCGCAAGAGCCTCGTCACGACACCGGAACTGCAGGCGGAGCTGATGCAGATGGATGAGAAGGCGGCGATTACGGATCACAGCCTGCTGAAGCGGTCGCTCTTTGTGCTCGGGCTGACGATCCTCGGATTTTTCACACACTCCTTTACGCACATCGAGTCCTCGCTCATCGCGCTCACGGGCGGATTCCTACTGCTCCTCCTTGCGGGCGGCAGCGAACATCTCGTGGAGAAGGCGATGCACTCCGTCGAGTGGCCGACGATCTTCTTCTTTATCGGACTCTTTATCGCTGTCGGTGGGTTGATTGAGGTCGGCATTATCGCACAGCTCGCTGAGACGGCGGTCGAGGCGACGGGCGGCGATCTGACGGCGACATCGCTGCTCATCCTCTGGATGAGTGCGATCATCTCGTCGGTGCTCGACAACATCCCGTTTGTTGCGACGATGATCCCGCTCATTCAGAACATGGGCGCGATGGGGATCTCGAACCTTGAGCCGCTCTGGTGGTCGCTCGCACTCGGCGCGTGTCTCGGCGGCAATGGGACGCTCGTCGGCGCATCGGCAAACCTCATTGTGGCGGGCATGGCGGCAGAGCGCGGCGTGCACATCAGCTTCATCCGCTACTTCAAGATCGGCTTCCCGCTCATGATTCTCACGATCGTCCTTTCGACGGTCTATGTCTATCTGCGGTATTTGATATAGATTATTTGCAGGAAAAAAGCGCATACAAGGGCGAATCAACTATAAAGAAAATTGTGGAGACACCGGCACAGTTTCGGTGTCTCTTTTTGCCCCCATCACGGGCGGCGGGAGGAGGAGCTATGTTTATACTGGCATCTGCATCGCCCCGACGGCGCGCGCTCCTGCGGCAGATCGGGGCGCGGTTCGTGTCGATCACGCCCGCCGTCGATGAGGTGAGTGACGGGGTGCATCCGCGTGATGCCGTCATTCAAAAATGCGCTGACGAAGGCGCGCAAGGTGGCGGAGGAGTATCCGGAGCACGCCGTGCTGGTGCGGATACTGCTGTGGTACTGAACGGACAGTCGTTCGGAAAGCCGCGTGACGCAGCGGAGGCACGTCATGTGCTCTCGCTGCTCGAGGGGCGTCAGCATACCGTGCTCACGGGGATTGCGTGGGTTGTGGATGGGCGTGCATATACGGACGCGGCGGAGACGCTCGTGCGCTTTGCACCGATGACCGAGGTGGAGATCGCCGCCTACGTCGCCACGGGCGAGCCGATGGGCAAGGCGGGCGCATACGCGATCCAAGGACGTGCGGCGATCTACATCGAGGAGCTGCACGGCTCGTTCTCGAACGTCGTCGGGCTGCCGCTTCACGCGGTCGCAGAACTCGCACGTGTGGCGGGGGTGGCGATGGAGGACACGGATGAATCTGCGTGATCTGCCGCACGGCGAACGCCCGCGTGAGCGTTTGATCGAACGTGGGGCAGGCGCACTGAGTGATGCGGAACTCCTCGCGATTCTCCTGCGGACGGGGCGTGCGGGGAAAATGTACTAGAGCTGGCTCGCGGGATCGTCGTGCGTTTCCGTGAGACGGGGCTCTCGAGATTCTTGCGATGCCCGCCGCCGAGTTTGCACGCATCCCCGGGATCGGCACGGCAAAGGCGGCAACCGTACTCGCTGCGCTTGAGCTCGGTCGGCGCGCACAGGGCGCGGCGCAGAACCGTCCGCACATCCGTGAGGCGGCGGATGTCTATGAACTGCTGCGTCCGCGCCTTTGCTCAGAAAAAGCGCGAGCACTTCCTCGTCCTGCCGCTGACCTCGAAGAATGAGGTACTGATGGTCGCGGATGTCTCCGTCGGTACGCTCACGAATACGCTCGTCCATCCGCGCGAGGTGTACGAGCCGGCGATCCGCTGCGGCGCGGCCCACATCGTCCTCGCGCACAACCATCCGAGCGGCGATCCCGCGCCGAGCGCGGAGGATCATCGTCTCACGCGCCAGCTGAAGGAGGCGGGCGCGCTGCTCGGCATCCCTGTGACCGATCATGTGATCCTCGGGGGCGCGGCGTTTTTTAGCTTTTCCGAGGAAGGGATGCTGTGAGTGGTCGGAAGCGTAATGCCCCTAAGCGAACCCTAGTGAAGCAAACGGGGAAAATACTGACCTGTCCAAGAAGCAAGTCCGTAGGGACGAAGCTGATTGGGAAACAGGTCGTATGGGAAAAACGTCCCAAGAACACGAGCGATAGCGATGTGTGATTGGTTGACGTTGATCGCTCGTTCGACTCGCCCCCTGCGAAGTTCTTTCGTTCAAGCGAAGCGCGTTTAAGAAGTTCGCAGGGTATTTGAGGCGAACGAGAACGCGACCGTTTGCGTAACGAGGCGTTCGTGTGGGGCATACGCTTTACGAGTATATCACCATACTTTTTTTTCGCAGAGAGAGGATTTTTCCTGTCAATCATCGAAATATACTGATACCTTAGGAAATCTTTCTTGTTAAAACGTGATTAGGAGGGATTATGATGAGTGCGATCAAAAAGATCCTCGTTCCGGTCGATGGATCGGTGGGCGGCTGCAAGGCGGTCGATGAGGCACTGTTCATTGCGGAGAAGTGTGACGCGGAGCTCGACTTTGTCTACGTCGCAAGCAACATCAACAAAGATATTCCGAGCCACATCGTCTTTGACCGCATCTGGGAGAAGCTTTCGGATGAGCGCAAGGCACGCAAGCACGTCAAGAGCGGCCACATCGCGAAGAGCATTCTTGAGGTTGCGGACGAGCAGGGCAGCGATATGATCGTCATGGGCAGTCGCGGGCTCGGATTGCTCAAAGGTGTGCTTATCGGCAGCGTCAGCCAGAAGGTCATCGAGGAGGCAAAGATCCCCGTCATGGTGGTGAAGTAAGCGGGGGTGACAGTTGTGACCGTACGGGAACGTCTGGAGGAGCAGGAGGGCGCACTCCTCTCACCGCTCGCTGCGCGGAGCAGAGAGGCCGCGCGCAGTCACCCGATGGAGGAGTGTCCCTTCCGCACGAAGTTTCAGCGTGACCGCGACCGCATTCTGCACTCGAAATCGTTCCGACGGCTCAAGCACAAGACGCAGGTCTACATCGTCGCGGGCGACCACTACCGTACGCGCATGACGCACAGCCTCGAGGTGGCGCAGATCTCGCGCACGATTGCGCGGGCACTGCGCCTCAACGAGGATCTGACGGAGGCAATCGCTCTTGGACACGATGTCGGGCACACGCCGTTTGGGCACGCGGGCGAGGCGGTTGTGGAGGAGATCACGGGGCATTTTGCCCACAACGAGCAGAGCCTGCGTATGGTCGAGATCCTCGAGCGCGGCGGACACGGTCTAAACCTCACGGGGGCGGTGCGTGACGGCATCCTGAACCATACGGGCAAGGGACTGCCGACGACGTTCGAGGGGCGGATTGTGCGCATCGCCGACCGCATCGCCTACCTCTGCCACGACTATGACGACAGCATCCGCGCGGGCCTTCTGACCCCTGAAGAGCTGCCTGCCGAGGTGCGGGACGCATTCGGTACGGACACCTCCGCGATGATTACGAGCATGGTGTCCGATATGATCATCTCCTCGGAGGCGTGTGGTGATGCAGTGCTCTCGCCGCAGGTGCAGCGTGTGATGGATGCATTCCGCGCGTTCATGTTTGAGCGCATCTACCACTCCAAGACACTCGCGCACGAGCGCGCACAGGCGGGCTTTGTCCTGCGTGCGCTGATGGATCACTTTACCGTGTATTTCACACGCTCCCGCATGAATTTATTGCGCGGGAGGAGAAGTGGGGCGCGAACAGTGCGTCGTGGACTATGTGGCGGGGCTGACGGACAGCTACGCCGTCGCACTCTTTCGCGAGATCTACATCCCGCCCGTGGATCAGATGACGATTAAGCCGATATGAGTGCTGGTTGTGGTGATGCCCTTCGCGAACCGCAGCCATCAGCTCAACAACAATTTATAGAACAATAAGGAGACACCTATGCGTGACCCGAGGATGGAGGCCTTTGTGCAGCAGGTGCGCGCGCAGACCGACATCCTCGCCGTCGTGCAGGGCTATGTTCCGCTGAAGCGCAAGGGCAACCGCTACTGGGGCTGCTGCCCCTTTCACAACGAAAAGACTGCGTCGTTTTCCGTCGTGCCTGCCGACGGCTTCTTTTACTGTTTCGGCTGCCATGCGGGCGGCGATGCGTTCAAATTCATCTCGCTCATGGAGCACATCACCCCGTTTGAGGCGATTGTGCGGCAGGCGGAGCAGCTCGGCATCGAAAAGCCTGCACAGAAGCGTGACCCGCGTGAGGAGGCGCGTCTGCGGGAGCTGGATGATCTCAGGAAGGTCAACGCGCTCGCGCGGGATTTTTTTCACAACTGTCTTACCATGACGCGCTACGGTGCAGCGGGACGGGATTACCTCGCGGGGCGCGGCATCACGGCGGAGGCGATCGAGCGGTACGGCATCGGCTTTGCACCTGACGCGTGGTCGAAGCTCTCCGATGCGTTCCAAAAAGCGCGGCATCTCCGAGAACCTCCTTGTGACGGCAGGGCTTGCGGTCAAGCGTGAGCGTGGCGGGGGCGTGTATGACCGCTTCCGCAATCGCGTCATCATTCCGATTGCGGATGAGCGCGGGCGCATTGTTGCGTTTGGCGGGCGTGCGCTCGGCGACGCGCAGCCGAAATACCTGAACACGGCAGAGACGCCTGTCTTCAACAAGCGCAAGCTCCTCTTTGGGCTTGACCGCGCGCACCGTGCGATTGCGAGCGAGGGGGCGGCGATCGTCGTCGAGGGCTATATGGACGCGATTGCCTCTTGGGGAGGCGGGGGTCTCGAACGTTGTCGCAACGCTCGGCACTTCGTTCACGAGCGATCATGCGGTACTTCTTCTGCGCCGCGCACCGCGCATCGTCTTCTGCTACGACAGCGATGCGGCGGGGCAGGGAGGCGACACTGCGCGCGCTCGCGGCGGTACGCGGGAGTGCCGCAGAGGTACGCGTGCTCCTTCTGCCCGATGGCAAGGATCCCGACGAGTATGTCCGCACGCACGGCGCAGAGGCATTCCGTGCGCTCGTGGAGACGGCAGTCCCCGCCCCGCGTTTCGTCTGCGTCATGTGCGCGCACATATGGAGGATACGGTGGACGGGCGGCGCACGGCACTGCGTGCGATGCTGCCTGTGCTCGCCGAGCTCGATCCCGTCATGCGTGCCGCCTATGTGCGGCAGACGGCGGCGGAGCTCTTTCTCGATGAGGGGTGGTCGTGGATGCGCTGCGTTCGTACCTGCGGCACGGCGGAGCAGAGCAGACACCTGCGCGTGCAGCAGAGCAGCGTACGCCTGTACGGAAGGCCGATGATGCGCTGCGCCGTGCAGGGACGTGAACTCTTAGCGGCAGTTTTGCACGATCCCGCAGTTCTCACCGAAATTTTATCTTCTGTACCGCTGGCACATTTTCCCGATGCGGGCATCGGTGAAATCCTGCGTGCGATGGAGGAACACCGCGCGGCAGGCGGCACATTTGATGCGGACTTTATCGCCGCACAGCCTACAGCGGCGGGGGCGGAGCTTTCCCGCGCACTCGTCGAGGAGGGGCATACGGCGGCATCCTATCGGGAGGCTCTGGGCACGCTGCGACGAGCATATCTGACCGCCGCACTTGCCCGACATACCCGTCTTGCCGAAGAAATGATGCAAGAAGGAAAAGAGGCATACATTGACGAATTAAACGAAGTGAAGAGAATTCAGGACGAGATTGCCCGTGAAAATTTGCACGAATAACTTTTTGTATCCGTATATTTTTTTAACGATATAGTAAACGATAGAATTTATTAAATAGGAATTACTGAGCTTATCAACACATCTACAACACTACGAACTGAAAGGAGGGGGCACGATGGCAACAGCAGCGGCACAGCTGGAACGGGAAGAACTGAGCGTAACGGGAATATTGGACAAACTCGCGGCAAAGGGGAAGGCAAACGGAGGCACACTGACCTGCGGTGAACTCATCGCGGCGTTTGATGCATGGACGATGACCCCCGACGATATGGATGAGCTCTATCAACGTCTCAGCGACGAGGGCGTGGAACTCGTGGACGATACAGCGGTCGGCGAGAGCGCGGGGGCGGATGCGCTTGAGCCGATGGATGAGATCGACAAGGACGAGGTGGAGGAGGTCGAGATCGACCTCTCCGTTCCCGAGGGCGTTGCGCTCGATGACCCCGTCCGCATGTATCTCAAGGAGATTGGGCGCGTCCCCCTGCTGACGGCAGAGGAGGAGGTTGATCTCGCGCGACGCATGGAGGCGGGCGATGAGAGCGCGCGCCATCGGCTCGAGGAGGCGAATCTGCGCCTCGTCGTGAGTATCGCCAAACGCTACGTCGGACGCGGCATGCTCTTCCTCGATCTCATCCAGGAGGGCAACCTCGGACTCCTCAAGGCGGTCGAGAAGTTTGACTACAGCAAGGGGTACAAGTTCAGCACCTACGCGACGTGGTGGATCCGGCAGGCGATTACGCGTGCGATTGCCGATCAGGCGCGGACGATCCGCATCCCCGTGCACATGGTCGAGACGATCAACAAATACATCCGCATTTCGCGCCAGCTGCTGCAGGAACTCGGCCGCGATCCGACCCCCGAGGAGATTGCAAAGCACATGGGGCTGAGTGCGTTGCGCGTGCGCGAGATCATGAAGATCGCGCAGGAGCCTGTTTCTCTCGAAACACCGATCGGCGAAGAGGAGGACTCCCACCTCGGCGACTTCATCGAGGACGAGGCAGCACTCGATCCGGCGGATGCGGCATCGATGATGCTGCTCAAGGAGCAGATTGCGGATGTGCTCAAGACGCTCGCGCCGCGCGAGGCAGAGGTGCTGCGGCTGCGGTTCGGCCTTGAGGACGGGCGGTCGCGCACGCTTGAAGAGGTCGGACAGAGTTTCGGCGTGACGCGTGAACGCATCCGACAGATTGAGGCAAAGGCACTCAGGAAGCTGCGGCATCCCGTGCGCCTGCGCAAACTGCAGGGAAACATTGATCTTTGAGGCGGAAGCCTTGTGAATACGACAGGAGGACAGCGTTATGACAGAGGGGACGGAGCAGAAACAAGCACCGGGCGCCGAAATCATCGAACGTCTGCTTGCCAAGGGCAAGAAGAATGGCGGCACGCTGACGTATGGCGAACTCATCGACGCGCTCCAAAAAAACAGGATATGTCCCCCGACGAAATGGATGACATGTACCAGCGGTTCAGCGATGAGGGCGTTGAGATCGTCGATGATGTACCGGCAGCTGTGGAAGAAGAGCCCGTGGATGATGACCCGCCCGAGAAGGAGGAGGAGGTCGAGATCGACCTCACCGTGCCCGAGGGCATCTCACTCGATGACCCCGTCCGCATGTACCTGAAGGAGATCGGTCATGTACCCCTCCTCACGGCAGAGGAGGAGGTTGAACTCGCGCAGCGCATGGAGGCGGGCGACGAGAGCGCACGCCATCGGCTCGAGGAGGCGAATCTGCGCCTCGTTGTGAGCATCGCCAAACGCTACGTCGGACGCGGCATGCTCTTCCTCGACCTCATCCAGGAGGGCAATCTCGGACTCCTCAAGGCGGTCGAGAAATTTGACTACAGCAAGGGGTACAAGTTCAGCACCTACGCGACGTGGTGGATCCGGCAGGCAATCACGCGTGCGATTGCCGATCAGGCGCGGACGATCCGCATCCCCGTGCACATGGTCGAGACGATCAACAAGCTCATCCGCATCTCGCGTCAGCTCCTGCAGGAGCTCGGACGTGACCCGCGCCCCGAGGAGATCGCAAAGGAAATGGGCATCAGCGTCGCGCGTGTGCACGAGATTATGAAGATCGCACAGGAGCCCGTTTCTCTCGAAACACCGATCGGCGAGGAGGAGGACTCCCACCTCGGCGACTTCATCGAGGACGAGGCGGCACCCGCACCCGCAGAGGCAGCATCGTTTATGCTCCTCAGAGAACAGCTTGAGGAGGTCTTGGAGACGCTGACCGACCGCGAGAAGAATGTCCTGCGTCTGCGCTTCGGACTTGAGGACGGGCGGTCGCGCACCCTTGAGGAGGTCGGGCAGAGCTTTGGCGTGACGCGTGAGCGCATCCGCCAGATCGAGGCAAAGGCACTGCGCAAGCTGCGCCACCCAAGCCGCAGCAAGGTACTGCGCGACTTCTTGGAGTAGTTGACGAACTGGGATGAATATCGTATAATAAGCATACAAAAAGGGCACTGTCGGTAAAACGGCCAGCCCCTACTTGACGAAGAACCCCGCCGAAGTTTTCCGGACTGTGCGGCGGGGCTTTTATTCCAAGGAATCACTGATAAAATGAAGTTCTCCGGATTGGCAGCAGATTTTTTTCGTCCTGTCAAGGAGACAAACCGGACGCATAGCAAGGGGCTATGTGGAGGATTTGTCGACACAGACAGGGTGAAAAAGATGCGCCAAGACGGCGGGACTGAGTTTGTCAGTGCTTCCTCAATTGTGACGAGGATCAACAGGGTTACGAGAAGTAACGCAAGCAAATCGTAAAACGTCATAGGATCGCCCCTCTCAGGGGCTAAGAATCGACCGCCTACCGTATGGCAACGCCTGTTTTTGATTCTAACACATATGTTTTGCCCGCGCAACTAACATTTTTTTCTTGACAGGATGGCGCATAGCCTTTATAATACGCATGTCTGACACATTCCTCGATAGCTCAGTCGGTAGAGCGTCTGACTGTTAATCAGAATGTCACTGGTTCGAGTCCAGTTCGAGGAGCCATTTGTTAAAAACAGGAGTGTAACGCAGCAGTTACACTCCTTTCTTATGTCTGTAGAAAATCTTTGTGATGTGAGTCCCACGCGAACGCTTCGTTGCGCAAACTTTAGGGTCTTCGCACCACGCAGTCAGATACTGTCGAAGCGTTACGGGAGGGGGGAAGATATGCAGCTCGATGCACGGCTTGCGGCGATCGCCGCATTTGTTCCGCACGGGACGGCAGTTGCGGACATTGGGGCGGACCATGCCTACCTTGCCGCGACCCTCGTCATGAAGGGCATTGCGCAGCGCGCCGTTGTCGGCGACCTCAGTGCGGGCGCGTGTGCGGCGGCACGGCGTACCGTGGGAACGCAGCGGCTCACGCGCGAGATCGACGTGCGGCAGGGGCGATGGGCTGTCTGTGCTCGCCCCCGGAGAGGCGGAGTCCATTGTCATTGCAGGCATGGGCGGCGCACTGATTGCAGAGATTCTTGCAGATGCACCCGATGTTCTTGCAGACGTGCAGACCCTCGTCCTGCAGCCGATGAACAGCGCGGCAAAGCTGCGATGCTGGCTCTATGAAAATGGCTGGGACATCACGGACGAGACGCTTGCACACGCGGGCGGACACCTCTACGAGATCATTCGCGCCGAGCACGGTGCGGCAGCGATGCCCGACGATGTACTCCTTCATATCGGCGCAAAACTTTACGAAAAGCGTGACCCGCTCCTGCGTGAGCACATCGAAGGGAAGATTGCAAAGCTCACCCGTGCCGCCGAGGGCATGAATGCCAGCGCAGCAGCGCGGCAGAGCACGGAGTATCGTGAAACGGTATCGTTGCTTGCCGCTCTGCGGACATTGTTAGCCTTGCTTTGAGGAGCACGCACGTTTTATCAGAATTGAAATAAAAAAAGGAGGTCATTATGCTCAGCTGTCAGCTCATCATGAACGCGCTTGAGCGCATTGCACCGCGACGACTGGCGGAGGACTGGGACAACCCCGGACTCCTCGTCGGCAGCTGCGCACAGAAGGTTGGGCGCGTGCTCGTCGCGCTCGATGTGGACGATGCCGTCGTCGCGGAAGCCATCGAACGCAAGGCGGATCTGATCGTCGCGCACCATCCCGCGATCTTTCGCGGCATCAAGCAGCTGCGCACCGATCTCCCGCTTGGAAAAACGCCTCGCCGCCCTCCTCACGCACAACATCGCCGTTGCGGCGGCGCATACGAATCTCGATGCAGCGCGCGGCGGCGTGAACGATGTGCTTGCTGCACATCTCGGACTGGAAAAACTCTCTGCCTTCGTCATCACGCATCAGGAGGACGGTGTGACCGAGAGCATCGGGCGCGTCGGGACGCTCCCCTGCTCCGATGAGCATTGAGGATTTTGCCCGTGCGGTGAAGGAACGTCTCGGTGTCAGCCATGTTCGCCTTGCCGCCGCTGCTGGACGCCCCGTGCGCCGCGTCGCCGTCTGCGGCGGTGCGGGGGCGGACTTTATCGATGACGCTGTGCGGCGCGGTGCGGATGTCTACGTCACGGGCGATGTGAAGTATCACGACGCGCAGCGTGCCGTCGAGCAGGGCATGCACATCATCGACGCGGGACACTTCGGCACGGAGGTGCCCGTCCCTGCCTGTCCTCGCCGAACAATTACGAACGGAACTCGCGTCCGAACACGGAGAGATTGAGATTTTTCGTCACAAACACGCAGCGCGACGTGTTCGATGTAATAATATAGAAGAAAAACATGAAAGGGGAAGGGGAGACACAATGGATCAGAAGCATATCCGCAATTTTTTTCCATCATCGCCCACATCGACCACGGCAAATCCACCATCGCTGACCGTCTCATCGAGTACACGGGCACACTCAGCGAGCGCGAGATGGAGGCGCAGGTGCTCGACAGCATGGATCTCGAACGCGAGCGCGGCATCACCATCAAGGCACAGACGGTACGCCTTGACTATCGCGGCGAGGACGGCGAGCTGTACGAGCTGAACCTTATTGACACACCCGGTCATGTAGATTTTAATTATGAAGTCTCGCGCAGCCTTGCCGCGTGCGAGGGTGCACTCCTCGTCGTCGACGCGGCGCAGGGCGTGGAGGCGCAGACCCTCGCGAACGTCTACCTCGCACTGGAGCACGACCTCGAGATCGTCCCCGTCATCAACAAGATCGACCTGCCGAGCGCCGAACCCGAGCGCGTGAAAAAAATGAGATCGAGGACACCATCGGTCTGGACGCGAGTGCCGCCGTCCTCACCTCGGCAAAGACGGGGCTCGGCATCAAGGAAGTCCTCGATGCCGTTGTCGCCTACATCCCACCGCCGGAGGGCGACCCTGACGCACCGCTCCGCGCACTCATCTTCGACTCGTACTTCGACCCGTACAAGGGCGTCATCGCAAACGTACGCGTCAAAGAGGGTACAATCAAAAAAAGGCATGAAGCTGAAACTCATGGCGACGGGCAAGACCTTCGACGTGACCGATGTCGGCTGCTTCCGTCCGCAGCCCGTCGACACGGGGGAACTCGGCACGGGGAGGTCGGCTTTTATCGCAGGCGCACTCAAGGATGTCCGCGATGTGCGCGTGGGTGACACCGTAACAAGTGCGGAGCGTCCCGCGAGCGAGGCACTGCCCGGCTATCGCGGGGTCACGCCGATGGTCTTCTGCGGACTCTACCCCGAGGACAGCAAGGACTACGACAACCTCCGCGAGGCACTGGAAAAAGCTCCAGCTCAACGATGCTGCACTCGTCTTTGAACCGGAGACCTCCATCGCGCTCGGCTTCGGCTTTCGCTGCGGCTTCCTCGGGCTGCTCCACATGGACGTGATCCAGGAGCGGCTTGAGCGCGAGTACAACCTCGGTCTCATCATGACCGCGCCCTCCGTCGTCTACCACGTCTACCGCACCGACGGCACGATGGTCGAGGTCAGCAACCCCGCCGACCTCCCGCCCCAGACCGAGATCGACCACATCGAGGAGCCGTGTGTCAAGGCGACCGTCATCGTACCGAAGGACTACGTTGGCGCAGTCATGGAGATCTCGCAGGAAAAAAACGCGGCGTGTTCCAGACGATGGACTATCTCGATGCGACGCGCGTCATGGTTCTCTACCACATCCCACTGAACGAAATCCTCTATGACTACTTCGACCGCCTGAAGTCCGCAACGCGCGGCTATGCGTCCCTTGACTACGAGCTGATCGACTATCAGACCTCGAACCTCGTCAAGCTCGACATCCTCCTCAACGGCGACGGCGTGGACGCACTCTCGACCATCGTCCACCGCGACCGCGCCGCGCAGCGCGGCCGTCAGCTCGCGACCAAGCTCAAGGAGATCATCCCACAGCAGATGTTCGAGATCCCGATCCAGGCGGCGATCGGAAGCAAGATCATCGCACGCGAGAACGTACGCGCCCGCCGCAAGGACGTTCTGGCGAAATGCTACGGCGGCGATATCACGCGCAAAACGCAAACTGCTCGAAAAAGCAGAAGGAGGGCAAAAAAAGCGCATGAAGGCGGTCGGCAGCGTGGAGCTCCCGCAGGAGGCGTTTATGGCGGTGCTGAAAATTGACGAATAACGCACAGGTAAGACCGTGGGGCATCTATTCTCACATCCCCTACTGCGTGAAAAAAATGTGCATACTGCGACTTCGTTTCCTCTGCCATGGGCAACTCTGCGGCGCGTGAGATGGAGGACTATGCGGCGGCACTTCGGGCAGAGATCCTGCGCGAAGTGCCGCCGCTTGCGCACGATGGGGCGATGTGACGACCGTCTACATCGGCGGCGGCACGCCGACCGCACTGCCCGCCCAGCTGCTCACGGGGCTTCTGCAAACGCTCCGTGACACCGCAGGGACACCGCAGGAGTGCACCGTTGAGGCAAACCCCGGCACAGTGGATGCGGACGGTCTCGCGCAGGTGCGTGCGGCAGGGGGCGAATCGTCTGAGCCTTGGCGTACAGAGTTTTGACGACCGACTGCTCCGCGCCATCGGACGCATTCACACGGCAGAGGAGGCACACGCGGCATTTCACGCGGCGCGTGCGGCGGGGTTCGACAACATCAGTCTCGACCTGATGTATGGACTGCCGACGCAGACCCTCGATGACCCTAAAGACGAGCGTTAATGCGGCTATTGCCCTCGCGCCTGAACACATCTCCGTCTACGGGCTGATTGTCGAGGAGGGCACGCCATTCGCGGCTGCGGAGGCGGCGGGACAGCTCGCACTCCCGAGCGAGGACGCGGCGGAGGAGATGTACGACTGCCTCATGGAGGAGCTTCCCGCACATGGGTATGCACGCTACGAGATCTCGAACTTTGCACGCGCGGGATATGAGAGCCGGCACAACCTTGGCTACTGGCGGAACGTTCCCTACCTTGGCATCGGCGCAGCGGCGCACGGGTACATCGACGGCGTACGCTGGGGCAACGAGCCTGACCCGGAGAGATACATCCGCGCCATGCAGACGGGCAGGAGTGTCCGCACGCCCGAGGACACGGAGCGCACCCGCGCGAATGCAATGGAGGAGTACGCCTTTCTCGCCCTGCGCACAAGAGAGGGGATTGACGAGGCGGATTTTCGCCGTACCTTTGGCGTGGAAATTGATGATGTTTATGGAGCAGTGATTGGGAAATATATCACGCAGGGGCTGCTGCGTCGTGCAGACGGATTCGTCGCTCTGACGAATGCGGGCATGAAGCTGGGAAATGAGGTGTTTGTAGCATTTTTTTATTGGGCGCGTAATTCCCTTCATGATAAATTTGTGATATGATAGGGATTATTTACTATACATAATAAAGGAGAATGTACTATGAAAAAAACTGACCATGATCGAGATGGAGGGCTGCCCCTACTGTGCAAACGCACACCGCGCGATGGAGGCACTGCGCGCCGAGGGCTATGAGGCCGTGCAGGTTGATTTTATCGATGAGAACAAAGAACCTGCGAAGACGCAGCCATTTGCGGGGCAGTATTACTATGTCCCGAGCATCTTCATGGACGGAGAGAAGCTCTACGAGGCGCAGCCGGGGCAGAGCTATGACAAGATCTATGTCGAGGTGAAGCGGGTGTTTGACGCAGCACGCGCGGATTAAACACTGTATTTATAGAAAAATATGCAAAAAGTTGCATGAGAAAAAAAGTGAAAAATAAAACTTGTAAAACTGTCTGAAATCCAGCATAATAACGAAAGCGGTATTTTCGCAATATACATAAAGATCCTCGGGATATCTCTGTAGACGGGTAATGCGGCGGTATTCATGAGGCGAAAAACAAGATGAGGTGAGTTTATGCATCAACCCGTAACCGACAATCCATTTGTCATCATGATCATCAACATGGTCATCGTCTTCGCTGTCCTGACGGCGATCTGGGGGCTCATTGAGCTGACCCACAGACTTGACCCGACGAAGAAAAAAGGCAGAGCCGTCTGCAGCGGCACCTGCCGCGCCCGCACCCGCGCCTGTACCGGCAGCTCCTGCTGCTCCCGCAGTTCCGGCGGGGCTCAGCACGGAGATCGTCGCCGTCATTGCGGCAGCCGTCACCGCCTGCGGCTACGGTGTCGAACAGATCCACGCGATCCGTCCGGCAGAGCAGCCCGCATGGCGCAACTTTGGCCGTACGAGCGGTATGCGTACACCGCGCTGAGAAGGGAGTGACAGATTATGGATTTTATCAATGCGTTTACTGTCTCCCTGCAGGCAGTTGTTGACGGCAGTGGATTTGTCGGTATGACCGGCGGCAACGTCATCATGATTATCGTCGGCCTCGTCCTGCTCTACCTCGCGTTTGCACGCGACTTCGAGCCGCTGCTCCTCAGTCCGATCGCATTCGGCTGTATCCTCGCGAACATCCCGTTCAATGGCTTTGAGGAGCCGGGCGTCATGTCTGCGATCGGCATGGGTATCAAATACGAGATCTTCCCGCCGCTCATCTTCCTCGGCGTCGGCGCAATGACGGACTTCGGTCCGCTGATTGCCCGTCCGTCGAGCCTGCTCATGGGTGCGGCGGCACAGTTCGGTGTCTTCGTCGCCCTGCTCGGCGCGATGATGCTCGGATTCACGGCACAGGAAGCGGGCTCCATCGGCATCATCGGCGGTGCGGACGGCCCGACCTCGATCTACCTCGCCACGAAGATGGCACCGCACCTCCTCGGCGCAATCGCCGTCGCGGCATACACCTACATGGCACTCGTGCCTCTGATTCAGCCGCCCGTCATGAAGCTCCTCACCTCGAAGAAAGAGCGTGAGGGTCGTCATGGAGCAGGCGCGTGAGGTCACGAAATTCGAGCGCATCGCATTCCCGATCGTCTCGACCATCTTCATCAGTCTGCTGCTCCCTCCATCACGGCTCTGCTCGGCATGCTCATGCTCGGCAACCTCTTCCGTGAGAGCGGCGTGACGGATCGTCTCTCGGATACGGCGCAGAACGCGCTTATCAACACGGTCACGATCTTCCTCGCACTCGGCACGGGTCTCACAATGAGCGCGGAGAGCTTCCTCGTCAAGGAGACCATTCTCATCATCTGCCTTGGTCTCGTCGCATTCATCTTCGGTACGGCGGCGGGCGTTGTCCTCGGCAAGATCATGTGCCGCGCGACGGGCTGGAAGGTCAACCCGCTCATCGGCTCGGCGGGCGTCTCCGCTGTTCCAATGGCGGCGCGCGTCAGCCAGATCGTCGGCATCAAGGCAAAGCCGGGCAACTACCTCCTCATGCACGCCATGGGACCGAACGTCGCCGGTGTTATCGGCACGGCGGTCGCGGCAGGTACGATGCTCGCGATGCTGATGTAATCCACACAGCATTTGACAAAAATCCTTCTTCCTATGTACTATGGGGGAAGGATTTTTAATTGCTCGTATTGTTCTTCCACCGATATGAGCAGCGGGCGGCATGATGCCCCAAAGTATTTGCGTGGGGCGTATGCCGTCATGGAACAACACATATAGGAATCAAATGGAAGGAAGATTTTTATGCGCGGAACATTTTTACGGCATCGGTGTCGGCCCCGGCGACCCCGAACTCCCTCACAGTCAAGGCGATCAAGGCAATCGAGGCGGCGGATGTCCTCATCGCCCCCAAGACCGAGAAGAAGGACGGCAGCGTCGCACTTGAGATCGCACGCCCGTATCTCAAGAAGGACATCGAGATCGTTTACCAAGTATTCCCTATGGTGAAAAACTTTGCCGATGACTCGGGTGCATGGGAGGCGAACAAAGCCGAGATCCTTGCGCTCCTGAATGAAGGGAAAAAACGTCGCATTTCTCACCCTCGGCGACCCCATGTTCTACAGCACCTACATCTACGTCTTCCGCCTCCTCGAGCATGAGGACGTGGACATCGTCACCATCCCCGGCGTGCCCGCCTTCATCGCCATCGGCAGCCGCGTCGGCCGCCCCATCGTCGAGGGCAACGACGTGTTCGCCGTTATCCCCGGCACAGCGGACAAGGACCGCTTGGAGGAGGTCATGGCGGTTGCGGGCAGTGCCGCCGTCATGAAGGTCTACCACAACTCCGCCGAGATCATCGACCTGCTGCGCCGCAACAACATGACGAAGGAGGCAGTCCTCGTCAGCCGCGCGGGGCTCGACGATGAGAAGATCATCTACGACCTCGAGGCGCACGCGGACGAAAAGCTCAACTACCTTTCCACCATTCTCACGAGGAGGAGCTGACATGATAAAACTGTGGGCACTCGCCCTTTTTACGGCGACATCACTTCTTCTTACCGCCTGCGGCGCACCTGCGGCGGAGAATCCGCAGACGGGCAGCGCGTACGCCACCGTTACGGACGACAACGGCCGCACTGTCACCTTTGACAAAAAAAGCCGGAGCGCATCGTCGTCACATCCGCTTCCTTCCTCGACCCGCTCTATGCGGTCGGCGGCAGTGTCGTCGGTCGCCCCGACTCGAAGTCAAAAATCCCCGATGCGGCAAAGGGCGTCACGAGCATCGGCAGGGTCTACCAGATCGACGCGGAGAAGATCATCGCACTCACGCCCGACCTCGTCATCCTCAACAAGGGCATGAACGAAAAGCTCATCGAGACACTTGCGGCGAACAACATTCGGACGCTCGTCCTCGACATGAAAAAGCTACGACGACGTCAAGCGCGAGATCGGAATATTTGCCGCGCTCACGGGTGAGAAGGCAAAGGGCGAGGAACTCGTCCGCAAGATGGACGCAGACATCGAGGCCGTGCGCACCTCCATCCCGCAGGAGAAGAAGCGCGTCGCCATCATCCACAGCACGGGACAGGGGCTCTCCGTCCAGCTCGACGGCAGCATTGCGGGCAACATTGCGAACATCCTCGGCTGGGAGAACACAGCGGCGGGGATGCCCGCGCTCGACAAGAACCCCGATGCCGCGCCCTACAGCATGGAGACGCTCGTTGCGCAGAACCCCGACATCATCTTCGTCACGAGCATGGGCGAGGAGGCTGAGATCCGCGCCTCGATGGAGGCAATGTTTGCCGAGAGCCCCGCATGGCAGAGCGTCGGTGCGATTCGTGATGGGCGCGTCTACTACCTGCCGCAGGAGCTGTTCCTGTTCAGCCCCGGCATTGAATATCCAAAAAGCAGTGCAGTACATGGCGAGGCTCGTCTACCCATGAAAAAAACGCATCCTGCTCCTCGTCCTCTTTGCCGCACTCGCGGTATTTGCCATGCTCCTCTCCGCTGCGAAGGGCTCCGTTGACATCCCCCTCGGGGAGGTCATCGGCATCCTTGGCGGTGCACAGGGCGGGGCGAACGCACAGATCCTCTGGAACATCCGCCTGCCGCGTACGATCGTCGCCGCCCTCGTCGGCATCAACCTCTCTCTTTCGGGCGCGATCCTACAGGCGATCCTCCGCAACCCGCTCGCCGACCCGCACATCATCGGCATCTCGTCCGGTGCGGGTCTTGCGGGCATTTTTATCATGCTCATGCTGCCGGGGGCGGCGTGGCTCATCACGCCGGCGGCGTTCGGCGGGGCGATGCTCGCGGCGCTCCTCATCTACATTCTCGCGTGGCGAGACGGCATCCGTCCGACGCGCATCATCCTCGCGGGCGTTGCCGTGTCCGCCTTTCTCGGTGCGGGCATCTCGGCGATGATGATCCTCTACAGTGACAGGGTTCACAGTGCCCTGATGTGGATGGTCGGCGGGCTCTCCGCGCGGAGCTGGCCGCACGTCGAGATGCTCCTGCCGTATACCATCGCAGCGGGGCTCCTCGCGCTCGCTGCCGCGCAGCGGCTCAACATCCTCCAGCTCGGCGACGACATGGCACGCGGCATCGGGCTTGCCGTCGAGCGCACGCGCATCCTCCTCACGGCGGTCGCCGCGCTCCTCGCCGCAAGTGCCGTGTCCGTAGTGGGACTCCTCGGCTTCGTCGGGCTCATCGTTCCGCACGCCGCACGGCTCATGATCGGCGCGGACTATCGCTTCCTGCTCCCTGCGGCGGCACTCCTCGGCATCGCCGTCGTCACTCTGAGCGACACGGCGGCGCGTCTGCTGTTTGCACCACTTGAACTGCCCGTCGGTATCATCATGGCAGTCGTTGGCGCACCGTTCTTTCTCTATCTTCTGAGGAGGCAGCTATGAGTGCGGGCATGACGGCGCGGAACCTCTGCGTCAAGATCGCGGGCAAGGAGATCCTGCACGGACTGAATGTAGATATCGCCGCAGGGCGGCGCACCGCCATCATCGGGCCGAACGGCGCGGGCAAGACCACCCTCCTGCGTGCGCTGGCGGGACTGAACCGCCGCTATACGGGCGAGATTCGGCTGGATGGACGTGAACTCGGCAGCTACGCCGAGAAAGAACTTGCACGCGTGCGTGCCATCCTGCCGCAGGAACGTGCGGCGGCGCAGGGGCTGACCGTGGAGCAGCTTGTGACATACGGACGCTTTGCCCATGCGGGGCTCTTTCAGACCCGTGCGGACGCGGAGGACAGAGAGGCGGTTGCGTGGGCGATGGAGACCGCGCACGTCTCCGCTTTTGCGGAGCGCGAGTGCATACCCTCTCGGGCGGCGAGCGGCAGCGCGTCTTTCTCGCCATGGCACTCAGTCAGCGTCCGCGCCTGCTGCTGCTCGACGAGCCGACCACCTACCTCGATGTCGCGCATCAGCTGCGCGTCATGGAGATTATCTCGCAGCTCAACCGCGTGCATGGTATGACCATTCTTATGGTACTGCACGACATGGCGCACGCCATGCAGTACGCCGACGACATCGTCCTCGTAGAGAGCGGGCGCGTCCGCGCGACGGGCACGCCCGTCGAGGTGCTCACCGAGGAGCGCATCGCCGACGTGTTCGGCGTCGCGGTCGAGATCTTTACCAACAGCCGCGGCATCCGCGTCCCCTCGCCCGTTGCGCTCGTGGGGGAGTAAACTACACCAAAAATAAATTGACAACGCACAAATATTTTCATACAATGTAATAAAATAGAAAGGCGGTGAGAATATGGCACAGGCAAGTGTGAGCATCCGTATGGATGCCGATCTCAAGCGGCAGTTTGACGAATTTTGCTCTGAGATCGGGATGACGATGACGACAGCGTTCTGCGTCTTTGCAAAGACAGCGGTGCGCGAACGCAAAAATCCCGTTTGAGATCTCGGCGGAGCGCAGTGATCCGTTCTATAGTCCCGAGAATATGGAACGGCTGAGAGCATCTATCGCACAGATGGAGGCTACTGGCGGAACAGTGCATGAGGTCGATTTTAATGGTTAAGGCATGGACAGATGCAGCGTGGGAGGAGTTTGAATACTGGACGAAGCAGGACAGGAAAACCTTGAAGAAGATACTTGACCTGTTGCAGGATATTGACCGCAACGGATACACGGGGAAGGGAAAGCCGGAACCGCTCAAAGGCGACCTGTCAGGGCTATTGGAGTCGGCGGATCGATGATACCAACCGACTTGTCTATCGTATCGAGAACGAGACGATGAAGATTGTCCAGTGCGGGTCACATTATCGGGATAAATAAACAGTCGGGCAGAGGTCGGATTCCCTCTGCTCGTTTGTTTCAGATGAGTGAACATAAACTCAAAATTATAACCTGCTATAAATTTTTTTTCGACAATAGGTCTTGCAATTTATTCCCGTACGTGCTATGATGAAATCGTTCCAAGGGATGAGAATCCATCGCGAAAAAGGAAACATGGATACTTTTTGCGAGGGCTCTCCATTGGAACTCAGATACTATCTGTTTTACAGAAGGAGGAGTTTCTTATGAAGAAGACTCTCGTATCCGCACTCGCAACGGCTCTCGTTGTCGGTGCAGCAAGCACCACGTTCGCAGCTGCGAACCCGTTCTCCGATGTGCCCCGTGACCACTGGGCATACGATGCTGTGACCCAGCTCGCCGCTGACGGCGTTGTCGAGGGCTACGGCGACGGCACCTATCGCGGCGACCGCAACATCACGCGTTATGAGATGGCGCAGATGGTCGCAAAGGCGATGGCAAAGGAGAACATGCCCGTCTCGGACCGCGCACTCGTCGACCGTCTCGCTGCTGAGTTCGCTGATGAGCTCAACAACCTCGGTGTCCGCGTCTCGAACCTCGAGAAGCATGCTGACATGGTGAAGTGGAACGGCAAGCTCGAGTACACCTACACGAGCCTCCGTGAGGAGAACGCGAAGAAGGTGAACGCCAACGAGTACGTTTTCCGTCTCGAGCCCACGGCTGAGGTCAACAAGAACTGGGATGTGCATGCACGTCTCGATGCCGAAGGCAACAGCATGAAGGACGATACGACTTCGACGGTTTCCCTTAAGCGCGCATGGGCACAGGGGCAACTATGACAACTTCACGGTGAAGCTCGGTAAGATGGAGATGACTTCTGGCGAAGCTTATCAGGCACCGGGCGCACTCGTCCTCGATGATAACTTCTCCGGCGCAGAGGTCAGCTTCGGCAACCTCGTGAAGGCGAAGGTACAGGCAGGCCGTCTCAGCACATCGCCTCGTACAAAGACCTTCGGCGATACGGCAAACTACCAGAGCCTCGGTCTCCAGTATGAGACGGAGAAGCTGACGGCGGGCGCGGGCTACTATCGCCTCGGCTCCAAGGATCTTGGCAGCCTTTATGGTGTCAAGGCGGACAAGGACAAGCTGAATATCTGGAGCTTGAACGGTGCCTACCACTTTGACAAGAACGTCGCGCTGACGGGTGCGTATGCCTACAGCAGCGATATCGATCGCTACAAGAAGTCTGGTCAGGTCTCGCTTGAGTACAAGGGAGCTGATGAGGCGGACAAGGGTTCGTGGGGGGCTTATGTTTCCTATCGCCACCTCGGTGACTCCGCATTCCTGGCAACGGATGATGGTGTACAGCGTCTGTCGAAGGGCATCGAGCTTGGCACGAACTACACGCTCTGGAAGAATGTCGTTCTCTCTGCGAAGTACTTCAATGGCAAGCAGCTGAAGAATGACGACAAGGTTCAGAAGCTCTTCGGTCGCGTTGAGTTCCTGTTCTAAGAAATTCACGTCACACACTGCGGCACTCGTCGCATATCGAAATCCCCTCCATACGGAGGGGGATTTTTGTGTATTAAGATTGTTTACTTCAAATACTTTACCATCTGGATCAGATACTTTCCGGAAAGCGTTTCTTTTTCATCTCCATCCAACGCCTCTTTCCAAATGATGTAAAACCGTTCTCTTCATAAAAAAACGTACGAGAGCAGGGATATCCTCGCATTCCAGATAAACGAGACGTCCTCCTGCGATACGTTGTGCCTCCCGCACAGTGTCACAGGCGATCTTCAGAAGTTCATCTCCTCGAATGAGTGCATTGTGTCCATCTGTATAGTTCTTTCCCAACTGACCGATGAGGATCGAGGAAACAAGGTGACGTTTCATTCCTTCATCATAGCGTGCAAATTTCCGAATACGTTTTCCTAACGTCTTGCTTGTGTTCTTTAGGTCAATATGAAAATATTTATAGGCAAGTGCAAAAATATCCAACCAGAACGAGGTGACTCCGATACGAAGTAAAGATCAAATATGTGGAAGAATACCCCTGCCGCGTAAACTCGACCGCTTTTGTATGGAGGAAGTCCTCCACATCCTTGTTATATGGACAAGAAAAAAATCCGAAAAGGATGCGCTGCAGATGATCTGCGTGTTCCGTTTCGGATAATAGTTCAAATAAATTTACTTTTTGATAGCCCGTCATCTTAATGAACCTTTATCGTGCGTAATGTTCCAGAAGGGATCTCATCTGATCGGAACGAATTTCCACTACGGGGCGTTGAAGGAGGACTTCTTTTTCCGGCTGCTTCTCAGAACGCTCCAAGGCTGTTACAAAATCGTGGACGCGTTGTCTTCCTCTGATATTGACATTCTTCAAAAATACTTTTCGTCGCCATTGTAACCCCTCCTTCGTATGCTCATTATAGGTTGTTTTCGCATGGAAATCAAGTCTAAACCAGTGTAAGCCGTTGTATTTTGAGCGGATTGCTGCGTTGATGATGTAGGTGTACCAGTCCATGTCATCGTTCCATTCTTTCGATAAGCTCCGACGGTGTAAGAATGGGGATGTCGAAACCTACAAAAGCCTTTTTATATCGCGTGTGACAACAAAGTCGCAGTGAATCGACTTGGCACAGACGGCAGCGAGACAGTCCTCAAAAATCGGAAGCTCTATGAGAAAGGGGCTTCTGCGATGTGACTGTTCGTCACATCAGCGACACGAAGAATCGTAAGGAGCTGTTCGATTGCCTGATAGCTTCGTTCATTATCATGTAATTGTTTATGGACGAGATAGAAGATATCCGTTATGCAAGAGGCTGTTGTAAACCCTTCGATAATACCAATTTCGCAGCGTTTCAGAACCTCTGCAGACGCTTCGACGAATGGTTCTCGGTCGAGCAGTACGTCGAGAATGATGTTTGTATCACAAAGAATTCTCATAGCGTGTCCGTCTTTCTTCGCGTATGTTTTTTTCGTCGTTGTATCGACCCCTTCAGCAGTCCCCGCAGAGAGTCGACGGCACTTGTTTTGGGGGCGGTCATCTGTGCGATGGGCTTCCCGTCTGCTGTGATAAAAATGTCTTCGTAATGCACCATTGCAAGGTACTTATCCATATTTGCATGAAAATCTGCTGTTGTAACGAGCATACCATTTCTCCTTAAAAAGCCCGTCGCACGAGTTCCATGCGGCGGGCTTTTTCTAATAGTTTCACGCGTAAATATCGACGCTGTTTCCGAGGTTCGGGTCAAGACTGGCGGTGGTCTCCTCGATGAGTTCGAGGGCGTCCTTTCCGGAGTCCATCGCGAGCTTTGCGACGGCGATGCCGAGCTGCTGTGATGCCTGTGCCTGGTGCATACCGACGGACATCTGTGCAACATCCATATAGTCCATTGTTTTCCCCTCTCTCTTAGACGTAAATACTGAACAGGTTCAGTATGTTCGAGTAACGCTGCATGGTGGGCAGGGATCTGCCGTTGAGCATGTTCGCGGCATAGTCGAGCTGTCCGCCAATCGCCTGCTCCATCGAGGGAATGACGCGGCTGCGTGCCATCTGCGCATACTGTGCGTGGCGGTCGGCGCGTCCTGCAAGACCTCCCTTGCCGAGGATTGCCTCGGACTGTGCAGGGGAGTCGGTGAGGGCGCGGGCAAGGCGGCTCTCGTTCACGCTCATCTTGCCTGTCTTGGTATCAACAGTGATGCCCATCTTGGCGTAGGAATCGGCTTTGTAGGTGGTGTCGGAGAACTCTGTTGTGAGCTGCTGCACGCCCTTGCCAAGGCTCTTGTTCTCGCGCAGGAAGTCGCTGGTCTCGTTGTACTCATTGACGAGATCCTTGACATTGCTGATGGCGTTCTTGAGACGGTCGCTGTAGGTCTTCGAGCCGTCGGCGTTGGTCTTGATGTCGGACTTGTCCAGCTGGAAGTCCGTGCCGCTGACTTTGCCGGCCGCTTTGCGGAGATCCTTCATGTTTGAGTCATACTCAGCGTAGAACTTGGAGCTGGTCTCTGCGTAGGTCTTACGGAGGTTTCGCGCCTGGTTGGCGATCGCCATGATGGAGCTGAGCTCCTGTGCACTCGAGTCCCTGTCCGCGATACTGCGTGGAGTAGAGGCTCGATCCGCGTTTGCGTGTCTGCTGATCGCCAAAGAGTGCAGCGGTTGCGTCCATGCGCGAGTTGTTTGCGTAGAGTGATTTGTAGATGCTGCGGGCTGCGCCGGTCATCTGCGATATGGTTGCCATGTATGTTCCCCCTTCCATGGTCATGGCGTTCCTGCTATGGGAATAATTTCCTATGTATATTATATCGTTTTTTTGCGGAAATGTCATTAGTTTTGGGAGAAAAAAATTTATTGCGGAGCGTTTGATTTGTGGTAGAATAGGAAAAATATTTGGAGCGCCCTATCATTGCAGACACTGTGGTGCAGCCCCCTTGCGAACACGGAGTTACGCAGTGGTCGCACACTTATCTGCCCTAAATACCTGCGGATTCCAAACGCGCTTCGCTTGAACGAATAAAATCCGCAGGGGCAGAACGTGCGAGCGGTCAACGTCATCCAATCACACTTCGCTAATGCTTGTGTTCTTGGGACGTTTTCCCATACGACCTGTTATCCAATCAGCTGCGTCCTGCGGACTTGCTTCTTGGACAGGTCAGTATTTTCCCACTTGCTTCACTAAGGTTCGCGTCGGGGGCTTGCACTGCATACACGCTGCAATATTTTCCATAGTGGGGGCGAAAGGGAAAAGCATCGAGTTTGGTGTATGACGACAAAAAGGGGATTTGGCTTGAAGGCTGCATTTATGACGCTCGGCTGCAAGGTGAATCAGTTCGAGACGGAGACGATGGAGGGGCTGTTTCGTGCGCGGGGCTACGATGTGGTGCCGTTCGAGGAGCGGGCGGATGTCTATGTCATCAATACGTGCTCGGTGACGCATCTGAGTGATCGAAAGTCACGGCAGCTGATTCGCCGCGCAGCGCGTTCGAATCCCGCCGCCTGTATTGCAGTGACGGGGTGCTATGCTCAGGTCGCGCCCGAGGAGATCCGTGCGCTCGAAGGGGTGCGTGTGGTGATCGGGACGAAGGAACGTGCGAAGATTGTGGACTATGTGGAGGCATCGCTGCGCGCGGATACGGGCGTGGCGGGGACGATTACAGACATCATGCAGGCGCGTGTCTTTGAGGACATCCCGCTGCACGCGCTGCCGCACCGTACGCGTGCATTTCTCAAGATCGAGGACGGCTGCCAGAATTTCTGTACGTTCTGCATCATTCCCTATGCGCGCGGTCCTGTGAAGTCGCGCGAGCTCTCTGCGGTGGCACGCGAGATGCGTCTCCTCGTCGATGCAGGATTTCATGAGGTGGTGCTGACGGGGATTCATCTCGGGGCGTACGGCATCGATCTTGCGGAGCGTCCGACACTCGCGGATGCGTGCCGCACGGCACTCGCGGAGGAGGGGCTGCGTCGGCTGCGGCTCGGCTCTCTGGAGTCGGTGGAGCTGTCGGCGGATCTTCTCGAGCTGATGCGGACGGAGGCGCGCTTTGCCGCACATCTGCATCTGCCGCTGCAGGCGGGGAGTGATGCTGTGCTGCGTGCGATGAACCGCCACTACGATACGGCGGCGTTTGCCGCACTCCTTGCGGATGTGCGTGCGGCGGTGCCGGGGGTGGCGATCTCGACGGACATCATCGTGGGTTTCCCCGGGGAGACGGAGGAGGATTTTGCCGCTGGGATGGACTTCGTGCGTGCGATGGGCTTTGCGCGGATGCACGTATTCCCCTACTCGCCACGGCGGGGGACACCTGCGGCGCGGCGCACGGATCAGGTGCCGCCGATGGTGCGCAAGGAGCGTGCCGCACGGATGCAGGCACTCGCGGACGAGCTGGCGGAGGCGTATCATCGCTCCATGCTCGGCTCAGTGGCGGCGGTGTTGTTCGAGACGTGTGCGGACGGTGTGTCGGATGGGCTGACGGAGACGTATGTGCGTGTCTATACGGATGCACCCGTGACGCGCGGCGAGATTGTACCCGTGCGGCTGACGCATCTATATCGGGATGGGATTTGGGGAGAGCTGGCGTGATAGCCTGCTCCGCCACAGCAGGGAAGGTGTTTTGAACAAAAAAAGAAAAATTCCCTTGACACGCCCCGTTCGATCTGCTATTATAATCAAGTCGCAAGACACGTGACTCAGTAGCTCAGCTGGATTAGAGTATTTGACTACGAATCAAAGGGTCGGGGGTTCGAATCCCTCCTGGGTCACCATTATGGATATGGAACGTCGACTGGGGTCGGCGTTTTTTTGTTCTCAATTATACGAATGAGAATGAAAAATATGAACGAGATTCATTTTTCTCTTTTTCAAATACATTATTTTTTTCGCTATAATAGAGACGTATATTTTTTAGGAAGGGTGACGTTCTTTTGGAGGAGAAGATGGGCCGCCGGGAGCGCAAGAAGCTGCAATCCCGCAAGACGATTCTCGAAGCGGCGATCAGTGAGTTCTCGAAGAAGGGCTACAAGGAGACCTCTGTTGCGGATATTATGAGCACGGCGGATCTCGGGATTGGGACGTTCTACAACTATTTCAACTCGAAAGAAGACCTGCTGTTCTCTCTGCTCGGGCGGCTCGGTGAGACGATCCGCATGGCACTCGCGGAGGCGCGTGCGGCGGAGCGTACGTCGCTGGAGCTGCTGGAGGTGGGGGCTCGCGTGACGGCGAAGTTTCTCGATGAGAACCGCTTTGTCATGCCGCTCTTCCTCTCGGCGTCACATCATGGCGCACACGGGATGCCGCCGGAGATCCCGGGCGAGCTGCCGCCGCATCCGGTCAAGCCGTCGAGCAGCCGCATGACACCGCAGATCAAGCAGGTGTTTACGGAGATCATCCGCGAGGGACAGGAGGCGGGAGAGATCCGCAGCGATGTGCCTGTGGATCTGATTGCGGAGATGTTCCACTCGCTTTATCAGGCGGCGGCGTTCAGTCACCTTGAACTGTCGTATCAGGAGAATATCGCGCTCAAGACGCGTCTCCTGCTCGATGGGATTCACAAGCGGAACGAGGAGCACGTTTCCAACTAATTTTGTGTATTGTGTATTAGGAGATCTCGATGATAAGCGTTACAAAATTACTTTTTATGGATGAATACTACGGCGACGCGCTGCGCTATGGGCATAATGCGCACCGCATGAAGAGCGGCGCAGCGGAGGGCATGGGCCCTGTGGTGGTCTGGAACTCGACGCGCACCTGTAATCTGCGCTGCCGCCACTGCTATATGTCCTCCGACGGGCAGAAGTACGATGGTGAGCTGACGACGGAGGAGGCAAAGCGGTTCATCGATGGGCTTGCCGAGTTCCGTGTGCCCGTGCTGCTCTTCTCGGGCGGCGAGCCGCTGATCCGTCCCGACTTTTTCGAGCTGGCGGAGTATGCGCGCGATAAAGGTGTGCGCCCGACGCTCTCGACGAACGGGACACTCATCACGCGTGAGGTGGCGCAGCGGATCAAGGATCTCGGTGTCGGCTACGTCGGGATCTCGCTCGACGGGCTCGCGGATGTGAACGATATGTTCCGCGGGGTCGAGGGCGCGTATCAGCGTGCGATGGAGGGGATCGAGAACTGCGTCGCCGTGGGGCAGCGCGTGGGGCTCAGATTTACGATCAACCACCACAATATCATGGAGCTCGATAAGATCTTTGACTTTATCGAGGAGAAGGGCATCAACCGCGTCTGCTTCTACCACCTCGTGTACTCGGGGCGCGGCGGTCAGATGATGGATGAGGATGTGACGGCGGAGGAGTCGCGCCGTGCGATGGACACGATCATCGCGCGGACGAAGGACTTTGAGGCGCGCGGTCTCAAGAAGGAGATCCTGACGGTGGACAACCACCGCGACGGGGTCTATATGTACCCTCAAGGCGCTCGCGGAGGGAACGATGCGGGGGCGGAGCAGATCAAGAAGCTGATCGGCGCGAACGGCGGCAACCGTTCGGGCATTGCGTTCGGCGAGGTGGATCACCTCGGCTATGTGCATCCCGACCAGTTCACGCAGCACCATACGTTCGGCAATGTGCGTGAGCGCAAGTTTGGCGATATCTGGCAGGATATGACGCATCCGATTCTCGCGGGGCTGAAGGACCGCAAGCCGCTGCTCAAGGGGCGCTGCTCGCAGTGTCAGTACCTCAGCTGGTGCAACGGGAATTTCCGCACGCGTGCAGAGGCACGGACGGGGGACTTCTGGGAGTCCGATCCGTCCTGCTATCTGACGGATGAGGAGATCGGCATTCGGGGGGCTGCTGTATGAGTACCCCAATGGAGGCGGCGCATGCCGCACAGGGCACGATGGGGGCGCATCCGCACGCGGCGGGACACCCTGCGGGTGCAGGACATCCCCACGCGCACATGGGCGGTCACCCCGGCGGACATCCGCACGGCATGGGGCATCCCGGAGGGCACCCTGCGGGGATGCCGAAGGGGCATCCGAAGGGCGTTGCGGGCGGCGGGGTAAAGATCATCTCGTGGAACACGACGAACGCCTGCAATATGTACTGCGCCCACTGCTACCGCGACGCGGGCTGCCGCGCAGACGAGGAGCTCTCGACGGAGGAGGGCAAGAAGCTCCTGCGCGAGATTGCAAAGGCGGGGTTCCGCATCATGATTTTTCTCGGGCGGGGAGCGCTGACGCGCCCCGATATCCTCGAACTCGTTTCCTATGCACGCGGGCTTGGGCTCATCCCCGTGTTTGGCACGAATGGAACGCTGATCGACCTGCCAATGGCAAAGGCTCTCAAGGAAGCGGGCGCGTGCGGGATGGGCATCTCGCTCGACTCGCTCGACAAGAATAAGCACGATACGTTCCGCTCGTTTCCCGGCGGTTGGGACGGCGCAGTGCGCGGGATGATGAACTGCCGCGAGGCAGGCCTGCCGTTCCAGATCCATACGACGGTGATGGACTGGAACGCGCATGAGCTTGAGGCGATGACGGACTTCGCCGTGGAGATCGGGGCGAAGGCACATCATTTCTTCTTCCTCGTGCCGACGGGACGTGCGGAGACGATCGAGGAGGAATCGCTGCGTGCGGAGGCATATGAGGATGTCCTCTCGCGCATCATGCGAAAGCAGGAGACGGTGGACATCGAGCTGAAGCCGACCTGTGCGCCGCAGTTCCTGCGCATCGCCGATCAGCTCGGTGTGGACACGCGTTTCTCACGTGGGTGTCTGGCGGGGCTGACGTACTGCATCATCAGTCCGCGCGGCAAGGTGCAGCCGTGTGCGTACCTCAACCGCGAGCTGGGGGATGTGCGCGAGACGCCGTTTGATGAGATCTGGGCGAAAAAAACGAGGTGTTCAAGGAGCTGCGTACGCTCGACTACGGCGGCGGGTGCGGCTCGTGCAACTACAAGAAGGCGTGCGGCGGCTGCCGTGCGCGTGCGGCGTACTACCATGACGGCGACTTCATGGCAGAGGAACCGTGGTGCCTGTACCACGGGCGGCGCGGAGAAGCGTAATAGAATAGACGAAAGCCCCCGATGTCAGTCGGGGGCTTTCGTAGAAAGATTTACTTGCACTTCGAACAAATGAATGTATAATAGAGACAGAGAACCCTCTGATAAGCTATGGCGGCTACATTCTTCACCTTCCCGATCCTGTAAGTGGGAGGTGTTGCGATATGAGTTACTACGAGTTCATCCTTGCGCTGATCCTCGTCACGGGCTACATTATCTGCGTTAAAAGAAATAACCGCCCTGCCTTGCAAACGGTGCGGTTAAATCCAAATCTGTGAAGAGGTAGCCGTCTTGTCACGGTTCTCTTTTTTTGTGTCTTTATTATATCAGATACGAACCTGAGATGCAAGTCATTCCTCTACGTGCAGTGCACGCATCGCATTGAAGACGGCGAGGACGGTGACGCCGACGTCCGCGAAGATTGCTGCCCAGAGTCCTGCGTAGCCAAGTGCGCCGAGGACGAGGACGATGCCCTTGATGCCAATGGCAAAAATGATGTTCTGCCACGCGATGTGCATGGTCTTGCGTGAAATGTCGATGGCGGTTGCAATCTTCTTCGGCTCGTCGGTCATGAGAACGACATCCGCTGCCTCGATTGCCGCATCCGAGCCAAGTGCGCCCATGGCGATGCCGACATCGGCGCGTGCGAGAACAGGCGCGTCGTTGATGCCGTCGCCGACGTAGGCGAGGGTCTTGTCATCCTGCTGTGCAGCAAGACGCGCTTCAACCTGTGCGACTTTGTCCTGCGGGAGAAGCTCGGCGTGGATGGTATCGATGCCGAGGCTCTTTCCAACGCTCATGCCGATTGGGCGCGAGTCGCCCGTGAGCATGACCGTCTCGCGGATGCCGCGCTCCTTTAGGGCACGGACTGCCTCCGCCGCGTCCTCCTTGATCTCGTCCGCGACATGCACCACTCCTGCGAAGAGCCCGTCAATGGAGAGATAGACCGCACCCGTGTGCGGGACAGGTGGGATGTTTATCGTTTTTCTTTGCTGTGAGGAGGTCATGCGTGCCAAACAGGATGAAATGTCCATTGATGTGCGCGGAGATGCCGCGTCCTGCGTTTTCCTCCATCGCATGCACGTCCGTATCCTCGGTCGTACCGCCACCGCCCGTGAAGGCGCGCAGGATGGAGCGTCCAATCGGATGGGTGGAATAGCGTTCGGCGTTCGCCGCGTAGAAGAGGACGTCCTCCTCCTGAACCCCTCGGCGGGGATGACACTCGTGACGTGGAAGCTGCCCTTCGTGAGCGTGCCGGTCTTGTCAAATACAACGGTGTCCGCCTTTGCCAGTGCCTCCAGGTAGTTGCCGCCCTTGATAAGGATGCCGACACGGCTCGCGCCGCCAATCCCTGCAAAGAAGGAGAGCGGCACGGAGATGACGAGAGCGCACGGGCAGGAGATGACGAGGAAGGTGAGTGCACGGTAGATCCACATGCCAAACGGATCGCCCGTGACGAGTGGCGGGATAACGGCGAGGAGCAGTGCGCCAATGACAACGGCGGGCGTGTACCAGCGGGCAAAGCGCGTGATGAATGCCTCGGTAGTCGCCTTCTTGTCCGTCGCCTCCTCCACGAGCGACAGGATGCGCTCGACGGTCGATTCCTCGTACGGGGTTGTGACGCGCACCTCAAGGACACCCGACTGGTTGATGCAGCCGCTGATGATCTCGTCGTTTGCACGCACCACACGCGGCATGGATTCGCCTGTCAGAGCGGATGTGTCGAGGTGTCCCTCTCCTTCGTGATGATGCCGTCAAGCGGGACACGCTCGCCTGGGCGGACGATGATCGTCTCGCCGACCTCGACCTCGTCGGGGAATACCTCCTCCTCTGCACCGTCGCGCAGAACACACGCCGTGTCGGGGCGAATGTCCATGAGGGAGGAGATGGAGCGGCGCGAACGCTGAACGGCATAGCCCTGGAACCCCTCGCCGATCTGGTAAAGCAGCATGACGGCAACGCTCTCGGAGTAGTCGCCGAGGGCGATCGCACCGAGGGTGGCGACTGCCAAGAGGAAGTTCTCGTCAAAGACGCGCCCGTGGCGGATGCCCGTTGCGGCGCGCCAGAGAATGTCCCACCCGATGAGCGCGTATGCTGCGAGGAGGAGTATGACACCGACGATGCTGTCTTCGAGGATCATTCCCGGGATGAAGAGTGCTGCTGCTCCGCCGATGCGCATGAGCATCCTCTTTTGTTTCTTCGTCATGTCTGCTTCCCCTTTTTTTCGTTGTTACGCCTCGAGTACGGCGTCCGGCTCGATGGTCTTGGCGACCTTCTTGATCTCTGCAATGATCTCGTCAAAGCGTGCGTCGTCCGCGTCGAGCGTCATGCGCTCGCTGAGAAAGTTGATGCGAACCTTGTTCACACCCTCGATCTTTGCCGCAGCGTTCTCAATCTCCTGCGCACAGTTGGCACAGTCGATGTCGCGAAACTTGAATGCCTTTTTCATGATGATCGTCTCCTTTATTCAAATAACATATGAACAACTATTCATGTGTTTAATTATAATAGGGAGGAAGAGATTGTCAATAGGTAGTATTTTTTTATTTTTGTAGCAAGAACCCCGAAGCGACCACTTCGGGGTTCTTTGAAGGATAGCTTACAGCTTAAACTTCGACGTGATGTCGTTGAGCTTCGCGGCGGTCTGTGCGAGGGACTCGGCACTGTCGGTCACGTCGTGCAGGCTCGCGCTCTGCTCCTCAGAGGCGGCGGCGACGGTCTCGGCATTCGCGCCCGTCTTCTCGGCGACTGCACTGATGTTCTGGACGTTGCCGACGACATCCCTGCATATCGTTCGCCGTGTGGTCGACCGCTTGGCTGATCTGCTCGATGTTCGTGCGGACATCCTCAAGACGCTTCTGGATGGAGTCGAAGCTCTTCTCCGTCTCTACGGTGACTTCTTTTGCTTGCTGCAACCTTCTCCTCGGCGCTCTCGATGGCACCTGCGGCGACCTGGATGCTCTCAATCATATGGGTGATGGTCTGCTCGATCTCGTTCGTGGCGGCAGAACTCTGCTCCGCGAGCTTGCGGACTTCCTCTGCTACGACGGCAAAGCCGCGTCCCGCCTCACCTGCACGCGCAGCCTCGATGGCGGCGTTGAGTGCGAGGAGGTTCGTCTGTCCTGCGATTTCACGGATGGTGGTGACGACGTTCTTGATGGCATCGGAGCTCGTGACGAGCTTCTCAGAGACCTGTGCAATCTCGGTCATGGCGTTGCTGACGGTATCATTCTGCTGGACGAGTTCGTGAATGTACTTCATGCCCTGGTTCGCATCGTCCACCGCGTCGCATGCGGTCTGGTTCGCATGAACACCGCTCGCGCTCATCTCCTCGGTGCGCGCGCTGACCTGCTCGATGGCATTCGAGATCTCGCCGATGCTGCTGTTGTTGTGCACGGCGTCGGACGCAACATCCGTGATTGTGTGCGCGATGCTCTCGGAGACCTGCATCTGCGACTGGACGGAGTTCGAGAGATCGCTGCTTGCATTGGTGAGGTTGTCCGCCTCCGTCTGGATGGAACGGACGATGTGGTGAAGCGCATCCTTCATCTCGAGCAGCTCATTTGCCATATCGCCGATCTCGTCGTTCCATGTTGCACGCGAGCCCTGGAAGGAGAGGTCGAGCTTGCCGAGCTTACCAACATCGCCGCGCAGCTTGATGAGGCGGCTCGCAAGCTTTCGTGCGTACCATGTGGCGGCGACACCGATACCGATGATGCCGACAATGCTGATGACGAGCACGATGATAAAGACGTGATCGACGTTGCTGTTCAGCTTCTCAAGCTGCTGCTCCTGTACGGTGGTCTGGATCTCTGCCGCTTTGTTAAAGAGGGCGTCGATCTCGTCCGCCTTCTTGCGCAGTTCGTTGGATGCGGCTGTTGCTGCCGCGACATCGCCGCGCTCATACAGGGCGATGATATCCTTCGTCTTCCCCGTGTAGTCGCTCACAGCCTTGCGCAGTTCCTCGCCGCGTGCCTTCGCATCGGCGTTGACCGCGTGGTCGGCAAAAAAATGTCGAGGTGCTCGGATGCCTTCTTGAGCTCGTTCTCCGTATCCGTCGCACGGTTCGCGTCGCGCGTGATGATGTAGCCGCGCAGCTCGCTCAGACCCTGATGAAAGTCGTCCTCCGCCTCGAGCAGAGTGATGCTGTTCTTGACCGTCACGGAAAGCAGATGCTGATACTCTGCACTCGTCGTCTTGAATTCATAGAGAACGACGGCAAGCAGGACGATCATCAGTGCGATGACACTGCCGACTAGCCCCTGTGAGCTGCAGCCCGATGGGCATTCGCTGTCCCATAGTGATTCCTCCTCATTCCTTTTTCCCATATTGTGCATTCATTTCCATCAAATACACAATCCCGTATATAGTTAGACGCTACTATTTTGCACCCGATGAGAGCTCCTGTCAATCCTTTTTTTCATACGAAAATTTTTTCACCAATATGGTCTTAGCCTGTTGCAATGCGGGGGCAAATGTGATAAATTTACATCCGTAAATTTCCTGTTTGCGCACTGCGTCGTACGTCCTGTTGTGGACGATGGGGACGGCGCACGGCATCTTTGGAACGATTAGCCGGCCTTGGTGAGGGAGCACCTCGGGACTTGGCAGGGTGATTAGTGTCTGCACGACGGAATCGTTTCTATAAAAAAATCTGTGCATGGACGACCAAATGATAGGACAGGAAATCTGAGCCGGTGGATGCACCGGCTTTTCTTTTTGCCCAAAATACGTTAGAATGAAGCGAATGGCTTATGCAGGAGCTCTTTGTTGTCGATTCTGTTGTTATGATAGAAAAGTGCATTACACGGAGGTAATGTTATGGCAATATTCGAGGGAATCGGACGCGTTGGGGACTATGCGCACGGCGTGCAGCGCAAAAAAACGCACGGACGGTGAACCCGTCCCCGTGCGCCCCGCGCCGAGTGCCGCCGAGGTCCTTGCCGCGCATACCTACTATCATGCGGCGCACGGCAGTGAGCCGTTTGAGGCAAAGGGATAGGTGCGCACGAAGATCCTTTTTGGGAAAAACACGGGCAATGTCCCAAAGCGAACCCTAGTGAAGCAAGCGGGGAAAGCGTGCGACTCGCCCTCGGCGTACTTCTTTCGTTCAAGCGAAGCGCGTTTAAGAAGTACGCCGGTATTTAGGCGAACGAGCACGCGACCACTTGCGCAACGAGGTGTTCGCGTGGGATTTGCCCTATTATCGTTAGGACATTAGAAAGGATACATTATGTTTACATTCAAAGGGGACGGCTTCCCCAGTTTTCATGGCATCACGCCGCAGATCCACGAGGAGGCGTTCGTCGCGCCGCAGGTTTTCCTCTCGGGTGACGTGCGCGTCGGGCAGTACGCGAGTCTCTGGCCGGGCGTGGTCGCACGCGGCGATGTCAACTACATCTCCGTCGGCGACTGCACGAACATCCAGGATCTCACCTGCCTGCACGTTGCGGATGACAACCCCTGCATCATCGGGGACTATGTGACCGTCGGGCACAGTGCGTGCGTCCACGGCTGCGAGATCGAGGATCACGTCCTCATCGGCATGGGCGCAGTTGTCCTGACGGGGGCAAAAATTGGGCGCGGCTCCATCATCGCCGCAGGCGCGGTCGTCAAGGAGAACGCCGTCATCCCGCCAAACTCCCTCGTGGCGGGCGTTCCTGCGAAGATTGTGCGCGAGAATATCGACCGCATTGCGACCATCCACGCACAGGCACTCAAGTACAAATGCGAGTGGGCAGTCGAGTACGGCGTCTACCCCGAGATCGGGGGCGAGCGCTTCCACGGCGAGAAGGTCATTTGATGGGGGACGAGGAGCAGATCCGCCAGCCGCACGGCAAAGAACAGCAGGTCAAGATGGAGATCGTCTCCATGATCCACGGCGGCGAGTCGCCCTACGATGTGATCTTTCACGTCGCACAGTGGCTTGAGAAGGCATCGGGTGAGCCGGGCTATGCGCAGTACGTCGAGGATGCCATGCGTGCCGTTTATGGCTGTGCACTCGAGCACGTCCGACCGATGGAGGATGAGCTGCGCGACGTGGAGGCTCGCCTCGTACGCATTCGCGCTGCGCATGAAAAAGCCGGAATTCACCGAGGAGGAAAAAAAGCGCATCCGCTTCGCCATTGACCTTCATGTGAAGAACATCGCGCGCCTCAAGGCATGCATCGAACGCGCGAAGGCGAACGGCGAGACGGCGGAGATCGTGAAGAATTAAAGAGAATTATACATAAAAATCATAAGACTCATACCTTGCACGTATGAGTCTTTTTATGATAAAAATACACCCATAGATCATAAGTTGTTGCAATCTTGAGAACTGTTGAAGATGTTGGCAGGAGGTGTAGATCATGAAGATTTCTACCGTCAAGAGAGTTTTTGGCGGCAGGGGCGGTCCTTGCGGCGATGGTGGTATTCTTCACAGGATGCAACGGCAACTCCGATGTGGATGGGAAGAAATTCCTCAACATCGGTACGGGCGGTACGGCAGGGACGTACTATCCGATCGGCGGTGCGATGGCGGAGATCCTGAACAAGGAGATCCCGGGCATGAGCGCGAGCGCACAGAGCACGGGCGCGTCCGTTGCCAATGTCAATATGCTCGGCGACGGGACGATCGACCTTGCGACGGTGCAGAACGATATCGCCTACTACGCCGCACATGGGACGGAAATGTTCGTGGACAAGAAGGTGGACGGCCTCAGGGGGTCGCCTCTCTCATCCCGAGACCCTGCCAGTTTGTCACGCTGAAGTCCTCAGGCATCAAGAGCCTTTCTGAGCTCAAGGGCAAACGCATTGCCGTCGGTGCGGTCGGCTCGGGGGTGGAGGCGAATGTGCGCCAGATCCTCGCGGTATACGGCATCAGCTATGACGACATCGATGCACAGTACCTCTCGTTCGCCGAGGGCGCGAGCGCACTGAAGGACGGCAATGTGGATGTCGCTGTTCTGACGGCGGGCTATCCGACGGCATCCGTGCAGGACATCGCCGCACAGAACCTCGTGCGGCTGCTCCCCGTGGAGGACAAGATCGCCGACGATCTGATCGCACAGTATCCGTTCTACACCAAGACCGTCATCCCCGGAGGGACGTATGCCGGCTTTGACGAGGCAGTCCCGAGCGTGTCCGTTATGGCGATGCTCGTCGCGGGCCCCACGGTGAATGAGGAACTCGGCTACATCGTCACAAAGGCGATCTTCTCGCATCTCGACCGCCTGCAGGCGGCGCACGCCGTCGGCAAGCAGATCACGCGCGACTCCGTGAAGGCGGGGATGTCGCTGCCGATGAATGAGGGCGCAGAGAAGTATTTCAACGAGAAGTGAGATTTGCCGTACCGAAGCCCTCTTGTATACGCTTGTATACTGTCATACAAGAAGCCCCGCGCTTGCAGGCGCGGGGCTCTTTATGATAAAATGCGTTTATTATCGCCGCATGCGACGATAGTTCGAGAACTTTTCTATTATATAATGGAGGGAAAGAACATGAATATCTCTACCGTAAAGAAGATTCTTGCGGCAGGTGCGGTCCTTGTATTCTCTGCCGCGCTTCTCACCGGCTGCGGCGGCAACTCCGCCTCGTCGGGAGACAAGAAGTTCCTCAACATCGGCACAGGCGGCACAGCGGGCACCTACTACCCCATCGGCGGCGCAATCGCCGAGGTGCTGAACAAGGACATCCCCGGCATGAACGCGAGCGCACAGAGCACGGGCGCATCCGTTGCCAATATCAATATGCTGCGCGACGGCGCGGTTGATCTCGCGACGGTGCAGAACGACATCACCTACTACGCAGTCAACGGTACGGAGATGTTCAAGGACAAGAAGGTCGACGGCCTGCAGGGCATCGCATCGCTCTATCCCGAGACCTGCCAGTTCGTGACGCTCCAGTCCTCGGGCATCAAGAGCCTCTCCGAGCTCAAGGGCAAGCGCGTCGCAGTCGGCGCAGCGGGCTCGGGCGTGGAGGCGAATGTGCGCCAGATCCTCGCCGCATACGGTGTCAGCTATGACGATATCGATGCAAAGTTCCTCTCGTTCGCCGAGGGCGCGAGCGCACTGAAGGACGGCAATGTGGATGTCGCCGTTCTGACTGCGGGCTATCCGACGGCATCCGTGCAGGACATCGCCGCACAGAACCCCGTGCGTCTGCTCCCCGTGGAGGACAAGATCGCCGACGACCTGATCGCAAAGTATCCGTTCTACACCAAGACCGTCATCCCCGCAGGGACGTATGCGGGCTTTGATGAGGCGATCCCAAGTGTCTCTGTCATGGCAATGCTCGTCGCAGGTCCTTCGGTGAACGCGGATCTCGGCTACAGCATCACAAAGGCGATCTTCTCGAACCTTGACCGCCTGCAGGCGGCGCACGCCGTTGGCAAGCAGATCACGAAGGACACGGCGAAGGCGGGGATGTCCCTGCCGATGAATGCAGGTGCGGAGAAGTACTTTAACGAGAAATGAGAGCGTATCTGATTGCGCTGTGTGCGGCGGTCGTTCTCGTTGCGTTCGATATCCTGAGCGCACCCGCCCTGTTTTTTTGCAGGCGGACGAGCAAAAGACTATCCTCGTGCGGCAGATCCGCGACGAAGTTCCTCTGACGATCCACTTCATCCACTCCGTGCAGAAGACCCCCGTCGAGGAGTTCCTGACCGCGCACGCGGACGGGCACTTCCACCTGACAGGCACGCGCTATCAGTCCCACGGTGTCGGGCTGCCGTTCCTCCCCGAGGAAGGGACGTTTCGGCAGGAGGGAGAGTACTTCGTCCTCGATATGGATCGCGACTACAACGAACTTAGTCTGCGTACGGGTGTCGGCACACAGCTGACGATCGAGGCGGGCGGGGAGTGCATTCCCGTCTATGAGACGTACCCCGTCGGCACGCGCATCGACCTCGTTGTCGCGCCGCTCTACACGTATTTTCTATGACATTCCGAGGCTGCGTCTTCGAGCGCCCCTATCGGCTCGCAAGCTCGCCACTTACTGACCTGTCCGAGAAGCAAGCCCAAAGGGCGTAGCTGATTGGGAAACAGGTCGTATGGGAAAACGTCCCAAGAACACGAGCGCTAGCGACGTGCGATTGATGACGTTGACCGCTCCCCCGTTTCGACGGGGGAAGCTAATATGCCGTATGCAGAGCCTCCCCGTGCGACACGGGGAGGGGGACCATGCGCAGCATGGTGGAAGGGGCGCTTTGAACGTCTGGACAAGACACACAAAAGGCTGTTGCACGAGTCGGAACGACTTTGTGCAACAGCCTCCTATTTCTTTTGTAACATTTTTGTGAAGTATATAAAATTTTTCCAAAGGATGTGAACCTCTCTATGACCGATCATAAGACTGCCGACGCAGTCCTCAAGAAGTACGACCGCGAATCGAACACCGTCCACTATGCGGGCTGGCCGAAGAAGATCGTCGCCGCCCTCGCTATCACATTCTCCATCTTTCAGCTCTACACGGCGACCTTCGGCATCCTCGACGCGCAGCTGCAGCGTGCCGTCCACCTCGGCTTCGGGCTTGCCCTCGCGTATCTCCTCTATCCCTTTCGCCGCGCGTGGACGAGGGACAGCTTCGTTCATCCCATTGACGCGCTTTTCGCCATTTTGGGCGCAGCGGCACCCGCCTACATCGTCATCCAGTACCGCGAACTCGTGACGCGCGCGGGTTCTGCCACAACGACGGATATCGTCGTGGGCGGGATCGGCATCCTCCTCGTCATCGAGGCGGCACGGCGCGTCGTGGGACTCCCGATGGTGACGGTCGTGCTCTTCTTCCTCGCGTACGCCTTCCTCGGCCCGTATATGCCGGGCGTTCTCGCGCATAGAGGGCTGTCACTCGAGCAGCTCATCAGCCACCTCTACTATACGACGGAGGGCATCTTTGGCATCCCGCTCGGCGTGTCCTCCACGTTCATCTTCCTGTTCATCCTGTTCGGCGCGTACCTTGAGAGTACGGGGCTCGGCAAGTTCTTCATCGACCTCGCCAATGCCGTTGCAGGCTGGGCGAGCGGCGGCCCCTGCAAAGGTGGCTGTTCTCTCGAGCGGACTGATGGGAACGGTCTCGGGCAGCTCCGTTGCCAACGTCGTCGGCACCGGCTCGCTCACAATCCCGATGATGAAAAAAACTCGGCTACAACGCGAACTTCGCGGGCGCGGTCGAGGCGGCGGCATCCACGGGCGGACAGCTCATGCCGCCGGTCATGGGCGCGGCGGCGTTCCTCATGGCGGAGTTCGTCGGCGTGTCCTACATCGAGGTCGTCAAGGCGGCGGCGATCCCCGCACCCTCTACTTCACGGGTGTCTGGCTCGGGGTTCATTTTTGAGGCAAAGCGGAAGAAACTCAAGGGCATCCCGCGTGCGGAGCTGCCGAACCCGCTGACCCTCTTGAAGGAGCGCGGACACCTTGCGATCCCGCTCGTCGTCATCGTCTATCTCCTCGTCTCGGGCTATACGCCCATGCGTGCGGCACTCGTCGCAATCGTGCTCTCCATCGTCTGCGCCATGCTGCGGAAATCCACGCGCATGAAACCGATTGAGATCGTCTACGGGCTCGAGCGCGGCGCGAAGGCGGTGCTCGGCGTGCTCATCGCCCGTGCGGCGGCGGGCATCATCATCGGTGTCGTCACCAAGACGGGGGTTGGCCTCCGTCTCGCCTCGGGGCTCATCGATCTTGCGGGCGGCATGCTGCTCCCTGCGATGTTCTTCACCATGATTACGGCGATCGTCCTCGGCATGGGCGTGCCGACCACGGCGAACTACGTCATCACATCTACCATTGCCGCACCCTGCCCTCGTGCAGATGGGCGTACCCATCCTCGCGGCGCATATGTTTGTCTTCTACTTCGGCATCATTGCGGACGTGACCCCGCCCGTCGCGCTCGCCGCCTACGCGGGGGCGGGCATCAGCGGAGGAAATGCTCTCAAGACGGGCGTGCACGCGTCCAAACTCGCGGTCGCGGCATTCATCATCCCGTACATCTTCGTGCTGTCCCCCGTGATCCTGATGGTGGACGCGACCCCGCTCACACTCATCCTCGCAACACTCTCCGCACTCGCGGGCATGATCGCCGTCAGCTCCGCGCTCTGCGGCTTTCTCGCCGACCACTGCCGCCCCTATGAGCGGCTGCTCCTCATCATCGCCGGCCTTCTCATGATTAAGCCCGGCGGCATGACCGATCTCGTCGGCTGCGCCATCTTCGCCGCGATCCTTGCGATGCAGTACACGCGCGTAAAGAAGGCGGCATAAATCACAGACTTTGACCGTTCGAGCATTTTGCTCGGCGGTCTTTTTGTATAGGAAGCACTGATAAATTCAGCCGCGCCATCTTGACGCATCTTTTTTGCCCGAACTGTGTCAGCAAATCCTCCACATAGCTTTGGCTATGCGTCCGGTTTGCTTCCTTGTTCGGACGAAAAAAATCTACGCCAATCTGACGGACTTCATTTTATCAGCGATTCCTTTACTGCCTGCGTTCTTCTGCCTTCTGCGCGGAGAACTGCTCCGCGAGATCGTCCAGATACGCGGCAAGACGGTCGCGGCTGCCCTCATGCGCGAGCTGCGCAATCATCGTCATGTGGTGCCTGAGATCGTGGCGCATACGGCGCGAGCTGCGCCAGAGGGCGAGCATCGTTTGATAACGCGCCTCTTCGGCACTGCGGATCATCTGCTCATGGAGCTGCCGCGTGTGGAGTGCGTTGCCCTCCTCCGTATAGCGTGCGAGGAGGTTCGATACGCGCAGGTATTGGATGAGGGCGAGCGGGAGGAGCAGCCGCGCAGTGATGATCGTCGGCTGCACCGATGTCCCCGATGGATCTGCGGCGACGGCGAGCGCGACGAGAATCACCTCATAGCCGCAGAGGTAGAGCCAGAGCTGCCGATCCTCAACGAACAGCATCGGCATGAGCAGGTGGCGGATCGTATGCAGCGCGGCAGGCAGGACGAGGAGGAACATCATGGGGACGAGCAGACATTTCCACAGCCCCGGCGGCAGTCCTGCGCCGAAGAAATATTCCGCCGCCGCACCGATCGTCCCCGCCAGCATCAGCAGCGGATAGACGAGCAGGGCGATCGAGAGCACGCGCAGCGGGCGGTCGTGGATCGTCGCCATCATATAGAGTACGGCGAGCGGGCGGCACAGGAGGGCAGTCAGCGACATATCCAGCCCCGCCGTCATCTGAATGCCCTGCGTCAGTACGAGCAGGAGCAGATAGCCGACGAGGACGCAGCCCCGCGCAAAACGCAGCCGCTCACGAAAGACATAGAAAACGAGCAGGTCAAAGGGCGGTGCACACACGAGCGTATGCAGCAGCCGAATCTCCGTGTCGGTCATGCTCCGTCGTCCTCCTCGCAGCCGTCCTCCTCGCAGGCATCCGTCCGCGTCGGCGTGCCGTTTACCGCACGCACCGCTGTCGTTTGCAGCACAATCGAGACAGCAAAGAGCGCACCCTCCGCCGCAATCTCCATTGTTCCGCCATAGTGCGCCAGACTCGCGCGTATGCTCTCCATACCGATGCCGCGTTCAGTATAGCCGCGCTTGGACGAGAGCAGCTGCTCGGCATCGTAACGCAGCTCTCCGTCATAGCTGTTGTCCATCGTCAGAAAGAGCATATCCCCCTGATGGATGAGTGCGAGCTGCAGAATGCGCGGGGCATCGGGCGCGAGGCGTTCCAGTGCCTCGGCGGCGTTGCAGAGCAGATTGCCGAGGATTGCCGTCAGATCGAGCGGGTCAATCGGATTCTCCGCACCCACCTCAATGCGGTATGCCGTCTGTACGCCGAGCCGTTCAAAGACCGGCTGCCAATAGCCGACGAGAATATTTACCGTCTCATTTGCACAGACGGGCGCGCAGCGCGTTTGGATCAGAGATGCAGCGTCGCCCATCAGCCGCTCGATGCCCGCCGTGTCCCCGCGTGCGAGCATCTCCTGCGCCGCAGCGACCATCTCCGTGAACTGTGTGCGAAAAAGCGCGTGTCGTGCGGTCATTTTCCTCCATCCGCGCTGCATTTTGGCGCGTGATTGCCGCCATCTCCGCCTCGCGTGCCACCCGTTCGCGCAGCACGCGCTGACGCAGCCGCGCATTCATGGCATAGAGAGCCAGACCGATGCAGCAGAAACCGCCGACCGCGCCGCTCAGACGGACAAAGAGTGCCGTATGTGTCCGCAGATCATTGAACGGCGAGAGCAGGATCGTGAGCACGAGAATCAGCACACCCAGCCACGCGAGCGGCGTCCATACCGCATCAAAGGAATCATCCGCCAGCAGCGGAGCGGCGATCGTGCGTCCATAGTACAGAAAAAAAGCGGCACAGCGATGGGGAGGCAGACAATCGTGCAAAGCCCCGAGAGCAGGAACGGCACATCAAAGAGCGGGTAGGCATCCTCTATGGCATAGATCACCGTCTGCATAGCGAACCAGACCAGCCCCGGAGGGATGAGGATGCAGATCTGCTTGCCAATCGGCACGCGCGTCATCGCGAGCAGATAGAAGAAGATAAAAAAGAGAAACGGAAAGGCAATGCGCCGCGAAAATACCGTGACCGCCTCGATCTGGATGACCGCCTCGATCCCCGTGAGCAGGAGCAGCCCCGCAATGATCGGCAGCGGAGCAAAACGCAGATAGCGGCGAAAGATATAGAGACGAACCAGATTGACGGGCAGAATGTGAACAGCCGTATACAGCAGCGTTACCAGTGGCACGGCAAGCGGATACGGCATGAGTTCGAGCATAGGAAATGTGTGCATGGGTTTCCTCCTATGACGAAAAATCCTGCACGCATCTTCTGCAGCACATAGGCGTGGTAACTGCGCTCGACCTCACTGCTGCGGCGTGTCGCAATCGGCAGGAGTGTACCGTCCAAGAGCAAAATGCCGTCCGAAGTCAGTTGCTGTATATAGTCCATATTGACCAGCAGACTGCGGTGGCAGGCGAGGAACATCGGCATGGCATCGAGCAGCTCCCGTGCGCGGGCGAGCGTCATATAGGGGGAGCGTGTCGTGCCGTCCGTCAGATGAAACGAGCAGCGACGCCCGTCCGCATCGACATAGCGAATGTGCTCGATGGGGATGCGCTGCTCTGTGTAGTCAATCGTGAGCGTGATGGTAGGACGATCCTTTTTGAAGAACGGCGTGCGCGACAGTGCCTCGCGTACCCCTTCTTCCGTCACGGGCTTGATGAGGTAGTGCACCGCCGTCACATCGAACGCCTCCACCGCGTGCTCGCGGCTCGTCGTCACGAAGATGATCGCGCAGTTCTGATTGAATGAGCGCAGAATCTGCGCCGTATGGATGCCCGTGCGCTCGCCCAGATAGATATCGAGAAAGGCAATATCGGCGCGTGCGACGGACATGTGTGCAAGGAATTTCTTATCATCCGTGAACGCGCGAATCATAGGGCGCGGCATATACTCCGAACAGATCGTGTCGAGTGTTGTGCAGAGCGTGTGCAGATCGCTCGGATTGTCATCGAGCACCGCAATCTTCATAGTATAGATGCCTCCTTTTTCATCAAATATTTTATGGAAATAAGAAAAAGATTGCAAGTATAATTTGACTGCTTTCGCGTTCATGACATACTTTCGTCGTTTATGACCAACTTTGTTGATTTTTTTCTCAGATGTGAGAAAAATATGGATAGGATGCATAGTCCTTTCGTATCAGTAAAGCGGAGGAATGGAGTTTATGATGTGTGTACTGGAAAAAGCTCTTCATTGGAAGCATACGCAGAGGATCATCACCTTTGTCATCATCCTCAATGCAGCGGTGTTGGGCATATTGACCGATCGGACGCTGTCCGTCGAAGAGATTTCGTTGTTGGAGATGATCGACAAAGCCTGTTTGGTGATCTTTACCATCGAGTTGATCGCAAAACTGCTCGTTTATCGGCGAAGTTTTTTTGGTCAGAGGGCTGGAACATCTTCGACTTCGTCATCGTCCTCAGCTCCATCATCTTCATCTCCTCCAGTGTTTCGGTCATCCGAGCCTTCCGTATCTTCCGACTGCTCAAGGCACTCGCCGAGTTCCCCGAGCTGCAGATCCTCGTATCGTCCATGCTCAAGGCGATCCCCAGTATGTCATGGGCGTTGCTGCTCTTTATCATCTTCTATATCTTTGGTGTTTTCGGCAGTACCATGTATGGAGATACGTTCCCCGAGCTGTTCGGGGACATTGGCGGCTCCATGTTTACCCTGTTCCAGGTCATGACCTTTGAGTCGTGGGCAACCGCCGTCGCACGACCGATCATGGAGATCTATGACTATGCATGGATATACTTTTTTTGATCTTTATCCTCCTTACCGCCATCACCCTGCTGAACGTCATGGTCGGCATCGTAGTCGAGGCGGTCGGCACCATCTCCGCAGCGGTCAAGGAGAGACAGGCGGCGGAGGCGGCGGAGAACGCACCGCCCGAGGTGCGAAGAGCCGATGAAATCGAAGCCGAAATCCGTCAGCACCTCGCACAAATCGAAGCGTTGTTACAGAAAAAGAAAGGTCGAAGCAATATGAAAACAACATCGAACAAACAGCTGCGCCGCACTACTCCTCTGTGCGCTCTTTGCGGGGAGTATCGCCGTCCCTTTGCCGCGCAGACGGCGTATGCGCTCCCCATCGAGGGCGCGAATGCCGCAGCGAATGCAGAAGAGGCGAATATCTCCAAAAAGCGGCGCGGTCATGGACATCACGGGCAAGACCGATCACAATATCCTCAAATGGGAGGACTTCTCCATCGACTCGGGCGAGAAGGTACGCTTCGACGGTGGCAATCAGACGCGCGACTATCTGAACCTCGTCACGGGCGAGGGCGCGTCGAACATCTACGGCACGATCGAGGGCGGCAGGAACGTCTATCTCGTCAACCCGCACGGCATTCTCTTCGCTAAGGATTCGCAGGTCAATACGGGCGCACTCTACCTCTCGACGGCGAATCCTGCCGACATTGCAGCAGCGACGGAGACGTTCAAGGCAAACGGCACGAGTCCGCTCTCCGCGAGCACACAGTACGGCGACGTGCTGAACCTCGGTACGGTAAAGGCGAGCAAACTCTACATCGAGGGCAAGAACGTCAAAGTCCTCAACACGGATGCTGTAACGGATGCAAACGGCACGGCGCTCACGGGCAGCGCCGTCACGATTCGCAGCGAGGAAACGCCGCACATCGGCTACGATGTCGCTAATAAAACGACGCGGAACTTCACCATAAACGGCGTAACTTCCTCGAAGACGGTCTCCGACTATGCAAGCACGAATGTCGCGCATCATGCCGCATCTGCAAAATCACGCGGCTGGGATGTCAAGAACCTCAGCGGCACGGCGCATACGGACTATGACTATATGCGCGTACATGACGTCTACGAGCTGCAGCACATGGACGCGAATCGGGTGAATGCAGCGGTTACCGGGTCGGATAAGAAGATTATCGGCAGATATATGCTCGCGAATGACATCGCGGCAAGTGAGACACAGGACTGGGATGGGGGCTTTCAGCCGATTGGCAGTTCTGATAAGCATGGGGCCCTTTTACGGGACGATTTGACGGCGTAGGGCACACGATCACGGGGCTTACCATTAAGCCACCGACCGATAGTTTCGGGGAGTATTCTCGCGGGATGTTCGCATACATCAATCATGGTGCAGTCATCGAGAATGTCTCCCTGAAGGATGCCTCCGTGTCAGGAGCGGAAAGCGTCGGCGGCATTGTGGGAGATGCAAACTATCGCTCTATCATACGGAACGTCTCCTTCAGCGGTAAGGTCCATGGCAATAGCGTGGTCGGCGGCATTGTGGGAGAGCTACAACAAAACGGAAGTATCATTGAGAACGCCTACCATGAGGGCACGGTCGAAGGGAACCGTGTTGTCGGCGGCATTGTGGGATATGCGGCTTTCAGCTCCACCGTTCAGAACGTCCGGAATGCGGGCAAGGTCTTAGGAAATGAGATACTCGGCGGCATTGCGGGATCGGTAGATGGGGGAAGCCGCGTTCAGAACGCCCCTGCAGACGGGAACCGTGGAGCAAAGAGCGGGACAGACGGATTCGCAAGTCGGCGGCGTTGTGGGACTTTTGAACGGTGACACGGTCAGCCATGCCGTATGGAAGGAGGGCAGCGTAACGGATGGGAGCGGCGCTCTGATCCGGAAGGGCGTCGGCAGAGAGATGGGAAATCCTACAGTGACCGATGTCAAAGAGCGCAGCTTGGACGATATGAAGAAGGCGGCGACGTATAAGGAATGGGGCAGCGACGTTGCCACCGAGGGCGGCAAGAGGACGCCGTGGCGCATCTACGATGGCAAGACCATGCCGCTCCTCAAGGCATTCCTTCGGACGAAGACTCTTGCAAACCGTGAGAGTGTCTACGACGGCGCGGCTCCGACGATTGCGGGGCTTGCCCCCGGTATCACATGGACGGCAGGGAAGGATGCCGGCACATATCATGCCTACAGCGAGCAGTATGACATCATCGGCGGCGCATACACGGTTGTGCCGAAGGAGCTGACGCTCGACTTTAAGAGCGGCACGCGCTTTGACAAGACCTACGACGGGAGCGATACCGTCACGCAGTGGCTCACGAAGTGGCGGCACTATCGTCTCACGGGCTTTGTCAGCAGCGAGGACGAAGATAATATCGAACTGGCGGGTGGCGTCACGGGCAAGTATGCGGACAAGAACGCAGGCAGGGATAGGGAAGTGACGTTCCAAAAATCTCGCGCTCACAGGCACAGGTGCGAAGAACTATACCATCAAAAAGGCGCAGGGCGTGGGGACAATCACGCCGAAGCAGCTGACGCTCGACCTCGTGGGCAGTACGCGCTTTAATAAGACCTATGACGGCAATGCAAACGTGACGCAGTCGCTCGCGAAGGGGACGCACTATACCCTCGATGGCTTTGTCGGCACGGAGGGCACGGGCATCGCACTCGCTCCCTCCACAGGCACATACAGCGACAAGAATGCCGCCGCAGACAAAACCGTCACCTTTAACGGGCTGACGCTCACGGGGGCGGGCGCGGGCAACTACACGCTGAACAAGACCACGCTCACGGGCACAGGCACGATCGCGCGGCGTGCGCTGACGCTCGGCGCAGTCGGGGCGCAGAGTAAGACCTACGACGGAAATACATTGGCAGACGCATCGAAGTTCGGCGCGGTGCTGAACAATGCCATCGCGGGTGACAATGTAACGGCGACCGCCACGGGTGCGGCGTACAACGACAAGAACGTCGCCGGGGCAAGCAGGATCGACTACACGGGTGTCGGTCTCGCGGGTTCGGATGCCGGGAACTACACGCTCGCCACGACCACGGCGCAGGGCGCAGGGACGATCACGCGGCGCACGCTGACCCTCGGCGTCGCGGCGCAGACAAAGACCTACGACGGCAATACATCCGCAGACGCATCGAAGTTCCGCGCGACGCTCGGTAATCTCGTTGCGGGCGAGGAGGACAGCGTGACGGCGACCGCCAGCGGCGCGACGTATAACGACAAGAACGTCGCGGGGGCAAATACGGTGGGCTATACGGGCGTTGCGCTCGGAGGTACGGGCGCGGGGAACTACAGTCTCGCCACGACGACTGCACAGGGAGTTGGCACGATCACGAAGCGTGCGCTGACCGTCGGCACAGTCGCGGCGCAGACGAAGATCTATGACGGCACGACCTCGGCAGATGCAGCGCAGTTCCATGCGACGCTCGGTAATGTCGTCGCGGGCGAGGAGAACCGTGTAGCGGCGACCGCTGCGGGCGCGACGTACAACGACAAGAACGTCGCTGGGGCAAATAAAGTGAGCTACACGGGAGTCGCGCTCGGAGGTACAGGCGCGGGGAACTACAGTATCGCCGACACCGCGCAGGGCAAAGGCACAATCACGAAGCGTGCATTGACCCTTGGTACAGTCACAGCACAGACAAAGATCTACGACGGCACGACCGCCGCAGACACGTCGAAGTTCGGCGCGGCACTGAACAATGCCGTTGCGGGTGACAGTGTGACAGCAACCGCCACGGGTGCGGCATACAACAACAAGAACGTCACTGCGGCGAATCGCATCGACTACACAGGCATCGCCCTCGCGGGAGCGGACGCGGGGAACTACAGCCTTGCCGCCACAACGGCACAGGGAGTTGGCACAATCACAAAGCGCACGCTGACCGCCAGTGCAGTCGGGGCGCAGACAAAGACCTACGACGGTACAACCGCCGCAGACGCATCGAAGTTCCGTGCGATGCTGAATAACGTCGTCGCGGGCGAGGAAGGCAGCGTAGCGGCGACTGCTGCGGGCGCGGCGTACAACGACAAGAATGTTGCCGGAGCAAATGCCGTGGGCTATACGGGCGTTGCGCTCGCGGGCGCGGGCGCGGGGAACTATACCATCGCCGATACCGCGCAGGGCACGGGCACGATCACGCAGCGTGCGCTGACACTCGGCGCAGTCACATCAGAGCAGACAAAGACCTACGACGGCACAACCACCGCAGACGCATCGAAGTTCCGCGCGGCGCTGAACAATACCATCGCGGGGGACAGCGTAAGTACGACCGCCACGGGCGCTGCTTATAATGATAAGAACGTTGCTGCGGCGAATCACGTCGACTATACGGGCGTTGCGCTTACCGGCGCGGACGCGGGCAACTACAGCCTCGCCGCGACGACGGCGCAGGGCGTGGGCACGATCACGCCGCGCGATCTCACGCTGACCGCCAATGCAAAGAGCATCGTGCAGGGCGAAGCACTGCCCTCCTTCACGGGACGCGCGGACGGCTTCGCCGACGGTGAAGACGCATCCGTATTCGGTGCGGACGGCTTGACGTTCGAGAGTGCGGTGACGAACACCGAAACGCCCGGCAGCTACGGCGTTACAGGGCGCATCGGCGGCATGACAGACGGTGTCCTCGGCAACTACCGCATCCGACAGGCGGCGGGCAACGCGACTGCCTTCAACGTCAATGCCGCGCCCGTTGTAGGCGGCGTCCTTGCCGCACTCGTGCAGGATGCCGCACCGCGCTTTGATATGGGCTTCGGGCAGGAGGTCTATGTATTCGGCTTGCCGCGTCCCATCCCCACGGCAACGCTCGGCATCTATCGCTTTGCGGCGGCACACGATATTAGCATCGAGGGAGTGCGCCTCGACTGAGGGGCTGCTCTCGGGGGCGCCCCTATCGGCTCGCTATGCTCGCCACTTCTACGCGTTCCGCGCACAGGCCACGTAGCGACGGGGGAGGCTAATATGCCGTAATCCAAAGCCTCCCCCATTCGCAATGGGGGAGGTGGCACGCGCAGCGTGACGGAAGGGGCGCCTTGAGCGGCAGAGGTTATCTATCGAGAGAGAGGCGCAATAGCCACCGGCGCCCCTATCGTCACACCTACGGTGTGACACTTCCCCCGTCGCGACGGGGGAAGCTAAATGACGCAAGATAGAAGAGAAATGAACGAACAAAGCGAGGGACTTTATGCGCGATTACAGCCCAAAGGGAAAGCAATACGCGCGCGAAATGAGGCGAAATATGACGCCGCAGGAGTCCCGCCTTTGGTATGAATATCTGTCAAAACATACGGAGCACTTTCGCCGCCAGCAGCCGATTGGAAAATATATTGTGGATTTCTATGCGGCACGTCTGCGTTTTGCTGTCGAGGTTGATGGAAGCCGGCACTTTGATGAAGAAGGTCGGCTTTACGATGCAGAGAGGACAGCCTTCTTGAGTGAGTATCGTATTCACCTGCTCCGGTTTACAAATGGGCAGATTGAGCGCAATTTTTTTCCGCTGTGTGTGAAGCGATTGCTCGGGTGATGGATGAGCTTCGTGCGGGAAATGAATATGACGGTGTGGAAGAAGATGGGCATGTGTTTTGAAATCATTCTATCGTGAGAGAGTCGTAATAGGCAGTGGCGTCTCTATCGTCACACCTGCGGTGTGACACTTCCCCGTGTCGAGCGGTCAACGTCAACCAATCACACTTCGCTAACGCTTGTGTTCTTGGGACGTTTTCCCATACGACCTGTTGCCCAATCAGCTGCGTCCTTTCGGACTTGCTTCTTGGACAGGTCAGCAACGGGGAGGCTTTTTAGGGTTGCGGCATATCACCCCCTGCCGCCATTCATTTTCGATGCTCTGACGCGATGAAACACATCACTTTCGCGTATGATATCGTCACTTTCTGCAATTTTGTGTGATGCCTCTATAAAAAAATGCTATAATATAAAGAAAAAAATGCGGAAGCTATGGGACAATATCAGAAAGGTCGAAGCAATATGAAAAACAGCATCGAAGAAGCAGCTGCGCCGCACCATCCTCTGTGCGCTCGTTGCAGGCATCGTCGCCGCGCCGTTTGCCGCGCAGACAGCGTATGCGCTGCCCATCGAGGGCGCACACGCCGAGACGAATGCGGGGGAGGCGAATATCTCCACGAGCGGCACAGTTATGGACATCACGGGCAAGACCGAGCACAACGTACTCCGCTGGGAGGACTTCTCCATCGACTCGGGCGAGAAGGTACGCTTCGACAGCGGAGCACAGACGCGCGACTATCTGAACCTCGTCACGGGCGAGGGCGCGTCGAACATCTACGGCACGATCGAGGGCGGCAGGAACGTCTACCTTGTGAACCCGCACGGCATCCTCTTTGCCGCAGGCTCGCAGGTCAATACGGGCGCACTCTACCTCTCGACGGCAAACCCCGCTGACATTGCCGCAGCGACGGAGACGTTCAAGACAAACGGCACAAGTCCGCTCTCCGCGACCGCGCAGACGGGCGACGTGCTGAACCTCGGTACGGTAAAGGCGAGCAAACTCTACATTGAGGGCAAGAACGTCAAAGTCCTCAACACGGATGCTGTAACGGACACAAACGGCACAGCGCTCACGGGCAGCGCGGTCAAGATCCGCAGCGAAGAAACGCCGCATATCGGCTACGATGTCGGGCATAAAAACGACGGAGAACATCGACGTGAACGGCGCAGCGACGCCGTACGATGTTGCCGACTACGCGAGCACGAATGCCGACCATCACAAGGCATCTGCAAGCACGCGCGGATGGGAGGTCAAGAACCTCGGCGGTGCGGCGCATACAGACTATGACTATATGCGCGTGCATACCGTCTACGACCTGCAGAATATCAACGCGAAGCTGGATGGCAGATACATCCTCGCCGGCGACATTGACGCGACGGCGACACAGGATTGGAACAGCGGTGCAGGCTTCCTTCCGATTGGAGAAGATTATAGCACGCAATTTACGGGACGATTCGACGGCGCGGGACACACGCTGCGGGGGCTGTATATCAATCGTCCGTATGAGAATACTCAAGGGCTGTTTGGCTACACCGTCGGGGCACGCATTGAGAATCTCTCCCTTGTGGACGGCAATGTGGAGGGGCACGACTCGGTCGGCGGCATTGTGGGATATGCACAGGACACTGTGATTCGGAACGTCTCATACGCCGGCAGGGTCAATGGAAATCAGATCGTCGGCGGCATTGTGGGATGTGCGTGGGGCGGCAGCATTCAGAATGCATGGAATGCGGGCGCAGTCAGCGGGGCAGGTCAGATCGCCGGCGGTGTTGTGGGATATGCACGTGAGGCTGCTAAGATTCAGAATGTCTGCAATACGGGCACTATCACAGGGAGTAAGCTGGTCGGCGGCATTGTGGGGGCGATAGATGACAGTACCCTTCAGCATGCATGGAATACGGGGACGGTCACAGGGAATCAGAAGGTCGGCGGCATTGTGGGGCAGGCGCTCGGCGGCAGCATTCGCCACGCCGTATGGAAGTCGGGCAGCGCAGGGCAGGCAGTCGGCGCATCGAGCAATGGGACTGACGTGACGGATGTCAAGGTCGCTCCCGAGGCGGATATGAAGCTGGCGGCGACATACACGGACTGGAAGGACGCGAACGGCAACGCCGTCGTTGCGACCGAGGGCGGCAAGGGCACGCCGTGGCGCATCTACAACGGACATACGATGCCCCTCCTCACGGCACTGATGAAGGGTACGAAGCACCTTGAGAAAGTCTACGACGGCAATGTCTTTGCGACAACGGACCCGCACATCACCCTCGTCCATCCGGGGAAGGATGTCGGCACATACGATGCCTACAGTGACCAGTTCGGCTATGACCTTATCGGCGGCGCGGTCATCAAGTCGCGTGTGCTGACCCTGAGCGGCGTTGCGGCACAGAGTAAGACCTACGACGGCACGACTGTCGCAGACATATCGAAGTTCCATGCGACGCTGAATAATATCGTCGCGGGCGAGGAGAGCCTTGTCACGGCGACCGCCACGGGCGCGGCATACAACAGCAAGGATGTCGCGTCGGCAAATGCGGTCAAGTATACGGGCGTCGCACTCACTGGAACGGGCGCGGGGAACTACACGCTCGCGGCGAGTACCGCGCAGGGAGCGGGCAGTATCACGGCGAAGCAGCTGAATCTCGCACTGACGGGCGGCGCACGCTTTGACAAGACGTACGACGGGAATGCAAACGTCACGCAGACGCTCACGAAGGACAGGAACTATACGCTCACGAATTTCGTCAACGGCGAGGGCGCAGACATCGCACTCGCACCTGTCACAGGTACATATGCGGACAAGAACGCGGGCACGGGCAAAACCGTGAACTTTACGGGGCTGACGCTCACGGGTACGGGCGCGGGAAACTATTCCCTCTACGACCACCCTCACGGCAACGGGCGACATCGCAAGGAAGACGCTGACGCTCGAAGGGACGGCGGGCACGCAGTTCACCAAGACCTATGACGGCACGGCGACCGTGACGCAGAGCCTCGTGCGCGGTACGAACTATCGGCTTGCGGGCGTGGTCGAGGGCGAGGGCACGGACATTGTCGCGCTGAACGAATCCGCCGCACAGGGCGCATACGTGACCGCGAACGCACAGGCGGCGGGCGCGCAGCAGAACGTCACGTTTAGGAACCTCGCGCTCACGGGTTCGGGTGCGGGCAACTATACGCTTGCGGCGAACAAGACCTTTGAGAACGCGGGCAGGATTACACCGAGGGAGCTGAATCTCGCACTCACGAGCGGCACGCGCTTTGACAAGACGTACGATGGGAATGCAAACGTCACGCAGTCCCTCACGAAGGGGACGAACTATGGTCTCACGGGCTTTGTCACGGGCGAGGGCGCGGACATCGAACTTGATACCGTCACAGGAAAAATACGCCGACAAGAATGCCGCCAGAGATAAAGCCGTCACCTTTGGCGGGCTGACGCTCACAGGCACGGGCGCGGGGAACTATGTGCTGAATAGCCCCACGCTCACGGGCATAGGCACGATCATGCGGCGTGCGCTGACGCTTGGCGCAGTCGCGGCGCAGAGCAAGACCTACGACGGCACGACCGCCGCAGACGCTTCGAAGTTCGGCGCAACGCTGAACAATGCCGTCGCGGGTGACAGCGTAACAGCCGCCGCCACAGGCGCAACCTACAACGATAAGAACGTCGCCGGAGCAAGCAGGATCAACTATACGGGTGTCGCCCTCGCGGGGGCGGATGCGGGGAATTACACGCTCGCCGCGACCGCCGTGCGGGGGCGGGCAGTATCACGCACCGCGACCTCACGCTCACCGCCGACGCGCAGAGCATTGTGCAGGGCGAGGCACTGCCCTCCTTTACGGGACATGCGGAGGGCTTCGCGGACGGCGAGGACGAGCGCGTATTCGGTACGGACGGCATCACATTTGGCACGACGCTGACGAATACCGACACGCCGGGCAGCTATGGCGTTACGGGACGCATCGGCAGCACGAGCGACGGCGTGCTCGGCAACTACCGCATTGGGCAGGCGGCGGGCAACGCGAACGTCTTCACCATCCATGCCGCAGCACTGCCGGGTGGACTTCTCGCCTCGCTCGTGCAGGATGCTGCACCTCGCTTTGATATGGGCTTCGGGGAGGAGGTCTATGTATTCGGCTTGCCGCGTCCCATCCCCACGGCAACGCTCGGCATCTACCGCTTCGATGCGGAACGTGCCTTCGAAATTCAGGGGTTGCGTCTTTGATGGCGCGTATTCGTACTTCGTTAAGGAATCGCTGATAAAATGAAGTCCGTCGGATTGGTACAGATTTTTTTTGTCCCTGTCAAGGAGACAAACCGGACGCATAGCCAAAGCTATGTGGAGGATTTGTCGACACAGACAGGGCGAAAAAAGATGTGCTAAGACGGCGGTGCTGAATTTATCAGTGCTTCCTTACATCTTTGTGAAAAAGGAGTCTTTCCGTTGAAGATGAAAGCAAAACACTTGCACCTCAAACTTACGCTGCCCCTTGCGGCGGTGCTTCTGCTGCCGAGCACAGGCTTTGCTGCGACGAATTTGCCGCAGTCCGATGCGCATCTGCCCGAAAAGGTACAAGAAAACGCACTTGAAAGCAGCCTGCCGACCGTAGGCGGCGGCAGTGCGGCGGCAGCCTTCCGTCTCGCGCGCATCGATGTCGAGCAGGACGGCACGCAGCTCTCCGCTGCCGCGCTCGATGAGAGGACGGCACCGTACCTTCGCCGCACGCTCTCCGAAGCCGACATCAATGCGCTTCTCGCAGAGCTCACTCGGTACGCACGCAGTCACGGCTATCCCGCCGCTGCCGCCTACCTCCCGCCGCAGACGAATGCGGACGGCGCACTCACGATCCGCATCCTCGCGGGACGCTATGGGAAAAATCACGATTGACAACAGTGCCGCCATCGACGACGGGCAGATCCGCCGCCTCGCCCACGCGCTCCATACGGGCGCACCCATCGAGGACGACGGCTTGAAAAAGGCGCTGTATAACATCGCCGCCCTCGGTGGCATAGAAGCGGCAGGACTGCTCTCGCCCGGCGCAGACTTCGGTACGAGCGACCTCACCATCCGTGTGCGGGACGGACAGCGGCAGAGCTTCGTCCTCTACAGCGAGAACTATGGCAGCAAGTCCTCGGGACGCTACCGCTACGGCGTGCAGGCGAGCCTGTCGAACATCACCCGCAGCGGCGATCGGCTGAGCCTTGCCGCGACGCTCTCGAACGAAGACCTCCGGAACTACAGCATCAACTATACCCGCCCCGTCGGTGTGGATGGCAGTATGCTCGGTCTCGGTGTCAGCCGCATGGACTACGAGCTTTCGGGTGCATTTCGCCGCCTTGGCGCAGCAGGACACGCCGACACCGTGAGCCTCTTTGGCACATCGCCGCTCCTGCGCACGTCGCGTGATACCCTAAGTCTCACCTATGGGTGGGACTACCGCAAACTCGAGGACGAGTACAAGAACGTCGGCATGACCCTCGAAAAGCACAGCAATGCCGCGCATATCGGCGTACGCGGCGAGATGAACCGCCCGCGCACGCGCCTGACCTACGACCTCACCGCCTATCATGGCACGATTGCGTCCGACTCGGCGATGGCAGAGCGGCAGATGCGGCGTGCGGGGACAGAGGGCAGCTTTACCAAGGGCGTGCTGAATCTCGGCGTGCGGCAGGAACTCGGCGGACGTTTCCATCTGAACCTCAAGACACAGTTCCAGGCGGCGGGGGACAACCTCGACAGCTCCGAGGAGATCTACCTCGGCGGGGCAAATGGCGTGCGCGCCTACCCGCAGGGCGAGGGCTCGGGCGACAGCGGCTATCTTGCGAGTGCGGAGCTGGTCTATCGGACGGGCATCCCGCATCTCGATCTCAGCACCTACTATGACACGGGGCATGTGGTATACGCGCATGACGGCGTGGATGGCGGTACGACACTCAGCGGCTGGGGCGTTGGCGTATCCTACAGCCGCCCCGGCGACTACTTCCTGCGGCTCGATTGGGCGCGGCGCATCGGCCTCGCACGGAACGCGAGCGAGGAGGCAAAGGCAAAGAACCGTCTCTGGTTCATGGTCGGCAAAGTGTGGTAGAGCACGTCTCTCATACCGTGCCTTACACAAAAACGAGGAATCCCTGCACATGCAAGGACTCCTCGTTTTTATTTGCATCTATTTAGTTCTTATCATTCGGTGTGATGTCGATGGGTGCATCCTCGAGCACCTGCTGCTCCTCCTCGGGCTTGCGCTTGCGGAGGATGAAGAACGCGCCTGCGCCGATCAGAACGATGACAACAATGATCGTGCCGATGATCGCCGTCTTGTGCCAGAGGCGGAACGCGACCTCGATCTTCGACGACTCACCCGTCACGAGCGTCTTGCCGAGGTTCCATGTGAGCTGCTTGCCGTCGTTCTCCGTGCGGTCAGCGTTTGAACTCGTGGGTGCGACCGGCAGCGTCATCTGATAGGTGAACGTGATGTTGCTTGCAAATGCGCCCGCGCCGCCGCCGTTCTGGCTGCCCTCAAAGAGCAGGTCGAAATTGTAGTCCGTGTAGAACAGGCTCTTGTTCGCGGTGATGCCCGTGTTCTTGCCCTCGTTCGCCTTGAAGAAGTCATTTTCCGAGAGCTTGTCGATCGTGGCGTAGTGCTCCGTAATCTCGTAGCCCGACATGTTCTCCTTCGTCACGGGTGTGACCTGCGCGTCCGGATTTTTTTCGCCGTCGTCGCCGTCTTGCTCTGCTCGACAATCTCGGCAAGCATCGGCACGCTGACGAGCGTCGTCTTGAGGTCAGCACTGCCGTCCTCGTTGATGACGACGTCCACGTCGCCGCTGAAACAGCCGCTCGTGAGTGCGAGTACGCCGAACATCGCTGCCGCGAGGACGGTGCGCATCGTGTGTGTGCATCGTGTCAGAAACATAAGATACCTCCTCAATTACTGTCAACAAATCCATTTTTCATTCTACATGAGTGTATCGCATTTTGCAAGGTGGACGATTGGCACAAAGTTTTCATCCAAGAGGTTGAGATAAAGCTATAGACATTCAAATACGGGGACAGGGAACCATCGATATAACCACGCGTAGGATCATATACGATGAAAGTCCTATAATTTTTTTCCACAGATGGAAGGAAAAAAATGACAGGGACAGCGAATACTAGTGAAAAAGTCAAAATAGGGAGGTTGGACAATATGTCGATGAGAATACAGAGTCAGGCACAGGCCGCCTACGTCGCAACGCAGCAGGCACTTGCCCCGCTCACGGGGAAAAAGGCGGAGGCGGTCAAGACCGCAGACGAGCCACAGAAAGCTGCCGGCGGGCTGAATGCTCCCGCATACACCGTCGAGATCAGCGATGCGGCGCGTGAGAAGTACGCTGCCGCACAGCGCGGCGCAGCGGCGGAAGAACCGCAGGACGGCAGCACGAATGCGGCACAGCAGACGCTGACAGCGGCAAACGGGGGAATGCCGCCGAGACGACACCGACGGCTGCAAATACGGCAAACGATGCGCAGCGGCAGATCGATCCGGCGGATGCGGAGGAGACGTCTGCGCCCGCCGATGACGATGCGGCGGAGGAGGTCGCTGCGCCGAACGAGGAGCGCGGCGACAAGCCGAACAGTCCGCTCGATGCACGTCTCCGTAAGCTGCGCCAAAAAAACTCGCCGATGCCAAGCGTGCCGCTGTCCCCGACGACGAGAAGAAGGCGCGCATCGCAGAGATCAAGCGTCAGATCCAGACACTCGAAGGACAGATTGCCGCACAGCAAAGCCACGGCGCGTGACGTCTTTCGGACAGACGTGCGGTGCTGCACAGGTGACCGCGGGGACTGGTGCTGCTGCACGAAGTTTTCGAACTGCGTGCAGCAGCCCCTCGTACTCTGATGGAGCGCGCAATTCTTTGTCTCGACGAGGGCTCGTTCCGCTGCCGCGCGGACGCGCCGTACATCTTCGCGCATATCTCGTCCTCGATTAAGGGCGGCGAGGTGTTCGCGCTCCTCGGGCGCAACGGTGTCGGCAAGTCCACGCTCCTCGCGTGTCTCATGGGCTTTCAGGAGCTGACGCAGAGGTCATCGACGAGGAGGGCATGAGCGCACTCTACGGACTGCCCGTCCACATCGGTCAGATCGGCACGCGCACGGTCTGTGTCGGCGGGGATATTGCGTGAAGTTCGCGTCTTGAAATTTGAAATGTGCTGTGCTATACTATGCATAGGCAATATCGAGCTGATACATGCATCACAAACGACGAAGCCCCCGTAAGAACTGGTGATTCTTGCGGGGGCTTCTCGCACATTTTTAGATCGTGCTCAATCTAGGGAAGCACTGATAAATTCAGCCGTGCCATCTTGGCGCATCTTTTTCGCCCTGTCTTTGTCGACAAATCCTCCACATAGCCTTTGCTATGCGTCCGGTTTGTCTCCTTGACAGGACAAAAAATCTGCACCAATCTGACAGACTTCGTTTTATCAGCGATTCCCTAGGCTAGCTACTCATCGGAGGAAGCTGTCCAGCCACTGACAAATGTAGTAGGCTACTACACTCGCCGTAACAGCTTGCACAAAATATCGAGCTGACATGACATCACCCCCTCCGCTACTTGAGTGTCGGGGTGAGTAGCATGAACAGTATAGCATACAATATGGATTTTTTTGACAGAAAGGCAGGTAAAACTAAAAATCCCCCTTGACACGGGCTCTTGAATGTAGTATCATACAATGACCTATTGAGTAAGAATGGGGATTTGTGCGCCTTTTTTCGGGGAGGATGAGGGAGGCACGGATAAAGTGCTGCCGGAATGGTGCAGACTTTATCGGTGATTCCGCAGCCTTCACGGCTCGTGTTAGAAAGGAACAACAGAGCAAGGTATTCAGATGGTTGCCTTGTTCTTTTTGTGTCTTTGCAATTACGTCGGTGCACGAACTTCATCAACGATATCCAGCGAAAGGGTGACAGCGTTCATGTTCAATCCTGTGTCGGTCGGCCGTCGCACCAGGTACAGCTACGCGCGTATTAAGGAAGTTATGGAGATGCCGCATCTCCTCGACATCCAGCGCACGAGCTATCAGTGGTTTCTTGAGGTGGGACTCGCGGAGATCTTCCGCGATATCTCGCCTATTCAGGATTTCTCGGGGAATCTGATCCTTTCGTTTGAATCATTTGCGCTCGGCGAGCCGAAGTACGATCTCGACGAGTGCAAGGAACGCGACGTGACCTATGCCGCGCCCCTGCGCGTGAACGTGCGTCTCGTGAACCGCGAGACGGGCGAGATCAAGGAGCAGGAGGTCTTCATGGGCGATTTCCCGCTCGTGACGGATACGGGCACGTTCATCATCAACGGTGCGGAGCGCGTCATCGTCAGTCAGCTCGTCCGCTCGCCCGGCACCTACTATGGTGTCGAGATCGATACGTCGGGCAAGGAGCTCTACAACGCGACGATGATCCCGAATCGCGGCGCGTGGATCGAGCTGGAGACGGATGCGAACGACATTGTGTCCGTGCGCATTGACCGCACGCGCAAGATGCCTGTGACCTACCTCATCCGCGCACTCGGCTACGAGACGGATGCGGAAATCCGCGAGCTCTTCGGCGATGATCCGCGCATTCTCGCGACGATTGAGCGCGACACGGACGAGGTCAAGACGCGCAGCAAGGCGGTCATCGAGATCTATCGCCGTCTGCGCCCCGGTGAGCCCGCGAACGAGGACAATGCGCGGACGCTGCTCGAGACGCTGTTTTTTTGATGCGCGCCGCTATGATCTGGCGACGGTCGGCCGCTATAAACTGACAAAAAAACTTGGATGGCGCCGCCGTCTCCTCGGTAAGGTGCTTGCACATCCTGTTGTTGACAAGGAAACGGGCGAGATCGTGTTCCCGCAGGGCGAGCCGATCACGCAGGACATGGTGGATGCCGTGAGTGCGGAGCGTGAGGCGGCGCTCTTTGGCGAGGGCGAAATCGTCAGCTTTGACGTGCAGAAAGCCGACGGCGATATTCACCGCATGCTCTGCGCACCGACGCGTGACTATCAGTTCCGCACGGTGACGCGTGAGGATGTCATGGCGGCGATCAGCTATCTGCTCGGCCTCATGGACGGATTCGGCAATACGGACGACATCGACCACCTCGGCAACCGCCGCGTGCGTGCGGTCGGAGAGCTGCTGCAGAACCAGTTCCGCATCGGTCTTTCGCGCATGGAGCGCGTCGTGCGCGAGCGCATGTCGATCCAGGAGACGGAGAGCATCACGCCGCAGGGGCTCATCAACATTCGCCCCGTTGTGGCGGCGGTGAAGGAGTTCTTTGGCTCCTCGCAGCTCTCACAGTTTATGGATCAGCACAACCCGCTCTCGGAGCTGACGCACAAGCGCCGTCTCTCGGCACTCGGCCCCGGCGGTCTTTCGCGTGAGCGTGCGGGCTTCGAGGTGCGCGACGTGCACAACTCCCACTACGGGCGTATGTGTCCCGTCGAGTCCCCCGAAGGTCCGAACATCGGTCTGATCGGCTCGCTCGCAAACTATGCGCGCGTGAACCAGTTCGGTTTTATGGAGACCCCGTACCGCCGCGTGGACAAGGAGAACCGTCGTGTGACGGAGGATGTGCGCTATCTGACGGCGGACGAGGAGGACGAGCTCATCATCGCACAGGCGAACGAGCCGCTGGATGAAAAACGAGTTCTTCGTCAACGAGCGCGTTACGGCGCGTTTCCACGAGGAGACGGGTCTGCATCACCGCGACCGCGTCGACTATATGGACGTGTCGCCGCGTCAGGTCTTCTCGATTGCGACGGCGATGATCCCGTTCCTCGAGAACGACGACGCGAACCGTGCGCTCATGGGCGCAAACATGCAGCGTCAGGCAGTTCCCCTGCTCAAGACGCAGGCACCGCTCGTCGGCACGGGCATGGAGTACAAGGCTGCGTGCGACTCGGGCGTCATGGTGCTCGCCAAGCACAGCGGCGAGGTCACGGAAGTCACGGCGAATACAATCACCGTCCGCACGGACGAGGGTGCATTCGACAACTATAAATTGCAGAAATTTGTCCGCTCGAACCAGGCGACCTGCATCAACCAGAAGCCGCTCGTCTATGTGGGCGACCGCGTGGCGGAGGGACAGCCCATCGCCGACGGTCCGTCGACGGACAACGGCGAGCTCGCGCTCGGCTACAACATCATCGTTGCCTATATGCCGTGGGAGGGCTACAACTACGAGGACGCAATTCTCCTCAGTGAAAACCTCGTCAAGCGCGACCTCTACACCTCGATCCACATTGAGGAATACGAGTGCGATGCGCGCGACACGAAGCTCGGCCCCGAGGAGATCACGCGCGACATCCCGAACGTTGCGGAGGACGCGCTCAGGGATCTCGACGAGGAGGGCATTGTCTCCATCGGCGCGGACGTGCGCCCCGGCGACATCCTCGTCGGCAAGGTCACGCCGAAGGGTGAGACGGAGCTGACCGCGGAGGAGCGTCTCCTGCGTGCGATCTTCGGCGAGAAGGCGCGTGAGGTGCGCGACACCTCGCTGCGCGTACCGCACGGCGAGGCGGGCAAGATCATCGATGTGAAGATCTTTACCCGTGAGAACAATGATGAACTGCCGCCCGGCGTGAACCGCCTCGTGCGTGTCTATATCGCGCAGAAGCGCAAGATCTCGGTCGGCGACAAGATGTCCGGCCGCCACGGCAACAAGGGCGTTGTCTCGCGCATCATGCGCCAGGAGGATATGCCCTTCCTGCCGGACGGTACACCCGTCGACATCGTGCTGAACCCGCTCGGCGTGCCGTCGCGTATGAACATCGGGCAGGGTGCTCGAGACGCATCTCGGCATGGCGTGCCGCGTGCTCGGCCAGCGCATCAAGGCGGGCGATCCGACGGTGGAGGGCGACCTCCGCGCGGCGGGCTATGATTTTGATGCCAATGGGATGCCTGTTCCCGACGTGGCGGGCATTCACATTGCCACCCCTGTCTTTGACGGCGCGGGCGACGACGACGTATTCGGCACGATTCGTGCGGCGGGACTGCCCAACGACGGCAAGACGGTGCTCTATGACGGGCGCACGGGCGAGCCGTTCGAGAACCGCGTCACGGTCGGCTGCGTCTATATGCTGAAACTGCATCACCTCGTTGACGACAAGATTCACGCGCGCTCCACGGGGCCGTACTCGCTCGTCACGCAGCAGCCGCTCGGCGGCAAGGCGCAGTTCGGCGGACAGCGCTTCGGCGAGATGGAGGTCTGGGCGCTTGAGGGCATACGGCGCGGCATACACACTGCAGGAGATCCTGACGGTGAAGTCCGACGACGTGGTCGGGCGTGTCAAGGCATACGAATCCATCGTCAAGGGGGACAACATCCCCGAGCCGGGGGTTCCCGAGTCGTTCAAGGTGCTTATCAAGGAGCTGCAGGCGATCGGTCTCGATATCAAGGTACTCAACGAGGATGCGAAGGAAATCGCGATCCGTGACGAGGAGGACGAGGATATCGGCGAGAAGGCGCGTGCGCTCGATCTGGATGTGGAGGGTGTCGATGAGACAGGGTGCTCCGCCCCCGCCGCCTGCAGACGACTACGACGAGGAGGAGAGCGTCGATGAGGAGGTCTCTGATGACGACATCATCGCGCACATCGGCAGCAGCGAAGAGGCGGTCGATGATATGGATTCCCTGATGCGGGGCGAGCTCGACGACATTGACGAGCCGAATGAGGATGATCTTTAAGGAAGGGAGTGACATCGATTGTTGGATGTAAACAATTTTTGATTCAATGCGGATTGGACTCGCTTCCCCGATAAAAATTCGTGAGTGGTCGCACGGCGAGGTAAAGAAGCCGGAGACCATCAACTACCGCACGCTCAAACCCGAGCGTGACGGTCTGTTCTGCGAGCGGATCTTTGGCCCGACGCGCGACTGGGAGTGCCACTGCGGCAAGTACAAGCGCATCCGCTACAAGGGCGTCGTCTGCGACCGCTGCGGTGTCGAGGTGACGCGTGCGAAGGTGCGCCGCGAGCGCATGGGGCACATCGAACTCGCTGCGCCCGTGTCGCATATCTGGTACTTCAAGGGCATTCCGAGCCGCATGGGTCTCATCCTCGATGTGTCTCCGCGTTCGCTCGAAAAAGTCCTCTATTTTGCCTACTACATCGTCATTGATGCGGGCGAGACGGATCTCAAGAAAAAGGAACTGCTCTCCGAGCGCGAGTATCACGATGCGCTCGAAAAAGTATGGCAATACGTTCCGTGTCGGCATGGGCGCGGAGGCGATCAAGGAGCTGCTCGAGGAACTCGATCTTGAGCAGATGAGCGAGCAGCTCAGAAATGATGTACGGACGACATCCGGACAGAAGAAGGTGCGTGCGATCCGCCGCCTTGAGGTGGTGGAGGCATTCCGCAAGTCCGGCAACAAGCCCTCGTGGATGATTATGGATGTCGTGCCGGTCATCCCGCCCGATCTGCGCCCGATGGTGCAGCTCGACGGCGGACGCTTTGCGACCTCCGACCTCAACGATCTCTACCGCCGCGTCATCAACCGCAACAACCGCCTGCGCCGTCTGCTCGATCTCGGTGCGCCCGACATCATTGTGCGCAACGAGAAGCGCATGCTGCAGGAGGCGGTGGACGCACTGATCGACAACGGCCGCCGCGGCCGTCCCGTCACGGGACCCGGCAACCGCGCGCTCAAGTCGCTCTCGGATATGCTCAAGGGCAAGCAGGGACGCTTCCGTCAGAACCTGCTCGGCAAGCGCGTCGACTACTCGGGACGCTCCGTTATCGTCGTCGGTCCGGAGCTGAAACTCCATCAGTGCGGTCTGCCCAAGGAGATGGCACTCGAGCTCTTTAAGCCGTTTGTCATGAAAAAACTTCAGGCGGACGGTGCGGCGCACAACATCAAGTCGGCAAAGCGCATGGTCGAGCGTGCGCGTCCCGAGGTCTGGGACGTGCTGGAGGATGTCATCAAGGAGCATCCCGTACTGCTCAACCGTGCACCGACGCTGCATCGTCTCGGCATTCAGGCGTTCGAGCCTGTTCTCACCGAGGGACGTGCGCTGAAGCTGCATCCGCTTGCGTGTACGGCGTACAACGCGGACTTTGACGGCGACCAGATGGCAATCCATCTGCCGCTCTCGGCGGAGGCGCAGACCGAGGCGCGCGTGCTCATGCTTGCGGCGAACCACATCCTCGCACCGAAGGACGGCAAGCCCATCATCGTGCCCTCGCAGGACATGGTGCTCGGCTCGTACTACCTCACGAAGGTGCGCCCCGGCGCGAAGGGCGAGGGCAAGGTCTTTACGGGCATCGCAGAGGCACTGCTCGCCTATCAGGAGAAGGTGCTCGATCTGCAGGGCGGAAATCCGCGTGCAGGTCGCGGGCTATGGACTGGTTCGCAGCTCGCTCGGTCGTCTCATTTTCAGTGAGATTCTGCCCGAGGAGCTCCGTCACTACCGTCAGGACGAGACAACGGGCGAGTGGAGCCTCGGCGTTCTCATGAACAAAAAGGAGCTCGGCAAGCTCGTTGCGAACTGCTACGATCACTTCGGCGCGACTAAGACCGCCGAGGTCATTGACAATGTGAAAAAAATCTCGGCTACCACTATGCCTGCATCGCGGGCATGACGGTTGCCGTCTCCGATGTCATCGTCCCGCCGAAAAAGAAGGATATCATCGCCGATACCCAGGCGCAGGTCAACAAGGTCGAGCGCCAGTTCGGACGCGGTCTGATTACGGAGGATGAACGCTACAAAAAGGTCGTTCAGCTCTGGACGAAGGCGACGGACGATGTCGCGGACGCGATGATGGACAACATGGATCCGTTCAACCCCATCTTTATGATGGCGGACTCGGGCGCACGCGGCAACAAGCAGCAGATGCGCCAGCTCGCGGGGATGCGCGGTCTGATGGCCGATCCGTCGGGTAAGATCATCGACCTGCCGATTACGGCGAACTTCCGCGAGGGACTCACCGTTTCCGACTACTTCATCTCCTCGCACGGCGCGCGCAAAGGGTCTTGCCGATACGGCTCTCCGTACGGCGGATTCGGGCTATCTGACGCGCCGTCTCGTCGACGTGGCACAGGATGTCATTGTCCGCGAGGAGGACTGCGATGTCTCCGCGATCAACCTCCTGCAGGTGCGTGCACGTCTCGCAGAGTCTGCATTTGACGCGCTTGAGCTGCTGGTTGAGAGCCTGATGGGACGGCTTCTCGCTGCGGCGATCTACGATCCCGAGACGAAGGAAGTGCTCTATCCGCAGGATACCGTTCTCGACGACGAGGTTCTTGAGACCATCGGCGAGCGCGATATCCGTGAGATCATGGTGCGCGGCTCCTCCGTGAGCGTCGAGGGTGCTGTGAGCAATGCGATGGTCACGGAGAGCATCACGCTTGGCGAGCCGGATGCGAAGAGGCGCAAAAAGGCGCGCGCGGCGATTGTCCGCGAACTCAGCGGCAAGGAAGCGGTGCGCGAGGCGGTGCTGGACGACGGCACAATACTCGCCGCCGAGGGCGATCTGCTCACGAACAAGATGGTGGAAGCCATCATCGACTCTGAGCTGCACGAGCTCCACATTCGCAACAACAACGTACGCGGCATCGAGGTCGAGGCAATCACCGAGGGCACGGGTGTTATCGAGTCACTTGCCGACCGCATCGTCGGCCGTGTGCTCGCCGAGGACATCGTGGACGAGGCGACGGGCGAAACGATAGCCCACATCAACGATCCCGTGGACGAGGCTCTGGCAAAGCGGATCGAGGGCGTGCGTAAGCGCGTCTCCATCCGCAGCGTCCTGACCTGCAAGTCGCAGTTCGGTGTCTGCATGAAGTGCTACGGCCGCGACCTTGCCAACCAGGCGGAGGTCGAGATCGGCGAGGCAGTCGGTATCATCGCGGCGCAGTCGATCGGCGAGCCGGGCACACAGCTTACAATGCGTACGTTCCACTCGGGCGGCGTCGCGGGTGACGATATCACACAGGGTCTGCCGCGCGTCGAGGAGCTCTTTGAGGCACGCAAACCCAAGCACAATGCGATCATTGCCGAGAACGAGGGCGTTGTCGCCATCGACGACACCGGCAGGGGGATGCGCACGGTCACGATCACGCCCGAGGGCGGCGCACCGCGCGAGTACTCCGTACCGTTCGGCGCACGCATGGCGGTGCGCGACGGAATGGAGATGAAGATCGGCGACAAGATCACCGAGGGCTCGGTCAACCCCCACGACATTCTGCGCGTCTGCGGTCTGCAGGCGACCCAGCGCTACCTCGTCTACGAGGTGCAGAAGGTCTACAAGTCGCAGGGGCGTTGAGATCAACGATAAGCACATCGAGGTCATGGTGCGGCAGATGCTGCACAAGGTCAAGATCGAGGAGTCGGGCACAACCGATTTCCTGCCCGGCGAATACATCGAGATCAACGCGTTCGAGGCGGCGAATACAAAGGCAATCGAGGAGGACGGCGAGCCCGCTGTGGCGAAACCGATTCTGCTCGGCATCACGAAGGCATCGCTCGCGACGGACTCCTTCCTCTCGGCGGCATCCTTCCAGGAGACCACGCGCGTCCTCACCGACGCCGCGATCAAGGGAAGATCGATCCGCTCGTCGGACTCAAGGAGAACGTCATCATCGGCAAGCTCATCCCTGCAGGTACGGGCATGACCCGCTACCGCAACCTTGAGATTGTGGACTTTGCGCCGCAGGTTGTGGAGGAAGCCGAGGAGGAAGAGATCGTCGAAGAGGTGCACGAAGAGGTTGACCTCTCGCGGCTGGAGCAGCTGACGAACTGAGCTGTTGCAATTTGATTTTGGCTGTGGTATGCTCCAACTACAGAAACAAAATGATGTAGTGGCTTCTACAGTCACAAGAAACTCGGCAGTGCCAGCTGCCGAGTTTTTCTGTTGCTTTTCCGTATGAAATGTGCTATATTATCCGTAGAGATCATGAAGTTGCGATATTCAGGTCACAAGAAAACACGGCAGTTGCAGCTGCCGTGTTTTTTTCTGTTGCTTTTCCGTATGAAATATGCTATAGTATCCACAGAGATCATGAAGTGGTGAGGCTCAGGTCACATAAAAACTCCTAGTAGGTGCAACTACTAGGAGTTTTATTTTATGGATCTGTATTTATCTAATTTAATGACTTTATAAACGAAAAACCCGACAGGTGCAACTGCCGGGTCTCTGTCCTCTTGCTGCAGGGCGGACTACTCCCCTAGGCCGGTTGCCGTCATCGCTCTCCGTCCAGCCATTTGCAAATGTAGTAGGATACTACACCCGCCGCGACAGAGATCAAGAATGAAGTTACGAGGCTCATACCGTCACCCCCTATCCGTGCCCGTGTTGGGGATGGCAACATCTAGAGTATAGCATAGAAACGTCTGTTTTGTCAGTAAGAGTTTTGTTGTCCTGCGACGTTTACCTTGTCTATAAAACAAGTTGACGAATCTCTCTATTCGCTGTAAAATACCAACGAAAAGGAGCGATTCTAATGACAACACGCGATGATAAATTCTTTTTCCGTACGCAATACCACGCGCATGGCACTCTGCATTGCGCTGATCTGTGTGAGCGCGTACATTGCAATCCCCGTGCCGTTCATGGCACCGCTGACGATGCAGACCTTCGTCATGTGCCTTGCCGCGCTTGTTCTCACACCGCGCCAGACCGCAGTTGTCCTCGTGGGGTACACCGTGCTCGGTGCCGTTGGGCTGCCCGTGTTCGCGGGCGGTGTCGGCGGACTCGGCATCATCTTCGGCCCGCGCGGCGGCTTCTTTATCGGCTTTCTGCTTGCGTACACGCTCATGAGTATGCTGAAGGGACGCGAGCCGTCCTTTGCACGCTATGCGCTTGTCGGTACGCTCGTGAGCGTGCCCGTCACCTACCTCATCGCAACGCTCTGGCTGACAGTTCTGTTTGGCGATAAATTTGCCGGGATCGTTGCCGCCTTTATGGCGCTCGTCCAGTACATCCCGGGCGACCTCATCAAGGCAGTCGCCGCTGCTGCACTCGGTGTGACGCTCAACAAACGGCTGCGGTATCTCTGAAGTTTTGCTTGATACACAAAAGCGGCTTCCACACAGATGCGTGGAAGCCGCTTTTGCTATTTCGTGGAACTCAGCTCTTTGGTGTCATATCCTCTGCGGTAAGCGTACCCGCCTTTGCACGTTCGGCAAGTTCTGCCGTTGCAGTAAAGAGTACGTCGGAGGAACTGTTCAGTGCGGTCTCGCAGGAGTCCTGCAGGACGCCGATGATGAAGCCGACGCCGACAACCTGCATAGCGATGTCGTTGCTGATGCCGAATGAGGAGCAGGCGACGGGGATGAGGAGCAGCGAGCCGCCCGCAACACCCGACGCGCCACACGCGCCAACGGTGGCAATGAGGCAGAGAAGGAGTGCTGTCGGCAGATCGACGTGGATGTTCAGTGTGTTTGCGGCAGCAAGCGAGAGAATCGCAATGGTAATCGCCGCGCCGCTCATGTTGATGGTTGCCCCGAGCGGGATGGAGATGGAGTAGACCTCGGGATTGAGTCCGAGACGTTTGCAGAGCTGGAGGTTGACGGGGATATTCGCCGCAGAGCTGCGCGTAAAGAACGCGTAGATGCCGCTCTCCCGCAGGGTTGTCCAGACGAGCGGATACGGGTTGCGGTGGATCTGTGCCCAGACAATGAGCGGGTTCATGATGAGTGCGACGGAGAAGAATGCGCCGAGCAGAACGGCAAGGAGCTGTAGGGTAGCTGATGAGGGCGTCCACGCCGCTCGTACCAACCGCATCCGCAACAAGTCCCATGATGCCAAACGGGGCAAAAGCGGATGACCCAGAGGACGATCTGCGTCATGACGACGGCGAAGTCGCGCACGGTGTTCTTGGTCGTCGGGCTTGCCTTCTGGAGGGCGATTCCTGCGAGGACGCTCCACGCGAGGATACCGATGTAGTTCGCGCTCGCAATCGCATTGATCGGATTGTCAACGACCTTGAGAATGAGGTTGTGAACGACCTCGACGATGCCGCTCGGCGGTGCGACGGTCGCATCTGCGACGACGAGGTGAAGCGTCGAGGGAAGGCGAACGAGAAACCGACGGCGACGACCGATGCGAGGAAGGTCGCGACGATGTAGAGCCGTACGATGGGCTTGAGTGCCGCACCTGAGCCGACAGTGCGCTGCGCCATCGCGTTCATGACGAGGACGAAGACGAGGATCGGCGCAACACCCTTCAGTGCACGGACGAAGACATCGCCGAGCACAGCGACGACCGGGATGAGCGCGGGCGCGTAGAGCGCGATGAGGATACCGATGATGAGTCCGACCGCGATGAGCTTGATGAGTGCCGTCTCGCGGTACTTGCGGCTGATGTTGCTGAGCAAATGGATTCCTCCTTTGAAATGAAAAAATATGCCCCATTATAGCAGAATGGGGCATATTTGTCACTCTTTTGTCAGGGGTATACATATAAGGACGGTGCTATTCTTTTATCTCTTTGAGCTCCTCCAAGAATCTCCCTACTGCATCCTGCCATGTCGGCAGACGGGAAAAGCCCGCATCGTCAAGGGATTTCTTGCTGAGGCGGGAGTTCTTCGGGCGCGTTGCCTTCGTCGGGTACATATGCGAGGGGACGGAGGTGACGTTGACCTCTACCCCCGCTTGACGGAAGATCTCGGCAGCGAACTTCGCCCACGAGCAGAAGCCCTCGTTCGTCGCGTGGTAGATGCCGTACTTCTCGCTCTCCAGCATATCCGCGAGCAGCGGCGCGAGGTCGCGCGTGTAGGGTGGGCGAGCCGATCTGGTCGGCGACGATGGAGAGGCTCTTGTGCGTCTTGGCAAGCTCAAGCATGGTCTTTACGAAATTCTTGCCGTGTGCGCCGAATACCCACGAGATGCGTACGATGAAGTACTTGTCGAGGTGCTGCTGTACCGCCTCCTCACCCGCAAGCTTTGATGCGCCGTAGACGTTGTGCGGGGCGGTGAGCTCGTTCGTCTCGTGGGGGGCGTCGCCTGTACCGGGGAAAAACGTAGTCCGTGCTGACGTAGAGGAGCTTTTGCATCCCGCTCGCGTGCGAGCCGCGCGAGGATCTCCGTACCCGCTGCGTTGACCTTGCGGCAGAGCGAGGGCTCGTCCTCTGCCTTGTCCACGGCGGTGTACGCAGCCGCATGGAGGATGGCGTCGGGCGCAACCGCCTCAAGGACGGCACGCATGACGTTCTCGTCAGACAGCGGGAAGATCTCCGAGGAGACTCCGTGTACCTCGTGACCGCGCGCCGTGCACTCCTCCACGCAGTCATGCCCCAGCTGTCCCGTTGCACCTGTGATGAGAATTTTCATAGCAATCCGCCTTTCGTTTCTTTTTTTCCCTATTGTATCATAAAAACGGTTGTTGCGCGAAATCATTTCTTTTCGCGTAACAACCGCTGTTTACTCTTGTATCGTCGGGATTGTGAGTGTGACCGTTGTGCCCTCGTCCAATTCACTCCTGAGCGTGATCTTGATGTCGTGCCGCTCGGCGATCCAACGGGCAATCGAAAGTCCGAGCCCCGAGCCGCCCGTCTCCTTGGTGCGTGAGGAGTCCACACGATAAAATCGGTCAAAGATGCGATCCAGATGTTCGGGCGCAATCCCAATGCCGTCGTCTGTGAGTGTGACAATGACAGCGGAGTGATCGGGCGCGAGAACCGAGTAAGCGTGGATGTGACCGCCCGTAGGAGTGTACTTCAGACTGTTCTCGAGGAAGATGCGGAGCAGCTGACGAAGGAGCACGGGGTCGCCGTCAACCACGGCGGAATCGTTTCTGCCGAGCGTCACCTCGTGCGAGGTTGTGACGGTCTGCATCTTTTCCATCGTATCGGCGAGGAGTTCGGCGAAGTCGACTTCCTCCTTGTTGACCGCCTGCCGCTTCTGGTCGGCGCGCGCCAGAAAGAGGAGTTTTTCGATGAGCTGCTGCATATTCTCCGCCTCGGTGCGGATGGCGGTGATGCCCTCATCGAGGATGTTCTTGTCCTCGCGCCCCCAGCGCGAAAGCAGATCGGAGTAGCCGAGGATGACGGTGAGCGGCGTGCGCAGCTCGTGCGAGGCATCCGAGACGAAACGCTGCTGCTGTGTGAATCCTTCCTGCAGACGATCCAGCATACGGTTGAACGTGCGCGCCAGCTCGGAGAGCTCATCGCGTGCACGCGGGACTTCGAGACGCCGCCCGAGCCGTTCCACCTCGATGCTGCGCGCCGTCCATGTGATCTCGCGGATCGGTGTGAGGATGCGGCGGCTGATGAAATGCCCCGCAAGCAGTGCGAGCACGAAGCAGACAGCGACCGTGTAGAAGAGCAGCCGCTGGAGTGAGGTGAAGAACTCCTTTTCCGTGGTGATCGTGCGGAAAAAAATGGATCTGATAGCGGATGCCGCCGTACTCGATGTTGCGCCGCGCGTGGTAGACGGCGCCGCCTTGAAACTCCGAGACCTCCATCTCGGGGTTTGCCCAGATCGGCGTTGCAATACGACCATTTTCGATGGTGTCAATGGATGGGAAATGCGCGTCCGTATCGAGGACGATGCGCCCTGCGTTGTCTGTGATCCGCACAACGACACCGGGGATCACAGGCCCCTCGAACCAAAAAACGTGCCTCGGCAGCATTTCCGCTCTCGATGTTGTTCATCACATGGCGGATGCTGCGGTCGAGATCGACCTCTGCCTGCCGATAAAAAAATAGATGTACGCGCCAATCCCCAGTATTGCCGTGGACAGAATGAGCACGAAAAAGAGGATTGCCGCGTACAGCACCGTGATCTTTGTGGAAATGCGGACGTAGAAATAACGGTCGATCCAGCGGGCAAGGCGCGAGTTAGTCGCGGACAACATACCCGACGCCCCGCACGGTATAGATGTACTTCTTGTGGAAGCGGTCATCCAGCTTGGCGCGCAGGTAACGGATGTAGACGTCGACGACATTGGTCTCGCCCGTGTAGTCGAACCCCCATACCTCCTGCAGGATCTGATCGCGCGTCAGCACCGTGCGCTTGTTGCGCAGGAGATACTCGAGCAGATCGTACTCGCGCTTTGTGAGAGCGACGGTCTCGCCGTCCACCTGCACCTCGTAGCGCGAGAGGAACATGATGAGATTCTTTACCGTGAGACGATCGGACGCGTCCTCCGTTGAGATATCGCGGCGGCGCAGCGCGTTGCGGAGACGCGCGAGCAGCTCGGGCACGGCAAACGGCTTCGTGATGTAGTCGTCCGCGCCGATGTCGAGCCCCTCCACGCGATCCTCGACTGCGTCGCGTGCTGTCAGCATGATGATGGGTACGTTCGAGACCGTGCGGACGCGGCGGCAGATCTCAATGCCGTCCATGCCGGGCAGCATCACGTCGAGCAGGATGATGTCGAAGTTCTCCTGAATGATGCGCTCATAGGCACGTGTGCCGTTGCCCTCGATCTCCGCCTCAAATCCCTCGTGCTCCAGCTCCATCTGCAGGAAGCGGGCAATGCGCACCTCGTCCTCGACCACGAGGACACGCGTCTTCTGTTCGTCCATAATAGATCCCCCTCGCTTAGTTTCTAATGTTATGTTCTTACTATATACGAACTGCGTCGAATTGAAAAAGCCCAAAGTGAGAAATATAATCGAACTTTTTAGTCGTTAGCGGTTTTTATAAGCCTCGCTTGACAATGCTTCATTCGTGCCCCACAATGGGAGAAAAGGAACGGGAGGAATAAAAATTGGAACAGACGGGACGGCTCTATCTCTGCGCAACGCCGATCGGCAACCTCGCGGACATCACCTATCGCGCCGTCGAGACACTGCGCACGGCGGATGTGATCGCCGCCGAGGACACGCGGCACACGCGCGGGCTTCTCGCACACTACGACATCCACACGCCCATGACGAGCTACCATGAGCACAACAAGGAGGAAAAAGGGCGCAGAACTGATCGAACGTCTCCGCACGGGGGGCAACGGTCGTCTGCGTCAGTGACGCGGGACTGCCGGGCATCGCCGACCCCGGCGGCGATCTCGCACGCCGTGCCATCGCCGAGGGGATCCCCGTCACGCCGCTGCCGGGCGCGAACGCCGCACTCTCCGCGCTCATCTGCGCGGGACTGCCGCTGGAGGGGTTCACCTTCGTCGGCTTTCTCCCGCGCAAGGAGAAGAAGCGGCGCGAGGTTCTGGCGCGCGTCGCCGCCTATCCCGAGACACTGATTTTCTACGAGGCACCGCACCGACTGAGGGAGACACTTGCCGCTCTCGCAGCGGCACTCGGCGCACAGAGGCAGGCATGCGCCGCACGCGAACTGACGAAGAAGTTCGAGGAGTTTCGCCGCACAACCCTCGGCGAACTCCTCGCACACTATCGGGAGCACGAGCCGCGCGGCGAGTTCGTGCTCATCGTTGCGGGCGCGGACGAGAATGTCGCGAGTACTGGGGATGCGGCGGAGGAGATGTCTCTTACGGAGCGTTATGCCGCACACATCGCCAAAGGTTTGGACAAGAAGGAAGCCATGCGCCGCACCGCGCAGGAGCTTGGCATCTCGCGGCGGGCTGTGTATCAGGCGGTACTGACGGGGGATGTGGTTCTATGATAAGTGTTTGCGTGGAGCACGCATGTCCGCGACATTTGACGTAGACCCGGGGACGTTTGAGCCTTGCGATTTTTTTCGCCGTCGTTGTATAATTTTCTAATCACGATTATTATAATCACGATTAGAAAGATGGTGATGCTGTGTTTATCGGTCGTGCACGTGAGCTGGATTTTTTACAGGAACGCTATGACTCGGAACGTGCCGAGCTCGTCGTGCTCTATGGACGGCGGCGCATTGGAAAAACAGAGCTCCTGCAGCAGTTTGCACGGGATAAGGCTGCCGTATTCTACGCCTGCACGGAGTGTACCGATCAGGAGCAGCTTGCCCGCTTTTCAAAGCGCATCTTGCAGACGGATATCCCTGCGGCGCGGTTTCTGACCTCGTTTTCGGATTGGGAGACGGCACTCAGGAGCATACAGGATGTTCCATCCGAGGGGAAGAAGCTTCTCATCATCGACGAGTTCCCCTATATGTGCGCAAGCCATCCCGAACTTCCGTCCATCCTGCAAAATCTTTGGGATCATGAGCTCTCGCGTGCAAACGTCATGCTTATTCTCTGCGGCAGTGCGATGAGCTTTATCGAGAACGAGCTGCTCGCCGAGCGGAATCCGCTGTATGGACGGGCGACGGGTATCTACAAGCTGCTGCCGCTGCCCTTTGTAAGCGTACGGCAGTTTTTTTCCGCAGTACAGTGTGGAGGATCAGGGTCGCAGTCTATGCGATTCTCGGAGGTATTCCCTACTATTTGATTCAGTTTCAATCTGAGAAATCTCTCGAAGAAAATATCCGTACAAACATCCTGCAAAAGGGCTGTGTGCTCTACAGCGAGGTGGAGTTTCTGCTTCGGCAGGAGCTGCGCGAGACGAGTGTCTACAATGCCATCATTGAAGCGGTGGCACTCGGCAACAACACGCTTGCACTCATCCACAGCAAGACGCAGATCGAGAAAAACGAAGATCAGCGTCTATCTGAAGAACCTTATGGAGATTGGCATCATCGAGCGCGAGTTTTCTGTGCTTTCCACTGTCAAGGAACGTGCGGGCAGCGGACGGGGGCTGTATCAGCTGACCGATGCGTATTTCCGATTTTTGGTACGCCTTTCTCTACGGCAGCCACTCGGAGCTGGAGGCGGGCGATGTGGCGGGCGTGTGGCAGCATCTCGTTGTGCCGCAGCTGCATGCGTATGTCGCGCGTGCCTTTGAGAAGATCTGCATGGAGTATCTGCGTGCGTGCAATCAGGCGGGGACGCTGCCCTTTCACTTCATCAAGATTGGGCGATGGTGGGAGAAGGTCACGCACATCGCAGATGGAAAAAAAGACGCACCGTATCGGAGGAGATCGACATTGTCGCCGCAGATCGCGCGGAGCAGAACTTTTGCTCGCGGAATGTAAATTTCGCCGTGCTCCCGCCGATCTTGACGTACTCCGACACTTGCAGGACAAATTTCCGCAAAAAGAAATATCATGGAAACTATCACTATATGATCTTTTTCCTTCTACGGCTTTACCGAGCGACTGCGCGATGCTGCGGCACGGGAGCATGTGCGGCTCGTGTCCGGAGCGGAGATATAGGGAAGCAATAGATTGAAAGCGCGGCGTCACTGTGCTACTATATAGTACATCAAATCGAAACGAGGCATGATTTATGAGCGAAAAAGACTCCCTTTTACATCACTACACCGATCTACTACCCGAGTGCGAAGCTCCACATCGGGCACGCGTACTGCACGACGGTTGCGGACACGATTGCGCGGTTCAAGCGGCTTGCGGGCTATGATGTGTTCTTTCTGACGGGCTCGGATGAGCACGGACAGAAGATCCAGCAGGCGGCGGAGAAGGAGGGCGTAACGCCCCTTCAGTACGTCGACCGCATTGTCGCGGGCTTTCAGGAGCTGTGGCGGCTGCTTGGCATTTCCTACGACGACTTCATCCGCACATCGGAGGAGCGTCATCACGAACTCGTACAGCATATTTTCCAAAAAATATATGATCAGGGCGATATCTACAAGGGCGCGTACAAGGGGCTCTACTGTACGCCGTGTGAGAGCTACTGGACGAAGCTGCAGCTCGATGAAAACGGTTGCTGCCCCGACTGCCACCGCCCTGTGCAGGAGGTTGCGGAGGAGGCGTACTTCTTCCGCATGAGCAAGTACGCTGACCGTCTGCTTGCGTACATCAACGAACATCCCGACTTCATCCAGCCTGTCTCGCGCCGCAACGAGATGATCGCGTTCATCGAGCAGGGCTTGGAGGATCTGTGCGTCTCGCGCACCTCGTTCGACTGGGGCATTCCCGTGCCGTTTGACCCGAAGCACGTCGTCTACGTCTGGTTCGACGCGCTCACGAACTACCTCACGCCGATCGGCTATATGCACGATGCGGAAAAAATTCAACCACTACTGGCCGGCGGACGTGCATCTCGTTGGCAAGGAGATTGTGCGCTTCCACACGATCATCTGGGGCTGTATGCTGATGGCACTCGGGCTGGATCTTCCGAAAAAAAGGTCTATGGGCACGGTTGGCTCATCGTGGACGGCGCGAAGATGTCGAAATCCGTCGGCAACGTGGTCGATCCGATCGCGCTCATCGAGGAGTTCGGCGCGGATGCCGTGCGCTACTTCCTGCTGCGCGAGATCACGCTCGGGCAGGACGGCAACATCTCGCGTGACACACTCATCGGGCGCATCAACTCGGATCTGGCGAACGATCTCGGCAACCTGCTGCACAGAACCCTTTCCATGGCGAAGAAATATCGGAAGGGTGTTATCACAAAGGGTGCAGGGCGCACGGACTTCGATGCGGCACTCGAGGAGATGGCGGCATCGACGGTCAAGGGCTATACGGCGCAGATGGAGCAGATGGAGCTCTCTGCCGCGATTAAGACGGCGTGGGCACTGATCTCGCGCACGAACAAGTTCATCGACGAGACCGCGCCGTGGACGCTCGCCAAGGACGAGGCGAAGGCGGCAGAGCTCGACTCCGTGCTCTATCATCTCGTCGAGTCGCTGCGCGTGACGAGTGTCCTGATCTCGCCGTTCCTGCCCGTGACCGCGCGCCGCATCCACGAGCAGCTGGGCTTCACGTCGGACTTTGCGGCGGTGCAGCTCTCCGATGCCGCGTGGGGCGGCACGGAGGACGGGCATACGGTCGGCACGGCGCAGCAGCTCTTCCCGCGCATTGAGATCGAAAAAAATGATGACATTCATTGATACGCACGCGCATCTGTATGACGAACGCTACGATGACGACCGTGCAGAGATGATTGCACGTGCCGCCGAAGCGGGGGTCGCGCAGATCATCAGCATGGGAGATACGATGGCGGCATCTGCGCAGGTGGTCGCCGATGCGGAGCAGTATCCCACGCTCTACGCTGCCGTCGGTGTGCATCCCGAGAGCGCGTGCGTGCTGACGGATGCGGAGCGTGCGCAGCTGCTCACATGGGCGAAGCATCCGAAGGTGGTCGCCATCGGTGAGATTGGGCTGGACTACTACTGGGAGAAAGATCCGAAGGCACGTGCCGTGCAGCGCGAGCTCTTTGTGACCCAACTGAATCTCGCACGTGCGGCGGGGCTGCCCGTCTGCATCCACGATCGTGAGGCGCACGGGGATACACTCGCTATCCTGCAGGCGGTGGGGCGTGATCTCACAGGGCGTACTGCACTGCTACTCGGGCAGCCTGGAGACGGCGCGCGAACTGTGGAAGCTCGGCTACTATATCGGCATCGACGGTCCTCTGACGTTCAAGAATGCGGGAAAGCTGCCCGCAATCGTGCGCGAAGCTCCGCAGGATAAGCTCCTCATCGAGACGGACAGCCCGTACCTCGCGCCCGTGCCGAAGCGCGGCAAGCGCAACGAGCCCGCCTATGTCGCCTTTGTCGCGGCAAAGATCGCTGAACTGCGCGGCGAATCCGTCGAGGAGGTTGCACGCTATACGACGGAGAATGCGCGGCGGCTGTACCCGAAGTTGGACGCGGTGTGATGAACGACACAAGTCCGATGTACCTACTTCATTTGAAACAAAATTGAAACAGTTTTATTGTTCTTTCGTAAACTATCGCCCTGCGCGTGGAGAAATTCTCCGTGCGCAGGGCTTTTATCTGGGACGAATATCCTTCTCAGTGGCGGGGAAGATGTGAAAAACAGCGGCTGAAATTATTCTGAATCCCATTTTTTTCATGAAAAAAATTCAGCGTAAAGTGGGAAAAATACCCTCAGCAAAGGGGGAATTCTATGCAGTGGAAGAAACTGGGACAGCTCATTCAGACAAAGAAGAACACGATGCTCTGCGCTACCTTGGCAGGGATGATGCTCCTCTCCAGTGGATTCACGATGAACGGTCTGCCGAAGAATATGCAGCGCGTGAGCGTGCACGTTGACGGAGAGACCATCACCGACATGACGGTGCAGACGAAGCCCAATGATATCTTTGAGAAGCTCGGTGTAAAGCTCGGCACGAAGGACACCTACGAGGTGTTTCACAACGAGGGCGAACGCCATACCGAGATTTCCGTACACCGTGCCGTTCCCGTGAGCATCTCGTTCTGGGATGACACGCAGCAGGTTATGACGAGCGGGCGCACCGTCGGCGAGGTCATGGCGGAGTACGGCTATAATCCGCAAGAGGTTGACGTGACACCTGCGGCGGATACACCGATCACGGCCGATCTTGCGATCCGGCTGACGGAGAACGAGCAGGCTGCCGAGCAGCGCCGCGCACGCGAGCGTGAGGCAGACCGCGTCAGCCGCGGCATCCCGCGCTACCGTGCGGCATACACGATGCACGCATCGGCATATCTTCCGAGCGACGGCGGCGGCAGCGGCATCACGGCGACGGGCATTCCCGCACGCCACGGTGTTGCCGCAGTCGACCCGAATGTCATTCCGCTCGGCTCGCGCCTCTATATCCCCGGCTACGGTGAGGCAATTGCGGCTGACACGGGTGGTGCGATCGTCGGGCATACGATCGATCTCTGCATGGAGAGTTACGACGAGGCGATTCAGTTTGGTCGCCGCAGCGTCGAGGTTTATGTCATCGACTAATTGAATTTATGCACAAAAGGAATCACTGTGAGATAATTCACGCAGTGATTCTTTTTTAGTTGACAAGAAGCGATTTCAGTGTTACTATTCTATCGTACCATAAAAACTGCATATGTATTGGATCAAGTGCAGAGGTTTTGTTTGACAGAGCCTCGATTGCTTCATAGGGAATCCGGTATGGGAGTTATGGACTCCATAAGCCGGAGCGGTCACGCCACTGTAACAGGGAGTGATTCCGCGCGCTGACTTCGGGTCAGCAGTCACTGGGGAGAAATCTCCGGGAAGGTGTGGATGAGCGATGAACTGGAGCCAGGAGACCTGCTTTGATTAACAATCACCGATTGACCTGCGAGTGATGGGGATGGAGATTTTGCGGATTCGTTCGCCTCGAGAGAGAGTTTGGCGCTTAGACCAGACCATCGGGAACTGAGTAACGATACCGAAAAAGCCCGTTCTGCACACCGTGGAATGGGCTTTTTCTTTGCATAGAATGCCCTTCTTGCGGCGCGTGGAACGATCCTGAGGAGATCTGTGTGCATGTGAAAAGAATCCCGTGCCTAGAGATTTCCCCGGGATGAAGGAGTATGCGCTCCTTGGGGAAACATTGCTCATCTTTTTCAGTTCTCGTTTTGCCCCTTTGTATTAGGGGCGCGCTCTGAGGGTGGAAGCTCAGAGCGATTTTTCAAGGAATGCAATTCCGCGCAATATGCACAGAATTGCTTTTTTTCTTAGTCTGTTCACCCATTGAACGGACAGAGCCTTCCCGCAATAAATTAAAGGAGGACGTACTATGCCGGAAGAAAAAAAGAACGGTCGAGTGACGAGGAACTTCAGAAACTTCTGAAGAAATCGGCGGACATTGAGGATTTCCCCGACGTTCCGCTCGATGAATTCACGCCGCCCACAGACGAGGGTGGAAAGCCGCGTGCGAGGCACTCCTCAAGGGCGCACCGTTTGAGAAGAAGATGTTCACAAAAGACCTACGAGGGCATCACCTTCGACCCGATGTATACGCGGAAACACACGGAGGAGATCCTGCCGAAGAGTGTGATGCCCGGCATGGGAGACTACCTGCGCGGCGTGGACGCGGCAGGCTACATCGGGCGGCCGTGGGGCATCGCGCAGGCGTGCGATGAGACGCTGCCGTCGGAGAACAATGAGCTCCTGCGCCACGAGAACGACAAGGGCTCGACGATTTACCACATCGTGCTCGACACCGCTTCGCGTGCGGGTGTGGATGCGCGTCAGGCGGAGAAGGTCGGCGACCTCGGTACGAGTGTCACGACGGTCGAGGATATGCACACCATGCTCGCGGGACTTGATCTTGCGAAATTCCCGCTCTATATCTATGCGGGCGCGAATGCCGTCCCCCTGCTCTCCCTCGTTGCGGCGGCGCGTCGCGCGGCGGGCGAGGATGTGGGGAAGCTGCATGGCATCATCGGCGCGGATCCCATCGGCGCATTCGTGACCGACGGGAAGCTCCCCGCATCGCTCGACGCACACTATGACAGCCTCGCGGCGGCGGCACGTTGGGCGACGGCACATGCGCCGCGCGTCAGGGACGGTGTTCGTCCGCAGCGATGTCTACAGCAGCGGCGGCGCAAACGATGTGCAGGAGGTCGCTGCGTGTCTGGCGACGGCGGCGGCGTATCTGCGCGCACTGTGCGAGCGCGGGCTGACGATTGACGAGGCGGCGGCGCAGATCGCATTCGGCTTCTCGATGGGCGCGAACTTCTTCCTGCAGATCGCAAAGCTCCGCGCTGTGCGTCCGATCTGGGCGCAGATTGTAAAGGCGTTCGGCGGCAGCGCCGAATCGCAGAAGATGCACATCCACGCACGTCCCGCGCTCTTCTTCAAGACCATCTACGATCCGTATGTCAATATGCTCCGCAATACGACGGAGATCTTTTCGGGCGTCGTGGGCGGTATCGACTCGTTCGAGAGTGCGCCGTTCGACGAGCCGATCCGCAAGGGCGACGAGTTCTCGCGCCGCATCGCACGCAACATCCAGATCATGCTCCAAGAGGAGTTCGGCCTCCTCCAGCCCATCGACCCCGCGGGCGGCTCGTGGGCGGTCGAGACGCTGACGCGCCAGATGAAGGAAAAAAATCTGGGCGCAGTTCCAAGAGATCGAGAAGCAGGGCGGCATCGTCGCGGCACTGCGCAGCGGCTCCGTGCAGGAGGGCATCGCCAAGGTGCTTGAGAGCCGCTTTAAGAGTGCGGATCTGCGCAAGGATCGCATTGTCGGCAACAATATGTACCCGAACATGACGGAGACCCTGCTCGACCCGCGTCCTGAGGACACGGCAGCGCTCAGGGAACAGCGCACGAAAGACATCGAGGCGTATCTCTCGGACATCGACATGGTGCATCGCGATGAGGCGCTTGCAGCATTCAAGGCGGACGGCACCCTTGACCATGGCATCGAGGCGGCGCTTGCGGGAGCGACGATTGCAGAGTTGATGGCGGCGGTTACGGAAGGGAAGGGCGCGGAGCAGATCGCTGCGATTGCGCCGCACCGTTGGAGCGAACGGTTCGAAACGCTCCGAAGGCGCACGGAGGACTACAAGGCGGAGAAGAACGACAACGTGAAGATCTTCCTCGCGAACATGGGTCCGATCCCGCAGCACAAGGCGCGCGCGGACTTTACCACGGGCTTTTTGCAGGTCGGTGCGTTCGAGGTGCTGACGAACGACGGGTTCAAGACCGTCGAGGAGGCGGCGGATGCGGCACGTGCGAGCGGTGCGGATGCGGTCGTCATCTGCTCCACGGATGCGACCTACCCCGAGATCGTACCCACGCTCGCGCCGAAGCTCCACGAGGTACTGCCGAATGCGCGCGTGTTCCTCGCGGGCGCTGCACCGAAAGATCTGCTTGAAACGTACAAGGAAGCGGGCATTGACGAATACATCTCCGTCCGTGCGAACTGCTATGAGGGTGCTTGAGAGCCTTCAGAAAAAGAAAGGGATGATTGCGTAATGGCAGGGCTTTACGAACCCGGATTTCACGGGGATGAGCCTCGGCGAAAGCCCGTCCGCAGACTCAAGGAGTGGCGCGCCCTCTTCGAGGGGGCGACAGGGGCGGACGTTTGAGGCGCTCACGCACAAGACGATGGAGCGTGTGCCCGTGAAACCGTTCTATGATCACGATGTATACGCGCACATGAACCACCTCGACTTTGCGAGCGGCATCCCGCCGTGCCTCAGAGGCCCGTACTCCACGATGTACGTGTTCCGTCCGTGGACGGTGCGCCAGTACGCAGGCTTCTCGACGGCAGAGGAGTCAAACGCATTCTACCGCCGCAACCTCGCCGCAGGTCAGAAGGGACTTTCCATCGCGTTCGACCTCCCGACGCATCGCGGCTATGACGCGGACAACCCGCGCGTGGTCGGCGACGTGGGCAAGGCGGGCGTTTCGGTCTGCTCCATGCTGGATATGAACATCCTGTTCTCGGGCATTCCGCTCGATCAGATGTCCGTCTCCATGACGATGAACGGCGCAGTTCTGCCGATCCTCGCGTTCTTCATCGTCTCGGGTGAGGAGCAGGGCGTTGACAAAAAGATCATGGCCGGTACGATCCAGAACGATATTCTGAAAGAGTTCATGGTTCGCAACACCTACATCTATCCGCCCGAGATGTCCATGCGCATCATCGGCGACATCTTCGAGTACACGACGAAGTACATGCCGAAGTTCAACAGCATCTCCATCTCCGGCTATCACATGCAGGAGGCGGGAGCGCCTGCGGACATCGAGCTTGGCTATACGCTCGCGGACGGCCTTGAGTACATCCGCACGGGCATCAAGGCGGGGCTCGCCGTCGACGACTTTGCAAAGCGTCTCTCGTTCTTCTGGGCAATCGGCAAGAACTACTTCATGGAGATTGCAAAGATGCGCGCGGCGCGTGTCCTCTGGGCGAAGATCGTCAAGTCGTTCGGCGCGAAGAACGACAAGTCGATGGCGCTCCGTACGCACAGCCAGACCTCGGGTTGGTCGCTGACGGCGCAGGATCCGTTCAACAACATCGCCCGCACGGCGATGGAGGCGATGGGCGCGGCACTCGGTCACACGCAGTCCCTCCATACGAACGCACTCGACGAGGCGATCGCACTGCCGACGGACTTCTCGGCGCGTATTGCGCGTAACACGCAGCTCTACATCCAGGACGAGACGAGCGTGTGCAAGATCATCGACCCGTGGGGCGGCTCGTACTACGTCGAGGCTCTCACGAACGAGATCATCCGCCGCGCTTGGGCGCATATCCAGGAGGTCGAGGCACTCGGCGGCATGGCCAAGGCGATCTCGACGGGTCTGCCGAAGATGCGTATCGAGGAGGCGGCAGCACGCCGTCAGGCACAGATCGACTCCGGCATCGAGAGCATCGTCGGTGTGAACAAGTACCGCCTCGAAAAGGAAGACCCCCTGCAGATCCTCGCGATCGACAACACGGCCGTGCGTCAGGCACAGGTCGAGCGTCTCGAGAAGCTGCGCGCAGAGCGCAATGCGGACGATGTACGCCGCTGCCTCGAGGGCATCACAAAGGCGGCAGAGACACGCGACAACGGCAACCTGCTCGAAGCGGCCGTCGATGCGGCACGCGCCCGCGCCTCGCTCGGCGAGATCTCCGATGCGGTGGAGAAGGTCTCCGGTCGTTTCCAGGCGGTGATCCACACCATTTCCGGTGTCTACTCCTCCGAGTTCACGGACAAGACCGAGCTCGACCGCGCCCGCGAGATGGCGGACGAGTTCGAGGAACTCACGGGTCGCCGTCCGCGTATCTTCGTTGCGAAGATGGGACAGGACGGGCACGACCGCGGACAGAAGGTCATCGCGTCCTCCTTCGCCGATATGGGCTGGGATGTCGACGTGGGGCCTCTCTTCCAGACCCCTGCCGAGACGGCGCAGGATGCGGTCGACAACGACGTGCACATGGTCGGATTCAGCTCGCTCGCAGCAGGACACAATACGCTCCTGCCGCAGCTTGTCGATGAGCTGAAGAAGCTCGGACGTGACGACATCATGGTCTGCATCGGCGGCGTTATCCCCGTGCAGGGACTATGACAACCTCTACGAGCACGGCGCGGTCGCGATCTTCGCACCGGGCACGAACATCCCCGAGGCGGGCATCAAGCTCCTGACTCTTCTCATCGCACGCGCGAAGGAAGAAGCTGCAGGCTGATATAGGGGAACACGGACGAAATCATCCACTCATCTAAGTGCATCTTTTTCGCCCTGCCATCGTCGCCAAATCCTCTGCATAGACCACTATGCGTCCGGTTTGTCTCCTTGACAGGACAAAAAATCTGCACCAATCTGAGCGGATTCAATTCATCCGTGCTCCCCTGCAGCGCCGCTCTCTCTGTGAGGGCGGCGTTTTTGGCATACTGTAAATTGGCGTGTGTCTCACACGAACACCTCGTTACGCAAGCGGTCGCGTTCTCGTTCGCCTAAATACCGGCGCACTTCTTAAACGCGCTACGCTTGAACGAAAGAAGTACGCCGGGGGCGAGTCGAACGCTTTTCTCCGCTTGCTTCACTAGGGTTCGCTTAGGAGCAACACACTGCCAAATGACACAGACAACACCGATACTTCCCAGTTTCCTAGTAGGAAAGGAGGAATTATGAGCGAAAAAAATATACCACAGAACGGCCCGACTGGGTACCCGAGGATGCGGACTGCAAGTTCACGACAAGCGTCATGGGCGGCATCGAGGGCATCAAGGATCTGACCGTTGGCAATATCAATCCGAAGCTGCTGAACGGCACGGGGATGCCCGCCGCAAGCTCGTCCTCAATGAGGACGACTATGTGGAGGGCGTGGAGCGCGGCGACCGCATGACACTCTCGCGCGCGATTACGCTGATCGAGAGCAACAGCAGCAAGCATTTTAAGCTCGCACAGCGGGTATTGCAGCGGCTCCTGCCAAAGACGGGAAACGCCCTGCGCATCGGCATCACAGGTGTTCCCGGCGCGGGCAAGTCCACGATGATCGAGGCGTTCGGCAATATGCTCTGCGATGCGGGGCATCGCGTCGCCGTTCTCACCGTTGACCCGACGAGTTCCGTGACGAAGGGCTCGATCCTCGGTGACAAGACGCGCATGGGCACGCTCTCGCGCCGCCCCGAGGCATTCATCCGCCCGTCGCCTGCCGGCGGGACGCTCGGCGGCGTTGCGCGCAAGAGCCGCGAGACGATGCTGCTCTGTGAAGCGGCGGGCTATGATGTCATCATCATTGAGACGGTCGGTGTCGGACAGTCCGAGACGACTGTGCGCTCGATGGTCGACTTCTTCCTGCTCGTCGTGCTGACGGGTGCGGGCGATGAGTTGCAGGGGCATCAAGAAGGGCATCATGGAGCTTGCGGATGCGATCGTCATCAACAAGGCGGACGGCGACAACCTGCTCAAGGCAAAGGTCGCACGCGGGCAGTACGAGCGCATGATCGAGTTTATTCGCCCCGCAACGCCGGGGTGGGAGACGCACGCCTACCTCGCGTCCGCCGTCGAAAAGACGGGACTTGCCGAACTCTGGGAGGTCATCCGCATCTTCCGTGACAAGACGACCGAGACAGGCATCTGGAAGAAACGACGTGACGGTCAGCTGCTCGACTGGATGAACAGTATGATTGACGAGCACCTGCACAACCTCTTCTTTGAGGATGCCATCGTGCGCGGACGGATGCCCGAGGTGAAGGAGGCGATCCTCTCGGGCGGCATCTCACCGACACAGGCGGTCGCCGAACTGCTCAGCGTATTCGACGTCCACCGTGCAGCAGGGCGGCAGGTTGACCTCTTTACGAATTGAGAACAGCCTCCCCGTTTGCTGACCTGTCCGAGAAGCAAGCCCGAAGGGCACAGCAGATCGGGTAACAGGTCGTATGGGAAAAACGTCCCAAGAACACGAGCGTTAGCGATGTGTGATTGGTTGACGTTGACCGCTACGGGGGAGGGGGACCGCGCGCAGCGTGGTGGAAGGGGGACTTAGATTGCACAAACGCATCTGCCTCTCGGGCGCGGATATGTACGAGCTTGAGGAGGTCTTTACAGGGCGGCGCGGCATCGCGAGCGTTCGTACGGGCTACATTAACGCCGCGCCCGATGCCCGCCATGAGGATGTGGCGACAGGCGCTGCGGGCGGGCGTATGGGCGTCGAGATCTGCTACGATCCGAAGAAGATCGACATCTCGCAGCTTCTCGACCTTCACTTCGCAGTCGTCACGCCCTACAGCATCGACGGACAGGGGCTATGTGCGCGGCGCGATGTACCGCGCGGGTGTCTTTTACGAGAGCGCGGAGGATGAGCCGCAGATCCAGCTCTATCTCACCTTTCTCGCGGGGAAGGGGCGCTGTCCCGCGACGGGGGAGCACCTGACGCTCAATGACCCGAACAGCAGCACAGCGGCGCGGCGTGTCCTGCACGCGACGATGGAACGCCTCACCTCATTTCAGGCGGCGGCGGACGAGCATCAAGGATATTTGAAGAGGAATCCGAAGACGGAGACCTACATTGATCTTGTACGACTGCGCGAACTTGTGAAACTTTGAAATGAAAAAGACCATTGGCCTGTAGGGGCTGATGGTCTTTTTAAGGAATCGCTGATAAAATGAAGTCCGCCAGATTGGCGCAGATTTTTTTGTTCTGTCAAGAAGACAAACCGGACGCATAGCAAGGGCTATGTGGAGGATTTGTCGACACAGACAGGGCGAAAAAAAGATGCGCTAAGATGGTGGTGCTGAATTTATCAGTGATTCCTTAAGAATCATAGACGATTTTTCATTTTTTTATACAAAAATTATTTTTATGCTATAATCAACAGAATGAAAAAAATATTCTATCGTATCGTTTCATACGCATGTGTGCCGGATCTTGCGGCAGAGTGCGGAATGGACGGGGAAACCAAAGGGGAGCTGGGTATGAGCATACGTACTAAACTACAGTCGATTCTGATTTTTGCTGTTTGTCTTCATTGTGGGACTGGTCGGGCTGAACTTCTTTACATTCAATGAACTCAAGGGGATTCGCCTGCGGTCAACGCCTCCGGTTCGCTGCGGATGCGTGCCTACCAGCTCTCGTGGGGGGCGGCACGCCTCGTGTCGGCAGATGGGGGATGCACAGACCCTGCGCACTGCGATGCAGAAGGATCTGGAGGACTACGATCGTATTTTTGAAAGGACTGGAGCAGGGCGATGCGGCGATGGGACTGACTGCCCCCACGGATGAGGCGGTGCAGCGGCAGCTTGGCGTCGTGAAGCCTCTGTGGGAAGCGTACCGCAGCGATGTGCGTGCCGTTGCCGAGGGATCGGACGAGGAAACAGCCGCGCGGCAGAGGCAAAGGTTGCGAAAGAGGTTGCGCCTTTTGTGGCGGAGGTCAACAAGCTGGTCGCTGCCTACGATGCCGCCAGCCAGACAAAGATCGAAACCTCCAAGAATATTCAGATCGGTGTGATCCTCCTCGCCATATTCGTTGTGGGCGGCGCACTCTGGCTGATCCTCGCGCAGATTCTGCGCCCGCTGGCGGCATTGACGGAGTCGTTTCGTGATATTGCCGGCGGAGAGGGCGATCTGACGCAGCAGCTCCATGCGGAGCGCGATGATGAAATCGGTCGCATCGTCCTTCACTTCAACACCTTCATCGGGAAACTGCGTACCATCATGCGCGGTGCACAGGAGAGCGCGGCAGAGGTCGCGCAGCTCTCCGGTGCGCTCTCTCAGGCAAGCGGAGAGAGCAGTCAGGCGGTTGAGCAGGTCGCCGGCTCCGTTACCGATGTCGCGGGGCAGGCGAACGCGCAGAATGGCGATATGCAGAAACTTGCGGATAACGTGGCGCAGATTGCGGAAAAACATGGCGCAGATGCTTGCGTCTGCCAAACGCTCTGCCGTACTCTCAGCGGATTCTGAAGAAAAGGCGGCAAACGGTCGGGACGGTGCGGCCCGTGTTGCGGCGCAGACGGATGTCCTGCGCGATATCGTCATGACCATGGATCGGAACGTGCAGACACTCACGCAGTATGCGGAGGACATCAATCAGATCATCGATCTCATCAAGGGCATCTCGGGACAGACCAATTTGCTTGCTCTCAATGCCGCCATCGAAGCGGCACGCGCAGGTGAGAGCGGGCGCGGCTTCGCCGTTGTTGCGGAGGAGGTGCGCAAGCTCGCCGAGAGCTCGAGTCTTGCGGCGGACGATGTCACGGAGAAGATGACCGGCATCCGCCAGCAGGTACACGAGACGCGCAGTGCAAATCAGGAACTCGTCAGCGAGCTCGAGAAGATCACGGAGGCGGTCGGTGCGGTACGCACGTCGCTGAACGCCATTGCCGAAAGCTCCGAGGAAACCCGCCGAGCTGCTGCCGAGATCGTACAGCTGAATCAGACGGCATCGGCAGGGGCACAGAGTGTTGCGGGCACATCGGGGCACGTCGCGGAAGCAGCGAAACAGATTGCGGGACTCTCCGAGGAGTCGGCGGCCGCCATGGAGGAGCAGAGTGCGACCATGGAGCAGGTCGTTGCCACCGCAGAGCGTCTGTCCGGTCTGTCAACGAAGCTGGACGGCCTTGTCGGAAAGTTCAAGGTCTGAAGTTGATTCCATACGAAATACGGTGTATTTTATACGGATCTGTCAGATGGGGGTATTGCGTGGAGAAATTTCTGCTGTATAATGGATAGAGAGAACTTTTTTGTTAAAACGAGAGGGAAATATGTCAATTCATAACAAATTACGGCTCTTTGTCAAATGTTGTGGAGAAATATTATAGAAAAATTTTAGGCTGCCTTTGTTCGACGGCTTTGCCGTGCTTCGTTATTGAGCATATAGAGGATGCGGCGACGGAAGTTTTCAAAGTTCCGAAATCCGTAGCAGACACGCTTTAGGACTTTAATCGTGTTGTTGCACCCTTCCGTAAATCCGTTGTTGTAACCTGTGCGAATACCGTTCCAGATTTCTTCTTTCCACTCTTCCAACGTCTTCAGGACACGCCGGAAGGGGACGATACCCGCAGCAAGAACGTGTTCCCTAAATCGCCGCAGCCGCTCCTTAAAGTCTGCCCGATCGGTGCTGTCAAAGAGGCGGCAGTATTCTTCTTTCAGTGCATGGGCACGGGTTAATTTCTCGGAAAATGAAAACATACGCGACAGGTTGATATGTTCCTTGTGCGTAAGTTTGTGTTCCCGCTTGAGCAGCGTACGGCGGGAGTTCTTGAACCACTTTCGCTGTGATGGATCAAGCCCCGCCTGAACTTCTTTGCGGATGCTGTCAAGGGCGTCATTGGCAAGTCGGACAGCATGAAACTTGTCGGCCGCTATTTGCGCATTGGGTAGACACTCTTCGACAAGTTTGCGAAAGAATGGGGACAGGTCTATGCTGACCAGCTCGACATTCACCCGGTCTGTAAGCGAGTAATTCCGGATTTTATCGTAGAGTGTGGCCGCACTGCGATCGTCGATGATGTCACAGCATTTGCGATGCTGTAAGTCGTTGACCACGACTTGAAATTTTGCACCGGCATTGCCGCGAAACTCATCGAGCGAAATGACGGCACTCAAGGACGACTCGGACGCTGTGCCTTCTTTCGTAGCACGCGCAAAGTGACGCATGACCGTTGTTGTAGAAATACCGTGTCTGTGTGCAATGAGGGATGAAGGAACAGGATCGGCAAGTTCTTGAACGATGTGTTTAATCTCGCTGCAAGGTGTGTGCTGATAGCGTTCGATGAATGAATTGTTCTCGGAAAAGGTTTTTCTGCAGTCTTGGCAGCGATAGCGGCGACGTTTGTAAATATACTTTATTTCCGTGGAAAAACCACATAAGTGCTGCTTCCGATAATCATGAACATAGGGTGTATGGCGATCCGCAAAAAGGGCAATCATGATGTTTGCGCGGAAGATGAAACTCGATGCAGTCAGACGCTACGAATTTCTTGCAGGACTCTGGCAGTTTTAACAAAAAAACATGGTAAAATCTTCACACATGGCGATAACTCCTATCTCTGTTTACTTTTGGTCGGTTACAGTATAGCGGAAAATCGCCATGAAAAAAAAGGATGGACAGCCGTAATTACGGTCGTCCATCCTTTTCTTCATGAAATCGCAAATCGCATTTAGCGGAAAATAGACATGCACCAGTATATCCAAAACTACCAGGATTGGAATGATGTACGCAACCATTCCGATCATCTCAAAAGCGGTTTGTCTGCTTATATAACAGCTTCTTCTGCCATTTCTGCGCCTCCATAGACATGTGCTCAAAATTCTTCGCCGTCAGTGCAAACATATCGCGGCAGCCACGATCGACGTTTTGGAGTGTCGCGGTCTGCGCTTCCTGAAGGTGATCGGCTTCGGCCGAAAGGACGGTGATGATCTCCTTCAGACTAGAGCCGTATGTTTGCAGCTTCTCACGTTCTTCCTGCAAGGCGGTCGCTGCCTCTTTCAGCTGATCCAGGACACTGGACATATAGTGCAGCATCGGCAACAGTTCTTCCGTCTGTGATTTCTCATCAGGAGATTCGCTTGGCTGCGCAGCAGGTTCATCTTCCTGCATTGCCTCATATTCGTCAATTTCTGTCACGGTATCATTCCCCTTTCAACAGGACAATCACTTTTTTTCAGTTCAGGGTGTCCATGTTTGTCATTGTAGGTCTTGCTGCACTTTGCGCAGAGCCAAAACGGGCCGTTTTTCCCATTGAGACGACGCAAGACAGTGCGGCATGACGGACAATGCTCAATGACCGGTTTGTCCTTGTCATCCTCATAGAACATTTTTCGCCCGTCTTCCGGCAGCACACATGCCTCATCGCTGCATATATAGAAATGCTTCTGCAGCTTTGGCGAGAAATTTCTTGAGCAGTGTCCCCTTGCCACAGATCGGGCAGGGTTACGGCATCCTCTGATTCCACAAAAGGAAATTCGCGAGTCTCAGCAAAACGGATGTTGTCGTTGACCACATCGATGATTTCATCAATGTACGCAGGCATTGTTTTCTTGCCGCTCGCAATTTCGGACAGGGCATATTCCATTTCTGCGGTCGCATCCGGCAACGTGAGGGACGGATCGACGTTCTGAATGAGTTTGATCCCAAAAATCAGTGGGGAATCAGCTCTTTTTTTCTTTTTTTCGTAAGACATGCCTCAATCGGTTTGCCCTTGTTTTTCGGTCGCAAGCAGCTCTGCAATGATGGTGTCCCGTGTCGCCGGTGTACCGATCCCCTTTGTTTCTTTCAGCTTCTCGCGGTTCGGGTTATCAGGAGCGACAAAACGCCAGATGTTTGTCATCGCTGCAATGAGTGTTCCCTCTGTAAAGCGTTTTGGCGGGGTCGTTTTCTTCTCTGTGATACTTGTTCCCTGTTTTCCGATTGCGTCGCCTACAGAGAGTGTAGGGACGCTCAAAACGGGTTCTTTGGCATCCTGCTCTTCCTTTTTCAACGACGCGAAATCCTAATTCAAGTATTTCACGCCCGCTGCCAACGAATATTTCATCGCCAACGGCGAGCTTATAACTCGTCTTCTCAAAAACAAAGGGCTTGTAAAATTGGACAAGATACCGCTTGGCAATCATGCCGAAGATATTCTGCTCGTTTTCTGTAAGGCCGGTCGGCTTTTCGCCCGTTGGGATAATTGCGTGATGTGCCGTGATTTTCGCGTCATCAAAGGCTTTTCCGGAAATACCGGGGTCTGCTGCGTCTGTCATTGGCACAAGCTCATCACCGGATGCCAGCATACCGATGATTTTTTTGGCGTCTCCATGCTGTGACGCCGGAATGTAATTGCAGTCCGATCGCGGATAGGACACAATCTTTTTCTCGTATAGGCTCTGCACCGTATCCAAGGTGTCTTTCGGTGAGAGTCCATAGACTTTGTTCGCCTCAATTTGCAGGGTGTCGAGGGAAAACGGCAGCGGGGGCTGCTGCGTCACTGTCTTCTTTTCAACATCGGAAACAACAACATCGTCCGTATGGTCGATCTTCAATTTCATCGCCTGAAGCAGCTTCTTATCGAGCACGCGCCCTTCTTCATCCGTTGAAATTGTGGCAGACGGTGTATATTTTGCTGTAAATGATATGCCGTCTTTTTCAAACGTCCCCGTCAATTCATAGAATTTCCGGGACTTGAACTGTTGAATCTCTTTTTCACGCTGCACAACGAGCGCAAGCGTCGGAATCTTGACGCGGCCAATGCGGAATACTGTAGTATAGCCGTATTTTCGCGCATTGACTGTATATGCACGGGATAAATTCATGCCAATGAGCCAATCTGCGCGGGTTCGTGCAAGTCCTGCGTGATACAGACCTTCAAATTCACTGTTGTCCCGTATATCTGAAAAGGCTCGTTTTAGGCTCTCATCATCCTTTGCACTCAGGAGCAGCCGCCGAACTTCGCCTTTGAAATTGCAGTAGTCCAGTATCTCATCAATCAGAAGCTGCCCCTCCCGATCCGGATCACCCGCATGGATTACAACATCCGCATCTTTTTAGGAGTTTTTGCGACAACCTCAAATTGCTTCGATGTGTTTGCTGACGGCTTTGTAATCCACTGTTGCGGGATGATGGGATAGTTCGCCCAGACTTTTATACTCCTCACCGTACATTTCCGGTGTTCCTTGCATGAGGATATGACCGATTGCCCATGTGACGGCAGTATCTCCATTTCGGATATATCCAGTTTCTTTCTTGCAGTCATCCTTCCACAGATATGCTGCAAGCGTTCTGCCAATATCCGGCTTTTCGGCGATGTAAAGGGTCTTCATAGGGACTTCCTTTCTATTTACTTTTTACCCGATATATGGTAATATCTTCTAAAAGGAGGTGGGTACATGGCAATCGCGGGCTTTGCCGGTACGCTGCGCAAATTACGCAAAGAACGTAATTTGACGCAGAAGCAGCTCGCCGATGCGGTGAGCTTGTCACAGCGGCAAATCTCACTGCTTGAGTCGGACAAGGAGGTTCCGCGTGCGGAAACGATTGAACGGCTGCGCAATTTCTTCCATCTGGATGTTGATACATGGAATGACCTGCTTGAACAGGAAAGCGCCCTGTCTGCACAAGCAATGCCCCCGGACACGATCGGCCGCCGCGTGCGAGTTATGCGGACGTATTTCAAGCAATCTCAGAGCGAGTTTGCAAAGGAACTCGGCATCAGTCAGTCTGCCATGTCGGCAATCGAAAAGGACGCCTCTACGCCGTCCTATGAGATACTCTGTACCCTTGGAAAAATGGGGTTTCATCTGAATTGGATTCTTTATGGGGAATCCGATTCTCTACCCCCGCGTGCCATACTGGATCATGTTGCCGGAAGCCATGAGCTGCAAAAGATCAACAAGATTCTTGAGGGGCTGCCGCCGGATAAACTCACTGCTGTGCGGAAAGCAATGGAACTGCTGTTAAGGAGTTGAGGTCATGAAGTCAAAAATTTTTCTCGTTATGCTCGTCCTGATTTCTCTGCTCGCTGCCGGATGCAACGAGGAAGAGAAGTACAATACGGCAAAAAATGAGTATCAGCAGATGCGTGAAGAAATATCCCGCCTAGAGCTGACGACAGGGGAAGATCGAAAACTCGTCAATGGCAAGTGGACGGAATCGACGCTTGCGATCAACGAAGAAGCCTTGAAGAAGCACGATGAGCTTGTCCCCAAAATGGATGCAAAGATTGCCGAAATGGAAAAATACGCTGCGGCAAAAACGGAACTGAACAATGACTTTGCACGCATCAAGGAGGACTATAGGCAACATGCAGGGGAATGGGCATCCCGTGTGAAGCAAGCAGAGCAAAAAGTTGCGAAATCAAAAGTCAAGCATCAAAGCTATGCGGAAGAAGCGCAGGAGCGCGAGCAAAAGATGAGAGCCGCAGCAGCCTCTAGGGTGAAAATGGACAGCATCGGCAGGGCGAACGCCCTGCTTTTTATTGTCCGAATTTCAGGAATCCGAACGCCTTGCTCTTGCTTGCGTTGTTCCTCTTGTCAAATTCCGTCGGATGGTAGGGATCGTATGGGTAAACCGTGAGCGCATTTGCATATTCGCGCTCTATGTTGCGTTTAATGAGCTGCGTCTCCTGATCTTTGACGGCCGCCGTGTAGGAAGTGCCAATCATGTGTGCCTCATCAATGCTGCCGAGTGCGTCCAAGGCTTCAAGTTGATTCGCCTTTTTGCTGTTCACTCAGCAGACTGTCATCCTCACTCGTTGCAATGGCAGCTGATAATTTTTGCCGCTCTGTCTGATTCTGGATAATCTTTGTAATGATGTTTTTGCTGGACAAGGTTTTTCAGCGGAATGGTAGGTGTGCATGACAGTGGTTGGATCGATGCCCTTTTTATACGCATCCACTGTTTCATGATAGAAGTCTTCCAACGGCTTGTAGGTATCCCGAAAATCAAAAAAATTGTCTTCATGTCCGGAAATTGCAGTGCATTTTTTTGATCGCGGCTTCCATTTCACGGGGATAAAGATCAATCTTACGCATTGCCTGAATTTGGTTTTTGGAGCTTTCTTGACCTCATTCCGGAGTGCTTCCACCGTCTGTATTGTCTCTCGAACGCTGTCTGCCAAACGCTCTAGGTCGATAACGTCTGATCCCGGTCTTATTATATCGTTCCATCCCCACGCATACGCAGGGGGAGAAGCACCAATCACACTGACAAGGACGGCTGCACATATCAGATGTTTCCTCATATCTTACCCCTCCCTATGAGTTTCAAAAATGGTTCATACGACAACAACAGGAATACCTTCTTGTCGATCTGCGATGACTCGATTGCCCCAAGATACCGCGAATCAAAGGAATCATCGGTGTCATTAAGGAGCAACAGCGTCCCGTCCGGAATGGTGTACGTCCCCGCTTCCAGCTGCGGCAATCCATCTTTATGATAGATTCTGTAGCTGTCGTCATGTGTTCGTAAATACTCCTCATCAACGGTATAGGATTCACCAGGGAAGCCTCGTACGCGCTTGAGGAGTCGAAAGCCCGCATCAACATGCAGACTCTCGATTCCCTCCGGCAAACGTACGATGACATAATCCCCCCGTGCAAGGCTTTGATTCGGCGCAGCAGCATAAAGCCCTCTGGTGGCAGAGTAGGTCATGTTGCTGTATAGAAGTTTCCCGCAGACGAAATGCAGCACGCTTCCAATCAGGATCAAGCAGATTACGGATAGAACAAAGATTTTAGATTTGCGCTGCTCTCTAAAGTTCATAACGTCCTCCCAGCGACCGCATGAATACCTTTGGAATGCGCATTGTGAGGACGGCAAGGGCAATCAGACCGACACACATGAGCAAATGCTTGACGCTTTGCTCCGTTGTTATAGATGCCTTTGCAACATACGAGCCGGACATACGCTGATAGACCAGATTGATATACTCGTTCGCCCATGCCGGCAGCGGCTCCCCACGCTGAATACTATATGGACCGCCGTTATACCCTGCGAGGGCATAGTTCCAGTCCCCAAACTTTTCATACAGATTTTTCATATAGTGTGCGGAGGCGTCAAGGGCTTGCTCCGGATTGAGCGGGTCAATCCCCCATCCTGCTGCTGTTTCCGGCGTAAATTGTGCGATTCCTAGTGCACCCGCTTCACTTACGGCATTCGGATTCCAGTTGGATTCCAGCTGAATCTGTGCAAGGAAGAGATTCACAGGGACACCGTATTTCTGTGCGGCTGCCGTTGCCATAGCGATGTATTCCGGCGGCCCGGTTATGCCGCCGTTGCCTCCCATCTGCACCTGCCCTGGAAGCTCCGCGTCGAAGAGATCCTTTGGGACAGTGGCATCTTTGACGCAAAACACGCAGAGACCGACCATGATTGATACCAGAGCCAGCTTGATGGTATTGGATACAACGCCGCCCAGCGATCCTTCCGCGACAAATTTTGTGAAACCAAAAGCGGTAAAGGGAAGAGTGAACACGGCAATCATCGCAGTCAAATAGAATTCGACATACACAACCATGACATAACAGGCGAGTACAAAGAATGTGCCGATGACGAAAATACGATGAAATCCATATAACAATGATGTTGCTTAGATTGTACGTAAATTCAAACGTGCCAAACGAAGCAATCTTGTTGAGTGCCGGATTCATCAGCGCAATCGACTTTTGCACAAGAAGCTGTGGCTGTGATACATTCTGTTCGATAACAGACGGATCGCCAACGAACGTCCCTGAGACGCTGGACACGAATGCGAGGAAGAAATCGTTGACGATCATCTGCCAGTTGAGCAGTATCACATAGAGAAGACCGTACTTGACAAATTTTCCTGCCAGCTGCGGAAGCGAAAACTCGAGTCCTGCCGTCAGGATCGGCAAAGCGAGATCAATCACACAGAGAACAAACAGGAGGGCAAGCCCTGCCTCTTGGAGAAGGTTATATGACTTGCTGATCATCTCAACAAGATATTCCATGAAGCCGTTAATCGATTCGCCAATTTTTTGCATGGACTCGATGCCCCACGGAATGACAGCGTTATCCATCGCAGCACCACCGGCTCCGACCACATCACCGGACAGATCGACACCGAGAGACAGTAGATAGGGGACAGGATCAATTTGAGAGCCATGCGTTCCATTCAAACGATATTCAACATGACTATGCGGCCCCGAGGAATACCCAAGAGGTCCGTCATAGGCGTCGCCGCCGGTATAACCAATTACTGTACCCTCAGCAACATATCCCACAGGACAGCCCATAGTTGCCTCTGCACAGTCCCCAAAAAGGAGACTGCCCCCCTCTGGCGTGCGAATCTCAACCCAGTAAATAAAGCCATCACCTGCACCGTGTTCAACATACCCATTGAACGGCGCATGGATCGGCGTGCCGGACTCTGTGCCGATGTCAATTCCTCTGTGGAACTTACTTGCCGCACCGCCCGCATCACGCTCTCCAAACGGTGATGTAACAGCACCGCCGGGAAACGGCGGCATAGCCATTGCTGCCGAAGGGAGTAGGAGCAGAACGGCTATAATAGCAATACACAAGCGTTTCATGGATGTGACCCGCTGCCGCTGCCGCTATTTCCTCCGCTGCTGTTATTGCTGCCGCTGTTTCCTCCACTACTATTACCGCCACTTCCTCTACCGCTGTTACCGCTTCCGGAATTTCCGCCTCCACTTCCGCCTACTGCCGTTCCTTTGATTAAGTTTTTTTTCCGACATTACTGTTGGAAAAGGATTTTCGTGCAACGGATTTACCCGTTCCGCGTGCGGCTGTCCTTGTACTCATGGCCGATCCAGCCTTCGCGGCCATCGCGCCCTTGCCGGCAGCCGCCGCAGAAGTGCCGCCTGTGAAGGGCATGGCAGCCAATGCAGCGACTGTCGTTCCGATCTGCTTTGCTCCGCTGATTGCCTGTTGTCCCTCAAGAGAGGGCTGCCCGTTCATAAAGCCGGCAGCAAGATTGGGCAGCTGCCACATGAGAAAAGCCATCGCCGCATAGGAAAGTGCGTATTGCAGCATTTCCCCAAAATTTGCTCCGCTTTCCGGTGTCCATCCGGGAATCCCGCCGGACTTATCAAAGAGTGCAATAAAAAGCCCTAGGATAAATGTCATAACCATCAGTTTGACGCCATAGGCGATGACCGCAGACAACGTGCGTTGAAAAAGGAATTGCGTTTGCTTCAGTACACCGAATGGAATAAGAATCACAGCCAGTGTGGCGAATACGTTAAACTCAATCTTTGTAATGAGTACCTGAAACGCCATAAAAAAGAACGCACTCAAAGTTACAAAGATATAAGTGCTATACATTACAAGCCCTGGACCCAAAACACTGAGTTTGTGATCCATCATGTAAGTCAATGTGGACTCGCAAGCTTCAAAGCCCTTATCCATGATCTGTGACGGTGTTAAAGGCACAGTTTCCATTGTCCCACCGGATGCTGTTATACCTGCAAACTGAAATGACTGTAAAATAGCATAGTTGATCTGATCGAAATTCAAGATAAAAAACATGAAGAAGCTAATCTTCATGACCCTGCTTATGATTTCCGACATGCGCAGCTCACCACTGTACAGCGTCCATGTGATACATATATCAATTACGGCAAGTACAGTGATAAGCTCGAACGCATGAGGTGCAAGTGCCTGATAGCCTAATATGCAGTGATCTTGAAAAAACTTCAGCAGAGAGTCAAGGAATGTTGTACTTCCAAATTCCATCTTACCACCAGCTGTTCTGTCTTACTTTTGCCCAGGGATTATCCTGCCCAATCGGTGTTCCCTGAATTGCCGCAGCCTCTTTGTGCATTTTCTTTAATGTCGCCTCCGTAGCATCTGCCATCGCTTGTGCTACTGCCTGTTCGTTTTGTTCCTTGACGATCTGACGCTGTGACTCCATGACCTGATTCTGCGCACTAATTGCTTGAATGGATGTTTTTAATAGTGTCGATGTGCGCCTTTTTCGACGGCGATTTCATTTGCGATCTGTGCGGCTTGCTTTTGCCCCTTCCGGCGATTTGTTGAGTTCGAGCAGCTCTTGCAGCCGTTTCTGTGATTCCTGGAGTTCCTTCATGAGATTGTGATAAGCGGTAACATCCTTCTGATTCTGCAAGGACTGCAAGGCTTGCATCGTAGATTCTACGCTGCGTTCCAACTTTGCCGTTTGTGCGAGTTCTCCGGAAAGAATGGCAGGGAAGCGCTCGTTCCAGAGTTTTTTCCATTCCGCTTCATCGACCAAAACACCCGTTTTCTTTGCGTGATCGATTGCCTTGTTCACGCTGGCAAGCAGCTCGTTCTTATATTTCGTAATCAGACGCTCCGGCAGACTTTTCAGTTCCAAAAGCTGCATCTGAATCTGCTCTGCCGTGTTGGTGACGAGCTTTACGGTTTCAAGATACGTTTTGAGCTGCTGCGCAATATTTTCCACGTCAACGACCGGGATTGCTGCGGATGCACGCAAAGGGGCGGCAGCGATACTGACCGCGATCAAGAGGGCTGTTGCTATCTTTTTCATGATGTTCGCTCCTTCCTATGTCAAAGGTGTCCATAATGGACACCCTTGTCTTGGTGTTCATTATGAGCACCGTGCATAATTTTTCCTTGTAATCGATCAACTCATCTTCGGCGTTTTTTTGTAAGTCAACCAATCTTCGATGAAAGAATCCTTGCGCATGGCTGTAAGAATCTGATCGATTGCTTGCTGGTCGTTCTTCGATGTAGCCGTGACGAACGGAATTTCAATCGGACGTAGGGCAAGCCGAAAAAAATCCGATTGCCCTTTTCGCTCGAATAGTAGTAATCCTGCTTCGGTGTCATGTTGGCAATAATTTCAACCTGACGATCGTTGCAGTTAAACATCGTATAGAGTTCCTTGCTCTGTTTTGTACTTGCCTGTTTGTTCGGCAGGTACACGCGGTTCGGGCAATTCTCCATAACGGTATGCAGGAGTTCCGGCTTATTCGCAAGGTCGGACAGATTCTGCGTCGCGAAGATAATGCTCGTATTCTTCTTACGCATATCCTTAAAGTATTCGCGCAGTTTTTTTCTTTGAAGATTGGGTTATCAAAGAAAAAGCCAGCACTCATCCAGAACGATAATGGAAGGCCCTTTTTGCACTGCGAATCTTAGATTCGATCCGATGAAACAGGTATTCCAGCGTTGCGGGGACGATGGAGGGCGTCGCCATAAGCGTTTCCATTTCGTATACCTGCCAAAACCCCGTCCCGGATACATCTTTGCTGTTGTCAAAGAGTTTTCCGTGACTTCCCTTCATCGTGAGAGCTTCCAAGGTTTGCCGAATCTCCTGATCCTGCACAAGTTCGCAGAAACTGGACAAGGTGCGCCGTTCGACCGGAAACTCTTGTAGGGACAGCAATGCCTTCCAGACAAAAATTATCCTTTGCCGGCGTGATCTTGACATTGCGCTGCTCAAGATAGGCGATGATCCACTCTTTTGCCCATTTCGCTTCATGGTCATAGTGAATATCTGCGAGCGGCTGAAAAGACAGCTCTCCCTCGTCTTCACTGGCAATGTTGTAAAAATTTCCTCCGACAGCAAGGGTAAGTGCGCGGCTGGATGCCGCCTTGTCAAAGATGAAGACGTTGCTGTTCGGATATTTGAGAAAATGCGCTTCAATAGTATTGAGGAAGACGGATTTTCCCGATCCAGACGGCCCCACAACCATTGTATGACCAACTTCCCCGACATGCAGGGAGAGTCTAAATGGTGTATAGCCTGATGTATCAGTGTAGAGTAATACCGGCCCCTTGAGATAGTCGTTCCGTTTGTCACCTGGCCACGTCGCCGTGACCGGGGCGAGGTGACAAAAATTTAGGCTGCTGATAATCGGACGGCGAATATTCGCCCGATAGCATCCAGGAATCGACCCCCACCATGCTTCCATGCTGTTGTCTGTTTCGATGTAGCCCGTATATCCGAGGGAGTTGATCGCCTCAAGAATACGGTTCGCCTTCTCATTGCACCGTTGTGCGTCCTTGTCAAAGACGACCATCGTCATTGTGTAATATCCGTAGCTTACATAATCCTGCCCAAGCTCCTGCAAGGCAACGCCCGCATCATCGCGGTTGAATGCTGCCGTCTCGTCAAGATCGTCTTCCAGATGTTCTTTTGTAAGTGCTTCACGCACCTGCGTCCAGAACGACTTGATTTGCTGATTCCACCGTTGCCGATAGTCCTTCAGTTCTTTTTGTGCGTCCATTTTGGACAGGCAGATGAAGCGTGATACCCAGCGATATTCCAGATCCATGCCGTCAAACACATCAAATACACCTGGTTCGGACATCGGCGGGAAATCAAGGATCGTGACAACTCTCATGTGATTGTCGCCCAGCTTCATTTCCCGGCCGCCCAGAACATCCGCATCACAGATATAATCCGTGATGTAATACTGCGGATTCACGCGGACACGATGATTCTTGTCTGATATGGTCGTATGCAGAAAAGTGACAACCTCTTCCGCCGACAGCGGTCGCAGATCGGGAAACCACGATTTCAGCATATCGCCGATGAGATTGACGTTGGCAATAAACTTCTCAACGACTTCGACGTAGAGACGCATGTCCGCGCTTTTCCCTTCGCTCTTCGCATCGGCGATGAACGCATCCGTAAGCCTGGACTTAATCAGCTGCGGCGGTTCAAGATAGACGGTAAAGTAATAGCGCGTCTCGAAATGCGTCTGCTCCGCATAATATGCACGGCGATCATTTTCCATCTTTTGGATGATCGGAATATCAACCTCCGAGGCATCATACTCTGTGGAGAGTCTGCGCTGTGCTTCAAAATACAGAACATAGCCGGTCGGAAGCGTCTTGATGACGTTGTTCAGGGCGGCGTTGTACTGAACGAGATCAAGAGCCGTGGCACTCTCCATATCCGGCCCCCGAAACTCATAGACGGCAAGCATGGAATGGTCTTTTCCATGCACAATGCCCGTTTCAGAGTCCACGAATGCCCACGGCAGCAGGTATTGCAGCCGGGGCTTTTCGGCAAAAGCCCCGACTTCCTGCGAGAACGCCTTTTTCCTCTTTCCAAAACCGAACAAAATTCCCCCTCCTTCTACCGATAATAGAAGTTCTTATGCTGGCGCGAATGCCAAAAAACTTCATGGAATTGTGCGTCCTGCTGTCCAAGAAAACGAAAGATGTAATGCGCAATAGCGGCGATTATAATGACGGTAAACGTCTTGAAGATCAACCCGCCGAGGACAGCGAATACAATTTCACCGATGAACAGATTACGTGGAATCCCCATCCAATAGAGCGGTGCAACCAGAGATCGATGAATGGGAATCTCGTAGCCTTCCGGCAGATTTTTTTCCATCTCACAGCCCCATAATCGTAAGACCGCCCGCCGAATCCGAAATTGCATTGACGAAGTTTACGGCAAACAAGCAGATCGAAATAGCGAAGATGAGCAGGATGAATTTCTGCGTCCCGCCGCCGCTGTGCCCTGAAAAGAGTGCGATAGCAGCACCGACAATGCCCATGACGCCGAGCACCATAGGCAGCGGCCCCGTAAGGTTATCCGCGAGTGCGTTGAAAAATTTCATCCACGGCCATTCAACATTGACAGACCCCTTGCCCCTTGCTTCAGAGCAGAAACGTTGGATGCAAACGCCTTGCTGCTCATCAAATACAAGCATACCCCTGCACTGAATGCCTTCGCCGCAATGCTTTTGCCCATGTTTTTCATAACGCTTTTCATTGATGGTTCCTCCCTTGAACTGAACAGGTGTCCATAATGGACACATCCCCTATATTTTCTCAAGGCACATACATGCCTTATCGAAAACGACCTTTTTCATTGATTTTTTCCTTCTTCTTTGGATTGTAAGCAATCCTGCGCTTGACGGCTTTCCGACTCTTCTTTTCGATCGGAGAGTATGCAAGCACTTCCTGTCTGCGCTGATCCAAATGGATAATTGCCTTGTCGAAGACACCTGCAACACGCTGCACCGCAGCATCCACCGCCCGATCCGCTTTTTCCTTGATTGCGGCGCGAATTTGCCCGGGCGCGGCTTTGATGTCCTGATATACGCCGCTGACTACCTCGCGCGTATGTGCAAAGAGTTTTGCCTCACGCGCCGGGGGTTCTTTTCTGGCTGCATCACGTTCCTGTTCCAGCGCACGGAAGAATCTCATGCCGCTCAAGAAGCACGCTTCCATCTCTCTGTTGTTTTGTCCAGGAGGCATAGAGCGCATTTCTTGAAGCTGTTTCTTCAATGCAGCAATCTCTTGTTGATACTTTTGTTCCCTCTGAACAAGCTGTTCCCGTTCCTTGCGAAAAAAAGTCACTGGCATTTCGGAAGGATTCAGAAGCCCGCACAGATGCCTCGCGCATGATTTCCTCCGGTTGTTTGCTGCTGCGAGCCTTGCCAACTTCTTGGAGGTTCCGCTTTATTGCAGCGTGTTTGGGATCATAGCGCTCCCACGTCTGCGGCGATGCGCCGTTTATGCGCTCTTCTGCGCGGAACTTTGCTCATTTCTGCCTGTAAGACGGTTGCCTCTTGCCGGACTTTTTCAAAACCGCAATCCGGTTCGTTGGGCGCCGGTTCCACATCCTTCATGCAGAATTGCAGGTCTTGACAGTAGGCTTCATCCAATGCTCGGATTACGTTTTCATCCAGCTCCTCACCCCATCCGGAATCTGCATGATCTTCCATTTCCGTACCTCCTTTAAGATGTCCATAGTGAACATATTCGCTATCGCTTCTCAAGGCGGGCAGTGCGTTCTATCGAATACGCCCTTATCATTGCCTCTTCGCTTGATTTTTGCCCTGCGGGAAAATTCTGCGTTTAACGGCTTTTCTCAGCTGCCATTTTTGACGCTCCTGTCCCTGTTTTTCGGGAAGAAGCTGCTGCACGTCTGCCTGTTTGGCAAGACGCGCCCGCTCTCGTCGAAAAAAGATGCTGGCGTTCCGAAGAGATGCCGCTGCATGAGCGGATTCGCCCCGAATCACACCTTCCGGTTGCTTTTGTGCGACGGCTGCTGCCAATTCGGTACAGGCTGTCTTGAATGGCGTTGTGCATTGACTTATATTCTGCCCATGCCTCCGGTGAAAGATCGTCAATGTCTTCCTCCGAACGAAATGCTCGCATTTCACTTAGAAGAGCGTCTGCTGCCTGTCGAACTTCTTCAAAGCCACAATCCGATTCATTTTCACGCGGCTCTGCCTGTGTAAGCCCATCCTCGATGTCTTGATAATAGCCATCGACCATATCATAGAGTTCCATCGCGGCCTCCTTTTCGGTGTCCACAATGGACACCTTTATATATGACGGATGTTATACTGTTGGCGCACCGGGTCATAGGATTTTACTTCGATGATGTCACTGACAATACGGCTTTTTCGTCCGTCCGGCAGTTCAACGTGCTGGATCGCAACAACAACATCGATTGCCTCTCCGATGAGTTCCTTCACATCACCGGCTGCGCTGTCTTCCTGTGCAAGTGATTTGATACGGGTAAGCCCTTCTTCTGCGCCGTCGGCATGGACGGTACATGCACCACCGGGATGACCGGTATTCCACGCTTTAAGCATGGTATAGGCAGCACCGTCGCGCACCTCTCCAACGATGATACGATCCGGCGAGCGGCGCATACAGTCTGCAAGAAGACGGGTCATGTTATAGCGAATTTTGCTGTCACCGGTGTCCTGTTTTGTAAACATGGGGCTATAGTCTTCTGCCGGACATTGCAGCTCCGGCAGGTCTTCCAGTGAAATCAGCCGATGATACGGCGATATGGCAGCAATCGCCGCAAGGATTGCATTCAAGAAGGTTGTCTTTCCTGTTCCCGTTCCTCCGGCGACCAGGATGTTTTTACGCGCCTGAATGCTGTCTTCCAGAAAGTTCCTATACTTCTCAGACATAAAGCCGGTCTCCACATACTCTTGAAATGTAAAGATTTTCACGGCCTTTTTTCGGATATTGAACTGTGGATGCCGCACGATCGGGGGAATCTCGCCCTGAAAGCGAGCACCATATCCTTGAATCTCCACCGATATGGACGGAATATCTTCATTGACGACCTTTCCCGCCTGTCCCGCTGCCAGTTCGATAATTGCCTGTGCCTTTCCGGGCGTCAAGTATATTTCTGTTTTCACCTTTCCCTCAATGTGAGAGTTGTACCATATTTTCCCATCATCATTGATGTAAAGCTCTGTTATGTCGTCGCGTTGCATTAACTTTACGGCATCCACACCAAGCACTACATCAAAGTTCGGGTTTTCACTCGCCATTGCTCTCTTCACCGCCCTCGTCGCTGCCGGCTTCTGTCGTTTCTTCCTGCTGCACCGCAGCTTCTTCCATGAAATCGTCTAAGCCCGCATCGGGATGATCCGCTTGAAAGCGCGTATAGCAGCTGATGTATTGATCCATCGCCTGACTATCGCCCGCATCAATACGTTCTTTTGCGTGCACAAGCGCACCGACCAAGATTGCCATATTGTGCACGGGAAAACCCGTTCTGCGGATAATCCGTCCAATGTCATTGGTTCGCTGCACCTCCATGTTGCGCTTCGTCTTCTTCATTTCCTGTTGAAGCGCCTCCTGCTTTCTGCGCAGGTTTTCCCAGCGTTTCTCCATCTGTTTCAATGACGCCATATTTACTCCTTTCTTACTACCGTGCCGGCATCGGTGACGCCATTATCAATCCATTGCGGGCGGAACGCCGGGGATTTCTGTTTTGCACTGCTTTTCTTTCCCTGTGCAAGCAGCGCATCGCGTTCGGGATACGGGTGACTGCGGATAATGTCGCTCGCAGCGGGAGCATCGTAGAGCCGCGAAAGGAAATAGCCGCTCTCGTAATACTTCACCTTGTCCGTCAGGATCGGCGGGCTGCCGCTTGCGACAATAATCTCCTGATCGCCGAGCCGCTTAATCTCATCGGCGGTCATAAGTGCCCGGCCGGTCTGCGACTTTGAATAACTCTTCTTCGAGAGAAAACCGCTATCCGAAATGCTTTCAACGGTGATCGTCTTGTTGCCAAGAAGGGATTCCGCATATTTTGCGGTGTCGTTGTCATTCGGTGCGTAAAAAATCTGCAAGTGACAGTTCATCAAAATCTGATTGTCCTTGCCGTATATATCATTGATCTGCGGCAATCCCTGATTGATGAGGAACACCTTCATGCCGTATCCGGCAATATAGGAGAGGGTAGAGGCAAAGGACTTCAGATTTCCCAGGGACGAAAATTCATCCATCAGGAACAGGCACTTATGCTTGTAAATCGTCTTCGCTTTGCCGCCCTCGTATGTGCCGATTTTCTTTGCATGATGTTTGACCATCATTTCAAAGAAGAGCCGGAATATCGGTGCAAGGCGCAGCAGATCGGACGGCGGTGTCACCAGATAAAGCGATACGGGACGCTTGTAATTCATCAGGTCATCGACACAGAAGTCGCTGATGGACGTATTGCGTGCAAGCGTCGGATCAAGGTACTCCTTGAGGGCGGTATTCGCGGTGGAAACGATGCTGCCGCATTCATTGTCCGGCTTTGCGGCAATCTCGCGGAAGTTTTGACAGATAATCGGGTGCATATTGGGGGAATCGTCCAGCGTGGTAGCCAGCGGGTACATGTTTCGCATATCCTCTGGCGTATATCTGCGACTGACGTAACCGCCTTGCTCATGATCCCACTCACAAATTTCAATGCCATCGTCGGGGACATGCTCGAAATTCATCATGTCCTCAAGGGATTCCACGAATCCCTTGATCTCGAGTTTCTGCATTTTCTCAGCACCTTCGGTGGGATTGTCATAGGCATTGCCGTCCGCATCAACCCATTCATAGACAGGATTCCCTTCATCATCGACCATCCCTACGGTATTGGACTTCATGAAGGACGCAACATCATAGAGTGTCGGCGGGTGCGGATAATGCTCAGGATCAGCAAAGTGCGCATATTTGAGATGCAGGATGACGGTCGTTATGACAACGGCCGCATTGCTTCCCCAATGATCGAGTTTCCCTTTTCCTTCATAGTCTGCCAGCGTGTAGGCAAGATTCTGCGCAGCCGACACTTCTTCCGGCGTGCCGATCGGAATCTCGTCAAGTGGATTCCAGCGTGCTGTACTCCCATCCGTCGCCGTTGGTTCAAATTTGATGACAGTATGCCCCATGCGCTTACGAAAACCCGCAGTAACACCCCAGTTTTCGGATTTGATATCATTGACGATGACCGAGGACTTCCAACCACCAAGAAGCGTAGGAATAATGAGTCCGACGCCTTTGCCGCTGCGTGTGGGGGCAATGACGGCAAGATGTTTGTTGGAGTTGTCGCGCAGGTAGAAATGTGCAATTTTTGGCATGAAATTTCACGATCCGCTTGTAGAGGGCTACGAACGGATAAACCGTGAATAGATCAGACTTCGGGTCATAGCTCTGTATGCGCTGCAATTCTTCTTCCAACACGGAACGCTGCTGCATCAGTTTCTTCTGACCTTCACTTGACACATCTTCATCTACAAGTCGCTGTGAAATATGCGTAATCTGATTCATCAGGGCGTCCTTCTTTTTATCTTGACGCCGTTCAAACCTCATTTCTGCATAGGCGACCTTTTCCTTTTGCAACGTATCTAACGTGCGCATAAGCCCCGTCACAGCACGGATGAACGAATTATCACGCTGTCCGACAACAACGCCGCTCGCACTGATTAACTCCATCTTGGCAAGGTCTTCGTATGCGCCCCAACGGGCACTGCCGTGGGAGTCGTCCTGCTTCTTTGGCAGTGTGAGCGCAAGGATGACAAGAGCAATGACAAATGCTCCAAGAATGTAGATGTTGGTTTCCTTGAATGCAAGCGGTATCTCGTCGTGGAACTGAAAAATACCACCTCACATAATCCCACGGCATATAGTACGGTTTTCCCTGCAAGAGAAACGGCGTACCAAGACGCGGATTATACGCAAGCATTTCTGCGAGTTTCTGTGTTGCCATCCACGCGCCGACCAACAGCGTCATCAGGAAGATATAGACGCGCACAAAGTTATTCATTGCTATACTCGTATGCGCCGATCGAAAGGTCTTGATTGATGAATACGCTGAACTGATAGCCGGGCGTAATCTCAATCGTCGGCTGTGCATCTACATCTTTGGCAATCAGCTGCTGCCCGGTGCGAAGAATCGAAGCGACTGCGCCTGATACAGCTTCTTCTCCGGGGCTGCGGTTATCCGTGCCGGATGTATTGCCCGTCAGGCTCTGCATTCCTGCCCCAAGCAGTGCCGTGATAAATCCCGCACGGTAAATCGACCCGCGATGATCGTCATATTTATCCACCAATCCGGGATAACCTACGCCATCGATTGCCTGTTGATCCGGTAGAGTGAGTGACGCACCGTTGGGCAGAATAATTCGCTGAAAAACAACGCCTATGCGTTTGCCCCCTGCAAGTGCCGTTTTTCCAATCAGGCGGCTGCCCTGTGGAATCAGCAAATATCGACCGGTGAGGCTGTCATAAATATCCTGCCGCACTTGCGCCACAACATCCCCGCTCGGGACATTGCTTGTGACACCGGTAAGGAGCGTCGCCTGAATGACAGAACCGGCATTCAAAATATAGCCGCCGCCTCCATTCTGCACAGGGGGAGAAGGGGGTGTATAGCTGATATTTTGTACGGTATTTCCGGCGTTGACCGCTGCATTTTCAATCGGTTGGACAGCGGCGACCGGTGTGCCGTCTGCGATTGCTTTTTGCAATCTGGAAAGCAAGTGCGCTGCCATCGATAAGGGCGCGTTCTTTTTCCGCCTGTTCCGCAGCTTTTTTTCAGCTGCCTGTGCACGACTTGCCGCATCTGGATCAATCGTCTGCATTACCGGCGCAGAAGGTGCTATCCCTGCGGGTACGGTCTCCACGCGCACAGGAGTCGACTGCGCTGTAGTATCAAGCTGCGGATTCCTCATATCGCTTCCTGCTGCATGATTGTGTCCGTTCGTCTGCTGTTTTTCCTTGTGTTTGTGCAATCTCGGAATACTTGGCGGGGAAAGGCATCGGCAGGGGTTCCGGCAGTCACAGTTGCCGTCGGTCCCGTTTGCTGCTGCGTTTTTTTCCTCTACTCCGCTGCTGCTGAACAACACGTTGCTCGCTACAGATGCAGTGGCAAAAAAATAGCGACAGCTCCTACACCTGCCATGACGAGCTTTTTTTCTTCACTGTTTTGGCACGTTCCGCCGGGTCTGTATCATCATACGAAATATCGCCGGCAGAATATGGAGCTTCTTCTACAAAAATCCTCTTCATTTGGAAAAATCAGATTCTCTATGAAAGAGTTTCTGCTTGATCTTCTGAACATCGAACCCCATCACTTGTTTTTCACCGCCTTATCCTCTTTTGCCGGATCGTCTTTTTTGGGCAATATATCAACGTATTCGCGATCTGAATATTTGAGCCGCGCGTGATCAAATACACGATCCGCAATGATATACCCATGACGGACACGATAATTCACAAGGGTCAGCTTCCCTTGTTCTTATCTTCTACCCGATACAGGACAGGCAGATCATACTTGTTGCTCTTGCCCAATTTGATGTACGTCCGTGTTCCGTCATCGAAAACTTCGAGAGGAAACAGACCTTCATCCGCACGCTTGCTACCCTTAAACTCATAATCACGATGCAGAGCCTTATAGACGCTCCGTCCATCAACTTGCTCCGTGAATATTTCGTTGAATACTTCCTGCTCCGGTGTCACCTCCACGGAGGGGTATACGTTTTCAGGGTAGTTCCAGCATATAATCGGCGTATAGTCCTCTCGCTCCGACAATAAAAGATGATACGCGCGGCTTTGTGTGTAGATGACAAAATTCGTTGTCACGCCGTCCACAATAGGCTTGATGAAAACATGCGGCGTGCTTCCGATTACCGCTGTTTCGATCATCCAGCGTGCGGTATCTCCCGCGATAACGCCGCTGATCTCTTCTCCCGCTTTGAGCGTAATGTCTACGACATATCCCTTGCGTGCAAAAACCTCATACACGCCATCGTAGTTATATATATACTCTAAGCGTGATTCCGTATGCCATGCCTCAGCAGTCGTATGTATAGAGGCAGATGCGGTTAGGGGCATGGCTGCGAAAGAGGCTGCACCCACGATCAAAAAGGCATTTTTCACCTTACGCCTCAGTTTCACAATGTCACCCCCTTATTTCCTTTCTTCCATCTCTTTCGTGATTGTCAAATCCTTAATCTTGAGTCCGAGCGGATTGATAAGCAGCTCTTCCTCTTTCTTTGGCGGATCAAGCACAACCGAAAGCAGTGCTGTATAGCTTGTTTTCACACCTGTGGCATTCCCGCTTAGTGCAAATTCATCTTCTACCCAGCGCACCTGATACGTTGCCGGTGATCCCGGCTGCGCTTGAATGGATCGGATCGTCGGCTGTACTGTCGCTCTGCCAAACTTCGATGCAGGATTGTCCGTCTGCAATATGGCATTTAATTTGTTTGCCGCTTCCTGCGTCAAGAAATGCTGTGCATGTTCCCAACTGGTCTTATACTGCACCGGGTCGAGCGGCACTGTGCGCGTATCCCGAATGAACTGCACGAGGAACGCACGCACTTCTGCTTCTTGTGGATCGTAATTCGTCGCTTTCAACTCTCCTCCGGCTTCCACCTGTCCCGTTGCATTATCCACACGGACGACGTACGTCTTAAAGTTTGCCGTGGTAACGACAAAATACCATAGCAACAACACAAAGAGCAAGCAGTGCCATATAGAGAAGATTCCGCTTCTTGGCAACGTCTTTATCCAATGCAAGATTGTATAAATCCGTCTGGAAGCGTTTTTGCAGCACCGCGATCAAATACATCCGTTGCTTTCCCTTTTAGGGAAAAAATCTTTCCTGTTGTTCCATACGTTCTATCACCTCCTTTTTAGCGAATTTTATCATATATAAGGTTTTTATGTAAATATATAAATAGTGAATAACGGGTATTTTATAAGAGCGGAAGAGCCATAAAAACAAAAACATATACGCAAGATTGACGGTTGATTCAAAGACGGATATTGCCTAAAAAGAGGTAATATGATATTATGCCGATAACAGAAAAAGGAATGCGCATTTACAGAAATCTCTTTGAGATTTCCATGCGCCAGCCTCCGGCTGGACCGGTGCGCCTCCGGCGCAATGCGGCGTCGCCGCATCTCATCATGCTTCAGAAAGCATGATGAGGCACATCCATGCGTGCATGGATGTGCAGATCGCCGCGAGCGGCGATAAAACATTTGCTGCGGCAAAGGAGTCAAAATGTCAATTTTTCTATTTCGAGAATACGCCGCACGGTACACGCCGCGACGGCTCAAAACTCAATACAAAATTGCATTTTGAGTACATTGCCCGTGAAGGAAAATTCGAGAAAAGCCGGTCAAGACGGGAAGACCTTGTTTTTCTCGCTTCCGGCAATCTGCCGGAGTGGGCAGAAAACGCCTCTGATTTTTGGGAGCAAGCCGAAACCCACCGACGCAAGAACGGTCGTGCATATCGGGAGTTCCGCCTCGGCTTGCAGGAAGAGCTGACCCTTGAGGAAAACAAAGCCCTGATCGAGCGATTCATAGAGGAGACGGGAATAAAAAAGAACCACGTATATTCATACGCGATTCATGACAAACCGGCAGCATTCGACAGCCGGCATCGCAACATTCACTGTCATTTGATGTTCAGCGAAAAAGTGTTAGAGGCGGATCGCTCGCTCTCAGAAGACAAGTTTTTCAAAAACTACGCAGAGAACGAAGCGGGTGAACCGACACAGGGGCTACCGCACAGAGACGTATTGGGCACGGAAGGAGGCGACACTTGAACTGCGTGAAAAATGGGCGCAGCTCGTCAACGATAAATTCAAAGAAAAAGGTCTGTCCTGCCGAATCGATCATCGAACGCTGAATGCACAGCGTCATGATCTGATTGAGCAGGGGAAACTAGAGGAAGCGGTGCTGCTCGATCGGACACCGGCACCGCACCTTGGAAACATTTACAAGAACCCTGCCATGATGAAAAAAATTCAGTTCGCGATTGAGGAGGCATACCGCACGGCTGATGATTCAGAAGTCCCCGCTGACACGACTGACGAACGCTCGCCGGAAGATATGAAATATCGCTGTATTCGCCAACGATTTTGCACTGCGCAAAATCGCACGCGAAATACAGCAGGAACGCCTGCGTATTCGCGCCGAGCGCGAAAACGCACAGGACGACCACGAGATTGCAGAAATCCAAGATGATCCATACACGGTAACAGTGGAGGATGTCTATTCGTATTGCGCGAAAAAAAGGAATCTGTATATCGGAAACTTGCAGCGCGTGAACTTGCACAGTATAAACGGATGAAGAAGTCCACTGACAAAAAGATTCAATACGTCTCTGCTGTTGATCGTGTATTTGGCGGTGAATATGATAAAACAAAGAAAGCCTACGCCGCAGCGGCAAAGAAGCTACAAACGGCTCGCGCACATGCAGATGCCCTCGTACAGAAAAAAGAAAAGTCTCCTGCCCTTTTTGATGCGCTGCGTGAAGTAAAGCGTTTGAGCGATGAAAGAACGATGTTAGGAAAGAAACTGGCCGCGCTCAAAAGCGGAAAATGAAGACGGATGCTTTCCGGGAAAAGGTCGATGCCATCGTCCAGCAGAATCAGACAGCACAGCCGACAGATGCAGCCATCGCCGCTATGTATAAAAAACATGTGGCAGCACGCAAAGAAGCGGAACGCTATGCAGCGATTCGCAGCCGTCTGGAAAAAGTGGATCGTGCGATGATCCTGTTCGCGGACAAGATGCCGCGCACACTCAATCGATATTCAAAAATAGACGGAGAGACGCCGATCGGCAGTTTGAGGTCTAAGACGTTTGAAGGAAGAACCTATGCCTTCTTAGGACAGCTGCCGGATGACGGAAAGAAAATCACCATGATTGAAGCCGTCCGCATGAACGATGATATACGGCGCGGCTCTGTCCCGAAATATCAGCTGCTCTTTGATCGTGAGAAGGGGCGGATCATCTCTGCCGTCGAAGCACGCGATACGAACGGAAACGTAGAATACGTTCGCCTCTACCGCACAAAAAAATCGACGTGATATACAGCGCACCACAAACAGGGAAAAGAGGGGCACGCTCGCCTCGCGTCAGACAGGCAATCAGCCGTCGCGTAAGAATGATCCGTGGGAAGATTTCAGCTCTAGCAGACCGCTTTCCTTAGAGAGCATGAACAACAGGGGAAAAATCACGGTACACTGGCAGGAGGAGCAGACACGAGATAAGGCGATAGCACAAGAAGAAAAAAATGTACCAAAAATTGGGGCAGGTAGTGTTGACAGTTTTTTTGTCATCTTGTTTATAATAAAAATAACAAATGACAGTCGCCGCCCGACAGTGCGACTCATCAAGTGGGTCGGGGTTCAAATGTTAGTCGCCGCCCGACAGTGCGACTCATCAAGTGGGTCAGGGGTTCAAATGTTAGTCGCCGCCCGACAGTGCGACTCATCAAGTGGGTCGGGGTTCAAATGTGAAGCTCTCGTCTTTTAGGCGGGGGCTTCTTTCATAGGAGTACGTTATGAATGCGGATAGTTTCTACTTTTTGAAGGATCAATATTTCATAGATTTCCCCGACACTAATTTAATGAAAAACCATGAGCGTACCCCAACAGGACTGCATGGGCGTCCTTGCTTTTTCTGTATGCGCGATAAAAAAAGACAAGGATATTCTATGGATGATTCCGATTTCATCAAAGATCGCTAAGTACAAGTCTGTCATAGAGTCTAAAACAAAACGATGGGGCAGATGTGATACAATCGTTATCGGAAAAGTATTGGGAAATGAACGTGCCTTTCTTCTACAAAACATGTGTCCTGCTACAGACAAATATGTTGGCCGCGAATATACTTCAAATGGAAAAATCAATACAACTTCCAGAAGGATTAAAAAAACGAGCTGCATGAAAAAAAGCTGCACGCGTTTTTAGAAACGTATACGTTCCGCAGTAAAAAAAGTGATATTTTCCTGATGTAGAAAAAGATAAAGTCAGAGTTATTGTCCCAGCTCGCAAAGGATCGTGCACAGGAAAAATACGCAGTCAAATGAGGAGCAGATTCGACAGCCTAAAAAAACGGCGTCCCGTGATGCGAAAAAAAGAATACGGGTAAGGATCAGCAGCGTGGTCGTTGATAATCTTCTGCACACAACAAAAAGGTGTCCACAACGGACACCTTTTTGTTGTGCACGGAAGGGCACTTATTATCGTCCCCATGCTGCGTGCTTTTTCCCTGCTCTTTTTTAGGCGTAAGTGAAACCTTGCGCTTGCGGGGAATGGTTGCTTTCTTCTCGATCGGCGTCTTTGCCGGTTCAGGCTCTTTCTCAGGCGTCTTCTTCGGTGCAAAAGTGCCGCTCTTTCCATTCCGCGACGATCGCAGCACCGCGATCCTTACTGATCTCGCGCTCCTTTTCAATCATGTGCTCTTTCATGTAGTCCGCAGCACGTTCTGCGTCACGCGCCGCGCGGAAAAGTTCATTCGGATCGTCACGCAGCACAGATGCCCATGATTTTGAGGTATGCCGCGTGATTGTTCCGGTGATCCTCATTGAAATTGATCCCGTATTCCTGATGAATGAACAGCGACGCAAGTTCTGCACGCAATTCTTCCCGCGCGTAAGACTTGCTGCCGAACGCGCCCCCCGCTGTCAAGTAGAGCGATCCAGACGGGATTCATGCCCTGTGCTGTGCGCGATCTCGTGGGCTACCGTCGCATAAAAAGCGTCTGTGGTCTTGAAGCCCTCTTTTCGGTGTCACATGAATCTCATCTGTCATGGGCTGATAGAAAGTTTTGCCCCGCCTGATCGAAGTGAATTTTCGCTTCGCTGTTTGCGATCATGCGCTCCATCTTCTCATTCAACACCTCTGGTTCTCTCGGAGCTTTCTGCAAAGGGGGAATCCCCTCCATTTGCTCTGCATTGAATACCACATAGGACTTGATGATCGGCTGCGGCAGTCGTTCCTTTTTGACGGCCATACGACCGTCAGCATCGACCTCATACACAGGTTCTTTTTTCCCCGTTTTGGGGTTCTTCTCCCAAACCTCACGTTCAAACTGGTAATACTCGATATGAGTGCCTTTCTCGCCCTTCTTGATCCGTCCGCCCATCTCCTGCACCTGCTTGAATGTACCCCAGCGGGGATCGGTATAGCCGCGCTGCATCGCAACAAAGGAAAGACGAAGATTGTTGCCGCCTCGATAGTAGCTAGGACGACCATTGCGCCGCATGATGTTATGCGGGCGTCCACTCACGGTAAGACCGGATTCCCAAAACAGCGGTTTTCCTGCCTCGATGTCGGCAGCAATCTTCTCGACGACCTCCTTGCGATCCTCCATGATCTTATCCATGCTCATTTTTTTGTCGCCTCCTCGTCATCCTCAGCTTGCAATTCGCTCTCCTCTTCCGGGAGCAAAACATCTTCCTCGGGCACAATACCGTATTTCTCGATAACGTCCTGCGCCTGTGCGTCCTTGTCCTTTAACATGTCCATTCCTCCTGTCGTAACCAGTTCTGCCCGCACAGCATCTGCATCGGCACGCATGGAGAACACAGCGCCGTTGTTATACCAGACGTAACCGTTCTCATGCGCCGCACAGCTCTCAGCGGAAAATACACTTCTGCCATCTTCGATTAGCTCCAAACGCATCAGCATCCCTCCTCTCTACGTCCCACTCCCTTTGACACGCTGCTTCCACGCTTGAACAAGGGTCTGTTCCGTGTAAGCCCTCGCATCCTGGAACAGTAACAGGCTCATAAGCCTCTTTCTCTGCTGCAATCATAGCCTCAATCCGCTCCTTTTGCGCGGCAATCGCTTCTTGTCGTCGCCGCTTCTCTTTGCGGCGATTTCTTCCGCAACACCTTTCCCGTCCACATAGTCCTGTTCAAGCGCACGACGCAGCCAACCGCCCGGATTCTTCACCTTGCCTTCGACCACGAGCCGCCGCAGGTAACGGCACTTGTCCCAAATGGTCATGCAGCCGTATTCCCGGAGAAAGCCCCGTGCGGTATTCTCTGCAATGCCAAATTCGCCCAGAACGGTGATTACTTCGTCCTCTGCCACACTGTGCTCGCCATCGAAAAGCCTTGCAGAAGAATTTTGTCTTCCTGGAAAGGACACTATGGATTCTTCCGGAGCAGCCCCCATTTCCTCTCTGATCACATCTAGGACTTTCTGACCTGTCGCGTCTCTCTCTGAAGGTTCTTCTTCCCTAGAGTGAATAAAAACACCATCTTCTTCAGCTTTGCTTGAGTTGCTTGTTGTTGTTGATGTTGTTGTTGTTTTATTATCATGATGATTAAGAACAACAACACCATTGGTAGTATTAACACTTGTATTATTAGTGTCCACTTTCACGGTGTCCCATGAAATAGGACGCGTGGATTCTGCGGTCTTTTCGCCGTGTCCTATCTCGTGGGACACGGTTTCTTCAATCGATCTGTCCGGAGCACTTTCTTCCGGCAGCTCAACTTTTTCTGCCCGCAATTCCAAAACACGCTGTGGATCAAGATTGATCTCGTATGTGTTCCGGAAAAATTTCTGATTGCCGCTGCGTGATTGGATCACCGTAATATATCCATAGTCCACGAGCTGCTTCATATATTTCGCATAGGTGTTCTTGTTGATCTGCAAGTCGTAGCAGATTTTATCCCTGCCGGGAAATGCGCCGTTCCCAAACGTGCACACATAGGAGTAAATCGCCTTTGCGATCACATGCAGCTCTCGATCCTGCATGACGTATTTTCCGACCATCCCATAGCCGCGATCAAGTATGCTTTTGGGATATTGACGAATATGTTCTTCGGGGGCTTGTGATTGTTCCATCGCTGACCTCCTAAATCCGTTGCTTCGGTTGATTTTTCCAGCAATACTGTATCGCCCTGCACGCCATATCCAGCGCAGCCACATCATCCCACGCTTCAAACTGCTGCTTTATATCGTCGAGCTTATGAATTGCACGGAACGGGGACATGACATAAGGCTCCCACGGAAGCGGAGCATAGTCCACCTCATCCGTCGGGGCGTAGATGATTTCTTTATCCAGTTTTCGAGCAACTTCTAGCTCCTCTAGTACGCCTTTGCTGTTCGCCCAGCAAGGCAGCACATAAACAACGTCTGCACATTGCAGCATTTCTTTTGTAATACGAAGATAATCCGCCCATTTCAGCCCGGAGGGAAGCACAGCCGGATTGATAACTGTAGCACCTTGCTTCTGCAAATTCTTCTCTGCGCTCGTGAATTGCTCTTTATAGTCCGTAACGCCGGTGATTGCACCGGCGATAAAGACGATTTTCCCTTCAAGATTCATAGCTCACTCACCTTCCCTATAAGTGTTTCAGTGTAACGTATGAACGTGAATACATAAGGGCTTATAAATGGCATGACAATAGCCCAAAAAGTAATAATTATCACCTGTGCCAATAGACGATAATCGCCTACCTCCATGCTTTTGTTATAAATTTGAATCAACAGCCCCAGAAATATGGTAATGATTCCCATCGCGTAGATTAGGGCTTCTTTCTCATCATCTGCTCGATAAACGCCCATAGATAACCCGGTAACTGCAATAATCAGTAAAATGTCCTCTGTTTTCATTAGTGTTCCTCCTTTAATCTGGAATGCAAGTATAATCCCTCAAATCATCCAATCATCCAGTGAGCACAGGGCGTTTTGTGCCATTGTGAGTGCAATAACTTCTCTGTGGCGATCCTTTTTCCCAAGTTCAATTTTCAGTTTTACAAGGATTTCAGACGCTTCCTCATTCGTCATGTGGTCGCTACTCGAAATCGTAGAATTAAGCGGAGGCGGGACGGTTTCGCTGGAATCCTCGACGGAATCCTTGTCCTGTTTTTCTGCGATCGGCAACTGCTCCTGTCCTTCCACTTCTTCAAGAATTGTTTCAACAGGCTGCTCCTGCGGTCGTTTCTGATCCTTAATCGCCTGAACGGTCGGGCGCATCCCTTCCTCATCGATTACGGCAAGAGCGTCATCCTGTGCATCTGCAGACAGGCTTGACAATTCGGCAGCGGCGGTCGCTGTCATACGTCCATCCTCGACGGCCTCTTTTGCCGCATCGGATAACTTACCAATAGATTCTTTGCGCTGCAGCGTCGTTTCGGATATGCCCAAGACACTTGCAAAAAAATGTCCGGAATTTCCCTGTGACCTCCCCTGACGCTTTCTGTTGGTCGTAAATTTTTCCGAATGATCGGCTTGATGTATAAAAATCTCTGCCGCTTCTTCCGTGGGGGAAAAGATTGCGCCGTGATCCCTTGTTTGGAAACACAATGTTCAGTATTTCCATCTCGTGTAACGTAATGACACCTTCCAGCGGGTTCACAACCTCCCGAACGATCGTCGGCACACGCGGATCATTCGTCGTGCCATGCTCAAGGCGATAGAGCTGTGCAAGGCGACGTCGATGCCCGCTGAGAATCATGAACTTTCCTTCTTCATCTGGATGCGGCTTCACAATCAGCGGCTCGATCCGCTGCGTAAGATCGATCATTGCAGCAAGTTCCTCGATGTTATCCGTACTGTAGAACGCATTTTTCGGATTCGGCACAAGATCATGCACGTCTCGCAGAATGATTTCTTCGACAGGGTGTCCATTATGGACCCCCTGCCCGATCGGCTGTGAGTTCTTATTGAGGAGCTTTGCAATAAGCCCCGGATTCTGCTTTTTCATCAGACTTCCCCCTCCATCTCAAGGAGTTCCTTCAGAAATCGTACAAGGTCAAGTGCAAAGCCACATGTCGGCGAATATTCATAGATACTCCTGTGTTCCTCTGCCGATGCTTCCGGCTTATCCTTCGTATAGCGGATGCGTGTTGTAAACAACGGAATATCCTTGCGCATTTTTGCAAGAACACGGAAGCCGTGCGGTGTGGGGGAAAACTTATTGAGAAGACATCCACGAAAATGCAGCGCGGGATTGTAGTCTGCTTTGATTGCTTCAATGTACGTAATCATCTGTTCGACACCGCGAATACCGTACAGATCGGGCGTTGTCACAATGATTACGTCATCGCTGGCCGTCAATGCGTTGATAACAGATGCGTTAATCGTCGGGGGATTATCGATCAGACAAATATCATATTCGCCATCGATGCTGCGCAGCGCATTTCCAAGAATGGACTGCTGCACGATGTTCTCGTCCTTGATAACCGTCACATTGGCGTCAAGCAACCGCTCATCACTGGGGAGAAGATCGATTGTCGGATACCTGGTCGATGCGATTGCAGCACGGATCGGCAGTGCGCCGGTCAAGACATCTGCAATCGTCCGCTCCGGATGCACGTCAAAAAAACTGCGTTGCGTTGCCTTGATCGTCGTTATCGACAACCAAGACGCGCAGATCGCAGCTCTCCGCAAGAGCATAGGCAAGATTGACCGTAATCGTCGTCTTTCCTACGCCGCCCTTTTTGTTGATGAGGGATATGGTTTTCATAAAAATCAGTCCTTTCGCTATTGTTCCTATTGCGAAAGTCTGCTATACTCAGATGAGCGATGATCTGTTTCGTGCAGACTTTCATCAAAATGCTGTCAGTGTCCGCTGGCAGCATTTTTCTTTTGGGGCTGAACGGGATTCCGTTCTGTGTTCCTCTAGCATATCAGAGAAACAACACCAAAAAATCCTATGATTTTTCACTTTAGCTGATCTCCCCATATATCAAGCACATCTGTGCCGAGGCATTCAGCTATTTTCATAGCAACCAATGTTGACGGAATCTCCGGCTCGACATCATCCTCATATTTGACATACAGATGAAACGGAATGCCGATCGATTCTATGACCTCTCGCTGTGACAGTTTCTTTCGTGCCCGAATCTGCCGCAGACGGTTTCCAATACGACGCTGGAAAGAAGCAAGAAAAGGACTCTCCTCTACAAACGTCTTCCCGCAATCGTGGCAACGATAGCGTCGCCGATTGTAAACGTATCTCTTAGTCGCCCCCGGGATTCCACGCAACACCTGTGGACGGTATTGATGTACGCCGATATGGGTTGAGCTGCAAAAAGGGCAGGTGATATGCCCCGGATGCGGCAGATGAAAATGTACCTCTCCATCCGTCATGCTCTCCACACAATCATCAGGGAGTCTATCAACATAGTTGACAAACTCCGTGGGCTTTATCATATTCTCACCTCTTTTCGGGCAAAAATAAATGCTGCGAAGATACAATTTGTATCTCCACAACATTTATTATAGAGCCCAAATTACGCATCACACTCGCTGCCCTCTTTGTCTTCATTATCGGGCTGGTCGGGCTGAACTTTGTCACCTTTGCGCAGCTGGACGGAGACGCTACTGCCGTCAATGCGTCCGGCTCGCTGCGGATGCGTGCCTATCAGCTCGCGTGGCTCTCGGCACGTCTCGTTCCTGCCGATGCGGATGAGGCGGCAGATCTCCGGCGGACGATGCTCGCGCAGATTGAACGATACGATCGCATTCTCGCGGGGCTTCGTCGGGGCGATGCGGAGATGAATCTCCGCCCGGCCTCGGATGCGGCGATCAAGGAACAGCTTCGCACGCTGCAGCCCCTCTGGGAGGAGTACCGGACGCATGTATTCGCCGTCATGGGAGCTGTGGGGTCGGAGGAAAAAAATCCGAGGCAAATGCCGTTGTCGCCGCCGAGGTTGTCGGCTATGTGACCGAGGTGGACAAGCTTGTCACGGCGTATGACAATGCAAGTCAGGCAAAGGTGGCCGTTTCCAAAGACATTGCGATGGGCGTGACCGTCCTTGCATTCCTCATCTTTGTCATTTCCTCCTACGGTATCTTTTACGGAGGTTCTGCGGCCGATTGCGGCACTCACTGCCTCGTTCCGCGAGGTGGCAGGCAAGGAGGGCGATCTCACGCAGCAGCTCACTGCCAAACGAAGTGATGAGATCGGACGCATTGTGCAGTCGTTTAATACCTTTGTCAGCGACCCTGCGTCGGATCATGCAGCGGGCGCAGGCGTGCGCGACTGAGGTCGCAGGGGCTGTCGGATACGATGTGGCGGGCGAGTGTTGAGAACAGTAAGGCGGTCGAATACAACGCCGTTGCCATAACGAAGGTGGCTGCGCGCGCGAGCGAGCTGGATGAAAAATATTCAGATGCTCGATGCGAGCGTACACGGTATTTCCGCACACCCTAGAGGAGATGCAGACGCTTTCACAGGCGGAGGATGTCAACCGCACGGCACTTCTCACCTCCATTGAAGCGGTGCGCGCCTGTGCACAGGTCGCGGCAGCGGCATCGGAGGAGGTTGCCAAGGCGGCGCACGAGATTGCGGAGCATGCAACAGATTCGGCGGCCGCTATTGAGCAGCAGACTGCCTCCCTCGATGCCTTCGCCGCAACATCGGAGCAGCTCAAGGGACTTGCCGCGGATCTGGATGCACTGGTTGGACGATTTAAGGTGTAAGAGTTTTCCCTTCATAAATACAGAAAATCCCGTCTTGCCGTGATTGGCAGGACGGGATTTTATTATGCTGTGATGCCTTTACTCCTTGATCGGTTTCTTGAGCAGGGAGAGGATGATGGCACCGACGATGGCACCGATGAGGATGCTCACGAGGTACATGAGCGGGTTGCCGATGGTCGGGACGACAAAGATGCCGCCGTGCGGTGCGCGCAGGGTGCAGTCAAAGAACATGGTGAGTGCGCCCGCGAGTGCAGAGCCGACGACCATCGAGGGGATGACGCGCACGGGATCGGCCGCCGCGAACGGGATCGCGCCCTCGGTGATGAAGGAGAGCCCCATGACGTAGTTCGTGATGCCCGCCTTTCGCTGGCTCTCGGTGAAGCGGTTCTTAAAGAGTGTGGTCGCAAGGGCAATCGCCAGCGGGGGCACCATGCCACCCGCCATGACCGCTGCCATGACGTGATACTCACCCGAGGCGAGGAGTCCCGTGCCCGTGACGTATGCCGCCTTGTTGATCGGGCCGCCCATGTCGACCGCCATCATGCCGCCGACGATGAGCCCCATGAGGATGCGTGCCGAGGGATCCATGCCGCCAAGGGTCGAGACCATCCAGTTGTTGATGGCGGAGACGGGCGGTGCGATGATGTAGAGCGAGATGAGCCCCATGATGAGGATGCCGAAGAACGGGTAGAGCAGGATGGGCTTGATGCCGTCGAGGGAGGCGGGCAGTCCCGCGAATACTTTCTTGAGGAAGTTGACGGCATAGCCGCCGACGAAGCCCGCGAGGAGTGCGCCAAGGAAGCCCGTACCCGTTGCGCCCTGCGAGCGAGCCGCCGACGAAGCCGACGGCAAGTCCCGGGCGGTCGGCGATGGACATACCGATGAAGCCCGCGAGGACGGGGAGCATGAAGCCGAACGAGGCACCGCCGACCTGCATGAAGAACTTGGCAAGCGGGGTGTTCGAGCCAAACTTGGACGGATCGATGCTGTAGTCGTCGAAGAGGAAGGCGAGGGCGATGAGGATACCGCCGCCCACAACGAACGGGAGCATGTGCGAGACACCGTTCATGAGGTGTTTGTAGATCTGGCGGGCAAGGCTCTCGTCCGTGCCGCCGTCTGCGCTTTCCGCTTCGTCCGCGCCGCTCGCACGATAGACAGGGGCACTGCCCGAGAGGGCGCGGTCGATGAGCTCGTCTGCCTTGTTGATGCCGTCCGCGACCTTTGTGATGACGACACGGTGACCGTCAAAGCGGGACATGGCGACGTTCTTGTCCGCTGCGACGATGATGCCGTCGGCGGCGGCGATTTCCTCGGGGGTGAGTGCGTTCTTGATGCCCGCCGAGCCGTTCGTCTCGACCTTGACCGTGAGACCGCGCTTCTTTGCGTGCTGCTCGATGCTCTCCGCCGCCATAAAGGTGTGCGCGATGCCCGTGGGGCAGGCGGTGACGGCGAGAATCTGGATGTGGTCGGCGGTGGGCTTTGCTTCTTCTTCAGATGTGTCTGTGCTCGGTGCGACGAAGCGGTCGTTCTCCTTATCGTCGACAAGCTGACGGAACTCCTCGACGGTCTTGGCAGCAATGAGTGCCTCCTTGAAGTCGGGGTCCATAATCATGGTCGCGAGCTTTGAGAGGATGGCGAGGTGTTCGTCGTTCGCGCCGTTCGGCGCGGCGATCATGAAGAAGAGGCGGCTCGGGTTGCCGTCCATGGCGGCAAAGTCCATGCCGTCGGGGATGGTCATTGCGGCAAGTCCCGCCGCCGTTACGCCGTCGCTCTTGGCGTGCGGCGTTGCGATGCCGTCGCCGAGCCCCGTGGTGCCGCTCTCCTCACGGATGAGTACGTCCTTGACGTACTGTTCTTTATCGCTGAGGTTGCCGCCCTTCTCCATGTAGTCGGCGAGGAGGCGGATAGCTCCTCCTTCGAGGCGGGGGCGGAAACGCCGAGGGCGATGCTCTCAGGTTTCAGAAGATCGTTGATATGCAAGGGAAAAAAACCCTCCTTTTTTTCATTGTGCTGTGTTTTATTCACTGTGCATAGTCCACGCAGATGATTTGTAGTGTCCAGACGTGGTGTGAAGTCCCTTAGCAAACCCTAGTGGAGCAAGCGGAGAAAAGCGTACGTTCTGCCCCCTGCGGATTTTATTCGTTCAAGCGAAGCGCGTTTGGAATCCGCAGGTATTTAGGCAGATAAGTACGCGACCGCTTGCGTAATGAGGGGGCTGCGTGGGCCTCACACTATATTCTGCTATACAATGGTTTTCAGCAGCGCAAGTGCCTCCTCACGCGTTGCGAGGTTCGGAGAGAATGCGGAGGCGGAGCCGGTTGCAACGCCCATGTAGAAGGAGCGCTCATAGCTGCCGTCCGACTCCATGAAGCCCGCGAGGAAGCCTGCAACCATCGAGTCGCCCGCGCCCACGGAGTTGACGAGGGTGCCCTTCGGTGCGGCGGAGCGGTAGAATACACCCTCTGCCGTGAGGAGGATTGCGCCGTCGCCCGCCATGGAGATAAGGACGTTCGTCGCGCCCTCCTCCTGCAGCTTCTTTGCGTGGAAGATGATGTCGTCATCCGTTTTGAGTTCGACACCGAACATTTCACCGAGTTCGTGATTGTTCGGCTTGATGAGGAACGGGCGGTACTTCAGCACGCGCCGCAGGAGATTCTTCGTCGCGTCCACGACGATACGGATGCCGCGCCCCTCAAGATGTTTCATGATCCGCTCATAGATGTCGTCGGGCAGTGTGTTCGGGATCGAGCCCGCAAGGACGAGCGTGTCGCCGCTCGTCAGACGATCGAGCTTTTGCAAACAGCGCACGCTGCGCATCCTCCGTGATGACGGGACCCTGTCCGTTGATCTCGGTCTCGCTCTCCCCTTGATCTTGACGTTGATGCGTGAGAAACCGTCGTCCAGACGCACGAAGTCATCCGTAACGCCGAACGAATGCAGCATCTGCTGCATCGCAACGCCTGTGAATCCCGCGAGGAAACCGAGTGCTGTCGAGTCGTGCCCGAGATTTTTCAGCACGATGGAGACGTTGATGCCCTTGCCCCCCGGCAGGATCTGCTCGTAGTTCACGCGGTTGATCTCGCCCGCAGTGAACTGCTCCAACCGCACGATGTAGTCGATCGACGGGTTGAAGGTGACGGTGTAGATCATACATATCCCTCCCATTGAATGAATTCGCCAAAGATGATACTCATAGAACTATGATATATGGCAAGTACAGCAAAGTCAAGAAATCCATTCTCATACGGTGGGGTTGTCAGCGCATTTTCTTTCCTCTATAATAGGAGAGCAAAATGGAATGGAACAGGGGAGTATTATGACCGCAGAAATGGATACGCAAATCGTTCAGACATCAACTGCGCCGAAGCCGGAGAAGCCGCATAAAAACGCCGCCCAAGGGGGCGATCTTCTACATAAAAAAAGGCCGCGATGCTGATCCTCGGTGCGCTCATCACCGCAGCCGGGCTGGATCTCTTTCTGATCCCGAACAACGTCATCGACGGCGGCGTGGTCGGTCTCTCGATCATGGCGCAGACGATTACGGGTATGGGGCTCGGTGTGTTCCTTGTCCTCTTTAACATTCCGTTTGTCTACATGGGCTACAAGCAGATCGGCAAGAGCTTTGCGCTCTCGACCGTGTTTGCCATCATCATGCTCTCAATCTGGTCGGGTGTCCTTCACGACGTGCCTCAGGTGACGACCGACCCCTTTCTTGCCGCGATCTTCGGCGGCGTGGTGACGGGGGCTCGGGGTCGGCATCGTCATGCGTACGGGTGGCTGCTTCGACGGCACGGAGATCGTCGCGATCATCATGGACGCGCGGACGCAGTTCTCCGTCGGTGAGGTCGTCATGTTCATCAACCTCTTTATCCTCTCGTCGGCGGGCCTCCTCACGGCTGGGACAAGGCGATGTACTCGCTCTTTGCCTACTTCGTTATCGCGAAGATGATCGACGTGGTGCTCAAGGGTCTCGACGAATCGTACGCCGTCATGATCGTCACGAGCGAGCACGAGGAGATGACCATTGCGCTCAATGAGCGCCTCGGGCGCGGTGTGACCCTGCTGCACGGCGCGGGCGGCTACACGGGCGAGCCGAAGGAGGTTCTCTACTGCGTCGTCACACGCCTGGAGCTCGACAAGCTCAAGGAGATCGTCCTCGACAAGGACGAGCGTGCCTTTGTCACGATCAACGCCGTGCACGACATCGTGGGCGGACGATTTAAGAAAAAGGCGATTCATTAGGGAAGCACTGATAAATTCAGCCACGTCATCTTAGCGCATCTTTTTTGCCCGCTCAACGCTCGCAAATCCTCCACATAGCTCTGGCTATGCGTCCGGTTTGCTGCCTCAATCGGACAGAAAAATCTGTGCCAATCTGACGGACTTCATTTTATCAGCGATTCCCTAGAAAAAAGCCGCACTCGTACGGGTGCGGTTTTTATATGCAGTGATATGATATAAATAGTTCATTTTATAAAAATAAAAATATGATAGATATATTGCTTTTTAATAGAGTGCATGATAAAATATAGAAAAATCAACCTTGCATTCACGGAAAGGCGGCGGCATGATGAGCAGTGTGAAAGAGCAGAGCATATGGATCGGCGTGGATGTCGGTACGACGGGGGTACGCGCCATTGCGTACGAGGCGTCGGGCGTGAGCCGTGCGGCGGCAGAGGCATTCTATCCGCTGCGTACGCCGTATCCGGATCGGGCGGAGGAACGTCCCTCCGAGATCCGCGCGGCGACGGAGCAGGTGGTACGCAAGGTGGCGGATGCGCTGCGCCATCAGGGGCGGATACCATCCGGTATTGCGCTCAGTACGGTCATGCACAGCCTGATTCCGCTCGATGCGGCGAAAGAGCCGCTCGCGGACATGCAGACATGGGCGGACAGTCGCAGTGCGGGCATTGTGCGGGAGCTGAAAGAAAACGAGCCTGCGCTCTGCCGCGCGTTCTACGAGCGTACGGGCTGCCCCATGCACGCCTGTTATCCGCTGGCAAAGATTCTCTGGCTGAAACAGAATCGCCCCGAACTCTTCGCGCGTACGAAGTTCATCGGCTCGATCAAGGATCATCTCTTTCACGCGTTTACGGGGAGTTCCTCATCGACCGCTCGACGGCGAGCACGACGGCGCTCTACAATGCACATCAGCTTGCGTGGGATGCGGAGATCCTGAACTTTATCGGGATCACAGAGGAGATGCTGCCGCCCGTCGTCTCGACGACGGAGATGCGCCCACTGACGGCGGCTGCGGCAGAGCGCATACACCCTCACGGCGGGGCTGCCTGTTGTGATCGGGGCGACGGACGGCGTGCTCGTCAATGTCGGCATCGGTGCGGTCGCGGCGGGACAGCTGAGCGCGACCATCGGCACGAGCGGTGCTGTGCGGATGCTCGTCGGTGAGCCGCGCACGGATGACGCAATGCGCACATGGTGTTATAATCTGGTGGACGGCCTCTGGGTTGCGGGCGGTGCGATCAACAACGGCGGCATGATCCTGCGCTGGATGCGCGACAAGATCTGCCATTTCAGCGAGGCGCAGATGGCGGCACTGGACGTGGATGCCTACGACCTTATGACAATGAAGGCGGCGAAGATTCCCGCAGGCTCGGACGGGCTCATCCTCCTGCCGTTCTTCACGGGCGAGCGTGCGCCGTATTGGAACTCCGATCTGCGCGGGATGTTCTTCGGACTCTCGCTGAATCACAGCCGTTCGCATATGATCCGCGCCGTCATGGAGGGCATCTGCTACGGGATGCACAGCGTCTTTGATGCCCTGCAGGGGTTCGGTGCGGTGCGTGACATCCGTATGAGCGGCAGCTTTACGAAGTCGCCGCTCTGGATGCAGATCCTCGCGGACGTGCTCGGCGAGCCGCTTGTCCTTCCGAGCAACAGTGAGGGCGCAGCCTACGGCGCGGCGGTGCTGGGCTTTATCTCTGCGGGTGAAATGAAAGGGATTGCGGATACGGCGGCTCTTGTGTACGCAAAGAAGGTCTACACGCCCGACGCGGAAAAATCACAAGACCTATGCGCAGCTCGCGGATATCAGTGGGCGGCTTTATCGAAACTTACAAAAAGAATTTGCCGAGATCGCGGCATATCAGGCAGGGCGTTGAGGGAGGAAGATCGGGATGAAGAACGGAACAATGGACATCGGCGTGATCGGCATGGGGGTCATGGGAAGCAATCTCGCGTTCAACATGGCGGATCACGGCTTTCAGGTGGCGGGGTGGAACCGCACCGACGACATGACCGAGGCGGCGGAAAAGCGCAATCCGCCTGCGAACTTTCATGCGTTCTATGATCTCAAGGCGTTTATTGATTCCCTGAAGAAGCCGCGCCGCGTCTTCGTGATGATTGCGGCGGGTGCGCCCGTGGACTGGGCGATTGAGACGCTCGTGCCGCTCTTGGAGAAGGGCGACATTATCCTCGACGGCGGGAACTCGTTCTATGAGGACACGCGCCGCCGTCATGACGCACTGAAGGAGCAGGGGATCTGCTACTTCGGCGTGGGGGTCTCGGGCGGCGAGAAGGGCGCACGCAGAGGTCCCGCCATCATGCCCGGCGGCGACCGTGCGGCGTACGAGGCGGTACGTCCCATCCTCGAGGGTATCGCTGCGCGTGCGGGGGAGGAGCCGTGCTGTACCTACATCGGCGAGGACGGTGCGGGGCACTATGTCAAGATGGTACACAACGGCATCGAGTATGCGGATATGCAGCTGATCGCCGAGACCTATCTCATCCTGAAGCATGTCGGCGGGCTCTCGAACGAGCGTATCGGCGCAATCTTCCACGCGTGGAACACGGGGGAGCTGCGGAGCTATCTCATCGGCATCACGGCGGACATCTTTGCCGAGCAGGACGCGGAGACGGGCAGGGCACTCGTCGATCTCATCGTCGATCGCGCGGGGCAGAAGGGGACGGGACGTTGGACGAGCCTCGAGGCACTGCAGCGCGGTGTCGATCTCTCCATGATCTCGGCGGCGTGCAATGCGCGTGTACTGTCGAATCTCACCGAGGAGCGTGCCCATGCGTCTGCGGTGATGCGTGCGCCCGCAGCGGCGGACATGACGGCAGAGGCCGACTTTATCGAGGCGGTGCGCCGCAGCCTCTATACGGCGAAAATTGTCGCCTACGCACAGGGCTTTTCCCTCTACCGTGCCGCCAAAGAGGAGTTCGGCTGGTCGCTTGACTTTGGAAAGATTGCGTCCATCTTCCGCGCGGGCTGCATCATCCAGGCGGAATTTTTGCAGCGCATTACGGATGCCTATGCGCGTGAGCCGGAGCTGAAGAACCTCATGTTTGATGGCTTCTTCCTCTCCTCGATCAATCGGAACATGGAGAGCCTGCGCAGCATCGTCTGTCTCGGTGTGCAGCGCGGCGTGCCCATCCCTGCGCTCTCTGCCGCCATGCAGTACATTGATGCACTGCGCAGCGGACAGCTCGGCGCGAACCTCATCCAGGCGCAGCGCGACTACTTCGGTGCGCACACCTTTGAGCGCACGGACAAGAGCGGATCGTTCCACCACGAATGGCAGGAGCATTACGAAAAATAAGAGGGACACCACCTTGGGGGTGCTGTACGAAGCGAAAAATTCGTGCAGCAGCTCTTTTTTTATTTTGTAAATGATATATTGAAAACAAAAAAATAAATTTTTATAATGAAATACTATTTACAAAAAGAAAGACTGTGAGCTATAATCAAAGCATAAAAATGATATATATAAATCATTTGTAAAGAGAAATGTTGTTTTCCATGCGTCATGCGGCTGTGCCGCAAGGAAAGGAGAGGAATCCTATGCCGCTCGTAATTCTAGCTGTGGGCATCCTGCTGCTGTTCTTCCTCATCGTGCGTGTGAAGCTGAACAGTTTCATCTCGTTGCTCATCGTCGCAGGGCTGATCGGCTATGCAGAGGGGCTGCCCGTCGGGCAGATCATCCCCGTGATCCAGAAGGGGCTTGGCGGGACACTCGGCGGGCTTGCCATTGTCGTTTCGTTCGGTGCAATTCTCGGCAAACTGATGGCGGAGAGCGGCGGCGCACAGCGCATCGCAATGACGCTCATCCATATGTTCGGGCGCGAAAAGGTCAAGTGGGCGGTCTGCCTCACGGGCTTTATCGTCGGCATCGCGCTCTTCTATGAGATCGGCTTTGTCCTTCTCATCCCGCTCGTCTTCACGATCGCGGCATCGGCGCAGATCCGCCTCCTCGAGGTCGGGATTCCGATGGCGGCGGCACTCTCCGTGACGCACGGCTTCCTGCCCCCGCATCCGGGACCGACGGCGATCTCGGTCATCTACAATGCGGACATTGGCTTGACGCTTGTCTACGGCGCAATCCTCGCCGTTCCGACGGCAATTGTCGCGGGGCCTCTTTTCTACAATTTCGTCAAGGATCTCAACCCTGCGATTCCAGAGGGGCTCTACAATCCGAAGGTGTTCACGGATGAGGAGATGCCGAGCTTCGGCGTGAGTGTATTCACGGCACTCGTCCCTGTCGTCCTCATGGCAGCGTCCGCCATCGGCAAGCTCACACTGGCGGCGGACTCGCACCTGCGTGCGATTCTCGTCTTCCTCGGCTCGCCGGATATGGCGCTCACGATCTCCATCTTCATCGCGTTCTACACATTCGGCATCGCGCGCGGCAAGAGCATCCCCGAGATCATGAAAATCGCCGAGTCCGCCATTCTCGCCATTGCGATGATCCTCCTCATCGTGGGCGGCGGCGGCGCACTCAAGCAGATCCTCATCGACAGCGGTGTCGGCAACTACATCGGCGCACTGCTCATGGGCTCCGACCTCTCGCCGCTTGTACTCGCGTGGTCGATTGCGGCGGTCATCCGCATTGCGTGCGGCAGTGCGACAGTCGCGGCACTCACGGCGGGCGGCATTGCAGCACCTGTGGTTGCGCTCACGGGGGTCAGCCCCGAGCTCATGGTGATCGCGACGGGCGCGGGCAGCCTCATCATCTCGCCGCCGAACGATCCGGGCTTCTGGCTCTTTAAGGAATTCTTCGGGCTCACGGTCAAGGAGACCGTGCGGACATGGTGTGCGCTTGAGACCATCATCTCCGTCATGGGGCTTGCGGGCGTTCTGATTCTCGAAGCAATCATTGCATGAGTGTGCGGTGCGTTTGAAAATGGAGGGAACAACGATGAAATATGAAGTGACAGTGACAGCAATCGGGGACTTTGTGCTCCCCTTTATGCAGACACGCGAGTCGGTCATCCTCTTTGACAAGGATGTGCCGTACGAGTACGAGAACATGGTGGTCGCGCACACAAAGGCGACCCTTTCGGCAGACATCGTTCCGGGCGACAAGGTATCTCTCGCCGACCGCAGCTACACGGTGACGGCAGTCGGCGCAGAGGCGATGAAGACCCTGCGCGAACACGGGCACTGCACCATCGTCTTTACGGGCAAGGACGTGGTCGAACAGCCCGGCCAGATCATGGTGAAGGGCGAGGGCGTGCCGCGCTTCATGGTGGGCGATGTGATTCGTTTTTTTCTGAGAAGCGCGAAATACCTCCTGCAATTTTTTTGCGGGAGGTGTTTTTTTGTCTCAAACTTTGCTATAATGACAGAGAACTAACATTGAAGGAGAGTGGAGCGATGACGGCGGAGCCTTTGCCGCTGCCCGTGATGCGGGGGCAACTACGCGCATATGACGCGCACGGAGAAACGCATCGCGGACTATGTGTCCGCGCATGTGGGCGAGGTGATGGATCAGACAATCTCGGAGCTTGCGGCGGCGGTTGGCAGCTCCGAGATCACGATCTCGCGCTTTTGCAAAAAAACTCGGGTTCAGCGGGCTGCAGAGCTTCAAGATTGCGCTTGCCGCCGAACTCTATACGCAGACGGAGACGGTCTATCAGGATATCGACAGTGCGGATACAGGAGAGATGGTTGTGCAGAAGATCTTCCGCAACATTACGGACGGTCTTACGGATACGCTGAAACTGCTCGACTACGCAGCCATCGAGCGCGCTGTCGATCTCATCCGCGCGGCACGTCGCATCGCCGTCTACGGATTCGGCAACTCCGCCACCGTCTGCCGTGACATCGAGACACGCTTCCTGCGCTTCGGCATGGTCGTGCAGGCATACAGCGACGCGCATCAACAGGCGACCTCCGCATCGCTCCTGACGGCACGGGACGTTGTGATCGCTGTCTCGCATACGGGGGCGACCCTCGAGCTTCTCGATACCGTACGCACGGCGCGGGAGGCGGGGGCATCGGTCATCGTCATCACGAGCCATGTCAATTCGCCTCTGGCGAAGCTCGGCGATGTGGTGCTGCACGGCATGGGACGCGAGGTGCACTACAGCTCCGAGGCGGTCTCCTCACGCCTCATCCACATGGCGATCACGGACGTACTCTACACCGTCATCGCCATGCGAGCCCCTGCAGGACTACCGCCGCAACCTCCAAAAGATGCGCGAAGTCATTGCGAAGAAGCGGACGTAGGACAGGGCTATGTAGAAAGCGTGACGCGGGGGGATAACGGGGATTGATGTGGGAGGACACAATGGAGATGGACGGGCAGACGTATCTGGAAATCGTACGGCACGCGCGTGCACAGATCGAGCGCGGCACGGAGGAGGATCTAGCGACCGCGGAGGCGGAGCTTGCCTCCCTGCATCGCATCTTTCCCAAGCGGCTCGAATACATCTGTGCTCAGGTCGCACTCATGATCGCGCGGGGGAGGATGGGGCAAAATGCCGCAATATCTTTGACTATACAGCACAGGAATTCTATCCGGTGCCCGCGCTTGCAGACGTATTTGAACTCAAGAGCCGCACCTTTCCCGAGAAATCGCCCGAGTGGCGTCAGACGAGGTTTGCGTACGACTTTTACGCAAATGGTGTTCTCCCGCAGGACTCTTTTACGCGCTTGGCTGCGCTGAAGGAAAAGTTTTTGACGGGATCGCTAGATGCTGACCTCCTGCGTATGCTTGCTGAGGAATACTATGTCACACGCAACATGACCGCCTACTTCATCCTGATGATGGCGTACTGCCGTGTGACGGGGCGGGAGGACTACGATGAGCTCCTTCTCGAGGATACAGGCATTCCATATCCGGAACCGATCTGTCGGGGAAACTTCGGATTCCTGCTGCGGATGTTTACGGACGGGAACAACCACCTCTTTCTGCTCGTCGGTACAGTGGAGGCTTGCTCCGAGCAGCAGGTACTCGCACGTGCGCTTAGCCTCCTCGGACAGCAGGCGATGCTCGTGTGCGAGACCTCGGCGACGGAGCAGGCGGAGGATCTGAATGCCTATGCGCTGCACTGTATTCAGAGGGCGCGTGCCGATGGGGAGTGGATTGTACTCGACGTGGGAAGATATCGCCATGCGGACGGCAGAGAGGAGTCCGCGACACCTGCCGTTATCCGTCTCCTTGCGCGGAGCACAGCGCAGTCAGCTCCGCTGATTGTCATTGCACGCGATGACCGTATGGATGAGCTGCACGCAAAGGATGCACTTGCGGGTGATATCCAGCGCCTTTCCTACTGCCTACCGCCGCAGTTTTCTCATGGCTTTTCCTTTGCGTGGGCAGGGGACTATCTAGCATATATCAGTTGCTTTTATGGAGTGAACATTGAGCCTCTGCTCGATGCGCCCGCCTCCTGTGATATCTCGATCGTCATTCCCGTGCGGAACTCTGCCGATACGCTAAGGTATACGTTGGAGACATGCCTTGCGATTGATTATGACGGCAGCTATGAGATTGTGCTCAGCGATAACTCGGATGAGGGGCGCAGCGAGGTGCGCCGCCTCGTTGAGGAGCTGAATGACTCGCGCATTCGTTACTATAAGACTCCATTCGTACTCCCCTTGCGAAGAGTTTTGAATACGCGTTCCTCCATGCGCGCGGTGCGTTCATATTTTCGCTGGGGGCGGATGACGGTGTGCTCCCGTGGGCACTCAAATACATCAAGCAGGCGATGGAGGATCACCCATCAGCAACTGTTATTTCGTGGAAACGTGGCTTTTTATACATGGCCTGGGTTTATGCCTGAGGGACAGGATCAACAAATTATTCAGCTCACTGATGCGGAGCAAACGGAGCGCTATGCAGCATACTCTCTGAGCAGTGATCATGCAAATATTATGGAGAAGGTCAAGGGGGATCTTTATTCTCTCCCTCTGCTTTATATTAATTCAGGTTTCCGGCGCGGTTATCTGAGAGAGGTGCTGCGGCGGACCGGACGCATACTGGATGGAATGTGCCAGGATGTCTATATGGGCGCTGTCAACCTCCTTTTTGCAGGAGAGGGACCTCGAAATTCAATGCTCGATCACAATTGCCGGGATGTCAGGGCAGTCCCAAGGCTATGCTTCCGGGCAGTTTGTTTCTGATATTGAGGAGATTCCATCGGTGTCCTCGAACAGCTCTGTTTGTATGCGGATGGGAGAGTATATCCCGCGCCGCGGGGAAATGGTGATCCCTTATATTACCATGGCGGATACTTTTATTCTTTATATGAGTGTAAGTCGTTTGGGGGAATTCGGTATCCCCATAGATTTTCGTCCTGAACAGACTTATTATGAACTCGCAAATCGTATCTTTCCGATAGATTTGCGTTTTTGAACGTTACTGGGGGCTCGTACGCTATAGTGGGACTCTATGTACGAGTGATATGTATAAAATCTGTTGCAAAGTCTATGAAGACATCTGTGATCATCCGCTATATGTTGATGATCCAAACGCAAGGATATTTCATGTAGGGGGAGCGGGGGTATTCAGCGCAAAATTGTGCGATTACCCCTAGATCCGACGGTGTTCGGCTGCAGGAATGTGGCGGATGCAGCTCGCCTTGAGGCACAGCTTTTGAACCTCTGAGCGTGTGAGGGACATCGATGGAAAGCGAGAAAAAAATGCGATGGACGATCTGAGTTTTTACAAGGGGAAGCGTGTCCTTCTCACAGGGCATACGGGCTTTAAGGGGATGTGGCTCACGCTTCTGCTTCTGAGGGCAGGGGCGGAGGTGACGGGATTCTCTCGATGCACCGACGGAGGGCGGACAGGAGACACTGCGCCGCCTCGGTATACGGAAAGAAATGCGGGATGTGCGCGGCGATGTGCGAGACCTTGCTGCGCTTTCCCGTGCATTTCACGAAGCGTGCCCCGAGGTCGTCTTTCATCTCGCGGCGCAGCCCATCGTGCGCGAGAGCTACCGTCAGCCCGTGGACACCTTTGCGGCGAATGTGATGGGGACGGTGAATCTGCTCGAATGCGTCCGTACGTCGGAAACGGTACGTTCCGCGCTCATTGTGACGACGGACAAGGTCTATGAAAACAAAGAATGGGCATGGGGCTACCGCGAGAATGAGCCGCTGATGGGGTACGACCCGTATTCGGCGAGCAAGAGTTGCGCCGAGATCGCCGTCTATAGCTATCGGCAGAGCTTCCTTGCGGCGCAGGACGTGCGTGTCTCAACGGCGCGTGCGGGCAACGTGATTGGCGGCGGCGACTTCGCGCCCGACCGCATCATTCCCGACTGCATTCGCGCCGCCGTGCGCGGGCAGACCATCGACATCCGTAATCCGCACTCGACGCGCCCCTATCAGCACGTTCTCGAACCGCTCTCCGTCTATCTCATGATTGCGGCGCGGCAGATGGCGGATGTATCCCTTGTCGGTGCGTGGAACGTCGGCCCTGACGATGCGGACTGCGTGACGACGGGCGAGCTTGCGGACATCTTCTGCCGCGCGTGGGGCGATGGTGTGCGGTGGCAGACGCAGGCGGACGGCGGTCCGCACGAGGCGCATTTTTTGAAACTCGACTGCTCGAAAATAAAGAGCGAGCTCGGGTGGAAACCGCGCTGGCACATCACTGAAGCAGTCGAGAAAACTGCGGAATGGGCAAAGGCATGGGAAGCGGGCGCGGATATGCGTGCGGTGAGTGAGGAACAGATCCAGGAGTTTCTTATGTAAATGCCATTGTATACGATAGCTTATATAGAGCCAGTTATGAACTGTCTTGTTTAGAGATATATTCAATCATGGAGGAAATACAAGCAGAATGTCGAAGGAAGATTACCGGGAGAAAATCGGTTCGGGACGTGATGAAAATCGCACACATCTCTATAAGGTGGTTCCACTCGCCGTCCCGTTTTCCATTGGATTGAGTATCAACGATTTCTGTAATTTCAAATGCATCTATTGTTATCACTCGGTTCCTGGTGGTTTTAAGGGACCGCATATGATGTCATATGATGAATATCTTGAGATTGCAGATCAAATTGAAGAGTTTTATTATGCAAACGGGGGGCTGCGAACCAAAAATCTTCGTATATGTGGGTATGGGGAACCCCTTATGAATAAGGATGTGACACGTATTGTTGCCCATGCTCGTGCGCATATGCTTTCGGATCGGATAGAGATTACCACGAATGCCAGTATGCTTACGCATGAACTCTCGGATACACTGATCGATGCGGGGCTGACACGTCTGCTCGTTTCTGTACAAGGGATTACGGAAGAAAAAAATATAAATCCGTTTGCGGGTTTTCCATCAACTACCCTGAATTCTTGGAAGAACTGTCGTACTTCTATGAGCATCGAGGTAAATGCAAGCTATATGTCAAGATCGTAGATGCTGCACTGGACAGTCCGGAGGAACATGATCTCTTCTATAAAATGTTTGGCAATATCTGCGATGAAATGAATATCGAGCACATTATCAACGCTGCAGATTGCGTCGATTACAGTGATCTGCTCTCCGCAGGAGAGGTCATGCGATATTCATATGAGTATAAAGAGCGGCTTGTCTGTGACTCTTTGTTCTCTATGCTCAATATAGAGTCCAATGGGGATGTGAGTTGCTGCGGATGCCGATATCCCTCACTTCCCATTGGAAACATGAATACAGCGCGATTGAAGGATATTTGGAATGGCGCGCAGCACACAACGTATATGATGCGCCACCTGCAGGGGAAAATATCGGGAGATCCCGCATTGCAGCAACTGTTCCTCTATGCAGTATACGTGTCATCCCATGGATAATCTGGATGAGCATCGTGATGAGGTGCTTCAACGAGTACAGGAGCTTCGAAAGGGAAAATGATGATAGAACGCGTGTGCCCTACTTGCTTGGGCGAGGATTCAACAAAAGTTTTTCATCGTGATTTTAGCGGTATGAAGGATATCGTACCGTTTTCATATTATGACGTAGTTAGGTGCACACGCTGTGGAGCTTATTTTGCAAATCATATGGTCGAAACCATGCCTCTTGTTTTGTATTATGAGAAAATTTCAAAATACGAAACAAAGGCATTTGCACTCTCTGAGGCTGCGCGTATTGAATATGAATTTGCCATCCGTCTTCTGCGGAAAAAAACTTATACCGACACATTCTGTCCTCGACTTGGGCTGTGGAAATGGTGCCTTGCTCCATATGCTTCAGGAGCAGGGGTTCAAAAAACTCACTGGGCTTGAACCATCGGCAATGAACTGTCATGCGATTGAGGAGTGTTGGGGAGTCCGCGCTGTTCCGGGAGCCTTGGGAGAAGATGTTCCTGCCCTCTCCGGCGAAACATTTGATGCCGTTCTGCTGGTTGGTGTCCTTGAACATCTTTTTGGATGTGCGGGAGAATGTAGCGCATGCACTTCGTTATCTCGCGGATGGAGGTTTTCTCTACCTGCAAGTGCCTGATATCGGAACATTCCCCTCCTGCCACGATCTCTACCAGCAGTTCAGCGTGGAACACGTAAACTTCTTTAGTCTCGCATCATTGAAAAATCTGATGCAGGGATTCGGCATGGCCTGTGTTGCACATGCAAATGAGGGCTGCAGTATCTACTCCCTTTGGACAGCTGCGTTGGGGGAACGGCCGGTGTTTCAAAAACGATGGTGAGGGACAGACCGCCATGGAGGCATATCTGCACAATTCGCAGCATCTTGCAGGGGCGATACAGGCATCGCTTGAACCATATCGCGGACAGTCGGTTTACCTGTGGGGGGCCGGAACTCATACGGCGATGCTTTATCAACTTGGCCTTCTGGATGATCTGCAGATTGGGGCGATCATCGACTCGAATGCAAATTATCAAGGAAAGTGTATTTATGATATTCCTGTGATAGCACCAAACGAATTGTCGCAGCATCCCGTTCGACCGATTGTGATTTCCTCGCAGCATGCCCAAAAAGCGATATGGCAACAGATTAAAGAAGATATGAAACTACCGCATGAGGTTGTGATGCTCTATCAATGAACTCCTTCCGGAATGCAAAATGTCATATAATTTATGTCATGGTATGGGACTGGAATGTCGTAAAATGGCATTTGGAAGATAACGAGGCGATGAAATGTTTAATCAAAGGGCGATATTGATTACGGGCGGTACGGGCTCCTTTTGGGAATGTGATGACAAAATATCTTTTGAAACATTATGATGTGCGAAAGATTGTCATATACTCACGGGATGAGTTTAAGCAGTGGCAGATGGCAGACCGTCTGCGCGACTATGCGGACAAGCTGCGCTTCTACATCGGTGATGTACGCGACAAGGAGCGTCTGCGCCGTGCATTTCATGAGATTGACTATGTGATCCATGCGGCGGCACTCAAACAGGTGCCCGTCTGTGAGTACAATCCGAGCGAGGCGATCCAGACGAACATCAATGGCGCGCAGAATGTCATTGATGCTGCGCTTGACTGCAAGGTGAAGAAGGTGATTGCACTCTCGACGGATAAGGCCGTCAACCCCGTCAACCTCTACGGTGCGACGAAGATGGCATCGGATAAGCTCTTTATTGCGGCAAATGCTTATGCACGTGGGCGCTCAACCTCGTTTTCCGTCGTGCGTTACGGCAATGTTGCAGGCAGCCGAGGCTCGGTGATTCCATTTTTCCGGGCGCAACTGGAACAGGGGGCCAAGGAACTTCCCATCACGGACTTCCGCATGACACGGTTCTGGATCAGCCTTGACGAAGGAGTTCAGCTCGTTGTCAAAGCGTTCGAGGAAAGTGTTGGCGGTGAGACGTACATTTCCAAAAAAATACCCTCGTTTAAGATTGTGGATCTGGCGAAGGCGATGGGCGGCGATGAGATCGGGCTAAAGGAGGTCGGCATCCGTGATGGTGAAAAGATCGATGAATGCATGATTACAAAGGCGGATGCAAAAGCATACGTTTGAATACGAGAAGCACTACATCATCTATCCCAACGACTACTGGTGGAATAAAGAACTCAAGGACCGCCTCCGCATTACGGGCAAACGTGTGCCGGATGGCTTTGAATACGACTCGGGGCAGAATACGGAATGGCTGTCCGTGGATGATCTGCGTGAACTTCTGAAGGCGTATTGAGGTGCGGTATGATCTACTACGGACATCAGCATATCACAAATGAGGATATCGAAGCGGTACGGGAGGTTCTGACCTCCGAGTTTCTGACACAGGGACCAGCGGTTGAGCGCTTTGAACAATCGGTGTCGGGGTATTGTGGTGCGGCGTACGCCGTGGCGGTGACGAATGCGACAGCGGCACTGCATATTGCCCTGTCAGGCGGCAGGGGTTGGGGAAAGGGGATGTGCTCTGGACAAGCCCCGTCACCTTCGTCGCGTCTGCGAACTGTGCCCGCTACTGCGGTGCGGACGTGGACTTTGTCGATATCGACGATAAGACCTATAATATGAGTGCCGCGGCACTTGAGAAGAAACTCAAGACGGCAAAAAAGCTGCCGAAGGTTGTTGTTCCTGTTCATCTTGCAGGACAGTCCTGTGCGATGCAGCGCATTTGGGAGCTGTCGCGGGAGTATGGTTTCACCGTGATCGAGGACGCTTCTCATGCCATCGGTGGCTCTTATCAGAATGATCAAGTCGGCTCCTGCACATATTCGGATATGACGGTATTCAGCTTTCATCCGGTGAAGATCATCACGACGGGGGAGGGCGGGATGGTTCTGACGAATCGGCAGGAGCTTTGCGACGCATTGCAGCTCTATCGCAGTCACGGCATTACGCGGGATCCTTCCCGTATGACACGCGGGGCGGATGAACCGTGGTACTATGAGCAGATTGCGCTCGGCTGCAACTACCGCATGACGGATCTGCAAGCGGCGCTTGGCGCGAGCCAGATGACGAAGCTGGATGCGTTTGTTGCACGGCGCAGACAGCTCGTCCAACGTTATCATGAGAAACTGAACGGGCTGCCGATTCGTACGCCTTACTGCCTGCCGGAAGCCAATCCGTCATGGCATCTCTATATCGTGCGGCTTGATCTTGACCGTGTAAAAAAAGAGCAAGCAGGAAATCTTTGCCGGGATGAAGGAGCACGGTGTTATGCTGAACCTCCACTACATCCCTGTGCATCTGCAGCCGTACTATCGGGAACTTGGATTCGGGGACGGAGATTTCCCCGTGAGTGAGCAGTATTACCGCGAGGCTTTGACACTGCCGCTCTACTATGATCTGACCGACGCGCAGCAGGATGAGATCATTGCGGCATTGCGCGATGTGCTTGCATAGAGGAGGTATGCCATGAAACTGTCGGACTATGTTGTCGAGTTCCTACGGCGGCGGGAGGTACAGGATGTGTTTCTGCTCTCGGGCGGCGGCATTATGCATCTGCTCGACTCGCTTGCCAAGGAAGACCGCATCCACAAATACTACAATCTGCACGAGCAGGCATCGGGTTTTGCCGCTGACGGCTACGCGCAGTATGCGAACAAACTCGGTGTCGTCTTTGCGACAACGGGACCTGGGGCGACGAATGTCGTGACCTCGCTCGCCTCGGCGCATATTGACTCGACGCCGCTGCTCGTTATCTCGGGGCAGGTGCGGCGCGATACAATCACCACACTTGCGGGTGTGCGTCAGACAGGGGCACAGGAGGTCGGCATCATTCCGATTGTTGAATCTGTGACGAAATATGCCGTTACGGTGATGGATCCTGCGGATATTCGTTACGTTCTGGAGCGTGCCGTATATACTGCACTCCATGATCGACCGGGCACAGTCTGGGTTGACATCCCGCTCGACGTGCAGGCTGCGGAGATTGACCCAAGCTCCCTGCGCGGATACGAGCCTGAAGAAAAGGCTGTTGCGGTGGATGCGGAGGACTTGCAGGAAATCGCGGCGATGCTCGCCGCAGCAAAGCGTCCCGTGATCCTCGCCGGAACGGGCGTTATGCTCGCGGGTGCACGTGAGGCGTTCGTACAGATGGTGAATGAACTGCAGATTCCGACGGTGACCTCCCGCCGTGCACGCCGCCTTTTTCGTTGCGGAAAGGAGCGCTATTTTTACGGGAGTGCGGGGGCGGTCGCACCGCGCTATGCGAACTATGTCCTTCAGAACGCCGATTTCCTGCTCGTGATCGGGAGTGGACTGCGGTACTATCTTACGGCGTACAACGACGAGAACTTTGCACCGCATGCAAAGAAGGTCATGGTCAATATTCACGCACCTGAGATCGAAAAGCTCCGCATGACGGTGGAGAAAACCATTATTATGGATGCGGGGACTTTTATTGCGGCATTTTCGGATCTTTGCTGCACGCACAAGATGCCCGATTGGCAGCGATGGATCGCCTATGCGGACGAGATGCGGGAGAAGTATCCTGCACTCTCCGAGGTTATTCCACATGCGGATGGGTTGACGGACGGCTACATGGTCACGAAGTACATCAATCAGTACGCGGGTACGGATGACGTGTATGTTGCATCCCCCTCTGCATTTGCCTATGGCTATAACGTTTACGAGCTGCACGATGGGCAGGAGTACATCTGTCCCGTTGGGCTCGGGAGTATGGGGACAGGGCTGCCGTGTGCCATCGGCGCGTGCATTGCCTCGGGAAAAAAACGAACAATCCTCGGCGAGGGTGACGGCAGTCTGCAGCACAATATACAGGAGCTCGCTCTCCTGCGTGAATACGATCTACCAATCAAGATCTTCATCGACAGCAACAACGGCTATCGCCAGATCTACACCATGCAGCAGACGCATTTCGCCGGGCGGTTCGCGGGCTGCACGCCGGAGTCTGGGGTCGGCATGCCGAACCTCCGCAGTATTGCTGAGGCATATGGCCTAGACTACTACGAGATCGCGTGTGCTGACGAGACAGAGGTGATCGTGCGCCGCGCACTTGCGGGCGATGCGCCTGCCATCATCAATATGGTCAGCTCGCCTGCCGTGGAGTTCGTTCCCATCATCAAGAGCCGCATCGGTGCGGACGGGAAGATGATATCATCGAAACTCGAGGATCTCTATCCGTTCCTGCCCGAGGACGAGCAGCGGAGAAATATGGAACGCTGCAGAGAGATGACAGAATCTGCCCAATAGGAGAGCCGAATGAACATCGTATTCCGTGTCGATGCTTCGGCACAGATCGGTAGCGGTCATGTCATGCGCTGCCTGACACTCGCCAAGCGATACCGCAGGGAAGGGCATACGGTCTTCTTCGTGATGCGGGCACTCCCGTCGAACCTCGTTTCGTATGCGGAGGGGAGGGCTTTCCCGTCCATGCCCTGCCGCACGTGGCATCTCAGCAGACGCACACGGGCTATCTCGCATGGCTGACCGTCACGCAGGAGCAGGACGCACAGGAGACGGCGGAGGTTCTGCGTGTGTGCGGACAGATTGACCGCCTTGTCATCGACCACTATGCCCTTGACGCCGTGTGGGAGAACATCTGTCGTCCGCTCGTGCACGAGATTATGGTGATCGATGATCTCGCAAATCGGCGGCACAACTGCGATATTCTGCTCGATCAGAACTTCTATGAGAATGCGTCAGCACGTTATATGGGCCTTGTTCCCGATCATTGCCGCCTGCTCCTTGGCCCGCAGCACGCGCTTTTGCGGGATGAATTCTATGAAATAAAGCCGCGCAGACGGACGGGGGCACTGCATAATATCCTCGTCTTTTTATGGGGAAGCGATCTGACAGATGAGACGAGTAAGGCGCTACGGGCACTCAGTCGGATGTCTCTCCCAGGGGTCACGGTAAATGTCGTGGTCGGCGCGGGCAATCCGCACAAAGAGGAGGTGCGTGCGCTCTGCGCCGCGATGCCACGCGTACGCTATCACTGTCAGGTGGAGAATATGGCGGAGCTGATGAGTGTTGCCGATCTTGCTCTCGGGGCGGGCGGAACAAGCATGTGGGAGCGGCTTGCGCTCGGGCTGCCCGCCATCGTGACCGCGATTGCGGACAACCAACTCGATGGCTGCGGGAACTGTGCAGCGGCGGGGCTGATCGACTATCTGGGACGGGCGGAGGACGTGGACGAGGAGATGCTTGCGCGTGCCGTGCGTACCTTTGTCGATGACGACACGCATGCGAGGGAGCCACAGATGATGGAGTTCCGTGCGCAGCTTGTGCGCTTACGCAATGCATTGTAACGTTGTGTTTCCATTTGCATAGAGGAATCCTCTGATGAAGATTGTCATTGTATCGAACAAGGAGTGGCATCGGCACATTGCCGTAGACGTGGCAGCAGAGACGGGTGCATCCGTAATGTATCTGACGCAGCGGGATACCGCAGCATTCAGGGAGGAGTTGAACGCCCTGCACGCACGCGCATCCTCCGTGGCGCATCTCTTGGGTGTGGAGGATGCAGTGCTCTGTAAATTTCCCGATAACCGGATGGATAGTGTTGATCGTCTGGAGGTCGTTAAGCGTGTGGAGTAGCTCATAGACGTATTTTTGTCCCACAATTGTCTAGACGCATCATATGGGCGATGTCAATGTCGATCATACCGTGACGCACGCGGCGGTGATTACGGCGGCGCGCTCCCTGCTGGGCGCACCGGTGCGGGAAATTTACTTTTTGAGACGCTCCCGAGTACGGAGTGGAAGGTGCAGACGGCGCACAGGCATTCCTGCCCCAGCTCTATGTGGACGTGACAGAGGCGTTCGAGCGAAAGTTGGAAGCCCTGCGCCTCTACGAGATCGAGATGCGTGCCTATCCTCATCCGCGCTCGTACCGCGCGGTGTGCAGTCTCGCAGAGTACCGTGGCTGTACGGCGGGCGCAGTGCTTGCCGAGGCATTCGCGGTTGGGTGCATCATTCACTAGGAGGAAACTGATGGCGGAGCAGCAGAAAAAGCCGTTCATCATAGCAGAGATGAGTGGCAATCACAATCAATCACTGGAGCGGGCACTGCGCATCGTGGATGCCGCCGCAGAGGCAGGTGCCGATGCAGTCAAACTGCAGACCTATACGGCGGACACCATGACACTGGATCTTGATGAAGGGGACTTTTTTATCTCAGATCCTGACAGCTTGTGGTACGGCTCATCCCTTTACGCACTGTATCAAAAGGCGTATACGCCGTGGGACTGGCAGGAGAAGATTTTTGCCCATGCAAAGGAGCGCGGTATCGTCTGCTTCAGCACGCCGTTCGACGCGACGGCGGTGGATTTCCTCGAGGGTCTGGGCGCGCCGTGCTACAAGATTGCCTCCTTTGAGAATACCGATTTGCCGTTGATTCGCAAGGCCGCCCGCACAGGAAAGCCGCTCATCGTCTCGACGGGGATGGCGACGGTTGCGGAGTTGGATGAGCTCGTGCGGACGGCGCGGGACAACGGGTGCACGGATCTGACGCTGCTCAAATGCACGAGCAGCTATCCCGCCACACCCGCAGGGTCAAACCTGCGGACACTGCCGCATCTGAAGGATCTGTTCGGCTGCGCGGTCGGATTGTCCGATCATACGATCGGTATCGGTGCGGCGGTCGCGAGCATTGCGCTCGGGGCGACTGTGATCGAGAAACATTTCACCCTCGCGCGTGCCGATGGCGGTGTGGACAGTGCATTCTCCATGGAACCACAGGAGATGGCGCAGCTCGTACGGGAGTGCCATGCGGCGTGGGAGGCACTCGGCGAAATCAGTTACCGCGTACAGGAGCAGGAGATCCCTCGCTCGCTCATCGGCGCAGTCTCTACATTACCGCCGATATGCGGGCGGGCGATGTCATCACCGAGGGGAATATGCGTGCCATACGCCCCGGCGGGGCCTCTCCCCGCTACTATGATGTCCCTCATGGGCAGACGCGTTGGTTGTGACGTGCGGCGCGGAACGCCACCTCGTGGGATTTGCTGAGTTAGTATATTTGGGAAGATTCGGTAGGAATGCGTCTTTGTCCTGTCTGTGGTAGTGAGCATCACACGAAATTCTTTCATCGTGACTTCAGCGGAATGAATGAGATTGTCCCGTTCGCACACTATGATGTTCTTCAATGCGATGCCTGTGGCATGATGTTCGCCGGGAATATCGCCGAAACGATGTCGCTCTCTGCGTACTATGAACGCATGTCAAAGTATGAGACAGCGACGTATACAGCACGGGTGGCATCCGATGAGGCTCGGCAGAAATTTGTTCGCCTTTTGCTGGCAGACATTGTGCCGCAGGACGCTGTCCTTGAGATCGGTTGCGGCGAGGGAAGTTTGTTGCACACACTCAAGGAAAACGGCATCCTGCATCTCGTGGGACTGGAACCGTCGCAGAGGAACTGCCGGAAGATACGGGCGGACTGGGACATCCGCGCTGTGCAGGGGGAGCTCGGCGCGGAGATTCCTGCGCTCGCGGGGGAGCGGTTCGACGTTGTCATTCTGGAGGGCGTGCTGGAACATCTGCTGCCTGTGCAGGACAATTTGAAACAAATTCTCCGCTATCTGACCGAAAAACGGAAAAACTGTGCTTTGTTGTTCCGGATCTTGCGGTCTTTCCAGAGCAGAATGATTTCTATCAGCAGTTCAGCGTGGAGCACATCAATTGTTTCAGCATGCAGTCTCTGACGAACCTGATGCGTCCGTTCGGGATGCGTTGCATCAGCCGTGGTTCTGTGGGAGAGGCGTTCTATACCATGTGGCAGCGTGATGACGATGTACGGACCAGCTCCCTCTGTATTGCCGTTTGATGCAGAAGGGGCGGTATCCATGCAATGCTATCTGGCGCAGTCCAAGGCACAGGTGGATGCGGTGCGTGAGCGGCTTTGTGCCCCGCACGGGGCGGGAGATCTATTTCTGGGGGGCGGGAACGCATACCTCGACGCTGTTTCAGCTGGGGCTTTTGAATGACCTGCGTGTCGCTGCAATCGTGGACTCGAATGTGAACTATCAGGGGCGAACCGTCTACCGTGTGCCTGTCATCCCGCCCGAAGAGCTGTATACACGTCCTGCTCTGTCCTCCCGCATCGCGCAGGAGTCCATCTATGCACAGATCAGAGAGACGATGAAACTGACAAACGACGTGGTGCTGTTATACTAAGTGAAATGAAGTCATTTGCAAGACTTGGAGAGAAGGAGCTGCATATTATGAATATCTTGGTTCTTGGAAACGGTTTCGATCTGGCGTTGGGTCTTCCGACGAAGTATACGGATTTTTTGGAGTTTGTGAATGTAATCGAAGAGCTTTGTCCAAATGAATACCTTACAGAACGGTGCATAAATAATGCATATTCTTATGCATTCTCTGGAATGTCAGAGAAAAAGTATGATGCTTTTGTTAATCAACTAGGTTGGGCCTTTCACAGCTCTAATCATCCGTGCATTGCAATACAGGACATGTATGATTGTATTCATGAGAACGCTTGGATTAATTACTTTCAAAGAAGAATTTCAGAAAATCAGATAAGCGGTGAAAACTGGATTGATTTGGAGAAAGAAATAAAAAAATGTCGTTCAGATACTGGATCGTGTATCTTATGATATCCGTTATCTTGGTGATATAATGGATACATGGGCCAGAACGATGAATAGAACCCCCTCGATATCGATGGTATATTACATGATTTTTGAACATAATAGATACAGCATCACACTTAGCAGAGAAACATATATTATGTTCAAAAAGTAAATTACGTGGGGATTTTTGAACGATTTGTTTGTGCATTGCAGATTTATTTTGATTTCTTTGTTGGATTATCCAAACTCGTGGATGGGAGACAACTTCCTAGTCCACTGAAAGCGTTGCATTTTGATAATGTGTTGAGTTTTAACTATACACCTTATTGGAATAAACTGAATAAGGGCAGATCGATGAACAACAAATATGTTTTTGTTCACGGAAAGCTGTCTTATTGCAACGAAAAAAATGACCATAAACCAGCCGATATCATCCAAAAACAGCGATGTTATCATAGGATTTGATGAGTATCTGGACAATAACAAAAAAAACGAACAACTTGAGTTTGTGTACTACCGAAAGTATTTTCAGCGCATTGCAAAAGGTACGGGAAGTGAATACTTGAGCTGGCTTTCTGCATATCAATACGATGAACCGACACAGCGGTATTCAGACGAGACGATTGCGCGTGAAGCAGCCCGTTACCCCAATCATGTTTTACATCTTTGGACATTCAATGGATCCTACCGATAAAGACATCTTCAAGGATATTTTCCTGCGCGAACCGAATGACACGAAGGTCACAATCTATTACCATGATGAGGAGGCACATGAGCGCATCATTACGAACCTCATCGCCATCATTGGACAGGATCGTTTGATTGAGAAGACACACAAGCGTGGATTTGAAACTGCTGATATCGAAATTGTTCCGCAGTTCGACTTCCTATCTTGATTTTGCACCTTTAGAGGAGTTTGCAACTTTGAAAAACTACATCGTCACGGGCGCGGCGGGATTTCTTGGTTGCAATCTCATAGAGCGGCTGATGCAGGAAGATGATGCACACATCTATGCCGTTGTGCGTCCGAACTCACCGCACAACGCACGCCTTACCCCATCGGAGCGGCTGACCATCGTACCCGCCGACCTATCGGAATACACGCATCTTGATGAGATGATTGAGGAAGCGTGCGATGTATTCTTCCACCTTGCGTGCCAGGGTGGTCGCTATGACTTTGCGGAGCAATATGGAAACATTGCGGACACGATCGGTGCACTCGAAGCGGCGGCGCGTCTTGGCTGCACACGGTTCATCTGTACGGGGTCGCAGGCAGAGTACGGGCGGCAGACGGCACTCATCACCGAGGAGACCTGTCCGCATCCCGCCGATGCATACGGCGCGGCAAAGCTCGCCGCCTGTGCGCTATCGCGGCAGCGTGCGGCAGATCTCGGTGTTGCGTGGATCTGGGGGCGTGTGTTCAGTCTCTATGGGAAGTATGAGCAGGAGGGGCGGATGCTGCCCGCACTTGTGAAATCCCTGCGTTCAGAACAGACCTTTGCGCTTTCCTCCTCGGGTGCGCAGAACTGGGACTATCTCTATGCGGCGGATGCAGCGGATGCGCTTCTTGCACTTGCCAAACGGGGGCGTGCGGGCGAGATCTATAACATCGCGCATGGCGGCTATCGTCCTCTGCGGGACTATATCGAAGAGGCACGGGCGGTGATCGCCCCGCAGTGTGATGTTGCGTATGGCACAGCGGATGCGGATGTGTTTTCCCTTCAACCGTCTGTGGAGAAGATTTGCCGTGATACGGGGTGGCGGCCCATGACGGATTTTGCTGATGGGCTGCGGTGCGGATACGGGCTTTTATCTTGAGAAGGAATCTATGTTGATGTATTGGAGAGCAAAATGACTGAGCAGGAGATGCGTGGGGAGATCCTCGCGCTGGTACGGGCGTATGCTGAGAAATATCATGCGCCGAAGGAGGGCTTTGCGTCGGGGGATCGGCTGCCGTATGCGGCGCGTGTCTACGATCACGAGGAGATGGAGAACCTTGTAGAGAGTGCGCTTGAGTTCTGGCTGACGGCAGGGCACTATACGGAGGAGTTCGAACGCGGTCTTGCGGCATTCTTGGGTGTGAAGCATTGTTCGCTTGTCAATTCGGGTTCGTCGGCGAATCTCCTTGCCTTTATGGCACTCACCTCGCCACTTCTAGGGGAGCGTGCTGTGCGGCGCGGCGATGAGGTTATCACGGTCGCGGCGGGATTTCCGACAACGGTTGCGCCGATCATTCAGTACGGCGCGGTACCCGTCTTTGTGGATGTGACACTGCCGACGTACAATGTCGATGTCAGTCTTCTTGAGGGAGCACGCTCAGAGCGGACAAAGGCGGTGATGATCGCGCATACGCTCGGCAATCCGTTCGATCTGGCGGCGGTGAAGGCGTTCTGTGACCGTTATCATCTCTGGCTTGTCGAGGACAACTGCGACGCGCTCGGGTCGGAGTATACGCTCGGTGGAGAGACGCGCTATACGGGCACGATTGGCGATATCGGCACGTCGAGCTTCTACCCGCCGCATCACATGACGATGGGCGAGGGCGGCGCGGTCTATACGAATGATGCGCTGCTGCACCGGATCGTACGCTCCCTGCGCGACTGGGGGCGTGACTGCATCTGCGCGTCAGGGCAGGACAATCTCTGCGGTCGCCGTTTCGACCGACAGGACGGAGAACTGCCGCGCGGCTACGATCACAAATACGTCTATTCGCATTTTGGCTATAATTTGAAGGCGACGGATCTGCAGGCGGCAATTGGCGTGGCGCAGCTGAAGAAGCTGCCGTCCTTTGTGGAGCGGCGGCGGCACAACTTTGCGCGGCTGCGTGCGGCACTCGCGGATATGGAGGACTTTTTCGTTCTGCCGGAGGCGACGGTGGGGGCCAGTCCAAGCTGGTTCGGCTTTCTCCCTAACCTGCCGCGAAGGTATCGAACGCGCAAAGATTGTACGCTATATAGAGGAGCACGGCATCCAGACGCGGATGCTCTTTGCGGGGAATCTGACGAAGCATCCGTGCTTTGACGAGATGCGTGCTGCGGGGAAGGGGTACCGTATTGCGGGAGAACTCACACAGACCGACTACATTATGAACGATACGTTCTGGCTCGGGGTTTACCCTGGTTTGACGGATGAGAAGATCGACTATATGGCGCAGATCATAAAGGATGCGGTGCGCGGCAGCTGACGGTGCATATGCGAGGAGGCGAGAGATGGGGGAGAATCTGATGACAGAAGAACGATACCGCGAATCCCTGCGGCAGATACGCGCATGGACTGCGCGTGGTACGGCAGAAGATCTCAGGAACGCAGAAGACGCGCTCGCTGAACTGCGCTGCATCTATCCGAAACGTCTGCCGTATGTCGCGGCGGAGGTGGCACTCATGCTGGCGAAGGGCGCGGATGCGGAGGACTGCCGCCTCGTGATTGACCATGTGGTACAGGAGTTCCATCCGCAGGAAGGGCTCGCCGATCTCTTTGCGCTGAAGGGACAGACCTATGCCGAAGGGACACCGGAGCGGCAGCAACTGGATTTTTTATCCGCTTTCTATGAATCGGGGGTGTTGCCACAGCAGGGCTTTGATTGGCTGCGTACGGTGAAACGCGCAGCTGCATGCGGGGATGTTGGATGCGGATGGTCTGCGTACACTTGCCATAGCATACTATGCGGTACGCAATACGCTCTTTTCCTTCGTGTTGATGATGGCATGGTGCAGACAGACGGGGCGTATGGAGGGCTACGAACAGCACGTTCTGCGGGATGCCGGACAGCCCTTCCCACATCCTTTTTCTGAACGGAAATGAGGGCCTTCTCGCACGCCTGTTTACGGATGGCGTATCCCACACGTTCCTCGTGCTCGTGGCAGCGGATGACGACGATATGCCCGTGCTCGCAATGGCACTGCGCCTCCTCGGTCAGCAGGTCGTCTGCGTGTGTGAAAGCAATGCAACTGAGGCGGCACAGGATGCGGACGCCTATGCACAGCACTGTGTGCAGGAGGCAGAGGCGGTGGGGGAGGAGATCCGCGTCATCGTGGGGAAATGCCGCACGGCATCGGGTGCGGTCGTCGATGGTGTGCCCGCAGTTATTCGGCTGCTCGCACGCAGCATCGTGCAGGATGCACCTCTCATCGTCTTTTTCGTCGGAGCGAAAAAAATGATGCAGCTGCATGAGCAGACGGTGCTTGCGGGCGTCATTCAGCGGCTGTCCCACTGTCTGCCTCCGGCATTCTCCTATGCTGGGGCGTTTGCATGGACGGGGAGCTACCTCCGCTATGTGAGCTATCTTTATGGGGAGAATGTCGGGGAACTGCTTGCCGCACCTCCCTCCTGTGATTTCTCCATCGTTATCCCCGTACGGAATGCTGCGGATACGCTGCGCCACACACTAAAAAAACCCTGCCTCTCCATAGAATATGAGGGCAGCTATGAGATCGTTCTGAGCGACAATTCGGATGAGGGATGTACGGCGGTGCGCGAACTCTATGAGGAACTCAAAGATGCGCACATCCGCTATTATAAAACACCGTTTTCGCTCTCTCTGGATAAGACATTCGAGTTTGCCTATCTTCATGCGTGCGGCGCATTCATCTTCTCCATTGGCGCGGATGACGGTGTCTATCCGTGGGCGCTGACCCGTCTGAAACAGGCACTGATCGACCATCCGAACGAACCGATATTCAGCTGGTTGCGCGGCTTCTATACATGGCCGGATTTCTCCCTTTATCCGTGCAAGATCGTCGATATCCCCTCTATGACCTGCAGCAGCGCGAACAATACATACAGTATGGGTTGGCATCCCATCGACAAGATGTCCTTCGACGCATTGAGCAGACCTTTTATGCGCTGCCGACCCTCTACATCAATTCTGGCTTTCGACGCAGCTATATGTCGGATATGGTGCGGCGAACGGGGCGCTTTCTGGACGGATTCTCGCAGGACGGCTATATGGCGGCGGTGAACCTCTGCCTGAACGACCATTTTATAGAGCTCCGGTGTCCCATCACGGTTGCGGGGATGTCGGGGGCATTCGATCGGTGGAAAGGCTGTTGTATTCGATGCGGATCTTCTCCGGGAAGCAAAGACACAGGTGCGTCGTCTGCCGCTCCATGCTCGGCTCGGAGAATATGTCATGCGTGATGGCGAGTGGAAGATTCCCGATGTTCCTGCAGCGGATAAGATCGTATTCTATGCGGCTGTCCTGCGGTTGAATGATCTGCAAAGGGAAGAGGCGGCGTTGGATGAGGCATCCGTTTTTGGAATATGTCGAGCGCACCATCTGCCTGTCGGATTCGGCATTTGAACGGTATTATGGCTTGCTGCTTCATGCGGCATCCATGTGCAGCGGGTCTCTGTATCAGAAGTATTTGCAGCGGTATGAGGAGCTGTGTGCCGCGTCTACGGGAGAGGATCTCGCTGCGGACAAGACGGTTACGGCGCAGCCTCGCTATGATGCAGAAAGAAACGCGCTCACGCTGGATGCGGATCGGTTCGATTGTCACAACATTGCCGATGCAGTTGCGATCACGGCACGCATTTTGAATCTCTGAGTACAAAAAAAGATGCCCTACGGCATCTTTTTTTGTGTGGGTCAGGACTCGGCTCTTTCCACGTGTGTCTGTGTAGCTTGTCTTGCCTTGCGCCGCGGGCGGATGGTGATGAGAAAGGCGGTGGCGTAGGCGGTGATGGGGATCGCGCAGAGGAGGCCGATGCTGCCGATGAGGGAGCGGACGACTTCTGTGGCGATCATGTTGAGGTTCATGACGTGCAGCAGCGGGAGGTCAGGCTGTGCGGAGATGAGGAGGATGAGGGGGAGTGCGCCGCCGATGTAGGCGAGGACGAGGGTGTTCGCCATCGTGCCCATGACATCGCGCCCGACGTTCAGTCCCGAGGTGACGAGCGCTTGAAACTTTGTTTTCGGTGCGAGCAGCTTCATCTCGTACTGGGCGGAGGCGATGGAGACGGCCACGTCCATAACTGCGCCGAGCGCACCGAGGACGATGCCCGCAAAGAGCAGTTCGCGAAAGTCTACGTCCTGCAGATAGAGTGCCTTGAGCATCCCTGCCTGCTCCTCGTCGATGCCCGTGAGATAGGTGAAGTGGATCGCAAGGATGGCAAGCAGTCCCGCGACGAGGATGCCGCCGATTGTGCCAATAATAGCACCTGCTGATTTGACGTTGCATCCGTTGACGATGAGCTGGGTCGCAAGCGTGATGATGGTGCCGATGAGAATGGTCCAGAGAAGAATGTGCGAAGGCGCAAAGAGGATGAATGCGATGAGACCTTTTGCGATGAGGAGGACAGCGAAGAGGAGAACGAGGAGTGCCTTTGCACCTGTCATGCCGCCGAAGAGAATGAGGAGGACGGCAAAGCCGAGGGACAGTGCAAGCATCGCAGGCAGACGGTCATAGTCGACGATGGCGTAGCTGCCGTTTTCATCGCGCACGATGAGGTTGTCGCCCTCCTGTGGGTGGATGTCAAAGGCGGGATTGTTCAGTGTCCGATGTGTGATCGTCGCCTCTGTGCCCTCCGCCGGCCCCGAATCGATATGGAGCTGCACCTCGTACTGCTTGCTGCCCGGAGCAAAGGCGGTGATCTCGTTCTCGGTCTCCGTGACGCTGCGCACCTCTGCTTTGTACGTCGGTGGATCTCCGCTGCCCGTCAGATGGGCGAGTGCATAGAGAAGAACAGCGAGTGTGAGACAGATGCCGAGGAAGCGGGCAAAACGACGGGGATGAATCTTCATGGGAATACCCTTTCATGGAATGTTTTGATGATTGGAATGATCATACACAGTGATAATGATATTTGCATGAGTATGATGTCAATAGTTATTCCTGATTATCGCGGGACTATTGACATATTCGTTATTCTCATATATACTGAGAACAACACGATGGTTCCAGAGAGGACGGCGGCATTGCTGCGGTTCTCATGGCGCAGGAATTATCATCGTCGAACGAATCTACTCAGGGAAGCCGCAAGCCGGTCTTTGGGGGATGAGGAGACGTTCACTCGATATGAGGCAAAGCGCCAAGAAGCGAAAAATGCCCTGATTCGGGCAATAGAACAGAGGAGGAATTATCATGTTCTCGAAGACAGATTTCTGGATTGGCCTTGCAGTCGGTGCGGTTGCAGGTATTTTTGGCTACCGCTTCATGCAGGAGCGCACGCAGCAGCTTGCGGCTCTTGAGGCCGGTCAGGCGGATCTTTCGCTGGCGGAGCTCCAGCGTCAGAAGGAGGAGCTTGATGATCTGATTGCGGCGCAGTCTGCATCGGAGAAGTAAAAGAGCGTTCCACTGGGCTCGGGGCTGTTGCGCGGCATCGCGCACAGCCCCTTTTTTTCAAAAAAAGACCCTGCGGTACAGGTGCTGCAGAATATTATAGACGTAAAAATAGTCATAAAAAGAAAGGGAGGAAACGATTTTTCCATGAATATTTTCGATACGATCAAGAATGCGATACCGCAGTCGGCGGTGGATGTATTCGTCCGTACGACGGACATTGCATCCTATATGCCGGGGCGTGTGCGCCTCTACAGCAAGCAGCTGGTGAACAATGCGACGCTCGAGGCCGAGGTGCAGGCTCGTCTTGGCGTACTTACGGAGATTGAGCGCGTGGAGACGAATATCGAGACGGGCTCGATCCTCATCACGTACGAGCCGGAGCGTCTGCGTGCGAACGCCCAGCTGCGCCGCGTGGAGGACTACATGCGCACCCATGCGAGGAGGAAGGCATCATGAACTATGTTTCAGGACCGATGCTCGGCGCGTCGATTGCAAATATGCTGCGCCAGACACTCGGCGGCTCGGGCAGCGGCGGCGCGTCCTTTGCACAGGGGATGGGCGGCGGTCATGGCCGTTTCATGCAGGGAAATATGTTCTCGTCCGATCCAAGCGGTCTTGCCGGTGGAGCTTCGGCGCTTGCCGGACTCTTTGGCGGTGGCCGGACGGGTGGACATGGAACTGCGGCTGCACAGGTGCGGGCGCAGGAGCGCGCGGAGCAGGTGCGGGCGGAGCAGCCCTTTGTCTGTGTGCACGCATCGTGCGGGCGGCGGCGCTATCGGACGCCGTATCTGACACCGGAGTTCGCCAAGGTTCTTGAGGCGCGGCTGGCACGTCTGCCGTTTGTGGCGGAGGTGCGTGCCAACGCGCTCGCGGGAAGTATCCTGCTCGTCTATGCGCCGGAGGATGAGGCGCATATTCTCATCCTTGCAGAGGGGCTGGAGGCGATCTTTGCGGAGGGACGCACGGCTCCGCCGCCCGCCACACTCGCGCAGAGTGTGCGCCGTTCGGTGCACGATTTCAGCGGATGGATTCAGCGGAATACGGGCGGCGCACTCGATCTGAGTTCTGTGGTTGCGGGCGTATTCGTCCTGCGCGGCATTCGTCAGCTCGTGCTCACGAACAATACGCCGTCGGGCTCGCAGATGCTCTGGTGGGCGCTGACGCTGATGAGAGGGTGGAAGGTATGAAGCTCATACATACGCGCATTCGTCTGCGCACGGCGCTCCCGCGTGAGGATGCGCTGCGTCTGGCGGTGCGGATGCGCCGCTTCCCTGCGGTAACTGCGGCCTCTGTACGCGACTCTCATGTCGATGTCTGGCATGAGGGGGCGATTCCTGCCGCTCGTATGCTGGCGGCGGCGGAGCGTGCCGTGCGCGAGGCAGCGGAGAAGTCGGTGACCCCGACGGAGCAGATGGCGGAGTTTCGGCGTGATGCCGTGATCTCGCTGGCGAGCTTTGCGGCGATGGAGCTCCTGAAGCGCGGTGCGCCCGAGCTCTTTGCCTCGATGACCGTGCTGCGCTCCCTGCTCGTCCTCGGAATCTCACGCAACTTCATCAAGACGGGAATCGGCGGACTGATCAAGGATCGACAGCCGAATGCGGACACGCTGACGACAACGGCGGTCGTTGCCTCCGTGCTGGCGGGCAAGCCGGAGTCGAGCCTCATGCTCCTCGCACTCAGCAACGGTGCGGAGATGCTGACGAGCTACGCAGCGGAGAAGGCGCGCACACATATCTCGGGACTGCTCTCACTCGGGCAGCGCGATGTGTGGCTTGTTGAGGAGACGCCGGACGGCGAGGTCGAGCGCAAGGTGTCTGTCGACGAGGTGTGCCCCGGCGATATCATCGCCGTCCACGCGGGTGAGAAGATTGTGATCGACGGGCGCGTCCTGCGCGGCGATGCGGCGGTGACGCAGGCCTCCATCACGGGCGAGTCCGCGCCCGCGATGAAGCACGAGGGCACGCCGGTCTACGCGGGCAGCGTGGTCGAGGCGGGGAGCTCGTCATTGCGGTGGAGAAGGTGGGCGGCGATACGTCTCTCGCACATATTGTCCACCTCGTCGAGGAGGCGCAGACGCGTCGTGCGCCTGTGCAGAATTTCGCCGACCAGATGGCGAACTATCTCGTACCCGTGTCCTTCCTCGGTGCGGCGATTGTCTACGGGGCGACGCGCGACTGGGGGGCGGGTGCTGAACCTGCTCTTTATCGACTTCTCCTGCGGACTGAAGCTTTCCACGGCGACGGCGATGTCGGCCTCCATTGCGGCGGCGGCAAAGCGCGGTATTCTCGTGAAGGGCGGCAACTATGTGGAGGGCGCTCGCGCGCACGGATACGGTGGTGCTCGACAAGACGGGGACGCTGACGGTCGGCGTGCCCGAGATCACGTCCATTCATACGACAGAGGGCGTGGAGGAAAAAGAGGTCATCCTGCTCGCAGCGTCGGCGGAGGAGCACTCTGTTCACCCGCTCGCGGTGGCGATTCAGAAATATGTGGAGGAGCAGGCGTGGAAAGCCCCGCAGCATCGCTCCTCCAAGACGATTGTCGCGCGCGGCATGCTCGCCGAGGTGCCGGATTTCGAGGGCTTTGCGGGCGGAACGATCCGCGTCGGCAGCCGTCGCTTTTTGCAGGAAAAACGGCGTTGTGGACGAGGAGAATCTCATTGCGTCGGTGACGGGGAAGAATCTTCTCTATGTGGCGCGTGACACGAAGCTCATCGGCATTATCGGCATCGATGATCCGATCCGTCCGAAGATGAAAAAGACGCTGAACCAGCTGCGCCGCTGCGGGTGTGGACGAGATTGTCATGCTGACAGGGGATGCGAAGGCGGTTGCTGCGGATGTGGCACGCGAGATGGATGTGGACTCCTATCACGCAGAGATTCTGCCCGAGGACAAGTCGCGCTACGTCAACCAGCTGCGTCAGCGCGGTACGGTCATGATGGTCGGCGACGGCATCAACGATGCGCCTGCACTCGCGTTTGCAGACGTGGGCGTTTCGCTCGGCGGGCGGCAGACGGACATCGCGGCGGAGTCCTCAGCGGTGACGATCCATTCGGAGGATCCGACGCGTCTCGTGGAGGCTCTGCGCATCGGTCAGCGGACAATGCACCTCGTGCATCAGAACTTCAAGGCAACGCTGCTCGTCAACTCGTCGGCGATGCTGCTCGGTGCACTCGGCACGATCAGCCCGCTCGCGGCGGCGGCGATTCACAATACGGCGACACTCGCGGTGGTGCTGAACAGCTGCCGCATCCTGACACCGGAGGGCGGGATCTTTGCGCGACGCACGCTTCGTTGACGGGATGAAATATGCTCCTATGTCGAAGTATTGATTTTTCCTGCAACCTGTTGTAGAATACGAGAGAATATATAGATAGTCTCGGATCATGCTTATACCGATCCGCTATTTGAGAGGAGAGTTTTGCCCATGGCAGGAAAGATGAAGAACTGCTCAAGCTGCGGGAAGGTATTTGTTTCGATCAACGGTGCCCGCATTTGCGTGGACTGCCGCGAAAAGGAAGAGAAGTGGGAGCGCGAGATTGTCGAGTTTGTGCGTGACCATCCGAAGAGTACGATCGCGGAGATTGTGGAGGCGACCGGCGTACAGGAGCCTGTGATTCGCCGCATGATCCGCGAGGGCCGGTTTGTTTCGACGGGGATTGAGCTCTACTACCCCTGCGAGAAATGCGGATCGCCGATCCAGAAGGGACAGTACTGCGATAAGTGCCAGAAGGATATGCGCGATGAGCTGACGGCGGCGATCGCCAAAAAGAGCGGTGCGGGCGGCAAGGGCGACGCTGCATCCGGACGCCGCGGCTACGTGACGCTTGATAAGTAAGAGCACGGCGATATCTTCGTAAAACATGGGATGCGTACTTGGGAAAATCTTCTTAAGTACGCGTCTTTTTTTTTCGATAAAGAATGTGAAAGGACTCCGACCTTTTTTCGGGGTCAATAAATAGGTGGTGAAGAATATGTTGATCAGCAATCATGCAGTTGCGGCAGTGAGCCGCCTTTATGCGGGCAGTCCGTCCGCAGGAACACGCCGCGTCGATGCGGCGGGGAGCCTGCAGCGCCCGGATGCGCTCGAACTCTCGGGCGAGGCGCAGAGCTTCGGAGATATTCTGCAAAAGCTGCGCGGCATGGATGATGTTCGCTCTGAGCGTGTGGATGCGCTTCGGGCGAATGCGGCAGACGGCAGCTATGCACCGGCACCCTCGGACATCGCCGCGAAGATGCTCGCTATGCGCTATTGATATAGGTGCGGACTCATGTGGGATACGTTCACAGCGACACTGGGGCAGATCCATCAGCAGTACGAAAAGATTCACGCGCTTCAGGAAAAGAAGCGGGGGATACTTGTTGCACTCGATATGGAGGCTCTTGAGAAACTGACCGCTGAGGAGTCTTTTCTCGCAGCGGCGGTGCAGACGCTGAGAAACAGCGCCTCATGCAGCTCGCACAGATCGCGCAGGAGACGCCGGGTGTAACGCCTGAGACGACGATGGAGGAGCTCGCACTGCTCGCGCCGACCGATGAGATTCATCGCGCCGTCCTTGGGGTGAGCCGAAAGCTCAGCCTCCTTGTCAAGGCAGTGCAGGAACGCAGCGAGGCGAATGCCTTCCTTATGGAGGGGCTGCTCATCGCTGTGAATCGGCAGCTCGGCAAGATCGGCGGCACGGTTGTCGATCCCGTCTATGGGAGCGGCGGCGGTGAACAGGTGCGCCATCTGAAGAAGAATCTGGACTATGAGGCATGAACGGCGATGACGAATGAGACGCGTGAGGCGCTTGTCCTCCTGAAGGCACAGCTTAGTGCCTCCGAGGAGGCGGCGCTTCGCTTTGTCCTGCTGCGGGATGCCCTCTCGCGGAGCGCGTCGGGCGGCGGAATCGCAGAGCCGGCGGCAGCGGCGGAGCGCAGCCTCTCTGCAGTGCGCGCGCTCACAGAGCGGCAGAGTACGTTTTTGACACAGATGCAGGGCGCAAGCATTGCGGAGATCGTTGCACGCGAGCCGAACCTCCATGAGCGCATTGCCGTGGAGCGCGTCCTGCGTGCGGTTGCTGTGCGGCAGGAAGAGCTGCAGATGCTCGTTCGGAGCTGTGCTGAACTTCTGCAAAAGAGTGCGGATTTTGTCAGCTATCAGCTCAACGTCGCCTCCGGCACGATCGCCGATGATACGTATGGCAGATCGCAGCCCGTGGCAGGACCCGCACCGGGGGTGAACCGCGCGGTCGCGATGTTTGATGCGGATGTATAAATCAACGGAACTATAGGGAAAGAGTGAGGGATCTATGCGGTCAACATTTGCCGGACTCAATACGATGGTGCGGGGGATCCAGAACAATCAGCTCTCGCTTGACACCACGGGTCACAACATTACGAATGCCTCGACGGAGGGGTACTCGCGTCAGCGTGTGGACTCTGCGGCGACGAACTATCAGGAGCGGCCGTCGCTCTACGGCGGGGTCTATGTCGGCGGCGGCGTGGATGTCGTCGCGCTGAACCGTGCGCGCAACATTTACGCGGACAAGCAGTATTGGTCGGAGAACTCGGCACAGAATCTCTACCAGACATATAAGACAAACTACGACAAGGTGGAGACGATCTTCAACGATGCGAAGAAGACGGGCATCCAGAACGCGATGCACCAGTTCTATTCGTCGTGGGTCAACCTGTCCGACTATGCGAGCGACGCCGCCTCGCGTACGGCGGTGCTGACGAAGGGCAACAACCTTGTCGACCGCATCAAGACGGCGGCGAGTCAGCTGCAGGGACAGATTTCGGCGCAGTACGAGGAGATCGGCATCCAGCTTGGCAAGCTCAACAATCTCACGAAGGAGATCGCACGGCTCAACAAGAACATCATGCTCGCGGAGACCAACGGCGGCAAGGCGAATGACCTGCGCGACCAGCGCGACCTCCTTGTCGACAAGCTCTCCGAGATCACGAATGTCAACGTATACGAGGAGGCGAACGGCCAATATACGGTCGTTTCGAACGGGATGTCGCTCGTGCAGCGTGAGAATTCACTGACGCTCGAGCTGAGTGAGCCGATCAACAACGAGCAGTACGGAATCTCCGATTTCTCCATCCGCGTGGTGGAGGCGGGCGGCATCGGCTACGTCCCGCAGAGCGGCATCCTGAAGGCTCTGCAGGATACGATCGTGCAGGACAAAGGACATATTGACCAGCTCGCGGACATCTCTGCGACCCTACTCACGACATTCAACGACGTGCACAAGCTGGGGGTCGGCATCGACAAGGAGCAGACGGGGTGGCTGAACTTCTTCGGGAAGAATAAGTTCAAATCCGCGACGGGCACGACCTATGACCAGATGCAGTACACATGGCATGTCGATCCGCTGACGGATGACCGCTATCTGCAGGCGGTGGGCGCGACCGTCACGCGCACGCACACGGCAGGTCCGCCCGCACAGACGACCGTGTCGACGGCGGCGGCAAGCGCGACACCGAAGGATCGCCTGCGGTCCATGCAGATCATCAATGCGCTTCATGTCAGCGAGGAGCTGACCGCTCCAGGCGGTCAGAATCTCGTCGCTGCGCGTCAGGTCGTGAACAAGAATACAGGACAGAGGGTGACGGCGACATATACCGGCACTACCTCCACGAGCTATACTTATAACGACGACTGGGTCAACGGCACGGGCGACGGCACGATGGCGGTCGAACTGAGCAAGCTGTTCAACATCGAACAGGTGACTGCATCGAACCCGAAAGGATCGATGAACCCGCGCAATACGGATCGTGCCATCAGCACGGTCTCGATCAATCAGTACTACAACGGCATGATGAGCAAACTCGGAGCGGATGCCGAGAATGTCGACAAGACGCTCAAGCAGCAGGACGATCTCACGACGCAGATTGAGCAGTGGCGGCAGTCCACGTCGGGCGTGGACTGGAACGAGGAGCTGACGAATATGCTCAAGTTCCAGACGGGCTACGGCGCGTGTTCACGCGTGCTCACGTCGATGGATGAGATGCTCGATAAGCTGATCAACGGTACCGGCATGGTCGGAAGGTAAGGGGTGACACAATGGTACGCATTAGCAGTAACTACATGGTGCGTCGCTATCAGCACGATCTGAACGCGATCGACTACGCGAAGACGAAGCTCATGGAGCAGTCCGACGGCAGCAAGCTGCACCGTCCCTCCGACGACTCTGTCGGCTATTCACGCTATCTGCGCTACACCGTCTCTGAGGGGGAGAACAACCGCTATCAGGACAGTGTCAAGGCGGGGGTCTCGTGGATGAACTCGACGGAGAGTTCGCTCTCGGCGATCGAGGATATCCAGAAGACGTTCAAGGCGAAGACCCTGCAGGCGGCGAACGACGACAAGGATGAAAAGGGCGGCGACTGGCCTGCGATTGCACGCGAGATGAAGGCGGGGATCGAGCAGATCGTCTCCCTGGCAATACCCAGCTCGGTGATCGCTACATCTTCGGCGGACAGTCGGACCTAAGAGAGCCGTTTCAGATCTCAAGCCCCAATGATCCGAAATATCGCGGTGTGGCCAAGACCCTCGATGACCGTCAGGCGAACTTCTTCAATGATGCAAGTGATAACAAGAGTGCGGACTTCCTGCACCAGATGCTCTCGCTCGATGGTGCTGATGGCAACACATATTATATGAATACCTTGAACGGCAAGATCTACACGAAGGAATTCGTGCAGGAAGGCTACAAGGACATGATTGCCAAGGGGTACAAGACCGAGGCGGAGGCAATCGCCGCCGGCGAGACGACATTTGTCGGGAATGGCGGCGCGGGTCCAAACTTTATCAAAAAAATAACTTTAAGAATACCGGCGAGGTAAAAAAACCCCGGATGGACGGCATCGGCAAACGGGACAACATTGAAATTCTCCACCGTCCGCCAGCAGATCGTTACCTACAGCGGCGACATGCGCTACATCTCGATGGTCAAGCAGAACGGCTCGACGGAGCCAACGGCGGACACGGTCAACAAGACGGGCGCGGACGTGTTCGGACGCGACCTCTTCGACGACAAGAACTCTGGCAACGAGCCTTCGGGGACGGCGATGCTGAACAATATGCTGACCGTCCATGCAAAGACGCAGGCGTGCGATGCCCACTGGCTCAGCTCCGACGGCGTAACTCTCGCCGATGTCGCGAACCAGGTGACGCTGCAGGCGCACACGGAGACCGGAGCACGCTCGCGTCTCTATACGGACATGAAGGATGTGCTCACGAATCATCAGGAGAACATCACGCGCGACATTACCGATGTCTCCGCCACCGATGTAGCAGCACTTGCCACGAAGATGATGCAGCAGCAGACCATCATGAGCATGTCTCTCTCAATGGGCTCGCGCATCTTGCCGCTCTCGCTCGTGGACTATCTGCGCTGATAGCGGCGTCGCATAACGGGAAAAGGATGCCCCTTATGGCTATGCTCTATCTCAACACACGTCACACACTGCCCGTTGTCGGCTATCGGATTCAGCGCAATACCGTGGATACCGGCATCGTTCAGCCGCAGTACGAACAGGAGACGCAGCAGGCGCGCTCGAACCGCGGTTTTACGCAGCCGAAGGTCACGATCGACAGCTATCCGAGTCGGCACAGCTATGGGTATACGAACAACACGGATTTTGCCCGCGAAAATATGCAGCGCGGCTACAGCGACGTCAAAAAAGGCACGTCGAAGCATACGCAGATGGCGTGGGCACTTGCTGAGGACGGACCCAAGGCAGGCCGGCAGGTCGGCATTGAGTTCGCGCGCAATGACCTGAACAGCCGTGTCACGCGTCTGCGCACCCTCGTTGCGGCGGCGATCCCTGACCCTGAGATCCATGTCGATCCGGGCGAGATGCACGGTACGCCAACTCCCGCCAAGACAATCCCACATTGGCATACGGAGGGGCAGGCGCGGATCAAGTACAACCGCGGCAGCATCGAGACGTACCTGCAGCACAAGGGCGATATCCACAGCTGGGTCAGCGAGGGCAAATACGATATCTATGCGTAAGGAAGTATCGATTCTCAAGATCGGCGCCTTCGCAACAGGAGTTATAGATGAAGAAGATCATGACAAGCCGCTTCGGCGAGATCGAGGCGGCGGAGGAATCCATCATTCACTTTGCGGCGGGGATCCCCGCATTTGAGGAGGAACGGGAGTTCATCCTCATTCCGTATGAGGATGACAGCCCGTACGTCTTTCTGCAGTCGGTGCAGACCCCGGATCTCGCCTTTCTTATGACGATGCCGCTCTCCTTCTTTCCGGACTACGAGTTCACCATCGACGATGATGTGGAGAAGGAGCTGGGGCTTACCTCGCCCGAGGAGGTTGTGATCTATACGATCCTCACGCTCTCGGGCAAGGAGATCCGCGATCTCACGGCAAATCTCATGGCGCCGATCGTCATCAATGCCGTGACGCGGCGGGCGAAGCAGATTGTGCTCGACCGCAGTCCCTACACGACGAAACACCGCCTGTTCCCGGATGAGAAGGAGGGGCGGTAATGCTCGTACTTACACGCAAGCCAAGACAGCAGATCATGATTGGCGACAATGTCGTCGTCAACATCGTGGAGGTTCAAGGCGACAACGTGCGCATCGCCATTGATGCGCCCCGCAGCGTCAAAATCTACCGCGGCGAGATCTATCGGGCGATTCAGGAGGAGAACAAGCGCGCGGCGGCGCCCGCGGTGTTCGACCTCGGTGCACTGCCCAAAAGTTGAAACATCAAGGAGGAACGGAGCGCCGGATGCGTTCCCTATGACACATGGAGGGGTGCCTTATGGCCGTAAAAAAATGTTCAGGATGTCATGTTGGCGGCGGTTGCTGTCAGTGGAATGAAGGGCGCGGATACGTCCGTGCAGAGTGCGCCCGAAACGGCGGCACCGGATGCGGCGATTGCACGGCGCATGGATGCCGCTGCCGTCAAGGGGGCACAGGACGAGGAGCAAAAGTTCGATCCGGAGCAGGATTCGCAGCATGAGCCGCTCTCCGAGGAGCAGACGGCTTTCATCACGGAACAGCTCAACGAGATCATGAGGAATATCAATGTTGATCTTCAGTTCCAGTACCACAAAGAGGTCAACTTTATGTCCGTGCGCATGCTCGACAAGAAGACCGGCGAGGTGCTGCGCGAGGTTCCGCCCGAGGCGATGGTCGAACACATGATAAAGGTACACGACTGGATCGGTGCCTTCCTGGACAGAACGGCATAGGGAAGACGAAGGAGGATACGATGGCAGGAGCGAAAGGAATTTACGGACTTTCCGGCTCGGGACTCGATGTCGAGTCGCTGGTTCGCGTCGGAATGATTTCCGAGCAGAAGAAGTACGACCGCATCTATAAGAAGGAAGTTGAAGCGGAGTGGCGCAAAGAGGCGTATGCGAACGTCTATGACAAAGTCAATACGTTCAAGAGCCGTATGTCGGACTACCGCCTGAGCTCGACGACGAAGCCGATGACGACGACCAGTTCGCATGCCGATGCCGTGACGGCGACGGCGAACGCGAATGCGGGCGTGATGAGCCACAATGTCGAGGTCACGCAGGCGGCAGCGAATGCCTACCTTATGACCACGGCGGGGCAGAAGATCCACCGGACGAACACCAGTGCACCGACCGGCAGCGTCAAGCTCAAGGATGTCGCATATGCCGGTGGCACACGCCCCGCAGGCATGGCGGACGGGGATGCGGCACTCAAGTTCAAAAATCTCGAACGGAACGGGGACAACAGAGGTGACGTTCACGGCGGAGGAGGTCTTTACGAAGAACCTCACGCTCAACGACCTCGCTCAGCGCATCAACAATGCGCGCTACACCGGATCGGACGGCAAGAAGACCCAGCTCGACATCCGCGCGAGTTACGACTCGGTTTCCGACGGGTTTTCCATGGTCAACAGCAAGACGGGCGATAGCAACAAGATCAAGCTCTCTGTGGATACATCGACGGGTGCTGCGGGAACGGCAACGCGCAACCTTCTTTCGAATCTGAAGCTCGGTGCCGTCTCGAACGGCTCGATCGGCGCCCCCCTTGCCTTCTCGACGAGCGGTACGATTGACTCGCTCGAGGCGCAGGGTACGAATGCGACGGTCAAGATCGACGGGCGTACCTACAACAACCTGCAGGACAACAAGCTCGAAGTGAACGGTGTTACCTACACGTTCAAGAAAGCGACTCCTGTGGGGACGCCGGCAACGGTGAATGTTGCGCAGGATCAGGACAAACTCGTCGAGAATGTCAAGAAATTCGTTGAGGAGTACAACACGCTGCTCGATGATCTGGTCAAACAGTACGGACAGAAAACCAACAGAGACTACGGCGTGCTCACCAAGTCGCAGGAAGAGGGCATGACGAAGGAGCAGATTGAGAAGTGGAACGCAAAGGCGAAGGAAGGGCTGCTCTTCCGTGACGACCAGCTCCGCTCCCTCATCAGTGATCTGCGCGATGCCGTGATCAATCGCGTCCAGTCTGCGCCGGGACGCTACAGCACGATGTCTTCCATCGGCATTACGGCGAAGGATCAGACGGGACATCTGCAGTTGGACGAGACGAAGCTGAAGGCAGCCATTGCGGCAGAGCCGGATGCCGTCCACCGTCTCATTTCCTTCGATGATGAGAACAACGACTACGGCAACAGCGGTGTCGCAACGCGTCTCTACAACAAGCTTACCGGACGCCTCAAGCGCATGGAGGCATACTCCGGCGTGTCGGCGAACAAGTCGGACATGAGTGAACTGGGCAAGCTGATCCAGAACTACGAAAAAGCAGATGAGCGACTTCAAGAAACTCATGTCGTCCTTTGAGAGCAAACTCTACAAGAAGTACAACGCAATGGAGGTTGCGATCTCGCGTCTTTCGACGCAGTTCAATTTCTTCCACGGACAATGATGCAGGGGGGATTCCCATATGGTAAACAATGCCGCAGAGGCATATAAGAGGCAGCAGATCATGACGGCGACGCCCGAGACGCTGACCCTCATGCTCTACAACGGCTGCCTCAAGTTTATCAAGGAGGGCGTCGAGCTGCTTGCGGAGAAGAACTACGAAGCATCGAACATCTCGCTCCAGAAGGCACAGAACATCATCTCAGAGTTCCGCATCACACTCAATATGGACTATGAGATCTCCCATCAGCTGATGCCTCTTTACAACTACGCCTATGACCGACTCGTCGAGGGCAATATGAAGAGCGATCCTGCGATCATCCAGGAGGCGACCGATATCATGACCGAGCTGCGCGATGCATGGGCACAGGCGATGAAGAAGGCGCGTGAGGAGAAGGGCGCGCAGGGCATGGAAGGGAGCGGCGTCTATGCCGGATGAGTCCTATGCGGCGGCACGCGAACTCTGGGAGAAGTACCGCGTGCTTACGCACGAGATGATGAAGTTCGTAGATGCCGATGAGATCGATACGTTCATCGAACTTGTCGATCAGCGCGAGCAGGTTGTTACGCTTCTGCAGGCACTCCCTGCCGATCCCTATCGGGGCGGCGCGGAGTGGGCGGCATTGGAGGCGGAACTGACGCCGCTCGAGATGCAGCTCCAGTACAAGGCGCGCGCGTGGCTGAACCGCTCACGCCGTCAGAATGCCGCCGTCCACAGCTATGACCTCACGGGCGCAAGCCCTCTCGGCAGCAATCTCAATCGTCGTTACTGAGGCTTGACTCTTTCGTGGAACTCGTCTCGACACTTGACAAATGGGGATAAAAAAAGTAAAATATTTACAGTCATTTACTTAAGTATGTCCTCATCATGACGATATACATTATGTAAGGCGATAATAAGCAAGCGGGGCGGCTGCCATGGACGGCTAGCTAGCAGCTGATCAGGATAGACGCGTCACTTGCCTATTATACAGCGGGCACGGATGTCCGCACATACATTCAACATCCGGGAAATCCGGAGTCACACCAGGGAGGAATTTACACATGGCAATGGTAGTTAAGAACAACATGTCGGCGGTCAACACGCTCAACATCCTGAACAAGAACCAGTCGGCACTCGCGAAGAGCCTCCAGAAGGTCTCCTCGGGTATGAAGATCAACAGCGCCGGCGACGATGCTTCGGGCTATGCCATCTCTGAGCGTATGCGCGTCCAGATCCGTTCGCTCGATCAGGACAACCAGAACGCACAGAACGGCAACAGCATGATGCGCACCGCTGAGGGCGCTGTCTCCAGCACGGTCGAGATTCTCAAGACCCTGAAGGAGAAGGCGATCAACGCAGCGAACGACACGAACACGGATGACGATCGCCGCACGATCCAGAAAGAGATCAACCAGATGGTTGACCAGATCGACGACAACGCGCTTGCAACCTACAACGGCAAGTACCTCGTCGATGGCTCGCGCAACAGCAAAGGTCTGGCAACCTGCACGACTCTCACGAACGGCGCACTGAGCACGGCTTCGCTTTGGTCCTCCGCGCTGACTGCACTCAAGAGCCGCACGGATGAGAGCCTCAACATTCAGTCGACGGATAACGTCACGGTTTCCTATGTTCGTCAGGGTCGCACCTACACGACGACGTTCTCGGTCGGCACGAACGGTCTCTCCGACATCATCAAGAGCACGGCTTTCAACGGTACGGAGTCGCAGGCCGGCACAGACCTCGTCGGTGCTACGGCAAATAAGGCTCTGATTGGCTATGACAAGTCGCAGAACAGCGTCTATACGGCGGACAACAAGACGGCTCTTTTCGATCCAGTCGGTCGGCACGGGCACGACCTATCAGATCTCCTCGTTCACGATGTCGATCACGGACAACACGGGCGCAATCCGCAAGACGGCGAACACGGCTCTCGATGCGTTCAACGAGCGCATCCGCGCAGAGAACAAGTCCGAGGACAACGCTCTCGTTCTTCAGACGGGCGTTAAGGCAAACCAGGCAATCAAGGTCAGCATGACCGATATGCGTTCCCTCGCACTTGGCGTGAAGGGTACGGATGGTCAGGTTCTCAGCGTTCAGACGCAGGAGAAGGCAAACGCTGCGATCAACACCCTTGACACGGCACTTCAGAAGGCTCTTGATGAGCAGGCGAACATCGGCGCAATCCAGGCACGCCTGAACTACACGAGCTCCAACCTCACGACGGCGTCCGAGAACGTTCAGAACTCCGAGTCCACGATTCGCGATGCGGATATGGCGAAGGAGATGACGAACTACACGAAGAACAACGTGCTGCTCCAGGCTGCGCAGTCCATGCTCGCGCAGGCGAACCAGAACAGCTCGGCTGTCCTTTCGCTCCTCCAGTAATTCGCTTCGGCTGTTACATACGGATGACAGGACTCCCTCCCCTTTTGGGGAGGGAGTCTTTTTCTTTGTCGTAAGGCTTTATAAATGCCCTGTAATCGCGTATAATGATTCTTTGAGAAGCCGTGAAAGGATGTGTCTCATGAAGATCTCTGCCTGCTACATCGTCAAGGACGAAGCCGATGAACTGTGTCGGTCGCTCCGCTCACTCCAGGATGCGGTCGATGAAATCATCATTGTGTCGACCGCGGCTTGTTCAGCTGTGGCAGAGGCAGCGGCAAATGTGGGGGCAGAAGTCTACGATTTCCCGTGGCAGAATGATTTTTCGCTTGCCCGCAACTATGCGCTTACACGAGTGACAGGCGATTTTTGTGATTTTCTTGGATGCAGATGAATACTTTTCTTGAGCCTGCGGCGGTGCGCACAGCTTTGGTAGAAATTGTGCGTAAGCAGGGGATGCTTGATATTGTTATGCTACGTCGCAGTAATTTTATGACAAAGGAGAGTACAGCAGATGTGATCTATGACTACAGTCCGCGTATTTTGCGTGGGGCGGGGCTGCACTATGCGGGCATGATACACGAGCAGCCCGTGCGTGATGATGGTGTAGAGCGTATCATCGTCTATGGGGATGACCGCCTTGCCATCGGTCACACAGGCTACCTTACAGAGCGCGGTACAGAGAAGATATGCCGTAATATTGCCATGCTCGAGCAGGATGCTGCCCTCCATGGGCGCAGTCCGATGCACGCCTACTATCTGGCGGACTGTTATTTCGGGCTGAAGGACTATGCGAGGACACTTGCGCTTTCACAGGAGGTTCTGGACAGCGATGCGATCATCATCGGGAATGAGAGCCGGATCTATCATCAGATGATTGAGTCGATGCGGGCACTTCATCGTCCCGATGAGGAAATGCTTTCCCTTGCCGACGAAGCACTTGCGGCATATCCGAATCTGCCGGATTTCTACGCGCAGCGCGGCATGATTCTCTGTGGTCTTACGCGCTATAGGGAGGCGGCGGAGAGTCTGGCGGCGGCGCTTGCACGCTACGATGCGGGTGCGGCGCATACGGCGGATTCCTCGTTCTTCAATGATGCTGTTGCGGGGATGGTAGCGGAGCGTCTGGCGCAGATTTGGACACATTTGGGGAGTTGCCGCTGGCACACTCCTATGCAGAGCGTGCACTGCATTATCGGGAAGGGCATGGGACGGAAGCGGAGGAGAAACGGATGCAGATTACGGCGTGTTATATTGTACGGGATGATGCCGCGCATCTGGAGAAGTCCATCGAGAGTTTACGGGATCAAGTGGATGAGCTGATTGTTCTTGATACGGGCTCGCGTGACAATACGCGAGAGACGGCGGAGCGTCTTGGTGCGACGGTTCATTCCCTGGCGTGGACGGATGACTTTGCAGCCGCACGCAATGCTGCGCTCGCCCTTGTGACGGGGGACTGGGTGGTGTTCATCGATGCCGATGAATACTTTTCGGAGGAGACCCGTGCTCGACTGCGTTCGGTTATCATGCAGGCGGACGAAACGGAGGCCGAGGTGCTGCTCCTCCCGTGGCACAACATCGACGAGGAGACAGGGGAGACGCTGCTCGATTCCTTCGCTCCGCGCATCTTTCGCCGCAGAGAGGGCCGGCACTATGTGGGAAGGATTCATGAGGAGCTGCGCGAGGCGGATGGCACGGCACCGCCTTCCCGTATGGTTGCGCCGGAGCTTTTGACGCTCGTGCATACAGGATACTCGGCGGCACTCACGCAGGAGAAGGGCGCGCGTAACCTGCGCCTCCTGCTGGACGAAGCGGCGCATTCGGAGCATCCCGAGCGCTGCTGGCGGTATCTCGCAGAGACGTACGACAATCTCGGAGATGACCGCATGGCGGAGCACTATGCTCTGCGCGACATTGGGCTTGGGCGGCGTGGCATCGTCTATGCCGCTCGTTCTTACCGTATCCTTCTGCGTATTTATGGCGGAAATCCGGCACGTAGGAAGGAGTATCTTGCTGTGGCAGAACGGGCAGTGCGTGATTTCCCTGAGCTGCCCGAGATGCAGGCGGAACTTGCAGAGGCACTTGCGGTATATCATCGTTATAGTGAGGCGGCGGAGGCAGCAGAGCGTGCGCTTGCGGCAGTGCCGCCAAAAATCGAGGGATTGAGCCCTCGATCTTCACCGAGGAGATGGGTGTGGAACTGCGCCGCCGCAGGACAATCTGGCAGAGGATGGCGGAGCGCGCGGCACAGCTGCGTATCACAGCGGCTGTCTTTGTGCGGGATGATGAGCGAGATATGGAGCGATGGCTAGAAAATACTGCTGTCTATGCGGATGAGCGTATTGTCGTCGATACAGGGGGGACGGACGGAACGCGCGCCCTTGCCGTGGCGGCAGGGGCGACGGTGAAGGATTTCCCGTGGCGGGATGATTTTGCCGCCGCACGCAATGCCGCCATCGGGGCGGCGCACGGAGAGTGGGCAGCTGTTCTCGATGCGGACGAAACTTTTTTTGATCCCACAGAGCTGCGTTCCTATCTTGCGATGGTGGATGTGACGATGCCCCATGTGGATGCCGTACTTTTGCCGATCGTACACGTCGACGAGAACGCGGACGGGCGGGAGATGGGGCGTGCGCCGCATGTCCGCCTTCTGCGCCTCGGACGTGGTCTTTACTATGAGGGGCGCGTGCATGAGGCTCTGAAAAAAGAGAGGGGAGAGCCAGTTCTCTATCATGAACCGAACTTTCCTGCGATCTGTCATGTGGGATACTCGTCGGGACGTATCCGCGCCAAGCACGAGCGCAATCTTGCGCTGATGGAGCGGCGCATTGCGGAGATGGGGCTTCTGCCCGGCGACTGCCGCTACCTTGCCGATACCTATTACGGCCTTGGGAAGTATGCAACTGCACTCATCTATGCGCGTGCGGCACTCGAGGAGCATGTGGCCTCCGTCGGCGGGCAGAGCAATCTGCACCATCTTCTCCTGGATGCGATGGAGAAGGAGTGTGTTGCCCCAGCAGAGCAGATTACGGCGGCGCGTGCGGCGTGTGCATTATTCCCGCAGCTGCCGGATTTCTACGGGCGGCTCGGAATTCTTCTTGCCGCTGCGGGGAGACGAGGCGGCACTGCCCGCGTTGACGCGTGCGATGGAGCTTTTTGAAAGTCCCGCCGATACTTGCGGTGAGGCGAGCGCATTTCCCGCATGGGCGGGGGCGGTTTCTGCTGCACGCGCGCGTCTTCTGATGGAAGCGGGTGACTATGCGGCGGCAGAGGAGGAAACTGCGCGTGCATTTGTGTTTGATACGGCGCGTGAGGAGGCACTTGATGTCTATGTCGGACTTCACAGAGCGGATGATGCGGGGCCTCTCCTCGCTGCTCTGCGTACGATGTGCGGTACGGATGAGGAACAGCTCGCCTATCTCGTGCGCTTTGCGGACAGCTACGGATGGCTCATCCTCGCGCAGGAGGCACGCACGGAACTTGCGCGCATGACGGGGCACGATGTTCCTGCGCCGGACATCTACGCTGCGTGGGAGCGAAACCCGCAGGAGCGGGGGCGGGTTGTTGTCGGCGCATTGGCGCGGTATGTGCGCGAGATGCCGGAGCTGCTGCTGCGTCTGGAACGCAGCAGCCATGCGGAGAGCATTCATCTCTATCACCGCCTGCGCGGGCTTTTTGCCGCAGGTGATGCGGGCGTTTTGGCGGCATTACGATGAGCCGGATGCCGCGCCACTGCCGGAGAGCATGGAGGATACAATCTCGTGCGCGAGGCGTTTATTCATCATGCGGATGCAGCACAGGCGGAGCGGTTCCTGCGCGCAGCGGCGGGCTATGGGGCGGATGTTGTACGTGCACTTGCGGAGTCGTTTGCAGATGCACAGTGTCATGCGGGTGCACTTCTCGCGTGGGCATGCCTCTCGGAGCTGACAGGTGCGACGGCGGACAGCCTCTATGGGCAGGCACGCGCCTCTCTGTACCTTGGCATGCGTGCCCAGGCACGGGAATATCTGGTACATGCGCTTGCGATCAATGCGGCGCATCGAAAGTCACAGGAACTGATGGAGCTGATACGATGAAGATCTCGGCATGTGTCATCGCGAAGAATGAGGCGGAAAAACCTGCCGCGCTGGCTCACATCCATGCGCGTCTTTGCCGACGAGATGATTGTGGTTGATACGGGCTCGACGGATGCGACGGCAGAGATTGCACGCGCGGGCGGTGCGAAGGTCTTTCACTTCGCGTGGATCAACGATTTCGCTGCAGCGAAGAATTTTTGCGCTTGACAAGGCTTCGGGCGACTGGGTCGTCTTCACTGATGCGGATGAATATTTTACGGAGGAGAGCGTATCGCGTGTGCGTCCGCTGATCGAGGAGTATAGCGGGCGCAGGAAGTTCGACGGCTTTATCGTTCACCTCGTCAACATTGACATGGATACGGGCGCACTCCTCGGCACGTCGGCAGATGTGCAGCGCATCTTTCGCCGTGCGCCGCACATCCGCTTTGTGGGCAGCATTCACGAGCATGTGGAGAACCTCAGCGGCGACGCGGGGCGTGAGATGGCGATGGCGCCGGGGTTGACGCTCTACCACACGGGGTACTCGCCGCGCATCATCAAGGAAAAGTCGCGGCGCGACTTGAGCTCCTGCTGGCACGTCGTGCGCGCGGGGAACATAAGACGCTCGATGAATATCATCTGATGGACTGCTACTATACGCTCGAAGATTACCCCCAAAGCGGCGATGTATGCACAGCTGTCACGCGACAGCAGCGATCGTCCCGTCGGTTCGGAGGATCGCCCGCACGCGGTTCTCCTTCAGTCGCTCATTCTGATGAAGGCTGCGGATGCGGAGATTGCGGAGGCGTATATGACGGCGCAGCGGGCATTCCCGAAAAAGGCAGAGTTTCCCTTGATCTATGCAACCTATGCGTGGGAGCAGGGGCTTCCTTGAGACGGCGTGCGCTGCGTACCGTGAAGGAATCCGTCTGCATGAGGGAATACTACCGTGAGGGCGACTATTCCGGCATCCTCGCGCCAAGTGCCTATGCGCGACTCGGTGAGGCGGCAGCTCTCAGGGGAGATGCGGAGGCGGCGGTTGTGCTCTACGAGCGTGCGCTGCGTCTGCAGCCGCGCTATGCGCCCGCACTTGCGGGGCTCTTGGATCTCCTCGATGGGGCGGGGGCGGATGATGCAGCTGTGATCGAGACGCTGCGGACGCTCTATGATGAGGCGACGGATGCAGAGTTTCTCGCTTCCGTACTGGCACGACGCTTTCCACACGCGAGCCTCTACTATGACCGCCGTGCAGAGGTGCATTTTGATGCACGGCGGCGTTTCATCCTCGCGGGTGATGCAGACTCTGCAGCGGCGTCGTTGATCGAGGATATGGAGCGTGCGGCGGCACTTGCAGCGGCATATGGGGCGGATTTTGCGCCCGAAAGCCAAGGGGCACTCGCTCTTCTCCTGCCGGACTCGTGCAGGGAGATCTCCGTCGCGCCAGAAGCGCAGCGAATGCGGCGCAGGATCGGACGGCTCGCAGGAGGGATGGCATGAGAGGGGCGGCACTCGAGGCACTGCGCGATGAGATCTTTGCGGCACTCGCACGCAGGGGATGAGCGCGCTGCAAAGAAGGGGATCAAGCGGCTGCACAAATATGAACCGTGCGAAGCGGCGGGGCTTCTCACCGCGCTCCACATCGAGGCAGGACGTGCACGTGAGGCTCTTTCCGCGTGGCGGGAGTGTGCACGGCTTCGTCCCGATGACCCCTATACGGTCTTTCTGCGCGCGCGCATTTTCCTCGTGGAGGGGGCACGCTGCGCCGCACTTGAAACACTCCGGCCGATCATGGGAACAGCGATGTCCCCCGCTATCGCGGAGAAGGTCTATAACCTCGCAGGGCAGTGTGCGCGCTTTCTCGGACGTGCGGCGGATGCCGTCGCGTTTTACGCACAGGCGCGCGATGCTGCTCCGACGAGAGAACTGCGTGCGCTCAATGCGAGCAACGTGCTGTTCAACCGTCACTATCTGCCGTCATCGCTTGCGGAGGAGAGGTGTGCGGCGGAGGAATACGGTGCGCTCTTTGCGGATGTACATACTTTCGATCACGCAGCGCACGATATGGGAGAGCGACGGCTCCGCATCGGCTATCTCTCGCCCGATGTGAGGGAGCACGTCGTGCTCTCCTTTTCGTATGCCCTGATGACGGCGCTCGACCCCACACGGTTTGATGTGACGGTTTATGCGTTGAACGCGGAGGATCGCTATACGGAGAACGTAAAGCGTTCGGTCGCGCATTTCCGAAATCTCGCGCGCCTTTCGACAGAGGCTGCGGCAGAAACAATTTATTGTGACGGCATCGACCTCCTTGTCGATCTCGCGGGGCATACGGCGGGGATGACGTTGCCCATCCTCGCACACCGTCCCGCCCCCGTGCAGATCTCCGGCATCGGTTATTTCGCCTCGACGGGGCTGCGGACGGTGGATTATTTTCTCGCCGACCCCGTACTTGCGGCGGGAATGGCGGAGGATGGCTTTACGGAGGAGCTGCTCGTTCTGCCACACTCGCATTTCTGCTGGCAGCCGCTCCATGCCGCGCCTGCGCCCGCACACACTCCTGCGGCAGGGTCGCGGGATCGTCTTCGGCAGCTTCAACAATTTCACGAAGCTGAACAATGCGGTGCTTCGCGTCTGGGCGGAGATCCTGCGCCGTGTGCCGGAGAGCCGCCTCCTGCTCAAGACCGATGTGTTCTTCTGTCCCGATGCACGGGAGGAGGCACTGCGCCGCATCATGGCAGCGGGGATTCCCTGTGCGTGTGTGGAAACAGAGGGAGCATCGCAGGACTATCTTGCCGCGTACAATCGCGTGGACATCGCGCTCGACCCGTTTCCGTATCCCGGCGGCGGTACAACCTGCGACGCGCTCTATATGGGCGTGCCGGTTGTGACACTGGCGGGCGAGAGCCCTCGGCAGCCGATTTGGCGAATCTCTTTTTGGAGAACATCGGAGCGGGGGCACTCATCGCGCATACGGCGGAGGAATATATTGAGTGCGCGGTCACGCTGGCGCAGGATGCCGACCTGCTCGACGCGCTGCATGCGGGGCTGCGCGGGATGATGGAGAACTCACCTGTGATGGATGCTGCGGGCTACGGCAGCGATGTGGGCGCCGCATATGAGGGCTGTTTGGGCTGCGTATGCCGCGCGTCGGGAGCGGCTAAAGCCTCCCTCCGTTCATGACGATAATATGAGTATGGACAGAAGATTGCTGAAAGAACGCATCTTTGCACTGCTCGAGAACGAACAGTATGCAAAGGCGCAGGAGTGCGCAGAACGTGCTCTTGCAGCGGATGCGGACGACGATCTGCTGCGCTATCTGCATGCCTATGCCGTGGAGCGGCAGGGTGATCTGCCGTGCGCGATGACGCTTGCGGAGTCGTACATTACCACAGGGCGAATACCTCTGCGCCATGAGTTCATGCGTCTGCGCGCTGCCGTTGCCTATCGTATGGGTGATGTGCGGGCGGCAGAATTCTGCAGACTTGCCTATGAGGAGGAGCCGGACGATCCCGCGCTCTACAGTTCGTTTCTGCTCGCACAGAACGCGCAGGAGGCAGCTAGGGACGAACTCTTCCGCGCACACTGCGTCTATGATTCGTTCTTCAAGGATACGCCGCGTTATACCTATCGCGTGCCGTATCACCATGCGAAGATTCGCATTGGCTACATCTCACCGGATTTCCGCCGAAATGTGATGCAGCACTTTGTTCAGCCTCTTCTGACGGCGTATGACCGCACCCATTTTGAGGTCTATGCGTACAGTACGGCAGCGGAGCCGGACGATGTAACGGAGGCACTGCGCCCGCATCCGACCGTATGGCGTGACATGGGCGGCATGACGCACGAGGAGATCGCCGCGCGCATTCATGCGGATGAGATCGACATTCTCGTGGATCTCGCGGGGCATGCCGCGGGCGGTGCGCTGCCTGTGCTGGCGCGTCGGCCTGCGCCCGTGCAGATGATGGGGCTCGGCTATACGGCGACATCGGGGCTGTCCGATGTGGACTACTTCCTGACGGATGAGACCTGTGATCCTGTGGACGGTGCAAGCGAACCGTATTTTACGGAGAAGCTCATCCGTCTGCCGAGTCAATTCGTCTATGTGCCGCGCGCAGGGCTGCCGCAGCCGATGGGGACACCCGCCCGCAGGAGAGGACATATCCTCTTTGGCGTATTCAACCAGTACCGCAAATTTACAGATGAAATGCTTCTTTGCTGGCGGGAGATTCTGGAACGTGTACCGAGGGCGCAGCTGCTCATCAAGTCCCAGATTTTTCTTTGCGGAGCCGATGGCGGAGGCTGCACGAGAGCGCCTTGCACGGCTCGGAGTTGATGTTGGTCGCGTTCTCCTCGAACCTGCGACAACGGACTATATGGAGCGGTATCTCGATGTGGACATCGCGCTCGATACCTATCCGTGGCCAGGCGGGGGCACTACCTGCGATGCGCTCTACATGGGCGTGCCCGTCGTGACGCGTTATGGTGAGCGGCGCAGCACGCGCTTTTTCGTACGCGTTGATGACGCATGTGGGATTGGAGGGGCTCGCCACAGAGACGGCTGCGGACTATGTGGTGTGCGCCGTCCGCCTCGCACAGGACTTGGATGCACTGGATGCGCTGCACAGGGGAGCTGCGCGGACGGATGGAGCGTTCGGCGGTGATGAATCAGACAGACTATATGCGTGCGTTGGAGCATGCATACATGAATGTACTTGGATGTCAAAACGAAGGGGAGAGGACATGAAAAAAAGCGGAAGAGAAAGCGAGCAGCCGCTGTGGCACAGGATGTGCCGCAAAAAGTGCGGATCGGTTATCTGTCGGCGGATTTTGGCGCGGGACGTACGCGTGACCTGCTGCCGATGTACTTCTTCTCGTACGATGCGCAGCGCTTTGAGATCTATGCATATCATACGGGGCGAAATGGTGATACCGAAGTCTTTGCGAAGGAAGTGCCTCTGCGTGAGATTGGCGGCATGACGGCTGAGGAAGCGGCGGCGACAATCCGTGCGGATGGCATTGACCTGCTCGTCGATCTCTCTCTTCGTATGCCGGATACGACGATCCGCAGCATCCTCACGCTGCGTCCTGCTCCACATATCGTCTCGCTTGCAGAGGACTGCCCCACCGCACTGGCGGAACAGCTTCCGACGGTCGAGGGGGAACGGATTCTTGCCCGTTCCTATACACCGTTTGAACGTGTACATCGCTATACATATCGCGCTCCTCTCCTTGATGCGGGCGTGCCGGCAATCGGTGTGGCGGGAACGCTCACGGAGGGGACGGTAACTTTACTTGTCGATCTTCTCTGCGACGTGCTGCAGGCGCTGAGCTCCGTTCGTCTTGTCCTGCCTGCCGCCGTCACAGCAGGGGCTTACCGAGGAGGACCTTGCGCGGATTGCAGACGCGGGTACGGCGGCAGCGACGCTCGAACTCGTGGATGAACTTCCCTACGAGACGCTCGATCTCGCTGTCGGTGTGGATGTCGATCTCGTCGATGTCTGCCGTGCGGCGGAGCATGCCGTGCCGCTCCTCGCGGCGGAGGTGTTCGTGCATGGGGATGATGCCGCGCTTGTACTTGAAAAGCTGGGGCTTTCTCCTGTGCAGGATGCGGCATTGCTTGGCGTGCAGATCTGTCGCCTCGCTGCTGACCGCGCCCGGCTTTCGGAGCTGCATGGAAGCCTGCATTGGCAGCTCTCCGATCTCTTTGATGTGAAGGCAATCCTTTTTTCCGTGGAGCGTGCCTATGACCGTCTCCTTGCACGGGGCTGCACGGAGACACCGGAGCTGCTTGCAGAGCGCCTTGCGCGCGCGTCCGCACAGGAGAAATGGGCGGCTGTCATTGCGGCGGCACACGCACTGGACGGCATGGAACGACTTGATCCCGAGCAGCGCATGAGCCTTGCGTGGGCATATTTCTTCTGTGATGAACAGAGCCCCATAGGGGCGTTGGGCGCTCCTTGCGGAGGGCGTTCCCCGCGCGCGCGAGGCGGCTCGCCTCTATCTGTCCGTCGTCAGTATGGAGCCGCCCGGCACACAGATGGAAATCTTCGCACGGGCGCAGCACGGTCTTGCTCTCATCGATGCAGGACTGCCCGCCGTTCCTACGGTTCGCTCCATGCTGCTCAAGACCTGCGCGGATCGTGGAGACTTTGTCATCGGTTCGGAGGCGACATCCACATATGCGTGCCGCTATGCGGAGGAGGCGGAAAGCGGGGTCATGCGGCGGGGGTATTACGGCGTGAGCCTCTTTCGACTGAACGCCGTTGACATCCCTGCGGCGGAGGTCTATCGGCGGAGCTGCGGCTACGCGGATCTCTTTGCGGACGTGCAGCCGTATATCCATCGTGGGCGGCGCAGGAAGGAAAAAATCCGCATCGGCTATATCTCGGGCGATTTCCGACAGCATGTCATGCAGTATTTTTATCTGGCCGTTCCTCGCGGGGTTCGACCGCGATTCCTTCGAGGTCTACGTCTATAATCTGGGCAAAGAGGATCAGTATTCGGCGTTTTTTTCCGCACGCTTGTGACGGCATGGCGTGATCTCCGCCCGCTGCAATCCGATATGGAGCGCATCGCGCAGGCAGTTCATGCGGATGAGGTGGATATCCTCTTTGACCTCGCGGGGCATACAAACGGGTCGGGGCTTGACGCACTCGCATGGAAGCCCGCACCCGTCCAGCTCTCGGGTCTTGGCTATATGGCGACGACGGGGCTTCCGGCGGTGGATTACTTTGTAACCGATCACTTCTGCGATCCCGAGGGCAGCGGCAGCGAAGCTGTTTATGTCGAAAAATTACTGCGCCTGACGAGCCAGTTCTGCTATAATGGATATACGAATCTGCCTGCCTCGGAGGGGACACCCGCAAAAACGCGCGGCTATGTTCTCTTTGCCTCGTTCAATCAGTATGTGAAGCTGCAGGATACGACGCTCCTTGCGTGGCGCGAGATTATGGAGCGCGTGCCGAATTCCCGCCTCCTGCTCAAGAACAGCGCGTTCGCCAAGGGGGGGATCGCGCTTATGGCATACGCGCGTTTGCAGCGGCTCGGTTTTGATATGAGCCGCGTCATGTTCGAGGAGGCGACGCGGGACTATATGGAGCGGTATCTGGACGTGGATATCGCACTCGACACCTACCCGTGGCCGGGCGGCGGGACGACCTGTGACGCGCTCTACATGGGCGTGCCTGTCATCTCCTACTATACGGAGCGGCACAGCACGCGCTTTACCTACAGTCTCCTTGCCAATATCGGGCTTGCGGAGCTTGCCTCCGTGCGCATGGAGGACTATGTGGAGAAGGCGGTCGCGCTCGCGGGCGACCTTGACCTCCTCGATGCGCTGCACCGAGGGATGCGTGAACGCATGAAGGTATCGCCTGTCATGGATCAGGAGCGGTATATTCGTGAGATGGAGGACTGTTATCGTGCGATCTGGGAAGCGTGGGAAAAAACAGACGCAGAATCCGTTTGAACGTGCATTCGAACGGGTGAAGCGGGATATCGCCGCAGAGCGCATGGAGTCTGCTGTTGCACGTCTGCGGGAGATGGAGTGCACAGGTCTTTTCCCTGAGGAGCGTCTCTATGAGATGCATGAGTATATGGGGCAGCTCCTCTACTGGCTTGCCGATCTGAAGGAGGCCCTGCCGCACCTGCGCCTTGCGTGGGAACTGCCGCGCGCGGATCATGCGGCGCGGATGGCGGCACTCAGCAACTATCTCATGTATCTTCACTATGCCGATGGTGTTACAAATACGGAGATGCAGGAGGCACATGCCGCATATGCCGATTTGCTTGGCGTACTGCCGCAGTTCACGCACGCAAAGCGGCGGCGGAAAAAGCTGCGCATCGGCTACCTCTCTCCCAACATCACGGATCACATCGTGCTGAACTTCGCCATACAGCTGTTCTCTGCCTATGACCGCACGCATTTTGCGGTGTATCTTTATGATATAGGGAAGCTGCAGAGCGAGGTGACGGATTGGGTGGCGGGGATGGTGGACGGCTATGCCGATCTTTCGAAGGAAACGGCACAGACTGCGGCACATCGTATACATGCGGACGGGATTGACATCCTCTTTGACCTCGCGGGGCATTCGGCGGGTGGCAAGACCCTGGAGATCGCCGCATATAAGCCCGCGCCTGTGCAACTCTCGGGCATCGGCTACTTCAACACAACGGGGCTTCGTGCGATGGACTACGTTCTTGGCGATGCGATCGTCGATCCGCCGGCGATGGAGGAGTTGTTCACGGAGCGCATCCTGCGGCTGCCGCAGACACATCTCTGCTTCACACCGTCGGAGCGGTTTCGTGCCTATGAGAACCTGCACCGTGTGCCGCATGATCCCGTGGTGTTCGGGAGCTTCAACAACTTTGCGAAGATCACGGATGAGATGCTCGGGCTTTGGGCAGATATTCTGCGGCGTGTTCCCAATGCGCGGCTTCTGCTCAAGAATGTGCGGCCGGGCAAGGAAACGCTGCAGCGGATGCAGCGGCGTGCCGAGGCTGCCGGAATTGATTCCGCACGGCTCGAAGTGCGCCCCGGCTCGAAGGATTACCTCCGCGACTATCTGGATGTGGACATCATCCTTGATACGTTTCCCTACCAAGGCGGCGGAACGACCTGCGAGGCGCTCTTTATGGGGCTGCCCGTTGTAACGCTTGCGGGCACGCGGCACGGGGCGCGCTTCGGCGCGAGTCTCCTTGCGAATGCGGGGTTGGGGGAACTGGTCGCGGATACGCCCGAGGCATATGTGGAGCGCGCTGCCGCCCTTGGGAGCGATACGGAACTCCTCGCGGCACTTCATAAGGCCGTACCGCGCATGATGCGGGCTTCCCCGCTGATGGACGGCGGAGGATACGTCCGTGCCGTGGAGGCGGCATATAAGATGATTTGGGGAGCGATACCTCAATGAAGAAGCGTAAGCAAAAAAACGCGCCGAGCGTGCGCGCAGGAAGCGTGCGCGGCGGGAAGAAAAAACGACAAGCGAAAGGGACGATGACAATGGCAGAGAAGAAGATTGCAACGGTGGAGCAGATCCGCAAGCATATGGAGAAGAAGGAGTATGCGGGGGTCATCAATACCTTTGCCGATATGCTCGAGCAGGGCAATCCGCCAGAGGAATGCTTCGGCGATGTCGCACGCGCCTATTTTGAGTTGGGCGATTATACGCGTGCGGCGAGCTGGGTGACAACCACCCTCTCCAAGGATGCGTCGAATGTGGATGTGCGCATTCTGCTTGCACGCATCTGCCAGCGTGAGAAGCGCACCGCCGATGCTCTGAATCTCTACGAGAACATCCTGCGCGCTCACAAACGCGAGCTCTCCTACGACCAGCGCATGGAGATCGGGCGTCTTGCAGGGGCTCGATGCACGCCTCAATCCTGAGCGTACGCGAACCGCATATCCGCAGCTTGCGGCACTGTTGGGACTTGCCGAGGCGCATGTGACAGAGCCTCTCGCTGCACCCACACCCGCCCAGCCAGTGACTGCCGCCGCAGAGCCTGCTCCAGTCGTTATGAATGCGGAGAAGCAGGCACAGGAGATCCTCGCACAGGAGATCCGCCCGATGGAGAAGGTGGAGGCACTGAACGCATTCGCGGGGGCGGCATATGCCGCCGGCGACAACGCGGGCGCAAAGACGCTCCTCATGGCGGCACTGCGGCTTGACCTCGGGGATGATATGACGCTGCGGAACATGGCTCTCCTCCTGCACGATATGGGAGAGAAGAACAAGGCTCTGCAGGTGGCGGCAACGATGCACAGAACGGACTTCATGCTGCTGCGCACACTGAAATCATGAGCGCGCTCAGCATTATCCTCGCGGTCACGGAGGAGGGCGCATATCTGCGCGAGACTGTGGAGGCGGCGATAGCTGCCTCTCAGGGTTGTGGTGTGGATGCGGAGCTGATTGTACCCGTCGCGGCAGCGGATGCGGATATGGTACAGCAGGTGCTTCATGGATGTGCCTGTAGCTTGTTGCCCTGTAATGGGAAATCGTTGGCGGCACGGTGGAATGCAGGGGCAGCAGATGCGGCCGGGCAAATTTTTTTCTCTTTCTGCATGAGGGTGTTATCCCTACGGCGGACGGGCTGAAAAAAACTCCTTGAAACCCTCCTGCCGGATGAGAAAAATTGCTGCCGTCGGCCCTTTTTTTCCAACCATACGGTCTTTTTCATGGCAGTATCTGAATGCAGAGGAAATGGCGGTGCATGGAGAGGATGTCGATGCGTGGGTGCGCCGTCATCTGACGCAGCTGACGAACAGCCTGTTCCTCGAGGACTTTGCTCTGCTCGTGCGCCGCTCCGCCTTTTTGGGCGGTGCAGGGGATTTGACGAGGCATTTACGGGCGGCGGTACGGATCTCGATCTTTCATTCCGCCTCAAATACGAGGGCTTTCACCTCCTGCGCACGCCTGTCTATTTCGCACATCGAGGAGCGGGGAGCTGCGAGCTCTACGATCTGACACGCTCCGAGATGCGTCCGCTGCTCATGGAACGTTGGGGCATTGACATCGGTCTGCCCGAGACGATTCTGCAGGAGGCCTTGGGCGCGATCACGTGGGCGCACGATCTTCCGCTCATTCGCGCGACGGCACGCACGGCCCTTCTAAAGGCTCCGCTTGTCAGCATCCTGATTCCGACCTGCAGCCGTCCGAAATACTTTCACGAGACGCTTGCGGGCGCATGTGCGCAGACCTATCCGAACATTGAGGTGATCGTCTGCGATAACTCGACGGACGATGATACCGAGGAGCTGATGCAGGCATATCGGGATGATGTGCGCGTGCGTTATGTGCGGGACAAGAACGCATGCACAGTCGTGGAGAAGGCAGCGCTGCTTACGCAATTGGCGTGCGGCACGTTCGTGCAGTGGTGCCTGGACGGCGATATCCTCTTGCCGGACAAGCTTACGCTTATGGTTGATGCGTTTCTGCGCGAGCCGGGAACGACGCTTGTTACCTCTGTATGTGGCAGGATCGACGGGGACGGTGCATTCCTCGGAATAGTGGAGGAGCACCCTCCGGTCTATGGGATTTACAATCGTCTCAGCGGTGCGGCAGTTGGACAGATCTGTCTGATGAGCGGTACGAATTTCATCGGCACGCCCTCTTCCGTCCTCTTTCGGCGGACAGATACGGAACATCTCTTATGGCATTCACAGGAGCGTGGATATCAGGCGGCAGCGGATGCAGTCATGTGGCTGACCCTCCTCGAAAAAAAGGGGATGCTGTCGTGTTCGGCAAACCGCTGAGTCTCGTCCGTGTCCATTCGGGGCGAGCGGAGTCAGAGGTGCGCAGCGGCATCGAATGGCGGCGTCTCGTGGAGAAGTATTGGCGAAAACGCATCTTCTTGACGCAGGAGGAGGCGTATCGTGCGGCATGCGAAGCTGTTCAGACGCGGTATGCGCTTCTGCCTGATGTGCCTGAGGAGTTGCGCCAGGCATATGAGGCAGGAGTACCTGATATCCACATCCTCCTCATGAGCCGCGTTGTGGAATGTGCTCCCGTGCGTGTAGATGCGCCGCTCTCGCGCCTCGCAGTGCAGGGTGCGGTCTCTGTGGAGGGCTGTATGAGGGGATGGGGATGCAATCCCCACATTCGATGAGATTGCGAGGCGGCATGATACGCTCATCCTGTTTCAGCGCAGAAATATTCCGTGCACAGCGGAGTCTCGTCGTATCCTTGCCCAGGCCGGAGTACAGGGGAATGTCCTCCTGCAGGAGATGGACGATCACCCGCAGATTTCGGACAGGGCGGTGCGCGACAACTATTTCCTTTTTCCGCGCCGTCTCCGCCGTACAGACCTCGACACGGTATCTCGCGGATTTCTTGCGTGAGTTGAATCCCTACGTCTATCTCTTTGAGAATCAGCTCGCGGAGCTGCCCGCACAGCGCAGCTATGATATGCCGAGCGACCGCGTCACGATCTTCTTCGGCGCACTGAACCGCCGACCGGACTGGGAGCCGCTGATGCCCGCGCTCAACGAGGGCGATCCGCCGCTATGGCAACCGCCTGTATTTCCGCGTGGTTTCGGATCATGGATTCTATCAGGAGCTCCAAACGGAGGCAAAGGAATTCGCGGGCGGTGTGCGGGATGCCTCCATCGTTGCCCCATACGAGCACTATACGGCGGCACTGCACGCCTCAGATATCGCACTCCTGCCGCTGAACGACACGGAGTTCAATCGTGCCAAGTCCGATCTGAAGTTCATCGAGGCGGCGGGGCATGGTGCGGCGGTGCTCGCCTCCCCGACCGTCTATGCGGGAAGCGTGAATGACGGCGAGACAGGTCTGATCTTCCGCAGCCCGAAGGAGTTTGCGCAGAAGCTGGATCTCCTCATCAAACGCTCTGACCTTCGCCGTACGATTGCCGAGAATGCCTACCGCTATGTGGCAGAACATCGACTCCTTGCGCAGCATATGGACGACTACCTTGCCGCCTATCGCGAGATGTTTGAACGGCGCGAGGAGCTCGAGCGCGAACGCCTCCGACGGGTGGAAAGTTTTTTCCCACAGCTCTGACCATGTGGACGGATGAGTTTTTCTAATCCTTTGATGATAGACCATTGACAGCACCAGATACGGCTCTTATAATAAGAAGAAGCATACGTGCGAGACTGGAGAAATACTGATTGCAACAGGGTTTCTCTATCAGTGAAAAGGAGAGCCGACATGACGGGCAAAGTGAAATGGTTCAGCGCGGATAAGGGATATGGATTTATCTCCCGCGAGGATGGCGATGATGTATTCGTCCATTTTTTTCCTCGATTCAGGGCGAGGGATACAAGACCCTCAGCGAAGGTCAGGAAGTCGAATTCGACATCGTCGAAGGCGCGCGTGGTCCCCAGGCGGATAACGTGGTCAAAAAGGAATAAAAACAAAGGTTTGAAAAGCCCGGCTTACACAGCGGGCTTTTTCATTTGCACAAAACAGCCGAATCAAAAAAATCAGAATTTAGGGAAAGTACAATTCTTTTGCAGGTTTTTTTTCGTTTATGTCGAAATACAAGGGAAAGGGGGGCGGAAGAGAAGATCGCTCCCGTGGATAGAAAGGGGCTGTGTTTCATGGCTGCATTCACGATTCGGGGAAAGAATGTCGAGGTTACACCGGCACTGCGGGATTATGTGGAAAAGCGAGTCGGCAAGATCACGAAGTATTTTGAGAATGTCGGGGATATCTCGGTGCTGCTCTCGGTGGAGGGAAAACGGCACAAGGTTGAGGTGACTGCACCGATTGTGCGCGAGGGTGCTGCTGCGCGGCGAGGAGCGCTCCGAGGATATGTACAGCTCTATCGATCTCGTGATTGAGAAGCTGGAACGCCAGATTCGCAAGCAGAAGACGAAGCTCGAGCGTCGTTTCCGTCACGGCGGGTTCAAGGCGGAAGCGGTCGAGACCTTTGCTCAGCCCGTGCCGGAGGAGGATGATGTATTCCCCGTCGTCAAGACGAAACGGTTCAGCCTGCAGCCGATGGATGTGCAGGAGGCGATCATGCAGATGAATCTGCTGAACCACCGCTTCTTCGTGTTCCGCAATGCGGAGACGGAGGAAGTCAACGTGGTCTACAGCCGCAATGATGGAAAATATGCCCTGATCGAGGTCGAAGAGGGCTGATTGAGGAGATTGGGGGACGGTTGCGTCACGGAGCGCAGCCGTCCTCTTTTTTGTCCCCGTTTCCGTTCATTTTGTGTTATGATAGGGAACAGTAACATCTATTGGAATCGAGGCAATCAATGCGAAAAATCTATGTTATTCATCAGTGGGTGAGTCTGATCTGCGCACTCTTTTTGCTGCTGCTGACGCTGACGGGGCTGCCGCTGCTCTTTCGCGGGGAGATCAACGCGTGGAACACGCTGAATCTGCCGCCGCGCGGGGAGCCTATGGCTCTGCGTGAGATCTGGGCGGGTCTGCCGCAGGGGACAGAAGCCGTGATGCAGGCGTTCCCGACAAAGGAGATTCTGGCGGTCACACCGGATGGAGAGGACGGGACACTCTACTTTCTCGTCAAGGATCGCGGCGGAAAGGCCGGGCGCTCCCATATGCGCATGGGCGGAGAGCAGATCATGTACGAGGTGCGCACGGGTACGGTCTTCAACCGACAGGAGCGTGTCTACCGTTCCGAGGCGGTACAGGAGTTCATGCACACAATGCACATTCTTCACGTCCGGCTGGGGCTGGAGGAGGGCGGCCGCGACTTTCTCGCCGCGATGTGCGTGCTCTCCGTGATCTCTATCGTGAGCGGTGTCTATCTCTATCTGCCGATGATGAAAACGCTTGCCTTTGGCACGCGGCGGAGGCGGAGCAGCCGACTGTTCTGGTCGGATTGGCATAAGCTCACGTCGGTCTTTGCGGGCACATGGGCAGCCCTCATGTGCGTGAGCGGCGTTTTTATCGTCCTTTACTCCGTCGGCATGCGGGACTACCAGCGCACGGCGCAGACGATGGCGGCAGAGCATTTTGCAGCAGAGGCGCAGCGTGCGGAGCGGATTCTGCCCGAGGATGCCCTTGTGCGGATAGAGGAGGCATTTCCCGGAAAGGACATCATTTCCATGCGGCTGCCCACGGCACATCAGGATTTCTATCAGTTCCAGATTGCAGAGCCGACGGTACGTGCGACAGATTTTGCACTGGGGACGCAGGTCTATCTTGCAGCGGGCGGCGGAGAGCCGTTCTCTGTGCCCGTGCCCGCATGGCTGACGATGGCACCGTTTTTTTTGAATCTGCACATCCACAACCATGAGCTGACGGCGGAAAAAAATCTTCTGGGCATTACTCATCCTCATGACGGCAGCGATGATTGTCACGGGGATCGTGCTCTGGCTGACGCGCTGGCGTAATCGCATTTCCAAAGCTGTGGAGGCTGCGGTGCAGAGGCGGACCAATGCCGCATGGGAGGAGCCCGCACGCATCGCCGTGCTGACCTTGATCGTATTGATTGCACCGATGTACGGCAGTCTCGGGGATGGGATTGCCCTCGCCGTCAGTGTCTATCTCGTCTATTACTTTGTGCGTGCGGTGCGTGGCTGAGGGGAAAGGGGAACATTCTTGAAATTTACGGGACTGACATCGGCGGAGGCAGAGGCGTCGCGTCTGAAATATGGTGCGAACACGATTCCTGAGCCTGCGTGGACGACGTTCGGGCAGGCGTTCATGGAGACGTTTCGCGATCCGATGATCCGCATCCTGCTCGTCATGGTCGCGCTCATGATTGCCATGTACTTTGCAGGGCACGCGGAGATCTATGAGCCGGTGGGGACGATCGTGACCGTCATCATCGTTGCGACGGTGACGGCGCGGACGAATGTCGCGAGCGATACGGAGTACCGTGCGCTGCGTGCGCGTACGGCAAAGGACACGGCGAAGGTTTGCCGCGACGGCGGGTTGGTCGTTTTGCCCGTGGATGAGATCGTGGTCGGCGACCATGTCATCTTGCAGGGCGGCAACAAGATTCCTGCGGACGGAATGCTGGTCGCGGGGGAACTCCGCGTGAACAATACGGCATTGAACGGGGAGACGGAGGAGTGTCCGAAGATTCCCGCCGACAGTCACTATGTATTTCCAGAGGAGATTACGGGCGACACCTTCGTGGACGATGCGACCCTCTTTCGCGGAAGCGTCGTCTTTGACGGCGAGGGCGTGATGGAGGTGCGCCGCGTCGGCGTGCAGACGATGATGGGGCGGATGGCGGCGGAGATGCAGGCGCGTGAGCCGGACTCACCCCTGCAGGTGAAGCTCGCGAAGCTCGCCGATCAGATTTCCGCGTTCGGCTATCTCTCGGGGCTTGTCATCATCTCGCTCTACATGATGTTCTTTGCCCTGCGTGCGGGCGGGTTGGAGGCATATGTCATGCTCGGGTGGAGTCAGATTCTCGTGGATCTGATTCAGGCAGTCTCGCTCGCGATCCTCATCATCGTCTGCGCCGTGCCCGAGGGGCTGCCGCTCATGATTTCGCTCGTGCTGATGCAGAACACGAGCCGGATGCTCGCACGTGGTGTCCTCGTGCGCCGCGCGGTCGGCATTGAGACGGCGGGCTCGCTGAATATCCTCTTCAGTGACAAGACGGGCACGATCACGGGCGGACAACTTGAGGTGGTGGACTTCTTTACGGCGGATGGTACAGTCCTCGGCGCGCTCACGGAGCATCCTGTGCTCCACGAAAAGCTGAAACTCGCGATCGGCATGAACTCCGCCGCCATGTATGACGAGGCGGGTGCGGTGGTCGGCGGAAATCCGACCGATCAGGCGGTCATGCGCTTCCTCGGTGCAGAAACATACCGCGCGATGCAGATCAATGAAAACTATCGCGTGGGGCATCGCCAGACATTTAACTCCACCAATAAATTCAGTCAGGCGGAGCTGCCCGCACGCGGCACGGTCGTCTACAAGGGGGCGCCCGAGGCGCTGCTGGCACGGGCGAAATACGCACTTGCACCGGATGGGGCGATCGTTCCCTTTGATGCAGATGCGCTGAACGAAAAAATAAACGCCTATGCCGCGCGTGCGATGCGTGTATTGGCGTTTGGATATTCGGAGCAGCCCTTCCGAAAGAGCGAGATCAATGCGGATGTCGTGCTCATCGGATTTGCCGCGATTCGTGACGATGTGCGCCCCGAGGCGCGTGAGGCAATCACGGAGGTACAGGCGGCGGGCGTGCAGGTCGTCATGGTAACGGGCGACCGCCGCGAGACTGCCGTTGCAATTGCCCGCGACGCGGGGCTGCTGCGTGCGGACGGCGACCTTGTTCTGACGAGCAGCGACCTCGCCCAGATGCGGGACGAGGAGGTACAGCGCGTTCTGCCGCAGCTGCGCGTGATTGCACGCGCACTGCCGACGGACAAGTCGCGCATTGTGCGTCTCTCGCAGAAGATGAACCTCGTCGTCGGCATGACGGGCGATGGAGTGAACGACTCGCCCGCTCTGCGCCGCGCTGATGTTGGCTTTGCCATGGGCAGCGGGACGGAGGCGGCGCGCGATGCGGGGGACATCGTCATCCTTGACGACAATTTCCGCTCGATCAAGAACGCGATTCTCTACGGGCGCACAATTTACAACAACATTCTGAAGTTCTGCCGCTTCCAGCTCGTCATCAACATTGCGGCGGTTGTCGTGAGTGCCATTGCTCCGTTCTTTGGCATCATCGAGCCGCTGCGCGTCACGCATCTCCTCTTTATCAACCTCGTCATGGACAGCCTCGGTGCGATCATGCTCGGCAACGAGCCGGCGCACGAGAGCTATATGCGCGAGAAGCCGCGCCGCCGCGACGCGAGCATCATCAGCCCCGCGATGAGCGTGCAGATTGTCTGCATGGGGACGTGGCTTGTCCTCCTAAGCTTCTTCTTTTTGACGGATGCACGCATCGCCGCGTGTTTTGACGGGAAGGCGGAGCACTATACGGCGTACTTCCTGCTCTTCGTCCTCGCTTCGCTCATGAACGGCTTCAACGTGCGCTCCACGGGCTTCGGCATCTTCCGTGGGCTCGGCGAGAACATCGGCTTTGTCAAGGTATGGGCGATGATTGTCCTCATCATGGCGGCAATCATCAATGCGCCCTATCTCCCGCACGATGTCGGCGCATGGATCGGCGGGATGTTCAGCTGCACGCCGATTCACGCGGGCGGTTGGGCACTGGTCTTCCTCCTTGCCGCGACCATGATCCCTGCGGATCTGCTGAGAAAGGCAGTGTGGAAGGGGCTTGTGCGGGCGAGAGGGTGAATCGCTCTGTGTGAGTCCCACGCGAACGCATCGTTGCGCAAGGGTTCGCACGCTTGATGCTCAAATACCGGCGGACTTCTTAAACGCGCTTCGCTTGAACGAAAGAAATCCGCCGGGGCATACCGCGTGCTTTACCCTCTTGCTTCACTATGGTTCGCTTAGGGACATCACACCACGCAACGATACATCCCAACAACGTCCCAAGAATACGAGCGATAGCGAAGTATGATTGGTTGGTGTTGACCTCTGTGGGGCGGGGAACCGCACAAGCGATGATGGGGGGGCGTTGAGGGGGTTCCACTGTGTTAAGGCATAAAATATCTCACGCAAAATCCGGCACATACTGCGCCCCCACCGCCTCCGCGCCTTGCACATAGACGCGCTCCATTCCGAGCTCACGCACCGCCGCAACCACACTCTCATACTCAAACGTCGTGAGCCGCCGATGCAGCGGCGGGAAGTCGGCGGCGCGGTAGAGCGGCGTATACTGCCGCATCAGACTGAGCTGAATCGCATCGCCGAACTCCTCCCACAGCCGCCGTACGAGTGCGATGCTCTCGTGGCGGTGTCCCGGCAGTACGAGATGGCGCACGAGCACACCACGCAGAAGCCGCCCGTCGGGTGAGAAACGCACGCTGTCGACCTGTGCGACCATTGCCGCAAGGGCATCCCATACCACTGCTGCATAATCGGGCGCACACGAATAGAGTCGCCCGCTCTCCTCTGTCGCATACTTCAGATCGGGCAGGTAGATGTCCACCGCACCCGCAAGGCGTGCGATGTTCTCGGTCGTCTCATAGCCGCTCGTATTCCAGACCACGGGGAGCGTCAGCCCCTGTTCGCGTGCCAGTGTCAGTGCGCGTAGAATCTGCGGCGTGTAGTGCGTCGGGGTCACAAGATCGAGCGTCGCCGCGCCCTCCCGCTCAAGGGAAAGGAAACGCGCGGCAAGCGCGTCCTCGTCTATCTCCGCGCCGCTGCCCTCATGACTGATCGCGTGATTCTGGCGGTAGACGCAGCGCAGTGTGCAGTGGGCGAAAAAAACACCGTGCCCGCGCCATGCGTGCCGACTAGGCACGGCTCCTCCCACGCATGCAGCATCGTACGCGCCACGCGTACCGCACGACCCGCACCGCAGAATCCGTGTGCGCCCGCATTTCGATTTACCCCGCAGCGACGCGGGCAGAGCGTGCAGTGTGTGAGAAGATCCTCCATACCATTCCCCTTATGGAATCGCTGAATTTATCAGTGCTTCGATTATAGGAAGCACTGATAACAGTCGCGCTCATCTTGGCGCATCTTTTTGCCCGCACTGTGCCCTCGATCCTCCACATAGCCCTTGCTATGCGTCCGGTTTGCCTCCTTGTTCGGACGAAAAAAATCTACGCCAATCTGACGGACTTCATTATTATCAGCGGTTCCTATATTTTTCCCACAAAAAAACCGAGACGGCAAGTCACCGCCTCGGTTTTTTTTGTTTGTTCCGAAGAATCAATCAATTGTGCTGTTTACGGCAGTACGATATCCACACCGAGCTCTGCCGCCGCCGCGCGGATGTCCGAAGGTGGTTCCGTATCCGTCACGAGTCCTGCGAGTGCATTGAGCGGGGTAAAGTCATAGTTGCCGTCCGTCGAGAGCTTGCGCGCCTCTGCAACCACATAGGCACGCTTGCTGCGCGCGATGATACGCGCCTTGTTCAGTCCGTCGTCGATGTCGTAGGTGGACACGCTGTTCCCCTTGACATCCACGCCGACTGCACCGACAAATGCGATGTCGGGTTTGAGTCTGCCGATGAAGTCCTGGGTCATGCCGCCCCAGAATCCGTCGCGCCCACGATTGATCTGCCCGCCCGCAAAGATTAGCTCGATGCGGGGATTGCGCGCGAGCACGCCAAGCACGTCAACCATGTTCGTCACGACCGTCAGGTCTCGGTCGCTCTTCATGAGGAGTTCTGCAATCGCAAGGTTGCTCGTCGAGACATCGAGGAAGACCATATCCTTCTCCTGAATGAGGGATACGGCTGCCTGCGCGATGCGGCGCTTCGCCTCGACATCCATGTGACGATGGCGGCTGACCTCGATCATATGAACGCTCTGCGTCAGTTTCACGGCGCCGCCATAGGGTGCGCTTCAGACGTCCCTGTCGCTCGAGGGATCCCAGATCTTTACGGATGCAGTCCTCGGTCACTTTGAATTTGGCGCTGAGCTCTTTGACCTTGACCTTACCGTCACGCTCCACCATGCGGACGATGAGCTCTTGGCGCTCCTCCAGAAACATGATATTCACTCCCTTTTTCGCAGATGAGAAAAACAGCGCTCATATATCTGCTGTCAATGAGCCGTCCATCCTTTTTTTCAGTGTACCTCAAAAATCGATAAGATAGCAAGACTATTTTATCGATTGAAGCAAATTTATAAGAGTGAATTCATTAGATATATTCTATTATAATAGACAATATCCTCTATTTACTCTTATTAAATTGCAATTATAGACAAACTGGAAGAAAAACTGCCCATAATTCCCTTCCTCGTGCGCCGAATCATATGGTTTTTTCGGCGATATCCGACCTCTTTGACGAGCGAGGGAATCCTGGACAGTCGTACGTTTTTGCGAAAGATCATTGATTGATATTTTTTTGAATGTGCACGGCAAAGGACAAAAGCCATGTTTGCGCGACGCATTTTCACGTGATAGAATTGAGGAAGCACTGATAAATTCAGCCACGCCATCTTGACGCATCTTTTTTGCCCGAACTTTGTCGGCAAATCCTCCACATAGCCCTTGCTATGCGTCCGGTTTGCCTCCTTGTTCGGACGAAAAATCTACGCCAATCTGACGGACTTCATTTTATCAGCGATTCCTTGATTCGGGCATCAAATCGGAACACGCCTCGTTACCTGCCGAGTACGGCGCGGCGCTTGAGGATGTAGTTCCACACCATGACGATGCCGGCAGCGATGAGCTTGGCAATCATGTAGTAAATGCCGGCGATGTCGACGAGTACCCACATGAGCAGCTGGTTGAGCCCGAGTCCCGCGATGCTTGAGCCAAAAAAGAGCATCTTCGCTCGCCGTGTCTGCGCGTTTGCTCCGCGAAAGACACAGACGAGACAGAGCCAGTAGTTGACGAAGACGGAGACGGTGAAGGAGATTCCTGCCGAGAGGAGGTAGTGGAGTCCGCCGTACTCGGTGAGGATGTAGAGCAGACCGTAGTCAAGGATAAAACACGCGCCGCCGACGAGGACGAAGCGGGCGATTTCGTAGAGTCTGGGTGACATGGAATACCTCGCGTGAGATGATTTTTCTAAGCAGTGCAAGCCCTGCGCGAACACTTAGTCGGGGGCTTGGGTGTGTATGAAACGCCGTACGTACTCCACGCAAACACCTCGTTACGCAAGCGGTCGCGTTCTCGTTCGCCTAAATACCTGCGGACTTCTTAAACGCGCTTCGCTTGAACGAAAAGAAATCCGCAGGGGGCGAGTCGAACGCTTTTTCTCCGCCTGCTTCACTAGGGTTTGCTTTGGAGCATCGTACTGCTTCGTTTCCCTCGTAAAGATACAGAGATGTTTCCTCTATTTGAAAGGAATACATATGATAGAAAGATTCTTCACGTTTGCTAAAATTCCTGCTCTCGCGTGTGTGTGCGCCACACTCCTCCTCTGCGGATGCGGGGGAAATGGCGCGGTGACGGCAGAGGAGACAAAGCTGGTGATGGGGACGGTGGCGCGGCTCACGGTGCGCACGGATGAGATCACGTCGCAGGCGGCTCTGCGTGACGGGCTTGCCGTACTCGCGCAGACGGAGCGGGATGCGGACGGGGCAGCGATTGCCGATCTTGAGGCTGCGGCGGGGACGGGCGAATGGCGGGAGATATCGCCCGTGCTCTATGAGACACTGACCCTCGCACAGGAGCTCGCACGACGCTCGAATGGGGCGTTCGATGTGACGGCAGGTGCACTGACGGAACTTTGGGAGCGGGCGCGTGTGGAGAAGCTGCCGCCGTCCCCCGAGGAGGTTGCCGAGGCGCGTGCGCGTGTCGGGTATGAGTTCCTGGAACTGAATACGGTGGAAGAAAACGGACAAAAAAGATACCAAGCGCGTCTCCTTCGCACAGGGATGAAGATTGACCGTGGCGCACTCATCAAGGGGCTGGCACTCGACGGCATCCGCAGCACATGGCAAAAGGCAGACATCAAAAATGCGCTCGCCAATCTCGGTACGAGTTCGATTCTCGGCATGGGGGGTGAACGAGGCGGGAGAGCCGTGGCAGATCGGCATCCGCAATCCGCGCGGGGAGGGAGCAGAGGATGCGCTCGCCGTTCTTCCGCTTTCCAATGAAGTCCTCTCGGCATCGGGGGATGATGAGCGGTTCTTTCTCTATGGGGGGCGGCGGTATCATCACCTGATTGACCCGCGTACAGGCTATCCTGCGGACACAGGGCTCGCTTCGGTGGTGGTGACACTGCCGCTGAGCGCAGAGGATTTGCCCGCATGGCAGGGGACATATGGGGCTGCTCTCGGATATGCTCTCGACGGCGGTCTTTGTGCTCGGGCCAGAGGCGGGACGTGCCCTTCTCTCGGACTTTCCGCCCGCACTCGTCATTCTCATCGGGACGGATGGGCGCGTCATTGAAGAGTGATGTCGTTCGGTGTTTTTGCTGTGAGGAAACGTCGCCATGCATGTCCGGAAATCAAGCGAAAGAGGCTGCTGCACATGATTCTTGTGCAGCAGCCTCTTTGTGCTTAGCAAATGGTATCAAACTTTGAACTTTCCAACCTCACCCTGCAGGTCGGTTGCGATGTTTGCCAGCCCTTCGGAGGCATTCGCGATGTCCTCCAGTGACACTGTCTGTGTCTCGACGGCGGCATTGCCCTGCTGGCTTGTGGCGGCGTTCTCCTGTGCGAGACGCTGCAGCCCCTGGACGACGCGTGCGACTTCTTGGCTCGCCTTTACGATGTCCTCAGTTGAGGTGTTCATCCGCTCAATGACTTTGAGTGCCTCGGTGACTGCCTCGTCAATCTTTTGGAATTTCTCCTGTGTCTCATCCAGACCCGCCTGCGTTTCGGTGACAAGACCCTTGGAGACGTCCATGGTATCGACGGCACGCTGCGCCTTGTTCTTGAGTTCGCTGATGACCGATCGAATCTCCTCGGTAAAGCTGTTGCTCTGCTCGGCGAGCTTGCGGATCTCCTCCGCGACGACGGCAAATCCGCGTCCTGCCTCGCCCGCGCGTGCCGCCTCAATGGCGGCGTTGAGGGCGAGGAGGTTGGTCTGGTCGGCGATGGACTGGATCATCTCGCTGGCGGACTCAATCTTCTCTGCGCTTCGGTTCGTCTCCTCCACGACAGTGGCGACATCGTTTGTCGCATGTGCGGTTTCCTCGGACTTCTTCATGGCATTTGAGAGAATGTCGGCACCCTCGTCTTTGCGGTCGCGGATGGCGTGTGAGACATCGTTGACTTGTCGGAGGATCTTCTGGATGTCGTCGAGGAGTTCCTGGACATGGTCGAGATGAGCCGCTGCTTCATTCGTATCCTGTGCCTGTGTCGTTGCACCGTCGGCGATGCTGTGGATCGCCGACGTGATCTCGCGTGCAGTGTGCGCCGTGTTCTGGGCGGTCGCCGTCAGCTGCTCGCTCGCAGCTGCGACAGACTGCGAACTGCCGTTGATCTGTCCGACGATGCCGCGCAGACTCTTTGCCATTGCACCGCAGGCACGCGTCATGCTGCCGACTTCGTCATTACGATCGAGGTAGGGGGCAAGGTGCGTGTTTTTGTTCGGCACGCATATCCAGTGCGGCAAAGCGCTCGATCATTCCCGCGAGACCTTCGAGGGGCTTTGAGACACGCTTTTGGACAAAGAAGGCAAGTGCAACGAGGAGTGCGAGGCTGCACAGAACGGCGATGACAATGGAGAAGATGACCAGTTCTTTTGCGGCACTCGTAAAGAGGTTGTTGGAGACGACGATGAGCGCGCCCCACGGCTGTTCTACGCCATCGAATACGACCGGCTGGAAGATGTAGGTGGACATTTCACCCGTCGACTCGGAGACCTTTTCGAATGTGTAAAGCTCCTTGCCGAAGAATTTCTGACCCTCGCTCTCCGTCTTGCTCACGAGCTCGTAGATGCTGCGCGAGGCATTGTCAGGCTTAACGCCGTGGGCGATGACCGTACCCTTTGGTGAGAAGACAACGAAGAAGTTGTCGGGGCTGCTCACCTTCGCGAGATCGCTCTGGAACGGCGCAATGTCGAAGTCCACGGTGACTGCGCCGATGAAGCGCCCGTTCTCGATGATTGGAACGGAGACGGTTAACATATAGTACTTTGTCGTCGGCGTTGCGTTATACCAGTACGGCTCGGAGAGCGTGATCTTCTGCGTGGTGCGCGGCGACTGATACCAGTCATCCGTCTCGTACCCCGTGAGCGGGGAGATGACGATATTACCGGACGGATCTTTTGCAGCATAGGGGATGACACGCCCTGAGGCATCGGAGAACTCTGTGTTCGCAAATGCCGTGTCCTGTCCGTCAAAGGCATTCGGTTCGAAGCACGCGCCTGTGCCGACGATGTTCGGATTCGCGGCAATGGTCGCCTCAAGCGCACGCACCACATCGTCGCGGCTGCGCTGCTCCGGAGGAAGGGCGGTGATCTGCTCAATGCGTGTCGCAAGGCTCTTTGCCGATTGATAGACGGTGCTGTAGCGTTCCTGAATGGGAGCCATCTTCATGCCCAGTTCATTGTACTTTTCGTGGGTTCCATTTGCAATCATCGTTTCGTAGGAGCGAAAACCGATGAAAGACATAAGAATCGTGACCATCAGGAGTACACCGATGCAGACGACGACATTGACTTGAAAGCCAATGCCGCGCATATTTGTGTTTGACCCCATCGCCTTTTTTTCCATTACGTTTCCCCTTTCTTATGTCGATAAGATTGACACGCTGCGCTCCCCATGCGCAGCGACCAGACAGGTCAGCCGATCTGGATGACGTGGCTGACTTTGAATCCCTTTGCCCAGAGGCGATCCTTGACGGTATCCACGTCGTCGATATCGGCGCGGATGATGATCTGATAGATACCGCTCGGCTGCGGGAGTGTGACCATGCTGTCGATGCTGATGTCGAGATCGGCAAGGACGGTAGAGATGTCGCGCAGAACGCCCTTGCGGTCAGAAACGTCGATCGTGAGCCGCGTCTTGCCGCTGTCCAGTCCCATGACGGCGATAAAGGCGCGGAAGATGTCCGTGGAGGAGATGATGCCGACGAGCTTGCCAACCTCGGAGAGGACGGGGACGCCGCCGATCTTCTCGCGTGTCATGATGAGCGCGGCTTCCTCGATCGTCATGGTGTCGGTGACGGTAATGACATTCTTCTGCATGACATCGGCGACCTTGATCTTTGAGAGCAGGGTGCGTACTTCGTAGCGATCGAGTGTGGTTGCCGCCGATGGCGAGGCGCGCAGGAGATCGCGGTTCGTGAAAAAGCCGACGAGCTTTCCGTGCTCCATGACGGGGAGACGGCGGAAATGCCCCTTGTCCATGAGCTTTTCTGCCTCGTCTATGCCTGCATCGGGCGCAATCGTGACGGGGTTCTTGGTCATACAGTTGGCAACAAACATAAAGGCTTCCTCCTTGCCAATGGATACGTGCGATATATTTTAATATTCGCCTTAATGGATGAAATATCCTTTTCGGAAAATGTAAAAATCGTTCGGATCGGGCGGAAAAGATGCCCAATCCGGGCGATTTTTACCCGCTCAAATATGCTTTCCGCACATCCTCACTCGCCGCAAGCTCCTTTGCATCACCCGCGAGGGTGATGCGTCCCGTCTCAGGACATAGGCACGATTGGCGATGGAAAGTGCCATGTTCGCGTTCTGCTCGACGAGGAGGACGGTTGTGCCCGCCTTGTTGATGTCGACGATGATCGAAAAAAATTTCCTTGATGAGCAGCGGTGCAAGCCCCATCGACGGCTCGTCGAGGAGCAGAAGGCGCGGACGGCTCGCGAGCGCGCGCCCCATTGCAAGCATCTGCTGCTCGCCGCCCGAGAGTGTGCCCGCCTGCTGGGCGATGCGCTCCTTTAGGCGCGGGAAGCGCGTAAAGACCATCTCCATGTCGGCGGCGATGCCGTCCTTGTCGCTGCGTGTGAATGCACCGAGCTCAAGGTTCTCAAGCACGGTCATCTCGGCGAAGATGCGCCGACCCTCGGGCACTGGGAAATGCCCGCACGAACGATCTCATGTGCTCCCGTTCCTGCAATATTTTTTTGCCTTCAAATTCGATGCTGCCGCCGCGTGGGGCGATCAGCCCCGAGATGGTGCGGAGCGTCGTGGACTTGCCCGCGCCGTTCGCGCCGATGAGGGTGACGATCTCGCCCGCATGAACCTCAAGCGACAGCCCCTTGAGTGCGTGAATTGCACCGTAGTAGACCTCCAGATCCGAGACGCGGAGCATGGGGGCGCTTTTTCATATTCGTTTCGTTTGCCATCTTACTCCTCCGCTCCCAGATATGCACGGATGACCTCGGGGTTCGAACGAATCTCCTCGGGGGTGCCGTTCGCGATGATTGCACCGTACTCGAGGACGTAGATGCGCTCGCAGATGCCCATGACGAGTGCCATGTCGTGCTCGATCAGGAGAATTGTGATGCCGAAGTCCTTCTTGACCCAGCGGATCATGTCCATGAGTTCAAGGGTCTCCTGCGGGTTCATGCCCGCCGCCGGTTCGTCGAGGAGCAAAAGGCTTGGCTGTGCGGCGAGCGCACGCGCAATCTCAAGCCGCCGCTGTGCGCCGTAGGGGAGGTTCTTCGCCTTTTCCCCTGCGACATCCGCGAGGCGGAAGATCTCGAGCAGACGGTACGCCTCCTCCGTGAGGCGCTTCTCCTCTTCCCAGTATCGCCCGACACGGAGCACCGATTCGAGGAGCCCATAGTTCATGTGGCAGTGGTACGCGATCTTGACGTTGTCGAGCACGGAGAGCTCGCCGAACAGGCGGATGTTCTGGAACGTACGCGCAATGCCGCGCTCCGTGATCTGGTTCGGCTTCAATCCGACGATGCTCTTGTCCTTGAACAGGATCTCGCCCGTGGTCGGCTGATAGACCCCCGTAAAGAGGTTGAACGCCGTCGTTTTGCCCGCGCCGTTCGGCCCGATGAGTCCGAGCAGTTCGCCCGTTTTGATGTGGACGTTGAAGTCGACAATTGCCTTCAGTCCGCCAAAGACCATCGAGACATCGGTCGCTGTTAAGAGTTCCTTTGCCATTATGCCTCGCCTCCCTTCTTAAAGAAGCGGCGGAGCGGCTGCATCGCCGTGACCTCGACATAGCCGAAGAGTCCCTGCGGGCGGTAGAACATGAGCAGGATGAGCGCGAGCGCGTAGATAATCATGCGCGCGTTCGGGAAGCTCGCGAGTGCCGCCGAGAGGAATGTCACGACGAGTGCGCCCGCGATCGAGCCGGTCATCGAGCCGAGGCCGCCCATGACGACCATGATGAGGATGTTGAACGACTGCATAAACGTGAACGAGGCGGGGCTGAGGATATACATATTATGTCCGAAGAGTACGCCCGCAACACCCGCGAAGAATGCGCCAATGCTAAATGCGAGCACTTTGTAGCGCGTCGTGTTCACACCCATCGACTCCGCCGCAATCTCGTTCTCACGAATCGCGAGGCACGCGCGGCCGTGGCGCGAGTTTACAAAAATTCTTGATGATAAAGAGGGTGACGAGCATCAGGCAGAAGACCCAGGTAAAAATCCGTGTGGTGGGGGATGCCCTTGAAGCCCGCCGCGCCGCCGACATAGGGGACGTTGATGATGACGATGCGGACAATCTCACCGAGACCGAGCGTTGCGATGGCGAGGTAGTCGCCGCGCAGGCGCAGCGTCGGCAGACCAATGAGTGCACCGAGGAGTCCTGCCGTGACACCGCCCGCGAGAATGGCGACGGGGAATGCCATCTGAAAAATTCGTCGTGAGCACGACGCCGACGTACGCGCCGACCGCCATAAATCCGGCGTGTCCGAGCGAGAATTGTCCCGTATACCCGTTGATGAGGTTGAGGCTCGCCGCAAGGATGATGTTGATCCCCGCAAAGATGAGGTTGAGCTGCCAGAACGCACTCAGCATCCCCGCACTCGTCAGCCCCATGATAATGCCGTAAACAATGAGGGCGAAGACGAGTATTTTGAGATCATTTTTTTGCAATGAATTCATCTGCGCACCTCCTTAGACCTTTTCCTTGACATTTTTTCCGAAAATTCCTGCGGGCTTGAGGAGCAGGACGAGAATCAGGATGGCGAATGCGGCCGCATCGCGGAACATCGAGAAGCCGAACCCTGAGATAAACGCCTCGACGATGCCGAGGACGAGCCCGCCGACCACCGCGCCCGGCAGGATGCCGATGCCGCCGAACACCGCCGCGACGAATGCCTTGATGCCGGGCATCAGTCCCATGAGCGGATCGATGGAGTTGTAGTAGATGCCGATGAGTACGCCCGCGACCGCCGCGAGTGCCGAGCCGATGGCGAACGTGACTGAGATGATGCGGTTCGCGTTGATGCCCATGAGCTGCGCCGCCTCCGTGTCGTATGACGCGGCGCGCATCGCCTTGCCGATTTTGGTCGAGCGCACGATGTAGGTGAGGATAAGCATGAGGATGAATGTCACACCCATGATGAGGAGCTGCTGCCCGCTGATGATGAGCCCCGCTACGTCAAAGGATACGTCGCTGATCGTTGCGGGGAAGGTGCGCGGTGTGGGGGAGACGACCGCCATCATGACGTATTCGAGCAGGAACGACACGCCGATTGCCGTGATGAGCACGGAGATGCGCGGTGCGTGGCGCAGCGGACGGTAGGCGAACCGCTCGACGAGGACACCGAGCAGGGACGTGACCGCCATCGCGATGAGGATCGCAGGCACAACGGGGATGCCGAGCGTGATGGCGTAGAAGCCGAGGTATGCGCCGACCATGTAAATGTCGCCGTGCGCAAAGTTGATGAGCTTGATGATGCCGTAGATCATCGTATAGCCGAGCGCGATCAGCGCGTAGATGCTGCCGAGTGAGATGCCGTTGATCAGCTGTTGGAGTATCTGGTGCATAAACTCCATAGAATAACCACCTCCATGTGATAAAAAAAGAGCCGCTGTTTGCGGCTCTTTGTGCACTCTTAGCCGAATGGATTACATACTCGGCATAATCTTTGCGACGACAACGCGGTCGCCGTCCTTGTTCTCGAGAATGACCGCCTGCTTGATCGGGTTGTGCTGCGCGTCCATCGTGATCGTACCCGTGCCGACGACGAGATTCTTCGTCTCCTCAATCGCCTTGCGGAGTGCCTCGGGATCATCCGAACCCGCGCGCTTGAGCGCATCCACGAGCAGCTTGCCCGCATCGTAGCCGAGTGCCGCGAAGACGTTCGGCGCATGGTTGTATTCCTTCTGGAACGCCTCGATAAAGGGGCGTACGGACTCATCCTTGTCAGAGTAGTGTGTGCTGAAGTACGTGTTGTTGAGAGCCGCTGCGCCCGCCAACTCGGCGACCTTCGGATCGTCCCAGCCGTCCGTGCCGATGATGGGCGCGGTGATGCCGATCTCGCGTGCCTGCTTGACGATCTTGCCGACCTCTTCATAGTAGGCGGGAACGAAGATGACATCCGCATTTGCCGCACGCAGACGCGTGAGTGTCGCCTTTGAAGTCCTGATCCTTTGCAAGGAATCCTTCTGTCATAAGTACCTGACCGCCGCCCACCGTAAAGACCTTCTCGAACACGGCCGCGAGGCTCTTGGAGTAGTCCGTCGAGTTGTCGATGTAGATGACCGCCGTCTTTGCCTTGAGCGTGTCCAGTGCGAACTTCGCCATGACATCGCCCTGCTGCGGGTCGATGAAGCAGCTGCGGAAGATCCATGGCTTTACCTTGCCGTTCTCTACCGTGACATCAACCGCCGTCGCATCCGGGGCAATGACGGGAACCTTGTTGTCCGTTGCCACCTGCGACTCCGCAATGACGTTGCCCGTCGTCGCAGGACCGACGATTGCGCGGACATGGTCGTCGGAGATCAGCTTCGTCGCTGCGTTGATCGACTCCGCCGCCTCGGACTTGTTGTCCGCCTCGACGAGGACGATCTTCTTACCGTTGATGCCGCCGGCATCGTTCGCCTCCTTGATGGCGAGTTTCAAACCCTCGAGCGTCGACGTGCCGTAGTTCGCCGTGTTGCCCGTCATCTCGAAGTTTGCGCCGATGCGGATCTCATCCGACTTTGCCTCATTGCCGCCGCAGCCTGTGAGCGCGGAGCCGAGGAGTGCGGTGCCGACGAGTGCGGCCGCGAGACGCAGGGTTTTTCCTCCAAATATCATACAATGATACCCCCTTCATCAGTTCTCCATATAAATATGTAAGAAAAAAAGATAGCCCCCATTATAGGGGAGAGACGGATTTTTCGTCAAGGTATACAATTTGACAGCAGTGTTTTTTTCGTTGCTATAATGGGACAACTTATTTGCGGGCTTTGAGGAGGACATGATGAACGAAAAGAAATTTCCACTCAGTGCGGAGGAGACACACGCGCTGATCGAGCGATATCCGACCCCGTTCCACATCTACGACGAGGCGAAGATCCGCGCGAACTTCCGCCGCCTGCGCGATGCCTTCGCATGGGCACCGCACTTCCGCGAGCACTTCGCTGTGAAGGCACTGCCGAACCCGCGCATCGTTCAGCTTCTCCACGAGGAGGGCGCGGGCACGGACTGCAGCAGCATCGCAGAGCTTCTGATCTCGGAGGCGGCAGGGGTTACGGGCGAGGAGATCATGCTCACGTCGAATGACACGCCCTACGATGAGTTCCAAAAGGCCCTCGAACTCGGTGCCGTCATCAACCTCGATGACATCACGCATCTGGACTACATGGCGCAGCACGCGGGGCTGCCCGAAGTGCTGAGCTTCCGCTATAATCCGGGCGACCTCATCGAGGGCAACGATATCATCGGGAAGCCGATGGAGGCGAAATACGGCCTCACACGCCCGCAGCTCTTCGAGGCCTACGCGCGTGCGCGCGAAATGGGGGTGAAGCGGTTCGGCCTGCACACGATGGTGATCTCGTCCGAGCTGCGCACCGAGGCGTTCCTCCTCACCGCGCGCATCATGTTCGAGCTCGCAGCCGAGCTCAAGGCACAGCTCAATATCACGCCCGAGTTTATCAACCTCGGCGGCGGCTTCGGCATTCCGTACCGTCCCGAGGAGGAGTCCGTCAACTACGCGGCAATCGGGGCGGGCGTGCAGCGTCTTTACAATCACATCCTGCGTCCTGTGGGGCTCGGTGATACTGCCATCCGCACCGAGAGCGGACGCGCCATGACGGGCGACGCGGGTTGGCTCGTCTCAACCGTTCTCCATCGGAAGGACACCTACAAGCACTACATCGGTCTGGACTCCTGCATGGCGAACCTCATGCGTCCCGCGCTCTACGGCGCGTATCACCATATCACCGTGCTCGGCAAGGAGCACGCGCCCGCTGATCACATCTATGACATCACGGGCTCGCTCTGCGAGAACAATGACAAATTCGCCATCGACCGTGCCCTGCCGAAGATCGACATCGGCGATATCGTCATCATCCACGACACGGGCGCACACGGCAGCGCGATGGGGTTCAACTACAACGGCAAACTCCACTGTGCTGAGCTCCTGCGCTGCACGGACGGCAGCATTGAGCTGATCCGCCGTGCGCAGACGATTGATGATTACTTTGCGACATTGAAATACGATGGATCGCTGATGCAATAGAAAAAGAGGATTGCGCCGCTGCAATCCTCTTTTTCGTGGGCATTATGAATTGAGTTTTCGGTTTGGATAGATGCTGAGCCCCTTGAGCATTGCTCCAACGGCGAGACCCTTCGTCGTGACCTGATAGACCCATGTGTCCTTTGCGACGATGTCCGCGCCCTCAATCGCACCGCCTGAATAGCCGTCCGTTGCGGAGGCTTCCGCTGCGCCGCCGACTTTGAACTTGCCTGAGATAAAGGAATCCCATGCGTGTTTTGTACCAAAGACAAAGATGAGATCGTATTCCTTCACGCCAAGCCCGATGCCGACCTGATATGCTTCCATCTTCATGTAGAGCTGTTCACCGGTGCGGTTGTTTTTGGCAAGACCGCGTCCGTGTGCGCCGCCGAGCAGCCCCAGCTGCGAGCCGGTAGCACTGATTGTTGCGTATCCATAGGCATTGTTGATGACATCGCGCGCATCGGGAGAGAGCTCATAGAGGTTCGTGAGTGCCTGCGTGTGGAGCCCTTGGATTTCGGTGCGCTGCTGATTTGCACTTTTGGCGAGTGCCGTGACCGAAAATGCGAGGAGCAGTGTGAGTGTGAGGACGATAAGCCGTGTTGGGAATTTCATGGTGACCTCCTTGCCGTATGGTAATAGAAATGAACGATAGAAAACCCTGATAAAATGAAGGCGTCAGATTGGCGCGACTGAATTCATCAGTGCTTCCTATGTTTTATTCTACGGTCTTTTTGCTGTCACTGGCAAGAAAAAAAGATAGATTGGAATGTGGAAACACCTGCATAAGAAAAAGAGTATCGCAGGACGCAATACTCTTTTGTGTGTTCTTGTGAATATTAGCTCAGCACCATGCTCAGTAGAGCGATCTCCACAATCGCCGCAATGCCAAGCACGAGTGTACCCATGGTTTGGACGCGGTAGCCCTGATCGGGGGTCAGACCGCTGAACTCCGAGACCACCCAGAAATACGAGTCGTTCGCGTGTGAGACGGTCATCGCACCCGCGCCGATTGCCATACAGGCGAGGGTCGCCTGTATCGGTGTCTGGAAACCGAGGACAGGGAGCAGCGGCGCGATGATGCCCGCCGTCGTAATCATTGCGACGGTCGAGGAGCCCTGCGCAGTCTTGAGAACGGCGGAGAGCAGGAAGGGGAAGAAGATCCCGAGTCCGCCGAATACATCCGCGTGTGCCGAGATGTAGCGCACCATATCCGAGACGGCGATCACCTTACCGAGCACGCCGCCCGCCGCCGTGATGAAGAGGATCGGACCGACCGTCATGAGGCTCGAATTGCAGATGTCGTAGAACTCATGTGAGCGGTTCACGGAGAAGAGCTGCAGCGTGGCGAGTGCCATACCGACCGCGAGTGCGATGATCGGCGTGCCGAGGAAGCGCAGGAGCTCCGCGACAAAGCCCGTCTGCCCCATCATCACAACCACGGAAGAAATCGCCATCAGCGAGATCGGGACGATGATCGGTGCGAGCGTGCTGAACCCCGAGGGCAGCTTGCCGTAGGAGGCAATGAGATCCTTGTAGACGCGTGCGATCTCATCCGGATCCACCTCGTCCTTTGACTGCACGCGTTTTCCGATCCAACGTGCGAAGAAATAGCCGGCGATCAGTGGGAAAAATCGAGCAGAGCAGCCCCATTCCGATGACCTGCAGGAGGTAGTCGCCGATGCCGAGTGTGCTCGCCGCTGCAATCGGTCCCGGTGTCGGCGGGATAAAGACGTGTGAGATAAAGAGACCGGAGCTCAGGGCAAAGGTCATGGAGACGGCAGAGACGGCGGTGCGGCGTACAAGTGCCTTGCGGATCGGATCGAGGATGACGAAGCCCGAGTCGCAGAACACGGGGATTGAGACCACCCAGCCCATGAGCTGTACGGCGAGGACGGGACTGTCCTTGCCCACGAGGCGGATCATCATGTCCGCGAGCTTCAGCGCGCCGCCCGTCTTTTCGAGCACCGTGCCGATCATTGCACCGAGGATGATGACGATGCCGATGCTCGTGAACGTCCCCGAGAATCCCTGCCCGACGACGGTGGCAAGTCCGTGCTGCACAGCTCCGTCGGCGAGTTTATGATCCACGAGAGGGATGCCCGCGACGAGCCCCAGACCGAGCGAGACGAGCATGATTGAGATGAACGGATGGATGCGCAGCTTTTGAAATCATGACGATCATGATGACGATCGCCAGCCAAAACGCGAGGATAAGCGGTAATCCTGTCATGTCAAAACCTCCTTGCATCGGGGCTTGGCAATCCCATGCCGCCCCTCTAAACAAAAACGTCCCTGCACTGCTATTTTAATCCCATTCAAAAAAATTTTTCGCAAGCAGGAACATAAAAAAACAGATGCAGTATACTGCATCTGTTTCATGGAATCACTGATAAAAATAGACCCTCAGATTGGCGTGGCTGAATTTATCAGTGACTCCTATATAAAATTACTTTGTAATCCCGAGAATCCTGTCCAGCTTCTCACGGTCGTAGCTGAGTGCGAAGTCCACGCCGTCAGCTGTGGTGACGGGGACGATCGTATCGCCCGAGAGACGGCGGCACTCCTCACGCGCAGCCTCATCCTTCTCAATGTTGAACTCCTCGTAGGGGATGCCGCGATATTTGAGGTACTTCTTGACCTTGACACACCACGGGCAGACCGTGATGGAGTAGACCTTTACCATAGCTGTCTCCTTATGCGCCGATGAGGCGGTCAATGGCGGGCTGATCGAAGCCGCGCACGTACTCGCCGCTGTCCGCGAGGATGACGGGACACGCGCCCTCGCCCGTGAGCTTCACGAGATCATCGTAGGCGGCGGGCTCCTTCTCAATGTCGCGCACCGTATAGGCGACACCCTTCTTGTCGAGATACTTCTTTGCCTTCGTGCACCACGGGCACGCGTCGAACGAAAAAAACTTGAATCATGGGAATGTCCTCCTCTATATCACTTCTTCAAACCCGCAAGATACTTCTCTGCATGGAGGGCAGCAGTTGTGCCGTCGGCGGCGGCGGTCGTCAGCTGGTGAATCTCCTTCACGCGGATATCGCCCGCGACGAATACCCCGGGGATCTCCGTGCGGCAGTTCTCATCCGCTGCGATGTAGCCCGTTTCCGTGAGGTTCAGCTGCCCTACAAAGAGGTCGGTATTCGGGAGAACACCGATGTTGACGAAGATGCTGTCCACAGGCAGCGTCTCCGTCTTGTCCGTGTCCTTGTGCAGAAGGTCAACGGACGTGAGCCGCTCTTCGCCGTTCAGATGCGTGATCTCCGTCTCAAGCATAACCGTCACCTTCGGATTCGCATAGAGCGCATCCTGTGAGGACTTGTCCGCACGCAGCTGCGAGCGGTGGATGAGGTAGAGATGCGACGCATACTTCGTGAGGAAATTCGCCGCATCGACCGCTGCATTGCCGCCGCCCATCACCGAGATCACCTTGTCCTGATACGTGTGCCCGTCGCACAGCTCGCAGTAGTGCACGCCGCGCCCCGCGTAGTGCGGTTCCTGCGGCAGCGGCAGCTTGCGGCGGTTCATGCCCGAGGCGATGATGATGACGGGCGTCTCGTAGATGTACGTCTCCGTCTCGACAATCTTCGGCGTGGATTTGAGGGTCGACGCGCTCGATGCGGTCGAACTCGTCAATCTCCGCACCGAAATTTGTCGCCTGCTTTTCGAGCGTCCCGATCAGCTCCATCCCGCTCACGCGCTCAAAGCCCGGATAGTTCTCGATGTCCGCCGCCGTCGCAATCTGTCCGCCGACGAGTGAGTTCTCGGGGACGAGCGTCCTCAGATTCATGCGCCCTGCAGTAGAGGGCGGCGGTCAGCCCCGCCATGCCCGCGCCGATGATGACGACATCCTTTTGAATATGTTCCTTTGCCATGGACTCATCTCCTTTTGCCCCTTTCCTTGTGGAACGGGCGAAAATACATATCTGTCGGAAGGTTTTGTAGTTACATTGACCTTTTGATTTATTATAACACATCTGTCAAGTGATTTTTTTGATATCTATGGATAAAAAAACTATGAAGAAAAATGAGCACAAAAAAATAGCCCACACTCCACTGTGGACTATCTTTTGCTGTGTATTATATTTTTAGGAGAGCTTTGGAAACATCCGAGGACATTCCCTAACGAAAGCCTGAATAAAAATATAGCATATCTGAGAGTGAAAATCAATAGGTGTTTGAGAAAAAAATTTTTCAGCAGAAATTACAATATTTCAGCAAGCGCATCCATCTGCGTATATGGCTTGATGTCGATCACGCTGCTGCCGTCGAGTGCATCGATATTTTTTTTACACGGAGGATGTTTCCCTTGCGCTCGATCAGCTCGGCGATGCAGAGAGACAGCGGATTCGGACGGCCGGGGAGCGGCTGGCAAAGACTCCGTGGAGCTCCTTCGCGGCGGGCGGGATGGTCTTGAGGATGTCCCGCTTCGCCAGATGCGCCCAGTAGAGGACGATGAGGTATTTGTTCTGCTCGATTTTGAGCAGTCCGTCCGCGTAGTTCGGATGGATCTCGATCTCCGAGACCTCCTCGCTCATGCGTCCCTGCCGAGGGATGTCCATGAGATTTTTGTAGGCGTTGTGAACGACGCCGATTTCTTGAAGCTGCATGATGTGCCTTTCTATTCGATGAGTGCTTTTACCGTCTCCCCTTCTGGTGCCTCCGCGAGTCTCTGCATGAGGCGGGCGTAGAGTGCCTCGATGGGGAGCGTGCCGCCCGCGAGGACACCGAGCTCGGCGGCGCGGACGCCGACTTCGTAGTGTGAAATATCTGCGCCGTCATAGATGCACTGTGTTGTGAGGACGATGGTGCAGGCGCGTGTCCGAGCGCGGTCGAGTGTGGGGAGAAAGCTCTCCTCCGCATCGTCGCCGGGGACGCTGCCGAGTCCGTAGCCCTCCAGGATGATGCCGCGATAGCCCGCAGCGATGTGTGCGTCAATCGTGATGGGCTTCATGCCCGGATAGAGACGTATGACGGCGACGCGCGTGTCGAGTGCGTCGTGCAGATGAAAGGGCGCGGTTGGTGCGGACGCGGCGGTGAGGTCGATCTCCGCGCGTCCGATGCTGCGAAAATGCGTCGTCCGCAAGGGAATATATTTTCTTCGCGGCATTCCCGTGGATGAGCCGTCCGCCAAACGCAAGACAGACACCTGCAAAGCCGCTGCACGCCGCCTCGTATGAGAGGCGCAGATTCCCCTCTGCATCCGAGCCGACCGTACCGAGCGGACGCTGTGAACCTGTGAGAACAACGGGGCGGTCGATATGCTCAAGCATATAGTAGAGCGCGGCGGCGGTGTACGCCATGGTATCCGTGCCGTGAGTGATGATAAAGCCGTCATAGTCTGTGCGGCAGTCTGCAACTTTGCGTGCGATCATCTGCCAGTGGGAGGGCGTGATGTTTGTGGAGTCGAGCGAGAGGAGGTCGACGACCTCGATTGTGCCGCTTGTCGCGCCGATTGCCGCACGCATATCTTCGGCGGTGAGGGCGGGACGGAGACCGTGTTCTGTTTCGCGCGAGGCGATTGTGCCGCCCGTGGCGATGAGGAGGATGTTCTTCATGTATGTTGACCTTTCTTTTCGCGTCGACGTGCGCAAGGAGTCGCTGATAAAATGAAGTCCGTCAGATTGGTGCAGAATTTTTTTGTCCTGCCAAGGAAACAAACCGGACGCATAGCCGCTGTGCTATGTGGAGGATTTGTTGACACAGGCAGGGGCGAAAAAGGATGCGCCAAGATGAGGGGCTGAATTTATCCGCGACTCCTTAGATCAATCCACATATGACGGAGGGTCATGATGGGGCGATGGAGGAGCATGCGCGGTCCGCTCCAGCGCATGACGGCGCGTACCTGTTCGCGCATATCGCGGCTGTAGCAGTGGACAGGGCACGCAGAGCAAAAGGACTTGACCTCCATGCGCGGACAGCGGATGATGCGGTCATGCGCGTAATCGAGGAGGCGACGGCAGTCGGGGCACAGTGCGGGGGCACCGTCCGTCGCCGACGTACGGTGTGCGTGCCTGTGTCCGCGACAGTAGAGGGCGATCATCTCCGCCATCACGTCGGTTTCGAGGGTGCGTTTCTTTTCGGTGTTCATGCGAGTCCTTTTACAGAGAAGGTGATAAGGCGGGGGCAAATTCGATGTTTGGTGCGTGATAGGGGTAACTTTCTTGATAAACAGCCTCGGGAGCGATGTCGATTGCGCCGTCCTGCCATGTGAGAACACCATGCTCCAAACGTGCTGTGTCAAATATGCTGCGGTCGGACAGCGGTTTGAAAGCAGGATAGCGAAGGAGACATGAGACGTCGAAGATACGCTCCTCGCCCGTAGAGAATGTGATGATCATATAGAGATCATCAATGATACGAAAATTAGTGATGGTCAGATCATCATACGGTTCTGAGGCATAGGCGATTCCGTCACGAATATACATGATGCAGCTCCTATCTGAGAGGTTCGATCTTGTCAAAGTGCATACCGCGCACGGCATTGTTCCATGCGGCATAGAGTTCATCCTCGTGGATGTAGAGCCATGCTGTGAGGAGTTTCAGCTGCTTGTCCGGCAGTTTTCCGGCAAGGAGTTCTCCGTCGATGGCGACAGAAGCCTTGAAATCTCCGTAAAAATACATGAACGTGTGGTTTGTGATGGCGGTCATTATCAAGAAAAAAATCATCTTTATGACCATACCCATAAAGCGGCTGAGTTCGGGCATCGGTTGCTCCTTTTCTGTTTAGGGAATCGCTGATAAAATGAAGTCCGTCAGATCGGCGTAGATTTTTCGTCCGAACAAGGAGGCAAACCGGACGCATAGCCAAAGCTATGTGGAGGATTTGCCGACACAGTGCGGGCAAAAAAAGATGCGTCAAGATGGCGCGGCTGAATTTATCAGTGCTTCCTTAGCTGTATAAAAACGATAGCGCACGATTGTAAAGCCGTTCAGCCGCGTGCGTGTTTCTTTTCCTCCTGTGCACGGCGAAATTTTTTTCGAGGAGGTCAAGCTTGTGTTCCATCTTGTGTACGAATTCGCGTGCGGCGGCGCGATCCTCCTCGTTCGGATGGTCGGCGGCGCGTACCCAACGCTCCTGTGCCTCGGGGCTGTTGTGTGTGTCGTCGGGATCGGATTTCTTGCGGCGGGCGATGAGCGCGGGCGAGCTTCCCTGTGCGGAGAAGGTGCCGAGGATCTCGCAGTTTGCGCCGAGTAGGTAGGCGGCGCGTGCGAACGAGGTGACGGCGTGCTCCGAGCCGACATCTGTACCGTGTGTCTGGAAGAGGAGGACACACGCATCTTTGACCTTTGGCAGATATGCCTTCATGAGGTCATCGGGACCGCCGCGCCGCAGCCAGTAGCCGAGCCCGATGACATCATACGCGGAGAGATCCGTCGGTGCATCCTGCACGCGGAAGATGTCGCCGCCCGATGCGCCCGCGATTTCCTCGGCGATTGCCTTTGTATTGCCCGTGGTGGATGAATAGATGACAGCCCATTTCCTCATATTGTGAATACTCCTTTACTTTTTTTCATCTCGTTTGTTACAATACATTACATCACATTTTCGGACGGTATGCAAGGATGTTGGTCACAGGCGGAATTGCGTTTTTGTTGCGTGATGCCCCTCGCGAACACGGAGTTGCGCAGCGGTCGTGCTTATCTGCCTAAATACCTGCGGACTTCTTAAACGCGCTTCGCTTGAACGAAAGAAATCCGCAGGGGGCAGAACGCACACTTTCTCCGCTTGCTCCACTAAGGTTCGCTTTGGGGCATCACACAACACTTTTCATCAAGTATGCACAGCATTGACGGGGAGAATTTATAATGAATACAAACATACGGCACGCGACGGCACTGCTATCGACGGGACACGCGATGGTGGATTTCTATGCGAATTTCCTGCCGATCCTCCTGCCGCTGCTCATGATAAAGTTTGGACTGTCGCTGACGATGTGCGGCGTGCTCGTCATGGTCGCGTCTGTGACGACGAATATGCTGCAGCCGATCTTCGGCTACCCTCATGGACAAGCGCAATTTCAGCCCGCTGCTTCCGTACATTGTGCCTGCCGCAGCCGTCCCGATGTGCATGGTCGGGTTCGCGGGACACACGGCGCTGCTCTTTGTGCTTGTCGCGGTGACGGGGGCGGCGGTCGCAGCGTATCACCCGCTCGTCAATGCTCGTCGGACGGACGGCGGCAGAGGGGCGCGGCAATGGCATGATGAGCTACTTCATCGCGGGCGGCAACGCAGGCATGGCATTCGTGCCGCTCGTACTGGTCGCTTTTTGGAAAAACTTGTCGCTGAGTGCGCTGCCGCTCCTGATTCTGCCAGCCGCGCTCATGGGCGTGCTCTTTGTCCGTTCGGGGCTGTGCGCCGTCTCGTCCCTGCCGGAGCATGCGGTGCAGTCACGTCCGAAGCTCAGCAGCGTCCTCTTTGCACGCACGACGATCACGCTGAATCTCGCGATGGGTCTGCGCTGCTGGACGCATGGCGCGTTCGGGACATTCCTGCCCCTGCTGCTCGTCGGAAATGGGGAGGATACGAGCGCGGCGGGGCTGTTCCTCACCATCTTCATGGTCGGTGGCATGATGGGCGGGCTGTTCGGCGGCAATCTTGCAGACAAGTTCACGGGACGGGGAATCATTGTGACCTTCCTTGCGCTTGGCATCCTTCCCTGTGCGTACTACTTTACCCATGTGAGCGCGGATGTGCTCGGCGGCATCGTCCTCTTTGCCGCAGGATTCGCCTTGATGGCACCACAGCCGAGCTCGATTATCTGGGCGCAGCAGGCACTCCCAGAGAATGCGGGCATGGCATCGGGGATGATGCTCGGTATGTCGTTCGGGCTTGGCAGTCTTGGTGTGGCGGCGACGGCAGCACTCGGCGATGTCATCGGGCTTGGCTCTGCTCTGCTCATCTCCGTGCTTGCACTCCCGCTCGCGGCTCTCCTTGCGTACATCACGCCGGAGCCACAGAAAAAGTAGGGAAATCACCAGATATCAACATATACATAAATTATATTTCACATGAAAAAATATTGATAGTATTTATTTCCTTCGTTCTATTGAAAAGTAAATGTGATTCAAGTATTATGAAAGCATCATATGGGAATCTAGTTTCACCTGTAGAATAGGAGGCAGAATATGCTGCAGAGCAAGAGCTGGGACGGTTTTGAAGGGGGCGTCTGGCAGGAGGAGGTCAACGTCCGCGACTTCATCCAGCGCAACTATACGCCGTACGATGGCGACGAAAAGCTTTCTCGCGCCGCCGACAGATGCGACGAACCGTCTGTGGGCACGCGTGCAGGAACTCCAGAAGGAGGAACGCACAAAGGGTGGCGTTCTCGATATGGAGACGGAGGTCGTTTCGGGGCTGACAGCATACGGCCCGGGCTACATCGATCCCGCACACAAAGACCTTGAAAAAGGTGGTCGGTCTCCAGACGGACAAACCGCTGAAGCAGGCATTTATGCCGTACGGCGGCATCCGCATGGCGGAGGAAGCTCTTGAGAACTACGGCTACAAGGTCAGCCCGAAGCTTCACGAGATCTTTACAAAGTACCACAAGACGCACAATCAGGCGGTTTTTGACGCGTATACGGACGAAATCCGCGCGGCACGCCGCAGCCACATCATCACGGGGCTGCCCGATACCTACGGACGCGGTCGCATCGTGGGGGACTACCGCCGTGTCGCCCTCTACGGCATTGATCAGCTCATTGCGTTCAAGCAGGAGGATCTCCTGAACTACGGCGACGGCATCGCGAGCAACGATGTCATCCAGCAGCGCGAGGAGGTTGCGGAGCAGATCCGTGCGCTCAAGGGCATGAAGGAGATGGCGGCACTCTACGGCTTTGACATTTCGCAGCCGGCTCAGAATGCACGCGAGGCAGTGCAGTGGCTCTATTTCGGCTATCTTGCAGCGATCAAGACGCAGAACGGCGCAGCGATGAGCGTCGGGCGCATTTCGACCTTCCTCGACATCTATATCCGGCGCGACCTTGAAAACGGCACACTCTCCGAGGAGGAGGCGCAGGAGCTCATTGACCATCTCGTGCTGAAGTTCCGCATGGTGAAGTTCGCTCGCATCACGTCCTACAACGAGCTGTTCTCGGGTGATCCGATCTGGGCGACGCTTGAGATGGCGGGCATCGGCATGGACGGCCGCCACATGGTCACGAAGAACGATTTCCGCTTCCTCCATACGCTCGAAAAACATGGGACCCTCCCCGAGCCGAATCTCACCGTGCTCTACTCCTCGAAACTGCCGCAGAAGTTCAAGGGACTACGCGGCGCGGATCTCCATCCGTACGAGCTCGATCCAGTACGAGAATGACGATGTGATGAAGCCGGAGTGGGGCGATGACTACTCGATCTGCTGCTGTGTGTCGGCGACGCAGACGGGCAAGGAGATGCAGTTCTTCGGCGCGCGTGCGAATCTTGCAAAGTGTCTCCTCTACGCGATCAACGGCGGTATGGACGAGAAGAGCGGCGTGCAGGTCGGCCCCTGCCTACCGCCCGATCCGCACGGAGTACCTTGAGTATGACAATGTCATCATCAAGTACGAGCGCATGATGGACTGGCTCGCACACGTCTACGTGAACGCGCTGAACATCATCCAATACATGCACGACAAGTATTACTACGAAGCGGCGGAGATGGCACTCATCGACACGGATGTGCGCCGCACGTTCGCAACGGGCATCGCGGGCTTCTCGCACGTCGTGGACTCGCTGTCCGCGATCAAGTATGCGAAGGTAAAGCCGATCTACAACGACCGCATCGTCGTGGACTACGAGGTCGAAGGCGACTTCCCGCGCTATGGCAACGACGACGACCGTGCGGACGAGATCGCAAAGTGGGTGCTCAAGACCTTCCTCTCGAAGATCAAGGCACGCCACACCTACCGTCACTCGGAGCCGACGACCTCCATCCTCACGATTACGTCGAATGTTGTCTATGGCAAGTATACGGGTGCAATGCCCGACGGCCGCAAGGCGTGGACGCCGCTCGCGCCGGGCGCAAATCCAAGCTATGGCGCGGAGTGCTGCGGTCTGCTCGCCTCGCTCAACTCCGTTGCAAAGCTGCCGTACCACTGGGCACTCGACGGCATCTCGAACACGCAGAGCATGACACCCGCCTCGCTCGGTCACAACGAGGACGAGCGCGTGCAGAATCTCGTAAGTGCGATGGACGGCTATTTCGATCAGGGGGCGCACCATCTGAACGTGAACGTATTCGGGCGCGAGACGCTGGAGCACATCATGGAGCATCCCGAGGATCCCGCCTACGCGAACTTCACCATTCGCGTCTCAGGCTACGCGGTCAAGTTCATCAGCTTGACGCGTGAGCAGCAGGAGGATGTGATCGCGCGTACCTTCCATGAGCATATGTAAAGGGAGAATCAGCGCGACAGAGAGCTTCGGCTCGGTCGACGGCCCCGGAATCCGCTTCATCGTCTTTGTGCAGGGCTGCCGCTATCGCTGCCAGTACTGCCACAACCCCGAGACATGGGAGCGGGAGGGCGGCTATGAGGCGACGGCGGAGGAGATCTTTCGGCAGGCGTGGCGGTATCGCCCGTACTGGAAGCAGACGGGCGGGATCACGGTCAGCGGCGGCGAGCCGCTGCTCCAACTCGCATTTGTGACGGAGCTGTTCCGCATTGCAAAGGCAAAGGGCGTGAACACCGTCATCGACACGGCGGGCGAGCCGTTCACCCTATGACAAACCGTTTTTTAGCGCGTTCGAGGAACTGCTGCCGCTCACCGACTTGTTCCTGCTCGATCTAAAGCAAATCGACGATGTAAAGCATCGGGCGCTCACGGGCGTATCGAACGAGAGCGCGCTCGCACTTGCCCGATTTCTCTCGGAGCGCGGCAAACGGATGTGGATTCGCCATGTGCTCGTGCCGGGATGGACGACGGGGAGGATGATCTCAGCCGTCTCTCGGACTTTATCGCAAGTCTAAAGACGGTTGACCGCGTGGAGGTGCTGCCCTATCACGCGATGGCACTCCACAAGTACGAGGAGTTGCGTCTGCCGTATCGGCTCGGGGACACGCCCGCACCGACGGCGGAGGAGATTGCCCGCGCGGAGGAGATCCTGCGCGTAGGGGAGTATAGAGGATATTTACGGTAAACAAAAGAGAGGCATCATGCCTCTCTTTTTGTTTACTATTTTTTTGGCACAGCCGTATCAGGGCATCCTCCAACAATTCATCGCCCGCCTGCCCCGTTTTGAGCAGATAGTCTGCATCGGCGAGGGAGAGGACGGTGCGCTCGAGCGTTGCCTCGGAGAACGCCTTTGCGTGTCCCCCGAGTTTTTCGGCGATGAAGGGATGCAGTCCCATGATCTTGCCGAGCCCCTTCGGCGGTGTGCCGTTCATCAGCAGACGCTTTGCCTGCCAGAGCTGGCGGACGTGGCGCACGAGGAGGGCGAGCAGAACGGTGAAGTGTACGCCGTCCGCACGGCAGCGTGCGAGGAGGTCGAGTGCCTGCCTGACATCGCGTGCACTCACGGCATCCATCAGTGCGAACACAGACACCTCGGGCATCTCCGAGAACGCCGCACGCAGATCGTCCTCTGTGAACTGTGGATTGTCTGTGTAGAGTGTCAGTTTTTCCAACTGGCGGTCGAGGAACGCAAGCGAAATCGTCGGCATGATACCGACCACATTCAGGAAAAATGTGCGTGCCTTCGGGTGCATGGAGCGCCCCATTTCGCGCAGCTGCCCGTTGAGCCAGTTCTCCACCGTCCACGGGCGTACAGGTTCGCTCTCTAAGACGCGCCCGTACTTTTCGACGGTCTGGTAGAGCTTGCGCCGCTTGTCAGGCTTTGTCGCGAGCGTAAAGATGACATAGGTGGTCGGGAGGAGATCGGCGAGACGTGCAATCAGTGCATCCGCCGCCGTATCCTTTGATGTGGGGGCATCCGCGTCCCCGTCCTTTTTTTTCGCTGCGCGAAAGATCGCTGCATCGCGTACGAGAACGACAATCTTGTCCGTGAAGAACGGTGCTGTTTCGAGTGACTCCATCAGCGTGTCGATGGGGGCATCTCCTCGTAGCGAATGAGTGCGTCCGCCCGATCCTCTGCCGCAGGCAGGGAGGCGGCGCAGGATCGCCTCCTCCGCGCGCCGCACATAGTAGCTCTCCTCACCCGCAAGCAGGAAGACGTGCGGCGGCTCCCCCTTTGCGAGCGATGCCATGAACTCTGCGTAGTTCATCGGCGGTAGCGTGCCATCTCTGCACCCACGGTGGTCGGCTCCGTGTGCCCCGAGTAGAGAACCGTATCGGGCGGCAGGGGAAAGACCTCGCGTGCAATGCTGTCCCAGAGCGTCTGCGCATCGCCGCCCGGGAAGTCCGTGCGTCCGATGCTCGCAAGGAAGATCGTATCGCCGACGAAGGCGACACCGTCCCGCGCACTGTAGAAGATGCAGGAATCCGTCGTATGTCCCGGTGTATAGCGCACTTCCAGAGCAAAGTCGGGATTTGCTGCGAGTGTGATGACCTCGCGGTCGGCAAAGGTCGTCACATCCGAGAGCGTAATCTTGCCGCCGCCCCAGAGTGAGAGATTCCAACGTGGATCACTGTAGTAGCGTGGGCTGTCCTCGGCGGCATAGATGGGGGCGCCTGTGCGCGTGGAGAACTCCGCCGCGCCGCCGATGTGGTCGAAATGGCAGTGCGTGAGGAGCAGACGCTCGATTGTCCAGCCCTTTGTCTTCGCATGTGCGGCAAGCTGGTCGCCGTCTGCACCCGCATCGATGAGAAAGCCGTGATTTGTCTCATCGTCAATATAGAAAAAAGCATTCGTCGGGATCATATCGCCGACGGTCATACACTCAATCATATCAATTCTCCTGTCTTAAGGAAGCACTGACAAATTCAGCACCGCCGTCTTAGCACATCTTTTTCGCCCTGTCTGTGTCGACAAATCCTCCACATAGCGGACGGCTATGCGTCCGGTTTGTCTCCTTGACAGGACAAAAAATCTGCACCAATACGACGGCCTTCATTTTATCAGCGATTCCTTTATCGGAAAGAGCAGCTGGAGGATGTGGATGCCTGTCTTGCCGCACGCGTCGATGCCGTCGCGGCAGTATTTGCACGAGCAGACTGCCTTCTCCGTCGGCAGCTTCTGTGCGTGCCGCTGGAAGTAGGCGTGCTGTTCCTCCTCCGTCATGGGGGTGAACATGGGGGAATTGCCGTTTTCGTAGCGGCGTGGGATGAGTTTCGCGTTGCCGGGAAAGCAGGGGGCGAGCAGTGCAGGCCCGTGGAAGCGGGTCTTGTCGAAATTCTCCTCCTGCTCGACGATTGTTACGTTCATCTTACGCAGGAGGGAGCGGATTGCCTCCTGCATATCGCGCCGTTCCACCGCCGCCCAGCAGTCCTGCACGGTCATGCGCTCGCCGCCGTAGTCGGGGAAGGGGAAATCCGCATCCTGATCAATCAGCTCCCAGACATAGGTGAATGTGTCTGCATTGGAACTTTCCTCGACGATATTCGCGCAGTTGTTGCACGCGACGATTACGTGATCCTCGGGGGTCAGCTTCGGGTGATGCGGGCGGCAGCAGCCTGCCGTCTCCACCCCATAGTGCTCTTCGAGGTAGCGGCGCACCGCCGCGCTCTCGGCGGGGAAGTCCGACTGAACTTTGCAGCTCGGATAAAAGATGATTGCCATAGATATGCCCTCCCTAAAAATACCGGCTTAGTGTGTGTCCTGTGTGCGTCTCCCTATAGACAGCTGCTCCACTCGTACGCGCGGCGCGGGTCGCCGCTTTTTGAGATAGATGATGCCGCAGTAAGCAAAGCCGCTCTTTTGCAGACAGTGCTGCATGGGGAGGTTGTCCGCGTGGGTGTCGGCGCGCAGGTGCTCATACTGCGCGCGTGCGAAGGCGAGAATGGCGCGGAATGTACCGCGCTCCGTCCCGTCACTGCCCGCGCGGTGAATCGTGGCATAGGGGAGTCGTCGCGCCATGCCCCCTCAATGTGTGCATACGTCGGGTCGTCGCCGGGAATGAGCGCAAAAGACGGCATGGGGCTGCCCCACTTCGTTTTTCCAGTACATAGCTCACACCGTGCATGATGTCCGCGCGTACAATCTCCTCCGACGGATAGCCGCCACACCACTGCATCATGTTGCCCGATCTGCGCATAAAGGCACGCGCCGCATCATAGATGCGCAGGATCTCAGGAATATCCCGCACCGTAGCTTGTCGTATCATCGCAATTCCCCCTGACCTTCCCATTCTACACGATTGCATCATATTTTGAAAGAAGTGTTTGCGGCGGTGGGAAAAATAATGCTATACTAAAAGCACGCTTTTGAATGGGGGAGGATGGCGATGAGTGCTTGGCTTGTCTATGCACTGCTCTCGGCACTGTGCGCGGCATTTGTTTCCATCTTCGGCAAGGTTGGGCTCACGGGACTGGACAGCAGTGCTGCGACGGCGGTGCGCGCTGCGATTATGGCACTGTTCCTCGCGGGCGTGGTTGTCGCTGAGGGGCATACCGCGGATCTGCCGCAGGTATTCGCCGACCGAAAGGCACTTGCCTTTGTCGCACTCAGTGGGATTGCAGGGGCTCTTTCGTGGCTCTTTTACTTCCTTGCGCTCAAGGATGGCGCGGTCACGCAGGTCGCTCCGATCGACAAGCTGAGCGTCGTCTTTGCCGTTGTGCTTGCTGTTATGATCTTTGGCGAAAAGGTCAGCCTCGCGCATGGAATTGCGATTGCAATGATTGCGGCGGGCGGGCTGATTTTTGGCGATATTTCCTTAAGGTTGGGAGCTGAAATGAACACACTGATTTCACCCGAAAACACATGGGTTCTTATGTCCGTCATGATGGCGGCGGTGGCTGCCTCGATCTACCTCGAGCAGCGTTATACATGGGCATCGCGCGTCACGGGGGCGGTCATCGCACTTGTCATTGCACTGGCGCTCGTCAATACGGGCATCATTCCCTCCACCGCACCGATCTATGACGATGTCGTCTGGGGATACTTCGTCCCGCTCGCGATTCCGCTCCTGCTGCTCCAGACGAATATCCGCAAGATCTGGCGCGAGACGGGGCAGCTGCTCGCGATCTTCCTCATCGGCTCGATCGGGACGATCGCGGGCGCGGTGATCGGCTGCGCCCTCCCTGCAGCGTTCCATCGACGGACTGCCGAAGGTGGCGGCGATGATGACCGGTTCCTACATCGGCGGCGGCGTGAACTTTACGGCACTCGCGGATGCGTTCAAAGTCAGTGGGACGCTCGTCTCGTCGACCATCGTTGCCGACAACCTCAACATGGCGATCTACTTTTTGATCCTGCTCGGCATTGCGGGCAATGCTCTCGCGCGGCGCCTCTATGAGCATCCTCTGATTGACGAGGTGGAGGAAAAGGGCGTATCGGAAGAGGGGAAGACCCTCGCGGCGGCGTACTGGGGGCGCAAGGATGTCTCCCTCCGCGACATTGCCATGTGCATTACCTATGGTGTTGTCGTCGTGACCATCTCGAAGTTCCTCGGCAGTACCTTTGCGACGCTGGTTCCGGCGGATGGCGGGATGCTTTCGAAGATGTGCAGCACCTTCCTCGGCAGTCAGTATGTCTGGATTACATTACTGTCCATTGTCTTTTGCCAGTTTTTTTGAAAAAAACAGGCAAGCTCCATGCACGGAGCACAGGAGATCGGGACATTATTCATTTATATGTTTTTTTCGTTATTGGTGTGCCCGCCTCCATCATGGAGATCTTGGTGAATGCGCCGCTGCTCTTCGTTTTCTGCTTCATCATGGTCGTCCTCAATATGATGTTTTGCCTGATTGGCGGGAAAATACTGAACTTCCCGTTGGAGGACATCCTCATCGCATCCAACGCGAACATCGGAGGTCCGACGACAGCGGCGGGCATGGCGATCTCGCAGGGATGGACGCGTCTCGTGGGGCCTGCAATGCTTGTCGGCACGTTCGGCTATGCGATCGGCACGTACATTGGCATCATTGTCGGCAGTATGCTCGGGGCATGAACGTCGCTTGCCCACTCCACGCAAACGCTTAGTTACACAAACGGTCGCCTGCTTGTCCGCCTAAATACCTGCGGACTTCTAAACGCGCTTCGCTTGAACGAGGAGGTGCTTAGGAGTGTGCATAAGCTCCATGATATACGAATAAAACAGGGAATCGGTTTTATGCCGATTCCCTGTTTTATTCGTCTGCATATCGTAGTGTAAGCTGACCCGTCGCACGCGTTGCAGCGAGGTCGATGACGCGCTGGTTGCGCGAGCCGCGAAAGTGCAGCGTGAGGTCTCGCTCCTCGGCGCGGTAGTCCCCGTCCACGAGGACATCGAGCTCATCGAGCAGTGCATCCACCGCAGGGTTCTTCTGTGCCCGCAGCTCCTCAAGTGTGTAGCCTGTGTAACTCCACACATCGAGGCCGCGCTCGTGTGCGCCGCGTGCGAGCGGGAGCAGTGCCGCCGGCTGCAGAAAGGGCTCACCGCCGCTGAGCGTGAGTCCCGTGAGGAGTGGATTCTCGTCGATCTCCGCGAGCACCGCACCGACGGTTGTCATACGGCCGCCGACAAGCGGCTGCGTATCGAGGGTTGTGACAGCCGGGGCAGCGGCGCGGACAGCCCTGTGTAAAGACCGTCAGCCGTATGCCCTCACCGTCCACGATGGAGTCCCGCGCAATCCCTGAGATATGGATCTCAGTGGAGTCCGTGCTTGACACGCTCATGCTCCTCGGCCTGCTTGGCATTGTTCCAGCGATCCGTGGTGCCGACGAGGTAGCCCGTAATGCGGCGGACGCGCTCGAACTTCGGCTGGCGCATCTCGTAACCGAGGGTGACACGACCGTCGTCCGTCCCCGTGATGGAGAGGCGATCCAGTTTCTCGTGCGTCTGTCCCTCAATGTATGCAATATAGTTCTCCACCTCGTGCGGGGTGATGTCCGAGAGGCCATTTACTGTGACGTTGATATCGTTGACGATCATGCTGCATTCTCCTTTTTCGCGCGCCGTCTGCGGCGCGTTTTCCTTCTCGGCGACCGTGCGCCGTTTCGTGAGGATTATACAACATCTAGTGGGTACTCGTCAATAGGGAATCTATATCTAGTTGTTTTTTTGCACAGACTTATCCACAGGGATTTTTTTCGGACATTGGGTGCGTTTGGGGGTGAAAAATCCCGATGGGAAAAAGGCATGGCGGGTTTATCTTTGGACAAAAAGTTATCCACAGTTTCCCTAGGGAGAAACTGTGGATCTTGTGGATAAACGATGGCGTATACAGGTGGTTACGAGGCTGCTCCCTGTGAATTGTTCTCTTCCGCATCCGCCTTCTCCTGAATGATGGTCTGGATGGGATAGGGGATGTCAATGCCCTCTGCGCGGTAGCGGTCAGTGAGTGCCTTGATGAACTCGTGCTTGATGATGCCCTGGTTGTCGAACAGGCTCGACGGCAGGATGACGACGAAGTTGATGGAGGAGTCGCCGAAGTCCGTGTAGCGCACGAGCGGCTCTGCGTTCGGATTGTCGTCCACGCGTGCGAGCACTTCCTTCGCCGTCTCGATGGTGACGCGCTCGACAGTGGCGAGGTCGCTGTCATACGCGACGCCGACGGGGACGCTGACGTTGATGTTCAGTGTAGGCAGGCTGTAATTCGTGATGTTCGCACCCGCGATGGTCTTGTTCGGGATGACGATGGTGTTGCTCGCGCCGAGTGGGATGATGGTGGTAAAGCGCCATGTGATGTCCGTGACGCGTCCCTCCTCGCCCGAGCTGAGTTTGATGTAGTCGCCGATGCGCAGCTGCTTGGAGAGGATGAGGTGGAGTCCGGAGAAGATGTTGGAAAGCGTCTCCTGCAGGGCAAGGGGCGACCGCCATACCGCCGACACCTGCCGCCGTCAGGATTGGAGCAATGGAGATGCCGTAGTACTGGAGGATGACGAGCAGCCCCATGGCGTAGATGACCCCGATGAGGATGCTGTTGAGCAGGGTCGTCTTAGGCAGGTTTTTCCCCGAGCGTTCGAAGTACATGGTGACAACACCGTCGACGGTACGCGCAAGGACACGCGTGATGGAGAAGACGTTGCTGGTAAAGAGGAGATACGAGAGTAGTTTTGTGAGTGTCGGCGAGATCTCCACGGCATCGATCGCCCAGTAGAGACCGATTATGAAGCTGAAGAAGATGGGAACACCCTGCATGGAACGGATCAGAACGTACTTCCATGTGCTCTCCTCCACCGCGAGGTGATGACCAATGTAGCGGCGGATGAGACGGTCGGCGATGATGCCGGCCGTGAGCGATGCGAGGACGATGCACGCGGGGATCAGGAGGAGATCGACGAGGTTGTCGAAGTGGAGTGTGTATGAGAATATGGTCAAGTGAGACTCCTTTCAGAAAATGGATCAATGCGGTTCGGCGGCAAGAAATTCCTCATGTGCCGCCATGAGATGTATTCCGCCGGCGGGGCTTGCGATGCCGTGCGAAAATACGGTTTCCGCAGGTTCTGCTGCTCCGTGGTAGTGGCGCGGCGGGTCGATGATGGAGACAGCAATGCCGTCCTCGCGCATCCGCGAGGAAAAAAATGCCCGTTGATGACGTTGAAGAGCTCACCGACGGCATCGACGGCAAGCTCGTCCATACCGTCAAGCGAGACACCGCTGTAACCGCTTGCGAGCGCGTAGAACGCGTCGACGGAGGCGGCAAGGGCGACGATGAGCGGAGTGCCGTCCGCCTCAAGACGCTGCGATATGGTGATGTAGCACGCTTCTTCTGCCTGTGACGTGAGGGCTGCCGTGACGTGTGCGTAGTTGGCGAGCCCTGCGAGGAAAGTAGCGGCGTAGCTTTGAGAGAGCTCGTTCATTGTTCCTCCACGCACTGCTGCATCTTGGTCAGTGCCACTGTGATTTCGTGGTCGGAATAGGGCTTCTGGATGAACATGAGTGCGCCGTTTTCGCTCGTGCATGCAATGTTTTTCTGTGCTTGCTGCCGTCGAGAGCATGACGACGGGGAGGTTTGGGTGTGTCTCGCGCAGACGGCGCAGCACCTCGCAGCCGTCGAGCTTCGGGAGGATGATATCGAGAAAGACGGCATCAGGGATTCTTGTCCGCAATGCGCCGCAGTGCCTCCTCGCCGTCGCGGGCTTCGATAACGGTGTGGCCGCGGTCGAAGAGCTCCGCCTTGAGCTTGATGCGCACAAGGCGCGAGTCGTCAACGATCAGTATCTTCATTTTTTTAGGTTCCTTTATGGACAGAGCCGCCGCGCCGAAGGCGTACGGCAGAAGGTCGGCAGGGGTGAGGACGCGCACGTCGCCCGAAGTATTTGCGAGGATGATGCGCGCAATCGGAAACTCCACGATCATCTGCCGGCACATGCCGCAGGGTGCACAGGGATCGGGGCTGTCCGCAATGATGGCAAGTGCCTCGAATTCCCGTTCACCCGCTGCGACGGCAGCGGCGATTGCCGTGCGCTCGGCGCAGATGCCGACGGGGTAGGCGGCGTTCTCGACGTTGACGCCGCCGTAGACTCTGCCGCTCCTCCCGAGGAGTGCCGCACCGACGGCGAAGCCCGAGTAGGGCGCGTAGGCGCGGCTGCGGAACTCTGCCGCGCGTGCGATGAGTTCGCTGTCGTTCATGTCATTTTCTCCTTATAATTCCAGCCCTGCGCGTTTGCGTGCACGATATTCGCGGTCAAGGATGCCGAGGACGACGAGGTTCTCGTAGATGCCCTTGTGCAGGATCGTCTCACGGATCAGAGCCTCGCGCACCATGCCCTCGCTCTCGTAGAGGTGCAGCGCGCGCGCGTTGTAATCCTTGCAGTCGAGCCACGCACGATGTGCCCCCTGTCCTCAAATGCCCATGCCTTCAGCAGTTTCATCGCCTCGTGTCCGTACCCAAGCCCTTTTTTTCGCGATGACGACGTGCGTCCACTCCTGTTCTTTCGACGCGAGCAGCAGTCCCGTGACATGGAGGTAGCCGACGCGCTCCCCGCTCACACGCTCCTCAACAATGATATCCATGGATGCCTGTGCCTGTGTGATGATCGTCTCGTGATCTGCGCGTGAGAACGGGACGATGTAGTCGCTGTTGTCCTTTTCCTCCTGCAATGTGCAGATAAAGTCGATGTCTGCCATCTCTGCGCGGCGCAGACGCAGACGGATGCCCTCTTTTAGAATTTCTGCCATAGGTTCCTCTCTTTCCATTGCTTTCCTTTATTTTACATTGAACGGATATGGAAATGCAAGCCGTCTGTGTGCGTGTGAATAATTATAGATTGACGATAACAGACGAACATCATATAATGAAAAAGCTGAGGAAGAAATGTAACGGAATCGGGGGAAGACCATGGGCGAGCAAAAAAAACCGTCGGTGCGCGATGTGCTGTGGCGCAAGAAGCGTGCACGCGATCAGATGCTCGATGCGCTGGGGAAGCTCTGTGATGAGGCATGGGCAATCTTTGAAAAGGTCGCTTCGGATCGCTCGTCCAGCGCGAACGATGCCGTTGTCGCGCGTGAGATCGGGCTGCGGCTGCGTTCTCTTGCCTACCTCATCGAGGGGGAGCACTACATCGACCGCATTGCCTTTGAATTGCAGACGAAAGAGTCCTATATGACCGCGAGCGAGGTCGCACGTTCCTATGTTGCGGAGCTGGTTCTGACCTATCTCGACGGCATTCTGCTCTACGGGCGGCAGTGCAAATGGGATAACGAGGTTCTGCGCGAGGAGTATCGGGAGTCCTTGGAAAAAAATCCCTTGAGGAGATCCGTGCGGCGCTTATCCCTGTGCCACAGCAGGCGGATGAACCTGCGGACGACAATCGAAATGAAAATTAGGAGGCTTGCCGCATATGTTCGGTATGTCAATGGATATAGGAATTGATCTGGGGACGGCGAATGTGCTCGTCTACATCAAGGGCAAGGGGTTGTCCTCAAAGAACCCTCTGTCGTCGCGGTGAACCGCGACACGAATCAGGTGCTTGCGATCGGCGAGGAGGCACGGCAGATGATCGGGCGCACGCCCGGCAACATCGTCGCCATCCGCCCGCTGCGCGACGGCGTTATCGCAGACTACGACATCACGGAGAGCATGCTGCGCTTCTTCATCGAGAAGGTGGTTGGACGCAGCATTGTCTTTCGTCCGCGCATCATGATCTGTATCCCTTCGGGGGTGACGATGGTGGAGCAGCGTGCCGTGCAGGAGGCCGCAGAACAGGCGGGCGCACGGCACATTCAGCTCATCGAGGAACCGCTCGCAGCGGCGATGGGCGCAGGGCTCGACATCGTGGAGGCACAGGGGTCAATGGTCGTCGACATCGGCGGCGGTACAACGGATGTCGCCGTCATCAGTCTCGGCGGTGTCGTGACGAGCGAAAGCATCCGCGTTGCGGGCGACACGTTTGATGAGGATCTCATCGCCTACGTCAAGCGTGAGTTCAATTTGCTCATCGGCGAGCGCACGGCGGAGGAGATCAAGCTGCGTGTCGGCGCGGCACACGGCGGCGCGCCGTGAGCAGATGGATGATGCGCGGACGCGACCTGCTCTCGGGGCTGCCGAAGAATATCACGATCTCGACCGCACAGGCCTCCTCCGCCATTGAGGGCTCGGTCATGCGCATCGTCGACTGCGTGAAGAAGGTGCTCGAGGAGACACCGCCGGAACTGGCGGCGGACATCATGGATCGCGGCATTGTGCTGACGGGCGGCGGGGCACTCCTCTACGGAATGCCGGAGCTGATCCAGCGCGAGACAGGCACACCGACGGTCGTTGCGGACGATCCCATGAGCTGCGTTGCGCTTGGCTGCGGCAAGGCTCTCGATATTTTCGATAAATTCGACGGCAAGGCACTAAATGCGAGTTTCGGACGGAAAAAAATAACCACTCATAGAGGAAAAATCAGCGAATACAGCGAAACTATATAGATACAGAACTTTTTGTGGGAAAAAGAGGGATGAACTATGTGGAGAGGACTCTATATCGCGGCTTCGGGCATGATTACAGAGACGAAGCATACGGATATGATCGCGAACAACCTCGCCAACGCGTCGACGACGGGCTACAAGCGTGACGATATGGCGATTCGCGAGTTTGAGCCGATGCTGCTGCGCCGCATCAATGACCACTCTGCGGATACGGACGTGACGAGCTTCAAGGGGTTCCGCATCGACGGCAATCGCCCGCCGCGCGTCGGCATGCTCGGACTCGGCTCTGCCGTCGACGAGATTGCGACGGATCATCTGCAGGGCGCAATGCAGACAACGGGGAACACCTACGATGTCGCTATTTCGGGCGAGGGATATTTCGTCGTGAATACGATCGACGGCCCGCGCTATACGCGTGACGGCGGGTTCTACCGCTCCAACTCCGGACGGCTGCAGAACATGCGGGGGCAGGATGTGCTTTCCTCGCGGGGGCGTCCGATCACGATTCCGAAGAATGCGCAGAACGTGACGATCACGAGTGATGGGCGCATCTATGCGAACGGGGGAGAGATCGGGCAGCTCGATGTTGTTGCCTTTGACGGCAAGAATTCTCTCGTCAAGCAGGGCGATAATCTCTACCGCCCGCAGGGCGGTGCACAGCCGCGCCCCGCGACAGGAACGGTGGAGCAGGGGATGCTCGAGATGTCGAACACGAGCGTTGTCACGGAGATGGTCGAGCTCATCAACAACTACCGCGTCTACGAGGCCGGGTCAAAGGCGGTGCAGACGCAGGACACGCTGCTCGACAAGGCGGTCAACGATGTCGGGCGCACGAGTTAAAAATGATTTAAGAAAAATATGTGATTCATCCGATATAATAGAGTGAACAACTTGTAATCATTCCTTGGAGGGGATATCGACTATGATGCGAGCACTTTGGTCTGCAGCGTCCGGCATGAAGGCGCAGCAGACACATATGGACATCGTCGCGCACAACATTGCCAACGTCAACACACACGGCGGCAAGAAGGTGCGTGCAGAGTTCCAGGATCTCGTCTATCAGACGCTTCGTGAAGCGGGCGCGCAGAACGGCGCGGACTCGCAGTATCCGACTGCGCTCCAGATTGGTCTCGGCACGCGTGTTGCAGCGACCCAGCGCGTCTTTACACAGGGACCTTTGCAGACAACGGATAACCCGACGGACATCGGCATCCAGGGCGAGGGCTTTTTCCGCGTCACGATGCCGGACGGTACGACGGCATACACGCGCGACGGTACGTGGAAGCTCGACGGCGACCGCCGCATGGTGACGACGGACGGCTATCTGCTCGCGGATGGCATTACGATCGGACAGAACGCGCCGTCGGACTCCATCACGATCTCCGGTGACGGGCGCGTCTCCTACCGTGAGGCAGGTCAGACGCAGCAGCAGGAGGCGGGGCAGATCACACTTGCGCGCTTCGTCAATCCGGCAGGGCTCACCTCCATCGGCAAGAATCTCTTCGTCGTGTCCGATGCCTCGGGCGAGGCCATTGAGTCGAACCCCGGCGTGGACGGCGCGGGTACGCTCACGCAGGGCACGCTCGAGATGAGCAATGTGCAGATTGTGGAGGAAATGGTCGAGATGATTGTTTCCCAGCGCGCCTATGAGTCCAACTCGAAGGCGATCACGACATCGGATTCGATGCTCGAGATTGCAAACTCGCTCAAGCGTTGAGTTTTTCAAAGACGTACGATTACAGCCATTCTATGCCTATGGAGTGGCTTATTCGCTTTTCTGTGGTCGGATGTACCGCGCGCTGCTGCCTACGGTGGAACGCAGGGCGACTACTTTCCTACCGTGCTTTCCTCGGTGCAGCTTTCCGCGCTTGCCGAGCAGAAGATCGAGGAAAAACTCTCTGCGATGGGCGAGACGCGGCGGCATGAACTGCGTCTGCAGCGTGCGGCATCGACCTTGCGCCTCCCTGCGGGAGAGGTGACTGCCATCGTCGAGTTTCCGCGCGGGATTCCCTACAGCCGCGAGTTTCCCGCTGTGTTTGCAGTTTACATCGACGGGGTGCTGAACCGGCGTGCGACGAGCTACTATAAGGTGACGGTCTATGACCGCGTCCTCGTCGCCATGACGGACATTCGTGCGGAGGGGGCGATCTCCGCTGCGAATGCGCGGCTTGAGGAGCGGGCGGTGGATACGCCGCCGGAGCTTACCCTCACGGATTTTGGTCGGCTTGAGGGGCGTGTCGCAGGGCGTTACATCCGCAAGGATGCGGTCATCACTCCGCAGATGCTCGCAATGCCGCTTGTCATGCGCGCGGGCAATGCCGTGGAGCTGGTCCTGGACGCGAATGGCATCGTTGTACGCGCCGAGGGCGTGGCACTCGAGCCCGGCCGTGTCGGCTACGAGATTCGCGTGCGAAACGTGCGCTCGGGCAAGATCCTGCGCGGCAAGGTGATCGATGCTGCGACCGTGCAGATCATCGGATGAAGGACGAGCTGTGCCGTGATGGTGCGGCGTATGCAGATATTTCCATAAGGAGTTCGATATGAGAAAACAAAAATGGCTCGCAGGGATGCTGGCTGCTGCCGTGTGTACGGCAAGTCTCACTCCTGTCGTCTCGGCAGAATCCCTGTGGAGCAATCCGAACGGACACCCGACAAAGAATCTGTTCGCCGACCATCGTGCGGCGGGCATCGGGGATATCGTCACCATCGTTATCAGCGAGACGACGACCACCTCGGCGACGCGCAGCTCTGCGAACGAGAAGAGCGGCTCGGTCAAGCTCGGTGCGGGACTTGGTATCTTTGACTTCCTGCAGGCGGCGTCGGCGAGCGGCTCAGACAAGTTCAGCGCAAAGGGGTCAGCCTCTTCCTCGAATCGTGTTGCAGGCAACGTCACCGTTACTGTGGTGGATGTCATGCCAAACGGCAACTTTGTCCTTGAGGGGACGCAGTCCATCTGGCAGAATAAAAAAATGAGCACAAGATTGTCTTCCGCGGCACCTGCCGCCCCGAGGATATCTCGAGTGCCAATACAATCCTCTCCACGCGTGTCGCGGATGCGACCGTACGGTTTGATGGGAAGGGTCCTCTCAATGCAAAGCAGCGGCAGGGCATTCTCACACAGATCTTCAACATTCTGTTCTGACGGGAGGCGCATTTTATGAAGAAAACAACGGTCCTTCTGCTCCTCCTCGCGCTCGTGCTTACCGCGCTGCCGGGGATTGCGTCGGCGGATTCCGCCGTGACGCGGATCAAGGATATCGCCAAGGTGCAGGGGGTGCGCTCCAACCAGCTGATGGGCTATGGGCTCGTGGTTGGTCTGGACGGCACGGGCGACGGCTCGAGTTCGGGCGAAACGGTGCAGTCGATTGCAAATATGCTGACAACCTACGGCATTACCGTCAACAGCAGCTCGATCAAGCTCAAGAACGTCGCGGCGGTCATGGTGACGGCGACGCTGCCCCCCTTCGTACGTGAGGGGGATACCCTCGACGTGACGGTCTCCTCCATCGGTGATGCGAAGAGCCTGCGCGGCGGTACGCTCCTCCAGACCCCGCTCCGTGCGGGCAACGGCGAGGTCTATGTCGTCGCCCAGGGCGGTGTATCGACGGGTGGGTTCTCAACCTCCGGAGGCGGCTCGAGTATGTCGAAGGCGTTTCCGACGGTCGGCATTGCTGTGAATGCGGGCATCGTCGAGCGTACGGTTGAGGATGATGGCATCGGCGCGAATGGGCAGCTGTCTCTCTCTTGCACGTCCGGACTTTACGACGGCATCGCGCGTGGCAGGGGCGATCAACGCGCAGTACGGCAGCATCGCGCAGGCGAGCAATCCCGGGCGCGTGGACGTGGCAATCCCGGCATATTTTCGTGGGAACGTGGTCGGCTTTGTCGCCTCGATCGAGGATCTGTTGATCCGCCCAGATAACATCGCGCGCGTCATTGTAAACGAGCGCACGGGGACGATTATCATGGGCAGCGAGATCTCGGTGGATGCCATATCGATTACGCAGGGCGGACTCACGATCCGCATTCAGGGGCAAAGGATGTCTCTCAGCCGGGGCCGTTCAGTTACGGCAATACTGTGGTAACAGACAGTTCCGATGTTGAGGTCACGGATCATAAGGGCAGCACGATCATCCTGCCCGCCACGACGAACATCGGTGACATCGTTGGTGCGCTCAATACCGTGGGGGCAAATCCACGCGAGACGATTTCGATTCTGCAGGCAATGAAGGCGGCAGGTGCTCTGCACGCTGAGCTTGACATTGTGTAAGGCAGGTGGCGACCTATGACAATACAGCCAATTGGCGACAATGCACTCCTCGGCGGAGCTGCACAGACCTCCTACGATGCCGCGCGGGTGAGTGCCGAGAGCAAGTCTTTTCAGGCAACCCTTGACGAATTGCAGCGCAAGGCTGAGATACCTCCCGCATCGGAGGCGGCGGGCTATGTACCGAAGAATCCGATGACGGCGGAGGACATCGAGGCGAAGAAGCTGCGTGAGGCGTGCGAGGGCTTCGAGGCAATGTTCCTCAGCATGATGTATAAGCAGATGCGTGCAACGGTGCCCGATAACGAGCTGTTCGGAAAGAAGTCCAACGCGCTCGAAATTTTTCGAGGATATGCGCGACACGGAGCTGATGAATGCGGCGGCAAAGAGTGGCGGCATCGGCATTGCGGATATGATGTATAAGCAGTTGACCATCAAGACAAGATGAGAGAACAATGTTCGACAAGGGGAGCTGTTTGCGCAGCATCCCCTTTTCTGTTGCATGGAAGATTCTCTTAGTTTGGAGTATTTTATGCGTATATTGAAAAAAATTGTGGTGCTTGCGGCGACACTTCTGCTGACCGCATCCTCCTATGCGTGGGCGGGAAGCCTGAATGCGCTGCGTACGTCGAGCACGGCGGAGCGCGACCGCATTGTCTTTGATTTTACGGAGATGCCCGTCTATCAGGTCAGCCTCTCGGACGATGGCCGTGCGCTGACCTTTGATTTCGTGGACACGGATGCAGCGAAGCTCGTGCGTTCCTCCGTGCGGACGAAGCGCATCGACTCTGTTTCCTATGACGCGCGTCAAGGGCATTTCTATGTTACGGTCACGATGGCAAAGGACATGGGCTATAACATCGGCAATTTGATGAACCCCGCCCGTGTCTTTCTCGATGTTGCGCCTGTGGGCGCGAAAACGCAGGTCAATGGCAAGCCTGTGCTGCCGCCCGTTCAGACAACACGGGAAAAGCCGACAAATGCAGAAACCTCGGACCGTGATGCAAAAGGTCAGCCCGAAAAACCGAAATTGCCCATTTTGAAGGAAGAACCGATTGCGGCGGGGCTGATGCTGCGCACCTATATTTATGAGGATGAGGATGGGCAGGTGACGGCGTACTTCACGGAAGCTGATCCCACGAAATACAGCGTGCGCCCCGCACTCGCGCGCGGCATCATCCCCGGACGGCAGACCGTGAGCGGCATCGCGCGCGATACAAATGCGGCGGCGGCGGTCAATGCCTCCTACTTTGCGTCCGACGGCACAATCCTTGGTGTGACGAAGATCGACGGCACGATTGTCGGTACGACCTACTACGACCGCAGCGCGTTCGGGGTGATGCCTGACAATACCTTTGTGTTTGGTAAAGTTTCCTACAACGGAACGGTGAAGATCGACCAGGTGACGCTCCCTGTCTCCGGGGTCAATGCCGAGCGCGGCGAGAACGGGCTCATCATCTACAATCGCGCCTATGGCAGATCGACGGGGACGAATCCGTACGGTCTGGAATATGTGATCCGCGACGGGCGCGTTGCCGAGATCAATACGAATGACTCCGCGATTCCCTCGGACGGCTACGTCGTCTCCGTACACGGCTCCTCGATGGATGCCTTTGCGGCGGCAGGCACGCGTGTCGGCGATCCGACCGTGCTCACGGAGCAGACGGGAGCTCTGTGGGATCGTGCCGTGCAGATCGTCGGCGCAGGGCCGCGTCTCGTCGAGAATGGTGCTGTGCATGTGACAGCGGGCGAGGAGCAGTTTCCGGGTGACATCCGCTATGGACGCGCCCCGCGCAGTGCTGTCGGCGTGACGCGGAGCGGCAAGATCGTCTTTGCCGTTGTCGATGGACGGCAGGAGGACAGCCACGGGCTGACGCTGACGGAGTTTGCGCAGCTGCTCGTGAAGTTCGGCGTGCAGAACGCAATCAACCTCGACGGCGGTGGCTCGTCCGCGCTCTATGCGGGCGGCGACATCGTGAATTCTCCGTCGGACGGACAGGAACGTGCGGTCGGCAGTGCTCTGATTTTGCAGAAACGATAATCTGCACACATCATGAGAGCGCCATGAAATAATTTTGACGGTCTCATCGCAATATGATAGAATGTGTGAAGGTTTATACGGTTGAAAAGAAAATTGGCGGTGCTCTGAAGATGCACCGATGTAGGTGATACAACGTTGAAAAGCGACATGTTTGATGTCATACAGGCAGATCTTGAGGAGTTTGAGCCGGCACTCGCCGCATCCGTTGTCTCCGAGACCCCGCTCATCACGGATGTTGGAGAGCATCTCGTATCCTCGGGCGGGAAACGGTTGCGCCCTGCCCTCTTCCTGCTTGCGGCGCGCGGCGGCGCGGCGTTTGATCGTGCGCGTGCCATGCCCATTGCGATTGCGCTTGAGCTGATCCACACGGCTTCTCTCGTACACGATGATGTCATCGACGAGGCGGATACGCGGCGTGGGGCGGAGACGACAAATGCAAAATGGGGCAATCAGGTTGCCATCCTGAGCGGGGACTATCTCTTTGCACGTGCCTTCAAGCTCGTTGCGGAGGAGGGGTATGACTCGGCGGTCTATGTGAAGCTGGCACACCTTGTGTGTACGCTGAGCGAGGGCGAGATCCTTCAGGATCACACGGCATATCAAGTGCCCGCGAGCGAGGATGCCTACTATGAGCGCATCCGCAAAAAGACGGCGGACTTTCTCGAGATCTGCTGCGAACTCGGCGGCACGATCGGTGGTATGAGTGCGGCAGATACTGCGGGGATGGCTCTTTATGGACATGCCATTGGCATGGCATTCCAGATCACGGACGATCTGCTCGACTATCGGCAGACCTCGGAGGACATTGGAAAGCCTGCAGGACATGACCTTGCGCAGGGCTTTGTGACGCTTCCCGTCATCCGTGCACTTGCGGTACTGGATGAGGCGGGGCGTGCGGAGCTGACGGCTCTCATCACGAATCCGAAGATGACCGAGGCAGAGGTCGCGCGTGCCCTCGAAATCGTCCGCACGACGGACGGTCTCGACTATGCCCAGGAGAAGGCGGATGCCTATCTCGAGCGTGCGAAAAATGCCCTGCCGGAGAGCCTTGACGAGCGTATCCGAGAGACCTGCCTCATGGCGGCAGACTTTATCGGACGCAGAGAATTTTAGAGCATATTTCATCAGCCACAAGAAGGAGATATCCATGTTTGGCATTGGCGTACCCGAGCTTATTTTGATTTTTGGTTGTGGGACTCATCGTCTTTGGCCCAGGCAAGCTGCCCGAGATGGGGCGCTCGCTCGGCAAGGGCATCCGCGAGTTCCGCAAGGCATCGAACGCTCTGACCGCGGCGATCAATGCGCCCGAGCCGCCGCCCGCACCGCCTGCAGCTGCACCTGCGGCGCAGCCCACAGCCCAGCCCTCACAGACGGTACAGGCGACGACGGAAGCACCCGCAGCAGCACCGACACCCACGGCAACGCCCACCGCAGCTACCGCAGCGGCGGCCGTCGAGGCGCACAAGGCGGAGCAGAAGGGGGCTGCCGCAGAAGTCAAGACACAATCGTAACGTGTCAGATGTGAGCGCAGTGAAATGCCCCTAAGCGAACCCTAGTGAAGTAATCGAGGAAAGCGCGCGGTATGCCTCGGCGGATTTCTTTCGTTCAAGCGAAGCGCGTTTAAGAAGTCCGGCGGTATTTGAGCATACAAGCACGCGGTCGATTGCGCAACGAGGCGTTCGCATGGGGCTTTGCACAAGCGAGCAATGATACCCCATAAATTCGATTTATTTTAGGAGGTTCTTATGTTTGGTCTGGGAGTTCCCGAACTCGTCCTTATCCTTATCATCGGTCTCGTCGTCTTCGGCCCTGGTCGCCTGCCCGACATCGGCAAGGCACTCGGCAAGAGCATAAAGGAGTTCAAGTCGGCAAACAACGAGAAGGACGATGCCCGCGCGGAGATCAACGTCACCGAGGAGGCAAAGAAGCTCGAGAACGGCGAGAGCAAAGGGGCAAAGAGCTGACCCATGACGGAGGAATCGAAAGAAGTCGGTGCAGGAGCATCGCAGGGAGCAGCGAGCGGGGAACAGTCCGCCGCGCTGCCCGTCGACGCTCCGCCGGTGACGGCACCCACGCCGCATACGCCGTCGGAGACGGCGGAAACAGCGGATACTGCGGCAGACGATGACGGCAGCATGACGCTCATTGCACACCTTACGGAACTGCGCTCGCGTCTCATCAAGTGCCTGCTCGCCGTCGCCGTTGGCTCCGGTGTCGGCTACTACTTCATCGACGACATCATGCACTACCTGACCGTCCCGGTCGGAAAGCTTTACTATATGCAGCCCGCAGAGGCGTTCTTTACCTACATCAAGATCGCTGTCGTCGTGGGCTTTCTTCTCGCTCTGCCCGTCATCTTCTATCATGTGTGGCGGTTCTTCCTGCCCGCACTGACGCGGGCAGAGCGACTTGTCCTCGGGATCGTCGTGCCCGTCTCGGTCATCCTCTTCTTCCTCGGGCTTGCGTTCTCGTTCTTCCTCGTCTTCCCGGCGGCGATCATGTTCTTCAAGGGCTTCGGCAACGAAGAACTCGAAGCGCTCTTCTCCGTGAACCGTTATTTTGAGTTCGTCATCATGTTCGTGCTGCCGTTCGGCTTCGTCTTTGAACTGCCGCTCGTCATCACGATTCTCGGCAAGCTAGGCTTTATCTCGTCCGCATTCCTGCGGAAGTACGCCCGCATTGTCATCTTTCTTTCGTTCATCATCGCTGCCGTGATCTCGCCGACACCCGACGTGTTCACGCAGTCGATGATCGCACTGCCGATGATCGTTCTGTACGGTGTTGGCTATTTGATCGTGAGATTTGTACTGAGAAAGTAATTCCGTTTCGTAATACCACGTGCGACTACTTGCGCAACTAAGTGTTTGCGTGGGGCGTTACAGTTGATGCTATACAGATTTGAATTTAGGAGGGAAAAATCTTGGCATATAAGGATCTGCGCGAATACATCGCCGCGCTTGAGGAGCGCGGACTTCTGAAACGCATCACGGCGGAGGTCGACCCCGAGCTCGAGATCACCGAGATCACGGATCGCATCTCAAAGCGCGAGGGGGCGGAGAACGTCGCCCTGCTCTTTGAGAACGTCAAGGGCTCGAAGATGCCCGTTCTCATGAACGCATTCGGCAGCTACGAGCGCATGGCACTCGCCTTCGGGGTGGAGAAGCTCGACGATGTCGCGGATGAACTCACGGAGATCCTCAAGATCCCGCACATCTCGCTCCAGAACAAGATGAACCTCATGACGCTGATCCCAATGGCGCGCAAGGCGATCAACTTCCCGAAATACGTGAAGAATGCGCCCTGCCAGGAGGTCATCGAGACGGAGAATCCGAACCTCGACGAGATCCCCATTCTGAAATGCTGGCCGGATGACGGCGGCCCGTTCGTGACTCTGCCGCTCGTCTTTACGAAGAACCCCGCGACGGGCAAACGCAACGTCGGCATGTACCGACTGCAGAAGTACGACAGCCGCACGACGGGGATGCACTGGCACATCCACAAGAACGGCGCGGAGAACTTCCGCGACATGAAGGCACGCGGCGGTGAGCGCATCGAGGCGGCGGTCGCGATCGGCACCGACCCCGTTGTCACCTATGCGGCGACGGCACCGCTCCCGCGCGACATCGACGAGATGGTCTTTGCGGGCTTCCTGCGCCACAAATCCGTCGAGATGGTGAAGTGTATCACCGTCGATCTCGAAGTGCCCGCGACGGCGGAGATCATTCTTGAGGGCTACGTTGACACGAACGAGATGCGCCGCGAGGGGCCGTTTGGCGACCACACGGGCTACTATTCCCTCGCGGACGACTATCCCGTCTTTCATATTACGGCGATCACACATCGGAAGAACCCAATCTACTCCGCAACGGTGGTCGGCAAACCGCCGATGGAGGACTGCTTCCTCGCCAAGGCGACGGAGCGTATCTTCCTGCCTCTCTTGAAGCAGATGCTGCCCGAGGTCGTCGATGTCAATATGCCGCTTGAAGGTGTGTTCCACGACTGCATTGTCGTCTCCATCAAGAAGCAGTTCCCGATGCACGCGCGCAAGGTCATGCACGCACTCTGGGGCATGGGGCAGATGATGAACGTCAAGATGATCATCGTCGTGGACGCGCACGTCAACGTGCAGGACATGAAGGAAGTCTGGTGGCGTGTCTTCAACAACATCGATGCGAAGTACGACCTCGAGATTGTGCAGGGGCCTCTGGACGTACTCGACCACTCCTCGCCGATGGCAAAGTGGGGCTCGAAGCTCGGCATCGATGCGACAAAGACATGGCCGGAGGAAGGACACGCGCGCGAGTGGCCCGATGAGATCGAAATGTCGGAGGACATTGTAAAGCGTGTCAATGATCGGTGGAAGGAGTTCGGTTTGGATTGAGCTGGTGGATGGAGCGTCTGCGGGCGCACATGAATAATACCGCCTTTCATCATACGGTGTTCTCCCTGCCGTTCGCCCTCATGGGTGCGCTTCTGGCGGCAGGAGGGAATCCCCCGCTCGGTGACCTCGGCTGGATCGTGCTCGCCATCACGGCGGCGCGCTCGGCGGCACTCGCTCTCGACAACCTCGCCGATCTGAAATACGACAAACAGCAGCCTCGCCTCGCCTATCGTGCGATGGTGCAGGGGCGCGTGACAAAGGTGGAGGCGCTCGTCTTTATAGGCGTGTGCCTCCTTGTGCTTGTGTTTGCCGTTTTGCAGCTGAATCCCGTCTGCATCCGTCTCCTGCCGTTCGCCGCCGTACCCTTCCTCATCTATCCGTACATGAAGCGCGTGACGGGCTGGGTGCATCTCTTCCTCGGCATCGCCATCGGCATGGCACCTGCGGGGGGGTGGGTGGCGATCAGCGGCAAGATCGAGCTGCCGATGGTCGTCCTCTTCATCGCCGTCGCGCTCTGGATTGCCGCATTTGATGCGATGTATGGGGCACAGGATGAGGAGTTTGACCGCAGTCAGGGACTCCACTCCCTTGCGGTCACGTTCGGTGCGCATGGTGCATTTCAGATCTCGCGTGCAATGCACGTCTTTTTCGATTCTCCTCTTTGTCGCGCTCGGCGTGATGATGCACCTCACATTCCCGTACTACATCGGTGTCGGCATCGCGGCAGGAACGCTTGTCTATCAGCACCGCATTGCGGGCCCGACGGATTTCTCGCGCGTGACGCAGATGTATTTTATGAGGAACGGGATTGTTTCCATCGCAATTTTTTTGTCTTTACGTGGATCAGTTATTTGGTGTAAGGAATACTAAAAAAAGGAGAGCATCATGGCACGCATACTGTATGGCAAGGAATTTGCCGCACGCATCAAGGCGAGTGCCGAGCATGGCGCAATCGCTCTGCGTGAGCGCGGCGTCCATCCGTGCCTTGCCGTTATCATCGTGGGCAACGATCCCGCCTCGGAGGTCTATGTCCGCAACAAGGAGAAAGCCTGCGCGGAGCTGGGAATACGCTCGCGTCACATCTCCCCTGCCCGCTGAGACCACGCGGGAGGAGCTGCTCGCCTGTATCGACGAGCTCAACGCAGATGAGGAAGTGCACGGCATTCTCGTGCAGCTGCCGCTGCCAAAGCCTCTTTCGGAGAGTTCGGAGGAGGTGCTGAGCCGCATCGATCCGCGCAAGGATGTGGATGGCTTCCATCCCGTGAGCGTCGGACACCTCTTTCTCGGCACGCCGGGGCTGCGCCCCTGTACGCCGGCGGGCTGCATCCGTATGCTCGAATATGCGGGGATACGGATGGAGGGCGCACACGCGGTCATCATCGGGCGCAGCAATATCGTTGGAAAGCCGATGGCAATGCTGCTCCTCGAGCGGCACGCGACCGTCACGCTCTGTCACTCGCGGACGGAAAACCTCGCCGCGATCACGCGTGAGGCGGACATCCTCGTCGCGGCGGTCGGGCAGCCGCATTTCGTCACGGCAGATATGGTGAAGCCCGGAGCGACCGTTATTGATGTCGGCATCAACCGCATTGCACCGAAGAAGCTCGTCGGCGATGTGGACTTTGCAGCCGTGTCCGAGGTTGCGGGGGCGATCACGCCCGTACCCGGCGGCGTGGGGCTGCTGACGGTTGCAATGCTGATGGAGAATGTCGTACAGGCGGCAAAGGCACAGACGGAAGCGGGAGGAGAGTAAGTCAATGAAATCGGATGTAGAGATCGCACGCGCAGCGCAGCTGCGCCCAATTGCGGAGATTGCAAAGGGCCTTGGCATCGCCGAGGAACACATTGAGCCGTACGGCAGATACAAGGCAAAGCTGACCCCCGCCGCACTTGCGGGTGCACACGGAAAGCAGGGGAAGCTGATTCTCGTCACGGCAATCAATCCAACTCCTGCGGGCGAGGGCAAGACGACGACGAGCGTCGGGCTTGCCGATGCACTGCACAAGCAGGGAAAGAAGACCGTCGTCGCCCTGCGTGAGCCGTCGCTCGGCCCGTGCTTTGGCATGAAGGGCGGTGCGGCAGGCGGCGGTTATGCACAGGTCGTGCCGATGGAGGACATCAACCTCCATTTCACGGGAGACTTCCACGCCATTACAACGGCGCACAATCTCCTTGCGGCGCTGATCGACAACCACATCTTTTCAGGGAAATGCGCTCGATCTCGACGTAAACCGCATCGTGTGGAAGCGCGTGCTCGACATCAACGACCGTACCCTGCGCCACGTCGTTACGGGGCTTGGCGGTCGCGTGCACGGCGTGCCGCGTGAGTCCGGTTTTGACATCACGGTCGCCTCGGAGATGATGGCGATCCTCTGCCTTGCAGACGGGCTCGCGGACATGAAACACCGTCTCGGGCGCATCCTCATCGGCTGGACGCGCAGCGGCCGTCCCGTCCATGCGGACGAGCTCGGCGCAACAGGCGCACTGACACTTCTCTTCAAGGATGCGATCAGCCGAACCTCGTGCAGACCATCGAGGGTACCCCCGCATTCATTCACGGCGGTCCGTTTGCGAACATCGCGCACGGCTGCAGCAGCGTCATGGGGACGAAGTACGCACTGAAATGCGCGGACTACGTCGTCACGGAGGCGGGCTTTGGCGCGGATCTCGGCGCGGAGAAATTCTTTGACATCAAGTGCCGCCTTGCGGGGCTGAAGCCCGATGCCGTCGTCATCGTCGCCACCGTGCGTGCGCTCAAGATGAACGGCGGCGTGCCGAAGGACGCACTCGGCACGGAGAATCTGGATGCCCTTAAAAAAGGCGCGGCGAATCTCGAAAAACACATCGAGAACATCGGCAAATTCGGTGTGCCTGCCGTCGTTGCCGTCAACGTGTTTCCGACGGATACCGAGGCGGAACTCCTTCTGCTCGAAGACCTCTGTGCACGGCTTGGTGCGCAGTGTGCACGCTCCGAGGTCTGGGCAAAGGGCGGCGCGGGCGGCCTCGCCCTTGCAGACGCAGTCGAGGATGCACTCGGAAGAACAGCGGACTTTCATCCAATTTACGATGCCAAGAAATCCATTGCGGAAAAGATTGAAATCATCGCCCGCGAGATCTACGGCGCGGACGGTGTCGACTTTACGCCTGAGGCGCAGAAGCAGATGGCGGAGATGGAGACGCTTGGCATGACGGAGACACCCGTCTGTATGGCAAAGACACAGTACTCGCTTTCCGACAATCCCACACTTCTCGGGCGTCCCGCAGGGTTCCGCATCACTGTGCGCGAGCTGCGTGCTTCCTGCGGCGCGGGCTTTGTCGTCGCACTCACGGGCAATATACTCACCATGCCGGGGCTGCCGAAGCTGCCGGCGGCGATGGGTATGAACATCACTGAGGATGGGGTGATTACGGGGCTGTTCTGAAGGGGATGCATTAGGGGAGAGGGACAATGGCGGAGGAATACGTCGAGGGCGTGCGCGAGTTGATGGCGGCGTACAACGGGAGTGGGAGCGAGGAGCTCTATCATGCACTCTATGAGCTTTGCTATGCGCCGAACGAGGTGGATCTGCGGGAGAACTACGCCCGCAACGCCGCGCGCTATGCGGAAAGGTATGATGCGCCCGTCCTTCCGTCCTACGATGATCTGCCCGTCCTGCTCTTCCCCTGTGACGAATGACTACAGTGTCCTCCTCGACACGACTGCGAAGCAGTTCTGCATGAATGAGGAGCGCGGACTCTTTGCACTCCTCCACGTTCTCCTCTTTGCGGATGAGGCTGCCATTCCACAGGCGGCGGAGTGTTTTCGCCGCGCAGAAAATGAGGCGCGGGCGTATGCACTGGCGCAGGAGATCGCAGCAGCAATCCGCGCACAGGATTTCGGCATCGCGTCGCAAAAAAATGGCAGAAGAATATCATGAGCTGTGTCCGCATGGAGAGCTTTACGCACTGTTCCATGCGGAGGCGGCTCTTTCTTATGCGGATGTCGCGAATGCCGTGCGCTATGGAGAGGCGGCATACGAACGGCGTAAGATGAACAGCGCGGTGTGCAGTCTCCCTCAGCCGTGCCTATCGTGTGGCGGGGCAGCTTGACCGCGCACTCCTCTTCGGCGTGCTTGCGGGGGCGCGCGAGAAGCTCGATCTCCCCTGACGATGCTGATGCGCGGGCAGCATGTCTGCGCGCACTGACGCTTGCCCATACGAACATACAATATGCTCCGCTCCAGATGAAGGTGTCTCTGACGGATACGGGGGCTGGAAACAAGATGGCACATAGCGCTGTGCGAGGAACTGCCGCGCTTCTCCAAGGCGCTGCCTAGCTATCGGACAGGCGTATACAATCCCTATGGACTGGTGCACGTCAAGAGCCATGAAGTCGAACTTGTCAATGCGGAGAAGGGAAAATACGATTATCCTTTTTTTAACGACATGGTCTTTGACCTGGTGAAAGCGGATGAGACGAAGGCGACGCGCATCGAGACGGACGGCACGCCGATGCTCCTCCCGCTCGCGGCAAAGGAAGAAATGCAGAGCCTCTCGTTTCAGACGGAACAGATGGATCGCACCGTGACGCTCGGCAGAGGGGAATTTCATTTCTATCGCATTGAAACACCGGTAACGATTTGTGCGCACGAGCCGTTTCTGATCGGTGCGCCGATCGTCCTCCGGCACAGTCCGCAGCGCAGGAAAGTCGTGCTGAGTATCATGGCGGATGGTCTCAGTTGGAACGGGATACGGGAGGAGGCAGAGGCGGTCGTCCCCAATCTCCTGAGATTCTTCTCCAAAGGCGTGATCTTTGACAACAGTTTTTCGACGGTAGAGTACACCTATCCTGCACTTGCGAGCATCGAGACGGGGGTGTACCAACACCGTACGCAGATCGCGAAGCCGGGGACGGCAATGGCACTCGATTCTGCCCATGTGACGCTCTCCGAGCAGATGAAAAAAATCTCGGCTACTACTGTGCGAATCTCCAAGGAGATGGGCAAGGCATTTACAATGGTGCGACGCGCGGCTATGACCGTCTGATTGTGAATCGGTGGATGCTTCCTGCCGTGCATGGTGTAGAGCGTGTCATACGACACCTCCATACCTTTGATGAATGTGATAATTTTCTTTCTGCACGTTATGGACTCACATCCCTATAACTCCAACGTCAGTACACCCGCGTATGCGGAGGCACATCTGCCGCTTGCGGATGTCCTGCAGGAGGAGACGGCAGCATCGGTCTTTCTGAAGCAGACGCCGCTGCGCCGCTGCGTTAATCGCAGTGAGATTCGGGCGATGGATCGGCAGCTCGGCTATTTGTTTGACTACATCGAGCAGCACTATGAGGACGATGAGTACATCGTTATGCTCTACTCCGATCATGGTGCGTCGGTGTATGCGCGCAGTCCGTATCTGCTGAGCGAGGAGCAGACGGGTGCGGCACTGATGGCGCGCGGCGCGGGTGTTCCTGCGCTTGGGCGCGTGGATGAGCTGACGAGCTCCGTGGACATCTACAAGATCCTCGGAAAAACTCGCGGACTATCCCATTGATGCGGCGCATCTGGATGGAAATCTGCCCGAGGCATTTGGTGGACAGCGGCGGGAATACACCGTCAGCAACTCCATCTATCCGGGGCAGACGTACAAGATCTGTGTGCGTACGGAGCGGTATGCGTTCCACCTAGAGACAGCGGAGTTTACGCGCGAGGACGGGACGATCTCGCTTGACCGCTATACCTACCACATACACGAGCGCAGCGAAAGCTATCGCGAGGTGTTTGACGATGCGCTTGCACGATATTTTATGGATATCGTCTGGAAGTATACGGAGAGCTTTCGGCGGTAAAGATGAAAGAGATGAGGGGGAGGACAATGGAAGAATTGGATGCAGGGCAGTATATCGAGGGCGTGCGCGAACTGATGACGGCATACAACGGGAGTGGAGATGAGGACATCTATCACGCACTCTATGAGCTTTGCTATGCGCCGAACGAAGCGGCTCTGCGGGAGAACTACGCCCGCAACGCCGCGCACTATGCGGAACTGTATGATGCGCCCGTCCTTCCGTCCTACGATGATCTGCCCGTCCTGCTCTTCCCTGTGACGAATGACTACAGCGTGCTGTTTGACAAGACTGCACGAGGATTCTGCATGAATGAGGAGCGCGGCCTCTTTGCACTCCTCCACATCCTCCTCTTTGCGGATGAGACGGCCATTCCACAGGCGGCGGAGCACTTTCGCCGCGCAGAGAATGAGGTACGGGCGCATACACTGGCGCAGGAGATTCAGGCGGCGATCCGCGCACAGGACTTTGGTGAACGGTCACGTTCCATGGCGGAGGAATATCATGAACTCTGTCCGCATGCGGAAATCTATGAGCTTTTCCGGGCGGAGGAGGCACTTTTTTCTGCAGATATTGAGAAGGCTCTTTTCTATGGGGAAATGGCTTACGCAAAGCGCAAAATGAGCAAATCGGTATGCCGTTTGCTGTATCGTGCCTATCGTGCGGCGGGGTGCTTGGACAGAGCACTGCTCTTTTGTATTCTTGCAGGTGAAAAGACAGCAACCGATTTTCCGGAGAACCCGACAGAACGGGAGAAATGTCTGCAAGCCCTCACCGTTGCCCGCACGAATACACAGTTTGCACCACTTATTTCGGAAGCCTATTTGACGGACACAGCGGTTGAGGGTAGGCTTTGTATCCGACTGCTGAACGAACTGCCGCGCTTTGCTGCAGATATGCCCCGTTATTGGGCGTGTGCTTATAATCCCTATGGGCTTATGCACATTAAGAGCAAGGTGATCGAACTGATGAATACGGCAACGGAGGAGTATAATTTCCCGATTTATAATGATTTCATTTTTGATATTATGAAGGCACAGAAAGTCTCTGAATATCGGGCGACACCGACCGGGGGCGATCCCGTGCTCATCCCTGTGGCTGCGCAGCACCCACATCAGATGATCTGTTTTCATACGGACACATTGGATCGTGACCGTGAATTCAGCGAGGGGGAGTTTAGTTTTTATCGCGTTGAAGAGCCTGTGATATTCCGTTCGGATCGTCCCTTTTTGGTTGGTGATCCCGTTGTGCTCCGACACAGTTCACGGCGCAGGAAACTCGTGTTGAACATTCTCGCCGACGGGTTAAGTTGGAAGGGAATCTGTGAGAATGCATCTGCGCTTATCCCAAATATCTTAAAAATTTTTTTCTCGAAAGGTATTATCTTTGACCAGTCGTTCTCTACGGCGGAGTATACCTATCCCGCGCTTGCGGGCATTGAGACCGGACTCTACCAGCATAAGACCGGGATTGCAAAGCCGGGTATTCCGATGGAACTCGATCCGTTCTATGTGACTGCTTCGGAGCAAATGAAGAAACTTGGCTATTACTGTGTGAATATTCAAGGGGACGCACAGGGGATCTACAATGGTGCTACACGAGGCTTTGATCGGCTGATCGTGAACCATTGGATACTGCGTGCTATGGATGGCGTGGAGCGCGTTATTCGTCATCTTGAGACCTTTGACGAATGTGACAGCTTCCTCTTTATGCACTTTGCGGACACACATCCCTACAATGCAGATGTCAGTACACCGGCATATGCCTCGGTACATCTTGCGTTGGCGGATGTATTGCAGCCGCAGGATCGCGAGAAGTCTGTATTTCTAAAGCCAAATCCGCTGAGTCAATACGTCAACCGCAGTGAGATTCGAGCAGTGGATCGGCAGCTCGGACACCTCTTTGACTATCTTACGACGCATTATGAGGAGGATGAATACATCGTTCTCCTCTACTCCGATCACGGCACATCTGTCCACGCACGCAGCTCATACCTCATGAGCGAGGAGCAGACGGGGGCAGCACTGATGGCGCGCGGCGCAGGAGTACCACAGTTGGGGCGTGTAAATGAGCTGACAAGCTCCGTGGATATCTACAAGATCCTCGGGAAGCTTGCGGGCTATCCCATCGACGCACCATATCTGGACGGAAACCTGCCCGAGGTATTTGGCGGACAGCGGCGGGAATACACCGTCAGCAACTCCATCTATCCGGGGCAGACATACAAGATCTGCGTGCGTACGGAGCACTACGCATTCCACCTAGAGACGGCGGAGTTTACGCGCGAGGACGGGACGATCTCGCTTGATCGGTACACGTACCACATTCACGAGCGTGACGAAAATTATCGTGAAATCTTTTGACGATGCGCTTGCGCGGTACTTCCTCGATATCGTGTGGAAGTATACGGAGAGCTTCCGCCGCTAGAAAGTCTTTCGTAGGAGTTTTGTATGGATCAACACATTATTCTCACGGGGCGACAGGAGCAGATTCAGGATCTGGACGCTCTCCCCGATGGGATCGAAGTCTGGTGGACTATCGCAAATATCATCAATATGTGGGGCAGAGCGGCATCCGTTATGAGATGACGATGCAGGCGACACGCGGTTGTCCCTATCGTTGCTTTTACTGTGATGTGCAGCATCTTACCCCCATGCATCGCCGTCGTTCCGTACAGAACGTATTCGATGAGGTGAAATATCTGCATGATATTGGTGTTCGCAAGAGCGAGTTCATTGACGATGCATTCAACGTCAACGTCAAGGAGTTCAAGGCATTCTTTCGCAGGGTAATTGATTCCAAGATGGATATGAGCTTTTATTTCCAGAGCGGGCTGCGCGGCGATCTGCTTGACGAGGAAGCTATTGATCTCATGGTGGAGGGTGGCACGAAGAGCATGAATTTGTCGCTCGAAAGCGCGTCGCCGCGTCTCCAAAAAGCTCATGGGCAAGTATCTTCGCATCGAGCGACTGCGTGAGAATCTCGACTATATCGTCCGTACATATCCACAAATAATGCAATGCACGGCTTTCCTACGGAAACGGAGGAAGAGGCGCAGGCGACAGTGGACTTCGTCATGCAAGTGAAATGGCTGCATTTTGCCCAGCTGCATAATGTGCGTATCTTCCCGAACTCCAGACTCGAGCAGGTCGCACTCGAAAATGGCGTGACGAAGCAGGAGATCGAGGAATCGTTGACGCTGCCGTACCATATTATCCCGCCGACCATCAAGCTAGATCATGACTTCTCCCGCCGTCTGCGTCTGACGTTTGTACATAAGTACATCCTAAATCCGGAGCGTTTGCGCTACGTGCTTAAAGAGCAGCTTGCTGTCATGAACGAGGAGGAGCTGATCTACAAGTATCGTACGATCTTCCCAACACATGTCGAGACACTTGACGATATCCTCCGCCTCAGCGAGGCTGAAGCGGGAATCCATTGACGTATCGAAGATGCCGAAGGTGGAGGTTCCTCATATTCATTATCCAAAAGCGCAACGAAAAAGGCAGCAAAAGGGGCGTGCCGCATTCTGTTCGTCGATGCGAGCTACTTCTTTTCCACTGACCGCATGAATGAGATTCAGGCCGTCGAGCCGCCACTCGGCTGTATGGCGATTCTTTCCTATTTGAATCAAAAAAATATGGAGACCGCATCTATGGCGAGATCGTTAAAAACAGGTGTCGATGTGGATACGATGGAGGAACTGCGCGAACATGTCAAGGCATTTCAGCCGGATCTTCTCATGCTGCGCACGCTGACGTACTATAAGGATTTCTTTGTCGATGTCATCACTGAGCTCAAAAAAACTCTTTCCCAATGTCCCTATCGTGGCAGGAGGACCGCATCCGACGATTGATCCGGAGGATTGTCTCTGTCGCGGGGGTGGACGTATGTGTTATCGGAGAGGGCGAAATGGTGTGCAGCGAGCTGGTTGAGCATGTGCTGCAGGATGGGCGGTTTCCCAATACGGAGACGCTGAAGGGGATGAAGGGCATCGCGTTCCTTAATTGCGAGGGCAATGGACGAGCCAATGTGGGCGCGGGAAAGCCGTCATCTTATTCGTGCTATCCGTTATGGACATCGAGTGACTTTGATGCGGAAAAAGGCGAAACTTACCGAGGAAAAGTGCATGAAACATTTAATTATCATAGGTGTCGGCGGTTTTGCACGGGAACTTTTTGGAACGCACATGATTCTGTCGGGTATGGTATGGACTGGGACATCAAAGGTTTTCTCGACGGAGATGTGGCATTGGCGGCGGAGGAGTATGAAAAGCTTCCCTTGCCGGTGCTCGGAGATGTAGATTCGTATGTGATACATACGGACGACTGTTTTATCTGCGCTATCGGCAGTCCGAAAGTGAAGGAAAAAAACTTGTGCAAAGGATTTTTGGCACGTGGCGGCGAATTTATCAATGTAATCCATAATACTGCTATTGTCCACCCGACGGTGCAGATGGGACGGGGCAATATCCTCTGTCCGCTCGTGCACATCCTCGACCATGCGAGGGTTGGAGATTTCGTCACCTTCAACGGACGTTCGGGCATGGGGGCATGATGCACAGATCGGTGATTACAGCAGCGTGATGTCGGCAGTTGATATAACAGGCTATGTGCGGGCAGGAAAGCGAACGTTTTGGGGGAGTGGCTCCCGAGCACTTCCGCATAGCCGTATCGACGACGATGCGACAGTCGGTGTCGCGAGTGTCGTGTTCAAGCATGTAAGGGCAGGCGCGAAGGTCTTTGGTAATCCTGCGCTGCCAATTTGATTGTAATGGGAGGTTTTACCTATGACAGAACAGATGTTTTTTTAAAAAGAGATGACGGATCTTATGGATACAGAAGAGGACCTTTCCATGGATACCGCCCTTTCCGATATCGAGGAATGGGACTCGTTGAGTCATGTGGCGTTTATGGCGTTTGCTGCGACAAAGGCGGGCGGAAAGGTCGCACCGGCAGACGTAAAGGAGGCGCAGACCATGCGTGATCTCTACGGGTTGCTTTTGTGGAGCAAAAATAATGATCGGGCTTCTTAAAGACGTAGGCATTGAGGCGTTGACGGCGACCGTGGCAAAGAACTGCGTGCCGGTAGAAGAAGTTTTGAAAGATCTGATGTCGGAAAAGAAAGCGAAGCGCCTCGCGCACGGAACGGGCATTGAGGCGCTGAGCATTGCACCGCCGGAGATCTGCACCTCGGATCTGTGCTTTGACAGTGCGCAAAGGCTGTTCGCCGAAATAGACCAAAGTGAAATCGGTGCGCTCATCTTTATCTCGCAGACGGCAGACTATCTGACGCCCGCGACAAGTTACTATCTGCAGCACAGGCTTGGTCTTCCGCATGATATTCTCGCATTCGACGTCAATCTCGGCTGCTCAGGCTTTTTGCTACGGCGTGTTTCTCGCCGGAACCCTACCGCCTGCGCTCGGCGGGCGCAAGGTACTCATCTGCTGTGGGGATACATCGAGCCGCAACGTCCATCCGGAGGACTCCTCTATGCTATCGCTTGCGGGCGATGCGGGAGCGGCGGCTGTCATTGCTCCGATGCAGGGCAGCGACCTCTGTTATCATATTGAGAGCTTTGGGGAGATGGCAGACTATCTTCTCGTTGAGCGCGGCGGCTATCGTGCACCCGCATCGCGGATGAGACGGGGCTATCCCTTCACAGGGATAATTATGTCGTCATGGACGGGATGGGGGTCATGAACTTCACGATTGACGAGGTTCCGAACAACATCCGCGCGCTGCTCAACTTCGCCACGTTGGATATTGCTGCGATTGATCGTGCGATCCTCCATCAGGCGAACGCCATGATCGTTCGGACGCTTGCCGCAAAAAAATCGGCATGGCGGAGGAGTGTGTGCCGTTTATGAGCGGGCGGATTGGCAATACAAGCTCGGCGTCGATTCCCGTATGTCTTGCGGAGATGGCGCGATTGGGAACGTATGAGGGCGGCAGATTCCTGCTCTCGGGATTCGGCGTTGGCATGTCGATCGCATCTCTTCTCATGGATTTTTTTCGCGGGCGCAGGTTTTGGAGACGAATGCGATATGAGTGATGTGCAGTTTCATTTCACAGGAAAGAATTTCGTCGTGGTCGGCGCTTCGTCCGGACTTGGTCGGCAGATTGCACTCGAACTTGCAGAGAGCGGCGCGCATGTTCCTGCCGTTGCGCGAAATGAAACGCGATTGGAGGAGTTGGCAAATGCTTCGCCGCTCATCCATACGGCAACTCTTGACGTCCTGACGGCATCTGCAGATGATTGGTCAGCTGTGATTGAGGGATTTGTTGAGCAGCATGGAAAGCTCCATGGCGGCGTGTATACGGCGGGCATATCCGGAGCGACACCGTTGCGGGGATTTGACACAGCGTTTGCCTATCGGGTTATGGAAACGAGTTTTTGGGGGGCCATTCGCGCGCTTCAGGTTATGACAAAAAAGATCTCGCGGGAACGCGCATCGTTTATCCTGTTTTCTTCTGTGGCAGGATTCGTAGGGGAAAAGGGGCTCTTTGTCTATTCCGCAGCAAAGGCTGCGGTTATGGCGGGGGTAAAGTCACTCGCACATGATCTTGCACGGGATCGGAAGCAAATCAATTCGATCAGTCCCGGATATGTGCGGACAGAAATGACAAGACAGTATGAAAAAGAGCTTGGCGTGCCCTGAGAAGGCCATCAGTAGACATCTTTTTGGGATAGGCGAGCCGAAAGATGTGGCAGGCATGGTACTGTTTCTTTTGAGTGACCGAGCGGAATGGATTACAGGGCAGGATTTTTATCGTTGACGGCGGTTATATACGTGGCGCGTGGAACTGATTAGGAAGGCTTAGGTTATGCCAATAGTGAGAATCGCCGCACTGTCGGCGGCGATACCCAAAAGAACAAGTGGATATTATGGATCTCGGCTTTGATGCGGAGACGTCGCGTCGGACGATGAAGCTGACGGGCGTCCATGCGGTGCGTTATGCGCCAATGGAACGTACCGCATCGGACTACCGTCTGCGCGCCGCGCAGGAGATTTTTTTGATAAGACGGGAGCAGAGCCTGCGGATGTGGATGGCATTATTTTTGCCACCCCGCATCCCGACTATTCCTATCCGGGCAACAGCAGCGTCATCCAAAGTGCGCTTGGAATCCCGAAGCGCTGCATTACGGTGGATATGCCTCATGCCCTGTACGGGCATGATCTATGGATTCTACCTTGCCGACCTCTTTGTGCAGGCGGGCGATTGCAAGAATGTGCTCGTATGCTGCGGCGATACGTCGTCGCACCATCTCAATCCGAAGGATCGTGCGATGCGTATGGTCATCGGCGACGGCGGGGCGGCGGCACTTGTGACGGGCGGTGGCAGCGTGCCGTCACAGTATGCATTTTATCACGACGGCGACGGCCTCAAATACCTCTATACGCCGGCGAGCGGGGAACGGATGCCGCGAGAACACGGTGTAACGGACATCCCGCAGACGGACGCCGAGGAGAATGTCCGTACACTCGAAGATGAGTATATGGACGGCATGGAAGTCATGCGGTTCGTCATGAACGAAGTTCCTCCACGCATCAACGAGGTGCTCGACAAGAGCGGCTGGACACATTCGGATGTCGATGTTTATGCCTTGCATCAGGCGAACGATTTTTATTTTTGAAGAGCTTGGCTCGCGCAATGAAGCTCGATAAGCATAAAGTCCTGTTCGATATTGATGGAACGGGCAACATCGGCGGTGCATCACTCGTGCTTGCGCTCTGCCATGCAGCGGAGGCGGAACATGAGCCGTGGGAGCGCGCCGTCTTGGCGGGCTTCGGTTCGGGGCTTTCCGCTGCGGCGATGACGACGAGCCTTGCCGAGACCCGGATTTTCCACGCGATTGAACGATAAGAGGAATAAGAGTATGCTGCACATACCACATTATGAACGCAATCTGCAGGATCACATTTATGAGGATATTCAGGCAGATGGGCGTCCGATCGTCATTTACGGAGCTGGTGAGATCGGAAGATTGACAGCGGGGCTGCTCAAAAGAACATGGGGTTGAACCGTATGTGTATGCTGTAGATCGCGCCTATTACAAAGGCGGTATGACCGTCGGCGGGACGCCGGTTTGTTGCTATGAGGAACTGTTGCAGGAAGCGGATCGCTATCTTTTTCTGCTCGGCATCGGTCAGCCCGGTGAACGCGTCCGTGCTTTCATAGAAGATCCGCGGGGGCGACGGGTTGCCCATACGTCGCCCTATGGAAAGTTTGCGCCGATGGACTATGATTTCCTAAAGAACAATGAAGAAAAAGTTTCAGGAAACATACGCACTGCTTTCGGATGATTTGTCCCGCAAGACGATGCAGGCATACATTAATTTGAAACTGAGCGGGGATGTACGCTTTAATTTTGAGGTGTTTGAGCCGGATCAGTATTTCAATGAAGTGACAGATCTTTGTCGGGGTGGAACATTCGTGGACTGCGGAGCATTTACCGGCGATACGGCAGACGCGTTTGCCCGTTGGTCCGGTGGTTCGTGCAAAGGAATCGTTGCGCTTGAGCCTGACGCGTGCAATTATGAACTGCTGAAGAAGCGAGTCGCATCATTTCCGTTCTCTGTGGAAACGCATCCCGTCGGGGCGTGGTCCGAGACGGATACCCTATATTTTCGGATCAAGGAAGGATCCAGCTCACATTTTAACACGGAGAGTGAAGATGAGGTTCGCGTGGATGCGCTTGACAATCTACTCCATCAGGATGTGGACTTGATTAAGATGGATATTGAGGGCGCGGAGATGCACGCGCTTTCCGGTGCACAGGAAACGATACGACGCTGCCATCCCGTACTTGCGATTGCCGTCTATCACAAGGCGGAGGATCTTGTGACCATTCCGCAGTACATCAAGACGTTTGAGACAAAGGACGTGAAATACCGTTTCTGTCTGCGCAAGCATCAGATATTCAGCGAGATGGAACTTGATTTGTACGCATTGCCGGAGCGTCGATGAGGAGGAGATGAAGAATGGACAGGATCACAGAAAAAACTGACACATATTGACGCCTATGCCATTCAGCAGTATCAGCAAAAACCGGTATCCGCTCCTGTTCGTGGATGAAATCGAGGAAGCGGTGCCGGGGCAGTCGGCAAGGGGATATAAAAAAATTTTTACTTACAATGAGTGGTTCTTCCCGCGCATTTTGAGGATGAGCCGAATGTACCGGGCTTTGTGCAGATTGAGGCACTGACGCAGGTGTTCCTGATGACGTTTCTGACGATCCCGGAATACAAGGGAAAAAAAGACGGGATTCATCGAGGTAAAGAGCCGTTTCCGCAAGAAGATTGTTCCCGGCAATCGCCTCGATGTGGAGGCGGAGCTTCATCGTTTCAGGCGCGGTCTGGCACAAGGGATTTCAAGGGGTACGTGAAAGGGGAGCTTGCCTGTCAGGCAGAGCTTCAGATTGCGATTCCGGATGTGATGGTGCAGTATCGACCGACTCGCGGCAAATGATTCATTGATGGGAGGCTGGCGTGGAACGAGTTGCGGATTATGTCATGCGGCGGCTGCGTGAGGCAGGCGTGGGACATGTCTTTCTAGTGACGGGACGCGGCATCCTATTTCTCACGGATGCGCTTGCAAAGGAACAGGGGGTGACCCCTGTTCCAACCTATCATGAGCAGGGTGCCTCCTATGCGGCAATGGCTTATGCACAGGCGAGGGAGGATTGGGAGCATGCCTTGTCTCCACCGGATGTGCCGCGACAAATGCCGTTACTGCAGCTCTTTGCGCATGGCAGGACAATGTTCCTGTGATCTTTATCTCCGGTCAGCACATGCTTCATGAGACCACTGTATATACGAAGCTGCCGATTCGTACATACGGCTCGCAGGAGGCTGACATCATCAGCGTCGTAAAGCCGATTACGAAGTATGCGGTCATGCTGCAGGATGCAAAGGATATTGCGGTCGAACTCGATAAAGCTTTTTCACTTTGCGATGACGGGGCGCAAGGGGCCCGTATGGATTGATATGCCTCTCGATCTGCAAAACGCACGGATCGACTCGGAGAAATTAGAACGATGTGCGTTGGAAGATGTGCGCCCCAGAATTGCTGCGGGGGAAATGTCGGAGATCATTGCAGGACTGAGTGAGGCGGAACGTCCGATTCTCCTCTTGGGGGGCGGTGTTTGTTCGGCAGGAGCGCAGCAGTTTGCTGCGGAGTTCGTCCAAAAAGGTACATATTCCAGTAGTCTTTACACCGGCTGCGGCGGATGCGTACGGCTCCGCGCATGCGCTGTCCATTGGTGCTGTCGGCGGTATCGGCGGGAGTCGGGCGGGGAATTTCGTTTTGCAGCATGCGGACTACATACTGGCCGTCGGGACGAAACTCTGTTCACAGGTGACCGGTGCAAAAGATGTTCCCTTTGCGCCCTGTGCACGGATTGATATTGTCGATATCGATGCGGTGGAACATCGCAAAGCAGGAGTTCGGCGTACGGTTTTCCTTCATGCAGATGCGGGGGATTTTCTTCAAGCGCTTTGTTCGATGGAATTTTCTTCCGTGCGAGAGGAATGGCAGGGGCAGTGCCTCCACTGGAAGCATGTATTTGCGGTTCCGGAAGAGGCATTCGTCCAACAACACGCAGCGCAGAATGAAATCGAGCTCTATGGATTCTCCTATGAGTTGGGGAAACACCTTCCGGAAGATGCAACCGTTATCACGGATGCAGGGGCTCGAAGAGCTTATCGTTCCCGCAGCGATTCCCTATCGTTTGGGGCAGCGATGCCTCTTTCCTGCGGCACAGGGAGCGATGGGGTACGCGATTCCGGCTGTTTTGGGAGCATATTTCGCAGGAAAAAAAGAACATCATAACCATTGTAGGCGATGGTTCTATCATGATGAATATGCAGGAACTTTATATCATCGCGGAGCACCGAGTTCCGGTAAAAAAATTTTTTTGTCATCAACAATAATATGTACGCTGTTATTCGCAAACGCCAAAAGGATTTATTCCGCAAGAGGACGATCGGCAATGACCCCTCGGATGGTGTGCCGGCACCTGATTTCTCTCAGATGGCGGCAAGCACCGGGTTCGCCTACGCGAAGATTGTGGACGTGCGTGATTTATCCATGCGGATCGATGAGGTCTTGCGTATGGATGGCAATGTGCTCTGTGAGGTCATATGTACGCCGGAGCAGAAATATCTGCATCAGTCCTATGCGCTGAATGAAGAGCACCGCTTGAGCATCGTCCGCTTGAGGATTTGTCCCCGTTTATGGAGCGGGAGAAATTCGCGCGGGAAAAAAATTATATTTTGACAGGGAGGGGGATGCACATGAGTGAATGCAGCTTTTCGGGATGGACGCATTGTCAGTGACTATGGTGTGCCCTACTTCGTTGCGGAGGTCAACAGCAGTCATAATGGAAATGTGGAGACTGCACGGAAGATGATTGATGCCGCAGCAGATATTGGCGCGGACTGTGTCAAGTTCCAGTCATGGTCTGCCGCGAGTCTGTACTCTAAAAACCTATTATGACGAGAATCCGATTGCGAAACGATTCGTGGAGCGATTTGCACTGACATCAACCCAACTCAAGGAAATGGCGGACTATGCGCGCGCTCAAGGAATTGAATTTTCTTCAACGCCGTATTCGGAGGAGGAAGTTGATTTCTCTTGGAGGAGTGCAGGGCACCCTTCTTGAAGATTGCCTCCATGGAACTGAATAATCCTAGATTTCTATCCTATATTGGTCGGAAGCGGGTTCCTCTGGTCCTGTCGACTGGTATGGGGACGATGGAGGAAATCCGACGTGCTGTGCAGACACTGGAAGATGCCGGCGCGGAGGAAATCTGTTTGCTGCATTGCATCTCTATCTATCCGACGAAGGTGGAGACGCTGAACCTGCGCAATATCCTTGGTCTGCGGAAGGAATTTCCGCATTTTCCCATCGGGTTTTCCGACCATACGGAGGACGATGCCGCCGCTGTCGCGGCTGTCACATTGGGCGCGGCACTCATCGAAAAGCACCTGACACTGGATCGCAGCAAGGTTGGCATGGATAACGGCATGGCGACGGAGCCGGAACCGTTCCGTAAACTGATCGACAAATGCCGCATGGTTCAAATGGGACTTGGCTCAGAAGAGCGCGAGGTGTTTCCCGAGGAGCTTGCGCAGCGCAGAAAGATGCGCCGCAGCGTTGTCGTGGTGAAAGATCTTCCGGAAGGGCATACACTCTGCGCGGAGGATCTTTATGCGAAACGTCCGGGAACGGGGATTCCGCCGGATCGGTTGGGAGATGTGGTTGGGAAACGCTTGCGATGTGACGTGAAAGCAGATATGCTGCTGCAGGAAGATGATATTTTAGAGGATGGTATCAGATGAATAACATGGAGAAGTATACGCAGGTTTTTTTGTGGAGATGTTTGGGAAAAAGTGCGGATGAGGTCAAGAATCTGCACTATCAGGACATTATCGAGTGGGATTCGGTGGGGCATATGACACTCGTGTCCAGTCTTGAGGATACATTTGATATTATGTTGGAGACGGATGATATCATAGATTTTGAGTCCTATGAGAAGGGCATCGAGATTCTGAAAAAGTATAACGTCGACTTCGACAGCTGAGAGGGCTTATAGGACGGTTTTTTTCATGAGTGACGGGAGCGGGATTGTGTGGAATTTTTTTCTCAGTTTGCACAAAGAACAGCACTCATCTGTGAAGAGAAGAGTTTGTCATATCGTGAACTGGTGGAGATGTCGACGGGAATTGCATCAGCGTTTCCCTCCCGCGCACTGGTTTTTTTCTTCTGACCCGCAATTCGCTTGCTGCGATTGCGGGCTATGTCGGTTTCGTACAGAATGGCATCGTGCCTGTGATGATCGACGCCGCGCTCGATGCGGGGCTGCTCATCGCACTCCGTGCGGCATACCGTCCCGGCTATGCATGGGTTCCGGCGGAGTGTGCGGAAGAGTTTCAGCCGAGCCGTACGATTCTGCGACGAGATGAGTATGTACTGCTCGATCTGGCGGAGAAAAAAATCCGTTTCCCCTGCATGACGATCTCGCACTTCTCATGACGACATCGGGGTCTACGGGCAGTCCGAAGCTCGTGCGGCAGAGCTATGAGAATCTGCGCGCGAATACGTCATCCATTGCCGCATATCTGCATTTGGACGAAACGGAGCGTGCCGTGACAAATCTGCCGCTGCACTACGTCTACGGGCTTTCGATCCTCAATACGCACCTTGCGGTCGGCGCTTCCGTCGTTGTGACGGAGAAGACGCTCTTTGACCGCAGTTTTTGGCAGCTGATGCGGGACAAAGAGGTTACGAGTTTCTCCGGCGTGCCCTACACCTACGCGATGCTGAAACGGCTGCGCTTTTTTTCCGCATGGAGCTCCCTGCCCTGCATACACTGACGCAGGCGGGCGGCAAACTCGACCCTGAACTTCATGCGGCGTTTGCAGAGTTTGCCGCGCGGGAGGGCAAGGAATTCACTGTGATGTATGGCGCGGCAGAGGCGACGGCACGCATGGGCTATTTGCCGCCGCAGGATGCACTAGAAAAAAATCGGGGCGATGGGCGTCGCGATTCCGGGCGGCAGGTTCGCGCTTGTCGACGAGGCGGGTGAGGAGATCACGACGGCGGATACGGTCGGTGAACTGGTCTACTACGGCGCAAATGTCACGCTCGGCTATGCGGAGAGCGGCACGGATCTCGCACGGGGTGACGAGCGTCATGGACGCTATGAGACGGGCGATCTCGCCCGCCGCGATGGAGATGGATACTATACCATCGTCGGGCGCAAGCGCCGTTTTTTTGAAGATCTTTGGCAAGCGGACGAATCTGCAGGAGGTCGAGCATATTCTGCGGCAGCGTTTCGGTGAAGTTGAGGTTGCGTGCGCGGGTATTGACGACCATCTTCATATCTTTGTGACGCAGGAAGCTCTTGCTGCGGACATCGTGCCGTTTTTTTGAGTGCAAAGCTTGGTCTGCACCACACGGCGTTTACGGTGAAATACATCGCGACAATCCCGAAGAACGCTGCGGGCAAGACGGTTTATCGGGAGCTGGAGCAGTACTATGACGTATGAGGATGTACTCGCACCGCCGCCGTTCGGTGTGGGGCGCGCGGAAAAAAACAGGAACTACTGCATGGGGAGCTGCTGCGTCTGACGGAGCAGCATAGGGGCATTGCGCGCCCTATGCGCGGATGATGGAGACAATTCGCTTTTTCTGTTGTGGACGTTCGTTCAGTGGAGGATGTTCCGTTTCTGCCCGTGCGCCTTTTTCAAGGAGATGGAGCTGCGGAGCGTGGCAGCGGAGGACGTGTTCAAGACGATGACCTCGTCGGGGACGACGGGACAGCAGGTGTCGCGGATTTTTCCTTGACCGCAAAACGGCGGCGAACCAGCAAAAAGACACTTGTGCGCATTGTCTCTGATCGGATCGGGAGCAGCCGTATGCCGATGCTCATCATCGACTGTCCCTCCGTCGTCAAGAACCGTGCGATGTTCTCGGCACGTGGGGCGGGCATTCTCGGCTTTTTCGATCTTCGGCCGCAAGAAGCTCTATGCGTTGAATGACGCAATGGAACTGCAGTTGGATGCTGTCCGCGCATTTCTCGCGGAGCACGTGGGCGAGCGCATCCTGCTGTTCGGCTTTACCTTTATGGTGTGGCAGCATTTCTACAAGGCACTGCAGGCAACAGGGGAACGGCTTGATCTCTCGAATGCCGTACTGATTCATGGCGGCGGCTGGAAAAAAGCTCGCCTCCGAGGCGGTTACGCCTGCGGCGTTTCGCGCGGCATTGCGCGAGGTATGCGGTGACCTTGATGTTGCGGACTATTACGGTATGGTGGAGCAGACGGGCTGTATCCATCTCGAATGCGCAGAGGGGCACATCCATACAAGCACGTACGCCGATGTCATTGTGCGCCGTCCGTTTGACTTCTCGCCCGCAGCCTTCGGCGAGCGCGGCATCATCGAGGTCATCTCACTCCTGCCGGAGTCATACCCGGGGCACGCGCTCTTGACGGAGGACGAGGGTGTTCTTATCGGTGAGGATGACTGCCCGTGCGGGCGCAAGGGGAAGTATTTCAAGGTGCTCGGCAGGCTGAAGCAAGCGGAACTGAGGGGGTGCAGCGATGCCTATGCGGCAGCATTTTGACGGCGTGACCTATGTGCTCGGCGGTGCGGAAAGCGAGGCGCGGATGGTGGATGTGCGTCCGCTTCCAATTTTTTCGGAGGAGGCGGTCACGTTTCTTACCGCATTCTCGGCAAGGATTCTCGCAGATGCGGAGGCAAAGGCGTACCCCGATGTCGTAACACTCGGCTTTTTGGTGCCGTCCTGCCGCACTGCGTCAGATGCAGAAGCTCTATGATGCGGAAAGGAATCGGCTCGGACGCGGCATTGTCTTTCACATCGCACCCTCGAATGTAGCTGTGAACTTCGCCTACTCGTGCCTTGCGGCATTTCTTGCGGGAAATGCAAGCATCGTGCGGCTGCCGTCGAAAGACTTCCCGCAGGTCGATGTTCTCTGTCGGATTTTCACGGAGACGCTTACGGATTTTCCCGCGCTCTTTCCGTACTTCCTCTTTGTCCGCTATGGGCACGTGCAGGAGGTCAACGAATATTATTCACGTATGTGTCAGACCCGTGTCATATGGGGCGGGGATGCGACGATTGGCGCAATACGCTGCGCAGTGCTTCCACCACGCGCAAATGAAATCACGTTTGCTGACCGTCATTCGCTTGCCGTGATTGATGCCCGTGCCTATCTCGCTGCAGAGAAAAAGGGGCGGATCGCGCAGGATTTCTACAATGACACGTACCTCAGCGATCAAAATGCGTGTACCGCGCCGCACTTTGTCGTATGGCTCGGCACAGCAGAGAAGGTCAAGGCGGCGCAGGAGGTGTTTTGGAGCACCCTGCATACGCTTGTGAGGGGGCGCTACACGCTGCAAGGCGTTCAGGCGGTGGATAAGCTGACCCAGCTCTATCGGCTCGGCGTGCACGCTGCGGCGCAGCAAATACCTATGGAGGACAATCTGATCACGCGCGTCCGTGTGCCGCATCTGACAGAGGAGCTTGCCGCATACAGGGCGGGAAGCGGCTTCTTCATCGAATATGATGCGAAGGAGCTTGCGGAGATACGTTCGCTCTGCGGGCTTTTCGTGTCAGACCCTATCGTATTACGGCGTAGATCGGGACGCGCTTTTGCAGGCAATTCTCGCGATGCGTCCCGCAGGTATTGACCGCATTGTTCCGATTGGGCGAACGATGGACTTTGCGCTCGTCTGGGACGGGGTTGATCTCATTCGGACGATGAGTCGTGTGGTACAGGTAATTTGAGGGATGGTTTTTGACGCGACATGATAGAGGGGAATCCGTTTATGAATGACAGGAAAATCGCGGTCATTGCGCAGTGCGATCCGAATGGAGTCTCTGCCATACGCCCGTATATTGATGCGCTCGATATACCAAATGGCTATGAAGTGGAGTTAATCGAGGTGCGTCCTGACGGGAATGTTGCGGATACATACCAGCGCGCCATGGAAGCAAGCGATGCGAAATACAAGATCTACCTTGCGCCGGGGAACATCCTGATTCGGCTGAATTTTTTCGAGGAAATGCTGCGCATCTTTGCTGCGGATCCGATGATCGGCATCATGGGGCTCATTGGTGTAAAACAGCTCTCAACGACGGGGCTGCTTGTCGCATCGACGTTTATCAAGGGGCGGCTTCTGTATACTGATGATAGTTCCTTTCTTGGTGAGGACATAGAGGGAGCAACAGAGGAAGTCATGGTGGTGAGCGCAGATCTCATCGCCACACAGTATGATGTTCCATGGCGCAGTGACCTTTTTCATAGCGATTGTTTGTTTGCGGAAGCGCAGTGCATCGAATTCCGCCGCAAGGGGTATCGCACGGTCCTGCCGCAGCAGGATGATCCGTGGCTACTCACACGAAAGCGGGCGTATGAGGGCGGATGAAGCAAGCCGAGAGGTGTTCCTCGACACGTATTCAATGGAGATCTATCCGCTTGTCTCGATCGTTATTCCTACGTTTGAGCGACCACACTATTTCCGTCTTGCTCTTGAGAGCGTGCTTGCACAGACCTATCGCAATCTGGACATTTTCATCACGGACAACTCGCATAACACAGAGACGGCGGACATGATGCGTCGCGATTTTTCGGACGATCCACGCATTCACTACGAGCATCACCCTCCTATGGCGCACCGGAGAATTGGACGCGTGCCCGCCGCTACGACAATAAGAGGGCAGCGTACGTCAACTGGTTGATGGACGATGATCTCTTCCTGCCGGATAAGATCGCAGTCATGATGGACTGTTTCTTTTGCACATCCCGACCTCAGTCTTGTCACATCGTACCGTGAATGTATGGATGCGGATGGAAATAAGCTGCCGGATATTCCTGCAACAAGACCAATTGTTCAGGAGCTTGCGAAATTCAGCGGCGAGACAATTGGAGCAAATATTCTTCTCCAGCAGACTAATTTTTGTCGGTGAACCGACCACGGCACTGCTCAAAAAAAGAAATTTATGTTGGATGGGCATGATCTGGGCTTTTCGGGTCGGGAGGGCAAATATCTCATATCAGATTTTTCCCACGTGGCTTCGCTTGCTCAGTCAAGGAAATATGGTGTACTTTCCACAGCCGCTGAGCAAGTTCCGTATTCATGATGGAAATGAACAGCAGTCGCTGACATCCTACATTCGTGGTATCATTTGTTGGGCGCTGGTCATTCGAGAGGCAATTGAACGCAATATCTACCTTCATGATTCAGATACTCGCCGAAAGGCTATTACGGGCTGGTTGAGGATGGTAAGTGAATTTCTTCGTATAGTCACAATGACTCCCAATCTTTGGGACGATATGGAATTTCAAGACCTGCTGTGCGTTTTTTCAGGAATGTCGGAGGCTCTTCGCAAGGACTGTCGGATTGACTTTGATATTGACACGACGGTCACTCTGCATATGGACGATGATGAACAATAGGAAGCAGGCAGATTATGGAAATTTCATTGGAAAACGCTCTCCACATTGTTGTAAGTTCTCTTCTCTTTGACGAAGCGTGGTACCGCAAGACCTATCGGATCGATACGGAAATAAATGCAGCAGAACACTATCTGACGGAAGGATATACAAAGGGCTGGAATCCGTCTCTGTATTTCTCGACGGAACTGTATCTGATAGAAAACCCTGATGTCCGCTGGGCTGGCATAAATCCTTTACTGCATTATGAAATATTTGGACACCGTGAAGGACGATACAAGGGGCATATACCAGAGGGGATTCTGCAGCGGTATCGCAAGTGCGCTTGCTGTGGAAACTATGTTTCCGCGTACATGCCTTTGCCGTCATATTATTTTGAGGAGGCCAGCAAATATGGTGAAAAGGCGTGGCGTTCCGAAATGGTAAATGAGACGGATTATTCTTGTCCGTGGTGTGGCAGTGCCGATCGAGAACGCGCCTATGCTATTTGGATGAGGCGGGAACTGACGGAAAATTTTTCCGGTGTGATTCTTGATATTGCGCCTGCGCCGGCATTATCTTTCTTTATTCGTGAGAATTTCCCCAAAGCTGATTACAAGACGGCGGATCGATATATGGAGCAGGTGGATTATCACCTCGATATTATGGACATGAACTGCCTTGCGGACGAGAGTGTCGATTTCTTTATCTGTTCCCATGTCTTGGAGCATGTGCGCGATGATCGAAAAAGCGATGTGCGAACTGCATCGTATCCTGAAAAAGACGGGATGCGGTATTCTCGTCGTACCAATGGATCTCAACCAGACGGAGATTGATGAAGATCCCTGATTGCACAGACATTGGTGAACGATGGCGCCGCTTCGGGCAGGATGATCATGTTCGAAAGTATAGCCGAGCTGGATACCTTGCACGGCTGGCGGAGGCGGGGTTTCACGTGCTCCAATTCCAAAAGAAGTATTTTGGAACACAGGCGATGTATGAGAACGCTTTGACGGAAACGGCGACGGTTTACATCGTCGTCAAATAGAAAAAGAGGGGAGGCAGTGCATGAGCATCATGGTGACGCGGTCGTCAATGCCGCCGATGGAGGAGTACATCGCGGAAATCCGCGATCTTTGGCAGTCGCGTTGGTTGACGAATATGGGGGCAAAGCATCAGGAGTTTCAATCAGCTCTGCGGAACTTTTTCGGCACTGCGCAGGTCGAGCTCTTTACGAACGGGCACATGGCACTTGAACTTTCGCTGCAGGCACTGAATCTCTCGGGTGAGGTCATCACGACACCGTTCACGTTTGCCTCGACGACGCACGCGATTGTACGCAACGGGTTGGAGCCGGTATTCTGCGACATTGATCCGCATGACTATACGATGGATGTAACGAAGCTCGAGCCCTTGATTACAGAGCGCACATCTGCCATTATGCCTGTCCATGTCTATGGAAATGTCTGCCGCGTGGAGGAGATCGAGCGCATTGCCCGCAGATATGGGCTGAAGGTGATCTACGATGCCGCGCATTCCTTCGGCGTTCGTTATCGGGGAAAGAGTATGGCAGTGTACGGGGATGTTGCGTGCTTCAGTTTCCACGCGACGAAGGTTTTTCACACCATCGAGGGAGGCGCGGCATGCTTTCGCGATGCGGAGCTTGGAAGGAAGCTGTATCGCCTGAAAAACTTTGGCATTCGCGATGCGGAGTGTGTCGACGGTGTCGGCTCGAATGCGAAGATGAACGAGTTCTGTGCGGCGATGGGGCTGTGCAATCTGCGTCATGTAGAGGAAGATATCGCGCGGCGCAAGGTCGTTGCGGAACGCTATCGCGAGCGGTTGGAAGGCATCGACGGCGTGCAGCTGAATACACCGCAGGTGGATGTCGTGCCGAACTATGCCTATTTCCCCGTTGTGTTCGATGAAAAGGCATTTGGCGGCACACGCGACGAGGTCTTTGCTGCATTGGAACGGGCGGATATACACAGCCGCAAGTATTTCTATCCGCTCACGAATACGTTTGACTGCTTCCACGGCAAGTATGACGTGGGACAGACCCCCGTTGCCCGTTCTGTTGCAGATCGCGTGCTGACGCTGCCAATCTATTCGGATCTGGTGTTGGAGTCGGTGGATCGCATTTGTGATGTGATTCTTTCGTGCAGGGGCTGACCGCTGACAAAGAGTGCTGCGTGGTTCTTTACGGAAAAACGAGGACAGCGATGCTCCTAAGCAAACCCTAGTGAAGCAAGTGAGAAAAATACTGACCTGTCCAAGAAGCAAGTCCACAGGACGAAGCTGATTGGGTAACAGGTCGCATGGGAAAACGTCCCAAGAACACGAGCGTTAGCGACGTGTGATTGGATGACGTTGACCGCTTGTGCGGTACGCCCCGTTGGACTTCTTTCGTTCAAGCGCAGCGCGTTTAAGAAGTCCAGCGGTATTTGAGCGTACAAGCACACGAACGCTTGCGCAACTAAGTGTTTGCGTGGAGCACGCATGTCCGTAACATTTAACGTAGAGCCACCTGTGTGTCATTCTTGCAAAAATACGTCGATTTATGCTAATCTTATCGTTGCAATAATAGCATTGACGACGTGCGGACGCCCTCGTCCCCTCGGGACGGGGGCGTTTCTTTCGGGAGGAACAGACAATGAGTCAGGAATCCGGTGCAAATATTCCAAAGACATACGACCCTCAGAGCTTTGAGCGCAAATGGTACGCATATTGGGAAGAACAAAATCTTTTTCACGATGCGGCGGATGAATCACGCGAGCCGTACAGTGTGGTGATCCCGCCGCCGAATGTGACGGGGCAGCTCCACATGGGGCACGCACTCGACAACACGCTGCAGGACATTCTCGTGCGCTATCAGCGGATGCGCGGGAAAAAAATGTTGTCTGGATTCCGGGCTGTGACCACGCAGGAATTGCAACGCAGGCAAAGGTGGAGGAGAGTCTGCGTGCGGAGGGGACGAACCGCTTCGCACTCGGGCGTGAGAAGTTCCTCGCACGCGTCTGGGACTGGAAGCAGCAGTACGGCGACCGCATCATGTATCAGCTGCGCATGCTCGGTGCGTCCTGCGACTGGGAGCGCGAGCGGTTCACGATGGACGAGGGCTGTTCGCGTGCGGTGCGCGAAGTATTCGTGAGCCTCTATGAGCAGGGGCTGATCTATCAGGGCACGCGCATCACGAATTGGTGTCCGCACTGCACGACGGCGATCTCCGATATCGAGGTCGACCACGAGACGGAGGAGGGGCATCTCTGGCATCTTCGCTATCGGATTGATGGCACGGATGACTACGTTGAAATTGCAACGACGCGTCCCGAGACGATGTTCGGCGATACGGGCGTTGCCGTGCACCCCGATGATGAACGCTACAAGCATCTCGTCGGAAAGACGCTGATCCTGCCCGTGGTGGAGCGTCGCATTCCCCTCTTTGCGGATGCGTACGTCGATCCCGCATTTGGTACGGGCGCGGTCAAGGTGACGCCGGCGCACGATCCGAACGACTTTGAGATGGGGCTGCGCCACAATCTTGAACAGGTCGTCGTCATCAATGCGGACGGCACGATGGGCGAGGGCGCAGGAAAGTACGCGGGGCTTGACCGTTACGAATGCCGCAAGCAGCTCGTGCAGGAGCTTGCGGAGATCGGCGCACTCGTGTGCACGGAGAAGCATGAGCACGCGGTTGGGCACTGCTCGCGCTGCAAGACGACGATTGAGCCGCTCGTCTCGAAGCAGTGGTTCGTCCGCATGGAGGATCTGGCGAAGCCTGCCATCGCGGCGGTGAAGGACGGACGCATCCGCTTCGTCCCCGAACGCTTTACAAAAATCTATGAAAACTGGCTTGAGAATATTCGTGACTGGTGCATCTCACGTCAGCTCTGGTGGGGACACCGCATTCCCGCGTGGCACTGTGAGGACTGCGGTGAGACCTCTGTTTCGCGCGAGGACATTACGGCGTGTATGCACTGCGGCAGCACGCACATCCATCAGGATGAGGACGTGCTCGATACGTGGTTCAGCTCGGGGCTTTGGCCGTTTGAGACGCTGGGGTGGCCGGAGGATACGGAAGATCTCCGCCATTTTTACCCGACGGCGACGCTCGTCACGGGCTATGACATCATCTTCTTCTGGGTGGCTCGTATGGTCATGATGGGGCTGCGCTTCGGCGGCGATGTGCCGTTCCGCGATGTGTTCATTCACGGACTTGTGCGCGACAGCGAGGGGCGTAAGATGTCGAAGTCGCTCGGCAACGGCATTGACCCCGTGGAGGTCATCGAGAAGTACGGTGCAGACACGCTGCGCTTCATGCTCATCACGGGCAATACGCCGGGCAACGATATGCGCTTCTATTGGGAGCGCGTCGAGGCGGCGCGCAATTTTGCAAATAAGATCTGGAATGCGTCGCGCTATATGCTGATGAATCTCGAGGGCGCGGACGATGCGTTTGTGCCCGAGGAGAGCGACTACACGCTTGCCGACCGCTGGATTCTCACACGCTCTGCCGAGACGGCGCGTGCGGTGACGGCGAATCTTGAGAACTACGAGCTCGGCGAGGCGGGACGCGCCATCTACGAGTTCCTGTGGAGTGAGTTCTGCGACTGGTACATCGAGCTGACGAAAGCGCGTCTGTATGACAAGGAGAATGTGCGCGCAAAGAACACGGCACTCTACGTCCTGCGTACGGTGCTGGAGCGGACGATGCGCCTCCTGCATCCCTTCATGCCGTTCCTTACCGAGGAAATCTGGCAGAAACTGCCGCATGAGGGGCGCAGCATTATGCGCGCACCGTGGCCCGAGGTCGATGAAAAGGAAATTGACGCAGAGGCAGAGGCGGCGATGACCGCGATCATGGAGGTCATCAAGGTGACGCGCAACCTGCGTGCAGAGCTCGGCACGCCTCCGGGCAAAAAGAGTGCGCTCCTCCTGCGCGTGCGCGATGCGGCACTGGCCGATGTGTTTGCAGCGCATACGGACTATTTCCACGCGCTCGCCTCCGCGTCCGAGGTCACGTTCCTCGCAGAGGACGCACCCGATCCGGAGAACGTCGTTACAGGTGCTCTCGCGGGGGCGGCGGTCTATCTGCCGCTCGCGGGGCTCATTGACGTGGAGAAGGAGACGGCGCGTCTGACGAAGGAGCGGGACAATCTCGAGAAGGAGATCGCACGCCTTTCGGGCAAACTCTCGAACGCGGGCTTTACATCGAAGGCACCCGCAGCTGTCGTGGCGGCGGAGCGCGAAAAGCTCGCGGGCTATGAGGAGAAGATCGGGCTCATCCGCAGCCGTCTCGCGGATCTGGCGAAACTCTGAGGTGTGCCGATGAACTATGCGGAGGCACTTCTCTATCTCGATGAGCTGAATACGTTTGGCATTCGCCTCGGGCTCGTGCGCATGGAGGAACTCTGTGCGCGTCTGGGGAATCCGGAGCGGTGCTATGCGACCATTCACATTGCGGGTACGAATGGCAAGGGCTCTGTCACGCAGATGATGGATGCGGTATTCCGTGCGTCGGGCATCCGTGCAGGACGTTATCTCTCGCCGCATCTCATCTCCTATACGGAGCGCATGAGCGTGGACGGGCACGATATTTCCGAGGAGCGGTTTGCAGAACTCCTCACGCGCGTGCGCGCCGCCGCCGATGAAATGGTCGCGGCGGGGCACGAGCACCCGACGCAGTTCGAGGCATTGACTGCGCTTGCCTTTCTCTACTTTGCAGAGGAGCAGGTCGAAGTTGCCGTCATCGAAACGGGGCTGGGCGGACTGCTCGACTCGACGAACGTCGTCGAACCTGCGCTCACGATCATTACAAATGTGGCGATGGATCACGCCGACCGCTGCGGCGGAACGCTCTTAGGCATCGCGGAGCACAAGGCGGGCATCATCAGGGAGGGCGTGCCCGTCATCACGGCGGCGACGGGAGAGCCCTTGGAGATCATCGAACGGCGTGCGGAGGAACTCGGCGCGGATGTCTTTGTCTGCGGCGAGGACTTTTCGGCACAGCTTTTCTTTGTGGACGGTGGACAGCGCGTTGCGTTCCACTCCGTCGTCTGCCGTGAGCCGGAGCCGTTCGATCTCGGGCTTGCGGGAGTCTATCAGGCGGAGAACGCCGCACTCGTTATCATGGCGGCAAAGCTGCTCGAGCGCGAGGATGCGCGTGTCACCGAGCACGCGATCCGCGTGGCACTGCGGACGGTGCGCCATCCTGCGCGGTTTGAAATCCTCATGCAGGAAAACCTGCCCGTCGTCATCGACGGCGCACACAACCCTGCGGGGATGCGTGCCCTGCGTGCGGGACTGGATGCCTATTTCCCCGACCTGCCGCGCGTCTTTCTGCTCGGCATCCCAAAGGACAAGGACATCGACGCGATGCTTACAGCACTCCTGCGCCCCGGCGATCAGGTCATCACTGTGCGCCCCGACTCGGAGCGCGCAGCAGCGGCGGATGTCGTTGCCGCGATTGCTGCCGGGATGGGACTCGATACGTACGCGTGCGACGATCCGGCTGCGGCACTTGCGGAGGCACAGGCGCGCGCCCGTGCAGGGAATGCCCTGCTCGTCGCCGCCGGCTCGCTCTATCTCGTGGGCGGCATCCGTGCGATGCTCATGACGGGGAGGTGACGGTGTGACAGAGGACTCTTTTTCAGGAACGTCGGCGTGTTCTGCGCCGCCGCCGCTGGGGGACGCATGGCGCGCATGATGATGTACGCCGTCATCGCCGAGGCTTTCCTCATCCCGCTTGCCCCGCTTGCGGCGATGGTCGCACTGCTCCTGGCTGCGCGGCGATGCTCCTGCGCCTGCGGATCGACCGCAACTTTCACCTGCGCCGTCTGCCGTACGATGCGCCCGCACTCCTCTTCGTTGTGATCGGGCTGCTGTCCGTGGCAGTCGCACCGGACAAGGCGTTCAGCTTCTATAACTTCTACCATCTCGTGCCCATCTACGCTCTGACTTACCTGCTCGCGGGACAGACTTTGCGGAAAAACGCGTGAGCTGCAGCGCGTTGCGTTTGCGATGGCACTGTCGGCGGCACTCGTCATCCCTCTACGGATTCTATCAGTTCATCTTCGGCATCGACATATCGTCGATGAAATGGGTGGACGGCGAGGCGTTCCCCGAACTCTCGAAGCGTGTCTTTTCGACGTGGGAGAACCCGAACATCCTCGCGGGGTATCTGGACATTGTCGCCCTGCATCGCCGTCGGACTGATCGGTGTGCTGCAGCGCGGCTGGCGCATCCTTGCGATTCTCCTGCTCGCCGCCACACTCGCGTGCCTCGGCATGACCTATGCGCGCGGCGCGTGTCTCGTCGTTGCCGTCGTGCTTGCAGGCTACGGTGCTCTGCGCGACTGGCGGATTCTCCTCGGGATCGTCGTCATCGGGGCAGGGGCACTTCTCGTCGATCCCGTGCTCGCCGACCGCCTGCTCTCCGTCTTTACGCGCGTGGACACCTCCTCGGAGATGCGGATTGCATTCTGGGAGAGTACGATTGCAATGGTGATGGATCACCCCTTTCTCGGCATTGGCTGGGGGATGTACTTCATGGTCTACCCCGAGTACGATTTTTACTTGCAGGGTGCGCCCGTACAGATCGTACACGCGCACAATATGTACCTGAACTATGCAGCGGAGATTGGGATTCCGGGCGCACTTTCGTTCCTTTGGTTCTTTTTCGGTTCCCTTGTGCTCGCCCTCCGTGTTCCGCATAAAAACGCCGCCGTGGGAGGCCGTGCTCGCCGCGCATGAGCATGCATGGAAGACCGTTGCCGACGTGCGGGCGGCTCTCGGACGCTGGCGCAGACGCCGCTTTGTCGAGGGGCTCTCGACCGGGCTCGGTCTCGCGTTCATCTCTGTTGCACTGAACGGGCTCACAGATCATCTGCTCTTTAACATACCATCCTCCATGCTGCTTTTGGATGCTCGCCGCCATGACGGCAGCGGCGTATGCGATTGCGGGGGAGATGAAGGAAGAATGACTATGCAGGAAAAATCTATCGATATCGAAGGCGACTGTCGATCGACTGCCGCGCTACTATCGCTGTCTGCGTCAGATGACGGATGAGGGCGTGGAGATCGCCTCCTCGGAGGAGCTCGGCCGCCGCCTCGCCATCAACCCCGAACAGATTCGGAAAGACTTGGCGTTTTTTTGGGCAGTTCGGAAAAAAAGGGCGTGGGTTACTACGTCACGGAACTCAAGGAGAGCATCGGTTCGATTTTAGGGCTTGACCAGCACTGGAACGTCGCGATCATCGGTATGGGGCATCTGGGGGCTGCGCTGGCAAACTATCAGGGAATCGCACGTCTCGGGTTTCGACTTGCCGCGATTTTTCGACGCGAATCCCGTCGTCATCGGGACGCGTGTCGGCGAGCGGCGCGTGGAGGACATCACCCTACCTCGCGGAGATCATTGCCGAGCGCGACATTCGGATCGGTGTCATCGCCGTCCCTGCCGCAGCGGCGCAGGGAGTCGCCGACAAGCTTGTTGCGGCGGGCATTCGCGGGATTTGGAACTTCGCGCCCGTGAGCCTGCAGGTGCCTCCGCACGTCCCCTTTGTCAGCGAAGACCCTGTCCGTCGGGCTCAGTAGTTTGTCGTATTATCTGTCACATGTGAGTACGGATCCGAATGAGTTATCAGACAAAAAAATTCATTGAACTGACGCTTGCTTGCCCTTTTTTTTCATAAATAACAGAAAATGCCGTCAATGTAATCTTGACGGCATTTTTTTTTCGTGATATCCTATGGAAAGATATAATTGACTTATGTACCTACGATAACTTGTAGTTATTTAGAACATTCCTGGCGTGAATAGCAGGATACGACGAAATACGAGTTCTGAAGTACTGCAAGGGCGTTTGGTGCATCGGTCGGATGAGCATCAAAGGGAGGTTTTTTTCTATGATCGATATTTCCGATCGCATTCCCAAGTCCCTTGCGGACAAGGTTGTCAGTGCAGAGACGGCGGCAGAGTACTTTGCCGACGGCATGACCATTGGTGCCAGCGGCTTTACGCCGTCCGGCTATCCGAAGGCGGTCACGCTTGCCATTGCCGAGCGCATGAAGAAGAATCCGTTCAAGGTGAACATCTGGACGGGCGCTTCGACAGGACCTGAGCTGGATGGTGCGCTCGCCGAGGCAGGCGGGATCAAGCAGCGTCTGCCGTATCAGACGAACACGCCGTTGCGCAATGCGATCAACTCGGGGCTCGTGAGCTACATCGATATGCACCTCTCTGAGGTGGCACAGCAGTCGCGCGAGGGATTCCTCGGCAAGATCGACGTCGCACTCGTCGAGGCGGTCGCCATCACCGAGGAGGGCATCATCCCTCCACCTCGGTCGGCAATACCCCGTCGTTCATCCAGAGCGCGGACGTCGTCATCGTCGAGGGTGAACACGAGCCAGCCGATGGAGCTCGTCGGCATGCACGACATCTACATTCCTCTCGATCCGCCGAACCGTCTGCCGATTCCCATCACCAAGGCGGGCGATCGGATCGGAACGACGTTTATGCCCCTGCCCGCTCGAGAAGATCAAGTACATCGTTCCCTGCGATATCACAGATAAGACGCGTGCGCTCGCACCGGTCGATGATGCGGCGCGCAAGATGGGGCAGTTCACGGTCGACCTCCTCAAGAAGGAAATCGCCGAGGGACGCATGCCGAAGGGGCTCCTGCCGCTCCAGTCGGGTGTCGGCAATGTCGCAAACGCAGTCATCGCGGGCTTTGTCAGCTCCGACTTCACGGATCTCGAGGTCTATACCGAGGTCATTCAGGACGGCATGTTCGACCTTGCGGATGCAGGCAAGCTGAAATTCGCATCCGGCACGGCGTTCTCACCCTCGCCCGAAGGTCTCCAGCGGTTCTACAAGGACATCGAAAAGTACAAGAAGATCATGATGCTCCGCCCGCAGGAAATCTCGAACAACCCCGAAGTCGTCCGCCGTCTCGGCGTCATCGCGATGAACACGGCAATCGAGGTCGACATCTACGGCAACGTCAACTCCACGCACGTCACGGGCACGAAGATGATGAACGGCATCGGCGGCAGCGGCGACTTTGCACGCAATGCCTACCTCACGATCTTCTACACGCAGTCCGAGGCAAAGGGCGGCAAGATCTCCTCAATCGTCCCGTTCTGCTCGCACATCGACCACGGTGCGCACGACGTCGACATCGTCATCACGGAGCAGGGCGTTGCGGATCTGCGCGGCAAATGCCCGCGTGAGCGCGCATTGGAGATCATCAACAACTGTGCACATCCGGACTTCCGTCCGATCCTGCTCGACTACTACGAGCGTGCACTTGCAGCGACGAAGGGTGCACAGACACCGCACCTTCTCGACGAGGCGCTTTCCTTCCATCAGCGCTTCCTCGCGACGGGGTCGATGCAAAAAAATAATCATTTAGATAAAAAGGGCAAAAAAAGCCCTTTAGGGGATAACCCAACACAAAAAGAACTGTAAAAGGAGAATATGTTCATGAGCAATGAAAACATCCAGGCGGGGCTTGACAAGTACAATGCTACCGTAGAAAAGGCAACAGCGAAATTCCCCGCGCGTCCCCACATCCCCGAGCAGGGGCTCTACACCCCGCTCGACATTCAGGAGACGGACTACGCGCAGGACATCGGCTTCCCGGTGTCTACCCCTATACCCGCGGCGTTCAGCCGACGATGTATCGCGGACGCTTCTGGACGATGCGTATGTATGCAGGATTCTCCACGGCGGAGGAGTCCAACAAGCGTTACCGTTACCTCATCGAGAGCGGCGCAACGGGACTTTCGTGCGCGTTCGACCTCCCGACGCAGATCGGCTACGACTCCACGGATGCCATCGCTGAGGGCGAGGTCGGCAAGGTCGGCGTTGCGATCGACTCGCTCGCTGACATGGAAATCCTCTTTGACCAGATCGACCTCGGCAAGGTCTCCACGTCCATGACGATCAACGCGCCTGCGTCCGTCCTCCTCGCGATGTACATCGCCGTGGCGGAGAAGCAGGGCGTGTCGGCAGACAAGCTCAAGGGCACGATCCAGAACGACATTCTGAAGGGAGTATGCGGCACGCGGTACTTACATCTTCCCGCCGCGCCCGTCCATGCGCCTCATCACGAACATTTTTTTGAGTATTGCTCCAAGAACGTCCCGAACTGGAACACCATCTCCATCTCGGGCTACCACATCCGTGAGGCCGGCTCCACGGCATCGCAGGAGATTGCATTCACCATCGCGGACGGCATTGCCTACGTCGAGGCCGCCATCAAGGCAGGACTCAGCGTCGACGACTTCGCGGGACGCCTCTCCTTCTTCTGGAACGCACACAACAACGTGCTTGAGGAAGTGGCGAAGTTCCGCGCATCCCGCCGCATCTGGGCAAAGGTCATGAAGGAACGCTTCAAGGCAGAAAAGCCGAAGTCCATGATGCTCCGCGTCCACACGCAGACGGCAGGCTCCATGCTGACCGCACAGCAGCCGAACAACAACATCGTCCGCGTTGCACTCCAGACGGCAGCAGCTGTCATGGGCGGCACGCAGTCGCTCCACACGAACTCCCGCGACGAAGCCCTTGCGCTTCCGACGGAGGACTCGGTCATGGTCGCACTCCGCACGCAGCAGATCGTTGCGTACGAGAGCGGACTCGCCGATGTCATTGACCCGCTCGCAGGCTCCTACTACGTCGAGGCGATGACGAACCGCATCGAGGCAGAGGCTTGGGAGTACATCAAGAAGATTGACGATCTCGGCGGCGCAGTTGCGGCGATCGAGAAGGGCTACATCCAGAAGGAGATTCAGGACAGTGCCTACAAGTGGCAGATGGACGTCGAGTCCGGTGCCCGTGTCATCGTCGGTGTCAACAAGTTCCAGGTGGAGGAAGAGGCTCCGAAGAACCTGCTCCGCGTCGACGCATCCGTCGGCGAGAAGCAGAAGGCGAAGGTCGAGGCGATGAAGGCGAAGCGCGACAATGCTGCCGTTCAGGCGGCTCTTGCCGACCTCAAGGCGGCGTGCAGCGACGAGAACGAAAACCTCATGCCGCACATCCTCGCAGCGGTCAAGACCTATGCGACGCTCGGCGAAATCTGCGGCGTCATGCGCGAAGTCTTCGGCGAGTACGAGGCGCACGTCAATCTGTAAGCCTTGGTGCTTTGGCATAGCGGTTGTTTGGTGAATGCAGTGGGGGCATGCCGCCCATGTGGCGGCGGCTCCGTTCAGGAGGAATATAAAAAAATGGCAGAGAAAAATCAGAGTGCTCGTTGCAAAAACCGGGTCTGGATGGTCATGACCGCGGCGCGAAGGTCGTCGCCCGCGCCCTGCGCGATGCAGGATTCGAGGTTGTCTACACAGGCCTTCGTCAGACCCCCGAGGAGATTGCCGAGGCAGCTCTGCAGGAGGACGTGAACGTCGTTGCGATGAGCATTCTCTCGGGTGCACATCCGCATCTCTTCCCGAAGGTCGTGAATCTGCTGCGTGAGAAGGGCATGAACGACGTGCTCGTCATCGGCGGCGGGGTCATCCCCGAGGGTGACATCCCCGCACTCAAGGACGCGGGCGTTGCCGCCGTCTTCACGCCCGGCACACCGACCGGCGAAGTGGTTGACTTCATTAAGGAGCATGTGGCGTAACAACGTCATTTTGAAAGGATGGATGACAGGCAGGAGAATCTTTTGTCTGTCATCCATTCCCCTGTATGGAGTTGACTGCACGAAGGAGGTGGGCGCATGGATATTGCAGCCGAAGTGCTCAATGGAAACCGCCTCGCACTCTCGCGCGCCATCACGGCGATCGAGAACGAACGCGCGTCGGCGACCGACATTATGAAGGCGCTCTATCCGCATACGGGACATGCCTATGTGCTGGGCATTACCGGCCCTCCGGGTGCGGGCAAAAAGCACCATGACGGACAAGATTGCCAAGGAATACCGCAAGCGCGGGAAAACCGTCGGCATCATCGCCGTCGACCCCACAAGCCCCTTTTTCCGGCGGTGCCATTCTGGGCGACCGCATCCGCATGAACGACCTGACGCTCGATGAGGGCGTTTTTATCCGCAGCATGGGAACGCGCGGCAGCCTCGGCGGCCTCTCGCACAAGACGGCTGACGCGGTGAAGGTCATGGATGCGTTCGGCAAGGACATCATCTTTGTCGAGACCGTCGGTGTCGGGCAGTCCGAGGTGGATATTGTGCGGGCGGCGGACACCACAATGGTTGTACTGATCCCGGGCATGGGCGATGACATCCAAGCGATCAAGGCGGGCATCCTTGAGATCGGCGACGTGTTCGCCATCAACAAGTCCGATCTTGACGGCGCGGACAAGCTCGTCCGTGAGATCAACATGATGTTGGATCTGGACGATCACATGAGTGACTGGCGGCCGCCGATCCGCAAGGTCGTCGCGAATCGCGGCGATGGGATCGCGGAGCTGGTTGACACCATCGAGGAACATCGCAGCCACATCGAGGGCAACGGTGTCCTCGCCGAGCGGCGTACGCGCCGCACACGCGATGAGATGTTGGACATCCTGCATGCGGGCGTCCGGCGGAGCATCGAACGCCGCATTGTCGACACGGGCAGACTCGATGACTATGTGGCGAAAAATCAAGGCACATGAGACCGACCCCTACACCGTAGTGGGCGATGTCATGGCCGAAATGTTATCTTAACAGTGGAAATTGACAGCAATTTCCCAAGGAGGAAGCACCTATGTTCAAGGTTCTGGCAGTAGATCACATCGGCATTGCCGTGAAGGATCTCGAAGAGGGGAAGAATTTCTGGTCGGACGTGATCGGCATTCCCTGCACGGCTGAGGAGACGGTCGCCGAGCAGAAGGTCACGACGACCTTCCACCCGACCCCGAACAAGAGCGAGATCGAGCTGCTGATCGGCACGGCGGACGACAGCCCGATCACGAAATACATCGAGAAGAAGGGCGAGGGCATCCAGCACATCGCTCTGCGCGTCGACAACATCGAGAATGCGATTGCCGACCTCATGGCGAAGGGGGTTCGCATGATCGATGAGAAGCCGCGCATCGGCGCGGGCGGCGCGAAGATCGCGTTCCTGCATCCGAAGTCGACGAAGGGCGTTCTCCTCGAGATCTGCGAGCATGAGGATCGCTGAGCACATCCAATATTGTGACGCATAATCCCTGCGGGAAGTTTCATTCCGGTTTCTCGCAGGCAGATATACAGGAGGGATATGATGTCCACAGTCCAGGAAAAAATTGAGCTCATGCTGGAGAAGAAAGAACATCTCATGCAGGGGCGGCGGCGCGAAGGCGATCGAAAAGCAGCATGGCAAGGGAAAGCTCACCGCGCGTGAGCGCCTGAACCCTGCTCTTCGATGAGGAGACCTTCGTCGAGCTGGATATGTTCGTCCGCCATCGCTGCACGAACTTCGGGCAGGATAAGAAGGAACTGCCGGGTGAGGGCGTTGTGACGGGCTACGGCACGGTCAACGGCCGCCTCGTCTACGCATTCGCACAGGACTTCACCGTTGAGGGCGGCTCGCTCGGCGAGAAGCACGCCCACAAGATCTGGAAGGTCATGGATCTTGCGATGAAGATGGGCGCACCCTGCATCGGCATCAACGATTCGGGCGGCGCACGCATCCAGGAGGCGGTTGACGCACTCTCGGGCTACGGCGGCATCTTCTACCGCAACACGAAGTCCTCGGGTGTCATCCCGCAGATCTCCGTCATTATGGGACCCTGCGCGGGCGGCGCGGTCTACAGCCCCGCACTCACGGACTTCATCTTCATGGTGAAGAACACGAGCCAGATGTTCATCACGGGTCCTGCCGTCATCAAGTCCGTTACGGCGGAGGAAGTTACGGCAGAGCAGCTCGGCGGTGCGATGACGCACAACAGCCGCTCCGGTGTCGCACATTTCGCGGCGGAGAACGATGAGGACTGCATTGACCAGATCCGCTATCTGCTCTCCTTCCTCCCGAGCAACAACATGGAGGAAACCCCGCGCGTCGAGACGGGCGATGACCCGAACCGTCAGGATGAGAGCCTCAACACGCTCATCCCCGACAACCCGAATGCGCCGTACGACATGAAGGATGTCATCCGTGCACTCGTCGACAACGGCGAGTTCTACGAGGTGCATCAGCATTTTGCGACGAACATCATCTGCTGCTTCGCACGCTTTGACGGCCGTACGGTCGGCATCATTGCGAACGAGCCGAACGTCATGGCGGGCTGCCTTGATGTCGACGCGTCCAACAAGTCGGCACGCTTCATCCGCTTCTGCGATGCGTTCAACATCCCGCTCGTCAACCTCGTCGACGTGCCGGGCTTCCTGCCGGGTGTCGATCAGGAGTACAGCGGCATCATCCGCCACGGTGCGAAGATGCTCTACGCATACAGCGAGGCGACCGTGCCGAAGGTCACGGTCATCACGCGCAAGGCGTACGGCGGCTCCTACATTGCAATGTGCAACCGCGAGCTCGGTGCGGATCAGGTCATGGCATGGCCGACCTCCGAGATCGCCGTCATGGGACCTGCGGGTGCTGCCAACATCATCTTCCGCAAGGATCCGGACAAGGATGCGCGCACGGCAGAGTACATCGAGGAGTTTGCGACCCCGTACAAGGCGGCGGAGCGCGGCTACATCGACATGGTTATCACGCCGAGCGAGACGCGTCCCTACATCATCACGGCACTCAACGCGCTTTCGAGCAAGCGTGAGGACAACCCGCGAAGAAGCACGGGAACATTCCGCTCTAAGGGAGGAACAACATGGCTGCAAACACTGTTGCACCGGAGATCGTCGCTGCCATCACCGCCGCCGTTCAGTCGGCGATGGGGTCGAAGGTTGTCGCCGTGCGCATCAAACCCGCAGAGGTTTGGACGCTCGCCAACCGCAGCAATCTGTAAGGAATCCCTGTATACGCAGGAAGTCTGTCGCGGGGAAGCATCAATGAAACGGCGTGCTTCCCTTGGGAATATAAATGTTGGAGGAATAACACATGAAGAAGTTCAACATCACGGTCAACGGCACTGCTTATGAGGTTGAGGTCGAGGAGGTACGCGCAGCGGGGCTGCTGCTCCTGCTGCTCCGCGCGCTGCTGCACCGGCTCCGGCGGCTGCACCGGCTCCTGCTGCTCCCGCAGCACCGGCAGCCCCTGCGGCAACGGCAGGCGCGGGCGAGAGCTCCGTGGACGCTCCGATGCCGGGCAAGATCATCGAGGTCAAGGTTTCGGTCGGCCAGGCAGTCAAGGCGGGCGACACGCTCCTCATCCTCGAGGCGATGAAGATGCAGAACGAGATCGCTGCACCGGCGGACGGCACGGTCAAGGCGGTCAACGTCTCGGCAGGCCAGTCGGTCAAGGTGCGCGAATCCCTCGTCATTCTCGGCTAATTGCTCGAACAAGATACATTCGGGAGTCCCGTAAGGGACTCCTTTTTTTATTGCGCGTATAATCGTTCTTTGTTATAATGAAAGCGTTGTATACAGAAGAGGGGGACGGGATGATACGGCTGATCTTTTTCGGATATGGACGGAACGCTGCTCGACGAGAACGGGAATCTGCCCGCAGGGTTCGGGGCGATGTACGAACGGCTGCGGGCACGCGGCATCCGCTTTGCACCTGCGTCGGGGCGGCAGTATGCCCTCGCTCATGCAGACGTTTGCGCCGTGGCGCGATGAGTTGATCTTTCTCGCGGAGAACGGGACGCTCGTGATGGAGCGCGGCAGCGAGCTGTTTTCCCATCCTGTGGATCCATCGCTCGCGCTCGCTGTGATGCGGACGGGCGAGGAGCTGTCCGGTGTGCACTCCGTGTACTGCGGCAAAAAGTACGGATATCTCCATGCGTCGGACAATACGGAGGATTTCCGTACGGAACTTGCGAAATATGTGTCGGACGCAGCGGTGGTGGAGAACTTTGCCGCCGTCGACGATGTGCCGATCAAGATGGCGTTCTGCGATCCGACGGGCAACGCCGCGCAGACGATCTATCCCGCCATGCAGCAATATGCGGATCGGATGCAGGTGACCCTCTCCAGTGCCGAGTGGGTGGATGTCTACGCGCAGGGGCGTGAGCAAGGGGGTCGCCGCACAGCGTGTGCAGGAGCGGCTCGGGCTGAGCCCCGATGAATGTGCTGCGTTCGGCGACTATGGGGAACGATCTGGAGCTCATGGATGCCGTGACGTACAGCTTTGCGATGGAGAACGCGATCCCTGCGGTACAGGAACGCGCACGCTATCGTGCTCCGAGCAATCGGGAGCACGGTGTCATGGCGGTCTGTGAACGCATTCTCGCGGGCGAGTTTGACTGAGGTGTGCCATGCGTTTTGACTATCATATGCACCTTGAATACGGCTCGTATGACGAGGCCTATGCGGAGGGATTCGTCCGCGCGGCGGCGGAGCGCGGCGTTTATGAGATCGGCTTTTCCGAGCACTCGCACACCTTTCCGGAGTTCGAGCAGATCTACTACGACGATCTCATCTTGGACGACAGCTTTGTCGGCAGCTTTCAGCGCAAATGGCTGAAGACGAACAAGTTCAAGTACACGCTTGACGAATACTTTGCATTCATCGAAAAAAACTGCAAAAACACAAGGTACGCGCGGGCATTGAGGGTCTGCAACTTCCAAAAATCAGGAGGAGGTTGCAAAGATTCTCAAGGCGTACCCCTTTGACTATGTGATCGGGTCTGTGCACTTCCTGCGCGGATGGGCGTATGATACAGGCGCAATCAAAGCGGAGTGGGACAACCACCCTCTCGCGGACATCTACGAATGGTACACGCAGGAGGTGGAAAAACTCGCGGCAGCGGGGCTCTACGATGCGCTTGGGCATCCGTTCAACATCCGCCTCTATCGTCACTTCCCCGATTTCGATGTCACACCGTATCTGGAGCGTGTGGCACGGGCGATGAAGGCGGCGGACATGATCGTTGACCTCAATACGGGGACGTACTACCGCTACCCCGTGGAGGAATTCTCGCCATATCCGGACTTTATGCGCGTGGCGCGGGCGTATGAGCTGCCGCTCATCACGACCTCGGATGCACACAAGCCGGAGGACTGTGCGCGTTACAACGAGGAGGCGGTGCAGTATGCACGCTCCTTTGGCTTTACGGAGCAGATTCATTTTACGGGCGCACGCGGGAGAGAGCGCGTCGCACTGGTGTAGAAAAGCCCTGTGAGACAAGGAATGTTACCCTGAGAGAGGAGCGCATGAGATGAACACAACGATACGCTGCAGCGCAGGGCTGCTGCTGACCTTCCTGTTCCTGTTTGCCGTATGCCCTGCCGTGCTCGCTGCGGACGCGCGTGCGTGGACGTGGCTGAGTTCGGGCGACAAGTATTCCAAATACTATGCCCCCGCCTCTGTGCACGTGACGCAGAGCGTGACACCGCCGGGGCAGACGCAGGCCGTGGCGACGGAGATCACGGGCGAGATCAAGACCACGTTCACCTACGAGGGCGCGGAGGAGACCATCCGCAACTATAACATCGGACATGTGATCCAGAACCCGAGTCAGCTTTCCTATGCCGTTGCCGAGGTGCGTGTCGTCCCGCAGAGCCGCATCGTGCAGTATCTCAGCGAGACATTCTACGACGCTGCGGGCAATGTCCTCTGGTCAAAGGGGGAGGGCAAGGAGAAGGAGATGAACTCCCAGCAGTTCGATGAGGAGTTCTACGCCGCGCTCGTTGACATGGTGTTCCATCAGGGGGAGATGGCGCGTCTGCGCGCGGACGACCGCTGGATCCTCCTCTGGTCGGATGAAACCGCTTCCGGCATCAAGACGCAGGTGACAGCGGACACATCGACCATGCGCCGCGCAGGAGATAATCTGATCTTCTGGGCGTGGACAGAGGTGCGCGACGCAAACGGCAAGGCGGTCGAGATCAAATTTGACAAGCGTGCCGTCAACCTGCCGCAGGGGACGGAGCGCATTGTCACAGGGAAATACTGGTCGCCGACGGATGGCTGGCAGCCGCTTGACGACGGCTACGAGGGCGCATACCGCATGATTACGCGCGAGACACCCGAGGAGCGCGGGCTCATCCGTCTGCGTGCCTTTGCCGACGGCTACAGCACATGGGTGAAACGCTATCAGGCACAGTAATGCGGGCACTATGGGGGTCAAGAGGAAAGGGAATGGAACACAATGCCAATCAAGATACCGAACAATCTGCCTGCAACGAACGTCCTTGAGGGGCGAAAAACGTATTCGTCATGAATGCAGCGCGTGCATACGGACAGGACATCCGTCCGCTGCGCATCCTCATTCTGAACCTCATGCCAATCAAGGATGTGACGGAGACGCAGCTCTTGCGCCTCCTAGGGAATACCCCTTGCAGGTGGAGGTGGACTTTATCTACACGGAGTCCTACATTCCCTCGCACACCTCGCGTGACTACCTCACAGAGTTCTATGGGACGTTCGCCGAGGTACGCCATAAAAAAATACGACGGCTTCATCATTACGGGCGCGCCGATCGAGCAGCTGCCGTTCGAGCGCGTCGCTTACTGGGACGAGGTCTCCGAGATCATGCAGTGGAGCCGCAAGCACGCCTATTCCACGTTCCACATCTGCTGGGGCGCACAGGCGGGGCTTTACTACCACTACGGCATCCCAAAGCACTGGACGGAGAAGAAGATCTTCGGTGTCTATGAACACCGCACCTGCGTGCAGCATGAGCCTCTCCTGCGCGGTTTTGACGACGTGTTCTATGTGCCCCACTCGCGGCATACGGAGACGCAGCGTGCAGATATCGCGCGCGTACCCGAGCTGACGATTCTCTCCGAGGGAGATGCAGGCGTCTACATCATCGCGAACCCTGCGCCGTAGGCAATTCTTCATCACGGGGCACGCCGAGTACGATCCGATGACGCTCAAGGCGGAGTATGACCGCGACCTCGCAGCGGGGCTCAATCCGGACATCCCGTGCAACTACTACCCCGAGGACGATCCAAATCGTGCACCCGTCGTGCGCTGGCGCAGCGTTGCTCACCTCCTCTTTGCGAACTGGCTGAACTACTACGTCTATCAGGGAACGCCGTACGAGCTGGACAGCCTCGACAACGCGGACGACTGGGAGCTGCATTCGGGGCTCTGAGTGCGTCCTCTATTCAGTAAAAAAATTCAGTTTTTGGGTCTAGCATAAAGACTAGGGAAGCACTGATAAATTCAGCCGCGCCATCTTGACGCATCTTTTTTTGCCCGAACTGTGTCGGCAAATCCTCCACATAGCTTTGGCTATGCGTCCGGTTTGCCTCCTTGTTCGGACGAAAAAAATCTACGCCAATCTGACGGACTTCATTTTATCAGCGATTCCCTACCAAATCATTTGATGGGAGCGATGATGCGTGCGAAAAGAAATTGGGGGCGGCACTCCTCCTCTGCGGCTTTTTGTTGATGGGAACACGTCCCGCCGCCGCCGAAGAGATCCCAAAGTACATCTACGAATGGGTGCAGTCAACGGCACGGCAGGGATATTACTTTAATAAAGAGCAGATTCAGTACGCGGTGGATGCACACGGCTACATCGACCTTACGAAGATCGTTGTTCCGACGCTGCGGATCTATGACGACATCCAGATTCAGGACGTTGTCTCCAAGCGACGTTGGCGGATGCTGCCGCTCGACGGCTACAGCGATCTCTCGGGGGCGGCGGAGTATCTGATGATCGACCTCTCGGCGGGCGTTGTGCACATTACGGTGCATGAGGATCTCGACAGCGCATGGGGCACACTCTCACGCGAGGAGAATGCGAAGGAGATCAAACTCTCCGCACTCTCGGATAAGGATGTCGAGAAGAAGTTCTTCGATGCCATCATCCACTATGCCGCCGCAAATCAGGACGCGCTCATCCATCGTTCGCGCGGTATACTTAGTGACGCAGATCGCAGGGCACTTGAGCAAAAGAACCATCCGGAGCTCCAACAGAGCGATAACACCCACGATAAGAACGCAAAAGAAGGACAAGAAGGAAAAGAAAAAGAAGAAAGAATAGCAAAGATACTGCCGTCTACACTGCGTGGGCGGCAGTTCTTTTTGTAGCTTTTTCTTGAAAAAAACAAGGTATAATAGGCATAGGGAAGCACTGATAAATTCAGCACTGCCATCTTGGCACATCTTTTTCCGCCCGCTCTGTGTCGACAAATCCTCCACATAGCTCTTGCTATGCGTCCGGTTTGTCTCCTTGACCGGACGGAAAAATCTGTACCAATCTGACAGACTTCATTTTATCAGGGATTCTCTCGGAACTGCCAGCAAAGGAAGGGACACCGCATGACAGATAAGGAATGGATGCAGCTTGAACTCAATCGCATGGTAAAGGCTGAGGGAGGAAAGGTCAGCGTCGAGCGCATGACCGAGATCGTTTCGGAGCTGAATCAGCGATTGCGCGAGAATCCGAATCTGCCGCGTGAGGTAAATACGCTCACAGCGGACGAACTGATCGCACGCGCACGCAAAAAGACGGGGGAGGAGCGCTACCGCATCATCAAGCGGGTTCTGCGCATGGAGCCGGACAACATCACGGCAGCGTGCATGCGGATCGAGTATCTCGCCAAGAATGCCGATGACCGCATCCACCACTACGAGGATCTGACGCGCAAGGCGACTGCGCAGCTCCAAGCAGCGGGCATATTCTCCGAGGAGAACATCGGCAAGTTCTGGCAGCTGCCGGCAACGAAGCCCTATATGTTCCTGCGCCTGTCCTATCTCGAATCACTCATCGGGGCACGCAAGCTGCGCCTTGCGGCAAAGGAGTGCGTGGAGATGCTCCGCCTGTCCGAGCTCGATGCACTCGGCCGCCGCTATCAGCTCATGTTCATCTACTCGGCGATTGAGGAAGGCGATGCGGCGATTGAGCTCTATCAGCGCTACGAAGAGGGCGTGGCGATGATGTACCTGCCGCTCACGATGCTGTTCTATCGTCTCGGCAAAATGAAGATGGCGCGCAACTTCCTCAAGGAACTCTCATCCGTCAACGTGGACACGGAAGCGTTCTTTGAGCGCGGGGTAAACGGGGACTTGCCCACACGTGCGCCGGGACGCTACGCCGGCTCGTTCGCCATCGGCACGATGGAGGAGTTCGGGGAGGCGGTGACGGACAACGGTTTTGCCTTCGTCGGCATGGATGCATTCTTTGCGTGGGGGCTCAGCGAGCTGCGTGGGGAGCAGGAGAGCACCTGAGAATCCTTTGACGGCGTACTCGTCTTCTCCTGCCCGTGCAGAATGTCGGGGGCATTCTGTACGGGATCTATGACACCAGCAGTTCCCGCGAAGACGACGAAAAGAAATACAGCGGGATGGTCGTCTCAACACACAGTTTTCAAAAAGCGCGTGGCACTGCTGCGATCGATATCCTTGACGGTATCGGCTTGATTGCTTCGGCGCCATAGATATGGGGACATATGCCCTGTGGACAGAGCAGGGCAGATATGGAGGGGACAAATGGGACTCTTTGACGGATTCCAAGGCGGTGAAAAACGCCGCCGTAATGGGAATCAGAGACGCGCTCAAGGAAGAACTTGACCGCAATGAATGGAACTACGAAATCAGTGATGAGAGCGAAGATGGCCATCAGGAAACCTATTTCTACATGAGAAACGAACTCGAGAACGACGAACCGATCACGGCGGTCATCGTCGTCCGCGAGTACGACAGTGTCGATGGCTTCATCAAAATCAAGCTCTACGATATCGCCTATCTTGAGGATGGGGAGGAGCGTGCGGAGCTCCTCGCAAAGATCAATACGTGGAACAGCGAGTTCCGCTATGTGAAAATCTGCCTCGACCGCGATCAGGATGTCGTACTCGACATCGACCTGCCGCTGGATCTCCACAAGGGGAAGTTTCAGGCGGACAGTGTGATGGCGATGATGGCAGTCGGTATGCGCATTGTGGAGAACATCTATGACGATCTGATGAACTTGTGCACGCGGGGGCATCAGCCCCGTGCGCAGGAATAAACGGAGCGGATTCCGAAATACGCATCTTGAATGGAGGATCCCATGGGACTTTTTGACGGCTTCAGTGGAAGCGACGAAGGGCTCAAGAACAGCGCCTTTGAAGCGATCAAGGCGGAACTCGACAAGCAGGGATATGAAATACGGCGAGGACGAAACTGAGGACGGCGAGGAGCAGATCATCCGTATGCGCCAGCAGCTCGACAACGGCAGCGTCGTGAGCATTGCCGTCGTCGTTACGGAGAAGGGCGACACGAACGACTTTATCAAGATCAAGTACTTCGGTCTGGTGCGCCTCGATGAGAACTCGGATGAAAAAGGTATTCCACGAAAAGCTCAACGAGTGGAACAGCCAGTATCGCTATGTCAAATTCGTTGTGGACGATGAGCGCGATGTCGTCGTTGATATCGATCTGCCGCTCGATCTGCACGTTGGTGTGTTTCAGGCAGACAGCTTCATGGCGATGGTCGGTGTCGGGCTGCAGGTGCTCGAGGAGGTCTATCCCGAGCTGATGAAGCTGCGCTGGGCATGAGCTTGCACAGAAAAGGGCTGCTGCACATTGTGCAGCAGCCCTTTTGTATGTCCTCAGCTTCGTTTTGTGTGATCGATCTGCGGCACCTTCAGCCCCTTGCGCAGATAGCTCTGCTGCAGCTGATAGATGCTCTGCACGAGCCGCTCCCGCTCGCGGTTTGAGAGCGTACTAAACCGTACGCCGATGTGGTACGTCATGCCGAGATTCGTCTCAATCGGTGTTGCGCGGCGGATCGTGCCGTCCGTTTCGAGCGTTCCGATGTGCGGCAGATCGGGTACACGCACGGCGAGATCCGCATCGATGATGAGCGGCTCGTCGTGGACGAAGCACAGCCCGCCGCCGCTGATGTCGATGAGCGCGACCTCGCGGAAATTTTTGAGACTGCCGTGATCGCCCGGCAGCTTCACCTCGATCGACATCGGGATGGGCACGCGGACGAAGTCGCGCAGCTGTATGCGCTCCGCGCTCTCGGGAATGTCGAGATACCAGATCGTATCCGGCAGCTGTGAGGCGGAGCGGTAGGGAACGGCGAAGTGGTAGACACAGCCCGCGCCCGTCAGATGGCATTGAAAGACCCTGCCCAACCTCGGGTGTGTTGACGAATTTGCCGATGGGGATGTCGAGGCGCACCGTCAGTGCACCTGTAGGGATGTCCTGCCGTCTGTTCCTCCTCGCTGAGCTCGAGCGTACCGTAGTAGTCGATCTCAAGATCCTTTTCAATAATGTGGATGGCAGAATCGTGCCGCAGCAGTGCGGACAGCTTCTCCCCTTCAAGTGTCATAGCGTCAGATCCTTTCCGAACGTCCTGTCTCATCTAAGGATAACAAAGTGATGCAGCAAAGTCAATTTTCATGCGGCACAGATAACTGCTTTGACTTTAGTATTTGTTCAAGCTATAATAACAATCGGTGGATTATACCATTCTATTAAGGAAAAGGGATCGGTGGACGCGATGGCGATGAAGATAGACAGCAGCATTTCCCGCAGCACGTCGATGGCGATGCCGCGTGCGGAGACGGAGGTGGGCGTGCGCGGCGCAGCGACCGATTTCAGCATGGAGCTGGCAGATCAGGAGTCGTCCATGTCACGCGAGGCGATGGATCGTCTGCTGGAACAGATCGACAAGCAGGGGGCACGCCTCTCAAAGTCGCCGACATTCGACGAACTGCGCTCGTATCGCTCGCTCATCCAGAACTTCATCGGCGAGGCGGTCGGTACGATGTACGAGCTGCGCACACAGGCGGGATGGGATCGGCTCGGGCGGCAAAAGGTCTACACATCTGTGCGTAAGATCGACCGCAAACTTGAGGAGATGGCGGAGAAGATCCGCCTCGGACAGGCAGACCAGCTCGACATCATCGCGAGTCATGATGCCATCCGCGGACTGCTCGTCGACCTCTATATGTAATGGCACGTCCAAAGAAAAAAATGTCACTGTGTCCGCACCTATCGGCGATGAGACCGTGCGGGAATCGTTTCCGGAGAACTGGGCGGACGTGCGCGGACACGCGGCAATCATCTCTCGGCTGCGTGCGCTTGCCGGCGCACAGCGTCTGCCCCATGCCCTCCTCTTTTGCGGGATGGAGGGCGTCGGCAAACGGCGCACGGCGCGTGTGCTCGCGCGGACACTGCTCTGCATGGGGGGCGGAGATGCGCCCTGCGGGTGCTGCGATGCCTGCCGCACGATGGCGGCGGGCGTGCATCCCGACTACTTCGAGGTCGTGCCCGAGGTGCGCGGCAAAGGGGCGGCGATGATCCGCACGGAGGCCGTGCGTGATATCCTCATCGCCGCATCGGGTGCGCCCGTTCAGGCGCAGCGGCGCATCATCCTCATCGACGGTGCGGAAACAATGAACGAGACGGCGGCGAACCGTCTCCTCAAGACCATCGAGGAGCCGACGGGTGAGGTGCTCTTTATCCTCGTGACGAGTGCCTATGACGCCATTCTGCCGACCATCCGCTCACGCGCTGTGCGCATCGCATTTGGTGCGCTGCCGCGTGCGGAGATTGCGGCGGCACTCTTGGAGTGCGACACGGAGAATGCGGAGACCATCGCCGCGCTCGCGGACGGCAGTCTCGGTCGGGCATATGCGCTTGCGGCGGAGGGGCTTGCCCTGCGCGATGAGGGCACTCGCGCTCCTCACACAGCTCAGAACGCTCAGCATCGAGGACATTTGGGCTCGCGCGGCGGAGATTGGTGCGCGTACGCACACCGAGCGCACGGAATGGATCGGCTTTTTGCAGATGGCACTGCGCGACCTTCTCGTCCTGCATGAGGACGGGGCGGCATCGGAACTCTACCATATCGACCGCCGCGCGGAGCTCACCGCACTGCTCACGCAGCTGACACACGCGGACATCTTTGCACTCATGGAGGCGACCCGACAGCTCACGCGCCGTTTCGCGGCGAACGTGAATCCCGCACTGCAGGTAGAGGCATTTTTGCTGCGGGCGAGGAAGTCGTTTGCGTAACGAAGCATTCGCAAGAGACATCAAACGTACGACTATATATATATATACACCTAGGAGGAAGTTTTGCAAACGATTGTAGGTGTCCGCTTCAAGTCGGCGGGCAAGATATATTCCTTTGGGCAGGGGCGGCTGACCATCGCCGAGGGCGACTACGTCGTCGTTGAGACCACACGCGGCATGGAGTGCGGCAAGGTCGTCGTTGCGCCGCGTGAGGTCGCGGACGAATCCGTTCCGCCGAACCTGCGCGTCGTGCACCGCGTCGCGGACGCCTCCGACCTCGCACGCATCGAGGAGAACCACGCACGCGAGCGTGAGGCGCGTACGATCTGCGAGGAGAAAATCCGCGAACTCGGGCTGAAGATGAAGCTCGTTGACGTGGAGCTCACCTTCGACCTCTCGAAAATGCTTTTCTACTTCACGGCGGACGGACGCGTCGACTTCCGTCAGCTCGTACGGGAACTTGCGGGCACGTTCCGCACGCGCATCGAGCTGCGCCAGATCGGCGTGCGCGACGAGGCGAAGATGATGGGCGGCATGGGCTGCTGCGGGCGGCCGCTGTGCTGTGCGACCTTCCTCGGCGACTTCGTCCCCGTCTCCATCCGCATGGCAAAGGAGCAGAACCTCTCGCTCAACCCGACGAAGATCTCGGGCATCTGCGGGCGGCTCATGTGCTGCCTGAAATATGAGAGCGAGGGCTACGGCTGCGGCGGCTGTATGCGTACGAAAAAGGTGGAGTACACACCTGCGGTAAACGACCGCGTCATCGCCGAGGATGGCGAGGGGCGCGTCGTGGCGGTGCACGAACAGCGGCGCACGGCGACCATTCTGACGGATGATGGCAAGACCGTCATCGCTGCATGGGAGGATGTCGCACGCGTCGAGAGTGAGGAGCGTCCCGCCGGCTCGCATATGCCGCGCAGAGAGCGCACCCCGCGTGAGCGCATGCAGAGAGAGCCGCGCGAGGAGCGTGCGCGGCGCGAGCGTCCCGCCGGCGGAAAACCGCGCAATGAGCGCGGAGAGCGCGGCGAACGCAGTGAACGCCGCGAGCATAGTGAGCGTGCCGCGAAGAACACAGGCGAACGCCGCCGTTCACAGGGGCGGGCGGCGACAGCCGCGCCGCAGCCCGCGCGAGGGCAGTGAATCCCATGAGTGACACGGCACAGCTGCGCCCGAACGAGCGCATCGACGACCTATCGTTGGGCGGACGGCGCATCATCCAGCGCACGGATGAATTCTGCTTCTCCATGGATGCCGTTCTCCTCGCGCATTTCCCAACGCTCACGGGGCGTGAGCGCGTGCTCGACCTCGGCACGGGGACGGGGGTCATCCCCTCCTCGTCGCAGACCACGCGGCGCAGATTACGGCGGTTGAGCTCAGCCCCGTGCAGGCGGAGCTTGCCGTGCGGAATGTCAGAATGAACGGACTCACAGAGAAAAATAACGGTGCGGGAGGGCGACTATCGCGACCCTCCCGCTCTTTTTGCGTGCGGAGAATATGACCTCGTATTCAGTAACCCGCCATATCGCCCCGTGACAAGCGGAGCACTCAGCATCGGCACACGCGCAGCGGCACGGCACGAGCTGACAGCATCCCTCGCCGACACCGTACACGCCGCGTCGTACGCCCTCCGTCACGGCGGACGGCTCGCCATGGTGCATCTGCCCGAGCGGCTCGGCGAGATCGTTCTCGCCCTCCATGCGGAGCACCTTGCCGTCAAGCGTCTGCGCATGGTACAGCCGCGTGCGGATCGTGCGCCGAACCTCATGCTCATCGAGGCGGTCAAGGGCGCGGCACTCACGGGAATGCGCCACGAGTCCGCGCTCATCGTGCGCGACGTTGAGGGGAGATATACCGAGGAGATCCGCAGCATCTACGGGGAGGAGATGTGAAGGCGTGGTATTCTAAACTTCCGATTGACGGTGATAGACAAGCGTAATATAATAGAAAGATAAGAAAACTTCATAGTCGATGAACGCAGTGCCATGCACTGCAAGGATGGGTTCTTTCCAACGTGTAATGAAGGGGAGAAAGCAATGCTCAAAGGAATGAAAGCAAAGCGGCAGCTCGCCGCATTTGTCGCGCTCGCCGTTGGCGGTGCGTTTGCATACGCCGCAGGCACACCTGCGGCGTATGCGGCAGAGAGTGCGACTGTCGGAACGGGCGGAGCACAGACGGGAATCAATGGAGTGGGGACGGCGGCAAATCCCTACGGGGACATTGTCGGTACGAACCTGATGAAGGGCTCAGTGACGGACAACACGCTCACCATCGGCGCGGCGGGGACAACGAACCTTCCCGTTGTTGTCGGTGATATCTCGGCGGGCGGAACGAGTACGACGACCACCGCTGTGACGGGCAATAAGCTCGTCATCAACAGCCTCAATCTTACAGGCAACGCGTACGGCGGCATCGGGCTGAATCAGGTGCACACATCGGGGGCGGCGCAGACGCATCCGAATACCCTCACCATGACAGGGGGCGCGGTCAAGGGCAGCCTGATTGGTGCACGCTCCATCGCGGGCGGCGTGTCGAGCGGTGAGGTGACACTCACGGGCGGTGCGGTCGGTGCGGGGACGAATGCCTTTGCCATCGCGGGCGGCATGGGACATACCGATGCCGTCAACAACAAGGTCACGCTCACAAGCGGCACGGTCACGGGCGCAGTCTATGGCGGCTATGCCGAGAACAGCGGCGCGAAGACCACGGGCAATACCGTCACCCTCGGCGATACGAGCGGGAACTACAGCAATGGCACGCTGAGCGGTGCATCCATCTACGGCGGAAACGACAGCGACTATACGAATAATCGCCTCGTTGTGCAGGCAAAGAACATCACGGCGGATGCGGCGCAGAACTTTGCGACCTACGAGTTCCACTTGAATACGGGCATCGCGGCGGGCCATACGATGCTTACGCTGACGAATGGCAGCAATGCACTCGGGCGCACGGTGAACATCGGTGAGATCAAGCTTGACGCGACGGGATGGAGCGGTGCTACACGCACAGCGTACTACGGTGATGTTGGCACAGTCACGCTGATGACAGACGGGAACACCTCGAGCGGTACGTCGAATCTCAGTGTTGTAGGCGCATCACGTACGGGCTGGGATGGCGACTATGAGTACCAGATCACGTCACCGACAACCACGACGACGCGCAACTATGTTCGCGCCGCGCTCCATCGCTATATGAACGCCAATGCCACCTATAAAAGTGGGGTTGCGACGAGCAGCACCATCTACGGCGGTTACTCCATCTGGGAGAATAAGGTGGTCAAGGACAACAATCTGACCATCACGAATGCGGCGGGTACGATGACCGCGTACGGCGGTTTTACCCAAACGGGCGCGGATGCCGTGCGCAACCATCTCACGATGTCGGGTGGCACGGTGCAGAACCTTTACGGTGCGTATGCGACGGGAACGGGCAAGGTTGAGGATAACCATGTCAGTGTCTCGCGTGCATCAGGCAATACGGCAGTGACTGCTGTCGCGGGTGAGATCATCGGCGCACGCTCTGCAGGAACGGGTGTTGTTCAGAAGAACACCGTCACTGTGGACAACGCGACCGTCGGCGGCAGTGTCACGGGGGCATCGGGCAGAACAACGGTCAGTGAGAACAGTGTCACCATTCAAGGCGATACCATCACGAATACCGTTCACTCTGTTGTCCGCGGGAATGTGCTCGGCGCGTATATCGCAGGTGACAACACGGTGCAGCGCACAGCGGAGCAAAACAGCGTCACCATTACCGAGGGCGACGTGCAGGGCATTGTTTACGGCGTTTTCGGTGAGCTGTTCGACGTGGGCAGCTCCTCCACCACGACACCTACACCGATGGTACAGAATAACACCGTCACCATCAGCGGGGGTGCAGTGAAGGATGTCCACGGCGTTCATATGACGGGAACATCCGGCTATACGGGCATTGGTACAGCGACAAACAATACCGTTACTGTCTCTAATACTGCGAAGGTCGGTGGCACGCTCTACGGCGCGACGGCGAACGGCAATGCGACCCTCGATAAAAACAAGGTCAATATCACAGGCGGATCGCTTTCCGGCGATGTCTATGGTGCGTCGGGCGATGCTAAGGGGGCGGTGACGGGGAACATCGTCACCATCTCCGAGGGGAAAATCGCCGACAACGTCGTCGGTGGACGCAACACCGACACGGCGGTTAATGCGGGTGCTGTCACGGGGAATAAAGTAACAGTTACGGGCGGTGAGATTCGCGGTCATATCTATGGCGGTGTGACCCATGCCGACTTCCCATCCTCCAGTTCTACAACGGCAACCGCTTCGGGCGGCAACACTGTCACAGTGTCGGGCGGCACAGTCGGCGGCAATCGGCCCGACGGCATGGTGCGTGGAAATATCTACGGCGGCTACGCGCACGGGACAAACAAGAGTGTTGAGGAGGGCAATACGGTCAACCTCGGCGCAGACGACGGCAGCTACGGGGCAGATCTTACGAAGGCGACCATTTACGGCGGTCGTACACGGCGGTTGGGCAATACGCTGAACGTCAAGTCGAATAAGACCGTCGAGGTGCGCGGTGTTCACAATTTCGAGAACTATAAGTTCTGGCTCACACAGAACACGCAGACGAGTGCGCCGATGCTAAGGCTCACCGATCACAACGGTTTTGAAAATCAGTATTCAGGCACAATGCCGGTGGACTTCGCGAAAGTCAACGTTGATCTTACGAATATGTCCGCAAAGCAGATTGCGGGGCGGATTACGCTCATGGAGGGCGATGACGACAACGCACTGCAATTCCGGAACTACATGCCGCGCGGCACGGCAGCACCGACAGGCACACATGGTGACTATGAGTATTCTCTGCGTCTCGTGCGTGGCAACGACAACACGGAAGCCGATGCGATCGCGCAGCGTGGGAGACGTGTCATCCTCGACTACAATCGTTACAAAAAAATGGTGTTGCGGCATATGATGCGACGCGCAGTGAACAGGAGTGGTTCGGCGGCATCTCTTACGGCGGTCATACAACGGAGCACAACATCCTCACGATCGACGGCAGTCTGACGGGGAGTATCACAGCTTATGGCGCAAAGACGATGGGGGCATCAGGCGGATCGGGCAGCACAACGGATGTGAATCGCGGCAATACTCTTGAGATCAAATCCACAGGGACGAACGATGCCTACTACGTGACGAGGGGGTACGGCGGCTACATCGGGCACGCCTCGAATAATGACAGCGTGGCGAACAACGTCCTGCGCATGGCGGGTGGAACAGCGGGCACACTCTACGGTGGCTACTCAGCGGGCACGGGTAGTGTCACGGGGAACAAGACCTACATCACGGGCGGCAAGGTGCTCGGCGATGTCTACGCAGGCTATGCTGCGACCGCAGGAGGAGCGACGAATAATACGCTCACGCTCGGTGCGGATGACGGTAGTTATCGTGCAACCATTGCGGGCGAGCTCTACGGCAGCAATGCCGTAGCAGGAACGGGCAACAAGCTTGTTGTGCAGGCCGGCGATGTTGCGGTCAATAAAAATTCACAATTTCGATACCTTCTATTTTTGTCCTCCACAGTAATAAGCTGATGGACAAGACCATGCTTCATATCAAACAGACAGGCGGGCTTGGCGGTACGGTGGACTGGACTAAGGTAACAGCGGATGTGTCGAAATTCGCCCTTGATCGTACATGGATGGGGTCGCACTCGGTCAAGCTTATCGAGAGCACGGGCGCAATAAGCTTTACGAACTATGCTGCGACGGATTACACGCCGAGCTATGCGGGTGAACCGTATGAAGTCTATACGCATACGAATACGGATCTCGCACGGGGGGCGGATGTCCTGCTGACGTTCAACCGTCTGCGGGATGGTGCGCGTCTCTATGGTGAGACGGATGCAACACTGAAAGCGGGCGAAGTCTTTACCCGGGCAGCAGACAGCGACACCAAGATCTATACGGCGAAATCTGCACTGGGCAATGAGGTGAAGGACAATACGCTCCGCGTGACGGGCGTCGGTGCGAACGGTCTCACAGAGTTTGCTGCGGCAGGCTATGCGACCGGCACGGCGGGCAAGATGACGAATAATGCGCTCACCATCGCGAGTACCAAGGCACTTACGGTTCGCGATTCCTATGGTGCATACGCGTCGAATCCGGCGATGTCGGATGATCTGACGTACAACGCCGTCACACTCACGGATGGGGCTCTCACGGGCAACATCTTTGGTGCATATACATCAGGTACAGGCAAGGCGGCATCGAACAAGGTGACGGTTTCGGGCGGCTCGGTTACGGGCAGTGCGGTAACGAGTACACTTACAACAGGTGGCGTATTTGGCGGCTATTCGCAGGGCGGTGACGCGGAGAAGAATGAGATCGATCTCCACGCAGTCAAGATTACAGGTGATGTCACAGGCGGCTATGGCGTGAGTGCAAAGGATAACATCGTCACCCTGCGTGGCACGGAGATCTCAGGCACGGTTTATGGCGGCAGACTCACGACCGGCGCGTCGGCAGCGGTGAACGACGGCAACACATTGAATATTTACGATATGGGGACGAAGGTCGGCTACTTCGAGCATATTGAGAAGCTCAATTTTTATCTTTCTGCAAAAGCGGATGTTGCGCGTTCCATGCTGACCACGACACAGGCAAAAAAAGCAAGGATCTCCGTAATACGACGATTACGATGGAGTTGAGCGGTGACCATGCCCCCATCCGTAATGGTGATGTCGTCAAACTCGTGACACTGCCCGATACGGAGAACATCGTGATGGACAGTAACCTCGCGAGCAATAGCTATCAGACCACACAGGGGGTCACTCTGAACTACACCTTCGGACTGGAGACACGCAATACGGTCAATGCTTTGTCGGGCAATAAGAACGAGTTAATTGCACGCATCAAGGGGGTGTCGGTGTCGGATCAGTCAAAAATCCCTCGTCGAGACACAGGCAGCGTCGATTGCCTTCCTTGCGAGCGGCTCCGATCTCCTTACGGATGTCGGTATCCCCGCAGCCGAGGCGGCGGCAATCCAGATCGCGGATATCGTGGACACCCCGTATGCCGGCAGTGAGAAGAACTCTGCTGCTGCCTCCGTTCCACTCTCCACCCTCGGCAGCTATCAGCTGTTTGCGGCGCAGAGCTTCGGAAGTATGCGCCTCAAGTCCGGCTCCTACGTTGATACGAAGGGCTGGAATCTCAACGTCGGCTATGCACGCCGCAACGAGCTCGTGGATCGTTCGCTCACATTCGGTCCCTTCATCGAGTACGGCAGAGGCAACTATGACTCCTACCTTGACGACGGTACGCACGGCAGCGGCAAGACCGACTATCTCGGTGTCGGTGTCATGGCGAAGTCGGAGAGCGACAACGGCACCTATCTTGAGGGCAGTCTGCGTGTCGGCCGTGCAAAGAGCGACTACAGCGGCAACATCGGCGCAAAGAGCGCCGGCTACGACCTGTCGAGCGGCTACTTCGCCGGTCACATTGGGGTCGGACAGAAGCGCGAATTCATCAATGGCAGCAAGATCGACACCTATGCGAAATACTTCTATGCGCATCAGGCGGGCACGAGTGCCACACTCTCGACCGGCGAGACCTACGACTTCGGTGCATCGACTTCGAGCCGCATCCGTTTCGGCACGCGCTATACGGTGAAAAATGATCTCAACGGTGAGTTCTACGCGGGACTTGCATGGGAATACGAGTTTGACGGTAAGGGCTCGGCGAGCTATCAGGGCTACGACCTGCCGGGGACAAGCCTCAAGGGGAGCACGACTCTCCTCGAACTCGGCTACCGCTTCGCTCCCGTGGACAGCACCGTCAGCTACGGTCTGAACCTCACGGGCTTCCAGGGCAAGCGCAAGGGTGTCACGGGCGGATTCAATATCGCGTGGGCATTCTAAGCAGAAAATTGAACACTATACTATAAAACGCAAGAGCGCGGCACATAAGTGTGCCGCGCTCTTGCGTTTTGTCAACTATGAGACTGCGTTATCGTTTCCCCTCCGCCTTTGCCATGAATTTATCCACGGCGACGGCAAAGCGCGTGTGCGTGCCCGCGCCGATCTCCTCGCGCTCGTCGTACGCCGTCACCTTGAGCGAAATGGCACGTCCGTCCACTGCCGTCACCTCGGCGATGGCGCGTACCGTCAGCCCCGTCGGGGTCGCCGCGCGGTGCGCGATGTTCAGCGAAGTCCCGACCGTCGTCCAGCCCTCGGGGCACTCCTGCTGACACAGCTCCGCTGCGGCACGCTCCATCAGTGCCGCCATCGCGGGGGTCGCATACACTGCGAGTGAACCGCTGCCGACCGTCAGCGCCGTATTTGCATCCGTCACCGTGTCCACAGCCTCATGGGTCATGCCGACGGCGATCTTGCTTGTGTAGTCCATGTAATTGCTCCTTCTCTTTGTATCGTGTGCTGAATGTTTCAGTACTCCCTATCATATTATATTATAAGTAGAATGTGTATGTGTGTCCAGGGGGCTGTACAAACGATGAAGCTCTGTATACAGAATTATTTTTCATTGGGCAGTTGCGTGTCCGGTGGAATCGTTCTATAATAAAGAACGCCCACAGGGGCAGGATATATCCAGAGGGGCTGGCGATAAAAAGAAATTTATTGCCAGCGCGTATAAGAGGTGATACGAGTGAGTGATACGTACAGTGTCGCCATCAGCTATGGCGACGTGCTCGGTTGGATTGATTACGATGCGGCTTCGCGCTCCGCGACGGTGAATCTCGCGGATGAGAAGGGGCGCACGGCGGTGGAGGAGTTCCTCGCCGCAGATCATGAGGTCGAGGTGCCGCATGAGACGCTGATGGACTTCACGAAGGAGACCGTCACTCCGCTCGCGGATCGCGGGAGCTTTTGAGCTGGCGCTTACGCGTCTGTGGAACGAGACGAATGTCCAGGTGGACTGGTCGCGTCCCGTTGACTATGTGAAGGCGCACCCGCATTACTGAGGAAACGTATTTCCTCGCAGGTTTTACGCTGTCCTTGGGGGGATGGCGGGAGGAGTTTTTATGATTCGTATTGGTATTCTTGGCTATGGCAACCTCGGCCGCGGTGTGGAGTACGCCGTCGAGGCAAATGAGGATATGGAACTGGTCGCCGTCTTTACACGGCGTGACCCTGCGTCGGTGAAGCCGCGCACGAACGTGCCGGTTGTTCATGCGGACAAGGCTGCGGAGTGGAAGGATAAGGTCGATGTGCTCATCCTCTGCGGTGGCTCTGCGACCGATCTGCCGGAGCAGACCCCTGCATTTGCAAAACTGTTCAACGTTGTGGACAGCTTCGACACGCACGCAAAGATTCCTGCGCACTTCGCGGCGGTGGATGCGGCGGCAAAGGCGGCGGGGCACGTCGGTGTGATCTCGGTCGGCTGGGATCCGGGCCTGTTCTCGCTCGCACGCGTCTACAGCAATGCGGTGCTGACGAACGGAACGGACTATACGTTCTGGGGACGTGGGGTCAGTCAGGGGCATTCGGATGCGATCCGCCGCGTGCCGGGGGTCAAGGATGCCAAGCAGTATACCGTTCCCGTTCCCGCTGCGCTTGAGGCGGTGCGCAGCGGTGCAAATCCGACGCTCTCGACGCGCGAGAAGCATACGCGCGAGTGCTATGTTGTGCTCGAGGAGGGCGCGGATGCGGCTGCGGTGGAAAAGGCAATCGTGACGATGCCGAACTACTTCTCGGACTATGATACGACGGTGCACTTCATCAGCGAGGAGGAGCTGCAGCGTGATCACGCGGGGCTGCCCCATGCGGGCTTTTGTCGTTCGCTCCGGCGCGACGGGCAAGGATGGCGAGCACAAGCACGTCATCGAGTTCAATCTGAAGCTCGACTCGAACCCCGAGTTTACGGCGTGTGTCCTTGCGGCATATGCACGCGCGGCGCATCGCCTCGCGTCCGAGGGCGCGAAGGGCTGCAAGACCGTGCTCGATATCGCCCCTGCCTATCTCTCGGCACGGAGCGACGCAGAGCTGCGTGCGGCTTTGTTGTAAAAATCCAGTGTCTCGTGCATTTTTGCACGGGGCACTTTTTGATTGGTGCTGCGGCATTCGCAGAAAGGAGGAGCAGTATGGGCTTGCTTCGTAAAATTTTTTTCAGCAATATGGGAAACCCTCAAGGGAAGATGGGGAAATTTGTCATCGCCATGATGAATCGCGGTCATGCGGGCATTGCGGCGTGGGGCTTTTCGCATCTCGACCTGCAAGGGAATGAGCAGGTGCTTGACTGCGGCTGCGGCGGTGGTGCGAACGTCGCCGTGTTCCTGCGGATGGTGGACGAGGGGCATGTGACGGGGCTGGACTATTCAACGGTCTCCGTAGCGAAGGCGCGTGAGGTGAATCGTGCGGCGATTGATGCGGGACGCTGTGAGATCGTGCAGGGGAATGTACTGGAGCTGCCCTTTGAGAATGAACAGTTTGACGTTGTGACGGCGTTCGAGACGGTGTATTTCTGGCCGGAGATTGCGCGCTGCTTTACCGAAATTCATCGTGTGCTGAAAGCGGGCGGCGTGTTTATGATAACGAACGAAACAAGCGGAAAGACGGGCGCACATGAAAAGTGGCAGAAACTCGTTGATGGACTGTCTGTCTATACGGGTGAGGAACTTGAGGCACTGCTTACGGGCGCGGGATTTGCACGCGTGGAGATTGATGAGGATTTGAAGGCAGATCGACTGAACGTTCGAGCGTATAAGGCGTAGCAGTATTTTTGACATGATAAAAAGCGTCCCGCAGCTGACGGGACGCTTTTCTGCTTTCATCTGAGTCGTTTTTTTGCTATGATAGATTCGGTTCGGGGTTCATTGGCGTGATGGAGAGTGTGTAGCCCAGCGGCGTGAGGACTTTGAACAGTGTATCCAGTTGGGGGCTGCCCTTCATGCGCTCAAGACGTGCAATCTGCGGTTGCTTTATACCGCTGAGTTCTGCAAGACCACGCTGTGAAAGACCTTTTTCTTCGCGTGTTTCGATCAGTTTTCCAATCAGATCGGCTTCGAATTCGATGCGGTTTCGCTCAGCAGCACTTACTTTGCGTTCGTCCTTCATATAGTCGGAAAAGGTACGGTATGTTTCGCCATTGATTTCTACGCTCATGATTTTTTTCGCTCCGTTCTAAAAAGTCCTTGAGAAGGAAGCACTGATAAATTCAGCGCCGCCATATTGACGCATCTTTTTTGCCCGCACTGTGTCGACAAATCCTCCACATAGCCTTTGCTATGCGTCCGGTTTGTCTCCTTGTTCGGACGAAAAAAATCTACGCCAATCTGGCAGACTTCATTTTATCAGCGATTCCTTAACTTTGCCTGCTGGATTTCCTTTGCAGGTGTTTTCTGGGATTTCTTTATGAAGTGGTGTAGGGAGGACAAATCTATTGTCTTTCCAATAAAAAGAAAAAGATGCGGTTACTCAGAGGCCGAAGCTCCCAGAGATCCCCACCAATGTGTTTGACGAATGGCATTCCGAGTCTTGTTCCGTAGAGGGAGAGTGCTTTCATATAGGCGAGGATTTTCTCGCGATTGATGCGACTGGTCTTGCTTGTTTGCGCTTCTTTGGCAAGTGCATCGAGATGATCCTCGATCTCTGATTGTACGTTTCGGGCGTGATAGAAGATCAGTTCGTACATGAAAAATCCTCCACATACATGATAACAAATTCGTTATTAAAAGTCAATTGATATGAGAAAGGAGTGCCGCTATGGCGATCACACCGCCGACACCGCCCACGCCCCCGACACCGCCGAAGATCACGCTCGGCGATGCGGCGCGGGACGCACAGGCGAATCAGACGCATACGACGGGCGACGCGCAGGCGGAGCAGCAGGCGCGTGACTCGGTGGCGCAGGGAAACGGCGCACTCTCCAAGACAACGCACGAAAAGCCGAAGCCGCAGAACTCTGAGGAGCACCCGAACGCTGCTGCGCGTACGGATGCAGCAAAGGGGGATTCCGTCAGTACGTCTGCCTCTAAGGTGGATCACGGGACGAAGGTCGAGGGGCAGACCGGCGCAGATGTCGCAAACGGTCTCGATATGGCGCAGGAGAATGCCGCGCTCAAGCAGCAGCTTGCAAATACGGAACAAAAAGTCGCCGCAGGCACCGCAATCCCTACACAGCGACGAGCGGGCTGTACTGGGCGGGGATGATCGCCGTCGCATTGGTGCTCGGTGTTGTATTCTTCCGCCGTTTCTTCCAAAAGAAGCCTGAGGCTGCCGCAATGGAAGAGCCGTCTCTCGGGGAGCGCATCCTTGCGCATGATCGGGAGCGTACGGCACACGCACACGAGTCGCACGTGCAGGATACGGAGCGCGGCGTGCATGACGATCTCCTTGCGGCGGCGGAGCAGACGCGGCGTGCGCGTGACACGCGCAGCGAACTCCTGCCCGAGTTCACGGGGCTGACGGCGGGCGAGGCACTGGCGCGTCTGGCGGAGGAGGAGACGGCTGCGGCACACACACCGTCAACTGTGGAGGCACCGCCGCACCCCATACCCACGCGTGCCGCTGTACCGAAGCCCGCTGCACAGGAGCATGGTACGACGAAACAAATGCCGCCCATACCCCCCCCAACCATGCCCTCCGCGCAGAAGACCTCTGTAAAAAGCACAGAGAAGCGGGAGGATGCGGAGGAGAAGCCACGCTTTGAGGTGCGTGTCTGATGCGTATACACGCACGCAGTGCCTAAAACATATTGACAAATGCTCACGCGTGGGAGATAATGAAGAAGTTTTCACGAAATCGCTTGCGGCACGGCGGGGAGGAGATTGCTTCTATGAAACATGTGCTGTCCGTCTTTGTGGAGAACCAGACAGGGGTTCTGGTGCGTGTTGTAAGTATGTTTTCGCGGCGCGAGTTCAACATCGACAGCCTGTCTGTCGGTGTGACGGAGTCGCCGGATTTCTCGCGCATCACGGTGGTGATGCAGGGGGATGGAAATCTCGTCGAGCAGATGATCAAGCAGCTGGAAAAGATGCCCGTCGTGCGGGCGGTTCAGCGACTGGACGAAAAAGTGCGGCGTGCCGCGGCATGACGCTCATCAAGGTGCGGGCGGATGACGACAATCGCCTCGACGTACTCAAGATGGGCGAACTGTTCCGTGCCCACGTCGTCGATGTGGAGTCCGCCTCGATCATCTTTGAGATCACGGGCAGCGATGACAAGGTGACGGCATTCCTGAAGGTAATCAAACCCTACGGCATCGTCGAAGTCATCCGCACGGGGCTCATTGCGCTTGAGCGAGGGGAACACACAATTTATGAGCATTGTGAGGAGCGGGAGTACTATGGCAAAAACTTACTATGATCAGGATGTCAACTGGAGTGCGATTGAGGGCAAGACGGTCGCCATCATCGGCTACGGCAGTCAGGGACACGCACATGCGCTGAACCTCAAGGAGAGCGGCGTGAATGTCGTCGTCGGTCTCTATGCCGGCTCGAAGTCCAAGGCAAAGGCGGAGGCACACGGGCTGAAGGTTGCGACGGTTGCCGAGGCGGTCAAGCAGGCGGACATCACGATGGTGCTCATCCCCGATGAGAAACAGGCGGATGTCTACAAAGAGGAGATCGGCCCGAACCTGAAGAAGGGCAGTGCTCTCGCGTTCGCACACGGCTTCAACATTCATTTCAAGCAGATCGTCCCGCCCGAGGGTGTCGATGTGTTCATGGTTGCCCCGAAGGGCCCCGGCCATCTCGTTCGCCGTACGTTTACGGAGGGGTCGGGCGTTCCGGCGGTGTTCGCGGTCGAGAAGGATGAGACGGGCAAGTGCTTTGAGATCGCGCTCGCCTATGCGCGTGGTGTTGGTTCGACGCGTTCCGGCGTGCTCCAGACGACGTTCCGTGACGAGACGGAGGAGGATCTCTTCGGTGAGCAGTGCGTGCTCATGGGTGGTGTCTGCCAGCTCATGCAGACGGGCTTCGAGGTGCTTGTCGAGGCGGGCTATCCGCCCGAGATGGCATACTTCGAGTGCTTCCATGAGATGAAGCTCATCGTCGATCTCTGCTACGAGGGCGGCATGACGAAGATGCGCCAGTCCTGCTCTGACACAGCGGAGTACGGTGACTACATGATCGGACCACGCATCATCACGGAAGAGACGAAGAAGGAGATGAAGAAGGTTCTCAAGGAGATCCAGGATGGCACATTTGCCCGCAACTGGCTGCTCGAGAACCGCGCCGCCGGCCGTGCGAACTTCCTCGCACAGCGCCGCCTCCACAAGGAGCATCAGATCGAGCAGGTTGGTGCACAGCTGCGCAATATGATGCCGTGGCTGCGTGACAAGAAAGAGCTCGAATTCTGATCTGAGCGCACGGGTCATTTCATACGACAAGAAGAAGTCTTTCCACGTGGAGAGACTTCTTTTTTCAAAGACTTCGGAGATGCGAAAGTCTGCCATTTCGGAGGATTTTAGGAATCGCTGATAAAACAGACCCTCAGATTGGCGCAGATTTTTTCGTCCGAACAAGGAAGCAAACCGGACGCATAGCAAGGGCTATGTGGAGGATTTGCTGACAAAGTGCGGGCAAAAAAAGATGCGCTAAGATGGCGCGGCTGAATTTATCAGTGCTTCCTATAGGAGGGCTATATGGGCATGAATATGAGCGAGAAGATTCTCGCACGCCATGCGGGACTGGATCACGTCGAGCCGGGGCAGCTCGTGACGTGCCGTCTTGACATGGTACTCGCAAACGATGTGACGGGGCCGCCGTCGATCAAGGAGTTTGAAAAGACGGGGCGCCCCTGTCTTTGACCGCACGAAAAATCGCGCTGATTCCCGATCATTTCCAACCGGCAAAGGACATTAAGTCCTCGGAGCTGGCGAAGATCATGCGCGACTTTGCACGCAAACACGACATCCTGCACTACTACGAGCAGGGACGTGTCGGCATCGAGCACGTCATTCTCCCCGAAAAGGGCATTGTCGGTCCCGGTATGCTGACGATCGGTGCGGACTCGCACACCTGCACCTATGGAGCGGTCAACGGCTTCTCGACAGGTGTCGGCACGACCGATCTCGCAGTCGGCATGGCGACAGGCGAAGCGTGGTTCAAAGTGCCCGAGGCGATCAACGTGCATCTGACGGGCAAAAAAAGCCCGCCGACATCAGCGGCAAGGATGTCATTTTGACGCTCATCGGCATGATCGGTGTGGACGGTGCACTCTATCAGAGCCTTGAGTTCACGGGCGAGGGCGTGGCGGATCTCTCGATGACCGACCGTCTGACGATTGCCAACATGGCAATCGAGGCGGGGGCGAAGAACGGCATTTTCCCGTACGATGATGTGTGCAAGGAATACGTCGAGGGGCGCATGACGGGCGTGTTTGAGCCCGTGAACCCCGACCCCGACGCGCAGTACGCACGCACGGTGGAGATCAACCTCAGCGAGCTGCGTCCCGTCGTTTCGTTCCCGCATCTGCCGGAGAACACGAAGCGCGTGATGGATATCGCGGAACCGATTGCAATCGACCAAGTGGTGATTGGTTCGTGCACGAACGGGCGGCTTGAGGATATGGAGATTGCGGCGCAGATTCTCAAGGGACATGAGGTGCACCTGAATGTCCGCTGCATCATCATCCCCGGTTCGCCGTGGGTCTATCAGGAGGCGATGCGGCGCGGCTACCTCGATATCTTTATGGATGCGGGCGCGGCGGTCTCGACACCGACATGCGGGCCGTGCCTCGGCGGCTACATGGGCATCCTCGCGGCGGGCGAGCGGTGCGTCTCGACGACGAACCGCAATTTCCGCGGGCGTATGGGACACGTTGACAGCGAGGTCTATCTCGCAGGACCGCACGTTGCGGCGGCGAGTGCAATACTGGGGCGGATTGCAGCCCCCGAGGAGGTGGTGTGATGTTCGAGGGTAAGGTCTGGCGGTACGGCGACAACATCGACACGGACGTTATCATTCCTGCGCGGTATCTCAATACGTTTGAGCCAAAGGCCCTCGCGGCACACTGCATGGAGGACATCGACACGACGTTCGCCGGAAATGTGGCGGAGGGCGACATCATGGTCGGTGGGCGCAACTTCGGCTGCGGCTCCTCGCGTGAGCACGCGCCGATTGCGATTGCGGCATCGGGCGTGCCCGTGGTGATTGCGGCGAGCTTTGCACGCATCTTTTACCGCAACGGCATCAACATCGGTCTGCCGCTCCTTGAGATCGGCGACGATGTGGAGAAGATCAGTGCGGGCGACCGTCTGCGTGTGGACACGGCGACGGGGGCAATCGAGAATCTGACGACGGGCGACACGTTCCATGCGCATCCGCTGCCGGGCTTCGTGCAGGACATCGCGCGTGCGGGCGGGCTCCTCAACTACATCCGCGAGAATGGAGGTTTCCGTCATGGCGTATAAGATTGCAGTCGTCCCCGGCGACGGCATCGGACAGGAGATCACCGAGGAAGCCGTACGCGTCCTCAAAGCCATTGATGCGAAATTCGCGCTTGGGCTGACGTACGAGACGCGCGACGCGGGCGGTACGGCGTATGATAAATTCGACACGCCGCTGCCCGAGGACACGCTCGCGGTCTGCAAGGCATCGGACGGCGTGCTCTTCGGCGCGGTCGGCGGGACGAAGTGGGACAGTGTGGAGCCTGCCCTGCGCCCTGAGCGTGCGATTTTTGGGACTCCGCAAGGGGCTCGGTCTCTATGCGAACCTGCGCCCCGTGAAGGTTGCGGACGCACTGATCGAGCACTCCCCCCTGAAGCCGGAACTCGTGCGCGGTGTCGATCTCGTCATCGTGCGCGAGCTGATCGGCGGCATCTACTTCGGAGAGAAGTGCGAGTCCGAGCAGGTGGACGGTGCGGAGCGTGCGTGGGACATGGAGAACTACTCCGTCCCCGAGGTGGAGCGCATCGCACGTCTCGCGTTCGAGACGGCGCGTCTCAGACGTGGTAAGGTCACGTCCGTGGACAAGGCGAACGTGCTCGCGACCTCACGCCTCTGGCGGCGTACGGTGACGACGCTTGCATCGGGGTACAGCGATGTCGCGCTCGACCATCTCTATGTGGACAACTGCGCCATGCAGCTTGCTGTGCGTCCGACGCAGTTCGATGTGATCGTGACGGGCAACCTCTTTGGCGACATCCTCTCCGACGAGGCGGCGGTCATCGGCGGCTCGATCGGTCTGATGCCGTCCGCGTCCATCGGCACGGGGACGAGTCTCTTTGAGCCGATCCACGGCAGTGCGCCCGACATCGCAGGGCAGGGCATCGCAAACCCGCTCGGGACAATCCTCTCGGCGGCAATGCTTCTGCGCTACGCCCTCCATGAGGAGGAGGCTGCTGCTGCGGTCGAGGCGGCGGTGGATGCCGCGCTCGCAGACGGCAAGCGTACGGCAGACATCTACATTGCGGACACGGGCTGCACGAAGGTCGGCACAACAGAAATGACCGACGCTGTGCTTGCGCATTTGTAAGGAGCGCCTCTAAAGCCTTGATTGCGCTAACGAAAAATGCGGTACGAAGTCAAAACAGCTTCGTACCGCATTTTTATATTTCTACACTTCTTTTGTGTATATACCTCCACCATGCAAACAGCGCGAGTGTAATGAGGAGCGCACCGCCCATCGGGAAGAGGAAGTGCATTCCGAGATAGGTCGCGACCACGCCGCCGAGGAGCGGTCCCGTAAATCCGCCGACCTGCTGTGCGGCGAAGAGCATGCCGAACACGCTTCCCTTGAGCTGTGCGGGTGTGTGCTGTGCGATAACGGCGTTCAGCGAGGGCTGGATGCCCGCGAGGAAGAGCCCCACACCGAACTGCATCGCGGCGAACGGGATGAGCGTGTCGGGGATGCCCTGCAGGGCGAGCATTGTGCCCGCGAGCGACATTGCGAGGAACATCGCCGTGAAGTAGCTGCGCCGCGCACCGAAGATCCCCACAATGGCGCGGCAATCGCGCCTGCAATCCCTCCGAGCGAGAAGACAACGCCCGCGACGAGCACGATGTTTTCCATATCGCCTGCGAGGTATTTGATGTATGTTGTAATGACGGGCATCAGGATGAACGTCACCATCTGTGCGAGTGTGCTCACAATCATCATCGTGCGCAGGATGGGGATGCGCCAGAGATGCCACGGACTTTTCTCCTCCGATGTGAGCGGTGTGCTGTCCTCCGGCATCGGCGGCTCCTTGATGATGAAGGTGAACGCAAGAAAATTGATGAAGAGCGCGAGCCCGCCGATGTAGAAGCTCATGCGCATACCGAACGCCTCCGCGAGCACACCGCCGAGCAGAGGCCCCTACGACGCCGCCCGCCGTCAGCGTGCCCTGCATGATGCCGAGGGAGAACCCGAGGCGCTCACGCGGCGCATAGAGCGTCATGATCGCGAGATCCATCGGCCACAGTCCCGCCGCAAAGCCTTGAAAGAGACGGACGAGCACCAGCTGTTCGGGTGAGGTGACGATGCCGCCTAAAAAAATAGCTGATCGAGATGAGGGAGACTCGCACGCATCGCCATGAGCCGTTTCCCCTTGCAGTCGGCAATGCGCCCCCAGATCGGTGCCATCACTGCCGAGACGAGGAAGGTCACGGAGAATGCCACGCCCGACCAGAGATTGACCGAGGCATCGTCCACGCCGAGCTCGCTCGTCAGATACATCGGCAGGAACGGAATGATCATCGTATAGCTTGCCGACATAAAGAGCACGTTGCACGTCAGCAGCGCGAGCACCGTTTTCCAATTCATGTGCAGCCCCCATTTCCATATATCTGTATTCTACCACGTTTTTTTGAGAAAAAGAAAACCAGTAGAGGAGGGACAAAAATACCTAGACGTTGCTTTTTCTGAAAATCTTGTGCTATGATAATGAAAAAAACGGAACACTTCACGTCGTAAACGCGCGCCGGGACGGCAGCGCCATAGAACACTGCAACACCGTCTGCCGCGCGTCACTTACGGCAGATTTTTTTGAAAGTAAGGATTGCTCATGAAACACATCGTCGTAGACCTTGAGATGAACCCCGTCGCAAAAGAACACAGGGAGATCCGAAGAAAGCTCAACGGAGAGATCATCGAGATCGGTGCGGTGCGCCTGAATGAGAACTTTGAACAGGAGGACGAGTTCCAGTGCTATGTCTGTCCCGAGTACGGGATGGTGAAGAAGCATATCACCGAGCTCACGGGCATTACGCAGGAGAAGGTCGCAGGGCGGCCTGCATTCTCCGAGAGTTTTCACAGCTTCGTCGCGTGGATTGGCGAGGCAGAGACGAAGATCTATTCGTGGAGCATGTCTGACATCAAGCAGCTGCGCAAGGAGTGTCGGCTGAAACTGCCCGACTTCGATGTGAACTGGCTCGATGTGCGCTGGGTTGACCTGCAGCAGGCATTCGACGATCGTCTGGGACTCCACAACAGTCTCGCATTGAAGCACGCACTCGGCGCAATGGGGCGCAGATTCGAGGGCAGTCAGCACTCTGCGCTCGCTGACGCGCTCAACACGAGTGCCGTCCTCACCCTCATGCAGGATGACGCGCGATTTCGCGAGACCATGCGTCCCGTCCTCGAGATCCTCGAGCCCAGCGAGGGGTTATCGAACTCCATCGGCGACCTTTTCCCCGATCTGGAAAAACTGAAGAGCAGTCTGTAAGAGAATGAGTGAACCGCTGTACACAAAAGTGTGCGGCGGTTCTTTCTTTCGGTCGATATATAAGGATATAAAGAATATAGTAGACGGGGGTGGAACGTGCTATAATTTTTAATACACATAAAATTGTGGATAAGTTGTATGATAAACATACGTGACTAAAGGAAGGTTGGTCGAGACATGAACAAGGAAGCTCAGTCCAAAAAGAATCGCCGCAGCCCCTGCTGGTGGGCGGGATCTGTCTCTATGGCGTGAGTGCGGACGCTGCTGCGCAGGAGGATCGGAGTGCGCAGCGTGAGATCGAGCGTTCTGAGACTGCCGTGCGCCATGCTGCCGAGGAGAATGCGCCGCAGATGAGTATGCAGCGCGACCACGTCCGCGTCAGCGAGATTGCCGTGACGGGGACGCTCGACCTTTCCCCCGAGAAGGTGCTTTCGCTTCTGCCCGAACTAAAGCAGGATGAGGTTAGCATCAAGAAGCTCTCCATGCAGATCCAGACGGTCAACGACACGGGGGCACTCGTCTTTGTCACGGAGTTCACGCCGGACGGTGCGGGCGCCTATCGCGTGCTCGTTCATGCAGACGCGCAGGACAACGATCATTTTCGTCTGGGTATCAGCAACACGGGGACGAAGTACACAGGTCAGGTGCGTTCCTCCCTTACTTATGTGAACAACAACATATCCGGCATGGCAGATACGCTCGGCGTCTCTGTTGTCACATCACCGGGACATTTCTCCGATGTCAAGACGGGAGCCGTCGCCTATCGGAAACTCCTCCCCGAGATGGGCGGTGAGCTCTCCGTACAGGCGAGCTATGGCAAGGTGAACATCGATGATATGCAGCCGTATCCGGGGCTGCTTGACATGGATCTCTCGGGCAAGAGCCTCGCACTTGATCTGCACTATCGGCAGTTCCTTACCTACACTTCGCGCACCAAGAACATCCTTGACTTTGGCATCGGGTATCGCAAGATGCGCAGTGACTATGGCTTCAGTTTCAGTGGAACACCGATCAACTACCGCAACGACTACCGCGTGATCCTTGCCTCGATTGATTTTAGTCATCGGGAGCGCAAGGAGAACTCCACGTTTTGCTACAATGTCGGACTCGCGGCGAATGTGAGCGGTGATGAAAAGGAGTACGCGAACATTACGCCGGGCAGCGATGAGCAGTTCCTTCTCCTGCGTGCAGGTGTCAACTATCAGGCGCGTTCAAAGAGTGACTGGATTACAGGCGTCAGCCTGCAGGGGCAGTATACGGGGCAGCACATCATCTCCGCCGAGCAGATTGGTGCGGGTGGGGCGATGAGTGTGCGCGGCTTTGACGAGCGTGCGATGGGGGGCGGACAAGTGAACCACAGTCAATAGAGTAGACACAAAAAAGAGCAACTAATCCGATGAGAAGCGGTTGAAGAAATCGGCTTCAAATTCATTCGGGGTTTTATATGCAAGAGATCCATGAGGAAGCCGATTGTTATAAAGCTTCTCGATATAGTCGAAGATGTCCAAACGTAACTCCTCGACAGAGTGATAGGTACGTCGATTGGTACAGTTTTTCTTTAAGAACTTAAAGAACGATTCACAACAGGCATTGTCAAACGGACAACCTTTCTTGGAGAAGGACTGGACAATATTGTTTTGCATCCAAAAAGCTTACGGAAAGAAGAAGCGGTATACTCCGCCCCCTGATCGGAATGGAAGATCAGACCGTAGGAAATATTTCTGCTCTGATATGCTTTATGGAAGGCAGCGATAATCAGGGCGGTATCGTGTTTGGAGGATAAACTCCAACCGATGATCTTTCGGGAAAACAAATCCATCACAATACAAAGGAAATACCAAGTACGATTGACTCTAAGATAAGTAAAATCACTGACCCAAACAAGATTGGGAGCAGGCTGATGAAACTGCCGACACAGGAGATCGTGGCATTCACCGGAGTCTTTCTGTGGGCTTCGTTTTTGGCTTAACGGTGGAAGGCTTTGGAAGGGACATGGAGCGCATCAGGCGGTACACTCTTCCGCTACTGATGGAAATGCCATAGTCACGGGATAAGATATGCGTCATTTTATAAGCACCGATGCAGTTGTCGTAGTCGGCATAGATATGAAGAATGAGACGACGAATGTGCTCTCCTTGATTCTTGGAGAAGGAGGTGCATTAAAGTGCTTATAGTAGGAACTGCGGTTGACGTGAAGGACCCTGCATAGAGTTTTGATGTCATGTTGGAGGCGCAGCTGATGGACGGCATTTAATCGTTGTTTGAGTGTGGCGTGAATATGGCAATCGCTTTTTTTAGGATAAGATTTTTCCTCCTCGAGCTGGGCGTTACGTCTTTGCAGGTCTTTGATCTGTTTGGCAGTCATAATATCGCCATCGACGGTTTTGACCTCGGAATAAAGGCGAATCCACTTTCCAATGGCAGAAAGGGAAACGCCATATTCCTTTGAGAGTTGTGATTGCGTTTTTTTCCATTTTGATAGAGGGCGACGATGGATTTTTTTGAAATCCTCGTCGTAGGGACGATGTGTCATAGAAACCATTCCTCCTTTGTGTTTACTGAAGTGTAATATAAAGTCCTGTTTTGTGTCTACTTTTTTTAGTATAGATCCATATCTCCGCTGCGCAGTATGTCAAGTGCAATCCTGCCATGAAGGGGAATTCAAAAACAACAGAGTTCGATTGGCGGACCACGAAGGGCAATGCGATCACCGTCGAGGGTGGGAAGCTGATGGGAAATACAGGTACAGCCCACCCCGATGAAGATTCGTTTACGTTGGTCGGATCGACAGTCGAGCTGAAGAACACCGAGGTTCATGCTGACGGTGGATTTTATGTTGCAGCCGCCCAGCGTATGTATGGCGGTGCGAATCGCAGTGAGATGACTGCCACGGCAGGGAATGTGCTGCAAACAGATGGCTTGAATGTCAAAAAATCCAGCGAGGTGATGATGGGCGGCGGCAATGTTCGGATGAAAGATACTACGATCAATTCAACCGGCGACATCAATCTTGCTGCAAGCAAGACGTGGACGGAGGCGGGAGGCAATCATACCGCTACAGCTGATCTCAACAATGTGCTTTATCTGGACAAGACAACACTCAGTGGAGGTAACGTGTATGCGGTCAGCGGCACGATGAATCTCGTCAATCAGACGAAGGTCATGGGAACAGAACTGATCTTTGGTGCGGCACAGTCCTATGATGGAAAAACGGTGAAGGTTGCCGCAGACAACAAGGTCAATTTTTGGAACTCGAAGGTTGAAGGTCGTGATGTCGAGCTCTATGCGGGCGGTGCCGGTATTTGGAACGGCAGCACAGTCGACGCGTCGGGGAAATTGTCTTCGGATAACGTTGTCCGTGCGGATGGTTCGACGATTTCTCTCCAGCGCGATGCCGCCTCCCATGTGCGTCTAAAGGGCGTTGAAGCAACAGAGGTTAAGGTGGTGAGCACCGCCCCCGCCGTTCCTGCTCTGCCGAAGTTCCCCGACGTGCCCGTCTCGCCGATGCCGTCCGTTTCTCCTGCGGGCGAGGATGTCTCTGCAAGTGATGCGGAGAATATGGAGACAGGAGAGCGCAAGGCACGCGCCGCTCTTGATGCAAGTCACAATGCCGTCGAACGCCGCGAGAACCTCACCATCCAGATGCGTGAGCTGAGTCAGAAGAGTCCGAACGGACGCGCCTCGATTGGTGTTATTATGGGAGCAATTCAAGCGATCAACAAAGCGTCGAACATTTCGGATGCTGAGAAATACACGCTGATGCAGACCGTCATCAATGCCGACGATACGACGAACCGTATTGCGACGGCACAGGATACGACAACGGTCGTGTCAACGGAGGACGCGGTCGATGTTGCGACGCATGTAGAGGATCCGATGCAGCCACTGACAATGGACGAGGCAGAGGAGACCATTATCTTCGCCGATAAGAGAGAACGAGAAAGGTAAAGGGGCGTATCAATCGTCATAACCCCCACGGCACTGCGCAAGAGCAATTTTCCTCCCCCGTTTCGACGGGGGAGGCTTTTCTTGTGCACACAACAAAAAAACCGCCCACATGGGCGGTTCATACAGTCGAGTTGGTGGAGATGAGGAGAATCGAACTCCTGTCCGAAGATAATACTACATGGATTTCTCCGAGCGCAGTCTGTGTATTTTTTTAGATGCAGTGCCGCCCGCAGACAGGCTGCAATACACCGATCACGATGAAGTTCCCGTGAGAGTTATCGTGCGATGGCTCTCAGGTATCCCGCGTTTGACCCCTGTCTCCATCCGTGCGGGAGGCAGACGGAAAGGGGCTGGCTTAAGCCGCCAGAGCGTAGTTTTCGTTTGCTTTTATGTTTAATAAAAAGTGTTCACCTTACTAACGGGTTGATGACCCCCGGCTCGCTGTCCACATACTACCCATCCCCGTCGAGACCATTACATCCCCGATAATGGAAGCGTATGTGCTTGTTTGATATCATAGCAGATGTCACGCGCTCTGTCAAATCGTGTTTTTTCTTGCAAGATGGAAAAATTTTTAGTATCATGTAAAATGGTTAGAATATGACCGTGTTATAGGGACGTACGGATAAAATCATTTTATCAGTGATTCCCTAGGAGGATAACGCTTGCAAAGAGAGAGAACGCTGGCGTCTCGTGTGGTCTACGATGGCATCGGACTGCACTCGGGGCGGCCGGTACATATGGAACTCGTTCCCGCCGCGACGGGGACGGGGATACAGTTCGCGCGTGCAGATCTGCCTGAGGCTCTGCCGGTTGCGGCAACGGCGGCGAATGTGACGGCGACGCTTCGTGCGACAACGATCGGTGCGGGGGCACTGAAATTCTTCACGATCGAGCATCTGATGAGTGCACTCCACGTGCATGGCATTGACAACTGCCTTGTCCTGCTCGACGCGGAGGAACCGCCCGTGGTGGATGGCAGTGCGCGTACCTTCTTCCGCTTGATTGCGGAGGCGGGCACGGTGGAACAGGCTGCCGAGCGGCAGGGTGACGGTCATTGATCGCATCTATCGCGTGGATGACGGCAGTCACTTCGTTATGGCACTGCCCTACGACGGACTGCGTGTCTCGTTCACGTCGCTGAACGAGCATCCGCTGATCGGTGTGCAGTACTACGATATCGAGGTGACACCGGAGGCGTACGAGCGCGAGATTGCACCCGCGCGGACGATTGCCTACGAGAAGGAGGTCAAGGCTCTGCAGGCGAATGGCCTCGGCCTTGGTGGCTCGCTTGAGACGGTGATTGTCTATAACGATGAGGGATGGATGAATCCGCTGAACTTTCCGAACGAGCTTGTGCGGCACAAGATTCTCGATGTGCTTGGGGACATTCGTCTCGCGGGGATTGTTCGCGGTCATATCGTCGCGGTTGCGTCGGGGCACGCGCTGAACACGGCACTGGCGAAACAGATTGCAGAGGAGAGGAAATAGCATGACTTTAGACATCAATGAGATTCAGCAGATTCTTCCGCATCGCCCGCCGATGCTGCTTGTGGATCGGATCACGGAACTCGTTCCATTCAAATCGGCGACGGGCATCAAGTGTGTGACGATGAACGAGCCGTTCTTTTTGGGGGCATTTCCCAGGGCATCCGATCATGCCAGGCGTCCTGCTCCTCGAGGGCATGGCGCAGGTGGGCGGTGTGACGATGCTCTATCCGGAGGAACATCGCGGCAAGATCGCGCTCTTTGGCGGGATGGAGAATGTGAAGTTCAAGCGTCCCGTTGTCCCCGGTGATGTCGTTGTGACGAAGGCGGAGCTCGTGCGCGTGCGCGGTGTGTTCGGCGTGCTGCACGCAGATGCCTATGTGAACGATGAGCTTGTCGCTTCGGCGGATTTCAAATTCGCGTTGAAAAGTGGGGATGAACTCTAAAATACAGTGATAAATGCAGGAAAACTGGACATAATCCACCGATAGACAGGATTATTCGGCAATAACGGATGATTTTCCCATGTGAAAAACACGCACTTCTGTCGGATACTAACAGAGAGTGGATATGTCTGCCCCGATTTTGTTTGGGGCTGAAGGAGTTGAAATAGATGACAGGCAGCAGCAAGGTACTTGCCTACATCCATGAGACGGCGGTCATTGCGCCGACAGCGCGCATCGCAAAGAATGTGGAGATCGGTCCCTACGCGGTCATCTCGGATCATGTCCAGATCGGCGAGGGGACGAAGATCGGCCCGCACGTCGTCATCAAGGAGTGGACGCAGATCGGACGAGACTGCCATATTTTCCAGGGTGCGTCGATTGGCGAGGTGCCGCAGGATCTGAAGTTCAAGGGTGAAAAAGAGCTATACATTCATCGGCGACCGCACGACGATCCGCGAGTGTGCGACGGTGCATCGCGCGACGGGTGAGGGCGAAGAGACGCGCATCGGCGACGACTGTCTGCTGATGGCATACACGCACATCGCGCACAACTGCGTGCTCGGCAACCGCATCATCATGAGCAATGCGGCGATGCTTGCAGGGCATGCGATCGTCGAGGACGGTGTCGTGATCGGCGGCATGGCGGGTGTGCATCAGTTCGTGAAGATTGGGCGCAATGCCATGATTGGCGGCACATCGAAGCTCGTGCAGGATGTTGTACCGTTTACGATGGTGGACGGGCATCCCGCGCGTGCCGTGGGGCTGAACAGCGTCGGCATTTCGCGTGCAGGCATTCCGATCGACGTGCGCCGCCGCATCAAACAGGCATATAAGATTCTCTATCGTTCTGGGTTGAATCTCACGCAGGCGATTGCGGTTATCGAGCAGGAGGTGGACTCCTGCGAGGAGATCGATCATCTCCTGCGTTTCCTCCGCAACGCGGAGCGCGGGATCTGTCGCGAACGTCATGAGGATGAGTGAGGGATAATGATGGAAAAACTGGGTCTGCTCGCGGGTGTCGGACATCTGCCCGCCGCATGTGCGCGTGCAGCGCGTGCGCTCGGCTACGAGGTACACGCAATCGCACTCCTGCCGGACTGCGATCCGGAACTGAAGGATGCGGCATCGGTCTATCGTGAGATCAGCATTGGTTCGATTGCCTCCATTCTGGCGTATTTGCAGCAGGAAGGCATTGGCAAGGTCACGATGATCGGCAAGGTCACGAAAGAGCTGCTCTTTACGGGGCAGATTCAGCCGGACGAGATGCTGCGCGGAATGCTCATGCAGCTGCCGAACCAGAACGACGATACAATCATGATGATGTTCGTCGGTGCGCTCATGAAGGTTGGCGTGACACCGCTCGACCAGACGGCACTCATCCGTCCGCTGATGCCTTCGGCGGGTGTTCTGACGAGCCGAGAGCCGAGCGATGCGGAGCGTGCGGATATGGAGTATGGGCTCCAGATGGCACGCGAGATTGGGCGGCTCGATGTCGGTCAGACCGCTGTGGTGAAGAACCGTGCGGTGATGGCTCTCGAGGCGATCGAGGGGACGGATGCGTGCATTCGCCGCGGCGGACAGCTCGCGGGCGGCGGTGCGGTCGTTGCAAAGGCGGCAAAGCCGCAGCAGGACAGCCGTTTCGATGTGCCGGCGGTCGGGCTTGATACGATTGAGTCGCTCGTCGCGGCAAAGGCATCCGCGCTCGTGATCGAGGCGGGCAAGACGCTCTTCATCGACAAGGAGCGTGCGATTGCCCTCGCCGAGGCAAACGGCATTACGATTGCTGCGATGTGAGTTTTTGTGTTGTAAATTCGTGGTGCATATCCCACGCGAACGCTTAGTTGCGCAAGTGATCGCGTGCTTGTTCGTTTAAATACCGGCGCACTTCTTAAACGCGCTACGCTTGAACGAAAGAAGTACGCCGGGGGCGAGTCGCACGCTTTACTCACTTGCTCCACTAGGGTTCGCTTTGGGATATTGCACCGCAATATACGATGCTGTACGATTCAATCACGTTCCACTGCATAGAAGGAGGTCTTGCCCACTTGAAAAATCATGCTTTCGGCGGGGGAGACCTCCGGCGATCTTCATGGGGCGGCACTTGCGCGTGAGCTGCGTGTGCTCGATCCTGCCGTTTCGATGATCGGCTTCGGCGGCGCAGAGATGGAGGCGGCGGGGGTCGTGCTCCGTCAAAATTATGTAGATTATAACGTTATGGGGATCTCGGCGGTGCTATTCAATCTGCGCCGCATTTTTTTGCCCTCCTCGATGACCCTCACGCGGCTCATGGAGGAGGAGCGTCCGGATGTGCTTGTCATCATCGACTATCCGGACTTTAATTGGCGGCTCGCGGCGCGGGCGAAAGAGCGGGGAATCCCCGTTTTTTTCTTATATTCCGCCTTCTGCATGGGCGTGGCGCAAGGGGCGGGCAAAGTCCTGCGCCGCGCTCGCAGATGAGATCGTCGCGATCTTCCCGCATGAACTGCCGCCGTATGAGGCGGCGGGGGCGAACTATCTCCTTTGTCGGCAATCCGCTGATTGACACGGTGTACGCGGAGATGGGGGGGCAGAGGAGGCGCGACGTCACTTTGGCATTGGCGCGGACGATATTCCGATTCTGCTCATGCCGGGCAGCCGCCGTGAGGAAATCGAGCGTCTGCTCCCGCACATGCTCGGCGCGGCCGAGATCTTGGCGGCGTGCGATTCCGCACGGCGATTCTTCCTGCCTGTGGCGGGCGGTGTGGATGTCGCGCAGATCGAGAAACATCTCGCGAACTCCTCCGTGGAGGTCACACTCACCCATGACGCGCGCTATGCGCTTATGGGCATTGCACGCGCGGCAATCGCAGCATCGGGGACGGTCGTGATGGAGGCGGCAATCATGGGGCTGCCTGCTGTCGTCCTCTATCGGATGTCCGCGCCTCTTACCTCGTCGGGCGGCTGCTCGTCGACGTGCCGCGCTTCTCGCTGCCGAACATTCTCGTCGGAGAGACATTTGAGACAGAACTTTTGCAGGATGCCGTACAGCCGGAACGCATCGCGGAGACGATGGAGCGGATCATCATGGACGGCGCACCGCGCGACTATGTGACGGAGCGGCTTGCACGCGCCGTTGCCATCCTCGGCGAACCACACGCTGCGCGTCGCGTCGCAGAGAAGATTCTCGCGTTGGGGAAGCACGCATAATACATTTTCCACTAGGAGAACTATGAAGAATTATACGAGACTGCTCGCCTACATGCGCCCGTACATCAACAAACTCGGGCTTGCAATCGTGTTCATCATCCTCGCCTCAGCGGCGAACCTTTACGTCCCGTGGATCATCAAGGACATGATCGACGACGTGCTTGCCGATAAGAACATGGCGCTCCTCAATGCCATCTGCATCGGCATCGTCGTTATCTTTTTCCTGCGCGGGATTTTTACTTTGGGCAGTCCTACCTCGTCTCCTACATCGGTCAGAAGGTCATCATCGACGTGCGCGAGGTCATGTTCCGCAAGTTCCAGCGGATGCCGCTCGCGTACTACGACCGCCACCAGACGGGCGAGATCATGAGCTATGTCACAAACGATGTCGCGGCGATCCAATCCGCGCTCGTGGACAACCTCATCGACCTTGTCACCGAGGGGTGTATTCTCATCGGCTCGCTCGTCCTCATGTTCTACCTCGACTGGAAACTCTCGCTCCTGACCCTCATCGTCATCCCGATGGTCGGGCAGGCGATGAAAATCTTCGGACGCAAGATCAAGAAGTCCAGCAACGTCATTCAGGAGCGTCTTGCCGAGATCACCGCACTCCTGCAGGAATCGTTCTCCGCGACACGCGTCGTGAAATCGTTCGTGCGCGAGGACTACGAAATTGACCGCTTTGTGCACAGCAACCAGCGCAATTTTGAAGCGGTGATGAAGAACGTCCAGCAGACGAGTATGCTCACGCCGACGGTCGAATTCCTCGCAGCGATTGCGGTTACGCTCATCGTCTGGTTCGGCGGCTACGAGGTCGTCAACGGTGAGATCACGGCGGGCGCGTTCGTCGCGTTCCTGACCTACGCCGTCAACCTCGCGAATCCCGTCAAGCGTCTCTCGCGCATCTATGGCAACCTGCAAAAGGCGATGGCGGCTGTTGACCGCGTATTTGCCGTGGTTGATCTCGAGGAAAGCATTACGGACAGTCCCAATGCAAAGCCTCTTCCGCCCGTGGAGGGACGCGTACGCTTCGACAATGTCGTCTTCTCCCTACAAGGAGGGGCGGCGTGCGCTTGACGGTGTGTCACTTGAGGCTGCGCCGGGCGAGATGATCGCCTTCGTCGGTCCTTCGGGTGCGGGCAAATCGACGATCGCAAACCTCATCCCGCGTTTCTACGAGGTGAACAGCGGCACGATCACCGTCGACGGGCATGACATCCGCGACGTGACGCTTGCGTCCCTGCGCGGACAAATCGGGCTTGTACCGCAGGAGACGATGCTGTTCTCCACGACCATCCGTGAGAACATCCGTTACGGGCGGCTCGACGCGACGGATGCACAGATCGAGGAGGCGGCACGTGCGGCAAACGCGCACAACTTCATCATGGAGCTTGAGCACGGCTATGATACGCAGATCGGCGAGCGCGGCGTCAGCATCTCGGGCGGACAGCGGCAGCGCATTGCGATAGCGCGCGCGATTCTCAAGGATCCGCGCATCCTCATTCTCGATGAGGCGACCTCCGCACTCGATACGGAGAGCGAGAAGATCGTGCAGGCGGCACTCGACAACCTCATGGTCGGACGTACGAGCTTCGTCATCGCGCACCGCCTTTCAACTGTGTTCAATGCCGACCGCATCTATGTCATTGACGGCGGACACATCGTGGAGCAGGGGACACATGAGGAGCTGCTTGCAAAGGGCGGGCTCTATCAGCATCTCTATGACATTCAGTTTCGGGGAGAGTGAGCATGAGATTTCTCTATAACTTAGCGGCAATCCTCATCGTCACCATCATCATACCGATCTTTATGCTGCGTGCGACACGAGAGCGCGGCTTTGTTGAGCGCATTAAACAGAGCTTCGGATTTTATCCGCAGGACACGATCGACAAGGTGGCGGGGAAAAAAACGCGATCTGGGTGCACGCGGCATCCGTTGGCGAGATCGTGGCGACGAGCCCGCTCGTCCGCGAGTTCCGCAAAAAGTTCCCCGACAGCCCGATTCTCGTCTCGGTTGTCACGACGGGCGGCTATGAGATGGCGCACCGCATCATCAAGGATGCGGATGCCATCATTTACTTCCCGCTTGACCTGCCCTTCCTCGCCTCGCGCGTTGTCGGGCGCATCCGTCCGCGCGTGTTCCTGCCTGTGGAGACGGAGCTCTGGCCGAACTTCCCTTAAAAAAAGGCAAAAGCAGCTCGATGTCCCCGTCATGATGGTCAACGGCCGCATCAGCGACCGCAGCGTGAAGCAGTACAAGTACCTGCTCGGGATGCTGCGCGAGATGATCGGGACGGTGAAATGCTTCGCCATGCAGTCGAGCATTGACGCGGACTACATCATGCGTCTCGGAGCGCCGCGCGAGCTTGTCACGGTCACGGGCAACACGAAGTTCGATCAGGCGTATACGAGCGTCAGCATGGAGGAGCGGGCGGCACTGATTCAGGAGCTCGGGCTCTCCGGCGCGAGCCATATCATGATTGCCGGTTCGACCCATCGCGGTGAGGAGGAGCTGGTGTTAGCGGCATTTGCCGCCGTACGTGAGCGCGACCCGAAGGTGCGGCTCATCATTGCGCCGCGTGAGGTGCTGCGTACGATGGAGGTTGAGCACCTTTGCCGCAAGGCGGGCTTTACCGTCAATACGCGCAAAAATCTCCAAAAAGGGCGCGGAGGGCGGCGAGGATATCGTCATCCTTGACACGGTCGGCGAGCTCGGGCGCGTCTATGGGCTCGGCGATGTCATCTACATCGGCGGCAGTCTCATCCCGCACGGCGGACACAACATCCTTGAGCCTGCGGCGCACGGGAAGGCGATCATCGTCGGCAACCAGATGTTCAACTTCAAGGACATTCACGCTCTTTTCCGCAACCGCAACGCCGTCGTGACGGTCGCGAACGGCGCGGAGCTGACGCGCGAGACGCTGCGCCTCTTTGGGGATGCGTATGAGCGGGCGCGTTTGGAGCGTGAGACGCTTGCGATCATCAACGAGAACAAGGGAGCGTCGGCAAAGTCAGCGCAGATCCTCGTGGATCTGCTCGCGGCATACGAGGCGCGCCGGGCTCTCCGCGCACAGGAGCGCATCAGCGAACATCGCGTGCGTGCGACGCAGAAGGTCGCGAATTTCCAGACGTACTTTATCGACCTCGTCCACGATAAGGACGTGCGCGGTGTTTCGCGTAGGCTCATCGTGGGCGTGTTCTACGCATTCTCACTCATCTATGAGCAGCTCGTCAATCTGAAACTCACAATGTATCGCCTCGGGTGGGCAAAGAAGGAAGAGTTGCCCTGCTTCGTCATCAGTCTCGGCAATGTCACGGTCGGCGGCACGGGCAAGACCCCGACGGCGCAGCATCTTGCGCGTGCGATACACGCGATGGGCTACCGTGTCGCGATTCTCAACCGCGGCTATCGTGCGAAGTGGCGCGGCGAGGTCGGCATCGTGTCCGACGGCTGTACGCTCAAGATGGATGCGGAGACGGCGGGCGATGAGGCATTTATGCTGGCAAAGCATCTGCCGAATGTGCCTGTGCTGATTGGACCCAAACGAGCGGTTACAGGGCGCTATGCCATTGAGCATTTCGGCGCACAGGTGGCAATCCTCGACGATGGCTATCAGCACTGGCAGCTTGCACGCGACATGGACATCCTGCTCGTGGATGCGGTGAACGTCTTCGGCAACGGCTATCTCCTGCCGCGCGGCACACTGCGCGAGCCGCTGTCGCACATCGACCGTGCGGATGTCTGTCTTATGACGAAGGTCGATCAGGCGGCACCGGGCGCGATTCAGCACATTTGGGAGACGTTCCGCAGCTACAATCAGGACGGGCTCATCATCGAGAGCATCCATCAGCCGCGTCAGTTCGTACGTCTTTCGGACTGGTACGAGGACATCGCCGCAGGCGGTGTGCCCGTTACGGACATGGAGGGGAAGAAGGTACTCGCTGTCTCGGCGATCGGCAACCCCGCTTCGTTCGAGCAGACGCTTGCCGACCTCGGCGTCGAGATGGTGGAGAGTATGCGCTACCCCGATCACCACGACTACGGTGAGCGCGATATGGCAGAGGTGCTGTACCGCGCGGAGACGCTGGGGGTCGAGGCGATCATCATCACGGAGAAAGACGCGGTGAAGGTGCCGGCGGATGTCGTGCGCGCAAAGTGGCGCATCCCGATGTATGTCATCTCCGTCGAAGTGACGTTCCAGAAGGGGCAGGAAAAGTTCTTCCGCGCGCTCGAGGAACAGCTTGCGGCGAAGCTGAGACCTGCATCTTAGGATTAGAGCGCGAACACCGAGATGGTTGGGGACTCACAGATAAGGATTAAAAATTGAGGTGATCGCATGAAAGTTCTCTGCATTATCCCCGCGCGCTACGCATCCACGCGTCTGCCGGGCAAGCCCCTGCGCGACATCGCGGGGAAGCCCATGATCGTGCGCGTCTACGAGCGTGCCGTGCGGGCAAAGCTCGTACAGGGGGTCGTCGTTGCAACGGACGATGAGCGCATCCGCGCCGCTGTCGAGGAGCATGGCGGACGTGCCGTCATGACACGCGTCGACCATGCGACAGGGACGGATCGTCTCGCCGAGGTCGCGGAGAAAAATGACGGACTACGACCTCATCATAAATGTGCAGGGGGACGAACCACTCATTGACCCTGCCGTGATCGATGCACTCGTTGAGCCTTTTTCTCGCAGATGAAACACTGCCGATGGCAACGGCAAAGACCCTGCTCACGGACGAGGAGGAGATCGTGAACCCGAACAACGTCAAGGTCATTACAGACATTTCGGGCAACGCTCTCTACTTCTCCCGTGCCCGCATCCCGTACGCGCGAAATAAAGGTGCTAACGTTTACAAACATATCGGTATCTATGCCTATCGCCGCGACTTTTTGCTCGCGTATGCACGCATGGCGCAGACCCCGCTCGAACTCTCCGAGTCCCTTGAGCAGCTGCGTGCGCTTGAGAATGGGCATACGATCCGCGTTATCGAGACGGATGCGGTCTTTATCGGCGTTGACACCGAGGAGGATCTTGCAGCAGTCAATGAGGAATACATAAGACGTGGGATTCATTGACCTTTTCGCGTGAAAATTCTATAATAAATGCAGAAAGTGAGCCTGATCCGACCGAGTGGGATACGACGTTCACAAAACGCAGAAAGGAAGGTGGATTGTCATGAAACAGTGCACATTCTGCAAGGGGACAGCACAGGAAGGATTGTCCACGTTCACGGCAGATCTGGGAGACTGCATTGTCATCATTCGTAATGTCCCCTCCCATATCTGTGAACAGTGTGGGGAGACTTACTACACGACGGAGGTCATGCAGCAGGTGTATCGCATTGTCCAATCCGTTCGCGAAACGATGAGTGAGATCACTGTTGTGAATTATCGTCCTGCCGCTTAGGCGGATGCGTTTGTTGAAAGGAGCCATGAAGATGAACAAAGTGAAGCTGGCGAATTTTGAGATCGGCGGCGGCGAGCCGCTGGTGCTCCTCGCGGGACCGTGTGTCCTTGAGGGGCTCGAGCGTTCCCTGTTGATCGGGCGCGGCATCAAGGAGATCACGGATCGTCTTGGCATTCCCTATGTGTTCAAGGCATCCTTTGACAAGGCGAACCGCTCCGCCTACCATAGTTTTCGCGGACCGGGGATCGAGGAGGGACTGAAGATCCTGAAGGCAATCCGCGATGAACTCCATGTGCCCGTCGTAACGGACATTCATGAAACATCGCAGGCGGAGCCTGTGGCAAAGGTCGCGGACATCCTTCAGATTCCCGCCTTTCTCGCGTCAGACCGATCTCCCTGCATGCGGCGGCACAGACGGGCGCGATCGTCAACGTGAAGAAGGGGCAGTTCCTCTCGCCAAACGATATGCGCAACGTTGTCGACAAGATTCACGAGAGCGGCAGCGACCGCATCCTCCTTACGGAGCGCGGCGAGAGCTTCGGCTACAACAACCTCGTCGTGGATATGCGCTCCTTCCCCATCATGCGCAGCTTCGGCTATCCCGTTATCTTCGACGGCACGCACAGCGTTCAGCTGCCGGGCGGCGCGGGTACGAGTTCGGGCGGACAGCGCGAGTATGTCGAGTACCTCGTGCGCGCTGCCGTCGGTGCAGGCGTTGATGGGCTCTTCCTCGAAGTGCATGACAACCCGCCCGAGGCACTGTCGGACGGGGCGAACATGGTCTATCTGGACAAGCTTGAGGAACTCCTGCGGGATGCCCTTGCTATCTATGAAATTGTGCGGAAAAAAAGCTGAACTAGGAGAACTACATGGCACAGAGTATTCGCGAAAAAGCCATAGAGACCCTAAAACTCGAAGCGCAGGCAGTTGCGAACCTCGCAGAGCGCATCGACGATGATTTTGAGGCGGCGGTGCGCGCGATTTTTGGACTGCAAGGCGCGTGTTGTCGTCACGGGCATGGGCAAATCCGGTCACGTCGGGCGCAAGATCGCAGCGACGCTTGCAAGCACGGGCACGCCCTCGTTCTTTATGCACCCGGCGGAGGCATTTCACGGCGACCTCGGCATGGTGACGGCGGATGACATCGTCATTGCCATTTCGAACAGCGGCGAGTCAAACGAGGTCGTGAACATCCTCTCGATCATCCACCGCATCGGCGCACGCATCATTGCCATGTGCGGACGGCGTAAATCGCAGCTTGGACGCAGCGCAGACTTCTACATCGACATCGGCGTGGAGCGCGAGGCGTGTCCGCTGGGACTGGCGCCGACGAGCTCGACGACGGCGACGCTTGCGATGGGCGATGCCATTGCGATGGCACTCATGGAGGCACGTGACTTCAAAAAGGAGGACTATGCCCTCTTCCACCCGGGTGGCGCTCTCGGGCGCAAGCTGCTCCTCACCGTCGCAAACGTCATGCACACGGGTGAGGAGAACCCCGTTGTCTCGTACCACACGACGGCAAAGGACGCGCTCTTCGTCATGACGGACAAGGGGCTTGGTGCGGTCTCTGTCGTCAACGCAGAGGGGAAGTTTATCGGGCTTGTCACGGACGGGATCATTCGCCGTGCGCTTGCGAAAGACTATACCTTTTTGGACAAGGACGTGGAGAGCATCATGTTTGCAACGCCGCTCACGATCTCTCCGGACAAGATGGCGGCGGCGGCACTCTCCGTCATGGAGAAACACCAGCCGCGCCCCGTCACCGTTCTGCCCGTCGTCGATGATGCGGGTGTGCCCGTCGGTATCGTACATCTGACCGATCTTCTGCGACAGGGGGTTGTGTGATGCCGATTCGGCAGGACGCGATTGCGCGTGCAAAGAAAAATCAAATGCGTTATCCTCGATGTGGACGGCGTGCTCACCGACGGGGGCATCTACGTTGCGCCCGATGGGAGCGAGCTGTATAAGCCGTTCTTTGCGCGGGACGGACTTGCGATTACCCTCGCGCACAAGGTGGGGATCGTGCCCGCAATCATTACGGGGCGTGCATCGTCCATCGTGGAGAACCGTGCGCGCGAACTGCACATCGACCTTGTTTATCAGGGCAAGTTGGACAAGCGTGCCGCCTATGCGGACATCAAGGCGAAAAACAGGGCTGACGGATGAGGAAATCGCCTACATCGGCGATGACATTGTCGACCTGCCGATCCTGCGCATGGTCGGGCTCCCGTGCGCGGTGGGCGATGCCGTGCCCGAGGTGAAGGAAGCCGCGCAGATCATTGCGGACGCGCATGGCGGACGTGGGGCAGTGCGTGAGATCTACGAAATCATTTTTGAAAAACACAGGGACTGTGGGATGAGGTTCTCACAGTCTTTCAGACGGATACCGAAGGTGCTGCGCAGTAGTGCAGAAAGGAGGTGCGGCAGTGCTCTATAATACTCTCATGTTTCTCAGTTATCTTGCGTGCCGCACGCCGCGTCCCCTTCTGCTCGGCGCAGGGTGGGTGCTCGGCAACCCTCTACTATCTGCTGATCCCGAAGATGCGCCGCCGCGCGGTGGAGCACATGATGCCCGCGCTTGGCATCTCCGAGGCGGAGGCGAAAAAGCCTTGTCCGCGCTTCCTTTATCAATATGGCACGCAACGTCCTCGATATCCTCGCGATGCCCATGCTGAACGAGAGCAATCTTAATGAGTACATCGAGATCGACCATCTCGAGCGGATGCAGGAGGCACTCGCCGAGGGACGCGGTGTTGTCGTGCTCACGGGTCATGTCGGCTGCTGGGAGTGGCTGTCGGCGGCGTTCACGCTGAACGGAATCCCTGTCAGTGCGATTGCAAAGCCGCAGCCGAACATCGAATACACGCGCGTACTCGACGATCTGCGTGCAACCATCCACGTCGAGATCTTCTCACGCGGGACGAGCGAGCTCATTGCAGCAGCGCGCGCCTTGAAGCGGGGACGCCTCCTCGGCTTCCTCGCCGATCAGGACGGCGGTCCCGGCGGCGCGTTCATCGAATTTCTCGGGCGCACGGCATCGACTCCGCTCGGCCCTGCCGTCTTTTCGCGCAAGTTCAAAGCCCCCGTTGTGCCCGCATTTATCCTGCGTCAGCCGAACGGGAAGCACAAGGTCGTCGTCGGTGAGATCATGCGCTGCCCCGATACGGGGGACAGCGACCGCGATCTCCATGAATTCACCGTGCAGATGACGGCGATTGTCGAGCGGATCATCCGCGAGAATCCGACGCAGTGGATCTGGTTTCAAAAACGGTGGAACACGCCGCCCGAGCAGCAGAAGACGGGCAAGCATCACGTGTCGGCGGCAGCGAAGGAGGGGGATTGATGGCGCAGAGCAAGTGGATCTATGGTGGTGGTGCCGTCCTCCTCGCAGGTCTGATCGTCTGGGCGGTTACAAGTGTGCCCGAGATCCCGCAGCAAACGGATGAGCCGACAGGCCCGCGCATCATGTCCTATATGGACAACACCCTCCACGAGGAGCGCGACGGGCGTACGGTCTGGCAGATGACGGCAGAGCAGATGAACGTCGACATCGACACAAATGACACCGGCATGGTCAAAATTGATGGGACGTTCTACAGTGATGACGGACGTACCCTCACACTGAAGGCGGACGAGGGGCGCATGGACAGCAAGACACGCGACATCGTGCTCACAGGCACGATTGAGGCGACGACGAGCGACGGCGCAAGCCTGCGGGCAAAAGCAGATCAAGTGGACGGCGGCGGATGGCAGCCTTACAGCCGAGGGGGATGCTGAACTCATTCGCGACGATATGCGCGCGACAGGCGATCGCATTGTGAGCACGGACGGTTTTCAGAAGTTCAGCATCTTCGGCAATGCGCGTATAGAAAAGGGTGGGGGCGAAATGACGAAAAAAAGAAACTCTATCGGGGCGTTCTCACACTCCTCGCGGCGGGGGGCGGTATGTACGGCAGCAGCTGCACCACAGCAGGGAAATGAGCCGACGAATCTCACGGCGGACAGCCTCACCTACGACACGCGCACGGGGCTCATCACGGCGGAGACGAACGTCCGCATGGAGCAGGGAACGGGCTACGTTGAGGGCGCGCGTGCGACCTACAACACGAAAAACCGAGGAGGGCACGATCGAGGGCGGTGTCCGTGCCATGCGCGACGATATGCAGCTCTCCTGTGACCGCCTCTCAGGAGTCGGTCAGGATCATTGGCAGGCGACGGGCAGCGTCCACATGGTAAAGGCAGGGCGCACGTTCACAGGGCCTGTCGTCGATTACTACCCGTCGCAGAATGAATATGTCCTTGCCGCGAGCGGCGGGACAATGACGAGCGCAGACGGAACGTTCAGCGCAGATCACCTTGAGGGCTGGCTGAAGGAGAATCGTTTCATCGGTACGGGCAATGCCCACCTCGTCAGCCCGCCGCGCGATCTCGAGGGCGGCGGCGACCGCGTGGAGTACTTCGGCATGGCGGAGAAGCCGTATGCTGTGCTCGACGGAAACGCGTGGGTATATCAGGGGAACAACATGGCGCGCAGCAATCACATGACCGTCTACCTCGCGGATGACGGCAGTGCCGTGACCGAGTGAGGGGGCATCATCTTGCATCTCGAATCCCGCAACCTCATCAAGAAATTCGGCAGCCGCACCGTCGTTGACCGCATCTCCGTCCGCATCGACAAGGGGAGATTGTCGGACTGCTCGGGCCGAACGGCGCGGGCAAGACAACCACGTTCTACATGATCGTGGGTCTTGAAAAAAAGCCGACGCATGGCGATGTCTATCTCCGACATCTGCATCACGGACTATCCCATGTATCGGCGTGCGGAGCTGGGCATCAGCTACCCTCACACAGGAGCCGTCAATCTTCCGCAAGCTCACCGTCACCGAGAACATCGCTGCGATTCTCGAAACGACGAAGCTCTCAAAGGCGGAGCAGAAGCACAAGCTCGACGGACTGCTCGAGGAGTTCCACATCGGGCACGTCCGCGACCGTCGCGGCACGGAACTCTCGGGCGGTGAGCGCCGCCGCGTCGAGATCGCGCGCTGCCTCGCGCTCGAACCGCAGTTCATCCTGCTGGACGAGCCGTTCGCGGGTGTCGACCCGCTTGCCGTCGCGGATATCCAGGAGATCATCGAGTACCTGCGCCAGCGCGGCATGGGCATCCTCATCACGGATCACAACGTCCGCGAGACTCTGCACATTGTTGACCGCGTCTACCTCCTCAGCGAGGGCAAACTCCTCCTCGAGGGCGACAGCAAAACCATCGCCGAGAGCCCCATCGCACGGAAGTTTTATCTGGGGAGAATTTCAGTCTTTTGAATAAAAAAACACCGACATCATTGTCGGTGTTTTTTTATCGCAATTTTACGCAAAGAAGCGTCGATACGCATCGAAGAGGAAGAGTGCGCCCGCCATGCCGATGGTAACGAAGCTGGCACGCGTCACAATCATCATTTGGAACTCGGAGAGACGTTCGGCTGCCTGTCGGCGCGTATACGTCAGTCCGAGAGAAGCCGTCAGCAGGATATACATCGTGAGCGTGAGGCTGTCCAGATCCTCCCATGCCGCAAGTACGACCATGACGGTGAATGCCATGAGAATGAGAAGCATATAGTCCTTCCCAGGAGGGCGCGCCGGTTTCGGCTTTTTCCGCCGGCGTGACTTTTTGTTGCAGCTTTTTAACATTTTTTTGCCATGGATATCCATCCTTTTTGTTTATTTGTTGTAGTAATAGTGTAAGTATATCATAGAAAAATATTTGTTGCCATATGGTTTTTCACAGAAGAGAATGGTATAATCAAAAAAGATTAAGGGAAGATTTTTTCTTTTGAGAAATTGGAGTGCTTTTGGAGGGAACTGAGAATGTCGGTAGCAAAGAAAATTGTGCTGAGCGTCGGATTCCTGGTCGTCATGTTTGGCGCATATGGATTCTACGCAAATCACTCGAGCAGTGTTCTCAACAACAATACGGTGAGCGTGTTCAGTTGGGCACACGTCATCAACGTGGGCGGTCAGGTGCAGGCGCTCTCGGCAGAGGGGCGTGAGTTTGAGCTCATGCGCATCTCGGCACCGAACGAGGAGGAACGCCAGCGTGCAGCAGGGCTGATCTCACAGCTCACACCTCAGCTGAACAAGGCGTACGAGGAATATGAAAAGGCGATTCAGGAAGCACCGTTCCAGAATGAGGCGGATCGTTCGCAGAAGCTTGCGCGTCTTGAGAAGCTCAAGCAGGAGCGCAAAAAAATTATGCCGATGTGCGCCAGCGGGCAACGGAGCTCATCAATGCGGGCGATCAGGCGGGCGCGGTGCTCCTCGGATTCAACGAGCAGGCGGATGTCTACAAGCGTATGACGGATATCCTTGAGGAGGATAAGGCGGACAGTGTTCGCCTTGCGCGTGCGGAAATGGCGCACAGCGAGGATGTTTTCTCGGGCGTAAAGTTGATTACGATCATCTCCTTGATCGTGGTGGTCATCCTGTCGATCGTCACACTTGTTTTGCTGCTCAAGAACATCAAGAACTCCGTGGATACGATTCTTGACGGGGCGCGGCATATCGCGAGCGGGGATCTCCGCTCGAAGATCATGCTCGACGGTGACGACGAGTTCGCGCACATCGCCCATCAGTTCAACACGATGGTCGAGAGTATGCAGAAGATGATCCGCAAGATCAAGACAACAGCGACGGATGTTGCGGGGTCCTCTGAGGAGCTCACGGCAAACGCGAACCAGTCGGCGCAGGTGACGCAGAATGTCGCGCAGTCCATCACCGAGGTTGCGGAGGCAGCGGAGAAGCAGATCCAGAGCATTGACAAGAGCCGTCTCACAGTGCAGGAGTTCCAGCGCGGACTTGAAGAAGCGATTACGAATCAGCGGCGTGCACGCGAGCAGACGCAGGCGACGGCGGAGAAGGCCGCAGAGGGCAATGCCTTCGTGCAGACGACGGTCGAGCAGATGAATTCGATCGCGACGACGGTACAGCAGACGGGCGAGATCGTCAGCAACCTCGGCGAGCGTTCAAAGGAGATCGGCAACATCGTCGAGATCATCTCGAGCATCTCGGGACAGACGAACCTCCTTGCACTCAACGCGGCGATTGAGGCGGCGCGTGCGGGCGAGCATGGGCGCGGCTTTGCGGTCGTCGCCGAGGAGGTACGAAAGCTCGCAGAGGAGTCGCAGAACGCCTCCCAGCAGATCTCCGAGCTCATCCGCAGCATTCAGGAGGAGACGGACCGTGCGGTCGCCTCGATGGAGGAGGGGCGGCGCGAGGCGGAGAAGGGCAAGGAGAACGTCACCGCAACGGGCGAAACCTTCTCGCTCATCCTGAGCATGGTCGAGGATGTCAAGACGGCATCGCTCGCGGTCAGCAAGCGCGTCCTCGAACTGCGTGAGAATATGAACTCGATCATCGAGGGCATGGGGGCTGTGGATATCTCGGCGAAGGGCATCGGCAGCGAGTCGCAGAACGTCTCTGCCGCGACCGAGGAGCAGGCGGCAGGCATGGAGGAAATTGCCTCCTCGAGCCGCAGTCTTGCCGACATGGCAACCGATCTGCAGAGTGAGACGGATAAGTTCAAGGTGTAAAAAGTAGTGAGAGGGCTGCTGCACGAAGTTTGAAAAACTTCGTGCAGCAGCTCCCTTTGTTTCAAAAAAATACACCTTGACAGAAAGCCCTTCTCTTGCTACAATATCTCTTGTTGATTGACAGAGATGTCAGTGACGGATGCGGAAGTAGCTCAGTGGTAGAGCACCACCTTGCCAAGGTGGGGGTCGCGAGTTCGAGCCTCGTTTTCCGCTCCATTTTGCGGAAGTAGCTCAGTGGTAGAGCACCACCTTGCCAAGGTGGGGGTCGCGAGTTCGAGCCTCGTTTTCCGCTCCATCGCTTTATCTGACCTGCGCGCTGCGCAGGTTTTTGAAAGTGAAGGCCTTGCGTGCTCTTCACTTTGTTTGGGGCCCTATAGCTCAGTTGGTTAGAGCAACCGGCTCATAACCGGTCGGTCCTTGGTTCAAGTCCAGTGGGCCCACCAATCGAAATGAGAGCATCACGCAGGTGATGCTTTTTGTTCGATCGAGGAGGTGAACGGATGACGGAAGCTGCTTTTTGTCGAGTACATACGCAGCGTAGGTGCGCGTGTCTTTCGCGTGGGCGGCTGCGTGCGCGACCGCTTTCGCGGCGTGCCGGGCAAAGGATGTCGACTATGTCTTGACAGGCATGACGGAGGAGCAGCTCTGCACGCTCTTTCCGCGTGCGGAGAAGATCGGGAGATCCTTTCCTGTCTATCATGTGCGCGTGGATGGGGCGCGGCGCGAGGTCTCCTTTGCACGCAGGGAGCGCAAGACGGGCACGGGTTATCGCGGCTTTGCAGTCACGTTCGATCCGTCCGTGATGATCGAGGAGGATCTCTATCGGCGCGATACCACGATGAATGCGATGGCATTGGAGCTCCCCACGGGCGCACTCTTTGACCCCTATGGTGGGCGCGCAGATATTGCAGCCGGCGTGATCCGTGCCGTCTCACAGCATTTCACGGACGATCCCGTGCGTGCGCTGCGTGCGGCACGGCAGGCGGCGGAGTTCGGCTTTGCGGTGGAGGAGGGCACACTCCGTTACATGAATGCGTGTGCCGCAGAGCTCAAACACGAGTCGACGGAGCGGCTGATGGGCGAGCTGCGGCGTGCGCTCGCCGCGCCGCGTCCATCCGTATTCTTTTCGCGTGCTGCGTGCGGCGGATCTCCTTGCCGACACCTTTCCCGAGATCGCCGCGCTTGAGGGGCAGACACAGCCGACCGAGTTTCATCCCGAGGGCGATGCCCTCGCGCACACACTGGCAATGGTTGATGCGGTTGCACGTGAGACGGAGGAGCTCAAAACGCGCTTTGCCGCGCTCGTGCATGACCTCGGCAGGGGCTGACCCCGCAGGAGATGCTGCCGCATCACTACGGGCACGAGCGTACGGGGCTGGATGCGCTCGCTGCGTGGAATCGACGCATGACACTCCCGCACGACTGGCGCAAGGCAGCGGCATTCGTCATCCGCGAGCATATGCGTGCACCGCGCCTGACACGTCCCGGCAAGATCGCGGATCTCCTGCTCGGCATCGGCGGCTCGGGACTTTCCATCGCAGAGTTCAACATCATCATCCGCGCCGACCATGGCTCTCTGCCGGCCTATCTCACGCGCGGCGCGGCGTATCTCGCGGCGATGCGGGCGGTCACAGGGCGTTCCGCGCCGCCGGAGCTCTCGGGCGAGGAGGTCGGCAGGTGGCTGCGTGAGCAGCGTGTGCGAATATTGAAAAACTCCTTGTTGGAGATGTAATTGACGTGGTATAATACGACTGAGCGGAGAAAGATAAGAAGGAGGCAGCATTGATGGACAAGATTATCCTGCCCTATCGGGGGAAAATGCCCACGATCCATCCGACGGCATTCATTGCTCCGACGGCTGCGGTCGTCGGTGATGTGGAGATCGGAGCCGGATCGAGTGTTTGGTTCAGTGCAGTGGTGCGCGGCGATTTTCAGCCGATTACGATCGGGCAGAATACGAACATCCAAGAAAACGCGACGATTCACGTCATGCGTGACGTGCCTGTTCACATTGGGGACAATGTGCTCATTGGACACAATGCCGTCGTGCATTGCAGCCACATCGGGGACAACACCCTCATCGGCATGGGCTCGATCATCATGGGGTACTCCGAGATCGGCGAGAACGTCGTCATCGGTGCGGGCACCTTCCTTCCCCAACACAAGAAGATCCCTTCGAACTCGCTTGTGTTCGGTAACCCCGCTCAGATCGTACGCGCTCTGCGCGACGATGAGATTGAGGCGCTTCGTGCGGCGGCGGAGAACTATGCCGGCCTCGGAGCGGAGTACAAACAGATCATTGAGGAGATGAAGTAATGGAACAAACTCTGGTTCTCATTAAGCCGGACGCCGTCGGGGCGCACCACATCGGAGACATTACGAAGGCGTACGAGGATGCGGGGCTCGAGATCCGTGCGATGAAGATGATGCAGATGACGGATCGCATCGCACGCATCCACTATGCGGAGCATCTTGCAAAAGCCGTTCTACGGCGAGCTCTCTGCGTTCATGACCTCCGCGCCGCTCGTGGCGATGGTGCTCGCGGGGAGAATGCGATTGCACGGGTGCGCGAACTGCACGGTGCGACGAATCCGGCGAATGCGGCAGAGGGTACGATCCGCAAGCGTTTTGCAAAGAACGGGAGTGAGAACGCGGTGCACGCGTCCGACAGCCCCGAGAGTGCGGCACGCGAGGTACATATCTTCTTCAGTGAGACGGAGATTTTTCTAAAAAAATTGATTTTTAACGCCCGACTCTGCACCTTTGCAAAGTCGGGTGCAGTTATCAGAGACAAGGGAGGAATCTACGATGAGTGTTGTAACGAAAACGGGCGATCAGGGACAGACGAGCCTTTTTCACGGGTGAGCGCATTGCAAGGACGACGCACGCGTCGAGGTCTCACGGCAAGGTCGACAGCCTCGGCTCTGCGCTCGGCATGGCGCGCGCGTTTGCGACGAACAAGCGCGTGAAGGACGACATCCTCGCCGTGCAGAAGCAGCTCGGCATGCTCATGGCGGACTTTGCGAGCCGCAACAAACCGCCCCGCATTACGGCGGAGATGGTCGCAGGACTCGAGGCGGAGATCGCGAGCATTGAGGAGAGTCTGCCCGCACTCAAGGAGTTTGTCATCCCCGGCGACAAGAAGTCGAGTGCGATGCTCGATCTGGCGCGTACGGTGGCACGCGAGGCGGAGCGTCGCGCATGGACACTCGCACGGCGCGGCAGCGTGGCGGAGGTCGACCTGCAGTACCTCAACCGCATCTCTGATTACTGCTTCGTCCTCATGCGTCTCGAGGACGAGGACAAGCCGAATCTGTGAGCCGGGAAAAATTTGCCGTTCTCGACGGGAGCAGCCTTTTCTTTCGCGCGTTCTACGCGCTGCAGCTCCCGCCGAATGCACGCGGCATCCACACGAATGCGGTGCACGGCTTTGCGATGATGCTCGTAAAGCTGCTCAAAGAACTCGCGCCGACGCAGATTGTCATCGCGTTTGACAAGAGCCGCACGACGTTCCGCACGGCACTCTATCCCGACTACAAGGGGACGCGTGACAAGACCCCCGAGGAGCTGATCGCGCAGATTCCCCTCCTGAAGGAGCTCGCGCAGAGCCTTGGCATTCCCTTCCTCGAACTGGACGACTACGAGGCGGACGATATCATCGGCACGCTTGCAACGCAGGCGGCAGAGGGCGGTACGGAGACCGTCGTCGTGACGGGCGACCGCGACGCACTGCAGCTGATCCGCGACGGTCTCACCGTCGTCCTGACGAAAAAGGGTATCAGCGACACGCGTGCCTATGACACGGCGACATTCGAGGAGGAGTACGGCTTCGCGCCGATCCGCCTCATCGATATGAAGGGGCTGATGGGGGACAGCTCGGACAATATTCCGGGCGTGCCCGGCGTGGGTCCCAAGACCGCGACGAAGCTGCTGCTTGCGTACGGTACGATCGAGAACGTGCTCGATCATGCCGCCGAGGTCAGCGGGAAGAAACTCAGTGCCTCGCTCGTCGAGTACCGTGACCAGGCACTCCTGTCGAAGCAGCTTGCGACGATTGAATGCAATGTGCCCGAACTCCGCTATGCGGCGGAGGGCTTTCGTATGCAGCCCGACCGCGTGGCACTCGACGCGTTCTGCCAGGAGTACGAGCTGCGGACGGTGCATCGCGCACTCTCGGATTATCTGGGGACAGCCGCACCTGCGGGGATGGTGGAGCAGTCGCTCTTTGCCGCAGGGACGGACGATGAGCAGTCGGATTTCAAGGCGGAGGAACTCTCCGCCGCCGACCTCGATGCAGCTGCGCGGGGCGGAGGAGATCGCTGTCGGCGCACGCTTTCACGGAGATGTGCCCTTTGTGCAGGTGGAGCTGCTTGCCCTCTCCTATGGGACGGAGCAGCGCACTGTGCGTGCGGATTCCGCACTGTTTGACACGTTGCGGGACATCCTCGCGATGCGTCCCGTTGTGCTCTGGAACGCAAAACGCTATGCACAGGCGGGGCTTTCCGTTGGTGCAAATATTTTCGACCTCGAACTTGCGGACTATCTCCTCCATCCCGAGGAGAGCAAGCGCGACATCGAGCGCACGGCATTCGCCCATCTGGGACAGCTCCCCGCTGCGCCCAATGCTCTGAGCGAAGAGCATCGCGCCGTACGCGAGGCGGAGATTGCCACGCGGCTCTCCGCACCTCTGCGGGCGGCGCTCACAGAAGCACAGTTGATGCGTCTCTATCGGGACGTGGAACTGCCGCTTGTGCCCGTGCTGGCAGCGATGGAGCGAACGGGCATCTATGTGAACCGCGCCGCGCTTGAGCGTGAACTTGCGGCGGCAAATGCGCGTATCGATGCGCTCGTCACGGAGATTCATGCACTCGCGGGCACGGAGTTCAACATTAGTTCGCCCAAACAGCTTGGCGAAGTCCTCTTTGAGCGGCTCGACCTTGCGGCGGGGAGCAAGGTCAAAAAGACCAAGACTGGCTACTCGACGAATGCCGAGACCCTTGAGGAGCTGCGTGACCGCCATCCCATCGTGGACAAGGTGCTCACCTACCGCATGTGGACGAAGCTGCGTTCCACCTATCTTGAGGGGATCGGCGCACTCATCCGCCCCGCGACGGAGCGCGTACACACGAGCTTCAACCAGACGGTGACGGCGACGGGGCGGCTCTCAAGCTCCGACCCGAACCTCCAGAACATCCCCGTGCGTACGGAGGAGGGGCGCGCCGTGCGTGCGCTCTTCGAGCCGGGCACGGGCTATGACCTGCTCCTCTCGGCGGACTACTCGCAGATCGAGCTGCGCATCCTCGCGCATATGTCGGGGGACGCGACACTCATCGACGCGTTCCGTCACGGGCAGGACGTGCACGCCCGCACCGCATCGGAGGTATTCGATGTGCCGCTCGCGGAGGTCACAGCCGAGCAGCGGCGCAGGGCAAAAGGCGGTCAACTTCGGCATCGTCTACGGGCTCAGCGACTTCGGCCTTGCGCGTGACCTGGCATCGGGCGCAAGGAGGCGGCGGGCTACATCGCGCGGTACTTTGAACGCTATCACGGCGTTCGTGAGTTTCTCGACAAGACCGTCGCGGACGCGCATACGAACGGCTTTGTAACGACCCTCTACGGGCGGCGGCGCGACCTGCCCGCCATCCATAGCCGCAACTTTATGCAGCGTTCCTTTGCCGAGCGCATGGCGATGAACACGCCGATCCAGGGGACGGCAGCCGACCTCATCAAGATCGCCATGATCCGCGCTGATGAGGTGCTGCGCAAGGCAAAGGTCAAAAGCCGTATCCTCCTGCAGGTGCATGATGAACTCGTGCTTGAGGTCGTGCAGGATGAGATCGAATGCGTCAGTGATATCCTGCGCACGGCGATGAGCGGGGCGGCGGAGCTCGCCGTGCCGCTCGCCGTGGACGTGCACATGGGGAAGAACTGGGCGGAGGCGAAGTAGGTGAAGATCATCGGCCTGACGGGCGGCATCGCCTGCGGCAAGTCCACCGTCAGTACAGAGCTGCGTACACTCGGCGCGGCAATCATCGACGCGGATGCGCTCGCACACGAGCTGTCACAGCCGCATCAGCCGATCTACAACGCCTATGTAGAGCGTTTCGGCAGCGAGATCGTGGCGGCGGACGGCACGCTCGACCGCGCGGCGATTGCACGCCGCGTCTTTGCCGATCCCGCCGTGCGTGCGGAGGTGGAGGCCATCGCGCATCCGATCATCCGCAGAGCGGCAGAGGAGCGGCTGCGTGTGGCAAGAGACGAAAACGAAAGAGCAGCGGTACTGGATGTGCCGCTGCTCTTTGAGGCGGGATGGGACGCGCTCGCCGACGAGACATGGGTCGTCGCCCTCCCACGAGAGGAGCAGCTGGCGCGTCTTTTGGCACGCGACACGTCCATGGACGCGGGCGAGGCGCGGGCACGCATCGCCGCACAGATGCCGCTCGCGGAGAAATGTGCGCGTGCGGATGTCATTATCGACAACAGCGGAACGGTGGAAGAAATACGGGAATACATTGGGAAACTTTGGAAGGAACGGATTCTTGAACGCGCGTAAAATTCGGTACAGATTCTGGTGGATGCTGCGCCTTCTCGTCGTTGCCGTCATCGCCTTTGCGCTGGTCGGCGGCTGGGGATGGGTGGAGCGCAGCTATATCTATCCCTATGGCTACCGCAGCTACATCGAGACCAGTGCGGATGCCTACCGTGCCGACCCTTACCTCGTCGCCGCCGTCATCAAGCACGAGAGCAAATTTCAGCCGCGTGCCAAGTCCGACGGCGGTGCACTCGGGCTGATGCAGCTCATGCCGCAGACGGCAGCGTGGATCGCGCGGCAGATGGACGAACCCTTTACCGAGGACTATCTCTACGACCCCGCGCTCAACATTCGCTACGGCGTGTGGTATCTCGCGGAGCTCGAGCGGGAGTTTGGCGGCAACGACATCCTCGCGCTCGCCGCGTACAATGCGGGGCGCGGCAACGTGCGCGAGTGGATGGAACGCTGGCACTGGAACGAACAGTTTGACGAGATCGAGGCGATCCCCTATCCCGAGACGCGGCTCTATGTGCGCCGCGTGCTTGAGGACAGGCAGCAGTATAAGAGGCTCTACGACGAATGAACAAGACCTATCGGATTCTGCCAAGCGCGGAGGATATGCTCCTCCGCCTCCTGCGCGGGCTCGCCCTTACGGATGAGGAGCGGGCCGCTTTGCGTGCGTGCGTGCTGCGCCACGTCGAGGTCTCGGCGGTGGACAATACGTGGGAGCTGGTCATCGGCTGCTCTGAGGTGCTCGACGATGGACTGATCGCGCGGATGAAAGAGCAGATCGCGGCGAACTATCAGCTCAGAGAGGCACACATTCAGCAGAATGCCGTGTCCCTTTCCCATGCCGTTGTGCCCCTGTGGGAGCGCATCGTGAGTGCGGCGGCGGAGGGGATGCCGTCCTCTTTCACACCCTGCGCCAGACGGCGTACGCAATCGACGGCAACGTCATCCGCCTCTCTGCGCCGGGGAACTTCGGTGCGGAGCTGTTCGCGCAGAGTGCCGTCGCAAAGCGCATCGAGGCGGCGGTTCGCACACATGTCGGCTGCGCCTGTCAGGTCGTCTGCATGGAGACGGAACTCGGGGAAATGAACGCACCTGCGTGGACACCGCCCGTGATGCCCGCCGCCATCAAAAGGAAGCCCCCGCCGCCGCTCCCACACGCGCAGCACGGGGCGCAAAGCCGAAGGAACTGCCCGCAAACGTCATCATCGGACGCGGTGTTGCGGGCGAGGCGCGTGACCTCGGTGTGATCGAGGACGAGGTCAAAAACATCGTCCTCGAAGGCGAGGTGTTCTCTCCGCAGGCAAACCAGCTCAAGTCCGGCGCGTACATCCTCCTGCTCAAATTCGCGGATCGGACAAACGGCATCGCGTGCAAGAAATTCTTCAGCGCACGCGGCAAGACCACACAGGAGGACATCGACGCGGAGGTCGGGCGCATCCTCAAGGCGATCGGCAAGGGCTGCTCCGTCCGCATCCAAGGGAAAAATCGAATACGATAAATTCATCAGCGACTACGTCCTTTTCATCGACAGCATGGAGCGGCGCACCGTCCCGCAGCGCGAGGACACAGCGGAGGTGAAGCGCGTCGAACTGCACGCTCATACGAAGATGAGTGCGCTCGATGCCGTCGTCCCGCCGAAGGTGCTCGTCGAGACAGCGGCACGCTGGGGCTGGCCCGCCGTCGCCATTACCGACCACGGCGTTGTGCAGGCATTTCCAGAGGCGATGAACACCGCACGCGCCCTCAAGAAAAAAAGGGGCAGGACATCAAGATCATCTACGGCATGGAGGGCTACCTCCTCGACAAGCCCGAGGATCAGCGCGCCCATCACATCATCTTCCTCGCACAGAACAAGACGGGGCTGTATAACCTCTATCGGCTTGTCTCGCTCTCGCACATCCGCTACTTTCGCGGCACGAAGAAGCGCGGCCGCCCCTGCGTCCCACGCGCCGTGCTGCAGCAGTACCGTGACGGTATTATCGTCGGCTCGGCGTGCGAGGCGGGGGAGCTTATTCGCGGCATCGTCGCGGGACGACCCGACGAGGAACTGGAAGAACTGGCGAAATTCTACGACTTCCTGAGATTCAGCCCATCCACAACAACGACTTTTTGAAATTCGATCAGCGTTTCTCCATGCAGACGGACGAGGATCTCAGAGACATCAACCGCAAGGTCGATGCGCTTGCAAAAAAACTGGATAAAATGTTGATTGCGACCCTGTGACGTGCACTTCCTCAATCCCGAGGATGCCGTCTACCGCGCCATGATCCAAAAAGGCGAACGGCTACAACGACGCAGATCGCCAGCCGCCGCTCTACCTGCGTACGACCGACGAAATGCTCGCCGAGTTCGACTACCTCGGCGAAGAGCGTGCCTATGAGTGCGTCGTCACGAACCCGAGGAAGATCGCCGACATGGTCGAGCACTTCCTCCCGATTCCCGACGAACTCTATGCGCCGACCGTGCCGGGCGCGGATCGCGAGATCCAGGAGATGTCCTATGCGCGTGCGCGCAAGCTCTACGGTGAGAACCTGCCGAAGGTCGTCTCCGACCGCCTCGAACTCGAACTAAAAGCCGATCCTAAAGCACGGCTTTGCCGCACTCTACATCATTGCACAGCGTCTCGTCAAACGCTCGAACGACGACGGCTACCTCGTCGGCTCGCGCGGCTCCGTCGGCTCGTCCTTCGTTGCGACCATGATCGGCGTCACCGAGGTCAACCCGCTGCCGCCGCACTACCGCTGCTGTCACTGCCAGTACAACAAATTCATCGAGGACGGCTCCGTCGGGAGCGGCTTTGACCTGCCGTCGATGGACTGTCCCGTCTGCGGCACGCCGCTCACGAAGGACGGGCATAACATCCCGTTCGCCGTCTTTCTCGGCTTCGACGGGGACAAGGTTCCCGATATCGACCTCAACTTCTCGGGTGACTATCAGCCGACCGCGCACAAGTACACCGAGGTTCTCTTTGGCAAGATGAACGTCTTTCGCGCGGGTACGATCTCGGGACTTCAGGACAAGAACGCCTACGGCTACGCCATGCACTACTACGAGGACATGGGCGAGACGAAGGGCCGTGCCTACATCGAGCACATGATGCGCGGCTGCATGGGGGTCAAGGCGACCACCGGGCAGCACGCGGGCGGCATCATGGTCGTGCCGCGTGACATGGACGTGCACTACTTCACGCCCATCCAGCGTCCCGCGAACAACATGGAGTCGGACACCCTCACCACCCATTTCGACTATCATTCCATCAGCGAGCGTCTCGTCAAGCTCGACATCCTCGGGCACGATGACCCGACCGTCATCAAGATGCTTGAGGAGCTGACGCACCGCGACCCCGAGACCATCCCCTTTGACGATCCCGCCACCATGTCCATCTTCACCTCGACCGAGGCACTCGGCATCAGCCCCGAGGAACTGGGCGCGAACATGGGAACGTACGGCATCCCCGAGTTCCGCACCTCGTTCACGCAGAAGATGATCGACGACTCGCACCCCGACTGCTTCGCCGACCTCGTGCGCATCTCGGGATTTTCCCACGGCACGAACGTCTGGCTCGGCAACGCGCAGGATCTCATCAAGGCGGGAACAAGCACGCTGAAGGACGCAATCTCCGCACGCGACGACATCATGAACTACCTCATGCAGAACGGCATCGAGCCGCTGCTCTCGTTCAAGACCATGGAGAACGTCCGCAAGGGCAAGGGCATCGCCCCCGATGTCGTGGAGACCCTGCGTGCGGGCGGCATTCCCGAGTGGTACATCGACTCCCTGCCAAAAAGATCAAGTATCTTTTTCCCGCGTGCCCACGCCACCGCGTACGTCATGATGGGCTACCGCATCGCCTTCTGCAAGGTGCACTATCCGCTCGCGTACTACGCCGCATACTTTTCCATTCGTGCGGACGAGTTCGACGCGAACATTATTTCAAAGGGCAAAACAGCGGTCAAGGCGGCAATCGACGCACTGAACGCCGAGGCGCGTGAGCATCGCGGCAAGCTCGACAACAAAAAAAGCAGGACATCCTCATTGTCCTGCAGCTTGCGTGGGAAATGTACCTGCGCGGCTTCTCCTGCGAGCCCGTCGACCTCTACGCCTCCGACGCGGAGAAATTCATCCTCCATGAGAACTCCCTCCTCCCGCCCTTCACCGCACTCCCCGGCATGGGGCAGAAGGCGGCACAGGCAATCGTCGAGGCGCGGCAGTACGGACAGTTCATCTCCATCGAGGATCTCGCCACCCGCGCCCACATCCCCACCCCCGCCGTCGAACTCCTGCGTGAGCACGGCTGCCTGGACGGGATGATGGAGAGCAACCAGGTGGAACTCTTTGCATAGTAGGACGAAAAACCGCTGCACGAAGCCCAATACTTCGTACAGCGGTTTTTTTATCTTTATATCGCAACACGGGATAAATAGTCTGGAACGTTTTCCATAAAACTGTTCGAATCATAGAATTGCTTATCCATGACGTTCATCATCTTTTTTTGATTCGCATGGGATAGCTTTGTATAATCATCATGCACGCCGATACTGGTAAAAGGGAGGTTGTTCTTCTGAAAGGTTAGGACGGATACGACGGAGCTAAGAGCTTTCTCGTTTCCGCGAATCGTGAACAAGAAAAAAACTCCCACGCAGTGTGTTGATACAATAATCTACAACGTACTCAGGATGTTTTTCCAGAGGGGAGAAATCCTTTTTGGGAGAGAATTTGTTGAGATTCTTGAATATGAAATTATCAATATCCTCATAGAAAGGCGTTGTCGGAGTTCTTGCGGCTATATACTTCATGCCTGAGACCTTCATAAGGACTTGTGAAAGCTGCATGATATTCTCAAAGAGGAGATCGGGGGCTGTTTTGATGAAAATATTTCCGTTATCGAATTGTGCGCCGTTTTCGACAATGATTGTCTTAAGCATGTTTTTCACGATATGGGGTATTGATCTCATAGGAGTATGAGAGGTGCATCAATGTCAGACCATAGTCACAGACCACCAGACTGTCATTGTCCGCTGGGGAAATAAAAAAATATCCATCATGTCACCGTCCTCATGATATATGGGGACGAATATTTGAAAGATATTATTTCGTTTCTTTTTCCAAAGAAAAAAATCGTTGTGGAAGGACGCTCTAAGGATGTCTTTTAATTTTTTTGTTCCAACATGATAGAATCACCTCCCATTATGACTCAAATAAGGGCAGATTATATACCCTCAGGAAAGTATACTTGTGCATTTTGGATATGACACATCGTGCAAAAATGATAGATGGCACTGTCAAAGGTGGAATAGACCTGCGTCATCTCTACATCATTTTCCTTAAAGGTATTCTCTGTCGCAAGCTCAAGATTCAGGCGGTGAATATGAGGAACATGATGGTGTGCGCAGTTTTTGTTTCCACCATGTGGACCGTTACAGCGAAGAAGCGTAATGCAGATATTACTCTCTTGCACAGTCCAGATCAGACCGACAGAAAAGTTTTCAAGGAATATTGTGCTTTGACGAAGAAACATTCGGAAATGTAAATCTTCCGCTGTAGAATATAGTTTTAGGTTCATGTGACGAGAGCCGTTTTTTTCTCATCGAATTTAGGTCTTGATGGAGATACGATTTCTTTGGAGCAGGAGATAAGCTTGTTGAATTGATGACGACTTATATCCATAAGAAGTCCTCCCCTCCATGATTATCGATCAAAAAGAAATCCTGTTTGAATTATATCATAAAAATAGGGGGCGCACTCCTTGATAATTTCGGTTGACAACATAAAATTGCTTTATTATAGTTAAGTTACTTACTCATTTCGTCGATATAGTTTTCAGAATGAGCTATCTATGCTCTTTTATGCAATTATTTTCGTAACAACACCATAGATTACAGTCAGGGAGGCAGTCTTTATGGCGATGGTGGTCAAGAATAATATGCCGGCGGTGAATACGCTCAACACGCTCAATAAGAACGAGAGTGCACTCTCGAAGAGTCTGCAGAAGGTCTCTTCGGGCATGAAGATCAACAGCGCGGGGGACGATGCCTCGGGGATGGCAATCTCGGAGCGGATGCGCGTGCAGGTGCGTGCGCTCGATCAGGACGATGCGAATACAAAGAACGGCTCGGCACTCCTGCGGACGGCAGAGGGGGCGGTGCAGTCCACCATCGACATTCTGCGCACGCTGAAGGAAAAAGGCGATCAATGCCGCGAACGACACGAACACGGACGAGGATCGTGCTGTCATCCAGAAGGAAGTCGACCATCTCATCGACCAGATCGACGAGAACGCGCTGACGACGTACAACGGGAAATATCTCATTGATGGATCGCACAACGGGGTGGTTGAAGGGGATCGCCCGAATAAGAACGGTACCTATTCCACATTTGCCAATATGAGTCTTGCAACTTCAACAGACCCAAGTGATCGGCTTACGGAACTCAGGCGCCGCGATGGGAACAGTCTCGATATTCATTCCTCAGATACCATTACAGTCTCGTGGACGAAGAATGGCGTTACCTATACAGGCTCTTTTTCTCCGATTGGCACAAGAACACTGAACAACGCGATGGGGATTATTACGAATACCCATGCTAGCTACTATAGAAAGGATGCACGGGTCGGCATTGATGAATATGGCGAGCCCATCTACACGCCGGACAATCAGCCAGCAATCTCCATGCGTGCACGCAATGCTGGGGTAGAGAATCAGATTGGGGCGATTACATTCCGCGTGACGGACAGCGAAGGTCGCATGCGCAAGGAAGTCAATGCTGTGCTCGACGACTTCCGCGAGACGGTGCGTGCACAGAACCCATCGGATGACAATGCACTGACACTCCAGACGGGAGTCAAGGCAAATCAGGCGGTGAAGGTCGGCTTCACTGATATGCGTTCGGCGGCTCTCGGGCTTCAGGCTGCAAACGGGCAGGGATGGGATCGCGATACTACTAGCTTGGGGGCGGGGATTGAGGTCGTCGGCAGCGGTCCGAAGATCCAGGTGACGACGCGTGAAGCTGCGAATGCTGCGATCAATGTTTTTGAGAATGCGCTCATCAAGGCGACCGATCAGATGGTTGCCATCGGTGCAGCGCAGAACCGCCTCGGCTATACGAGCAGCAATCTCGTCACAGCATCCGAGAACGTGCAGGACTCCGAGTCTGTGATTCGCGACTCCGACATGGCGAAGGAAATGACGGCGTACACGAAGAACAATGTGCTCACGCAGTCGGCACAGGCGATGCTCGCACAGGCGAATCAGAACTCAAGTGCGGTACTGAGCCTGTTACAGTAAAACGAAATAGTTAGATGTCTCCCTTGCTCCGGCAGGGGAGATTTTGTTTTCGGTACATTCGCATCCTCGCCCTGCCGGGAGACGGTGATATGCCGTTATCTTAAGGCTTCCCCGTTATGACGGGGAAGGGGGACCGCGTAAGCGGTGGAAGGGCACAAAAAGATGACGGAAGTATTCCTTGCACCCACACGAAGAGGCGAGGGAGCAGGGGGCGAGAGACGGAGCGCCTTTCCTCCATTCGGAGATTGATGACCGAGCTTCAGCTCACCGTGGAGAAAGCAATGGATATCCTCGCGATCCCACAGTCAGAGTGGGGACGATACAAGGCAATGCTTTAAGATTTAGGAAAATCCTCCAATCATCTTTAGGACGATTGGAGGGGTTCTTGTTTTTATCATATCCCTATGCTATTATAAAATGCGGAATAATATACGATATATGATATAAGAGGCAATGGGTCAATGGGAGTACGGAAATGAAGAACAATCGGACACGAAAAGTATCGCAGCGGGTGTGCTATGCTCTCATCGCAGGTGCGGCGGGTGCTTTTTTGATTCCACAGGTTGCCTTTGCTGCGCCGACGGGTGGAGAGGCTGTTTTTGGCGGGGCAACGGGTCTGACGACAAGCAGCGACATGAACATCACATCGACAAGTCCAAACAATGTGATCACGTGGAAGGATTACTCCATCGCTCAGGGCGAACGTGTGCGCTATGACACTAACAACTATTTGAACATCGTCACAGGTGCAAACACCTCGAATATCGACGGTAAGATTGAGGGCGGCAACCACGTCTATATCGTCAACCCGAATGGTGTCATCTTCGGCAAGAATGCCGAGGTCAAGGTCGGGCATCTCCATGTCTCTACGCAGGAGCGGGCGACGCTGAACGAGGCGAACTTTACGGGAAGTGGTGCGTCGCCGCTCGTCAACACCGCTGCACTGAAGTCCGATGTTGTCAATATGGGCAAGATCACGGCAACGACAGTCGAGGTGCACGGCGCGCATATCCGCTTCCTCAATGCGGCGGACGTGACAACCAATGGAACAGCTCTCGCTCCCGTTACGATATATACAGCGTCTGTGGCATCAACCGTGGACGAGGTTGATCGCGGCTATGCCCATATCGGCTATGAGGGAACAACAGCGCCGAGCAATTTCACGCGTGGTAATACAACAAGTGCAAATCCGGAATATTACAAGCTCGTTTCGAATCAGACCGACCTAGGTAATATCAACACGACGAATCTTGCAGGCAACTATATGCTTGCGCAGGATATTGATCTCGGCGGTGCAGAGCATACTCCCATCGGTGGAAATGCGTATGGTGCATTTACGGGCAAGTTCGACGGTAATTTCTTTCGCATACAGAATTTTAAAATCTCCAATAATGCCAATAATATCAACAGTGCGGGGCTCTTTGGCGAGGTCAGTGGTGGACGCATTGAGAACCTCGGTGTTGCTAAAGCAACCATACATGGAAAAGATGGTTCCTCATCGCATTATGCAGGTGGTATAGCAGGGCATACTGCGGGAAACACCATTCTTAAAAATGTATATGCGACAAATGATGTACGTGTCGATGGGCGTCAAGAGCGTTATGGCGGTATTGTAGGTGCTACAACCTATACCGTGATTGATAGTGCATATAGTAAGGCAGTCATTGGTACAGACAGCGGCGGTAATGTTCAAGGCGGCGGCATTATGGGGCTGTCTGATTCGCATACGGTGATTAGGAATACATATAGTGCTGCTACCCGCTCTACTGATGGAAAAGGTGTATATTTCGTTCACACAGTAGACCCAGATGATGAGACTGATATTCTTAACTCTTATGCTGTAGGTGACGATTTTACATCGACACCTACGGGACTTACCTCTGGAAAAGCCATTAATACCTATACCATCGACAGTGATGGTATGGCAACTCCACTCGCTACCGGAACAGCGGGAAGTGGCAAAGATTCTGCTCGTTACTCTGGTTGGGACATCAACAACACAGGTGCGCCCGGTGCGAAGTGGCGCATCTACGAGGGGCGGACGCTTCCTCTCTTGACCGCATTTATGAACGGGCGCGTGACTCCGTCGGCTCGGTCGGCGTGGACTATAAATACCGCAAGTTCAACAAGGACGGCATGCTCGTCACAGATTTTGCACAGGCATCGAACAATCATGCGGATGTGCCGACGGGCACGCTGACCTATGACAGCAAGATCATCAAGATCGTGGATGGATCGGACAGCATTGTTGACAGTTCAACACTCAACAACAACGTCACCTATGACAAGACCCTCACGAACGATCAGAAAAATCGCGTCACCACATATACCGATACGAATACATCTGCCCTTGACCGTGACAACAACATCCGTAACGCGGGGACAAAGGCGATTCTCTGGTCGGATCAGGACGGCCCGAATCTGCGCGGCGTCAACATCACCATCGACAAGCGCAAGATCAATGTGGGGGATTCCACACTCGTTGCGAAACGCATGTACGACGGAACGCGCGATGTGAAAGATGCGTTTGAGAAAGCGCTGAAGAACGGCGGGCTGACCGCGAGCGGCTTTTACCGATGAGGATCTGAACGACACCGATCCCACGCGCAAAATCACGATTACACCATCGAGTGATTTCACGGCGACGCTTGACAACAAGAACGTCGGTAAGAATAAGCGTGTCACCTTCACGGGGAAAATTGAATTTGGCGGAACAAATAAAGGTAACTATGAGCTAGGCGACTTTGACTTTAGCACACATCCGAATATTAAGGGCTGGGCGGAGATCACAAAGGCACCGCTGATCCTCAAGGTTCTCAAGGATTCGGCGAACAAGGTCTACGACGGAACAAATACCGTGACCGATGTCACGATGAAAGCAAATCCGAATGTTCAGATTGACCAGACCCTCACGAGGGTAATTGACGGCACGACCGTTACTGCCAATATCAAGAACGGTGGGGCAGGGGGCACTGCGGATGATGTCTCTATGGACACGATTTCCGATCCGACCTATGTCAACGCTGGCGGTAATGCCGAAATCCATGCGGGCACGCACAAGATCCGCTATAAAAAATGTAGAGCTGCAGGGCAATGATAAGGACAACTACGAGCTTTACTATCAGATGCCGGATGCCACGCAGACGAAGGTCGAGAATGACCGGATTGACCTCAATGGAACGATCGAACGCCGCCAAATCAAGGTGGATAATTTCAAGGTCTACAATAAGGATACCCATGTCGGCGCAGATGCAACGAAGGTCTACAACGGCAATAATACCTATACATTGGATACGACGAAGGTCTACCTCTCCTCGAATCAGGAAAGTGCGACAGATACAACGGGCGTCGTAGCACGCGATCAGGGGTATATTACCTTTGCGCTGACGCCGAATACGAAGGCGACGTTCAAAAAGCGCGACGGCACAACAGACACGAAGAATGTCGCGACAGCGGATAAGATTGCGTATAATGTCAGGGCGCAGGCGGATGCGGCGCATACCGACGACACATATCACGAGCATCATCTGCTCTCCGACTACTGGGTCGTTACGGGTAAGGATAATCCCCTCAAATCGAGCACGACATTCGATGCAATGGGCGCGGGCAAGATCACGCCGAAAACCATCAGCGCAGTGGTCAAAGACCCGAATTTGACCAAGGATTACGATGCGCTCAGGACCCATACGAAAACGGGCGATCAGATCATCGAGCTGAGGGGCGTTGAGAGCGGCGATACGGTCACGAACGAGTCTACGGCAGAGTATGATACGAAGGATGTCGTCTACTATGGAGGGGCACCGACCACGAAGACCGTCACCTACACGGCAAAAGTTCTCCACTGCCAATGTAGACGAGGAAAAGAATTATACGTTTGCAGCGCAGGCAACGCCTGCATCGAATACACCTGTTACTCTGAGAAGACATTGACGGGGCTTGGGACGATCAACCCCCGTCAGGTGTCATTCAACTTTAAGTCTGCGGATAAGATCTACGATGGCACAAGGACGAATACGAAGGTTGTTGTAGATACGTACAACGATGGTGCTGGCGGCACTGTGGTCGCACGGGATATAGCGAGCGGACTAGTCCCGGCATTCAATGGTACGAGCACCTATGACACCAAACACGCAAGGGATAGCAAGACTGTCACCTATACGGGTCTGGCGAATTCCCTCGGTGGGAACTATACCGTAGCAGATACACAGACAGGAGCGGGGAAGATCGAGCGTCGATTGATCAAGAACGCGGGCTTTCAGGTGCTCCGGAATGGTGTACGTGCGAAGGCGGAGAAGGTCTACGACGGCACGGATGTTTTTTTAGTCTTAAGAACGACGAGAAACTTGTCGCAGAGAATGCGGCTCCTGCTACGGATACGGGGGTCGTCGCTGATGATGAAGGCAAGATTCACTTTAAGATTGCGGGCGATCGGGGGCACTTCATACATGGAACGTCAGCTGCGGACACGACCAGCCATGTCTCCGCGGCAGATCACGTTGCCTACAGCGTCATTGCAAAAACGGATGACAAGACGAACAGCCCGCTTTCCAACTATTACTTCGGAACATCATACACCGACAAGCGCAACCTCGATGCGGTCGACGGCAGCGATCCCAAAGATGCAGTTCTAGCGGACGGGTCTATTACCCCTGCCAAGATTGTCGCGGAGACGGTGAAGAACCTCAACAAGACCTATGACGGCGTAACGGGCTATACGAAGGGCGACCGGAATACAACTGCGGCATCTGTGACCGGCGAGAATGTGATCAAGTTCAAGCACCTCAATCAGGATGGCAGCCTCACGGACGGTCTCATTAACGATGCCTCTGGGATGCCGGTAAACAGCTCGACGGCTGCCTACGTCGATAAGAATGTTCTCTATAATACGCAAAAAAAACCTGCGGCGAAGGCAATGAACTATACCGCCAAGCTCACGGGCACATATGCGGACGACTATGAGATCGTCGATGCGAATCATCCGAATACCAAGCTCAGTACGATGACGGAGTCGGGCGGGACTAAGAACGTCTCGACCGTGTTCAACAACGTGGCGGATGCGGGCACAATCTCGCCGCGTCAGCTCAAGATCGACATGGATAAGGACACGGCGACGAAAACCTACGATGGCACTGCCGAGAATAAGAAGGCAAAGGTCAACGCGATTACAAGCGAGAATATTACGAGCCCCGTTCTTCGCCAAATTTTTGAATGACGATGGCATCTCAGAGAATGCGCTGACCAACAAATATGTAGAGAAACTGATCGCGACGACACCGACGGCGACGAGTACCTTCGGACGGCGCTCAAAAACACCATTCGCCGATGTGAACGCGAGCAACGGCACGGATCACGATGTCCGCTATCAGAATATGAAGGATGCCTTTGATGAGGCGTTTGCCTCAGGCGCGGGCAAGGAAAAGATCGCGGGCAACTATACCTTTGACAATACCGTCTACGGTAAGGGAACGATCAACCGCAAGGCAATCACACCGAACACGTTTAAGGTCAGCGGCGGCAAGGCGACGAAGGTCTATGACGGCACGAGCGCCTATACGGTTCCTGCGGGGAGCACACTCACGGCAAATACGGGCGAGCTCGTCGGCACGGATGCGTCCAAGATCCAATTTGCCATCAGCGGGAATGGCGCGAAGTTCATGAAGACGGACGGCGTCACGGAGACGGCAAATGTTGCCGACGCACGCAAGGTCGCCTACAATATCACGGTATCGGGCGACAGGGATACGATTCGGAACTACACACTGAACGGGCAAAACCTTGAGAGCGGGAATCTGACGGCATCGGGCGACGGCGAGATCACGCGCCGTGCGCTTTCGCTGGGGCTCGTGCAGGATGAGAAGATTGACAAAGTCTATGACGGCAGCTACAGGCTCGTGGACGGAGAGAAGAACTGGAACAAACTCAAGGACGAGGATGCGAAGGGGAACGTCGTCTATACGGGGACAAACAAACTCGTCAATGACGGTACGTCGCTAACGATTACCTCTGAATACCGCAACGACGCGAACACGAAGCGTGATAAGAACGTACGCGGTACGAGTGCATCTCCGCAGGTGAAGGACATTCTGTATGAGATCTCCATCACGGGCGGCGACGCGAATAACTATTCCTTTGACGGCGGCACATCGAGTGCGGCGGGGGACTGAAACTTTCGGCAAAAGGAACGATCAAGCCGAAGGATATTTCGAATGCGTTCAAACCGATGACAAAGGTCTACGACGGTGGGACGACGGTGGATCGAAGCAAGGTCGAGCTTGCGTCCGGCACATTCATTGGCAGCGATTCCGCTTGGGTCAAGAATACCTATCAAGCGGAATTCGAGAGTCCGAATGTGAACGGCAACAGCGAGGGGAAAAAAACTGGGTCAACTATACCCACCTTGAGCTGGACGGTACGAATGCAAACAACTATACCATCGCATCCGCAACGACTGGAAAAAGGCAACATCACCCCGTATATACTCAACAGCAACTCGGTGAAGTTTAAAACGCGTGAGGCATCGAAGGTCTACGATGGCACGACAGATGTCAAGTGGACGAACGGTTCATCAGAGCTGAATGATGTCAAGAACTACATCACAGGTGCGACGGTGGATCTCACTCCTGTGGGTGGTGGTGCAACAACAACGAAGAGCGTACTTGAGGCACTGAACCTCACGGAGAAGCCCCAGTATGACAAGAAGGATGTGGACGGCGGCAGAAAGACCGACCGCGTGACCTACACGCTGTCCCTATGACCGTACGAAAAAAATCCCAACTTCTCCCTCGGGACGGGGGTCACCTCGTTCACGACGAAGGGCGACGGCATCATCACGCCGAAGGATGTCAATGTCACGGTCAATAGCTCGCTGACTAAGACCTACGATGCAACGGAGAATGTCACTGTGGGAACGGTGAAGAACGCAGCGGGCGAGACGGTAAACAACCTCAACGACAACCTCGCCCTCGACGGACTCGTTGCGGGTGATGGCACGACGTATACGACGACCGCAGAGTATGGAAAGAAAAAAATGCGAGTGACATCGCGAAAAATACGGGTACAGATAAGCGCATCAACTATACGCTCACACTCACCTCGAATGCGGGCAATTACAATTTGAAGTATAACGGCGTGGACAATGCAGGGGCGTTTTCAACCAATAACAATACGATCACAAAGCGCAAAGTGGATGTGCAGTTTAAGAACCCACCGGCAAGGACATACAACGGGTCTGCGGAGAATACTGCGATCAACCCGTTTGTTTCGTCTGCCGATGCGGCAGTTCTGCGCAAAGACAAGCAGACGCTCATAAGCGGTACGGACGTGCAGAACCTTGCGGGGATTAGCAGTAAGTACGTCCAAAATGACAGAGTGACGGAAGATCCGAATGCGGGCAAGGACAAGCTCGTCCGGTTTGACAACGTGCGGACAGCGATGAACAATGCACTGGGTTCGGTCGCGTCGAACTACGAGTTTAATGAGACTGCCTACGCCAAGGGAACCATCAACAAGGCGAACATCAATACGTCGGATATCACCTTTGCTACCACGGGCGCACATAAGGTCTATGACGGCACTAGGACGGTGAAGTACAACGGTTCGAGCGCTAAGGCGGATGTAAAGAACTATATCACCACGGCGACAGCAAACCTCGGTGGCGGTCATACGGCTGACCTGCGTGGTGATCTTGAGATTGATGCAGCGGGGACGCACTACTCCAGTCCGAATGCGACAAATGGGACACCGGATACGGTGACGTACAAGTTCAGCTTGAAAAAGCAATAACATCGAAATCTCTGGAAAAAAATGAGTTCGAGATGACGGACACGGGCACGATTGACCGCCGTGTGCTGAACCTCGGTCTGGCGGAGAACTCGGGTATCGACAAAATCTACGATGCGACGCGCGATGTCCACAATACGGAAACTCGCCATCACGATGCATTTGTCGACCACGATGCACTTGGCAATGTGACCTACGCGGCAGGGACGACAGCCGACAACAAGCTCGTGCGCGCGACAGGGAATCCCGACGCGACGATCGCGGTGACGGCATCGTATGCGGACAAGAACGTCGCGCGTAGCGGCGGCAATGTGATAGCGCAGAACATTACCTACACTGCAAAGATTGCGGGAGATGCAGGGAAGAACTATACGCTGAAATCTGGCACGACGGAGCGCAATGCCGAGGTTGGCATCGACCTCATCGCGACAGGAACAATCTCGCCACGCGCGCTGACGCTCGCCTTTGGTGATGTAAGTAAGCCCTATGACACGACAGAGGTCAACTATACGAAGACGATCAACAACGTTGCGGCTGACAACAGGGACGGACGCGGTACAGCAACGCTTGCGGCGGACGGCATTACGGCGGCGACCTTCAGCTCCTCAACAGGGGGTGACGAGCCTCTACGGTACGGGCAATACCGACGCGACGTTCCACAAAGATCCGAACGTTGTCACGGACGCGAATGGCAATGTGATCGAGCGTGGCAAGGACGTGCAGTATGCGAATGTCGGCAGCGTGCTCTCCGGCACAAACGCGAACAACTATACGGTCGCGGATACGGCGTACGGCAAGGGGACGATCCGCAAGCGCACGGTCAGTGTCAATAACTTTAATTTCAATATCAGCAACGCCACGAAGGAATACGATGGCACAAAGGATGTTGAGTATGTGGAGGGCGGGAAGACCTATAAGGATCTGCCGCATCTCAAGAAGCGCTTCCAGACGAGTACGCTCGATCTCGGTGGCGGAAACACCGTGCCGATCAACCTTGACGATATCACGCTCACGGGAGCAAAGTACAATGACGAGCGCGTCGCACACGCTACGGGCATTAACTATGATGTGACGATCAATGCGCAGAACTTTGAGTTCAATGGCGGGCGTGACAAGCGCATTGAGCATACAGGCGATACGATCACGAAGCGTGATCTTGCGACCAAGCTCCCGCCGCATCTCGTCAAGGAGTATGACGGAGAGGACTCGTTCACGGAGACGAACACGGTATTTGCTAACGCGATGGCACGGGCGAATCTGACGGGTGTTGTTGACCGCGACAAGAATAAGATTCGACTCGCAGTCAACGGCCACTACGATAGCCCCGATACTTCGGCAGAGACGCGGGAGGAGGCAGAGGCGCGCACCCCGCACAGGCGGGGCGCAATGTGCGCTATGACCTCACGCTCTCGGGCGATACCGATACGCTCTCAAATTACAAGATCGGCACGGTGGAAACGCTCGACAGCGATGGCAAGATGAGAGGTGTCGGAAGCGGAAAGGCAGATATCTACAAGAAGACCCTGACGGTCGGTGTGGACAACATCGACAAACTCTACGACGGAACGAGGACAGTCGTCCGTCCGAATGGGACGGATACGCTGCCGCATCCCGAGGCGGGCAAGTTCCGACTCAGCGGCTTTGTGGGCAGCGAGTCCTTTAGCTTCGACCAGACGGCGGCGGATAAGATCGACGGTCTATATTCCGATCCGAATGTCAGCCGCAGGAATGGTGCTGTTGTCGATAAGGACATCTCGTACAGCGGCATTAAGACGGCGTTTGCAAACTACGCAGGGCATGACCCGACGGGCTACGCAAAGAACTATCGCGTGGACAGCGACACGCTGAGCGGAAAGGGGAAGATCCTGCCGCGTCCGATTACTGCGAATGAGATTACGAACGGACTGAAGTTTGACGAGGCGACGAAGGTCTACGACGGTACGACGAAGCTCAAGTACAACGGCCAGAATACGCCGGACGCGCTCAAGAACTATCTCAAGAGTGCGACGGTGAATGTCGACGGTACGCCGATCAACATTCGGGACGATCTGACGATTCGAGCGGATGAGGCGTACACCCATTATGATACACAGCACGTGGCGGGCGGCGCACAGCCGCGCGTGACCTATACGCTGAACTACACGGGCGACAACTTTGACATCTCCGGCGATCTGACGAAGACGGCAAACGGTGTCATTACGAAGCGCAAGGTTACGGCATTCGCGCCGGGACAGCTGACGAAGGTCTACGATGCCTCTGAAAAGGTCTACGATCCGCGTGATACGAGTATCAAGACGTATCGGCGCGGTACGCGCGTTACGGATGGTGACAGCATCGTGCGTATGAGCACGGAGGACGGGGATACCGGACTCCTCGCAAATGACGGCGTGCGGAACATCTCGACTGCGACCTTTGATGATAAGAATGTGGGCAAACGCAAGAAGGTTACCTACAATGTGGCGGTTGACAGCACGCACGCAGGAGATTATGAGATTGTTGACACGCTCGGCAATACGATTTCGGAGCTGACGACGCGCAACAATGAGATCACGCCGCGCCCTCTGGATCTCACCTTTGATCGGGTGGACAAGGACTATGACGGAACGAGTACGAATGAGGATATGCCCGCAGCACGCGTGACAAACAGCGATACGCGTAGAACCCTCGGCAGGGATCGCGCACGAATCTTTAATGATGAGCTGATCATGCAGGATGCGGCGGGCAACGATCTGACGCTCCCGAGCGACTATGGCTACGGCTCAACGGATCGCTCCTTTACGCTCGATGCAAATGCCAATCAGGCAGGTGAACCGGATAAGTCCGTCCAGTACCGCAATATGGGCGATGCCCTGCGTACGATTCTCGGTGACAATGCGAAGAACTACGAATTCAAGGAAACAGGCTATGGAAAGGGGTGGATCAACAAGGCAAAGGTGAGCGAGCGCGATTTCCGACTGAACTTCAAGGATGCAGTGCGGGAGTACGACGGCACCTCCAATGTGGATCATGCGATTGACAATCTGCAGGATGACAGCCGTTGGAAGTCCAACAAGATGCTCAAGTCGGACATTGCGTCGGTCACGGGCACGTATATGAGTCCGAACGGCAGCACGCCGGACAAGAATGCCGCTGACCGCAAGATCGTGGATTACAAGGTACGGCTCAATGAGCGGAACTTTGACTTCGGATCATGGGACGGCGTTGTTTCAGCGGAGGGTGGCGGCGTAATCACCAAGCGCAAGATCATCGCCGAGATGCCGCGCTATCTGACGAAGGAGTACGACGGCACAAAGGATGTTGTCGGCAAGGCGCGTGATGCCGAGGGCAATCTTGTCAAGCAGAACGGCGACGGGCTGATCACGTTCCGTCACTACAATGAAACGGCAGCGAATAAATACGATGCGGCGGACGGGCTTGTTGCGGCGGATACCGCAGGCAATACCGTTCGTAACGCGACAACGGCACTCTATGCGGACAAGAACGTCGCATGGAAGGGCGGCGCATGGAAGAACGGTCACGGCGATGTAGCGGACAAGGATGTCAACTATGCACTGACGCTGACGGGTACGGATGCCAAGAACTATGAGATTATGAACGAAGTAGTGAATAAGGATGGTACGAAGACAAAGGCGATTGTCGGAAAAGGCAAAAATCACACCGAGGGACATTCATCTGAAGGCCGACCCGCAGACCCGCTGGATCAATGAGGGGCTGCCCGACAGCTACTCAGGTACACCGATGGGCAGCAATCTTGGGAAAAAAATGATGTTCCTGAGCTGGTGCCGGGCGAAGTTCTCCCGGGACAGATCGAATATAGCTCACCGAACGCGGAGCTGCGTTGGAACGACTACGCTATCAACGGGACCTATCGTGCACCAAAAAGTAGGGACGCGTTACCAACTGCCCGACGGAACATGGACGACGCAGTCGTTTGCGGACGGGGACGGCGATGCTGTTTCACGCAACTATCGCTTTGTCCAAGACCCTGCGAATGCGACCGCATTCCACATGGGCCCCTACATCCCAGACTATGAGTACTACAAGGCTCTCACCCAGACGAGCAAGATGCTTCCCGATGAGTATGCCTATGAAAAATGCCTCACTCGACCGCCGCAGCAACTTCGGCCGCGATTCAGAGGCGGAGATCGCCTATACACCGCCCTCCATCAATACGATCAAGGACGGTGTCGATATCACGCAGACCGGCATTCATGTGACGGATGAGACTGTATTCAGCCTCGTGAATGAAGTGTTCGGCGGGAAGTAAAATGAAATAGCAAGGAGGTAAAAACGCCCCCGAAATTCGGATTTAATAAATCTGGATTTCAGGGGGGGCGTTAGTGATAAAAATAGAATCTAGGGAATATCCAATAGAAGGATTTAGGATTTATTGACGGTGGTCATTCTGTGGAGAAGATTAGAAATGATGAATTGCATCAGATTCTGGATAAAGTAAATCTTTGGATTGGTAACTGCGATGCGAAGACTACGGCAATATTAGGTGGTTTTGGTGTTTGTGCGAGTATCTTTCTAACCAGTAACCATGCTGCTGCATTTGCTTCAACAATATGTTTCGCTAAAAGTCATATTGACATAAGTAGTGGGATATATTTAGGTGTCTGTTTTTTAGCACTCACCATGATTATATATGGTATATGTCTGCTTGTTTTTTTGTTCTTGTTGCCAAAAATCGATCCAAAAAGAGTTCGTAAGACCGGGAGTGAAAACCGAGTCACTTGTTTTCTTTTTCGTCGATTGCAAAGCATAAAAAATGCCTTGGACTATCGTCGGAAGTTGAGGGAGTGTACTCCCGAGCAAATGCAAGAAGATCTCATTTCGCAGATTTATATTTGCTCGTTGATTTGTGATCAGAAGTTTGATTTGTACAATAGCGGTGTGAAGTCGTTGATTGTGGGGCTTATAATGTACTTTTTGATATTTCTTGTTGGGCAAATGCTAGTGCCCTAAATTTTTTTTAGATATAAGAGGTGAATCATATGGAAACCATTAGACACATTGTTTATGACATAGATAAAAGTTCAGAAAGAATGGATGAAATTCTTAATGCCGGAGATAAAGAATTTTCAGATTTGCCAAATATTCTACCAAGAGCTGATTTAACATATGCAAATGGCGCTTATGTTAATATCGCTGCGCTATTTATTGATATGGTAGGTTCATCAGATATGACGGACTCATGCTATCGCCCCACTCTGGCTAAGATATACCGATGCTTCATTTCGGAGTGTACGGCTATTATGAATGGGCAAGATATATGCAAGGAGATTAGTATCAAGGGGGATTGTGTTTGGGGTGTTTTTGATGTCGCAAATAAATTAGATTTTAATATTGTGTTTGAGACTGCTTGTAAGTTAAATAGTTTGATCAAAATACTGAATTATAAGCTTAAAAAAAAGCACTATCGTACGATTTCAGTCGGTATCGGAATAGACTATGGGCGTGCTCTTATGGTTAAAGCTGGGTATTATGGAAGTGGGCTTAATGATGTGATTTGGATGGGTGATGTTGTCAATTCCGCTTGTCATCTAGCAAATAAAGCGGGTCGTGAAGGACTAGAGCCGATTGCTATTTCTGAAAAAGCCTACTCAAAGCTAGACAACATATATAAAGGGTATTGTACTCCCACTAAGTTTGGTCGTCTTTCTTGTTATGAGAGTGATAAGAGCGATACCGCTATGGATAAGTGGCTTGAAGGAAAATGCCGAAAGCGCTTAGGTTATTTCCTTTGGTAAGTATAAGATTATCGTGTAAAGATACCTTATAAATATGGGCGGTGATATAAAAGATGAGCTACATGGGATATGTCAAGGAGTTGATTCAGAGACAGCCTTCTAATTCCGTAATCGAAGCAGAGCGTGTCTATAGAATGCTTCCTTACCCAATATCAAGACGTGCATACAATAAAATATTGATGCAGATGGTGAGGGCAGGGGAAATCATACCCATGGAAGAAGGGGTGTACTGTTGTGCCAGAAAGTCGTGTACAGGTGTATTGACTCTTCCCAGCGATAGAGAGATAGCTGCCTATTACATTGAGGATAATCGCGGTCTTTATATCGGCTACTCCCTCTACCGAGCCAAAGGACTCACAACACAGATTTCAAAAAAGACAGAAGTGCTGTCTGTTGGAATAAAAAAGGAGCGGATCAATATCCGAGGTGTTGATATTGAGCGACTGCCGGAGAGACTTAGCCCCAACCTCGTATATGTTGTTGAGATATTGGAAATATTGGAGCACTATGGAGAGGTGGAGGACTTCAATCATGGTAGATTCCTTCACTATATGGAGGAGTATTCAAGGCTGTATTCTGAGGTGGATGTTCAACGAGTCCTTGCACTTCGAATATATAAGAAAACTACGATAGCCCTTTTGAAAAGATATTTAGAGCACTTTGGTGTTCAAAACAATTTGGGGAAACTGTTATCGTCGAAAAGAAATGAATACTGTGATGAGCAAAGAGAAAATATATGAATTTACATGAATATCCAAATGAATTTCATGACCTGATCGTTGAGACGGCCGCAGAAAAGCATCTTCCGGAATCTGCTGTTCGTCTTGATTATTTCATTGTGATGCTGCTTCAGAAAATTGAAGAAAGTCCATATGCGGAACAGTGTGTTTTCAAAGGTGGAACATCTCTTAGCAAATGTTATCCAGGGACGATTGAACGATTTTCTGAAGATGTGGATATCACACTCCTTTTGGATGAATCCATCTCTGACAAACAATGTAGTAAGGTCTTGAGACAGGTGGAAGAAGATGTTACCAAAAACATTTTTTTGTTGATCAAATTACCAGAGAGCGTAACAATAAGAATAAGAGTGCATACGTATATTTTGATGAGAAATACACGGTTGATCAACGGATAAAGTTGGAGATTGGTTCGAGCGTTCGCCCCGATCCTTACGATAAGAGGTCTTTGCAAACATATATCCAAGAGTATTTGATGAAATTGGAACGTCATGATCTTGTGGAAAAAGTTTGGTTTGGAGCAGGTTACAATCAATACGCTTGCGATTGAACGCACCTTTCTGGATAAGGTGATGGCGGTCAAGCGTCATGCTGTCTGTGGACATCTTACAGAGAAAAATGCGTCATGTATATGATGTCACGATGCTATTTCCGCGCGATGAGATTCAAGATTTTTTTGTCGAACACGCAGGAGTTGAAGCGATTGCTTCAGATCACCAAGGAAAGTGATAGCTTTTATTTAGAGAAGCGGAATATATCAGGCGACTATAATCCCTGTGCCACATATGATTTTTCCGTCGTGGAGAGCATACCTTGATGAGAATGCTCGTGACGCATATGAATCTTTGCATGAGACTCTGCTCTATACGGATGAGGTTCAGGATTTTCAGCGTGCGGTTGAGACGTTTGAGGAAATCAATCGTATTTTTTTGCAGTGATTGGCGAATAAAGTGATGCAAATGTGGAAAATATGAGACGCGCCCGATTGGCTGCATATGTGGCCAATCGGGCGCGTCTCATATTTACTTGTTTTCTGTCAGCGTCCGCAGCAGTGCGCGGCAGCCCGCATCCACATCGCGGTAGGTGACATCGAAGTTGCCGGTGTACCACGGGTCGGCGACGTCTCGTTCCTCGTCGATGTAGGAGAGGAGGCGGTGAACTTTGCCGTCGGGATCGCCGCCTGTGAGACGGTCGAGGTCGTGCATGTTCTCGGTATCCATACCGAGAATGTAATCGAATGCGCTGTAGTCGGCGGCGGTCATGAGTGTTGCGCGTCGCTTGCTGAATGGGATGTTATGTGCGCGCAGTACCTTGCGTGTGCCGCGATGGGTGTCGCTGCCGATCTCGTCACGGTGGAGTGCCTTGGACTCCACAAGGATTTTGTCGGCAAGCCCCGCCTCACGCACGAGGTGTTTTCATGACAAACTCCGCCATGGGCGAGCGGCAGATGTTGCCATGGCAGACGAATAGTATTTTTCTTCATTTCAAATGCTCCTGTCTGTATGCTGTTCTTTCCGAAAGTCTACCGCAAACGTGCGTGGATTGCAACTGCTGCGCATGCTCTTCCCTTGTCTTTTCGCCTTGAAAATGCTAGAATGTAGACGAAATAGTGTCAGTGTTATAGGGGTTGAGATACGATCGTGCGTGATGGGATGAATCATATGAAAAAAAGGCGTTGTTCTGCGTGCAGGGCTTGCTGCGTGCATTTGTGCGGGGCTTGCGTGCGTAGGGGCGGAGGGGGATGCTGCGCCGTCACTGGCGCGTCCGGGGGCGGATATTGCGGGGGAGCAGCCGCGCTCCGAGATCGGGGTGGAGGATCAGATCCCACGCTACCAGCAGGCGGGCGACGATGCTCAGTTTACGATTGAGAACTTTATTCTGGAGGCACCCGATCTCAACCTCGATAAAGCGGAGCTGACGCGCATCCTTGAGGAGGGAATGGGCGAGTATCGGACGATGGCACAGCTGCGCCGTACGGTGGACGCACTGACCTCGTACTGCCGCAGTCACGGTTATCCTGCTGCTGCGGTGTATCTGCCGCCGCAGGAGAGTGCGGACGGTGTTGTTGTGCTGCGCGTTCTGCCGGGGGCGTTACGGTGAGATCGCGATTGAGAACAACAGCCGTCTGAAAACGCCTGTTGCACGTCGGATCATTGCGGGGCTGAAGGCGGATGACATCATCACGACGGAGAAGCTCGAGACGGTGCTCTACGCTGTGTCGGATGCGACGGGCGCACGCGCGGTCGGTGTGCTGAGCCCCGGCACGGCGTTCGGCACGAGCAAGCTGACGGTGCGGATCGAGGACTCGAAGGAGTCGAATACGGTGTTCTATGTGGAGAACTACGGCAGCCCGTCGACGGGGCGGTATCGTTACGGCCTGCAGGAGACGCTCTACGATCCGTCGGGGACGGGGGACAAGGTGAGTCTCGGTACGCTGATCTCGAACGGGAGTCTCCGAAACTTCTACGCAAACTATGAGACGGTGGTCGGGCGCGGCGGCACGACGCTGGGGCTTGGGCATTTCGCGTATGAACTACAAGGTGAGCGGTACGCTTGCACCGATCGGTGCGGAGGGCAATTCGCTGACGCTCTCGCTCTTTGGGCAGACGCCGCTCTATCATCTGACGCAGCGCAGCTTGATTTTCCGCTATGGATATAATTACCGCAATCTGAATGACGATATCACAGCGTTTGAGCTCACGGGCAAAAAGCATACGCACAGCATCTATGCGGGGCTGGTCGGTATGCACCGCGTACAGGGGCTGACGCTGAACTACAATGCGAATCTGACGTTTGGAACGCTGGGGCTTGACTCGGCGTATAGCCGCGTTCTGGGCGCGCTCAACCGCACGGAGGACGGATCGTATGCGAAGCTCGAAGCGGATGTGACGGCGGTGCAGCAGCTCGGACACACGACGGATTTCCTTGTCAAGGTTGCGGGGCAGAAGGCAAGCCGTAATCTCGACAGCTCGGAGGATTTCTACCTCGGCGGCCCGAACGGTGTACGCGCCTATGCACAGGGCGAGGGTACGGGCGACGAGGGCGTGCTCGGTACGGCGGAGCTGCGCTGGCATACGCCGGTGCGCGGGCTGACGCTGAGTACGTTCTACGATATGGGGACGGTGCGTCTGAGCAAAACGGCGGTCGCGCCGGAAAACCGCGTGACCCTGCGCGGCTGGGGAATCGGCGCGGCGTACAGCAACCCTGGTGACTGGTTTGCACGTGTGGACTATGCGCGGCGCATCGGTCTGGACCCGTCGGTGTCGGCGAAAAACAATGCGGCGGGGCGCGTCTGGTTCATGGCAGGGAAGATCTGGTAATGATAAAGCGGGACTGAATGGGAACGGGCTATGAGACTGAGACGAAAGCCGTGGATTGATACGGCGATTTTTGGATTATGCGGATTTTTGTGACGCCGCTCGGTGGTGACTGGAAAGCATTTGCGGGTGCGTGGACGGAGGCGTTCGGGCGTACGGCACCGCTTCATGTGGAGATCGGTGTCGGCAAGGGCGACTTCCTGACGGAGCTTGCGGCGCGGAATCCCGATGTGAACTATGTGGGGCTCGAGGCGCAGCAGGGGGTGCTCTACTTTGCCGCGCGCAAGGCGGCGGCGCGGGAACTGAAAAATGTCCGGCTTCTCGTCTTTGATGCAGCACATCTGACGGAGCTCTTTGCGCCTGCCGAGGTTGACCGCATCTATCTGAATTTCTCCGATCCGTGGCCGAAAGCACGTCATGCGAAGCGACGTCTGACGAGCGAGCTCTTTCTCGCGCGGTATGCCGCAGTGCTGAAGGCGGACGGGGAAATTCATTTCAAGACGGATAACATGGGGCTGTTCGACTACTCGCTTGAGACGATGGCGCGCGAGGGGTGGCAGCTTTCGCGCGTGACGCACGACCTCCACGCGCTCGGCGAGGGAGGACAATATCATGACGGAGTACGAGCGGAAATTTAGTGCACGCGGGGCGAAGATCGGCCGCGTTGTGGCACGCCGCCCATCGGAGCAGGGTTGATGCGTACGCGCTACACGCTCTTTAAGAGTGAGACGGAGCCGATTGTCATCATCATGGCGATTCTGCTTGTGACGGGGACGATCAATGTGTTCAGTTCGAGCTATGTGCTCGCGGCGATGAACTTCGAGAATCCGTATTACTTCCTCCAGCGGCATCTCCAATGGCTGCTGATCGGCATTGTTGCCTGTTGGATCTGTCGTAAGATCAACTATCAGCGGCTGCGCTGGCTCATGTTCATCGGGCTGGGGATCAATCTTTTTCCTGCTCGTGGCGGTTCTCTTTGTGGGGACAACGATCAATGGCGCGCAGCGGTGGATTGCGCTCGGCCCTCTGAGTTTTCAGCCGGCGGAGTTTGCAAAGCTGATGGCGGTGCTGATGGGCGCGTTCTCGATCTCGGCGGTGATCGGCAAAGAGCGTTTTCGTATGGAGCGTGACTGGCCGCGCGTCGTTATCCCGTTCGGGGCGATTCTGCTGATGGCGTTTCTCGTCTATCGTGAGCCGGATTTTGGAACGGCGTGCATTGTGTTCGGTGTGCCGCTCTTGATGGCACTCGTTTTTGCTCGTCAAGCCGCGTTACTGGTTGTGGATTGTGCCGCTCACGCTGGTGACGGCGTTTGCGATCGGGATGCTGCAGCCGTACCGCATGAAGCGCATCGAGGTCTGGTTTGATCCGTGGTCGGATGCGCGCAATGCGGGCTACCAGATGGTGCAGTCGCTCTCGACGATCGGCTCGGGCGGGATCTTCGGCATGGGGTTCGGCGACGGCGTGAGCAAGTATGAGTATCTGCCGGAGGCTCACACGGACTTTGCGTTTGCGATCTTCAGTCAGGAGCATGGCTTTTTCGGCGTTATTCTGATTTTCTTTCTGCTCGCGGTGCTGCTCATCACTTGTATGCGTGTAGCGGCGCGGGCAAAGGATACGTTCGGGCAGGTGCTCGCGCTTGGCATCATCTTTCTCGTGCTCGGGCAGGGCTCTTGCGAATCTCGCGATGGTGGCGGGGCTGCTCCCCGTGGTCGGCGTGCCGCTGCCGTTTATCAGCTACGGCGGGTCGTCGCTGATTGTGACGATGGCGGGGATGGGGATGCTGCTCGGCATCGCCGACCGCAGTCAGGATGCGTTGCCCGCGAAGAAAAAAAGCCGGAGACGGCGGAGGAGCGGCGGAGCAAGATGCACGCAGTTCGATGATGGGCGGGGCTACGCCATTTTCGGCGTCAGCCCCATTTTATATGTGAGGTTATTGGATGTTCAGTGATTTCTTTTTGGGGATGCAACAGGATCTGAAGATCTTTCTCCTGCCGCCCGTCATCTGCGCCGTCTTCCGCCTGATTTTCATTCTGGTCTACCGTCCGAAGAAGTCGCCGGTCGGGGAGTGGCGGAAGTGGATTACCTGCTTTCGTTACGGATTCTGGTGGGGGATGGACTTCAACGCGTATGCGTTTTTGATTCCTCTCGTTTTTCGTCTCGATGCCTGCTGCGTTCTTTCCCGCATACTTCGCCGTTGGCGATACGGTGCGCATGGCTCTTTTCCTCGCCTATGCGGCAGTTCTCTATACGGCGTTTATCGGCAAGATGGTGTTCTATGCGCATTTTCACGATACGTTCAATCAGACGATCTGGCTCGGACGCAATGCGGACAAGCGCAATTTTGCCGACATCTTCTTTCATCAAAAATCACGGGACATGGCTGCTGCTGGGCTATCTGCCGTATCTGACGTGTTGTTATTTTGCAGGAAATGCCGTGCTCTCCCTGCCGTCCGCTGCCTATCCGACGGTGTCGGAGGGCGCGGGGCAGTATGCTGTCAATGCGTTGGTCTTTATCGGGGCAATTCTGCTCTTTTACTGGCTGCGCTACGGCGGGACGCTGCGCCACCGCAAAAAAAGCCGGAGTGGGACGAGGTGCCGCCGCTTGTGCGGGAAGACATCTTTATGGGCAAGGCGACGATGGACGATCTCATCGCGCTCAAGATGGTGCGGAAGCGCCCCGTGAATGAGGCACTGAAACACAGTGACGAGATGTCGCGCAGCCGCATTGCTGCGATTCTGCCGGCGGGTGCGTCCTGTTCGGCGGATCCGATCACGTCCTTTCGGCGCATTGCCAGCGGCGCACGCATCGAGAAGCCGCAGCATATTTTTTTCCTCGTCGGCGAAAGCTATACCCAGGCGCTTTTTGATGCGCCGTTTGCGGGATTGCGTTTAATGCGGGCGGGCGCTGCGTTTCGTGCATGTCCGCACACAATTTCCATCAATAATTTCCTCTCCGGCGGGCAAAACTCGCGTCCGTCCATCGTCAGCATGGTGCTTGGCATCTATGATGCCGAGTTGGAACTGAATGAAAACGCCTCGTTTTTGGACGGGGACGCTGCCGACGTCGCTGCCCCTCCAAATGAAGCGGCTTGGCTACCGTACGTCGTACTGGTACGGCGGTTCGCTCAGCAAGGGCTGCTTTACGAAATTTCTCCCTGCGGCGGGGTTTGACGCTCATTACAGCGCAGATGAGATTTGCGGGGCGGATGCGCCCCAAACGTGGATTGGCGTTCATGACCATATCTTCCTCGCGGAGGTGGCGCGGCGCATACGCGCAGAAGGAGATGCGCCTTCGTTCCACTTCGTTTATACGACCTCGAATCATGGACCGTACCTGCTTCCCCTCAAGGATTACGGATTTGACCCGACGCAGATGAAGGGCAACGCTCTGAAACGGCGCGGTCTCGCGTGTGCCGCCTATGCGGATGATGCGCTGTGCCGATTTATTGCGCAGATGCAGGCGGCATATCCCGACAGTCTGTTTGTTGTGACCGGGGATCACGCCGGCGGAATACTCCCCTTGAAACGGGGAATTGGAGCGCACGGAACCTCTGCTGCGCGAGCAGATCATGCCGGCGTTCTCCATGCACCACCCCGCGCTTACCGCAGAGCATTTGGCACACAATACGATCGGCGGACATATGAATATCCTGCCGACGCTCATCGAGCTGATTGCGCCGAAGGGCTTTCCCTACTACGCAATCGACAAGCCGCTGACGAAATCGCTTGAGCGTGTCGTAACGCCCTATGCGTGGCTCACGCAGACCCGTGTCGGGCGCTATCGGGATCGTACGGCGCAGGAGCTGACGGTGACGGCGGGGAGCTGCCGTGGCTGCTCGACTCGGAGCGGTTCACGGCGGAGCGCGATGCGTACTGTGAGTTGACGGTGTACTATGTGCGTCACCCCGAACTTTTGATGAAGAGTAATATTTGATGAGTGCGGACAGAAATGTCCGCATTTTTCTACAAAAACATCCAAACGAAAAAGAAAGATACGCTAGGAGAGGTGTAAATAGAAAACTTTGTAAAATATGCGTTGACAAGCGTTTTGACGGATGATATTATGTGACAGTCCCCTTTTTGGAGGTGCACTATGTCTTTGGAAAAATTGCGTACAGCGCGCACGGTCGCCGGCATTCATCAGGTGTGCAAGGCGGTGCGGAGCGGTACGGCGGAGATGGTGTTCATCGCGAGCGATGTGGACGGCCGTGTGCTCGATCCGCTCTTTGCCGCGTGTGGGGACGCGGGAATCATCCCTGACCGCTCCGCGACGAAGGCGGAGCTCGGCGCAGCGGTGCACCTCGATGTGGGTGCGGCGGCGGTCGCCAAACTACGGTAAAAACGCAGCTCTCTGCGTTTTCATACAAAAGAAATGATATGACGACAAAGGAAGGAGGTGCAGTATGCCAACGATCAATCAGCTCATTCGCAAGAGCCGGAAGAGCCTCGAGGAGAAATCGAAAGCACCAGCACTGAAGAACAGCCCGCAGAAGCGCGGCGTCTGCACGCGTGTCTATACGTCCACGCCGAAGAAGCCGAACTCTGCTCTTAGAAAGGTTGCTCGTGTTCGCCTGACGAACAGCATCGAAGTGACCGCATACATCCCCGGAATCGGGCACAATCTGCAGGAGCACAGCGTCGTCCTCATTCGCGGCGGCCGTGTGAAGGATCTGCCGGGTGTTCGTTACCACATCATTCGCGGTTCCCTCGATACCGCAGGGGTTCAGAACCGTGCACAGGGTCGCTCCAAGTACGGCGCGAAGCGTGCGAAGAAGAAGTAAGGAAGTATATCGTTAGGAGGTTGGGCTATGCCACGTAAGGGCCCCGTGCCGAAGCGGGATGTTCTGCCGGATCCGGTATATCATTCCAAGACGGTGACGAAGTTTATCAACAAGGTTATGCTCTCGGGCAAGAAGAGTGTCGCACAGCGCGTTGTGTACGATGCGTTTGACACGATTCGCGAGAAGACAGGGCAGGATCCGCTCGAGGTGTTCGAGACGGCTCTGCGCAATGTCATGCCTGTGCTCGAGGTCAAGGCACGCCGCGTCGGCGGTGCCAACTATCAGGTTCCGGTCGAGGTTCGTGCGGATCGCCGCATGACGCTCGGCATCCGTTGGCTTGTCGGCTATGCGCGTCTGCGCGGCGAGAAGACGATGGATGCACGTCTCTCAGCGGAACTGATGGATGCTGCGAACAATACGGGCGCAGCGATCAAGAAGAAGGAAGATACGCACAAGATGGCGGAGGCCAACAAGGCATTCGCACATTATCGCTGGTAATATTTACCGGCAGTGTAAGGAGCGATAGGAAACAGTGGCAAGAGAATATTCCCTTGAAAAAACGCGGAATATCGGCATCATGGCACACATTGATGCCGGCAAGACGACGACCACCGAGCGCATTCTCTTCTACACGGGCGTAACGCACAAGATCGGCGAGGTTCATGAGGGCGCTGCCACCATGGACTGGATGGTTCAGGAACAGGAACGCGGCATTACGATTACGTCGGCGGCGACGACCTGCCACTGGAAGAACCATCGCATCAATATCATTGATACGCCGGGTCACGTTGACTTTACGGTCGAGGTAGAGCGCTCGCTGCGCGTGCTGGACGGCACGGTGGCTGTTCTGACCGCACGCGGCGGTGTTGAGCCGCAGACGGAGACGGTCTGGCGTCAGGCGGAACGCTACAATGTCCCGCGCATGGCGTACGTCAACAAGATGGACATTACGGGCGCAGATTTCTTCAACGTTATGAACATGATGCGCGAGCGCCTCAATGCGAACCCGGTGGCGATTCAGCTGCCGATCGGCGCAGAGGATGAGTTCAAGGGCATCATCGATCTCGTGAAGATGGATGCGATCGTCTACGAGGACGATCTCGGCAAGGTGACCGATGAGGTCGAGATTCCGGCCGAGTACAAAGAGCAGGCAGAAGAGTACCGCGAGAAGCTGATCGAGGCGTGCGCAGAGGCGGACGATGAGCTCATGGAGAAGTATCTCGGCGGTGAGGAGGTCACGGAGGAGGAGATCCGCCGTGCGATCCGCAAGGCGACGATCGCCTGCGAGATGACTCCGGTCACCTGCGGTACATCGTACCGCAACAAGGGCGTGCAGCCCCTGCTCGACGCGATCGTCGACTACATGCCGGCACCGACGGACATCCCGCCGATTGCGGGTGTGAATCCCGATACGGGTGAGGGCAGACAGCCGCCCGGCTTCGGACGAGGCTCCGTTCTCGGCACTTGCGTTTCAAGATTATGACGGATCCGTTTGTTGGCAAGCTCGCGTTCTTTCGCGTCTACTCGGGCACACTGAACTCCGGCTCGTATGTCTACAATGCGACGAAGGACAGCAAGGAGCGCATCGGGCGCATTCTCCAGATGCACGCGAACAACCGCAAGGAGATCGACGTGGTCTACAGCGGCGACATTGCGGCGGCGGTCGGCCTCAAGAATACGACGACGGGCGACACGCTCTGCGATGAGAACAGCCCGATCATCCTCGAGTCGATGGAGTTCCCGGATCCGGTTATCTCTGTTGCGGTGGAACCCGCGACGAAGAACGATCAGGAGAAAATGGGCATCGCCCTCCAGAAGCTCGCAGAGGAGGATCCGACGTTCCGCGTTCATACGGACGCTGAGACGGGGCAGGTCATCATCTCGGGCATGGGCGAGCTGCATCTGCAGATCATCGTCGACCGTATGCTCCGCGAGTTCAAGGTCGACTGCAAAGTCGGCGAGCCGCAGGTGGCATACCGTGAGACGATCCGCAAGTCTGTCAAGGCAGAGGGCAAGTTTGTCCGTCAGTCCGGCGGTCACGGTCAGTACGGTCACTGCTGGCTCGAACTCATTCCGCAGGAGGCGGGCGAGGGCTTCAGCTTCGAGAACAAGGTCGTCGGCGGCGTAATTCCGAAGGAATTCATCAACCCGATCGAGGCAGGTGTCAAGCAGGCGATGGAGGGCGGCGTTGTCGCAGGCTATCCGATGGTCGACATCAAGGTTATCGTTTACGACGGCTCGTTCCACGAGGTCGACTCGTCCGAGGCTGCGTTCAAGGTGGCGGGTTCGATGGCGTTCAAGGCGGGCGCCGAGAAGGCAAGCCCGGTTCTCCTCGAGCCGTACGTCAAGGTCGAGGTCACGGTGCCCGAGGAGTACATGGGCGACGTCATCGGCGACCTGAACTCGCGTCGCGGACGCATCGACGGCATGGAGCCGCGCAACGGTGTGCAGGTTATCAACGCGTTCGTTCCGCTGTCGGAGATGTTCGGCTACTCGACGGATCTCCGTTCCAAGACCCAGGGTCGCGGGAACTACTCGATGGAGGTTTCCTTCTACGACGAAGTTCCTAAGAATATAGCTGACGCTGTTGTCGCCAAGAACAAAGGCGAATAAGGAGGCAATTGTTAAATGGCAAAGGAAAAGTTTAACCGCAGCAAGCCCCATGTCAACATCGGCACGATCGGTCACGTTGACCACGGCAAGACGACGCTGACGGCTGCGATCACGAAGGTTCTCTCCGAGAAGGGCTATGCGAAGTTCGAGGACTATGCGGACATCGACAAGGCACCGGAGGAGCGCGAGCGCGGCATCACGATCAACACGGCACACGTTGAGTATGAGACGGACAACCGCCACTATGCACACGTCGACTGCCCGGGCCACGCGGACTATGTCAAGAACATGATCACGGGTGCTGCGCAGATGGACGGCGCAATCCTCGTTGTCTCCGCTGCTGACGGCCCGATGCCCCAGACGCGTGAGCACATCCTGCTCGCTCGTCAGGTTGGCGTTCCCGGCGCTCGTTGTGTTCCTCAACAAGGTCGATCAGGTTGACGATCCCGAGCTCCTCGAGCTCGTTGAGATGGAAGTTCGCGAGCTCCTTTCGCAGCTATGAGTTCCCCGGCGATGACATCCCTGTCGTTGCGGGCTCCGCACTCAAGGCTCTTGAGGGCGACGATGCGATGAAGGCGAAGATCCTCGAGCTCATGGACGAGGTTGACGAGTATATCCCGACGCCGACGCGTGACACGGACAAGCCGTTCCTCATGCCGGTCGAGGATGTCTTCACGATCACGGGCCGCGGCACGGTTGCAACGGGTCGTGTGGAGCGCGGTGAGCTGAAGCTGAACGATACGGTTGAGATCGTCGGCCTTCAGGATGAGGCACGCAGCACGGTTGTTACGGGCATTGAGATGTTCCGTAAGCTGCTCGACAGCGCGGTTGCGGGCGATAACATCGGCGCACTGCTCCGCGGTGTGGATCGCAAGGATATCGAGCGCGGCCAGGTTCTCGCAAAGCCGGGTTCCATCAATCCCGCACACGAAGTTCAAGGCGCAGGTCTACGTCCTGACGAAGGAAGAGGGCGGCCGTCATACGCCGTTCTTCACGAACTATCGTCCGCAGTTCTACTTCCGTACCACGGACGTGACGGGTGTTGTCCGTCTCCCCGAGGGCACGGAGATGGTTATGCCTGGCGATAACGTCGAGATGGAAGTCGAGCTCATCACCCCGATCGCGATCGAGCAGGGCCTCCGCTTCGCTATCCGCGAGGGCGGCCACACGGTTGGCGCGGGTCGTGTTACGGCAATCGAGGGCTAATCACCCACATTGATATTCCCTAGGGAGAGGGCGGCGCTCGCGTCGCTTTTTCGAGAAATGACGGTCGATGAAGCTCCTCAGATTGGCGTAGATTTTTGGGGCTGTCAGGGAAGCAAACCGGACGCATAGCCGAGGTGCTATGTGGAGGATTTGCTGACACAGACAGCGCGAAAAAGATGCGCTGAGATGGGGGCTGAATGAACCGGAATTTCCCGATTGGGATATGATAAAACTTCTTTTTCATCTTTTGGAATCATACGACAGACGACGTACTCCATGCGATGACATGGCAGATGGCTATGCCCCGAGGGGGCAGAGGGAACTGCCGTGGAGAAATGTTTGGGGCGGGACCCCGGACGAAGGAGGAAAACTACTTTGGCGAAACAGCAGAAAATCAGAATTCGTTTGAAGGCCTATGACCACAAGGCTCTCGATCAGAGTGCGGCGAAGATCGTCGACACGGCAAAGAAGACGGGCGCGATGGTCTCAGGTCCCATTCCACTTCCGACGGAGAAGAATGTCTACACGATTCTCCGTTCTCCGCACGTCAACAAGGACTCGCGCGAGCAGTTTGAGATGCGCACGCACAAGCGTCTCATCGACATCCTGCAGCCGACGAACAAGACGGTCGATTCGCTCATGCGTCTCGATCTGCCTGCCGGCGTTGACATCGAGATTAAGCTCTAATAGGAGGTGGATGCCTTGGCTAAGGCTATTTTAGGAAGAAAACTGGGCATGACTCAGATCTTCACAGAGGAAGGCCGCGTCGTTCCCGTGACGGTCGTTGAGTCCGGCAACAACTTCGTGCTCCGGAACAAGACCGACGAGACGGACGGCTATAACGCTGTGCAGCTCGGGTTTGGCGATATCAAGGAGAAGAACGTCACGAAGCCGCTCAAGGGTCAGTTTGAGAAGGCGGGCGTGAAGGCAGTGCGCTTCATTCGTGAGATGCGTCTTGCTGCTCCTTCCGAATACAATGTTGGTGACACGATCGGCGTCGACATCTTCGCTGCGGGCGATCTCGTCGATGTGGTCGGTACGTCCAAGGGCAAGGGCTTCGCGGGCGGCATCAAGCGTCACAACTTTGCACGCGGCCCCATGGGGCACGGCTCGAAGTCGCACCGTGAGCCGGGCTCGACGGGTGCGATGATCTCCGGTCCCGGGCGGACGCGTCCTCAAGGGCAAGAAGCTCCCGGGCCGTATGGGCGGCGAGCGCGTCACCGTGCAGCGTCTGACGATTGTCCGCGTGGACAGTGACCGCAACCTCATCCTCATCAAGGGCGCGATTCCGGGCCCGAAGAAGGGATTTGTCGTAATCAAAGATACCGTTAAGCCTGCAAAGGGAACGAAAGAATAAGGAAGGGGGAATCGCAGCATGGCGAATGTAGCAGTATATGATATGTCGCACAACCAGGTTGGCGAGATCAGCCTCAGCGACGAGTTCTTCAATGTCGAAATGAATGCCGGCCTCCTTCATCAGGCGGTTGTCCTCCAGCTCGCATCGCAGCGTCTCGGCACCCATGCCACGAAGACGCGTGGTCTCGTGCGCGGCGGCGGACGCAAGCCCTGGCGTCAGAAGGGCACGGGTCGTGCCCGTGCAGGTTCGACGCGCAGCCCGCTGTGGGTTGGCGGCGGTACGGTCTTTGGCCCGCATCCGCGCAAGTACGGCTTTACGATGCCGCGCAAGCAGCGTCGCCTTGCCCTCAAGTGCGCGCTGTCGGACAAGGTTCGTACGGGCGATTTCATCGTCCTCGACCAGCTTGACTTTCGAGGCACCGAAGACGAAGGCAGCCGTGAAGCTCCTGAGCGATTTCGGTGTGAATGCAAAGAGCCTCTTCATCACGGCGGACGAAGCTGTGAATGTGGAGCGTTCCACCAGCAATATTCCGGGTGTAAAAGCCATCACGGCGCGTGGAATCAATGTCTATGACATTCTCCATCACGACAAGCTCTTCATTACGAAGGATGCCATCACCCGTATCGAGGAGGTATTCGCATAATGGACGCACGTGATATTCTCGTACGCCCGCTCATCACGGAGCGGACGACGCAGCTCATGGCTGAAGGGCAAATACGTCTTCGTCGTTGCGAAAGGCTGCAAACAAGATCGAGATCGCAAAGGCGGTCTCGGAGATCTTCAAAGTGAAGGTCGCAAAGGTCAACACGGTCAACGTCATCGGCAAGACAAAGCGCATGGGCCGCACGCAGGGCAAGCGCCCGGACTACAAGAAGGCCATCGTGAAACTCGCGCCGGGCGAGACCATCGAGTTCTTTGAAGGCTGAGACGAAAGGGAGGTACGAACGTGGCAGTAAAAACTTTTAAGCCGTATTCTGCCGGCAGACGCTTTCATGACGGTCTCTTCCTTCGATGAGATCACGACGGACAAGCCGGAGAAGTCCCTCACCGTCCGCCTGACGAACGGGTGGGCGCAACCAGCAGGGCAAACTGACTGTGCGCCATCGCGGCGGCGGTCACAAGCGGCTCTATCGCATCATCGACTTTTCAAGCGCACGAAGGACGGCATCCCCGCCCGCGTCGCGACGATCGAGTACGATCCGAACCGCAGCGCACGTATTGCTCTCCTGAACTACGCAGACGGCGAGAAGCGTTACATCCTCGCACCGAACGGCCTCAAGGTCGGCGATGTCGTGGAGTCGGGTGCCGAGGCTGATATCAAGCCGGGCAACGCGCTTCCGCTCAAGAATATCCCGCTCGGTACGATCATCCATGCCGTCGAGCTGAAGATCGGCAAGGGCGCACAGCTCGTCCGCAGCGCGGGCACGTCGGCGCAGCTCATGGCAAAGGAAGGCGACTACGCACTCCTCCGTATGCCGTCCGGCGAGATCCGCCGCGTGCATATCAACTGCCGTGCGACGATCGGACAGGTCGGCAACCTCGAGCATGAGAACATCACCATCGGCAAGGCAGGCCGCAGCCGCTGGCTCGGACGCCGTCCGGAGACGCGCGGTATCGCGATGAACCCGAATGACCATCCGCACGGCGGCGGCGAGGGCCGTTCGCCGGTCGGACGCAAGAGCCCGATGACGAAGTGGGGCAAGATTGCGATGGGCAAGAAGACGCGCCGCAAGAAGAAGGCATCGAATCGTCTGATTGTGCATCGTAGGAAGTAATAGTAACTCATGAGGACAGCCCCTGCTTTTGGGGCATTCCTCTGAATTGCTGATTTAACACCGCAACTTGCAGATAGAACCTCGTCGGATTGATTACAGTCCGGCGAAAGGAGGAAAAACTTTGTCAAGATCGATTAAGAAAGGGCCTTTCGTCGCAGAGAGCCTGATGAAGAAGATCGATGCGCTCAACGAAAAGAACGAGAAGAAGGTTGTGCGCACATGGTCGCGCAGCTCGACGATCTTCCCGGATTTCGTGGGTCACACGATCGCTGTCCATGACGGACGCAAGCATGTCCCCGTCTATGTGACGGAGGATATGGTCGGACATAAGCTCGGCGAATTTGCGCCGACACGTACATTCAAGGGTCACGCGGGCGAAGAGCGCAAGACCTCGCTGCGCTGATAGAGAGGAGGACGATTCGTGGCACAGGAAGTAAAGGCTACCGCCAAATACATCCGTATCGCACCGCGCAAGGTTCGCATTGTGATGAATCTCGTACGCGGCAAGAGCGTTGCTGACGCTCTCGCGATCCTGAAGTTCACGCCGAAGGTCGGCGCGGACGCCGTGGAGAAGGTGCTCCGCTCTGCTGTTGCAAACGCGGAGAACAACTTTGACATGGATGTGGATCGACTGTTCATTTCCTCAGCTTTCGTTGACCAGGGACCGACGCTCAAGCGCATTCATCCGCGTTCGCGCGGACAGGCGTTCAAGATTTTGAAGCACACGTCCCATATCACGGTTGCCGTAAACGAAAAGTAATAGGGAGGGAAACAGTTTGGGTCAGAAAGTAAATCCCCATGGCATTCGCCTTGGCATCGTCAAGGACTGGGATGCCCGCTGGTATGCAGACAAGGATTTCGCGCAGAATCTGCATGAGGACATCAAGATTCGCGATTACCTCAAGAAGAGCCTCCAGACCGCAGGTGTTCCCCGCGTGGAGACGGAGCGCAGCAAGAACCGCCTGAAGCTCACGATCCATACGGCAAAGCCGGGCATGGTCATCGGACGCGGCGGCTCGGGCATTGAGCAGATCAAGGAGGGGCTCAAGGGCCTCACCGAGAAGCGCGTTGACATCAATATCGCAGAGATCAAGCAGCCGGACCTCGACGCGACGCTTGTCGCCGAGAATATCGCGGCACAGCTTGAGCGCCGCATTGCTTCCGCCGTGCGATGAAGCAGGCGGTTGGCCGTACGATGCGTCTCGGCGCGAAGGGCATCAAGATCGCCGTCAGCGGTCGTCTCGGCGGCGCGGAGATCGCCCGCCGCGAGTCCTATCGCGAGGGCAGCATCCCCCTGCACACACTGCGTGCAGATATCGACTACGGAACGGCCGAGGCACATACGACCTACGGCCGCATCGGCATCAAGGTCTGGATCTTCAAGGGCGAGGTTCTCCCCGACAAGAAGCAGGCACCGAAGAACAATAAGGAAAGGAGCGAGGCGTAATGTTACTCCCAAAGCGCGTTAAGTACCGCAAGCAGTTCCGCGGACGCATGAAGGGCAAGGCACAGCGCGGCAACACGGTCAGCCACGGCCAGTATGGTCTCGTCGCTCTGGAGCCGGCATGGATCACGAACCGCCAGATCGAGGCTGCGCGTATCGCGATGACGCGTTACATCAAGCGCGGCGGTAAGGTCTGGATCAAGATTTTCCCGGATAAGCCGGTTACGGCAAAGCCGGCGGAGACCCGCATGGGTTCCGGCAAGGGCTCGCCCGAGTACTGGGTAGCCGTCGTGAAGCCGGGCCGCGTCCTCTTTGAGATGGACGGTGTAGCACGCGAGGTTGCAGCAGAGGCAATGCGCCTTGCCGGTCACAAGCTCCCGATCAAGACGAAGTTCGTCGTACGCGAAGAAGTAGAGGGCGGTGAAGTGAATGAAGGTTGATGAGATCCGCGGCCTGAGTGCCGACGAGCTCACGGAAAAACTCGCGTCGCTCAAGGAAGAGCTCTTTGGCCTCCGTTTCCAGCACGCCACAGGACAGCTCGACAACCCGATGCGTATCAAGGACGTAAAGAAGACGATTGCCCGCATCAAGACCATTCAGCGTGAGCAGGCAAACGCCTAAATCTAAATTACGGACATTTTATTGATACGCAGGAAGGAGGCTCATACACACATGAGCGATAGAAACGTACGCAAAGTGAGAGTCGGCAAGGTCGTGTCCGACAAGATGGACAAGACCGTTGTCGTTGCTGTCGAGGAGCTCGAACAGCACAAGATGTATAAGAAGCCGGTCAAGAAGACGGTGAAGTTCCACGCGCATGACGAGAAGAACGATGCGCACGTCGGCGACCGCGTATCCATCATGGAGACGCGTCCGCTCTCGAAGACGAAGCGCTGGCGCGTGGTCGAATCGTCGAGCGCGCGAAGTAAGGAGGAACAGAATCAATGATACAGCAGGAAACAATCCTGAATGTCGGCGATAACACAGGAGCGAAGGAAATCCTCTGCATTCGCGTACTGGGCGGCTCGTACCGCAAGTATGCCAACATCGGCGATGTTATCGTCGCCTCCGTCAAGGCAGCATCGCCGGGCGGCACGGTGAAGAAGGGCGACGTTGTCAAGGCAGTTGTCGTCCGCAGCGTCAAGGGACTGCGCCGTCCGGACGGGTCCTACATCCGCTTCGACGAGAATGCGGCCGTCATCATCAAGGACGACCACACGCCGCGCGGAACGCGTATTTTCGGACCTGTTGCACGCGAACTGCGCGAGAAGGATTTCATGAAGATCGTCTCGCTCGCGCCCGAAGTTCTTTAAGGAGGAGGTGTTATTTTGTCGCTGGCAAAACTGAACGTCAAGAAGGGCGATACGGTCGTCGTTCTTTCCGGTAAGGATAAGGGCAAGCAGGGCAAGGTTCTCGAGGCTCAGCCGAAGAAGGGCAAGGTCATTGTCGAGGGCGTGAACAAGGTGAAGCGTCACACGAAGCCGAGCCAGAGTGCGCCGCAGGGCGGTATCATCACGAAGGAAGCACCGTTGTTCGCATCAAAGGTGCAGCTGGTCTGCCCCGCATGCGGCAAGGCGACGCGCGTCGCACACCGCATCATCGGCGAGCGCAAGGTGCGCGCCTGCAAGAAGTGCGGCGAGCCCATCGAGCAGTAATTTTCGAGGAAAGGAGGAATACGCAAAGTGGAAAGACTCAAGGAAAAGTATCAGAAGGAAGTTGCGCCGGCTCTGACCGAGAAGTTCGGCTATAAGAACGTCATGCAGCTCCCGAAGGTCGAGAAGGTCATCATCAACATGGGCGTCGGCGAGGCAGTCGGCAACCCGAAGGCACTCGATGCCGCTGTGACGGATCTCACCGCCATTGCAGGGCAGAAGCCCCAGCTCACGCGTGCGAAGAAGTCGCTTGCCGCGTGGAAGCTTCGCGAGGGCATGCCGATCGGCTGCAAGGTGACGCTGCGCGGCACGCGTATGTATCAGTTCCTCGACAAGTTCATGAATGTCGCACTTCCGCGCGTCCGCGATTTCCGTGGGGTCAGCGAGAAGGCGTTCGACGGCCGCGGCAACTATGCTGTGGGTCTGCGCGAGCAGCTCATTTTCCCCGAAATTGACTACGACAAGATCGACAAGATTCGCGGCATGAACATCGTCATCGTTACGAGCGCGCATACGGACGAAGAGGCAAGAGCTCCTCCGTCTCATGGGTATGCCGTTCCGCGCGTAACGGGCTAGGAGGAACAACTGTGGCAAAGAAGGCAATGATTGAGAAGTGGAGCAAAGAGCCCAAGTTCTCGACACGCAAGTACAACCGCTGCAAGATCTGCGGACGTCCGCACGGCTACATCCGCAAGTTCGATATGTGCCGTATCTGCTTCCGTGAGCAGAGTTACAAGGGCGCCATCCCTGGTGTAACGAAGGCAAGCTGGTAACAAAAAGAAGGAGGATATCGATTCATGGCAATGACTGATCCTATTGCAGATATGCTGACCCGCATCCGCAACGCGAACTCGGTCTACCACGAGAGCGTGGCGATCCCCGGGTCAAAGGTCAAGACGGCAATCGCCGAGGTCTTGAAAAAGGAAGGCTTCATCAAGGACTACTCCTTCCAGGAGGACGGCAAGCAGGGCGTTCTCACCGTCACGCTGAAGTATGGAGCCAAGCGTGAGCACGTTATCTCCGGCCTGAAGCGCGTTTCCAAGCCCGGACTTCGTCAGTATGCAAAGCACGATGCGCTCCCGCGTGTCTACGGCGGCCTCGGTATCTCTGTGATCTCCACGTCGAAGGGGATCATGAGCGACAAGGACGCACGCAAGGCGGGGCTCGGCGGCGAAGTTCTCGCATTCGTATGGTAATGCACAGGCAGGAGGTGTAACAATGTCAAGAATTGGAAGAGCACCGATTCACATTCCGTCTGGCGTTACCGTCACGGTCGGTGCGGATAATCTCGTGAAAGTGAAGGGCCCGAAGGGCGAGCTTTCGCGCGAGATCCATCCGGATATGAAAATAACCGTCGAGGAAGGTGTCGTAACCGTCACCCGTCCTTCGGACGATAAAATGCACAGGTCGCTCCACGGCCTTTCCCGCACGCTCATCAACAACATGGTGGTCGGCGTGTCGGAAGGCTTCACGAAGACCCTTGAGATCAGCGGCGTCGGCTATCGTGCGGCAAAGCAGGGCAAGAACCTCAATCTCTCGCTCGGCTTCTCGCATCCCGTTGTCGTTGAGCCGCCCGAGGGCATCACGTTTGAGTGCCCCTCTGCTACGGTCATCACGGTCTCCGGCATCAGCAAGGAAGCCGTCGGTCAGGTCGCTGCTGAGATCCGCGCGCATCGTGAGCCGGAGCCGTATAAGGGCAAGGGCATCAAGTACGCCGGAGAGCATATCCGCCGCAAGGAAGGCAAAGCCGGCGCGAAGGGCAAGAAATAAGAAGGAGAGGAGTGACACACTGTGCTTATCAAGCAGGATAAGAATCAGGCGCGCCAGAAGCGCCATCTGCGCGTGCGCAATCACATTGCAGGAACGGCGGCACGTCCGCGTCTCAATGTATTCCGCAGCCTGAAGAACATCTACGCACAGATCATCGACGATGAAAAGGGCGTGACGCTCGTCTCCGCGAGCTCGAAGGACAAGGACTTCTCCCAGTACGGCGGCAACGTCGAGGCGGCAAGGCAATCGGCGCCGCTGTTGCGAAGAAGGCTCTTGAGAAGGGCATCACCGAGGTCGTCTTTGACCGCGGCGGCTACATCTATCATGGCCGCGTCGCTGCTCTCGCTGAGGCGGCACGCGAGGCCGGTCTGAAATTCTAAAGGAGGGAAAGCATGGCTAGACATAACGAAAACGAGACGCCGGAGTTCGAGGAGCGTGTCGTATTCATCAACCGCGTATCGAAGGTTGTCAAGGGCGGCCGACGCTCCTCCTTCAGTGCGCTTGTTGTCGTCGGCAACAAGAAGGGGAAGGTCGGCTTTGGCATGGGCAAGGCTGCCGAGGTGCCCGAGGCAATCCGCAAGGGCATTGAGGATGCCAAGAAGAGCCTGATCGAGGTTCCGCTGCGCGAGGAGCGCACGATCCCGCATGAGATCACGGGCATCTTCGGTGCCGGCCGTGTGCTTCTGAAGCCCGCCGCAAAAGGTACCGGCGTTATCGCCGGCGGCCCGGCGCGTGCGGTGCTCGAGCTTGCGGGTGTGCGTGACATCCTCACGAAGTCGCTCGGCTCGTCCAACCCGAACAACATGGTTCGCGCGACGATGGAAGGTCTCATCGGCCTCAAGAACCCCGCCGATGTAGCAGCACTCCGCGGCAAGACCGTGCGCGAGATTTTTTTGGCTGATAAGGAGGAACGAACATGGCAAAAAGTCAGAGTAACGCTGACACGCAGCTTGATCGGTCGTCCTGAGACGCAGCGCAAGACGGTGAAAATCGCTCGGACTGCGTAAGCGCAACTCCGTTACCGAGCTTCCCGACACGCCCGCCGTGCGTGGGCAGCTTCACAAGGTCTCCCACCTCATCACGGTGGAAGAGATTGCAGACTGAAGAGGGGAGGCAAACATCTATGAAACTGCATGAATTACAGCCCGCTGAGGGATCGCGTGCCACGCGCAAGCGTGTCGGCCGCGGCATCGGCTCGGGTATGGGCAAGACTTCGACGCGCGGCATGAAGGGGCAGAAGTCCCGTGCCGGCGGCGGTGTCCGCAGCGGCTTTTGAGGGCGGTCAGATGCCTCTCTACCGTCGTCTTCCGAAGCGCGGCTTCAAGAACATCTGGGCAAAGACCTTTGCCGAGGTGAACGTCGGAAGCCTGAACTGCTTCGAGGATGGTGCGACGGTCGATCCCGTTGCACTCATCGAGGCGGGCATCCTCAAGAATGTCCGTGACGGCATCCGCATCCTTGGCGATGGCGAGCTCACGGCGAAGAACCTCACCGTGCGCGCACAGGGCTTTACCCAGAGCGCCGCGGAGAAAATCGCAGCGGCAGGCGGCAAAGTAGAGGTGATCTAAGGTGCTTCAAGCCCTTGGAAACATCTTTCAGATTCCGGAACTGCGCCAAAAGATCGTATTCACCCTCATCATGTTCGCCGTGTTCCGCATGGGGACGCACATCCCCGTGCCGGGCGTTGACCCCACGGCGATTGAGCAGCTCTTCTCGCAGGGAACGCTGTTCGGCCTCCTCGATCTCTTTTCGGGCGGTGCGTTCAGCAAATTTTCCGTCTTTGCAATGAGCATTACGCCCTACATCAACGCAGCCATCATCATCCAGTTGCTCAACGTCGTTGTACCGACGCTTGAACAGTGGTCGAAGGAAGGCGCGGAGGGGCACAAGAAGACGACGAAAGTCACGCGGTATCTTACGGTTGCGCTCGCATTCTTTCAGGCGATCGGTATGTCGATCGGTCTGAAGAGTGCGATCCTCAACCCGAACCCCGTGAACATCCTCATCATTGCGATCACCCTCACAGCGGGGACGGTGTTCCTCATGTGGCTGGGCGAGCAGATCACGGCAAACGGTGTCGGCAATGGGATATCACTCATCATCTTTGCCGGTATCGTCGCGGCTCTGCCGAAGAACATCGGCACGATCTACGCCTATGTCAAGGCGGGCACGATCAGCTACTTCAGCGTGTTCGCGTTTGCCGTCATCGCACTTGCGATGATCGTCTTTGTCATCCACATCGAAACGGGCTTCCGCCGCGTTCCGATCACGTACGCAAAGCGTCTCGTGGGCGGCCGCGTGGGGAGCGGGCACTCGAGCCACATTCCGTTCAAGGTGAATCAGGCGGGCGTGATCCCGATCATCTTCGCCTCGTCGGTGCTGATGTTCCCGATTACGGTCGCACAGTTCATCGACGTACCGTGGGTCAAGACTGCGGCTGCGTACCTTGAGTGGGGCAAACCGCTTCAGACAACACTCTACGTTTTGATGATTATCTTCTTCACCTATTTCTACACATCGGTCACGGTGAAGATCACTGATATGGCAGACAATCTAAAGAAAGTACGGCGGATTCGTCCCGGGGCTGAGACCTGGACAGGCGACGGCCGACTATCTTGACTACGTGCTGACACGCATCACCCTTGCGGGGGCATTCTTCCTCGCGTTCATCGCGGTACTGCCCAACATGGTGGCAGGCGCGACGAACATTCAGGGGGTGTACTTCGGCGGTACGGCTCTTCTCATCGTCGTGGGGCGTTGCCCTCCAGACGATGAAGCAGATCGAGTCGATGGTTGTTATGCGCCACTACGAAGGCTTTATGAAATAACGTAAGGAGATAGAGCAATGCACATCATTTTGATGGGGCCTCCGGGTGCCGGCAAGGGCACGCAGGCGGCAAATCTCGTAAAACGCTACGGTATTCTGCATATCTCCACGGGCGATATGTTTCGTGAAGCCGTAAAAGAGGGCACTCCGCTCGGCAAAGAGGCAAAGTCCTACATGGACGCGGGCAAGCTCGTCCCCGACGAGGTGACGATCGGCATTGTGCGCGAGCGCCTCAGTAAGCCGGACTGCCAGAAGGGCTTTATCCTCGATGGCTTCCCGCGCACGGTCGACCAGGCGGATGCACTCACTGAGATTCTCGCGGATAACGGCATCAAGCTGACGGGCGGGTGCTGAACATCAATGTTCCCGCCGCCGATCTGATCGAGCGTGCCGTTGGCCGCCGGATCTGCAAGAGCTGCGGACATTCCTTCCATGTGAAGTTCAACCCGACGAAGGTTGAGGGTGTCTGCGATGACTGCGGCGGCACGACCTATCAGCGTGCCGACGACAGCGAAGAGACCATGAAGAGCCGTCTTTCCGTCTATGAATCCTCCACGCGTCCCCTCATCGACTACTACACGAAGGCGGGCGTCTACAAGGAGATCGACGGCAGACAGGACATCGCAAAGGTCGAGGCGGATCTCGCCGCCGTCCTTGAGGCGTAAAAGGAGCGAAAGGGAAGTATGTCAAAACAGGATGTCATCGAGGTAGAGGGAAGAGTCGTCGAGAAGCTTCCCAATGCGATGTTCCAGGTCGAACTTGAGAACGGACACGTTGTCCTGGCTCATGTTTCCGGAAAAGATACGCATGAACTTCATCCGTATTCTGCCGGGCGACAAAGTGACCATCGAACTCACCCCGTACGATCTGACTCGTGGACGTATTACATATCGCTTCAAATAGTCCTGAAAGGAGGAATCGCTGATAAAATGAAGTCCGTCAGATTGGTGCAGAATTTTTTTGTCCTGTCAAGGAAACAAACCGGACGCATAGCAAAAGGCTATGTGGAGGATTTGTTGACGATGGCAGGGCGAAAAGGATGTGCCAAGATGATGGCGCTGAATTTATTAGTGCTTCCTCTACTAGCCGAACCGCAAATTTTGTGCTAGAATAGAAAAGATCGACTTGAACTTAGGGAGACGGAAGGAGGCAAGCGCAGTGAAGGTAAGACCGTCTGTCAAGAAAATCTGCGAGAAATGCAAGATCATCAAGCGCAAAGGCCGTGTCATGGTCATTTGCGAGAACCCGAAGCATAAACAAAGACAAGGATAAAAGGAGGTGCACTTATGGCACGTATTGCCGGTGTAGATTTGCCCCGTGACAAGAGAATTGAGATTTCCCTGACGTACATCTACGGGATTGGTCTCACGACCTCGAAGAAGCTGCTTGCGATCGCGAACGTGAACCCCGATACCCGTACGCGCGACCTCACGGAGGATGAAGTCGTTCGACTTCGTGATGCCATCGACAAGAACGCCGTGGTGGAGGGCGACCTTCGCCGCGAAATTCAGATGAACATCAAGCGTCTCGTTGATATCGGCTGCTACCGTGGCCGCCGCCACCGTCTCGGCCTGCCTGTCCGCGGACAGAACACGAAGAACAATGCGCGCACGCGCAAGGGCCCGAAGAAGGCCGTCGCAGGCAAGAAAAAGTAAAGGAGGCTTGTAGAGGTGGCTGTTAAGAAAACAACACGTTCCAAGAAAAAAGTTCGCAAGAACATAGAGTCGGGCGTTGCACACATCAGCTCGACATTCAACAACACGATCGTCACGCTCACCGATAAGAGCGGCAATGCCCTCTCGTGGGCGAGTGCGGGCGGTCTCGGCTTCCGTGGCTCGCGCAAGAGCACGCCGTTTGCGGCACAGATGGCTGCAGAGACGGCGGCAAAGGCTGCGATGGAGCACGGTCTGAAGTCCGTCGAAGTCTACGTTAAGGGACCCGGTGCAGGGCGTGAGGCGGCAATCCGCTCGCTGCAGGCAACCGGTCTCGAAGTCAACATGATCAAAGACGTGACCCCCATCCCGCACAACGGATGTCGTCCGCCGAAGCGTCGCCGCGTCTAACAGGAGGTGCATGAAACAACATGGCAATTGATAGAGTACCAGTTCTCAAGCGCTGCCGTGCCCTCGGCCTCGAGCCGGCTACACTCGGCCGCTCGCGCCAGTCGACGCGTCAGCTCCGCCGCACGAACCGCAAGGTCTCCGAGTACGGACTCCAGCTCAAGGAAAAGCAGAAGGCGAAGTTCATCTACGGCGTTCTCGAGCGTCAGTTCCGCGGCTACTATGAGAAGGCAAAGAAGATGTCCGGCGTCACCGGTGAGAACCTGCTGAGCCTCCTCGAGCGTCGTCTCGACAACGTTGTCTTCCGCCTCGGGCTTGCCAACACGCGCCGTCAGGCACGTCAGCTCGTCCGCCACGGACATTTCACCGTGAATGGCAAGCGCGTTGACATCCCCTCCGCACTCGTTCGTGAGGGCGACGTGATCGAGGTCGCCGAGAAGAGCCGTGCGAGCGCGTTCTTCAAGGAGCTCAAGGAGAGCAGCAATGCGCTTTCCGCTCCCGCATGGCTCACTGCCGATCAGGCAAACCTGACGGGCACGGTGACACGTTTCCCCCATCGTGAGGAGATTGACGTTCCGGTCAACGAACAGGCCATCGTCGAGCTTTACTCCAAATAATGAATGTGAATGTGTCTGCATTACGCGTTTATTATGGAGGAGGCACATAGATGACAGATATCGAGAAACCGAAAATCGAGATCGCAGAGATCAGCGAGGACGGACGCTACGGGCGTTTCGTCTGCGAGCCGCTCGAACCGGGCTACGGTACGACGTTCGGCAACAGTCTGCGGCGTATGCTGCTCTCCTCACTGGATGGAGCAGCTGTTACCTCCATCCAGATCGACGGCGTCCTTCACGAGTTCTCCACCATTCCCGGTGTACGGGATGATGTGACGAGCATCGTGCTCGCGCTCAAGCAGCTCTGCATCCGTATGCAGGGAACAGAGCCGCACACCATCCGCATCGAAGCGGTGGGGGAGCGTGAGGTCACAGCAGCCGACATCGAATGCGGCAGCGACATCGAGATCCTGAATCCGGATCTTCACATCGCAACGCTGAATGCGACGGGCAAGCTCAAGATCGAGATGACCGTCGAGCGCGGACGCGGCTATGTACCGGCGGACAAGAACAAGAAGGCGGAGGACTCCATCGGCGTCATCCCCATTGACTCTATCTTCTCCCCCGTACAGCGTGTCAACTACACGGTGGAGGACACGCGCGTCGGCAACGTCACCGACTACGACCGCCTCATCCTCGACGTGTGGACGAACGGCTCCATCCGTCCGGAAGAAGCCGTGAGCAAGGCTGCTGCGATCCTCGTCATGCACTTGCGCCTGTTCCAGAACATGGACGGCAACATCGTCGAGGAGGAGGAGGAAGTCCCGAACTTCCCGCCCGAGGAGGTCGACGACAGCGCGAAGGTGCTGGAGATGACCATCGACGATCTGGATCTTTCCGTCCGTTCCTTCAACTGCCTCAAGCGCGCCGGCATCAACACCGTTGCCGATCTCGCGCAGAAGACCGAGGACGACATGATGAAGGTGCGCAATCTCGGGACGCAAAGTCTCTGGATGAAGTGAAGAAAAAAACTTGAGGAGCTTGGACTCTCCTTGAGACAGGAAAACGAATAACGATAGGAGTGGGAAACACATGAGAAAGCTCGGACGCAATTCAGCGGCCCGCAAGGCTCTCCTCAGGAGCATCCTCACATCCTTCTTCAAGTATGGACGCATTGAGACGACCGAGGCAAAGGCCAAGGAGCTCCGCTCCCTCGCCGACGGTCTCATCACGCTCGCCAAGCGCGGCGATCTCAGTGCGCGCCGTCAGGCTATCGCAGCTCTGGCAGAAGAGGATGTCGTGCGCAAGCTCTTCGGTGAAATCGCAGAGAAATACACGGATAAGAAGAGCGGCTATACCCGCATCTTGAAGCTTGGTCCCCGTCGCGGCGACGCTGCCCCGATGGCGATCATCGAGCTCGTGTAAGTGACATCGTGAAAAAAACTCTCGGAACGAAAGTTTCGGGAGTTTTTTTGTTGCATTCTTCATCGCTTTGTATTTATAATAATATCAGATAGAGTGCTGTAATAGGGGGTGATTTTATGCGTACGAGAGATTTTTAACGCACTCAATGACCTGCTCTTCAAGTTCGTCTTTGGACATGAGGAACGAAAGGCGGTTACGCTTTCCTTTATCAATGCGACGCTTCAGCTGGAGGGGCCGGATGCGTTTGTCGATCTTCACTTTGCCGATCGTGCGCTTGAGCCCGAGGAGGCGGAGGGGAAGACTTCTGTGCTTGATCTGCTCTGTGTTACGAATGATGGAACGCAGGTCAATATCGAGGTGCAGGTGCAGAATCAGCACAATATGGCGCAACGCAGTCTGTACTATTGGGCAAAGCTTTATCAATCCTCCTTGCGCAAGAGTCAGGATTACAGCACGCTCAGAAAAACGGTGGCGATCAATCTGCTTGCGTATTCTTTTCTTCCGCAGAAGGGATTTCACAACGTATATGGTCTCTACGATTCGGCAAAAAAACGCACCGTCTGACGGACGATATCGAACTGCATTTTTTGGAGCTGCCGAAGGTACGGCGCCAGGATTTGCGCAGTATGCGCCAGCTTGATAAGTGGATGGCGTTTATGAACAACAAGCTGAGTAATGAGGAAATGGAGGAGATTGCGATGAGTGAGGCGGCAATCGGAACGGCATGGGATGCGATTGATGAATACTTGCAGGATATGAGCCGTCGTCGGAGATATGAAGCGAAGGAAAAAAATATGAGCGCGACTATGTGACGAATATGCGTGGCTCACGGGAAGAAGGTTGGAAGGATGGGCGTAAGGAAGGACGAAAAGAAGGGCTTCGTCTTGGCGCACAGCGTACTGCACTCAATCTTTTGCGCATGAATTTGCCGATGGCAACCGTTGTCACAGCCTCGGAGCTTTCGGAGGAGGACGTACGGGCACTCGCACGGGAGCACGGAATAACGGTTCAGTAAGAGCGTACACAAAAATAAGGCTGTCTTGGGATCAGACGATTCCCTAAGACAGCCTTTTTGTTGTGCAGATTATCCCACGGTTGGATCTTGTGCAAGTATCGGGGCAAGTTCCTCCTCATCCTCCGTGACAAAGAGTGTTTTCTCGTTGATAAACCGGACGAAGCCGGGGACAGCACCCGAGGGTTTCTTGACGAAGCGGACGGCGGTGTAGTCGACGGGGACATTCGAGGAGCCGCGCGCCTTACTAAAATGTGCGGCAATCTGCGCAGCGAGGTGGAGTGCCTGCTCCGTCGGCGCGTCGCCATTTGTCCGCAGAATGACGTGCGAGCCGGGGATGTCGCGGACGTGCAGCCAGATGTCCGTGGGTGCGGCAGTCTTAAATGTGAGAGTGTCGTTCTGAACATTGTTCTTGCCGACAAGAATGATGCTGCCATCGGGGGCAGTAAAGGAGAATGGATGCGCACGGCGATCCTTGCTGCGCTTCGGCAGTTTTTCGTGGAGGTAGCCCGAGGTAATCAGCTCGTCCTGTATCTCTGCGATCTCGGCGAGACGCGTGGAGGAGTCAAGCGATGTCTCGATGCTCTCGAGGTGGCGGATGTTCGCCATGCAGTGCTCCTGTTGGACGGCAAGCAGCTGTTGGGCACGCTTCAGCTTGTCGTATTTCTTGTAGTATGCCTGCATGTTCGCGATAATGCCGATGCGGCGGTCAAGCGGAATTGTAATCGTTTCGCCCGTCTCACTGTAGATGTTCGGAACGGTGATTTCGTCGTCGGCGTGGTCACTGTACTGATACTGATAGGTCATCAGGTTGTCGGCATAGATTTTCTGCTCCTCGGCATTCTCAGCCGCCGCAATCTCTGCGCCGAGCTTGTCATATTTCTCGCGTGCGCGTGCAAGCTCGGTGCGTACGAGACGGCGAAAGCGTTCACGGTCGGGGATGACGTAGCTGCCAAGCCGCTTGTCCGCATCGATCATCAGTGCACTGAGCGTGGGATAGGAGATGCGCTGCGTATTGGGAAGTTCGCTGAGGGGAAACGCCGCCATTGCCGTAACTTTGCCGTTCTCGTCCAGACGCAGGGAGGGCGAGGGCTCTTTCATCCATGTACGCAGATCTGTAAGTGCGCGAGAGATTTCCGCAAAGTCTGATGAATCCAGTGCGGAAATGAGGATGTTTGGCGCAAGTCCCGCGAGAAAGCAGATCTCCTTTGCCGAGACGGGGCCAAAGCCGAGAACAGCGCCAATGAGAGACTGAAAGAGTTTTGCCTCGCTGTCCGACTGTATGCGCATGATGATGTCTGTGATGTCTGCCGTAAAGAGATCATATTTGTCCTGTACGGGCGGGAGGGTGTAGGGAATGCCCTTGAAGACGGTGCGCACGCGGCTTGTATTCTCGCCGATGCGGCGCAGTGCCTCGGTGATGATACCGTCCTCGTGGAGGATGATGTTGCTGTATTTGCCGATGAGTTCGAGGGTGAGGGTGCGCGTTGTGATGCGCCCGCCGCCCGCGATCACGTCGATGTCGAGATGGATGATGCGGTCGCGTCCCTCCTGCCGCACGGCGGCGATGCGTCCCGTTTCGAGCTGTTTTCTGAGGAGCATGACGAAGGTTGGCGGCTCGGCGGGATTCTCGGGTGCGTTTTCAATGAGATGTGCGGATGGGTTGCTTGCGTTGGTGTTGATGTAGAGAAGGAGATTCCTGCCCGGTTGACGCACAGAGAGGACGATGGACTGCTTATTCGGTTGGTTAATTTTATCGATGCGCCCGCCCGTGAGTGCGTCGGCGAGTTCGCGGGCGAGGGCGGACATGGAGAAGCCGTCAAGGCTCATAGTATTACCTCTTTATATTCTAAACGTCATACGGATGCCACGCGAACGCCTCGTTGCGCAAGTGATCGAGCTCTTGTACGCTTAAATACCGTCGGAGTTCTTAAACGCGCTTCGCTTGAACGAAAGAACTCCGACGGGGCGTACCGCGCTCTTTACTCACTTGCTTCACTGGGGTTCGCTTTGGCATTCCGTATTCTTTTATACGCTACAGAAAAATTATACACGTCAATCATACAATAGGGCAAGCGTTGCGCCTTGCACACAGGGGCGTTTCATAGTACAATAACACGCAATAAGGCGGTGAATCGATGGAGTTTACAAAGTGGCAGGGCTGCGGCAACGATTTTGTGGTCGTAGATTTTCTGGATAAAGAGCCGATTGACTTTGCGGCACTCGCGGTGAAGATGTGCGATCGGCATTTCGGCATCGGTGCGGACGGGCTGATGGTGGTCTGCCCCTCGGAGATGGCGGATGTTCGGATGCGTGAGTTCAATCCCGACGGGACGGAGCCGGAGATGTGCGGGAACGGCATTCGCTGTTTCGCGCGGTATCTCTATGACTACGGGCGTATGAAAACGCAGCAGTTCACAATCGAGACGTTGGCGGGGACGATGGTGCCGCGCGTGATCACGCAGAATGGTACAGTGACGGCGGTCGAGGTGGATATGGGCGTGCCTGTGCTCGAAGGAGAGAAAATCCCCGTAGCGGGCTTTGGTGCGGAGCGTGTTATTGCGCAGCCGCTCACGGTGGACAGTACTGCATACAAGATGACCTGCGTCTCAATGGGCAATCCCCATTGCGTGATCTTTGTGGATGATGCAGAGCATTTTCCACTCGCGAAACTGGGTGCACAGTTCGAAAAATCATCCCGCATTTCCGCGCAAGATCAATACGGAGTTCGTCGAAGTGAAGAGCCGCACACATGCGCGTATGCGTGTCTGGGAGCGCGGCGCGGGCATCACACTCGCCTGCGGCACGGGGACGTGTGCGACGCTGACGGCGGGCGTGCTCAACGGTGTGCTTGACCGTGCGGCGGACATTGAGGTCGACGGCGGAATCATTCACGTGGAGTGGCGCGAGGACGGGCATATCCTTATGACGGGACCCGCAGAGCCAGTATTCACGGGCGTATGGCAGGGAAGACTATGAGTACACTGCGCAGGAGCATGACGGGCTACGGTGCGGGTACGGCGGAGACGCCGGACTACCGCGTCACGGTTGAGATCAAGGCGGTCAATCAGCGGTTTCTTGAGATTTCGCCGCATATGCCGCGTGCGTTCGGTGCGTGGGAGAATGACCTGCGCGACCTCATCCGCACGCGTGTTGCCCGCGGCAAGCTCGATGTCTATGTGAACTTCGAGGACCGCAGTGAAAAAGCAGTACGATGTCCACGTCAATGAGGGACTGGCGCGTGCGTACTATGCGGCGCTCGGAAAGGTCGCCCGCGCGGTGGATGCGCCGCTGAATGATGGTGTGCGGATGACAGCAGAGTATGAGAGTGTGATCTCCGTGTGTGAGCAGGCGGATATCACGGGCGCACGCACGGTGTTTCTGGATGCTGCGGCTCAGGCTCTCACGGCACTCGATGCGATGCGGCTTGCCGAGGGGGCACACATCTCACGCGATTTTGAGAAGCGGCTTGCACGGCTTGAGGAGCAGCGTGCACAGGTGAAGGAGATCGCACCGCAGATCGTGGCGGACTACCGTGCGCATCTCGCGGATGTTTTGGCGGAGTTCAAGGAAGTCACGCACGATGAAACACGCATTGTGCAGGAGGCAGCACTGTATGCCGACCGTGTGAACATCACCGAGGAGCTCGTACGGCTTGCGAGTCATTTTGCTCAGTTCCGTGCGATCCTTGCCGAGGAGGAGCCCGTCGGACGGCGGCTTGACTTTCTCCTGCAGGAGATCAATCGTGAGACGAATACGATCGGGTCGAAGGCGAACAATGCCGCCGCACAGCAGATTGTTGTCGCGATGAAGAACGAGGTCGAGAAGCTGCGCGAGCAGGTACAGAATTTGGAGTGACGCATGGAGACGGTCAATATCGGATTCGGCGACATCGTCCTCGCGGGGCGCATGGTCGCCATTGTTGCGCCGAATTCCATGTCGGTGAAGCGCATGGTGCAGGACGCGCGGGACGCGGGGCGGCTCATCGACGCGACGTACAAGCGGCGGACGCGTGCCGTCATCGTACTGGACAGTGGGCACATCGTACTCTCGGCACTCCAGCCGGAGACGATTGCGGGACGCATGACAACGAAGGAGGAGGCAGAATGAAAAAAAGGGCTTCTCATTGTAATTTCGGGTGCATCCGGTACGGGCAAGGGGACGGTCTGCAAGGAGCTGCTCGCACGCGAACAGGGGCTTGCCTACTCTGTCTCCGCGACTTCACGCGCACCGCGTGCGGGCGAGCAGGACGGGCGCGAGTATTATTTCCGTACGCGCGAGGAGTTTGAGCAGATGATCGCCGTAGGGGCGTTTCTTGAGTATGCTGATGTGTACGGCAACTACTATGGTACGCCGCTTGCCCCGATTGAGGAACGCCGTGCGGCGGGCGAGGACATTCTGCTCGAGATCGACACGCAGGGGGCGCTGAACGTGATGGAACGCTGCCCTGACGGGACGTTCATCTTTCTCCTGCCGCCCTCGCTCGAAGAATTGCAGCGTCGTATTACGGGGCGCGGAACGGAGACGGAGGAGAGCATTGCGCGTCGCCTTGCGGCGGCACGCGATGAGATTCTGCTCGGCAAGCGTTACCGCTACGCCGTGCTCAACGATACGGTAGAGGCGGCGACGGATCGGATTCAGACGATCCTCGCAGCGGAGCGTCTGCGTGTAGATATGGATCCGGCGCAGTTTGAACTTTGAAAGATAGAGGTACAACAATGAAGACGAATGTGGAAATCGGCATGGTGAATCCCTCGACGGATGAGCTGTTGACGAAGGTGGACAGCCGCTACGGCGTGGTCGTTCTTGCGGCGAAGCGTGCGCGCCAACTGCTGGAGGGCGATCCCGTGAAGTCCGAGCGTGCGCGTTCGACGAAGAACGTGACAAATGCGTTTGAGGAGATCGCCGAGGGCAAGATCAGCTATGACCTCTGCACAGAGAGCGTTTGACGTGGGGGCTCTTGCGGGGCGGCGCATCGTCCTTGGTGTGACGGGCGGCATCGCCGCATACAAGGCGGTGGAGATTGCAAGTCGTCTCAAAAAGGCGGGCGCGGATGTGCGCGTCATTATGACGCGGGCGGCGACCTCCTTTGTTACGCCGCTCACGTTCCGCGAGATCACGGGGCAGCCCGTCACAGAGACGATGTGGGGCGAGCCGCATCACCACGTCGAGCACATCGCACTCGCGGAGTTCGCGGAGCTCGCACTCGTCGCGCCCGCAACGGCGAATTTCATCGCAAAGGCAGCGGCAGGCATCGCCGATGATATGCTGACAACGAGCGTGCTTGCGACGCGTGCGCCCCTCCTCATTGCGCCCGCAATGAACACGGGGATGTGGGAGAATCCCGTCACGCAGGAGAATGTCGCTCGTCTGACGGCACGCGGCACGACGATTATCCCGCCCGCTGTGGGACAGCTCGCCTGTGGTACAATGGGGGCGGGACGACTGCCCGAGCCCATGGAGATCGTTCGCATTGTCGAAGAATATTTCGCGCACAGGCAGAGCCTTGCGGGACGGCGCATTCTCGTCACGGCGGCGGGGACGGAGGAGGCACTCGACCCCGTGCGCTTCCTCGGCAACCGCTCGACGGGGCGTATGGGCTTTTGAGATTGCCGCCGAGGCGGCGCGGCGCGGCGCGGAGGTGATCCTTGTCGCAGGTCCGACATCGCTCGCAACACCTGTGGGGGTACGGCGCGTGGATGTGCGAAGTGCGCGCGATATGCACGCGGCGGTGCTCGCAGAGTATGATGCGGTGGATGCGGTGATCAAGGCGGCGGCGGTCGCGGACTACCGCCCCGCAGAGACGGCAGAGCACAAGATCAAGAAGTCGGACGGCGAACTGACGCTGACGCTCACGCGCAACCCCGATATCCTCTATGAACTGGGGCAAAAAGAAGCAGCACCAGATTCTCGTCGGCTTTGCGGCAGAGACACAGAACGTCGCTGAATACGCACGCGGGAAACTCGCGAAGAAGAACCTCGACTTTTATCGTCGCGAACAATGTCGCGGAGAAGGATGCGGGCTTTGGTGTAGCGACGAATCATGTGCAGATCTTCTATGCGGACGGACGCGCCGAGGATCACCCGCTCATGCCGAAGGCAGAGCTTGCGGGCGTGATATTGGATCGACTGGAAGAGGCCTTTCAGAAGCGGGGATGAATCGTTGTTGTACGGCTAAAAAGACCATTTTATGTGAAAAATAGTCCTTGACAACGCGTCGCTCATTCGTTACAATGCGACGTATAGAAGAGAATATACCTCATCCAGAGCAGTGGAGGGAATGGCCCGATGAAGCTGCGGCAACCATGGCGCATGAGCCAACGGTGCCAATTCCTTTAGGTAAAGGAATCGCTGATAAAATGAAGTCCGTCAGATTGGCGTAGATTTTTTTCTGTCCGATTGAGGAGGCAAACTGGACGCATAGCCAAAGCTATGCGGAGGATTTGCCGACAAAAAAAGCGGGCAAAAAAAGATGCGCTAAGATGGCGCGGCTGAATTTATCAGTGCTTCCTAAAGTGCCTATGAGATGAGAGCGGCGATAAAAAGCCTCCCTTGTCTTAGCGGGGAGGCTTTTTCTTGATGAGGTTTTCTTTGCTCAAGTATCTTTTACGAACTAAGGGAGGTTCCAAATGAAGAAGATGTTGTTTACATCCGAGTCCGTCACCGAGGGGCATCCGGACAAACTCGCTGACCAGATCTCGGACAGTATCCTTGATGCCATCCTCGCGCAGGATCCACAGGGGCGCGTTGCGTGTGAGACGCTCGTTACGACGGGACAGGCGCACGTCGTCGGTGAGATCTCGACCAGTTGCTATGTCGATATCCCGAAGATCATCCGTCAGACCGTGCGTGAGGTCGGCTATACGAACGCCAGCTACGGCTTCGATGCGGACACCTGCGGTATCCTCGTCTCTCTCGACGAGCAGTCGCCGGATATCGCGCAGGGCGTCAATCAGGCGATTGAGTCCCGTGAGGGCGATATGGATGCGGCAGAGGCAATCGGTGCGGGCGACCAGGGCATGATGTTCGGCTATGCGACGAACGAGACGCCCGAGTATATGCCGCTCACGACTGTGCTTGCGCATAAAGCTTGCACGTCGTCTGACGGATGTCCGCAAGAACGGCACGCTCGCGTACCTGCGTCCTGACGGCAAGACGCAGGTCACAGTAGCCTACGAGGACGGCAAACCTGTCTACGTTGATACCGTCGTTATCTCGACGCAGCACGATGAGGCGGTTGACCTTGCAACGATCCGCAAGGATATGATCGAAAAGGTCATCAAGGAGATCGTTCCCGCAGAGCTCCTGCGCGCGGAGACGAAGTACTTCGTCAACCCGACGGGCAAGTTCGTTATCGGTGGCCCGCACGGCGACTCGGGGCTTACGGGGCGCAAGATCATCGTCGATACGTATGGCGGCTGGGCACGTCACGGCGGCGGTGCGTTCTCGGGCAAGGATCCCACGAAGGTTGACCGCAGCGCGGCGTATGCAGCCCGCTATGTTGCGAAGAACATCGTCGCAGCGGGACTGGCGGATCGCGTCGAGATCCAGCTTGCGTATGCGATTGGCGTTGCACATCCTGTCTCCATCATGGTCGACACGTTTGGCACGGGCAAGATCGACGAGGAGAAGATCGTCGCGCTCGTGCAGAAGACGTTTGACCTGCGTCCTGCGGGCATTATCAAGATGCTTGACCTGCGCCGTCCCATCTATCGCCAGACGGCGGCATACGGGCATTTCGGCCGCACGGATGTCGATCTGCCGTGGGAGAAAAACGGACAAGGCAGATGTCCTGAAAAAAAGGAAGCCGGTCTGTAAAAACACATCGACACATAACGAAAGGCTGTCGCACGAAGAACTTCTTCGGCGGCAGCCTTTTGCATATTGATTTACTTTTTCGGTTTCAAACCAATCGTCAATTCATTCACCATCGGCACGCGTTCCCCAATCTTTCGCACGACAATCGCACCTAGGAGCGTCAGCAGAAGTGTCGCCACGTACATACTGAGTGCAAGCGGCGCAGTGAGCACATAGCCCCTGTCCATGAATCACCATGAGCAAATACGTAATCGCAACGGGATGCGCGAGATAGATGAAGTAGGAGTGTTTTCCGAGGAGTTGGAACGCACGCCCAAGGGCATTCTCCGTCCCCAGTTGCGTGAAGAACGCAAAGAGTGCGAGCGTTGCACCGATCGTGTAGAAAATGCCGAGCGGCGAGAGCTGATGCGCCGTGTAGATTCCTTCGAGTGGCGTGTATCCATCCACAAGCAGCAGCTTGTAGTACCACGCGAGGAGTGCGGCGAGGCTGAGGATACCGAACGCATAGAGCCGTGCTGTATTGCGCTCCATCCACGCGCGGAATGTGCCAAAATGCAGTGCGACATATCCGCCGAGTAGGAAGATGAAGACGTAGTGCATCACCCAGTAGTTCAGGCGGTAGAAGAGCAGTGCACGCAGCAGCGTCCCCTCGGGCAGAGCGTAGACGTAGAGATTGAACGCTGTATCAAAGCTCGACCAATAGTCGAATGCAATTTGCAGGACGAGAATCCCCGCAAGCAGCGGCAATGTCATACGCGCGAGCAGGACGCGCCAGAGCGGCATCAGCAGGTAGAACCAGATCAGGATCACCATGAAATAGAGTTGGTATTTTGCATTTCCGAAAAAGAGAATCCCCGGCAGTGCCGTCAGTGGTGGGAAACCAACCCCATATACGTATGCGTCATGGAGGAGATAGAAAAGCGACCATACGAGGTAGGGGATCATGACCGCGCGTCCGCGCCGCACGAGGAAATCGCGGTAGGAGAATGGCGCGGATGGCGACTGACCGTAAAAATAGTCCGAACGCCGAGATAAAGAAAAAAATCGGCACGGCAAAGCGCGTACCGATGTCAAAAAAAGCGCTACAAGATGAATGTTGGGCGATGGATTCGCGAGGTACTCTGCGCCGATGTGAATGCCGATCACGCCCATCATGGAGATGCCGCGGATTGCCTCGACAGCGGAGACCCGTACTCGCTTACTCGATGACATAGGCGATGTTCACCGAGGCTTCAAACGAAAGCTCACCTGCCGAGATCGGCGTTGCGGCATCGTACGCCTCCTTTGCCATCATCATCGGCATATAGTTGCGCGGTGTGTGTGACTGTGCATCCGAATAGACGTTCAGAATGCGGACAATGCGTACGCCGAGCGCGCGTGCTACGGCATCCGCCTTGCTGCGTGCGTCACGCGCGGCATCGGCAAGCGCGGCGTTCTTTGCGGCACTCGGGTCACTCGCCGAGAATTCGAGGGAGTCTACGCGATTCGCGCCGTTTGCGAGCGCCGTGTCGATCACCTTGCCCACATTCGCGAGATTACGCACCTTGACGACGACTGCATTCGTCACCGTATAGCCCGTCGTGACACTGCGTCCATTGTCCTTCACATCGTAGATCGGCGAAAAGTCATAGCGCGTCGTCTGAATATCGCGCTCTGCGATGCCGAGTGCCTTTAGTGCAGACTGCACCTGCGCCGCCTGTGCGGCATTGTCTGCGTGCGCCTTCGCCGCGTCCCTTGCCTCCGTTACGACCCCGAGTGTGACCTCTGCCATATCGGGGGCGATCTGAGCCGAGCCAACTCCGCTGACCGTCAGCGTCGGCGCAGCCTCCTCCGCAGATGCCGTGCCCGTTGGAATCACAAGCGCGAGTACAAGCAAAGCCGCGCTCAGGAATGTGCCAAATGAAAAAAATGCTTCATGGAACCCCTCCGTTCTTTAGAGCAGAACACCTACAACTGTGTCCATTATAGCATAATCCCGCAGAAGTTCAATGAAATGGGCATTAACCGAGTTCAGAGTATAGCTGCTCGTTGTACTTCTTGGCCGCCATGTATGCCCAGATCGCACAGATCGGCCATGTAAGGAACACACCGAATCCGAGTGTGAAGATCCCGATTACAATGTTGACGAGAAACATGATGAGTGCGCCTTTGAGTGTCGCATAGCACATGCCGAGCGGACCAAAGAAGAATCCGAGACCAGCGGCAAGCCCAACATTCTTCGTTGATTTTACAATAATCATCTGCGGCTTCTGCGGTGTGTTTTGTTCCTGTTCCATAATGATATCTCCCTTTCCCCTGTAAAACAAAAATGATAACAATTACCTGCAAGAGTATAATTGAAAAAAATCTGTGCTTGCAAATAGGAGAGTAGTCCTGTTTCTGAAAAAGACCGGATTGCGCTTCCATGACGGATTTGTTACAATAACTTAATACAAAGAAAGATAAAGATATGGGAGAGCCACAATGCGGATACTGCTCGCGAATTTTTTTCAAAGATGGTCGGCGACAGCGGCGGACTTGCCAAGGTCAATGTTGCGTTCGCCAATGAGATGGTGCGACGCGGTCATACGGTGACGACGATATACAGTGATGACCATGCGGGCGACTTTTTTTCTATCCGTTGGACGAGCGTGTCATCGCGTACAATCTGCGTCACTTTCGCGGTCAAACATCACTCTTTCCCATCAGCTACAAGGTGCGTCGTGAGATCCTGCGGGCGTTTAGTCAAAAGCGTGGGCGTGCCGTCAATGATGAATTTACGAAGAAGCACCTCCTGCCCCATATCCAAACGATTTTGACGGAGACACAGCCCGAGATCATCATCGCCTTTCAGCCCGCTTCTGCGAAAGCGTTTTTATACGATCTTGGGATTCAAACTCCTGTCATTGTTATGGCACATGGGGATACGAGAGACTACTTCTACAACTATCCCGATGATGAAGTAGCGTCGCTCCGGCACGCCGCTGTCTGCCAAGCTCTGCTTCCTGCATTTGCAGAGCCGATTCGAGAATATGTTGCCGGTTTTCCCGTGCGGGTCGAGGTCATTGGCAATGTCGTTCCGCAGTATGAACAGCAGGCAGATCTGGCGCGTGAGAAGGAAACATATAAGGTCGTCTTTGTCGGGCGACTCGTCCGTAACATTAAACAGCCGCATTTGCTCATTCAGGCATTTATACGCATTGCGGCGGAGTTTCCCAACTGGACGCTCGAACTCTGGGGGGCGGAGGATAAGAGGCTCTATCAGAAAAACTGCAGCGCATGGTGGACGAGGCAGGGCTTGCTGCACGCATCCGCTTCTGCGGGACAACGCAGGATGTACCGCGTGTGCTCGTCAACAGCGATCTATGTGCTGCGCCGAGTGCGCGTGAGGGCTTCAGTCTTGCGTATACCGAGGCGATGAGCATGGGGCTTCCGCTTGTTGGCTACAAGAGCTGTGTCTCTGTCGCTGAACTGATTGATGATGGTGTGAATGGGCTACTCGCAGCGGACGGGGCAGAGGCTCTTGCAGAGAAAATGGCGGTGCTCATGCGCGACCGCGATCTGCGTGTGCGGATGGGGCATGCGGCAGGGGAATCTATGCGCGTCTATGCGCCGGAGGTGATATGGGCGCGGTGGGAGGATTTGATGCAGGGAGATCGCTGCGACTTCACCATAACTATGGATTTGCTGTGCGTCGGAACTTTCGCTGGCAGAATAACTACATCAATCGGAGGGACTTCATTTTATCAGCGATTTCTTAGGTTGAGCAGATAGCTCTTGTACTTTAATAACTTTTAAGGCATAATACTAAAGAGAGGAGATCCAATGCACCCTATATATTTTTATCGGGATGCGCAGGGGCGGTGCCCGATTGCCGACTATATTGCGGAGCTGTCACACAAAAAAACGATAAGGACAGCCGCATTAAGCTGAATAAGCTGCGTGATTATGTAAAAATGCTGAGCCTGTACGGCACACAGGCCGGTGAGCCATATATCAAACATCTCGATGGGGATATTTGGGAACTGCGCCCCATTCGCGGACGCATTCTCTTTGCCGCATGGTATCAGGGCGGATTCGTACTGCTCCATCATTTTATGAAACAAACGCAAAAAGACACCCGTGCGAGAGATTGCACGGGCAAAACAAAATCTTGCTGATCTGATCGAAAGGGGCGTTATCTATGAGCAAGAATAATCCAAAAGATGATGCGCTTGCCTATATTGATTCATTTCTGACCCCCGAGGAGATTGCCGAGAGCGATCTGCGTGTGGCACTGATCGGGGAACTGATTTGCGCACGGCAGGAGCGCGGCATTACGCAGAAGCAGCTTGAGGAGATGAGCGGCGTGAAACAGCCTGTGATTGCTCGGCTTGAGCACGGGACGACCAGCCCGAACATCTCCACGGTGATGAAACTCCTCGCGCCGCTCGGCAAGAAGCTCGCTATTGTTCCGTTGTGAGGCTGGCACGCATATAGGAAGCACTGATAAATTCAGCTGCGCCATCTTTGGGCAGCTTTTTTTCGCCCTGTCTGCGCCCTCGATCTTCCACATAGCCCTTCGCTATGCGTCCGGTTTATTTCCTTGACAGGAAAAATCTGCACAAATCTGGTGGATCTCATTTTATCTGCGATTCCTATACCGCAGAGAATGTTTGACTTTTTGTCATTTTTCGTGTACTATATACGGAGTTTCGAATTGTATACATAGAACAATAAATACAAGGGGAGAATGATACTATGGCAAAGGAAACGTTTGAGTTTCAAGCCGAGACAAAGCAGCTGCTCGATCTGATGATCCACTCGATCTACACGAACCGCGAGATTTTTCCTGCGCGAGCTGATTTCAAATGCGTCGGATGCGATGGACAAGCTGCATTTCGAGAGCCTGACGAACCGCGATATGCTTGAGGGCAATGAGAACTATGAGATTTTTTTCTCGTGCCCGATAAGGAGACGGGGACGCTCACAATCTCGGACAGCGGCATCGGCATGTCGCGTGCGGAGGTCGTGGAGAACATTGGCACGATTGCAAAGTCGGGCACGAAGGCGTTCATGGAGCAGCTCGCAAAGGCGAAGGAGGAGAACGGCGGCACGCCCGACAAGGAGCTGATCGGGCAGTTCGGTGTGGGCTTCTACTCGGCGTTCATGGTCGCGGAGCGTGTGACGATTGTGACGCGCCGTGCGGGCGAGCAGCAGGCGACGCGCTGGGAGTCGGCGGGCGACGGCAGCTATACGATTGAGGATGCCGAGAAGGAGACGCGCGGCACGACGGTGACGATCCACCTCGCGAAGGAGTTCACGGAGGGTGAGACGGACTACACGGATACGTTCACATTGGAAAGCCTCGTGAAGAAATACTCGGACTATGTGCGCTATCCGATCCGCATGAACGTCACGACGGAGGAGATGCCGCGCGACGATGAGGGCAAGGTCATCGAGGGCGCGGAGAAGATCAAGAAGACGGAGCTGCGTACGCTGAACTCGATGCAGCCGCTCTGGACGCGTGCAAAGTCCGAGATCAAGCCGGAGGAGTACAACGATTTCTTCCGTGACCAGTTCCACGAGTGGGAAGCTCCGATGGAGGTGTTCCACACGAAGGCAGAGGGCACGGTCGAGTACACGGCACTCCTTGAGATCCCTGCGCGTGCGCCGTTCAACCTCTATCAGGCGGACTACGAGCCGAGGGATTCAGCTCTACTCGCGCCATGTGTTCATCATGGACAAGTGCAAGGATCTCCTGCCGGACTATCTGCGTTTCGTCAAGGGGCTCGTGGACTCTCCCGACCTCTCGCTGAATATCTCGCGTGAACTCCTGCAGCAGAGCCGTGAGCTCAAGACCATCGGACGTGCGCTTGAGAAAAAAATGTGCTCAAGGCACTCGGCAAGAAACTTGAGAAAAAAACCGTGAGGACTACGAAAAAAATTCTGGAACGAATACGGGCGGATGCTGAAGATCGGCATCTACAACAGCATGTACGCGGGGCGTGACACGGTGGACAAGTTGAAGGATCTCCTGCTCTTTCACAGCTCGAAGGAGGGGGCGCTTGTCTCTCTCAAGGAGTATGTTGCGCGGATGCCGGAGAGCCAGAAGAGCATCTACTACGCGACAGCGAAGGATCAGGCGACGATTGAACAGCTGCCGCAGATGGAGCAGCTGCGCGAGCGTGGGCTGGAGGTGCTGTTCCTGCTCGACCCTGTGGACGAGTTCGCGATTGAGACGGTGCATGAGTACGAGGGGAAGAATTTCCACTCGATCAGCCGCGGCGACCTCGACCTCGGCGATGCGGAGAGCGAGGCAGCGAAGAAGGAAACCGAGGATATCGCGAAGGCGAACGACGATCTCATCAAGGATGTGAAGGAAGCCATCGGGGATAAGATCGCCGAGGTGAAGATCTCGCAGCGTCTGCGCTTGAGCGCGGTCTGTCTGGTCGCGGATGAGGCAGGGGCCCTCGCTGTCGATGGAGCAGACCTTTGCCGAGATGAACAATCCGATGTTCAAGGCACGGCGCATTCTCGAAATCAACCCGCATCACGACCTCTTTGCGAAGCTGAAAGAGGTGCACGCGGCGGGCAAGGACAGCGAGGAGTTCAAGGACTACTGCGACTTGCTCTATACGCAGGCACTGCTGATTGAGGGCATCCTGCCGGAGAATCCCGTCGCCTTTGCGCAGAAGCTCGCAAAGATGATGGCTAAATAAGGAGAAGCCGTGGAAGTCGAACTCTTTTTCATCGCAGTTTTTTTGTGGCACTCTTTTTCGATCATCGTGCTCGATCTCGTGCTCGCGGGGGATAATGCCGTCGTCATTGCAATGGCATCCAACCGACTGCCCGCGCACCTCCGAAAGCGTGCGATCTACGTTGGTACGGCGGGGGCGATTGTCATTCGTCTGATCATGACGTACTTCGCCGTGCAGCTGCTCTCTGTGCCCTACTTGCAGGCACTCGGGGGGCTGGTGCTGCTGCCGATTGCGGTGAAGCTGATGAAGCCGTCGGGCGGCGAGGAACATATCGAGGCGGCAGAGACGTTTGCAGGAGCGGTCAAGACGATCATCATCGCCGATGCGGCAATGGGGATCGACAATGTGATTGCGATTGCGGGCGCATCGCACGGTGATTTTTTGCTCGTCGTTCTGGGGCTTCTCATCAGCATCCCTATTGTGGTCGGCGGCAGTCAGCTGATCGGCACGCTGATGGACAAATATCCCGTGCTTGTGGTGCTTGGCACGGCAATTCTCGGATGGACGGGCGGCACGATGATTGTACATGACCGCACGATTGGTGTCATGCTCTTGGAGGCGGCACCGCAGGCGGCATACCTCCTGCCCGCAGCACTTGCGGGTGCGGTGTGCGGCATCGGCGGCTATTTGCAGCGGAGAAAAATAATATGGTCGGACTTGTGATTGTGACGCACAGTGCCGCGCTCGCCCACGGTGTTGCGGAGACTTGCCGCATGATGGCAAAGGACGCACGCATTGCGATTGCGGGCGGCATGGAGGACGGCGGCTTCGGGACGAGCTATGCGCGGATCGTTGCGGCGATCGATGCGGTGTATGGCGCGGATGGTGTTGTCATTCTCATGGACACGGGCAGCTCCATCCTCACGGTCGAGACGATCCTTGAGGAGATGCCGGAGCGTCGCCTACGCATGGCGGATTGTCCCGTCGTCGAGGGAAGTGTTGTGGCGGCGATTGCCGCGGTCTGCGGCAGCAGCCTCGATGAAGTTGTTCGGCGTGCGGAGGAGACGCGCGGCGCGGTCAAGATTGACGATTGACAGCGCGAATCCATAGTGTTACAATGGCATACGAACGATGCTCTTTGAGGCGGGGTGAAAATCCCCACCGGCGGTATAGCCCGCAAGCCACTCGCGAGAGCGGCACGATTCGGTGAGATTCCGAAGCCGACAGTGAAGAAGGCAGCTGCCTTCGCAGTCTGGATGAGAAAAAGGCGCGTCTGTGAAAGGAAGTACTGATATGATGTTATCAGTGCGTTCTTGGGACGATTTATGTGCCGCCGGAGGAGGATTCTTCCGGCGGCATTTTTATTTGAAATGGGATTGCTATGAACGACATTGACGAATCCTATATGCGCGAGGCTCTGCGGATCGCGGAGTATGCGCGCGGGCGTACGGCACCGAACCCGCTTGTCGGCGCGGTCGTCGTACGGGATGGCACGATCATCGCGAGCGGGTGGCATCGCGCAGCGGGCGAGCCGCACGCGGAGATTCATGCGCTGCGGATGGCGGGGGAACTCGCACGCGGCGCGACCCTCTATGTGACGCTCGAACCGTGCGCCCATCACGGGCGTACGGGTCCATGCGCCGAGGCGGTGATCGCGGCGGGGCTCAAGCGCGTGGTTGTTGCGCTCTGTGATCCGAATCCGCTCGTTGCTGGACGGGGGCTTGCCCTTCTCAAGGAGGCGGGCATCGAAGTTGTAACGGGCGTGTGTGAGGCAGAGGCACGGCGGCAGAACGAGGTATTCCTCAAATGGGTGACCCGGAAACGCCCCTTTGTCACGCTCAAGACGGCCATGACGCTCGATGGCAAGATCGCAAAGCCATACGGGGGCATCACAGTGGATCACAGGGGAGGCGGCACGTAGACGCGTGCACGAGTACCGAGACACACACGATGCGATTTTGGTCGGCATAGGTACGGTTCTTACGGATGATCCGAGTCTCACAACGCGCCTGCCGGATCGTACGGGACACAATCCTCTGCGCATTGTACTCGACAGTGAGGCGCGCACGCCGCTCGATGCAAAACTTGTGACGGACTGCGCAGCACCGACTTTGATCGTCGTGAGTGAGCGTGCTGACCAGCGGCGCGTCAGGCTTCTTCATGCGTGCGGTGTGGAAACGCTGACCCTCGGTGCGGAGCGCGTGGACATCGCCGCTCTGCTCGACTGCCTCGGTGCGCGTGAGATCACATCGCTTTTTTTGTCGAGGGCGGCGGAACGGTCAACTGGTCGTTCCTTGCAGGTGGTTATGTGGACAAGGTGCACGCCTTTATCGCCCCCATGCTGATGGGGGGCGCGGCAGCAAAAACACCCTGTGGGCGGCACGGGCTTTGACAGTCCGCAGACGGCACTGCACCTGCATGATGTGACCGTCGAGCAGCTGGGCGCGGACTTTCTTGTCACGGGCTATCCGTGTGCGGATGCAGAGTGAGGGGGCGGCATGTTTACAGGAATTATTGAGGAGGTTGGCACCTTTGGCGGACTTTCGGGCGGCAATATCACGATTGGGGCAAGGCTCGTTCAGTCGGACGCGCACATCGGTGACAGCATTGCCGTCAACGGGATCTGCCTTACGGTGACGCAGTTCGACACGCACGGCTTTCGCGCGGCGGTCATGCCCGAGACCGTGCGGCGCACGTCGCTCGCGGGGCTCATGCACGGTGCGCCGCTCAATCTCGAGCGTGCGCTGCTTCCGACAACGCGGCTCGGCGGACACTTTGTCAGCGGACACATCGACGGTGTGGGGGAGATCACGGAGATGTGCGAGGAGGGCAATGCGATTCTGATGACGGTTGCGGCAGACGCTGCAATTCTGCGCGGGATTGTTGAGAAGGGCTCGGTTGCGCTTGACGGTATCAGCCTCACAGTTGCGCGGGTGGGGGCGGCGGATTTTACCGTCAGCCTGATTCCGCACACGCGCACGGTGACGAATCTCGGTGCAAAGCGCATCGGCAGCCCGCTGAACATCGAGACGGATGTTCTCGGGAAATACGCGCTGAAACTGCTTGGCGGCGAGAACACTGCTGCGAGAAGTACAGGGCTTACACGGGCCTTTCTTTTACAGCATGGATTTTAGCATGATAGATGTGGTGCGATGTCCCTAAGCGAACCCTAGTGGAGCAAGTGGAGAAAGCGTGCGTTCTGTCCCCGGCGTACTTCTTTCGTTCAAGCGCAGTGCGTTTAAGAAGTGCGCCGGTATTTAGACAGATAAGCACGCGACCGCTTGCGTAACGAGGCGTTCGCGTGGGACTTGCATCGCAGAAATGTCATATTCACAATACTTTAGGAGAGATAGTATGTCAGATTTTGCAACGATTGCACAGGCAATCGAGGACATTAAGAACGGCAAGATGCTCGTTGTCGTGGACGATGAGGATCGCGAAAACGAGGGCGATATTATCGTCGCCGCCGAGATGCTCACACCCGAGCACATGAATTTCATGGCGACGCATGCGCGCGGACTCATTTGCACGCCGATTGCGGGCAGTCGTCTCGACGAACTCGAGATTGGGCAGATGGTGGAGAACAACACGGACAACCACGAGACTGCCTTTACGGTCAGCGTCGACGCCTACGATACCACAACGGGCATCTCTGCGTTTGAGCGGTGCCATACGGTGAAGATGCTGATTGACCCAACGGCAAAGCCCGCGCATTTCCGCCGTCCGGGGCACATCTTCCCCCTGCGGACGGTCGAGGGCGGCGTGCTGCGCCGCGCGGGGCATACCGAGGCGACGGTGGATCTCGCGCGTATGGCGGGGCTGTTCCCTGCGGGGATGTGCTGCGAGATCATGGCGGACGACGGGCACATGATGCGTACCCCCGAGCTCAAGAAGTTTGCCAAAAAGCACGGGCTCAACATCATTACCATCGCCGATCTCATCGAGTACCGCAAGCATACGGAGACGTTTGTCCATCGCATTTCGGACGTGGATTTCCCAAGCAAATATGGGCATTTCCGTCTGCTTGCGTATGAGAACACGCTCAACAGCCGCTGCGATCTCGCCGTTGTCAAGGGCGATGTGCGCGGCAAGGAGAACGTGCTCGTACGTGTGCACTCGGAGTGTCTGACGGGCGATGCACTCGGTTCGATGCGCTGTGATTGCGGTGACCAGCTGGCGGCGGCGATGCGGCAGATCGAGGCGGAGGGCGAGGGTGTCGTCCTCTATGTGCGGCAGGAGGGGCGCGGCATCGGTCTCGCGAACAAGATGCGCGCGTACGCACTGCAGGATCAGGGGCGCGACACCGTCGAGGCGAACGTTGAGCTCGGCTTTGCACCGGATCTGCGCGACTACGGGCTCGGTGCGCAGATTCTCGCCGACCTCGGACTTTCGACGATCCGCCTGATGACAAACAACCCCGCGAAGCGTGCGGGGCTTGAGGGGCTACGGGCTGAAGATTGTCGAGCGCGTGCCGATCGTCATGTGTACACATGACTTTGACCGCAAGTATATGACGGTAAAGAAGGAAAAGATGGGACACATCCTCAGTGATGAGGACTTGGGAGGAAAACGACATGGCAAACATCATTGAGGGATATATCAGCGGCAAGGGGCTGAAATTCGGCATTGTTGCCGCACGATTCAACGAGTTTATTGTGAGCAAGTTGGTCGGCGGCGCACTCGATACGCTCCACCGCCACGAGACGGCAGACAGTGATATTGACGTGGCATGGGTGCCGGGGGCGTTCGAGATCCCCATTGCGGCAAAGAAGATGGCGGAGAGCGGCAAATACGATGCGGTGCTCTGCCTCGGAGCGGTCATTCGCGGCTCGACGACACACTACGACTACGTCTGTAACGAGGTGTCAAAGGGGGTCGCACAGGTCGGTCTCCAGACGGGTGTTCCGACGATCTTTGGCGTGGTGACGACGGAGAACATCGAGCAGGCGATTGAGCGCGCGGGCACGAAGGCGGGCAACAAGGGCGCGGATGCCGCGATGGCAGCGATGGAGATGGCAAGTCTCCTTGGAAAGCTGTGAGCCTATGAAGATTGGCATACTCAGTGATACGCACGGGCATGAGGGCGCATGGGTACGCGCGTGTGAAAAAAATTCTTCACGGGCGCGGATCTGATCCTCCATGCGGGCGATGTCGCCTACCATGGGCCGCGCAATCCGATGAAGGAGGACTACAATCCGATGGGGCTGATCGAGCGCATCAATGGCTCGGAAATTCCCGTCATCATCGCCAAGGGCAACTGCGACTCCGACGTTGACGCGAGCTGTCTCGAACTGCCCGTCATGTCCCCCTATGCCTATGTCGTGTGGGAGGGGCGGCGCATCATCGTCACGCACGGTGATACCGTCATGACCGATGCGGAAAAAGGATGCGATGGCAAAGCATCTGCGGGCAGACCTCTTTATCAGCGGTCACGTCCACATCAACGTGCTCGAAAAACGCGGCAATACCGTGTTCCTCAACCCCGGCTCTGCTGCACTCTCGAAGCGTCCCGACGGGCGCAACACCGTCGCGGTGCTCGAAGATGGGACGATACGGATTTTTGATATAGATACAGGCGATGTTCTGCATGAGCTCGCGCTTGATTGGTAAGGATACATATGGATCAACTGATTAAGGCAACGGCGGCAAATGGAGAGGTGCGTGCGTTTGCGGCGGTGACGACGGATGTGGTCGCCGAGGCGATGCGGCGGCACGACTGCTATCCCGTTGCGGCGGCAGCACTCGGGCGCACGATGACAGGTGCCCTGCTCCTTGCTGCGAATCTCAAGAACAAGGAATCTGTTACGATCAAATTCAAGGGGGATGGGCCGCTCGGTACGGTGACGGCAGATGCGACGGCGGAGGGCTCTGTGCGCGGCTATGTCGACCATCCGCACGTCAATATACCTCTGAACTCCCACGGCAAGATCGACGTGGGCGGCGGCATTGGTGCGGGGATTCTCTCGGTCACGCGCTTCACGGGCCTGAAAGAGCCTGTGACAGGCAGTGTCGACATCACGAACGGAGAAGTTGCGGAGGATCTCATCAACTACCTCTACACCTCAGAGCAGACACCGTCCTCCATCGGGCTCGGCGTGCTCGTGAGCCCCGAACTGAAATGTCTCGGCGCGGGCGGTTTCTTTATCCAGCCCCTGCCGGGAGCGTCGGACGAGACGATTGACCGCCTTGAGGAGAATCTGAGGGGGATTTCCTCTGTCTCGCACATGGTTCTGGAGGGGATGGATGCTGCGGGCATCGCCGGAAAAAAATCCTCGGTGGCTTCGACGATGTGAAGATCCTTTCGACCACCGACCTTGCGTTTCGCTGCAACTGCTCGAAGAACTACATCACCGACCGACTGCTGACGCTCGGCGAGGAGGATCTGCGGGCACTGCGCGACGATGGCACGGCAGAGGTGAAATGCCACTTCTGCAACGAGGCATATACCTTTGACCGCGAGGATTTGAGTGTCATCTACAACGTCGCACAGAAGATGCGCGATATGCGTGCGCGTGGACAGCTGTGAGGAAGCGTGTGCGCGTTGTGCGGGAGCAGCGTACCGTGTTGGACGGGATTCCTGCGTGGATTCGCTATAAGAATATCAATAACCTCTACCTTCGCGTCCGTGACGGACACATCGAGCTGAGTGTGCCACAACGGACGGCGCAGAAGGGATATGGTGAATTTCGTCCGCCGCAGACGCGCATGGATTGAGGAGCGTCTGCGGCTTCTTGCTGTGCGCGCGGAGAAGCCTGTGCCGCTCTACGTGGATGGGGAGCGGATACGGCTCTGGGGTACGGAATATCCGCTTGTATGTGTACCGCTCACGTGGAAAGTCCTACGCTGAGTATGCTAATGGGACGATTGTACTTCATGTTTCGGAGACGGCGGATGTCAATGTGCGCCGTGCGGCAATCGAGGCACTCTACCGTGTGGAACTCGCGGCGGCCATCGAGCGCGAAGCCCCCTCTTGTGAGAATGTTGTCGGCAAACACGCCGCACTTTGGCGCATCCGTGCGATGAAGACGCGGTGGGGCAGCTGTAATGTCCGCACGGCGGCGATCACGCTGAACCTTCAGCTCGGGCAGTATGACGTGCGTGCTCTCCGCTACGTCATCACGCACGAGCTCACGCATCTCTGGGTGCGCGGGCATGATGCACGCTTCTACGCACGCATGGACGGGTATTTTCCGGACTGGCAGAACGTGCGGCGGGAGCTGAATTCATGGGCGCGTGCAGACTCTGACGACAAAAAAAGAACGCTCCGTGTGAAGCGTTCTTTTTTTGTACGAAGAGGTTATTTTGCTGCGCCGATCTTTTTCGGCTTCCTCGACGACGATCAGTCGTCCCGTATGCACGTCGTAGACATAGCCGTGGATCACAATGGAGGCGGGGACGAGCGGGTGGGTTCGCAGACGGCGCACATCGCGCACAAGGTTCTCCTCGATCGTACCGCTGATCGGCATAAAGTCGATGTAGTGTGCCTCCGTTGGGTCAATCCCGTGCACATGGGCATCCGATGCGAAGAGTTCACGTGCCTCCTCGTTTGTAAAAGCCCATCATTCCGCAATGTGTGTGCTGGATGACGAACCATTCCTTCGTTCCGAGCATCTTGTAGGAGATGAGGAGGGAGCGGATGGCATCCTCGCTGACGCGCCCGCCCGCATTGCGGATCACATTAGCATCGCCCTCGGCGAGTCCTGCAAACTTTGCAGGATCTAGACGGCAGTCCATGCAGGTGACAACGGCGAAATGCCGCGTCGGATGGTGGGGCAGACTGCCCTTGTCGCCGAATTCCTCGACGTAACGCGCGTTTGCCGCATGGATTGCTTTTACATTCTTGTCCATCAAATCATCCCTTTCCTATAGAAAAAACCGCCCGAATGACGGACGGCTTCCTCTATGCACTGATTGCTTACACGGCACGTTCGACGTTGCCGGAACGCAGGCAGCGCGTACATACGTTGACGTGTTTGACCTCACCCTTCACAAGGGCGCGGACACGCTGGATATTCGGCTTCCATTTGCGCTTCGTCTTCACATGGGAGTGGCTCACATTATTGCCGCTCATCGGACCCTTGCCGCAGACCTCGCATACACTTGCCATTGCTACACCTCCTCGACGCGTACTTCACTCAAGTCACGCGCAATACCGTGCTATTATACTATGATTCCATCCATTAGGCAAGTCACTGAAAAAAATTTTTTTCACAAAGTATCGTATATACCTATGGGACAATAGTAGGATTTTATCGATGGAAGATGAAAAAAACATTCAAGTTTTTTTCTTGAAATTTGGAAAAAAAGTAGTATTATATTTATAGAAGGAAAAAAATGTCTTTATACGGGGTGTGGTTATTTGTTTCGGGCTGTGCGGACAGCTTGAGAAAGAGGGGGATTCAGATGCTGTCATTGTTGGGAAAGACACGGCAGATCAATCGGCTGCTCCAGCGCTCGGAGAGCGTTGAGTACGATGGAATATCGCGCGTGTTGAGTAATGTTCTTGAGGCGAACGTCTATATCACGGATGAGGGCGGAAAAAAATTTGCGGATATGCCCTTTACGATGATGACGACCTCATGGTAAACGAAGCCATTGAGCTAGGGGCAGTTCCCGCGCAAGTATGTGGACTGGCTCAATCGGTTGGAGGAGACGCACGCCAACATCCGCGTGGATGCGGAGGGTGTATCCTATGAAAAAGAGATGGCGGAGCTGTTCCGCGAACAGAACATCGTCATCACGCCGATCTACGGCCCGCGGCGCAGACTGGGGACACTCGTCGTGGCAAGCGGCAAGAAGGAGTTCGGGGATCCTGACCTCCTGCTCTCGGAGTATGGCGCGACCGTCGTCGGCATGGAGATGCTGCGCGACGCATCGCAGCGCAACGAAGTCGAGGCGCGTCAGCGCGAGGCGGTACGCATCGCTGTGGAGACGCTCTCGTACTCCGAGCGCAAGGCGGCACACGCCATCCTGCAGGAGCTCGCAAGCCAGGGAAAGTTCGAGGGCAGACTGATCGCATCGCGCATCGCCGACGAGGCGAAGATCACGCGCTCGGTTATCGTCAACGCTCTGCGTAAGTTCGAGTCTGCGGGTGTCATCGAGTCGAAGTCGCTCGGTATGAAGGGGACATTCGTGCGCGTCACGAATTCCTACCTGATGGAAAAACTCCCCGAACTTGAGGAGTATGCCGCAGATGTCCAGTGGGCAAATCTCGGCAGCAGTCTCAATCTCTAAAACGCTGCCATTATAGCGCAAATAAAAAGAGGTTGACAAGCGGTCAAAAATCCCATATAATTGCCTTCGTGAGTGAGCGGCGGATCCCCCGCGGGTGTTCCGCCGTTTCTCATGATGTTCGGCGCGTTGGTCAAGTGGTTAAGACACCGCCCTTTCACGGCGGCTTCACGGGTTCGAATCCCGTACGCGTCACCAGATACGGCCCGGTAGTTTAGTTGGTTAGAATGCCGCCCTGTCACGGCGGAGGTCGTGGGTTCAAGTCCCATCCGGGTCGCCATTTTTCCTTTTGCCTCGGTAGCTCAGTTGGTAGAGCAGGGGACTGAAAATCCCCGTGTCAGTGGTTCGATTCCGCTCTGAGGCACCACCTTGTTGTTTGATCTCCAGTACGAATGTGCACTGGGGATTTTTTTGTAGGGAAGTTCTTGCATGCAGCCGAAGGAGATTTTGCCGTGGAATATTTCTCTCAGATTTTTCTCTCGTTCATCGCATCGTGGGGCTACGTCGCCGTCGCCGTACTCATGGCTGCGGAAAACGCCTGCATCCCAATTCCGAGCGAGCTCATCCTCGGATTTGCGGGCTATCTCGTCTTCGCGGGGCACCTGACATTCTCAGGTGCGCTGCTCGCGGGGATGGTCGGCGGGCTGCTCGGCTCGATTTTTTTGCCTACGAGGTCGGTGCGCGCGGTGGCCGCCCGTTTGTGGATCAATATGGAAAATATTTCTTTATCAAGAAGTCTCACGTCGACACGGCGCAGGACTGGTTTGACCGCTACGGGCTCAAGGCTGTGTTCTTCAGCCGTATGCTGCCCGTCATTCGCACGTTTATCTCGCTGCCGGCGGGATTTTGCACGCGTCGATCCAAAGCGATTCTTTACCTACACTATCGCGGGCTCGCTTCCGTGGACGGCGGCGATTCTCTACGCCGGTATGATGCTCGGCGAGAACTGGACGGATCTCATGGAGTATGGGCACGAGGCGAGCCTGATCTTCGTCATCTGTTCCGCCATCGCCATTGTTTATTTCTATCTTAAATGGAAGAAGAAAAAGAAACGTCATCTGCATTAAGGAAGCACTGATAAATTCAGCCACGTCATCTTAGCGCATCTTTTTTGCACGCACTGTGTCGGCAAATCCTCCACATAGCCCCTGCTATGCGTCCGGTTTGCCTCCTTGTTCGGACGAAAAAAATCTACGCCAATCTGACGGACTTCATTTTATCAGCGATTCCTTAAAAAATGGGTTGCTGCATGAAGTTCACGCGGCAACCCATTTTTATATGTTTATGTATGTGCCTCCTCTGCGGGCACAGGCGCAGTCTGAAACAGTGAGACGGCAAAGCCGAGAACTGCACCGACGACAGCGGGACAGACCCAACCCATCATAATCGCATAGAACGGGATGTGCTCCACAAGCAGCGCGTGGATGGGGGCACTGCTCAGCCCCGCCGCGTGCAGGCCGTCGATCAGCGAGAATACGAGCGTCAGCGCCATTGCACACTGATAGATGCTCCTGCGCCAGCCGATGAAACGGTCGAACAGCGAGAGAATGACGAACACGATGACGAGCGGATAGATCACGACGAGGAACGGAACGGCGAGTGCGATGATCTGCGTCAGACCGACATTCGATGCCGCAAAGCTGAACAGAATCGAGAGGAGCAGCAGACGCTCGTATGAGATGCGACCCTTCAGCAGTTTGTTGAAGAACATCGCCGCGCTCGAAGTGATGCCGCAGCACGTTGTCAGGCACGCAAGCGCGATGATGACGGCGAGCAGGAGATTGCCTGCAGAGCCAAAGAAGATGCTGACCGCGCCCGAGAGAATCTGACCGCCGTTTTCCGAGTGACTGAGCACCGAGGCACTCGTCGCGCCGATGTAGGCGAGCGAACCGTAAACGATTGCCATGAGGGGTAACGGTGATGAGCCCGGAGACGAGACACGCGGCACCGATTGCGTGGCTGTCCGTGATCCCGCGCAGACGTACGGCGTTTGCTACGAGTGCACCGATGGCGATCGAGGCGAGTAGATCCATGGTCTGATAGCCGTCCTGGAATCCCTGTGCAAACGGTGCGTCGATGTAGTTTCCTGTCGGTTGAAGCACATTTCCGAGCGGCGCATGAAACGCCTGCACAAAGAGGATGAACAGGACGAGCAGGAGTGCCGGTGTCAGCATCTTGCCCACACGGTCGATGATCTTGTTCGGATTCAGCGCGAGATAGTAGGATGTCGCGAAGAAAAATCGCCGTGTAGAGCAGCTGTCCGAGCGTCAGATTGTCCTCGCCGAGGAAGGGGCGTATGCCAATCTCGAATGAGACAGCACCCGTACGCGGCATCGCAAAGAGCGGCCCGATGATGAGATAGAGAATGACGAGCAGTGTTGTCGCGAACATCGGCCATGTCTTTGTGCGCAGCAGAGAAACGTACTCCCCGCCCGCGAGCGCAATCGCCGTGATACCGATGAGCGGAAGTCCGATGCCCGTTGTCATGAAGCCAAGCATCGCCATCAGCGTGTGGTCGCCCGCCGCCTGTCCGAGTGCAGTCGGGAAGATCAGATTTCCTGCGCCGAAATAGATGGAAAACATCATAAATCCAAGTGTCAAGAGATCTTTCTTTTTGAGTGAGTTTATGGCAGTTCCCTCCAATATAAAAAAATACACATACAACAGCATAAAAAGTATTATCTTTCATTATTACAGAAGTAGATGTACCTGTCAAATGTTTACGGGGAAATGTTGAAAAAAATCCTGTGATGGCTCATTGTAAAATGAAATCGGACACATAAAAAAAGTAGAACATACAGAATCGATCTGGTAAAATATCTTTGCCCAAACACTACCAGGAGGTTCTGTATGCCCCACACTCATTCTACCATAAACGCCGCACATTCAAACACTTAAACGCCTATCAGCGCGGGTAGATCGAAGCGATGCTGCGTCTCGGTGTCCCCAAGGTGAAAAATCGCCAAAGACCTTGGCATCGCCCGCTCCACCTTGTACGAGGAAATAAAGCGCGGCACGGTAACGCAAAAAGCGTTCCGATTGGATATACTACGAGCAGTATTTTTGCACAGTCCGGTCAAATCCGCTATGAGCGCAATCGTGAGAACTCCGGAAAACCGTCCAAATTTAAAGCAGTACAGGACTTCATCCGGCATGTAGAAAACGCCATTCTCAAAGACAAACACTCTCCTGATGCGATCTGCGGGCGTGCCAAGCGTATGAATCTGTTCGAGGTGTCTGTCTGCACAAAGACCATCTACAACTACATTGCTATGGGGCTGCTCAAGGTCAAAAACATCGACCTGCGACAGAAGGTACGCCGTCGTAAGCGCAAAGAAAAAAAGAACCATGACGACGGCAGAACGTTCGGTGAGAGTATTGACTGCCGTGACCCTCTTGTTGACGAACGCTCCACCTTTGGTAATTGGGAACTTGACACCATCGTCGGGAAAAAAAGGGAACGGATCCTGTTCTGCTTGCCGCAGATGAACGCAAGAAGCGAAAGAGACACCTTGTAAAGATTCGTGCAAAGACCGCAGAGGCGGTTGCCGAAGGGCTTGCCAAACTAAGAGAACTCTATGGGGCACAATTTTCACAGGTATTTCGTACGATCACCTGCGACAATGGGAGCGAGTTTGCTCGTCTGCAAGAAGCTGTTCCAGAGGCGAAGGTGTACTATGCTCATCCTTACGCACCTTGGGAACGTGGGACGAACGAGAAGCAGAATGCACTCGTTCGGTATTTCATTCCGAAGGGTATGGATATGACGAACTTGAGCGAGGAAGAAGTGCAGCGCGTAGAGGATTGGATCAATACGCTGCCACGTAAAAATTCTAGGTTATGAGACGCCACAAGAGCGCTTCGATGCCGCACTAAAAAATCTTCGCCCATAATTTTTGATTCTGTTATGCTCTACTGTCCGATTTGATATTGCAATTTAGGATCTATTGTAATCCCTACAAACTGCTGTGAACCTCTCTTAGGAAAAATTATTGACACTTAGCATCCATTATGATAATCTAAACAGAGAATATAATATAAGTACACTAATTTGGATAGAAAGGAGAGAAAGATGGAGTACATTAAACCTGTTGTTATCACCCCGGTGGTTGTAAATGCGGCAAAATGCGGCGGTGGTCCATGCGGTGAGACCTAGATAAGGCATGAAAACCCCATAAAGTCTACTAGAGGGTGCAGCACTATCGTGCTGTATCCTCTTTTTATATCTGTGAGATCTTTCTTCGGTAAGATATAGAGTGAGATATAGTTTGTTTCAGGGAACGAGTGGGATAGATAAAATGTACTACAAAATCAGAGATGATGTGCTGTTCCGGAAATATCAGAGCCATGGATACATAACAGATAATTCAGAACATGGATATCGTATGCTTAACGATAATCGTCGATATCCGGGGGAGAAATATATTTCTGCCTGTGGTGCTGTCATGTTAAGCATGCTGAGCAAATCAGCTCGATCAATAGATGATGTTGTCAGAGAATTGTCACGCCTTTTCGTTGGTGTTGAGGACGAGACTCTGAAACAAGATACAGTGGACTTTTTTGACTTGTTTGTAGATGAGGGATTTCTTAGTCGTGGTGAGACGATTGATACTTGTATGGATCGGTTTTATAGAGGACATCCCGAGCCTCGGCGGTTGTCATCAGAGCCAAGGTGAAATTGAGCGTAATGACTGCATCGGCGTAGAGATAAGTCCAAATGAATTTCTTAGAAGTATTCATATCGAAATAGCTGATGCATGCAATGAGCGTTGTATACATTGCTATATTCCAAATGAATATAAAAAAATAATGTCATCAATTCTGCCCTCTTTTATCGAATCATAGAAGAAGCAGGGAAGATGAATATTATACATATTACGCTGTCTGGCGGAGAACCTCTTATTCACAAAAAAATATCTTAGATTTCTTAAAAAAGTGCAGACATCAGGATTTATCTGTAAATGTTTTATCGAATCTGACTTTACTAACAGATAATGTAATATCAGAAATGAAGAAAACCCCGCTTCTCTCAGTACAAGCCTCTCTTTATGCTATGGATGCTGCTATCCATGATTCTATTACGAAGTTAGACGGGAGTTTTGAAAAAACAAAGACCGGAATACTTCGGTTATGTGATGAAGGCATCCCTGTACAAATTTCGTGTCCTATTATCAAACAAAAATAAAGACAGCTATGTCGATGTTCTTCATTGGGGATTGGAACATAATATTGCTGTGGCAATAGATCCTGTGATTTTTGCTGCTTATGATCATTCTAACTGTAATCTTGAGAACCGTTTATCATTAGAAGAAGTAGATGATGTGTTGACCGTACAAATGCAGGAAGGATATGCTGAATCTATTCGCAAGACTGCCATGGACAAAGAAAATCTGACTGGGGATGATCCAATATGCTCTGTTTGTCGGTATAGTTTCTGTGTGACGGCAAGTGGAAAAGTATTTCCCTGTGTTGGCTGGCAGAATAATGTTATAGGAGACCTAAATCATCAATCTGTTCAGGAAGTGTGGGAAACTTCACAAAAGATAAAGGAGCTAAGAAAAAAATAAAAAAAGAGTTCAGTTTTTCTCGGTGTGTTGACTGTAAAGATAGAGGCTATTGTACAGTTTGTATGATGTGGAATTCAAATGAGAACTCTGACGGAGATCCGTTTAGAATTAATGAGTACCATTGCCATGTTGCCGCTATGACTCACACTAAGGTTGACAGTGTTTTACAAAAGACGTCCTAAAATGTGTCTGTAGTGTAAGAGGAGAGTTTTTATGTATACTGAAGGAATCATCAATCAATGCTCAATTGTACTTACACGTGGTTGCAATTTGCGTTGTAACTTTTGCTATGTTAAGAGTGCAGGATATGTAGAGGATGATAAAATCGAATATGATGATCTCAAAAACATAGTCGATTTTTGCTGTGAAGCAAAAAGTAAAATACATATTCTTTACCGGAGGAGAACCCTTACCTACCCACACCTTCCGGAAATCTTACAATACATCAAAAACAAGGTCGTATTCAATAATCACTGCGGTCGCAACAAATGGTGTAGCGCTTAAAGATATTAAGGTGTGTCGGACACTAATTGATAGCGGTATTGGATACATTGATGTGTCTATGAAAGGAAAAAAATCGACAGGAATGGTATGAAATGACAGGATATGATGGATCTGAAGCGCAACATCAAGCTATTCGAAATTTAGCGTCATTGCCAATAGAGTTTACATGTTCCATGGTAATAACGCCTGAGTCTGTTCAATCTTTCTGCGAATCTGTACAAATTGCTCATGATAATGGTGCGAAGCAGTTTTCGTTCACATTTGTCATCGACAATGATGACGCAGAAAAATAAAGATCTGGCTTATCTGAAAAAATGATCCCATAAAAATTAGTTAGTGATTTTATAGCTCAAATTGATAAATTGAGCATCATTACTGATGATTGGTGGGTTGAATACAGCCTCCCGATGTGTGTATATACCGAAGAACAGCTGAAACTTCTAAAAGGGAAGACTGGCTGCGCCATGCCAGATCCATTTGAAAAATGCCGTGACGTTCAATACAAAGATGGAACTGCTTCCGTGTGACATGTATATTTACCAACAGTTAGGGAAGTTTGGTAGAGATTTTTCATCCTATCAAGAATTTTTTTGTCGTTAATCGAAACTGATAACTACAGAAAAAAACAATGAATGAGATACGCAGATCGCCCGCTGATGACTGTGCTTCCTGTGAACACTTCGGTGTTTGTTATGGGGGTGCCCCTGTTCTTTGGAAAAAAACTATTCGTTTGCTGCGTTGAAGAACTTCAAAGAAAAAAACAAACATCCTGTAGATGCTAGGGAAGCACTGACAAATTCAGCACCGCCATCTTGATGCGTCCGTTTTTTTGTCGGCAAATTCTATACAGAACATTACGCTGTGTCTGGTATGAGTCCTCAATCGGGGGGGGCAAGAAGTTTGTGTAAAAAGATTTTTCGGTAGATTGCAAGAATAAGTTGCACGGTAAAAAAGACTAGTAGATCGAAGCCTTACGACACTCATTCAGGAAACATTCCTGTGCAGTGTGGTAACCGAGTTTTTCCTGGCAGATCTCTGAGCCATTGTTGTATCGCAAGGATCTCATTTTCCGTGCAATCCGTCAAACGCTTTCCCTTTGGGATAAAAACGCCGTATGATTCGATTCATGTTCTTGATCATTTCTTTTGCCGGAACATGTTCACCACATAGGCGAGGAATGCCTTCCTTTCCTGATGCAGCGATGTGTGCCCGCAGCTTTCACGATTTGCTTCGTATATATCCTGTCCGTTCACGGCACGGTATCCTTCGTGTTTCCCGTTGTAGAGCAGAACCTTACCTCGCCTGATCTCGTTGCGCACGGTGTTGGGTGCACACCTTGGCAATTTGGGGAGGGGACCAGCGATCGCGGAGTCTTGTCTGGATGATGACTCTTTCTTCGAATGTGAGGTGTGCCCCTTTGCGATGTGGCGATTTTTGTGATACACTCTAGTTGATCCATAACAGCTCTCCTTTGGTAGATTGGTCTGTTCAACCCTATTTTACCACAAAACTTCCGCTATGGACTTTTTATATGTGCAACTTAATTTTTACAATCTACCGGAGGGGGCTGAATTTTTCTCCTTGACAGAATGTCCTTGTGCAGATATAATATCTAAGTGTCGCTCATGCGGCGCAGGAAGATTATATGCGGAAGTAGCTCAGTGGTAGAGCACCACCTTGCCAAGGTGGGGGTCGCGAGTTCGAGTCTCGTTTTCCGCTCCATCTTTCGGCGACATAGCCAAGTGGTAAGGCCGAGGTCTGCAAAACCTTTATCCCCAGTTCGATTCTGGGTGTCGCCTCCAATATGAAATGCGGTCTGGAAGGATTTCTTCCAGACTTTTTACTATCTGTATGACTGTGTAAATGAGAGGAAACGAATGCGGGGACGTTACAAGATACTTGTCTATGGATGCCAGATGAACATCGCCGATGCGGAGCGCATGGAGGGGCAGCTGCAGGGCGCGGGCTACGTGCGCACAGAGGAGATGGAGACGGCGGATGTGATCCTCATCAACACCTGCTGCGTGCGCGAGACGGCAGAGGACAAGGTCTATGGGAAGATTGGCGAAATAAAAATAAAGGAAAAAAATCCGAAGCTGATCTTCGGCATCGCGGGCTGTATGGCGCAGAAGGAGGGGGACAACCTCATGCGCCGCGCACCGCACATCGACTTCGTGCTCGGGACGGGGAAAATACAGGAGCTGTCACGCATTGTTGCGGAGATCGAGGCAGAGCATTCGCCTGTGGTGGACGTGACGCTCGCAGACAAGACGATTGCGGAGAATCTGCCCATTGCACGCGGCGGCAAGTTCTCGGCGTGGGTGCCCATCATGTATGGCTGCAACAACTACTGTACCTACTGCATCGTACCCTATGTGCGCGGACGTGAGCGCAGCCGTGCGCCTGAGGAGGTCGTGGCGGAGGTGCGCCGTGCGGTCGCGGAGGGCTATACCGAGGTGACGCTGCTCGGACAGAATGTGAACTCGTACGGCAAAGACCACAAACAGGCGGATTTTGCCGATCTCGTGCGCATGGTGGACGAGGTGGAGGGCATTCGCCGCGTGCGCTTTATGACCTCGCATCCGAAGGACATCAGTGACAAGCTGATTGATACGATCAAGAACGGGCAGCATATCTGTGAGCACATCCATCTTCCCGTGCAGTACGGCAGCAACCGCATTCTCAAGGCGATGAACCGCGTCTACACGGTGGAGAAGTACCGCGAGCGTGCACAGCGCGTGCGTGAGGCACTGCCAAACGCAAGCCTGACGACCGATCTCATTGTCGGTTTTCCGGGGGAGACGGATGAGGACTTCGCGGAGATGCTTGCGTTCCTGCGTGAGATGCGCTACGACTCGGCATATACATTCCTCTACTCGAAGCGTTCGGGCACGCCTGCCGCGACGATGGAGGAGCAAGTCCCAGATGATGTGAAGCACGCACGGCTGAACGCACTGATGAAGGAGCAAAACGCTATCAGCCGCGCGATCAATGACGGTCTTCGCGGTGCGACGCTTGAGGTTATGGTCGAGGGCGCGAGCAAGAACGACAAGGCCGTATGGAGTGGGCGCACGCGCACGAATAAGATTGTACTCTTCCCGCATGGAACGGAGCAGGCGAGTGACTTTGTTCAGGTACGCATCACGCAGCCCCAGACATGGGTGCTGAAGGGCGAGATCGCTCATTGATTACGATGTGAGCCCCACGCGAACACCTCGTTACGCAAGTGATCGCACGCTTATTCGCCCTAAATACCTGCGAATTCCAAACGCGCTTCGCTTGAACGAATAAAAATTCGCAGGGGGCGAAACGCGAGCTTTTCTCACTTGCTTCACTAGGGTTCGCTCAGGGCTTCACATCATGTACACACCGCACTCACAAAGCCTCCCCTGCCAGAGCGGGGAGGTGGCACGCATTAGCGTGACGGTGGGGGCGCTTTGAACAATGCGCTGCTATCTTTTGTTTTTATCACATGGTTTAGGAGGTTCGTTATGGACGCGCAGAACGTCACGCCGATGATGCAGCAATATCTCTCCGCGAAGCAGGCGCATCCGAACGAACTGCTCTTCTTTCGTCTCGGCGACTTCTATGAGATGTTCTTTGACGATGCAAAGGTGGCGGCAAAAGAGCTTGGTCTAACCCTCACGAGCCGCAGCGGTGATCTCGACAAAAGTCCCATGTGCGGTGTGCCCCTATCATGCGGCGGACAGCTACATCGCGCGCCTCGTCGCAAAGGGGTTCAAGGTCGCAATCGCCGAGCAGATCGGCGACCCGAAGGCAAAGGGGCTGACGCATCGCGAGGTGGTGAAGGTCGTAACCCCCGGCACGGCACTCTCGGACGAGGTGTTGCGCGACGCATCGAATATCTATATCACACTGCTTCATGAAACGAACGATGGGACGTTCTTCCTTGCGGGTGCAGACATCTCGACGGGGAGGCATTCTATGCCTCCTATGCGGGCGAGACGGCGGCGCAGCAGATCCTTGACGAACTCTATCGCCGCATGACGGCCGAGCTCCTGATGACGGAGGGGTTCTCCCTCGCGGACACCGTACGCGCCTTTCTCACGCAGCGTCTTCCGCACTGCGCTGTCTCAACGGCAGAGACCGTGGCAAAGGACGAACTGCTCGCGCAGCACTTCCCTGCGGCAGAGATTCCGACGGATGCAGGTGCGCGGACAGCAGTCGCGACGCTCCTCGGCTACCTCCACGATACGGTGATGGCGGATCTCTCGCAGATCAACCGTCTCTCCTTCCTCGACACGCGTGAGACGATGCAGCTCGACACCTACACGCTGCGCAACCTTGAGATCACACGCAGCCTGCGCGACGGAGGCAAGAAGAATACACTTTTCGACGTGCTCGATTTCACACGTACGCCGATGGGGGACCCGCCTTCTGAAATCGTGGCTCGAGCACCCGCTTCTCACACCGCATCGGATTGATGCGCGGCTCGGTGCTGTTGCGGAACTCGTGGAGAACGCACCTCTGCGCGGCAGTCTGCGTGAGCACCTGCGCTCAGTTTATGACTTTGAGCGACTGCTCACGCGCATCGAGACGCAGACGGCGAACGCACGCGATCTCGTTGCTCTGCGCGTTTCCCTTGCGGCACTCCCCGCCGTCCGCGAAATCCTCGGGACGGCGGCGAGCAATCTCCTCACGCGTGCGCATGCATCCATTGAGACCTTCGACGACCTCCGCGACATCCTCGAGTGTGCGATTGTGGACGAGCCGGGACTTTCCGTGCGAGATGGCGGCATCATTCGTGCGGGTTATGACGCGGCGCTCGACGAACTGCACGCCTTTTTCCCACGACAGCAAAGCCCTGCTGCAGGAGATGGAGGAACGCGAGCGTTCGCGTACGGGCATCAAGACGCTCAAGATCGGCTACAACAAGGTTTTCGGCTACTATATCGAGGTGCGTCATAGCGGGCGCGATCAAGTACCTGCCGACTACATCCGTAAGCAGACGCTTGCCAATACGGAACGCTTCATCACGGAGGAGCTGAAGGACTTCGAGGCGAAGATCCTCGGAGCGCAGGAGAAGATCACCGCGCTCGAGTATCATATTTTTCACCGAATTGCGCGAGCAGGTGCGGACACAGCTTGTCCCCATCCAGAACGTTGCGCGTGCGATTGCGCGTGTCGATGTCCTCCAGAGCCTTGCCGAGGCAGCGGCAAGCTATCGCTATGTGCGTCCGACGGTGAAATCAAACGGTGCGATTCTCATACGGGACGGACGTCACCCGCTCGTGGAGCGGCTGCTGCAGCGCGAGGTGTTCGTCCCGAACGATACCGACCTCAGCCACGGCGGGACGGAGACGATGCTCATCACGGGGCCGAATATGGCGGGCAAATCCACCTATATGCGGCAGGTCGCGCTGCTTACACTCATGGCGCAGATCGGCAGCTTCGTCCCTGCACGCACGGCGGAGATCTCCCGTTGACCGCATCTTCACGCGCATCGGCGCGAGCGACGATCTCGTGAGCGGGCAGAGCACCTTCATGGTCGAGATGAACGAGGTCGCGCAGATTCTGCGTGAGGCGACGCGTGACAGCCTCGTCATCCTCGATGAGATCGGGCGCGGTACGAGTACGTTCGACGGCATGAGCATTGCGCGTGCTGTTGTGGAGCATATCGACCGGCGCATCCACGCAAAGACACTATTTGCAACGCATTACCACGAGCTCACGGAGATGGAAAAACGAGCGCATCCGCAACTACTGCATCGCCGTGCGTGAAAAGGGGAAGAACGTCGCATTCCTGCGCCGCATCGTCGCGGGCGCGGCGGACAAGTCCTACGGCATCCACGTCGCTCGTCTCGCGGGATTGCCGCCGAAGGTGACGGCGCGGGCAGAGGAGATCCTAAAAAGCACTCGAACAGAAGGAATCCGCCTCCGCTGTCGCAGAGATACCGGCCGCAAATACGCAGGAAATGCCGCCCGCCGAGGGAATGGCATCCCTCTTTGCAGACGGAACGCTCGCCGAACTGCGTACGCTTGACATCATGACGATGACGCCGCTCGAGGCGATGAATACACTCTATCGCTTGCAGGAACAGGCACGGAAGGAGGCAGGGCAGGCATGACGCAGATTCATGTACTGGACGACAGCACCATCAACAAAAATTGCGGCGGGTGAGGTCGTGGAGCGTCCCGCCTCCGTTGTTAAGGAGCTTGTCGAGAACGCGATGGACGCGGGCGCGACGGCGATTGAAATCGAGATCATGGGCGGCGGTGTCAGCTTCATCCGCGTGACGGACAATGGGCGCGGCATGACGCGCGAGGATGCAGAGACGGCGATCCTGCGCCATGCGACCAGCAAGATCTCCTCCGTATCCGACCTTCAGACCGTTGCGACGCTCGGTTTTTCGCGGCGAGGCACTGCCGACCATCGCATCCGTCTCGCGTTTCTCCCTCCTCACGCGGCAGGCATCGGATGATCTCGGTACGCGTGTTGACATCCTCGGCGGCAAAAACGCCCGAGATTGAGGATGCGGGCTGTGAGATCGGGACGAGTGTGCGCGTCGAGGAACTTTTTTTCAACACGCCCGCACGCAAGAAATTTCTCAAGACGAATACGACCGAGGCGGGCAAGATCAGTGACTATGTGATTCGGCTTGCCCTCTCGCGCCCCGATATCGCATTTCGCTTCATTAACAACAACCGTCTCACCATCATGACGGCGGGGATGACAGTCTGCGCCGCGCCATCGAGAGCATCTACGGCGGCGATACGGCGGGGGCACTGATCCCGCTCGACTTCCACGATGAGGAGGCGGAGATCCGTATCACGGGCTACATCTCGAAACCGTCCGTGATCCGCAGCAGCCGCGCGTGGCAGACGTACATCGTCAACGGACGCACGATACAGAATCGTGCGATTGCGAAGGCGATTGACAATGTCTATCGAGCGCTCGTTCCAAAGATGGGCTTTCCGCTTGCCGTTCTTCGCATCGAGGTGCCGCAGCGGACTATTGATGTGAATGTGCACCCGCAGAAAACGGAGATGAAATTCGAGGACGAGGGGCGTATCTTCAAGGCGGTCTACAAGTCTGTGCTCGACGCGATTCGCGGAGCGGCGGGGGAGAGTACGGCAATTGCGTCGTCGGTTGAAAAACCGAAATTTCACTACGAAGCCGTGCCGCTGAACGTTGGTGCACCTGTCCATGCGACGCCATACACGCAGAAAGTTGCCGCGTCTGCAAATGCCTATGCAATGCCGCCCGTGCGCCCGCAGACCGTACATGAGGCGGTGCAGTGGCGCGGGCAGAGCGTTGACCTGCGTGCCGCGCAGGATTCTGTCACTGCCGCACGCACCGAAGAGCGTGCGAGATTTTCTGCGCAGACCGTACCCGCAGCACCGTCTCCGCACACAGAGCAGGGCGCAGAGATGGAGGGAAACCTTCTCCCCATCGGACAGGTTGATCTCACCTACATCATCGCCCAGAGTGCGCAGAGTCTCTACATCGTCGATCAGCATGCGGCGCACGAGCGCATCCTCTTTGACCGTTTCTCCGCACAGGCGGACGGAATTCCGTCCCAACAGATGCTCGTGCACGCGATTCTCTCCTTTGACGCGCGTGAGGCGCAGTACATCGAGGAGAATGCGGAGCTGTTCGACCGTCTCGGGTTCCACCTCGAACCTGCGGGAGAGCGCGAATATCGCTTGACCGAGGCACCCTGCCGATATCCCGACGGACGAGGCAGAGGACACGATACGCGAGATCCTGATGTCCCTTGGCGATTTGCACGCGGCAACCCCTGCGAACCTGCGTCAGGCGGGGCTTGCAACGATGGCATGCCGCGCGGCGATCAAGGCGGGCGAGGAGCTGAGTGTGCGGCAGATGGAGATCCTGCTCGACGAACTCCGTGTGACGCCGTTCCCGTTCACCTGTCCGCACGGGCGACCGACCATCCTCCGATTCGATACCCATGACCTCGCGAAGATGTTCAAGCGTACGGGGTTCAACCTATGAGGACGAACACCATCAGCGCGATTGTGACGACGGTGCGGCGCGGACAGAAATATACGGAGGCGAACCGTACGCTTGCGGCACGGACGGCGGCGGCACTCGGCATACCGAACGTCCCACGCGGCAATGATTCGCTCGAAGAACTGCGTGCGGCATACGGTGTGGATGCTGCGCTTGTCGCACGGCGCGGCCTCTTGACGCTCGTTACGGCGGAGGGGGAACTTTTCTTTCATCCGGGCATGTCGCATCTGCGCATCAAAAATTTGCTGCTCGGTCACGGCGACCACCTCGTCTCTGCACTTGGGCTTGTGGAGGGGATGCACGTCCTCGACTGCACCCTCGGTACGGGCGCGGATGCGATTGTCGAGAGCTTTGCCGTCGGGGCGCAGGGAACGGTCACGGCACTTGAGTCGAACCCCTTGATTGCGGCAGTCATCGCAGACGGGCTCGCGCACGCGACAGGCGACAACTACGAGATGCACGCGGCAATGCGCCGCATCACCGTGCATCACGCAGATGCACTCACATATTTACGCACGCAGGCGGACGGGAGCTGCGATGTCGTTTACTTTGACCCCATGTTTCGCCGTCCGCTTCACGAGAGCGCGGGCATGAACGCACTGCGCGTGCTTGCCGATTCGCGTGCGCTCACGGAGGAGGCTGTTGCCGAGGCGCGCCGCGTTGCCCACCGCCGCGTTGTCATGAAGGAACGGCAGGGGAGCAAAGAATTTGCTCGGCTCGGCTTTACGTACATCACGGGAGGAAAGTACAGCCGCATCGCGTACGGTGTGATGGAAGTCTAAAAAAACTTAAGTTTATTTTACATTCCACCGATATACACGGTGGAATGTTTTATTCTAAAATAAAAGGAGGAGGTGAGGCGATGAGGATTGCAGACGATTCGATCGCGCTGGTCGGGCAAGGACGCAGGGGGGCCGACCACGGACGAAAAGTAATGGACAGCAGCGGAGCGTCGTTTGCACAGGTACTGGAGGGAGCACGGGAGCGCGTTCGCTTCTCGCAGCACGCAGAGGAGCGGCTGCAGCGGCGCGGTGTCATGCTCACGAACACGGAGCTTGAGAAACTCGGCTCCACCATTGACCGTATGCGGGAGAAGGGGGCAAGGGAAGCCCTGATCTACATGAAGGACAGTACGGCGATGGTCGTCTCTGTGACGAACCGCACCGTGATCACGGCACTTGACGACGTGACCGCGGCAGACAGCATTTTTACGAACATTGACAGTGCAGCCATCATCTGACGAAGCCGGACCTACGGGAGGCTTTTTGACCGCGCGCGACTGGTGCGGTCAGCAGAGAGACGAAGATGTCTCCCAAAAACATGGGCAGCACACACTCACCCTGCGGGGGCGTGTTTCCCATACAGATATGGCTTTCCTTTGCGCTGTCACACATGGCAAAGGAGAGATTCATTATGATGCGTTCCATGTTCTCGGGTGTTTCGGGACTCAAGGGTCACCAGACCCGCATGGATGTCGTCGGCAACAACATTGCGAACGTCAATACCACGGGATTCAAGGCAAGTCGTGTCACGTTCGCGGACATGATCTCGCAGAACCTCTCGGGTGCAGCCGCGCCGGACGGCACGCTCGGCGGCGTGAACCCAAAAGCAGATCGGTCTTGGCATGAGTGTTGCGAGCACCGATCTGATCTACACGAACGGTTCTGTGCAGCAGACGGGCAAGAATACGGATGTCGCCATCTCGCGCGGCAACGGACTTTTCGTCGTTTCCAAGGGCGATCAGAAATACTACACGCGCAACGGTGCGTTCGAGTTCGACGCGCAGGGCAACCTCACGATCCCGAGCACAGGTCTCTATGTGCAGGGCTATATGGCAAATGGCGGCGAGGTGACGCCGTCGGGCGAGAACACGACGAAGATCCAGATCCCCGCGGGCAAGTCGATGGAGGCAAAGTCCACGATCTCGGCCTCCTATACGAAGAACCTCAATGCGACCACGCCGGGGTACGATGTTGCGAACGTCCTCGTGAAGTATGCGGATGGCACATCCGGCACGACGAACAGCTATACACCGACGGAAACAGGTAAGCTCGTCCTCACGATGAGCACGGGCAGGAAGATCTATCTCAGCTCGACCGCTTCGGCACAGACAGTCGGCAGTGCTCCGACGGGGACGCTCTACTCCTCTACGATTTCCAACGTCACGGCGAGTACGACGGGCAAGGTAGATGCTGTACTCAGCCTTGACCCCTGACAACTCCTCCAGTCCGAAGGCAATCACGGGCGTCACTGTGCCGATCACACGTACGGGTGCAACGGCGTTTGACTCCGGCACCTATGCGTACGGAGATGCTTACAACATCAGCGGAAAGATCACGGGCATTGTCAGCTCACCGCCGTCTGATGTCAAGCTGACACTGGATGCAAACAATACGATCAGCCCAGGCACTTCGGTAACGGTAACGGTTCCGAAGCCGACGAGCTTTACCTACAAGGTGGGCGATACCTATACGGGTCAGCTCAAGATCACGAGTCTCACGCCGCAGCAGGGGGCGACGGTGACGACGGCGGACGGCAACAGCGCGGTGCTCTCCACAGCGATGACGACGCCCATTACAAGCTCCTCGGCGACGTATGCGCACACGGGCTCTGCTGCGGACGGGACAATTCAGGCAATTACGCGTGAGTCCACCTACGAGTACGGCGGCAAGAAGGTCTCTACGATTTCACTGAACACGAAGACGGGCACGTCCATCGGGGCCCTCATCGGCAAGACATACAACCGCAACGATACCTTCTATCCGTCCGTGACGACCCTCGTGACGGTCTATGACTCGCTCGGCGCGTCGCACTCCGTCCCCGTGGTATTCACAAAGTCGGCGAACAACAAGTGGACGATGTCGCTTGGCACGGGCGGTGACACATACAGCATCACGGAGAAGGATGGCACGACGACGAATGTGACGCTCACAAAGAGTGATCTGAACTTTGACAGTACGGGTGCCTATCTCAATGGTTCTGCGTCGCTGAACCTCACCTATGGGAACGGTGCGGCGGCACAGCAGGTCAGCATGAATCTTGCAGCAGTCACGCAGTATGCGGGGACATCCACGGTCTCGGCAACTTCGGACGGAAATGCGGCGGGTACGCTTTCGAGCGTCTCCATTGACAGCTCGGGCGTGATTACGGGAACGTATACGAACGGTGTCCGCCAGAAGGAAGCCCAGATTGCGATGGCGCAGTTCAACAACCCGTCCGGCCTGACGAAGATGGGCGGCAACCTCTATCAGGAGTCGAACAACTCTGGTACGCGCACCATCAGCGGTGCGTCTGACATCGGCTCGGAGCTGACGACCTCCGCGCTGGAGATGTCGAACGTCGACATCGCCGACCAATTCTCGGACATGATCATCACGCAGCGCGGCTTCCAGTCGAACTCGAAGATCATCACGGTCTCGGATGAGATGCTTGAGACGCTCATCAACATGAAGCGGTAAATAACGATATACGTCACACGAAAGAGCTGCCTGCGGGCGGCTCTTTTGCATGGAAATAGTTATTATTTATATATCCAAGGCTTTACCAATAATCCGTTCGTGATGTATAATAATATACGTTGCTATTATGACTGTGCAGAGCAGGGGACTCTGCGTGAATGGGGGATTTGTTCTATGGAAATGATTTTGGGCTTTATTGTCCTCCCTCGTCTGCCTGATTGTCGGCGTGCGGCACGGGGGACTTGGGCTCGCGGTCATCAGCGGCTTCGGCCTTGTGATCTACACGTTTATCTTCGGCTATCAGCCGGGAAAGCCGCCGATCGATGTCATGCTCATCATCCTTGCGGTTGTGACCTGCGCGGGCTTTTTGCAGACGTCGGGCGGCCTCACGGTCATGCTGAAGTATGCGGAGAAGTTCCTGCGCAACAATCCGAAGCACGTCACGATACTCGCACCGCTGACGACATGGTTCCTCACGGTGCTCTGCGGTACGGGCCATGTCGTCTACACGATGTTTCCGATCATCTACGACATCGCGATCAAGCAGGGCATCCGTCCCGAGCGTCCGATGGCGGTCTCGTCGGTCGCTTCGCAGATGGGCATCTGCGCGTCGCCCGTGTCGGTCGCAGTCGTTTCGATGGTCGCGTTCCTCTCGGTCTCGGGGCATGAGTTCTCCGTGTTCCAAGTGCTGTCTGTGTCGATTCCGGCGACAGGACTCGGCGTTTTTCTTTGCGGCACTGTGGAGCTATCGGCGCGGCAAGGATCTCGAGCAGGATGAGCGGTTCCAGGAATTCATCCGCGACCCCGAGAACAAGAAGTATGTCTATGGTGATGCGGAGAGCCTGATGGACAAGGAGCTGCCGACGGAGTATTATCGCGCCATGTTCATCTTCTTCGCGGGGATCATTGCAATCGCAGTGCTCGGCAATTTCCCCGAACTGCTGCCGAAGTTCCCGCCGAAGGAGGGCGCGGATCCGAAGGCGATCTCGATGGTCGTCGTGATCCAGATGGTCATGCTGCTTGTGGGTGCAACGATTCTGCTTGCGTGCAAGGTCAAGGCAAAGGATGTCGGCAACTCGCAGGTCTTCCGCTCGGGTGTGGTCGCGCTCGTATCGGTCTATGGCGTTGCATGGATGGCAGACACCTACTTTATGAATCATATGGGCTTCCTCAAGGAGTTCCTCGGCTCTGCCGTACAGAACTATCCGTGGGCATACGCGGTGCTCGCGTTCCTCACGTCGAAGCTCGTGAACTCGCAGGGTGCGGCAATCGCCATCGTGGTGCCGATGGCACTGAATGTGGGCATGGATCCGATTCTCGTGCTCTCGTTCATCTCGGCGTGCTACGGCTACTTCTTCCTGCCGACGTACCCTCCGACCTTGCGTGCATCGGCTTTTGACCGCTCGGGCACGACGCGCATCGGCAAGTACATTCTGAACCACTCGTTCATGATTCCGGGTCTCATCGGTGTCAGCTCGGGCTGCTGCGTAGGCTATCTCGTCGCACATCTGATTTTTCTGAGCGATTGATTGTATGAAAAAAGGATTGCTGCAAAAATGCGGCAATCCTTTTGTATGTGTTCTCAGAGCATGGTATGATCGGGCTGGTGGCTGAGGATGTCCTTGCTGAACTCGATGAAGGACTGGGCGGCGCGTGAGATGTAGCGGTCGCGCTTCCATGCGAGCCCGACGTCGACGTAGATGGGGGTCGCAAGGGGGATTGCGCGGATGCCCGGTGTGTCGCGTACAATCATATCGAGCAGGAAGGCGATGCCGACCCCGCTCGCGACGAGTCCCATGATAGTGACGACCTGATTCGACTCGAGCACGATGTCCGGCGTGACACTCGCCGTCTTCATCTTTTGCAGCATCGTCTGCCGCAGGAATGAGCCCTCCTTGAGCATGATGAGACTGTGCGCCTCAACGTCCTGCAAGGTGATCGCCTTGCGTGCGGCGAGGTCGCTGTCCTCGGGCACGCAGCAGACGATCTGACTGCGTGCCATGGGGAGAAGCTGAAGGTTCGGCGAGCTCTCCGGGATGATGATGATGCCAAAGTCGAGTTCGTCTCGCTCAAGCTGTTCGCGAATTGCGACAGAGCCCTCCTCGTGCAGATACACGTCGAGGTGTGAGTAGCGCCGCTGAAAAACTCGAGAAGATTTTTCGGAAAGAGGTAGGCTCCCATCATCGGCGGGATGCCGATCTTGATCGTACCCTTTTGCAGCTGCTTGTAGTCGTTGACCTCGAGTACGGCATCCTGTATGTTGCGCAGCGCAATCTCGACGCGCCCTGAGAAAGACTGCTCCCTCGGGGGTGAGGGAGAGCTGCTTCTGGCTGCGGTCAAAGAGCTGGATGCCCAGCTCACCCTCGAGTTTCTTGATGGCAACGGTGATGTTGGGCTGTGAGACGCGGAGGCGTTCGGCGGCGCGCGTGATATTCTTGAGCCGGCTCGCCATCTGGAAATATTCCAACTGCCGTAGTTCCATGTGACCATCCTCCTAATAACTTTTTATGCGCCTTCTATTATATCATACTTTCGATGAATATATGATAGGATAATATAAATTTATTGAAAAAAATTTTTTTGTATCTTTTTAAGAGTTTTTTTCAAAAAGAGGTAGGATTTTTTTCGGGGAGTTATGGAATAATATAGGAAGATATGGATGTGTGTCTGACGGATCAGATATGTATGCGTCCATTGATCGAGAGAAATGGATTGGGGGGCTTTTGTTTTGGAAAAAAATCAACGGTTATCGGGCTTATCATGGGGGTTATCTCGATCTTTGTTGGTATGATCCTGAAGGGGGCACCGCTGACGGCACTCAATAATCCTGCGGCGTTCCTGATCATCATTGGCGGTACGTTCTCGTGTCTGTTCATCGGATTCCGCATGGAACAGCTGGGGAATTTCGTCAATCTGATCAAGAAGACCTGTCAAGTCCCACAGCTGCAGGAGAAGGGGCAGCTCGTGCAGCAGTTCATCGAGCTGTCACAGATTGCGCGCCGTGAGGGAATCCTCGCACTTGAAAGCAAGGCGCAGGAGATTCAGGATCCGTTCTTCCGCACGGGGCTGGGTATGGTCATCGACGGTATGGATCCGGACTTCGTGGGAGACGTGCTGGACGCAGAGCTGGCGATCATGCAGGAGCGTCATGCCGAAGGGCGGTCGATGTTTACACAGGCGGGCACGTACGCGCCGACGCTGGGCGTTCTGGGCGCGGTTGTCGGTCTGATCGCGGCACTGGGCAACCTGAACGATATTGACAAACTCGGACACTCCATCGCGGCTGCATTCGTTGCAACGATTCTCGGTATCTTTACGGGATACGTCCTCTGGATGCCGTTCGCGAACAAGCTCAAGATCATGTCCGAACAGGAAGTCAGTCAAAAACGCATGATTATCGAGGGATTCTCTCTCCAGGCGGGTGACTCCCCGACGGCGATTGAGGCGAAGCTCATGGTCTTTATCCCGCAGACGGAGCGTGAGGCACTGAAGGGAGAGGGCTGATATGGCGCGTAAGAAACATGCGAAGCCGCATGAAGAGGAAGCGGGCGAGGCTTGGCTGCTGCCCTACTCCGATCTGATGACGCTGCTGCTCGCGCTCTTTATCGCGCTCTTTGCAATGTCACAGACGGACTCCTCGAAGATGCAGGCCCTTGCGCAGGCGTTTACAGCGGCGTTCAACATGGGCGGCCCGTCGTTCTTCTCAGGGATGGGACCCTCCACGGCGATGCCGAATACACCGACGACCTCGGCCGACAGTACGAATTCTGCCTATATGCAGGAGAATGAGAACCTGCGTGAGGCACAGGAAAAGCTTGAACAGTACATCAAGGAAAAACAATCTCCAAGATCAGATATCGACGGAGCTGTCTGAGGAAGGTCTGATGATCCGCCTGAAGGAGAAGGCTCTCTTTGCCTCCGGCTCTGCGGCACTGCAGGGACAGGCGGAGCAGATTGTTCCCGTCATCGCGGGGCTGCTCGCGTCACTGCCTGAGCGCGTGGTCATCTCGGGGCACACGGACAATGTGCCGATCGCAACGGCGCAGTTCCCGTCAAACTGGGGAGCTCAGTTCCTCGCGTGCAGTGAATCTGATGCGCGGGCTGATGGGGGCGCAGCCGTCGCTGAACCCCGCGCGGTTCAGTGCACTTGGCTACAGCGAGTACCGTCCGATCGCATCGAACGATACGGAGGAAGGCCGCGCACAGAACCGCCGTGTTGAGGTGTTTATCGCGCGCAGTATGCGGTTCAGTCAGGACGACTCGATCAGTGCGTCCGACGGGCAGGTGAAGACAAGCGCGAATGCACCGTCGACAGCAATGCCGAAGGCGAGTGCACCCGCTGCATCGACGGGGACGCCTGAGATGGGCGCGTCAGTGCGTCCGACCCAGAGCACACCCGGGCTCGTACCCGCGCCGCTGCAGCGTTGATTTGCAAGAGAAAAAAAGGAATTGAAAGGGGCTATTGCAGGGGCAATGGCTCCTTTTTGTATCAGCAGACGGGGGATGCTATGATTCTGGGCATTGGCAGCGACATTATCCATATTCCGCGCGTGGCACGCGCCATCGAACGTCCGCGTTTTTTGGAGCGCGTTTACACGGAGCGGGAACGCGCCTATGCGGAGAGCCGCGGGAAGGGCAGGGCGGCGAGTCTTGCCGCCCGCTTTGCAGGCAAGGAAGCTGTTCTCAAGGCATTTGGGACGGGACTGCGCGACGGACAACTGACGGATGTGGAGATTTTTGCCCGATGCGCTCGGTGCGCCAAGGGTGCAGCTGAGTGGATATTTTGCCGCGCATGCGGCTGAGATGGGTGTGACAAACGTGTGGATTACGCTCAGTCATGAGCGTGACTATGCGCTCGCCTATTGCGTTTTGGAGGGTCAGCGATGAAGATAGCGTTTGCAGAGGATATGCGGCGAATTGACGCGCGTGTGACGGAGGCCTACGGGCTGCCCGCACTCGCTCTGATGGAGAATGCAGGCCGCCGCTCGGCGGAGGAAGCGGCAGAGATGCTTGGCGGAGCGGACGGCAAGGTGTTTGCTGTCTTTGCCGGCGGGGGAATAACGGCGGGGATGCCTTTGCAGCGGCACGTCATCTCATAAATATGGGGGCGCGTGTGAAGCTGTTCTTCACAGGAGCGGCGGAGAGTCTCGGGGAAGCGGCGCGTGCGATGCACGATGCCCTGCACGCAATGGGGGTGGAGATCCGCCCATTGGTGAGCGAGCGGGACTGGGATCGGCTGCGCGTGTCGCTGCGCTTTGCGGATGGTATTGTGGATGGGCTGCTCGGGACGGGTGTGCATGGCGAGCTGCGTGAGCCGATTGTGCGTCTCGTCGAGGAGATCAACGCTGCAGGAAAGCCTGTGATGGCGATTGATATTCCGAGCGGTGTGGAGGCGGATACGGGACGGATTTCCTCGGCCGCCGTGCATGCGGAGCGGACGCTCGCACTTGGTCTGCCGAAGGTAGGGCATCTCATCGGGCAGGGCGCGAATGCTGCCGGGGAGCTGCTGGTCGACGATATCGGCATTCCGCACGCGCTGCTGGACGGAGAGGAGCTGCGCCAGTCGCTCATCACGCGAGAGGCGGCGGCAAAGCTGCTGCCCGCACGTGCGCGTGACGTGCACAAGGGCAGCTGCGGGCGTATCCTCGTGGTCGCAGGCTCACTCGGCATGACGGGGGCGGCGGCACTGGCAGCAGAGGCTGCTCTGCGCATCGGTGCGGGGCTGGTGACACTTGCCGTTCCCGAAAAAGCTCTATCCTGTGCTTGCGGCAAAGCTGACCGAGGTGATGGTTGTGCCTGTGCCCGACGATGGGACGGGATTCTTCGGCGGGCTGAAGGCTCTTGAGACTGCCCTCTCCCACGCGGCAAATGCGGATGCGGTGCTGATCGGTCCCGGGCTCGGACGCGCACCGGAGACGAGTGAGTTTGTGCGCCTTTTTGCCGCTGACGTGAAGGCTCCGCTCGTGATGGATGCGGATGCGATCTATGCGTTTCGAGGGGCTCTCGATGCACTGCGCGAACTGCCGCAGGTACCGATCCTCACGCCGCATCTCGGGGAGTTCGCGGGACTCCTCGGCAAGACGACGGATGAGGTGGCGGGCGATCTGCTGAACATGGCACGCGCGGCGGCGAAGGAGCATCAGGCGGTCTTTGTTGTCAAGAGTGCGTGTACGATTGTGGTCTACCCCGATGGGGATGCGTTCTTTACGACGGTCGGCAATGCGGGGATGGCGACAGCGGGCGCGGGCGATGCGCTCGCGGGTGCGATTACGGGGCTGATGCGGCAGATGGAGAGCGGAATGACGCCGCTCGTCGGTGTCTATGCGCACGGTCGTGCGGGCGATCTCGCGTATGAGGCGCACGGCAACGGGCTTTTGGCAGGGGATATTTTGCGCCTTTTGCCGCAGGCATTGGGGGAGTTGGTAAATATACCGGTATGACTTTGCCTTCGAACCTCCCTCGTGACATTGACAACATCCCTCTATCGTACTATGATAGGGAAAAATCTGTATTTGAAAAGAGGGCATATTATGGCAAAGGCGGATATTGATTGGGGAAATCTGGGGTTTGGCTATCGTGCATTGCCCGAGCGCTATGTATCGAACTATGCGGACGGCACGTGGGACGCAGGAGGATTGACATCTGAGGCGACGGTGACGCTCAGTGAGTGTGCCGGCATCCTGCACTACTGCCAGGAGGTCTTTGAGGGGCTGAAGGCATATGAGACGGTGAACGGTGATATTGTGACGTTTCGCCCCGATCTCAGCGCGGAACGCATGTATCACTCGGCGGGGTATCTTGAGATGCCTTCGTTCCCGCAGGAGCGTTTCCTTGAGGCGGTGGACGCGGTGGTTGCGGCGAATCGTGACTATGTTCCGCCGTACGGCTCGGATGCCTCGCTCTACCTGCGCCCTCTGATCTTCGCGACGGGCGAGGTGATCGGGGTAAAGCCGGCGGATGCGTATCAGTTCCGTCTCTTTGCTACGCCGGTCGGTCCCTACTTCAAGGGCGGCGCGAAGCCTGTGCGGCTCTGCGTGAGCGACTTCGACCGTGCGGCACCGCACGGTACGGGGCACATCAAGGCGGGGCTGAACTATGCGATGAGTCTGCATGCCTATATGACGGCGAAAGCGGCGGGCTTCGATGAAAAATATGTTCCTCGATGCGGCGACGCGCACCTATGTCGAGGAGACGGGCGGTGCGAACTTCCTGTTTGTGACGAAGGACGGTACGATTGTGACACCGAAGTCGGGATCGATTCTTCCGTCCATCACACGCCGCTCTCTGATCTACATTGCGGAGCATATTCTCGGCATGAAGGTGGAGGAGCGTCCCGTTCCGTTTGCGGAGCTTGCGGAGTTTGCCGAGTGCGGCCTGTGCGGCACAGCGGCGGTGATCTCGCCCGTCGGCTCGGTGACGCACGGCGATCAGGTCATCATGCTGCCGAGCGGGATGGAGCATATGGGGCCCGTTCTGCAGAAGTCTCTATGATAGCTGCGCGGCATTCAGCTCGGCACGGTCGAGGCTCCTGAGGGCTGGATTCGCAAGATCTGTTGATGCTTCCAATTTCGCTTCCTTTACGAAGGCATTTCCAGTACATTTGGAAGACTTTCGTCGAGGGGGCGAAATTTTTGAAAGAGAGGGTCAGGTCACAAGGATTTTCGATATTCAGAGAAAAACAAACTATATGGCGGTATTGCGTGTGCTATGCTGCGGGGATGTATGAGGGAAAGACGTAAGGGAATCGTTTCCATGGGGGTTCTTATGCCACTTGATTTTTACGATGCCGACACAGTTTCGCGGCATCCTGTCGACCATTACGCTGCTCGACATTGTCGATATCCTGATTGTGGCTTTTTTGCTCTATCGCGTCTACGTCATGCTCGAGGATACGCGTGCGATCACGCTCGTGAAGGGCATTCTCGTACTCCTCGGTATCACGGTGGCTGCGAGTTACTTTGAACTGCATGTGATCTCATGGCTGCTCCAAAAGTCCGTGACACTGCTCTTTGTCGCACTTCCGATTGTGTTCCAGCCGGAGCTGCGGCGGACACTTGAGCATCTTGGTCAGGGGCGGTTTTTTTCCGTGCAGGCGGTCTTCTCGATGATGAGGAGGCGCAGAGTACGATCCGCGAGATCCGCAGTGCAGTGAAGATTCTCTCGGCGAACAAGATCGGCGCGCTGCTCGTCATCGAGCGCGACATGGGGCTCAACGATATCAGTGCAACGGGAATTCAGATCGACGGACTCATCACGTCGGACTTCCTCATGAATGTGTTTATCCCGAATACGCCGCTGCATGACGGCGCGGCGGTCATTCGCGGCAAGCGTCTGATTGCGGCGGGCTGCCTCCTGCCGCTGACGGAGAACCGCAATCTCTCGACGGAGCTCGGTACACGTCACCGTGCGGCGATCGGGCTCTCGGAGCAGTGCGACGCGCTCGTCGTGGTGGTGAGTGAGGAGACGGGGACGATCTCAATCGCGGAGAACGGGCGGATTCACCGTCATCTGGACGGCGATCAGCTGACACATATTCTGTCGCCCGCGTTTGCATACAGTTCGCGCTCGTCCATTTGGGAACTCGTTCGGAGCTGGAGGAAGAAATGATGACAAGCCTTCGGGGCATGGTACAGCATAATCTGCCGATTAAGATTGCCGCACTCATTGTGGCGGTTGTACTCTGGCTCTATGTGATGAACGATCAGAATCCCGCGATTGACGGCAGCTATCAGGTGCCGGTGACAATTGAGAATGCGCCGGAGGGGTACCAGCTGAGCAGCGATACGGATAAGGTGACGATCCGCGTACGCGGGCCGCGCTCCCTCTTCGTTTCGGCAGATGCCTCGGATTTTCATGCACGCGTAAACCTTGCGGACTTTACGGAGGGGAACGGGCATATGCGGTTGAGACTTCGATACCGTATGGCTTTGACCTCGTGAATGTTTCCCCCGATAAAATGACGATCAACCTCGACCGCATGATCGAAAAGACGCTGAAAGCATCGTTGACAATCAGTGGTGCACCGGCGTCGGGGTACACGGTGGACAAGGTGATACAGGCGGACGAAGCGGTGAAGGTGCAGGGACCGCGCAGCTTTGTGGATCAGGTTGTGCGCGTCGCGGGACACATCAATCTGAGCGGACAGTCGAGCGACGATGTTGCGCAGGTGACGCTTGTCGCGCTGAACACGGATGGGCGTGAGGTAGCCGGGGTCACACTCGTGCCGTCCTCGACCGAGGTGACGGTGAAGCTGGCACGTGGTCTCACGCGCAAGGTGGTTGAGGTGCAGCCGCATCCGCGCAGTGATCTCGCACCGAATCTGAAGCTCGAGGGCGTGACGGTGTCACCCGCACGCATTGAGATCGCCGGCACGGAAGATGTGATCAGTAAGATCGGTGTGATCGGGACGGAGGAGTTCTCACTCGCAGATGTGCGGGCGACGGAGAAGCGGGAGGTGCGTCTCCAGCTGCCCGAGGGAGTGACGGTGACGAATCCAAATGTAACGGTGGAGATCAAGGTTGGAGCAATGCCATGATTCGTGTGAAAAAAATCTGCGCGTTCCCTATGATATGGTGCGTCCGCTCGCGGAGCTTGCGGCGGAACGGCTCAAGACATCACCCTGTGCTGTGCACGGGGTGTTTGTTGTTCATAAGGCACTGGACGCGCGGCGCAGGAACGGTGCGCCGATTGTCTGGGTCTATGTGTTGGATGTTGCGCTTGAAAAAGGAGCGCATTGTGCTGGCGCAATTTCGGCGGGACAAGGATGTTACAGCCGCGCAGGAATATGTGCCGATGGTGATCTCCCCGTTGGCAGTGCGCTCGCATATCGCCCCGTGGTGGTGGGGTTCGGGCCTGCGGGAATCTTCGCCGCATGGGTGCTGGCGCGCGCGGGGCTTGCACCGCTTGTCTTGGAGCGCGGACAGGATGTGGATCGGCGCACGGCGGATGTCGCGCGCTTTTTGGCGGACGGGTGTACTTGATCCCTGCCTCGAATGTGCAGTTCGGCGAGGGCGGCGCAGGGACGTTTTCGGATGGGAAGCTGACGGCGCGCTCGCATGATCCGCGCATGCACGAGATTGTCGAGGCATTTATTGCGACGGGCGCGCCTGAGGAGATCCGTTATCTGCAGAAGCCGCACATTGGTACGGACATTCTGCGGAGTGTGGTGAAGAATCTGCGTGCGGAGATCGAGCGCCTGGGCGGGACGGTGCGCTTCGGTGCGCAGGTGACGGGCGTGGAGCTGCACGCGGGGCGGCTTGCTGCGGTCGTGGTGAACGATGCGGAGCGCATTCCCGTCTCCGCCGCATTTTTTTGGGCATTGGGCACTCGGCACGCGACACCTATGCGATGTTGGAGGCAGCTGATGTCCATATGGAGGCGAAGGCATTCGCGGTCGGCGTGCGCATCGAGCATATGCAGACATTCATCGACCGTATGCGGTACAGCGCAGCGGCGGGCAGTCCGCATCTGCCCGTCGCGGACTATGCGATGACGTACCGCGACGAGGCGGGTGGGCGCGGTGTCTCACTGTTCTGTATGTGCCCCGGCGGGATGGTGGTCGCGGCGGCATCGGAGGCGGGGCGGCTCGTGACGAACGGGATGAGCAACTATCGGCGAAACTCGGGGGTGGCGAACAGTGCCCCTGCTCGTGCAGGTGGGCCCCGCAGACTGGGGCGGATCGGTGCTCGGCGGCATCGCGTTTCAGCGTGCGATGGAGGAGCGTGCGTTTCGTGCGGGCGGCGGCGACTACCGTGCCCCTGTGCAGTCCGTCGGGGATTTCTCACGGGGAAAAACGGGAGCGCGGGACTTTGCCGTCATGCCGACGTATGCGCCGGGCGTGCGCACTGCCGATCTGCGCATGGTGCTGCCGGAGATGTGTACGGAGCGCTCGCGCGTGCGCTTCGGTTCTGGGAAGAGCGTGTGCCGGGCTTTGGTGCGGCCGATGTGCCGATGACGGGTGTGGAGTCGCGCTCGTCCGCACCGTGCCGCATCGTGCGCGACGGTGCGACGATGGAATCGGTCTCGGCAGCCGGGCTGTATCCGATCGGCGAGGGTGCGGGCTATGCGGGCGGCATTATGAGTGCGGCACTCGACGGACTGAAAGCGGCACTTGCATTTTTTTGGATAAGATACAGTAGATTATAGGAATAATATAGCAAGGGGCTGTTCATGATGAGACTTTTTGGGACGGATGGCGTACGCGGTGAGGCGAATACGGAGCTGACGGCGGAGCTGGCATATCATCTTGGGCGTGCGGCGACGCTCTATTTCGGTGCACACTCGGAGGTGCGTCCGCGCATTCTGATCGGCCGCGACACGCGCATCTCGGGCGAGATGTTCGAGGCGGCTCTGACAGCGGGGATTTGCTCGGCAGGCGGCATTGCGCTCCTCGCGGGCGTTGTTCCGACCCCTGCGGTCGCGTATCTCGCGCGCGAGCATCGCATGCAGGCGGGTATTGTGATCTCCGCCTCGCACAATCCGTTTCCGGACAACGGGATCAAGTTTTTCGGCGGGGACGGCTACAAGCTGCCGGACGCGGTGGAGGATGAGCTCGAGACGCTCGTGCGCCGCCTGCAGACGAATGACGATGCCGCGCGTCCGACGGGGAAGGCGATCGGTGTGGTGGAGTACCGCGATGATCTCCTGAATCAGTACATCGACTATGTGGTCAGCACTTGTCGGGAGCGATTCGACGGGATGAAGATCGTGCTTGACTGTGCGAACGGTGCCGCCTATGAGGCGATGCCGAAGGTGCTCCGCCGTCTCGGCGCAGAGGTCAAGGTGATCCATGCACTGCCGAATGGTGTGAATATCAACGACGGCTGCGGCTCGACGCATCTGGACTCGCTGCGCCGCACGGTGCTTGAGCGCGGTGCGGATATCGGCATCGCACATGACGGGGATGCGGATCGCTGTCTCTGCCTCGATGAAAAAAAGGCGAGCTGATCGACGGCGACCACATCCTCGTCGCGTGTGCCTCCGAGATGCTCCATGCGGGGCGGCTGCCACAAAAACCGTTGTGACAACGGTGATGGCGAACATCGGATTCCACAAGGCGATCGCGGAGCTCGGCGGGCGCGTCGAGGTGACGGCGGTCGGCGACCGCTATGTGCTCGAGTCCATGCGTGCCAATGGCTATACGATCGGCGGCGAGCAGTCGGGGCACATCATCTTTGCCGAGCACGCGACGACGGGCGACGGGCTCATCACGGCACTGCAGGTGCTTGCAGCCCTTTCCCGCAGCGGGAAGAAGGCATCGGAGCTGAACGCGATGATGACGACCTATCCGCAGCTGCTGGTCAATGTGCGCGTCAAGACCAAGCATGGCTGGGAGGAAAATGAGGCGATCCGTGCTGCCATTGCAGAGGGCGAGCGCGTACTCGGCGGCGACGGGCGTGTGCTCGTGCGCCCCTCGGGTACGGAGCCGCTCATCCGCGTGATGGCGGAGGGCAGCGATCAGGCACAGCTCGAGGAGGTCTGCGGCGCGATCGTGGAGGTCGTAAAACGGGAGCAGGGAGAGGCGTAAATGTCGCATTTCTCCGCCGTCCTGCTTGTGCTCCTCGCAGGGACGATGTGGGCGGCGAGCGGGACGGCGGCGCAGCATTTCTACACGCAGTCCGTGCACATACCCATCGAGCTGACGCAGGTGCGCCTCTTCCTTTCGAGCGCACTCTTTTTCCCTGCTCGCGTGGTGGAGCGGGGGACTTCGGCGCGGTGTGCGCTCTCGCGGCGCAGCCCGCGCCTCTTGGTGCATCTGTCGATCCATGGCATTCTCGGCATCATGATTGTCCAGTTTTCCTATTTTATGGGGGATTGCGGAAGGGGATGCGGCGGCGACCACGGTCATCGGCTATACGAGCCCCTGCGATGATGATCCTCTATCTTGCTGTGCGATGGCGGCGGCTGCCGTCGGCAGCGGAGACGGGGACGGTTGTTGTCGCGGTTGCGGGGGTGTTTCTGCTCGTGACGGGCGGGGACGTCGGGCGGCTCTCCGTGCCGATGGCATGCATTGTGTGGAGTCTCATCTCGGGGGCGACCTTTACCTTTGCCATGATATACCCCGTTCATCTCCTGCGTCTCTTTGACCGCTTCTTTCTGCTTGCTGTCTGTATGCTGATCGGCGGCATAGCTCTCTTACCTATGACGCAGGTGATTGTGGATGTGGGCAGTTTTTTTCACGGCGGAGACGTGGCTTGATCTCCTCGTCATTATCGGCCTTGGGACGATTGTCGCTTTTTTGCGTTCAATCTGGGACTGCGCTGGCTGAGTCCCGAGGAGACGGCGATCACGGCGACGATCGAGCCTGTGGCGAGTGTCCTCTTTGCGTGGCTGATCTTTGACACACATTTTGCTGCACTGCAGATTGTCGGCGTGGTGCTCGTCATTGCTGCAATCCTGACGCCGAATCTTTTACGGAAATGGGAGCATACATGAAGATACCCCTGCGCTATCAGATGTCGGAGTATGACTGCGGGCCGACGGCTCTGCTGAATGCGGTGAGCTATCTCTTTCCGCGTTCCGAAGTGCCGCCCGAGATCATTCGCAGCGTCATGCTCTATACGCTGGACTGCTACGGCATGGATGGAACAGCGTGCAAGGCGGGCACGTCGCGCATGGCGATGATGTATCTCGCGAACTGGCTCGAGGGATTTTCGCGTGCGACCCAGTTCCCGCTCACCTGTCAGTACCTCTCGGGGCGTGCCGTGCACATCGGAACGCACAGCCATATCAACGATGCGCTTGTGCGCGGCGGAGTCGCGGTCGTGCGGCTCTTCTACGAGGTGGAGCACTATGCGCTCCTGACGGGTGCCTCGAAGGGGCACATCTACCTCTTCGATCCCTACTATCTCGCAGAGGCAGAGCCAGAGTTTGTGCGTGCGGGGATTACAGTGACCTGCGCACATCCGCACAGTTACAACCGCATTGTACCGTTCGGCTGCTTCAACCGCGAGACACGCGAGCTCTATGCCTTCGGTGCGATGGAGAGCCGCGAGGTGGTCGTGCTCTTTGATGAGCGGACACGGCGCACGGCGGACGATACGATCGAATATTTCATTTGATGGATGGGAGGTCTGTTCTTGCAGGAGACGACGGATACGATTGAGTTTTCGGGATATGCACGAGGCGGCGGCGATCCTCGGGGAGCGCGACACGCTGCTCCAATGTATGCAGGAGGTCTTCGCCCTGCCGCATGGTGAGCCGTGGAAATGCGCTTTCCGTGACGGGCACGGAGGCGGATGTCGCCGCTGTGCGGACGCTCGTGCAGGAACTGCTCTTCTATCAGCGGCAGGGCGCGAAGCTGACGACGCATGAGGTAACCCTACGGTGCAAAGCTCGTGCGCGCAGGGGCAGGCGGAGGAGCTGCACGCACTCTTTGCCGAGGTGCTGCTTGTGACAGCAAAGGGTAAGGAAGTGCGCGCGAAGACACTCGGTCAGCGCGACTACCTTGCGAAGATCCGCCGTAATGCCGTGACGCTGGGCGTCGGTCCTGCGGGCACGGGAAAGACGTACCTTGCGGTCGTGATGGCGGTCGCGGCACTCCGCAACCGTGAAGTCAGCCGTATCATTCTCACGCGCCCCGCTGTCGAGGCGGGCGAGCATCTGGGCTTTCTCCCGGGCGACCTCACGGAAAAAGATCAACCCTGTATCTGCGCCCGCTCTACGATGCCCTGCAGGACATTCTCGGTGCGGAAGCCTATCAGAAGATGATGAGCCGCCAGCTCATCGAGGTCGCGCCGCTTGCCCTATATCCGAGGACGCACACTGGAGGACGCATTTATCATCCTCGATGAGGCGCAGAATACGACAGGGGCGCAGATGAAGATGTTCCTCACGCGCCTCGGCTTCGGCTCGCGCATGGTGGTGACGGGCGACCTCGAGCAAGTCGACTTGCCGCGCGGCACGGTATCGGGGCTGAAGCAGGCGTGTCAGATCCTGCGCGCCGTGAAGGGCGTGGGCATCGTACGGCTCGAGCCGGTCGATATCATCCGCCACGAGGTCGTGACGCGCATTGTCGAGGCGTACGGTGCGTGGGAAAAGAAGCGGGGGCAGTCACATGGAGATTGAGATTCGGGTGGAGCCCGAGGAGCTGGCGGTATCCGAAGAAGAAGCGGCGGCGGTGCGCCGTGCAATTTTGACGGTCGGGCGCCTCTACGGTGCGGAGGATGCCGAGGTGAGTGTGACGCTGACGGACGACGCACATATCCATGAACTGAACCGCACCTACCGCGCTGTCGACCGTCCGACGGACGTGCTTTTCCTTTGCTCTCACGGAGAGTGAGGAACCCGAGATTGTCGGGGAGAGGGGCATGACGTGCTCGGCGATCTCGTCATCTCGCTGGAGCGAATGCGTGCACAGGCGGAGGAGTACGGCCATTCGGAGCTGCGCGAACTCTCCTTTCTCACGGTGCACGGGATGCTGCACCTCCTCGGCTACGACCACATGGAGGAGGAGGAGCGGCAGGAGATGGAGGAGGAGCAGCGTGCCGTGATGGAGGAGCTGGGGATCATACGATGAATGCACATAAATCCGGATTTGCCGCCGTGATCGGGCGGCCGAATGTCGGCAAGTCTACCCCTGATTAACGCGCTGATCGGGCAGAAGATCGCCATTATGAGCGACAAGCCGCAGACGACGCGCAGCCGCATCCTCTGCATCCTGACGGAGGAGGACGCGCAGGTCATCTTTCTCGATACGCCGGGGGTGCACAAGCCGAAGCACAAGCTTGGCGACTATATGGCAAAGGCGACGGAGGGGGCACTCCACGGTGTCGATGTCGTCGTCTTTGTCGTGGATGTGACGGAGAAAAATGGGGGCGGGCGAACAGTACATCCTCAAGCAGCTTGCAAATGTCCGCGTGCCCGTCCTGCTCGCGGTGAACAAGGTGGACTGCATCCCGCGCGAACAGAGCCTGCCCATCATCGAAAAGCTACGCAAAGGTGTACGATTTTGCGGGGATTGTACCCATCTCGGCACGCGAGGGGAGAATCTGGACGGGCTGCTCGCAGAGATCAAAGCACATCTGCCCGAGGGGCCGCAGTACTACCCTGCCGACATGGTAACGGATCAGCCGGAGCGGCTTATCGTCGCCGAGCTCGTCCGCGAGAAGGTGCTCGCGCTGACGCGTGACGAGATCCCGCATGCGGTCGCGGTCGATATTGAGGAGATGACGACGCGGCAAAAGGGCGATGTCTATATCCGCGCCGTGATCTATGTCGAACGCGAGTCGCAGAAGGGCATTGTCATCGGCGCAAAGGGGGCGCTCCTGCGGACAATCGGCGCACAGGCGCGTGCGGATGTGGAGACACTGCTCGGGGCAAAGGTCTACCTCGACCTCTGGGTCAAGACGCGCAAGGATTGGCGGAATCGGGTAACTGCCCTGCGGGAGTTTGGGTTTTATGAAACCGATTGAAGAAACAGCGGTCATGACGCCGACGTTCGATCGGATGTACCAACGGGAGATGAATCGCATGTCACGCCGCTTTGTCAACGGGCTGCCTCGTTCTCGTGCCCGTCATCATCACCCTGCTCGTCATCGAGTGGACGCTGCGGTTTACCGAAGGGGTGCTTGGACAGTATCTGCCCTTCTATTTTCCCGGCATGGGCATCATCACGCTCGTCTTCGTGATCTACGTTGTCGGCTGGGCGTCAACGAACTGGGCACTCGCAAAGATCATCTCGCTTGGTGAGACGCTGATCGGGACGATCCCTGTTCGTGAAGTTCATCTACACGAGTGTCAAGCGTCTCTCGGAGGCGGTGCTCGACTCGAGCAGCAACTTCAAACGCGTCGTCCATATACCCTATCAGGGCGGGCGGGCGCTCGGCTTTGTCATGGCGGATCTGCCGCCGCGCTTTCAGGCGGCGATGGGCGGCGGCTACGTCTGTGTCTTCGTCCCGTGGAGTCTCAACATGACCTCGGGGACGACACTGCTCGTTCGGGAGGAGGATGCTGTGACGATCGACATCCCGAAGGAGGAGGCTCTGCAGTATATGCTGACGGCGGGGGCGGTGATGCCGCTCGACGAGGTGAAAAAGAAGACAGGAAAAAAAGACAAGTCAGCAGATACCTCGCCCGACAATGCACAGGGGGCGGCGTCGTAGATGGCACTCTACGGAGCGGAGGGCATTGTGCTCGGCACGCGCAGCTGGGGTGAGGCGGACAAGGTGGTGACGATCTTCACGCGCGAGCGCGGACTCCTGCGCGCGGCTGCGTTCGGATGCCGCCGGCCGCGCAGTCCTCTCGCGGGAGCGATGCAAATGTTTGTGCACGCGGATCTGCAGCTCGCCGAAGGAGCGCGTCTTGAGACGGTTAAGAGTGCGAGCGTGCGTGCCCACCATGCAAAACTCTCGCTCGACCTTGCGGCACTCGCCTACGCAACCTTCGTGTCGGAGGTTATTCGCGAACTCCTGCCCGAGGGCGTCGCGGACGCTGCATTCTTTGACAAGATTGCAGCGATCCTCACGGCGTTCGAGACGCGCAACCCGCGCGTGACAGCACTCGCTGCCGTGCTTCAAACACTCGCGGCGGCGGGGCTCGGACAGAGCTACGCGAGCTGTCTTCACTGCGGCGCAGCGATTGCGGGCGATGCCTTTTTTTCACGCACGCGAGGGCGGGGCTCTCTGTGCGGACTGCCGTACGGCAGATGCCACAGATTTTTTTCGGAGGAGCTGCGGCTCCTCCTCGTTGCGCTCGAACAGCTCGACTGGGCAAACCCCGCTCCCTTGCAGCTGCGCGGTGGAACGCTGATGACAGCAGAGTCCGTCGTGCTCGCCCATGTGCAGGAACTCGTTGGGCATCCGCTGCGTTCTCTTGCTTTTTTTGGCGCAGATCGGCTAATTTTTTTGTGAAAAAAATTTAGGATATGATGAAAAAAATAGTCCTAAAAAAGGAAAAGTGATGATGACGGCGAAAGTATAACAGGTAGTCATATGTCCGCAAATTTTGCTGTACGCAAAAAACGGAAAGGGAACGGAGGGAGAGCCTGTCATGATCATGCTGACGAAGTTCAACTCCAAGACGAACAAAAAGGGGGAGTTCGTCCTCAATGCTGAGATCATCGAGAGCATCGAGGAGACGCCGGATACCGTGGTAACGCTTACCAACGGGAAAAAGCTGATCGTCGAGGAGTCGATGGAGGAGATTGTGCGGCGCACAATCAAGTATCGCCGTGCGCTTCATCAAAATTAGTTGGCGAAATTCCATTCCTTTGGTATAATGGGAGGACGGTGTTCCTCTACATGGCAAGGGAGTGCCTGTGTGTGAAGCCGCTGCGGCTTCGTGGTCATTTTTAGGGAGGGAATAAACTCATGGCGGAGGAAAAAGGAAGAACAGGCGGCGGAGCAGCCAAAGCAGAAATCGCCTATGCTCATGATGATCGTTGTGGTTGTCGTGGCGGTTCTGGTAGCGGTGGCAGCGGCCGGCGGGATCTCGTACTACATCTTCTCGCAGGCGGAGACGCCTTCGCATGCCGAAGATGGAGGCGGGAAAAAGGCAAATCACGATCCCGGGGTGTTCTACAAGCTCGGTGACCCGAAGGAAGGCATCCTTGTCAATGTCGGCGGGGTCGTGCAGGCAAGTTCCTGAAGGCGGGCATTGTCCTCGAACTGAACCCCGGCAAGTCAGACAACGTTGTGGACGGCAAGGTCGGATCCGTCGCAGAGACGAAGATCTTGGACACGACGATGCAGTTCCTGCGTGCTGCACCGCTCGAGGAGTTCGACGCATCCAAGCAGGATGAGCTGAAGAAGCAGCTGAAGGACGCACTCAACGAACGGTTGGGTCAGGGCTCTGTTTATGATGTTTACATCACGAGCTTCCTGCTGCAGTAAGTAAGATGAAGCACTGCATAGTGGGAAGGGGGAAGAGTCTTGGCTGAGGACGTACTGTCTCAATCCGAAATAGATAAGCTGCTTTCGGCTCTTTCAGATGGCTCGGTTTCCGCCGAGGAAGTCAAGGCGGAAGAAGAGGAACGCAAGGTCAAGGTCTATGACTTCAAGCGCCCGGATAGATTCTCCAAGGATCAGATCCGCACGCTCTTCATGCTGCATGAGAGCTTTTCGCGTCTCCTGAACACATATCTGTCGGCAAGTCTGCGTACCATGGTAGAGATCGAGGTGTTGTCGGTCGAGCAGCTGACCTATCAGGAATTTGTTCAGTCTATGGCGAATCCATCGGTCATTGGGATTCTCGCGCTGCCACCGCTGAAGGGAAACATCATCGTCGAGGTCAACACGGATGTGGCGTTTTGCCTACATTGACCGTGTCTTTGGCGGAGAAGGGAAATCCGGACTGAAGTCGCGCGCGCTGACGGACATTGAGACGGCGGTCATGCGCCGTTTTATCGATACAGTGACCAATTATTTCAAGGAAGCATGGAGCAATGTGGTCGAGTTCCGTCCGAACTTCGAGACGATGGAGACGAATCCGCAGTTCGCACAGATTGTGCCGCCCAGTGATATGGTTGTGCTCGTCACGATTCACATCAAAATGGGCGAAGTTGAAGGCATGATGAACATCTGCATTCCCTATCTGGTGCTTGAGCCGGTCATGTCGAAGCTCACCACGTCGTTCTGGGTGGCATCCTCCGTAGATAAGGAGAGTTCGCCCGAGCAAGTGGCGGAGCTTCAGCGCAAGATTGAGCGTACCAGAGTGGCATTCTCTGTGGAGCTTGGCTCGGTCAATATTACGATCAATGAATTCCTGACGCTTGGATACAATGATGTGCTTCAGCTCGATACGCTGACAAAGGATGAACTCGTCTGTTACGTCGGTTCCAATGCGAAGTTCCGTGCCCGTCCGGGCACGTCCGGGAAACGTATGGCTGTGCAGATATCCGGCATTATAGAAGGAGATGACGACGCGAATGAGTGATGATATGATCTCGCAGGAGGAGATTGACGCCCTCTTGAGCGGTGGGGCGGCAAGCGATCCGCCTGCCGAGGAAGCCGCAGCCGACTCGTCTTCTGCCGGTGATGATGGCGGTATTTCCGATCTGGAGCGCGACGCACTCGGGGAAATCGGAAATATTTCAATGGGCGGTGCGGCAACGACACTTTCCGTCCTCCTCGGACGCAAGGTGTCGATCACGACACCGACCGTCTCGGTGTCCAATCTGCGTACGCTCAAAGAAAAAAATATCCCGTACCGTTCCTCGTCGTTGAGGTCGGCTACAGCATCGGGATTGAAGGGAACAATGTCCTCTGTATCCAGGCAAAGGATGACGGCGATCATCGCCGACCTGATGATGGGCAATGACGGGACGAATCCCGATCAGGAACTGAGCGAACTGCATATGAGCGCGGTCAGCGAATGCATGAACCAGATGATGGGCAGCGTTGCGACCTCGCTTTCCTCGATGTTCAGCAAGAAAGTTGATATTACACCGCCGGTTGTTACGTTGGTTGACCTTGGGACAGAGGAAGTTGTCTCCAAACTCCTCGACAAGGTGGATCCCATTATTCAGGCATCGTTCCGCATGGAGGTGGACGGCCTCATTGACAGTGAGATCATGCAGCTCCTGCCGGTTGATGTTGCAAAGGATATGGTCGACGCACTGATGAATCAGTCGGCGGACGTCGACAACGAGGAAGAAGCTATTGTGGCGGCAGCTGCGCCGCCGCCTCCCGCCGCCGCACCTGCGCCGGCGCCGGCACCGGCTGCACCTCCGGCTGCAGCTGCTGCACCTGCAAACTATGGATATGGAGCACCGCCTATGCAGCCACATGTCGCATCGAATGTGCCGGTGCAGTCGGCGCAGTTTACGCCGCTGAGCACTACCCCGGTACAGATCAACGATGCCAATATCGGTCTTATTCTCGATGTTCCCCTTCAGGTCAACGTGGAGCTTGGTCGGACGAAGAAGTCGATCAAGGATATTCTCGACCTCACGAAGGGATCCATCGTAGAACTGGATAAACTCGCCGGTGAACCCGTCGATATCATGGTCAATGGCAAGTATCTGGCGAAGGGCGAAGTTGTCGTCATCGACGAGAATTTCGGTGTCCGTATCACGGAGATCGTCAGTCCTCTGGAACGCGCAGCGCGTCTCCAGTAACGGAAGGAATATGGAACTTTTGGGGAGTAGTGTAGAAAATCCTTGTCATAAAGGGGACTTTTCGTTATAATGAGTAACGATAAAAGGCACATACTCTTTATGTGGCTGGTTCACACCCTTTGGATGAGGGATGTTCTGACGGATTAAGGAGAGATGAGAAAATGGCAACTCGCGTTCTGGTCGTTGATGATGCAGCATTTATGCGAATGATGGTGAAGGACATCCTGTCGAAGAACGGTTATGAAATCGTTGGCGAGGCTGAGAACGGCATGAAGGCTCTGGAAAAAGTATCAGGAGCTCAAGCCAGACCTCGTGACGATGGATATCACGATGCCGGAGATGGACGGCATCACCGCTGTGAAGGAGATCAAGAAAGTCGATCCCGCAGCGAAGGTCGTTATGTGCAGTGCTATGGGTCAGCAGGCGATGGTTATCGAGGCGATTCAGGCAGGTGCGCGTGACTTCATTGTGAAGCCGTTCCAGGCAGATCGCGTGCTGGAGGCTATTCGCAAAGCCGTCGGCTGATGAACGGACGAATATTTTTTTACTGTCCCTGTGGCTGGGATACCTCCTGCTTTTTGTGTGCCTAGGAGATGCATCTGCCGCAGGTGAGACGGGCGGCGGATACTTAGCCGGATATGAAGAGGCTGACCCGCGCCCGTCGGCCGTGTCATGGTGGTCGACGGTCGCCTATGTGGTCAGCCTTTTTGCTGTCTTTGCATTTGTCGTTGTGCTTGCGTACGTTGTCGCACGCACCTTTGGCAAACAATCCATGCAGCGTCTTGCGGCACGCGGCGGGCAGGTCTATCTGCAGCTGCCGCTCGGACCGAACCGCTCGGTCTGCGTGGTGGAGCTCTTTGGGCGTGTGTTTGTGCTCGGTGTGACGGATGCGAATATCCACCTGATTACGGAGATTGATGATCCGGAAACCGTGGAGGAGATTCGTGCTTCAACGCCGTTGGAAGGCGGCGTCTTTCAGGAGCAGTTCGGCTCACTGTCGAATTTCGTTCAAAAAGATACCGCCGTTTTTTTCCGAAAGTAAGGGAACGGGAAGAAATGGGGGGACGGGATTGGAGCGCAAAATACTTGTTTTGGGGAGTGCGGCGCTCCTCCTGCTGCTGGGAATGGGACATGCAGGGGCGGCACCGCTGATCCCGACGGTCAGTCTCAATGTTGGGACATCGGAGAATCCACAGGAAGTTGCGACAACCATGCAGCTTCTGGCAGTGCTTACGGTAGTTTCTCTTGCTCCTGCGATTCTCGTGATGACGACATCCTTTGTCCGCATTGTTGTGGTCATCGGATTCCTGCGCAACGCACTCTCAACACAGAATGTACCGCCGAATCAGGTGGTCATTGCGCTGTCGCTCTTTCTGTCGTTCTACATCATGGCACCCTATTGGGGGCAGGCAAATGAGAACGGCATACAGCCCTATCTTGCGGGGCAGATTTCGCAGGAACAGGCTCTTGAGAATATCGTGGATCCAATGCGTGAGTTCATGTTCCGCCAGACGCGGGAATCCGATCTCGCGCTCTTTGTCAACCTATCGGATGCGCCGCGCCCGGAGGGGCCGGAGGATGTGTCAACGTTCACGTTGATCCCTGCATTCATCATCAGCGAACTCAAGACGGCGTTTCAGATCGGATTTATGATCTATATTCCGTTCATCGTCATCGACATGATCGTTGCGAGTACGCTCATGTCGATGGGTATGATGATGCTGCCGCCGGTCATGATCTCCCTGCCGTTCAAGATCCTCTTGTTTGTTATGGTGGATGGCTGGCATCTCCTGATCCAGTCGCTCATCATGAGTTTCCGTTAGTGGGGAGGCAGGGCGATGTCCGGAGATTTGGTCATCCAGCTTGCGCAGGAGGCTCTCATGATCGTCCTCCTGGTCTCTGCTCCCATGCTGGGACTTGGACTGATCGTAGGCCTTTTTGGTTGCAGTATTTCAGGCGACCACCTCGATTCAGGAGCAGACACTCGCGTTCATCCCGAAGATCATTGCGGTCTTTGTCGCTATTCTGATCTTTGGTCCGTGGATGCTGCGCATCATGGTCGAGTACGTGACAAATGTGTTTGTCAATCTGCCGATGTATTTGCGCTGAAAGGAGTGTCAGCGCATGGATCTCTACGAACTCCTGCAAGGGCATATTGCGGTGTTTTTTTGCTCGCACTGACACGCATCAGCGGTATCTTTCTCGTGTCCCCCGTTCTTTGGAAGTATGAATATCCCGCCGTATTTTCGCGTGGGGTTCGCACTTGCAATGACCGTTCTGCTCTTTCCCGTCATCGACGGACTTGAAAGCCCTGCTGCACCCGAGAGCATTATCATGTTTGCAGCCGCCGCAATCGGTGAACTTTTTATCGGCTGGCTGATCGGCTTTGTAGGGTATATCTCCTTTGCGGCGATTACAATGGCGGGTAAAGTCATGGATATGCAGGTGGGCTTTGCCATTGTCAATGTTGTCGACCCAACTTCCGGTCAGCAGATACCGCTCATCGGAAGTTTTCTTTATAATTTGGCGATCATCATTCTGCTCGTTACCAATGGGCATCATATGATTCTTGCCGCACTTGTGGAGAGTTTCCGCACCGTACCGATCGCAGGCTTGGAGCCAAACATCTCGATGGCTCTTCTCATTGCGAACTTTACAAACGGGATCTTTCTCACGGGGATGAAGATCGCGATGCCGATTACCTTTTGCCCTTCTGCTCACGAACGTTGGGCTGGGCATCCTCGCGCGTACGATGCCGCAGATGAACATTTTTCGTTGTCGGCATACCGATGCAGCTGATGATCGGCATTACCGTGCTGTCGATGGTGATTCCGTTTTATGTCCTGTTTTTGGATGTGCTGTTTCATGAAATGTATGGAAATATATCACTCGCGTTACGCGCTCTCCAATAGAAGCGGCTTTGTCTTTTGATCTGCAGCGGTTCGCGGGCGAAAAAGACAGAGGAGCCGACGGCGAAGAAGCGTGCCGACGCACGCAAGAAGGGGCAGGTTGCCCGCAGTCAGGAAATCAACAGCGCGTTTGTGCTGCTCATCGGTTTCTTTTGCACTGAAACTGCTGTGGGACTCCATCTATTTCACGATTGCGACCTATACAACCTATGTGTTCAGCAATCTGAATCAGACGGTGGACACGGAGAATATCCTCCGCATCTTCATCGGTATTGTCATCATTCTTGCCAAGACCGCGTTTCCCATCATGATTTTCATCATGCTGATCGGGCTTGCGGTCAACTTTTTCCAGGTGGGACTCAACTTCAACACGGAGTCCATCGAGTTCAAACTGGACAAGCTGAATCCAATCAACGGATTCGGCCGTATCTTCTCGAAGCGTTCCCTCGTGGAGCTGGCAAAATCCTTTTTCAAGATCCTTGTGATCGGGTTCTTTCTCTACCGCTTCATCCATGAACAGATCCTTGCGATGCCGCAGTTTATGTTCTTTGATTTGACGACGAGCCTCGCACTCGTTGCCGAGATCATCTTCCGAATGGCGTTCGTCGTCATCGGCGTGATCATGATCATGTCGTTTCTGGACTATGGCTATCAGAAATGGCAAACAACGCAGGATCTCAAGATGTCGAAACAGGAAGTCAAGGACGAGATGAAGCAGACGGAGGGCGATCCGCAGATCAAGGGGAAGATTCGCCAGAAACAGCGGCAGATGGCAATGGCGCGTATGATGAAGGAAGTCCCCAAGGCGGATGTCATCATTACGAACCCGACCCACTATGCCGTAGCACTTTCCTATGAACAGGGGCATGACGGCACCGACGGTCATTGCAAAGGGGCAGGGATCTCGTCGCGCAGCGCATCAAGGAGATCGGACGTGAGGCGCGTGTGCCGATCATCGAGAACAAGCCGCTTGCGCGCACGCTGTTCGCCGTCGTCCAGGTGGGCGATTCCGTGCCGCAGGAGCTCTATCAAGCGGTTGCAGAGGTACTCGCCTATGTCTATCGACTCAAACATGGACGGCGTGGCGCATGAGCAGACGGCCTCGATTTTTGGCTCACGTTTTTGGTAGATTCATGCAGAAGTGCGGTTATTCCATGACGAAAGTCTTAATTAGTGTTTGACGTACTTGCGATATTTGGTATAATATTGAGGGGGACGAAGAATCCGTTCGGCCCCAAGGGAACGAGGGAGTGATGAGAGCATGGCAGCACCGCAGACCGGCAGTGTAAATCCCTTGCATCCGGTAATCTCATACAACGATACAGTGATGTTCTGATCGCCGTCGCCATCGTGACAATCGTCATTATGATGATTATTCCGCTGCCGACGATCCTGCTTGACATTCTTATCTGTCTGAATATTACGATTGCACTGCTTGTCGTGATGTCGGCAATCTACAATGTGGAGGCACTTGACCTGTCGGTCTTCCCCTCCCTGCTCCTCATTACGACATTGTTCCGATTGGCACTGAACATATCGTCTACGCGACTGATCCTCCTCAACGGCGATGCCGGTGAGGTCATTACTGCGTTTGGCAACTTTGTTGTCGGCGGCAATGCCGTGGTCGGGTTCATCGTGTTCGTCATTCTCGTCATTGTCAACTTCATCGTTATCACGAAGGGCTCGGAGCGCGTGGCGGAGGTTTCGGCACGCTTTACCCTCGACGCGATGCCCGGCAAGCAGATGGCGATCGATGCCGATCTGAACCAGGGGCGATCACGGATGCGGAGGCAAAAGCGACGCCGTGAAAAGGTACAGCGCGAATCCGACTTTTTCGGAGCCATGGACGGTGCTTCAAAGTTTGTCAAGGGAGACGCGATTGCCGCAATCGTCATCATGCTCATCAACATTGGCGGCGGCTTTGTCATCGGTATGCTGCAGCGCGATCTGAGTGCGGCGCAGGCACTTCAGACCTATACCCCTGCTGACGGTCGGTGAGGGACTTGTCGCGCAGATCCCGGCGCTCCTCATCTCGACGGCGACCGGTATCATCGTCACGCGCTCGGCGGCAGAGGGCAACCTTGGCGGCGATCTCGTCAAGCAGCTCTTCCACAATGTACGTATTTTTATGATTCTCACGGGTGTGCTGCTCTTCCTCGCCATTATGCCGGGGCTGCCGGGGGTTCCCTTCACGGTGCTTGCCGTGATCTGCGGCGTCATTGCATGGAATCTCAGGCGCGGTCAAGCGGTCGAGCAGGAGGTCCAGCAGGTCGAGCAGAAGGCAAAGGCAAAGAAGGAGGCAACGACCCCCGAAAATATCGTCTCGCTCCTTCAGGTCGACCCGATGGAGCTCGAGATCGGCTACAGCCTCATCCCTCTCGTCGATACAGGACAGGGCGGTGATCTCCTCGACCGTATCGTCATGATCCGGCGGCAGTGTGCGCTTGAGCTCGGTCTTGTTGTGCCGACGATCCGCATTCGCGACAACATCCAGATCAAGCCGAATGCGTACATCATCAAACTCAAGGGCATTGAGATCGCGCGCGGCGAGCTGATGCTCGACCACTATCTCGCGATGAACTCGGGGACGGTGTTCGAGGAGGTGCCGGGCATCGAGACAACGGAGCCCGCGTTTGGACTGCCCGCACTCTGGATCTCGGAGAACGAGCGCGAGCAGGCGGGAGCTGAACGGCTACACCGTGGTCGATGCGGTATCCGTGCTCGCGACGCATCTCACGGAGATCATCAAGCAGCACGCCGCCGAGATTCTCGGGCGTCAGGAGACACAGAACCTCCTCGACAATCTGCAGAAGACCAACGGTGCGCTCGTGGATGAGGTCGTTCCGAACCTTCTCAGTGTGGGCGAGGTGCAGAAGGTGCTTGCAAACTTGCTGCATGAGCGCATCTCCATCCGCGACATGAGTACCATCCTTGAGGTGCTCGCCGACTACGCTGCGGCGACGAAGGATACGGACATTCTGACGGAGTATGTACGCCATGCGATGGCACGTCACATCACGCAGCAGAATGTGCAGAACGGGGTTCTGCCGTGCATTACACTCGACCCGGCACTTGAAAACAAAATTGCGGGCGGTGTACAGCGTACGGAGCACGGCTCCTATGTCAGCCTCGATCCGGATTCCATGCAGAAACTGCTGACGGCACTGCAGGAGGAGTTGAAGAAACTGACGGATCAGGGCTATCAGCCGATCGTGCTGACGAGTCCGACCGTGCGGCCCTATTTCCGCAATCTTGTTGAACGCTCGATTGCGGGGCTGATCGTCCTCTCCCATGCGGAGATTGAGCAGAATGTTGAAATCCAGATCCTTGGGGTGGTGAGAATCTAAGTGCAAGTCCGAACGGTGCGCGCATCTTCCGTGAAAGAAGCAATGGAACAGATCAAGGATGAGCTCGGAAGCGATGCCGTGCTCCTCCATACAAAAAAATATCGTGAAGGCGGTGTCCTCGGCGGCGCAGAGATGATCGAGGTGACCGCAGCTGTCGACGAGGCACAGGCTCGCGTGCCGCATGTACCGTCGGCCTATGTGCCGCCGGCTGCGCCAATCCTGCCGTCCAATGTGCTCAATCAGTATCGGATGAACGACTCTGTGCGTGAGGCGGCGATGGCAATGCCGGCCGGCGGCGTTCAACCCTCGTACGATACCTATGGCGGTGATGCGCCTGCCTATCTGCCGCAGAATATGGCAGAGTATCCTGTTCAGGAATATCCGGCATCGCAGCCGCCCCCCGTCGCTCCTTCCGGACCGCCGTCCATGGCACCGGCTCTCCCGACGGAACCTCCATACGCAGCAGAACCTGTTGCTGCGCAGCCTGCTTTTCCTGCCATGTCAGATGCAGACGGACAGGAAGAATCCGACGCGTCGGCAGAACGGATTCGGCTGCTCGAGGATGAGCTTGCACAGATGAAGACGATGCTCGCCTCCATGATGGCAGCGAATCAGCCCAGGGAAGTTGTGACCATACAGGACACGCTGCGCCGTCAGGATGTGCGTGAGGAACTCTGCGAGGATCTCTCCTCGAAGGTGCCTGTTGCCGATGTGAATCTCGACAGCCTTGACCCCCGCGCCGTAAGCGTGCTGTCCGGTTATCTCGCACAGGTGATGAAGTTCACTGACGGGCTCAAGCTCGGAGCGCACGGTTCGCGCGTCGTTGCCTTTATTGGGACGACGGGGGTCGGCAAGACTACGACACTGGCAAAGGTCGCTGCCCATTTTGTCTTGGAGGCAAACCTCAAGGGGGCGCTCATCACCGCAGACACCTACCGCATTTCGGCGGTGGAGCAGCTGAAAAAATATGCGGAGATCTTGGGGCTGCCGGTGGAAGTTGTCTACTCTGCGGCAGACCTCAAGAAAGCGATTGCGCGGCATCGCAGCAAGGATTTCATCCTTGTGGACACGGCGGGGCGAAGTCAGTACAACGAGTTCCAGATGGAAGAGCTGAAGGAGCTGCTTGCGGCGCACCCGCGCATGGAGAAGCATCTCGTTGTCAGTGCGACGACGAAGGAAGAGGATGTTGCCGAGATCATGACGCGTTTTTCCGCGTGCAAGCCGGATCGCATCATCTTTACCAAGACGGATGAGACACGCACGATTGGGATGGTGGTCAATCTGCTCGCGGGAGACGGCCTGCCGCTCTCATACCTGTCGAACGGGCAGAGCGTGCCGGATGACATTCTCCCCGCGACGGCAGATCGGCTGGCAGAGCTGCTATTGAGGAAATGATATGACAGATCAGGCAACGCGTCTGCGCCAGATGGTCGGCTCTGAGAGCGCGGCAGCTGCTTCGCTGGTCACGCCTGCACAGGCGGAGGCTTGGGCGCATGTACGAGTGGTCGCGATTACGAGCGGCAAGGGGGGCGTCGGGAAAACCAACCTTGCCGTCAACCTTGCGATTGCACTTCAGAAACGGGGACATCGGGTGCTCGTTATCGACGCGGACCTCGGCATGGCGAATGTGGACATTCTGCTCGGTGCCGCTTCGCGCAAACATCTGCTGGATCTCCTTCGTCCGGAGGTGACACTGGACGATGTGATTGTCCGCACACCGCATGATATACAGTACATTTCAGGTGGCTCAGGGATTGAAAAGGCGCTTGAGTACGATCATGCGGAAAAGCTTCTGCTGCAGCAAAAACTTGCGGACTGTGCCACGCGCGCCGATCTGATTCTCGTGGATACGGGTGCAGGTCTTGGGCGCAACGTCATGGACTTTATTCTTGCCGCCGACGAGGTGCTGCTCGTGACGACACCGGAGCCGACCTCTCTCACCGATGCCTATGCGGTGATGAAGGCGTACAGCATTTATGCGGCGCAGAAAAATCTCCGGCTTATTATCAACCGCGTATATGAAGCCAAGGAGAGCCGTGAGGTGGCACAAAAGCTCCAGCGCGCTGCAGAGAAGTTCCTGCATATGCCGGTGGACTGCCTCGGCTATGTATTTGAGGACACGGCGGTCACAAAAGCAGTGCGGAAGCAGACCCCGCTCCTGAAGGCGGAGCCGACTGCGGCGGCAGCACGCTGCATTGACGCACTGGCACAGTCTTTGATCACGGGTGGAGAAATGAATGTGAAACGCGGATGGAAAGGTTTTTTTACAGCAAATTTTTTTAAGTTTTGAGCATTCTCAAGGAGGATATTTTTACATGGCGGGCGAATTGGTACAGGCAAGGAGTATTTTAGCTATCGGACAGAGGCTGGAAATATTCTTTGAAAACAGCGAGGAAGGAACCTCCGGCTATACAAGCCGTGTTGAGGACATCGTCGGAGACGAACTCGTTGTCGCCATGCCGCTTGATGAGCGCCGTGTTCCCGTGATCCCGCGTGTGGGAGAAAATCTCTATGTTCTTGCAGGCGGAGAGGGCTGCCACTATCGCTTTTTCAGCGTGCACCGCAGCCACGGACGACACGAAGGACGCATCCCCGTGCTGCACATCTCCATACCGGAGGTCGCGGAGCGCTTTCAGAAGCGTGGGCTTTTCCGCATCAAGGTGAACCTTACGGCGACCGTGCGTTTGGTTGACAGTGAGGGGCAAGATCGACGCACCCAAGCGCGTTCCTGTCGTAGATCTCAGCGGAAGCGGTCTCGCGTTTGCGTGGCCGAAATCTGTGGGCCTGGAGTCGGATGCGGCCATTGAGATCAATGACATTCCGGGAATCGGCACGCTTGAAGTGATGACCCGCGTTATGCGGTGTACGCGCATCGAGCGCGAGGATGATACGCCGATCTATCACATCGGCGTGCAGTTTCAGGAGATATCACGCAGCATGAGGGATAAGATCATCCGCTATCTGTTCCAAGTGCAGCGGGCTCAGGTGGAGCGCGTGAAACATGACTGATGGAGTGAAGCGTAAAACGGTCGCAGGGGAGCAGAGGATCGCCCCGTTCGAGGCTGGTTGTCATCGGCTCATCAACGGGAGGTCCGCAGGCATTGCAGACGGTCATCACGGGGCTTTCCGAGCACTTTCCCTGTCCGGTGGTCGTTGTGCAGCATATGCCGGCGGGGTTTACCAATGCTCTGGCCAATCGTCTGCACAGCGTTGCGCGCGTGAGCGTACGCGAGGCGCGGGATGGTGAGCTGCTTGAGCCCGGGTGCGTCTATATTGCACCGGGAAATTATCATCTGCGGGTACTGCATGAGTCCGGTGTACGGCGCATTGCCCTCAGCGATGAACCGCCCGTTGGCAACCACCGCCCTGCAGTCAATGTGATGTACGACTCCGTTGCACATCTGGGAAAGGATGTCGTTGCCGTAATCCTTACGGGGATGGGCAGTGACGGGCGCGAAGGGATGCGCAGAATCAAGGAAAACGGCGGCTACTGCATTGCGCAGGATGAAGCGACCTGTGTCGTCTACGGAATGCCAAAATCCGTCATCGACGCGGGGCTGGCCGATGAGATATGCCCATTGCCGCAGATTGCCGATGCAATCGAGGCGGCTGTGAGAAGATAGGAAATAGGGGGAATATCAATGGATAACCAGTATATGGATATGTTCCTGGATGAGTCGCACGAACATCTGCAGTCACTCAACGAAGGACTCCTGCGCCTTGAGGGAGAACATGGAGGAGATCGATGCGGTCAACGACATCTTCCGCAATGCGCATACCCTGAAGGGCATGTCTGCGACGATGGGCTTTGCCAAGATTGCGGAGCTCACGCATGAGATGGAGGATGTCCTGGATCTCGTCCGTAAGAGCCAACTCAAGCTGAACGAGGACATTATGGACACCTTGTTCAAATGTCTCGATTCACTCGAACAGATGGTGGACAGTGTCGGAAACGGCGAGGCAGAGGATGTCGTCGATGTCTCGGATCTCGTCGCAAAGCTCAGCTCCATCTCCAAAGGAACACCCGCACCTGCAGCAGATGGTGCTGTAGCGGCAGCTCCTGCAGCCGCCTCATCCGGCGGTGATGCTGCCGCCGGCACGAACCTGGACCTCGATGACATCGATCTCGATGTCATGAAGAAGGCGAAAGAAGCCGGGATGAACCTCTTCCATATCAAGGTCACACTGATGGAGACCTGCGTCCTCAAGGCGGCACGCTCCGTTATGGTGATGCATGCACTGGATGAGGTTGGCGACGTTCTTAAGAGTATTCCCCCTGCCGAGGATCTTGAGCAGGAGAAGTTTGAGCGCAGCTTTGACGTGCTCATTGCTACGAGCGGCGATGCCGAGGCGATGCAGAATGCGGTAGATACCGTCTCTGAGATCGAGGACGTTGCTGTCACAGCGGTCGATCCCGACAAGGTCGGCAAGGAAGCAGCTCCTGCTCCGGCGGCGGCACCCGCTGCGGCCGCACCTGCGGCAAAAGGCAGCCCCTGCACCTAAGAAGGAGGCTGGAAAGCCCGCTGCTGCGCCCGCGAAGAAACAGCACCAGAGTCAGAGCGTCCGCGTCGATATCGAAAAGCTGGATACCCTCATGAACCTCATGGGCGAGCTGGTTATCAACAAGGTGCGTCTGGAACAGATTGGACAGACGCATCGCCTGAGCGACCTCATGGAGACACTCGAGCAGATGGATCGTGTCACGGGCGATCTGCAGAACATCGTCATGAAGGTGCGCATGGTTCCGGTCAGTGCCGTGTTCAACCGCTTCCCGCGCATGGTGCGCGACGTGTCCAAGGAGCTCGGCAAGGACATCAACCTCACAATCGAGGGCGAGGAGACGGAGCTTGACCGTACCGTTATCGACGAGATCGGCGACCCCATCATGCACCTGCTGCGCAACTCCCTCGACCACGGTGTCGAGAGCCCGGACAAGCGCGAGGCAAAGGGAAAGCCGCGCACCGGTGAGGTCGGCCTCATCGCACGCCACGAGGGCAACAACGTCGTTATCATGATCACGGATGACGGTGCGGGCATTGATGCAAACAAGATCCGCCGCAAGGCGGTCGAGAAGGGCATGATCTCGCAGAGTGAGGGCGGACAGCCTCGACGATTCGGATGCCGTTCGACTGATCTTCCTGCCGGGCTTCTCGACGGCGGAACAGATCACGGATATCTCCGGCCGCGGCGTCGGTATGGACGTTGTGCGCAGCAAGATTGAGGCGCTCTCCGGGCACGTCGATGTCGAGACGCATATCGACGAAGGATCCGTGTTCAAGATCAAGCTGCCGCTCACACTTGCGATCATTCAGGCGATGCTCGTACGGGTGCAGGAGGAGATGTACGCCATTCCTCTCACATCCATCGACAGTACGATCAACATCGAGCCGAGTGACATTCAGACCGTTCAGAATAAGGAGGTCATCGTCCTGCGCGGGGAGATCATTCCGATCATCCGCATGGAGGAGGCTCTTCAGGTTCCGCATACGAAGGACTCCGATGAGCATTTCGTCGTTGTCGTCCACGCAGGCGAGGCGAAGGCGGGCATCGTCGTCGACAATCTGATCGGTCAGCAGGAAATCGTTATCAAGACACTTGGCAATCTCTTCGCCGGACTCAAGCTCTTTGGCGGGGCAACCGTGCTTGGCGACGGAAGAGTCGCACTGATTCTTGACGTTGCGACGATGATACAGCAGTAAAAGGGGAGGGCAAAGAAGATGGCAGATGATATGAATCAGGGAAATGCGCCGCAGAACTCGCAGTATGTGGCATTCAATCTTCGCGATGAAGAATACGGCGTCAGCATTTTGAACGTGCAGGAGATCCGCAACCTCACGGACATCACGCGCGTTCCGTTTGCGGCGGACTTTATCAAGGGCGTCATCAATCTGCGCGGCTCGGTGCTCCCCGTAATTGACCTCAAGCAGCGCCTTGGGCTTGCGGAGACACCGTATACCGACCGTACGCGCATCGTTACAGTCTCCGTCGAGGATGTCCACGTTGGCATGCTTGTGGATGCCGTGACCGAGGTGCTGAGCCTCGAGAATGCGCCCATCGATACGAAGAAGGCAATGAATGCGCGCGAGAGCAGCCGATTCCTTAGCGGCATTGGCAATATCAGGGGCAGGCTCATCGTTCTCCTCAACCTCGAGGAGATCGTCGGTCTGCCGAAAGAAGCAAAGTAAAGGCGGTCATGCTTACTTTGCTGCGCGGTGATAAGAGGTAGAGCCTATGAGCGTAGATGAGAATCTGACAGAACTGTCAGAGCTGCAGTTGGATGTGCTCAGGGAGATCGGAAACGTCGGTGCAGGGAATTCTGCAACGGCGCTTTCCCGTCTCATCCAGCGCCGTATTGAGATGAATGTGCCCCATGTGGCACTTGTTCCAATTGAAGATGTACCGGAATTTGTCGGCGGACCGGAATTGGTTGTCGTCGGTATTTTCCTGCGCGTCTATGGCAAAGCACCGAGCAACATCCTCTTTCTCATCCCGCAGGAGAGTGCCTTTGCACTTGTGGATACACTGCTCGGACGTGAGCGCGGTGATACGCATGAGCTCGATGCGATGGATGAGTCGGCTCTTATGGAGATTGGCAACATCCTTGCGGGATCCTATCTGAATGCGTTCTACACGTTCACGGGCATGAGTATGCTGCCGTCCATCCCTGCGCTTGCCGTGGATATGGCGGGAGCGATCCTCAACGTCGTTTTGGTACAGCTTGGCGAGATGGGAGATCATGCACTCCTCATCGAGACAAATTTTTGTCGCCGAGGATCGGAGCATCAACGGACATTTCTTCCTGGTCCCGGATCCCGGATCCCTTGGCAGCATTATGAATGCGGTAGGAGTTGGATGATATGCCGGATTTGATAAAAGTCGGTATGGCCGACTACAAAGTCGGCGCAGCTCCGTCCACGCTCATCAGTTACGGACTGGGCTCGTGTATCGGTCTTTTCCCTTTATGACCCTCAGGCAAAGGTGGGGGTTGCTCCACTATATGCTGCCGGACAGTAAACAGGCGCGTCCCTCGGATACACCGGCAAAATTCATCGACACGGGGTTTCCGCTCATGCTTGCTGATGTTTTGAAGCTTGGTGCGTCGAAATCTCGGCTGGTGGCAAAGATTGCGGGTGGTGCGCAGATGTTTGCGTTCTCTAACACGACGAGCGTCATGCGCGTCGGCGAACGCAACGCGCAGGCGGCAAAGGAACTGCTTGCACAGCATGGAATCCGGCTTGTTGCGGAGGACACCGGACTCAACTACGGCCGCACCGTTTCCATTGATCTAACCAATGGGGTCTACACGGTGAAGACCGTCAGCAAGGGAGATAAGACCATATAGAAGAGAAGGTGAAGAGATGTTCAAAGTCGGTATGGCACTTGTGTTTTCTGTCATTGCCGCACTTGTCGTATTTCTTACGGGGATGTTCGGCGATGCACGCGTGACGACAATGCTCCTGCGCAGCCTCATCGCGTTCCTCTGTGCCGGCGTATTCACCTATCTCGTTGTATTCATTATTGAGGCAAAGGGATGGGCCGCATTCGATCAACTGCCGGCGGAACGGATGCAGGATATGCAGACGCCGCTCTATGACCCGGAGGACATCGATTTTTGATGCAGTGGAGACGGGGGCGAGGGCAGCAGAGAAATTTGCTGCGCAGAAAAAAACTTCCGTCCGCTCTCGGAGGATTCCTTTGTTCATATGAGAACCCCGGAGAACGAGGGCACACCTGAGCCCACACCGGCATAAAGTCGAACGACGGCATGAGAGGAGATGAACGCGATGACGGCACAGCCGGCGGAGGACATTGATGCCTTGTGGCGGGCGTATGAAACGGAAAAAGACCGTAGACGTGCGCAACCGTATCGCCGAGCACTATCTTCCCCTCGTCCGCCTTGTCGCCGGACGCATTGCGATCAGTCTGCCGCAGCATGTGGATCGGGAGGATCTCCTGAGCAGCGGCTTCTTTGGGCTCCTGGACGCGATCGAACGCTACGAACTAGCACGCGGAAACAAGTTCGAGACCTATGCGGGTGTGCGTGTGCGCGGAGCCATGCTCGACTATCTGCGTGCAAAGGACTGGATTCCTGTCAGCGTACGTCAGAATATTAAAAAATACGAGAAAGCTGTTGCGCGTCTCGAGGGGGAGCTTGGACGCACGGCGACCGACGAGGAGCTTGCCGCCGAGCTGGGGCTGACCATTGAGGGGCTGCATCATCTTGAGGGGCAGGTGAGTGCCGCTACCATCATCCCGCTCGAAGAATATCTGCGTACGGATTCACCTGCCTCCATGGATGATGGGCCCGTTGAACACGCAGAGTGGACCGAGGTCAAGGACACCCTTGCTGCTGCGATCGAAAAGCTCCCGGAGAAGGAGCGCACGGTTGTTGCACTCTACTATTACGACGAGATGACACTCAAGGAGATTGCTGCGATCCTGCACCTTTCGGAAGCACGGATCTCACAGCTTCATACAAAGGCAATCTTCCGTATGCGCGGTTCTCTTGCACGCATGCATGACGAATGATAATGGGGGCATCCGATATAGGTGCGGTTTGATGGATCGGGAGTGGTATTGTGGATAGTACCATTGGGAGTGTGCGCGAGGGGTTTCAACTGGTTGTCAAAACGGATGGCAACTATCTTACCGTATATCCGGAGAGTCAGGGCAGCACCGTCATTGATCTTTCCACGCTGAGGAAACGCCTTGAGGATGAAGGCATCACGGAGTACGATGTGCTTCAGCTTGCAAGAGTCGTGCGCGCAGCAGACGGCTTTTGAGGTGCGGCTCGACCCGCCGGTGGAGGATGGCGAGGAGAACGTCGTCATTCCATTTTCCATCGAGATTCCGCCTGATGCGATGACGGCAGCCGTGCGTTTTGATGAAAAAAAGGGGAATCTGCCGCCCTCCATTTCCGATGTGTTGGATGCGCTTGCTGCAAAGAAGGTCGTCTACGGCATTGACCGCGAGGCAATTGGGCGCGGCGTGGCGCGTCTGACCCCGTTTTTTTGCAGCGAGGCGGCACGGCCCCTGAAGCGGGGGTGGATGCGCGGATCGAAAAAGAAATTCGATATGGGAGAAAAGGGGCGTCCTGCCGCTCGCGCCTATGACCGCGTGGACTACAAAGACATGAATATCTTTATCCGTGCGCAGATTGGCGATGTACTCGCTGTGCGCATTCCCGAAACCGCAGGGGTTCCGGGAAAGAATGTCTTCGGGGAGGATATCGCACCCAAGCCGGGAAAGGCGATTGCTCTCCCACAGGGAAAAAACACAAAGATTGTCAACAATCATGAGCTCGTTGCACTCATTGACGGGCAGATTGTCGATGATGGGAAGAAGATCAGTGTCGACCCCCATCTTGTGATCGACTCCAGCGTGGACGTCGGAACGGGAAACGTCGATTTTGCCGGCAGCATCGAAATCAAGGGGGATGTAGAGAGCGGCTTTATTGTCCAAGCGACAGGGGACATCGAGATCAAGGGCATGGTCGGCGGTGCCGAGGTTAAGGGGCGCAGCGTCATCGTCCACGGCGGCATACGCGGCATGAACATCGGAAAGATCCATGCTGTGGAGGACGTGAGCATCTCCTTTGTCGAGAACGCAAACGTCGTTGCGGGACGTGATATCTTTGTCAACGATGTTGTACTTCACTCCGAGATGCGTGCGGGACACAACGTTCGTGTGGAGGGACGGCGCGGTATCATTACCGGGGGGAAGATCAGCGCAGGAGAGTCCATACGCGCCAAAAATATTTGGCAACAACTTCTACGTGCAGACCAATCTGAACGTCGGGGTTGACCCCAATCTGAAGCACCGCTACGATACACTTTCCAAAGAATGTGAGACAGCGGTCAAGCGTCTTACGGAACTCCATCTTTCGCTCGCCACGCTGAAGAAACAGCCGCTGATGAGCCTTTCGCCGCGACGTAGGGAGCAGCTGGCTGAAATGACGCACGAGCAATTCCCTCTTGCCGGGAAGATCAAGAAGATGCAGGAGGAGCTCGAACAGATGCAGGAAGAGCTTGAGCAGATGAAAAATGGTTCCATCGCTGCATCCGATACCATCTATCCGGGGGTCAACGCAACGATCAACGGGGTGAAAAAAAGACGATAGAGGAAGAGCTGCGCAACGCGCGGCTGCAAATGCTGAATGGGGAAATTGCCGTAGGAATCTTCTAAAGAGAGGCAGGTACCACCATGAATGTCACGCCAATCAGTATGCAGATGATGTTCCCCCAGTCCAATGAGGCGGGGAACGTTCAGAGCAATATGCAGAACCAGGTCAATATCCAGCAGAGCTTTGAGTCCATCCGTCAGAAGCAGGACGCGGAGCTCGCACGCCAGCAGGTGCGCGCCAAGGAACAGGCGAGTGAGGATGCACGCGTGAAGGATGACCCGGAGCGTGATCGGCGGCAGGGCGGCAGACAGGGCGGCGGCAGCCGCAGAGGAAGCGGGAAGGATCATGGTCCTGAGCTCCTGCAGCGTCTGGCTGCCGATCCCAATCGTGGTGTCCATCTCGACATTAAGTTGTAATTTTTTTCTCATATCGTTTGGAAACGTCGCGAAGGAGGCGTCCCGTTATTATTTCCGTGACCGAAATTCTGGGTGCTCTCATCATTCTCGGCGCTGTTTTGCTGCTCATTGTACGCTATATCATTCATCGGCGGCAGCGCAGCGAAGATGAGGACGAGGATCTTGCTGCATCCATTGAAAAAAACTAAAAAAAGAGCTTCAGCAGTCTGCGGATACCATCATTAAGCGTCTCGGCAGCCATGTCACCAAACTCGAGGGGCTCCTGCGCGAAGCGGACGACCGTCGTGTCCGTCTTGAGACGCGCGTTGCCGATGCACAGCGGCTGGAATGGGCACTCCGCCAACGTATTGAGGAACTGGAACGTCGTCTGCGCGACATGGGACAGCCTATGCCGACCCCGGCGGCGCACCCGGCAGAGAGTATGCCTGTCGCCTCCGTACCGCCGCTGCCATCGCAGGAAGCACGGCGCACGGACGGGGATGAATTTGCTGCCGTGCTCCACCAGTCCATCCTGCGTGAGCAGGCACGCGCCGTCGCTGAGCCACCGCGTACCCATGTGCAGCCGCAGACTTACGCGCCGCCGCAACAGTCTCCGGCGATGCAAAGAAGTGGGCGGCAGGAGTTGCCGCCGCAACGGAGTGCGATCCCGGTACCGCAGCCCGCACGTCCCGTCGCACCTCCTCCACCTCCATCGCAGACTGCTCCGCCAGAGAATGCGGAAGAACCCGTGCGCGAGGACGAGGCGATTACCAAGGCGCGTGCCCTCCTGCGTGCCGGCCGTACGGTCGAACAGGTCGCGCGTGAGACAGGGGTCGAGATCGGCGCACTCCGTCTCATGAGGCAGATGACGCAAAGGGATTGACAAAACGAGAAAAGGTAGGTATAATACCATTTGTTCGGGACGTAGCTCAGCTTGGTAGAGCGCTTCCTTGGGGTGGAAGAGGTCGTGAGTTCAAATCTCGTCGTTCCGACCATTTACAATGTTTCTAAGGCTTTTTGGAGTTTTCAGTGTCGCATACTGAAAGCTCCATTTTTTTGTTTGTCTGCCTTGAAACTCTGCGAATTTGGGACGATCTACCCACATAAGATGCTCATCATAGAGTGTGCCTGAATCATGGTTTCATCCGAAAACTTATCAGTACTTCCTATATATACCTGCTCACAAATATTTTGCAAATTTCAATGTCGATAAAGTCTTGAAAAATACGCTGCGTTTGCTATACAAGTAATGCTTAGTATGCTACAATGAAACTGTTTAGAAGGGAGTTGATACCATGGCACAACTTAGTGTACGAATTTCGGATGATGTGAAAAGAAATGCGGAGCAGGTTTGTGAGGATATTGGGATGTCCATATCTACCGCGATAAATATTTATCTCAAACGATTGGGGCGTGAAGGGCGTATCCCGTTTGAGGTGTCTGCTGATCCTTTTTACTCGCAGGAAAATATTGCCGTTCTTGACAGGCGTATCGCAGATATAAGGGCGGGTAGAAATGTGGCAGCACATGAGTTGATTGAGGTGTGATGTGCAAAAGATATGGCATGATGAGGCATGGGAGGAATATATAGAATGGCAGACGAAGGACAAGAAAAACACTAAAGAAAATAAATGCTCTTTTGCGGAATATTGACCGCAATGGGTATAACTGCACGGGAAAGCCGGAGGCTTTGCGTGGGAATTGGACGGGCTTTTATAGTGTGCGTATTGATTCTAAAAATAGGCTTATCTTTCAGATTACGGATGATGTCATAGAAATCGCTCAGTGTGGGGCGCATTATGGGGATAAATAAGTTCTTGCAGGGCGGGAATGTGCAAGCTCCGCGCAAGAGCGTGAAGGTTTTTTTCGCGTAAGGGGAGGGATCTTGTGAATCTGGTCGTAGATAATTCTGTTCTGCAAGTCCTCTTGCTTGCCGTCATGTTTCTCCATCATGGTGGAGATCAAGACGGGCGGGCTCGGTGTAGGGGTTCTGCTTGGCATCGTCGCGGCGGCGGTCTTCTGGGGCAGCCAGTACACGCGTGGACTGGTGGAACTCTATCACATTGCAGTCTTTCTCGTGGGCGTCCCTCACGATTATCGTAGAGATCCTGCTGCCGACAGTGGGATTGCTCGCGGGGCTTGGCGTTGCGGCGATGCTCTACAGCATTGTGCTTGCACTCGGCGGAGACATCGGTGCGCTGGCGGCACTCGGCATCGCACTGGTGATTGCGGTTGTCCTCTTTTTGCTGATTGTCTCGCGTTTTGCCGTCAAGTAGGCTCTGGAACAAGATTGTTCTGCAAAAAGTCCTCGCGTACAGAGGAAGGCTATGTGAGCGCGGCGGAGCAGTCGGAGCTTGTCGGGAAGACGGGCGAGGTGATCACAGAGCTGCGTCCCTCGGGGACGGCACGCATCGACGGCCGTCCCGTGGATGTGATCTCTGAGGGTGCGTTTATTCAAAAAGGGAAAAGTATTGTTGTCCTGTCCGTGAACGGCAGCCGCGTCGTCGTACGCGAGATGTAGTGCCGTCTGGCGGAATTTGTTAAGGAGGTTCGTATGGGAACACTGTTTGGGGAGCATTCCTCATTGTCATCGTCATTCTTGCTGTGTCGATTTTCCTGCACTTTGTGCCGCTCGGGCTCTGGGTGTCCGCGATTTCGGCAAATGTCTCGGTGAGCATCATGTCGCTCATCGGTATGCGTCTGCGCCGCGTGCCGCCGAGCCGCATTGTATTGCCGCTGATTAAGGCAAATAAGGCTGGGCTTGACGTAAGCGTCAATCAGCTCGAGGCACATTACCTCGCGGGCGGCAATGTGGACAAGGTGGTCGATGCGCTGATCGCATCCCATCGCGCACAGATCGCCCCTGCCGTTCGAGGCGTGCGGCGGCGATTGATCTCGCAGGACGCGATGTGCTCGATGCCGTGCAGATGAGCGTCAACCCGAAGGTGATTGAGACACCGATTGTGTCTCGCTGTCGCGGCAAACGGCATTGAGCTCAAGATCAAGGCACGCGTCACCGTGCGTGCGAATATCGACCGCCTCGTCGGCGGTGCGGGTGAGCCGACAATCATCGCCCGTGTCGGTGAGGGCATTGTCACGACGGTCGGCTCCTCGCAGAGCCACACGGACGTGCTCGCAAACCCCGATGACATCTCGAAGACGGTGCTCGGCAAGGGGCTCGACGCGGAACAGCATTCGAGATTCTTCCATCGATATCGCGGATGTCGATGTCGGTCGCAACATCGGTGCGGAGCTCCAGACCGATCAGGCGGAGGCGGACAAGCGCATTGCACAGGCAAAGGCGGAGGAACGCCGTGCCATGGCGGTTGCGCGCGAGCAGGAGATGAAGGCGTACACGCAGGAGATGGAGGCAAAGGTTGTCGAGGCACAGTCCGAAGTGCCGCACGCAATGGCACAGGCTCTGCGCGAGGGCAAGCTCGGCGTGATGGACTACTACCAGCTGAACAATATCCAGTCCGACACCGATATGCGCCATGCCATCAGCGCATCGGGGAAGGCGGACGAAAAGCATCCGACACCGCCCGTAAAGTGAGGGATGCGGTATGGAATACCTCATTGTCATCGCCGTCGCGGTAGCGATTGCCGTCTTTGACGATCGTGTGCGCGGCAAGAAGAAGGTACCGCCGCCGACCGTACTGCAGGACATTCCGCGTCCGAGGAAGCGGGCGGAGCAGAATACGACGTTCGAGATTCCGCCGCTGCGCGGGGTTCCCTCCGACGTGCAGGTTACGATCGATGCGGAGGTGCTGCGTGCGCAGGAGCTGCGCAGCAAATGGGAAGAGGCGCGCAGAGAGGCACAGCGTGCCAAGCGTACGCGTGAACGTGCGGAACGCCTTGCGGCAGAGGAGGCTCAGGCCGCTGCTGCGGTTGTGCCGCAAACGGTCGGGCGAACGCCGTCTGTCCTACTGCCGCAGCTGACGGCGGATACGATGGCACAGGCGATTGTGCTCGCCGAGGTGCTTGGCAAGCCGCGCGCACTGCGCAGATTTCCACAGAGATAAAATGGGGGCTGTTGTACGAGGTTTTTTTCAGCTTCGTACAACGGCCCCTTTCCTGTATTTAATCAAATTTCGGTGAATATGAAGGCTGTATGTTCATGTAACAATATGCCGAGGCACATAGAATTCTTGACACTATAGAGAAAAAAACATTAAAAATGAATAGGAGTATTCTATAGGCAATTTTGAACAACACAATGAGGAGGTGGCCGTTATTATTACTGAATTACTCATGGTAATTTTTGCTGTCGCTGTCGGTGCTGCTGCGGGCTATGTCGCACGGAGACGCACGGCGGAGGCTCAGATAGGATCAGCCGAGGACGAAGCAAAGCGCATTGTCGAAGAGGCCGGTAAGCGGGCGGAGACGAAGCAGAAGGAAGCTCTGCTTGAGGCAAAAGAGGAAATCCAGCGTCAGCGGCAGGAGTTCGAGCGTGACTCGAAGGAGCGGCGCAGTGAGATTCAGCGCCTCGAACGCCGTACGATTCAGAAGGAGGAAAACCTCGACCGCAAACTTGAGTCCATCGAGAAGAAAGAGGAAGGTCTTGCGCGCAAGGAGGCGCGCATCGACAAGACGCAGGCGGAGGTGACAGCCCTCTACGAGAGCCAGAAGCAGGAGCTTGAGCGCATCTCGGGGCTTACGTCGGAGGAGGCACGCACGGTCCTCATGGCGGAGGCGGAGGAGGAGCTCAAGCACGAGAAGGCGCGCAAGATCAAGGAGTACATCCAGCAGACGAAGGATGAGGCGGACAAGGCAGCGCGCGAGATCCTAAGCGTTGCAATCCAGCGCTGCGCCGCCGATCATGTGGCAGAGACGACGGTCTCCGTCGTGGCACTGCCGAACGATGAGATGAAGGGTCGCATCATCGGGCGTGAGGGTCGGAACATCCGCACACTCGAAACGCTGACCGGCATTGATCTCATCATTGACGATACACCCGAGGCGGTCATCCTCTCGGGATTTGACCCCGTACGGCGCGAGATTGCACGCATTGCACTCGAAAAGCTGATTCAGGACGGACGCATCCATCCCGCACGCATCGAGGAGATGATCGAGAAGGCGCGCCGTGAGGTCGACCAGCGGATTAAAGAAGCGGGCGAACAGGCGACGTTTGAGACGGGGGTGCATGGCATCCATCCGGAGCTCGTGCGCCTCCTCGGGCGCATGCGCTATCGTACGAGCTATGGGCAGAATGTGCTCGCACACTCGATCGAGGTCGCGCACCTCGCGGGACTCATGGCGGCAGAACTCGACTGCGATGTCATGCTCGCAAAGCGCGGCGGACTTCTCCACGACATTGGAAAGGCGGTCAGCCACGAGGTCGAGGGACCCCATGTCACCGTGGGGGCGGATCTCGCACGCAAGTATCGCGAGTCCAAAGAGGTCATTAACATCATTGAGTCCCATCACGGAGACGTGGAGGCGACGACGATCGAGGCGGTGCTCGTCGCTGCGGCCGATGCCGTCTCAGCGGCACGCCCCGGTGCGCGGCGCGAGAGCCTTGAGTCCTACATCAAGCGCCTTAAGGCACTGGAGGAGATCGCGGAGTCGTTCGACGGCGTAGAGCGCTGCTTTGCGATTCAGGCGGGACGCGAGATCCGCGTCATGGTCAAGCCGGATAAGGTGGACGATGCGGGTGCCGCTGTGCTCGTCCATGACATTGTGAAAAAGATCGAGGGAGATCTCGAGTATCCGGGACAGATCAAGGCAACGGTGATCCGAGAGACGCGTGTCGTCGACTACGCCAAGTAGACGTGAAGTTCAAAGTAAATGTGAGATAGGGGGCACATGCCCCTATTTCTGGGAAATATGGAGAGTGCGTCGTGCCGGGGGCGGACGCGTCTGCATGTGTTTCGACGGGGGAGCCTATGCAGCAACTGACGTATATTGTTTCCGGTACTGCAGCCGCACAGCGCAAAGCGGAACAGGCGAAGGAAACATTGGATCGGATTCCCCATGTGGAATCCCTGCTTATCACGATTACCGCACCCCTGCGAGATGCCGCTCGCAAAGGCTTTTGCAGATGAAGGAAGCCGTTCGTGAACTGTTTCCGGCGGCAAGGATTCTGGTGCACACATGTGCGCTCAAGATGGCGGATCTCCAGCTGGATACGGAAGGGATCATGCTGACCTTTACGGCATTCGAGGCGTCGCAGGTGGATTTTGCCGTTGTGGAGGGGAATACGGCAGATGCGGCAACAACGGCAACGTTTGTCGATTTTGTTGCAGCACGTCCTCAAACGAAGGGCATCGAGTTTTTTTGTCGTCGGGCTCATGGATCAAATTGACGCCCCTGTTCGATGGGATCTCTGTCATTGATGAGCGCATCGAGGTATTCGGTGCATTCGTGGATGCAGGGGCGATCAACGCACACGGCTATATCGTTGCGGACGATGTTGTGATGGAGCTTGGCATGGTCGCTGTCGTCTTCCACGGAGAGACGTTGGGGGTGCATGTCGTACGCAATTTTGGTTGGAACGTCCTCGGGCGCGAGATTGTGGCGACCAAGGTGGAGGGGTGCACGATCATGGAGCTGGACGGCGATACGCCGCTCAAGATCTATGAACGTTATTTCGGCATCAGGGGCGACGGTGACTTCAGCGCGGATGCCGCACTCTTTCCACTCTGCTTTGAGGAGGAGGACGGGTCGATCTCGGCACGCGTCCCGCTCAAGATTGAAGAGGGACGGGAGCACTGACTTTTGGCATTCCCATGCAGAAAGGGACGAAGTTCCGCCTTGCCTATGGCGATCCGTATGGAATCCTTTTCGAAGGCGGCAGAGAATACGCGCTCAATGTCCGCGTTCTCGCCGCAGGCGATTCTCGGCACGGCGTGCGTTGGGCACTATTTGCTGCTCGGCGAAGATGTGGTGACGGAGATGACGCCCTGTGCGGGGTTTCCCTCGTCGACCTCGTTTATGTTCGGTGAGGTTCGGCGTGTGGGCAGACGTATTGCTACGGCGCATCTGAATGTCCTGCTCGTCGGCATGAAGGAGAATCCGGGCTATACGAAGAACATCCCGCTGCAGACCAAGCGGGTGGCACAGCTCTCCCTACAACCGCAAGATGCTCGCGTTCATGTCGCATTTCATCCGTGTCTCGGAGGAGGAACTGCATACGGCAAATCAGCGCCTCTCGCAGCTGGCGAGCCGCGATGCTCTGACGAACCTCCCTAAATCGCCGTGAGATGGAGCGGCTTCTGAAGGATGCTGTTGAACAGGCGCAGGAGCATAAAACTCCGCCTCTGTCATTCTCCTGGATATCGATCACTTCAAAGGGGTCAACGATACCTATGGGCATGATGTGGGGGACAAGGTGATCCTCAAGGTGGCGGATGCGATCTCCCGTACCATCCGCGGATCGGATGCGGGCTGCCGCTGGGGCGGCGACGAGTTCTTTATCATTCTCGCAGGCGCACCCCTCGACGTCGCGGGCAGAGTCGGTGAGCGTATCCGCCGCTGTGTGGAGGCGGCGGAGATGCCGTTTGACCGCACGGTCACGGTCAGCGTCGGCGTTGCGACGTTCGATGTGGAGCGCGACAATGAACTTCAGCTGTTCAAGAATGCGGATGAAGCACTCTATCAGGCGAAGAAGGCAGGGCGGAACGCGGTCTACGCGCTCGGGCTTGATGTATTAACAGTGTTGAATAGAATGTGTGGGAGGCGGTGCTATGTTTGACTTTTTGCGAAGGCTTGTGGGACGACGCCCTTCCCGCTCCAAAAACGAGCAGGCGCGTCCCGGTGTTCAGCTGCTCGCCTCCGTGCTCGTCTGTTTTCCCGAGATTGAATCGGTTTCCTACGATCCTCGCGAGAACCTTTTGACGATGGATTTCGTCGTGCGTGCACAGCTTTCTCCGGAGGATATCGAAAAATTTGCTGCACTTCTTGGCGAGAGCATTGAGACGTTCCATGTGATCGAGGGCAGTATGGCGAGCACGATGGATTTTTCCTACGAACAGCATGACGCGCTTACCATCCTCCATCTTGCACGGCGGATGGACGAGCTTTCGGAACGGGAGCTGAACTCGATCATGCAGCTCCTGACGGAGCGGTTTGGTGAGGATCTCCTCATCGATGCACATGGGGAGAGACCTTGGATGTGGAGTTCCGTATGCTCCAGCACGAGACACTTGAGCGCATGCTCATCGCTGTGCGGAGATTCCTCTGCGCGACCGTCTGGTCGGCATCCGTGAACGCGATCAGGTCATTGTCTCACAACCGATGAGTAAAATGGGAGGAAGCACTGTGCGCATTATGTTGGTCGGTGACGTTGTCGGACGTGCGGGACGGCGTGCTTTTTCGTGCGATCACACCGAAGCTGCGGCGCGACCGTGCAATCGATGTGGTCATTGTCAACGGAGAGAACTCTGCCGGCGGCAAGGGCTTTACGCGCAAGGCTCTGGATGAACTGTATGCGGGCGGTGCCGATGTTGTAACCTCGGGCAACCACGTCTGGGACAAGAAGGATGTCTTTGCCTTCGTTGACGAGGAACCGTTTTCTCGTGCGTCCCGCGAACTACCCCGAAGGGGCTCCCGGAAGGGGTACTGTATCTTTCCGTTCAAGGCGGCAAATATCGCCGTACTGAACCTGTCGGGCCGTTCCTTCATGCCCGCTCGACTGTCCGTTTCAAAAGGCGGATGATATCCTCGCGGAGATCGAGGGCATGGCGGATGTTGTCGTGCTCGATTTCCACGCTGAGACCACCTCGGAGAAGCTCGCAATGGGATACTATCTGGACGGGCGTGCGGATGTTGTCGTCGGAACGCATACGCATGTGCAGACAGCGGATGAGCGTATTCTGCCGGGCGGCACAGCATACATCACAGATCTGGGCATGGTCGGTGCACAGGACTCTGTTTTGGGTGTGCGCAAGGATATTGTGATTCAGAAATTCCGCACGGGGATGCCCGTACGTTTTGAGATGGCGGAGGGGCAGCGGAGTATGCTGCTGTGATCGTGGAGGTCGACCCTTCGGGATACTGTGCGACGCAGATCGAACGCGTTTTGATCCGCGAGAATGCATAATCAAGGAGAATTCTATGCCAAGCGATTTGCATATCCATACGACCTTTTCCGATGGGCGGGATACCCCCGAGGAGGTTGCGGAGGCGGCAAAGGCTGCGGGACTGCGCTACATCGCCATCACGGACCACGACACCGTCGAGGGTGTTACGGAGCTCTATGAGAGCGGACGTTATGCCACAGGCAGCCTGCGCATCATTCCCGGCGTTGGGTTCAGTACGGGGGACGGAGCGCACGAGGCTCATATACTGGGGTACAATATTGATATTTACAATGCAGGGCTTCAGGAAAAACTCGAGGAGATCAGTGAGGCACGCTGGACGCGCTTTACGGAGATTGTGGAGCGTCTGCGGGAACTCGGCTACGAGATCGGCGAGACCGAGGTGCTGACCGATGAGGGGATGTGCAAGGCCGTCGGACGCTCCCATGTGGCGCGCGTGTTGGTCAAAAAGGGCTATTTTGACTCCATACGCACGTGTTTCGACCAGCTTCTCAAGCGAGGACAGCCCGCCCTATATTCCACACTTTCGGTTTGCCCCCGAAGAGCTCATCCACATCATCAAGGGCGCGGGTGGGATTCCCGTGCTTGCCAATCCTAAGGCACTCGATGATGAGGCGTATATAAAGCAGCTCATAGAGTTGGGGCTTGAGGGCATTGAGGTGTTCTATCCGACCTATGACCGTGCGGATATACAGCACTACATGGATATTGCACAAAAGCACGGACTGCTCGTATCCGGCGGATCGGACTATCGCGGTTTTGTAGGGGCGGCAGCCGGATGCTGTCGGGCAGTTTACGATCGAGGACATCTACGCGGAAAAATTTCTATCGACCGCCGCATCATATCAGCTGAGATGAAAAGAGGAGAGACACAATGGACGTTATTGCCCTTGTCGGTCCAAGCGGTACCGGCAAAAGCCACCGCGCCCTGTGGGTCGCCCAGCAAAACGGAGCAGATGCCATCATTGACGACGGTATTCTCATAAAGGATGGAAAGGTGATTGGCGGCAGTTCCGCAAAAAGGAGAAGAACCGAATCATGGCGGTGCGCCGTGCGATCTTCGTTCTGCCGGGACATGCCTCCGACGTGCGGCGTGCGATCGCAGAATCCGAGCCGCGCCGAATTCTTGTGCTCGGTACGTCGGAAAACATGGTGCAAAAGATCGCAAAGGCACTACGCATCGGACCTGTGAGCAAGATCATCCGCATTGAGGACATCGCCTCGAAGAAGGACATGGAGCTTGCACAGTATCATCGTCTGAAGCGTGGTGAGCACATCATTCCCGTGCCGACGATCGAACTCAAACCGCATTTCTCAGGCTATCTGATCGATCCCATCAAGAGCTTCTTCAAGACCTCCTCGTCCAAGCGGCGCCGCCTCGGAGAACGCTCGATCGTGCATCCTGTGTTCAGCTACTATGGGAAACTCGTCATCGATGACTTGGTCATCAAGAGTATTGTCCACATTGTTGCGGAGGCATTTGAGGAAGTGCACCGCATCGGCAGAACGCATGTGAAGCATCTCGTCAGCGGCGATGACGATCTCGGCATCACGGTCTCTTTCGAAGTCGTGTTTTCCTATGGGCATGGGATCACGGAGACGATGGCGACCCTGCGCCGGCGTCTGCAGACAGAGATCGAGCGCATGACCGGCATGGTTGTGCACAAGATAGACATCCTCGTCAAGAGCATTCACATTGACAAAGCGGCACTTGCACATTCGTGAGTGAGGAACTCTGCAGACCTATAAAGGCTTTTGCAAAGGCGGCTTCACTTTTTTTGGAAAAAGTGCTAGAATGAAAAGGATTTTTAGGGATGTAGAACTAAATATATATCTGTTTTATGTGCCTTTTTTTCTGTGCACATTAAGGAAAAACTGATAGCATTAGCGTTTCCTAAAAATACAGAGAAAGGAATGTGACATACATGCTTGAGCAGCTGGTGAACACCTCGACGATTGATATCGGCAGCCGCGCAATGGCGGCGGCATCCTTGCGGCACGAGGTACTCAGCAATAACATCGCCAACGTGAACACACCGAACTTCAAGCGGAGTCATGTCCGCTTTGAGGACTTGCTGAAACGGGAACTGGGACTGGATGACGATCCTCTGATGAAAGTTGTGCGGACGCATGACCGGCATTTTCCCATCGCTTTTCGGGGGAAGGCACGGCCTGTCATCGAGCAGGAGCAGCATACGAATATGCGCTTGATGGGAACAACGTCGACATCGACGTGGAAATGGCAGAGGTTGCGAAGAACCAGCTGTACTACAGCGCACTGGCAACGACGCTTGGCGGACAGATCAGCAAGCTGAAGAGCGTCATTTCGAGCGGTCAGGGCAGCTGATAAACAGGAGGGCATGATATGGGAATGTTTCTGGGAATTGATGCAGCCGCGTCCGGACTTACGGCGGAACGTCTGCGCATGGATGTGATCTCTAACAATATCGCAAACGCCAACACAACGCGTGCACAGGGCGGAGGTGCCTATCACCGCCGCTATGTTGTCTTCCAGCCCCGCGAAAAGGGGAATGGCATCGGCTTCGAGTCCTTTCTTGCGCGTGCCTCGGAGCGTATGCGTCCGGGCGACGGCGTACGTGCCGTCTCCATTCAGGAGGATCGCACGCAGGGGACGCTCGTCTATGAGCCGGGACATCCGGATGCGAATGCGGAGGGCTATGTCGAACGTCCGAACGTCAACATCGTTGCAGAGATGGTGGATATGATCTCTGCGTCGCGCGGGTACGAAGCGAATACGACAACGATCAATGCGGCAAAGTCCATGGTGACTGCGGCGCTTCGCATTGGCAGCGGCAGCTGATTTCAGCGCACAGTTTAAGGGAGATCAATGTATATGGAAGTACAAGCACTGCAAATGACCCCCGTGACGATGCGCGCGACCAGTCATCTGGGCGAGACCGTCGAGAAAAGAAGCACCGAAGAGCTTCGGTACATATCTGAAAGATGCCCTCTCTGAGGTGAACAAGCTCCAGCTTGCGTCGGACGAGCAGAACAAACTGCTCGCGGCAGGCGAAGTCCAGGATGTCTCTCAGGTCATCGTGGCGGGGCAGAAAGCGGAGATTGCTCTGCAGCTGACACTGCAGCTGCGCAATCGTGCCGTTGCTGCCTATCAGGAAATCATGCGGATGCAGGTATAATGACTGCCTGCCGTTTTCGTGCGCCGCTCCGACGGCGGCACATAACCGTGATGACTTGAAGGGAAAGAGATTATGGGAGAGTGGAAAGAGCGCGGTCTTGCCATGTGGGAACGCTTTGACAAGCGCCAGCGCTACATCATGCTCGGTTCGGCACTCGCGATTCTCGTCCTCATCTTTGGCCTGAGCTTTTGGTACGGCAGCAAGCCGGATATGGTACCGCTGTTCACCGATATGGAGACCAAGGATGCCGGTGAGGTAGCCAATCAGCTGCGCGAATCGAACATTACCTACGAAGTACAGGAAAACAAGTCGGGGACGACGATCCTCGTCCCGACGACGAACGTTCACGAGGCGCGTCTGAACCTCGCGACACAGGGGCTGCCGCGCGGGAACAAGGGCTTTGAGATCTTCGATGACAGCAAGCTTGGTGTCACCGAGTTCCAGAACCGCGTCAACTATCTGCAGGCGCTTCAGGGAGAACTGACGCGCACGATTGAGCAGTTGGAGGCGGTCGAGAAGGCACGCGTCCATATTGTGCTGCCCGAGGACAGCCTCTATAAGAAAGAGGAGAAGCCGGCGACGGCCTCCATTATGCTGCGCCTCAAACCCCATGCGGAGCTGACGAAGAAGGAGATCAAGGGGATTGTCAACCTCGCGGCGCACAGCGTCAAGGGGCTGACTCCGGAGAATATCACGATCGTCGACGATACGGGGAAGATTCTGAACGATCCCGACGATCAGGATGAAAAAAATCCATTGGGGTCAAGACGCTCACGCAGCTTGACATGACGCGCAAGGTGCAGGACAACATCGAGAAGAAAGTACAGTCTCTGCTCGACCAGACACTGGGCGAGGGACGTGCCTTTGCGCGCGTGAGCGTGGAACTGGACTTCGATGACCGTCTGACCGATCGCCAGACCTTTACGCCGGTCGTAGACGATGCGGGCATCATCCGCAGTCAGCAGGACATCTCCGAGAGCTATGTCGGCAGTTCGACGAATCCGGGAGGACCTGCAGGTGTGCAGAGCAACGTTCCCGGCTATGTCGAGCAGGAGTCAAAATGCCAACGCCGAGTACGAGAAAAAAGGAATCGACGAAGAACTACGAGATCAACGAGGAGCGGCAGCACGTCATCGCATCTCCGGGGTCGATTCGCCGCCTGACGGTCGCCGTTCTCGTCAACGATGACGTAACCCAGCCGCAGCAGGAGAGCATCCTGCGCACGGTGAGCAGCGCGGCGGGCATCAACCCGCAGCGCGGTGACACGATCTCCGTGGAGCCGCTGCCGTTCAGCACGGAGGCGGCAGAGCGCCGCGCCGCAGAGGAACAGGCAGAGAAGGATCGTCAGGATCGCATCTTCTACACGCAGGTCGGACTTGCCCTGCTTGTCATTGCCCTCATTGTCGGCGGCATCCTCATGTACCGCCGCAAGAAGCGTCTTGAGCGTGAGGCTGCCGAAGAGGCACGGCGCATTGAGGAAGAGCGCATTGCAGAGCAGCGCGCTGCGGCAATCGCAGCGGGCGAGGTCGAGGAAGAAGACCTCTCCGAGGAGGAGCAGCAGCAGATGAATCAGAAAATGGCGCTGCTCGCGCTCATTGACGCGAAACCCGAGGAGGTTGCACTCCTCGTCAAGACGTGGCTTTCGGAGGAGGAGTAACAATGCCGGATATGTATGGCAGTGATGATCTCACCAATCAGCAGAAGGCTGCAATCCTCTTCATCGCCATTGGTCCCGAGTACTCTGCAAAGTTGTTTCAGCACATGGACGACGATGAGATCGAGCATCTGACGCTCGAGATCGCGAACCAGAAGCAGGTGTCCTCCGCACTCAAGGCAGAGGTCATCGCGGAGTTCTACTCCATGTGCATGGCACAGGACTACATCTCCTCGGGCGGTCTGCAATACGCGCAGAACGTCCTCGAGAAGGCACTCGGTCCCGACAAGGCACTCGAGATCATCAACCGTCTCACAACGAGCTTGCAGGTGCGTCCCTTCGACTTCCTGCGGAAAAACCGATCCCTGCGCAGCTGCTCAACTTCATTCAGAACGAGCATCCGCAGACCATCGCACTCGTCATGGCGTATCTCGAGCCGGATCAGGCGGCCATCGTCCTCGGCTCGCTGCCGCCGGAGTCGCAGGTCGAAGTCACGAAGCGCATTGCGATGATGGATCGCACGTCGCCGGACTTCATCCGCGAGGTCGAGCGCGTGTTGGAGAGAAAGCTGTCCTCCATGGTGACACAGGACTTTACCACAGCGGGCGGCATCAAGGCGATCGTCGAGGTGCTCAACCGCGTCGACCGCACGACCGAGAAGGCGATTGTCGAGACCCTCGAGGTCGACAATCCCGAGCTCGCCGAAGAGATCAAGAAGCTCATGTTCGTGTTCGAGGACATTGTCCAGATCGACGACCGCTCCCTGCAGCTCGTTCTGCGCCAGGTGGAGACCAAGGATCTCTCCCTCGCGCTCAAGGCAACGCCGCAGGAGGTCGCCGAAAAGGTGTTCAAGAATATGTCGACGCGTGCCGCAGATATGCTGCGTGAGGAGATCGAGTTCATGGGACCGGTCAAGATCCGCGACGTGGAAGAGGCGCAGCAGAAGGTTGTCGGCGTCATCCGCGTACTCGAGGACAAGGGCGAGATTGTGATCTCGCGTGGCAAGGGAGACGAGATGATTGTCTAGAGTTATCAAGGCAGCCGTCTGGGAAGAGAATCCGCATCTCATCGACGCGCCGCCCCCTCCTCCGCCGCCCCGTGAGGACGGCGAGGAGGAAGGGCTGAGCGAAGAGGCCGTTCAAAATCTGCTCGCACGCATTGCAGAACGCGAGCAGGCGATGGATGAACGCGTCAAAGAGGCGGAGATTCAGGTTGCCGTCCTTCGCGGTCAGGCCGAGGAGGATCGCGACCGCCTTCTCACTGAGGCGCAGACACAGATCGAGCAGGATCGTGAAGACGCTCGCAAGAAAGGGTATGAGGAGGGCTTTGCCGAAGGGCGCACAGCGGGCGAAGCTGCCGTGCGCGAAGAAATGGCGGAGCTCATTCGCCAAACGAACGCACAGGCGGAGAAGACCCTGCGCGATGCCCACGATGCCATACGAGACTATGTAGTGAATGCCGAGCAGGACATTGTTTCGATTGCCATGACGGCGGTCGAGCGCGTTCTGCCGCAGCACTTCATTGACGTGCCGCAGATGGTGCTGCCCGTTGTGCGTGATGCCATCCTGCGCGTCAAGGATCAGAAGGAGATCGTCGTCCACGTTCCGCCCGCCAGTTACGACTTCGTACTCATGGCGCGGGACGAACTGCGCTCTGTCCTGACGGCGGGGGATACGAACCTCACGATCACCTCGGACGAGGGGCTGAAGCCGGGCGACTGCCTCGTGGAGACCCCGAATGGCAGTGTGGATGCACGTCTGCAGACACAGATCGAACAGCTCAAGAAGGCTGTGCGGGAAGTTATGCTATGAATATGAGTGAAACGGGGGCAATCCCCATTTTCCATAGATATCCAAAAAAATTCCGCGATGCGCTTCACAACGCCGCACCGATGAAGCTGACGGGCAAGGTGACGCAGATCATCGGTCTCGTTATCGAGTCGCAGGGTCCGACCGTTACGGTCGGAGAACTCTGCTATGTGAGCTCGCATTTTCGCGGGGATGCCGCCGATTCCGGCGGAGGTCGTCGGATTCCGTGAGGGCAGCGTGCTCCTCATGCCCGTTGGGGAGATGCAGGGCATCGGTCCCGGCTGTGAGGTCATCGCAACGGGGCGGCGGCTGCGCGTCAAAGTGGGGCCCGAGCTGCTCGGACGCGTCCTTGACGGGCTCGGCAATCCGATCGACGGCAAAGGGCCGATCCTCGCAAAGGAAGAGTATCCGCTGCAGGCACCGCCGCCCCCTGCCGCTCACGCGCCCGCGCATCCATGACAATCTCTATGTCGGCGTGCGTGCGATCGACGGGCTCATCACACTCGGTGATGGGCAGCGCATCGGCATTATGGCAGGCTCCGGTGTCGGTAAATCTACGCTTCTCTCAATGGTTGCACGCAACACCGAGGCGGATATCAGCGTCATTACCCTTGTCGGAGAACGCGGCCGTGAGGTGCGTGACTTTATCGAGCGCGACCTCGGCGAGGAGGGGCTGAAACGCTCCGTCGTCGTTGTCGCGACCTCCGACCAGCCCGCACTCGTCCGCATTAAGGGAGCGATGACGGGGACAGCGATTGCCGAGTATTTCCGTGACCAGGGGCATAAGGTCGTCCTGATGATGGACTCGGTCACGCGCTTTGCGATGGCACAGCGCGAGGTTGGGCTTACCATCGGCGAACCGCCTGCAACGCGCGGCTATACGCCCTCTGTCTTTGCCATGCTGCCGCGTCTGCTTGAGCGCGCGGGTACGAGCGAGAAGGGCTCAATCACGGGCATCTACACTGTCCTTGTGGACGGCGACGATATGAACGAGCCGATTGCGGACGCTGTGCGCTCCATTCTTGACGGACATATCGTACTCTCGCGGCGGATTGCGGCACAGAACCACTTCCCCGCGATCGACGTGCTCGGAAGCGTCAGCCGTGTCATGTACGAGGTCGTGGACAAGAGCCACCTTGCGGCGGCGCAGGAGATGCGTCAGCTCATGGCGGTCTATGCCGAGGCTGAGGATCTCATCCACATCGGCGCGTATGTCAAGGGCTCAAGCCCAAAGATCGACACTGCAATTCAGAAGATTGACGGCATCAATGCCTTTCTTTGTCAGGACATCTACGAGGTGACCTCGTACGAGGAGACCGAGAAGCGTCTGCTCGCCGCTGTCGGCAAGACGGCAGAACCTACTGCACTGGCTGCTGAGCCGGCAGATGCTGAGGCAGCATCATGAAAAAAAATTTAAGTTTCAGCTCGAGACACTGCTCAAGGTGACACGCATGAAGAAGGAGGAGGCGGAGGTCGCCTTTGCCGAAGCCGTACGTCGTCTTGAGGAGGCGCGTGCCTACCAGCGTCAGCTGCTCGAGGAGATGCACAGAGGGCAGCTGGACTACGAAAATTTATCGAAGGAAGGCACGCGGATCAAGATCGGCACGCTCATGAGCTTCAATCGCTTCTTTGGGTGGAAGCGTCAGCAGATCGAGGATCAGCAGCATGTGATTCTTGCGGCGAACGCCGAACGCCAGAAGCGTCTCAAGGTGCTTATGGAACAGATGAGCGCGTTGAAAAGCATCGAAAAAAACTAGGGAAAAAAACGCCTTGCGGAGTACAAGGCGGAGGTCTTGCAGGAGGAGCAGAAGATGCTCGACGAGATCGGCCTGCAGCTGACCATGCGGAATAGGGATTTGGAGGAAGCAGTATGATGGATCTTTCCGGTATCAAGGAGATACAGGCGCGTATTGCGGAGATCGAGGGACAGTTCGCGCTGTCCAAGCAGCAGCTTCCGGGGATGGACTTCGCTGCAAAACTGCAGCAGGAAATCAACAAGGATGCGGTATCGGCGGCGCATAAGGCAAAGCCTGCACAGCGTGTACAGGGAACTGCCGCTGCAGAGAAGACGGTGGCAGCAGAGCCGGTAAACTATGCAAATCCGCAGCTCACGCATATGATCCACGAGGCAGCGGCGAAGTACGCCGTCGACCCGAAGCTCGTCTCCGCAGTTGCAGAGGTTGAGTCCGGCGGTAACCAGAATGCCGTTTCGTCCGCTGGGGCGATCGGTGTCATGCAGCTCATGCCGGATACGGCGGCGGAGCTCGGTGTGAATCCGTACGATATGAAGAGCAATGTGGAGGGGGGCGCGAAGTACCTGCGTGAGATGCTCGACACCTTTGACGGTGACGTGAAGAAGGCGGTTGCCGCCTACAATGCGGGGCCGAATGCAGTCAAGGCATACGGTGATGTTCCGCCCTACGCACAGACGCAAAACTATGTGACGAATGTGTTGGACATCTACCGCTGAACGTGTGATGCAAGGACTTACAGGGGACGAGAAAGAGGGCAGGGAATCCCATGCGGAAGAAATTGAAGATCCTATTCATACTGATCTTACTCCTCGTATTGGTGGCGGGAGGCTTTGCGCTCGGTGTCTATCTGCGGCTTTTTGACACGCAGGCACTCAATGAGGAGTACGGTCTGCACGAGCTTCCCATCGTCGGCGAGTACTTTGTACCGCCGGCAGGAGCGGAGGAGCATTCGGAAACAGCGACAACCCACACAGGGGCAGCACCTGCTGCCGCAGCCACACCGAAGAAAACCCTCGGAGAGTGTGAAGATCACGAAAGAGGAGATCGAAAAAGCAGCAGAAGGAGCGCGAGGCGGCGGAAAAGAAGCGTGTCACGAAGCTCGCGCGGCTTTACAACGATATGAAGCCGGCAGATGCGGCGAAGGTCATGGAGACACTCGACATCGATCTCTGCATCGCCATCCTTCAGCGGATGGATGAGAGCAACGCGGCAAAGGTCATCACTGCATTCGAGCCAAGCCGTGCTGCCGAGATTACACAGATTATCTATGAGGGGACACCGCGACGCGCAGCGAAGGCACGCAATGCTGCGGCAAATGCGTCCGCATCGGGAGCGGAGCCGACGGGGAACGCGGACATACAGCAATAGGAAAACATCGGATGGAGAGAACCTGCGGAGTGGCTGAAAAGCATGCTTCGCAGGTTTTTATCCGTTTATCGTTTGGGGGGATGGGCTCTTGCACCGCATTTTTTTAGGAAACACTGATAAAATGAAGTCCGTCAGATTGACGCAGATTTTTCGTCCGAACAAGGAGGCAAACCGGACGCATAGCCAAAGCTATGTGGAGGATTTGCCGACACAGTGCGGGCAAAAAAGATGCGTTAAGATGGCGTGGCTGAATTTATCAGTGCTTCCTTTACTGTTTACCATGATCCTTGTTGGTCTGATTGGATTTGGTTCTGCAGTCACGGGAGAAGCTGCGTTCAGCGACCGCGCAAAGGACATGACGAAGGTCTCGGGGATTCGCGTTGGAAAAACCGATGGGAACATCCGTATCGTCATCGATGCCGAACGCTCTGTTTCCTACAAGCAGAGCGTTCTGTCCAATCCGACGCGCGTCGTAGTCGACGTGCAGAATGCATGGGTTGCACCCGAGGCAAAGAAGGATATCGCCGTCGACTCTCCGCTCGTTTCTCGTGTGCGCGTGGCGCAGTTCGACGCCACAACGGTTCGCGTCGTAGTGGAGACTTCGGTCAACAAGGACGGCTGGAAAATATTTTTCCCTTGACGGCGAAAAAGCCCCGCATCGTCATGGACTTTGGTGCAGCACCTGCGGGTGGAAAGCAGGCGAAACCCACACAGGAGGAAAAAGCAGCCTGTGCCGCTCCCTCAGACGGACGAAGACGAAGAGGAGGCTGCGGATGAGGACGAGGTACAGCAGCCGCGCGATTCGGATCAGCTGGATCGTGACCTCTCGGCGATTACGGGCATGAAGGGCGCAGGATCGCCATTGATCCGGGACACGGCGGCAGCGATTCGGGAGCGATTGGTCCGACGGGCATCATGGAGAAGTCCATAACCATGCGTGTGAGCCGTGAGCTCAAGCGTCTCCTCGAGGCGGAGGGCGCGACTGTCATCCTTACGCGTACAGGGGATACGGAGGTCTCCGAGAAGGGCGCGAGCGCGACCTCGGTCGAGGAGCTTCAGGCACGCTGCGATGTCGCCAACAAGGCGAAGGCGGACATCTTCCTCTCCATCCATGCGGACGCATTTACGAACCGCGAGGTGAAGGGGACGACAGCTACTACTACGCGCAGGGGACGAAGCAGTCAAAACTGCTCGCCGACAGCGTGCGTACGGCACTGATCGACGCCATCGGTACCGTTGACCGAGGGACGCAGTCATGTAATTTCTATGTGGTGAAACATACGGACATGCCCGCAATTCTTGTAGAGATCTCCTTTATCTCGAATCCGGATGAGGAGAAGATGATGAACAGCGAGACGGGCATCAAGAAGATTGCACAGGGCATTGCCGACGGCATTGCCGATTACTTTGGCTGATATATGCTAGGAGGGAGACGGTGCTCAAGGAAGTTCATGGCTATCCGGCGCGTACGCGTCAATTTTTCATCGTGCTCCTCCCAATCCTCGTTACACAGGTTTCGCTGATTGCGCCTGGATTTTTTTCAATACGGTTATGGCGGGACATATCAGCAAGGAGGATCTCGCAGGCATTGCCGTTGGAGCGAGCATTTTCTTTCCCGTATTCGGGGCTTTTATGGGGCTCGTTTCAGGACTGACCCCCGTGATTGCGCAGCACTACGGTGCGCGCCGCACACTTGAGATTCGGCAGGTCGTTCAGCAGAGCTTCTACTGGGCGACAATTCTTTCCGTCCTGTTGCTCATTGTCGGTGTACTGACCGTGCCGCATCTTGTACGGGCACTCGCACTTGAGCCTGTGGTCGAAGATATCACGATGGAGTACCTGTCCTATATTGCCCTTTGGGCTCATCCCCGTTGCGCCTGCGATCGTTCTCAGAAACTTTATCGATGCGCACGGGCGGACACGGCTCACCATGTATATCACGATGACGACCATTCCGATCAACATTGTGCTCAACTACATCTTCATGTACGGTGCGTGCGGCGTTCCTGCCTTTGGCGGTCCCGGCGCAGGGCTTGGGGCGGCACTGAGCTACGGCATCTTTTTATCCTCAATGTCATTGCTGTTCTGCGGATTCCGCAATTCGCACGTTACCATGTACTTGCCCGTCTGCCGAAGCCCATCCCCAGTGACTGGTGGGCACTGCTCGCCATCTGCATCCCCATCGGGCTTACGGTGTTCTGCGAGCAGAGCATCTTCGGCGCAGTCGGGCTCCTCATGGCGACGTACGGGACGACCGTGCTCGCCGCGCATCAGGCGGCGATGAACTTTACCACCATCGTCTATATGCTCCCGCTCTCGGTCTCCATGGCGATCACGATCCTCGTCGGCTACGAGGTCGGCGGCGGGCGTGAGAACGGTGCACGCGCCTACATTCGTCTGAGCCGTGTGCTGACCCTCGTCTTCGTCGGTGTGATAGCACTCGTGCTCGCGGCGATGCGCGACTCCGTTGCCGCGCTCTATACGACCAACCCCGAGGTGCAGGAGCTCCTTCGTGTCTTCCTGCTCTACGCGCTCGTCATGCAGTTCTGTGACTGTGTGAATGCACCGCTGCAGGGGGCATTGCGCGGCTACAAGGATGTCACCGTCACGTTCTGGCTCGCCGTGTTCTCGTTCTGGGGCATCGGTCTGCCCGCCGGCTATGCACTCGCGGCGTGGACAGAGTTCGGACCCTACGGCTACTGGGTGGGGCTGAACGGCGGCATCGTCGTCGGAGCCGTGCTGCTCATGATCCGCCTGCGCATCATCGAGCAGCGGATGCGGAAGGCAAAAGCAGACCGAATCTTTGTGATAGTTTTTCCACTATAATCTCCAGAATAGTATTATCGTTTTTCATGCTACCACAGGGAAATATCCTATTGAATTTCCTGTGAAACGTGGTATCATGTACCTCATGAGGGGAAAAGTCACTCATATCATGTTCCTCGAAAGGGGAAAACGACCCAACTATGTGATTTTTTTCACTATTGAAAAATAAGGAGTGGGGTATTATGGCAGATCAAAAACATATTGTCATTGTCGGTGCCGGATTCGGCGGCGTGCGTCTTGCCAAGGAGCTTGCCAAGGAGAATGTGCGTGTCACGATTGTAGACCGTCACAACTATCATCTGTTTCAGCCGCTGCTCTATCAGGTGAGTACGGCGGTGCTGTCCGCTTCGGAGATTGCCTATCCCACACGTCAGTTCTTCAAGAACAATCAAAATGTAAATTTCTATATGTCCAAGGTCACGGGGGTCGATCAGGATCGCCGCGTCGTCATCACGAAGCACAGCGAGATTTCGTATGATTATCTCGTGCTTGCGGCGGGTGCGACCACAAACTTCTTCGGCAACAAGAGCGTGGAGCGCAACTCGTACGCGATGAAGACGCTGCAGGAGGCAATCGCCCTGCGCGGACACATCATCCACGAGTTCGAGCGTGCCGCGCGCAAGAGTGCGCCTGAGGAGCGTGAGGCACGTCGCCGTCACCTGAACTTCGTCATCGTCGGCGGCGGTGCAACGGGCATTGAGATGGCGGGCGCACTGATGGAGCTGATTGAGATCTTCAAGAAGGAGTTCCACACAATCGACTTCAGTGAGGTCAGTGTTACCCTGCTTGAGGCGATGGGCTCTGTGCTGCCAATGGTTCCGCCCGATCTGCAGCAGCATACGATCGACGTGCTGCGCAAGAAGGGCGTGGATGTGCGCCTCAATACGGCGGTTACCGAGTACGACGGCAATGATCTCACACTGAACAACGGCGAGGTCATTCCGACAAAGACTGTCATCTGGGCGGCGGGTGTGCGTGCGCAGGACTTCATCAAGGACTGCGGCGGTGAGGTCGACCGTGCGGGGCGCGTGATCGTGGAGGAGAACCTGCTTGTGAAGGGCAGCGACCGTGTCTTTGCCATCGGCGACTGCGCGAACTTCCAGCATGGCGATATGCCGCGTCCGCTTCCGACGGTTGCGCCTGTGGCGACGCAGGAGGCAATGCAGGTCAAGAAGAACATTATGGCTCTGATCGCGGGAAAGACGCCCGATCAGCTGGAGAAGTTCGTCTACCATGATCTCGGTGCAATGGCGACGATCGGCAAGGGTGAGGCGGTCATGAACGGTCCCATGCCCGTACTTGGATTCAATCTCAAGGCAAGCGGATTCTTCGCATGGTTCGCGTGGATGCTTGTCCATCTCGTCCGCCTTGCGGGAAAAATACGCGGACTTCACGGTCTCCATCAAGTGGATCTGGAATTTCTTTTTTTCGGCACGCGTCTCGCGCGTATTATCCACAGCAAATTGGAGTAAGGCTTGCGTTGGTTGTTTTTTTATGCTATACTTGCGCGGTAATGAACGCAGGGCGTTTGTTTCCATGACTCGTTCTCAGCGCAGATACGCTGAGTTCAACCAAGCGTGCACAAGTGCGCTTGTATCCGGCAAAAGAAACGAGGTGTATTTACATGAAAGAGGGCATTCATCCCGAGTTCTTCGAGGCGACGGTGACGTGCGGCTGCGGCAATACGTTCACGACAGGCTCGACGAAGAAGGATCTGCGTATCGACGTGTGCTCGAAGTGCCATCCGTTCTTCACGGGGCGTCAGCGCGACGTTCAGGCAGGCGGACGCATCGAGAAGTTCCAGAAGCGTTACGCACGGAAATAGCAGCGTGGGTGAGGTGTACGGCACCTTGCCTCTTCGCCGCACGACAACAGGAAGAGGCTATTGTACGAGAGATCGTGCAATGGTCTCTTTTTGATACAGTAAGGAAATTTTTATGCCAAAAAAAATAACTGACCTTGCGGTCGGCGGACAGGCGGTCATCGAGGGCGTCATGATGCGCGATGCGAATAAGACCGCGACCGCCGTGCGCCTCCCAAACGGGGAGATCGAAGTGGAGACACACCCTGTCACGTCGATTCGCGAGCGTTATCCCGTGCTGAATCTGCCGCTGATTCGTGGCTCTGTCATCATGGTTGAGTCCCTTGTCATCGGGATGCGCGCTCTCTCGTTCTCTGCACAGGCGGCGGGCGAGGGAGGACGAGCAGATGACGAAGAAGGAGATCGCGATGACGATCCTCTTCGCACTCGTGCTTGCGAGTGTGCTCTTTATCGTCATCCCGACGGGGGCGGCGCATCTCGCGGCGGCGTATACGGATGACCCCGTCGTGTTCAATCTGATCGAGGGCGGCATTCGTCTTCTCGTATTCCTCCTCTACATCTGGGGCATCTCATTTATGGGCGGGATTCGCCGTGTGTTCCAGTACCACGGCGCAGAGCACAAGACCATCCACTGCTACGAGGCGGGGGAGGCTCTGACGGTGGAGAACGTGCAGAAGTTCCCGCGTCTGCATCCGCGCTGCGGGACGAACTTCCTGCTGATCGTCATGGTCGTCGCCATCGTCTTTCACGTCTTTTTCGGCTGGCCGGATCTCTGGCTGCGGATTCTGAGCCGTCTCGCCGTCCTGCCCGTGGTCGCGGGTGTCTCCTACGAGATCATCCGCTTTGCGGGACGCAGCGAGAACCACATTGTGCGTATCATGATTACGCCTGGGCTCTGGCTGCAATATCTGACGACGCGCCCGCCCGCCGATGAGATGGTGGAGGTCGCCATTGAAAGTCTCAAGGCGGTACTCCCGCCCGAGGACATTCCCGCAGGGAGTGCATCGTATCGAAAGGAAGTAACGTGTTAAGCAAACTGAATGCCGTTGCGGACAAATACCGCGAACTGGAGGCACTCCTCAGCGATCCCGACGTGATGGCGGATATGAAAAAATGGCAGCGGTACACGCGGGAGCACGCGGCACTCACACCGATCATCGAGGCGTATACCGCCTATCAGCGGGCACTTGCAACCATCGACGAGGACAAGGAAATGCTCGCCGAGGCGGATGCCGAGATGAAGGAGATGCTCACCGAGGAGATTGCAGAGGCGGAGGCAGCGCGCGATGCCCTCGCAGAGCAGCTGCCGATTCTCCTCCTGCCGCGCGATCCGAACGATGACAAGAACGTCATTGTCGAGATTCGCGGCGGTGTCGGAGGAGAGGAGGCGGCTCTCTTTGCGGCGAGTCTTTTCCGTATGTATGCGCGCTATGCCGAGCGGCAGGGCTGGCGGACGGAGATCCTGAGCAGCAATCCGACGGAGATCGGCGGCTTTAAGGAGATCTCCTTTCTCGTCAACGGTGCGGGCGCATACAGTCGTCTGAAGTACGAGAGCGGCACGCACCGCGTGCAGCGCATCCCCGTCACGGAGTCGGGTGGCCGCATCCACACGTCGGCGGTCACGGTCGCCGTCCTGCCCGAGGCAGAGGAGGTCGAGGTCACGGTCGATGCGAACGACCTGCGCATCGACACCTACTGTGCCTCGGGTGCGGGCGGACAGTACGTCAACCGTACGGAGACGGCGATCCGCATCACGCACATTCCGACGGGAATTGTCGTGCAGTGCCAGGATGAGAAGTCGCAGCTCAAGAACCGTGAGAAGGCGATGAAGGTGCTCCGCGCCCGTCTCTATGACCGTGCGCAGCAGGAGCAGGCGGATGCCGTCGCCGCCGACCGCCGCAGTCAGGTCGGCTCGGGCGACCGCAGCGAGCGTATCCGTACATACAATTTCCCGCAGGGGCGCGTGACCGATCACCGCATTGGGCTGACCCTCTACAAGATCGATGCGGTGCTCGACGGCGAACTGGACGAGATTCTCGCGGGGCTTATCACGGCGGATCAGGCAGAGCGTTTGAAACAGGTGAACTGATGACGGATGCGGTTTGGACGATTCAGCGGCTTCTCGCGTGGACGACGGATTTCTTTCGGGAGCGCGGGATCGAGAGCCCGCGCCTCGATGCGGAGGTTCTGCTCAGTGCGCTCCTCGGCAGGGATCGGATGTATCTCTATGTGCATTTCGATGAGCCGCTTGAACCGGAGGAGCTTGCGCGGTTTCGCGGCTATGTGAAGGAGCGGGCAGCGCATGTGCCGCTCGCCTATGTGCTCGGGCGACGCGAGTTCATGGGACTGGACTTTCGTGTGACGCGCGATACGCTCATCCCGCGCCCCGACACGGAGATCCTTGTGCAGTGCGCCGTGGACTTTCTGCGTGCGCGGCTGGAAGCGGGGGCGACGGCATGCACCATTGCCGATATCGGGACGGGCACGGGAGCGATTGCGCTCTCGACGCTCCACTATACGGAGGGAACACGCGCCGATGCGGTGGACATCTCACCTGCCGCCGCCGCAGTTGCGCGTGAAAATGCAGAGATGCTGGGGCTGACAGAGCGCGTCGCGGTTCATGTCGGTGATCTGCTCGCGCCGCTTGCGGGACGCAGGTATGATATAATTCTCTCAAATCCGCCGTACATCCCCACGGCGGATATTGCGGGACTGATGCCCGAGGTGCGCAGATGCGAGCCGCACCTTGCGCTCGACGGCGGCACGGATGGGCTGAATATTTACCGCCGTCTGATGGCAGATGCGCCCGCTCTCTTGAATGAGGGGGGCGCAATCGCCGTCGAGGTTGGGATTGATGAGGCGGCTGCCGTTGCGGCACTTGCGATGGCGCATTCGCGCATTGTCCGGACGGAGACGCTGAAGGATCTCGGCGGGATTGAGCGCGTTGTGGTGGGGTATACGGAGTAGGGAGGATACAATGGATACGGAGATACTTCGTCCGACATCGCCCACAGATTTTGAGCGTGCCGCAGAGATAATCCGCAGCGGTGCGCTCGTTGCATTTCCGACGGAGACGGTCTACGGGCTCGGCGCGAACGGACTGGATGCGGCGGCGTGTGCGCGTATCTATGCGGCAAAGGGGCGTCCCTCCGACAATCCGCTCATTCTCCACATCGCCGACCTCGCTATGGCGCATGAGGTTGCCTCCGATGTTCCGCCGATCGCCGCGCACCTCCTTACGGCATTTGCCCCCGGACCTCTCACCGTCATCCTGCCGAAAGCCGCACACATCCCCGATATCGTGACGGGCGGGCTCTCGACCGTCGGCGTGCGCTGTCCCGACCACGATGTCGCGCGTCGTCTGATCCGTGCGGCAGGTGTGCCGATTGCTGCGCCGTCCGCGAACACTTCGGGACGACCGAGCCCTACTTCGGGGGCGATGGTCTATGAGGATATGGCGGGACGCATCCCTCTCATTCTTGACGGCGGCAGCTGCCGCTTGGGGGTGGAGTCCACGATTGTCGACTGTACGGAGAAGGACACTGTCACGATTTTGCGCCCCGGTGCTGTCACACGCGAGATGATTGCGGCGGAACTGCCGCACATCGAGGTGTGCATGGATGCGGCACTCACAGCAGAGGATGCGGCACCGCGCGCACCTGGCATGAAGTACACACACTATGCGCCGCGCGTGCCGCTCACCGTCTATGTGGGGACGGGGACAGATGTCGCTGCGGCATTGAGAGAGGAGCTCCTGCGCCGTACGGCAGCGGGGGAGCGGCCTGCACTCATCGCAAGCAATGAGACAATTGCGGCACTCTCCGACATCATCCATGCAGACGACACCTATCACTGCGGGGCGCGCGGCAATCACAGCGCATTTGCCTCCTGTCTCTACGACGCGCTCCGCCATTTTGACACGATGCCCGTGACCTCCCTCCTCGCTGAGGGGACAGCGGCGGTCGGGCTGGGGACTGCGATTATGAACCGTCTGCGCAAGGCGAGCGGCGGGGATATCCGTTTTGTGTGAGACAAGCTTGCGTGTTCCACGTAATCAAAAAACCGACAGCCGCTCTGTTTCGAGCAAGCTGCCGGTTAGGTCGCTATTCGCATAAAAAAACTAAACACGTCCTTATTCAGTTGTTTGGTGTCGCACGAACATCCTCTGTGTCCGTGTGAGCGTGTATTGTACGTTCAGCTGAAACCGTTTGGAGATCTCAAATATCATCCAATTTGCGCGCTAGGTTTTCGAAAAACGAATCGTACAGAGAAGATTGTCACGCACCCGCCCGTGCGGGGCTGACCACGCCGCAGACATTCCTTGCCGATGCAATGCCATATGAGAGCTGCACGACCTGTTGGCAGTTCTTGTTCTTCTTCAAAGATGCATTCCCATCAGGGGATATGGCAACAGCGTTCAAAGAATTGATTCAATAGACATTCTCCTTTCCTTCATCTTCACGTTTCTAGGAGATATATCTCTTTCCTTGCGTTTATCATATCATAAATATAGGATGTGCGCAACCGTTTTTTGGAATGATTGGAGAAATAGTGGTGTTCAGAGCATTTCTAAACTTCCTGTTCCCGCCGCGCTGTCCGAGCTGCTCCGCCTATGTCGAGCGCAGGGGCATGTTCTGCGCGGGCTGTACGCGACGGCTGATCGGGCTGCACGCCCTCGCGTACACGGGGGAGACGCAGAAGTATCTTGACGGGATCTGGGCGTTTGCCCATTACCGCGCGGGTGTGCGCGAGCTCCTGCGCACGCTGAAATATCGGAGACAGAAATCGGCACTTCCCGCGCTGCATACGATTCTGACGATGGGGAGGAGGCTCTTGCACTGCTCCCGCACCCCTCGTCGCCGTGCCCGTCCCACTCGCGCCGCAGCGTGTGCGGGAGCGCGGATTCAATCAGGCGGAGGAGATCTTCGCACCGTGGCTCGCAGCGCACGGCATCGCACTCCGCCACCTGCTCGTCCGCATCCGTGAGACCGCTCCGCTCTACGAGCGCACGCGCACGGAGCGGCAGCGGGAACTCAGAGGGGCGTTTGCCATGGCAGAGGGCGCGGATGTCACGGCACGGGATGTCCTTCTCGTGGATGATATCATGACATCGGGCGCAACGCTGACGGAATGTGCGCGTACACTGAAACGTGCGGGAGCGCGCCGCGTCTATGCCTTTGTGCTTGCGAGTGAGCATCTGTGATGTATGTCATAGGAAGCGCGGCAATTTGCTTGTAAAAAAATACGGAAAAGTCCTATAATAAAAAGAGTGTTATTATGGGGATTCCATCGAAAGTACCGATATGAGCCCCTTATTGGGGTGAATGATCGGTACTTTTGTTGTTTAGGAGGGGTTCTATTGCAGATGAATGGTGCACGCGCTCTCTTGGAGAGCCTGAAGGCAGAGGGCGTCGAGGTCGTGTTTGGCTACCCGGGTGGTGCTGTCCTCACGCTCTACGATGAAGTTTATAAAATGAAGTTTCCGCATATCCTGACGCGTCACGAGCAGGGGGCGGCGCACGCAGCGGACGGCTATGCCCGCGCCTCGGGCAAGGTCGGCGTGGCGTTTGCGACCTCGGGGCCCGGCGCGACGAACCTCGTGACGGGCATTGCGACGGCGCACATGGACTCCGTGCCGATGGTCTGCATCACGGGGCAGGTGGCGAATCCGTACATCGGCAAGGATTCCTTTCAGGAGGCGGACATCGTCGGCATCACCACGCCGATTACGAAGCACAACTACCTTGTCAAGGACGTGAACGACATTCCGCGCGTGGTGAAGGAGGCGTTCTATATCGCGCGTACGGGTCGCCCCGGTGTCGTCGTCATTGACGTGGCAAAGGATGTTTTTGATACGCCGATCGAGTACTGCTATCCGGAGATGGTGGAACTGCACGGCTATACGGGGGATGTCCCCTACGAGGTGCCCGCTGTATGGGAGGCGGCAGAGGCACTTGCTGCCGCGCATCGCCCCCTGCTTTTTGTGGGCGGCGGTGTCGTACTTTCGGATACGGCAAAATATGTGCGCGAGCTCCTTACGCTGACGGGAATGCCGTCCGTTGCAACCCTCATGGGTATCGGCGGCGTTTCTGCAGAGACGGAGGGCTATACGGGCATGGCGGGGATGCACGGTGCCTATGCCTCGAACATGGCGATTCAGGAGTGTGATCTCCTCATCGCGCTCGGCACGCGTTTCAGCGACCGCGTGACGGGAAACACGGCGGCATTTGCCTCAAAGGCGAAGATTGTGCATTTTGATATTGATCCTGCCGAACTGAACAAGAATGTCCGTGCGGATATTTCCGTTATCGGCGATCTGCGTGAAACGCTGCCCGCATTTCTCGATGTGGTGAAGAACAGCAGTGCGGAGGAGCTTCCTGTGCGCTTCCGCCCGTGGCGCGGTGAGGTGCTCTCGATGGAGCGCGCCCATCCGCTTGGCTGGAAGGCATCGGAGGACATCCGCCCCGAGGAGCTCATCAGTCGTGTGCGTGAGCTCGTTCCGCAGGATGCGATCTGCGTTACGGATGTGGGGCAGCATCAGATGTGGGCGGCACAGTTCTTCGGCTGCCATGCGCCGCGCCACTTCCTCACCTCGGGCGGCCTCGGCACGATGGGCTACGGCCTGCCCGCCGCGCTTGGCGCGAAACTCGCGAACCCCGACAAGGAGGTTGTCCTCATCACGGGCGACGGCAGCATCATGATGAACTGCCAGGAACTTGCGACGATGGCGGACAACGACATCGATGTGAAGATTGTCATTGTGCACAACTCCATCCTCGGCATGGTCGGGCAGTGGCAGCGGCTCTTCTACAGTCACCACTACTCCGCCTCGGAGCTCAAGGGCAAGACCGATTTTGTAAAGCTCGCCGAGGCGATGGGGGTCGCGGGCTGCCGTATCGAAACGCGGGAAGAGTTCGCGGAGGTGCTGCCGCAGGTTCTTCGTGCGAAGGGGGCACACCTGATCGATGTGATCGTACCCGAGGAGGCAGATGTTGTGCCGATGGTACCGGGCGGCAAGCGGCTCGATCAGATGGTGCTCGGAGGGAGATAAGATGGATAAGTATTTGCTCGCCGTGCTCGTCGACAACAAGCCCGGCGTCCTCACGCATATCGCGGGGCTCATCAGCCGCCGCGCGTTCAACATCGAGAGCATCTCCGCCGGCTACACGGAGGAGCCGGATGTCACACGCATCAACATCGTCGTCTCGGTCGCCTCTGAGAACGAGCTGCGGCAGGTCGTGACGCAGCTGTCGAAGCTGATTGATGTGGTGAAGATCGTCAACCTCACGCAGTTCGAGTCGATCACGCGTGAGCTCGTGCTCATCAAGGTGCACGCGACCAAGGAGAACCGTGCGGAGATCATCGACGTGGTGAACATCTTCCGTGCACGCATCGTGGATGTCGGCGTGGAGAATGTCGTCATCGAGCTGACGGGCGATGCGAAGAAGATTGATGCCCTCTCGGAGCTTCTGTCCGACTACGGCATCATCGAGATCGCACGGACAGGGGCGATTGCGCTTTCGCGCGGACCTGTGCCCGTCAAGCAGATGTAGTTTTTTTCGGTAGAGAAGGAGCGTTTTGACATGAATCTCAGGAAATGGGGGCTTCTGCTCCTGCCTGCAGCGTGCCTTTCGCTGGCGGGCTGTGGGCTGCCGGGGGCGAGTTCGGATCGCGTCATCTACGCGAACTATGATGACGGCGACGGCTTCTGCGCGCAGATCAAGGATGCGTTTGCAGCAAAGGCAAAGGCGGACGGCATCGAGGTCGAATTCCTCGACGCGAAGAACGACGGAAATATGCAGATCGACCAGCTGAACGAGGCGATTGGCAGGGGGCGCGGGGGCAATCATCCTGCTCGCCGCTGACGGCTCCAGCATTGTCAAGACGATCGAAAAAGGCGAACGATGCGGGCATCCCGATCATCACGGTCAACCGCAGCGTTGCGGGCGGCAAGGTGCTGCGTGCCTACTCCGACGACGTGGAGGCGGGGCGCATGCAGGGCGAGTACATGGCATCGCATCTGCCGCCGAACGCGAAGATCGTGTATCTGCAGGGGCGATGAGACGCAGAGCAGTGCCGTCGGCCGTTGGGAGGGGTTCAAGGCAGCGTGCCTGGACAAGCGCCCCGACATCCGGCTGCTCTCGTTCGTGGATGCAGGATGGAGCAAGGCCGAGGCCTTGAAGACCATGATGCTCTGGATGAATATGTTCCCCGAGATCAACGGCGTCGTTGCAGGGAAATGATGAGATGGCACTCGGTGCGATTGCCGCACTCAAGGGGCAAACCGCCTCAATGGCTGCCTTGTCTCTGCGGTCGATGCCACACCTGCGGGGCTCGCAGCAGTCGAGGCTGGCGAGATGGCGCAGACGGTCAAGCAGGATGCAAAGGCGCAGGGTGAGGGTGCACTCACACTTGCAGAGGGCTTCCTCAAGGGGAATCCGCCCTCCGGCGATCTTGCGATTCCATTTACATCCATAACTGCGGACAATCTCGCGCAGGCGAAGTGAGGAGGGAGTGCCATGAATCTGCCGTTCATCTCTGCGGAGGCAATGAAGGACTATGCCGTGCGGACAAAGGTGTTCATCCTGTCCGTATTCCTCTTGGCAGCCATCCTCGTTGTCGCCGTCGTCGGTATCTACTCGAACTATCAGGCAAAGCAGTCGCTTGACGATATGTATCACCATAATCTCATGTCGACGCAGTATCTGAACGATGCCAATACGCGTCTGCGGAAAAATCAGCGTCAACTTGCCGTACATTCTACAGGAGGGCATCACAGCGGACAACCGCAAGATTCTCGTGGACGATGTGCTCGGCAATCTGAACGCGCTCCATCACGACATGGAGGAGCTCAAGAAGATCGACACGAGCGAGCGGGCACAGGCGACGATTGCCGAACTGGAAAAGAATCTGGGCGTCGCAACGGACAAGGTCGGAGCGGTCAACAATATGGGGACGACCCCCGAGGATCGTGTCGCGATCTTTGACAATCTCGCCTCGCTCACCGTCATCTCAAGCAATATGGCGGTGCTCACGCCCGACAACGTGTTCCAGGGGAAGCAGCTCTTTGAGGCAAACAATGTGCGCTATGACCGTACGGTCTACAGCTTTGCCATCATCATCGTCATTGCGGTGGGCTTTGGTATGCTTGTGTCGCGCCGCATTGCAGATAACATCTCCGATCCGCTCGCTTCCTCCATCGGACATCTGAGTGCCGTCGCGTCCGGAGACCTTTCGCGTGAGATTCCGCGCGAACTCACTGACCGTGCGGATGAAATCGGTACGGTGGTCAAGGCACTCGGCAAGATGCAGGGCTTTATGAAGCAGGGTGCACGAGGAGGCGGAGCAGACCGATGCGATGGTTGCCGAGCTTGAGGAAATGCTGCACGGGCTCAACAATGACACGCAGGACATGTCTGCCGTGACCGAGGAGATGTCCGCAGGCATGGAGGAGACGGCAGCCTCCACATCCAGTGTCCAGCATCTCAGCGGGGAGCTGAATGACGGGATCAAGGGGGCTGCGGACGCAGCACGCGAGAGCGAGGAATATACGCGCGAGGTTGCACAGCGTGCCGCCGATCTCCAGACGACGATGGAGCAGTCGCGTCTCAATACGCGGCAAATCTACGGCTCGACGAAGTCAGCGGTCGCAGAGGCCATCGAATCCGCGAAGGTGGTCGATCAGATCGGACAGCTCACGCTTGAGATCTCTGAGATTGCCGAGCAGACGAACCTCCTCGCTCTGAACGCAAGCATCGAGGCAGCGCGTGCAGGCGAGCAGGGACGCGGCTTTGCCGTGGTTGCGGGTGAGGTCGGAAAGCTCGCCGAGCAGTCGCGCGGAACGGCAGAGAAGATCAAAGGGGCTCACGGGGCAGGGTTACGGGATCGGTGCAGGCACTCTCCGATGGTACGCATAGGCTGCTCACGTTCATTGATGAAAACATTCGCGACGACTATGACCTGATGGACAAGACGGCGGTGCAGTATAAGGCGGATGCGGAGTTCTTCCGCAAAACCGCAGAGGCGACAACGTCGCGGTCACAGGAACTGCTGGGCTCCGTCAGTGAGATGAATGCGGCGATGGAGGGCATCCGCAACGCGACCCACGAGGGTGCGGAGGGCAACACGCGCATCGCGGAGAAGGTTGTCTCCATGGCGGCAGAGTACGAGAACATTCTCGCGAAGATCCAGACCTTCAAGGAAGGGACGGCACGACTCAAAAACCTCGTGGCGGCATTTAAGGAGTAATCATTGGGGCGCCCCCATCGGCTTACTACGTTCGCCACTTCCCCCGTAGCGACGGGGGAAGCTAAGATGCCATAATCCTAGCCTCCCCCGTGCGACACGGGGGAGGGGGACCACGCAAGCGGTGGAAGGGGCGTATGAACGGGAGCATGAAGCAGTTCGTCTTCATGCTCTTTGTTGTTTTGACTTTTTTTACAAAAATATCTATTGACTTTTTGACTTAAAAACGATTAGTATAGACATCGTAAGTTAGCACTCAGTAAATGAGAGTGCTAACACAATGAAAAAGATTTGTATGAAACTAGGAGGCAGATACCATGATTAAGCCACTGGGCGAACGTGTTGTCATTGAAGTCGCGGAGAGCGATGTCACGACGGCGAGCGGCATTGTGCTCCCCGACACGGCGAAGGAAAAAGCCGCAGAAGGGCAAGGTCGTTGCCGTTGGCACAGGAAAGCTGCTCGATAACGGCGAGCGTGCTGCGATGGAAGTCAAGGTCGGCGACGGCGTTGTCTTCTCGAAGTACTCGGGCTCTGAGATCAAGGTGGATGACAAGGACTACCTCATCGTTCGTGAGAGCGATATTCTGGCAATCCTGTAATAGATAACGTGGAGGCAATATAAATGGCAAAGCAGATTCTGTTTGACGAAGAGGCTCGCCGCGCACTCGGACGCGGTGTGGATGCACTGGCAAATGCGGTCAAGGTCACGCTCGGCCCCAAGGGACGCAACGTCGTTCTGGACAAGAAGTATGGCGCACCGACGATTACGAATGACGGTGTGACGATTGCACGCGACATCGAGCTCGAGGATCCGTTCGAGAACATGGGCGCACAGCTCGTGAAGGAAGTTGCGACGAAGACGAACGACATCGCGGGCGACGGCACGACGACGGCAACGCTTCTCGCGCAGGCGATGATCCAGGAGGGGATGCGCAACGTCGTTGCGGGCGCAAACCCGATGATCGTCAAGAAGGGCATCGAGACGGCTGTCAAGACGCTCGTCGAGGAGATCAAGAGCAAGGCGCAGAAGGTCGAGACGAAGGCGAAGATCGCACAGGTTGCGGCAATCTCTTCCGGCGATGCCGAGGTCGGCGATCTCATCGCAGAGGCGATGGAGAAGGTCGGCAAGGACGGTGTCATCACGGTCGAGGAGTCCAAGTCGATGGACACGAACCTCTCGGTCGTCGAGGGCATGCAGTTCGACCGCGGCTACATCTCCCCGTACATGGTGACGGACACGGAGAAGATGGAAGCCGTCATGGACGATCCGTACGTGCTCATCACCGACCGCAAGATTTCGTCCGTCGCGGACATCCTGCCCGTTCTTGAGCAGGTTGTCAAGCAGGGCAAGCAGATCGTCATCATCGCCGAGGATCTCGACGGTGAGGCACTTGCGACCATCGTTGTTAACAAGCTGCGCGGCACGTTCAAGGCACTCGCGGTCAAGGCTCCGGGCTTCGGCGACCGCCGCAAGGCAATGCTCGAGGACATCGCAATCCTCACGGGCGGCACGGTCATCAGCGAGGAGATCGGCCGCAAGCTCGACAGCGTGACGCTCGAGGATCTCGGCCGTGCACGTCAGGTGCGTTCCACGAAGGAGGAGACGACGATCGTGGACGGTGCGGGCGACAAGGCGCAGATTGCGGCGCGTGTCGACCAGCTCAAGAAGCAGATCGCAGACACGACATCCGACTTCGACCGTGAGAAGCTGCAGGAGCGTCTTGCAAAGCTCTCCGGCGGCGTGGCGGTTGTCGAGATCGGCGCGGCGACGGAAGTCGAGATGAAGGACAAGAAGTACCGCGTTGAGGACGCGCTCAATGCAACGCGTGCAGCGGTCGAAGAGGGTATCGTTGCCGGCGGCGGCACGACGTTTATCGACATCCTCCCAGCTCTGGACAAGATCCAGGCAGAGGGCGATGTGAAGGTCGGCGTTGAGATCGTCAAGCGTGCGATCGAGGCTCCTGTCCGCCAGATCGCGGAGAACGCAGGTCTTGAGGGGCTCTGTCGTGGTCGACAGCGTCAAGAAGGCGGGTGACGGTGTTGGCTTCAACGCGCTCGAGAACACCTATGTCGACATGATCGGCGCGGGCATCGTGGATCCTGCGAAGGTTACGCGTTCCGCTCTGCAGAACGCGGCATCGATTGCGGCGATGGTGCTCACCACCGAGACGCTTGTCACCGATAAACCGGAGCCGGAGGCTCCGATGCCGGCAGGTGCGCCTGGCATGGGCGGTATGGGCGGCATGATGTAAGCCCATTCGTGTCGAGTAAAATGTAATTGCAAAGAGGTATGTTTCTTTACAAATGGAAACATACCTCTTTTTTTAGATAAAGAAAAACCACGCGATAGTCGCGTGGTTGGAAAAGAGCTTAAGCGGTGAACAGAAAATCCCCAGTGTGCTAGACTATGCGTAAGCCTGCCAGCTTAAAAAAATAGTGAAGACACTAGGGAGGAAACAGCATTATGTCGAAACAACAAAATGCCGATACGCATAGTTTAGCACACACAAAGTGGAATTGTAAGTATCACGTTGTGTTTGCACCGAAGTATCGGCGCAAAGTATTCTACGAAGGGAAACGGCTGGAAATCCGGGAGATCCTAAGAAAGCTGTGCGCGTGGAAGGGGGTAGAGATCATTGAAGGGGAGATCTGTCCGGATCATATCCACCTGCTGTTAAGTATCCCGCCGAAGATCAGCATATCGAGCTTTATGGGATACCTAAAGGGCAAGAGCAGCTTAATGATATTCCAGAAGTATGGGAACATGAAGTTTGCATACCGTAATCGAGAATTTTGGTGCAAAGGGTATTATGTCGATACCGTAGGAAAGAACACCAAGGCGATTAAGGAGTACATAGCTGACCAGCTGAAGAAGGATCGGGAGCAGGATCAACTGAGCTTGTTTGACCCAAGAGACCCATTTATGGGTGGCAAGTAATCTGTGCATGGCTGGCAGGCCAATAAAAGGCGTACTTGTACGCTGCCAATTACATAAGGGCTATGCCCGAAAAGTGAAAAAAACCACCCGCTATGCGGGTGGATATTTATTGTTATGACATTCACGCAAAGCGATATTGTACGAATGGAAATGCGGTGTTATACTAGTTTTGGAAAAGATGAAGTCGATGTTTCGCCAAAGGGCGGGCGGAAGGAGTTTCGTATGCTGAATATGCACAAAAAAAGCTTGCAAAGCGCGAGGAAGAGGGCAAGATCATCCGCACGGGCATTGTGGGCGTGGGGCAGATGGGGCGCGGTCTGGTTGCGCAGATGGCACTCATGAAGGGCATCATGCCCGCCATTGTCGCAGATCATACCCTTGAAAAGGTGATAAAGGCGTTCCATAATGCTGGCATCAGCGACGAGGATATCGCCGTCGCAAAGACGCTCGAAGAGGCAAACCGTTTTATGGAGCAGGGAAAAATACGTCGCGACGGAGAACGACGCGTTCATCTCGCACGCGAATCTCGTCGAGGTCGCCATTGACGTGACGGGCGTGCCCGAAGTCGGCGTGAAGATCGCAATCGACGCGATGAACAACAAGAAGCACGTCGTCATGATGGATGTCGAGACGGATGTGGTCATCGGCAGCTACCTCAAGAAGCTCGGCGACAAGAACGACGTGATCTATACGGGCTCTGCAGGCGACGAGCCGGGCGCAGTCATGGAGCTTTACTCCTTCGCGCGTGCGATCGGGCTCGATGTCAGGGTCATCGGCAAGGGCAAGAACAACAAGATCGACTATGACTGCAACCCCGACACCGTGTACGAGGAGGCGACGCGCCGCAAGATGAACCCGCGTATGCTTACCTCCTTCAAGGACGGCACAAAGACCATGGTCGAGATGACGGCGATGTCGAACGCCACAGGATTTGTCCCCGACGTGATCGGCGGGCATGGTATCAGCGGATCGTCGGCGAATAGCTGTGCCGACCTCAATGCAGCATTCCGTCTCAAGGAGGATGGCGGTATTCTGAACCGTCACGGCGTTGTGGAGTATGTCAACGGCATTGCGCCCGGGGTCTTTATCACCGTCGCAAGTCCGAATGAGGATGCTGCGTATGTGATGGACTATCTCCAGATGGGGCACGGCCCCCTCTGGACGCTCTACCGCCCCTATCACCTCTGCAACCTTGAGACGCCGCTCAGCGTGGCGAAGATCGTCATCGACGGTGAGCCAACCATCATCCCGCTGGACGGCCCCGTGAGCGAGTGCATCACCGTCGCCAAGCGCGACCTCAGGGCGGGCGAGAGCCTCGACGGCATCGGCGGCTACACCACCTATGCCTCGATTGCAACCGCAGAGGAGACGTACAAGAACAGCTACGTCGTCTACCCCCTTGTCAACAAGAACGCACGCATGAAGTGTGACGTCAAGAAGGGCACACTTCTCACCCTCGACATGGTCGACCTCGACACCACGACGCAGCTCTATCAGGTGCGCAAAAGAGCAGGACAAGATGTATAACAATGGCTATGCGCTGAAGTAAAGGTGAAAATTGATAAATTCGGCTCTGCAAAATCTTTGTTTTGCAGAGCCGAATTTATGTTTTCTATGCTATCCAATTTTTCGCAAGCAACGCATCGTGCAGTGTCTTCGAGAAGTTGATTCCCTGTGCGCGGGCGCGGTCGTTCAGCCATGCGGGGATGGTCAGTGTCTTTTTCACGGAGCGGCTTGACTTTGCAAGGTTGATATTTGCGCGAATGAGCGTGGGGTAGGAGGTCTCTTCTCTTGGAATGGACTGCATGGGGCGTGCTGTGGGGAGCTTGTCTCCGCGTGAGAGTGATTCCACGAGGTCACAGGCGAGTGCTTCTGATGCATTTGCGAGCAGTTCATCCAGCGTGTCAGCGAAGGTCTGACAGCCGGGGAGGTCTGGAAACTCCGCCCAGAGTCCGTCAGGATCTTCGTGAATAATGGCGGGATATATGTATTGCATGGCAGCCTCCTATTATTTCAGACCGGTTCTTTTCAGTATTGCATTGAGAAGTCCGGATGGGACATCTTTGCCGTGAATCGGAATGACCTCTGTTGCATTCCCTTTGCGCAGCTTATGATGACTGCCGTTGATATTAACGACATGCCACCCGTTTTGCAGGAGCAGTTTGAGTAGGTCTTTATCCCTCATAGTACCACTCCCTTCATGTAATAAGTATAACACGTATATACGTGTTGTTCAAGATTGAGAAATAAGTAAGGAAGACCCTCTAACACGAAGAACGTCACATATGAGACATATATTTCACAAACGTGACAATAAAAATTGAAAATGGTGAAAAAACGCCGTGAAACGAGGTTTTCACGGTGTTTTTTCTTGTCATTTTTTGCCCTTCACGTTATATTCAAGATGTCAGGATGACAAACGCGCGAAACCTTCACGAATGTGAAGATGTATTCTCCGAGGAGGAAAAACAATATGCAGGCCGTGGATAAACGAATCCTTATCAAGGCGGCAAACCTCTACTATACGGATGGTTTGAAGCAGGGGGAAATCGCCGTACGACTCGGCGTTGATCGCACGACGGTGAGCAAGTATCTCAAGCGGGCACTTGCAGCGGGCATTGTTCGCATCACGGTCGAGACGGACAGCAACGAGGAACTGGAAAGCGCACTCGAGCGTCGCTTCGGTCTCCGTGAGGCATATGTCGTCGCGCACAGCATCGACCTTGAGCAGGTCAAGCGGCGTATGGCACAGGCGGGGCTGAGTCTCCTGCGGCGCATTGTGACCGACGGGCAAACCATCGGCCTTGCATGGGGGACGAGCATTCGTGAGCTGACGCGCTATGCGGCGGCGGAGCGGCTGCACCCGGTCGACGCGGACTTTGTTCCGCTCGACGGTGGTCCTGAGAGCGTTGACAGCGAACTCCATGTGAATACGCTCTGCTACGAGTTGGCAAATGCGTTCGGCGGACGCAGTCACTACATCTACGCACCGGCGATTGCACGCACAGCGGAGATTGCAGCGGCGATTCGTCAGGATGTGAACTTTGAGCAGATCACGAATTTCTGGGAACAGCTCGACATCGGCATTGTCGGTATCGGCGCACCCGTGAAGTCCTCGAATCTCGTCTGGATGGGCAGCTTCGGCAGAGAGGCGATTGAGAGTCTGCTGCGGGAGCGTGTGGTCGGTGAGATCTGCTCGATGTTCTACGATATCCAAGGAAAACCCGTTACCACGGAGTTCCATGACCGCATCATCGCTGTTGAGCTTGAACGCCTCCGTGCGCTTGACTACAGCATCGGCATGGCAGCATCGCGCGAGAAGGTGCCTGCGATCCTCGGGGCACTGCGCGGACATTTTATCAACGTCCTCATCACGGATGAGGAGACTGCAAAGATTCTTTTGAATGAATGAAAGGAACGATCACGATGCTCTGGCTTGCTCTGATTGCCGTACTCATGTGGGTGCTCCAACTTGTCTTGAGCATCCTGCAGTTCCGTCGCTTTGCGGCACATGTGAAGGAGATGCGCCGCGAGGGGCGTGTCGCCATCGGCAAGGCAAAGGGCCGTTTTGTCGCAGGGGCAATCGTTCTTTTCGTCGTCGACCCCGCATGTAACATTGTACGCGGCGAGATCATGAAGGGCGTCACCGTGTTTGCGGGCTTTCGTTCCTTTGATGATTTCACGGACAGAAATCTGCTCGACCTTACTGAGGTGGATGTCGCCGCCTATGACCGTCAGACGCGCCGCGCCGTACTCGGTGCGCGCGAGGAGTACATCATCTATCAGGAGCAGGGGGAGACCCTTGCCAGTCACGCATAACTCTGATTTGATTTCGTTTCCACAGGAAAGGAGACACATTCATGGATACCTTGATTCTCTTTGCCGAGGGCTTCATCGGCATGTTCAACAAGGGCGGCGAAACCCTCATCGGCTGGGTTTCGGGCATCATCCCGACCCTCGTCTGCCTGCTCGTCGCGATGAATGCAATTGTACTCTTCGTCGGCAACGAGCGCGTCGAGAAGTTCGCCCACCTTTGCGCGGGCAACCCCATCTCGCGCTACGTCATCCTCCCGTTCATCGGTGTATTCTTCCTCTGCAACCCGATGGCACTCTCGCTTGGCAAATTCCTGCCTGAGTACTACAAGCCTTCCTACTATGCGGCATCTTCGTCCGCATGCCACACGATGAACGGCATGTTCCCGCATGTCAATCCCGGCGAAATGTTCGTATTCCTCGGCGTTGCGAACGGCATCACAACCCTTGGGCTGCCGTACACGGATCTCGCACTGCGCTATCTGCTCGTCGGTCTCATCGTCAACTTCCTGCGCGGCTGGCTGACGGACTTTACGACGGCATACGTGCAGCGTCAGCAGGGCGTAAAGCTCAGCAAAGAACCGGCAGTGCTCAAAAGCTAAGGAAATCGGAGAGGAGAACATATCATGAGTGCATACAAGAGCGTCATCGTATCGGCAGGCTCGGGCGGCTTTGGCGGGCCTCTTACCCTCACGCCGGATGAGAAGCGGAACAAGATCGTCAACATCACCGGCGGCGTGATCTCGGATGTCGCCGTGCGTCTTGGAGAGATGACGGGCGCGGAGGTTGTGGACGGCTTCAAGACCAGCGTCCCCGAGGATGAGATTCTCGCAGCGGTCATTGACTGCGGCGGTACGCTGCGCTGCGGCATCTACCCGCAGAAGCGCATCTTCACCATCAACATCAAGCAGACGGGACCCTCGGGTCCGCTCGCGCAGTACATCAAGCCGGACATCTACGTCTCGGGTGTCAAGCCTACAAATATCGCATTCAGCGACGGCACGGCTGCGCCTGCAGCAGCTCCCGCAGCGGCGCAGACGGAGGAAGCAAAGCCGAAGTACGACACCTCGAAGAAGATCACGGAGCAGTCCGGCAGCCTCATGGCAAAGGTCGGACAGCTGATGGGCGGCATTGTCGCGACATTCTATCAGGCGGGACGCGAATCCATCAATACACTGATTACAACGATTCTGCCGTTTATGGCATTTGTTTCCATGCTGATCGGTGTCATTCTTGGCTCGGGCTTCGGCGACTTCGTGGCGCATTTTTGTCTCGCCGCTCGCGGCATCCCCGATCGGGCTTGTCATCCTCGCACTGATCTGCTCGTTCCCGCTCCTTTCCCCGTTCCTTGGACCTGGGGCGGTCATCGCACAGGTCGTCGGCGTGCTCATCGGCGTTGAGATCGGACTCGGACACATCCCGCCGAACCTCGCGCTTCCCGCAGTCTTTGCGATCAACGTGCAGTGCGCCTGCGACTTCATCCCTGTCGGTCTCGGCCTCGCTGAGGCGGATGCAAAGACCGTCGAGATCGGCGTGCCCGCCGTCCTGTATTCGCGCTTTATGACCGGCCCTCTCGCCGTCATCATCGCGTGGGTCGCAAGTGCCGGACTTTATGAGAACTGAGCTGTTTCGCTGGAAAAATCGTGCAGAAGGAGAATAGATTATGAGCTGGTTGCATCTGGAAGGAAAAAAACGGCAATCGTCACGGGCGGTGCGTCAGGCATCGGCAAGGCGGTCGTGGAGGGCTTTTTGGCGCAGGGCGCGAACGTCGTCGTCTGCGATATGAACCCTGAGCCTCCCGAATTTGACGAAACACGTGGTAAGGTTCTCTACGTTGTCACCGATGTGACGAAGCGTGCGAGCGTCGAGGCAATGGTGGAGAAGGCAAAGAAGAGGTTTGGCAGCATCGACATCCTCGTCAACAATGCCGGCATCAATATCCCGCGCCTTCTCGTCGACCCGAACGACCCGCGAGGGAAGTACGAACTGGACGACAGCGTATTCGAGAAGGTCACGGCGGTCAACCTGAAGGGGGTCTACCTCTGTGCACAGGCAGTCGGGCGCGAGCTCGTCGCACAGGGACACGGCGTACTCATCAACATGAGCTCCGAGAGCGGCATCGAGGGCTCTGAGGGACAGAGCATCTACGCCGCGACAAAGAACGCCGTCAACTCCTTTACGCGTTCGTGGGCAAAGGAGTTCGGTAAGTACGGCGTGCGCGTCATCGGCGTTGCACCCGGCATTCTTGAAGCGACGGGGTTGCGTACCCTCGCCTATGAGGAAGCACTCGCCTATACGCGCGGCATCACGGTTGATGATCTGCGCAAGGGCTATGCGAGCACGAAGACTACACCGCTCGGACGTAGCGGCAAGCTCGCCGAGGTCGCCGACCTTGTTGTCTACCTCGCCTCCGAGCGTGCCTCCCTACATCCACGGCGTCACCTACAACGTCGCGGGCGGCAAGACGCGCGGCTGAGATTGGTAGAAGCGGAACATTCGATACAGCAGGAGGATGCAGCATGAAATACTATTGCGAAATTACGGGCTGGGGCGATGAGGCTCTTCTCTTCCTCGAGAATCCGGACACGAACTTCATTATTATCTTCAACGACAATGCGCCTGCGGAGCTGGCATCATTCTCCGTGCTCCATGCGCCGGCAAACTACAATGCAGATCCCGCCGTCGGCGACACGATGGCCGTCTGCGACAAGGTGTTTACCATCACGGCGATTGGAGACGAGGCACTTCATACGCTGAAGGAGCTTGGACACTGCACCCTTTCGTTCAAGGGCGGTGATGCAGCGGAGCGTCCGGGCTGCATCATGCTGCAGGGGCGACGAACCGCTGACGAAGGATGATATCAAGGCGGGCGCGACCATCGAAATCTACTGAGTGCAAGACACAGCCCCCATCTGGGGAAGACGAACAATAGATTTGCAGCTCATCCGTGTCGGATGGGCTGTTTTTATTCTTTATGACAACACCTGCCTCCTTGGTCTTTACTAAATCATGGGGATATAGTATGATAGTGTCAATAAAGACAGAGTAATTCCATGAGACTGGAGGATGCAGTATGAAATTCCACTGTAAGATCACGCGCTGGGGCGATGGGGCTCTTGTTTTCCTGGATGATCCAAATACGAATTTTATCATTTTGTTCAACGATGATGCGCCGGAGGAGTTGGTGGAGTTCTCTGTGCTGCATACGGAGACAGAATATAGCGAGGATCCCGCCGTCGGTGATACGGTGATCATTTGCAACAAGGCATTTACGATCACGGCAATCGGAGATGAGGCTCTTCATACGCTGAGGTCGCTCGGGCACTGTACGCTCTCGTTTAAGGGCGGCGATACGGCGGAGCGTCCCGGCTGCATCATGCTGCATGGCGATGCACCCTTTACGAAGGATGATGTGAAGGCCGGTGCGACCATCGAAATTTATTGAGCCTGTTTTATGGGGACTGCCGCAGCAGCGGCGGCTCCCTTTTTTGTGTCCGGCATCGCCAAACAAATGACGATGCACTTGTTCGGTTGTAAAATTTTTTTTATATGGTACAATGCAGATGATTTCAAGGAATCGCTGATAAAAATGAAGTCTGTCGGATTGGTACAGATTTTTTTGTTCGGTCAAGGAGACCAACCGGACGCATAGCAAGGGGCTATGTGGAGGCTTTGTCGACGAAGTGCGGGCGAAAAAGATGCGTCAAGATGATGTGGCTGAATTTATCAGTGCTTCCTCAACTATGTGAGGTGTATATCTGCGTGAATGACGAAAAAAATCTTGCATGGCCGGTCTATCTCGTCCTGCTCGTTATCATATCCTTTCAGATTCTGTTCGGTATCGGCGGGACGGCGCTTCTCGATCCCGATGAGCCCGTCTATGCGGAGACGGCGAAGGAGATGATCCGCTTTGGCGACTATCTCTCGCCGCGCATCTACAACGAGTTCTGGTATGACAAGCCGCCGATCTTCTACTGGCTGGTCGTGGCATCTCTGAAACTGTTCGGTGGATTCAGCGAGATCGCGGCGCGCCTGCCCGCTGCGCTCATGGCGATTGGCTCGATCCTCATGACGGCGCTTGCGTCGGCGCGAATCTTCGGTGCGCGGACGGGCTTCTGGTCGGGGATGGTCATGGGGACGAGCATCATCCTCATGTATATGGGCAAGGCATCCGTGACCGACAGTACGCTGCTCTTCTTTATGACAGCGGCACTCTTCTCCTTTATCCATCGCCAGTACTGGCTGATGTACCTTGCGTGCGGGCTTGCGGTGATGACGAAAGGCCCCATCGGCGTGGTTTTTCCCGGCAGGGATTGTCTTTTTCTATCTGCTTGCGACACGCCAGCTGGAGCAGCTCTTTCGTATGCACGTCCTGCGCGGGCTCCTGCTCGTCGTTGTCGTCGGTCTGCCGTGGTACATTTATATGTATGACATACATGGCATGGCATTTATCTACGAGTTCATCGGCTTCCACAACGTCAGCCGCTTCACCGCGCCGCTTCATCCCGTGCGTGCACATTGGTGGTTCTACCTGCCCGTCGTGATCCTCGGCTTTTTTTCCCGTGGACGGGGCTGCTCATCCAGTCGGTGAAAAAAATGCGTTTCGTCACAGTTTTGGCGAGGAGGCGCAGCTGCTCACATTCTTTCAAGTGTGGTGGATCTTCGTATTCGTATTTTTCTCCATCGCGCAGACGAAGCAGGTCTCCTATATGCTGCTCCTGACCCCCGCGCTTGCGACGATTATCGGGTGGAATCTTGCACGGATGTTGGATGACTGGCGGCAGACCCATTTCGCATGGGCAGGTGGGAGTGCGCTCATGTTCCTCGTTCTGGGGCTCGGGTGGCTCATGAGCGGGGACAGCCTTGCGCCGCTTGCCGAGAGCGGGCTCTGGCTCGGTGCGATCACGCTTCTCCTCGGCGCGGCAATCGTTTACTGCATCACGGCATCCCATGATCTCATGCGTACGGCATGGCTGCACGTCGTCGCGGGTGTCGTCACCATGGTGATCGCGTTCGGCTTTATGATGCCCGCGATTGAGGGACATTTCAGCGTCAAGCAGCTTGCGCTCCACTACGCTGCAAACTATCATGCGACGGCAGAGGCGGAGGGGCGGGTTCTCTACATCGACAAGCAGCTGCGTCCGGGCGTGATGCTCTACACAGACATCCCAGGCATCGAGGCGGATACGAACCGCGCCGAGTCCCTTGCCGCCCTGCGTGCAGATGAACGTCCAAAGTACATCATCATGCGCGACTTCATGTATCAGAAGATGAAGAAGGAGCTCGGTGCGGAGCACTGGCAGCTCGTTGAGGAAAAGGACGGCCTGTGTATCTTTAAGGATGATGTGGAATGACGACACCCGTACTCTATCTCGTCGTGCCCTGCTACAACGAGCAGGAGGTTCTGGCTGATACGGCGGAAAAGCTGCGGCAAAAGATGACCGCGCTGATTGCGGCGGAAAAGGTGAGCGCAAAGAGCCGCATCGCCTTTGTCAACGATGGCAGCCGCGACCGCACATGGGAGCTGATCGCGGCGTGCGCGGAACAGAGTACGCTCTTTTCCGGCATCAATCTCGCGCACAACGAGGGACATCAGAATGCCCCTGCTCGCGGGCCTCATGACCGTTCTTCCATATGCGGATGTGACGATCAGCATGGACGCAGATTTGCAGGACGATATCGACGCAATTGATGCGATGCTTGAAAAGCATGCAGCGGGGGCGAACATCGTCTATGGCGTGCGCGCAAACCGTGCATCGGACACTTTCCTCAAGCGTTTTACGGCGGAGAGTTTCTATCGTGCGATGCGTGCGCTTGGCGCGGACATCGTGTTCAACCATGCGGATTTTCGCCTGATGGATCGCCGTGCGCTTACGGCACTCGCGGAGTATTCCGAGGTCAACCTCTTCCTACGCGGAATCGTGCCCATGATCGGGCTCACACACGATATCGTCTACTACACGCGGCGGCAGCGTCTCGCGGGCGATTCGAAATATCCGTGGCGGCGCATGGCTGCGTTTGCGTGGGAGGGCGTGACCTCGCTCTCGGCGCGTCCGATCCGTCTGATCTCGCAGCTGGGAATGTTCATCTCGTTTATCAGCGGACTGATGCTCATTTGGTCGATTGTCCGCCACTTCATCGGCGAGACGATTGTCGGCTGGACGAGTCTCGTCGTCTCGCTCTGGTTCCTCGGCGGGCTGATCCTGCTTTCGATCGGTGTCATCGGTGAGTACATTGCGAAGATCTACCTCGAGGTCAAACGTCGTCCGCGCTATCTTGTGCAGGATTTTATCGATACGAATGCGGAGGATAGAAAAATAAATTTTTCTCGAAAAAAATTTTTTTGGGAGAAAAAGAAGGAGAATTTTATTTTGTGGAGAATTATTATTTGTGAAAGAGAAAAATAGATACGGTCTATGGCATCTTTCACACTCCACAATGTTTCTATCATTTACTTTGCTGTGTATTTACGATAGGGAAGCAGATGCTTCCGCAATAGGAGGGTTAACTATGTCAGTATTTTTATCTTGCAGGCAAGAGCCATGTGGTCGAGGTTTACGGTGATGAGGCTCTGGATCTCGCGTGCTGCGGTACGCCGCTGAAGGCGATCGAGCCGAACTCGGTCGATGCGGCGAAGGAGAAGCACGTTCCTGTGGCGACGTACGATGCCGCTAAGAACGAGGTGCATGTCACGGTCGGCTCGGTCACGCATCCGATGACCGAGGAGCATCTCATCGCCTACATCATCCTTGTGACGAAGAAGGGCGTTCAGCGCGTCAACCTCACGGCGACGGATGCACCCGAGGCGACGTTCCGCCTCGCGGACGGCGATGCGCCGGTGAAGGTCATCGAGTTCTGCAACCCTGCATGGGCTCTGGCAGACGGAGTTCTAAACGAATCTGCATAGAGAGAAGGCTGCCGCATGTTCTTGCGGCGGCTTTTTTTATCCGCTTTGGCAAAAAAATATCGCATTTCCTATCTTCTTCCTGTATAATGAATCTCATCGATGGAGAAAAAAATTTGGAAGAAGTTATAGGGGGCGATGAAATGCGCTGGGCACAGGTGAGTGTTGTCACGACGCACGAGGGCGCGGATCTCATAGGGAATATCCTGATGGAGCTCGGTGCGGCAGGGACGGAGATCGACGATCCGTCGCTCGTGAACGAGTACATCGATGCGGGGCTTTGGGACTACACCGATCTGCCGCGTGCCGAGGACACGGACACGGTCACCGTGCGCGCCTACCTGCCCGAGGACGCGCGTCTGGAGGGCAGTCTCCTGACGCTCGCGGAGCGCGTGGAAAAATCTGCGCGCCGTCGATGCGCCCATCGGCGCGGGAACGATCTCGCACACGTTTGTTGCTGATGAGGACTGGGCGGAGACATGGAAAGCCTACATCCACACGGAGAAGATCGGGCGGCGCATTGTCGTGCGCCCGACGTGGGAGGAGTACACGCCGCAGGGGGATGAGATCGTCATCGACCTCGACCCGGGCGCGGCGTTCGGTACGGGGGCACACGCGACGACGGCGATGTGTCTGCGTTGGCTGGAACACATCGTGTGCCCGCAGATGCGCGTCTACGACGTGGGCTGCGGCTCGGGCATCCTCGCGATTGCTGCATCGAAGCTCGGTGCGGGCGAGGTCATTGCAATGGACTACGATCCCGTGGCGGTCTCTGTTGCGGAGGAAAATGTTCGCGCAAACAATGTTACGAACGTTGCCGTGTTCGAGAGTGACCTGCTCTCCATCTGCGCGGGCACAGAGCCGGCGGAGCTCATCACGGCGAACATCATCGCCGATATCATTATCCGTCTCTTTGACCAGCTCGACCGCCATCTCGCGCCGGGTGGGATTCTGCTCGCCTCGGGCATCATCGACGACCGCATTGTGGATGTCGAACGCGCAGCGACGGAGCATGGCTATACCGTGCTCGATATGACCTGTGAAAAGGAATGGGCGGCGATGATTATCCGCCGCAGCTCGGAGTTGAAGCTCTGATGCGACGCCTGTTTTATGCGGGGGAGCTCGCGGAGGAGATCGAGATCACGGGCGGTGATGCCCACCATCTCGCGCGCGTTATGCGCGCACAGATCGGAGACGAGATCGTCGTTGCAGACAGTGACGGGCGGACTGCCCGCATGCGTGTCAGTGGGATTGACCGCGATGCAGTACGCCTTCATCTGGTGGAGTATCTGGCACCCGAAGTGTCTGCATCCACAGAGGTCATTCTCGTGCAGGCACTTCTTAAGGGCGAGAAGATGGACTTTGTCGTGCAAAAGGCGGTCGAGCTTGGTGCCTCCGCACTTTATCCGATCGAGACAGAGCACGTCGTCGTGCGCTACGATGCGAAAAAGGCGGCGGCAAAGTCTGCGCGCTGGCAGAAGATTGCGGACGAGGCGGCAAAGCAGTGTGGGCGCAGTGCACTGATGCGTGTTGCGGCGCTTGCACCGCTCTCTGCGCTCTTGCAGGATGCGGATCTTTTTGACGCACCCGATACGGCAGTTGTATTCTGCTATGAGGGGAGCGCACGCAGTCCATGCGCACAGTGCTGCGTTCTATTGACGCGCGGCGCATCGTTCTCATCGTTGGTGCGGAGGGGGATTTTTCCCCACCGAGGCAGCGGCGATCCGAGCGGCGGGGGCGCAGTCCGTTTCGCTTGGACGATTGATTCTGCGCGCGGAGACGGCAGCTCTTGCGGCTCTTTCCGTGACGCAGTACGAATTAGGTAATTTTGAGCTTTAGAAAGGAAAAAAATGATGAAGAAAAGATATACAGCACTGTTTGCGGCGGCGTTTGCGGTCAGCATGATTGCGGGCTGCGGCACGAGCAACAGCGCAGATCAGGGCGCGACGGCAAAGGCACAGCCGTCCGCTGAACAGGGGAAGGGCTCAGGGGCAGCGCGGTGAGGCTGCGCCGACGTTCACGCTCAAGAACCTCGCGGGCGAGGATGTTGCCATCGAGGCGAAGGGCAAGCCCTACATCATCAACTTCTGGGCGACTTGGTGCCCGCCCTGTCAGGCGGAGATTCCCGATCTCGCGGCGTTCCATGCGGCGCACAAGGATGCGGTGGACTTCTACGCTGTCAACTTGCAGGGAGGATGCTGCGCCCGTGCAGAAATTCATGCAGGAGCGCAAGGCGGATCTGCCCGTCGTACTCGACACGAAGGGAACTGCGGCGACACTCTATGGCGTACGCGCGATCCCGACGACCGTTGTCGTGGACAAGGAGGGCAAAGTTGCCTACCGCAAGACAGGCGGCGTGACGAAAGAGGAACTGGAAGATGTCATCGGCAAGCTCTAAAAACGTGACGCAGGGAGGGCAAACCGTATGGAAATGACTCTGCTCGGCGGGGCATTCCTCGCGGGCTTTCTCTCGTTCATCTCGCCGTGCGTCCTGCCGCTCCTGCCCACGTTCTCGCTGATTCTCGCGAAGAACAGTCAGCAGGACGGCGGTGAGGCAAGGCGGCTGTATGCGAATACGACCGCATTCCTCGCGGGCTTTACGCTCGTCTTTGTTCTGCTCGGCGCATCGGCATCGCTGCTCGGCGCGTGGCTCTTTTCCTATCAGGAACTCCTGCGGCAGGGGGCGGCTGTGCTGATTATCGTCATGGGGCTCTTCATGACGGGATGGATACGGATTCCGCTGCTCCTGCGTGAGTACCGCCCATTTCAGCGGCGCGGCTTTGACGGCATTGGGGGCGCATTCCTTCTCGGCTGCGGCTTCACACTCGGATGGACACCGTGCACCGGCCCGATGCTCGCGACGATTCTCCTCTATGCGGGGGATACGGCGACCGTCGGCGCGGGGGCTCTGCTCCTCCTCGTCTACAGTCTCGGCTTTGCCGTGCCGTTCTTCCTGCTCGCCGTCATCTGGCGGCGGCACATCATGAAGCTGCGTGCGTTCTACCAGTATCTTCCGCGCATCCAGCAGGCGGCGGGCATCGTGCTCGTCCTCCTCGGCGTTCTGCTCTGGTCGGACTCGCTCACCTATCTCGTGCGTATTTTTGTCGTAAACATTCACTGATGACAAAGCCCATGACTGCTGTGTCCTTTGGCACTGCGTCATGGGTTTTTGCTTGGCATTTTGACTATTGTCATTGAATTTTAATAGGGTGAATGCTATGATATACAAAAGGAGATTTGATATCATGCAGTACAAAAAAATACGTTTCATACCCAAGAACTCGTCTTTACCGCGCTTATGACGGCACTCGTCTTTGTTGCAACCTATCTGCCGCACATCCCGATCCCGCTCGGCTACGCGCACCTCGGCGATGCCGTGATCTTCCTGCTTGCACTTCTCACACCGCGCCGCAGTGCGCTTTTTTTTCTGCGTGCGTCGGTTCGGCACTCGCCGATCTTCTCGGCGGCTTTGCCATTTTGGATCGTGCCGACACTCGTCATCAAATTCGTCATGGCGGAGATCGTCTATCGCATCGGCCGCAGGGGGATGCAATCGCACCACGTGCGAGCGTCATTGCCGCGCTCCTCCTCTCAAGCATCTGGATGGCGGCGGCATATACGCTTGCGGGGGCGGTGCTCTACGCTAGTATGTCCGCCGCACTTGCCTCCACGCCGGGACTTATCATGGAGGGATTGTCAACAGTATCATCGCCTTTTTTTCCTCCTGCCGCTTTTTGCGGGGGAGATTCCCGCAGTTTTGACAAGGTAAGGAATGTTTTAGGAATCGCCGATACAATGAAGCCCGTCAGATTCATGCAGAATTACATCGGGGCCGCATAGTTTGTGTATCGCTAAGGAACTCAAATAATCGGAAGAGGCTGTTATGCAGATCGTAAAATATATGTTTCAGCCGCATGGTGATGAGCGCGGGATGCTTGTAGCGCTCGAGGAGTTCAATGACATCCCGTTTCGTATCAAGCGCGTCTACTACATGTATGATACCGTGTCGGGGGTGGTGCGCGGACACCATGCACATCGGGCACTCGAACAGATCCTGATCTGCATTCATGGGAGTTGTAAGGTGCGCCTCGACAATGGGCGGGAGAAGAAGGTCGTTGCACTCGAAAAAAACCATATGAGGGGCTGTATATCTCAAGTGCAATGTGGCGGGAGATGTACGACTTCTCCGAGGATGCTGTGCTCATGGTGCTCGCGTCCGAGGTCTACGACGAGGCGGACTACATCCGTGACTACGACGAATTCTTGCGTATGGTGGATGGGGAGAAGCGGCCATGAAGATTGATCTTGTCATACTCGGGCGGCAGTATGAGCTCCATGCTGCAGCGTATGAGGAGGCAGCTCTGCGTGCCCTGCGCTCAGGCTGGTACATTATGGGGCCGGAACTTGCAGCGTTCGAGGAGGAGTTTGCCGCCTATACGGGGGCGAAATATGTGGTCGGGCTGAACTCCGGGCTTGATGCACTGACGCTGTCTGTCGCCGCACTCGGTATCGGTGCGGGTGATGAGGTCATTGTACCGGTAAACACCTATATCGCAACCGTGCTTGCGGTGACAGCAAATCGGGCGACACCTGTATTTGTCGAACCGGATGAATACTACAATCTGGACGCATCCAAACTTGAAGCCGCTATTACGGAGCGTACGCGTGCCATCATACCCGTCCATCTCTACGGGCAGGCAGTCGATATGCCGCATGTCATGGCGGTCGCCAAGGCGCATCATCTCGCTGTGATCGAGGACTGTGCCCAGTCGCACGGGGCACACTTTGGCGAGACGATGACGGGACGTTTCGGTGATGTCGGCTGCTTCAGTTTCTATCCGACGAAAAAAATCTCGGTGCGTTTGGCGATGCGGGTGCGATTGTGACGGATGACGCAGCACTCGCCGAGAGGATTCGGATGCTCCGCAACTATGGCAGCAGGGAAAAAAATACCATAACGAGCTCTGCGGCGTCAACTCCCGTCTGGATGAGATACAGGCGGCACTTTTTGCGTGTGAAGTTGCGCCTTCTGCCCGAACTGACTACCGAGCGTAGGGGCGATTGCCGCACAATATCTTGCGGGGATGCAGAGTGACCATATCACACTGCCCGCTTTACGTGAAGGGGCGGAGCACGTCTATCATCAGTTCGTTGTACGAACTGCAATGCGGAATCAATTCAAGGCATATCTTTTGGAGCACGGCATCGATACGGTGATCCACTATCCGATTCCGCCGCATCTGGCGGAGTGCTATGCACATTTGGGGTATGGGCGCGGCAGTTTCCCCGTTGCCGAGCAGTATGCGGATGAAGTGCTGAGCCTACCAATATTCAACGGGATGCGGGCGGACGAGATCGACTATGTGATTGATACGATCAATGCCTACGCAGGGGAGTGTGCGGTACATGACAGCGGTTGATGTTTCCATCTGTGTGCTCACCTATCGGCCAGACTATGAGAAGCTGTTCATGACGCTTACGTCCATCATTCGTCAACAGGGCTGTTCCTATGAAATCATCATTGCAGATGATGGGACATTGGATTTCCGACAGGATCTGATTGAGGCATGGATGGCCGCGCATGGAATTACGGATTATTACATCGTACGCAGCATGGAGAACCGAGGAACGGTTCGCAACATAAGGAACGCATATGCGGTTGCGCACGGAAGATATGTCAAGCCCATCTCCCCGGGGGACTGCCTGTATAGCGATACAGCACTTGCGGGAATGCTTCGCTTTATGGAGTGTGAGGGCTATCATATTGCCTTTGGGCGCAGCTGTTATTACGGCAAGACAGATGACAAGTATCATCTCTATGATCGTATGCAGCCATTTCAGCTGAAGCCATATCGAGAGAGAGACCTTTCGGCGATCAAAGAGGCATATCTCGTGTGTCAGGATTATGCCTGTGGAGCCTCGTTTATGGGAGAGCGTACACGCATGACCTCTTATACAGAGCTTATTCTCGGATCTGTTGTGTATGTGGAGGACTCAGCGTATGTATTGATGGTAGCAGATGGCATACCGCTCGGCTTTTTGGGATCATAATTTCATATGGTACGAAAGCAGTGATGGGATATCAAATGTAGCATCCGAAGAGTGGAAGGTTCGACTCTTGCGCGACAATCACGCGATGCTTGCAATCATGGCAGAGCGGCATGCGGATCTCAGGGAGCTTTGCAAGTGGCACATAGAAGGGCGGAGAGATGTGAACTCCCCCTATGCAGAGATCGTTCGCAGGTATTATGCTGAGGTGGATCGGATTATTTCCACAGAGACATACTTGCAGGATGTCAATCCTGATGAACTGAAGCAATTGATCGAATAGATATCGAGATGCTTGGAGCGTATGATGCAGAGGATTCGACTTGATGGGCAATCGGTATATTTGGCGGAGGCGGTGGAGGCATATTTTCCCTACATCATAGCGTGGCGCAATGATCCCGAGAATAACCGCTATCTAAACCAACCTTTTCAGCTTACGATGGAAAAACAGCGTACATGGTATGAGCATTATTGTTCCGATCCAACGCAGGGGCTGCTCATCGTCGTGGACAAAGAAACGGGTACGCCGTTCGCCACAATGGGATGGACGGACTACGATTCGACACAGAGGATTTGCATTACAGGGCGACTGCTTGTCGGTGATCGCCGCTATCGGGGGAGTCTGCTCTTTGCAGAGGCAAGCCTCCTTTTTGCGGACTATATGTACGGTGCATTTGAGGTGGATACCTGCTATGCACATATCGTGCGTGATAACATTGCCTCCATCCGTTATCATGAGAAATACGGGTTTCATCAGAACGATGGTGTCGTACGTTTCCCTGATGAAATCGTGGTGAATGGCATGAGACAGAGGGAATATGTTCGCTCTAAGGCGGACTGGATCTCAGTACGGGAGCGTATTGCTTGGTGTCTGTCGCAGGAGGGGATGCGGATGAACCGAGCAGGAGAGGGAAGGATATGATGCGGGCACATTCATTTGCCGATCGTGAAATGGCGGCGTATTATCTGAAGGAGCTTCATAACCGTGCACATACAGATCGCAAGATGCGTGTTGTTTTCTTGGTGCAGGATTCGGTGATTTGGGATAAACAGAAACCTGTGTATGTTGTGGTAAACTACAGTTGTAACAGAAGAGTCTAAAGGCATCGACATAAGGAAAGGCGCTTTAGTTTACCACAACACGGATTATTCTTCTCTCAATATGTCGTTTTTTTCCTGCTCGAACGCCCGATGATCTACTGTCCAAATGATTCTGAACCGACGGATGATTACAAGCAGATGCTCACAGGCAGCTATGTTGCTCGAAATTGGGACGAGGCTGTATATCATCTGGAACATCTGCTGCGCGGCGATGATCCGGCGGCAGCGCAGCGTCGGGACATTGTTGCCGCGTTCCGCAGGAAGCATACGGGGGCGGCGCAGCGCGTCGTTGCACGGATCAAAGCGGACTATGCCGACAGTCTGCATCCTGCGGAGATCAATCTGCCCGAAATTGACCGGTGGATTTTCGAGCAAAAGAAAGCACTTGTTTCTGAAATAGGGGGATGGCGTCCTGATCTCCTTTCCCATTTCTGTCAGCAGGAGTGGTACGAGGGCTATCTGGCACTCCTGCAGATGCGCGTTCACAGTGAAAAATCTTGTGGGGAGAGCAGCAGATCCTTGCAAAATTGCAGGAACTGTATGTCGCTGCTGATTGCTGTGAGCATCGTTCCTGTCTTACCCTTGCAATGCTGCTCTATGCCGATCCTCTGACACTCCCTGTGCCGCTTGAAGTGGATCTTTTCCCCGAGGGGCTGTATGCAGATCTGCGGGAGGGCTTTTGCCGAGCAGCGCAGAGCGCTTGGAATCGGATAAAAGGAGAAATGAATGCAATGATGCAGCACAATGAGGAGGATGTTATGTCACAGCACGATGAGGAAGCGTTCATTCGCCAAACGATAGGGGAATATTTTTGGCACAGAGGCAGCGCAGGGGACGCTCACGCGTATCAAGCAGGGGATGACGAATGATTCCTACATTTTCACGGCAAACGGTGCAAAAATATATCTTTCGCTATAACGGGGCAGGGTCGGAGCGTCTGATCGACCGCGCAAATGAAAAAGCGTGTCTACGAACTCGTCTGTCCGACGGGCATCACGGAGGAGGTCGTGACGATCAGTGTCACCCCGGGGTATAAGATCTCGCATTATTTCGAGAGCTCCCATGTCTGCGATGTGCGAAACTTCGATGAGACGCGTCGCTCAATGGAGGCTCTGCGCTCCTTTCACGAGCGCAGGATCACGGGGGTGAAGTCGTTCGACCCGTTCGATGAACTCTGTCGCTACGAGTCCATGCTGCCGAAGGATGTGTTGGACACAGCCGACTATCAGGCGGTACGTGCCGAGGTCGTATCCCTGCGACCATATCTTCTACTATTTTTGACAGAGAATACCGTGCTCTGTCACGTTGACTCTCTGGCGGACAACTTCCTCTTTGTGGAGGGGGTGGAGCGTCCCTACATCCTCGACTGGGAGTATGCGGGGCTCTGCGATCCGCTCTTCGATGTGGCACAGTTTGCACTCTACGCGGACTATGCGGAGGATGCGCTTGAGCAGCTGATCGCGGACTATTTCCCCGAGGGCGTTGATGATGGGCGGCGCGCGCGTGTCTACGGTTATATTGTGGTGGGCGGATTCCTCTGGTATGACTGGTGCATCTATCGGGGGATGTACGGTGCGGATCTCTCGGACTATGCCGCGCGACAGCTGCGCTATGTGAAGGCACATCTGCCAAAGGCGCGTGCACTCCTTGGAGCATAACGGATGACGTACGAGGAATTTGTGCGGCAGTGCACGCTGCACAAGACGGGGGACGCAGCGCAGCGTACAGATGCGGAGCTGCGCCTTGCGCCCTATCGTGTAAAAAAATGCCGTATTGATGGCGGCGGGCTACGGCAGCCGTCTCGCACCCATTACGGATCGGACACCGAAGGGCTTGCTGCGAATCCGCGGCGAGGTGTTGGTCGAGCGGCAGATTGAGCAGCTTGTCGAGGCGGGCGTTGCAGATATCTTCCTCGTTACGGGATATCGAAGCGAACAGTTCTCCTATCTTGGGACGCATCCGCATGTCCACATTGTGGAGAATCCGGACTATCACTGCTATAACAACACATCATCGCTCTATCGTGTGTTGGATGAACTCGACAACACATATATCTGCTCGGCAGATAATTATTTCACGGAAAACGTTTTTGCACCCTATGTTTACCGTTCTTATTATGCAGCGGTCTATGGAGACGAGCCGACGATGGAATACTATTTGTCCGTGGATGCGGATGACCGCATCACGGGCGTGCAGATTGGCGGCGCACACGGATGGTATATGATGGGGCATGTGTACTTCACACGTGCATTTAGCGAGAAATTTCGTACGCTGTTGCGGCACGCGTATGAAATGGATGCCGCAGTGCGTGAAATGCTCTGGGAGCAGTTCTATATGCAGCATCTTAATGAATTGATTTTGTATCGGAAATGCTATCCGCAGAATGTCATTCACGAGTTTGATACACTTTCGGACATTCTTGCCTTTGATCATGATTTTCCTGTGCGGGAGTGAAATAGAAGCGGCGATTCCTATACACATATCTTGAAAAAGTCCTTTCCTTTGCAGCAAACCTACAAAGGAAAGGACTTTTTGTGTGTTTACAGATTCTCAAGAATCCGAATCTCGTTCGTCATGAGATACTCGCTGCGCGTAGGGGCAATGCCACTGATGAGGCGATCGTAGACAAGCTGCATGGCAACCTGTCCCTGCCGGCGCGGGTGCTGATAGATGGCGGCGTCGATAATGCCTCGCTGCATGGCGCGTCGGATGGCGGGGATGATGTCGAAGGTGACGACAGTAATGTCCGTACGCCTGCGTTTAATGAGTGCCTGACAGACACCGTGTGCACCGCCCGATGTGGCGATGAAGAAGGCGTTCATGGACGGATGATCGTCAATCATCCGGAGGGTTTCCTCGTAAGCATGGATGTCATCGTCGGAGTCCTCCATGACAGCTGTGATTCCGCAGTCCTTCTCGACGGAAAGGCGGTTGCGGAATCCCTCGACACGCTGATAATGTCCGAGCATACGTTCACCGCTGTAGCTGACTCCCGCTCGGATGGAGCCGGTGCAGATCTTGCGCAACAGTGCTGCCGCCGTACGTCCACCTGCCGCGTAGTCGCTGCCCACATAGACGTGGGGCTTTTTCTGAGGCGAAATCATTATTGAGCGAGATCACGAAGATGCCGTCGCAGATGGCGTCTTCGAGCGTGCTGATGACATCGGCATCGCTGATCGGATTGATGATAATTGCCTCCGCACCCTCTGCACGCAGGGAGGCAATGGCAGTACATTGCTCGGTGACGCTGTAGCCTGTGAGAAGATGCCAACGTACTTGGAGCCCAAAGCGTTCGTAGTAATCTGCCGTCTTGCGTAAGGCTTCGATGATCGGGGCAAAGAACTGGATCTCGCTTGCCGAAATGATGACGCCGGTGATGGGACTCTGCTTCTGCGAAACAAGTGCGCGTGCCGCCGGATTCGGCTGATAACCGAACTCTGCCATGGTCTTCAAAAATGAGGGCACGTTTTTTTCCTCCTTGACGTTGCCGCGTCCATTGATGACGCGGTCGACTGTGCCGCGCGAAACGCCACACAGCTCTGCAATCTGTTTAATCGTAATCATGCGAACAACTCCCTTGTATATATGCCTATTATAGTTGTTTTGACGCACTTTTTACAAATATTTCGCGTGAATTCCGCAAACTCACACTTGACAAATATCAAGCCTACTGTTATTCTATAAATGTGCTCGAGCACAGTTATAAAAACCATAAGATGTAGTAATATATCTTAATCGTTTGATGAAATAAATTTGTTCGAGCACGGACGACGGGGAATTTCCCTGTAATTGTAGTAGATTTTTGTCAGGAGGATGATGAAGGATGAGATTCAAGAAACTCCTCGTCGCAGGGCTTGCGGTCATGACGGCTGCATTCTTTGCGGGGTGCGGTGGCGGTTCCGACAAGGCTGCGTCGGGCGACACGAAGGGCGTCAAGGTTGGTGTCTCCATGCCGACAAAATCGCTACAGCGATGGAATCAGGACGGCGCAAACATGGAGAAGAAACTCCGTGAGAAGGGCTATGATGTCGATCTGCAGTTCGCAGAGAACAAGGTGGAGACGCAGGTCTCCCAGATCGAGAATATGATTACGAAGGGCTGTAAGATCATTGTGGTCGGCTCAATCGATGGCAGCGCGCTTTCCTCCGTCCTGAACGAGGCAAAGAGTGCGGGCGTTGAGGTCGTTGCCTATGATCGCCCTCATCATGAACACAGACGCGGTCAGCTACTATGCAACGTTCGACAACCATCTTGTCGGCAAGATTCAGGGACAGTATATCGCAGATCGTCTCGGACTTGCTGAGGGCAAGGGACCTTTCAACATTGAGCTTTCGACAGGTCCGATGGATGACAATAACGTGAACTTCTTCTTCGGCGGTGCGATGGATGTGCTCAAACCTTACATCGATAAGGGGCAGCTTGTCGTCCGCTCGGGGCAGATGACGCGTGAGCAGTGCGCGACACCGAACTGGGATGAAGCAAAGGCGCAGGAACGCATGGATAACATTCTGACGACGTACTACACAGGCGCAAAGTTGGATGCGGTGCTCTGCTCGAACGACTCGGTTTCGCTCGGTGTGCAGTCGGCACTCAAGTCGGCGGGCTATAATACGTCGGATCGTCCATTGCCCGTCATTACGGGGCAGGATGCGAATCTGCCAAACGTGAAAGCGATCGTTGCGGGCGAGCAGTCGATGTCCGTTTTCAAGGACACGCGTGCGCTTGCAGATGAGGTTGTAAAGATGGTGGATGCGATCCTCGCAAAGCAGGAGCCCGAGGTGAACAATACGAAGGACTACAACAACGGCGTGAAGGTTGTACCCTCGTACCTCCTCGAACCGAAGTTTGTGGACAAGTCCAACTACAAGCAGCTGCTCATCGACTCCGGCTATTATACCGAGGCGGAACTGCAGAAGTAAAAAGGATATTAGATACTGCCCTCTGCCGGATGCTCGGAACTATGACCGAGGCCGCAGAGGGCTTCTTACTGGGAGCACTGATACAATGAATCCGTTATCAATGCTTCCCTGACTAGGAGGGATGACATGGCAGACATCCTGCTCGAGATGCAGAACATCGAAAAGGTCTTTCCCGGCGGCGTGCGCGCACTCGACAAGGTGGACATCGTCGTGCGTGCGGGCGAGATCCACGCGCTTGTCGGTGAGAACGGCGCGGGCAAGTCCACGCTCATGAACGTGCTGAGCGGCGTATACCCCTACGGAAGTTACGGCGGAAAGATTCTCTACGACGGAGAGGAGTGCAAATTTCACGATATCCGCGAAAGTGAGCGGGTCGGCATTGTCATCATTCATCAGGAACTGGCACTCATTCCCTATCTTTCCGTGATGGAAAAATATCTTCCTCGGCAACGAACAGGCAAGTCGGGGCGTTATCAACTGGGAGGAGGTGCATCGCCGTGCGGTCGATCTGATGAAACGCGTCGGTCTGGATGATCTGCCGGACATGCCCGTCAACAAGATGGGCGTCGGCAAGCAGCAGCTCGTCGAGATCGCAAAGGCACTCGCGAAGGATGTGCGCCTCCTCATCCTCGATGAGCCGACGGCGGCACTGAACGATGACGACAGCGAGAAGCTGCTGGATCTGATTCTCGATCTGCGTCAGCGTCTCGGCATGACGGCAATCATCATCTCGCACAAGCTGAACGAGGTGACGCGCGTCGCGGACAAGATTACGGTCATCCGTGACGGGCGGACGATCGAGACACTGGACAAGCATACGGATGAGATTACGGAGGAGCGCATCATTCAGGGCATGGTCGGACGTGCAATCACCGACCGCTACCCCGCGCGCGAGAATCAGAAGATCGGGGACGTATGTCTCGAGGTCAAGGATTGGTGCGTGGAGTCGCCCTATATCGCGGGACGGCAGGTGGTCGACCATGTGAATCTGCGCCTCAGGCGCGGCGAGGGTGGTCGGCATCGCAGGATTGATGGGCGCGGGGCGCACAGAGCTTGCGATGAGTATTTTTTTGGAAAGTCGTTCGGGCGCAATATCACAGGGAAAAATTTTTCAAGGACGGCAAGGAAATACAGGTCAACAGTGTCGGCGAGGCAATCGCAAATGGAATTGCCTATGTCACAGAGGATCGCAAGGGACAGGGACTCATCCTCGGGCAGAGCATCCGCGAGAACATCAGTCTGCCGACCCTCTCCCGTCTCGCCTCGCGCGGCGTGATCCGCGCGGAGGAGGAGATCGGCGTCGCGGAGGACTATCTGAAGAAGCTGCGCATCAAAGCGCCCGGCATCTATCAGGCGACGCGCAATCTCTCGGGCGGCAACCAGCAGAAGGTCATGCTCGCGCGCTGGCTGTACGCCGACCCCGATGTGCTCATCCTTGATGAGCCGACGCGTGGCATCGACGTGGGTGCGAAATATGAGATCTACTGTGTCATCAATGAACTCGCCTCAGCGGGGAAGTGTGTTCTCGTTATTTCTTCGGAGCTGCCGGAAGTGCTCGGCATCAGTGACCGCATCTATGTCATGAACGAAGGTCGTTTCGTTGGGGAACTTCCTGCGGAGGAAGCCTCGCAGGAGAGTATAATGCGCTATATCATGCAGAGCAATGTACGCCGCAAGGCAAGTTGAGGGAAAAAAGGAGGAAAAACAACGTGAGTGAGAAAAAAAGAGACGGCAGCGGTCGGACTCAGTGCTGGTTCTATTTGGCAGACTGCCGTACACAAATACGCGATGTTCATTGCACTGATCGCGATTGCTCTCTTCTTTCAGTGGTGTACGGACGGTGTGCTGCTCGCGCCGATGAATATCTCTAAGCTCATCATGCAGAACAGCTACATCCTCATCCTTGCGATTGGTATGCTGCCCTGCATCCTGACGGGGGACATTGATCTCTCGGTCGGCTCGGTGGTCGCCGTAATCGGTGCAGTTGCCGCGACAATGATCGTGTCAATGGGCATGAGCGTACCTATGACGATCATCTCCTGTATTGCACTTGGCCTTTTGATCGGTGCGTGGCAAGGCTTCTGGATTGCGTTTGTGCGTGTGCCTGCATTTATCGTGACACTCGCGGGGATGCTGCTCTTTCGCGGTGCAACGATGATTATTCTGGACGGCAACACACCTCGCCGTTCCCCGACAGCTATCAGTTTGTCGCACAGCGATTCCTTGCAGATATTCCCGTCATCGGTGCAATTCCGATGAGTACGATGCTTGTCGGCGTCATCATTGCTGCGATCGGTGTCTACCTTGTGGCAAACGGTCGTCGTCAGCGCGTCCGTCACGGTATTCCGGCGGACAGTATGCCGCTCTTTACAGTAAAATGTGCTGCAATCATCCTTGTCAGTCTCATTTCGTGCTACTGGCTCGACCAGTTCAAGGGGCTGCCCGTCATTCTCATTCTGCTCGGTTTCCTCGTCGCACTCTACTCGTTTATCTGTAATCGTACGGTATTCGGCCGTCACATCTATGCGGTCGGCGGCAATGAGCGTGCAGCGCAGCTTTCTGGAATTAAAACACGCTGGGTGCGTTTTCTTGTCTTTGTCAACATGGGATTGATGGCTGCGATTGCGGGGCTCGTCTTCTCGGCACGTCTCAATGCAGCGGCTCCGTCAGCGGGTATGATGTTCGAGCTGGATGCCATCGCTGCGTGCTACATCGGCGGTGCATCGGCATCGGGCGGTGTCGGCACGATCATCGGTGCGGTGGTCGGCGGTCTCGTCATGGGCGTGCTGAACAACGGTATGTCCATCATGGGCGTTGGCATTGACTGGCAGCAGGCAATCAAGGGCATGGTGCTCCTCGCCGCCGTCGCGTTCGATATCTACAACCAGTCGACGAAGTGATGTGACGGGGGGACAGTATGCTCTATATCGGCATTGATCTCGGGACGTCCGCGTGCAAATTTCTGCTGATGGATGAAACGGGAGACATCAAAAAAATATTGTATCACGTGACTATCCGCTCTCCTTTTCCAAAGGCGGGGTGGAGTGAGCAAGATCCCGCCGCGTGGGTGCAGGCGGTGGAGGAGGGCATCCCTGCCCTGCTCGATGGATTCGATACCGCACAGGTGGCGGGCATCGGCGCGGGCGGACAGATGCACGGGCTTGTTGTACTGGATGCACAGGACAATGTGATCCGCCCCGCGATCCTCTGGAACGACGGGCGTACGGCGGAGGAGGTCGACTATCTCAACGAGACGGTCGGAAGGGAGAAGTTGAGCGCAGCGACGGCGAACATCGCCTTTGCGGGCTTTACTGCGCCGAAGCTGCTCTGGATGAAGAAGCACGAGCCGGAACTCTTTGCACGCATTGATAAGATCATGCTCCCGAAGGACTACATCAACTATGTGCTCACGGGCGTGCACTGCACGGAGCCGTCGGATGCGGCGGGGACGCTGCTCTACGATGTGGAGCATGGCGTATGGTCGAAGGAGATGCTTGCGATTGTCGGCGTAACGGAGGCGCAGCTGCCAAAGCTCTTTGCTTCCTATGCGCCCGTCGGCACCATTTTGCCCGCCGTCGCCGAACGGCTCGGACTTCCTGCGGAGACGGTTGTCGCCGCAGGTGCAGGGGACAATGCCGCCGCCGCGGTCGGTACGGGCACTGTGGGCGAGGGGCGTGCAATATCTCCATCGGCACGTCGGGCACGATCTTTATCACGAGTGAGAAGTTCGGCGTCGATCCACACAATGCACTGCACTCCTTCGCCCACGCGGACGGGAACTATCATCTGATGGGCGTGATGCTGAGTGCGGCATCCTGCAATCAGTGGTTTATGGACAAGGTGCTCCGCGCAGAGGACTACGCGGCGGAGCAGGAGGGAATCACGGATGATCGCCTCGGGCGCAACCCCGTCTTTTTCCTGCCCTATCTCATGGGGGAGCGCAGTCCGATCAACGACACGGACGCACGCGCGGCGTTCATCGGCATGTCGCTCGACACGGAACGGCGCGATCTCGTGCAGGCACTCTTTGAGGGCGTGGCGTTCGGGATGCGGGACAGTCTCGCGGTTGCACGCCGGCTCGGCATCCGCATCGAGCGCAGTAAGATTTGCGGGGGCGGGGCGAAGTCGAAACTTTGGCAGAGAATCTTTGCGAATGTGCTGAATGTAAAACTCGACATCCTCGCCTCGGAGCAGGGACCCGGTATGGGCGGCGCGATGCTTGCAATGGTTGCGTGCGGCACTTATCCGAGCGTTGCAGATGCAGCTGCCGCACTCGTCCGTGTGGTGGAGACGGTGGAACCGGAGTCTGAGCTTGTGGCACGCTATGAGGAGCGTTATGCGGCGTATCGAAAGCTCTATCCGGCCCTAAAGGGTGTGTTTCACACCTGCACTAACCCCTTGCCAAGGCTGGGGATGCGTAAAATGGCGGGGGGCATAATAAAGGGCTGCTCGATGAGAGCAGCCCTGTTTTTGAAGGGAGAGAACCATGTCTTTTTATGATGATTTTTTTCCTATGAGCAGCTGCGTGACCTCAATGTTTTCCTCGTGCGCATGGAGGAACGGACCATGCACCTGCATCACGATATGGAGATCGGCATCGTTCTCGAGGGAACTGCCCTCATCGAGGTGAGCGGAATGCAGCATCGGCTCTGGCGCGGCGATCTCTATCTCATCAATCCGATGGAGCCACATCGTTTCCTTTTCGGGTGGCTGCGGAGACGGGCTGCTCCTCATTGCGCAGGTCTCGCCGCAGCTGGTCGCGCGCATCTTTCCGGAGGCGATGAATCTGCGCTATGGCGGCAGTCCCACGCTTCGCCTTACCTTCCCGCAGAGCTCGGCGCAGTATGAACGTCTCGCCGATGCGCTTATGGATCTTGGGGCAGCATTCTTTGCACGCAGCATGGGGTATGAGTTTCGCTGTCTTAGCTGCATCGGTGATATCTATGCGCTGCTGCATACACACCTGCCTGTGACTGTTCTGCGCGGGGAGGATGATCTGCCACAGCGTGAGCGTGCTGACCGTCTGCTCTCCATTATCGCGTACATCGAGGAAAAACTATCAGCGTAAGCTCCTGCTTGGTGAGATCGCGCGACGTGAGCATCTATCGCTGACCCTATCTATCACATTTTTTTCAAGGATATGCTTGGACTTTCCTTTCAGGAGTATCTGCGTGAGCGTCGTTTTGAGCACGCCTGTCATCTTGTTGAGACAACCGATCAGCGCATTCTTGAGATCAGTCTTGCCTGTGGGTTCTCCGATGTGCGCTATTTGACGAAGCTGTTTAATGAGCATTTCGGCTGCACGCCGACGTCGTATCGACAGAAAAAAACGGATCTCCCGGCAAAAGAGACCCGTTTCCCTTTGGTTGTATTCAGTCATTTTTTTCTCGTCCGAGGATAGTGTGCGCCTCCTCGCTCTCCATCGCGCTCGCCGCAGTGAGAGGGTGCAACGGGCGCGATGGACGGCATTCGGTCTGTCAGCACCCGGTGGAGAAGAGTACGTTGTTCACAACACCCTCTAAATATTCCTGTCTGCCCGAACCCGGATCGGCAGGAGCTTTCATTGCGGCCGCGTGCGCGGCGCAAGACTCGAGCGTCGCCGTGCCCTCGCGAATTTCTTTGCCGATGCCTGTCTCGTAGCTGGCATAACGCTCCTTGACGAAGCCGTCGATCCGTCCGTCCTCGATGAGTGCTGCCGCCTTGATGAGGCCGAGTGCAAACGTATCCATACCAACAATGAATCCTTCGAACATATCCTCGACCGTGTTGCTCGGACGACGGTTCTTCGCGTCGAAATTGAGTCCGCCGCGCAAGCCGCCCGTTTTGAGGATCTCGTACATCGCCATTGTTGTATCGTAGACATTCGACGGGAACTGGTCCGTATCCCACCCGAGGAGCAGATCGCCTTGGTTCGCATCGACTGAGCCCATCATATCGTTGACCGCCGAGACGCGCAGCTCGTGTTGGAATGTGTGCCCCGCCAGCGTTGCGTGGTTCGCCTCAATGTTCATGCGGAAATCTTTGTCGAGTCCGTACTTGCGCAGGAAACCGATCGCGGTTGCTGCGTCGAAGTCATACTGATGCTTCATGGGCTCTTTCGGTTTCGGCTCGATGTAGAAATCGCCTGTGAAGCCGATCTTGCGTCCATAGTCACGCGCCATACGGAACAGTTGGGCGACGTTGTCCTGCTCGAGCTTCATATCGGTGTTGAGCAGTGTCTCATAGCCCTCACGTCCACCCCAGAATACATAGCCCTGTGCGCCGAGCTTGACGGCGAGCTCAATCCCCTTCTTTGCTTGTGCGGCAGCAAAGCAGAAGACATCGGCGGAGTTACTGCTGCCCGCGCCGTTCATAAAGCGCGGATTGCTGAACATATTCGCCGTTGTCCAGAGTGCCTTGATGCCCGTGCCCTTGGTCTTTTCGAGAAGATAGTCCGTCACCTCATCGAGACGGCGGTTCGTCTCATTGATATCCGTCGGATCTTCGGGCACCATGTCCGCATCGTGGAAACAGTAGTATTTGATGCCGAGCTTCTGCATGAACTCAATGCCGGCATCTACTTTCGCTTTTGCGTGTTCGATCGTACCTGGCTTCGAGTGGAAGGATTTGTCTGCTGTCCCTGCACCGAACATGTCTACGCCCGTTGCACAGAGATTGTGCCACCACGCCATCGCGAAACGCAGATGATCTTCCATCGGCTTGTCGAGAATCATGCGCTTTGCATCGTAATACTTGAATGCAAGCTTATTTTTTTGCTGTCTCTGCCCTCGAATGGAATCTGAGGGATATTTGGAAAAATCTCACCCATGACCCTGCTCCTTTTCTACTAAACTGATAGCCTCTGCCGCTCTTGCAGCATATATTGATATCATAGCCGGGATACGCGCATATTTCCTGCATAAATCAGTCAGAATATCCGATTAGTTTGCTAAACGTATGGAAAGATGAGAATTTCTATTGATTATTGATCGGTAACATATGTTACGTCTATGGAGAGACTTCTTTGCTATAATCAGCACAACAAATGTGTATTGTATATGACAGCAAAGGAGAGTTCCTCATGGATGCTAAAATGTTTTGTTATCAGTGCCAGGAGACGGCGGGCGGCAAGGGCTGCACGGTGCAGGGGGTCTGCGGCAAGAAGCCGGATGTCGCGGAGATGCAGGATCTGCTCGTCTATGTGACGAAGGGGCTCGGCGCGGTGACAACGGCACTGCGCGCAGAGGGCAAGAAGGTTGCGATCGAGGTCAACCACCGCGTGACGATGAATCTCTTCATTACGATCACGAATGCGAACTTCGACCGTGAGGCGATCATCGATGTGATCGAGGAGACGCTCGCGCTGAAGTCGGATCTGCTCGCACAGCTTGCCGATGCATCGAAGCTGCCCGAGGCAGCGCACTGGATGGCTCCGCGTGCGGATTTTGAGGCAAAGGCAAAGACGGTCGGCGTGCTTGCGACGGAGAACGAGGATGTCCGCAGCCTGCGCGAGCTGACGACGTATGGTCTGAAGGGCCTGTCCGCCTATGTCGAGCATGCGAATGCACTCGGCCACGAGAACGAGGAGATCGATGCGTTCATGCAGCGTGCGCTTGCGCAGCTTCTCGACGATACGATGGACGGTGACGCGCTGACGGCACTTGTGCTTGAGACAGGCAAGTGGGGCGTGGACGGTATGGCTTTGCTCGATGGCGCGAACACAAGCACATACGGACATCCCGAGATCTCGAAGGTGAAGCTCGGTGTCGGAAAACGCCCTGGTATTCTCATCTCGGGGCATGACCTCAAGGATCTCGAGCGTCTCTTGGAGCAGACGAAGGGCACGGGGGTCGATGTCTATACGCACGGCGAGATGATTCCCGCGCATTACTACCCCGCATTTAAGAAGTACGACAACCTCGTCGGCAACTATGGCAACGCATGGTGGCTGCAGAAAGAGGAGTTCGAGAAGTTCAACGGCGCGATCCTCATGACGACGAACTGCGTCGTTCCGCCGAAGGACAGCTACAAGGATCGTCTCTTTACGACGGCTGCAGTTGGCGTGCCGGGCTGCACGCACATCCCGCTCGTGAACGGTGAGAAGGACTTTACGCCCGTCATCGAGTGTGCGAAGAAGTGTGCGCCTCCGACGGAGCTGGAGACGGGCGAGATTGTCGGCGGCTTCGCGCATGAGCAGGTCTTTGCCGTGGCGGACAAGGTCGTCGAGGCGGTGAAGAGCGGTGCGATCAAGAAGTTCGTCGTCATGGCAGGCTGCGACGGCCGCATGAAGTCGCGTGAGTACTACGGTGAGTTCGCGGAGGCTCTGCCGCACGACACGGTTATCCTCACGGCGGGCTGCGCGAAGTACAAGTACATCAAGAAGGATCTCGGCGACATCGGCGGTATCCCGCGCGTGCTTGATGCGGGACAGTGCAACGACTCCTACTCGCTCGCGCTCATCGCGCTGAAGCTCAAGGAAGTATTCGGTCTGGATGATGTGAACAAGCTCCCGATTGCGTACAACATTGCGTGGTACGAGCAGAAGGCGGTCATCGTTCTCCTCGCCCTGCTCCACCTCGGTGTGAAGAATATCCACCTCGGCCCCACACTTCCCGCGTTCCTCTCTCCGAATGTCGCAAAGGTACTCGTCGAGACCTTCGGCATCGGCGGTATCACGAATGTTGAGGATGATATGGCAATGTTTGGCATTGAGGTGAATGTGCCCGAAGCCGCTGCTGTGTAAGAAAAAAATAGAATGATATAAACGAGGGGGCTCGCACGAAATAATATTCGTCCGAGCCCCCTCGTTATGCTTTGTATAATGGGGTAAGGAATCGCTGATAAAGCTGAATTTATCAGTGCCTCCTATAATGCCGCCCGCAGGAGATTTCGCGTGTAGTCCTCGCTTGGTTCTCTGAGGACGCGGCTGGTCTCGCCCTGCTCGACGATGCGTCCATTCTGCATGATGAGAACGCGGTCGGCGATGGAGCTGACGAGCGGCAGATCGTGTGAGATGAAGAGGAGACTCATACCGTGCTCTCGCTGCAGATGCAGGAGTAGGGAGATGATCTTTGCCTGTACGGACACGTCGAGTGCCGAGGTCGCCTCATCGCAGACGAGAATTTCGGGGTGAACTGCCATCGCCCGCGCAATTGCCGCCCGCTGGCACTCGCCGCCGCTCATCTCGTGCGGGTAGCGATTGGCATAGGAGGAGGGCAGTCCTACCTCCGTAAGGAGCTCGGCGACACGTTTTTCTGTTGCGCGTGCGTCCGGTGTGCAGAGGCGGCAGATGGTCTCGCCGATCATCGCGCCGATGGTGCGGCGCGGGTTGAACGAGCCCACTGCATCCTGAAACACCATCTGGATGCGGGTGTAGAGCGTGCGCCGCTCTTTTTCCGTGTGCGCGTGTGATGTCCTTGCCGCCGAGGAAGATATTCCCACTCGTCGGTGTATGAAGTCCCGTGAGGAGCTTTGCAACGGTGGATTTGCCGCTGCCGCTCTCGCCGACAATGCCGAGGAGTTCGCGCCGCGCAAGGGAGAAGGAGATGCCGTCGATTGCCTGGACGCGTCCAGCCGCATCGTCAAAGTGCATGGAGATGTTGTCAAAGCGCAGGAGGTCTTGGAAATGGGCGCCCCTTCCACCGCTTATGCGGGTCCCCCTCCCCGTCGTGACGGGGGAGGCTATGGGAGCGGTGTTTTTTTCTCTGCATGATCTCTGCGGTCGCAGTCCGTATGTGTCGCAGCGGACATCTTCGGTACGGCTGCAAGCAGTTCCCGCGTATAGGGATGCTGCGGATTTCCGAGCACCTCCGTGACACTGCCCTGCTCGACGATCCTCCCTTTGCACATGACGGCGACGCGGTCAGCGATGTGCCGCACGACGCCGATGTTGTGCGTGATGAGGAGGATTGCCGTCCCCGTGCGCTCCTTGAGCGCACGCAGCTCATCCAGTACCTGCAGTTGGATTGTCGCGTCGAGTGCCGAGGTCGGCTCATCGGCGAGGAGGAGCTGCGGGCGCAGGATAACGGCAAGTGCGATGGCCGCACGCTGTGCCATGCCGCCCGACAGCTCGAACGGATACGTTGCGAGGATACGACGCACATCGGAAAATCCCATGCCGCCGAATACCTCTGCCGCGCGTGCGTAGATTTCCTCACGCGACAGATCGGTGTGCACGCATCGTCTCAACGAGCTGTGTGCCAATCTGCCGCGTAGGATTCAGCGATGCGCCTGCGTACTGAAACACCATTGCGATCTCCTCGCCGCGCAGTCTGCGCCGCTCTCCCTCGGAGAGTACGGCAAGGTTCTTCGCGTCAAAGGAGACCGTACCCGCGTGAATCTCGGTGGAGAGTCCGCGGATCTGCGCAATTGCCTTGAGCAGGGTGGATTTTCCGCCGCCGCTCTCGCCGACAATACCAAGCACCTCGCCCGTGTGAAGGCTGATGCTGATGTCCTCGATCACGGCATCGCCGCCGTACCCCGCAGTCAAATGGTCAATTCGTAAGAGTTCCTGCATGATGCTGCTCCGCTGTGCGCTGTGTGTGCGCTCACTTCTTGTCCAGATCCTTTGTCACATGATAGTAGTCGCTCGGCGTGGAGAGGAAACCGGTGACCTTCTTTGAGATGCCGACCTGCATATTGTTGAACCCGATGAAGTCCATCGCCGCATCGTCGATCACCTGCTGCTGAATGTGGTTGACGAGCGCGATGCGCTTTGTCGAGTCAAATGTATTCGGCAGGTCGGACAGCAGTTGCTCCACGATGGGGTTCGTGTAGTGCCCAAAGTTTGCAACGCCCTTTGCGCTCAGCACGTCACGCAGGAATGCATACGGGTCGCCCGTGGGCATGGTGATGACGGAGTAAAGACCGATCTCGTATTCGCCCGCCTTGTAGTAGTTCGATTTCTCATGCGAAACGATGTTGACGTTGATGCCAATTTTCTTGAGCTGTGCCTGCATCTCCGTTGTGATGTTCTCGTTGAAGAGACGCTTGTAGACACCCATCTCGACGGTCAGCGGCTGTCCGTTCTTCTCGACGATGCCGTCGCCGTTCGTGTCCGTATATCCCTGCCGCCGCAAGCACCTGCTTTGCCTTTTTCGGGATCGTAGGAGCGTGCCTTGAGTGCGGGATCGCCATAGGGCGTGGAGGCGAGGAACGCACTGTTCGACGCGGTCATTGCGCCCTTGAGGTACTGGTCGCCGATGGTCTTTTTGTCGACACCGTACATGATCGCCTGACGAACCGCAGGATCGGTGAGCTTATCGAGGTTCATGTAGAGCTGATAGGTACGCGTCTGCGGTGTCTTGACAACCGTAAACTTGTCATTCGCCGCAATCGTCTCTGCCGTCTCGGGGCTGAGATCCAGTGCTACGTCAATCTCATCGCCCTGCAGTGCCATTGCGAGCGTGTTGAAGTCTGCGATCTTCGTATACTCGACCTCGTCGACCTTCACGTCACCGCCCCAATACTTCGGGTTCTTCGTCATGATGGCGTGCTTGTCCGCCTCAAAGCTGCTCATGACAAAGGGACCCGTGCAGATGGGCGCATTCTCAAAGTCCTTTGTGCCTGCAACATCGACGATGACAGCGTACGGGTCGCAGAGATCGTTGACGAGGGTCGCATACGGCGCTTTCGTACGGATCGTGAGGACATTTCCCTCTGCTGTGTACTCTGCATCCTTTAGCCATGCGGCGCGGTCATTCGTCTCCGCCGTGCGTTTGAGCGAGGCGATGACCTTGTCCGCCGTCATCTTCTCCCCGTTGGAGAACGTGACATTATCCTTCAGTGTGATGCGCCAGACGGTCGGCTCGACATTCTCCGCCTTCTCTGCGAGCCACGGCTGCGGCTTCATACTGTCATCGAGACGGAAGAGTGTTTCGCCGACACCGTAGCGTACGGCGTACCAGCCCATCCACTCCTTCGCGGGATCCATCGAGCTCGTCACGGCGACTGTGCCGCCGACGCGCACGATTTTTCTTGCTGTCTGCCGCCTGATCCGAGCCGCCGCAGCCGCTCATGGTGAGCGGAACGGCGAGCAGGAGCGCGGCGCAGAGACGTTTCAGTGTTTTGTTCATGGTTCCTCCTTAAAAATAGGTAAGATATAGTTTCTATGAAAAGCGTATTCCTATACGCGTTTTTTTCCCGCATCTTGGGATCGAGCAGGTCACGCAGCTGATCGCCAAACATATTGAACACCATCATGACGGCGACCATCACCGCGCTCGGTGCGAGTGCTGCCCACGGTGCCTGTTGGAGATACTTCTGCCCCTCGCTGATCATCGCGCCCCACTCCGCTGCGGGGATTTGAACCCCAATGCCGAGGTAGGACAGCCCCGCTAGCCCCATCATCATAGAGCTGACATGAAGCACGGCGGTGACGACGAGCGGGCCCGCGATGTTCGGCAGGATGTGTCCAAAGAGGATTCGCACATCGCTGCACCCTGAGAGGCGTGCCGCCTGTATGTATGTCTCCTCCTTTGCCGCGACCGCCGCGCTCCGCGCAATGCGCGCGTACTGTGTCCATGTCGTAAGGATGAGTGCGAGTACGGCGTTCACAAGTCCGCCGCCGAGCACACCCGCAACCGCATGGCAAGGACGATGTCGGGGAATGCCTGAAAGATGTCGGTTACGCGCATCAGCATTGCATCCATCCGCCCCCGGTAGTAGCCCGCGAGCAGTCCGATGAGACTGCCGAGCGAGCCGGCGACGAGAATGATGAAGAGCGCGGCAAAGATGCTCGTTTTTTTCCGCCCGCGAGAATGCGCGAGAGGATGTCCCTGCCGTAGTTGTCCGTGCCGAGGAGATGCTCTGCAGACGGTGCCTTTTAGGATCAGCTGCGGATCGGTCACATACGGGTCATAGGGGGCAAGCTGCGCGGATAAGAGGCTTACGATCAGGATAAGTGCCGCGAGGAGCGCGAATGTGCGAAAGAGGAGCGGCGTTTGCAGAAAGAAGTTCATCATTTAGAGATCCTTGATTTTTCGGATTGAAATAACGATAGGAGAGGTCGGCGATGAGATTTACAAGGAAGAATGCGAGTGCCATCCAGACGACCACCGCCTGAATGACGGGATAGTCGCGATTCCCGATTGCCCCCATGATGAGGCTGCCGATGCCCGGCCAGTTAAAGATGGTCTCAATAATCACCGTGCCGCCGAGGAGCGAACCGATGGAGATGCCCGTGAGCGTGATGACAATGACCATGATATTCTTCAGGACATTGCGGAACAGGATCACGCGCTCCGTGATGCCGCGTGCGCGCAGCCCGATCACATAGTCCTTTGCCAGTTCGTCGAGTGCCGCTGCACGAATCTGACGGATGTAGCGTGAGGACATGACGAGTCCAAGCGTCAGCGCGGGCAGGATCATGCCGATCGGCTTCGTCGTTGCGAGTACGGGAATCCATCCGAGCCGATAGGAAAAGATAAACATGAGGACAATCCCGATGATAAAGCCGGGCGTTGCATTCAGGACGAATGTGAGAAAGCGAACGACATAGTCCATGCGGCTGTTGCGGCACGCGGCGATGGCGATGCCGAGCGGCAGGGAGATGAGGAGTGTGAGCCCCATCGCCGTACCCGCCATACGGAGTGTGTAGGGGAGTGCCTTCCAAAACGTTGCAGCGACCGGCAGATCGGTGATGTAGGATTTGCCCATATCGCCCTGGAGGAAATGGATGAGCCAGTGTCCGTACTGCACGAGAAAGGGCTGATCGAGACCCATCTCCGTACGCATCCGCTCCACGAGCTGCGGATCGGCGGCGATGCCGCCCGCCGAGAGCCGGATGCCGACGGGATCGCCGGGGGCGATGTAGATGAGTCCAAAGGAAAGCAGGGTGATGCCGAAAAAGACGGGGATGAATTGCAGACATCGCCCGAGGATGGTCTTGTATGTCATAGGTACTCCATTATATTGTAGGTTTTTGAGGTGGACGATTGTTTTTTATCATTTATCTGTCAGACAATGGTTCTTAGTATATCGCCCATGGAAGAAGATTGTCAACCGAAGCGTAAAGATATGAATATGTGTGAATTTATCGGCGCTTTTTTTCAAACATTTGACACACGTCGCCCCTTTTTGTCTATAATGAAGCTTACACGGTGGAAATGAACTGCGGTGCTGTGCCGCATGGGAGGGCTTACGGATGAAGATTTTGGCTGCGGATGGGATTTCGCCCGAGGGGATCGGGCTGCTGGCGGAGTATGAGGTCGACGTACGCGATAAGATTGCGTACGAGGAGCTCGTGGAGATCATCGGCGACTACGATGCGCTCATGGTGCGCTCTGCGTCGAAGGTATCGGCGGATGTGATTGCACGTGCGGATAAACTCAAGATCATCGGACGCGCAGGTGTCGGCGTGGACAACATCGACGTAAAGGCAGCGACGGAGCGCGGGATCATTGTCATCAACTCGCCGGGCGGCAATACAATTGCTGCGACGGAGCACACGATGGCGATGATGCTCTCGCTCGCACGCAAGATTCCTGCGGCGGATGCGACGATGCACGCGGGGGCGTGGGATCGCAAGGCATTCGTCGGCGTGGAGCTGCGCGGCAAGACGCTCGGCATCATCGGCATGGGACGCATCGGCAGCGGCGTTGCAAAGCGTGCGCTCGCTTTCGACATGAATATCATTGCGTATGACCCATACATCAATGAGGAGCGTGCAAAGGCACTCGGCGTGACCGTCGGGACGCTCGACGACATCTTTGCAGCGGCGGACTTTATCACGGTACATATGCCGCTGACGAAGGAGACGCGCGGCATGATCTCGATGCCGGAGCTGCGTAAGATGAAGAAGGGCGTGCGTCTCGTCAACCGTGACGCGCGGCGGCATTATCAACGAAAGTGATTTGGCGGCAGCGGTCAAGGATGGGATCGTCGCGGGTGCGGCAATCGACGTGTTCGAGAGCGAGCCCCTCGCGGAGAATCATCCGCTGCGCGGCGTCCCGGGCGTTGTACTCACGCCGCATCTCGGCGCGTCCACGGTGGAGGCACAGATCGGTGTGTCTGTCGACGTGGCGGAGGGTATTCGTGCGGCTCTGCGCGGTGAACCCGTGACGGCGGCAGTCAACATGGCTCCTGTATCGAAGGAGGTCATGCGCGTCATTCGTCCCTACATCACACTCGCGGAGCAGCTCGGCTGCACCGTTTGCTCGCTCGCCGAAGGGCCCATTTCCCACGTGGAAGTCGTCTACAACGGCGAGATCACAGAGGTCAATACGAGTTTTCTTACGACGGCACTCCTCAAGGGGATGCTCAACCCGATCCTCGAGAGCGAGATCAACTACGTCAACGCGCCGAGTGTTGCGAAGTCGCGCGGCATCAAGGTGACGGAGATCAAGGAAAAGGAAACGTCGCACTACTCGACGCTCATCACTGTGCGTGTCACGACGGCGGCGGGCACAGCAGAAGCGAGCTCGGCAGAGGTACAGGGCACGCTCTTCGGTACGGAGGGGCGCATTGTACGGATCAACGGCTTCCGTGTGGACATCGACCCGCACGAACGCCTCCTCATCTGCCCGCACATCAACCGTCCCGGTATCATCGGCACGGTCGGCTCGATCATGGGCGAGGCAGGCATCAATATCTCGTCGATGCAGGTCGGCAAGTCCAAGCGCGAGGGCATGAGCATCATGGCACTCACGATTGACCACGACATCCCCGATGATACGCTTGCGCGTGTGCTTGCGATCGACGGCATCTTCGATGCAAAGTTTGTCAACTTTGAGACAATATAACACGAGATCCCTGTGCCAGCTCCACGCGATCACTTGTGTAACGAGTCGTTCGCGTGGGGCTCACATCACGTTTGCAGAGATCGTTGAAAATATTTCATCCTTTTTCCATAATCGTTTTGTATGATATAGTCAAAAGGACAAAGAGTATATCGAACGAAGGAGATATTTGCCTATGAACTCAATCAAGACCACAATGCTCATGGCACTTCTGATGGCACTCATGGTTGCCCTCGGCGGCGCATTCGCGGGTCACACGGGCATGACAGTCATGCTCATCATCGCGCTCGGCATGAACTTTTTTTCTCATACTGGTTCTCCGACCGCATGGTGCTCAGCATGTATAACGCGCAGGAGGTCGACCGTCAGAGCGCACCCGAGCTTTACGGACTCGTGGAAAAAAAACTCGCGGGGCGTGCCGGACTTCCCATGCCGCGCGTCTACATCATCAACGAGGATGCGCCGAACGCGTTCGCGACGGGACGCAACCCGTCGAATGCGGCGGTTGCGGTCACGACGGGACTGATGCGTGCGCTCGACTACAACGAGATCTCGGGCGTGCTCGGACATGAGCTTGCGCACGTCAAGCACCGTGACATTCTCATCTCGACCATCGCGGCGACGATGGCGACAGTCATCTCCTACGCGGCGAGCATCGCCCAGTGGGCGGCGATCTTCGGCGGCGGGCGTTCGAGTGACGATGACCGCGGCGGCATCATCGGGCTCATCGCAACGGCAATCATCGCACCGATTGCGGCGGCACTCATCCAGATGGCAATCTCGCGCTCACGCGAGTACAGCGCGGACGAGGGCGGCGCAGAGATCTGCGGCAACCCGAACTACCTCGCCGCAGCACTCGAGAAGATCGAGTACTACGCGCTGCACGGCGCACCGCTGCCCGAGGCGACCCCTGCCACGGCGCACATGTGCATCATCAACCCGCTGACGGGACGTGACATCTCGTTCAAGAGCCTGTTCTCGACCCATCCCGATACGCAGGAGCGCATCGCACGTCTGCGCGAGCAAGCGCAGCGCATGCACATCCGCTGAGCAGATTCGTGTTATATCAAAAACCTCACGTATTCGTTATGAATGCGTGGGGTTTTTTTGTCGTCCATATGTATTGCGCTTGTCCGTACACAAAGATATAATATGGAGGACAGGAGGCGATTTTGTTATGGCTGCGAAGACTGCAAATTTATACGCGCGTGTGGAACCCGACATCAAGGAACAGGCGGAGGCAATCTTGTCAACGCTCGGTATTCCTGCATCGAACGCAATCAATATGTTCTATCGACAGATCATCCTTCGTCAGGGACTCCCTTTTGATGTGAGCATACCGCAGCTGCGGCCTCTTAGTCTGAATAACTTATCAGAGGAAGAGCTGGATGCGGAACTGGAAAAAGGCTATGAGGATATTGCCGCAGGACGGATGCGTCCGGCACGGGAGGTTTTTGCTGACCTGCGGCGGGATTATGGGCTATGACGTATCGTGTTGAGCTCTCGGCAGAGGGAAATGACGATTTGCGGAAGATTTATGAATATATTGCCTTTGAACTCGGTATGTCTGACAGCGCAAAAGCGCAGATTCGTCGTTTGGAGGAGAGAATTTAAGGAATCGCTGATAAAATGAAGTCCGTCAGATTGGCGTAGATTTTTTCGTCCGAACAAGGAGGCAAACCGGACGCATAGCCAAAGCTATGTGGAGGATTTGCCGACACAGTGCGGGCAAAAAAGATGCGTCAAGATGATGGTGCTGAATTTATCAGTGCTTCCTTAAACCCTTGAAACGATGCCGGAGCGACATCGCCGCTATGAAAAAGAACCGTGGCGTACGAGAGGTCTACGCCTGATGCCCGTCGATAATTATATTGTATTTTACATTCCAAATGACGAGCGCACAGTTGTGAACGTCGTGCGTATTATCTACGGCGGTCGAAATATTGCTGCACAGCTTGAACAATATATGGAGAACTGCTGATTTCAGTGTCTATACGAAAATCCGCGCGGAACATGCGCGGATTTTCTTTTAACAGTCCCACTGAAAAGATATTGAAAACCATAATCGACTTATGCTATACAGCACATATGTTGATGGAAAGTTTCTTTGGGGGAGGTTCTTGACCGAATAAGAGATGTACGGGTGGATGGCGGCAGCAGGGCGAGGGGATTGTCCGCCGCCGCCGGCTATGGGATGGATTTAAGGAGATTTTAAGGAGGCTTTATGAAAAAAAGTGCTTGGAAGGTTTTGGCGGCGACGCTTGCGCTCGGCGCATCGTTGATTGTCGGCGGCTGCGGAGGATCGAATACGGCGGAGCGTCCGAAGGACGAGATCGTCTATGTCAACTTCCGCGATACACGTGATCTCAACCCGCATCTGTTCGCGGGTGAGATGTACGCACAGAAGCTGCTCTACGATACGCTCATCACCATCAATCCGGACGGCACCTATGCGCCCTCACTTGCGACAAGCTGGGAGATCAGCCCCGATGGGCTGACGTATACGTTCAAGATCCGTGAGGGCGTCAAATTCACGGACGGCGAGGTCTGCGACGCGCAGGCAATCCTCGCGAACTTCAATGCGCTGAACGGCTTCAAGGAGTGTTACAAGTGGACGTTCCTGCAGGTGCTCGATCATTTCGAGGTGCCCGACAACAATACGTTCGTCATCAAGCTGAAGGAGCCGCGCGGTGCGATGATGACGGAGCTCGGCGTCCTGCGTCCGTTCGCGATGTGCTCGCCGAAGGTCGCGAAGAACGGCCTGACGAAGGACGGCGTGACGGAGTGACGGAGTACATCGGCACGGGGCCGTATAAAGCTTGTCGAGCACGTCACGGACGAGTATGCGGTCTTTGAGCGCAACGAAGACTACTGGGGCGAGAAGCCCGCGATCCGCAAGATCACGGTCAAGGTCATTCCCGACAACCAGACGCGTCTGCTTGCGCTTGAAAAGGGCGAGATCGACCTCATCTTCGGCAAGAATATGATCGACGGCGATGCGGTCAAGAAGTTCTCGAATATGAAGGGGTATAAGACGGCACTCTCCTCGCCCGCTTCGACGCGAGAGCTCGTGCTCAACACGACGAACCCCATCCTGAACGACCTGAATGTCCGCCGTGCGCTCAACTATGCGACGAACCGTCAGGCAATCTCGGAGAATATTTTTCTATGGTTTTTGAGCCGCCCGCAGAGACGCTCTTTGCAAAGAATGTGCCGTATGCGAACATCGACGTGATGGAGTACAAGTACAACGCGGATACTGCCGGACAGCTCCTCGAGCAGGCGGGCTGGACGATGGGCGCGGACGGTGTGCGCGAGAAGAACGGGCAGAAGCTCAGTCTCAATCTCCTCTACAACGTCGATTCGGTCATGGAAAAGACCATCTCGGAGTACCTGCAGGCAGAGTATGCGAAGTTCGGTGTCAAACTTATGCTGGAGCCGCGCCTACTGATTGCGGACGAGCCGACGACGGCACTGGATGCGCTTACGCAGTTCGAGGTACTGAAGGCGTTCCGTCAGGTCAAGGAGAGCGGGACGGCGATGGTCTTTATCACGCATGACCTCGGTGTGGCGAACTACATTTCCGACCGCATCTTCGTCATGAACAAGGGGCACATCGTCGATACGGGAACGTTCCGCGAGATCGTGGAGGGAGCGAAAGACTCCTATACGCAGCTTTTTGATTGAGAAGAAAACGGCGGTCATGCGCCGCTATGAGGCAGTAATGCAGGGAGGTGAGGCGCGTGCTTGAACTGAAGGATATTGTTGTCAGCTTCAAAAAGGAAGTGCAGAAGAAAATCTTTGGCACGGAGCGCAAGACCGTGCTGCACGGCATCAGCCTTGCCGTCCGAAAGGGCGAAAGCCTCGGCATCCTCGGCGAGTCGGGCAGCGGCAAGTCCACGACGGGGCGTGAGCTCGCGGGACTGTTGAAGCCGGATTCGGGTATTGTGCTCATTGAGGGCGAGGATGTCTATGCGGGCAGCAAGGGGCGCGAACATCTCAGAAACCGTCTCTCCATCGTCTTTCAAGACTATACGACGAGTGCGAACCCACGCTTCACCATCCGTCAGGTCATCGGTGAGGGCATCGCTGTCGGGGCGCGAAAGACGGGAGAGAAGATCGACTATGCCGAGGAGACGGCACGGCTTCTCAGGCTCGTCGGACTGGATGAGAGCTTTGCGAAGCGGTTCCCGCACGAGCTCTCGGGCGGGCAGCTGCAGCGCGTCTGCATTGCGCGGGCGATTGCCTGTCGGAGCGAGCTGATCCTCTTTGACGAGGCGGTGTCTTCTCTCGACGCGCATACGCAGGTACAGATCATGGATCTCCTGCTCGACCTCAAGGAAAAAAACTCGGTCTGACCTATATTTTCATCACGCACGACCTCACCTCGATCACCTACTTCTGTAGCCGCGTTATTTTCCTCAAGGACGGCAGCGTCGTTGCGGATTCGCCCGTCAGCGAGCTGTCGAAACTCGACGTGCCCTACGCAAAAAGAATTGCTCGGTGCGGTACTTGATTTTAACGCAGAGAGTGCGTAGCAGAATTTCCCACTTGTCGGGAGTGCACCGACAGGTTAAAATGGGAAGGGAAGATTGTATTATTAGAAGAGGAGAGAGACTATGAGTTCACTGCACATTGCCGCCGAAAAGGGCGAGGTCGCCGAGCGCATTCTGCTGCCGGGGATCCGCTGCGTGCGAAGTTCATCGCTGAGAATTTCCTGGAGGGGCGAAGGAGTACACCTCCATCCGCAACATCCTCGGCTATACAGGCACGTACAAGGGCGTTCCCGTCTCCGTGCAGGGCACGGGCATGGGCATGCCGTCGATCTCCATCTATGTGAATGAGCTGATGGACTACTACGGTGTGCAGAAGCTCATCCGCGTCGGCACCTGCGGCGGCATGCACGAGAAGGTAAAGCTGCGCGACGTGTTTATCGCACAGGGCGCGACAACAGACTCGGGCATGATTCGGAGCATCTTCGGCAGCTCGATCAACTATGCGCCGCTTGCGGACTACGAGCTGCTCTCCGCCGCTGTGGAGAATGCAAAGAAGCTGAACCTCCCCGTGCGCGTCGGCAATGTCATCTCCGTCGACCGTTTCTACGATGAGGAGATTGACAATGCGAAGCTGCGTCAGTACGGCGTGCTCGCGGTCGAGATGGAGGCGGCGGCACTCTATACACTCGCGGCGAAATATGGACGGCAGGCACTCGCGCTCTTCACCGTCAGCGACCATCTCCTCACGGGCGAGAAGTGCACGGCAGAGGAGCGGCAGACGACGTTCAGCGATATGATCAAGATCGCGCTTGAGACGGCGGTCAGCTGAAAATCTTCATGAGAGACCTTGTGAACGCGAGGTCTCTTTTTTGATTCCGAAGTGCATAAATTTTTTTTGCTTTTCAAAAGAAAACGTTTGCTTTTTGGAAAATGATGGCGTATAATAAAAACCGTAAGAAAGAAAACGTTTACTTTTCCAAGAACCTTTTCCATTTTATCGTTTTCAAGAGTTGTTTGTGGGAAACACACATCTGTTTCCCATGATGAAGGAGGGAGTCACATGGAGGAGAAGAAATTCATCCTCACAATCAGCCGTCGGTACGGCTGCGGCGGACGGGAACTCGCGAACATTCTCGCCGAGAAGCTGGGCGTTCATCTCTATGATCGCCAGATCGTCCATCTCGCGGCGGCAAAGCTCGGCATCAACGATCTGCACGAGAAGGAACTGCTTGAGCTTGAGAACACAGTGAAGCCGCTTGCCTCGCGCTTCATTCCGTTCCATTCGTTCGGCATGGCGATGGGCGAGTCCAGTCAGGGGATGTTCATGGCGGAGTCAAACGTTGTGCGGAAACTTGCCGATGACGGCCCGTGCATCTTCCTCGGGCGCTGCGCGGACTATGCGCTCCGGAAGCGCGACGATGTGTTTTCCATCTTCGTCTGTGCGGACGACGACTACCGTGAGGAGCGCGGACGTACGGTCTACGAGGGCAAGACGCTCAAGGAGATGGATCGCGAGGACGAGAAACGCGCGCGTTACTATGACTACTATACGGGGCGCAAGTGGGGCGACGGCGCACACTACGATCTCGTTGTGAATGCGGGGCGCGCACCGCTCGCGCAGATTGCGGACGGCATCATTGCCTACATCCGCACGGTCAAAGGCTGAGGAGGGCTTCCCATGTCGGACAAAAAGAGCAAATTCTGGCCGCGCATCGCTTATTCCTGCGGCACCTTCGGACATGATGTGTTCTATGCTATGCTCGGTACGTACTTTATGATCTTTGTCACGAGCAATCTGTTCCACTCCGACAACCACGAGCACGATGCCTATATGATCGGCATTGTGACGACGATCATCCTTGTCCTGCGCGTGGGCGAGCTGTTCCTCGACCCGTTCATCGGCAATACGATCGACAAGACCAAGACACGCTGGGGCAAGTTCAAGCCGTGGGTCATTGTGGGCGCGTTCGTTGCGGCGATCACGCTGGCGATCCTATTTACGGATATGGGCGGGCTGACGGTGTCGAATCCGATGCTCTACCTCGTCCTCTTTGCAGTCCTCTACCTCATCATGGATGTGTTCTACTCGGCAAAGGACGTTGCCATCTGGTCGATGATCCCTGCGCTCTCGTTCGACTCGCGCGAGCGTGAGGTGACGGCGACCTATGCACGTATTGGTTCGGTGTTCGGCGGTCAGCTGGTCACGGCGATCGTCATGCCCGTCGTGCTTTACTTCTCGCTGAACGAGAACGGCGGTGCGGGTGACTCTGCGGGCTGGTTTGCGTTTGCGGTCATCGGCGGCGGCATCGCAACCCTCGGCGCGATTATCCTCGGCCTTGGGACAAAGGAGGAGGATTCCGCGCTGCGCGAGAACAAGACGGAGACCTCGTTCAAGGACGTGTTCTCGATCCTCATCAAGAATGATCAGCTGCTCTGGGTGGCGATTGCGTATCTTGTTTTTGTTCTTGGGCAGAATGTCATCAATAATTTCAACCTCTATTACTTTATCTATGTGCTCGGCGACGCGAAGCAATTCTCCTTCCTCGGTGTCATCAACGTTATCATCGGCTTGCTCGCCGTGGCTCTCTTCCCGACGCTGACGGAGAAGTTCAGCCGTCGGAGGCTCTTCTTCGGCTCGGTTGCCGTGATGCTCGTTGGCATCGTGCTCTACGCGATGGCGGGCACGAGCGTCCTTATGACCCTCTTTGCCGCAGGTCTCTTTGCTCTGCCGCAGCCGCTGATCTTTCTCGTTGTGCTCATGACGATCACGGATACAGTCGAGTACGGGCAGCTGAAGCTCGGGCATCGTGATGAGGCGCTTGTCCTCTGCGTGCGTCCACTCGTGGACAAGCTCGCGGGTGCGATTACAAGCGGGCTGATCGGTCTGACTGCGATCTGGGTCGGCATGACGAGCGGCGCGACGGCGGCGACGATCACGCCGGAGAACCTCTTCAACTTCAAGCTCGTCATGTTTGCGCTGCCGTTTGTGTTCATCCTGCTTGGGACGATTCTCTATCGTGCGAAGGTAACGCTTACGGAGGCGGAGCATGCACGCATTGTGGAGGAACTCGAGGAGAAATGGGATGAAATGAATAAGTAATCCTGTGGTAACATTTGTGGAAGCGGTCGCTAGCGACCGCTTTCTTTGCAGAAAATGGAGGTCTTGATATGAGCGGCTTCGATTTTGGGAAACTGAAAGACCCGCAGTATTTTGCGGAGAAGCGACTGCCCGCGCACAGCGACCATATCTTCTATCGTGATGAGGCGGAACTGGCACGCGGCGTATCCTCGTTCTACCGCACGCTCGGCGGCATTTGGCATTTTGCCTATGCGCGGAATACGGCACTCATCCCGCAGGGCTTTGAGGCGGCGGACTACGACTGTCACGACTGGGAGACGATCCATGTGCCGGCGCATATCCAGATGGAGGGGCACGGCGTACCGCATTATACGAATACGACGTATCCGTGGGACGGACACGAGAGCATCGCGCCGGGGAGATTCCGACGCGCAGCAACCCCGTCGGCTGCTATGTGAAGTATTTCAACGTGCCGGAGGACTGGGAAAATGTTTTTATCTCCTTTGGCGGCGTGGACGCGGCACTCGCACTCTTCCTCAACGGGCATTTCGTCGGCTACAGTGAGGACAGCTGCACACCTGCGGACTTCGATCTGACACCGTATCTTGTGGCGGGCGAGAACAAGCTGGCGGCGATGGTGTTCCGCTATGCGAGCGCGAGCTGGCTTGAGGATCAGGATTTTTGGCGGTTCTCGGGGATCTATCGCGACGTCCTTCTCTATACGAAGCCAGCCGTGCACATCGAGGACATCGAAGTCCGTGCAATTCCTGTTCATAACTATGCGGACGGTCAGCTCTCCATTCGTCTCTCGTTCGGCGATGCGGGGGAAAAGGGCGTTATGCTCGATCTCTACGATGCGGACGGCACCGAGGTGCTGCAAGTCAATGAGCATATCGAGGGGGAGGCGTACGAGCTTTCGGCGGACATTGCGGGGATTCACTTGTGGAGTGCGGAGGAGCCGTATCTCTACCATGCCGTTTTCTGTGTCTATGATGCGGACGGTCTCCTACAGGAGGTCGTGCGCGTGCGTGTCGGCTTCCGTGAGTTCTGCATGAGGGACGGTCTGATGCAGCTGAGCGGCAAGCGCATTGTGTTCAAGGGAGTGAACCGTCACGAGTTCGACTGCGACCACGGGCGTGCGATGAATCCCGCGCTCTTTGAGCAGGATCTCATTGCACTCAAACGCGCGAATGTCAACGCGATCCGCACGTCACATTATCCGAACAGCAGCCGTCTCTATGAGCTGTGCGATATCTACGGACTCTATGTCATCGATGAGACGAATCTCGAGACGCACGGCTCGTGGATGAAGAACGGCGCGTGTGCGAAGGATGAGGATACCGTGCCCGGCGATCGTGCGGAGTGGCTGCCCGCCGTGCTTGACCGCGCACAGTCGATGTACGAGCGGGACAAGAACCATCCGAGCATCCTCATCTGGTCGTGCGGAAACGAGTCCTGCGGCGGGCGTGACATCTACGAGATGAGCGAATACTTCCGCCGCGTCGATCCGACGCGCCTCGTGCACTACGAGGGAATTTTTCTGGGATCGCAGCTATCCTGCGACGAGCGATATGGAAAGTCAGATGTATACGAAGGCGGCGGACATTGAGGCGTTCCTCAAGGAGCACAGGGACAAGCCCTTTATCTGCTGTGAGTATACGCATGCGATGGGAAACAGCTGCGGCGGTATGCACAAGTACACGGAGCTGAGCGAGCGCGAGCCGCTCTATCAGGGCGGCTTTATCTGGGATTTTTGGCGATCAGGCAATTCGTCGGCGCGGGCGGTACGGTGAGGATGTATTTCTCTATGGCGGTGACTTCGGTGATCGCCCGTCGGACTACAACTTCAGCGGCAACGGCATTTTCTTTGCCGATCGTTGTCCGACGGCAAAGCTGCAGGATGTGAAGTTCAACTATCAGAATTTCACGCTGCGCCCTTCGTGGAATGGTGTGGAGATCGAGAACAAGAGTCTCTTTACAAATGCGGACCGCTATGTGCTGCAGCTTGTTCTTGCCGTGGATGGACAGACGGTCTGGCAGCGGCGTATGCCGGCACCCTCCGTACCGCCGGGAGAAACGCGCTGTGTGGCTTGCGCCGTACCCGCATTCGGCAGCGGGGAACACGTCCTGACAGCGTCTCTCGTGCTTGCACGGGAGGAGCGTTGGGCAAACGTGGGGCATGAGGTCGCATTTGATCAGGCGATTCTGCCGGCATGGACGGGCGACGCACTGCAGATCCGCAATGTCGTTGCGGAGTGTCCTTCCGTACCCGTTTATGCGCCGCTTGCAGATACGGGCAACCTGCGCGTGGTGCAGGGGGACATCAATCTCGGTGTGCAGGGGGCGGGCTTCTCCCTTATGTTCTCGAGTGCGCAGGGCAATCTCGTCTCCTATCGCTATGGCGGGCGGGAGCTGATCGAGGAACTGCCGCAGCCGAGCTTCTGGCGTGCGCCTGTTGACAACGACTACGGCAGCGGCCGCATGGCGGACTGTGCGCAGTGGAAGATTGCGAGCCTCTATCGCCGCTGTACGCGGATTGAGTACAGCATGGATGATGCTGCGTTTACGGTGGTGGATGGATTCTTCGGCAGACAGGAGGAACGCCGCGCCAAGAGCGTCACTGTGCGCTTTACCTATGCACTCACAGCGTCGTCCGCAGCAACCTGCAGCGTCACCTATACGGTGGATGCGACGGGGGCGCTCCGCGTTGCACTCGACTATGAGGCGGCAGAGGGGCTGCCCGAGATGCCGGACTTTGCGATGCTCTTTACGCTCTCTGCGGACTATGACCGCATTCGCTTCTATGGGTACGGGCCGAAGGAGAACTACATTGACCGCTGCGAGGGGGCGCGGCTCGGTATCTATGAGAGTACGGCGGTAGACGAGGTTGAGCCGTATCTGCGTCCGCAGGAGACGGGCAATCACTGTGGCGTGCGCTGGATCGAGGTCACGGACCGCAGCGGGCACGGCATTCGCCTTGCGGGCGATGTGCCGTTCGAGGCGTCGGCACTGCCGTACAGCCCGCATGAGCTTGAGAATGCGCGTCATGCATACGATCTGCCGCGCCCGCAGCACACGTATCTGCGTGCATCGGCAGGGATGTGCGGTGTGGGCGGAGACGACAGCTGGGGCGCACCCGTGCTTGCGGAGTATGTGCAGAAAAACGAAACGCGGCATCTGGCGTTTACGCTGAAGGGGATTTGAGGAAAAAACAAAAAAACGCAGGAGTTTTCAAAAAGCTCTTGCGTTTTTTTGCAAAAAGAGATAGAATGGAAAAACGGAAAAGAAAAACGTTTACTTTCGCTTGGCTACATTTTGATGCTTACCCAAAGATGAACGGAGGATGCAGACGATGGCGATATTGGACGAGATGAACGAAGTGTTTCGCGAGAAGTTCGGCGCGGCGGACACACACGCATATTTCTCACCGGGGCGCGTGAATCTCATCGGCGAGCATACGGACTACAACGGCGGCCATGTCTTCCCGTGCGCGATCTCGCTCGGTACGTATGCGCTCGTTGCACCGCGCACGGACGGCGTGTCGCGGCTCTACTCGATGAATTTGCCGGAGCAGGGCGTGGTGGAGTTCCCCATGCACGGCGCGGTGAAGACGGATGCCTATGGCTGGGCGAACTACCCCATCGGTGTTGTGCGCATGATGGAGGATGCGGGACACGCAGCGGCGCACGGCTTTGACATTCTGTTCTACGGCAATCTCCCGAACGGTGCGGGACTCTCTTCCTCGGCATCCATCGAGGTGCTGATGGCGGTTATCCTGAACGACGAACTCGGGCTTGGCATCGACATGGTGGAACTCGTGAAGCTCGCACAGAAGGCGGAGAATATCTTTGTCGGCATGAACTGCGGCATCATGGATCAGTTTGCCGTCGGCATGGGGAAGAAGGATTGTGCAATCCTCCTCGACTGCAATACCCTTGAATATCGTTACAGCAAGCTCGATCTCAAGGGGTGCAGCATCGTCATCACGAACACGAACAAGGCGCACAGCCTCGTCACATCGGCGTATAACGAGCGTCGAATGCAGAGTGAGGCGGCACTCAAGGCACTGCAGAAGGTGAAGGCGATCAAGTCGCTCGGCGAGCTGACAAACGCGGAGTTCGATGAGAATGCCGCCGTCATCGAGGATGAGGTCGAGCGCAGACGCGCACGCCATGCGGTCTACGAGAACCGCCGCACGCTCGAAGCGGTGGAGGCGCTTGAGAAGAACGATGTGAAGCGTTTCGGTGCACTGATGAACGACTCCCATGTCTCCCTGCGCGACGACTACGAGGTGACAGGGCTGGAGCTGGATACGCTCGCGGAACTTGCGGTGGCAGCAGGAGGGCGTCCTCGGCTCGCGCATGACGGGCGGCGGCTTTGCGGGCTGCACGGTCAGCATCGTGCGCGACGAGGCGATTCCCTCATTCGAGAAGAATGTTGCAGAGGCGTATACGGCGAAGATCGGCTATGCACCGAGCTTCTATGTGGCGAATATTGCGGACGGCGCACGCCGCCTGTAAGGTGAAAGGAGCATACTCATGGCTATCTTGGTTTGCGGCGGTGCGGGCTACATCGGTTCCCATGCGGTGCACGCGCTCGTCGAAAAGGGGGAGCAGGTCGTCATTGTCGATAATCTGCAGACGGGGCATCGCGGTGCACTGAACCCCTGCGGCGAAATTTTACGAGGGCGATATTCGCGACGCTGCGGTGCTCGACAAGATTTTTCACGGAGAATAAGATCGAGGCGGTCATCCACTTCGCGGCAAATTCGCTGGTCGGCGAGAGCATGGAAAAAGCCGCTGCTCTACTTCAACAACAACGTCTACGGGATGCAGGTGCTCCTCGAGGCGATGGTGCGGCACGGCGTGGACAAGATTGTCTTCTCCTCGACGGCGGCGACCTACGGCGAGCCGAAGCGCGTGCCGATCCACGAGGACGACGAGACGTGCCCGACGAATACCTACGGCGAGACGAAACTCACGATGGAGAAGATGATGAAGTGGGTGAGCCGCGCGAACGGTGTGCGCTATGTCTCTCTGCGCTATTTCAACGCGGCGGGCGCACTGCCCGATGGCTCGATTGGCGAGGATCACAAGACGGAGACGCATCTGATTCCGCTTATCCTGCAAGTACCGACGGGCAGACGCGACCATATTACGGTGTTCGGCGACGACTATCCGACACCGGACGGGACGTGTCTGCGCGACTACATCCATGTGGTCGATCTCGCGGATGCGCATGTGCTTGCGCTCGAATACCTCAGAAAGGGCGGCGCAAGCGACATCTTCAACCTCGGCAACGGGCAGGGGTTCTCGGTCAAGGAGATGATTGCGGCGGCGGAAAAGGCGACGGGACGCTCCATCAAGGTGGAGATCGGCGCACGCCGCGCAGGCGATCCTGCACAGCTCATCGCGTCGAGCGAGAAGGCGCGTACCGTGCTCGGGTGGAAGCCGCAGTTCACGGATGTGGAGCAGGTGATCGGGACGGCGTGGAAGTGGCACGAGAGCCATCCGCACGGGTATGAGGACTAGGACGGGAGGATGTATCATGTGTGACATTCAGCATGAAATCAGCCGCCTCCTGCACTTTGCGCGTCAAAAGGGGCTGATTGCACCCGAGGACGAGGTCTATGCGGCGAACCGCCTCCTTGATGTGCTGCACGTCGAGGAATATGTGCCCGAAGAGGTGGATGAAACGCTTGAAACGGCAACGCCGATTTTGGAGTGTATGCTCGACTACGCTGCAGAGAAGGGGCTGATCGAGGGGACGACGGATGAGCGCGACCTCTTCGACACGCGCATCATGGACTGTGTGATGCCGCGCCCGTCCGAGGTTGTGAACGAGTTCCACACGCGCTATGAGACATCCCCGCGCGAGGCGACGGACTACTACTATGCGCTGAGCATCGCCTCGAACTACATCCGCAAGGCGCGCATCGACAAGAATATCGCGTGGAAGACGGCGACGGAGTTCGGGGATCTCGATGTGACGATCAACCTCTCGAAGCCGGAGAAGGATCCGCGCGACATCGCCAAGGCGAAGCTTGCGAAGGCGGCAGGCTACCCGAAGTGTCTGCTCTGCCGCGAGAACGAGGGCTATGCGGGGCGTGTGAACCATCCCGCACGTGAGACGCATCGTCTCATTCCTCTGGATCTCGCGGGTCATCCGTGGTTTTTACAGTATTCCCCCTATACCTACTACAACGAGCACTGCATCGTGCTGAACAGCGATCATGTGCCGATGGTGATTTCGCGCGAGACGTTCGAGAATCTTACGGCATTTCTTGAGATTTTCCCGCACTATTTCGCGGGGTCAAATGCAGACCTTCCGATTGTCGGTGGCTCGATTCTCTCGCATGACCACTATCAGGGCGGGCGTTATACATTTGCGATGGAGCGCGCGGCGGTGGAGCAGGAATATACCTTTGCGAACTATCCGCAGGTACGTGCGGGGCGTGTGAAGTGGCCGATGTCGACGCTGCGGCTCACGTCCTCGGACAAGGGGCGCTTATCGCCCTCGCGACGGCGATTCTCGCGGCATGGCGCACGTACAGCGATGCATCTGTCGATATTCTGGCACAGACGGACGCGCCGCACAATACGATTACGCCGATTGCGCGGCGGCGCGGTACGGACTTCGAGTTCGACCTTGTGTTCCGCAACAATCGCACGACGGAGGAGCATCCGCTCGGGCTGTTCCACCCGCACGCGGAGGTGCACCACATCAAGAAGGAGAACATCGGCCTGATCGAAGTGCTGGGGCTGGCGATCCTGCCCGCGCGTCTCAAATCGGAGATGGAGCAGATTCGTGCGGAGCTGCTGCGGGGAGCGGCGGACATCGCGGGAATCACGGACATCGAAAAAGCATGCGGACTGGTATCGCTCGGTGCGTGCGGCGCATACGACGGTCACGGAGGGAAATGTCGATGGGATTCTGCGCGACGAGATCGGAAAGGTGTTCCTGGAGGTGCTTACGCACGCGGGTGTCTTCAAGCGTGACGCGGCGGGGATGGCGGCGTTCGACCGCTGGATTGAAAGCATAGCGGTCGTATAACAGGGAGAAGAGAGAATGAAGGCGACGATCGTTGATGTGGCGCGGGAGTCGGGGGTGTCTGTGGCGACGGTTTCGCGCGTCGTGAACGGGAACTATCCCGTGCGTGAAAAGACGCGGCTCAAGGTGGAGAACGCCATCAAGAAACTGGAGTATCTGCCGAATCTGCAGGCACGCGAACTGAACACGCAGCGCTCCTCGAGCATCGGCGTCGTCGTACCGAGTTTTGACAATATGTTCTTTGCCCAGGTGCTCGACGGCATCGAGGAACGTCTGCGGCGGAGCTCGTACTCTCTGCTCCTCGCGTGTGCGCAGAACGATGCGGCGCGCGAGGAGGAGTGTGTGCGGGACTTTATCACACGCAATGTTTCGGGCGTTATCGTCGTCAGTCCGAATACGGAGACGGCAGTCTCGGAGTTCTACGAGAACACGGCGGCGCGTCTGCCTCTGGTCTTTGTCAACAGCGCGCGCGAGCTTGCGGGCATCTCGTATGTGACGAGCGATCAGCGCGGCGGGGCGCGTGCGGCGCTCGAGCATCTCTTTCACTACGGGCACGAGCGCATCCTCTTTGTGCAGGGCGAGAACAGTGATTCCTACCGCATCAAGGAGAAGGTCTACCGCGAGATCATGCGGGAGCGCGGGACGTTCCATCCGGAGGATATTGTCAACGTCGGCGAGGGCAACCGCATCGAGACGGTAGAAAACACCATGTTTATTCTCATGGACATGATGCTCGACCTAGAACCGACGGCGATCTTCTGCTGCAACGATCTCATGGCGATGGGGGCGGTCAACGCTTGTCAGCGCATGGGACGACGCGTGCCGCAGGACATCTCGGTCATCGGTTACGACAACACGGCACTCAGCCAATATACCGCACCGAAGCTCACAACCATCGATCAGCATATGGGCGATCTCGGGCGGGAGGCGGCACGCCTCATGCTGAAGAAGATCGAGGAGAACGTGACGGAGAATGTCGTGCTTGCAAATACCGTGGTTGAACGTGAGACGACGGGCTTCCGCGTGGAGTAAAACGAACAACCAATCGAAGGGGGATATAAATGAATATTATCTATCATGAGCGGGGCAAGGTCTTTCACCTCTTCAACGACTCCATCAGTTACATCTTCATGGTGCTGCCGCACGGCGGGCTTGGATCGCTCTACTACGGAAAGGCACTCCGTGACCGTGCGGGCTTTGAGCACCTATTTGAGCGCGTCCATCGCGGGATGTCGGCGTGCGTCTTTGCGGACTGCCGCGACTACTCTCTGGATGCGATTCGGCAGGGAGCTGCCGACCTACGGCTCGTCGGATTTTTCGCCGTCCCGCGCTGAACGTATTGCAGGAGAACGGCAGCCGCATCCTTGATATGCAGTACACAGCGCATCGTATCGTGGATGGCAAGCCGAAGCTCGCGGGTCTGCCCGCGACCTACGTGGAGTCGGACCATGAGGCAAAGACCCTCATCGTTGAGGTGAAGGACGCGGTCACGGGGCTGCGTGCGGAACTCCTCTATACAATTTTTGCCGAGGGCGGTGCGATTGCGCGCAGTGTGCGCTATAGCAACGACGGCAAGGAAGTGCTGCACCTGCAGAAGACCATGAGCATGTCGCTTGACCTTCCCGATACGGAATACGACTGGATGGAGCTGACGGGGGCGTGGACGCGTGAGCGTCACGTCGAGATCCGTCCGCTTGCAACGGGCATCACGGCAATCGGCAGCCGCCGCGGGCATTCTTCGGGGCAGTACAATCCGTTTGCGGCACTCCTGCGCCGAGGGACAACGGAAACGCAGGGCGAGGTTCTCGCCATGAGCCTCGTCTACAGCGGCAATTTCGAGATGCTTGCCGAGGTTGACAACCACGGTGTCACACGACTGCAGGCAGGCATCCACAGCACGGATTTCGATTGGAAACTTGAACCTGGCGCGGAGTTCCAGACACCAGAGGCTGTGCTTGTCTGGTCGGACGAGGGCCTGAACGGCATGAGTCAGACCTATCATCGCCTCTATCAAAAGCGTCTTGTGCGCGGGCAGTGGCGCGAGAAGGTTCGTCCCATCCTCATCAACAACTGGGAAGCGACGTATTTCGACTTTACGGAGGAGAAGCTGCTCACGATCGCGGACAAGGCGGCAGAGTGCGGCATCGAACTCTTTGTGCTCGACGACGGCTGGTTCGGCGCACGCACGTCCGACTATGCGGGGCTCGGCGATTGGACGGTCAATCGCGACCGTCTGCCGAACGGCATCGACGGACTCGCGGAGAAGATCGAGGCGCGCGGCATGAAGTTCGGCATCTGGGTTGAGCTCGAGATGGTCAACGAGGACTCCGACCTCTATCGTGCCCATCCGGACTGGGTGCTCTCCGTGCCGGGGCGGCGCAAGTCGCTCGGACGCTCGCAGTGCGTGCTCGACTTTTCGCGTAAGGATGTGGTCGACAACATTTATGAACAGATGGAGGCGATTCTCGCGAGCGGCAAGGTCTCCTATGTGAAATGGGATATGAACCGCAGCATCACGGAGTGCTGGTCGCACGCGCTGCCCGCCGATCAGCAGGGGCGAGGTGTTCCATCGCTACATCCTCGGACTTTACGATCTCTACGAGCGGTTGACATCGAACTTCCCCCATGTGCTCTTTGAGTCCTGCGCCTCGGGCGGCAACCGCTTCGATCCTGGCATGCTCTACTATGCGCCGCAGACGTGGGCGAGCGACAACTCCGATGCGTCCGAGCGGCAGAAGATCCAGTACGGAACATCGATGTGCTACCCCGTGAGCAGCATGGGCAGCCATGTCTCCGTCGTGCCGAACCATCAGGTCAACCGCATGACTCCGCTGCATACGCGTGCAAATACGGCGTACTTCGGGACGTTTGGCTATGAGCTCGACCTCAATAAACTTACGGAGGAGGAAATCGCCGAGGTCAAGGAGCAGGTCGTCTTTATGAAGGAGTACCGTGAGATCCTTCAGTTCGGCACATTCTACCGTCTGCAAAAGTCCCTTTGAGGGAAATGTAACGGTGTGGATGAGTGTGAGTGCGGATCAAAAGACGGCGATTGTCGGCTGGTACCGCACGCTGAACCGCGTGAACTACCGCTTCGAGCGCGTGCGTCTTGCGGGGCTCCTGCCGGATGTGCTCTACGAGAACAGCCGCAGCGGTGCATGCTGCTACGGTGATGAGCTGATGAACTACGGACTCATCACGACGGACGGTACGGCGGGTGAGCCGAATGCAGAGAACGGACTGACCACAGACTTTGATTCGCGCATCTATGTGCTGAAGGCAGTTGAATAGTTTTTTTCATAGCGGGACGGGTATCTTTGCGGATACCCGTTTTTGTATGCAGAATCAATCTTGGGAAGCACTGATAAATTCAGCCGCGCCATCTTAGCGCATCTTTTTTTGCCTGAACTTTGTCAGCAAATCCTCCACATAGCCCTTGCTATGCGTCCTGTTTCCTTCCTCGTTCGGACGAAACAATCTGCGCAAATCTGACGGACTTCATTTTATCAGCGATTCCCTTGCATATTCCATTAACTTCCGATAAAAATAGAACGTGGGGAAATGGCGTTCAAGAAGGAGGCTTCCTATGGCTGTCAAACGAATCTTTGTAGAGAAACGTCAGGGATTCTTCGATATTCCCAGCGCAGCGGCTCTGTGACGATCTGGTGGAGACGTTTCGCCTGACTGATCTGCGTGCTGTGCGCATCATTACACGCTATGACATAGAGGGACTGAGCGACGAGGAGTTCGCGCAGGTACGAAACATTGTTTTTGCCGATCCGCCGGTCGATACGGTCTATGAGGACGTATTACCGTTTTTTTCCGATGCACAGATGTTTGCGATCGAGCCGCTGCCGGGGCAGTTTGATCCGACGGCGGCAGCAGCGGCCGAGTGCGTGCAGCTCGTGACACAGGGAGAGCGTCCCGATGTGCGGACGGCGCGTGTCATTGTTCTGATTGGGAAAAATTGATGATCGCGTGTTTGAGCAGATCAAAACATATCTCATCAATACGGTGGAGAGCCGTGAGGCATCGCTTGCAACGCCTGCCACACTGGAGAGCCGCATTGTGCTGCCGATGGACGTGGAGGTTCTCGCGCAGTTCAACCAGCTCTCGCGGGGGCAGCTCGAACAGTTCCACAGAGAGCACGGTTTTGCGATGAGCGAGGAAGACCTCGCGTTCGTGCAGCAGTATTTCCGTGACACGGAGCACCGTGCCCCGACGATTACGGAGTTGCGCGTCATTGATACCTACTGGTCGGATCACTGCCGGCACACGACATTTACCACGGCGATTGATGCCGTGAATATCGAGAACGGGTTTTTCTCCCTGCCGATCATCGAGACCTATCAGCAGTATACGGATGATCGCAGGGCGGTCTATGCGGGCAACAAACGCGATATGACGCTCATGGACATCGCCGTCATCGGGATGAAGACGCTGCGCGCAGAGGGCAAGCTGAAGGATCTCGATGAGTCCGAGGAAATCAATGCGTGCAGCATCCGCGTGACCGTCGATGTGGATGGAAAAGATGAGGACTGGCTCCTCATGTTCAAGAACGAGACGCACAACCACCCGACGGAGATCGAGCCGTTCGGCGGTGCGGCGACCTGTCTCGGCGGCGCGATCCGCGATCCGCTCTCGGGGCGTTCCTATGTCTATCAGGCGATGCGCGTGACGGGCGCATCCGACCCGCGTACACCGATTGAGGAGACGCTGCCCGGAAAGCTCCCGCAGAAGAAAAATCACGCTCGGCGCGGCGGAGGGGTACAGCTCCTACGGCAACCAGATCGGACTCGCGACGGGACAGGTGCGCGAGATCTACCACAAGGGCTACCTCGCCAAACGCATGGAGATCGGTGCGGTCATCGGTGCCGCACCTGCCGCACAGGTCGTGCGTGAGCGTCCTGCCGCAGGGGATGTCATCGTCCTTCTTGGCGGGCGGACAGGCCGTGACGGCATCGGCGGTGCGACCGGCTCGTCGAAGCAGCATACGGAGGCCTCGCTCACCACATCGGGCGCAGAGGTACAGAAGGGGAACCCGCCGACGGAGCGCAAGATTCAGCGGCTTTTCCGCAATCCCGAGGTCAGCCGCATGATTAAGCGGTGCAACGACTTCGGTGCGGGCGGTGTCGCCGTGGCGATTGGTGAACTCGCCGACGGGCTGACGATCAATCTCGATGCCGTGCCGAAGAAGTACGAAGGGCTCGACGGTACGGAACTTGCGATCTCCGAATCACAGGAGCGCATGGCGGTCGTGCTCTCTCAAAGGATGTCTCCGCATTCCTGCGTCATGCGAATGCGGAGAACCTTGAGGCGACCGAAGTCGCTGTCGTGACCGCAGAGTCCCGTCTCGTCATGAAGTGGCGCGGCAAGGAAATCGTGCGCATTGAACGCGGTTTTCTCGCGACGAACGGCGTCCGTCAGCACGTCCGTGTCATTGTGGAATCGCCGCATGAGAAGGCTCCCTATATCCAGCAGCTGCCCCCGCTTGTCAGAAAGGCGGGACGCGTGCTTGAGGATATGTGGCTTGCGAATCTCGAGGATCTCAACGTGTGCAGCCAGAAAGGGCTGGGCGAGCGGTTCGACTCGACCATTGGTGCGGCCTCCGTGCTCATGCCGTTCGGCGGGAAGTATCAGCTGACACCCTCGGAGGCGATGGTCGCGAAGCTCCCCGTACGTCATGGGGAGACAAATACGGCATCTGCAATGGCGTTCGGTTTTGACCCCGATCTTTCAACGTGGAGCCCGTTCCACGGAGCACTCTACGCAGTCGTTGAGGCAGTGGCAAAGATCGTCGCTGCGGGCGGCGAGGCGGCAAAGGTGCGGCTGACTCTGCAGGAGTATTTCGAGCGTCTCGGCACCGATCCGAAGAAATGGGGCAAGCCCTTTGCCGCACTCCTCGGAGCCCTGCGTGCACAGCACGAGATGGGGATTCCTGCGATCGGCGGCAAGGATTCCATGTCGGGCACGTTTGAGAATCTGAACGTGCCGCCGACCCTCGTTGCGTTCGCTGTGACGACTCTGCGTGCGAACGAGGCGCTGTCACCCGAGTTTAAGTACCCGAACAACAAGGTCATCATGGTGCCTGTTCCGCACGATGCACAGGATCTTCCGGTATTTTCACGGCTCAATACCAACTTTGCAAAGATCCATCAGCTTGTGCAGGATAAGAAGGTCTTTTTCTGCGATGAGTGTCGGACGCGGTGGTATCGCAGCTGCGATTTCCAAGATGTGTCTCGGCAACAATCTGGGCTTTAAGTTCACCTCGTTCATTCCACAGGATGATCTCTTTAAGCCGCTCTACGGCACGATGCTGCTTGAGGTCGCCTCCGCGTTCGATACAGCGGCGAATCTTCAGGGAACCGGTGCTGTTGAGATCGGCAGGGACGCGTGACGTGCCGAGCATCATCACAGATCTGGATACGATCGTGCTCTCTGATGTGTGGGAAGCCTTTACGGAGCCATTGGAAAAAATATTCCCGACGACCGTGCCGCAGATTACGCGTCAGATCGATCGCCCGACCTATGCACCCTATACGCAGGGCAAATTCGTTGGCAGTTCGGTCAAGATTGCGAAGCCACGCGTCTGCATCCCCGTATTTCCGGGGACGAACTGCGAGTACGACTCCGCGCGTGCATGGGAGCGTGCGGGGGCGATTCCTGAGATTTTCGTCGTACGGAACCTCACACCGAAGGCGGTCGAGGAAACCGTGACAGCACTCGCTGCGGCACTGCGGCAGTCGCAGATCCTCATGCTGCCGGGCGGCTTCAGCGGCGGCGACGAGCCGGACGGCACAGGGAAGTTCATCGCGGCGATGTTCCGCGCACCTGCACTCACCGAGGCGGTACAGCGTCTCCTGCGCGATCAGGACGGGCTCATCCTCGGCATCTGCAACGGGTTCCAGGCACTCCTGAAGCTCGGCCTGCTGCCATACGGCAAGATCGTCGACCCTAGATGAGAACTCGCCGACACTGACCTACAACAACATCGGACGTCATGTCTCCCAGACCGTGCGCGTGCGTGTCGCGTCGAACCTGTCGCCGTGGCTCGCGGGGGGTCAGCGTGGGGATACCCACACGATCGCCGTCTCGCATGGGGAAGGTCGATTCTATGCGGATGCAAAGACCGTGGCGAACCTCCGCATTCGCGGACAGATTGCGACCCAGTATGTGAACGACAAGGGAATGCCGACGCTCGATCAGCCGTATAATCCGAACGGATCCGTCAACGCCATTGAGGGCATTACGAGTCCGGATGGACGCATCTACGGGCGCATGGCGCACGCGGAACGCATGGTGAAAAACATCAGCAAGAATGTGCCCGGCGAGATGAACCAGATGATCTTTGAGTCGGGTGTATCTTACTTCATGCGCTGATCTTTGGGGAATCAAAAGGAGTAGTAACGAGAGGGCTGTTGTACGAAGTTTTCCAGCTTCGTGCAGCAGCCTTTTCTGCGTATTTTCTCTCTAAACTATAGTTCGTTTTCATAAATTAAAAACAATAGAATAAGGGGACAAAAAGTCTAGACGGGGGTAAACCGTGCTATAATTTTTAGTACATGTTAAATTGTGGATAACCTTATTAGTCGTGATTTAGCATGCGGTAAAATGTCGCGCCGCACAGAGGGATCCATGCGGCGAAGCGGAACGAAGTGTGCTGAACTTGTGCGCGTGTGGATGCGGCAGAGAGAGGTGCGCTTCCGAAAGGATGATGGTGGCATGAAGAAAAAAAGAGGCAAGACTTCTGGCAGCGGCACTGCTCGCGGGGGCTCACTGCTCTCGCTCACGCAGGTGTCGGCGGCACCAATGGACAGTGACCGCAGCAGTGCGGCACGCGCGATTGACCGCTCTGAGCGCGATGTCCGCGACGCGGCAGAGAAGAACGCAAAGGCGATGGACGCGCGGAACATGAACGTGCGCGTGAGCGCCGTCATCGTTCAGGGGCGGGAGAGGCGAGCGAAGCGGCCATTCGTGCTCTGCTGCCCGAGCTCTCGCGCGACACCGTGAACATCCGCAAGCTTTCGCAGGAGATCCAGAGCGTCAACGACACGGGCGGCATCCTCCTCGCGACGGAGTTCACGCCGGCAGGTGCGGATGCCTACCGTGTCACGGTCAAGGTGCAGGAGAAAAAGAGCGACCATGTCCGCCTCTCGGTCAGCAATACAGGGACGGACTACACGGGCGACTGGCGCACCGCACTCACCTATCTCAATACGAATATTTCGGGACACGCAGATACATTTGGTGCGGCATTCGTCACCTCTCGGGGCGTTTCGGCGACGTGAAGGTCGGTGCGCTCTCTTATCGGAAGCTCATGCCCGAGTGGAATGGTGCCATCTCCGCGAGCGTCAGCCACGGCCGCACAAACATTGACAACTATGACACGGGCGCAGGCAGCCTCTTTGACGTGAACATCGGCGGCAAGAGTACGAACGCCGACCTGCACTATCAGCGATTCCTCTCCTACACCTCGCGGAACAAGGACATCCTCGATTTCGGTATCGGTTACCGTCGTACGGAGAGTGATTTTGGCTATAACTTTATCGGGCGCAGGTTCAACAACAAGACGGACTATAGCGTCATGCTCGCCTCCGTCACCTACCCTGCACAGCCAGCGAAAGGCGAACAGCGTCCTCTCCTACAACGTCGGACTTGCGGCGAACGTGAGCGGAGACGGGGCATCCTATGAGAAGGTTACACCGGGCGCGGACAGCCAGTTCACACTTCTGCGGGCAGGGGGCGAACTATCAGGTACGTGCAAAGAGCGACTGGATCGGAGCCGTGCGTCTGAACGCACAGTATACGAAGGATCACGTCGTCCCTGCCGAGCAGATCGGCGCGGGCGGTGCGATGAGCGTGCGCGGATTCGATGAGCGTGCGATCGGTGCGGACAAGGGGTTCGTGGGCAGCCTTGAGATCTACAGCCCCGAGATTGCAAAGCATACGCGCCTCCTCGCGTTCACGGACTACGCACATCTCTCGAACAACCGCAACGACCAGAACCGCAATGTGATCTTTTGGCAGCGACAGCATCGCCAGTGCGGGGCTCGGCGTGCGCTATGCGGATGATCGGTTCACGCTCTCGCTCGACTACGCGCGGATTCTGCGTGATGCGGACAAGGTGAACCTCAAGGGGCAGAACAGCCGCCATTGGAACCTGATGGCAAGCGTGAGCTTCTAAGGATAGGAAAGGAAGGAACGGAATGAATTTCAAAAAGAAAATGCGCCGCGGCAGCCTTGCGGCACTCATTGCGCTCGCACTCACGAGCTCTGCACTCGCTATGCCGACGGGCGGCGAAGTCGTGGGCGGCAACCCTGACATTACCCTCAGCGGAGGCACATGGGATGCCGTTGCGAACAACGCGACCATCACGGCGAATAACGACGGTCAGATCAACTGGCAGACGTTTAACATCGGAACCGGCGAGATACTGAACTTCAACATTGCCGATGATAAGACCCTCGTCAATCAGGTGACGGGCGCACAGCCTCGTCTATTCTCGGAACGATGAACCAGACGGGCACAGGCAAGGGCAATGTCGTTCTCATCAACCCAAACGGAATTTACGTGGGGACGAATGCTGTACTCAACATCTCCGACCTGACCCTCTCTGCACTCAGCGCAGAGAAGGCGACGGATACGGAGCGCATTCTGAAGGCGGGTGGCGAAGGGCTTGTCAACGTCACGGGCGGACACTTTATCGCGAATGAGGTGAATCTCATCGGCAGGAAGGTGACCGTTGCGGATGGCGTGGTCTTCGATCTGGGTACGTCGGGGGATACATCGACGAAGACCATGCTACAGGTGCTCGCGGCAGACCGTGCGGAGTGGACGTTTGACGGCGACAAGATGCTGACGGAGAACATCACGCACAACGCGGGCAATGATGTCGTCTTTAACGGCACGGTCAACATGAAGGGCGGCGACAAGAACCTCGTCGAGATCGGCGGTGCGACGGCATCAGCGACGAATGCAAAGTTCCATGACGAGCGCACGAGCGGCGACCGTCTGGAGACCACCATCTATGCCGCTTCAAAGGTTCAGTCGGATGAGCGCGGCGCAGATCGCAGCAAACACCGCTTTACCGCTGAAACTACAGCGGCGAATACCGTTACGGCAGACAACATCTTGGCAGATGGGGAGTCGTTCAGCCTTGGCGGCGGGGTTGCCACGCTCAAGAACAGCTCAGTCTCTGTGGACGACCTCGCGATCGACGGTGTTGCTTCAAGCAGCACACGCGGCGACGGCAAGCGTATGGAGACGCTGACCGCACCTGACCGCACGGTGACGATTTCGAACAGCAATCTGACTGCAAATGAGGTCGGGATCTACGGCGGCAAGGTGACCGTGGACAGCAATGTGACGTTCCGTCCATTAAGCCCGAATCAGAGAGATTTTGAGATTGTTGCGGGCAATGTCTACCATGAGCAAGGGCGTTATACGTCCGTGGCGGGCAACGAGCTCCAGTTCCATGGGAACCTCAACGGTTTTGGGACGACGGATGATACCTCGATTGTCCTCTTCGGCAATAAGGTCAACTTGGACGGCGCACGCTTCGGTGATCCTATGGATCCTCTGCACAGCAGTGTTGGCGGTCTGAAAATTGGTGCGGCCAACGAGGTGAATGCAAAGGAGCGCCATAAGTTCGCAGCTACCTCGGCGGCGGCGAACACGCTCAGTGCAAATGGGGCATATATCAAGTCTCCTGCATCGATCCAGCTCCTCGGCGGCACAGTCACATTCACGAACACGAACATGGATGTTGCGGGCGAGATCAGTGTCACGACGGGTGCACTTCGTGAACTTGGCGATGAGGCACGCACGATCACAACGGCTGCCGACCAGCAGATAACATTTGACGGCACGGGCACATATAAGGCGAAGTCGATCGATGTGCGCGGCGGCAAGGTGCTGGTGGATAGCGGCATCACTTTCGAAGCAAAAAAATCCCGCCACGGAGACTGGGCTCGACATCGCTGCGGGCAACGAGAGTGATAACGGTGCAGGTGCCATCACATACACGATGGGGCGCGGCAACGATGTTGTCTTTAAGGGCAGGAGTGTCAACTTTGGTCGGCAGGAATCTGAACCTGTCGCAATCCTCGGCTCAAAGGTCAACCTTGACGGCGCACGCATCGAGGGCGCAGGCTATGTGAATGCGGCAGCGGCACAGCGCATTGTGAGCACGGAGGGCACATCCGGTGGCGCGCGTGTCACAGCAAGCGCGGGCAATGCACTCAGCGCGGATGGTGCACAGATCAACGCTGCAAAGGATATCTATCTCGTCGGCGGCAATGTCGCGCTCAAGAGCGGAACTATTCAGGCAGGCGAAAATGTCAACCTCGTCGCGGTACGGGACTTCACCACCAAGGGCAACAGCGCGGCAGCGGGCAAAGATCATGTCATCTATCTGGATGGTGCGAAGATCAAGGGCAAGGACGTCACGACACTGAGCGGTAAGGTTCAGATGGTCAATGCTGCGGAGATCGAGGGGACGAATGATGCTTCTCTCACATCGGCAACACCTTCACTAAGACGGCAGATGACAAGGTCACTACATACGCCACGAAGGAGAATACGCTCGATATGCGCGCCTCCAAGGTGACGGCACCGGAGGTGGGACTTTCAGCCGGCGGCGCAGGGATTTTTGACCACAGCATTGTTGCAGGTACGACAAAGCTCAAGGATACCGAGCTGCATGTGCCGAGTGGTTCTGACTTCGTGGGCAAGATTGATGGAACCTCTCGTGTGACCAGTGGTGGCTTGGACGAGGCGGGCTTTGAGCGAATCACAGATCCGGCAGCCGTCCCGCCCACACCCGAGCAGCCCGTCCCGCCCGCTGTCCCCGACACCATCGCACCCGCTGAGACTCCACTCTCCGCGCAGGACAAGGAAAACATCGAGACGGGCAAGACCAAGGCAATGGATGCACTCGTTGAGCCGACGCAGGAAAAAGCGTGTTGAGGCACTTACGAAGACCGTTACGCAGCTCAATGAGAAGGTCGGTACGTCGCGCCGTCAGACCGCAGGTGTCGTTGTTGGCATTGTGCAGGGAAATCGCGAATGCGGCAACGCTCTCCGATGGTGAGAAGGTCGCCCTCGTTGAGAGCGTGCTGAACGCCTACGCACCCGTGCAGGAGGCAAAAGACAGAGCAGGATAACGTCGCAACGAACACCCTCGATGAGGGCTGCAAACGCGGTGGCAAATGTCTCCGCTGCACCGGCTTACCCCGATGAGACCGAGGCAGAGGAAGTCGTCTCCTTCGCATAATCGATTCGTATAGCAAACACTAAAAAAATCCCGTTGGGTAACGCAGACATGCGTTATTCAACGGGATTTTTGACGCTTCGTACCTATTCTTTCTTCTGCCAATGCCATTTTTACGACTGAAAGGATTCAGAGATATTGTATCTTTTGCACAGGGCGGTGTATGTTGCCGCACCCGCATCGGTCAGCAGATAGTAACTGCCCTCGCGATGAAGGAGGTGCTGATCGATGAGCTCGCGGCTGACGCGGCGCACTTTGCCTTCCTCCCATTTCAGATGGTCGCCGATCTCGTCCGCGTGGTTCTCCGCACTCTCAACGCATTCTGCCGTGTGTCTGCCGATGTGGAGCAGAAAGAGGTCGCGCTGCATCTGCCGCATACTTCTTTTGCGGCGGATGTATGTCGTGACAGCCCCCTTTGGCCCCATGAGCAGGGGCAAGCAGGTAGACAAGCATATTCATGACGGCGCACAGACCCGCAATCGAGGGCATTCATATGCACGGCAAGCGCGTAGCCGAGCGCGGAGTTCACCATGCTGACGAGGAGGGCGAGGAGGAGCGTATGCGACAGGTGCTTTGTAAAGAGCAGAGCGGTCGCACCGGGAGCGATGAAAAACGAGATGACGAGAATCGCACCGACCGCATCGAATGCCGCAACCGTCGTGAGCGAGGGTGAGCGACATAAAGGTGTAGAAGAGGATGCCCGTCGGCACACCGATGAGCCGTGCATATTCGCCGTCAAACGTGGAGACCTTGAGCTCCTTGTAGAACAGGGTGATAAATGCTGCAATCAGGAGGGCAAGCCCGCCCATCTTGAGCGCGGCAGCGGGAATCTCCACGCCGCCAATCTCCACCGTGTTCAGTCCCGCATAGATGACCTCACCCATGAGCACCATGTCCGTGTCGAGATGGGCGTTGCCCGCATATTTGCTGATGAGGATGACGGCGAGCGCAAAGAGCAGCGGGAAGATGACGCCGATGGCATCGTCGTATTTAACGAGGTTCGTTTTGCCGAGGAGCTCGACAAGCGACACCGTGACAACACCCATGAGTGCCGCACCGAAGAGTAGCCACGGTGAACCGAGATCATGTGTGAGGAAGAAGGCGAGCACGATGCCGAGCAGCACCGTATGACTGATTGCGTCCGCCATCATGGAGAGGCGGCGCAGGATCAGAAAGACGCCGAGCGGCGCACATGCCGCCGCCGTCAGGAGCAGTACGAGGAGTGCGTCATCCATGCTGTGCCCTCCGTTTCAAGACCCTGCCGAGAATCCCCTTCGTCCCGAAGAGGATCGAGAAGAAGGCGATGAGAGATGCAACGAGGATGATGGACGGCCCCGTCGACATGCCCTGCTCAAGCGTGCTGATGTAAGTGCCGACAAGCGCCGAGACAGCACCGATGAGACTGCTCAGAAGCAGGACGCGCACGAAGTTGTTCGACCACTGATTTGCGGCAACGCAGGGGATGATGAGAAAGGAGCTGATGAGGATTGCGCCCACGGCTTTTTATCCCGATGCCGATGACGGCAATCGTCATGACGAGCAGCAGGACGTGCAGGAGGCGGCAGGGCAGTCCGACGACCTCCGCGTACTCCGCGTCAAAGACGAAGAGTTTCAGCTCCTTGTAAAAAGAGCAGCAGGAGCGTAAGCACGAGGGCAGACACGACGGCGATCAGCAGGACATCCGCCCTCAAGCATATACGCCGCCTGTCCGAAGATGTACGTGCCGAGCCCCGCCTGTGACGCGCCCGCGTAGTCGGGATTCCCCTGGATGAAACTCTTGAGCGCCATGCCGAGACCGAAGAAGCCCGAGAGGAAGATCGCGAGATTCGCATCCAGTCCGAGACGTTTGTCTCTGTGCGCGAGCTGGATGAGGGCGTAGCTTGCCGCACCCGCCGCGATTGCGCCCATGAGGAGCACAACGGGGCTGCGCGTCGCGAACGCCATGTAGGCAAGGATGATGCCGGGGAAGGTCGAGTGTCCGATGGCGTCGCCGATGAGGCTCTGCCCCTTGTAGACGCTGAACGCGCCGACGGGGGCGGCGGCGACGGCGAGGATGACGCTGCCGAGCGCGACGATCTGAAAGGTGTAGTTCGTCAGAATGTCCATCGCTCACTCCTTCACGCGGTAGGCGCGCGCGAGTGCCGCCTCCCTTGTCGATATCTGCGAGATAGTCCGATGCCTTTACCGTGCGGTTCAGCACGACGAGATAGTCGAAATAGGCATCGAGCGTGCTGAGATCGTGGTGGACGGCGATGACGGTGCGCTTTTCTTTTTGTAAATCCATGAACTTATCCATGATGATGCGTTCTGTCGTTTCGTCCACACCAGCAAGAGGCTCGTCCATGATGTAGAGCTGTGCGTCCTGCGCGAGTGCGCGTGCGATGAAGACGCGCTGCTTCTGCCCGCCCGACAGCTCCGAGATCTGACGGTCAGCGAAGTCCGCCATCTTCATCTTGTCGAGGGCGTCCATCGCAAGCGCTCGATCCTCCCTGCCGGGACGGCGCACGAGTCCCAAAATGCGCATAGCGTCCCATGAGTACGACATCGAAGACCGTCGTCGGGAAGTCCCAGTGTACCGAGCCGCGCTGCGGCACATAGGCGATCTGCTTGTGCACGGCGGAGAGTGCCTTGCCCCAGAGACGCACTGCGCCGGAGACGGGCTTCAGCAGCCCGAGGATGCCCCGCAGCAGGGTGGACTTGCCCGCGCCGTTCGGTCCTACGATCGCACAGCGCACGCACTCCGGCACATCGAGGTCAATGTCCCAGAGCACGGGGGTATCGCGGTATGCCATTGTGAGGTCTTCGACGTGTATGACGCTTTCCTCTTTCATTGAATATCACTTCCCTGTAAAAAAATGGCGCTCCCTTCCACCATGCTGCGCATGGTCCCCTCCCCGTTTCGACGGGGGAGGCTTTGGATTGCGGCATAATCAATCAATTTACTTCAAATGCGAAACAATCAGATCGATGTTGCTGCGGTACATTGTGATATAGGTGTCGCCCTTCTGTCCGACAGGTGCGAGTGAGTCGGAGAAGAGCTCGCTGCCCTCGCCGCCGACGATCTCCACATCGAACCCCTTCGTCTTGCAGACCTCCTGCAGCTTCTTCATGCGCTCGGGATTCGTCGTGCTCTCGGCGAACACTGCCTTGACCTTGTGCTCGACAATGTAGTTTGCTGTCTTTTTCAATATCCGCATTTGCGACTTCGGAGTCCGTGCTGACACCCTGCGGTGCAATGACGTTCACATGGTAGCGATGGGAGAAGTAGTTGAAGGCGTCGTGCGGCGTGACGAGGTTGCGCTGACCCTCGGGAATCTGTGCAATCTTCTGTGTGATCTCCGCATCAAGCGCATCCAGATCGGCAAGATACTTCTTTAGATTCTCCTGAATCTCCTTCTCGTGTGCGGGAACGAGCTTAATGAGTTCGGCCGCCGCCGCTTCCGTTGCCTGCTTGTAGAGCGCGACATCGAACCAGAAATGCGGATCGACGATCTTCTTGCCGTCCTCCTCCATGTAGTTGATGTTCGCGTCCGCAAAGTTCTTCGTGACCGCGACGCCCTTCTTCTCAAGCACCTCTGCCATCTTGCCCTCGAAGTGCAGACCGTGGTAGAGGAGGAGATCTGCCTTCTTGATCTTCTCAAGGTCGGCGGGCTGTGCGACGTAGAGATGCGGATCCTCACCTGCGGGGATAATCAGCTCGATGTTCACATAGTCGCCCGCGAGCTGCTTTGTCATATCCTGTAAAAAAATGAGGTTGTGACCGTCACCGTTTTCTTCGTGTCGGCTGCCTTGTCGCCGCCTGTGCCTCCTCCGCCGCAGCCGACGGCGACCAGCGCCATCATGGCGAGTGCGAGGGTGAGCAGGAATCGTGGGAATAATTTTTTTGCGTGCATATTTGCACCATCCTTTCATTTGTATTGAGAATAGCACAAAAATTGAATCTTGTAAATGAGAAAAATTTCTCAACGATCATGTATTTATAAAAAGCGCCCCTGCACGAATACACAGGGACGCCAATATGTGTTTTTCAAATTATTTTCCGAGCAGCTTCTCTTTGAGTGCGCGATAACGAATCGTCTCGTACGCGCCGATCTGTGATTCTGGATGGTCACTGCCGTAGGCACGCCCGCTGACGGACAGCAGCGGCGGTGACTGGATGCGCTTTGCGACTGCCATGCCCGTATAGAGACTCCACCAGCGTTCAAGGTCGGTGATAAAGTCCGCCGCCGTTGGGAAATACGCTGCGACAAGCCCTTCCGCACAGCCGATCTGTGCTTCGAGTGTGTTTTTGGCATAGTATTCCAGAATTTCCTCGGGCGTTTCATTGTTTTTCTGCAAAGGCGCGGAAGAGATAGTCGTGGTAGAGGTAGCGGATGGGGTCGCCCTTGCCCTCGTCAACGTTCTGTGCGTCGGAGAGTTCGGCACTCGGTACGATGTCGATGATGCCCTGCGGGACAACCTCGCGCCCATAGACGCTGTTGTTCAAATAGCGTGCGAGGTCGTAGACCTGATATTTCCAGAGATCGGCGAGTGCTGAGAGGAAGCCCGCCTGATCGCCGTAGAGGGTCGCGTAGCCGACGGTGGACTCCGCCTTGTTCGCGTTGCAGGTAAAGCCTGCGCCCCATGCGGCGGCGACGGCGGAGAGGACACGTCCGCTGCGGTCGCGTGCCTGCATATTCTCGCGCACGAACGAGGAGATCGTGAGGTGCTCCCCATCTGCCGCACATTTCCCCATGATGGGAACAGTCGTGAGCTGATCGACCGTGTGCGTGACACTCTCCTCGATCGGGACGATCGCGTGGCGGCAGCCGAGATTGTCCGCGAGCTGTGCGGCAAGCCCCTTCGTCGTTGCAGAGTTGAAACGGCTCGGCATATTGACGAGCAGGACGTTCTCCGCGCCGATCGCGTCGACGTAGAGGGCGGCGGCGACGGCAGAGTCGATGCCGCCCGAGATGCCGATGACAACGCGCTCCATATGGATGCGTGCAAGAAATTTTTGTACGGCATAGCGCAGCATACGGTGGATGGGGGCGATTGATTCCTCGGTATGCTGTGTGACGGCGGGAGGAAGCTGTGCGGTGTCAATCACGTTCACGCCCTCGGTATACGCGGGCGATATCAGCACACGCTCGCCGTTTTCGTTAAATGCGTGTGCTCTGCCCGGGAAGGCGTAGACGGTCTTGCCCTTGTCCTGCAAGCCGAGTGTGTTGATGTAGAAAATTGCTTTGCCCTTTTTCGCGTGCCGTCTCTGCGAGTGTGCGTGCACCGAAGCAGATGGGGGAAGGGGGATGCGTCTGCGGCGAGAATGATGTTCTCATTGGGCAGTTCATAGAGGAGCGGGGCAAAGGTGTTTCCTGTACCGTGGAGCGGCGTTTGTGCTACCTCATGCAGTACGCCGTCCCGCGCCTCCATCAACGTACGACGCACACCCGTGCAGCTGTTCGTCTGCGCGGCATTTCCAAAGACGACGGTAATGCCGTCAGCAGCGGCGGCAATCTCCTCGGCGTAGTCCGCGAGGTCGCGCAGGAATGCCTCCTGTTTCCATACACCGCCGAGGAAGAGTCCAGAGAGACTGAGCGCGGGAAAGAGGGCAAGCTCCGCACCCGCCGCTTTCGCCTCCTTTATTTTTTTCACGCATATGTGTTGCGTTTAGATCTGGACGACCGGGAATGATCTCCATAGAGATCAGTGCAATTTTCATGATGCTGCTCCTTGCATTTGATTTTTTTATTATGTGGGAATGGTATAATTCAATTATGGAATCGCCGCATTTATCAGCGACTCCCTAAGTATAGCACACATCATTCGCGAAAGGATGTATACAATGGATTATTTTAGTACGCGCGGTGCGTCGGAGCGTGTCTCCTCCGCTGCGGCAATTCTCAAGGGGCTTGCTTCGGATGGCGGGCTCTTTGTCCCCGCATCGTTCCCGCAGATGTCGCTCGCCGAGATCGAGGCTCTTGTGCCGCTCTCCTACGAGGAGCGTGCCGTACGCATCCTTCGCCTCTTCCTGACGGACTATACAGAGGCTGAACTGCGTGGCTGTGTGGAGCGTGCCTACGGGCGTACGTTCGATGATGTGCGGCGTGCGCCCGTGCGGACGGTCGGGGAACTCGAGGTGCTCGAGCTCTGGCACGGGCCGACGAGCGCGTTCAAGGACATGGCACTGCAGCTCCTGCCACAGCTGATGAGCACGGCGCGTGTGAAGGAGGGGGCGGGACACGATCCTCATCCTCGTTGCGACCTCGGGCGATACGGGGAAAGCCGCGCTTGAGGGATTTGCCGATACCGAGGGCATCCGCATCATGGTGTTCTACCCCGACGGCGGTGTCAGCCCCGTGCAGCGTCTCCAGATGGTGACGCAGACGGGGGGCGAATGTATCCGTTGTGGCGGTGCGCGGGAACTTCGACGACGCGCAGCGCGGGGTCAAGGAGATCTTCGGCGATGCTGCGATGGCGGAGGAACTTGCCGACATCCATACCAAGCTCTCGTCTGCGAACTCGATTAACTGGGGGCGGCTCGTCCCGCAGATTGTCTACTACTTCAGCGCGTATGCCGACCTCCTCGGGGAGCGCAGCATTGCGGCGGGAGATGCGGTGAACTTCACCGTACCGACGGGGAACTTCGGCAACATCCTCGCGGGTTACTACGCAAAGCGCATGGGGCTGCCTGTCGGAAAGCTCGTCTGCGCGTCGAATGCGAACAATGTGCTCACCGACTTCCTGCAGACGGGCATCTATGACCGCAAGCGCGACTTCTATCAGACGATGTCGCCGTCGATGGACATTCTCGTATCGAGCAACCTTGAGCGTTTGCTCTATCATCTGACGGAGGATACGGCGCAGGTCGCCGCGTGGATGCAGGAGCTGACAGAGGTCGGGAAATATGACGCGAGCCGCCTCCTGCCCGCACTCCGTGAAAGCTTCTGGGCGGCGTTTGCGGATGATGCTGCGACGGAGGAGGAGATCCGTGCGGTCTATGAGCGGACGGGGTACACACTCGATACACACACGGCGGTCGCCTATCGTGCAGCGGAGGGCTATCGTCGCGCGACGGGCGATGTGCGTCCGATGGTTGTGCTCTCAACGGCAAGCCCGTATAAGTTCGGCGCGAGTGTGCTCCGTGCACTCGGTGAGGATATGGCGGGCGTGGATGAATTCACACAAATGGTATTCCTGAAGGAGAAGAGCGGGATGAAGATCCCCCGCGCCTTGAAGCACTGGAAAAAGCTCCCGTGCGTCACGAGGGGATTTGTGAAAAAGGGCGGTATGCGTGCGGCGGTTCTGTCATTTGCTCGCTCGTGAGCAAACAATAAAAAAATTTTTTTCATGATAAAGAAGGATTTTTTTCGATGGAATGAAGAATTTTCACACAGTACAGTTATCAATACTTCCCAATCTGTTATTGGAGAAAGAGGTTATATCATGGCAACGATTGATCTGACACAGTACGGCATTACGGGGACAACGGAGGTTGTTCACAATCCAAGCTACGATCAGCTGTTTCGTGAGGAGCTGCGCCCTGACCTTGAGGGATATGAGCGTGGACAGGGTGACGGAGATGAAGGATGCTGTCAACGTCATGACGGGCATCTATACGGGACGCTCCCCAAAGGATAAGTACATCGTCGACGATGAGACCTCGCATGATACGGTCTGGTGGACCTCCGACGAGTACAAGAACGACAACCATCGCGCGACGCAGAAAGCGTGGAATGCTGTACGCGAGATTGCGATTCGTGAGCTCTGCAACAAGCGTCTCTTTGTCGTGGATGCGTTCTGCGGTGCAAACAAAAAAATACGCGTATGGCGGTTCGCTTCATCATGGAAGTGCCGTGGCAGGCGCATTTCGTCACGAATATGTTCATCCGCCCGACGGAGGAAGAGCTCGCGAACTTCAAGCCGGACTTTGTCGTCTATAATGCGGCGAAGGCGCGTGTCATGCACTTTGGCGATCTCGGCCTCAACTCCGAGACGGCGGTTATGTTCAACCTCACGAGCCGTGAGCAGATCATCGTCAATACGTGGTACGGCGGCGAGATGAAGAAGGGTATGTTCTCGATGATGAACTACTACCTCCCGCTGAAGGGCATCTCCTCCATGCACTGCTCGGCGAACACGGACAAGCAGGGTGGAAATACGACGCTGTTCTTCGGACTCTCCGGCACGGGCAAGACGACGCTCTCGACGGACAACGAGCGTCTCCTGATTGGTGACGACGAGCACGGCTGGGACGATGAGGGCGTGTTCAACTACGAGGGCGGCTGCTATGCGAAGGTCATCAACCTCGACCCCGAGGCGGAGCCGGACATCTATCAGGCGATTCGCCGCAACGCGCTGCTTGAGAACGTGACGGTCGATCTTGCGGGTCATGTTGACTTCGCGGACAAGACGGTCACGGAGAATACACGCGTTTCGTATCCGATCAACCACATTGAGAACATTGTGCTCGGTCACGTTGCAGACAAGTCCGCCGGCCCGCACGCAAAGCACGTCATCTTCCTCTCGGCGGATGCGTTCGGCGTTCTGCCGCCGGTCTCCATCCTCACGCCGGAGCAGACGAAGTACTACTTCCTCTCGGGCTTCACGTCGAAGCTCGCAGGTACGGAGCGTGGCATCACGGAGCCGACGCCGACGTTCTCGGCGTGCTTCGGACAGGCGTTCCTCGAACTCCATCCGACAAAGTATGCGGAGGAACTCGTCCGCAAGATGGAGGAGCACGGTTCGCGTGCCTATCTCGTGAACACGGGATGGAACGGCACGGGCAAGCGCATCTCCATTCAGGATACGCGCGGCATCATCCACGCGATTCAGGACGGCTCGATCGACAGCGCACCGACGAAGAAGATCCCGTATTTCGACTTCGAGGTTCCGACGGAGCTGCCGGGCGTTGATCCGAAGATCCTCGATCCGCGCGACACCTATGCAAGCCGTACGGAATGGGATGAGAAGGCGCGCGACCTCGCCGAGCGTTTTATCAAGAATTTCAAGAAGTACGAGGGCAACGAGGGAGGGCAAGGCGCTCGTTCCTGCGGGCCCAAAGCTCTAAGGCGTATTTGCTCGATAGAAAAAAAGCTGTCGCATCTGCGGCAGCTTTTTTGATAACGGAAAGGAGGTACGATGCATCTCACAGACAGCATCAACAAGGTGCGCGGTGTCGGTGTGAAAAAGGAGGCGGCATTCGCGCGTCTCGGCATTGGGACGGTGTATGATCTCCTGACGTATTATCCGCGCACCTACGAAGATCAGAGCCGCGTGACACCCCTTGCCGAACTGCGCGTCGGGGGAGCGTGCAGCCGTCCTCGGCGTGATTCAGCAGGTGACGGAGCGTCCGACGCGGCGGCGTGGTTTTACGGTGCTGACGGCGCTTCTCGGCGACGGGACAGGCTATGCACAGGCGGTCTGGTTCAATCAGCGTTTCCTCAAATCAAAGCTGCGTGAGGGGCAGCGCATTCTCCTCTCGGGCAAGGCGGACTATGCCTATCAGGGCAGCGGGCAGCTTGCTCTCTCGCAAATCACATCGTTTGAAATCCTCGGTGCACAGGATGCGGCGGATGAACACCTCGGCATCCTGCCCGTCTATGCGGCGACCGAGGGGCTGACGCAGAAGCAGCTGCGGCAGATGATGACGTATGCGCTTGCGCAGACGGTGGATGAACTGGAAGAGAACCTGCCGCAGCGCATTCGTGAGGAGTACCGTCTCATCGGACGCAGGACTGCCTTTCGGCGCATTCATTTTCCAAAACAGGAGGAGGAACTGCGTGCGGCGCGGCGGCGGCTTGCGTTCGAGGAGCTGTACCTCATCCAGTGCGGGCTGCTCGCGCTCAAGAAGCGCACGGCAGAGGAGCAGGAGGGGATCGCACATGCAGCGAATGGGGAACTGGTCGCACGCGTGCTTGCAGCACTGCCTTTTGCTCTGACCGACGATCAGGAGAAGGTGTGGGCGGAAATTACGCGCGATATGGAGTCGCCGCTGCCGATGCGCCGTCTCGTACAGGGCGATGTCGGCTCGGGCAAGACGGCGATTGCGCTGCTCGCGCTCGTCAAGACGGTGGAGAACGGTTGTCAGGGGGCTCTGATGGCACCGACGGAGATTCTTGCACATCAGCATTATGACACGCTGTGTGAACTTCTTGCACCGCTCGGTGTGCGCGTGGGCTTCCTCTCGGGGCGGCTCACGAAGAAGGAGCGCACGGCAGCTGCGGCGGCACTTGCCGCGCATGAGATTGACATCGCCGTCGGGACACACGCGCTGATTCAGGACGGTGTATCATTCGATTCGTTGGGGCTTGTGGTGACGGATGAGCAGCACCGCTTCGGTGTGGCACAGCGGGCGGCACTGGAAAAAAAGAGCACGGTGACACCCGATGTGCTTGTTATGACGGCGACCCCGATTCCGCGCACAATGACACTCACGGTCTACGGCGATCTCGATGTTTCGCGCATTGAGCACCTGCCGCCGGGACGGCAGCCCATTCGGACATTTCTGCGCGATGAGCGGGCGCGCGAGAAGATCTATGCCTTTGTGCGCAAGGAAATCGAGGCGGGGCGGCAGGCATACGTCGTCTGCCCTCTCATCGAGGCGAGCGAGGAGAGCAGTCTGCCCTCGGTGGAGGAGGTCTATGAGGAACTGTCCCACGGCATTTTTCGCGGGATTCCCTGTGGGCTGCTCCACGGGCGCATGAAGTCCGCCGAGAAGGAAGCGGTGATGGAGGGGTTCTACGCCGACCGCATCAAGCTGCTTGTCTCGACCACGGTCATTGAGGTCGGTGTGAACGTGCCGAATGCGAGTATCCTCGTTGTCGAGCACGCAGAGCGGTTCGGACTCTCCCAGCTGCACCAGCTGCGCGGGCGCGTCGGGCGCGGCTCCTATGCCTCCTACTGCATTCTCATCGCGGGGCGCAGTGCCGCTTCACAGGAGCGGCTTCAGGTCATCGAGCGGACGAGCGACGGCTTTCGTCTCGCCGAGGAGGATCTGCGCCTCAGAGGTCCCGGGCAGTTCTTCGGTGCGATGCAGCATGGGCTCGGCGACCTCAAGATCGCGGATGTGCTCGCTGATATGGATCTCCTGCTGCTCGCCCGCCGCGCCGCTCTCGCAACGCTTGACGATCCCGCCGCGCTCTCCTTTGTCCTGCCGACGCTCATGCGTCAGTACCGCGAGCGTTTCGCGCATATGCGGGAGGTCTGAGGGGGAAATGCGCTTGTATTCCTTGACATACGGAGATTCTCTGGGCTAGAATAGGTCATACTGTATTTGGGAGGAGATTGCCTTGACAAAGGTTTTTGGTAAATGGCGCGGCGGGTCGCATGGGACGCGCGGTGCTGAAGGCTGTGATCGACGATGCAGAGTTGGAACTCGTCGGTGCGGTGGATATCACAGGCGGTGCGGACGCGGGAGAGCTTGCGGGGACGGCGAAGAACGGCGTCCTTGTAGAGACGGATCTCGCGGCGGCACTCGATCGGCTGCATCCCGATGTGATGATCGACTTCACGCGTCCCGATGTCGTCTATGGGAATGTCCTCACGGCACTCGCACACAAGGTCTCGCCTGTGGTCGGGACAACGGGGCTGACAGAGGAGCAGAAGGCGGCGATCAAGGCGGCGGCGGACGAGAACGACACGCCCGCATTCATCGCGCCGAACTTTGCCATCGGTGCGGTGCTGATGATGCTGATGAGCCGCATGGCGGCAAAATATATGCCCGATGTGGAGATCATCGAGCTGCACCACGACAACAAGCTGGATGCGCCCTCGGGGACGGCGGTGCAGACGGCGGCGATGATTGCCGAGGTGCGTGAGGCACACATACAGGGGCATCCCGACGAGGAGGAGAAGATCGCGGGAGCACGCGGCGCAGAGTATGAGGGCATGCGGATTCACAGCGTCCGCTTGCCGGGCTACGTCGCGCACCAGGAAGTCATCTTCGGCGGACTTGGGCAGACCCTCTCGATTCGCCACGACTCGCTGAATCGCGAGTCCTTTATGCCGGGGGTTGTGCTCGCGGCGAAGAAGGTGCGCGGACTCACGTCGCTCACGGTCGGACTGGACAAGCTGTTGTAAGGGATAGTAGGGGAGTACATTATGAAGAAGTATCGTGTCGCCATCCTCGGCGCAACGGGTGCCGTCGGGCAGGAGTTTCTGAATCTCATCGAGGAGCGCAAGTTCCCGTTCTCGGAGCTGCGTCTGCTCGCGTCCAGCCGTTCGGCGGGCAAGAAAATTGCCTTTATGGGCAAGGAGTATACCGTACAGGAGACGACGGCCGATTCCTTTGAGGGGATCGACATTGCTCTCTTTGCGGGCGGCGCGGCAAGCAAGGAGTTTGCCCCCATGCGGTCAAGGCGGGTGCGGTCGTCATTGACAATTCAAGCGCGTTCCGCATGGATCCGGAGGTGCCGCTCGTCGTACCCGAGGTCAATCCCGAGGCAATCAAGAAGCATAAGGGCATCATTGCCAATCCGAACTGCTCGACCATCATCATGGTGATGGGGCTGAAGCCCCTCTACGATATTGCGAAGATCCGCCGCATCGTCGTCTCCACCTATCAGGCGGTCTCGGGCGCGGGCAAGGAGGGCATGGCGGAACTTGAGGAGCAGGTGGCGGCACTGTCCTCGGGCAAGGACGCACAGGCGAACATCCTGCCTGTCGGCAAGCTGCCGAAGCACTATCAGATTGCGTTCAACCTCATCCCGCAGATCGATGTCTTCATGGACAACCTCTACACGAAAGAGGAGATGAAGATGATCGACGAGACAAAAGAAAAATCATGGAGGACGACAGCCTGCGCATCACGGCGACCACTGTGCGTGTGCCCGTCTACCGCAGTCATGCGGAGTCCGTCAACGTCGAGTTTGAGAGTGAGGTCTCGCTCGATGCGGCACGCAAGGCACTTGCAGCCTTCCCCGGCGTGATTCTGCGCGACAACCCGTCGGAGCAGGAGTACCCGATGCCGCTCTTCACCTCGGGTAAGACGGATGTCGAGATCGGCCGTCTGCGCCGCGATGAGTCGACCGACAACGCACTGAACTTCTGGATCTGCGGCGACCAGATTCGCAAGGGCGCGGCACTCAACGCACTTCAGATTGCAGAGTACATGATTGCACACGAACTCGTCTGAGCAGTACACTTTAAGGGGCTGTTGTGCGAAGGCAATTTGTCTTCGCACAACAGCCTTTTTTTGCCGGGCGTGAAAAAAACGTTGACGCTGACATGGGAAGTATTTATAATTTGAGATGAGGGGGCGATAGGAATGCCGATGACACCAAGGCAAATGATACGCCTGTTGGAGAAGAATGGCTTTTCGCAAAGCGGCATCAAGTTCCGGCTCTCATCAAAAAAATGTGGAATCCGCTGACAAGAATAACGACGGTTGTTCTGGTTCATACCGGCACATTGGGGAAAGGCTTGGAACATAAGATTTTTGAAACAAGCGGGTCTGATATAATGGTGAATGTTGGAGGTGGTGGTAATGAAGCATTATTATCCTGCAATCTTCGAGACTGCCAAAGAGGGTGGCTACACGGTGACCGTTCCTGATATTGAGGGGTGCTTCACAGAGGGACGAACGCTGGAGCAGGCCATGTGGATGGCACAGGATGCGATTGGATGTATGCTGGAGGGCACGGATGAAAAAGGACTACCCGTGCGCCCGTAGTGTAAAGAGTGTAGATACATCAGAATTTGCGGATTGTTTTGTGACACTCGTGGAGTTTGATCGGCAAATCTACGAGCAGCGGTGTCGGGATATATCGATTGCGCGTGAGCAGCTGGCGGCACTGGCATAAGAGCCGTATAAAAGTACCATATTGTGCGGACAAGGGCATCTGGACAAGGTGCCTTTTTTATATGCAAAAATCATACGAAGAATGCAGCCTTTCCGTATAGGAACTAAGTCCTTTTTTTCTGCTTTTTGGACAAGGGTGAGTGTTCCGTGCACAGCCTTTTATGGTGCGGGGTGCGGGCTGTTTTTAGAGATTGTATGCAAGGAAAAGGGAATGCCTGTTTTTCTTGAAAAAGGGGGGGGATTTTGCTATAACTGTTAGTAAAAGTGGTGAAATGTGGTGGCTTGTGCCACATGGTGGCGATCAAGAAGCGAAGGGTGGTGCGGCAGGATGTTCATGGGGGAATACACCCACAGCATTGATGCCAAGGGCCGCGTCATCCTGCCCGCCGATTTCCGACAGGAGCTCGGTGTCTCGTTCATCATCACGAAGGGGCTGGACGGCAGTCTCTTCCTCTTCCCACAGGCGGCATGGGACGAGTTCGCAGCGAAGCTGCGGACGCTCTCGATCGCCGACCCGAATGCGCGTGCGTTTGCCCGCTTCTTCATTGCAGGTGCACGCACGCTCGAATGTGACAAGCAGGGACGTTTTCTCGTACCTGCAAATCTGCGTGCCTATGCGAATATCGGTCTCAAGCAAGATGTCATCCTCACGGGTGCAGATGCACGCATCGAGGTCTGGGACAAGGAGAAGTGGCTGCGCTATGCAGGGTGAGGTCGATCCGAACATCACGGAGATCTCGACGCAGCTCGCGGGCTACGGGATTACGATATGAGTGACTTTCATCACATCAGTGTTTTGCCTGAGGAAACGATTGAAGCACTCGCGGTGCGCCCTGACGGCATCTATGTGGACTGCACCCTCGGCGGGGCAGGGCACGCGTGGCGGATTGCACGGCAGCTTTCGGCGAAAGGTCGTCTCATCGGCATCGATCAGGACGAGACGGCGATTGCGGCAGCGGAGGAGCGTCTCGCGGGTGCAGTGTGTCAGGTGACGCTTGTACGTGATAACTTCCGCAGCCTCGCGGCGATTCTCGCCCGCGAAGGTGTGGATGAGGTGGACGGCATCCTCTTTGATCTTGGGATCTCGTCGCCGCAGATTGACACGGCGGAGCGCGGTTTTTCCTATATGCAGGACGCGCCGCTCGATATGCGTATGGATCGTCGCGCTGCGCGCAGTGCCTATACCGTTGTCAACGAATACAGCGCAGAGGAACTTACGGAGATCTTTTACACATACGGTGAGGAACGATGGGCAAAGCGCATTGCCGCGTTTATTGAGGAGTCTCGCAAATCCCGTCCCATTGCGACAACGGGCGAACTCGTCGCCGTCATCGACCGTGCCGTGCCGAAGGCGGTGCGCGCAAAGGAGGGCATCCCGCAAAGCGGGTTTTTCAGGCGATTCGCATCGAGGTCAATGAGGAGTTGACGATCCTGTCGGACGCGCTCCGCGATGCGGTACACGCACTTCGTACGGGCGGGCGGCTGGCGGTTATCACGTTTCACTCGCTTGAGGATCGCATTGTCAAAAGGACGATGCAGGAAGCGGCACGCGGCTGTATCTGTCCGCCGCACACGCCCGTCTGCATTTGTGGCCATGCACCGGAGGTGCGCCTGATTGGCAAGGCGCGTGCGGCAAGTGCTGCTGAATGTGCGGCAAACCCACGGGCGAAGAGTGCGAAGCTGCGTGTTGCTGAGAAATTATAAAAAAATCTCGATTAAGGAGGTGAGGGCGTATGCCGGCACATAAATTGTATACCTACGAATACGAGGAAGCGACAGCGCCTGCACCGCACACAGAGATACCGAAGGAGCCGCTGATCCGACGGGAGGTTAATACGAATCTCAGGAACTGTCTGCGTGCCATCTTCTTTCTGATTGCATTTGGCGCAATGGTGGTGACGCTGCTCGGCGGCATCAGTGCGAACAACGGCTATACCCTGCTCGAAACGCAGCAGAATGCCGACCAGCTGGAGCAGGAAAAACGAGCGTCTGAAGATCGAGATCGCGCAGCTGAAATCACCCGCACGGATTGAGGCGATTGCGGTGGATCAGCTGCATATGCAGGTGCCGCAGAATATGTATTTTTCACATGAAGGGGAATGATGGCGCATGATGAAGCGTTTGTCAGAACTTGCCGCGCTCCTGAAGGATGCACGGATTTCGGGCGGCGATGCCGAGATTACGAGCATTGAGCGGGACTCGCGCCGCGTGCGGGAGGGGCGCTCTTTGTCTGCATCAGCGGTGCTCATGTGGATGCACACAGCTTTATACCGAATGCGGCGCGGGCGGGAGCTCGCGCCATTTTGACGGAGCGGGAGACGGTGGATGTCCCCGATGGTATCACCGTTCTCCATGTGGCGGATCTCCAAGAGGCTCTGGATGTCATTGTGCCGTATTTCTACGACTATCCCGCACGCGCAATGCGCGTCATTGGGATTACGGGGACGAACGGAAAGACGACGACAAGCTATCTCGTGCGTGCAATCCTGCGCCATGCGGGGAAACGCGTGGGGCTCATCGGGACGATACAGGTCATGATGGAGGACGAGGTGTTCCCAACGGCGAACACGACCCCCGATGTCATTGTCATGCAGCAGCTGCTGTCCGAAATGCGTGCACGCGGGATGGATGCGGTCGTGATGGAGGTCTCCTCACACGCACTCGATCAGGGGCGCGTTGCGGGCATTGAGTTCGACACGGCGGTGTTCACGAACCTGACGCAGGATCATCTCGACTATCACAAGACGATGGAGAACTATGCGCGGGCGAAGGCACGGCTTTTTGAGTATGTGTCTGCGCAGGGGGTCAAAGGCGGGCAAGACTGCGGTGCTCAACGCAGACGACGAGGCAAGTGAAACGATGCGTGCACACACGCACTGCCCTGTTATTTCCTACGGTGTGGAACACGATGCGGATCTGATGGCAAAGGGCGTTCATTTGGCGCAGGACGGCATGGAGCTGACGCTCATGTATGATGGGGCACAGCTTGCACATCTTCACATCGGACTCACGGGACTGTTCAACGTGTCCAACGTGCTTGCGGCGACGGGGGCGGCACTTGCCGAGCATGTGTCTGCGGCGGATATTGCGGCAGCACTCACTGTATTCACGGGCGTGCCGGGACGCTTTGAGCTTGTGCGCGAAGGGCAGCCGTTCTCGGTTATCGTGGACTATGCACATACGCCCGACGGCATGGAGAATGTCCTGCGCACGGCGCGTGCCGTCACGGCGGGGCGCATCATCGCCGTGTTCGGATGCGGCGGCGACCGCGATCGGACGAAGCGTCCCATCATGGGGCGCATGGCGGCGGAGCTGGCGGACATTGCCATTCTGACCTCGGACAATCCGCGCACGGAGGATCCGGCGTCGATTTTGGATGAGGTGGAGACGGGCGTTCTGCCCGTGATCGGTGCGAAGCCGTATGAAAAGCTGGTGGATCGCCGTACGGCGATTTTTTTCACGCAGTCGGGACGGCGCGGGCGGGGGACACGGTCGTCATTCTCGGCAAAGGGCATGAGAACTATCAGATTCTGAAGGACAAGACAATTCATTTCGACGACCGCGAGACGGCACGCGAAGCAATCAGGGGGCTGTGATATGGGAACTGACATGGAACGAGGTGCTGGCAGCGACCAATGCCAAGGTGCACAGCGGGAAGCTGCGCGGCAATGATGCCATCCCCAAGATCACGACGGATACGCGGAAAAATCGAGACGGGAGACCTCTTTATCGCCCTGCGCGGGGAGAACTTTGACGGTGCGGGTTTGCGGCGGACGCGCTCCAAAAAAAGGGGCATCGGCGGTTCTGGTCGGTGCGCCGCTTTCCAAGTCGGTGGAAAAAGGCTCTGAAGAATGCAAAGGGCGCAGTCCTTACGGTGCCCGACACCCTCGCCGCATATCAGGCAATCGCACACGCATGGCGCATGAAATTTGGCGTTCCCGTCGTTGCAATTACGGGTTCGAATGGCAAGACGACGACGAAGGATCTGACGGCGGCGGTGCTCTCGGCACGCGGTACGGTCTGCCGTACGGCGGCGAACTACAACAATGAGGTTGGGCTGCCGCTGACCCTGCTCGGCATGACGGGTGGGGACATTGCCGCCGTTGTGGAAATCGGTATGCGCGGGCTGGGGCAGATCGCCGCACTCGCACCCGTTGCCGCGCCTACAATCGGCATTGTGACGAATGTGTGCGAGGTGCACATGGAGCTGCTTGGCTCGATCGAAAAATATTGCAAAGGCAAAGGCGGAGCTCGTGCAGACGATTCCTGCGAGTGGGACGGTCATCCTCAACGCGGACGATGCACGCGTTGCCGCGATGCGCTCCCTTGCGGCGGATGGTGTGCGCGTCCTGACCTACGGCATCGGTGCGGATGCCGACGTGCGTGCCGAGGCACTGCGTCTGACATCGGACGGTTCACAGTTCATGGTGACGTGGAACAAGGAGCGGCACGACTACAGCATTCCGCTTGCGGGACGGCACAATGTCAGCAATGCGCTCGCGGCACTCGCAGCGGGCTTCGTCCTCGGCTACACGCCGCAGGAGATGCAGACGGGTCTGCGGCGGCTTGCGGTGACGAAGATGCGCTATGAGGTGCATGAGGTCGGAGCATGGACATTCATCAACGATGCCTACAATGCGAGTCCGTCGTCGATGGCGGCGGCACTTGAGACGACGGCAAATCTCTATGAGGGGCGCAAAATTGCCGTACTCGGTGATATGTTGGAGCTCGGCGATGCCGCCGAGGAGGCGCATCGCAGGATTGGCCGCCGCGCGGCGGAGCTCGGCTTTGCGGCACTCGTGACCTATGGGCCGCAGTCCCGATGGGTGCATGCGGCGGCAGAGGCGGCGGGCTGTCCCGTCTGCTGTCACGCCGAGACGCATGAGGCGGCGGCGGAGCATCTGCGCACGCTTCTCAGAGACGGGGACACGGTTCTTTTCAAGGGGTCGCGCGGCATGAAAATGGAAGCGGTCATTGCCCTCCTGACGGGGGAGGAAGCGGGGCACTGATGGAACATATCTTGGATCTTTTATCGCCACAGCTGTGCATTCTGCTGACCTTTGTGACAGCAATTGCCATCGTTCTGTTCAGCGGGGTTTACTTTCTCCCCATGCTGCACCGTCTGAAATATGGGCAGAGCATCCGTGAGGAGGGACCCGCGAGCCACCAGGCAAAGAGTGGGACGCCGACGATGGGCGGCGTGATGATCGTCCTCGCCGTGACCGCGGCGACGCTGCTCTTTGCACCGCTTACGGTGACGACGCTGCTCGTGCTCTTCATCTTCCTCGGGCATTTTCTGCTCGGCTTTTCGGATGACTACATCAAGGTGGTCAAGAAGCGCAACCTTGGACTGCGTGCCTACCAGAAGCTGCTCGGACAGCTTATCATCGCCTTCGTTACGATCTTCATCGGGAGCACCCTGCTTGCGCACGATACGAGTGTATGGGTGCCGCTCATGGGAGAGCGGATCGACATCGGCATCCTCTACTATGTGCTTGTCATCTTTGTGCTTGTCGGCATCCAACGCGGTCAATCTGACCGACGGTCTCGATGGGCTCGCCTCGGGGACGGTTGCTGTGGCGGCACTCTTCTATGCAGTGCTCATGTACGGTGTGGACGGCGGACTCATGGCGTTTTCGACGGCGATAATTGGTGCATGTATCGGTTTTTTTGTGGTATAATCATCATCCGGCACGCATCTTTATGGGGGACACGGGCTCGCTCGCACTCGGCGGTGCACTCGCGGGTGTGGCGATTCTCTCGCACACGGAGCTGTTGCTGCCCATCGTGGGATTTGTATTCTTCTGCGAGGCACTGTCCGTGATTTTGCAGGTCGTCTCGTTCCAGACGCGCGGCAAGCGCATCTTCCGTATGAGTCCGATTCATCACCACTTCGAGCTCGGTGGATGGAGCGAGACACGCGTGGTCTATACGTTCTGGGCAGTCGGCGCGGCGGCGGCACTCCTCGCATGGATTGTGGTGCTGCTTTCGTAACATTGGAACTCGTGGGACACATCACTCCACAGAAAAGAATTCATCAATAAGGAGGACACAGGGAATTGTCCTATCACAATCAATCTGCGCTCGTCATCGGGGCGGGCATCAGCGGCTTCGCGGCGGCAAAATACCTTGCGGCGGCGGGCGCGCGCGTGACGCTCTCGGATGCGAAGGATGAGGCGGACGCGGAAAAAGATGCGGTAACGCAGCAGCATATTGAGGCTTTACGGGCGCAGGGAATCTCCTGCGTCTTTGGTGCACAAAGGGAAGAACTTCTGGACGGTACGGATCTCATCGTCCTTTCGCCCGCCGTACCGGAGCGCATTCCGCTCGCCCGCGCTGCACGAGAGCGTGGCATCCGCGTCACGACAGAAGTGGAGCTTGCGGGCGAGATTGCGTCTGCGCCCATCTATGCCATCACGGGGACGAACGGCAAGACGACCACGACAACTTTGCTCGGAGAACTCCTGCGCGCGCATTTTCCTGCGGTCGGTGTCGGCGGTAACATTGGCGTTCCACTGATCGACGTGGCTCAGGAAACTCCTGCGGATGGCGCAATCGCGGCGGAGATCTCAAGCTACCAGATGGAGGCGACTACGCATTTTTCACGCGCATATCGTCGCAGAGCTGAACGTAACCCCCGACCACATCGTCCGTCACGGCTCGATGGAGGTCTATCAGGCGATGAAGGAAAAGCTCTTTGCCGCGCAGACGGCGGACGACTTCCTCGTGCTGAACTATGACGACCCGCATACGCGCGGCATGGCAGAGCGTGCAAAGGGGAAGGTGTGCTTTTTCAGCCGACGCGAGGAACTGGCGGAGGGGCGACCGTGCGTGCAGATGGCATGATCGTCATCCGTTGGGACGGTGCGGAGCATGTGCTGATTCGGACGGATGAACTCGGCATTCCGGGCGGGCACAACATTGAGAATGCGCTTGCGGCGGCGGCGATGGCGTTCCTTGCGGGGGTGACACCTGCCGAGATGCGTCCCGTGCTGCGTGCGTTCAAGAGTGTGGAGCACCGTATCGAGTTTGTGCGCACCGTGGACGATGTCAGATATTACAACGACTCGAAGGCGACGAATACGGACTCGGCGATCAAGGCACTGGAAGCGTTCGATGGCCATATCATCCTGATCGCAGGCGGCGATGACAAGCTGACCGATCTCACGGAGTTTATGGCACTCGTGCACGCACGCGTCGACGAACTCATCCTTGTCGGGGATGCGACGGAGCGGTTCGCAGCGGCGGCACTAGACGCAGGGCTTGCGGCGGAGCACATCCACCGAGCGGGCTATCACATGGAGGAGGCGGTGCGGATCGCGCATGAACTCGCCGCGCCACCGCAGACCGTCCTGCTCTCCCCCGCGTGTGCGAGTTTCGATATGTACGGCGGCTACGAGGAGCGCGGGCGTGACTTCAAGAGGATCGTGAACGAGCTATGAACATCATCGTATCCGGCGGCGGGACGGGCGGACACATCTATCCTGCGCTCACGATCATCCGTGCCATTCAGCGGCGCGAGCCGTCCGCACGCATCCTCTACGTGGGCGGACGCAACGGGCTTGAGGCGGACATTGTCCCGCGCGAGGGCATTGACTTCATCGCAATGGATCTTGCGGGCTTTCAGCGCAGCATTTCCATCGAGAACATCGGCCGCGCATGGCGTGCTTTGCGTGCGGTTGCGCGTGCGCGCGGTATTGTGCACGGATTTCAGCCCGATGTTGCCATTGGGACGGGCGGCTACGTCGCGGGACCGATCCTGCTTGCGGCGAGTTTGGCGGGGGTGCCGACGCTCGTGCAGGAACAGAATGTCTTCGCGGGCGTGACAAACCGCATCCTCGCAAAGTTTGCGACGGCAATCGCCGTTGGGATGGAGGACGCGCGGCGCGTATTTCCGAAGGAAAAGACCTATGTGACGGGCAATCCGATCCGTCCCGAGGTGCTGACAGCGACGCGTGCGGAAGGGGCACGCTCCTTCGGTTTTGATCCCGCGAAAAAGACCGTACTTGTCTCGGGCGGCAGCCGTGGGGCGCGTTCGATCAACCGCGCGATGGTTGAGGTCATCGTACACGCGGCAGAGCAACGTGAGGTACAGTATCTCCATGTGACGGGCGCGGACGAGCACGGAGACACGCTTGCCCGCATTCGCAGTGCGGGCGTGCGGCTTGAGGAGCATCCGCATCTGCGCGTCCTGCCGTATCTCTACAATATGCCCGAGGCGATGGCGATGGCGGATGTTGCCGTCTTTCGTGCGGGCGCAACGGGGCTTGCGGAACTCGCGGCACGGGGGGTGCCCGCGATCCTCATTCCGTATCCGTACGCGGCGGAGAACCATCAGGAGAAGAATGCGCGTGCGATGGAGGCGGCGGGCGCGGCAGAGGTCATCCTCAACCGCGACTTGAGCGGAGATGTGCTCAGAGAGGCACTCCGGAGGATGCTTGCGGACGATGCACGCCGCGCACATATGGCGGCGGCGATGAAGCGTCTCGGAAAGCCCGAGGCGGCAGAGGAAATTGCGGCACTTGCGCTGCGGATTTGTAAAGAAGGGTGAGAGCGTTGCTCAAGGACTTGAAGGGGATTCAAAACATACATTTTGTCGGCATCGGCGGCGCAGGGATGAGTCCGCTTGCAAAGATTCTCCTCCTGCTCGGCTACAACGTCTCCGGCTCCGATCAGGGCACGTCGCCCATCATCGAGGAGCTGGTGCGTCTCGGCGCGCGTGTGATGGACGGACGGACAGCGTGCGGAGAATGTGCGCGGCGCGGATGCAATCGTTGTCTCCACGGCGATTCCCTACGACAACCCCGAGGTGATTGCGGCATGGGATCTGCGCATCCCGAAGCTGCACCGCTCGGACATCAACGCCGCACTTGTCAACGAGTACGACGGCATCGCGGTCGCGGGCTCGCACGGCAAGACAACGACCACCTCCATGATCGGCGTGACGCTCGACCGCGTGGGCGTGTCCCCAACGATCATCGTTGGCGGTGAGGTGCCCGACCTCGGCACGAACGCGAAGCTCGGCACGAGCCGCTACCTCGTCTCCGAGGCGGACGAGAGCGACGGCTCCTTCCTCAAGCTGCGTCCGCACGTCGCCGTTGTGACGAACGTCGAAGACGATCACATGGATCACTACGGCACGATGGAGAAGATCATCGCCGCATTCCGCACCTTCATCGACCAGGTGGACGAGGACGGGACGGCAATTCTCTGCTTTGAAAATGAAATTCTGCGAAATCTCGCGGCAGAGACGAAACGCCGCGTGATTTCCTATGCCATCGATCAGGGAGGCGGACTACCGTGCGGCGGACATCGAGGCGCACGGCTCGATCATCTCCTTCACCGTATTCGAGCGCGGCGTGGAGCTGGGGCGCGTCTCGCTTAACATCCCGGGGCGGCACAATGTGCTCAACGCACTCGCCTGCATCGCCGTCGCACGCCTTGCGGGTGTCGAATTTGCACAGATCCAGGATGCGCTCGCGGGCTTCCACGGGGCAAAACGCCGCTTTCAGACAAAGGGCAAGGAGCGCGGTGTCTGGGTTGTGGACGACTATGCACATCATCCGACGGAGATCGCCGTGACGCTTACGGCGGCGCGTGCGACGAACCCAACGCGGCTCATCTGTGTATTCCAACCGCACCGTTATTCACGTACGAACCTCCTGCGCACGGAGTTCGGTACATGCTTTGCCGCCGCCGACCTGCTCATCCTCACCGATGTCTATGCGGCGGGCGAGGCTCCGATTCCGGGTGTCAGCGGTGAGACGCTGATGGAGGAGGTCGCAAAACAGACGGGGCAGGATGCAGTCTATCTGCCGGAACGCGCCGACCTTGAACGCTACCTTGCACAGCATGTGCGCGCGGGTGATCTTGTCATTACGATGGGGGCGGGCAACATCCTGGAGGTCGGTGAGACACTGGTCGAGCAGCTGAAAAATGGGACGGCGGGCACGGGGGAGCGTCCGATCGTCGTCGTTATGGGAGGTACCTCCACCGAGGCGGAGGTGTCGCGCCGCTCGGGCACCGCGATCCTCGAGGCACTGCGGTCGAAGGACTATCCCGTTGTCGGCATGGAACTCGTACCAACGACATTCGCCGAGGAGATTCGGAAGCTGAACCCCGCGATCGTCTTCAATGCGCTGCATGGAAAATACGGCGAGGACGGCATCCTGCAGGGCACCCTTGATATGCTCGGGATTCCCTATACGGGCTCAGGCGTGCGCGCCGCAGCACTCACGATGGATAAGCTGACGGCGAAGCGGATTTTTTGTGCAGAGGGGATTGCGACCCCGCGTTTTCGCTGCATATCCAAGGCGGAGCGGGATGTATATACGGCAGACCGCATTCGTACGGACTTTGGACTGCCCGTTGTCATCAAAGCACCCGAGCAGGGCTCAAGCATCGGTGTCTACATCGTGACACGGGAGGAAGATTTGCAGGGCGCAATTGACGAGGCGTTTTCCTATGGCAATGAGGTACTCGTCGAGGAGTTCATCGAGGGGCGCGAGCTGACTGTCGCCGTCTGGGGAACTCCTGCGGATGCACAGGCACTGCCCGTCATCGAGATCACGACGACCTCGGGCCGCTACGACTACGCGAGCAAGTACACGCCGGGGGCTTCGGCACACATCGTGCCGGCGGAGCTTTCACCGGAGTGTACGGCTGCCGTGCAGGAGCTCGCCGTTCGCGCGTTCAAGGCGTGTGGCTGTGCGGGGGTGGCGCGTCTGGATGTCATGCTGAGTACGGCGGGCAAGCCGTATGCGATCGAGGTCAATGCAGTGCCGGGCATGACGGCGACCTCGCTCGTGCCCGATGCCGCGCGTGCGGTCGGCATCGAGTTCCCCGAGCTCTGTGAAAAAATCCTCGCGATGGCAGGGTACACCCGATGAGCTCACGCCGCGTTCTAAGGGGGGCACTCTACCTCCTCTGCATCGCTGCCGTGATCGCCGCCCTCATCTACTCGCCGCTCTTCACCTTTCAGCAGCTCGTCGTGCGCGGCAACGTCCGTCTCGACGAGGCGGAGCTTTATGAGATCGCACGCATCCACTATGGTGCGCGTCTCTTTGAGCTCAAAACGGATGCCATTACAACGAACCTCCTCCACGATCTGCGCATCGAGTCTGCCGTCGTGCGGCGGCAGCTGCCGAACAAGATCGAGATGGACATCGTCGAACGCATTCCTGTTGCCACCGTCGCGTGCGACTACGGTTATCTGGACTTTGACCGACAGGGCAAGGTCATCGCCAGCTACCGTTCGCTCAAGGGGCGGACATCCCCATCATCACGGGCGTGAAGCTGCGCGACCTCTACATTGGGGACGACAACAACAATGCGCAGGTCGCGCAGGTCATCACCTTCCTCAGCAGGATTGATCCCGCCGACATCGGGCAGATCTCCGAGGTCAACATCACCGTGCCGGCCGCCGTTGTTGCCTATACGAAGAGCGCACTGCCGATCCGTCTCGGGGAGCTGGGGCGCATTCCGGAGAAAGCGGGGCTTACACAGGATTTTTTACAGGATCAAAAGACCACGCGCCATACGGTCGAGTACGTCGACTTCAGCTATGACGCGCCATTCATCAAACTCGCGGATAAGACCACAGAGGGGAAATAAATGAAACAATTTTGGCAGGGTGGGTGGCTCATCGCCCTCGTCTGCGTCCTGATTGGCTTTATGATCGCCGTGCAGTTCCGTACGGCACAGGACGGGAAGGGCAGTCTTTCACAGCAGCGCATCGAGGAGATCTCCGACCGTCTTCTCCAGACGGAGCACGAGCGCGACGAGCTCGGTGAGGAGCTGCGCAAGATGCAGACGGCTGCTGCCGAGAAGGGGAACGAACAGGATCAGGAGCTACTGCGCTACCGCGCCGCACTCGTCCCACTTGAGGGCGAGGGTGTGATCGTACGCATGGACGACAGCACAAAGCCTGTAAAGGCGGGGGAGAATCCGAATCTCTACGTTATCCACGACGACGATCTCCTGCGCGTCATCAACGAGCTGCGTGCGGCGGGCGCGGAGGCGATCTCCGTTAACGGACAGCGTCTCACGGGCATTTCCGAGATCCGCTGCGCAGGACCGACGCTTTCCGTGAACAACGTACGCTCGTCCGCACCGTTTGAGATTCGAGCAATCGGCGATAAGAAGTCGCTTGAGAACTCGCTGCGGATGCGCGGCGGCGTGGTCGAGACGCTGAGCGTCTGGGGCATCCAGCTCGACATCAAGGTGAGCGATGATGTCTACATCCCGCCCTATCGCGGAAGCATTCGCCAGAGCTATGCGCGCGAGACCGAGGAGCGCGAGGAGGGAAGCAAATGATCTACATCGTCATCGTGAGCCTCGTGATCGGTCTCCTCATCGGCTACAACAGCCCGATTGTCATACCGCTCGCCTACTCAAAACTCTTCTCCGTCGCGCTCGTCGCCGCACTGGATGCGGCATTCGGCGGCCTACGGGCGGCGGTTGCGGAGCGTTTTGACAAGCACGTCTTTGTCACGGGCTTCTTCTCGAACACATTGCTTGCGGCGGCGCTCGTCTTCATCGGCGACCGCCTCGGCATCGATCTCTACTATGTCGCGCTGCTCGCGTTCGGCTTCCGCATCTTCAAGAACCTTGCAATCCTGCGCCGCTATCTGCTCAAGGACTATCGCGACGGTGCACAGTGACCGCCTTTGCTATGGACTCCATTTCTCTTCTTAGTAGGAAAATCGTATCCGTTTTATCAGCGATTCCCTAAAAAAATTTTTTTCTCTGCTATGGAAATATCTTGATTTTTCATGGTAAAAATATGCGAGGACAATTATTATTTATTGATAGAAAAGCTTGATGTAGATACGATATGGAGGCTGAAGCTGTGTTCGAAATGGATGATACCTTTGAAGAACTCGCAAAGATCATCGTTGTCGGTGTAGGCGGCGGCGGCGGTAATGCTGTAAATAATATGATCGATTCCGGCTTGCAGGGCGTTGAGTTTGTTGCAATCAATACGGATGCCCAGGCACTTTTGCAGTCAAAGGCGGCAGTACGCATTCAGATCGGCGATAAGGGGCTCGGCGCAGGTGCGCGTCCCGAGATCGGCGAAGCAGCCGCAATGGAGAGCCGTGATAAAATTGTAGAGGCACTGCGCGGAGCGGATATGGTATTCATCACTGCCGGTATGGGCGGTGGTACGGGCACGGGGGCTGCCCCTGTTGTTGCCGAGTGTGCGCGTGACTTGGGGGCACTCACCGTTGCTGTTGTCACGCGGCCCTTCTCCTATGAAGGGATGAAGCGTGCCCGCAATGCAGAGGGGGGCATCGCGAATCTGCAGCAGCACGTCGATACGATTATTACGATTCCGAACGATCGCCTCATGAAGATCATCGATAAGAGTACACCTGTCACCGAGGCATTCAGCAAGGTGGACAACGTGCTTTGGCAGGGGGTCAAGGGCATCACCGATCTCATCACGAACCAGGGGGTTGTCAACCTTGACTTTGCGGACGTTCAGACCACGATGGCGAACGGCGGCGCAGCAATTATGGGCATTGGCGAGGCGCGCGGCGAGGGGCGTCGATTGCGGCGGCAAAGGCGGCAATCGAGTCGCCGCTGCTTGAGACGAGCATCGAGGGCGCGACCTCTGTCATCATGAACTTCACCGGCTCCAAGGACCTCAGTATGTATGAGGTCAACGAAGCGTCCGAGTGGCTGAACAGTGTCATCATGAATGCGACGAACGGGCGTCAGGCGAATATCATTTGGGGCATCGGCGTGGATGAGAACCTCGATGACAGCGTGCGTGTCACCGTTGTTGCGACGGGCTTCGGTCTTACGGACAACGGTACGGGTGCTGCTACTGAGCCGGATCTGGGACTCGGCGCAGATTGGATCTCCATGCCGGGGATGACCGGTGCATCCGCACCCAAGACAGCTCCTCCCGTGCAGCCGCAGGCGCAGGCGCGTCCCGCTGCTGCCATTGTTCCCCCGAATCTTGGCACTGCGGCAAACAACCGCCGTATGAACGTTGTTGAACCGAATGCTGGTTCCGGCGGCACGGATATCATTGACATTCCCGAATGGATGCGTCGCCGATAAATACGAATGTGATAAATAAAAAACACCGCATTGCGGTGTTTTTTATTTGGAGATACTACCCCTCGAGGTCAGGGCGCAGGTTTGCCGCTGCGCGCAGGTAGATGTGATGAATATCCTTCTGGGGGACGTCGATGTTGACGAGGAGGAGTACACGGATGCAGCGCGGAAGGCTGTTCTCAATGGCACACTGCCGTGCATCAAAGAGCGGAACGAGGTCAAAGCCTGCAATGCGTCGTACGCCCGCCGTGGGGAATGCCGCCGTCAGATCTTCGGTCACGCTGAAGATCGCTGCACCGATGTCCTCCGGCGCAATGGCATTCGTGCGCATGAGTTCTGTAATAAGCTCCTGCGCCGCCTGCCAGATTTCCTCCTGATCGTTGCGCTCTACCGTAATCGCACCGCGTATACCGCGCATCGTCTACACCCCCTTGTGAATGTCCCAGATGAGTCGGAGACTTAGAATGAATGCGATGAGATAGCCGAGAATCCCGAGGAATGGGATGCCGCCAATCTGCGGCTTCATATCCGTCGTGCAGATTGTGCTCGATGCGATGAGAAGCGCGGCGCACAGGAGGGCGATGATGAGCTTGTTAATCATCTTGTCAAGACGCTGAACGGGCTCCTCCGAGCCTGTGAGGTCGATGTTCAGCTTTGCCTGTCCGCTCATGGTCATCTTGAGCAGGTCGGCAAGCTGCTCGAGGGATCTGGACGGATTTGCGCAGGAGCATGATGCCCTCCTGCTTTTGCCTTTGTGATGCCTTCGCGCCATGTCATTCCCCTGCACGATGCCGAGCGAGAGGCTGCGTGCGAAGATCTCGAGAAAAACTGACCTCCGGTGCACAGCGGCGCATGACAATCTCAACGGTCATGACGCCCCGCGCAAACATGGCAAGCCCGCTCGGGCAGCCGATGTGGTGCATCCGCAGGATGCCGAGAATCTGATTCGTCAGCACGCCCATGTGCACGTCGGTGAAATCGAGTGAACCGTACTGCTCCATCATCACGTCGATGTCCTGATAGAGCTGCGCGTGGTTGATGCGCCCCTTGACAATGCCGAGCGCGAGCACTGCTGCCTTCATTTCAAAGGTGTCGTGGGTCGCGAGTGCGACGATTGCGCGGCGCAGAGCCGTGCGGTCGCGGTTGCTGAGCCGCCCCATCATGCCGAGGTCGAGCCAGACAATCGTGCCGCCGCGCACGCGGATGTTGCCGGGGTGCGGGTCACCGTGGAAAAAAACCATCCTCGATGATCTGCTTCGCGTAGTTCTCGCCGAGCCGCCGTCCAATCTGCGTGACATTGACGCCCGCTGCGTGCAGGGGCATCGGTCTGGTCGAGCGGGATGCCGTCGATGTACTCCATGACAAGGATGTGCTGGGTGGAGAGGTCGCGGAGGACGTGCGGACAGGAGATAAAGGGATTTTCACGATTGAGGTGGGCAAATTCCTCGATATGTCCCGCCTCGATGAGAAAAATCCATCTCCTGCTTTGCGATGTTCCACATCTCGTCCATGAGGGTGCGAAAAATCTACCACATTGTCGCGGTTGACAAGGCGGATGATGGTCGCGGCACGCTTCATGAGCGTGAGATCCATGCGCATGATCTCGTGAATGCCGGGACGCTGCACCTTGATGACGACCTCCTCACCCGAGGAAAGGGTCGCGTGGTGTGCCTGTGCAATGCTTGCAGAGCCGAGCGGCGTGCTGTCAATAGTGCGGAACACCTTGTTCCACTCACGGTTGTACTCCTGCTCCACAATGGAGAGGATGACGGGGAAGGGAGGGGCGCGCGCCCGTTTGGAGCTTCATCAGCTCGTCGCAGTATTCGGTCGGCAGAAAGTCGGGGCGCATGCTCATGATCTGCCCGAACTTCACAAAGGTGGGACCGAGATCCTCGAAGATGGCGCGCAGCTTCGCAGGGGGTCAGACCATGCACGATGTCGTGGCGGCGCAGAACGGTCACCATTTCGCGCAGGCGCAGGGCAGCGTTCTTGTTCTCCGTACCCTGTAAGAGTGTGCCAAGCATGATCTCACCCTCTCAGTTTAGAATTTATGCCGATGTGCTCCACGCGAACGCCTCGTTGCGTAAGTGATCGTGCGCTTGTACGCTTAAATACCGTCGGACTTCTTAAACGCGCTTCGCTTGAACGAAAGAAATCCGACGGGGCGTACCGCGCACTTTACTCACTTACTTCACTAGGGGTTCGCTTAGGAGCAACATACGTCATGTTTCCGATCTGTTTCCTGTTTTAAGGAAGCACTGATAAATTCAGCGCAGCCATCTTAACGTATCTTTTTCCGCACTGTGTCGGCAAATCCTCCACATAGCCCTTGCTATGCGTCCGGTTTGCCTCCTTGTTCGGACGAAAAAAATCTACGCCAATCTGACGGACTTCATTTTATCAGCGATTCCTTAAGGAATCACTCCGCCGCTTTGTACTTTTCCGCAAGCTGCTGCTTCACGGTCTCGTTGCTGAGAAATTCATCGTAGGTCGAGATGCGGTCGACGACACCGACAGGCGTGATCTCGATGATGCGGTTTGCAACGGTCTGCGTGAACTCGTGGTCGCGCGAGGCAAAGAGGATTGTGCCGCCGAAGGACATCAGCCCGTTGTTAAGTGCGGTGATGGACTCGAGGTCGAGATGGTCAGTCGGCTCATCAAAGAGCAGGACGTTCGCGCCTGAGAGCATCATGCGCGAGAGCATACAGCGCACGCGCTCACCGCCCGAGAGCACCTCGGCGCGCTTCTGGCTCTCCTCGCCCGAGAAGAGCATACGCCCGAGAAAGCCGCGCACAAATGTCTCGTCCGGGTCTTTCGAATATTGGCGCAGCCAGTCGACGAGGTTGAGTTTCACGTCATCGAAATACGAGCTGTTGTCCGACGGGAGATAGGTTTGCGTGGTTGTGACACCCCACTTGAACGTACCTTCATCCGCTTCTTCTTCGCCCATAAGAATTTTTGAACAGCATGGTCTTTTGCCGCACCGTTGGGACCGACGAAGGCAACCTTATCGCCCTTCTTGAGCGTAAAGCTGACATTCTTGAAGAGCTGGCGGCCGTCGACCTCCTTGGAGAGTCCCTCCACGGTGAGCAGCTGATCGCCCGCCTCGCGGTCGGGGGTAAATGCAATGTACGGATAGCGGCGCGTGGACGGCTTGATGTCGTCAAGCGTGATGCGCTCAAGCAGTTTCTTGCGTGAAGTCGCCTGACGGGACTTCGATGCATTTGCCGAGAACCGCTGAATAAAGGTCTGAAGCTCCTTGATCTTCTCCTCTTTCTTCTTGTTTGCATCCTTTGCCATCTGGAGGGCAAGCTGACTGGACTGATACCAGAAGTCATAGTTGCCGGCAAAGAGCGAGATCTTGCCAAAGTCGACATCGCAGATGTAGGTGCAGACCTGATTGAGGAAGTGGCGGTCATGCGAGACGACAATGACCGTGTTCGGGAAGTCCGCGAGGAAGTTCTCAAGCCAGTTGATCGAGCTCACATCGAGGTGGTTCGTCGGCTCGTCGAGGAGCAGGATGTCGGGCGAACCGAAGAGTGCCTGTGCGAGCAGGACGCGCACCTTCTCCGAGGGGGACAGCTCGTTCATCTTGAGCGTGTGTTTCGCGTCGGAGACCCCGAGACCGTTGAGCAGCTGTGCCGCCTCCGTCTCCGCGTTCCAGCCGTCGAGTTCGGCAAACTCTGCCTCAAGCTCCGAGGCACGCATACCGTCCTCGTCGGAGAAGTCCGGCTTTTCATAGAGCGCATCCTTTTCGTCCATGATCTCCACAAGGCGCGGATGTCCCATGATGACCGTGCGCAGCACCTCGACCTCGTCGTAGGCATAGTGATCCTGCTGCAGGACGGCGAGGCGTTCGCCGGGCGTGATGTCAACGATGCCGCCCGTCGGTTCGATCTCGCCCGAGAGGAGCTTGAGGAAGGTCGATTTGCCCGCACCGTTTGCTCCAATAATGCCGTAGCAGTTGCCGGGCGTGAATTTCAGGTTGACATCCTTGTAGAGGACGCGTTTGCCGAACTGCAGGCTCAGATTGTTGACTGTTATCATGCTTTCCGTTCTCCTTCTTTAGTTGCGCAGGATTGCGCGGAACATCGACAAAATGCTCTGTCCGTACGAGTCGCCGGGAACCGCCCAACGTCCATTGAGATCCTGCCAATTTCCGAGTGTATTCGTGCCGTAGACATTGCGTACGAGGTCATATCTGGGGTCGACCACGGGCTGAATGGGCTGACGCGTCGACGCGTATGCAAGTAAATGCTGGATATGGGCACGTACACCAATGCGAGAGTTTGCAAAATATGCACCCTTGACCGTTGCACTCGTCGTGCCGAGTCCACAGTAGTTGTTCTGATCCGGTGTTACTGTGCCGCCGTAGCGAAAGAATCCCGTTTCCTTGAGTGCCTGAGCAAAGGCGACATCGGGGCGGATGCCCTCGCGCGCGCCCTCCTCGTAGTAGTAGGAGACCAGCTCATACGGTGTAACGGAGATCGCGGGATGGGGGTTCACGCTGAGGAGGTAGTTCACGCACTGCTCCTGACTTGCGAGCGGTGTGCCGATAATGGCGGTGTCATACTCCGAGAGCGTACGGGGAACGCTGAAGAGCGGCTCGGGTTTTCGCTGTTCTTCACGCTCCATCGCATTTGCCTCGTGCATAAGTGCATCAATGCGCGCTCGAAAAATCATTTTTTTCCCGTGACCGCAGTGTCGCGCTCTGTATGCGCCTGGGTCGCCGCATCGGGATCGTGCACACGGCGCGCGTCCGCATTTGTTCCCGTCAGAAGAAAGAGCCCCATGAGTGCAGCAAGAGAGCTGCGCAGAAGAAAATCCTTTCGCAAGAGATGAACCTCCTATATCATAATATCCATTTGAGCAGAAAGAACGCGGAAAACAATACAGTCAGAGCCCCTGTCGTGCGCGGGACACGTTCGCCGCGCGCAGCGGTAAGGAGCGTCCAGAGAAAGAGTGCAAGCGTCAGCCCCGTCTTGATATCGTAGGACGCCAACACAAACGCCGCGACCACGGCACCCTCTCGCAGAGTGATATCCTCCGTGCATTTCAGCATTGCCAGACCGCGCACAAGGAGCATCAGACCAATGCTGGCAAGCGCGATTGCGGGTACTGCAGGGAAATCTGCAAGTGCTGCGAGGAGCGGTGCACAGGGCAGAAGTGCAAGCAGCAGGAGCGCAGAGAGAAGCGCAGTCCGTGGGATGCCCGCACTTCCGTGTGTCTCTTTTTCTGTTGGCAGGGGCGGCGGAAATCGGGGCGATGGTCAGCGGAAATGCGCCGATGAGTGCCGCAAAGCCGCTGACGGTAAAGAGCCGTGCAAGGGAGCGCGTACCTTTCGCTGCATCCGTCTGCGCCGCAAGTACCGCCTCGCTTTCGATGACGAGCGCAAGCAGAAGCGTCATACCAAGTGGCAGAGACAGCAGAAAAATCGCTTTGCGGAAGTGTCAGAACGAGCGACAGGGAAATGAGATCCGGCACAAGAAAGGGGGCGGCGGGGATTTCCCAGAAGCCTTCCGCCCATGTGAGGAGTGCGATGAGTGCCATGCCGAGCGGCAGGGGCGCAGCGCAGCTTTCGCGCCCACAGTACAAGCACAAGCAGAATGCCCGTGAGCGTAAAATAGGGTGAGCGGATCGCTGAGTGTTCCGCCCATCGTGAGCACCCACGGCGACGGAAGCAAGATGCGTGCATGGAGCGCTGCCGTCATGAGCAGCGTAAGGCTGAGCCCCAGCACAAGCCCCGTGCGCACAGTCGCAGGAAGCGCACGCTGCAGAGCAGCGGCGTACCGTGTACGCGTAAGAACTGCACCGAGCAGGGAAACAAGAGCAGCTATGCCGAGCATTTCCTGCCATGAGATGCCACGAGCGATGATCTCCTCATAGACCAGCCAGCTGATGATGGCTGGCGAGGGGAGTGTGATGAGCGTTTTGCCGCCGTATGAGGCGGCGCACGTTCCGATGACCGCGGCAAGGATGCTGACCGCATATGCCGCCGCAAACGGAAGTCCCGTGCGAGAGAGGAGCACAGAGGTCAGAACAATCGTCAGCGCGGCGACGGGGACGAGCACGAATGCTGAAAAGAGTGCCGTGCGTGCATTGTTTTTTTCGCCCGTCATAACTCCCTCCTGCAGCGCACCAAAACATTTTTATTTTATCACAAAGAAGCGAATTTCACAAATAAGAATCACCGATTGCAACCGATAAAAGCACCCATATAGGAGTCACTGAGCGTGTCTTTGAGGCGTATCCGAGATACAGAGAAGGGACAGCCGTACAGAGTCTAGTTTTTGTACGACTGTCCCTTTGTGCAGAATAAATTACTCCATATAGATGCGTGAGACGTGTTTGGAGACGAGGCAGAGCACTTCGTAGCTGATCGTGTTTGCCCAGCGGGCGAGATCATCCGCTGTGAGCGTGTCCGAGCCGAAGAGTGTCACAATGTCACCGGCCTTTGCTTCCGGAATGTCCGTGATGTCGATCATGCACTGATCCATGCAGATGCGTCCCGCAATCGGCGCACGCTTCCCGTGCACCTCTACAAATCCACCCGTATAGGCACGGAGGTAGCCGTCTGCATAGCCGACCGAGATCGTTGCGATGCGACTTTCGCGTTCTGCAATAAAATTGCGTCCGTAACCGATGGACGTACCAGGCGGTATGGTCTTGATGTAGACGATGCGTGCGCAGAACTTCATTGCGGGGCGAAGGTTCAGAGGATGCGTAACTTCATCCGAGGGCCACAGTCCATATTGAAGGATGCCCGCACGCACCATGTCGAAATGCACGTCCGGCAGATCGAGGATCGCAGCGGACTCCGCAATATGGCGGAGCGGGATGTGAATGCCGGCTGCCTCGATAGAGGCACACGCTGCTTGGAAAAGGCGAATCTGTTCCATTGTAAAGGATTTGTCCTTGATGTCGGCAAGTGCAAAGTGAGAGAAAACTCCCTCCAGCTCAATGCCGGGCATCGCCGTGATGATGCGTGCGAAGTGTACGGCGTCCTCGGGGCGTACACCGATGCGGCCGAGTCCCGTGTCGACGGCGATATGTACCTTGACTTTTTTCCCCTGTGCAACCGCCTCCGCAGAGAGTGCCTGCACGAGGTCGAGGCGACAGACGGTCTGCGTGAGATCGGCATCCACAATGTCAAAGGAGCTGTCCGGCTTCGTGAGCCCTAGGATGAGAAGCGGTGTCGTAAAGCCCGCCTCGCGCAGCTTCAGTGCCTCGGAGATTGTGGCGACCGCCAGATACTCCGCACCCGCTGCGATCGCCTTGCGTGCGACGGCGATCGCGCCGTGTCCGTAAGCATCTGCCTTGACCACGGCACAGAGCTTTGCATCCTTTCGCGTATGTCTGCGAATTTCTTTGTAGTTGTGGGCAATCGCTCCAAGATCGATCTCGACCCACGCCGCACGACTTGGCATAGGGCACATCCTTTCGCTTCTACTTCTGATTTAGTGGTATTATTTTAGCGTATGCAGGTAATTTATGCAATGTATTCTTCTTTGCAAGCAAAAAAACGACCCGTCCATGTGGGCGGGCCGTTAAACAGTCTATGATATCAGCGAATTACTTTCGTTCCCAACAACGATGCGAGGGGGCATAGGGAGTTGTAGAAGAAGAAGCCGAGAATCATCAGGACAATGAACGTGATGTTCGTTACGAGGGAGAGTGCCCAGATGAGGTAGAGGCAGACAAGCATACCGATCGGAGCGAGCACGTAGAGCATCGGGAACGTGAACGTACGCGGCAGCTCGGGGAGTTGCGGCGGAGCGCAATCAGTCCGACGAAGACGATAAAGAATGCCGCGAGAACACCGGTGTTCGCAAGCTCGACGATGTAGAGCATCGGGACGCAGCCTGCAATGAAGGCGATGATGACGGAGCCAACGAGGGTGATGAAGTACGGCGTGCCGTATTTCGGATGGATATTCGCCATTGCCTTCGGGAGGAAGCCGTCACGCGACATCGCATAGAAGACGCGCGCTTGACCGAAGATGTAGACGATCAGCGTCGTGATCATACCGAAGAGGATACCGACCGTAACGAGGTTCGCGAATCCCGGGTAGCCGATGAGGCGGAGGCAGTATGCCACCGGGTCGGCACGGTCAAGATCTGCATAGTTGACCGTCGCCGTGAGGACGAATGCCACAACAGCGTAGATGCAGAGGCAGACGAAGACCGATGCGATAATGCCGATCGGAAGACTCTTCTCCGGGGTCTTGCACTCCTCGGCGGAGGTTGCGACCGTATCGAATCCCATGAAGGAGAAGAACACGACCGCTGCGCCCGTCATGATGCCCGCAGCACCGAAGGGAAGGAACGGTTCCATGTTCTTTGCAATGTCCATGTGGGGCATCGTTACAACGATGTACCCAAGAATCGCGCACAGCGTGAGCGAGATGAGGATCGCATTGAGGCGCGAGCTCTCCTTCGTGCCGTGGGCAAGAATGCCGCCGATGATGAGGGTGATAATGACAGCGGGGAGGTTGATGATGCCGCCCTCCGGCGCTGTTGTGAGGAGTGCCTTCGGTATCTCCATCCCGAGGGATGCCATCATCCCTGAGAAGTACGCGGAGAAACCGACGGCAACCGCACTCGCGGTAACGATGTAGCCGATGATCAGCGACCATCCGCACAGGAACGCCATGCCCTCACCGAGGGATGCGAACGTATAGGCGTATGCGCTGCCCGCAGCAGGGATGAGAGAGGCCAGCTCAGCGTAGGCAAGTCCGACGAGCATACAGAGGAGACCTGCGGCAACGAAGGATAATACAATACCGGGGCCTGCGTAGCGTGCGGCACCGATACCGGTCAGAACGAACACGCCCGAGCCGATGATACCGCCGATGCCAAGGAAGGTGAGGTCCAGAGTGCTCAGCGTGCGGAGCATTCCGCTGCCTTCGCGCTGCGCACTGAAATCCTCCAGTGTTTTTTTCTTAAAGAACATACAAAAACCTCCAAGCAAATCCTTTCAGTTTTCATTAAGAAAAGGGGGCTGTTTCACGGCACATATGGAAGCATATGGGAGTGAAACAGCCCCTCAGCAGTCAGAGAAAAAGAATTACTTAAGGAACTCGTCGATGGGCTTGAACGGAATGTCCAGAGCCTTTGCGACCGCCTCGTTCGTGAGGTGACCATCGATCGTGTTGAGACCATACTTGAGGGCCGGGAACCTGCTGGAGAGCAGCCTTCCAGCCCTTTGTTGCGATGTCAACCGCATAGGAGATCGTTGCGTTCGTGATGCCGAGCGTGGACGTACGGGAAACAGCACCCGGAATGTTCGCGACGGAGTAGTGGACAACGCCGTGCTTCTCGAACGTCGGGTTCTCGTGCGTCGTGCAGTGGTCGCAGGTCTCGATGGAGCCGCCCTGGTCGATTGCAACGTCGACGACAACGGAGCCCTTCTTCATCGTCTTGATCATGTCCTCGGTGACGAGGATCGGCGTACGAGCACCCGGGATGAGAACCGAGCCGATGAGGAGGTCTGCCTCCTTGACCCACTTTGCGATATTGTAGGGCGAGGAGTACTCGGTGACGATGCGGCCGCCGAAGATGTCATCCAGCTCACGGAGACGCTCGATCGAGAGGTCGATGACCGTGACGCGTGCGCCGAGACCGACAGCGATCTTCGCCGCATTCGTGCCGACGTTGCCGCCGCCGATGATGACGACCTGACCAGCCGAGACACCTGCGATACCGCCGAGAAGAACACCGCTGCCGCCGTAACGGCTCTCAAGGAACTGAGCACCGATCTGGACGGACATACGGCCTGCGATTTCGCTCATCGGAGCAAGCAGCGGGAGACCGCGGCCACTCTTGCCGAGAACCGTCTCGTATGCAATGCCGACAACCTTCTTCTTGAGGAGAGCTTCCGTCAGAGCGGGCTCTGCTGCGAGATGGAGGTAGGTGAAGAGGATCTGACCCTCGTGGAAGAGGTCATATTCGGACTCAAGGGGCTCTTTTACCTTAACAATCATTTCGGAACGATCAAACAGAGCCTTCTTGTCCGAGAGAATCTCAGCACCAACAGCCTTGTAATCGGCATCCGTGAAACCGCTGCCGACACCGGCACCCTCTTCAATCAGGACCGTGTGACCAGCACGGCGCATCGACTCAACACCCGAGGGGGTCATACCGACGCGGAACTCATTGTTTTTGATTTCCTTCGAAACGCCAACAATCATGTTTTTTTCCTCCTACTACAGATAGATAAAAAAATACAGAAGGTTTGAAACGGCTAGGGGAATTTCTAAAGGTATACCCTATTTGGGATTTTAATATAATTCAGACACTTTTTGTCAAGTAGTAAAAAGTAATTTTTTTAGACCCGATAGGCATATTAGATTGTAGAATTCCGAAGAAAACAAGTAAAGATGCGCGTTTGCATACGGCAGCCACAAAAAGAAATTTCCGCATTTTTTTAGACAGACGATTCTTTTTTTCATTGTGTATTTGTATACACGAGGCATCACCGAAACAAATCAGAAAAAAAGTTGCGAAATTACTTTTTCTTTTTTTCACAAATGTCTTATCATATACGAAATATAAAACGTGTTTTGACGCGTTTGCTTGCGAAGGAGGAATGCTCTTGTATAGTGTGCGGCTAAAGATTGCCTTCCTCGGCATTGCCGAGGATCAGGTGGAGCTCTGGAAAGGGATTGCCCCCAAAGAGCGGTTCAGTCACAGCTTTTACACGATTCAGCAGGAAAAAGATATGATTCGGGAACTGGCGGATGAGGAGCAGCTGCTCGTTATCATGGGGCAAGGAAGTTTCCTGTCACCGCGTATGGTTCGTCAAATGATGCCGGTGCACGACAGCCTGCTGATTCTGTGTGCGGATAATCCAGATCTGTTGGAGGGCGAGGACTATGATGCGGCAGATGATATCTGGCTGAATCATGGTCCCGCGCTGGCGCAGTATCACTTTGCCAATGTCCTGACGCGTATTGCTGAGCGCAAGCACGCTTGGTTGATGGAAACATGGCTGCAGACGACGATCAATACACTTCCCGATATGATTTGGTTCAAGGATATGCAGGGGCATACACCTGGATGTCAATGATGCTTTTTGTACGGTGGTCGCGAAGGAAAAAGGAAGATATCAGGGGACGAGATCATTACGATATCTGGGATATTCCGAAGGAGGTCTACGAGGCGAGCGATTATGTCTGTGTCGAGACCGAGGACGATGTCATCGCTGCGCGAAAAACCTGCCTGTTTGATGAAGAGGTCATGAAAGCGGACGGCAATCTCAGTAAACTCAAGACCTACAAAACTCCGATTTTTGACGGCGATACGATTATCGGCACGGTAGGCATTGCCCGTGATGTAACGAAGGAATACGAATATCAGCAGAATATTATTTACATGGCTCTGCACGACCAGCTCACAGGGCTTGCGAATCGCCGTCAGCTGGATGAGTTTTTGGCGAATTTAGAGACCCATCAAATGGTTGTCGCCTACCTCGACTTGGATCATTTCAAGACGGTAAATGACACATATGGGCATTTGGCCGGCGATGCGGCACTTGTACGAACTGCCGATCTCATCAAAAAATATTTCCCCGATACGCTCAATATTCGTCTTGGCGGCGATGAATTTCTCATTATCTTCACGGATGGCGTGGTGAGTGAGAATATTCCAAGGCGGATGCAGGAGTTCATGGATGATTTCTTTGCATCGTTCAAAGAGGATAAACGCCTCGAAGTCCTGTCGGTCAGCGCAGGCATTGCCGAGGGGAAAAATCGGTCACGGCTCGTTCGACCTGCTTTTTGCAGAGAGCTGACGAAGCGCTGTATGAGGCGAAAAAGAGCGGGACGCGGTCGTTGTGTGATCAGTCACCGTGATGAGCATGAAGTGATACGGTAGAAGTGTTGAGGGGCTGTCGTCTGTGTAAGGATTCCTTTACGCAGACGACAGCCCCTTTATTTCTCTGCCATACGCTGTGCAATAATGGTGTCGATCTCGCGCTGCTGCTGTGCCTCCATGCGCTTCTGGATGAAGATGTTCGGAATGGAGACGCCGACGACAATGGCAAGGGATGATGGTAATGCCGCTGATGCCGAAGCGGAGTGCCTCCAAAAAAATTCTTCTGCGGAGATGGTCTGAATGTAGAGAACGGCGAAGAGCAGCCGATAGAGCAGGACGCCGGGAACGAGCGGAATGATGGGCGGGATGATGAGCAGTGTGTTTGGTGTATGGACGATATGAATGACTTTGAGTGCGGAAATACCGACCACAGCCGCAGCGACGAAAGAGCCGACCGCCTGCGATAAACCGATTTCATTCATGAGGATGTTGCGGATCAGCATGGTCACAATTCCTTCGAATGCGACAATGGCGAGCAGTTTTTTTCGGTGTGTTGAAGATGATGGAAAAGCCGCCCGCCGCAAGTGCTGCGGCAAATGCCTGACTGATGTAGGCATCTGTCGGGAGGATGCGGACATCGGAGATGTTCGCAATGCCGGTGGACAGGATAGCGAAGGCGATGCCGAAGGTCATGCCTCCGACGATGAGCATGGTGTCTATCGCACGCGTCATGCCGGAGGAGATAAAGCGGTTGATGACATCGCTTGCAGCGTTGATGATCGGGAATCCGGGGATGAGGAAAATGGTACAGGAAACAAGCGCGTACCACATGGTCGGCAGAGCGAGAACGAACGGAATGAGCCATGCGACGATGGTGGCGGCAAACGCGGCAATCATGGAGCAGGCGTAGGGATTGAATTCATTTCGGATGCTGAGACGGTGGGCGATGAACCCGATCAGGGCTGCAGCGGTTGCGACCGACGACTCCGGCAGACTGCCGCCGAACAGTGAGCACGAAGCCCCTGAGGCAATCGCAGCACCAAGAGCCGCCGCCCATACCGGATAGCTGCGTGGGCGCTGTCGGACACGGGTAACGGCGTTTTTCGATCGCGTTTATGGGGGTATTTCCGCGCAGGATACGCCATGTCGGTTTGCTGATGGCTGCGATTACAGCGAGGTTGACACCGTGCTTCATACACTTTCGGAACTGGGTAAAGGATCGTTCGCCGTCCGTGACGTTCAGCATGAGCGTGGTATAGGTGACATGGGATTGGATCTGGTCGGAGGGATGCGCAGATGGGCTGCGGCACGCCTCATGTCCCGTATGATGCGTGCGCAGTCTGCACCGCTCTCCATCAGAGACTGCCCGATGTCGAGCAGGATTTTCATTTTTGTGGTTGAGCGTTCGGTTGTCATCCTCCGATGCGCTCTTGAATTGTGCCCTGAGTCATGTGTATACAGACCGCCTTTCTCTCCACTAAACTATAAGTATGCGTTATTATAACATAAATATAAACGCAAAGAAATGGAGAGAAACGTCTGCTGAAAAAGATGCCGTACGGGTGAAATTGCGTGAGGACTATACGTCCCCCGTGTTGCAATGATGGCATCGATCTCGCGCTGCTGCTGTGCCTCCATGCGCTTTTTGGATGAAGATGTTCGGGATGGAGACACCGACGACGACGGCGAGGATGATTGTAACGCCGTTGACCCCGAAGCGCAGAGCCTCAAGCAGTTCCTCGACGGAGATGGTCTGAATGTGGAGGACTGCGAAGAGGAGGCGGTAGAGGAGGACGCAGGGGATGAGCGGGATGACGGGCGGGATGATGAGCAGGGTGTTCGGCGTATGGACGATGTGGATGACCTTGAGCGCGGCGATGCCGACGACGGCAGCGGCGGCGAAGGAGCCGATGGACTGCGGCAGTCCGAACTCAAGCATGAGGACATTGCGGATCAGCATGGTGACGATGCCCTCGATGGCAACGATGGCAAGCAGCTTCTTCGGTGTATTGAACATGACGGAAAAACCACCCGCTGCGAGGATGGCGGCGAGAGCCTGATTGAGGTAGGTGTCTGTCGGTTGTATGTGTACATCAGAGATGTTGTGTACACCCGCAACGAGGATGGCAAATGCGATGCCGAAGGTCATGCCGCCGATGATGAGCATGGTGTCCATTGCACGCGTCATACCCGATGTGGTAAAGCGGTTCAGCAGATCACTTGCGGCATTGATGGACGGAAATCCGGGCATCAGAAAGATCGTACAGGCGACGAGTGCGTACCACATGGTCGGCAGACCGAGGGCGGCTGGGATGATCCACGCGCCGAGCGTTGCGACAAAACCTGTAATCATGGCGCAGGCGTATGGATTAAACGCATATCTTGTGCTCGTGCGGTGGGCGATAAAGCCCATGAGTGCTGCAATGGTGGCGACGAGTGCCTCAAGCCAGCTGCCGCCGAAGAGCTTGCACGAGCCGCCCGATCCGACGGCCGCGCCGAGTGCGATCATCCAGTCGGGGTAGCAGAGAGGCCGCTCGCGGATGCGGCTGATCGCATTTTCGATCGGCGCAAGCGGCGTATTGCCGCGCAGGACGCGCCATGTGAGTTTGCTGACGGCGGCGAGGACGGCGAGGTTGACTCCGTGCTTCAGACATTTGCGGAACTGTGTGAAGGCGCGCTCCCCGTCACTGACGCAGAGCATGAGCGTTGTGTAGGTGACGTGCGACTGAATTTGATCGGCGGGAATCCTCAGATGTACCGCAGCGCGACGCATATCGCGCACGATGCGTGCACAGTCCGCCCCATTCTCCATGAGGGTCTGTCCGATGTCGAGCAGAACCTTCATCTTGTGGTTCAGCATTTTGTTGCTGTCTTGCGATGCATTTTTTTGATTGCTTCGATTTCCATGATTCCCCCTATGACCTCCCTATTCTCCGCCCATTATACCACAGCCCTCTGTTTGGGTGAAATGGAGGAATGTGAAGGGTACATAAATTTTCCCAATAAAAGAGGCTGCCCTGTCGAGAGCAGCCTCTTTGCTCACGCGGAGCTCAGCACTTGATGCCGGACCCCTTGCGTGCGTAGAAGACATAGGTTATGATAATGGTGATGACGGTGAAGGCGATGAGGATGTAGAACGCGGGGATGACACTGCCCTGCGTGCTGTACGCCCAACCAAAGATCTTTGGGATGAGGAACGCGCCGTAGGCCGCGATCGCCGCCGTGAATCCCGTGACGAGCGAGGCGTGCACGGGGCTGTCAAAGACGAATGGGATCATGCGGAACGATGCCGCATTGATGAACCCCGTCGAGAAGAAGAGGACGAGGAACGAGCCGAAGAAGAGGGCGAAGTTGTGCGCCTGAATGCCGAGCATGGTGACGACACAGGCGACGAGCATGAGGAGCAGTGAGTAGAACGTGACCTTCGAGCCGCTGTTGACCTTGTCCGAGACCCAGCCGCCGATGGGGCGTACACCCGCGCCGATGAAGGGGCCGAGGAACGCTGCATAGGCAAACGAGACCTCGGGGAACTCACGGTTGACGAGAAGGGCGAGTGCTGCGGAGTAGCCGATGAACGATCCGAATCCGCAGGTATAGATGACGGTGATGAGCCATGTGTGCTTGTTGCCGAAGATCGACATCATCGCTGCGCGGGCTCTGCTTCGGGATGGGCAGGTTGTCCATGAACATCCAAACGAGGATGAGGGTGAGTGCCGTCGGGATCGCCCAGAAGTAGCAGACGTTCTGGAGGTAGACCTCCTTGCCCGCCGCGTTGATGAGCGGCGCACCGAAGAGCCCGCCGAAGCTCGCCCCGAGGAGCATGGGCGCAGTCAGATAGATGAGCGAGACGCCGAGATTGCCAATGCCGGCGTTGATGCCGAGCGCAAGTCCCTTCTGCGACTTCGGGAAGAAGAAGCCGATGTTTGCCATCGACGAGGAGAAGTTTGCGCCTGCAATACCGATGCCCGCGACGAGCAGAACAAAGGTGTCGTAGGTCGTTGAGGTATCCGTGAGGGCATTGCCGAGCCCAATGAGCGGGATGAGCAGGAGGGCGGTCGAGAAGAACGTCCAGTTGCGCCCGCCGACCATTGCGGGGAGGTAGGTGTAGACGAGACGCCCCGTTGCGCCGACAAGTCCCGGCAGGGCTGCGAGCGTGAAGATCTCGTTGTCCGTGAAGTGGAAGCCCACCTGATTGAGCTGAGCGGCGATGGTCGCCCACATCGTCCACGCGACAAAGGCGAGGGTCAGTGCCCATGTGGAGGTGTAGAGGTTCTGTTTTTGCGATGCGCTCGCCGTATTTTTTTCCAGAACGCCTCGTTCTCCGGATTCCAATGCGCGAGGATGTCGCGCCGCGACGGATTCTCGCCGAGCACAGCGAGGAGGTCCTTGCTTTCCATTTGCATCTCTCCCATGATGATTTCGCGAAACTCCGAGAGGTTGTGCCTTATAGAGTTTCCTATAACATTGATACGAAAAAAATTATAGTGAAAAAAATTTTTTTCGCTTGGCTGTGACCGATGTCACAGGTTTTTTTAATAGTTTTTTTCGATAATATTAAAAAAATACAATGAACATTCTCTATGGACAGGAATGGAGGAGAGGTTCGTGGATCAGGAGACGCTCATTCGGGAGATGCTGTCGATCCCGGGGAAGATGATATCGCTGCACGATGGGGCGTATCTGTTTCGTGAGGGCACTTCGGCACGCTATTTCTACATTGTGCGCTCGGGGCATATTTTCATTGTGAAATACGGCGAGTCCGGACGCGTACTCGCCCTGCGTCTGGCGACGCGTGGGAGCATCATCGGCGAGCTGCCGATCTATGAGGAAGAGCCGACCTATATCTTCAGTGCGGTCGCGCGCAGTGCTGCGGAGGTCTATGCGATCGAGTTTCCCGTTCTGCAGGCACATCTGGAAAAACATCCACATCTTTCCATTGCATTGCTCAAGCTGATCGGTATGCACATGCGCAAGCAGCACCTGAAGTTCCGCGACCTCGTGCTCTATGGGAAGAAAGGAGCACTCTACTCGACGCTCATCCGCCTCGCGAACAGCTACGGGATGGAGACGGAGGAGGGCGTTCTGATCTCCGTACCGCTGACGAATCAGGAGCTCGCGAACTACTCCGCGTCGGCGCGCGAAAGCTTGAACCGCATGCTCGCCGATCTCAAGAAAACCGGCGTGATCGCCATGCGCGGGCATCTCATCCTCATCAAGGACATTGATTTTCTGAGAAACGAAATTCACTGTGAGAACTGCGGCCGGGAGATCTGCAATATCGAATAGAAAAAGCACCTCATGGAGGTGCTTTTTTTCTATGCAAGTGGAATTGCGACATGCCGTCGCTCACCGAGTCGATAGCGCGCGCGTCCTGCGGTGAGGTCGGTGAGTGCGCGTTGGTGGAGCTCGATATCGTCGGTCGGAACGAGCAGTGCGAGCGTCACCACATCCGCATAGGCGGCTTCCTCGGTTCGCATCTCCGTGTCGCGGAGATAACGCTCGGTGGCGGCGAGGAGGTCATAGTCAATCTGCACATACATCGTTTGCAGCGGTGCCATACGGACTTTTTGCCGCCGCATCCAGTCCAAGTCCCGCCGCATGGGCATATGCGCGGATGAGACCTCCTGCACCGAGCTTGATCCCGCCGAAGTAGCGGACGACGGCGACGGCGGCATCTGTGATGCCGCGTGCCTTGATCGCCTCGAGGATGGGGCTGCCCGCCGTTCCGCCCGGCTCGCCGTCATCACTCGAACGCTGGCGGTCGGCGCGCACGCCGAGCACCATTGCGTAGGGGACATGGCGCGCCTCATAGTGTTCCTTCTTAACGCTCTGCAGCCATACGCGCACCGCTTCCTCATCCTCTGCGTGGATGACGTACGCGAGAAAGCGCGAGCGTTGAATTTCGTACAAAACAGGGGAGACACCGTCCGTCGGTATCTCCCCTGTGATGGTCGTATAGGCTTCCATCGTCATTTGTTCTTGCGGTTGAAGTAGTCGATGATACCCGCATCGAGCAGGACATACGTCGGTCCTGCACTCGCCGTCAGCTCACCCGCTTGGAAGATCGGGCAGACGAAGCCGCGCCCGCCGAGGAAGTAGTTCGTCGGAATCTCGCGGATGGACTTCTCCGGCTGGATCGGCGTATTGCGCCCCTGCTCGTTGTAGAGATGTCCGCTGACCGCCTCACCGTCGAGATCGGACGGTGTGACATGGACGAAGAACGCGAGCGGCAGACGCTGCCCCGTCTTCTTGTAGTAGACAAAGCCGTAGTCATGACGTGTGGGCTGGTTTGCACGCAGTGCATAGCGCAGATCCGTGAACGTCACGGACAGGAAGTTCTCGTCGTCCAGATGCACACGGTAGCCGAGTTCACCGCGATAGAACGCACCGCTCTCGTAGTCAGCGCGTACACGCGCAGCAAGGGCCGCGATGTCGGCGTTGATGGGATCTGCAACGACACCGTCCTCCGCCGTGAGAATCGGATAGGCGATGGAGAGATTCGTTGTCGACTCACGATGCTCGGTGACAGCCGCGCCCGCCGTACCTGACACCGTGATGACAAGGGCGAGGGCGAGCAGCAAGGCTTTGAATTTCATAATGATTGCTCCTCCTTTGCATGGTTGCTAAAAATCATAATAAAAAAATTTGCGGCTTTGTCAAATAAATCGTAGTAATCTATGCGTTCTTGTAGTATGATGAGAACGCAATTTTTCTACGCAGCAAATCGGGCAGAAAGGTCGTGTTAGAAAGCCCATGGGCGAATCGACTATGAAACGGAAGCTGAAGCACAGACATCTTCAGTTTATCTCTCTCGGCGGTGTGATCGGGAGCGGATACTTCCTCGGAACGGGCTACGTGCTCGAGCAGGCGGGACCAGCCGCCATGATTTCCTATCTCCTCGGGGGCATCATCGTCCTCGCTGTCATGCTCTGCCTCGCCGAGCTGGCGGTCGAAAAAACCGCTCTCCGGCTCGTTCGTCGTCTATGCGCGCGAGAACATCTCCGCGACGTGGGCGTGTGGGGTCGGATGGTCGTACTGGGTGACATGGGTCTCCTATGTGCCCTCGGAGATGATTGCCGCCGGCATCATCATGAATGGTTTTTCCCCGAGGTCGGGACGATCTGGTGGGCGGTCTTCTTCGGGCTGATCGTCACCATCCTCAATCTGTTTCGTGTCGATAAATTTGGCGAGAGTGAGTTCTGGCTCTCGCTCATCAAAGGTCACGGCACTCGTGGCGTTCAGCGCAGTCGCCCTCCTCATCTGTCTCGGGCTCATTGGCGATGAGGGCTATATCGGGACGCGCATCCTGCTCGGGAGCGGCGGCTTTGCACCGAACGGGTACTGGAGCATTGCGCTCACGATGGTCATTATCCTCGTCAACTTTCAGGGACGGAGATCATCGGTCTTGCGGCGGGGAGACTGCCGACCCTGCGCGCAGCATTCCGACGGCGGTGCGCAACGTGACGTGGCGGATCATTGCCCTCTATATCATCCCGATCACCCTGCTCATCTCGATTCTGCCGTGGGATCACGCCTCGCTGGAGGAAAGCGCGTTTGCAGCGGCACTGACCGAGCACGGCTTTTCGCATCTCGGCGCGCTCTTTTCGTTCGTTGTGCTGACGGCGGCGATCTCCTGCTCAAACTCGGGGCTCTACGGCGCGGCACGGACGGTGCATGCGCTCGCTGTCATGGGCATGGCACCGCGCGTGCTCGAGGGGCTCAGCAGTAAGGGCGTTCCCTCGCGTGCGATCTACGCCTCCATCGTCTTCTGCTGGGGTGTCATCGGCATCTATGCGATGAACCCGGATGCCGCACTCTATACCTACCTGCTCGCGCTCTCGGGCTTTTCGGGCGCAGTGGCATGGATCTCGATCTGCTGGAGTCAGTACCGTCGCCGCCGCAAACTGGAGGCGGAGGATGCGGTCTCGCTCCTGCGCTACCGCATGCCGTTCTTTCCGTATGTGACGCTCTTCGGCATCTGGGCGCAGATCTTCTGTCTTGCGTTTATGATCTTCGTGCCGGAGCTGCGCTCCGCACTCTACCTTGGCGTTCCTATGCTCATTGTTCCGATGATTCTCTATCGATTCTTGCGACGGGGATAGCATCGTGTTATAATCGCATTAAGGAAATTTGTCGATAGGGAGGAAACGATATGTTTGGGTTGTTTGGGAATAAAAAGAAAGAAGAGGTCTCGCTCGCGGATCGGATCAAGGCGAAACCTCTCGCCGCAGAACCCGCCGCACGCGAGGAGGGCGTGAAGACGCGTGTGCCGTTTGCGGGGTTCGGCACGGTGGGAGGCGGCGATATGAAGTCCGCCTATCTCACGCGTGCGGAACTCACGGCGGAGCGTCTGCGTGAGCTCTACGATGTGCCGGGCGGCCCCGCGATTGTGCTCGGCTTCATCTCTGCCGACCTCCGCATGGACGATGTGGCGCGCGCAGTTCAGTCTGTCTCACCGCCGGACGTGCAGCTTCTCCTGATGACGACTTGCGGCGAGCTGACGCATACGCCCGGGACGCGCTCCTACTATATGGATGTGGACGACGGGCGCGCGAAGGTGCTACTGCAGGTGTTCAGCAAGCGCATGATCGCACAGACGCACATGATGACGCTTCCGCTGCACAACGAGGACATGAAGCGCGGCGCGGCGACGCTGACTCCTGCCGAGCGCGTGGAAAAGATCGCGGCTGATGTGCGCGCCGAGCGCATCCCCTTTCCCGTACGCTTTGACGACACCTTTGCCTTTGTCTACGTCGACGGCGTGAGCGCGTGCGAGTCCTTCGTGCTGCGTGCACTCTACGAGGCGGAGAGCCTGCCCTGCCCCTACGTCGGTGGCAGTGCGGGCGGTACGCTCGACTTTTCCCACACCTACATCTACAACGGCAAAGAGACGCTCGAGAACCACGCTGTCGTTCTCGTGGTAAAGCTCGCCGCAGACTACCGCTACTCCGTCTTTAAGACGCAGGCGGCCGAGGAGACGGGGAGAAGTGGACGGTCATCGGCTCGGACGCAACGTTCCGTACGGTGGATACCGTTGCCAATGCCGAAGGGCGGCCGGTTCTGTTCGCCGATGTCCTGATGGAATACCTGCATGTGTCGGACGTTGACGCACTCACAAAGGCACTCGCGGGCTACACCTTTGCGACCCTATGTCGGCAACCAGTTCTACATCCGCTCCCTGCAAAAAAATTGATCCGACAACGAAGCGGATGCACTTTTTTTCTGTGACATCGCTGCGGGAGAGGAAATCTACCTCATGCGGCGCACGAAATTCATCGAGATGCTGAAGTCGGACTATACGGGATTTTCCAAGGGGAAACCTGCGCCCATCGGCGTTGTGATGAACGACTGCATCCTGCGCCGCCTGACCTTTGCGGACGAACTCGCGCAAGCCGATCTCTTTGACGGGATGCCCGTCGCGGGATACTCGGCACTCGGCGAGATTGCAGGGATGCACATCAACGAGACCTTGACAGCGATCTTCTTTTACCAGCTCTCGGGCGGCTCGTTCTACGACGGATATATGAATCGGTTTCCGTCCGTCTATGCGCTCTGCCAGAAATCTTTCCTCGTACACGAGATCAGCCGTCTGGAGATCATCGGGCGGCTCAAGGACGGCATCATGGGTGAGTTCGGCGCGTACCGCGACCAAATTGCGGGGATGGGCAAGACGATGTCGCGCATCGGAGAGAGCGCAGAGCGTGTCGGTGTGCTCATCGACAATCTGAGCAGTGGGCTCGGCGGGCAGGGCGATATGACAAAGGAGCTGATCGGGCGCAACGCGGAGATCACACCGAGGCTTGAGCACCTTACGGAGAGCACGAAGAAGATCGAGCAGGTCATGAACATGATTACGGAGATCTCGGCGCAGATCAACCTCCTCGCGCTCAACGCCGCCATCGAGGCGGCACGTGCGGGGGAGCAGGGGCGCGGCTTTGCCGTCGTTGCGGGCGAGGTGCGCAAGCTCTCGGAGAACACGCGCGAGCGGCTCGAGGCATCCGATGAGGCGATTGGGGAGCTCCTGCGTGACGTACAGGAGATCGACAAGATGCTTGCGACGAATCATGCACTCGAGGATCAGGTGGAGAGTTTCGAGCAGGGCTTTGACGGGCGCATGGCGGATCTGAAGAAAAGCCTGGACGATGGACTCGGCGCGATTCAACGCTCGACGGAGGCCATCGGCCGCATTGCGTCGCTCAGCGACCGGCTGACGGAGCGTTATGACGAGTTGGAGGCAGTGCTGCGTTCCATTCGGTAGAAAATTTTACAGATAAACGGCACTGCTGCACGAAGATGGAAACGTCTTCGTGCAGCAGTGCCGTTTTATTTTACCAGCGATTCCCTAAGCTTCGCCTACCAGACAAACAATCCGCAGATTGCGGCAGACAGCAAGGAGACCAGCAATCCGGACAGTATCATGTAGGACACGTTGCGTGCGACGATCGTGTTGCGTTCGCCGTCAACGAGCCCCTTAAAGCAGCCGAGAATGATGCCGATCGTCCCGAGGTTGGCAAACGAAATTCCTCATCGCAATTGTTAGTACCGAACGACCTTGTCTTTCTCCACACGGGCGTAGACGAGCGGACGGACGGGCGGCTTCTCTGCGCCGATGGTAATTGCCTCATGGTAGAGCTGTGCCGCGCTGTCGCCGCGCTGTGTGCTGTCCGTGTAGAGCGTTGCGATGACATCATCCAACTTCACTGCGTCGCCGTACTTCTTGTGCAGGATGAGACCGGCGGCGAAATCAATCGGACTGTCCTTTGTCTCGCGTCCCGCACCGAGCACGACGCTTGCCTCGCCGATTTTCTCCGCGTCCATGGACGTGATGTAGCCGTCCACATGCGCGTGGATCTGCACCTGCACGGCCGCCTGCGGGAACTTCGACGCGTCGCGCAGCACGGCATCGTCACCGCCCTGCCGCCGCACCATCGTACAAAACGTCTCGAACGCCGATCCGTCTGTGATCGATTGCTCCGCCATGCGGCGGCACTCCTCGATCGTGCCCTTGCCGACGAGGTAGAGCATGTTCTCCGCGAGTTGGAGCGACACCTCCGTCAGGTCATGCGGTCCCTTGCCGCGCAGTACGTCCATCGACTCCGCGACCTCAATGCTGTTGCCAATGCCGAGTCCCAGCGGCGTGTCCATGTCGGTAATCAGCGCGACGGTGCGCCGTCCTGCGCCTTCGCCGATGGCAACCATCGTCTGCGCAAGCGCGATGGCATCGTCGAGCGTCTTCATGAATGCGCCCGAGCCCGTCTTGACGTCGAGCAGAATGCAGTCCGAGCCGGCGGCGAGCTTCTTGCTCATGATTGAGGACGCGATCAGCGGGATTGAGTCGACCGTCGCCGTCACGTCGCGCAGCGCGTAGAGTTTTTTGTCCGCCGGCGCGAGGTTGCCCGACTGCCCGATGACGGACACGCCGCATTCGTTCACGATGGAGAAGAATTTTTCGCGTGAAATCGCCGTCTCATAGCCGGGGATGGCCTCCAGTTTGTCCACGGTGCCGCCCGTGTGCCCGAGACCGCGGCCGCTCATCTTTGCGACGCGCCCACCGCAGGCGGCGACGATCGGGGCGCAGATGAGCGTCGTCTTGTCGCCGACGCCGCCGGTGGAGTGCTTGTCGACCTTTTTGCCGGCAATCGCCGAGAGATCGACACGGTCGCCCGAGTCCGCCATCGCAATCGTCAGCTCCGTCGTCTCCTGTGCCGTCATGCCGCTGTACCAGATTGCCATCAGCATGGCGGACATCTGGTAGTCGGGAATCTCGCCCGCGACATAGCCTTCGACCATCCAGCGCAGCTCCTTGGCAGTGAGTGTGCCGCCATGCTTCTTCTTCGTAATCAGGTCATACATGCGCATGGGTACGTCCTCCTCAGTGCGCAAGAACGCGCGGCAGCAGGCTCTCGCCCTTCGTTGTCAGTTCTGCACCGAACATATCCGCCACGGTCGCGCCGATCATGGCGAAGGTCGGGTACGTCCCGAGGTTGACCCCTTTGCGGATCTGTGCGCCGTAGACGAGGAGCGGCACATACTCACGCGTGTGATCCGTGCCGGGGGCACCGGGATCGCAGCCGTGGTCGGCCGTAATCATCAGCACATCGTCCTGGCGCATATGCTCCATGAATGTGCCGAGCTGCACGTCGAACTCCGTTGTCGCGCGTGCATAGCCTGCAATGTCGCGCCTGTGCCCATACGTCATGTCGAAATCGACGAGGTTGACGAAGCACAGCCCCGTGAAGTCCTCCTGTTGGATGCGAAGTGTCTTTTCCATGCCGTCGGCGTTGTTCTCGTTGACCCCCGTGCTGCGCGTGATGCCGCGCCCCGCAAAGATGTCGCTGATCTTGCCGACGGCGATGACCTCATGCCCCCGCCGCACGAGCGCGTCCATCATCGTATCGCCCGTCGGGTCGAGGGAGAAGTCATGACGGTGCGCTGTGCGCTCGTAGTTCGGATAACTGCCGACGTACGGCCGTGCAATGATGCGTCCGACACCGTGCTCGCCCTGCATGATCTCGCGTGCCGCACGGCAGTAGTCATAGAGGCGCTCGACGGGGACATCCGCCTCGTTCGCCGCGATCTGCAGCACGCTGTCCGCCGACGTGTAGACGATGAGCCCGCCCGTCTCCTCCTGCTCGCGTCCGTAGTCGTGAATGACCTGCGTGCCGGAGTAGGGCTTGTTGCAGAGGATTTTCTTCCCGTCGCACGCCGCCGAGAGCCGCTCGAGGATTTCCGTCGGGAATCCGTTCGGATACGTCGGCATGGGCTGCTCGGAGACGATGCCTGCGATTTCCCAGTGTCCAATCGTCGTGTCCTTGCCGCGCGAGAGTTCCCGCAGCCGTGCAAAAGTACCGATGGGACTGTCTGCGGGCGTACCGCAGCCGACGCCGTCGATGTTAAAGAGGCCGAGCTTCGTGAGGTTCGGCGCGTGCAGCTCCGGCGACGTCGTCAGCGATGCGAGCGTGCTGCAGCGCCCGTCGCCGAAATCCGCTGCATCCGGTGCACACCCGATGCCGAAGCTGTCGAGGACAATCAGAAATACGCGTTTGATACTAGCCATTGCTATCTCCTCCTATGATTAGGCGATCGATGCCTCCAGTGCAATCTCGATCATCTCGCTGAACGATGTCTGACGCTCCTCTGCCGTGGAGGGCGGTTCGTCGCTGACGAGGTGGTCGCTGACGGTAAAGAGTGCGAGCGCGCGCACGCCGAACTTCGCCGCGATGAGGTAGAGTGCCGCCGCCTCCATCTCCAGACCGAGGACGCCGTAGCTCGCGAGCTTTTGAATGTCGAGTTCGTCATCGTAGAAGCGATCCTGTGACATCACGTTTCCGACGCGCACGGCGATGCCTTTGTCGACGGCCGCCTGATATGCGGAGCGCAGCAGATCAAAGTTCGCGACCGGTGCAAAGTTGACCGCAGAGCCGAAGATGTTGCGCGGCATGGAGGAATCGGTCGTCGTTGCCTGCGCAATGAGAACGTCGCGGATGTGGATATCCTTGTGGCATGCACCGCAGCTGCCAATGCGGATCAGCGTCTTGCAGCCGTACTCGCGGATGAGCTCGTTGACGTAGATGGAGATGGACGGCATCCCCATGCCCGTTCCCTGCACGGAGATGGGATGCCCCTTGTACGTGCCGGTGTAGCCGAGGATGTTGCGAATGTTCGTGTACTCTTTCGCACCCTCGAGGAAGTTCTCGGCGATGTACTTGGCGCGGAGCGGGTCACCCGGCAGGAGAATGCGCTCGGCGACTTCGCCCTTTGCAGCTGCAATGTGGGGGTTGGCATGATGTGTACCTCTCTTTCATAACAGTGAAGAAAAATTTATCGAAAACCGACATAGCGGCCTATACCCTAGTGAAGTGCACTCACTGCACCGCCTCAAAGATGAGCTGCAGGAGGAACAGCACGCCGAGGACGTAGGAGAGCGTGCCAGCTCGCGCCGGCGGCCCGTAAACACCTTCATCATCGGATGCGCGGCGAAGCCGAACGCCAATCCCGTCGAGATGCTGTTCGTCAGCGGGATGAGCACGATGATGAGGAATGCAGGAAACCACTCTGAGAAATCCTGAAAGTGGATGTTTTCGAGCTGCTGCATCATCAGAGCCCCTGTGATGATGATGACCGGCGCAACAGCCGCCTGCGGAACGTAGGCGAGCAGGGGGATGAATACGAGCGTGAGCAGGAACAGTGCGCCGCCGACGAGTGCCGTCAGCCCGCTCCGTCCACCCTCTACAATGCCCGCCGCACTCTCTGCGGCAGCAACCGTCGGACTCGTCCCGAGCACCGAGGACAGCACCGCTGTTAGCGACGAGGCGCGGAACGCGTTGCGGAACTTCTCCGTATCGGGCAGCAGCCCTTCGAGCAATCCGATGGACTCAAAGACGAGGATCATCGTCATCGAGAATACCGCAAGCCAGAACGAAATTGTCAGCACGGAGGAGAAGTCCTCCGCAAAGAGCAGTGCACCGTACTCGCCAAGCCGCGTGATATCAATCTCAATCGTATTCGCGTGGACGAGGTCGAACACATTGGCGATGACCGTCACAATGAGGATGGCGATGAAAAAACTGCCCTTCACTCGCTGCTGATAGAACAGCAGGCTCAACACGAGACCGAGGAGTGCGAGCTGCGCAGACGGATTTTGCAGATCGCCGAGCGCGAGGATCGAGTTCTCACCGGCACGAATCAGCTCTGCCTTCTCCAGTCCGATCTCCACGAGGAACAACCCGATGCCTGCCGTCACTGCGTATTTTAGCGATTTCGGTACAGCATCTGCCAGAACCCTGCCCGCGCGCGTTACCGCCAGCGCGAAGAAGATGAGCGCCGAGACGAGCGAGATGGCAAGTGCCTCCTGCCAACGGAACCCCATGTTCGTCACGACGGTATATGTGAAGAATGCATTGATCCCCATACCGGGGGTCAAGATGATCGGCGCATCCGCCCAGAGTGCCATCAGCAGACACCCGACCGCCGAGGCGAATATCGTTGCGAACACGCTCAGCTCCGCCGGGATTCCGCCGTCTGCAAGAATCAGCGGGTTGACGATGATGATGTACGAGATGGCAAAGAACGATGTCAGTCCTGCCATCACTTCCACACGCTTGCTCTGCACGTTGTCCGAACTCATACCCCATTCCCCTTTCTTTTTTAATTGTACCAAATATGCCAAACGAAAAAAAAGGACATATGACTTTTCAGCGTGCGTTTTTTTCGTTAAAATAAAAAGAAACTGTACTGAGAGGAGAGGTATCATGCTGTTACCGTCGTTCCCTGAGATACCGCCACACCTGCTGCGCGTTGCGCGGCCCCTCACATTCCAGCCCGACGAGATCATCCGCTGCAAGGGGACGCATGCCGACACGGTTTACATCCTCCTTGCGGGGCGCGTGCGCATCATCAACGAGTTCTCAAGCGGCGATCGGTATGTGTTTGCCATTGTCGACCCGCCTACATTCCTCGGCGAGTACGAGGCTCTTGCAGGCACGCCGTACTACGCCGCGACGTGTGAGGCGGAGACGGTGTGCGATCTGCTTGCCGTCAGCATCGACGCGTTCGCCGCGTGGCTCCAACGCGACGCGGGAGCAGCGTTTGCCGTCGCCTGTATGATCGCACGAAAATCTTGGCCGATCTCGGACGAATACGGTCAGATCAAATACATGACGGTTCAATCGCGCCTCCTTGCCTACCTGCAAAAGAACCTGCCCGAACGCGATGTCGCCGTGCGGTTCCCCATGCGCCGACAGGACATTGCCGATGCCATTGGCACGAGCCTAAAGACGGTCAACCGCAGCGTTGACCGCCTCCGTGCAGAGGGACTCCTCTCCCTCGATCGCGGCAAGCTCGCCCTTACCCCTGAGCAATGCGCCAAGGTGCGGGCAATCAATGCGTGTCAAAAGACATAAAGAAACCGTTGATGTGCTGAATTCGTCGACATTCCCTTAGATGTATTGGGGGAAATATAAAATCGGGATAAAGGTCCTAAAAGTATGTATGTAAATCGGAATAATGATTGACGTATTCCGCATATTTCATGTATAATATATCAAAACTATTGATAGTATAGCCGTATGATTTGTCAGTCGGATACTGGGAGGAGCAGGAGTATAGTGGAGAGATATTGCCCGCAGGAGATTGAGGCGAAATGGCAGAACATCTGGGAGACAGAGCGCAGCTGCCACACGGAGATGGATGACACGAAGCCAAAGTATTATGTGCTTGAGATGTTCCCCTATCCGTCGGGAAAACTCCACATGGGGCATGTCCGCAACTACTCGATCGGCGATGTGGTCGCACGTTTTCGGACGATGGAGGGCTACAACGTCCTGCACCCGATGGGGTTCGATTCCTTTGGTATGCCCGCAGAGAATGCGGCAATCAAGAACAAGGTGCACCCCGCACAGTGGACCTACGCGAACATCGAGAACATGGAGCGTCAGCAGAAGGCACTCGGGCTTGCGTACGACTGGGAGCGTGAGGTCATCACCTGCCGCGAGGACTACTACCGTTGGACACAGTGGCTGTTCGAGCTGTTCTATAAAAAAAGGGCTTGCGTACAAAAAGGAGGCCTCCGTCAACTGGTGCGATACCTGCGGCACTGTGCTTGCGAACGAGCAGGTCGAGGATGGCAAGTGCTGGCGGTGCAAGTCCGAAGTACATAAGAAGAACCTCGCACAGTGGTTCTTCAAGATCACGGACTATGCCGACGAACTCCTTGCCGATCTTGCGAAGCTGCCGGGGTGGCCCGAGCGCGTCAAGACGATGCAGGAGAACTGGATCGGGCGCAGCGAGGGACTGGAATTCCGCCTGCCTGCCCCCGCGCTTTCGACGGAGATTCCCGTCTACACAACGCGCCCCGATACCGTGTTCGGCATCACCTTCCTCGCACTCGCGCCCGAGCATCCGCTTGTGGACAAGATCTGCGCGATCAGCGACAAGGCGGACGAGATTCGTGCGTTCTGTGCGCGTGTCCGCAAGCAGTCCGACATCGAGCGTGCCTCGAGCGAGTCGGAGAAGGAAGGTATCTTCACGGGGCTCTACTGCACGAACCCCTTCAACGGCGAGCAGGTCGAGATCTGGATCACGAACTATGTCCTCTTTGAGTATGGCACGGGTGCCGTTATGGCGGTGCCGTCCGAGGATCAGCGCGACTGGATGTTTGCGACGAAGTACGGCATCCGCAAGATCCTCACGATTCGCCCGCCCGAGGGGAGCTGCGGCTCGAGGATATGACGGAGGCATACGTTGAGAAGGAAGGCTTCCTGATCAACTCCGGCAAGTTCACGGGGATGGAGATGCACGCGGCGATGGGCGCGATCATCGACGAGGCGGAGGCGCAGGGGCTTTTGGCAAACGCCGCGTCAACTACCGTCTGCGCGACTGGCTCATCTCGCGTCAGCGCTACTGGGGTGCGCCGATTCCCATCATCAACTGTGAAAAGTGCGGCGAGGTGCTTGTCCCCGAGGAAGAGCTGCCCGTGCGTCTGCCCGAGGATGTGTCGTTCGAGCAGGGGGCGGTATCGCCGCTCTCCTCGAGTGAGCACTTCCTCCACTGCACATGTCCGAAATGCGGCGGGGAAGCGACGCGCGAGACGGACACGATGGACACGTTCATCTGTTCCTCGTGGTACTACTACCGCTATGCCGACCCGAAGAACACCGAGCGTCCCTTTGATCGGGACAAGGTGAACTACTGGGCTCCCGTCGATCAGTACATCGGCGGCATCGAGCACGCGATCCCTGCATCTCCTCTATGCACGCTTCTTTACGAAAGTGCTGCGCGACGCGGGGATGCTCGACTTCGATGAGCCGTTCACGAACCTCCTCACGCAGGGCATGGTCATCAAGGACGGCGCGAAGATGTCGAAATCGCTCGGCAACGTCGTCTCGCCCGAGGAGATCATTGAGAAGTACGGCGCGGATACGGCGCGTCTCTTCATCCTCTTTGCCGCACCTGTGGAGCGTGACCTCGACTGGAGCGATCAGGGGTTGAGGGAGCATTCCGCTTCCTGAACCGTGTCTGGCGCATCCTTCTCCAGTTTGAGGGCGCGATCAAGTCAGCACCTGCGGCTTGTGACCCGTCGGCACTTACGCCCGAGGAGACCGAACTACGCCGCGTCCTGCACATGACCGTGAAGAAGGTCACGGAGGATGTGCGTGACCGCTTCATGTTCAATACGGCAATCTCTTCCATCATGGAGCTTGTTAATGCGTTCTACGCATTTCAGGATAAGGAACTCAGCCCCGCGCTTGCGCGTGAGACGGCGAGCATGCTTCTTCGGATGCTTGCGCCGTTTGCGCCGCACATCACGGAGGAACTGTGGGCACGACTCTTCACGGGCAGTGTGCACGCCGAGAAGTGGCCTGCATATGATGCGTCCGCACTCACGCAGGACGAGATTGAGGTGGTGCTGCAGATCAATGGCAGGTGCGTGACCGCGTCAAGATTGCCGCTGATCTGGACAAGGCGTCGATGGAGCGGATCGTCACAGAGCTGCCCCGAGCAAGGGAACTCACAGAGGGCAAAACAATCGTGAAGGTCGTCTGTGTCCCCGGCAAGCTTGTCAATATTGTTGTGAAGGACTGACAGGGTTTTTCACGGACGGAATCGCTGATAAACGAAAGTCTGTTGCACAGAGATTCCTCGGATCAAGGAAGAAAAGGGAGAGAAAACATCATGTTAAAAAGCGTTTGCTGTCCGCAGCCTGCTGCCTGAAATGCTCATTGGGCGTACGGTGTATGATGGGGAGTCTGACATCGTGCTCGTCGAGGGCGGCACGGTTCTGGATCGCGCGACGATCAACCTGCTCAAAGAGAAGGGCATTGCGTCTGTCTACGTCGATGAGGACAGTATTCTTGCCGCTGTGCAGAAGGAGAAGGCTGCAAAAAGCAGACGCATCACCGACACCCTTTACGGGCAAGGCGGCTCCCGAGCGTGACGTAAAGCTGGATAGTAAGTATGAGGAAGACTATCGCTACGTCTACACGGAGATGGAAAAGCTCTTTCAGGAAGCGGCGGTCTCCGGCAAACTCAATATGGACATTCTCCAAGATGTCATGTCCAGTGGGCGTCTGCGTGACCTGTATAAAGAGGGCGCGACGGCGGTCTCCATGATCTACACGATGAATCAGGAGGGGACTACAACCTCCATCACTGCGTTCACCTTGCCATCCTCGGCGGGCTTATGGCAAAATGGATGGGACTGAGCGGCATCGACCGTCAGAACCTCGTGCTCGCTGGACTCTTCCTCGATATCGGCAAGCAGTTCATCGAAAAGGATCTGCTTGAGAAAAAAAGGCCGCCTCACGGAGGAGGAGTTCGACATTCTCAAGAACCACGTCGTCGACAGCTTTAAGGTGCTTGAGTGCAGTGACCTCTCCGGACGCAAGGATCTCATGGATGGCGTCATTCAGCATCACGAGCGCTGTGATGGCTCGGGTTATCCCTCCGGACTCGATGGGGATCAGATTTCCGCGTTCGGCAAGGTACTCGCCGTACTCGACAGCTACGACGCAATGGCATCCAGCCGCACCTATGCCGAGAAGCGTTCGCCGTTTGAGGTGTTCAAGATCCTCTATGCCGATGTGTTGGATGGAAAGCTCGACTCTGAGTATGCCGTGCTCTTCATGCGCAAGCTCAACGCCGCGCTCAATGGCTGCTGGCTGCGCCTCTCGGACGGCTCGGCAGGACGCATCGTCTACATCGACGAGTCGCGCGTTACGGCAATGCCCGTCGTACAGCTCGTGGACGGCGGTTTCATCGACCTTAACACCGTGAAGGATATCACCGTCGTCGAGATCATGACGGCGGCTGAGGTCAGCAAACTTTGATATACTGATGAAAAAGCACCCGGCAGGGTGCTTTTTTTGTGCGGCTATTTCCATCACACGTTGAATGCGTTATAATGACAGAATGACTTTTCGGCAGTGACAGGGAGGGCGCAAGATGGCGATGGTTCCAAAACTCAATACGACGATCTTTGAGAAGGAGATCCCGTTCAAGGTCGTTGCGCCGTTCGAGCCGATGGGCGACCAGCCGCAGGCAATTGCGGATCTTGCGGGCGGCATCGAAAAACGGGATGGCGGCGCAGGTGCTGCTCGGTGCGACCGGCACGGGCAAGACCTATACGATGGCAAAGGTCATCGAGCGTGTGCAGCGTCCGACGCTCGTCATTGCGCACAACAAGACGCTCGCGGCACAGCTTGCGAGCGAGTTCAAGTCCTTCTTTCCCGACAACTACGTCGGCTACTTTGTCAGCTACTACGACTACTACCAGCCCGAAGCCTACATCGCCCAGACGGATACCTACATCGAGAAGGATGCGTCCATCAACGATGAGATCGACGAGCTGCGCCACTCCGCAACCTGCTCGCTGTTTGAGCGGCGCGACGTGATCATCGTCGCGAGCGTGTCCTGCATCTACGGTCTCGGTTCGCCCGAGAGCTATCATGAGATGGTGCTCTCCGTGCACAAGGGGCAGACGATACCGCGCGAGGCGATTCTGCAAAAGCTCGTCGCCATTCGCTACGAGCGCAACGATATTGCCTTCGAGCGCGGACGTTTTCGCGTGCGCGGCGATGTGGTCGAGATCTTCCCTGCGGGCTACAACAACCGCGGCGTGCGCATCGAGATGTTCGGCGACGAGGTGGAGCGCATCATTGAGTTCGATGCCATGACGGGCGAGGTATACGGCGAACGGCTTCATTCGATGGTCTTTCCTGCGTCCCACTACGTCACGGACGATGAGGATATGAAGATTGCAATGGCGGACATCCGCACGGAGCTTGCAGAGCGTCTGGACGAGCTGAAGGGTGCGGGCAAACTCTTGGAGGCACAGCGGCTTGAGCAGCGTACGAACTACGACCTTGAGATGATCGAGGAGATGGGCTACTGCTCCGGTATCGAGAACTACTCGCGCCACCTTACGCACAGGAACGCAGGAGATACGCCGTATACCTTGCTTGATTACTTCCCCGAGGACTTCCTCATCATGATCGACGAGTCCCATGTGACCCTGCCGCAGATTCACGCCATGTACGGCGGCGACCGCAGCCGCAAGGTCTCGCTTGTGGACAACGGCTTTCGTCTGCCGTCCGCATTCGACAACCGCCCGCTGACATTTGAGGAGTTCGCCGCACGCGTCAATCAGATCGTCTACGTCTCCGCAACACCCGGCAAATACGAAATGCAGCAGGCACAGCAGGTCGCACAGCAGATCATCCGCCCGACGGGGCTTCTCGACCCTGTGGTGGAGGTGCGCCCGCTTGACGGGCAGATCGACGACCTCCTCTCGGAGATTCGCCTACGCATCGAGCGCAACGAGCGTGTCCTCGTCACGACGCTTACCAAACGCATGGCGGAGAACCTCACCGAATATTTGCGCGAAGCGGGGGTCAAGGTGCGCTATCTCCACTCGGACATCGCGACTATCGAGCGCGCGGAGATCATCCACGACCTGAGAGCGGGAGAGTTTGACGTGCTCGTCGGCATCAACCTCCTGCGCGAGGGGCTGGACATGCCAGAGGTGTCGCTCATCGCCATCCTCGACGCGGACAAGGAGGGCTTTCTGCGCTCCGATACCGCACTCATCCAGACCATCGGCCGCGCCGCACGCAACGCGGGCGGACACGTCATCATGTACGGCGATGTCATCACGGGCTCGATGCAGCGTGCCATCGACGAGACGGAACGCCGCCGCACAATACAGAACGAATACAACGAGGCGCACGGCATCACGCCGAAGACCATCGAAAAAGCCCATCGTCCCGCTCATCGAGATGACACTCGTCGCCGCCGAGGACAGAGCGCCCTATGGCAAAAAAAGGACGGCAAGGCGAAGAAAAAAAGCTCGGCAAGAAGGAGCGTGAGAACCTCGTCAAGAGTCTCCTGCGCGAAATGCAGCAGGGCATCACGCGCCCTCGAATTCGAGCGTGCGGCGGAACTGCGTGATATGATTGTGGAACTTGAGGGCGAACTGCCGAAGAAGAAAAAAATAGGGGAAACTATGAACGAAAGCATCAAAATCGAGGGCGCACGCGCCCATAACCCTAAAGAATATCAATGTGGAGATTCCGCGCGACAAGCTCGTTGTCGTGACGGGGCTGTCCGGATCGGGGAAATCCTCACTCGCCTTTGACACGATCTATGCCGAGGGCAGCGCCGCTATGTGGAGTCGCTGTCTGCGTATGCACGGCAGTTCCTCGGGCAGATGGACAAGCCCGACGTGGACAATATCGAAGGGCTGTCGCCCGCGATCTCGATTGACCAGAAGACGACGAGCCACAACCCGCGTTCGACGGTGGGTACGGTGACGGAGGTCTATGACTATCTGCGCCTGCTCTATGCGCGTGCAGGCCGTCCGCACTGTCCGAGCTGCGGCAAGCCCATCACGCAGCAGAGTGTCGATCAGATGGTGGATGCCATTCTGACGCAGCCCGAGGGGACGAAGCTGCTTATCATGGCGCAGCTTGTGCGCGGGAAAAAGGGCGAGCACCGCAAGATCCTCGACCAGATCCGCCGCGACGGCTATGTGCGCGTGCGCATCGACGGGGAACTGCGGGATCTTGGTGAGGAAATCACCCTCGAAAAAGCAGAAGAAGCACACGATCGAGATCGTCGTGGATCGTCTCGTTGTGCGTGCGGGCATGGAGAGCCGTCTGACGGACTCGCTTGAGACGGCTCTGCGTGCGGGCGGCGGCGTGGTCTATGTGCAGGTGGTGGAGGGAGAGCTCCTCATGTTCAGCGAGAATTTCGCCTGTGTGGACTGCGGCATCTCGCTCCCCGAGATTGCACCGCGCATGTTCTCGTTCAACAGTCCGTTCGGTGCGTGCCCCGTCTGTACGGGACTCGGCAGTCACAAGGAGTTCGATGAGGAGCTTGTTGTACCCGACCCGACACTCAGCGTGGCGGACGGTGTCTTTGCCCTCTTTCCAAAAAAATCCGAACTCGTACGGGATGCGTGCAATTACAGCACTGCTGCGTGCGCATGACTACGATGAGCATACGCAGTGGAACCGCATGGACAAGAAGATGCAAAAGATACTGCTCTACGGTTCGGATGAGGAGGTCTCCTTTCAGTACACGAATATGTTCGGCGAGGAGAAGGAATACAACGTTCCGTACGAGGGCGTTCTGCCCACGCTTGCACGCCGCTACCGCGAGACGGACTCGGAGGAGATGCGTGAGAGCTACGAGGACTATATGACGGAGACCCCGTGTACGGCGTGCCACGGCGCGCGGCTGAAGCCCGAGACGCTTGCCGTCACGATTGGCGGCAAGAGCATCGCCGATCTCACGGCACTTACGATCCGTGAGGCGGATGCGTTTCTCGCAGAGGCGGAGAAGGATTTTTTTCCCCGCGCGAGGCGAAGATCGCCGTGGAGATCCTAAAGGAAATCCACGCACGGCTGAATTTCCTCCTCGATGTGGGATTGGACTATCTGACACTCTCACGCGCGGCGGGGACGCTCTCGGGCGGCGAGGCACAGCGCATCCGTCTCGCAACGCAGATCGGCTCGGGGCTGATGGGGGTACTCTACATTCTCGACGAGCCGAGCATCGGACTGCATCAGCGCGACAATAACCGTCTGCTTGCGACCCTGCGCCATCTGCGCGACCTCGGCAATACGCTGATCGTTGTGGAGCACGACGAGGACACAATGTATGCCGCCGATCACATCATCGACATCGGCCCCGGTGCGGGCGAGCATGGCGGTGAGGTGGTCGCAGAGGGGACGGCGGCGGAGATTATGAAAAAAATCCCGCATCCGTCACGGGGCAGTATCTTGCACGGAAAAAAAGTTTATCCCTGTGCCCACCGAGCGGCGCAAGGGTAATGGCAACTTCCTCGAAGTGGTGGGTGCAGCAGAGAATAATCTCAAGGAAATCAACGTGAAGTTCCCGCTCGGGACGCTTACCCTCGTGACGGGGGTGTCCGGCTCGGGCAAGTCCACGCTCGTCAACGAGATTCTCTATCGCGGGGTCGCCTCACGTCTCTACCGTGCGAAGGGGAAGCCCGGCAAGCACAAGAAAATCAAGGGACTGGAGCACATCGACAAGGTCATCAACATCGACCAGCAGCCGATCGGGCGCACACCGCGCTCGAATCCTGCGACCCTATACGGGCGTGTTCGATGCAATTCGCGACCCTGTTCAGTCAGGGTGAGTGAGTCGCGCATGCGCGGGTACAAGGCGGGGCGGTTTAGCTTCAACGTGAAGGGCGGACGCTGCGAGGCGTGCCGTGGGGACGGCATTCTCAAGATCGAGATGCAGTTCCTCCCCGATGTCTACGTTCCCTGCGAGGTCTGCAAGGGCGCACGGTACAACCGCGAGACGCTCGAGGTGCACTATAAGGGCAAGACCATCGCCGAGGTACTGGACATGACGATCGACGAGGCGGTGGACTTCTTTCAGAATGTGCCGCGCATCGCACGCAAACTTGAGATCATCCGCGACGTGGGGCTGGGCTATATCCGCCTCGGTCAGCCCGCGACGACGCTCTCGGGGGAGGCGCAGCGCGTGAAGCTCGCGACCGAGCTGTCGAAGCGCAGCACGGGCAAGACGCTCTACATCCTCGACGAGCCGACGACGGGACTGCACGCGGCGGACATCCATAAGCTGCTCGTCATTCTGCAGCGGCTCGTGGATGGCGGCGACACGGTCGTCGTCATCGAGCACAACCTCGATGTCATCAAGGCGGCGGACTATGTGATCGACCTCGGCCCCGAGGGCGGCGTGCGTGGGGAACCATCGTCGCGAAGGGGACGCCGGAGCAGATCGTAGAGGTCGCAGAGTCCTATACGGGACAATTCCTGAAGCCGTTGCTTGCGGAGAAACATAACTGATTTTACGAACTGAAATAAAGAAGGTAATGCAATGCTGATTTTAGGTCAGATGATCGTATTCTTTTTGATGATCTTTGCGGGAGCACTCGCCCGCCGCTACAAGATCATCATTCCGAACAATCAGGAGCAGTTTTCCTCGCTGATTGTCAATATCGCGTGCCCCTGCCTTATTATCTCCTCGGCGATGCACGCAGAGGAGCACATGAATCTGGCGCAGGTCATTGAGACATATATCGACTATGCCATCCTCCTCGTGATGATGTGTGCTGTCGGTTTCCTGCTCCCGATTCTCCTGCGCTATCGCGGACGGCTGCGCGGTGCGGTCAATCTCTCGTTCTGGTTCAACAACTCGCTCTTTATGGGACTGCCGCTCGTGCAGGGCGTGTATGGCGATCAGGCGGTCGTCTATATGACGCTCTTCTTCATCCCTGTCAATCTGCTTTTTTTCATCTATGGTGTTTCCTCGATTAGTATTCATAAGCGGCGCGGTCTCGAGATGTTCCGTATGCTGCTGAATCCAGGCATCATTGCCTCGCTGATCGCGTGCGTGATCTACTTTGGCGAGATTCCGACGCATCCGCTCATCATGCAGGCATTCTCCATGCTTGGGGCGATGACCGCGCCGCTCGCGATGATGATGATCGGTGCGTCGCTGAAGGACATTCACATGCGTCACATGCTGACGGACCGCAAACTGCTCGTCTATACGTTCCTCAAGGCGGTTGTCCTGCCGATTCCGATTCTGTTCCTCATGAAACTCTTCGTGACGAATCCCTATATCCTCGGGTGCAGTCTCGTCATCGTTGCTGCGCCGACGGGCGGTATGGTGGCGATGGTGGCTTTGCTCTACAACAAGGTCGCCTATCCTCTGATGACGGAGATCATCGCACTCTCCACCGTCATCTCGGTGGCAACGATTCCATTTGTCTCGATGATTACGGGACTTTGACCGCAACGGGAGGTACATTTGCTCACTGCTTTGGTAATTTTTTTGCTCGGCATCCTTGCATCGCTCACGTTCAGCCTATACTTCCTCCGCTACCTGGCAGAGGGGCGGAGGCTTCGTGCGTCGCGCATCGCTCTTGTGCTCTTTGAGCTCGGCAGTGTCGGCGGGTTGTTCTTCCTGTTCAGTACGCATCGGACGGATGGCTGGGCGGGGCTCGTGACGCTGCCGATCATTCTGCTGCTCGTGGCGCAGATGATTGTGCTTGCTCTTGTGGTGGGGGCCGTTCTGCTACGATTTTTCCTGCGAAAGGTGCAAAATGCGCCCTACGATGAGGGGCGGCGGCGCGTGCTGAAAAATGCGGCACTCTACCCTGCAGCGGGTGTTCTGCTTAGCAGCTACGGTGCGTTTATCGAGCGAAAACATACGGTGCGCCGTGACTATACCATCCCTGTGCCGAACCTGCCGCCCGAGGCGGACGGCATGGTGATCGCGCAGATCAGCGACGTGCATCTCGGTACGTTTTTCTCCGTGGAGGATTTTGACGCACTGCTCACGGAGACTGCTGCGGGCGGTGCAGATCTTCTCGCCGTGACGGGCGATGTATTCGACGATGAGCCGCTGAACGCGCGTGCTGCTGAGGTGCTCGCTGCGCATATCGGAGATTTCCGCGACGGGATCTGGTACTGCATTGGCAACCATGAATACTATCACAGTGGTCGCCCAATTGTTGACCGCATGGCGGAAGAGGGGCGTGTGCACGTCGTGCTGAACTCTGCGGCGCGGGTCGCAGGGCGCGGTACACTCTACATCGCCGGTGTGGACTACCCGTTTGCACGCGGTGATGCGTTTGATCCGCAAAAAAAGGCGTATTTTGCAGCGGCGATAGCGGATGTTCCGCGTGACGCTGTTACCGTTCTGCTCGCGCATCATCCCGAGTTTATCGACGATGCGGCGGCGCATGGCTCTGTTCCGCTGACGCTGACGGGGCATACGCACGGCAGCCAGTTCGGTCTCCTCGGTTTGCCGCTCTTCCCTGTGTTCAAGTACACACGCGGCATGGTGCGCATCGGAGACAGTTACGGCTATGTGCATACGGGCAACGGAAGCTGGTTCCCACTGCGGATTGGCTGCCCGCCCGAGATTGCATATTTTAGATTGGAGAGAACAGTACAATGAGTTGGATGGACGACTATACCGCCCTCCGCGAGGACATTCATCAGGGCTATATCTACGAGGCGATCGAGGCGATCCTCTATCTGCGTGCACACGAGGAGATTCCTGCGGATGAGCAGTGGCGTTTCTCGGAGATGATGGGCGCGTGCTGCCGTGCACTCGCCGATACGGAGGGCGCGATTGCGGCGTACTTCGAGGCGGCGACCGAGGATAAATTTCTCCGCAGTCAGCGGCAGCATTTCTCCAACTATCTCTACCTCTGCCACGCCGTACCGAACCTCACGCCAAAGGAGCTTAAGGCGCAGTTCGATATGTACGCGACGCTCTACCGCCATGAGGAGCCGCTGCCGCCGCGTGCCAATGTGCGGCATGAGCGGCTGCGCATCGGCTTTCTGGCGGAGCATTTCCTCAGCTCGTCCTCGTCTCTCTTCTATGAGGGGCTTCTGCACGGGCTGACGGAGGACTACGATGTCTATGCGTATTCGCTCAGTGACCGAACGGATGGTTTCACCGAGAGCCTGCGCGGCGCAGTGAACTACCACGCACTCGCGAATCTCTCCATCGAGGAGCAGGCGGAACGGATTCGTGCGGACGAGATCGACGTGCTCGTTGACCTCGGCGGACACACGGATGGCGGTATGACCCTGATGGTGCTTGCGCGCCGTCCCGCACCCGTACAGATTTCGGGCATCGGCTGGTTCGCAACGACGGGTGTTCCCTTTGTGGACGGCTTTTTGACGGACGATGTGTTGTCTCCTGCGGGCACGGAGGAGTTCTACAGTGAGCAGCTGCTGCGTCTGCCGCACGCATTCCACTTTACACCGGACCGTGCGATGCGTGCGCGTGCGGTGGCGGAGCGTCCTGCCGATGCGCCTGTGACGTTCGGCGTGTTCCAGAACTTTATGAAGATCAACGAGGAGTGTCTCAAGGTCTGGGGACGGATTCTGAAAAAAACTGCCGCAGGCGCAGCTGATCCTACAGGATGCCGCCGTGGACAGTCCCCTGCGCGTGACGACGATCCTGGAGATGATCGAGGGGCTGAAACTGCCCGCGAAGCGCATCTTTGTGCGGACGGGAAAACGGGATTATCTCGGAGACTACGGGGACATCGACATCGCCCTCGACACCTTCCCCTATGCGGGCGGTGCATCGACGGCGACAGCACTCTATATGGGCGTGCCAGTTGTGAGCCTGCGCGGGGAGACGCACCACGCATCGCGCCTCGGCGCAGCGATGCTCACGGCGGCGGGAAAGTCGGCATGGATTGCGGAGGATGCCCGCACGTATGAGAATCTTGCCGTACGGATGGCGGAGGATATTGCTGTCGTGCGTGCAAGTCGTACAGCACTGCGTGCAGAGGTGGAGAAGTCCGCATTGATGGATGAAGCAGCCTACCTCAGCGCAGTCATGGACGCGATCGAACGCATCTGGGCAGAGCGCGGAGACTTTGCGCGGTGAGGACGGAGATCCTTGACCTCCTTGCACCGAGTGCGGAACGCCTTTGCATTCTTGTCGTCGATGGCTCGGAGCACCTTGCGCGGCTGCGGGAGATGTATCCGAATGCCGAGATGCACGCCGTTACGCCATACGAGGAGATTGCGGAGAACGAGATGGTTGCCGCGCTCGGCGTGCACTGGCACATCCTCGACTGGCGGCGCGACAGGTTACCATTTGCGGAGGAGACGTTTGACCGTATCGTCTCGGCGTTTGCGATTGAGTGCGCCTATGAGCCGTATGACGCGCTCATGGCTTTGAACCGTACACTTAAGGAAACGGGGACGCTCTATACCTGCTACACCAACATCCGCTATCATCGTCTGCTTGCGGCTCTGCGTGACGGTGAGTTCCGCGTGCGCGGGGAGCGTCACCTGTATGCGAAGCCGGAGATTGTACGTCTGCTGAACGACACGCTCTACAAGGAGATTCACTTCTTTGCGGGGGAGCGCGACGACGATCCATCGGCGGGGAGGCATGGGCAGAGGAGGGCTTTCAAAACGTCAGCGACGACCTCATAACGCGCACATGGCTCATACAGGGCATCGCGCAGTACGGCGGCAGCAACGAACCTCAAACTGTTCTTCTCACAGGAGAAACGGCGCAGGATCGCGCGCCTCCTGCACCGCATCGAGTACGATGCTGCATCAGAGACTGCCGTGATGGAGCTTGGCGAGCTCTGTACGCACGAGGGAATCTTTTACGATTATCTTTCGGATTTTATTGCAGAGGTCTGTGTGCATGAGGAGAAGGTGCGGGCAATACTGAGAGATGTGCTCGAAGAAATTTAAGAGTAAACCATAACATAATATTTAGTTGACGAAACAAAAAAACCCTGCCTTATAATAGATGACATAAACATAATCTATGACAAGGCAGGTATTTTTTTATGCGCGAAAATCGTGTAAATGAACTGACGAAGAAGATCATCGCGGGCTATCGTATCAGTCGTGCGGATGATCGCTCCGTCTTTATGGATACACCGATCGAGGAGCTTGGCGAGGGGCATACCGTCTCCAAAAAGCATTTTTGCGGCAATCACATCGATCTGTGCACGATTGTCAACGGGCGCAGCGGGCGATGCGGCGAGGACTGCAAATACTGTGCACAGGCAGGGCGGCACAAGACAGGGTGTCGATACCTATAACTTTATGGCACAGGCGGATCTGATCGCGCACGCAAAAGGCAAATCAGGATGCAGGTGCAAACCGCTTCTCCATCGTCACCTCGGGCGGTGCGCTCTCGGGTGCGGAGTTTGAGCAGGCTCTGGATGCCTACAAGGAGATGCGCCGCACGCTGTCCATTGATCTCTGTGCCTCGCATGGGCTGCTCACGCGCAGTCAGTTCCGCCGCCTGCGCGAGGCGGGTGTGACGAGCTATCATCACAATATCGAGACATCGGAACGCTATTTTCCCGAGATCTGCACGACGCACAGCTATGCCGATCGCATTCGAACGATCAAGGCGGCACAGGCGGAGGGGCTTTGCGTCTGCTCGGGCGGTATCATCGGTATGGGGGAGACGTGGGAGGATCGCTTTGACATGGCGTTCGCACTGCAGGAGCTCGGCATCGAGTCCATCCCGCTGAACTCGCTCATGGCAATTCCGGGCACGCCGCTCGAACATCTCGCGCCGCTCTCGGGTGAGGACATCCTCAGAACGATTGCGATCTTCCGCTTCATCAATCCGACCGCGAACATTCGTCTTGGGGCGGGGCGCAAGCTTCTTCCCGAGAACGGGGCGACGGCATTTCGTGCCGGTGCATCCGCCTCTATCACGGGCAATATGCTCACGACGTCGGGGACGACCATTGCCGAGGATATGGAGCTCATCCGAGAGATGGGGTTCACCAACCGCGATGAGGACTGCCGCGTGTCATCGGGGGCGTGCGGTGCACGTTGACATTGATTCCTTCAATATTTACATATAAAATTAGGGACGCTGCAAAATGCAGTGTCCCTAATTTTATCAGCGATTCCTATAGATACTCTTCAAACTTCTCCATATCGACAATCCGTATGCTGCGCCCTGTCGCCTCGATGATGCCCTCGCGCTGCATCGCACTCAGCTCGCGTGAGAGGGAGGGGCGGCTGACGGCGAGGTAGGCGGCGATGAACTCGCGGCTGACCGTGAGCGTCACACGTCCATCTTTGCCGATGTGCGGGAACAGATAGCGGACAATCTTCTCGCGCAGCGTGCCGCTTGCGAGAATTTTTGAGCTTCGTGTGCATTGCATACGCCTTGCCGGCAAAGATCCGCATGAGGTTGCGCTGGACGATCAGTGCGGAGCGGCGCGGTGCTTCGCCCACATCAAGGGTGAAGAGATGGCTCGATACCTCGAGCAGCTTTACCTTCGTCACCGCGCGTACATACATATCATACGGCCGTTTCAGCACCTCGTAGACCTCGCCGAACATATCGCCCGGGCGGTCGATCTCCGAGATGAAGATCTGCCGTCCCGAATAGGTGTCCTTGAGGATGTGCACCTCGCCCTCGAGCAGAATGTAGAGTGAGTGGGGGACATCCCCGTCATGAAAGATGACTGCACCCTTTGGATAGGAGCGTAGTGCCACATCGCTGGAGGCAAGCAGCTCTGCTACGTCCTCCTCGTTCATACCCTGTGCGAGACTTGTCTCGGCGAGAATCTGGGCGGCGTTTTTCCTTTATCATGGGCGTACTCCTGCATATATGAAAAAAACCGTCCCCATGGGACGGCATTGGATACATACATGGTGCTCACTGAGGGATTCGAACCCCCGACCCCCTCCATGTGACGGAGATGCTCTACCAACTGAGCTAAGTGAGCCTGAGATGAAAAAAATCCGCACGATTGCGGATGAATAATCAAATGGTGGGGTTAACAAGATTCGAACTTGTGACCTCCTCGATGTCAACGAGACACTCTAACCAACTGAGCTATAACCCCATTTGTTCGCCGCTCATGTCCAAACGACAAGATGAATTATAACAAGGGATAGGAAATCTGTCAAGGGAAAAATTTTTTTGAGACGTGGAAATTTTTCGACAATGAATTCTTATATAACCTATAAAAAGTGATATGAAAAGTTTTTTTGTTGACAAGATAGGATGTTCAAGATATAATACCAATATCACATATCAAATATATATGAATTGGAAAGGAAAAAGCAAAATGGAAGATATCGGAAATGTAGAAGCCTATATCGCAGAAGAGTTTCAATGGTTTCATCGCCATCCTGAGCTTTCCTACGAAGAAGTTGAAACCACTAAGCGCATCCGTGCATCCTTGGAACGTGCGGGAATCCGTATTCTGGATCTGCCGCTCAAGACGGGACTTGTTGCGGAGGTCGGCGCAGGTGAGACCATTGTTGCCCTGCGCAGTGATATTGACGCACTGCCCATCGAGGAACAGACGGATCTGCCGTATCGCTCGGAGCACGCAGGGCGTATGCACGCCTGTGGGCACGATTTTCACATCGCTGCGGTGCTCGGTGCAGCGTTGCTGCTCAAGCAGCGCGAGGCAGAGCTCGCGGGACGCGTGCGCATCTTCTTTCAGCCGGCGGAGGAGGCTCCGGGCGGTGCGAAGGTGCTCATCGAGGCGGGGGCGCTGCAGGATGTCACGGCGATCTTTGGGCTGCACGCATCGCCGCTCCTTGAGGTCGGCACGGTCGGCATCTCGGCAGGTGCGGTGATGGCGGCGGTGGATCGCTTTGTGTTCCGCTTTCGCGGCAAAGGCACACACGCCGCACATCCCGAGGCGGGGGTGGATCCGATTCCGCTGGCGGCAGCGTTTGTGCAGTCGGTACAGACGGTTGTCGCACGCAATCTCAATCCGTTCTCCGCAGGGCTTGTGAGTGTCACGCACATCGAGGCGGGGAATACGTGGAATGTCATTCCTGAGGAGGTTCTCGTCGAGGGGACGACGCGCAGCATGAATGCGCAGGAGCGTGCACACATCCGAGCGCGTGTCTGTGCGCTTGCGGAGCAGTTGGCGGCGGCGTATGGTGCGACGGTAGAGACGGACTGGTACGAAGGTCCGCCGGCAACGCTCAACGATGGCTTTTGGGCGGTGTATGCAGAGGAAAAAAAGCAAAGGAACGCAATCTGAATGTAGTTCCCGCGCCAAAGTCGCTCGGTGGTGAGGACTTTGCCTTCTATCAGGAGAAAGTATCGGGGATGTTCGTCCTCGTCGGCACGGGGCTTTCCCCGCGCTCCACAATCCGAGCTTCCGCATTGACCCGAGCGCACTCGCACCGACGGCGCATTACCTTGCGGAGCTCGTATGTGGTGCATTTAAGAAAGAGAAGGAACGATGATCGATTTGTGAATGTTCACAAGGACTTCCTTGTGAACGGGAAGCCTGTTACGGCACTGCAGGAGGTCAGCCTCAAGATCCCGGACGGGGATATCTTCGGTGTCATCGGTTTCAGCGGTGCGGGAAAGTCGACGCTCCTGCGTATGGTCAACGCGCTCGAAAAGCCCGATCACGGGCACGTGCTGCTCGATGGGAAGGCGGTGGACGAGCTGTCCTCCAAGGAGCTGCGGCAGGCGCGCAAGAAGATCGGCATGGTCTTTCAGCAGTTCAACCTGCTCGAGTCCAAGACTGTGCGGGAAAATATTGCGATACCGCTCCGACTGGCGCATGACCGCACGCAGGAGGAGATTGATGCGCGTCTCAAGCGATTGTTGGAGTTTGTAGAGCTCACGGACAAGGCGGATGCCTATCCGTGGCAGCTCTCCGGCGGGCAGAAGCAGCGCGTCGGCATTGCGCGGGCACTCGCGACGCAGCCGTCGATCCTGCTCTGCGACGAGGGCAACCAGTGCGCTTGATCCGGAGACGACGGACTCGATTCTGAAACTGCTCGCACGCATCAATCAGGAGCTCGGCATTACAATCCTCTTTGTCACGCATCAGGTGCAGGTGATACAGAAGCTCTGCCGTCATGTCGCCGTGATGGAAAACGGCAGGGTGATCGAGCACGGTGCGACGCTCGATATCTTCTCCGCTCCGCGCGAGGCGATGACGCGGCGGTTCGTGCGGGCGGTCATTCCCGACGAGCTGCCCAAGAGTATATGGGAAGCACTGCAGGAGGAGCAGCGCAACTATCGCTTGCTGCGGCTGCGATTTCTCGGCGAACAGGCGAAGGGGAATCTGCTCTACCGCATTCAGCGGGAGTTTTCCGTCGAGACCAGTGTGCTCTTTGCCTCGGTTAGCGAGATCGAGGAGCAGGTTCTGGGGATATTCATTGTCCAATTCATCGGTGAGGACGCAGAGGTCGCGCGCGTGGAGGACTATATTCACGCACAGGGCGTGGAGTGGCAGGAGGTGAATCCATGATGGAGTTAGGCGTACCAAATGCGCAGATCTTACTTGCGGCGCAGGAAACGCTCTATATGGTCTTTGTTTCGCTGGCGATCGGCACGCTGCTCGCAATGGTGCTTGCCGTTGTGCTGATCCTCACGCGGCCGCTCGGCATCCTGCCGCACAGCTGGACGTATCAAATTGTGAACATCACAGTCAACGTCGTCCGCAGCGTACCGTTCATCATTCTCATGGTGTTCATCCTGCCGCTGACGAAGATGATTGTCGGGACGCGAATCGGTACAACAGCGGCACTCGTTCCGCTCGTGGTGTTCATCACGCCGTATCTCACACGTCTCTTTGAGAACTCTCTTCTTGAGGTGGATCATGGCATTGTAGAGGCGGCTCAGGCGATGGGCGCGTCTTATTATGAGATCGTCCGCTACTTCCTCCTGCCGGAGGCGAAGGGGTCGATGATCCTGTCCGTGACGACGGGAACCATCGGGCTTCTCGGAGCGACGGCGATGGCGGGCGCAATCGGCGCGGGCGGCGTGGGTGATCTCGCGCTGACGTATGGCTATGAGCGTATGAACTTCCCGCTCATGCTCTTTACCGTCGTCGTCCTCATCGTCTTTGTGCAGATCATACAGTCGGTGGGCAATTACTTTTGCCGCGCGTGCGCGTGGGCATTGAGTTAATATTTATAGAAAGCAGGAAATTTTATGAAATTCAGGAAAATATGGACGCTCGGTCTGGCCGTTGTTCTCAGTGCGGGGGTAGTCGCGGGCTGCGGCAGTGAACAGGCATCGACGGATAAGAAGACCATCACCTACAGCAAGTCGCAGGGGCCGTACTCGGAGCTGTTTGAGAACGGTGTGAAGCCGATCCTTGAGAAGCAGGGCTATACGGTCACAGGCAAGGATCTGAGCGACCTCCTGCAGGCGGATGTGGCTCTCAACGACGGTGAGGTGGACTTCAACGTCGAGCAGCACACGGCGTACATGGAGAACTTCAACAAGAAGCAGGACGGACACCTCGTGGCTCTGACCCCGATTCCGACCGTTCCGGCGGGCATCTATGCGGGGAAGAAGGACAACCTCACACAGATCGCGAATGGCGACACCATCGCCGTGCCGAACGATGCGTCCAATACGGCACGCGCCTACGCGCTCCTGCAAAAGGCAGGGTGGATCAAGCTCGATCCCGCGAAGGATCTCGCGACGGTGACGCAGCAGGACATCGTCGAGAATCCGCACAACCTGAAGTTCACGGAGATGAAGTCGCTCAACATTCCTGCGGTGCGCGGTGATTTCGCCTACATTGTCATCACGGGCTCGATTGTCTACAATGCGAAGATTGACCCGTCGACGGCACTTCTCAAGGAGGACATCCTGCCGCATCTCCTGCTGCAGCTCGTCGTACACGAGAAGAACAAGGACGCGAAGTGGGCGCAGGACATCGTCAAAGCCTATCACTCGGATGAATTCAAGGACTATCTGAAGAAGAACGACAACGGGCTCTGGTTTGTGCCGGAGAACTGATCGAATCAAACGGGATGAACGTACAAAAAAATCGTATGTTCATCCCGTTTTTTTCTTGTGTTTGCAGTGAAAAAGATAAAATATAGGAAGCAGCAAGATAACGAGGAGGGACGCTTATGATGAATCGACAAGGGTACAACCCATTGAATGACTATCTCTTCAAATTCATCTTTGGCAGAGAGGAACGCAAGCGTATCACTCTTAGTTTTCTCAACGCTGTTTTTGAATCGCGAGGGAGAAGATGCCCTCATGGATATCACCTTTATTGACCGTGAATTTGATCCACAGTTTGCAGACGACAAGCGTTCACAGCTCGATATTTATGGAATTGCGAGCGATGGCAGTCAGATCAACATAGAGGTTCAGCTGGTAAATCTCTACAATATGCAGAAGAGGACGCTCTACTATTGGGCGCGGATGTATCAGACCCTTCACAAGGGAGCGGAGTATCAGGATCTGAACCCGTCCATTACCATCAATCTCTTGAACTTTCAGCTGCTTCCGCAGGAAAAATCCACATAATATGTACGGGATCTATGACATTGTGAGCGGACATCGGCTGACGGAAGATTTGGAGATTCATTTCCTTGAAATTCCGAAGTTCAAGTTGAAATCGGTGAAGGAGATGAAGCGTCTTGAAAAGTGGCTTGCCTATTTTTCAAACAAACTGAACGAAAGAGAAACGGAGGAACTGGCGATGAGTGAGACGGCAATTAACGAGGCGATTCAGGCAGAGCGCGTCTTTATGCAGAGCGATGTGGAGCGATGGCAGTACGAGCAGCGGGAAAAAAGCAATGCGTGACTACATCAGTGCAATGTCCACCTCACGCCGTGAAGGACTTCGTCAAGGGCTTGAGGAGGGGCGGCGCGAGGGACAGCGCGAAGGTCGCCGCGAGGGGATGCTGGAGATGGCTCGTTCCTTGCTTGCCTTAAACGTTCCCGTGGATGTGATCGAAAAAAATCCAGTGGGTTGACCCACACGGAGATACGTGCCCTTCAATCACAGAAAAAAAGATGAGATATCGTGAACGCAAAGATGTTTAGGAAGCACTGATAAATTCAGCACTGCCATCTTGATGCATCTGTTTTCGCCCTGCCTGTGTCGACAAATCCTCCACATAGCCTTTGCTATGCGTCCGGTTTGTCTCCTTGGTAGGACAAAAAATCTGCACCAATCTGACAGACTTCATTTTATCAGCGATTCCTTAACTCAAAAATAAATGGGTGCTGCACGAAGCTGAAAAAGTTCGTGCAGCACCCATTTTTATCATTCTTTTTGTTGCTTATTTTTTCGTCGTTTCTTGCGTTCGCTGACTTGCTCTGTTTCAACGGGAGCTGTGCCGTGCTCACGCAGTCCGAGGCAGAGGAAGATCGCAAGGGCGACGAGACCGAAGCCGAGACTGGTCATCTGGGCACTGGTAAAGAGTCCGAGGTATTTCTCCGTGTAGTCGCCGCGCAGGTATTCGAGCGCAAAGCGCACGAGACTGTAGAGCATGACGTAGAGGGCGAAGCACTGCCCGCGTGCGTGTCCACGTGCGCGGAAGATGAGGAGCAGGGCAAAGATGACGATGTCGAGCTGCCCCTCCCAGACCTCCGCCGGCCAGAGCGGCTGCGCACCGTAAGTGTGGTGCGCGAGGGTGGTGTCGGGGTAGAGGATGCCGTAGCTGCTGCCCGTCGGTGCGCCGAACGCATCTCCGTTGAGGAGGTTCGCACACCTGCCGAGAGCCTGTCCGAGCACAATCGCAGGAGCGGCAACGTCCATAAAGTGAATAGTGTCGAGCTGGTGCTTTCGGCTGTAAAGGATGCCGACGAGTACACCGAGAAAGACACCGCCCTGGATCGCCATGCCGCCCTGCCAGACATTCAGAATCTCGGTCAGGTGGTGCTGGTAGTAGTCCCAGTCAAAGAAGAATACATCCCAGAGCCGTGCGCCGAGAAGTCCTGCGATGCCGCAGTAGATGCCGAGATCGGGAAGGTGCTTTTCGTAGCCGCGCCCGTCCACCTTTGCGAGAAAGTAGCCGACACCCGTCGCGAGCAGGATGGAAAGGGAGATGACGACACCGTACGAGCGGATGGGGAAGTCTCCGATGTAGAAGAGATATTGATGCAAGAGATGCCGCCGATCTATTCCGCTTCAAAAAGCGGAAGTGCCTCGAGGAAGATGATGTCCGTGCGCTTTGCCGCATCGCCCTCGGCAAGCACGGCAGCCTGTCCGACGACGTGTGCGCCCGCCTTTTCAGCGAGATTGCCGAGGGCCGTCATGGAGCCGCCCGTACTGATGACATCGTCGAGGAGGAGCACCTTGCGTCCTGCGATGCGGTCGATATCGGAACGCATGAGGTAGAGACGCTGCTTGCCCATTGTCGTAATCGATTCATCCTCGACCCAGATCGGATCTTCCATGTATGCCTTGACAGACTTGCGTGCTGTGATGTAGTAGGGCATTCCAATCTGTCGTGCAAGCTCCGCCGCGAGGGGATGCCCTTCGTCTCGGCGGTCATGATGATCTCTGCTTCGGCGGGAACTTTTTTTGCGAGTTCACGCGCACAGCTTTCGCAGAGTTCGACATCGCCGAGCATGACGAAGCCGGCAATTGCAAGACTGTCGCTCAGGTTGAGGATGGGGAGACTGCGTTTGCAGCCCGCGACGGTGAGATCGTAGAATCGTTTTGCCATAATGCACCCTTTAGAGTCCTTTCTCCGTGAGGACGAGCTCTACGGCGTTCAGTACGTCGTTGATATTGTCCTCGGTGATGATGAGCGGCGGCTGAAACGCCATGACGTTGCGTCCGATGCCGTTCTTGCCGACGATAAAGCCGCGGTTCTTCAGCTCTTCGAGCACGGCATCCAGTTCGGCGGCGGCAGGGGATTTGTCCGCGTGGACGAACTCCGCGCCGACCATCAGTCCGAGCCCGCGCACGTCGCCGATGATGGGGTGACGTTTCTGGATTTCCCGCAGTCCTGTGCGCAGCTGCGCTCCACGCCGTTCGGCGTTCCCGATGAGATCGTGTTCCTCGATATAGCGGATGACATGAAGGCCTGCCGTTGTGGAGACGGGGTTGCCGCCGAGTGTCGATGCGCCGGGCTTTGTGTAGGTGTTTGCGACCTCGGGGGTTGCGATGAATGCACTGATGGGGGCACCGTTGCCGAGTGCCTTTGCCATCGTCATAATGTCTGGGGAGACACCGAAATGCTCGATGGCAAACATTTTGCCCGTGCGTGCAAAGCCCGTCTGTACCTCGTCCGCGATGAAGAGTACGCCGTAGTGGTCGAGGATCTCCTTGACGCGTTTGAAGTAGTTCTTTGGCGGGACAATGATGCCCGCATTGCCCTGAATGGTCTCAGCTATGAATGCGGCAGGTCGTCCCGAGGTGGCACTCTTGATCGTCTCTTCAAGCTCGTAGGTGCAGTCGATGCCACACTCCTCGGGTGTATGCTGATGCGGGCAGCGGTAGCAGTAGGGATTTTTGACGAAGTGGATGCCGCCGACGGGATTTGGATCGGTGCGCCACATGGAGATGCCCGTGAGGGCTCATCGTGAGCTTTGTGCGCCCGTGGAGGCCGCCGCGCAGAGCGATGAACTCACTTGACCCTGTTGCAATCTGGGCGAGGAGTGCCGCGCCCTCGTTCGCCTCCGTTCCCGTGGAGCAGAAGAAGCTCTTTTGGAGTTTTCCGGGCGTAATGCGTGCAAGCTGCTCGGCGAGGTTGACGAAGTTCTCCGTGAGGTAGATGTTGCAGACGTGTTGGAGCGTGTTCAGCTGCTCCGTGACGGCGGCATTGATCGCGGGATTGCAGTGCCCGCAGTTGATGACGGAGACACCTGCAAAGCAGTCAAGATATTTCCTGCCCTCGCTGTCGTAGAGGTACTGCATCTCGCCGCGCACGATCTGGCGCGGCTCGCTGTAGAAATGCCCGAGGCAGGGCATGATGTATTTCTTCTTCTTTTCCAGGATGGCGGCTGCGCCGATGTATCCGTTCTCGTTTGGGGAAGTTGTCTCCATGGAATATACTTTCTAGTAACAAAAAAATTCACTCATGTCATGCTCCACGCAAACACCTCGTTACGCAAGTGATCGCATGCTTATCTGCCTAAATACCTGCGGACTTCTTAAACGCGCTGCGCTTGAACGAAAGAAATCCGCAGGGGGCAGAACGCACGAGCGGTCAACGTCATCCAATCGCACTTCGCTATCGCTCGTGTTCTTGGGCCGTTTTCGCATGCGACCTGTTACCCAATCAGCTACGTCCTATGGACTTGCTTCTTGGACAGGTCAGTATTTACTCACTTGCTTCACTAGGGTTTGCTTAGGAGCATTGCATCGCCACATTTTTTTCCCCTAGCGTTAAATGGAATTGCGGCTCTGGCGGAAACGGTAGGTGCCGATGCCCAAGGGGCGCGGCGCAATCTCTGTGAGGCGGTCAAAGTCCGCCGCTCGGAAGCCGTCACTGCCCGCCGCGAGGCGGTCGAGTGCAGCGCGGTAGATGCGGACGATCTCTGCAGTCACGTCCGCCGTATAGTCCTGCGCCTCGATGCGATAGGAGCCGAGTCCGTTGAACTTCTCAAGGTAGGGATAGAGACAGAGATCCTTTGCAAAGTAGATGTGGTTGCGCCCATACTGGTCGACGCGGATCGGGTGCACGCCGCCCGCTTCGTCGCGAAATGCGTAGAGGCGATCCAACAGCTCGGGTGCAGCGAGGTCACTGTAGTTCGGCAGCGACATCGCGGGGAAATTGTAGTCGCAGATCATGGACTCGTACGAGCCGTGGACGACTGCCTCGATGGGCAGCACAGCGTTCTCGACGATCTCGCGCAGCTGCTGAAACGAAAGCTCGTAGGAGGCGGTTGCCATTGTCAGCCCGTTCTCCTTGAGGAAGGTGACGGCGAGATGGTTGAAGATGTTGAACGAGTGATCTGCCTGCACGGGCAGCTTTGTGAGCGTGCGTGCGAGCTTCAGCGTACCGAGGTTGCCGACCATAATGCCGTCCACGGGGATATCGTTCAGTGCGGTAAAGAACTGCTCGAGTTCGCCGCACTCACGGCGCATGGTCGTGCGCGATGTGTTCACGACGACGCGTGCGCGTCCTGCCGCATAGCGGACGAGATCCTCGTAGTCCGTGAGCTTCCACGGGCGGTTGGGGCGGAATGCCTCGCCGCCGACGTAGACGGTATCTGCACCCGCATCCACCGCCGCACGCGCAGCATCGACCGTGCCAACGCGAACGCTGAGGTGGCGGCTCGGCGCATTCTCCTTTTCCATCGGACGTTCGGCGCGCAGCACCTCGTCGGCAAAGCCCGCCTCCTCGACCGCCTGGCTGAAGAAGCGCGGTTCGCGCTCGCCCGTCATGCCGATATCGACGGCGGTCGGCTGTCCGAACGCAAACGTCGTCGTGTAGTCACGTACGCGGTTGTCGTAGAGCGTACGCCAGCCCTTCTCATCCGTTGTGTAGCCGTTCGGGTCGGCAATGTATGCGTCAATCGCCTTGCGGTAGGTGGAGACGAGCCGCGCGATGAACTCGGGCGAGCGCATCCGCCCCTCGATTTTGAACGAATAGACCCCCGCCTGAATGAGTGCGGGGATGGAGCGGTACATACACATATCCTTGAGTGCGAGCTTGTAGGGCCCGGGGCTGTTCGCATCGAGCACTTCTCCTGTCGTCTCGTCGATGAGGGCGAACGGCCAGCGGCAGATCTTCATGCAGCGTCCGCGGTTGCCGCTCTGTCCGAAGAGTACTCCGGAGTGGATGCACTGACCGCTCTCGGAGATGCACATATCGCCGTGCATGAAGTACTCGACCTCGATGCCCGTGCGCGCGCGGAAAAGCGCGAGTTCGGAGAGCGTCATCTCGCGTCCGACGACAATGCGCGTGATGCCGTACTCCTTGAGCTTTTCGATGGCGTGCTCGTTGTGCGTGTTCATCATGACGGAGGTGTGCAGGGGGACGGTGATGCCCATCTCGTGTACGAGTTCGAGCACGGCGAAGTCCTGGACGAGGATCGCGTCGGGACGGATCTCGTTGAGGTAGGCGAGGTATTCGCGCAGCGCGGGCAGCTCCTCGTTGCTGATGAGGTTGTTGAGCGTCACGTAGAGTTCGACGTTGTGCGCGTGCGCGTAGTCGACGGCATCCTTGAGGCGCGCATCGTCAAAGTTAAAGTCGCCCTCGTGCAGACGCATATTGAAATGTTTGCCGCCGAGATAGACGGCATCCGCACCCGCTGCAATGCCTGCGGTCATGGCATCCCATGTGCCCGCCGGGGCAAGCAGTTCGACGGATTTTTCGGTGTAACAGCATTGTGTAAAAAAACTCCTTCTGGCTGGAGAACTTGTTGCTCCGATCAACGAAGCATTCCCCAATATTGCTTATGATTATAGCAGGAAAAAGCCACTTCTTTCAAACGATGTCAAAATAGCAAAAAAGAATGAATATAAATAGAAGTTTTTTCCTTGCTCTCCTTGTAAAAGAAATGCTTTTCGGGTATATTATACATAGATTTTATTATACATGCTAGAGGGCATAAATTTTATATAATATACACTGAAATTGGCATAATTTTTTTACCCATCAATTATTGTTTCTGATTATTTATTTTTTTCCTATGTATTTATTTAATCATACAATAAGGAGGCCTGTGTATGGGAGAGTTTGGAAGTCTGGGAATTTTTTTGCTGGTGGCGCTGTTTTTTTCCCCATCATGGCACTCGGTCCTGCATTTCTGTTGCAGCCGAAGCAGCCGTCACCGCAGAAATACATTCCCTACGAGTGCGGCGTTGATTCGATCGGTTCGCCGTATGTGCAGTATCGTGCGGGGTATTTCCTCTACGCGCTGCTGTTCATCGTCTTTGACATCGAGACGGTGTTCCTCTATCCGTGGGCGGTGGAGTTTCAGATGCTCGGCTTGTTTGCGCTCATCGAGATGTTTGTCTTTGTCGGGATCCTTGCGCTCGGGCTCGGCTATGCATGGCGAAAGGGGGATCTCTCATGGAGATAGCGGATCGCGTACCCGAAAGCCTGCGTCACAATGTCTTCGTGGTGAAACTTGACGAGCTCCTGCGCTGGGCACATGCGAGCTCGATCTGGCCGCTGTCCTCGGGGCTCGCCTGCTGTGCCATCGAGATGATGAGTACGGCGACGGCGCGCTTCGATCTCGCGCGGTTCGGCTACGAGGTCTTTCGCCCTTGCCCGCGTCAGGCGGATCTCCTGATCGTCGCAGGGACGCTGACGTGGAAGATGGCAGATCCGATTGTGCGCCTCTACGAGGAGATGCCCGAGCCGAAATATGTGATTGCAATGGGCGCGTGTACGATTGCGGGCGGCCCCTTTGCGGATTCGTATGCCGTTGTGCCGGGCGTGGATGAGATTCTGCCCGTGGATGTCTATATCCCTGGCTGTCCGCCGCGTCCCGAGGCACTGATCGACGGGATGCTCAAGCTGCGCGAGAAGATTCTCCATCCCGAGCGGGTTGCAGCCGAGCGTGCCTATTGGGCGGAGCAGGCAGCGGCAAAGGCGGTGAACGCATGAGAAATGATTATTTATCTGTGGAGGCACTTGCCGGCATCAAGCTCGCATTCCCAAATGCAGCGTACGATGCAGAGGCAGCGCGCGCTGCGGTCTATATCGGTGCGGATGAACTCGTCGCACTCCTGACGTTTCTGCGCGACGATACGGCACTGCAGCTGACGCGCATGGAGAATGTGACGGCGGTCGACTGGAAGGATCGTTTCGAGATGGTCTACCATCTCTTTTCCCCCGTGCATATGCACTGGCTGACGGTGAAGGTGACGCTGCCGCACGATGCGCCTGTTGTTCCCTCGGCAACGGCAGTGTTCCCCGGCGTGGAGTTCGAGGAGCGCGAGGTCTATGATCTCATGGGAATCACGTTCACGGGGCATCCCGATCTCAGGCGCGTCTTTCACCACGAGAACTTCGTCGGGCATCCGCTGCGCAAGGACTTTGTCCCGCCGCCGCCCCCGAACATCCCGCGCATTCGGAAGGAGGGAATGTGATGCCGAGAACCGAGACCCTACACGCTCAACATGGGACCGCAGCATCCCTCGACGCATGGTGTGCTACAGGTGCAGCTCGAGCTTGACGGTGAGCGCATCGTCAAGGCGACACCGATCATGGGCTATCTCCATCGCGGCATCGAAAAAGCTGCTCGAGGATCGGACGTATGCACAGGGGCTCCCCCTATACGGATCGCCTTGACTACATCTCTGCGATGAACAACAATTTCGGCTATGCGCTTGCCGTGGAGCAGCTTGCGGGCATTGAGACAACGCCGCGCGCGGAGTATATTCGCGTCATCATGGCTGAGCTGAACCGCATCAACAGCCATTTGATCTTTATCGGGACGCTCGCGAACGATCTGGGCGCGTCGACGGGAATGCTTTACTGTTTCCGTGACCGCGAGAAGATCCTCGACATTTTCAACCTCGTCTGCGGCGCACGGCAGACCTTCCACTACATTCGCATCGGCGGGGTTAAGGAGGATCTCACACCCGAGGCGGAGGTGCTGATCCGCGCGTTTCTCGATGAAGTTCCCGTTTTTCTTGAGGAATATAACAAGCTTCTGACGGGCAATGAAATTTTTATCCGCCGCATTGTGGGGACATCGCCGCTGACAACGGAACAGGCACTGTCCTACAATATGACGGGGCCGAATCTGCGTGCGACGGGGCTTGCCTTTGACCTGCGCAAGGTGGATGGCTACAGTGTCTACGACGATTTTGACTTTGACATCCCCGTCGGAAAGAACGGCGACAACTGGGATCGCTACATGGTGAAGCTGAATGAGATTGCCGAGAGCGCGAAGATCATCCGCCAGGCGATCGACGGTCTGCCCGAGGGCGACTTTATGGCGAAAAAAGTACCGAAGGTCATCAAGCCGCCGAAGGGCGAGGTGTTCAGCCGTACGGAGGGCACGCGCGGCGAGCTCGGCTTCTACATTGTCAGCGACGGGACGACGAAGCCGTACCGCATCCACATCCGCCGCCCCTCGTTCGTCAATATGCAGGGGCTGGATGCGATGTGCCGCGGTATGTTCATCGGTGACTCGGTCGCCGCATATTCATCCATCGACCCGATCATGGGCGAAGTGGATTGCTGAGAAAGGAGGCAAATGATGGAACTTTCTTTCTTGGGAGCGATTGCGCTCACGCTGCGCGCTGCTGTTTACAGTGTTGTGCCGATCCCGTTTGTGGTTGATCTTGTCATGACCTTCGTCGGCATCGCGCTCCTGCTCGGTATTATCTCAATGGCGGCGATCGTCTTTACCTATGCGGAGCGCAAGATCTGTGCTTTCATCCAGGTGCGCATCGGTCCGAACCGTGTCGGCGGACGCTTCGGCCTTCTCCAGCCCATCGCGGATATGCTGAAACTCGCGAGCAAGGAGGATATCATGCCTGCCGGCGCGGACAAGGTGGTCTGGGCTCTCTCGCCCGCACTGCTCTTTGTGCCTGCGGCACTCGCCTATGCGTTCTTCCCGTTCGATGCGGGCGCGGTGCTCGCCGATGTGAACGTGGGCGTGTTCCTCCTGTTCGCCGTCTCGGGACAGGCGGTTCTGCCGTTCCTGATGGGGGGCTATGCGTCGAACAATAAATACTCGTTCATCGGCGGTATGCGCATCGTCGGGCAGATGCTCAGCTATGAGGCACCGCTGCTCTTTTTCGCTGCTCGGTGTCGTCATGATTACAGGCTCTCTGCGCATGGACGACATCGTGCAGATGCAGGCGCAGACAAGCTGGTTCATCTTCATGCAGCCGCTTGCCTTCATCATCTTTCTGATCGCGGCGGTCGCGGAGACGAACCGCACACCGTTCGACCTCGTAGAGGGCGAGTCCGAGATCATCGCGGGTCCCTTTTACGGAGTACTCAGGGATGCGCTGGGCGCTGTTCTTCCTCGCGGAGTATGCGAACCTCTTGACGGCGGCGATTCTCGCAACGACGTTCTTTCTCGGCGGCTACAGCGGCCCCGAGTTCCCTGCCGGGCTTCGTCTGGTTCGGCATCAAGGCGGTGCTCATGGTGTTTCTCATCATGTGGTTTCGCTGGACGTTCCCGCGCACGCGCGTCGATCAGATCCTCACCTTTGGCTGGAAGGTGCTCGTGCCGCTCTCGATCCTCAATGTCTTTTTGACGGGGGTCGGGATGTATCTCGTCGGTATTGTCTAAAGGAGGGGCTCTGATGTTTGGAAAAGGCCTCTTGACAGGGCATGAGCGTCACATGGAAGCATCTCTGGGGCAAGAAGGAAACGTTCTGCTACCCCGAAGAAAAAAACTTCCGATGACGGATAATTTCCGCGGGGAAACCTCGCGATGGACTGGCGTGTCTGCATCGGCTGCTCGATGTGTGCGAATGCGTGCCCGAACAAGGCACTCGATCTTACCATTGTACAGGATGCAAAGAAAAAGCGTCATATGAAGTCCTATGTGCACAAGTCGGGACGCTGCCTCTACTGCAATCTCTGCGTGGAGGTCTGCCCCGTCAAGACCCTCGTCTGGGACAAAGACTATGCGATTTCGACGTGGAGCAAGGAGACGATGACCCACGACGCAATGACGGACAAGGATCGCGCGGATCTGGAGGAATTCCTCGCGCAGGTCGAAGTTGAGGCAGCGGAGGAAAAGGCGAAGAAGGAAGCCGCTGCCAAGGCAAAGGCGGAGGCGGCCGCGAAGGCAAAAAGCCGAGGCGGAGAAGGCTGCGGCGGAGAATCCGGAGGCGGCAAAGCCTGCGGCAGCGGAAAAACCCGCTGCGCCCGCTGCCGCAGCAAAAGCTCAGGCGGCGGAGAAATCGGCTGAGACGAAGGCGGAGCCGCCCGTCGAAACGAAGGACACGGAGCAGAAAGGAGGGACGGCATGAGCATCATCTTCTATTTTCTTGCGGCGGTGACAATCATCGGTGCCCTCGGTGTCGTCCTGTCCCCGAATGTCGTGCACAGCGCACTCTTCCTCGTCCTCTCCTTTATCGGTGTGGCGGCGATCTACTTTCATATCGGCGCGGAGTTCCTCGGCGCGGTGCAGCTGATGGTCTACAGCGGCGCGGTCGCTGTCCTCATCGTCATGGCAATCATGCTGACGCGCCGCGACTCAATGGCGCAGTCGAATCCCTCGCAGAAGCTCTTTCGCCGCGTGGTGACGGGGCTGCTCGCGGGCGGATTCTTCTTCCTCATCGGTCTCGGCATTGTACTCTCGCCTCTGCCGGGCGGGGAACTCGGCGCGTCTACGGGCGCACAGGAGATTGCGCGGCTGATGCTCGGCACGTACGTCCTGCCGTTTGAAATTGTGGCGGTGCTGCTGCTCGTCGCGATGGTTGGGGCACTTGTCCTCGCGAGGGAGGGATACGGCATGATCGGACTACCGGAACTGCTCTTTGTTGCCGCCGTGCTCTTCTGCATCGGACTTTACGGTCTGCTCACGCGGCGCGGCATCATCCCGATCCTCATGTGCGTGGAGCTGATGCTGAATGCGGTGAACATCAACCTCATCGCATTTGACCGCTTCTATGCACACAATATGGAGGGACAGCTCATGGCGCTCTTCTCGATCGCGGTCGCCGCGTCCGAGATCGCCGTCGGGCTTGCTCTCGCGTTCCGTCTGTATCAGATCCGCTTCACGACGAATGTCGATGAACTGGATACCCTCAGAGATTAGGGGAGGGAGCGATATGTTTACATTTGCACTTACGCATGCCTATCTGATCCCACTCTTCCCCGCGCTGGCATTTCTCATCATCGGACCGTTCACGCGGCAGGAAAAGAATCTCTCTGCAGCGATTGCGATCACAATGATGTCGCTCGCGTTCGCGTTCTCCATCTTTGTCGCACTCGCCACCGTGAACTATCAGATCACGATGAACGATCCGTATGTGATGAAGGCGCTCTGGGCGCAGATCGGCGATGTAAAGCTGACGATGGGCGTGCTCATCGACCCGCTCGCGGCGATGATGCTCGTCATTGTGACGCTCGTTTCGCTGCTCGTCTACATCTACTCCGTAAGCTACATGGAGCACGACGAGGGGATGGGGCGCTTCTTTGCGTTCATCTCGCTGTTCTCGGCATCCATGCTCGGGCTTGTCGTCTCGGTCAACTTCCTCCAGCTCTACGTGTTCTGGGAGGGCGTCGGCCTCTGTTCCTACCTGCTGATTGGGTTCTACTACCACAAGGTATCGGCGCGTGAGGCGGCGAAAAAAGGCGTTCATCACAACGCGCATCGGTGACTTTGGGATGCTGGTCGGCATCCTGCTCGTGCAGATGGTGTTTGGGACGATGGACTTCATCGAGTTGCGTATGCTCGTACCGCCGTACGTTGTTGCTGCGGGCACGGGCTTCCTGACCGTCATCGGTCTGCTGCTCTTTATGGGGCCGATCGGTAAATCCGGTCAGTTCCCGCTGCATGTCTGGCTGCTCGACGCGATGGAAGGTCCTACGCCTACATCGGCGCTCATCCATGCGGCGACCATGGTCGCTGCGGGTGTCTATCTCGTCGCGCGCGCGTTCTTTATCTTCAGTGAATCTCCCTTCGTTATGGACTTTATTGCGGGGCTCGGTGCATTCACGGCACTCTTTTGCCGCAATCATCGCCGTGACACAGCGCAAGTTCAAGTCGGTGCTTGCCTACTCGACGATTAGTCAGCTCGGCTATATGATGCTCGCGGTCGGTGTCGGCGCGTTCTCCGCCTCGATGTTCCACCTCATGACGCACGCTTTCTTCAAGGCGATGCTCTTCCTCTGTGCGGGTGCTGTCATGCACGCACTGCACGATGAGACGGACATCACGAAGATGGGCGGGCTCTGGCGGAAGATGCCGCTGACGTTCGCAGCGATGCTCGTCGGCGTACTCGCCATTTCGGGGATTCCGCCGTTCTCGGGCTTCTTCTCAAAGGATGAGATCCTCGCGGCGGTCATGCACGCAAGTACGCCGCTCTATGTGATGGCGACATTTACCTCGTTCCTCACGGCGTTCTATATGGCACGTCTGCTCATCGTGGCTTTCCTCGGTGAGAGCCGCAGCCCGCACGAGGCGCACGAGGTCGACGCATTCATGCGCTGGCCGATGATCATGCTCATCCTGCTCACCATTGTGAGCGGTGCGTGGGGGTATTTCGGCGGGTTCTCTGTCTGGATCAACGAAGGCATTCCGCATCATGAGACGATTGACTGGACGGTTGCAGGAACGAGCACCGTGCTTGCTCTCATCGCCTTTGCCGCCGCCTATCAGATCTACGGGCGGCACAGCCTGCGGTCGGCGATGCAGGCTCGGAGCTTCGGCTTCCTGTACCGTGTTGTTTACCACAAGTTCTACATCGACGAACTTTACGGATACTTCCGTGAGCGTCTCGTCTACGGCACGGCACTGATCCTGAAATGGGTCGATGAGAAGATCTTCGACAATATTATGATCGGCTTGGGGGCGTACGCGCTCGCGACGAGCGACCTCCTCACGGAGTCCGCGAACGGTCAGGCACAGCGGTACGTCGTCGTGTTCTATACGGGCGTTTTGATTCTCCTGTGCTACGCCCTCTATTGGGCGGTTCAGATCATCGCCTACTGGGGAGGTGCTTTCCGATGATGACATTTCCGATTCTCTCGGTCATCCTCCTGACCCCGCTCGCGGCGGCGCTCATCATTGCGCTGCTGCCGGGACGGCTGCACGATACGATCCGTCAGCTCTCGGCGTTTGCGATGATGGTCGCAACTCTGCTGACACTCTTTGTCTATGCGGACTATGATATGGCGCGCGGCGGGATGCAGTACACGGAGTACATCCCGTGGATTACGGATCTCGGCGTTGCATATTCGCTCGGTGTTGACGGGATCTCGTTGCCCATGCTGCTCCTATCGAGTGTCGTGGGACTTGCCGCAATCTACAGCTCGTGGAATATAGAGAAACGTGTGAAGGAGTACTTTGTGCTCCTCCTCATCGTCATTGCGGGCGTGTCGGGGGCGTTCCTCGTGCGCGACCTCTTCTTTTTCCTCGTGCTCTGTGAGATGGTCGTCATTCCGGCATATCTGATGGTGCTCATCTGGGGCTCGTCGGAGCGCGTGAGCAAAGAGCACGCGGCGATGAAGATGACGATCTTCCTCCTCGTCGGCTCGGCATTCATGCTGCTCGGCGTGCTCCTCCTGTATGTGAGTGCGTACGAGTCGGGGATGCGCACGTTTGATTTCGAGTCGCTTGCCGCCGCCGCTCTCATGGGCAATATCTCGTGGGAGGTGCAGGTTACGGCGTTCTTCCTCCTGCTCGTCGGGTTCGGGTCGCATCTGTCGATGTTCCCGTTCCACATCTGGTCGCCCGACGGCTATGCGGGCGCACCGACGGCGATCTCGATGATTAACGCAGGGGTACTGAAAAGATCGGAGGCTACGCGCTCATCCGCATCGGCTTCTTCATCCTGCCGCTCGGCGCAAAGTTCTGGGCTCCCCTGATCGCTGTGCTCGCGATGATCAACGTCATCTATGCGTCCTACATTGCGCTTGCGCAGCGCGATATCAAGTACATGATCGCGTATTCCTCGGTTTCCCACATGGGCTACGTCCTGCTCGGCTTCGCGGCTCTGAACGTCGTGAGTGTGAGCGGCGCGGTTGCCTACATGGTGGCGCACGGCATCATGCTCGCGCTCTTCTTCTCACAGGTCGGCTACGTCTACGAGAAGACGGAGCTGCGCAGCGTCGGCGACCTCTGGGGTCTCGCACATCATATGCCGCACATCACGGTGGGCTTTATGCTTGCGGGTCTCTGCTCGCTCGGCCTGCCGGGGCTGATCGGCTTCATCCCGGAGTTCACGATCTTCGTCGGCATCATCGAGGTCTATCCCGTGATTGCCGTGATTGCCGTTTCGGGTATCATCTTCACGGCATTCTACGTCCTGCGTATGCTTGCACGCGTGCTCTTCGGACCGCGGGTTGAGCGGTTTGCAAAATTCCCCGATGAGCGCAAGATTGATGTCGTGCCGCTCGTCGTGCTCGGCGTGTTCCTCGTCGGCTTCGGCGTGTTCCCTGGACTGCTCATGAATGTTGTGGATACGGGGGTTGCCCCGCTCGCGCCGCTCTTTGAGCTGATTCAGGATGCACCGACAATCATAGGAGGTGGGCACTGATGCTGCAAGCGATGAATTTTGCTGCGATCTCCGTTGAGATCGGGATCGCAGCGCTGATGGCGGTGGTGCTCATCACCGATCTCGTCCTCAAAAAGGACGCGCCGCGCTGCCCCGTGGTCTGGCTGACCGTGGCAGGGCTTCTCGGTGTACTCGCACTCGCTGTGGGCATGTATCCGCCCGACGGTGGAGCGACAGCGTTCTATGCGGGGCTTTACATCGTCGATGGCTACTCCATATTCTTCAAGATTCTCTTCATCATTGGGATTCTCTCAACCGTGATCTTTGCGGCGGACTATGTGGAGCAGACACTCAGGCACAAGGGGGAGTTCTATCTGCTCCTTCTCTCGGCGCTGCTCGGCATGTGCGTCCTTGCCTCGGCGAACGACCTCATGACGGCGTTCGTCGGGCTGGAACTCATGACGATTTCGTTCTACGCGCTCGTCGCCATTCGTACGGATTCACCATTTTCGGCGGAGGCGGGCATCAAGTACCTCGTCTTTGGCTCCGGCTCGACAGCGGTGCTGCTCTACGGCATGAGTCTCGTCTACGGCATGACGGGGACGATGGTGTTTCAGGAGATTGCACAGGGGCTTGGGCTGGTCTTTTCACTCGGGCTGATCGGAATTCTCTTCATCCTAGCGGGCTTCTTCTTCAAGCTCTCGATCATCCCGTTCCATCTCTGGGCACCCGATGTGTACGAAGGTGCGCCCGCACCCGTGACGGCTCTGCTCGCCATGTGCTCCAAGGCGGCGGGCATTGCGATCCTGCTGCGCGTTCTCTTCGTCGCATTCCCCGCACTCTCGGCGTACTGGGCGCATCTGCTCGCGATTTTCGCAGCAGTCTCGATGGTCGGCGGCAACCTCATGGCATTTCGTCAGACGAATATCAAGCGTATGCTTGCATACTCGTCCATTGCACAGGCGGGCTACATGATGACCGCTATGGTCGCGACGAATACAGCGGGCATCAAGGCAGTGCTCTTCTATACGATGGTCTATGTCTTCGCAAATGTCGGCGCGTTTGTCACGGTGTCCTACCTTGAGACGAAACGCGGCGGCGCGGACTTTACGAGTGTGCGCGGACTTGCGAAGGACTCACTGCTGCCGGCGGGCATCCTGATGGTCGCCCTGCTGACGATGGCGGGCATCCCCCCGACGGCGGGCTTTGTCGGGAAGATCTACATCTTCTCCGCCGCGATTGACGCGGGCTATCTCTGGCTCGCGGGTGTCGGCTTCGTCATGTCGATGATGTCCGTCTACTACTACCTGCTTGTCATCAAGGAGATGTTCCGCGATGTCGAGGAGGGGGAGAAGGTGGTCCAGGAGCGTCTGCGTCTGCCGCTTCCGGCAAGCGCAATGGGCGTCATCGCCGTCGCCTTTACGCTCATCATCGGTGTGTGGGCGGAGCCGCTTGCCATCTTTACAAATGTGGCGGTCTATACATTCATGAGATAACCTGACCTCTTGCCTTCCCTTCATACGGGGGAAGCAATCATCCGTAAATAAAAAAACGCTCGACGGAACGTCGAGGCGTTTTTGTAGTACTGAGGGAAAAGTTTCTATTTCATCTCGTCTAGGATGGAGTCATCGCCGCCCTTGAAGAGCATGTACCCTAGCGAGATCTTCCTGGAATTTGCCGACGTCATCGGGAATCCACTTGCCCGTGTCCTTGTCCTTCTTGACCTCGACCTCGAAGGACTGCTGTCCCGCAACCTTGGCATTCTTCATGTCGTCGGAGAACAGCTTCAGGTACATATCACCGAACTTGTCAAGAGCGGACATATCGTTTGGATCCATCTTCTCGATCTCTTTTTCCATCTTTTGCATGGAACCCATCATGACGGAAGCGAATTCGATGTAGTCGGTCGTGATCTTGACCTTAGCGGAATTATCGCTCTTGGATACGACCTCCGTCTTGATCTTCAGTTCTTTGAGCTTGTCACCCATGATCTTCTGGGCACTGTCCATTCCTTCCTGCGTTGCGCTGAGACTCTTCCCGAGCTCTTTGATGAAGACCTCACTGATGGGCTTGGCACCGTCGCCTGTCAGCTTGAAATCCTTCATCGCAGCGGTATCACCGTGACCGATTCCCTCCGCGAGTGCCTGGACATCAACATTCGGATCGTTCCCGCCGCAGCCCATGAGGTGATGCTCGTAAAGAGTGCGAAACAGAGGGCGAGCAAGAGCTTGCTCATCGTTGACATATAGGTGTTCATCGTCGTTCCTCCTTTTCCTGAGAAAAAAACAAAACCAACCCAATATCCCTTTTGGATATTCTCCAGAAAGTTCCCCTATATTTTATCACAGGCAAAGAAAAAACGTACTGTCATAAATAACAGGTTTCACAAAAAATTTTGAAAAAATTTCCATAAAAATAGATCTGCCGCATCATTTATGCAGCAGACCCAAAAGAAAGTATAGAAATCTCGGACAAAACAAAGGAATCGCTGATAAAATGAAGTCCGTCAGATTGGGTTGAAGTTATCAGCGGCTTCTATATATCCCAGTGCAGTCCCTCTGGATTTGGTGTCCCGCGGTCGATCTCGCGCAGGATCCACGGGGCATTTTCATGTGTTGCAGCAAAGGCATCCGCAAGCCCCTGCTCATACGCAGGCGGGATCTCCATTGCGTGAATTGCCATGTGCATATAGTCCTTTGCGATGAGAACAACGCCGCGCTCGGCGGCAAGATGTGCCTTGAAGCGATAGCCGTAGTAGAGATACGAGTTGTGCGGCACTGCCTCCGCAAGGCCGTCAAAGGCGGCAATGCGCTCATCTGCCTCCGCCTCCGCTTCCTCGGTCATGCGCAGCTTGTGCATGAGATTCCAGCGATCCGCCCAGAGCTCGCCGCGCAGGATGTATTTGTAGAGGAAATCCGTGGACTCGGCACATTCAATCGCGAGGTTAATGTGCTCAAGCGCAGCTTCCTGGGTCGCTTTGTCCGCCGCTTCGAGGGCACTCAGCCCCTGCATAGCATAGACTTTTTCCTCTACATCCTGTGCCAGCTCCTCGTTCGGCTCTACGTCGACGACGCTCAGAAAGAACTCCAAGGCTTCGGCATGGTATTCTTCGGTCTGTGCGAGGAAGTGAGCAAGGCGTGCGCGTGCGTGCCAGTCCGCCACACCGCCTGCAAAGAGTTCGTGCGGCGGGGCTGCCGCTCCGAGGCGGTCCAAAACAACGTGGATGAGTTCGTGAAAGCGTTCCTGTGTCATAGTTCTATCACCTGTTTCATACGGTCTAAAAGGGGAAGGTCGTGCGTGATGACGATGAGCGTACCGCCGCGTGCATCGAGCTCCCTCAGTACGGCGGCGATCAATCGCTCCCCGCGTGCGGCATCCAGCCCCGCCGTCGGTTCATCGAGGAGGAGCAACGGGGCATCGGAGGCAAGGGCAAGCGCCGTGAGAAGGCGGCTGCGCTGTCCGCCCGAGAGCCGTGCGGCATTCGCTCCCAGAGGTTCGTCCAGCCCCGCAGGAAGTGCCCGTACCACATCGGCAAGCTGCGCCGTCTCCAGTGCATTCCACATCCGCTGCTCATCCATATCCTCATGCAGACGCAGAAAATTGTCGCGCGTCGATGTACTGAAGAGATAGCTCCCCTGCAGGGAAGCTCCAAAGAGGGCGCGTGATGCGTCGGAAGAAAGGGCGGTATGCGGTACTCCTCCATATGAGATTGTACCACTATCGGGCTCCCAGAGGCGCAGGAGGAGGCTTGCGAGCGTGGTCTTGCCTGCGCCGCTCTCACCGATGATTGCTGTGTGCTCCCCGCGTCGAATCGTAAAGGAGAGTTCGCGCACGATGGGAACGGAGGGATGGTAGCCAAATGCAATGTTCTTCGCCGCAATCAGAGGGGAGACGTTTCAACGGGTGGGGGAGTCGCAGACACATTTTCTGCGGGAGCGGCTTGCCGTACGGGCAGGATTGTCTCCGCCGCCCGCACCGATTCGACTGCGCCGAGGCTTGCGGCGGGCAGAGGGCGGTACTCGCTGAGCACGGCTTCGAGGACGAGTACCCAGACGGCGTACTGCACACCCGTCAATGTCCCGTCTGCGACGCACGGCGTAAGCAGAACAATCAGGAGAATCCAGACCGTGACACGCAGGACATCGAGGAGCGTGAACAGCCGCTCGCGTTTCGTGCGTTTTTCATTCTGTTTTTGCTGAAAATCCTCTGCTGCGCGCTCAAGCTGTCCCTGCGTTCGTGTGAGTGTACCCGCCGCCGCGAGCTCCGTACGTCCGTCGAGACGGTCGAGCAGGACACTGCGATAGACGGTACTCTCCATGCGCAGATCGCTGCGGTGGAGAAGATGGGGCAGGGTGAGATGAAGGAGATAGAGCAGGACAATAAGCAGTACGCCAAGTGAACTGAGCGGGAGCAGCGCAGCACAGATTGCTGCGGTGAGGATGCCGGCAATGAGCGGCTGCGGAACGGTGCGCAGGTAGAAGTCACGCAGGGTTTCGCAGCCCGTCAGGAGATCGTGCAGAAACTCCCCTCGCGAACGTTGCCTTCCCGCAGAGGAATCACCGCAGCGGAGCGGCGGTAGGTTGCCCTGCTGGAAATCCTCATAGCAGGCAAAATGCCAGGCGATGGGAGAGCAGCCGGTCGAGGTAGCGGAAGACGGCGCGACCGATTCCGCAGGCGCGCACCATCGTAATTGCAAGCGCAAGCGCAGAGAGAGGCGGCTGCAGTGCCGCGCTTGCGATGATCCACGCAGCCGTACCGATGAGGGCGATGCCCGCACCCGCCGCAAGTACCCCCGCAAGCAGTGCAGGCAGTGCCTTGCTTGGAGCCGCAACTGCAAGCAGGCGAAAGAGTGCTGCCGTCATACGTCTCCACCTCCCAATGTGATGACCCGATCCGCCCATGCGATGAGGGCGGGGCGGTGCGATGTCAGAATCAGCGTGCGATGATGCGCGAAGCGCGTGAGTGCGTCAATGACAAGGGCTTCGGTATCCCCGTCAAGTCCTGCCGTAATCTCATCAAGCAATACAATCGGACGGTTCTGGAAAAAGGCACGCGCAAGCCCGAGACGGTGACGCTCCCCTGCAGAGAGCGGATGTCCACCCTCTCCGAGCGGTGTCTGAAGCCCCTCGGGCAGTGCGTGCAGAAAGTCGCCGAGGGCAGCAGCCTCAAGTGCCGCAGTGACGGCTTCGTCCGTGGCATCTTCCAGCCAGAGACTGACGTTCTCCGCGAGGGAGGCCGTAAAGATATGCGGCTCCTGCGGGACATATGTGATGAGATGCGTGCGCGTTTTTCTCGGAGAGCTGCGCAAGGTCGAATGAATTTCCCTCACCTGCGCCGTCCGAAAGTACGATTTTGCCCTCTGACGGTGCCATCTGACCCGCAAGCAGGAGGAGCAGCGTCGACTTGCCAATGCCGCTTGCTCCCGCGAGCACCGTAGACTTTCCTGCGGGAAAGGAGAGATGCAAGTCCGTGAGCACTTCTTCCTCGGTCAGCGGATAGCGGTAGCTGAGCTTTTTCCGTATGCACGGCGGGCGGCGAGAGAATCTGACTCCGTGCGCCGTCCGTGGGGGAGGGAAGATCCAGATAGGGGGTGAGTGCCGCCTCTGCGGTCTTGGCATCCATCGCCGCATGGAATGCAATGCCGCCCTCACGCAGCGGCTGATAGAACAGTGGCGCAAGGATGAGCACGAAGAACGCCGTCTGGAATGTCATCATGCCATCGAGCAGACGCAGACCGATGGAGACGGCAATGAGCGCAATCGAGAGGGTGGTAATCAGCTCCAGTGCGAAAGCGGAGACAAAGACGAGCCGCAGGACGGAGAGCGATGCCTCGGCGAAGCTGTGGCTCATGTGCGCGAGATGTGCGCCCTCGGCGTCGATGCGGCGAAAGATCTTGAGCGTCATCGCCGCGCGTACGAGCTCGCCGAACCCGTTCGTGAGCGACTGCATCTTGTCCCACTGACGTTCGCTCGCACGGCGCGTTGCCTTTCCGATGAGGAAGAGCAGGAACGGCGCAATCGGCAGTGTCACGAGAAAGAGCAGTGCCGAGGTGGGTCTGCAAACGCCGTGACAATGAGGATCAGCGGAATGAGCACCGCGCCCGCAATCATCGTTGGCAGCACCGTGTGGAAGAATGGGTCGAGTGCATCGACGCGCTCCAGCGTGAGTGTCAGCGCACCGGAGGAACTGCGTCCATGCAGGAGCATTGCCTCGTGGAGGGCTGTGCGTGCGGAGAGGCGCACGCGATGGGAGAGCTGTGCCTCGATACGGCTCTTGGGGAGGCGCAGAAGTGCCATAGAGAGGACGCACAAAAACAGCATCAGAAGATCTGATGCTGCTTCGGTAAGTCCGCTGTGCTCCATGAACACCGTGTTCACAATGACGGCAGCCTCCCATGCCGCCGCGACAACAAGACCTCCGTGGAGGAGTTCAATCGCCGCGCGCATGAGGACGCTGTGTCGTTGTGTGCGAATTGCAGAGAGTAGAATGGACTTCTTTTTTTTCATTGTGTATTAGTATGCCTGATGACTGTCGTCATTTGGTGAGATGCGCTTACGGAAGATGTAGTACGTCCAGATCTGATAACAGAGGACGACGGGCACGAGGATTGCCGCCGCAATCGTCATAATGGACAGCGTGTACTCCGTCGAGGATGCGTTGTAGATCGTGAGACTCCATCCGGAGTTGAGGCTCGAGACCATGAGACGCGGGAAGAGTCCGGCGAAGAAGCCGATCGTCGTGCCGACGATGGCAAGGCCGCCGAGTACGAATGCGGGCAGCTGTGTTCCCTTATACATTGCACCGAGCCCTGCGACGAACGCCGCCGCCGAGAACACGAGTGCACCGGCTGCCAGCGGGCTGGCATAGAGATCCGTCTCGACATAGGTGAGGATCATGCAGAGTACATAGAGGAGTGCTGCGAGGACGCCGAACTTCAGACCGAGCACGCGGGCTCGGTCGAGGAGGTAGGTGTTCGTGAGGCGCAGGCGCAGGAACGCCGCACCATGAAAGGCAAAGACCGCGACAAAGGTCGCACCGCCAACCACCGTGTAGGGGGTCAGGAGGTCAAAGAAATTTCCCTGATAGACCATATTCTGACCGATGGGCAGACCTGCGATGAGGTTCGTAACGGCAACGCCCCAGAGGAATGCCGGGACGATGCTGCCGAATGCAATCGCATAGGACCAGCGGCGCTGCCATGCGTCGTCCGAACGCTGATGGCGGAACTCGAATGCGACACCGCGCAGGATGAGCGCAACCAGCATGAGGAAGAGTGCGAGATAGAACGTGCTGAACATCGTTGCATAGACGTGCGGGAATGCCGCGAAGGTTGCGCCGCCCGCCGTGATCATCCAGACCTCATTGCCGTCCCAGACGGGGCCGATGGAACGAATTACCTGGGAGCGGTCTTCCTCCCTGTTTGAGAGAAGCGTGAGAAGTGTGCCGACACCGTAGTCGAATCCCTCAAGGAAGAAGAATCCCGTGAAGAGGACGACGATGAGCACGAACCAGAGAATATTGTAGTCCATTCTTACTTCCCTCCTTCGATGGCAGGTGTGATCTGCGTGCGGCGGATGAAGCGGAAGGCGAGATAGAGCGCCGTGATCAGGAGCAGCAGGTAGAGCACCGTGAACCCGATCATCGAAATCATGATCTCAGCAGAGGTGAGATTCGGCGAGACACCGTCCACCGTCTTTTTGAAGTCCGACGACCAGCCACGGCTGACGTCCCATCTCCGCCACGATCCAGCCGCAGGAGTTTGCGATAAAGGGAACGACGACGAGCCACGGGAGCGCGTAGAGCAGCTTCTTTGTCGTAAACAGCTTGTCCTTTTTCGCGAGGTAGAATACGACGAGCGAGACGAGTACCATGAAGAAGCCGGCTCCGACCATTGCACGGAACGCGTAGAAGAGCATCGTTACATGCGGGCGGTAGTCTCCGGGACCGAATTTCTCGACGGCCTCCTTCTGGAGGTCGTTAATGCCGCGCACCTCGCCCTGGGTGCTGTCATGCACCATGATGGTGAACATATAGGGAATCGTGATCTCGAAATCGTTGTGCCCCTTCTCCATGTTCGGATAGGCGAGCACGGCGAATGGAGCAGGATCCTCCGTATCCCAGAGTGCCTCCATTGCTGCGAGCTTCATCGGGCTTGCCTGTGCGAGATACTGCGTGTGCAGATGTCCGCTTGCGATGACGCCGACGACACCGACGATTGTGTAGATCGCACCCGCCTTGATCGCCTGTGTGAATGCGTAGCGCGATTCCTCATCGTGGAGCAGCTTCCAAGCAGAGACTGCCATGACGACAAAGCCTGCCGTTGTGATGCCCGCAAAGAGTGTGTGTGACTGCTCGCCGACAATATAGTGGTTGGTCACAAGTTCAAAGAAACTTGCCATTTCTGCACGCCCATTTGCGATTGTATAGCCAACGGGGTGCTGCATGAAGGAGTTCGCAACGAGAATCCAGAACGCCGATAGGTTGCTGCCGATGGCGACGAGCCAGATGCAGGCACAGTGCGCTTTCTCCGAGAGCTTGTCCCAGCCGAACATCCAGATGCCGAGGAACGTCGACTCGAGGAAGAATGCGGTCAGTGCCTCGAGTGCGAGCGGTGCTCCGAAGATATCGCCCATGAAGCGCGAGTACTCCGACCAGTTCATGCCGAACTGGAACTCCTGCACCAGACCGGTGACAACACCCATCGCGAAGTTGATGAGAAAGAGCGTGCCAAAGAAATGCAGCAGCTTTCGACAGGTCTTCTTCCATTTCCGGCTTCTTCGTCCGCACGTAGCACGTCTCAAGCAGGGCGACAAAGATCGCCATGCCGAGGGTGACGGGGACGAAGAGAAAGTGATAGATGGTGGTGATTGCAAACTGCCATCGTGACAGCAGCACTTCTTCCATTTCCAAACCCCTCCTAAAATAAAAATACCTATGATGATAATAACACCGACTTTTTGTGCGCCTCTGCGACAAAAAGACTCTGATTCGGTGAATTATATCATAGGTCAATATGAAAATACAAGTTAGGGCGAATATTTTTTTACTTATTTAGGAATAAATATTTGTTAATCTCATTTTCGAAGCGCGTTCACAATAAGAAGGATAAGCAGGAGAACGAGCGCACCGCCGACAAAATGAATAGGGGAGAATCGCAGCGTCAAGTACGGTGAAGACACCTGCGGCCGCCAATGTGAAGATGAGGAGGAAGAGCATGCTCAGCAGGCGGTTCTGCTTAGCGCGTGCGCGTGCATCGTTGCAGGTGTCCCAGAGTGTGACGAGACTCGGAAGCCCCTCGCTGTCGAGTGTGATGTCCGGGGTGAAGTTCGTGGAGTGTCCTTGATTGCGGAGTGCCCTGTGCCTCGAAGTAGGCGGCATCTTCGGGGGGCATGAGCGGCTCGATCTCTCTTGCAGCTTCGCCGCCGTCCGGTCCGCGCAGCAGCTCCTCGTGCAGAGGATCGTGCGGCGCGTCCTCCTCCTGCTCCAACGACGGCTTCTCAAACGAGGAGGGGCACCCTGATGCTGATGTCCGCCGCACGCAGTGCCGCCTGATCCGCCATCGGATCGCCAATCATCGCGACAACAGAGCCGCGCGATTGGAGGAGGCGGATCTCGCGTGCCTTGTCCGTGCCCGTGAGATCGGAGCGCACCTCGCTGATGCGCAGCTCCTTGGCCGTCGCGTTGGCGAGACGTTTCGTCTCACCTGTGAGGAGGATGAGGCTGAGCCCGCGCTCCTTGAGTGCGTTCAGGGCGCGTCGTACCTCGGCGCGCACATCGTCGCGGACAGCGATGATGCCGCGCGCGTACTTGCTTGAGCTGACGAAGAGGGGGGTCTGCCCACTCGTGGCGAGCTGATCGGCGCGCGTGAGGAGTGCGGCACTGATCTCGATGTTCTCTTCCTGCAGCCACTCCTTCTTGCCGACGCGTACGGGCGTGCGGGCAATCAGTGCCTCAACGCCGAAGCTCTCCGTCTCGTGCGCGGCAGAGTGACGCTGCAGATGCAGACCGCGTTGGACAGCCGTATCGTAGAGCGCATGGGCGTAGGGATGTGTTGCCTCACGCTCGGCACTCGCGGCAAGTGCGAGGAGTGAGCCCTGCGTCATGCCCTCGGGCACGAGGGCGGAGATGAAGACGCTGCCCTCGGTGAGTGTGCCGTTGCGGTTGAATGCAATCGTGTCGACATGCAGCAGCTCCGTCAGTGCCCCCATGCGGCTGCACACAATGGCGGAGTCACGCAGCCGGCGTTTGATGCGCAGTGCAATGAGCATGCGCGAGACAATAAAGGGGAGCGGCGAAGCGGCGAGGAACACGCCCAGAAAAAAATTTCGGACGCTGCTTCGACTGTGATGTCGCCCGCGATGTACCAGTATCCCGCAGCACCTGCCGCAAGAACGACGCTTGCGATAAAAATGAAAGAATGAAGAAAAACATTTTTTTCAAGGACGTTCAACTCCTGCCCTATAGATGTTACAGGGGCATTATAGCATAGGCGCGGAGATGTGACAAATCTCTTCGAGGGGATCTTGCTCGCTTTGCACAGAGCGTGGTAGTATGGAATTGCTGATAAATTCTGCACTACAATTTTATTCGGACGAAAAAAATCTACGTCCATCTGAGAGACTGTTTTATCAGTGATTCCTATGAAAAATTATGGGTTGGGAGGAAATAAATATGAAAGCAGTTGTTGTGTATGCACCCGGCGGACCGGAGGCTCTCGTCTATACCGATGTGCCGCGCCCGATGGTCAAGGATGGATGGTCTCTTGTGCGTGTGCGCGGGTTTGGCATCAATCATTCGGAGATCTTTACGCGGCAGGGGCTTTCGCCGACCGTCATCTTTCCGCGCATTCTCGGCATCGAATGTGGGGGACGGTCGAGGAAACGACGGATGCAGATCGTTTGCCTGTGGGGCAGCGTGTCGTCTCGCTCATGGGGGAGATGGGACGCGCCTTTGACGGCGGCTATGCAGAGTATGCGCTCCTGCCGAATGAGCAGATTTATCCCGTGGACAGTGAACTCCCGTGGGAAATCTTTGCGGCAATTCCGGAGACGTACTATACGGCGTTCGGCTCTCTGAAGAATCTGCGTGTATCCGATGGCAATGTCGTGCTTGTGCGCGGCGGAGCAAGTGGTGTCGGTATCGCATTTCTGCGTCTCCTGCGTGCACAGTTCCCTCAGATGCGCATCGTTGGGACGACACGGCGCACGGTGATGGGAGAGCCGCTGCGCGTGGCAGGATATAGCGATGTTGTGACAGAGACGAACGGGAAACTCGATACCGAGGAGCAATATGACCGTATCCTTGATCTGGTCGGACCCTCAGCCATCAAAGACAGCATGCAGCATCTCAGGCGCGGCGGTGTCCTGTGCAGTACGGGGCAGCTCGGCGGGAAGTGGTTCCTTGAGGAGTTCGACCCCATCGTCGATCTTGCGGAGGACGCATACCTTACGTCCTTTTATTCGGGAAATGTGCGCGAGGAACGTCTCCGTGAACTGTTTGCGTATGTTGAAAACTATCGTGTTTGCGTGCAGCCGGAGCGCGTCTTTTCCCTCTCGGAGACGGCGGAGGCACATCGCTGGCTTGAAGGACAAAATGGATTTGGCAAAGCGGTTGTTCTCGTATAGGAAACGAATCGCTTTCTGCTGTTATGGAAGATTTTCTTGTGTGTAAATCGTTTCTATGGTATAATTTAGTTATTGTGATAATGTAAATTACATTTTGGAGATATGACATGGAGCTATTGCACGCAGTTTTTTCCATCTTTTCAGAACGCAGTGCGTTCTTTGTACAGCTTTTGGTTGAGCATCTGTGGATCTCGGGGGCAGCAATCGGCATCGCTGTCGTGCTCGGCGGGGCGGCGGGCGTCCTCATTCATCGTTATGAGCGCGCGGCGGCACCGACGCTTGGCACGGTGAACTTCCTCTATACGATCCCGTCGATTTCGATGCTCGGATTTTTGATTCCGTTTTTCGGCATCGGCAACCGCTCGGCGATCATTGCACTCACGATCTACGCACTCCTGCCGATGGTGCGTGCGACGCATACGGGGCTCGCGCAGATACAGCCCTCGCTTGTGGAGGCGGCAGTCGGCATGGGCGGCTCGGCGTTTCATGTGCTGACGCGCGTTCAGATTCCGCTTGCGATGCCCGTCATCATGTCCGGGATTCGCAATATGGCGACGATGACGATTGCACTTGCCGGCATTGCGTCCTTTATCGGTGCGGGCGGTCTCGGTGTTGCCATCTATCGCGGCATCACGACGAACAACCCCGCGCTCACGATTGCGGGGAGCCTCCTGATCGCCGTGCTTGCGCTCGTGGTGGACGGCGCACTGGGGCAGGTCGAGGCGTGGCTGAAACGCCCCGCACGCATCACAGGAAACGTACGCGCTGCCTATGCGGGGGCAGCTGCCGTACTGCTCATTGCCGTGAGCACTGTGACCTACGGCTTCTTCGGCAAGGCGGATGTTGTCCACATTGCGACCAAGCCGATGACGGAGCAGCTGATTATGGGCGAGATGCTGAAACTCGTGATTGAGCACGATACGGGGCTCGAGGCACGCATCACAGCGGGCGTCGGCGGCGGCACGTCGAACATCCACCCCGGGATGGAGAGCGGCGCGTTCGACATTTACCCGGAGTATACGGGAACGGGTTGGAACATGGTGCTCAAGGAGGAGTCAAAATACAGCGAGGAACTGTTTCCGCAGCTAACCGGGGAATATGAGCGACGTTTTGCGATGCGTTGGGTCGGGATGTACGGCTTCAACGATACGTTCGGCATCGCGGTGCGGCGTGAGATTGCGGAGCAGTATGATCTGCATACCTATTCGGATCTGCGCCGCGTCGCGCCTCAACTCGTCTTTGGTGCGGAGTACGATTTTTTTGAGCGTGCGGATGGTTATCCTGCGCTCTGCAAGGCGTATGGGTTGGATTTTGCCCGCACGGTCGACCTCGACATTGGGCTGAAATATCAGGCACTTGCGAACAAGCAAATTGATGTGATGATTGTGTTCACGACAGACGGACAGCTTGCGGCGGCGGATGCTCGTGTGCTGACGGATGATCGGAACTTTTTCCCCATCCTATCGCTGCGGCAACGTTGTGCGTGCCGAGGTGTTGGAGCGGCATCCGGAGCTTGTGCCTGTACTGGAGAAGCTGACGGACAGTATCACGGATGAGGAGATGGCGGCGATGAACTATGCTGTCGAGAGCGAGGGGAAGGAACCGCACGCGGTCGCGGAGGAATTTCTGCGCGGGAAGAGACTGCTTTGAAGCTGCGCCTGTGCACTCCACGCAAATGAGAGAGATTTCTTGAAATAAATTCCATCCGATGCTAGAATACAGAAGAGTAAAAAAATATTTCGCAGGAGGAAGCGATATGAGCATAAACACGACAAAGGCGGAGCAGGACAAGGTGCTCCGTCTGATGGCAGAGAAGTACCCGACGAAGGAGATCGTCTACGAGAAGATCGTCTATCTGAAATCGCAGCTCATGCTGCCGAAGGGCACGGAGCACTTCATGAGCGATCTGCACGGTGCGTATGATTCGTTCTTTCACATCCTCAACAACTGCTCGGGTGTCATCAAGGAAAAGGTGGACTACTGCTTCGGCGAGCGCATGACGGAGGAGGAGAAGGCGGAGTTCTGCACGCTGATCTACTATCCGCGCGAGAAGGTGGAGCAGCTTACGGCGGAGGGCAAGGCGGACGCAATCTGGTATCAGCAGAACATTGCAAATCTGCTCGAACTGACCAAACTCATGAGCTGGAAATTCCCTGCAAGCAAGATGCGCAGCTACATTCCAAAAACGCTACGAATCCGTCATCGTGGAGCTGCTCAGTACGCGCCCTGAACTGGATGAGGCGCAGCTCTACTACTATAAACAACTGATTGAGACCATCGTGGAGATCGGCGGCGGTACGGACTTTATCGATGCGTTCAGCGTACTCGTCAAGCGGCTCGCGGTCGAGCGCATCCATATCGTCGGCGACTTCTTCGATCGCGGCGATCGTCCCGACGGCATCATTGACCTCCTTATGCAGCATCCGTCCGTTGACATCCAGTGGGGCAACCACGACGTGCTCTGGATGGGCGCAGCACTTGGCAGCGAGGTCTGCATTGCAGCGGTCATCCGCAACTCGCTGCGCTACCGCAATACGGACGTGCTGGAACGCGGCTACGGCATCAGTCTGCGCCCGCTCTCGACGTTCGCCTCGCGCATCTATCCGGATGCGAACCCAATCAAGGCGGCAGAGCGGGCGATCTCGATGATGATGTTCAAGCTCGAGGGGGCACTCATCAAGCGCAATCCGGACTTCCACATGGAGGATCGTCTGCTCCTCGATAAGATCAACTTCAGCCTATCCTGTGTCACCCTCAACAACGGTCGGCGCGTGGAACTCGATAGTGCCTACTTCCCGACGATTGACGACGGCGCAGATTGCTACGAACTGACGGAGGAGGAGCGGCACATCATCGACGATCTGCGCTCCTATTTCCTTGAGAGCAAAGCACTCCAACGCCATGTGGACTATCTCTACGAGCGCGGCAGTATGTATATGTGCTACAACGGCAATCTGCTTTTTTTCACGGCTGCGTTCCCATGAACGAGGATGGGAGTTTCCGTACCATTATCTACAAGGGCGAGGAATACACGGGACGCGCATGGATGGACTTCTGTGAGGAAAAGGCACGTGCGGCTTGGAACGAACACACGCAGGAAGGGTTGGACTTTATGTACTTCCTCTGGTGCGGGCTGCTCGCGCCGACCTCGGGACGCTCGTTCACAACGTTTGAGCGTTCCTTTATCTCTGATGAATCGACGTGGAAAGAGCCGTCCGACCCGTATTTCCGTCTCATCAAGGAAGAGGAAATCTGCGAGAAAAAATCCTTGCGGAGTTCGGGCTTGACCCCAAGCACGGGCACATCATCAACGGGCACGTTCCTGTCAAGGTAAAGAAGGGGGAGAGTCCGTTGCGTGCGAATGGTCGCGCGATCATCATCGACGGCGGTTTTGCGACACCATATCACTCCAAGACGGGCATCTCGGGCTACACGCTCATCTACAACTCGCGCGGGCTGCGTCTCCTCCAGCATCAGACGGTGGCGAATGTGCGTGAGGCACTGCGCGAGAACCGCGACATCGAGTCCGTCTCGCAGACGGTCGAGCTGCAGGCGCGCAGCTGCCTCGTGCGCGACACGGATCGCGGCGCGGCGATCATGGACGAGATCGCCGACCTGCACGCCCTCCTGCGCGCGTATCAGACGGGGCATATCAAGCCGCAGTAAAAGTATAAGAAAGCCCGCACATCAAACGCAATGTGCGGGCTTTCTATACTCTTATGGATTCTTTTTCAGCCACATACTCCACGGCACGGCATAGTTGTCCTCGTGATTCTGCTGAACGTAGTCGTAGAACTTTGCGATCATCTCTGACTTGTGGTGGTAGTCTGCATCCTCCCATCCCTTCGGTGCATGCTGCGTGGTCGGGTCGTAGGCGAGGTATGCTCCGCCGAGCAGGTACTGACGATAGAGGATGTCCTTCAGCGGGACGGCGGGGTTTTTCATCATATCGTACATCGCCATAAAGCTGGTCGTGCGCCCTTTACCTGCCTGACAGTGAAAGTGCATCCATGTGTCCGTGGGCATTTTTTTCACGAGATCGACAAATTCGTCGATGGTCTGCGGGTCTGCCCATTTGTGGTCGGTGACGGCGAGACGGACGTAGCGCACGCCCGCATTCTCGACCAGCTCGCGCTCCGTCATCGCCGCCGTGACGCGGACGGTCTGCTGATTTTTTGGCTGCTTTTTCTTGTCGAGGTGCGCGAGTACGACATCCTTGCCCTGTGCACTGCGAATGCGCATGTTCTCGTCACGCAGTGCCTCGTGCTTCGTCCTGCCGATGTTGCCCCAGTCGTGCTTGCCGTACCAACTGACGGCGTATCCATTCATGAAGCCGTGCGACTCCTGCCGCAGATCGATGATACAGATCGAGCCCTGTGCGCGCGTGTGCAGGTCTTTCAGCAGCGCGTGAAAGGCAGGGACGGAGAACTCCGCACTTCCCGAGAGCGGCAGGACATCTAGTCCTTCACGAGAGGGGATGTAGTTCGGGTCGACACCGAACTTCGCTGCGTCTGTCCGCGTTTGGAACGGCGATCCCGCCGTGCGGAAATTGTGCGGCAGCTCCGACGCATTGCCTGCCTCCATATCGATGCGCCAGAGATAGCCCCGGTAGTCTGCATTCGTATCGGCGGCAGAGGCGGTGTATGGGATGATGCATAACGTACATAATAGCAGGACAGTGAGTAAATGTTTGCATGCGCGCATGAGATCCCTCCCCTGTGTAAACCAACGATCCTTTGAGAATTGCTGATAAAAACCTTTGCTCGAATTGAGTGGATTTTAGGAATCACGGATAAAATGAAGTCTGTCAGATTGGTGCAGATTTTTTTGTCCTGCCAAGGAGACAAACCGGACGCATAGCAAAGGCTATGTGGAGGATTTGTCGACACAGGCAGGGCGAAAACAGATGCATCAAGATGGCAGTGCTGAATTTATCAGTGGTTCCTTTATCTGTGCTTTCTATATCCATCGTTGGTTATAGCACTATTTGCATCAAGGTGCAAGGGAAATCTTGGGCAGATGCCGTCTGTTCCTTGAAAAAAATCCCCTTCCGTGTGCTAGAATGACGTGACTATGCTACGGGAGGGGTTTCTTTTGTACGAGAAAGTAGATACCAATCTGAATTTTTGCCGCGCGCGAGAAAGCCGTTGCGGATTTTTTTGGCGCGAGAATCATATTGCACAACAGGCGGTGGATCAGCGCGAGGGCTGCGAGACATTCACGTTCTACGATGGCCCGCCGACGGCGAACGGTCGCCCGCACATCGGGCACGTCCTGACGCGCGTCATCAAGGATATGCTGCCGCGCTATCAGTCGATGAAGGGGCGCAAGGTGCTCCGCAAGGCGGGCTGGGACACGCACGGTCTGCCCGTGGAGCTTGAGGTCGAGAAGGCGATCGGCATCAACGGCAAGGAGCAGATCGAGGACTACGGCATCGAGCCGTTCATTAAGAAATGCCGCGAGTCCGTCTGGAAGTACAAGGCGATGTGGGAGGAGTTCTCCGATGTCGTCGGATTCTGGGCGGATATGGAGCATCCCTACATCACGTACGAGAACAACTTTATCGAGTCCGAGTGGTGGGCTCTGAAAGAGATCTGGAAGAAGGGGCTGCTCTATCAGGGGCATAAGATTGTCCCGTACTGCCCGCGCTGCGGCACACCGCTCTCCTCGCACGAGGTGGCGCAGGGGTATAAGGATGTGACGGAGCGTTCGGCAATCGTGCGCTTTAAGGCGGCGGATGAGGATGCCTATTTCCTCGCGTGGACGACGACGCCATGGACGCTCCCATCGAACCTCGGTCTCTGCGTGAACCCGAACGTGACCTATGTGAAGGTGCGCGTCTACGGCAAGGTCTACTATCTCGCCGAGGCACTGATGGACAGTGTGTTTGCGGACTCGTGGGGCGACCGTGAAGTGCTCGAAACGATGAAGGGCAAAGACCTTGAGCACCGCAAGTATGAGCCGCTCTATCCGTTTGCGGACAAGGATGTGCAGGATAAGGCATTCTTTGTCACCTGCGACGACTATGTCACAACCGAGGACGGCACGGGCATCGTTCACATCGCGCCCGCCTTCGGCGAGGACGATAACCGCGTCTGCCGCAAGTACGGTATGCCGTTTGTTCAGTTCGTCAACGACAAGGGTGAGATGACGGAGGAGACGGATTGGCCGGGCGTTTTCGTTAAGGATGCCGATCCACTGATCCTCGCAGATCTCGAAAAGAGCGGTAAGCTGTTCAAGGCACCCTGAGTTTACGCACAGCTATCCGCATTGCTGGCGATGCGACACGCCGCTGATCTACTATGCGCGTGCTTCGTGGTTCATCCGCATGACGGCGGTGCGCGACGCACTTGTCGCGAACAACAATACGGTCAACTGGATTCCGAAGACGATTGGCGACGGTCGTTTTGGCAACTGGATCGAGCATGTGCAGGATTGGGGCATCAGCCGCGACCGCTACTGGGGTACACCGCTCAATATCTGGAAATGTTCCTGCGGGCACGAGCACTCCGTCGGATCGATTGCGGAGCTGCGTGAGCTTCAGCCGAACTGCCCCGCCGATATCGAACTGCATCGTCCGTACATCGACGCAATCACGTTCCCGTGCGAGAAGTGCGGTGAGGAGATGCACCGCGTGCCCGAGGTCATCGACTGCTGGTTCGACTCGGGTGCGATGCCGTTTGCGCAGTGGCACTATCCGTTTGAGAACAAGGAGATCTTTTGAGAAATATTTCCCCGCAGACTTTATCTCCGAGGCGGTCGATCAGACGCGCGGCTGGTTCTACTCGCTCATTGCGATTTCGACGCTGCTCTTTGACAAGAGCCCGTATAAGAACGTCATCGTTCTCGGTCATGTGCAGGACGAGAACGGGCAGAAGATGAGCAAGTCGAAGGGGAATGCGGTCGAGCCGATGGATGCACTGCGCCGTCACGGTGCGGATGCGATCCGCTGGTACTTCTACGAGAACAGTGCACCGTGGCTGCCGAACCGCTTCTCCGACGATGCAGTGCAGGAGGGCGCGCGCAAGTTCATGGGGACGCTCTGGAACACGTATGCGTTCTATGTCCTCTATGCGAACATCGACGAATTCGACCCAACGGCGTACACTCTTGACTATGACTGCCTTTCGGTCATGGATCGCTGGGTGTTCTCGCGCCTGAATACGATGGTGCGCACAGTGGACGACTGCCTCGGCAATTACCGTGTTACCGAGGCAGCGAAGGCAGTACAGTCCTTCGTCGAGGAACTGTCCAACTGGTACGTGCGCCGCAGCCGCAGCCGCTTCTGGGCAAAGGGGATGGAGCAGGACAAGGTCGATGCCTATATGACGCTCTATACCGCGCTTGTGACGACGGTAAAGGCGGCGGCACCGATGGTGCCGTTCATCACGGAGAGCATCTACCACAATCTCGTCTGCTCGGTGGACAAGACGGCGCCGATCTCCGTGCACCTTGCGGATTTCCCGACGGTGAACGAGGCACTCATTGACACGCAGCTCGAGGAGAATATGGAGATCGTCCTGAGGTTGTCACCCTCGGACGTGCGGCGCGCAATGCGGCGAACATCAAGAATCGTCAGCCGGTCGCGCGTATGTTCATCAAGGCGGAGCATACGCTGCCGGAGTTCTTCGTTGAGATCATCGAGGACGAGCTGAATGTCAAGGCGGTCACGTTCCGCGACGATATGTCGGACTTCTCTCTTACCATGTGAAGCCGAATTTCCGCGTGCTCGGCGCGAAGGTCGGCAAGCAGATGAACGCGGTGAAGAAGGCTCTTGAGGAGAGTGACGGAGCGGCGGTGAAGGACGCGCTTGCGGGCGGTGGCAGCTATACGCTGCACCTCACAGATGGCGATGTCACGGTCACATCGGAGGATGTCGAGGTCACGGTCGCGCAGCAGGACGGCTACAACTGCCAGAGCTACGGCGGTGTTACGGTCGCTCTTGAGACGACGCTCACGGAGGAACTCCTCGAGGAGGGCTTTGTCCGCGAGATTATCAGCAAGGTGCAGACCATGCGCAAGGAATGTGGGCTTGAGGTCACAGATCATATCGTGCTTGATCTCTCGGGCAACGCGAAGCTCACGGCGATTGCCGCGAAGAATGAGGCCTTTATCCGTGAGATCACGCTCGCTGATTCCGTTTCCTACGATGCGCCTGCGGGCACGAGTAAGGAATGGAACATCAACGGTGAAAAAGCTGACGATCAGCATCAAGTAAGAATATGGCTGCAAGCCGCTTCGTTCGGGGACCGCCCGAATGAGGCGGCTTTTTCTATTGACATTGTTTTGACATATCGTATAATAACGATAATAATATCTGTGAAATAGGAGAGTGGTCGCAATGGTAAAAATTCAACTACTACGGTCATGCGGCTTTTTTGCTTGACGATGGTACGCATCGGGTGCTTGTGGATCCGTTCCTGACGGGAAATCCGATGGCGAGCATCGCGGCAAATGAGGTGGACTGCGATTTCATTCTGCTCACGCACGCACATGGGGATCATCTCGGCGATGCGCCATCGATTGCAGCACGCACGGGAGCTGCGATTGTCGCCATCCCCGAGGTCATCTCCGTCTGTGAGAGTCAGGCGTGTGCCGAGATCAAGTCGCATCCGATGAATCTCGGCGGCTCGCTTGACCTGCCGTTCGGCAAGGTGCGCATGACGATCGCCCAGCACAGCGCGGGTGTCGCGGGCGGGATTGCGTGCGGGTTTGTGATCTACATCGGCGATAAGGTCGTCTACTACTCCGGCGACACGGCGCTCTTCAGCGATATGCAGCTGATCGGGCGCAAGGATGCGATCGACTACGCAGTGCTCCCCGTCGGCGACAACTATACGATGGGGCTTGAGGATGCGGCGATGGCAGCACAGTGGCTGAACGCGAGCCATGTCATCCCCATTCACTACGATACATGGCCGGTCATCGCGCAGGAAGTCAACCACTACAAGGAAGTTACGGAGGCGATGACGCGTGCGAAGGTGAATGTCGTCGCACCCGGCGAAACGATCGAACTTTGACGGTGCATTCAAAAAGCCCCATTCTTGTACTTCTCGGGCCGACGGCGGTCGGAAAGACCGCGTTGTCGCTGAAACTTGCCGAGGCACTGGGGACGGACATCATCTCGGGCGACTCTATGTGCATCTATCGCGGGTTCGACATCGGCAGTGCAAAGCCGACCGCAGAGGAGCAGGCTCGTGTCACGCATCATCTCATCGACGTATTGGATGCGGATGAGACCTTCTCTGTAACAGAGTTTGTCAGGCGTGTGTCGGAGCTCGTCCGTGCCCATGCGGCGGAGGGGCATTTGCCGTTCATCGTCGGCGGCACGGGGCTCTACATCAAGGCTCTCGTAGAGGGGTACGATTTCAACGAAACGCAGGAGCAGGAGCGGTTTCGCCGTGCGATGGAGGGCGTTGCAGCGCGGCGCGGAAATGCGCGCGTTCACGCGTTTCTTGCTCACCATGACGCTGCGGCGGCGCGTCGTCTGCACATCAACAATCTCAGGCGTGTGATTCGTGCGATCGAGGTCAAACGCTATGGGGGCGAACGCATTTCGCAGGAGAGTGGGCTGATGGGCGGCACACCGCCCTACGATGCCTTTGTCATCGGGCTCACGCGGGAGCGCTCCTGCCTCTATGAACGCATCAACGCGCGTGTGGAGGCGATGGCTGCGGATGGCCTTGCGGATGAGGTCGCGGGACTTCTTGCGCGCGGTGTGCGGCGCGATGCCCCTGCGATGAAGGGCATCGGCTACAAGGAGACGGCGGCATACCTCGCGGGTGAGATGAGTCGTGCGGAGATGATCACTGCCATCCAGACGGCGACGCGCCATTTTGCAAAGCGGCAGCTGACGTGGTATCGACGTATGCCCCTATATCCGCTGGTACGATGCGGATACACAGACAGAGACCGAACTCCTGCACGCGATCCTTGCAGATGTGCGTGCATGGCAAAGAGAAAGGAGCGCTCAGGCGTGACGGCAAAAAGTATCAACTTGCAGGACAATTTTCTCAATCAGGTGCGTAAGGACGGCATCCCCGTCACCATTCATCTGGTGAACGGCTTCCAGATCAAGGGCACAGTACGCGGCTTTGACAATTTTGTCGTCATGGTGGATGCGATGGGGAGACAGCAGATGATTTACAAACATGCGATTTCGACGATCACTCCCGCTCAGCCCGTGAAGACGACAGTGGAAGAAGCCTGATGTGCGGAAATTGAAATGCTGCTGCACCGCCTTCGGCGCGGCGGCTTTTTATTTGAGGGGAATTCGATGAGGACACGCGGATTTGAAATTGTTTCGGTGTATGAGCATCGGGACATCCATCTGCCGGAGCGCAAGACCGGCGCGAGTACAGGGTATGATTTTGCAGCAGCCGAAACAGTGGAGATCGGACGGGGCGAATGTGTGCTTGTTCCGACGGGTGTGAAGGCGTATATGCAGAACGATGAGGTGCTGCTCATCTACATCCGCTCAAGCGCAGCACTCAAGAAGCATCTCATGCTGATGAACAGCGTGGGTGTGATCGATGCGGACTACTACGGCAACGCGGAGAACGAGGGGCATATCTATGTTCCGCTGTATAATTATGGAAAAGAGACTGTGCGGATTATGGCCGGTGAACGGATTGCGCAGGGGATTTTTACGCATTATCTGACGGTGGACGGCGATATGGCGGGACATGGGAATACCCGCACAGGTGGATTCGGGTCGACGGGGAATCTTTGACAGGAAAAACGAAACTCATTTATAATGACGGTGCAGTAATTTTGTTTTTGATCGGAACGGACAGGTCTACGCCGAATCCGTTCAGGAGATGATATGAAACTTTCGACGAAGGGGCGCTACAGCGTTACCGCTCTCTATGAACTCGCCTTGCACTATGGAGAGGGGGTCGTTCCTCTCAAGACGATCGCAAAGACGCAGCAGATCTCGGAGAATTATCTCGAGCAGCTGATGTCGCCGTTGCGCCGTGCGGGGCTTGTGGAGAGCGTGCGTGGGGCGCAGGGCGGCTATACACTCGCGCTGCCGCCCGAGGAGGTCACGATCGGACGCATCATCACGGCGGTCGAAGGGCCGATTGCTCTCGTGGACTGTCTGCTCACGAGTGCGGAGGCAGAGGGGCAGAGCTGCGTTCGTGCAGGACATTGCGTGACGCGGCAGATCTGGGAGGAGGTGCGCGACAGCATCAATTCTGTGCTCAACAACATCTCGCTTGCCGATCTCATGCAGCGGCATCGGAGCCGTGTCGGATGCAATCAGTGAGCATGTGGATTTTTTTGGGCAGGATGGTGCAGAAGCCCCGAAAAGATTTGTCTTTGCAGTGCACATCATGTTATAATTAAAAAAATAAATTCCGGAAGTGACAAAAAGTCTGGGAGGGAGTCTCATGGTAGGGGACATCTTGCGAAGAGAGCGCGAGAAGCAAGGATTGACAATTGTCGATATTGAGAAGGGAACCAGCATTCGTGGGCTCTATATCGAGCATATTGAGCGGGGCAATATCGGCGAGCTGCCGGGGCTGGTCTACGCGAAGGGCTTTGTGCGAAACTACGCCAAATTTCTGCGTTTGAATGCAGAAGCACTTGTGCAGCAGTTTGCGGAGGAGAACGGCAGCACGCCTCCACCTGCTCCTGCGGAGCCGGAGAGTGCGCCGCGCCGAATCTCGCTGAGTACGGTGGGGGACGAATCACTGTCCAGTATTTCCATCGGCGGCACGAGTTCCTCCTACGCGAGTATCTTTGGCAAGCTGGCAGCGGGCATTATCGTACTGGCTGCACTTGTAGGCGGTGGTGTTGCGGCGATCTCAGCGATCAATTCTCCGGCACAGGTGCCGGCAGCACCCCCGGTCAAGACGGAGCAGCCTGCCGCACCGACTGCAGCTGCCGAGGCGGATGCGTCGGATACAGCGCGTGCGGCTCATACCGATGGCGTGAACGTGAGTGTTACACTTACAGAGCGGTGCTGGACAGAGGTCAGCGTCGATGGCAAGAGTGTCTTTGAGGGCATCATCGAGAAGGGCAAGACGGAGAGCTGGAAGGGCAAGGAATCGGTTGTGATCCGCGCGGGCAATGCGGGCGCACTGGATGTGACGTTCAACGGCAGAAAGCTCGGCAAGTTTGGTGACAATGGGGAAGTGCTTGAACGTACCTTCAGCAAGACGACAAAGGATCTGAAGGACACCCTGCCGCCCGCGCGTGCGCAGGAAAATGCCGCCGCGCAGTCCCGTGCGGCAAAGGCGGGCGAGGCTGCTGATGCAAAGCCTGCGACAGGGGCAAAAAAATAAATTGATCACGGCGCATGAGGAAGGATGAGTACGATGAAATGTCCTTTTTGCAAAAAGCCGGACAGCCGCGTGATCGATTCGCGGGCTGCGGATGACGGAGCGACGATTCGCCGTCGCCGTGAATGTGGGGAGTGCGGTCGACGGTTTACGACCCATGAGGTGGTGGAGAAGCTGCCGCTCATGGTCGTCAAGCGCGACAACCGCCGCGAGCCGTTCAGCCGCGACAAGCTCCTCACGGGCATCATCCGCTCCTGTGACAAGCGTGACATCTCGATGGAGCAGATCACGAACTTCGTTGCGGAGATCGAGCGCGATATTCGCAACCGTACGGAGCCGGAAGTGCCGTCGGAGAAGATCGGGGAGATTGTGATGGAGCGGCTGAAAGACTTCGATGAGGTCGCCTACATCCGCTTCGCTTCGGTCTACCGGAAGTTCGATGATATCACGAACTTCATCGAGGAGCTGGAAAACGCCAGCGCGCGGCGCGGAAAGGAGCAGGGCGACGAAAGGCATAGGTAGAATTTGGATCATCGGCTGAAGAGCAGTTTGCAGGAGCGTTTTTGCACGGGAGCGCGGGGCGTATCGCTATCCGGCGGGAGCGCGTACGCGCTTTGCACTTGTCTCATCCGAACACCCTACTTTGTAGGGATGTCGAACCTCGGACTGCACATCATCTATGACCTTCTCAACAGGCGTGGGGATACGGCGTGTGAGCGCTTCTTCTTGCCCGACCGTACAGAACTCCCGCGCTATGAGCGCACGCAGACGCCGATGATGAGCGTGGAGACGCAGACGCCTCTTGCGGACTTCGCCGTCATCGGCTTTTGCCATTTCTTTTGAAATGGATTATTTTCAATGTTATAAAGATGCTTGCGCTCAGTCATGTCCGACGGCGCGCCGCAGAGCGCACATGGCGTGATCCGCTCGTCATTGCGGGCGGCCCGTGCGCGACGTTCAACCCCGAGCCGCTCGCAGAGATCGTGGATGCGTTTGTGATTGGCGAGGGCGAGGCCGTCATGCCCGCACTGATGGAGGCATATCATGATGGGATGCGTCAGGGCGATGAACGAGGCGCACTGCTCCGTCGTCTGGCCTGCGTTCCTGGGGGTCTATGTGCCCGCGCTCTATACGCCCTCCCTATGATGCGGCAGGACATCTTGCCGCGCTCATGCGGTCGGAGGATGCGCCGCATTCCGTTGCACGTCAGTGGGTGGAGGATCTTGACGAACACCCTGCGCATACGGTCGTCGTGACGGAGGATACGGAGTTTAACTTTTACCTCATCGAGACGGCACGCGGCTGTGGTCGACACTGTCGTTTCTGTATGGCGGGCTACTGTTTCCGCCGTCCGCGCAATCGTTCTCTCCACGTCATTGAGGAGGAGGTGCGCGCGGCACTGCCCTATGGCAAGAAGATCGGCCTGATGGGGGCGGCAATCTCTGACTATCCCGAGATTGATGAGCTCTGCCGCTCCATCCTCGGTGAGGGGCTGTCGATGTCCGTTGCATCTTTCCGTGCAGACTCGGTGACGCAGGAACTCGTCGAGGCACTTGCCGCGAGCGGCCTTCAGACACTGACACTCGCCCCCGAGGCGGGGAGTGCACGCATGCGTGCCGTCATCAACAAGGGGATCGAGGAACATCACCTGTTCACGGCGATTGATCTCGGTGCGGCGGCGCACATCCCAAACTTCAAGCTCTACATCATGGTGGGGCTGCCGTTTGAGGAGGCGGCGGACATCGCGGCGATCGTCGATCTCGCACAGCGCCTGCGTGCCTATATGGATGAGAAGGGGAGCAGGGGGACGCTGACGCTCAGCGTCAACCCGTTTGTCCCGAAGCCGTTCACGCCGTTCCAGTGGATGCCGATGGCGGACAAGAAGCGGCTCGATGCGGTGATGAAGGAGCTCACGCAGTCCCTGCGCCGTTGCCGAAAGATTGTTGTAAACTTTGAGTCGCCGAAGGAAGCCCTCGTACAGGCGATTCTCGCGCGCGGTGACCGCCGCCTCGCAGAGCCTCTGATTCGCGCCGCCGAAGGGCGTGGGGCAAAGGATCTCGTGGGAGAGATGCGTGCGGAGGGGCTTTCCCCCGACGACTACCTCACGCGGGAATGGGGGCAGATACGCCGCTTCCGTGGGATCATCTGGACATGGGCTTTCCAAAAACGCTATCTGTGGCAGGAGTATGAGCGGGCTGCGGCACTTAAGACGACGGTCGGCTGCTTTGACGGCTGCACGCGCTGCGGTGTCTGCGGGACGAAGAGAGAAAGGACAAGCGAATGAGTTTTGTACTGCGGCATATACGCAGCAATTTGTGGAGCGGGCGGCTGGACATCTTTCCCGAGGACAGGCTCGTACATGGCTTTTTCGGCGCGGCAGGGCGGTGTAAGCCCTGCACCGTTTGATTCGCTCAATATGGCTCTGCACGTCGGCGATGATCCTGCGCGTGTGTGGGAGAACCGCACGCGGTATTTTGCTGCGATTGGGCTGGATGCGGAGCGGATCTGTACGATACGGCAGGTGCACGGGACGGAGATTGTGCGTGCCCTGCGGCGCGATGCGGGGCGCGGTGCGCGGGACTATGCAGATGCGCTTGCGGACGCGGATGCGCTCATCACAAATGACAGCGGTGTTCCGCTCATGCTCTGCTTTGCGGACTGTGTGCCTGTCCTGCTCTACGATCCCGTGCATCACGCGGCGGGTGTTGTCCATGCGGGCTGGAAGGGGACGGTGACGCGGATTGCGGCGCAGACCATTGCGCGCATGGGCGAGGAGTTCGGCACGGCGGCATCCGATGTGCTCGCGGGTATCGGCCCTTCGATCAGTGCGGACTGTTATACCGTCGGTGCGGAGGTAGCGGAACAATTTCGCGCTGCGTTCCCCGCCCATGCGGAGCAGATTGTACAGGAACGCGACGGTGTGATCCACCTCGATCTCTGGGCGGCGAACCGTGTGCAGATGGTTGCGGCGGGCGTTTTGGCGCAGAACATCGATCAGGCGGACATATGTACCTCATGTGACCGCAATTTCTTCTACTCCTATCGTGCCGACGGCGGCAGGACGGGACGGTTGGCGGCGGTGATGGAGCTGAGATGAGTGATGATACGATGATTGCAGAGCATATTCGCGAGGTGCACGCGCGGATCGCGGCGGCGCGTGAACGACGTACCCGTGTGAGCAAGGATGCACCTGTGGAGCTCATTGCCGTGACGAAGAATCATCCCGTGGCGGCGATGCAGGAGGCAATCGACGCGGGGATTATGAACATCGGTGAGAACCGCGTGCAGGAGGCTCTGGACAAGGCGGAGACCTTGGACCGCGAGGTGAAATGGCACCTGATCGGGCATCTGCAGACGAACAAGGTGAAGCACGCCGTACGACAGTTCGATTTGATTCACTCGGTCGACTCTCTGCGCTTGGCACGCGAGATTGACAAGGCGGCGGCGAAGTTCGGCAAGGTACAGAACATCCTCGTCCAGATCAATCTGGCGCGCGAGGAAAGCAAATCCGGCATTGACCGCTCGGAACTGGACGATATTCTCACGGGGATTGATGAGCTGCGTGCAATTCGCTTGCAGGGTTTTATGTGCATTGCGCCGAATTATGAGGATGTGGAGGAGTGCAGACCGCTCTTTCGCACCATGTATGACATCTTTCAGCAGGTGAAGGCGCGTGAGCTGCGTACTGCTGATATCCGCTATCTTTCGATGGGGATGACCCACGACTATGAGATTGCAGTGGAGGAAGGCGCAAATCTCGTGCGCGTCGGTACGGCGATTTTTGGCGCACGTCAATACGCACTAGGAGTGTGAGGCATCAGTGAGTATTTTTAAGAAGATATCAACGAAATTCATCGGCATCACGCCGGAGGATGACGTGGAGGAGAACGAGGGACTGGAAGAGGAGAAGGTGCGGGAAAAGCAGACCGCCCCTGTGACGGACATCGGTTCACGCGCGGGACGCCGCACGGAGACGGGCTCGAATGTCGCTTCTTTTCCTGAGTTTTCCAGTGCTTCGGGCGGTACGGGAGCGACGATTGACAATGTCATCGCGGCGTATCGTATGAATGTTGTGGTCATTGAGCCGCAGAGCTTCGATGATGCGCAGCAGGTGGCGGCCAACCTCCAGAAAAAAAAGCCCGTCGTGCTCAACTTTGAAAAGACGGAGAAGAGTGTTGCGAGCCGCATCATTGACTTCATCAGTGGGACGACGTACGCACTGAACGGTGATATCAAGAAGATCAGCAACAATGTGTTCCTCTGTGCGCCGAACAACGTCAATGTCAGCTACTCCGAGGAGGAACACCGTCTCGGAGATGACATGTCCTTTCTGAACAGGTAAAGCCCATGCGTGATGATATTCAGATTGGCATGATCGGCGGCGGTGCGATGGCAGAGGCACTGATTGCGGGTCTTGTGGAGTGCGGAACGATTCCGGCCTCCCATATCAGCGTATCCGACCACAAGGCGATGCGCTGCGACGAACTCACGCGGAAATATGGCGTACATGCGCAGGTGGGGGCAGAATCCTTTTCTGCCCCGTATTTCTGTGCTCATCCTCGCGGTAAAGCCGGCGGCAGCCGCAGCGGCAATACGTGAGACGAGAGACCTGCTCCGCGTAGATGCGGCTGTGCTCTCCATCGTTGCCGGGCTGCCCATCGCCGCGCTTGAGGAGGGATATCCCAATCATCCTGTCGTGCGCGCGATGCCGAATACACCACTCGCTGTCGGTGCGGGGATGTCCGCTTATGCGTGCGGCACCTATGCAGATGACAGTATATCTGCCATCGCGGAACTGCTGCTCGGCGCATCCGGTCGTACTGTGCGCGTGCATGAGAGTGACCTTGATGCGGTGACAGGGCTCTCGGGCAGTGGTCCCGCCTATGCGTTCCTCATGATCGAGGCACTGATCGAGGGCGGTGTGGCGGCAGGGCTGAAACGCGAGACGGCATCGCTGCTCGCGGCGCAGACCATGCTGGGGGCGGCGCAGATGGCGCTCGCATCGAAACATTCGCCCGCCGATCTGAGGGCGGCGGTGACGAGTCCCGCCGGAACTACGGCGGCGGGGCTGCGCGTGCTTGAGCGCGCGGGTGTACGATCGGCACTCATCGAAGCCGTCCTTGCGGCGGCAGAGCGTTCAAAAGAATTGGGGAGAGCGTAATGGCAGCGGAGCAGAAGGAGCGGATTCTCCGCTTTTATCGTGGCAGTGAGGGCGAGGAGACGGCGATCCGTCTCCTCGATCTCGCGGAAGCCGTTATGAAGACGGCAAAATTTCGCATCAGTCCCTTTCTCGATCCATACGGGCAGGGAGATTGCGGAGACGATCTGTGCGAGCTATGAAGGCATTCAGCTCGATTTTGACGGCGGCTACGCGGGTGCGGAGCGACAGCGTGCCATGCTGTGCCACCGCGACTTTGCAGGGACGCCGGACGGCTTTTGCAATCGCCTGTGTAGAGGCGGCGTGGAATGGGCAGTTCGCGCGTCTCACGCACCGCGACGTGCTCGGTGCCGTCATGGGGCTCGGCATTGAGCGTGAACTCGTCGGGGACATTCTCCTGCGGCCGATATGGCAAGGATCATCTGCGATGCGAAGATTGCGGATTTTATCGTAAGCAATTTGACAATGATCGGTGCGGTCGGGGTCAAGACGGCACTTTCCGATCTCGCGGCAATTCCACCGCGTGAGGAGCGGACAAAGGAGATCCGTGCGACAGTTGCATCGCTCCGCCTTGACTCCATTGCTGCGGCGGGCTTCGGCATCTCGCGCAGCCGTGCGGCGGACGACATTGCGGCGGACAAGGTGAAGCTCAACTGGCAGAGTGCGGCGAGTGCGTCGAAGACGATCAAGGAGGGCGATGTGCTCTCCATGCGCGGGCGCGGACGCGTCGAGGTGACAGAGGTGCGCGGGCAGACGAAAAAGGGGCGCACGGTCGTTGTACTGAACCGATTCTTTTGAAGAAAGGCGGGAGCGGAATGCTGACACCGATGGATATACATGCGAAGGAATTTGGCAGGAGCTTTCGCGGGTTTGACGAAGCGCAGGTCAATGACTTCCTGAACGAGGTCATGCAGGATTATGCGGCAGCACTTGATGAAAAACGAGCGTCTGCGTGCGGAGCTTTCGCGTGAGCGGGAGACGATCGAGGACTTTCGCCGTATGGAGCAGAGTATGCGTGAGAGCATCGCCCTCGCGCAGAAGACTGCTGAGGATGTGACGACGCAGGCGAAGCGCAGTGCTGATCTCATGATTGAGACGGCGGCGAAGGAGGCGCAGAATCTGCGCCGTGAGGCAACCCTTCAGGCGAAGGTACAGCTGGATGATGCGGCGGACAAGGTGCGTGCCGTTGTCGCGGAGTATGAGCGGCTCGTGCGTGAGAAACATCAATTTTTGCGCCGCATGAAGGGCAATGTGCAGGAAGAGCTCGCGCTCATCAATGATGCACTGCCCAGATGCCGGATATGACGGCAGAGAAGAACGCAAAGGATACGGCAGAACAGGAGGGCGTTTGAGGGCGATGAGCGGACGCATAAAAAGCCGCATACTCTTTTTGGGGATCTTGCTGATTGACCAGTTGGTAAAAATTCTATGTGGAGCTGACCATGCTGCCGGGGGAGACGATTCCCGTTGCAGCCCCATTTTTCATATCACGTTTGTACTCAATCCGGGCGCGGCATTTGGGATTTTCCGCGATCAGCAGTGGCTCTTTCTGGCGACGGCAATCGTGTTTTCCATTGCCTTTCTCGTGTTCTATGAGCGGCTGCGGCGCAGCGGCGTGCTCATCCACTATGGCAGCGTTGCTCTCGCAGCGGGAGCTGTGAGCAATCTGATCGACCGCATCCGCCTCGGGCACGTTGTGGATTTCTTCGATTTCCGCATATGGCCCGTGTTCAACATTGCGGACATCGCCATTGTTCTTGGGACGGGGGCTGTCCTCTGGGCGCTCTTCGTACAGAGAAGGGAAATCCGATGATGCGTACAGTATTCACTGCCGACCGTACGGACGAGCGGCTGGATCTCTTTCTCGTGCGCCGGCTGCCGGATCTCTCGCGCAGCTATGCGCAGCGTCTCATTGCGGACGGACAGGTCACGGTGGACGGCACGGCACGCAAGGCAAACTACAAGCTGCGCGGCGGGGAGGAGATCGTCTGCACAATGCCGCCCGCCGAGGAAATTGAGATCTGCGCGGAAGATATCCCGCTCGACATTCTCTATGAGGATGCGGACATCATCGTTGTCAATAAGGCACGCGGTATGGTCGTGCATCCTGCCGCGGGCATCTATACGGGGACGCTGGTCAATGCGCTGCTGTGGCACTGCCATGATCTTTCGGGCATCAACGGAGCTCTGCGTCCCGGCATTGTGCACCGCCTCGATAAGGACACCTCGGGGGTGATGGTCGCGGCGAAAAACGATATGGCGCATCACTATCTCGCACGCCAGATTCGGGACAAGGACGCGCGGCGGGAGTACCGCGCCATCGTACACGGCAACATCGTTCCGCGTGCGGGTGTCATTACAGGGGGACATCGGGCGGCATCCGACCGACCGCAAAAAAATGGCGATTGTGCGGGAGAACGGCAAGCCCGCGACGACGCATTTTGAGGTGTTGGAGCGGTTCGGCAGCTATACCTATGTTTCCTGCCGTCTCGAGACGGGGCGCACGCATCAGATCCGTGTTCATATGACGAGCATCGGGCATCCGCTTGTCGGCGACCCAAAGTATACGGCGAAGAAGAATCCCTTTGCGATCGTGGGACAGGCGCTGCACTCACTGACGCTCAGCCTTACGCATCCGCGCACGGGGACGGAGATGACATTTACTGCGCCGCTCCCTGCGGACATGGAGGAGATCCTGCACACGCTGCACAGCGGCAGATAAGGAGATGACAGCATGACAGAGTTTCGAGAAAAGGCCGTTCTCATGGATGAGGATGGAATTCGGCGCGCACTGATGCGGATTGCACATGAGATCGTCGAGAAGAACAAGGGGACGGACAATCTGGTACTCGTCGGTATTCGCACGCGTGGTGTGCCAATTGCCGCGCGGATTGCCGCAGAGATCGCACACATTGAGCAGCGTGACCTGCCGCGCGGTGTGCTCGACATTACGCTCTACCGTGACGATCTCAACGAGCTGTCCTATCAGCCCATCGTGCATCCGACGGAGATGCCCTTGGACATCACGGGGAAGACGGTTGTGCTCGTCGACGATGTGCTCTATACGGGGCGCACGATCCGCGCGGCGATGAACGCACTGCTCGACATCGGTCGGCCGCGCATGATCCAGCTCGCTGTCCTCATCGATCGCGGTCACAGGGAGCTGCCCATCCGCGCGGACTACGTCGGCAAGAATGTCCCGACCGCCGCGCTTGAGGATGTGTCGGTGCTGCTCAGGGATGTCGATACGGAGGAAAAAAAGTCGTCATTCGGGAACGCTGTTGAATGTGTTGTGTCGGAGAGTGCGGTTCTTTGCTGCACTCTCTTTTTGTATCTTGACGCAGCTTTTTGGAATAGGGGTATAATATTAAAGAACGATAGGACGTTTGTAGGAGCAATCGTTATGATTTTTTTTACGACGAGAAGCAAAAAAATCCGTGTTGGATGAGGAGCAGACAGTATCGGATGAACTCGAAGCAGCCGAACTCGAGGCGGAGGAAGAGGAGGCGGAGGAGACCGCAGCGGAGAGCAGCATCTACGACGGCTGCACCGATGAGGAACTGCTCGCACACATCCGCTCCTGCAACGGGGATGAGGCACTGGACTATCTCATCAACAAGTACCGTAACTTCGTGCGCTCCAAAGCGCGCTCCTACTTTCTCATCGGTGCGGACCGCGAGGACATCGTTCAGGAGGGATGATCGGCTTCTTCAAGGCGATTCGTGACTATCGCGAGGACAAGCTCTCGTCGTTCCGCGCGTTCGCCGAGCTCTGCGTGACGCGCCAGATCATCACGGCGATCAAGACAGCGACGCGGCAGAAGCACATCCCGCTGAACTCATACGTCTCGCTCAACAAGCCCATCTATGACGAGGATTCCGACCGTACGCTGCTCGATGTCCTCTCAGGAGCACGCATCAGCGACCCGGAGGAGCTGGTCATCAGTCATGAGGAATTCATCGACATCGAGCAGAAGATGGAGGAGATCCTGAGCGATCTCGAGTGGCGCGTGCTCATGAGCTACCTCGACGGCAAGTCCTATCAGGAGATCGCCGTCGACCTGCACCGCCAGGTGAAGTCCATTGACAACGCGCTCCAGCGCGTGAAGCGCAAACTTGAAAAAAATACATGGAGTCGCGCGGCGACGATCTCGACATCGGTACGGTCTACCGCGGACTTACGACGATCAATCGCGGTGCGCGTACGTCGGAGGAATAGGAGGGGAGCGACAGCTCCCCTTTTTTGATGGCAATCGTACGCAGGACGGGATATGTTGAAATAAGACGTAAAACGATTGACATTTTTCGGATAACGGTGTATTCTAATAGCCGTAATATATGTTTCTATAACTGAATCATTGGGAAACAGGTGCAGCGCATTGCGTATGCTTAATAGAGAAGCCGGATGAGCCGGCGCGGTCCCGCCACTGTGAGGGGAGCAAACCTGCAAGTGTGTCACTGAGAGAAATGTCCTCTTGGGAAGGCGCAGGGGAGTGATGAACCGAGCCAGGAGAACTGCCTGTTTGACAATCCGCCGTGTGCCGGAGGCACATACCTGCGAGCGACAGGAAGGGGATTCGTGACGATGTGCTCACGAGGCTTTCTTGTACTGGCAGGAAAGCCTTTATTTTATATTTCATGGGAGGAATTCGGATGAAGAATTGGAAGAAAATGCTGGTTGCGTCCCTCGCCTGCTCAGCAGTTCTGGGGCTTTCGTACAGCCCCTGCAGAGGCGGCGTATGAGCTGAACCCCGAGGTGAAGACGGTGACACCGGCCCTGATGGAGGCATCGGAGATCGGCGTCCTCAAGCATGAGAATCCGCAGATGATGAACTATACGAACAAGGATGCCATCGTTGTGACGAGCTTTGGCACGACGTTCAAGGAGACGCGTGAGAAGACGATCGAGGCGACGGTGGACGCAATCAAGGCGGCACATCCGGGCGTGAAGGTCGTGACGGCATTTACCTCCCACATCATCATTGACCGCATTGCCAAGAACGAGGGTGTGAAGTATCCGACGCCTGAGGAGGCACTCGCACAGCTCAAGGCGGACGGCTACTCGCGCGTGGCACTCGTCTCTCTCGATGTCATCCCGGGCATGGAGTACTCCTACGTCAAAGCTGTGTTCCATGAGTACAAGGATCAGTTCAAGACGATGACCTGCGGCACGTCCCTCATGTACTGGCAGGGACAGGAGGAGCAGGCGGACGACGTGATCGAGTTCATCCAGGCGGTCTCCAGCCAGTTCCCGAAGATGGGGAAGGATGATGCGCTGCTCCTGATGGCGCACGGCACGCCGCACGTCTCCAACGCATACTATGCCGTCATTCAGGCGAAGCTGGACGCACTGGGTATAAGAACGTCTATGTCTACACGGTCGAGGGGTGGCTGAGCCTCGAGGATGTGATTCCGAAGCTCAAGGTGAATAAGGTTAAGAATGTGACGCTCATGCCGATCATGATGGTTGCGGGCGATCATGCACACAACGATATGGCGGGCAAAGATGCGGATTCGCACAAGAGCATTCTCATGAGCGAGGGCTTTAAGGTCGATGCTTATCTCCATGGCCTCGGCGAGAACAAGATGATCCGCGACGTGTATGTGGAGCGCGCGAACGATGCGTGGGATGCTCTGCAGGGGAAGAAAGATGCAGACGCAGACCACATCAAAATGATGAAGTAACTTTTACGGATTCCAATGAACGGGCTGCTGCGGAAGTGTTTCACTTTGGCGGCAGCCCCTTTTCTTTGTTTGCGTACCCTGCTATAATAGAAAACAGTAGTTTACAGTGCGGGCACACAGATGCCCGCATGGCAAGGAGAGCAGAGATGAAGATAGCAGTTGTCGGTACGGGAATGATCGCACGAGAGGCACTGATTGCCCTGCGTCAGGTGGAGAATGTTGAGGTCGCGCTGATCTGCGCACGCCCGCACAGTCGGGAGAAGGCACGGGCACTGGCACAGGAGTTCGGTATTCCCCAGGTGGCTACGGACTACGGTGCGATGCTTGCGGCGCACGAGGCGGATTTTGTTTACCTCGGCATTGTCAACAGTGCACATTTTGACTATGCGCGGCAGGCGATCGAAGCGGGCTGGCACGTCATTGTGGAAAAAACCCTTTGCATCGACGCTCGCGGAGGCGGAGGAGCTGATCGCGCGCGCGCGCGCGGCCGATTGCTATCTCTTCGAGGCCGTGACATCGCTTTTTTTGCCAAATTATTTCGGAATATTGGAAGCACTCCCACGTCTCGGACTGATTCGCATGGTACAGGCGAATTTTTTTCGCAGTATTCGAGCCGCTACGAGCGTTATCTTGCGCGTGACGTTGCGCCTGCGTTCGATCCTGTGCTCTCGGGCGGTGCGCTCTACGATCTGAATGTCTACAATCTCGCGCTCATTGTTTCGCTTTTTGGACGGCCAAAAAACGGCGATCTATGGGGCAAATATCGGATTCAATGGAATTGATACCTCGGGGATTCTCGCGCTGCGTTACGACGGCTTTGTGGCGACGGCAGCGGCGGCGAAGGACAGTGAGAGCCCGTCCTTTTTCATGATTCAGGGGGAGGCAGGATGGATTCGTGCCGACGGCACGCCGAACGAGCTCCGCAGCTTTACGGTTGCACTGCGCGGCCGAGAGCCGGAGATGTACGCACTCAATCGTCATGAGCACCGCATGGTGCACGAGTTCGAGACGATGCGGGACATCTTCAAGCGCAAGGACTATATGAGCGTAGAGGAGGGGATGCAGACATCGCGTACAGTGATGGCGGTGATGGAAAAGGCACGTCTGATGGCGGGTATCCAGTTTCGAGCGGATTGAGATTGATGGAATCGATTATGATTGAGATGGAGGATCTCGTCAAGAAATTTCCGCACACGAATGCAGCGCAGGAAAAGACGTGGAAAACGGCGGTTGCAGGGATCTCTCTCTCCGTTCGCCACGGCGAGGTGTTCGGACTGCTTGGGCCGAACGGTGCAGGGAAGACGACGATCATCCGTATGCTCACGATGCAGACGCAGCCGACAAGCGGGGGATCCGTATCGGCGGTGCGGACATCCGCCGTGATCCGCGTGTCGTCAAAGAGCGGATCGGCGTGGTGCCGCAGCATGTCAATTTCGATCAGGAACTCACCTGTTGGGAGAATATGGAGCTGCACGCGCGTCTGCATCACATGGGACACGAGGCGCGCACGGTGCGGATTGAGGAACTTCTCACGGAGATGGAGCTGACCGAGGTGCGCAACGACAATGTGCGCCGCCTTTCCGGCGGGATGAAGCGGCGGCTGCTCATCGCACGCGCATTGATTCATCGCCCGCAGGTGCTCTTTTTGGATGAGCCGACGGTGGCACTCGACCCGCAGATTCGCCGTCACATCTGGGATCTCGTGCGCGAGATTGCCAGGGGGGGTGTGACTGTGCTTCTGACGACGCACTACATTGAGGAGGCGGAGGCACTCTGTGACCGCGTGTCCATCATCAACAAGGGAGTGCTCGTCGATGTGCAGACACCGCGCACATTCTGTGAGAATTTGGGGGCGTACGCAGTGGAATGGGATGAGGAGGGGGCGCTCCTATCGCTTCTTCCACACGCGCGAGGAGGCGCGTGCCCATGCGCGTATGCTTGAGGAGCAGATGCAGCGCGTTCTCCTGCGCCCGACGAATCTCGAGGATGTCTTCATCGAGCTGACGGGACGAAAGGAGGGGCTCTGATGCTGCGGGATATCTGGACGGTGTTCTGGCGCGACTGGGTTGTTCTGCGCCGCCGTCTGACAAAGTACATTCTGAGCCGCATGGTCTCGCCGCTGATGTTCCTTATCGCGTTTGGCTGGGGGCTTGGACGCAGCATCGACGTGGGCACGGGCTCGTATCTGGACTTTCTTGTGCCCGGGCTTCTCGCGATGAACTCCATGAACATCAGCTTTAACAGCATCATCTCCGTCCACGCGGAGCGCGTTTACCACAAGAGTCTTGAGGAGTATCTGATTGCGCCGATTCGTCCCGACGCATTTGTCATCGGCAAGGTAGCGGGGGCGGTTGTGCGTGGGCTGATCTCCTCGGCGATCATTGTGGTGCTGAGCTATCTGTTCGGTGCACATTTCACGATCACGCCGCTTTTTCTCCTCGTGCTCACGCTGAACTGCATGATCTTCGCGGAGATCGGATTTCTCGCGGCAATGTATATCTCGACCCTATGAGGAGATGAGCCAGGTCAACCTCTATGTGCTCCCTGCCGATGTCGTTCCTCTGCGGGACGTTCTTCGCGACAGCGGCACTGCCGGATGTCGTGCGTTGGATTGTGGAAGTGCTGCCGCTGACGCACACGAGTCATCTCCTGCGCAGTCTCGGCGGGGCGGGGGACTTCTCCGTACTGTCCCTCGCTGTTGTCATTGGCTACGCGATGCTCGGCATCGCCGTCGGGACGTGGAAGTTCCGACGGCTGACGGATTGAGTTCGCGTCGAGGTTACACGGCAAGAGTTTCATATTATAGCAAAAAGGATCACCATGCTCAGGTATATCTTTCACCACAGAGGAACAGCGGAGGGCTGCGCCCATTTCTGCTGTACCAAAAATCGAGGACTTCGGCGTCTCCCTTTGGGACGTTCGAGGTCTTTTTCACATGTCAATCTTCATTTTCACTGCGGCGAGCTCACTGCGATCATCGGACCGAACGGTGCGGGGAAAAAGCACGCTCCTGCGTGCGATTCTCGGGGAGGTTCCGCACACGGGTAGGCTGCGCTTTGTCGATGCGGATGACCGCCACACGGGGCATCCCGTCATCGGCTATGTGCCTCAGTACCTGCGTCTCGACGTGAGCGCACCGACGACGGTGCTGGATCTCTTTATGGCGTGCCTGTCCGCGCGTCCCGTCTGGCTCTTTCCCGCGCGTGCATTTCGTGCGCGCGTTGCGCTGAATCTCACGCGTGTGCGTGCGGAGCACCTGATCGACCGTCGACTGGGGGCACTCTCGGGCGGAGAGCTCCAGCGCGTGCTGCTCGCTCTGGCACTCGATCCGATGCCGAACCTCCTGCTGCTCGATGAGCCGGTCTCGGGCGTCGACCGGAACGGCCTTGCGATCTTCTACGAGATCGTCGGGGAGCTGCGTGCAAAGGAGGATCTGACGATCCTGCTCATCTCGCACGATCTCGGCATGGTTGCGCGCCACGCGGACAAGGTCGTACTCATGAATCACGGTGTTGCGGCGGCGGGCGTGCCGTCGGAGGTCTTTGCCGACCCGCAGATGGAACGGCTCTTCGGCATCCTGCCCGATCTGCGGCATATTGAGGAGCGCGCGGAGATGGATGCGGGCGGGGAGGTGCGCGTATGGAACTGATCTACGATGCGATGGATACGCTGCTCCCGTTTGCGTCGATGGAGTACACATTCATGAAGAACGCGCTCCTTGCGACTATCCTCATGACACCCCTCTTTGGGCTGCTCTCGACAATGGTCGTCTCAAGCCGCATGGCGTTCTTCTCGGACTCCCTCGGGCACGGTGCATTCACAGGCATTGCCATTGGTGCGCTTGTCGGTATGTTTTCGCCGCTCACATCGCTGCTCATCTTTTCTGTGATGTTCGCACTCCTCATCACATGGATCAAGCACCGCACGGCGGCATCGGCAGACACCGTGATCGGTGTGTTCTCCTCAACGGCGATTGCGATCGGTCTGATGATTATGAGCCACGGAGGGGGCTTTTCCAAATTTTCTCCGCTGCTCATCGGTGATATCCTGAGCATTACCCCTGCGGATCTCGCAGGTCTCGCCGCTGTGGATGCACTCGTTCTGGTCGGCTGGGTATTGATCTTCAATCGGCTGCTGCTGCCTCGGTCAACTCCTCATTTGCCCGCAGCCGCGGTGTCTCCATCTTTGCGGTGGAGTCCGCCTTTGCCGCTCTGCTTGCCGTCGTCGTTGCCGTGAGCATCCAGTGGGTCGGCATCCTCATCATCAATGCGCTGCTCGTTTTGCCGGGCGCAGCTGCACGCAACGTCGCACGCAGCGTCAAGGAGTATCATGTCGCAGCGGTTGCGGCTGCGCTCTGCTCCGGTCTTGTCGGCCTTTTTTCGGCGTACTATCTCGGCATTGCGGCCGGTGCGGCGATTGTGGCGGCGGCTGCCGTTCTGTTCTTTGTTTCGCTCGCCGTCCGTCCCTATTTTCAGCGATAATGTCCCGCCCCGTGCCCTATTTTTTTCTGTAATATGTGCTAAAAATGACAGAGGATTATGTATGAGAGGGAGGCTGCGGAATGAATATTACGATTGGCAGTGATCATGGAGCGGTGGAACTCAAGGATGAGGTCAAGATGGTTCTTCACGAGTTCAGCGATGTGAAGGTGAAGGATGTCGGGACGTTCGGCAGGGAGGCGGTCGACTATCCGGATATCGCGGAGAAGGTCTGTGCCGATGTTGTCTCCGGAAAGGCGGATCGCGGCATCGTCCTCTGCGGCACAGGACTCGGTATCTCGATTGCAGCAAACAAGATTGACGGCATTCGCGCCGCACTCTGCGGCGATGTCTATACGGCGATCATGTCACGCAAGCACAACGATGCAAATGTGCTTGCACTCGGCGGACGCGTCACGGGCTTTGGCCCTGCGGGTGAGATTGTGCGCGCGTGGATTCGCACGGAGTTCGAGGGCGGGCGTCATGCACGCCGCGTCGAAAAGATCATGGCACTGCAGGATAAGAAAACGGATTAAGGAGAGTTTTTATGAGCATTATGGATTCGCTGAGCAAGGTGGACCCGCAGGTATGCAAGGCCGTTGAGGAGGAGCTCAATCGCCAGCGTACAAAGTTGGAGCTCATTGCCTCGGAGAATATCGTGAGCCGCGCAGTCATGGAGGCACAGGGCAGCGTTCTCACGAACAAGTATGCGGAGGGGTATCCCGGCAAGCGTTACTATGGCGGCTGTGAATACGTCGATGTGGCGGAGCAGCTCGCAATCGACCGCGCGAAGGAACTCTTCGGAGCAAACTGGGCGAATGTGCAGCCGCACTCGGGCGCACAGGCGAATATGGCGGTGTTCTTTGCCCTCCTTCAGCCGGGCGACACGATCCTCGGCATGAATCTGACGGACGGCGGACATTTGACGCATGGCAGCCCTGTCAACATCTCGGGGATGTATTACAAGGTCATCCCCTACGGCGTGGACAAGGAGACAGAGCGCATTGACTACGATGCGCTGGAGGTGCTCGCGAAGGAGCACAAGCCGAAGATGATTATTGCAGGTGCGTCTGCGTATGCACGCATCATCGACTTTGAGCGCATCGGTGCAATCGCAAAGACTGTCGGCGCGATCTTTATGGTGGATATGGCTCATATCGCAGGGCTCGTTGCCGCAGGACAGCATCCGAGCCCCGTGCCCTACGCCGATATCGTGACATCGACCACGCATAAGACGCTGCGCGGTCCGCGCGGCGGTCTCATCCTCGGACGCGACGAGGAGCTGGGGAAAAAAAGATCAACAAGGCGGTCTTCCCCGGCATCCAGGGCGGTCCGCTCATGCACGTCATTGCGGCAAAGGCGGTCGCACTCAGCGAGGCGCTTGCGCCCTCGTTCAAGGAGTACGGAGCACAGGTGGTGAAGAACGCTGCGGCACTTGCGGATGAGCTGATGCGGCATGGCTACCGCATTGTCTCGGGCGGTACGGATACGCATGTGATGCTCGTAGATTTGACGAACAAGGACATCACGGGCAAGGAGGCGCAGACGCTCCTCGACGAGGTCAACATCACAGCGAACCGCAACACGATCCCGTTCGAGCCGCGCAGCCCGTTCGTCACGAGCGGCATTCGTCTCGGCTCGCCCGCGCTGTCGACGCGCGGGTTTGTGGAGGAGGATATGCACGAGGTCGCGCGGATCATCGCCGATGTCCTCGATGCTCCGACGGACACGGCACGGCAGGAGGAGGCGCGCCGCCGCGTCGCGGTGCTTTGCGATAAGTATCCTCTGTACGCGTAATTTTTTTCTGGCAGAAAGGAAGCCCTCTCATGGCTGATATATTCCACCCGTCCGATGTCCCCAGTCTTCATCTCGTCGATCATCCGCTGATTCAGCACAAGCTGACGATCATGCGGCAGAAGGAGACGGGGACGAAGGAGTTCCGTGAACTGCTCTCGGAGATTGCCATGCTCATGGCATACGAGATCACGCGTGACTTCCCCCTGCGCGATGTGGAGATCGAAACCCCCGTCGCAAAGTGTCACGCGAAGATGCTTGAAGGGAAGAAGCTCGGCATCGTTCCGATTCTCCGTGCGGGGCTCAGGGATGCTCGACGGCATTCTGACGCTTGTCCCCGCCGCACGCGTGGGACACATTGGTCTCTACCGCGACCCCGAGACGTTGGAGCCGGTCGAGTACTACGCCAAACTCCCGAGCGGCGTGGAGGACCGCACGCTCATCGTGCCCGATCCGATGCTCGCGACGGGGGAGTGCATCTGCGGCACTTACTCTGCTCAAGCAGAAGGGCGCACGCAGCATCATTCTCATGTGTCTCGTGTCCGCTCCCGAGGGCATTCGTCGCGTGGCTGAGGATCACCCCGATGTGCCCATCTACGTCGCTGCCGTGGACGAGTGTCTCAACTCCCATGGCTATATCGTTCCCGGACTTGGCGATGCGGGTGACCGTATCTTCGGAACACTGTAAGAACAAAAAAAGACGGCTGCGTCGGCAGTCGTCTTTTTGCTTGCAAATTATGGCGGAGAGGGTGGGATTCGAACCCACGGTGCGTTGCCGCATCACCGGTTTTCAAGACCGGCTCCTTAAACCGCTCGGACACCTCTCCGTGTGGAGCGTAGCTATTGTATCAGAAACTACGGAGTGCTGTCAAGCCTTTGCCGTGCAAGGAGCGGCGCTCCGATCACAAGCCCTATGAGTGCGGGCAAAAATGCGTCAAAATGGTCATGTTGAATTTATCCGTAGCTTCCATATATTCTTTGTTTTTTTGAGACGGCGTTTCACCATTGTGATCATTCCATATAAATATCAAAAAAATTTTTTTAATGAATCGACTATAACAGTGACGGTGTGGATTTGTCAAAGTCCGAAGAAGTTGCTATAATAAGCAGGTATGATTCGTCGCAGAAAAGGAGATGGGCGTATGCGCATTGCTCTGTTTGATTCGGGGATTGGCGGGCTGACGGTGCTCAGTCACGCGCGGCGTGCGCTTCCGTCCGAGGAGTTCCTGTTCTTTGCCGATCGCGATCATGTACCCTATGGAACGAAGTCCGTTCCCGCTGTACGCGGCTATGTTCGCGCGGCGTTCCAATTTCTCGTCGAACAGCAAAAGGCGGATGCCGTCGTTGTCGCGTGCAATACGGCAACCTCGGTTGCCGTGGATGAGATGCGGCGACTCTATGATGTTCCGATCATAGGGATGGAACCGGCGGTCAAAAAAAGGCTCTTGAGCAGGACTCGGAGCGACGTGTGCTCGTGACAGCGACCCCCATTACCATAAATGGTGAGAAGCTGCACCGTCTCGTCTCGGCGTACGATACGAACGGACTTGTCGACCTTCTTGCGCTGCCGCGCCTCGTTGAGTTCGCCGAGCGCAGGGAGTTCGTTTCCGCGTGCGTGGAGGAGTATCTGTGGAATGCGCTCGCACCCTATGATCTGCTGAAGTACTCGGCGATTGTGCTTGGCTGCACACATTTCAACTATTTCAAGGACACCCTGCGTCGTCTCCTGCCCAAGACCGTGAGCTTCGTGGATGGCAACGAGGGGACGGTCGAGGAACTGGCACGGCGGACGGGGTTGACGACGGCTTTGGCGGAGGAGCGGACGGCACCGTGCAGATTTTTCGAGTCGGGCAGAGCGGTGACGGGGACGGAGTCACTGGCGCGTATTGAGAGCTATCTTGCGCGTGCCGCGCGCATGGAAGAGATTGTTTGAAAGAAGGGAGCGTTCATGCCGATTCGTGTGGAACATCGGGTGAATTTTTTTACGATACGGATGCGATGGAGGTCGTACATCATGCGAACTACATCCGCTGGTTCGAGATCGGGCGCGTCGCCTACCTGCGCCGCATCGGCATCACGCTGGGCGCACTGATGGATGCGGGCTATGTCTTTCCAATTACAAAGGTCGGTGCACAGTTTCACGCGCCGGGGCATTTCGACGACGATCTCGTGATTGAGACGACGGCAACCGCACTCACCAGAGCGAAGATGGCGTTCTCCTACCGCATCCTGAATGCGGCGGGTACGGTGCTCGTGACGGGCTTTTCGGAAAACGTGTTCACTGTGCGTGAGACGGGGCACATCACGCGTCTGCCGAAGGAGTTCTATGAGCCGCTTGAGGCGGCGATGATCGTGGAGAAAGAGGGACGGAACATTGGATTTTTGAATTTATAGGGCAGTTGTATTGGCTGTTCGCTCTGCTGGTTTTTTTTGAGCTTGGAAAAAAGGCGTTTTTTGCCTATTTTGGAACGGAGAAGATCGTTCCGAAAAAGGAGGAGATGACACCGTTTTCCGTGGTCGAACGTACGCCGGAGAGACTCGTGATCGGTGCGACGATGCCCGTGAAGAATGAGGGGCCGCAATGCGGTGTCATCATGGATGCGATCCTGCGTGTGCAGTTGCCCTATGAGCAGTACGACGGTGCATTGGTGCGTGGTAAGGTCGAGCTGGCGGGTGCCCCGCGCGAAGACGACTATTTCGAGGCGATGGTCATTCAAAAGGATGAGCAGATCAATTTGGTGCTCAAACTTTCCATCGAGGGACGCAAGGGGAACACGCTCGAAGAGGCGATTGCCCATATGCCGGATTTCCGCATGGATTTCATCTACCAGGAGACAGGGCGCATCCCGGCACATTATTCCAAGCAGATTTTGAAGATCACGGGGGCGGAGATCGCCGCGCTTGCGGGGGTTGCACTCGTGCAGGAAGGGGGCAGGAAGAATGGCTGAACTGAAGATTCTCCCCGTTCCGACACGCATTCTGACGGATGCGGACGACATTGTGGATGCCATCGAATACTACGCCGGTGCGCAGGTAACGGCGGATGATCTCGTCTGCTGCGCAGAGAGTGTGGTTGCGGTAACGCAGGGACGTTTTGTCCGCCCCGAGGAGCTTCATATTTCCGGCATGGCAAAATTCCTGTGCCGCTTTATCCCGGACTATGGCAGTCTTGCAACACCGCATGGGATGCAGTCACTCATGGATGTAGAGGGGAAGTGGCGCGTTACTGCGGCACTTTTTCGCGGGATTCCTCGGCAAGCTCGTCGGCAAAAAGGGGCTGTTCTATCAATGGGGCGGCAAGGAGGCGGCTCTCATCGACGACGTGACGGGCACGATGCCGCCGTTTGACAAGGTGATTGTCTATGGTCCTGCCGAGCCGGAGCAGGTTGCCGCACGCATTCGTGACCGTGTGGGGGCATTCGGCGGGATGATTGCAGATGTGAACGATCTCAAACGCTCACGCGTGGTTGGTGTGTCCGACGGTGTGAACGGTGCGCTTGCGGCACAGCTGCTGCTCGACAATCCGTTCGGCAACGCCTCGCAGAAAAACGCCGATCTGCATCATCAAGAACTATCGGCAGTATCAGGAGAACCACACGGCGTAACGTAAATAATCGCAGCGGGAAGTACCTTCTTCCCGCTTTTTTTGAACGAGTCTCATAAAGGAGAAAAAAATATTCATGCCAAGAAGAGATCTGAGGCGTGCCGATCAGCTGCGCCCTGTGCGGATCGAGCGCGGCTATCAGCGTTACCCTGCGGGCTCTGCGCTCATCGAGACGGGACACACGCGCGTTGTGTGTGCCGCGACCGTGGAAGAGCGTGTGCCGTTCTTTCTGAAAGGCTCAGGGACGGGGTGGGTGACCGCAGAGTACTCCATGCTGCCCGGCGCGGGGACAGAGCGCACGGCGCGTGAGGCGATGCGCGGGCATCAGACGGGTCGTACGCAGGAGATTCAGCGGCTCATCGGACGTGCTCTGCGCGCTGTTGTCGATACGAAGGCACTCGGGGAGCGCACGATTCACATTGACTGCGACGTGCTGCAGGCGGATGGGGGGACACGCACCGCGTCGATCACGGGGGCGTTCGTCGCGCTCGTGGAAGCGTGTGCGACCTTCTACACGAAGAGGGGGTCTTCCCCGTGCGCGACTATGTAGCAGCGGTCAGCGTCGGGATCAATGCGGAGAACACGCCACTGCTCGACATTTGCTATGAGGAGGATTCGACCGCGATGGTCGACATGAACCTCGTCATGACGGGCGCGGGAGAGTTCGTCGAAGTGCAGGGAACGGGCGAGGGGCGTGCATTCACCCGCGCAGAGATGAACGTCCTCCTCGATCTCGGCGAACGCGGCATACGCACGTTGATTGAGTACCAGAAAGAAGCACTCGGCACGACGCTCTCGTGGCTGCCGGGACGGGAGGGGTAATATGGACGAAAAGATCATTCTCATTGCGACCTCAAATGCGGGCAAGGTGCGCGAAATGGAGCAGGCATTTGAGGGACTTCCCGTGCGTCTTGTACCCTTATCGTGCCTTAACGAAGTTCTGCCAAAGGCAGGAGAGATCGAAGAACCCGTTGAGGATGGGGCGACCTTTCTGGAGAATGCACGGATTAAGGCACATTACTACAGGGAGAAGACGGGGCTTGCCGCACTTGCCGACGACTCCGGGCTCTCGGTGGAGGTGCTGGACGGCGCACCGGGTGTTTACTCTGCGCGCTATGCGGGAGTGCACGGTGACGACGCGGCGAACAATGCGAAGCTGATTGCGGAGATTCGGGCGCATGGCACGGAGAACGCCGCTGCTGCCTATCACTGTGCGCTTGTGCTTGTGTTTGCGGATGGACGGGAGCTCGGTGCAGAGGGGACGTGTACAGGGATTCATCCGTCCTGAGGCGCGCGGGACGGGCGGTTTTGGCTACGACCCGCATTTTTATCGTGCGGACGGACGCACGATGGCGGAGCTCTCGCGCGCGGAGAAACATGAGATCAGTCATCGCGGTGCGGCACTCGACATGATGAAAAAAATGCTGATGGAAAGAGGTGTCGTGAGAATTGGAATTGTCAGTGACAGCCACGGAGATACGCGCATCTTCGAGAAGATGCTTGCCGTACATGGCGCTGCGGATGCGGAGTTATGGCTTCATGCGGGCGACTTTGCGCCCGATGCGGACGATCTTGAGGCGATCTCGGAGAAGCGTGTCATTCGTGTGCTTGGCAACTGTGATCTTTTTCGTGGATGGGGTCTATGACGAAACGGTGGTCGAGATCGCGGGACACCGCATCTTTCTGACGCACGGACACCTGTTCAACGTGCGCTTCGATACGGCGATGCTGCAAGAGGCAGCGCGTGAGGCGGGGGCGGACATCGCCGTATATGGGCATACGCACGTTGCTCTTGAGGAGCACGGAGAAGTCACTGTACTCAACCCCGGCAGCATTGCCCGCCCGCGTGATGAGCAGCGTGGTTCGTTCATGCTTGTGGATCTGAATGCAGGAGAGACTCCCCAGGTAAATCTCATTCGCATTTGATTGTGAAAAAAATGTACGAAAAGCCCGCAAATTCAAGGGTTTTTCTATAAAAAAATTTTTCAAAAAAATTTACCATATAAAATCCATATCATAAGATATGGATTTTATATATATAATAACAAATACAATATAAACAATAAATTATTTAGAGGTAAATGATTCGATTGAAATATAAAACAATAAGATAAAAAGCGCAAAAAAACGATATTATTTTCAGCTTGTGAATCTCATTTCCAATTTGAATGAGATTCACTTTTTCAAAGGCTTTACGGCAAATTTGAAAGACTTGAAAGCAAGAAAAAAATATGATATAGTCTAACTAACCTGTGTATAAGTTATATTTATAGGAGGGATTACTTTTGCGAGAGCTAAGCGCACAAGCAATCACGGAGAACGTCGCCGAGATGTGCAAAGAAGCGGCGTACTATCTCCCGAATGATGTCTACGAGGGACTCAAAAAGGGGCGAGAGACGGAGGAGTCACCCGTAGGAAAGGTCGTTTTGGATCAGATCATCCGCAACGCCGAGATCGCGCGCGAAGAGGATCGTCCGTATTGCCAGGATACGGGCATGACGATTGTGTTCGTGGAGGTCGGGCAGGATCTCCATATCACAGGCGGTCTCCTTGAGGATGCCATCAACGAGGGCATTGCCAAGGGCTATACGGAGGGGTATCTGCGCAAGTCGGTTGTCGCGGAGCCGCTCTTTAACCGCAAGAACACGCAGAACAACACGCCGGGAGTCATCTACACGAAGATCGTTGCGGGCGACAAGCTCAGCATCACGATTGCGCCGAAGGGCTTCGGTTCGGAAAAACAAGTCCGGCGTCAAGATGCTTGTTCCTGCGGACGGCGTGGAGGGTGTGAAAAAGGCGGTCATGGAGATCATCCAGCACGCAGGCCCGAATCCGTGTCCGCCTGAGGGTGGTCGGTGTCGGGATCGGCGGCACGATGGATCAGGCGGCACTCCTCTCGAAGAAGGCACTTACGCGTCCGATCGACCAGCGTCATCCGATGCCCGAGTATGCAAAACTCGAGGGTGAGCTCCTCGAGATGATCAACAAGACGGGCATCGGACCGCAGCTTGGCGGCACGACAACCGCACTTGCCGTGAACATTGAATGGGGCGCGACGCACATCGCGGGCCTCCCGTTGCGGTGACGATCTGCTGCCATGCCCTCCGGCATGCGCATCGCGTCCTGTAACAGCCTTTTCTGTGTATTATCATTAGGGAGGAATACTCATGGCGGAAAGTATCCGTATTACGACTCCGTTCACGGAGGAAATGTCGCGTAAGCTCAAGGCGGGCGACAGCGTTCTCATCACGGGCACGATCATCAGCGCGCGCGATGCAGCACACAAGGCGATGACGGAGGCTCTCGCGAAGGGCGAGCCGCTGCCGGTTGACTGGCACGATCAGATCGTCTACTACCTCGGACCAACACCGGCGAAGCCGGGCGATCCGATCGGCTCGGCGGGGCCAACGACCTCCGGCCGCATGGATGCCTACACGCCGACGATGCTTGAGCAGGGGCATCAAGGGCATGGTGGGCAAGGGCTCACGTTCGGCGGCCGTTGTGGAGTCGATGAAGAAGAACGGTGTTACCTATTTTGCCGCAGTCGGCGGTGCCGCAGCGCTCATCGCAAAAATCCGTGAAGAAGTACGAAGTAGTTGGCTATCCCGAGCTTGGCCCGGAGGCGGTTGCAAAGCTGACGGTCGAGGATTTCCCCTGCATCGTCGTGATTGACTCCGAGGGCAACAACTTCTACGAGATGGGGCAGAAGCCCTATCGGAAACTCTAAGGCGGCTCGCATTCCGCCTCGCACATCCTCATCAACGTGTTCATGCCGATGGTTTGGCGCATGACAAATCATTCAGGGCGCAGCCTCGGATATGCTCCGAGGCTGCGGCTCCAAAGGTCTACATATTTCAGGAGGTATGAAATGTTCCACACAACCTTTTACATGCGGCGGCTGCATTCATTGGTCGGACTCGTCATCATCGGCGTGTTCCTCTTCGAGCACGTCTTCACGAACTCAACCGTGCTGGGCGGGGCGAAGGCGTTCAATGATTCACTTGCCATGATGGAGCTCATCCCGCGTCCCGTGTTCTACGGGCTCGAGGTCTTTGCCATCGCCGTACCGATTCTCTTCCACGCAATCTATGGCATCTACATTGCGGCACAGGCGAAGAACAACCCGAGCAATTATGGCTACGTCCGCAACTGGCAGTTTGCCGTGCAGCGTTATACGGCATGGCTGCTCATCCCGTTCCTCATCTGGCACGTCGGCTATATGCGTGTCTGGGGAAAAAGGGCGTCATGGGAACGCATATCAACTATGACCTGCTCTACACCTACTTTGTGACCGGCGACTATGCGATCCTCCACACGGTGCTGTACACGATCGGCATGCTCGCAGCGATCTTCCATTTCTGCAACGGCATTTCGACGTTCTGCATGACGTGGGGCATCGCAAAGGGACCACGTGCACAGTCTGTGATCAACGCACTGTCGATGGGTCTCTGCACGCTGATGAGTCTCATTACGCTCGCCTTTATGGCAAGCTATTTCATGTAAGAACCGCAGCAAAGGAGAGTAAGAATGGCTAAGCTACCAGAAAACAACATTGCGATCATCGGCGGCGGTCTTGCGGGACTTCTTGCAGCACTGAAGATCTGCGAGGGCGGCGGTAAGGTCGACCTCTTTTCCTATTGCCCGGTGAAGCGTTCGCACTCGCTCTGCGCACAGGGCGGCATGAATGCCTGCATGGATACAAAGGGCGAGCACGACAGTGTCTACGAGCATTTCGACGACACCGTTTACGGCGGCGACTTCCTTGCCGACCAGCTTGCGGTCAAGGGCATGGTTGAGGCAGCACCGAAGCTCGTCAAGATGTTTGACCGCATGGGTGTTCCGTTCAACCGTACGCCCGAGGGCGTACTCGATCTGCGCAACTTCGGCGGACAGAAGAACAAGCGCACGGTCTTTGCCGGTTCTACGACGGGGCAGCAGCTTCTCTATGCACTCGACGAGCAGGTGCGCCGTTGGGAGGTCAAGGGCAAGATCACGAAATACGAGTTCTGGGAATACATCCGCGCGATCAAGAACAAGGACGGCATCGTCCGCGGTCTGGTCGCACAGAACATGAACTCAAACGAGATCAAGGCATTCCCTGCGGATGTCGTCATCCTCGCGACCGGTGGCCCCGGACAGGTATTCGGCCGCTGCACGGCGTCCACGATCTGCAACGGCTCGGCGGTCTCCTCCGCATACCAGCAGGGCGCGCACATCGGCAACCCCGAGTTCATCCAGATCCATCCGACCGCAATCCCCGGCTCGGACAAGAACCGTCTCATGTCGGAGGCGTGCCGCGGTGAGGGCGGACGCGTCTGGACGTACAAGGACGGCAAGCCTTGGTACTTCCTCGAGGAGATGTACCCCGCATACGGCAACCTCGTTCCGCGTGACGTTGCCTCACGCGCGATCTTCAAGGTCTGCGTGCACATGGGGCTCGGTGTCAACAACGACCGCCGCGTCTACCTCGACCTCTCGCACATCCCTGCGGACTACCTCGAGCACAAGCTTGGCGGCATTCTCGAGATGTACTCCGAGTTTGTCGGTCAGGATCCGCGCAAGGTGCCGATGGAGATCTTCCCGTCCGTGCACTACTCGATGGGCGGCATCTGGGTCGACCGTATGCACCACACGAACATCCCCGGCCTCATGGCGGCGGGCGAGTGCGATCACCAGTACCACGGCGCGAACCGCCTGGGTGCGAACTCCCTCCTCTCGGCAAGCTACTCCGGCTACGTCGCAGGACCTGAGTCGCTCCGCTGGGCGCGCAGTGGCGAACTTGGTGCGGCGCTCACGGAGGAAGAACTCGAGGCAGCGCGCAAGGAATGCGTTGCAGAGTTCGACAAGATCCGGAATATGACGGGCTCTGAGAATGCGCATAAGCTCCATCAGGAGATGGGCGAGATTATGTATGACTACGTCTCCATCGAGCGCGACAACAAGGGTCTCGACATCTGCCTTGAAAAGCTCAAGGGGATTCTGAAGCGCTGGGACGACATCGGCGTGACCGACCACGGCACATGGGCAAACCAGGAGGCGATGTTCGTGCGTCAGCTCCGCAACATGATCCTCTATGCGATGGCGGTTACGAAGGCGGCACGCTGCCGTGACGAGAGCCGCGGCGCACATGCGAAGATCCTGCTTGACGACAAGGGCGAACGTATGACGGATGAGGCAGGTGAGCTCATGTTCTACGGCCGTGACGATGAGCGTTTCATGAAGACTTCCATCGTGGACTACGATCCGCAGACCGAGGAACCGCAGGTCAGCTACATGGAATTCGAGCATTCACTCATCAAGGCGCGTGCGCGTAACTACGCCGTCGCCAAGAAGGAGTAAGGGAGGATAGAAGTCATGGCAGAACAGAAAAAAAGTTCGTTTTATCATCGAGCGTCAGGATGGACCGAACGAGAACCCCTATACGCAGGAGTTCGAGGTCGACTATCGTCCCGGTCTCAACGTCGTTGCATCCCTCATGGAGATCCAGAAGAACCCCGTGACGGTGGACGGCAAGCGCGTTCCGCCTCCGGTCTGGGAGTGCAACTGCCTTGAGAAGGTCTGCGGTGCGTGTATGATGGTCATCAATGGCCACGCACAGCAGGCATGCTGCGCACTGGTCGACAACCTCACGCAGCCGATCCGTGTCCAGCCGGCGCGTACGTTCCCCGTGATCCGCGATCTTCTCATCGACCGCTCGGTCATGTTCGAGAGCCTCAAGCGCATCCATGGCTGGGTCGAGGTGGACGGTACATGGGACAACAAGGATGCCCCGATCCAGAATCCGTATACGGCAGAGACGTGCTATGAGCTCTCACACTGCATGACCTGCGGCTGCTGCCTTGAGGCGTGCCCGAACGTCGGTCCGCAGTCCGACTTTATCGGACCTGCACCGACGGCGCAGACGCTCCTCTTTAACCTCCATCCGCTCGGAAAGTTCGATGCGCCGAAGCGTCTCAATGCGCTGATGGAGAAGGGCGGCATCACGAGCTGCGGCAACAGCCAGAACTGCGAGCGCGTCTGCCCGAAGAGCATCAAGCTCACGCAGCATCTTGCACAGCTGAACCGCGAGGTCAACAAGCAGGCACTGCGCAATATGTTCAACCACTAATTTGCTTCCACGCACAGAGTCGAAGCATAACGAAGGGGCTGCCCATTGAGGCAGCCCCTTTTGTGTGTTTATAGATATACTCAGAGCTGAAAGCTGTTCTACCAGCCGCTGCAGATCCTAGGGCGACTAAAAGCGTCTGGCTCGGAGCTGTAACGTAAAAAGATACCGCCCCCAATAGAGGACGATATCTTCTTTTTGCTTGTGATCGTTTTAGAGTTTGAACCCCCGACGATGCGCTGCAGATCCTGCGCAAGCTGTGCGAGTGTCTGGCTGGATGCGGCGATCTCCTGCATCGATGCCGCCTGCTGCTCGGAGACAGCAGAGACGTTTTCTGCCTCGCTGTGGACGGCGTTCGAGACCTTCTGGACGGCCTCGACCGAGTTGACCATGCGCTCACTGCCCGCCTTAATGCCCTCGGTACTTTTCAGAATGGCATCCACCTTTTCGGTGAGTTCACTCACAACGCCTGCGATGCGGTCAAACTGTTCCCCCGCCTGGTTGACCTGCTTGACACCTTCGCCGACGTGTTCTTTCTGCTGCTGCATAACCTTGAACGTGTCCTCAATGCGGTTTGCATTCTCGGTAATGAGCCCCGTAATCTCCTGCGCGGCTGTCTCGGACTGCTCGGCGAGCTTTCGGACCTCCTCGGCGACAACGGCGAAACCGCGTCCCTGTTCGCCTGCACGTGCTGCTTCAATGGCTGCGTTGAGGGCGAGGAGGTTCGTCTGTCCCGCAATCTGCGTAATCATCTCGACAATCTCGGAGATACGCTTGGAACTTTCATAGAGAGCAGTGACGGCATCGGCAACATCCTTTGCACTCTGGTCGAGTACATCCATGCCCTTGACAGCGATGCCAAGCCCCTGCTGTCCCTCAACTGTCGCTGTTTCGGCACGATGGGTAGCGGCAGAGACATCCGAAATACCTGCGGTGATCTCATTGATCGCGTGGGTAATTCCATCCACCGTCTTGAAGGACTGGTCAACGACCTCATTCTGCTCCACCGTGCTGCCTGTGATCTTTACAATCGCCTCAGCTGCACTCTGTGCGCCCTGTGCTGACTGATCCGCAGAGGCGGTCAGTTGTTCGGAGGCGGCGGCAAGCTGTTCGGAGGTCTGCGCAGTTTTTTTGAATCAATTCACGTAGGCTCTTGACCATCGTGAGTAGGGAGTTGTGGAGCTGCCCAATCTCGTCGTCACGGTCCATCTGGGGCGGGACAATGGCAAGATTTCCCTTTGCGACCTCTTGTGCCGCACCTGCCATATCCTCAAGCGGTCCCGCAATCGAGTCGGCGATCTTGTAGAGCAGAGCTCCGATGAGGATGAGGGAGACAATGAGCCCAATAATCATGGCCCACTTGAGGTTGTTCACATCGGCAAGCACTTCGTCCTTCGGAACAAAGAGGACGAGCGACCATCCCGTTGTGCCGACCGGATGGACGGCATAGTAATTTTCAATACCTGCGTATGTGTTGGTAAAGAAAATAGGCTCTTTTTGAGAGCAGACGGCGCGCGTCTTCCTCACCCTGTGCGTGCACATTGTCATCGAGTCCAAGGGCTGAGTGGTAGATGAAGCGGCCGTGCTCATCAAGCAGGAATGCGGCACCATGCTCACGGATCTTGATCTTGCTGATGGCGTTCTGGATGTCGGCAAAGTTGAACTCCAGACCAACCACGGCGAGCAGCTGTCCATTGTGATGAATTGCGCGCGAGAACGGGAGAATTGTTTTTCCGTTGAGCGCGTTTTTTTGTCAACATCGTTGACTTGTACTCCATCATTGGACTCTGCAAGCTTGTACCAAGGGCGGCTTGTTGCGTCAAACTTGTCGAGAGGAACAATGCCCTCCTCGCTGTAAAGGAACGGACGATTTGTTTCCCGTGGGAACCCCATATAGATGGAGTCGATGTCGGGGCGTTTGGTAAAATCAGCTGCCGTATTGAGGAACTCTTCGTCTGTCGGCATATTCGTTGACCATACGCGGCCGATGCCCTCCAGAATCCCGCGCGGCCCCTCGACCATACGGTTGACTTCCTCGGAATGGTACTCCGAGAGGGCTAGCATTTCGCGCTCCGTTGCCTCTTCGATCATACTGCTGGCTTTCCAGTACGAGAATGCCGCCATCGCAGTAAAGACGATGATGAGCGGTGTACCGATCCACAGGAGCATCTTTGACTTTAATTTCATTCAGTCACCTCTTTTAATAATTGCCCAATGGGCATGACAACAGCTGACGTCCTATCTTCTCGAAGCGAGGACGTTTCTTCTGAGTACAATTCGATACAAATAAAAAAACTCCTCCAAAAAGTCCTAAAAATGTTTTGAAGGAGTTTTTGAATGAAATTTGTGTTAGACAGACTTTTTCATACGGCTGGACAGGTAGTTTGCAGCTAGTGATCCCGAAATGTTATGCCAAACACTGAAGAGTGCGCCGGGAATGGCGGCCGCAGCTCCGAAGTGGAGGAGTGCAAGGGAGGTTGCAAGTCCCGAGTTTTGCATACCAACTTCAATGGAGACGGCTTTGACCTTTGCCATATCCATACCGAGTGCTTTTTGCAACGACGAAGCCCAGTGTGTAGCCGAGTAGGTTGTGACACATGACGACGACCATGATGAGTGCACCTGTCTCGATGATGCGTCCCGCATTTGCCGCGACGACACCGCCGACGATGAGCACGATGGCAACGACAGAAATAAGCGGGAGTACCTTGACCGCCTTCTGAACGGGACGCTCGAAGAAGTGGTTGATGAGGAGGCCAAGGAGAATCGGTGCGATGACAACCTGTGCAATCGAGACCATCATCTTCTCTGCCGGAATGTCAATCCACTGACCTGCCAGCCAGAGGGTGAGGAGCGGTGTCATGATCGGGGCAAGAATGGTCGATGCCATCGTCATGGAGACGGAGAGTGCCACATCGCCGCGCGCAAGGTAGGTCATGACGTTCGATGAGGTGCCGCCGGGACAGGTGCCGACAAGGATCACACCCGCCGCAAGTTCGGGCGGGAGGGAAAATGCGTGTGCAAGCCCCCACGCGAGGAGCGGCATGATGCCGAACTGTGCGACCGTGCCGATAAAGACATCGCGCGGACGCTGCAGGACAAGTTTGAAATCCGCAAAACGGAGGGTCATGCCCATGCCGAACATGACGATGCCGAGCAGAATCGTGATCCATGGGACCGCCCAGAGAAACGTCCACGGCTGAAAGAGCGAGATGCCCGCGATCAGTATGACGAAGAATGCCATATAACGAGAGACAAAAATTACTGAGTTGTTCGAGTGCCTGCATAGATGCCAACTCCTTCTATTTATTGAGAGATTCGGATGAAATCTTCGAGCTTTCGGAGTGCCGAGCCGTCGGCGATGGTCTGTCGTGCGGCCGCAATCCCGTCCGCAATGGAGGGTGCGGCACCTCCGATGTAGATGGCCGCCCCCGCGTTCAGGAGGCAGACATCCGCGCGTGCATCCGTAATTTCTCCGCTGAGGATGCCGCGTGTGACAGCTGCGTTCTCATCCGGCTTGCCGCCGCGAATCGCTTCCTTTGCTGCGGGCGTGATGCCGAAAATCCTCGGGGTGGATCTCGTAGGAGCGTTCCCAGCCGTCTGCAATCTCGTGTATGAGGGTCGGTGCACCGATGCTGATCTCGTCCATGCCGTCTGTGCCGTGGACGATGAGTGCGCGCTTCACACCCTAGACCGGGCAGTACGTTTGCGAGTGGGCGCAGCAGATGTGCGCTATAGACGCCGAGCAGCATCGAGGTCGGACGTGCGGGATTCGTGAGCGGTCCGAGGATGTTGAACACGGTGCGGATGCCAAGCTCGCGGCGGATCGCGCCGACGTGCTTCATCGACTGGTGATAGCGCTGGGCAAAGAGAAATGCCATGCCGACCGAGTCCAGTTCTTCGCGTACCTTTGCGGGCGGCTGATCGATGTTCACGCCGAGTGCCTCAAGGCAGTCCGCTGTGCCGCTCCACGAGGAGGCCGCGCGGTTGCCGTGCTTGCAGACCTTGAGTCCGGCCGCAGCAGCGAGGAACGATGCGGTGGTGGACACATTGATGCTGCCCGAGTGGTCGCCGCCCGTGCCGACGATATCGACGACCGCCATATCGTGTTCGACGCGCTCCGCGTGTTCACGCATCGCCGCTGCCGAACCCGAGATTTCGTCAATCGTCTCCATGCCGCTGCTCTTTGTGGAGAGTGCGGCGAGGTAGGCGGCGTTCTCGACCGCAGAGGTCTCGCCCGACATGATCTCGTTCATGACCGCATATGCTTCGTCGTAGGTAAGATCCTCCTTACCTACGACCTTTTTGATCGCTTCTTTTATCATTCGATTTCCCCCTGAAAAAGAAAAAAAGACAGGGGCAGTATTATAGCACACATATCATGACATGACAAAAGTATATTTGTGAGGAGAGGGGAATGTGCTATAATCTCTTAATCTTGTGTACTATAGATAAATAGGAGAGGCTATGTTTGAACCGCGTTTTACAACGCTGAATATGAATGAGATCCTAAAGTATCTCGGCTTTCGTGGGCAGGAGCTGACGGAGGAGATTGCGGCGCAGATTCGTCGCTGTACGGATGAGGTGCTCGCGGCGGCGACGCCTCGTTTGACATATCGTCACGCTCCTCTTGAAGATGGGGCTGTGCTCGGCGTGACGTTTGCAGGAAATGACATCCCTCGGATGCTTGAGCCGTGTGAGGAGGTTGTGCTTTTTGGTGCGACCCTCGGCCCCGGTGTCGAGCGTCTGATGATGCGCTATGAGGTCGTGAATGCAGCGGACTCCGTCATCATGGATGCGTGTGCGAGTACGGCGATCGAGAATATCTGCAACAACTTCGAGAGTGATATGCGCCGCGCTGTGGAGGCCGAGGGGCGTTATTTGACGGATCGCTTCAGCCCCGGCTACGGCGACCTGCCAATTGCGGAGCAGCCGAAATTCTTTGCACTGCTCGATATGACGCGGCGCATCGGTGTCTCGCTGACACCGACGACGATCATGGTGCCGCGCAAGTCAGTGACGGCGATTATGGGGATTGCGCGTACGCCGCAGCCGCACCGACCGCCGGACTGCGAGCACTGCCTGATGTTCCGCACCTGTCCGTTCCGCAAGGCGGGGCGCAGGTGCCGCGAAGGGCTAAGACATAGGGGCGCTTCTGGGATTACGCAAGCATTTGTACATGGGCAGACAATAGTAATGGGGGATATAGAATGCATCAAATAACGATATTGGACGGAGGGATGGGGACGGAGCTGCAGGCGCGTGGACTCGCGCCGGGCGAGCGTCCCTGAACTCTTCGGCATGGATCATCCCGAGGTGATCGAGGAGGTTCATCGAAACTATATCGCGGCGGGCAGCCGCGTGATCTACAGTAATACCTTCGGCGCAAACGGGCACAAGCTCGTGGGGACGGGCAAGACGGTCGCCGAGGTCATCGGGGAGAACGTCCGCACGGCACGCCGCGCAGCCGAGAACTCCGGTACGCAGGGGGTGCGTGTCGCACTCGACATCGGCCCCATTGGAGAGTTGGTCGAACCGCTTGGAACGCTCTCGTTTGAGGCAGCGTACGAGCTCTTTCGTGAGATGGTGGTCGCGGGCGAGGAGGCGGGGGCGGATCTCGTCATCTTCGAGACGCTGACTGACCTCTACGAGGTCAAGGCGGCGGTGCTCGCGGCGAAGGAACATACGCAGCTGCCGATCTGGGTGACGATGACGTTCGAGCAGAACGGGCGCACCTTCCTCGGTGCGGCTGTCCCATCTGTCGCGGTCACGCTTGATGCCCTCGGTGTCGCCGCACTCGGCGTGAACTGCTCTCTCGGTCCCGTGGAACTCGTGCCGATTGTGGACGAGCTGATGGAGTGGACGGATCTACCGATCATCGTCAAGCCGAACGCTGGTCTCCCCGACCCGCGCACGGGTGCGTACGAGATGACGGCAGAGGATTTCGGCCGTGAGATGACCGTGTTTGCGCAGCGCGGTGCACTTATCATGGGCGGCTGCTGCGGAACGACCCCGATTTTATCCGTGCGCTCACAGCGGCAGTTGCGGAGGGGCAGCAGATCGTCCCGCACGGAAAAAACGCAAGGGCGTTGCATCGCCGGGGCGCGTCGCGGAGTACGGCAAGCTCAATGTCATCGGCGAGCGCATCAATCCGACGGGCAAGAAGCGCCTCCAACAGGCACTCCTTGAGGAGGACTACGGCTACATCAAGAAACTCGCAATCTCCCAGCAGGGAGGCGGGTGCGCAGGTGCTCGACATCAACGTCGGTGCGCAGGGCGTGGACGAGGAGAAGATCATCCCATATGTCGTCAAAGCGGTGCAGAGCGTTGTCGATCTGCCGCTGCAGATCGACTCGGCAAACCCGAAGGTGATCGAGGCGGCTCTGCGCGTGACGAATGGACGCGTCATCATCAATTCGGTCAGCGGCGAGCGTGAGCGCATGGATGCCATCTTCCCACTCGCGAAGCACTATGGGGCGGCAGTCCTCGGACTGGCGATGGACGAGAGCGGACTCCCCGAGACGGCAGCGCAGCGCGTTGCGATTGCCGAGCGCATTGTCGCGGAGGCAGAAAAGTACGGTCTTGACCGCGAGGACATCATCATCGACTGCCTGACGCTCACGGTCTCGGCGCAGCAGGCACAGGCAATGGAGACGCTGCGTGCCGTGCGCGAGGTGCACGAGCGTCTCGGACTGCACTGTGCGCTCGGTGTCAGCAATATTTCGTTCGGTCTGCCCGCGCGTGGCCATATGACGGAGAATTTCCTCATACAGGCGATGCACGTTGGTTTGGATTTCCCGATCATCAATCCGAATACGAAGGGCGTCATGGATGCCGTCGTGTCCTTCCGCGCCGTGTCGGGGGAGGATGTGGACTGCGCTGCCTACATCGAGCGTTTTGCGCCCGAGCAGGCGGAGATGCGCCGCCGCAAGGAACTCGGCATTACGGGGGATGAGGCGGCAGGGGCGGTACATACTGCCCCTGCGGAGAGTGCAGATGCTGTCGATCCGCTGATGGATGCCATCATTCGCGGACTCAGTGACGATGCAGAGCGCATCACGCGGAAACTCCTCACGGAGATGGCACCGATGGACATCATACAGGGAGAAGGTCATCCCTGCGCTTGATATCGTGGGTGACCGCTACGAAAAGGAAATCATCTTCCTCCCACAGCTCATCAATGCGGCAAATGCTGCGACGGCGGGGCTTGAGCTCATCAAGGTGCGCCTCGCCGAAGCGGGCGAGGGGTGTCGAAGGGGAAGATCATCCTTGCGACTGTTGAGGGCGACATTCACGACATCGGCAAGAACATCGTCAAAGTCGTCCTTGAGAATTACGGCTATCAGATCATTGACCTTGGGCGTGACGTGCCTGTCACGCGTGTTGTTGAGGTCGCCATCGAAAAGAAGGTCGGGCTCATCGGCCTTTCGGCATTGATGACGACGACGGTCACGGCGATGAAAAAAAGACCATCGAAGCCCTGCACGAGGCGGGACATCCGTGCGAGACGGTCGTCGGCGGCGCAGTGTTGACGGAGGACTATGCAAAGGAGATCGGTGCGGATCACTATGCGGGCGATGCGCGCAGCATTGTTGAGATTGCGCGCCGCGTACTCGGATAAAAGCAGGGAGGCTGAACAGACATGAGCCAGGAGCGCATGGCAATACGGGAACATCTGAAAAAAAGAGCCGCTCGTCTTTGACGGTGGCATGGGCACCTATTATGCTCAAAAGACGCATACACGCGGCAAGGGCGTGGAGCTCGCGAACATCGAGACCCCGCGTGTCGTCGAGGAAATCCATACGGAGTACCTGCGTGCGGGAGCGCAGGCAATCAAGACGAATACCTTTGCGGCAAATCGTATCGTCTACCAAGGGGACACGGCGACCGTTGAACGGATCATTCGTGCAGGATGCGAGCTTGCCGCGCGAACGGCAGAGCCGTTCAATGCGTATGTATTTGCCGATATCGGTCCCGTCACGGGGCTGCCGCCTGCGGATATCATCGAGGAATACCGCTTCCTTTCCGATATCTTTCTCGCGATGGGCGCACGTCACTTTATCTTTGAGACGAACTCCTCGATTGAGGGGCTGGTCGAGACGGCGGCTCATATCAAGCAGATCTGTCCCGAGGCGTTCGTTCTGACTTCGTTTTCCGCCTTTCCCGGCGGCTATACGCGGGATGGTTTCTTCGTCGAGGAGCTCGTGCGAGAGGCAGCTGCGAGCGGTTACATCGACGCGGTCGGCTTCAACTGTGTCAGCGGCGTTCAGTCCATGAAGGAGCTCGTACATCTCCTCGGCACCTGTCCGCTGCCGCTCTCTCTGATGCCGAATGCGGGGCATCCGATCGTCATTGACGGGCGTACCTTCTATGAGAGTGCACCGAATTATTTCGGTGACGGGCTTGCGGCACTGGTGCGTGAGGGGTCTCCATCGTTGGCGGCTGCTGCGGTACGACACCGGAGCATATCCGTGCACTGTGTCTTGCACTTGCAGACAGCGGACGCGTATCGACGGAGCACGTGGGGCAGGCGGAACACACATCGCTTGAACCGTCGCACAGCGCGTTCTTCGAGGCGTTGAAAACGGGAGGAACACCCATCGCCGTCGAACTCGACCCGCCTGAGGTCGGCAATGCGGACAAATTCATGGCGGGTGCACGGGAGCTGATGGAGGCGGGCGTTCATGCAATCACCATTGCGGACAACCCCATCGCGCGTGCCCGCATGGATGCGGCGATGCTCGCGGGGCGCGTGCATCGCAGTCTCGGGCTTGAACCGATCCCGCACATGACCTGCCGTGACCGCAACCTCAACGCCATCAAGTCCATCCTGCTTGGCCTGAGTGCAGAGGGGATTCACAACATGATTGCGATTACGGGTGATCCCGTCCCCACGGCGGAGCGCGACGAGGTGAAGAGCGTCTACCAGTTCAACTCGCGCAAGCTGACCTCATTTATCAAAAGCCTCGGCGAGCGCGGCGATGTCGTACCGTTCCATGTGTTCGGTGCACTTAACGTGAATGCAAAGCACTTCCCGTCACAGCTCGGGCTCGCCAAAAAGAAGCTGGAGGCGGGTATGACGGGATTCTTTACCCAGCCTGTTCTCAGTGAACGGGCAAAGGAGAATCTGCGGACGGCACGCGACACGCTGCCGGGGGCATTCATCCTCGGCGGCATCATGCCCGTTGTCAGCGAGCGCAATGCCCGTTTTATGGAAAGCGAGATTTCGGGGATTCACGTCGAGGAGCGCATTATCAACGCCTATCATGGACTCAGCCGTGAGGAGGCGGAGGAACTTGCCGTGCAGCTCTCCCTTGAGATTGCAAAGGACATCACGCCATACATTGACGGTTACTATATCATCACGCCGTTTGCACGGACGGCACTGGTCGCGCGCATCGTCAAGGGACTTAAAGGAACAATATAAAAACGGGACTGTTGCATGAAGTTTTCTAGCTTCGTGCAACAGTCCCGTCTTAGTGTACGATATGTCCTATTGTCATTGGCAGTGTGTGCGATGCCCCTGCCATTGCGCGCAGGTCGGCGGCGGATTTCTCCGTCCAGATTGCTGCAACCTTCTTTTGAAATGCAAGCACCGAGAGCGGTGCTTTTTTCTGTGCCCGCACATTCGCACGAATGATTTCCGTGAACTCCTCGGGCACAGATGCCGTTCTCTGTGCGAGGAGTATCTTCAGGTTTGTGTCAATCAGATAGAGATGAATGGTCGGATCGGCAAGGCTCTGTTCGTTCGGCAATAATTCTTCTTTTACGAGGGAGAGGGAGAGCGGTGCGTCCCCCCAGCCGTCCTTGAAGATGCCGTCGATGCGATAGAGAAGAAAGAGAACGCCGTCCACTTCCGTCACGGCAAGCTCGATCTCACCCGTGCGGAACGCTTCGACAGCGATGGCATCCGTGCGCGAGAGCTGGAGCAGGAACATCATGCCGTTTTTGTCGACCTGAAACATACCGCCGTCTGTCTGTGCGAGGATCGGCAGGGGGAATGGCTCACCGACGGCAAAATTAACTGATGTGCTCATGCACGCCTCCTCACAGCATCCTGAGTCCCTGTACACCGCGAATACCAAGTCCCGGTGCAGTGGATGCAGTAATGTTTTTCTCGTCAAATACGGCACCGCCCTCAATCGGATCCTCGCTGCAAAGGACGGGACCGTCGAGATCGATGCGTGTCACAATCTTCTTTGCGCAGGCAAGTGCCACAGCGGCGTTGACGGAGATCTTTGCCTCGAGCATACAGCCGAGCATACACTCCATGCCGTAGATTTCCGCCGCCGCGATGATTTTCTGTGCGGGGTAGAGCCCGCCGCATTTCATGAGTTTGATGTTCACCATGTCAGCGGCGTGCAGCTGCATGATGCGCAGGGCATCGGCAGGGGAAAATACAGCCTCGTCCGCAAGCACGGGGATATCGCTCTCACTCGTGACGTAGGCAAGACCGTCAATGTCCGCTGCGGCGACAGGCTGCTCGACGAGCTCGATGTCAAGTCCCTTTTCTGCCATCTGTGCGAGAATCCGTACGGCCTCGCGCGGCTTCCACGCCTGATTTGCGTCGATGCGGATGCGTACATCTTTGCCGACTGCCTCACGCACGGCAGACAGGCGCGCCACATCGAGCGAGGGATCGACACCGACTTTGATCTTGAGGGTATCGTAGCCGCGTGCAATCGCATCGCGTGCATCGCGTGCCATCTCGTCGGGGGCATTTACGCTGATTGTAATATCCGTGACGATGCCGTCCTTTGCGCCGCCGAGGAGCTTGTGCACGGGGATGTTCCACAGCTGTCCGTAGAGATCGTAGAGTGCTATGTCGACGGCTGCCTTTGCCGAGGAGTTGTGGATGAGCGCGGTTTGTACGGACTGGATCAGATCCTCGAACTCGTTTACATCGCGGCCAATGAGCAGGGGAGCAAGATGCGTACGGATTGCGTCAATGATGCCGCCCGTCGTATCGCCCGTGACAACGCCTGTCGGCGGTGCTTCACCATAGCCCGTTGCACCCGTATCTGTACGGATGAGTACGATGACGTCCTCTACGCTGTCCACGCGCCGCCGCGCTGTTTTGAACAGGGACACGCAGGGGGACGGAGAGCATTCCAAGCTCGACCTTTGTGATTTTCATGGGAATCCTCCTTTTGTATACAGAATTCTTTCATATATGAGAGTAATTTGGGAAAGAAGTCCATTGTGTTCATTTATTGCTTTATTATATAATCATTATCGTGATTCTTCAAGGAGTTATATTATATTAACGAAGGAGTGTATATCATGATTACGGACGGATTTACCTATGTCGCCGTGCTCATCCTGCTTGCAGGTGCACTGGTGACGCTTGAGAAGGAACAGGGGTGGACGCTGTTCCGCTACCTGCCTGCCGTCGTGCTCGTCTATCTCATCTCCATGCTGCTGTGCACGGTCGGCACATGGGATATGGCGGCGACAAAGCCGGCGTATGCGGGGTTGAAAAAAATTCGCTGACGTACGCGATGGTCTTTACCATGCTGCTGCGCTGCGACATTCGCAAGGTGCTCAAGCTCGGTCCACGGATGCTGCTCGGCTTTTTCTCTGCGTCCGTGACCATCGCGATCGGCTTTATCGTCGCGTTTCTCGTTATGAAGAACTTTATCGGTGGGGATTCGTGGATGGCACTCGGTGCACTCTGCGGTTCGTGGCTCGGCGGCTCGGGCAACATGGTTGCCGTGCAGGCGGCACTTGGTGTGTCGGAG